>WBZO01000001.1_pt4 | contig 1070129 bp, 882 predicted proteins | sample 5204261 | NCBI WGS metagenome assembly WBZO01 (sample SAMN12412400, study PRJNA552823) | activated sludge metagenome | isolation source: activated sludge from anammox sidestream of wastewater treatment plant... | place: USA: North Carolina | collected 2017-09 | reverse complement strand
AAACCACCAAAAAACCAACTCAAAAAGCATAGTTTAAAAAAACAAGTATTATTAAAACACTTCTAATGAAGCCGTTTTTGCTGTTATTTTCATTTTTTAGAGAGTTGTGCAACAGCTACCCGTGTTATGCACAGGGCTGTTAGTCTTACTTAGACAAAGATAAAATTACGCTCAGGTTGTTGATTTACTTAGTGCAAATAATTACACCAAAACCCGGAGCATTCAATTTTTTGAGAACGGTGTTTTTGAAACCCACTTTTTGAGTAAATGCATCAACCTCATTTTTTGAATAGGTCTTTCCACCAGCCTGATGTAGAAGATTAAGAGCCATATATGAAGTTGTGGCCTTTGACATTTGTGAATTTCCGCCAATACCTTTTATCTGGTCAAGTATTACATAAATTCCCCCATTGTTAAGCGACTTGTATACTTTTTGGGCAAGTGCTTCATTCTCTGAGGGATTAAGCCCATGTATAATGTTGAATGCAAGAATGACATCTATGTTTTTTGGAAGTTCGTCCTTCATGAAATCTGCAGGAAGAAAAGAGACATTTTTACCTGCATTATGTTGGGCGATACACTCGTCAGCATATTTTTTAACAGGAGGCAAATCAACAATGGTAGCTTTTAAATTTGGATTTCGTTTGCAAAGTTCTATACTGTATAATCCATGTGAGCCACCAAGATCTAACATTTTTGAAGCAGTTTTTGATAACGGTATTTTTCCAGCCACCTCTTTGTAATTTGTGCTTGAAATATCTATCATAGCTCTTGAAAACAATTCCCACTCATAATCCGTCATTTCTTCCAGCATATTGGAATTTGCTCTTTTCCCAAGCCGAATGGTTTCGTCTAAATTGATATATCCTTTATACAAGTAATCACAGAAAAGAATAAAATATCGGAAATTATGAGGTGATTGTGGTGATAGATTTTTGTAACCTCTTTTTGTAAAGGCATAATGACTGCCTTTTTTTTGAACATATCCTAAAGCGTCTAAGCAGTCAAGAATTAGTTCTGCCCCAACTTCACTAACATTGGCTGCATGGGCAATAGACCCGACATCTTTATACTCCATTGAAAGCTGGTCAGCAATTTTCAATTTTATTGAACTACTCAAGGCAAAACCCAGACCTACTGAGGATGAAGCATCAGCAAACGGATGTGGGATAACATCGTTTGCGATAAGTATTTTTTCTATTAAGGAGAATTTGTAAATCATAATGATAAATGTTTAAGATTTGAGGCAAAAATGGGAAGTTGAAAGTCCGAATAATTGTATAATTCGGACATTTTTATATTACAGGAAAATATACCCTGGCAAACCCCTAACTGATGCTTGGTATTCCTTTGGTGTCAGGTTTGTATATGATTTGAATTCTCTTATAAAATGTGATTGGTCGTAATACCCGGCTTCCAAACCAATTTGAGTAAGTGATGAATCAGAATTGTGCAAAAGAGGAAGAGATGAAAGATATTTGCTGTAGAGTAAAAATGTCTCCGTGTTCATCCCTAACCACTTAGTTGATAACCGTCTCAATTGCCGTTCCGAAATGTAAGCTCTATTACTGAGTTCTTTTACCGTCAGGGAGTTAACATTTGGGAAATAGAACCAGTTCTGAAATTTTTGAAGTGATGCTAAATACTTTTAAGTGGAAATTTTATGGTATAACCATTTCCTAATGATTTCCACTTGCCCTTCAAACGTGCTTCTGAAAACAACTGATTGTATAAATCATTCAATGGTTTACATACTTGCGAACTCTCAACAATAGCATCATTGAATTCCAAAGCCGGAATTTCAAACAAAGCCTTTAGTGCGATGACATTAGTTGAATGCCCACAAATAGTTGTTGTCCGTTCTTGATTAATTGGAATGGTTTAAAATTGATACCGTTGATAAAACATGGAGGCAAGGTTGTCCTTACATCGGCTGCCGAGTTTAGATAAATGATTGTGTCTGATAGATTGAAAATTAGCTCAACAGTTCCCTTGGGCAAAATGGTCTCCGTCTGGTTGTGATGATTAAATTCTTGAAGTCGCCAAATGTTCTTGATTAAATACTCTTCCGTTTTGGTTGTAGGAAAATATATATTAGTGGAGTGTGTCATTGCTTACTGTTGGTCGGTCTTTTAGCCTTGCCCATGACGGCAGTCCGTCTAAAAACCTTTGTTCGCATTCAAAAGTAACAAATCAATGGGTTCAAAAATGCAGCAGAACAATTTTATGCAGTATTAAAAAAACGTTTTTCTGTGTGTGGAAGTTAAATAAGAAAAGATATGGGACTAATCTTATTCCCTGGGCTTAACGAAAATAAAATGTGCATGCACTAAATTTGCAATAACTTATATTCTTAATGTTATTTAAAAAGTAAGGATAAAAACCGCGTTGGGTTTTTAGACAGTTTGAGGGTTCAGGTTTGGCATTCGGAAGGGAATTGCAGTATAAATTTTCCTTTTTGTAATTAATTTCAGTAGTATTGCTAGCGTTGGATTTAGCACTTATCCCTCCATTATGAAGAACCCTAGTTAGCTAGTCCTTGAACTTATAATTTAATAAAATTAGTTGTGAATGTTATTTGTCTATTTGTTGTTATATTCAATATATAGATACCATTCTCAAATTTCGAAATATCAATTTGCGATGTATGGTACGTTGCAATCTTTTCTCCATTCGCTGAATATATTTCAACACTTGAAATCTTATCTTGACTTTCAATACTCAGCAACGTTGATGTAGGGTTGGGATAAATTCTTACTGTAGTTGACTTTATATTATCCACTCCCAGTGTGATGGTATAATTCTCTATAATACCGATTTTTTTCTGACCGGCATTAAAATTAAACCCATACCAAAGTATATCATTATCTCCGTCATTATCCAGATCGGCTAAAAATATCGCATCATATATTTCAGTGTTGTCAATAAGTTGTTCATTTTGAAAATTTCCTGCTCCATCATTTTCCTGCCAATATAACGACCTGTTGTTATTAATACGTGAATATACGGCATCAGCAAAAGCATCGGCATTTACGGTTGCCAGTGCAAAGGGTGGATTTTGAATATTAGGTAAATCAAATGCCACCGACTGATTCAATGTAAAGTTTCCTCCTCCTGTGTTTCTGTAAATGTCATAATGGTTTGGTGTACTGCTCGGATAAACAATATCAAATTGACCATCATTATTGACGTCAGTGTGGGTGATAAACCCACTAAGAAGCAAATTAAGTAAGTTGGGGGCGGATAAGCTATCCGAAGTGTCATTCATTTGCACCTCACCACCATTGGATGAACTTACTCCTATATCCGGGAAGTTATCCCCATTAAAATCAGCAACTGTCAGATTATAGAATTCGGCATTGTCGCGCAAAACTATTCTGCCGCCAAAAACACCTGCACCGTTGTTGAGATAAAGTGTAATCATTAAGTCGCTGCATGCAATGATATCCTCATCTCCGTCATTATCAAAATCTGTAAAATATGCGCGGTAAGTTCCTACGTCTAATCCACTATCTATAATAGTTGGGATTAAACCGTTGTTGTTGATCAGCACCACTTGCGAATTATTGCTGTTATTATTCGCCACCAGCAAGTCTGTTTTCGAATCATTATCCGCATCACCTGTGGCAATAAAAAAAGGTTTTGCAATAGTGGATGTTAAAACTACAGGTGCTGAAAAAGTATTATTCCCTAAGTTCTTATACCACTTGATGGTGTCAGTCTGGTGTGATATAACAATATCCTTCAAACCATCATTGTCTATATCAACAGCAATAATGTTTCTTAACTGAGGCGCAATATTACTGTCAATAATCACCGGTGCACCAAACTGAGCACTTACAGTAATTGAGAGCAGCAACAGGCTGATGAATGAAATAAAGCTTTTCATAAAAATGAAGCTCTAAAATACTAATTGAATAAGTATGTCAGGCTATGAGATACAAAAACTAATTAAGCTAAATGAAAAACTCACTTTACAAACAGATTATTTAATTCACATGCCATCGAACAACTCACCAATCTGCAGCAGGCTTTGCATGTTACAATTCATTTTGTCTGATAAACCTGGTTAATTGTTCAGTATTCGGGAGAGGGGCAGGCCAAAAATAAGATTCAGCATATCCACCTGAGTAAACCTTTATTCTGGTGCCATCTTCCTAAATCCATAACATTGTTGTTCCACTCGAACTATCTCTTATATAAAAACCTTCGCTTTCTTTTTTGTAACCTAACTTTCTGATTGTTTTCACACACTCCTGATATAGAGTCTTAGGTTTGATTTTGAAAAAGTTTTCAATAATTGAAATTACGTTCATTTAAGATTTGAATTTGTTGAGTTCAAAATTATTGTGAGGTTATGTTAAGTCAAACTTACTGCAACTGTATGCGGCATTACGCCTTAATTGATTTTACCAAAACTGTTGTTTGTTCACCTGTCTGACTGTTTAATTTCAGCACAGTCGTTCAATAAGGTTACCGCTGACATTTCCGATTTGGCGAAGATGGCAATTTTTACAACAAACACTGATGCTGAGAAACAAACTTTAATTCACCACAAAAGTATCTGCGTAAAACTAACCTCATCATTTCACCAAACATCTTCTATGCACAATTACTCTCTCACAATTTTATTTCGTTGCACCACTTGTCCGTTGTTGTCGGTTAGTGTCAAAAAGTAGATTCCTGCCGGTTGATTAAAAATATCAAGTGACTTTACATTTTTCTTGTCTGCAATCATTTGTCCTGTTACAGTGGTCAGTTGCACATTTGTAAGAACTGAAAAGTTAATCATGCCGTTTGTCGGATTAGGATAAACATCTATGGTGTTGTTCACTGCATCAAAGTTGCTCACACCAGTTGGTCCCACAAACTTCATTACGGTCGCTTTCCATAAATTTGCCCTATCCTGATAAGCCACATAAGGTTCGTTGTTGCTGCTGAATGCAATAGAAGTGTAAGTTACAACTCCTGCCGAAAAGCCTGTTGTACCCACCGTTACCCAGTTGTTTCCGTCATACTTCATTACGGTAGCTTTGCCTGAATTAGGCATATCCAGATAAGCCACATAAGGTTCGTTGCTGCTACTTAATGCTAGAGAAGAGTAAAGTATCTCTCCAGCTGAAAAACCGGCATTGCCCACCGTTACCCAGTTGGTTCCGTCAAACTTCATTACGGTAGCTTTTAATGAATTTGCCCAATCCTTATAAGACACATAAGGTTCGTTGCTGCTGCTCATCGCAAGAAATGTTTCGCCTGCATCACTTGCTGAAAAGCCTGCATTGCCCACGGTTACCCAATTGTTTCCGTCAAACTTCTTTACGGTAGCTTTATTTGAATTTACCGAATCACCATAAGCCAAATAAGGTTCGTTGTTGCTGCTGAATGCAAGAGAAGGATAAAATATCATTCCTGCAGAAAAACCTGCCGTGCCTACCGTTACCCAGTTGTTTCCGTCAAACTTCATTACGGTAGCTTTCTTTGAATTTGCCGAATCCTGATAAGCCACATAAGGTTCGTTGTTGCTGTTGATGGCAAGAGAAATGTAATATGCACTTCCTGCTGAAAAGGCTGCCGTGCCTACCGTTACCCAGTTGTTTCCGTCAAACTTCATTACAGTAGCTTTGCCTGAATTAGGTCTATCCATATAAGCCACATAAGGTTCGTTGCTGCTGCTGAATGCAAGAGAAGTGTAATATACCTCTCCTACTGAAAAGCCGGCATTGCCCACCGTTACCCAGTTGTTTCCGTCAAACTTCATTACGGTAGCTTTTTTTGAATTTCCCCAATCCCGATAAGCCACATAAGGTTCGTTGCTATTGCTGAATGCAAGAGAAGTGTAATACGTATCTCCTGCCGAAAAACCTGCCGTACCCACTGTTTGCCATTGTGCGTTTGCTGTTACTGCGATTAACGCTGTAAAAACTGCTGAAAGTAATTTTTTTCTCATCTTTCTGTTTTTTTAGTTGTTAAAAATTTTTCACCTGCTAAAATATCATTTATTGTAATGCGAAATTGTTGAACACCCGTCATTCCGCAGTACTGCGGAACTGCTGGGTCGTAAAAAAACACTTGGTCGCATAACGGTTGCGCGTTGTCACCCCTTCAGGAGTAGGGGGCGAGTGTGAGCGATGGAATTATTTCCTAAAAATTTTATTGTCTATTTTTTTACTTTTTTGTGTAAACCTATTTTAGGACAAGTCATCTGTTATGGTGATTTAGTCATTTAAATTCCGGTTCTCTGCAAATTTGTCTTTCCTTATATATAGAACTACTGTCAGGTTGACGGTTTGGCAGAATTGGTTTGGTTTATGATATTTAAACCGGTATCCGGTATATTTAGCTTATCCGGAATCAGTTACAAACAGTAAAAACATTATGGACTTTAATAAATTTACAATTAAATCACAGGAAGCTGTACAGCAGGCTCAATACCTGGCAACTTCCAATTCACAGCAGTCTATTGAAACCGGCCATTTGCTAAAATCAGTTTTAACTGTTGACGAACATGTTGCTCCTTATATATTAAGGAAACTTGAAGTCAATATTAACACCATTCAAAGCAGGCTGGATGAAATCATTGGCCGTTATCCGAAGGTAAGTGGCGGGAATGTTTATCTGAGTAGCGAATCGAACAAAGCATTACAGAAAGCAATGAGTATTGCTTTAAAAGAATTCAAAGATGAATTTGTTTCAATTGAGCATATCCTGCTTGGTATTCTTGCCGGAGACGATGATACAGCCCGGTTGCTCCGCGAATCAGGAGTAACATCCAAAGACGTAATTAAGGCAATTCGGGAATTACGAAAAGGAGAACGGGTAACCAGTGCTACAGCCGAAGAGACTTTCAATGCACTGAATAAGTATGCCCGCAACCTGAATGAACTGGCCCGTACAGGGAAGCTGGATCCTGTTATCGGCCGGGATGACGAAATCAGACGGGTTTTACAGATTCTCTCTCGAAGAACAAAGAATAACCCGGTACTCATTGGTGAACCGGGAGTTGGAAAAACTGCTATTGCAGAAGGGCTGGCTCACCGGATTATAAATGGTGATGTTCCAGAAAACCTGAAATCGAAAATTATTTACTCACTTGATATGGGAGCATTGATTGCCGGTGCCAAGTACAAGGGAGAATTTGAAGAGCGCTTGAAAGCAGTTGTAAAAGAAGTCATCAGTGGTGAAGGTTCAATTGTTTTATTCATAGATGAAATTCATACCCTCGTTGGAGCCGGTGCTGGAGAAGGAGCAATGGATGCTGCCAATATTCTCAAACCGGCACTGGCCAGGGGCGAATTGAGGGCAATCGGGGCAACTACCTTAAATGAATATCAGAAATATATTGAAAAAGATAAAGCCCTGGAGCGGAGATTCCAGAAGGTAATGGTTGAAGAACCCGATACCGAAGATGCCATCTCGATTTTACGCGGGCTGAAAGAACGTTATGAAACCCATCATAAGGTCAGAATTAAGGATGATGCCATTATTGCTGCTGTTGAACTTTCACAGCGGTACATTTCAGACCGGTTTCTGCCGGATAAGGCAATTGACCTGATTGATGAAGCTGCATCTAAACTCCGGCTCGAAATGGATTCAGTGCCCGAAGAACTCGATGAACTGAACCGTAAAGTGATGCAACTTGAAATCGAGCGGGAAGCAATCAAACGAGAAAATGATACTGAAAAACTAAATCAACTTAATGAGGAAATTGCCAACCTGAATGAGAAACGGGATGAAGTTAAAGCACGATGGAAAGCTGAGAAGGAAGTAGTTGAGCAAATTCAGTTACTCAAAGAAAAAATTGAAAACCTTAAGCTGGAAGCTGAGCAGGCTGAACGTTCGGGTGATTATGGTAAAGTAGCCGAAATTCGATATGGCAGAATTAAAGAAGCAGAGACCAGCCTGGCTGAGCGGATGAAACAACTAACTGAAGTTCAGAGCAGGGGAGCTATGCTGAAAGAAGAAGTGGACAGTGAAGATATTGCTGAAGTGGTTTCACGCTGGACAGGCATCCCGGTTAAGCGGATGCTTCAGAGTGAACGTGAGAAGCTATTGCAACTGGAAGAGGAATTACACAAACGGGTTGTTGGCCAAGATGATGCTATTGTTGCCATTGCAGATGCGGTAAGAAGAAGCCGGGCCGGATTACAGGATTCCAGGCGCCCAATCGGGTCATTTATTTTCCTGGGTTCAACCGGAGTTGGTAAAACCGAACTGGCAAAAGCATTGGCCGAATTCTTATTCAATGATGAAAACAGCATGGTAAGAATTGACATGAGCGAATACCAGGAACGGCATACCGTATCACGTTTAATCGGTGCTCCTCCGGGTTATGTTGGTTATGACGAAGGCGGCCAGTTGACAGAAGCAGTCCGCAGAAAACCGTATTCAGTCATTCTGCTGGATGAAATTGAAAAGGCACATCCGGATGTATTCAACATTTTGCTGCAGGTGCTTGATGACGGCAGGTTAACGGATAACAAAGGACGAACAGCCAACTTCAGAAATACGATTATCATCATGACTTCAAATATTGGAGCTCCGGTTATCAGTGAAAATTTTGAAGGATTAAATGATACTAACCGTGATGAAATTATTGCCCGTACCCGGAATCAGGTAATGGATTTACTTAAAAAATCAATCCGTCCTGAGTTTCTCAACAGGATTGATGAGGTGATTATGTTTAATCCGTTAACGCGGAGTGAAATCGAAGAAATTGTCAAAATCCAGTTTGCCCAGGCAGCAGCCAGACTGAAAGAAAACGGAATTGCAGTTACAGTTGAACCATCAGCTATTGAGTGGTTAGCTGAGCTGGGATACGATCCTCAGTTTGGTGCCCGTCCGTTAAAGCGGGTGATTCAGAAAAGAATTCTTAATGAATTATCAAAAGAGATACTGGGTGGTACGATTTCAAAGGATGATCATATTGTAATCAGTCTGAATAGTAAAAAGCAATTTGTTTTTAAGAATAAAAAACAAAAAACAGAAGCAGTTTAAACGGCAGGCTGAAGATCAGGATCTCGGATCGTGTGTCATCAGTATCGGGTTTTTTTTTTCCGGCTTTATGTTTTCTTTAACCCGCGCAAGCAGAAAATATTTCTTGTTCTTGTTCTCCCGCCAACAGTACACTTTTATTTTGAAAAGGATGATTCCGGCATTTTTTTTTAAAAATAAGAAAAAAGTTATCACCTTTTTTTAGCATGGCGTATATCATTCAACAAAAAAAAATTTTTGAAGAAGAACAGATCTGAAATTAATGTTGCTGCAATCCATTTGGAAATTCTCCTCTGAAAATTTTAAGATCGGGATGAAGCATACGTTAAAAACACACATTGAAATCAAAGGGAAGCTCAATAATAGCACTAACATATCATTAACAATTTTTTGTTGAAAATTAATGGTGGAAATAAAAGTGTAAAAAATTATTTGTGCGGATATTTCGCTCAGTAAATACATCAGCAGTTAAAGGAAACATAAAACAAAAGAATGACTGATTTATTTGATAAGATTGAGCAAAACCCCGGAGCTCTCGGAATGCATGCCGATGAGTCATACGGTTATTTTATGTTTCCAAAGCTGGAAGGTGAGATCAGTAACCGGATGAAATTTCGCGGAAAAGAGAAATTGGTCTGGAGTCTGAATAATTATCTTGGACTTGCCAATCATCCGGAAGTAAGAGAAGTGGATGCACAGACAGCTGCCCGTTATGGTCTTGCTTTGCCAATGGGAGCGCGGATGATGAGTGGCAACAGCGATTATCATGAGCAACTGGAAAGGGAACTTTCTGATTTTGAAAAAAAGCAGGACACAATCCTGATGAATTATGGTTACCAGGGGATGGTTAGTGCCATTGAAGCTCTGGTTGACCGGCATGATGTTATCATCTATGACAGCGAATCTCATGCCTGTATCATTGATGGGGTACGGCTTCATATGGGGAAACGCTTTGTTTATCCGCATAATGATATTGAGAACCTCAGTAAACAGCTTGAACGGGCAACAAAACTGACAGAAGAATCAAAAGGTGCCATCCTGGTAATCACCGAAGGGGTATTCGGAATGAGCGGAGATCAGGGCAGACTTGCTGAAATTGCAGCACTAAAAAAAAAGTATAAGTTTCGTTTACTTGTTGATGATGCCCATGGATTTGGAACCTTGGGACAGACCGGTGCCGGTACCAGTGAAGCACAGGGAGTAATGAATGAGGTTGACATTTACTTCGGAACTTTTGCTAAAAGCATGGCACTGATCGGAGCATTTATTTCTTCAGAAAAAAGAGTAGTAAAATATCTTCGTTATAATTTACGATCACAGATTTTTGCAAAATCACTGCCAATGCCTTGTGTGATAGGAGCATTGAAAAGACTGGAACTGCTGAGAACAAAACCAGAACTGAAAGACAACCTGTGGAAGATTGTTCATGCCTTGCAGGACGGACTCAGACAGAACGGATTTGAAATTGGTAAGACTAATTCACCAGTAACTCCGGTTTATCTGAATGGAACAATTCCGGAAGCTACTGCACTGATTTATGATCTGAGGGAAAACTTTGATATTTTCTGTTCGATGGTGGTTTATCCGGTAGTTCCTAAAGGAATTATTCTGCTGCGATTGATTCCGACTGCTGTACATACACTGGAGGATGTGAGATACACAATTGAAGCATTTAAAAAAATAAAAGAAAATCTGAAGTCAGGCAAATATCATGTATCACGGATTGTGGAAGTGTAATTCCGGTGACTGAATGTAACATGCATAAAAGAAAAAAGTATAAATGCAGAAGATGAAAAAAAAACCAAGCAAAGCCAGAAAAAGTGCAAAGGCTATCGTTATTGGATTTAAACCGATTGCTTTAAAAAAAAAGACAACTAAAAAAAAATAATCTATTTTTAACCAATTAATTTTAACAACTATGGTATCTGCTAAGAAAGCGGCTCCTAAAAAGAAAGCTGCAAAAAAAGCTGCCAAGAAAAAGGCAACTAAGAAAAAGAAGAAGTAATTCAGCCAGTCTGAATTCAGAACTTCTAAGGTCACCCATCGGGTGACCTTTTGTATTTTTTAATACTTCAACCCGTCACTTGCAGCGGAACGGCAGGTGTAACTTCACCGAGCTCTTTTTTTATTTTTATCTTAGCCATCAATCACAATCCCTGACTATGAATAAGCAGTTGCCTCTGGCAAAGAACTTTGCACTGCATACAGCTGAACATCTTTTTATAACGGGAAATGCAGGAACAGGAAAAACAACCTTGCTTAAGGAGATTGTAAAGGAAACATATAAGAAAACCCTGGTTGCTGCCCCTACCGGAGTTGCAGCTATCAATGCAGGTGGCGTAACGATTCATTCGCTTTTTCATTTGCCGGTCACTTCCTTTATCCCGGCTTATGACAGTTGTGATCCCCAGCTTTTTTCAAACCGCTACATGTTACTCCGGCAACTTCGTTTGCCTAAAGAAAAAATTAAACTCATCCGGCAGGTGGAACTGCTCATTATTGATGAAGCCAGTATGGTACGTAGTGATGTGCTGGATGCCATTGATTTTGTACTTCAGACAATTAGAAAAATTAAAAAGCCTTTTGGTGGAGTGCAGATAATGATGATAGGTGATCTGTTTCAATTACCACCAGTTGTGAAAGAACAGGAATGGAATCAGCTGCAGGCTTATTACCGCAGTCCGTATTTCTTTGATTCACTGGTTTGGCAACAGGCTGCAGCTGTTCATATTGAACTGAAAGAGGTATTCAGACAGCAGGATGAACAATTTATCCGTCTGCTGAACAATATCCGGCATGGACGAATGGGTTCATTGGATTTTAAACTGGTTGAAGAACGTTATCAGCCCTATTTTGAAAATGAAGATGAAAAATACATCCTGTTGACAACTCACAATTATAAAGCAGACCGGATCAATGAGGAAAAATTAAGAAAAACAGATGCTGAGTTAATTACTTACGAAGCCCGGTTAGATGGTGACTTCCCGGAGAACATGTATCCCTGTGATCGCATTCTCCAGTTGAAAGAAGGTGCCAGGGTGATGTTTATTAAAAACGATATAGCCGAAGGCCAGTATTTTAACGGGCTCACCGGAACAGTTACTTCTGCATCATCTGATAAACTTTGGGTTAGAACAGACTGCGGATCAGAAATTGAAGTCAGAAGAAGGACCTGGGAAAATGTCCGCTACCGGAGTGATGGGACTAATGCGGGAATAATTAAAGAACCCATCGGTACTTTTCTTCAATATCCGCTCAAGCTTGCCTGGGCTGTTACTATTCATAAAAGCCAGGGGCTTACTTTTGACAGAGTGATAGTTGATGCCGGGGCATCGTTTGCTCCAGGTCAGGTGTATGTTGCACTAAGCCGTTGCCGGTCCCTGGAAGGAATGGTTTTAATGTCGGGAATTCATCAGGAAGCTTTATTAACAGATAAACGCATACTGGATTTTTCGGAGCAGCAATTAAATCAAACCGGCCTTGATAAGCGGCTGGAAGAATCTCAAATTCTTTATACAACCGCTTATCTGATGTCGGTATTCAGTGTTGATAAGCTCCGTTCTGAACTGGATGAATGGTTTGAATTGCTTTCAGATCATAAAGCACCGTTAAACGAGAAGGTAATTAAATTATACCATGAAACAGCTTCAGCAATTGCAGAATTAAAAGAAGTTGAACAGAAATTCAAATCTCAAATTGAGAAATTATTTCCGCTTGCTTTCAAAGACAATCACTATGAAGCTTTACTTAAAGAACGATGTGTTAAAGCAATTGAATATTTCACGAATCAGATTTGTAACCAGGTCATTCTTCCGTTTAGTAAGGGAATCAATGAATTAACTCATTCAGCCCGGACAAAAAAACATTTGAAAGCTGCCTTAGAGTTTACAGGATACTGCCGGAGCTACCTGGAAAGTCATTTTGAAATCCGGTTTATGGGTGAAAAAATTTATTCAAAAGGAATTCCTGATCTGAAAACAGATTTAATAGCCTTAGAAACCAAGCCGGCAAAACATAAAAAAAAGGGAAACTCATTAAATGGTACGTTGCTGCTTTATAACCAGAAAAGGAGCATTGCAGAAATAGCTGAAATCCGCGGGTTAACCAGGTCAACTGTTAAAGGACATCTGACACAACTGATTCGTCAGAATAAAGCTGATATTTTTGATGTGCTGTCGAAAAACAAGATTGCAGCAATCTGTTCAGCAATTGAAAAAACACCTGGCTCCCGGCTGGCAGATGTCAGGTCAAACCTGTCAAAGGAGATTGATTTAAACGATATCCGGATGGTTATGAGCTGGCTTGAAACAAATAAAATTACCGGATAGGCAGCGGTTCCGCATACTTACCGGTAAAAACAGATTTGAAGCATTTATCATTAAATTCATCCTGTTCAGGAAGAAAATAAATTTCTTTACCCTGATGCTTCCATGATTGAAGGGAATCTTCCGATTCGTAATATACCATCTGGATCTGTTCAGGCAGACGACCGGACTGATACAAAACATCGTTCATCCAGAACCCAGCAATAATAACGGAAGGTTTTTTCAGGTGATGAACGGCAGCAGCCATTTTTTTTGATGCTTCAATTTTATTTAATCGTTTAGTATGTTCGGCAATCACCGGCCCATGCAAGAAATCAATCACAACCGGTCTTCCTAAGAATTCGGTTTTCAGACTCCAGTCTGAAGGGGTGGCACTGCGATCAGGTCGGTCCAGGTTAATACTAACAAAGAAGGAAGACAGGATCATGCTGAATGAAAAGGCAGTTATAAACCGTGAAGGCAACATCACACCGATCAGGATAAATACAAACGGAATTACAGGAATAAAAAAGGCAGCTTTATGCGGAAGCAGGGTGAATGATAACGTATAAATGGCGATAACCAGCACTGAAAATCCGGCAATTTTTTTAAACTTTAAAATAACCGAGAAGTTAGCTTTCGTCCGGAAACGGATGTAAGCTCCGGCAGCAATCAAAGCTGCCAGGTCAAGAAATCCAATCACTCCCCAGGTGCCGGCAGTTGCCCGGTAAATTGCCTTGTCAAACGGAGCCGGAATCCGGGCCGTATAATCAAAAAATGCAAAACCATACGTGCTGTAAACAGGATAGTAAACCAACAGGGAAACAACAAAAGCGGTAACAATCATCAGGGAAATATCAGCAACTGATTTTTTTTTATTTTCTGGATTCAACAGCCAGAAGGCAAAAGGCACCAACATGGCCAGTGCTGTAATGCGACAGCCGGCTGCAATACCTGTCATTACTCCGCACCAACCAGGTCTGGAATACAGTAAGAGGTAAAACCCGGCCAGTACAACTGCCTGTGTCCACATATAATCCATCGCATTGGTACTATTTATATAGATGACGGGTGTGAAAGCAAAAGCAAGTCCGGCAGGAAGCCAGACAGAAATTCCAAGCCGGAGCAAAATCAGCATAAACAATCCGGTAGCAATCGTACTGAAAAGAGCGGTGATGGTATTGTGAACAACGGGAGGCTGATTGCTTAATGCTGAATAGATCAGCTCCTGAACCGGATGGCCGGGCAAACGTGACACTTCATATTGACCGGTTGTTGCAATTCGTTGAGCAGTCAGTGCCAGGCCCCAGGCATCTTCTTCACCTCCGAAACCAGCATTCACAAAGGGCAGCCGCGAAATAAAAATGACAATCAGGATAATCAGGAATCCGTTCCGGTTAAAAGTTGCTTGACCCATTTGGCAAAGATGGAGTATTCACAGATGTTTCAATAGGTTGGAATGAATCTTTCCGGATTAAACAAACAGCTGTAACCCTTAACCGTGTTTAAAAGTTTAAGGAGCAATCAGGTTTAACTGATTGTTATTTAGTTTTTTTGAAAAAAATCACATCATGAAAGAACGAATCTTAATAACCGGAGGTGCCGGTTTTATCGGTTCAGCAATTATCAAACATTTTGAAAGCAGGAATGCTGAAATTTTTGTGCTGGATAACCTTTCATTTGGTAACCGGCAATTTATCAGCACCGATGATACTCATTTTTTTAAGGTAGATATCCTGGATAAGCAGGCGGTAAACGAAATCATGTCAAAAGTTAAACCTCAGAAAGTGCTTCACCTGGCCGCTATTCATTTTATTCCTTACTGCAACCAGCATCCGTTTGAATCATCAGACATCAATATCCGGGGAACCATTCATATCCTGGATGCTGCCGCTGTCAATAAAGTTGAACAACTGCTGTTTGCATCTACTGCTGCTGTTTATCCCATTTATGATGATTCAGTCAGTGAAACTCATCCGGTTGGTCCGATGGATATTTATGGATTGTCAAAACTTACAGGTGAACATTTATGCAATGAATTCTTTCTTCGTTCAGGAATCAATACCATCATCTGCCGGTTTTTTAATGCATTCGGGCCAAATGAAACTAACCCTCATTTAATCCCCGAGATTCAGAAACAGGTGAATAATGGATTGCGAAAGATCAAACTTGGGAATCTTACTCCTAAGCGGGATTTCATTCATACCTATGATATGGCAGCAGCTATTGAAACACTCTTGCAAAAATCAAACAAAGGAATTGACATTTTTAATCTGGGAAGAGGTATTGAATATTCAGTGACTGAAATTGTGGAAGCTTTTGAACGGCAGCTTGGAGAAAAAATTGAAATTGAGGTTGATCCGGCAAGGGTCCGGAAGGTGGAACGGATGCATCTGTTGGCCGATGTTGCTAAACTCAAATCCTTAGGATGGCAGCCTAAAATCGGCATTGATGAAGGAATCCGTACACTGGTAAATAACTCGGTGATGAAATAAGATTCCGATTTTCGCATTCTGAATGAGCTCAGTAAGGCAACAGATTATTTTTGTAACGGATGGTATTTTCCCGTTTTCGGTCGGGGGAATGCAGCGCCACAGCCGTTTGCTGATTGAAGCCTTGGCAAAAACAGATGAAGTTGATCTGATTGTGATTCATCCCCATACCGAACAGCAGATTTTTAAGAAGTTTGATTCAGTTACAGAAATTGTATTGCCGTTTAAAAAGCCGACAGGCCAGATTGAATACCTGAGATCGCATTACCGCTATTCAAAAGAGGTTTACAAAATCCTGATTCAGTTTCCGCAAGCAGTCATTTATTCTCAGGGCCTGGCTGTGTGGTTTAATATAAAAAAGGTTGCACACCGGTTAATTTTGAATCCTCACGGGCTGGAGCCTTTCCAGGTACTGACAGTTAAGGAAAAATTGATTACTACACTTTTCCGCTGGGTGCATCAGTATTTGTTTCGTTACCCGGCACGGGTTGTGTCACTTGGCGGAAGGCTAACCGGAATTCTTGAAAGTCAGTGTAAAGTCTGCAAGGAAAGAATTGTAGAGCTTCCCAATGCGGTTAATCTGCCGGAAAGATCAGCCCAGGAAAAACCACAAAGGGGTTTTATTCAATTCATTTTTGTAGGAAGATTTGCATTTAATAAAGGTATTGATGTGCTGATCAGGGCAGCTCAGCAATTAAACAACGAAGGCTGGAATAAGCAGCTCCGCTATGTACTGGTCGGGAAAGGCCCATTGTATGATGAATTTAAATCAAAAGTAACCGATGAAAATATTGAGTTAAAGGGAGGAGCAGATGATGATACACTTTTCAGGTTGTACCGGGAAAGTGATGCATTTATACTTCCGACTCTGTTTGAAGGGATGCCAACCGTAGCATTAGAAGCAATGAGTTATTCACTGCCGGTGATTATTACTGATACCGGTGCTACACTTGATCTGGCCGGCAACGAAAATGCAATTGTAATTGAAAAGCGCAGTGTTGAATCTCTTAAGCAGGCAATCCGGAAGTTTGCAGAACTGACTCCCGGAGAAAGAAGGAAAATGGCAGATGCCTCTTTTAAGAAAGTCAGTCGTAATTTTACATGGGAAGTTGTTGCCCGGCAACATGTAAAGCTATTCAGAGAATTTCAGCATGATTGATTATTATAAGAGAAATATCCAGTTTGTCATTATGGTTTCAGTCTGGATTTTATCCGGTATGTATGGCGGTCCTTCATTTTATGTCATTATTCCGGGAAGCCTGCTGCTGATGAGAATGAGAAACATGCATTCTGAAATGCTGTTTGGATTTATGATCATTGCTGTTTTATCAGATCACTGGAAAGAACAATTACTCTGGGCCAGTAAGATCAAAGATATTTATATGCTGATGATGGTGGTTTTCTTTATGTTCAATAGTAAAGAATTCAAGTACCGGAATATGGTGATTGGCCCTTTCTTGTTATATCTGGTCTGGATGTTTATTCCCTTGCTAAGAAGTCCGGAAGCTTTTCTGTCTTTCCAGAAAACAGTCAGTACCTTCTTATTGTATGCCATTATTCCGGTTTTTATGAGTAAATGCCTCGAAGAAGAGAAGGAACATTTTATTAAAGGAGCCGTTCTCACCATGGTATCACTGTTTATATATGGCTTATTCATGGCGGTGATACTTCCCGGTTCGGCTTTTATCATGGGTCGTTTCCAGGGAGTAACCGGCAATCCGAATGCTCTTGGAATTTTATGCACTGTGTTCTTCGGGATGTTTACAATTATCATTACACATTACCGGAACTATTTTACCCGGAATGAAATAATTTTTATTTATGCAGTAGTTCTTATATCGGTGATTTTATCTGGCTCACGAAATACAATTGTCTCAATTCTAATCTTCTGGGGTTTTTCATATTTCTTTAAACAATCTTACTTGTTTGGATTTACAGCATTGATTGTGATTGCTGTCAGTTACCATTTGTTGATAGCCAACCTGCCTTATATACTTGATTCATTAGGACTGCAGGAATATATGCGGGTTGAAAATATTGATGATGGCTCAGGCCGCCTGATTGCCTGGAAGTTTTCGCTTGATCACCTGAAAAATGATTATTTAATCGGCCATGGAGTCGGTTATGAAGTTTATATGTTCAGAACCTTCGGTTATGATTTATTCGTCAGGCTTCATGTTGGAAATACTCATAACAGTTGGTTAGCACTCTGGCTTAATTCGGGTATTATTGGGTTGATTCTGTATGCCGGAGGATTGATCTACCGGTTTGTTTCTTACTCTTCCAAAACGGTTTATGCTTTGCCCATGCTTTACAGTGTTATGTTTTCTGCTACTTTCGAATCATGGCTGGCCGGTGCATTAAGTCCTTTTATTCTGCAGTTGCTCATTGTAATGTCAATAATTGGTCAGCTTAGTCCGGAACCGGAAGATCTGAAAGCCGAAAGCCTGCCATTAGACGGATCTCCTAAGCCTATTGTATGAGTCGTAAATTGGTTTTTCTTGCATATGCACCATCAGGTTATTTGTTTACCTGCATTGAACGAATACTCCGGCATTATGATGCAGCTATTACGGTTGTTCATTATCCGCTGGATCCGGATGCTCCTTTTAAGATGAATCTTTCAAGCCCGAAACTGAAATTCCTTGATAAATCACATTTCAATAAAGAAGAGCTGCTGGCACAGGTCAAATCGGTATCACCGGATGTGATTTTCTGCAGCGGCTGGGGAGATGCCGAGTATAAATATGTATGTAAAAACATGAAGGGTAAAAGCCGGAGAGTCTTAAAATTTGATAATCCCTGGCAAAATACATTCAAACAAAACCTGATGCGCCTTATCGGGCCAGTTTATCTGCGAAGCCACTTTGATGCCTGTTGGGTTTCCGGGAATCCGCAGCGTCAATATGCACTGAGAATCGGATTTAAAGACCATCAAATCAGTGAAGGAGGCTATTCATGTGATTTTGAATATTTCCATTCCGAGTATCTCAGAAACAAAGAGAATAAGCACCACTCATTTCCAAAAAGATTCATCTATGTCGGCCGTTATATTCCGATTAAAGGAGTGGACAGGTTGTGGCAGGCCTTTTATGAGTTTCAGCAGGAGAGGCCTAACGAGTGGGAGTTGTGGTGCCTGGGAAAGGGTGAGCTTCGGCCGCAGATGCCTGAGCACCCAGCAATAAAAGATTTTGGTTTTGTTCAGCCTTCCGAAATGGGTAAGTTTATTGAACAGACAGGAATCTTTATCATGCCTTCGGTCCGGGACCATTGGGGAGTTGCCGTCCATGAATATGCAGCATCGGGGTTTCCGCTGGTCTGCAGTTCGGGAGTTTATGCTGTTTCTGCCTTCCTGAAAGACGGGTATAACGGGTTCATTCATCAGCCTGATGATAAAGAATCACTGAAATCTGTTTTGAATCAGATAATTGATCTGGATCAGTCGCAGCTGGCATTAATGGGAGATCGCAGTGCTCGGCTGGCTGCCGTTATGAAGCCGGATATCTGGGCCGGAATTGCATGGGAATTTGCCGATGCAGCAAATTGGCCTGTATTTCGTTTCAATAATTAATGGAATGCAACGATTATTTTTACATCCTATAAAAACCACTGTTATCACCTTCCGTATAAGTGATAATCATTTACAACTCAAAAATTTGTTATCTTGAAAATTTCAGTCATTACTATAACCTATAACAGCCGGTACACAATTGAAGATACCATCCATTCAGTACTGTCTCAGGATTATAAAGATGTTGAATACATCATTGTAGATGGTCTCTCAAAAGACGGTACAATGGATATTGTCAACAAGTATAAAGAACGGATTCACAGGATTGTATCTGAAAAGGATAAAGGGCTTTATGACGCGTTGAATAAGGGGATCAGCCTGGCAACTGGTGATGTGGTTGGAATGCTTCATTCAGATGATGTATATGCTGCTGAAAATATTCTGAGCCTTGTAGCCGGTGCATTTAACAGTGATCCGGCAATTGAGGGAATTTATGGAGACCTGGTCTTTGTAAATCGCAATGATGTCAATAAAATCATGCGCAGATGGACTGCCGGAGAATATCGGGAAGATGCATTTACCCAGGGATGGATGCCTCCGCATCCGACTTTTTATGTAAAACGGGAATGTTATGAAAAGTTCGGAGGATTTAATACTTCACTGAAACTTTCAGCAGACTATGAGCTGATGCTGCGGATGATTCATAAGAATAAAATCAAGATTCACTACATCCCCGAAACCTTAATCCGGATGCGGATGGGAGGAACCAGCAATGTCAGTATTTTTGTAAAAATAAAGGCAAATCTTGAAGATCAATTAGCCTGGAAACTCAATGGAATGAAGCCGGGTGTGCTGACCATTATTAAGAAACCATTAAAAAAGCTCAGGCAATACCTGAAATGGAGCTGATACTTCTCTTCAGATGTAAATAACTGCATAGTTACCTTTGCAGTTCTACCCGATTATGTCTACCCCTTCTTTTGATGAGATTTATATGGAGCTGGCCTGGAATCTTTCCCGTAAAGCTCATTGTGTTAAGATTAAAGTGGGAGCTGTTTTAACCCGTGATACCCGGATTATTTCACTGGGTTACAACGGGCCTCCTGCCGGAACCCATAACTGTGATGAAGAATGGCCCGAAACAGGTTGTCCGCGAGATAGTAAAGGCGGTTGTTCTCTTGCCATTCATGCAGAACAGAATGCTATTCTGTATGCTGCTAAAAATAAGGCTACAATCGAAGGCTCGGTTTTGTATGTGACCCTTTCACCCTGCCTGGCATGTGCACGAATCATTTTTACAGCTGGAATAAAAAAGGTGTTTTACTTCCAGTCCTATGCAAAATATAAAGGAATTGCTTCGGACGAGGGTGTTGACTTTCTCCGAAAGTTCGGAGTGGAGGTTGAGCAATTTGTTCCTGAAAAATTGCATCATGAATTAGAACATTTTCACACACATGGTTAATAAAAAAATTCTGCCGTTGATTATCTTTGGAATGCTGGCAGCGGGTGTTTTCATTGGCGGAAGACTCAATCCATCGTTTATTCAAAGCAAAACATTCTTTACTTCAAGGGCAACCCAGTTTAATAAGTTGTCTGAAGTAATCAGTTACATCTCAAACGAATATGTTGATACCATCAATCAGAAAACGTTGGTTGATAACAGCATTGAAAAAATTCTTCAGCAACTGGATCCACACAGTTCTTACATACCAGCTGAAGATTTGAAAGCTGTAAATGAATCTCTGGAGGGTAACTTTGAAGGAATCGGAGTTGAATTTTATATCCTTGACGACACGATAATGGTCGTCAGTGCACTAAGCGGAGGCCCCAGTGAACAGGCGGGTGTTCTGTCAGGTGACCGGATTGTGAAGGTTAACAATGAAAATGTGGCAGGAATCGGGATCACCAACAATGACGTATTTCAGAAACTCAGAGGGCGTGAAGGAACAGAAGTTGATATTGAAGTGATTAGACATGGTCGTGAAAAACCGATTCCGTTTAAAATTATCAGAGGCAAGATTCCGCTCTATTCGGTGGATGTGGCTTACATGGTTAATGACTCGACCGGGCTGATTAAAATAGGCCGGTTTGCTGCAACCACCTTTGATGAGTTTCATGCAGCACTGGATTCGCTGAAGTTGGTCGGAATGAAACAACTGATCCTGGATCTGAGAAATAATCCGGGAGGATATTTGGGAACAGCAGTCCAGCTTTGTGATGAATTTCTGCCGGATAAAAAACTGATCGTTTACATGCAGGGTAAAGCCCGCCCACGGACTTCAAACTTTGCCACAGCCCGGGGAGATTTTGAAAATGGTCCGGTAGCTGTTCTGATTGATGAGGGCTCAGCATCGGCCTCGGAGATTGTAGCTGGTGCTCTTCAGGACTGGGACCGGGCTACTATTATCGGGCGAAGATCATTCGGAAAAGGACTTGTACAGGAACAAACTGTTTTTGCCGATGGTTCAGCCATCCGGCTTACTATTGCTAGGTATTACACACCAACCGGGCGCAGTATTCAAAAACCATATCAGGACGGATACGAAGATTATGAACGGGAAATTTATAAACGGATGATTCACGGTGAGTTTGAATCTGCTGACAGCATTCACATGCCTGATTCACTGAAGTTTATCACTCCGGGTGGCAGAACTGTCTATGGCGGTGGTGGAATTGTTCCTGATATTTTTATTCCGGTTGATACAACCGGTTATTCTGTTTACTGGTCTAAACTGAGTTCAGAGGCTGTCATCAGCCAGTTTTCTTATGACTTTACTGATAAAAACCGCACCGCACTTTCAGCTTATAAAACGGTAAATGATTTTATCAGAAATTTTAAAATTACTGAATCCATCATGCATGACTTTGTTGATTATGCTGCTGAAAAGGGTGTCAAACATGATGAGAAAGGAATTCAGATCTCCGGCCGGTTTATTCGTGAACAGATCAAAGCATTTATCGGCCGACAGCTTTTCAGAAATAACGGATTCTACCCTGTTATTTTTGAGAATGATAAAGCAGTTCAAAAGGCAGTGGAATCATTTTCTGTTTCCCGAGAGCTAATTCTCAATAAACCGTAATAGCTTTAATTTAGCCCGATGGTCACCTGCCTGGCTCATGTTACCTTTGCTTAATCATTACTATTCCGGCTGAACGCATTCTCTGTCTACTTTTGCCGGATGACCGAATCGTATGAACCGGACGTATCAGCCGGATTGATTTTTGTTGTTGTCATTGCATTGCTGTTGTTTTTTTTCTCTCTAAGAAACCTTAAACACAAACAGATTTTGTTTATAATTACCGGAATGTTAGCCTGGCTGATGCTTCAGGCATTCATTTCCTATTCTGGATTCTACAAAAATCTGACTTCAATTATTCCCCGCATTGGATTGGCTTCGCTCTCGGCTTTAGCAGCCGCTCTTCTGCTTAGTCTGAGAAAAAACATGCTTCCGTTTTTTAATCTCCGGATGTTGACTGTTGTTCAAACTTTGCGGTTGCTTCTGGCACTGATCCTTTTGTCTCTTTATTATGATAAACAGATTCCAGTTGAGATGACCTTTTTTAACCTGAATGTGGATGTGCTTATTGGTATTACAGCCCTGCCGATGAGTTTGAAATGGTTTAATCAGCATGTTCGTGGGCTGAGGATCTTAATGGGTTGGAATATTCTCGGGATTCTCTTATTAATCAATATGATGCTAATATCAGCTCTTTCCTTTCCTTCAGGCTTACAGATATTTGGTTCTAATCAGCCAAATAATGCAATAATCTACTTTCCCTTTAGCTGGATTCCGGCTTTTTTAAGTCCGTTGGCTTTATTTGCACATCTTGTCAGTATCCGAAAAATAAAAGCCCGGTTGAAGGATGCTTCGACATTGCCAGTTTAACCAGGATCGAGAAAAATCAATTAATATGAACCGGATTTTAGTATTGATTCTTCTTTGTTTAATTTTTTCGGGTGGTTCTGCTCAGATCAACCCGTTTTTTATTTCGTTTGGAGATTCAGGAATGGTAAGCAATGGTACAGGGGCAGTTGTCTTGAACAGCGGAAACCTGCTCTATGCCGGAACTGAATATGCTCCTTTTGTGGACTCAAGAATTGTATTAAAGAAACTGGATACTGAAGGCAATGAAATCTGGTCAACAACCTTTTCAAAACCCGGTGAGGCATTAGCACTTACAAGGATCATCATAGATTCACTTCAGTCGGTTGTTTATCTTGCCGGTCAGACCGTTGTTAACTCATTAATGGACGGAATTGTAATCAAGTCAGATACAAACGGAACCTGGCTGGATACTATTATTTTCGGAAATCAACAAGCTAATGAGTCACTTAATGGGATTTGTCTGTCTGCAGATGGTGGTTTTGCCGTTATTGGCTTTCAGTCCTATCCCGGAAGTTATAGTAACTTTTATGTTGCCAAAGCTGATTCTGCCGGGGCTATTCAATGGCAAAATAATTTTGGGTACCAGTACATTGATGTTGGTGTAAACATTGTCACGGCTGATAACGGAGGTTATCTGATTTCAGGCGACAGCCAGCAGGGTCTTAACTCATATTACAATGTACTGGTATTGAAACTGGATGATGGCGGTAGTGATGAATGGGTACTGAATATTACAAGCCCGTTTAATAGCGGATGTAAAGCAATGATAAAAGATGCCTTTGGAGATTATGTGATTTCGGGTGAAACAGAAACACCTACAAGCCCCGATTTTGATATTCTGATAATTAAAGTTGATAGCCAGGGCAATCTGCTCTGGAATAAGTCCCTTACCGGCAGTGATAAAGGTGATGCCGGATTTTCAATTTCAGAATTCTTACCCGGGCACTACCTGCTAACCGGCTATCATTATGACCTGCCAAGTAATAATACAGCTCAGTACATGGCTCATTGTGATTCATCCGGAATGCTGCTCGATTTCAGAGTCTATAATTTCATGCCTTCGATTGATGTTGGTTACCAGATTATTCCAGTTAACAACGGATTTTATATTGCCGGAACCAGCATTTCAGCAATCAATCAATTTACATTGGCCTATGACTCACTCACGCTGATTACGGGAATGGATGTTCCTGAACCGGAAAGATTAGTACTTTATCCGAACCCGGTAAAAGCAGGTGAACCATTATACGTTCGTTCTCTTGCTGCAGGTTCAGTTATTGAGATCCGTGATCTGTTGTGCCGGCCTGTTCTCAGAGAATCTTTTTCATCAGTCAGGAATCTTATTGAGATTCCGGAAAGTATTTCAAAAGGTATCTATGTGTTACAATTAATTACTGCAGACAGCAAGCTTTGCTCTAAAGTAATTATAGAATAGCCTGTCATGTTTACATTTCTGAACCAGCTGGTTATTGGTCTTTCAAGAAAAATGAAAGCGGCTAGTGTTCTTTTTTGTGGATGGCTGATGGCTGCTCCGGTATTAATGGCTCAGGAAGCTCCTTTGCCTGATTCAACTAAAAGTTATCTGACTGCATTTACACATACACCTCCTGTTATTGACGGCATAACAACTGATCAGGTATGGCAGAAAGTGTTACCCGATTCTGATTTTACCATGTTCCGCCCGATAGAAGGTTCGAAGCCGTCTTTTAAAACAACATTCAGAATTCTTTATGATAACGCTGCACTATACGTATGTGCCGATCTGTTTGATGACTATCCTGACAGTATATTCAGGGAGCTGGGCTTGCGGGATGTTGAAGATCCCTACACGGGATTGTTTGGCTCCTCATTGAATGCTGATTATTTTGCCTTCTCATTAGACCCTTACAATACCCGCCAGGATGCTTTTGAATTTATTGTTTATGCATCAGGAGTTCAGGCAGATCACAAATCTTCTGATGATACCTGGGATGGAGTTTGGCAAAGTGCCGTTCAGATTCACGATCGGGGCTGGAGTGTTGAGTTAAAAATTCCTTATTCAGCAATCCGCTTTAGTAATGTTAAAAACCCGGTATGGGCTTTTCAGATCACCCGAAGTATCAGGCGCAGGCGTGAAACTTCACAATGGTGCCTGACTCCTTCCAAAGCATTTAATGAAATGCTTTATTTTGGAGTTCTGAATAACCTGGAGGATATCACTCCACCTGTGAGGCTTTCACTCACTCCTTATTTATCAGGATACATTGATCGGGGACCTGCTTTTAATCGGGATGGTTCGTTCTCTTATTCAAATACCTTATCCTGGCATGTAGGTGCCGACATTAAATACGGCATTGATGAACGATTTACTCTTGATATGACCCTGCTTCCTGATTTTGGCCAGACTCAGTCGGATAATAAAATCAAAACACTTGGCTATGAAGAAATAAATTATGATGAGAACAGATACTTTTTTAAAGAAGGTACCGATTTATTTAATAAAATTAACCTTTTCTATTCAAGAAGAATCGGGCAGCTGCCTTCCGGATTTTTTTCGGTCGAAAGCCAGCTTCAGGAGGGTGAAACCATAAAAACCAATCCTGCACAAGCCAGGTTACTGAATGCAGTAAAAATTTCTGGTAGAAATAACAGTGGAATGGGAATTGGATTTTTTAATGCTATTACCGGTGATACGTATGCAATAATTAAAAATGCAGTTGGCCGAGAAAGAAAAATTCTCACAGATCCGCTTACCAATTATAATGTTCTGGTATTTGATCAGCAAATCGGATCTTCTTCAAATGTTTACCTGATTAATACAAGTACCATCCGGAGCAGGGATTATGACGACTCAAACGTATCAGCTACTGGCTTTACCTTTGCTAATCATGCCAACAGCTGGGCTGTAGTCGGGAATATGATTCTCAGCCAGAACTTTACCAAGAATGATGATACACCACATACATACTCCAATATGTTGGGATATCGTTACCATGCAGAAATAAGAAAAGTGAGCGGATGGCTTCAGGGAGGAGCCGGGAGAAGCGGAGTAAGCCCGTCCTACAACCAACAGGATTTAGGTTACTACCTCACTTCAAACCGGATTAATTATTATGCTTACCTCAATGCATTTCAGTTTCAGCCGCGCGGTTTTATCCGTGAGGGGAATATCAGTATTCAGTCTGATTATGTTACAACCTATGAAAACCCTGACCGAACCCACTTTGAAATTACGTATAATTCGTTTCTGGACCTTAGAAGCTACAATTCAATTTTTACCGGAGCAGGAGTAACTCCGGTTTCATCTCATGAATATGACCCAAGAATTAGCGGCCAATTTGTGAACACCATGCGCTATTGGTATGCTTCTGCCGGATTGAGCAGCGATTATCGCAAGAGATTGGCAGTAGATGCTGAGTTCCAGATGCGGAATTTTCTGGATAACTACCGAAGTGAAAAATATAGTATGTCTCTGGCATTACGTTTCAGAATTAACAACAAGCTGACTATAAACTATAAGGCAGTATCCGAAACGGATCCGTATGATTTTGGATTTGCCGGTTATAGCAACAGTAACTATCTGTTTGGATTACGCAGACTTTTTAATTATACAAATACTTTTTCAGCAAGATATATCTTTATAAATGATATGTATGTGAGTGCCGCTTTCAGGCATTACTGGCTTACTGGTGAATATCGGATGTATTTTAATCTTGAAGATGACGGCAGCCTAACCGCGATTCTGGGAAAGGGAACCGAAAATGATTTTAGCTATAATGCTTTTAACATTGACCTGATCTATTCATGGCGGTTTGCCCCGGGAAGTATCTTGACTGTTTCTTATAAGAACTCCATTGAGTATGACGGACCTTTTGAAACCCGTAACTATATGAACAACCTGAAATCTACGTTAGATTTACCTCAGCTAAACAGTTTTTCAATTAAGCTCTTGTACTATCTTGATTATGCTGTTCTAAACAAAAAGAAAAGCAAATCTGATCAGTAATATGGATTTGATCTTATTCAGTAAATCGGCATAAACGCCTTAATGGCCGGGCTGCTGTTGACATAAACCGGTGTTAAACTCTAATTGCTTTCTTACAACTATCTTGTCAAAACCCTTTTCTGACTTGGGAAAATGAAAATTAAGGAGATCAGATTGCTTGATTGCGGAATAGTAAACTTTTTGTTAAAGCCAGGTTCTTAAAAAAATCAGCTTAATGGATGATTACATACCAACGGCTTTGTTCTGCTAACTTATGCTGATTTATTATTTTCGTGGTTTAAAATCTATGGCAGAAAACCATCAAAAGGCACTTCATTTGTTTAGCCGTGTTTTAATTGACCAGACAGGAATTGAGGAGCGTGTTGCAAGGCTGAATAAACGTAGTATTAAAAAAGATTCAAAATTGGAGGGTCTGAAACTGGCAATCAGTTTGATGGATCTGACTACACTTGATGCCCGCGATACACCAGCACGGGTCAGGCAACTCTGTGCTAAAGCAGTTCGCCCTCATGAGGCCATTCCGGGATTACCTTCTGCTGCTGCAGTTTGTGTTTATCCTAATTTGGTCAGTGAAGCAAAAAAGACACTTGCAGGGTCACCGGTCAAAGTTGCAGCTGTGGCAACTGCATTCCCGGGCGGGATGAGCAGCCTGAAAGTGAAAATTACAGAAACGAAATTTGCAGTCGGGCAAGGTGCTGATGAAATTGATATGGTTATTTCCCGCGGAAAGTTCCTGGAAGGTGAGTATGATTATGTGTTTGATGAAATTGCAGCTGTTAAAGAAGCCTGCGGAACGGCATTACTTAAGGTTATTCTTGAAACCGGTGAGCTAAGTACACTTGATCATGTTAGGCTTGCCAGTGACCTGGCACTGTATGCCGGAGCTGATTTTATAAAGACATCAACAGGTAAAATTCAACCTGCAGCAACACTCCCCGTTACACTGGTCATGCTGGAAGCAATCCGCGATTTTTATTACCGGACCGGCCGAATGGCAGGAATGAAACCTGCCGGAGGAATTTCTACTGCCAAACTGGCTTTACAGTATCTGGTGATGGTAAAAGAAACACTAGGGGCTGCCTGGCTGTCGCCCGGGTATTTCCGCTTTGGAGCAAGCTCACTTGCTAATGATTTACTGATGCAGATCGTTAAAGAGATGACCGGTGTTTATCAGAGTGCGGATTATTTTTCGAAGGACTGATGAAAACAGAAACCATCGGTATTCTTCTTTTACCTGTATTGCTCTGGCTTCCGGCAGTTACAACAGCTCAGCCGTTAACCATCATTCCTGAACCCCAGCTGGTTTCACCCCAACGCGGAAATTGTATCATTAAAGGTAAGCTCACTATTCATTATCAGAATGCAGACTCCATACTGATCCTGCCGGCTATTCGTTATTTTACTTCCGCTCTCCCTTCCAAAATCAGGTATTCTATAAAGCCGGATATTAAAGTAAATATTCAGGCTCTGGCATCACCGGTTCCCGTTATGATTTTTGAAAAGACAAAGAAAGATTTTTTCAGAAATGAGCAGTATAACCTGTTGGTTCAGCCAAAGGTGATCCGGATTGAAGCAGGCTCACAAGCAGGATTCTTTTATGCTGTGCAGACGTTGCTTCAGCTCATTCCGGTGGAGTTTCTCAATCCCGAAATGCCGGAATGGAGTATTCTTGAGTTACCTTGTCTTGAAATGGAGGATTATCCGTACCTTGAATACCGTGGGTTGCACCTGGATGTAGTTCGACATTTCTTTTCTGTGAGTGAAGTTAAAAAATACATTGATGTCATGGCTCAGTATAAACTAAACCGGTTTCACTGGCATCTGACTGATGACCAGGGATGGAGAATTGAAATCAAAAAATATCCTAAGCTTATAGAAATAGGATCTAATCGCAGTGAATCCATGACTGGTGCTTATGATGATCAGCAGTTTGATAATACTCCTTACGGGGGATATTATACTCAGGAGGATATTCGGGAGGTGGTTTCCTATGCTGCTGAACGTTCTGTTGAAGTGATTCCCGAGATTGAAATGCCCGGTCATGCTATGGCAGCTTTGGCAGCCTATCCCGAATTGTCTTGTAATGGTGGTCCTTTTGAGGTTGCAACCTCCTGGGGTGTGTTTGATGATGTTTTCTGCACCACCGAACCGGTATTCCGCTTCCTGGAAAGTGTACTGGAAGAAGTCTGTGAATTATTTCCGGGCAGGTACATTCACATTGGAGGAGATGAATGCCCGAAAACAAGATGGAAAACCTGCAGCCTGTGTCAGACCCGAATCAAAACCGAGGGTTTGAAAGATGAAAACGAACTGCAAAGCTGGTTTGTTCAGCGAATTGAAAAATTCCTAGAGCAGAAAGGAAAGCAGGTCATCGGCTGGGATGAAATTCTGGAAGGTGGCCTGGATGGGAAGGCAACCATTATGAGCTGGAGAGGAACAGAGGGTGGTATTGCAGCAGCCAGGCAGCATCATGATGTCATCATGACACCCGGCTCCCATTGCTATTTTGACCATTACCAGGCAAGCCCCGAACTCAGTCCGCTGGCTTTCGGTGGCTATACACCCGTTGACAAGGTTTATCATTTTAGCCCGGTGCCAGATGATTCTCTCACTCCGGAACAAAAGGTTTATATCATTGGAGCACAGGGAAACCTCTGGACTGAATACATAATTGATTTTTCACACGTTCAGTACATGGCCTATCCGAGGGCATTGGCTCTTGCAGAAGTCCTCTGGTCAAACCCCGAACACCGCAACTGGGACAGCTTTTCTTCAAGGCTGATTCAGCATTTCAGAAGACTGCAATTGCAAGGTGTGAATTATTCAAATGATTTGTTTAATGTAACATCGGCCATTTTTGCAGATTCCGTTTCTCACCAGCTCTTTATCAGTCTGTCCAAACAAATTAAAGACGGAAGGATATATTTTACAACAAACGGTTCAGACCCTGATTCTACTTCATTTGTCTATTCAGAGCCTGTACCGGTTAAAACCAGTCAGCTAAAAGCAAAACTTATCTCTGGCTTGGGCCCGACAAAGACACTTTCAAGAAATTTCAGACTACATAAGGCAACCGGACTTCCTTACGAATTAACTTTCCCTTTAAAACAGTATGACGCAGGAACTGCCTTTGGATTGACTGATGGCATTACCGGTAAGGTGAGTCAGTATAACACCTGGGTTGGATTTTCAGGAAATGACCTGGAAGCAACTCTTGATTTAAGGGAAAATACAGAAGTCAGAAAAGTATCTGTTAATTTTTACAATAAGAACAGAGCCTGGATATTCCTTCCTCAATATCTTGAGATTTCAGTTTCAGATGATGGAATGGATTTTTATCCGGTTGCCAGACAAGAAATTATCAGCAATGAAGAACCCAACTCAATTATCAATTCTACTTTTATTCTGCCGGATCAGAAAATGCGCTTTCTCAGAATCAGGGCTAAAAATATAGGAATCTGTCCGCCCGGTTCAGTTTGTGAGGGTCAAAAAGCCTGGTTGTTTGCAGATGAAATTGTGGTTGAATAAATCACAGAGTAAGCCTCCTTTTTAAATCAAAATCAGTAAATGACTGATTACCTTTGCCAGAACAGATTTGAATTGTGAATCCTCATCTTGATCCTGAAGCCGGCCGACTGACACCTGATGAACGTGAAGCTGAGAAAACACTTAGGCCACTTGCTTTTCATGATTTCAAGGGTCAGTTTAGTGTTGTTGACAACCTACAGGTATTTGTTCAGGCTGCCCGTCAGCGTGGCGACTCACTGGATCATGTCTTACTTCACGGTCCTCCCGGCTTGGGCAAAACAACCTTAGCTCATATTATTGCAAATGAACTTGGAGTCAGCATTAAAATTACCTCAGGGCCGGTAATAGACAAGCCCGGAGATCTGGCCGGTCTCCTTACCGGGCTTGGTACTAATGACGTTTTATTTATTGATGAAATTCACAGACTGAGCCCGATGGTAGAAGAATACCTCTATTCAGCAATGGAGGATTTCAGGATTGATATTATGATTGACAGCGGCCCCAATGCCCGGTCAGTCCAGATTAAAATTAATCCCTTTACACTGATTGGAGCAACAACCCGCAGCGGGCTACTAACGGCTCCCTTGCGCGACCGTTTTGGAATTACTTCCCGGCTTGAATATTATGATGCTTCTCAGCTTGGCAATATTATCAGACGATCGGCTTCAATTCTGAGAACGGAAATGGATAGAGATGCCTCTGAAGAAATTGCCCGCAGAAGCCGGGGCACACCCCGGATTGCCAATGCCTTACTGAGAAGAGTGCGTGACTTTTCTCAGGTTAAAGGTAACGGAATGATTGATCTGAAGATTACAAAGTATGCACTTGAAGCATTAAATGTAGATGCTTATGGATTAGACCGGATGGATAACCTGATTCTGACAACTGTAATTGATAAATTCAAAGGTGGTCCGGTTGGCCTGAATACTATTGCTACTGCTGTGGGTGAAGAGGCTGGTACCATTGAAGAAGTTTATGAACCTTTTTTAATTATGGAAGGTTTCCTGTTACGAACTCCGCGAGGAAGAGAAGTAACCGAGAAAGCCTTCAGGCATTTGAACAGAAAGAAGCCTCACCGTTCAGCTGGCGGTAATCTGTTTGATTGAGTTAATAAAAGAAAAAATTATGACAACTTCAGAAAAAATTAAAGCTGAAGCGAAAAGACTTGGATTTGATTTTTGTGGTATTTCAAAGGCGGGCTTTCTCGAAGAAGAAGCCCTGCGACTTGAAAAATGGCTGCTTAATGGGATGCATGGAAAAATGCAATACATGGAAAATCATTTTGATAAACGGCTCGATCCAACCATTCTGGTTCCCGGTGCAAAATCTGTAATCAGTCTGATGCAGAATTATTATACACCTGAAACACAAAAGAGTCCCACAGCTCCCAGGATTTCAATGTATGCACTGGGTAAAGATTATCATTTTGTAATCAAGGAAAAGCTGTGGCAACTGATGGATTTTATTAAGCAACATATTGGTGAAGTCAATGGAAGAGCTTTTGTCGATTCTGCACCGGTTCTTGAGCATTCATGGGCAGCAAAAAGCGGATTAGGGTGGATTGGGAAAAATACAATCCTGATTAACCCAAAAGCCGGTTCCCTTTTTTTTCTTGCTGAACTAATTCTTGATCTTGAACTGGAAACAGATACTCCAATGCATGATTACTGTGGAACCTGCAATCGTTGTGTTGAAGCCTGCCCAACCGGAGCAATTGTAGATCCTTATGTGGTAGATGGTAGTAAGTGCATTTCGTATTTCACTATTGAGCTGAAAGATGAATTGCCTGAGGAATATAAAGGAAAGTTTAAAAACTGGGCTTTTGGATGCGATATCTGCCAACAGGTTTGTCCCTGGAACAGATTCTCTACTCCTCATAATGAAGCAGGATTAATGCCAGATAAAAATCTGTTAAGTATGACAGAATCTCAATGGATTGAAATAACCGAAGATGTATTTAATAAATTATTTCGTGACTCTCCGTTAAAACGTACAGGATTTAAAGGGATGCAGAGAAATATCCGGTTTCTGAAGGAAAATATTCAGCCTGAAATTTTATCCGGGAATGATGAAAAAAGATAAATCTTTTTATTTTAGCCCGCTAAAATTTAAAGGTAACGAAAATTATGAAAAAAATTACATTTCTGATTGCCAGTGTATGTATGATTACAGCGGCAATAGCTCAATTTCCACAAGGAAATCTGAGCAATTCAAGCCGGAATCCGGTGGTTCAATCCAATAACCCCGATGCTTTCGGAGGATATGTTCCGGCCCCTGTAGCAGTTTTATTTACTGATGACATGGATGATCTGAATGATACGACATCGCTTCAAGGCCGGGGCTATTTCACATATTATCGCGGAACGGGACCTCAGGGAGCTGCTCCTTATTGGTTTCAGGGAAACCCAAGCGTGTTTACGGATTTTAATGGGATTCAGCAGGATGGGTATGTCGGATCAAACTTTAACACAGTTACCGGAACGAATAATATTGATAACTGGCTTGTTCTGCCCGATCTGAATATTCAGACTGGTGATACCCTTTCTTTTTATTCTCGATCACCTGCCGGATCAACTTATCCTGATTCAATTGTTGTTATGTTTAATCCGACAGGGGCAACTGTTCCAGAAGATGCAAACTGGACTGAACTTGGCAGATTTAAAGTAAACGTGGCAGGTATGTGGGAAAGAAAATGGTTTTTGGCATCTTCAGATGGAGCCAATGCTCGATTTGCAATCCGGTATAAAGTGGCTAATAGTGGCCCCACAGGTACAGCAGGTGATTATATCGGAATTGACCAGATTGATGTGATTGAAGGAGCCGGTGGATCTACCCCCTGTCCGGTACCACACGATTGTTGTTCAGATGCGGCTGATATAAATTCAGCATTTGCAGGGGCTGTTGGAACGAAGGTTACTGTTGGGCCTTATGATAATTCATTGGCAACCACAGATATTGATGATCCTGCAACCGGATTTGAGTGTTTTGGCGAACCTGACGGAGGTGGTGCTGCACCAACTCTGGACAATACACTCTGGTACTCATTTACCGGAACAGGAGATTTGTATTTTATTGAAACAGACAACTGCGGTACTCCGCCTGTTGCAAATTATATTGATGATGGCGATACCCAAATTGCACTCTATACCGGAAGCTGCGGAAATCTGACACCCGTTCTTTGTAATGAAGACGGTCCTCAGGCAACCTCTACTCATTATCCAGCTGGATTTAATTTGCAAACTCAGGCTGGAGTGAATTATGTCATGATTGTTGACGGGTTTAATTACAACGGAACGCTCTCAACCGGTAATTTCTGCATTAGTGTGACCAAGCTGCAGGGAGTTGCCTGTGGTGCTCCTAATATTTCAGCAGGAACGGGTGCTGTAAATAAGAATTGTGTAAATTATGGAGATACCCTGATAGGAACAATTGCTGGAGCTGTTGCTCCGACTCAAGGTCCTTACAGTGGTTTTGGATGGGTCATTTCGACCAGCTCAATCAGCGGGAATAACGACCCGTTGAATGATCCTTCAGTAGTTGGAGGTGGTCCAATTATGTCCTTACCTTCAGGAGTCTCATTGATTAATAACGGAACTCCATTTGCAGCAGGAATCTATTATTTTACTCCTGTAGTATTTGGTAATGCTCAGCCTAACCCGAATGTCCCGGGCCAGCCGCAGTATATCTTTCAATTGATTCTTGATCCGAACTGCACCACTACAGGAACATCCATCATGGTTGAGTTAAAAGCACAAAGTCAGCCCTGCGGGCTTGGTGTTAATGAGATTGGCAGTCAACCTGCCGGATTTACCGTTTATCCAGTCCCGGTTAAGGACATTGCTTATTTTACACTGAACCTGAGCACTTCATCAACAGCTGAAATTCAGATTAAAGATAATCTGGGTCGGGTAGTAATTTCCGAATCAAAACAGATGATCAGCGGAGAGAATCACCTGAACCTGGATCTGTCATCAATTCCGTCAGGAGTTTATTTTATGGCGGTTCAGACAGCCGACAAAAACTATGTTTCAAAATTTATTAAAGAGTAATTAAAGAAGCATTTGTTAGAAAAGGTCCTGATGAATAATCAGGACTTTTTTTTTAAATAGACCACATTGTACAACTGAGGAGGTTATCTTTGCCAAGAGAATTCGGTTCTGTGCTTGTTAGGTGAGGTTACCGGATGAAAAAATGCTGCTGCCCGGAAATGTGGAGACACGCCAATGGGTTGAACAGGCTTGGCCGGGATAAGGCTTGGCATAATGCAGCTTCCGGATGATAAAATCCGGATAAGTCTTCCGAAACTAAAGCTAAACGAGGAGCATCGGAGCATTGGGCAATGAATTGTCATTCATTTGCTGTTGCTGGTGTAATCCACCTCACGCTACAGTTAATCCGGGTTTAAATCTTCTGAAGATGGAGCACACCTTGCAAAAAGAGGAATTTATTCAATTGCTCAGTTACGGTAACAGAGATCCTGTTAAAGAGCATACTGAAAATATGCTGACTTCTGAATTAGCTGAAATCGTTAGTGAAATCCCCGAAGATCAACAGGTCTTCGCTTTTCGTTGTATGAGTCGCGATAAGGCCGCCCGCGTATTTGAATTAATAGAACTTGAAATTCAAAAAAGGCTGCTTGACGTATTACCTCACCGGCAAGTCGCTTTATTACTGAATGATATTGCTGCCGATGTACGTACCTCAATTCTTGAATCACTTCCTGCAGATCTGATTAATAAACACCTGAAAGTATTAACTCAAAGCGAGCGATTGATTGCGCTCAAATTACTGGGCTATCCTGAGAATTCGATCGGCCGGCTCATGACACCTGATTATGTTGCGTTGAAAACTGACTGGACCGTTCAGCAGGCATTCGATAATATCCGTGAAAACGGTCAGGCAATCGGGTCACTGGATACATTCTTTATTGTTGATGAAAAAGGACGACTGGTGGATGACATAACAGCCCGGCAGTTACTCTTATCATCACCTGCAGCTATTATCAAAGAAATAGCTGACGGAAAATTTATTTCATTGAATGTTGCAGATGATCAGGAAGTAGCCATTGAAGAATTTAAAACCCATAACAAGTCAACCCTTCCAGTAACCGATGCTGCCGGTGCATTATTGGGGATTGTGACGATTGATGATGTGTTACAAGTGGCTGAAGAGGAAAACACGGAAGATATTCAGAAACTGGGTGCTGTGGAAGCATTGGATATGCCTTATATGCAAACTACCTTAGCTACAATGGTGCAGAAACGGTCAACCTGGCTGATTGTTCTGTTTATCGGGGAAATGCTGACAGCAACAGCAATGGCCCATTTTGAACATGAAATTGCTCGTGCTGTTGTTCTTGCTTTATTTATTCCTCTGATTGTTTCAAGTGGAGGCAATTCAGGATCTCAGGCAGCAACGCTGATTATCCGGGCTCTAGCCTTGGGTGAAGTAACCCTACGCGACTGGTGGAAAATTATGAGAAGAGAAGTCATATCAGGACTGTTGTTAGGATTGATTTTGGGTGTAATTGGTTTTCTCAGAATTGCAATCTGGCAACTAGTTAATTCAACTTATGGTGAGCATTGGCTGATTCTTGCTGTTACAATCGGAATTACACTGGTTGGTGTAGTAATGTGGGGAACTTTAATTGGGTCTATGTTTCCGATTATTCTGAAACGGTTTGGTGTTGACCCTGCTACAGCATCAGCACCTTTTGTAGCAACAGCTGTTGATGTAACAGGTCTGATTATTTATTTCAGTGTTGCGGCAATCTTGATGAGAGGTTCCCTGTTATAAGATCCGGATGAGGTGTCATCACAGGGAATAAGCTAACTTGCTGCCAGATTAATCTTATTTTCCGGCAGCGATAGAGTCTTTTATTTTTTGTTCCAGTTCTTCAGCCAGTTCCGGATTGTCAATCAGTAATTGCTTGACAGCATCCCTGCCCTGGCCAAGTTTAGTGTCTCCGTAGCTGAACCAGGAACCACTTTTCTTTACAATATTATGGTCCACCCCCAGATCAATAATTTCACCGGCTTTACTAATTCCTTCACCGTACATAATATCAAATTCGGCAGTTTTAAAAGGAGGGGCAACTTTGTTTTTAATTACTTTAACACGGGTACGGTTACCTACTACATGTTCACCTTCTTTTATTTGTCCTGTTCTGCGGATATCCAGCCGGACGGAAGCATAAAATTTTAAAGCATTTCCACCGGTAGTTGTTTCGGGGTTACCAAACATTACTCCGATTTTCTCACGTAACTGATTAATGAAAATACAACAGCAACCTGTCCGGCTTATGGTAGCAGTGAGCTTACGTAAGGCTTGTGACATCAGCCGTGCATGAACTCCCATTTTAGAGTCGCCCATTTCACCTTCAATTTCACTTTTAGGAGTTAAAGCAGCAACAGAATCAATGACTAGAATATCAATGGCTCCGGAACGGATTAGGTTATCGGCAATCTCAAGTGCCTGTTCGCCATTATCAGGTTGAGAAATGAGCAGATTTTCAATATCTACACCCAGTTTCTGAGCATAAAAACGGTCGAATGCATGTTCAGCATCAATAAAAGCAGCAATGCCTCCGTTATGCTGAACGTTTGCAATGGCATGAATGGCCAGGGTAGTTTTACCGGATGATTCAGGTCCGAAAATTTCAATGATTCTACCCTTTGGCAAACCACCAATTCCCAGGGCCAGATCCAGCGAGATGGAACCGGTTGAAATGGATTCCAGCGGTTCAATTGCTGAATCACCTAACCGCATAATGGTTCCTTTTCCATAGGTTTTTTCCAGCTTGTCAATTGCAAGCTGAAGCACTTTCAATTTCTCTTTATTTTCGGATGTTGTTGCCATGATATTTTTTTGTTTTACAGAATGATTGTTTTACCACCAATACAATAGTGACAAAGGTGTAAAATAACCGTTGAAAAACAAGTTGTCGTTAATAAATTATTCCGGTGGTTTCGCTTTTTATTTAGCTGATCGGATTAGCTGAAAACTTTTTGCAAGTTCATATTTGGTTCCATCCTGCCCGGTTGCATTTACCACAACAAAGTAAGTTCCGTCCGGAGCCTCTTTCCCATTGGAAGCAGTTCCATCCCATCCGAATCCGGGTTTATCCCAGCTAATTATTTTCTCACCCCAACGGTTGTAAATTTCAGCTTTTACTTCTGTTATTCCATCTTCATTAAACATAAACAGATCATTAAAACCGTCATGGTTTGGTGTAAAGACATTCGGAACACTGAAAGACGAGCCGTTTTCAACCGTAATTCTGATAATCAGCGTATCACTACATCCGTCTGTGTTGGTTGCAATTAATGTAACATCATAAGTACCATTACTGGTAAAGACATGTTGAGGATTGGCAGAGCCGGAAGTACTATTATCTCCAAAATTCCAGGAATAGGTTGTTGCACCATTACTTTGGTTAGTAAAGTTGACAGTCAGCGGTGCAGTTCCGGATGAGACATCGGGAGTTGCTGCTGCTGTTACTTCCGGTGAAACGGTTACAGTAACCGAATCGGTTACTGAACAGCCTCCTTCGGTTGCTGTTACAATATAAGAAGTGGTTACTGAAGGACTGGCAACAGGATTGGGAACATTGGGATTTGAAAGGCCTGTTACCGGAACCCATTGATAAGTTGTTGCTCCTGAGACGGATAACGGTGTGCTTTCACCATGACAAATAGTAACATCGTCAGAGATTGAGATTGCAGGGATTGGTCCTACATTAACAGCTAATACCGAAGAAGCTGAACAACCCGTGTTGTCTGTTACAGTAACTGTATAGGATGATGTACCGGTAGGAGGCAAGACAGTTATGTAAGAATTGTTAGAGCCGTTGCTCCATAAAAACTGACTACCCCCGGAACCTCCGGAAGCATTTGCTGTTAAGGTTGTTGAATCACCTTCGCATAAATTGCTATTGCCTGAAAGGGTAACAAATATTTGTGGGTTTTGACCGACTGTAACAGTTTGGGTTTCTGTACATCCTGATGCATCTGTGACAGTTACAGTGTAGATTCCTGGTGATATATTCATATTGAGCGAGTCGGTATTACCGTTTGACCACTGATATGCGAATGGAGGATTTCCTCCTGTAACATTAACCGAGGCTGATCCGGTTACAAGATCATCACACTGGGCATTGGAAGAATTTACGCTTAACGACATCGGAGTATAACCGGTAAGGGTATAATTAAAAACTGCACTACACCCTGCTGAATCAGTAACTGTTAAAGTATAGGCACCGGTAGTAAGGCTGGATAAAGATGAAGTTATACTTCCGTCATTCCATAAAAAAGTATAGGGTTGAGTTCCCCCGGTTACAGCAGTTGTAATGGATCCTGAATTTGGAACACATCCAGGCCCCAGAACAGTTGCATTATCCAATATCTCATCCGGTTCAGTAATCTGAAAGAATACAATCTTACTACAATTATATACATCAAAAACAGTAACTGAATAGATACCGGCTCCCAAGTTAGTCAGGGTTTGTGTTGTGTCGCCTGTACTCCAGAGATAGGTATAAGGCGGCTGTCCGCTGGCACCAGCAGCATAAGCAGTGCCGGTTGAATCACCATGACAGGCAGGATTTGTTGTAATCAGTGTAGGTAACTGAACAGTACAATTCTCCTGGATACAATATGGAAGAAGAATCGTTTCAGGAGTACAGCCAACAACCGTCCAACTTCCAGAGACCTGATCTCCATAAACGGTAACGCCAATATTGCCGCTTAACTGAGCAGAGATTCCTGAGATTGTTGCAACAGAAAAGCAAAAATTCCAAGTAAACGAAATGCAGTTATCACCATAGTTATTTCCAGGAATGCCATCAATGATACCGGTAGAGGAACCAGAAGGCGTATCATAATAGAATCCGGGTCCAAAAGATAAACCGGTATTCGTACTGGTGCAGGAAGTAAACCAGCCCCAAACACCCATACCATCGCAACTGGGTGAAGCTGAGACAGCAGCTAACGTTGTAGAATCCCATCCAGATCCCAATAATGGAACTATTCCATGTAACCAGTTAATTCCTCCCTGAGAATAATTGGTAATCGAAACACAAACTGTAATGGTAGAACCTGCCTCATAGCATCCGGTTAATGGATTAGGAGGGGGGGTAATGGAAATCGTTGAACTACCAATACAATTTTGTGCCTGTAAATAAGAAGTAATTAAGAGGCATAAGTAAACAGCGAATAGATATTTTTTCATTGGATAGGTTATTTGAGGCAGTATTATATACTTATATATTAGGATACTTACCAGGGCAAAAAAGTTGCAAGATTGAAAATTTTTAATTCAACTGCCACCACCTGATCTGAGTTGAGACTAAGGTTTCAGCTGGCAGTTGACTTAGTTTTTTTGTTTCATGGCAAACAACTATAACTTCATTTTGATGCTCTAACTGAAGTTTTTCAAGCTTCACGAGAAGTCTTGAAATCTCTTTAAGAGTAACAATATAGCTGTTCTGATAGTCCGGAACCATAGAAACAAATTAATAAAAAGGGAATGCGGAGGTGAAAATATGCAATTTTTGGGAATTGCAAATCTTTTTTCTTAAAAATTATCCAGGTAAGTTTTCAACAATTGAACCATTAATGCTGAGGATCATTGCCTTCCGCTCCTGGCTCTGCAAGATCGTCATAGTCAATATCAGAAAAACGGCTGTCTAATGGCTTCCCCTGGTCACCTTGGTTTTCAGGCTTAGGATGCTGATTGATATAGTCAATCGCTTCACTCAGTCCATCAATAAATTTCTGAAAGTCTTCACGATATAGGAAAATTTTATGCTTTCGGAATACAGGCTTTTCTCCTTCATTGGTCATCATCCTTTTGCTTTCAGTGATGGTCAGGTAGAAATCATTTGACCGAGTTGATTTCACATCAAAGAAATAAGTTCTTTTTCCTGCTCTTACTGCTTTTGAAAACGACTCAGACTGATCGTGGTGTTCATGCTCATTCATAAACGGCTTTCTTTAGATCTTGGCCAAAAGTAAAAAAAATCAGTTACCAAGTAAATAATAACAAATTGTCTATTTAGAGTGATTCTTAACTTAATTCACTGAGCGCGGCCTCAAGTTTAACCATCACCTCTTTAATCTGGTTTTCTCCTGTACAAGTTCCAACTGAAATACGGTACCAGGGGGAGTTCTGGGATGCCCCAAAAGCTGAAAAGGGAACAACAGCCAGTGTTGCCTTTTTGAGCAGGTAAGAGGTAACTTCACCCTGGTTTTGTAGTGTTTTCCCTTCAGCTGTTTTCTTGCCTGTCAGATCAAACTTAACAGTCAGGTAAATCGCACCTTGAGGTGCAATGCAATCTACATTATAACCTTTTAATTTCAGATTAACAAAAGCATCATGAAATGCCTTAAGCCGCTTGTAAATTTCATCTTTAAACTGCTCAAGGTAGGTATCAACTGATTTGGTATTTTCAAGAAAAGAAGCCACGGCAATCTGCTCTGCTTTAGGTGCCCATGCACCAACATGAGAGAGAATAGCTGCCATCCGGTTAATAATATATTTTGGGCCGTAGGCCCAGCCAACTCGCACCCCGGTTGCTGCAAATGATTTTGAGATTCCGTTTATAAAGATAGTATAATCGCGCATTGCCGACCTTAGTGAAACGGGATTGTAGTGTTTGGTACCTTCAAACAGCAATGACGAATAAACCTGGTCATACATCACATAGAGTGGTTTTTCTGTTCCCTTGCGTCTTTCATTTTCCTGTAACACCAGGTCGCAAATACTTTCTAATTGCTTTTTGCTGAAAACAGTTCCGGTCGGATTTAATGGTGAACAAAAGGCAATCATTCTGGCATTTTTCAGATGAGGTTCCAAGAGCGAGGCATCGGGCATAAAAAACTGTTCTGGCTGAGTTTCAATCATTACTCCTTTTGCCAGTGACAGGTGACAATAATGGTTATTGTTCCACGATGGCGATGGATAGATCACTACATCTTCCGGATCTAGTAAGGTCTTGAATGTTGCATAGATAGCAGGCCGTGATCCGGAAGTAATCAGAACCTCTTCGGGCAAATAATCAAGCTGTTTAGTTCGGCTAACGAAGTGGCTTACAGCTGTACGTAATACCGGCATACCGTTAGCAGCAGGGTAATTCGTCTGCTCATCTTTATACGCTTTAATAATCAGATCGGTCAGCAGATGCGGAATCGGGAAAACAGCAGGGTCAAAATCTCCAATTGTGAAGTTGTAAATTTTTTCACCTCTTCGAATCAACTCATTAACTTCATTTGCAAGTTTGATTATTTCTGATCCAATCAGACTTTCTGCCATTGTTGAGATCCGCAAGGTATTGGCTTCAGCAGTTAGCATAGTGTGTAGATATTTTCAACCTTCAAACCTACTGATTTTTTTTTAAAATCCGGGCCTGGATATCATCAGTATTAGCCGATGACTTTCAATTTTAATTTGACTTCCTTGCCAAAGAAAAGACGGGTACTCTTCTCAAAAGAAGTTGTCAGATCAGAAACATAGAAAATATCATCACTTGTTCGCAATTGACTAAGCAGGTTTTCAATTTTGAGGATTTCTTTGAGTCTTCGGGCAACTTGCTGAGCAGAATCAAAAATTTTAACTTTATGCTGAAAGAAAGCTGAAATCTCATTTTTAATCAGCGGATAATGGGTGCAAGCCAGAACCAGCGCATCAATATGCTCAAATCCGGGATGAGACAAGTATTGATGCAAAGCCGAAGTAATGGCACTCTTATTATGAAATTCTTCTTCAATGATCACAGCTAGTAACGGAGCAGCTACAACTGCATATTGGAGTGTTGGTTTTCTGCGTGAAAATTTTTCCTGGTAAACTCCTGAGTTGATAGTAGTCTGCGTGGCAATAATACCGACTTTATTAATCGAGCTGTCTGAGATAACAGCCTCGACCATCGGATCGATTACATTGATTACCGGTATATGACCTTCATATCGATCACGCAACATGGTGTAAGCAGCTGCTGAAGCAGTATTGCAGGCAATAACAACGGCCTTGCAATGAATGTCATTCAGTAGGAACCGGGTAATGGAGTCTGCGTACTGGCTTACCAGTCCGGTTGATTTATTGCCATAAGGCATTCGGGCAGTATCGCCATAATATACCAGTTGTTCATCCGGGAGTAAGCCTGCTATGGCATGTGCCACAGTTAATCCTCCTATGCCGGAGTCAAAAATACCGATAGGAGCCTGTGAATTACGTTGAAGGAATTGCATTGTTAATCCGGTGTTGCTGACTTGTAATTCAGAATCTGGTCAATAGTAGTAATACTTACTGCATGATATCCATTACGGGCATGCTTATAAATCTTTAATGCCAGGGCTTTTCCGCTATCGGTTTTTGCCAGCGCTGAATAGAGTGGGCGTAGAAATTTTCTTCTTCCAACCGTTGTCAGAAACTCTTCAAGATTTGAATAGGCAGGCTCATAATGATTTGAAATGCAAAGCAGCAGCCACTGGTTTCTGATTTCAGCATTACGACTGGAGTTGAAATGAAACAAGTTGTCTAACTTTATCATTTGTTCTAAAGTAAGATTCTCAGGAAGGCTGCGTAAAAAGTACAAGTAATGATGGGTAGTCCAGTTTGAAAGATTCTGTGTATGGATTGGTTTTCCGTCACTAAAATCCCGGGCAAGGGCAGCAGCTTTATCCAACTCTGCAGATTTTGTCAGCGGGCGATTGTCTGGAAGCCCCGGTTCAAACATCCATTGTTCGGTTCTGATTTTATCCTGATCTTCTTTACTCAGCAGGTTTGTATAGAGATAATCTCTGAACTTTTCGGTTGTCATACTCTGAAATGCATAGGTATTAAAATAATTTTTCAAAAAATGATCCCAACGCTTGCGCCCAACTGTTTGTTCAATCAGGGTTAGAAAAAGTCTTCCTTTTTCATAAGCGATATCCGACATGCCATCATCCGGGTTTCGGCCCTTCAGATCCATCTTCAGTCGGGTGTCCGGACTAGAAGACCCTAAATCTTTCAAGGTTGTCAGCAGGTCATCATCAGCAATTGCTGCCAGCATGTCAGCGTAGGGTTTTCCGTAGATCTTCTCCATAATCCGGGATTCAAAGTAGGTGGTAAAACCTTCATTTAGCCAGAAGTCATTCCATGTAGCATTAGTAACCAGATTGCCACTCCAGGAATGAGCCAGTTCATGAGCAATCAAGGCAGTCAATGAACGGTCACCGGCAATTACTGTAGGAGTAGCAAAAGTCAGTCTTGGATTTTCCATTCCTCCAAAAGGGAAACTGGGCGGGAGTACCAAAACATCATAACGACCCCAGCGATAATCACCATAAAGCATAGAAGCAGAATCAATCATTGCCGGCATGTCTGCAAATTCATAGTAAGCTTGATCAAGTATTTGAGGTTCCGCATAAACTCCGCAGCGGTGATCATAAGCCTGATACCGTAAATTGCCTACTGCAAGTGCCATCAGATAAGATGGAACGGGCTGAGGCATATTAAAATGATAAATTCCGTTTCGATGGAGAACGGTGTCATTTTCAGCACTCATGACTGCCATGAGCGAGCGAGGGCATTCAATCTCTGCATCATAGGTAAAACGGATACCCGGAGAGTCCTGCAAAGGAATCCAGGAACGGGCAAGCGTGGCTTCAGACTGGGTGAATAAAAAAGGAGACCTTCTGCCAGAGGTTTGTTCAGGACTGAGCCATTGCAATGCTTCTGCATCCGGAGCAGTTTGATAATAAACAGTAACTGTTTTTGTATTCGGATTGATTGCAATTGAAAGCGGTTGTCCCAGGTAGGGGTCATTATCTCCCAGGCTGAATGAAGTCTCTGAATTGTCAGCTTTTGTTTTCTCAATGGTAAGCTTTTGGGTGTCGAGTATCAGCTGATTTGCTCCGGTTTTATTTTCAATAGTCAGAATGACCTTGCCCGATAGTCTTTTATTTTCAAAATCGGTTTTCAGGTGAAGAGATAAGTGCCTGACAGCAACTTCTTCAGGTCTTGAAAAAGAGTGTGGATCGGTTACAACCGTTTCTTTTGGTTTCTCAAGATTAGATTTACAACCTGAACCGGTTAATGCTAAGATTAATATCATCAGCCATTGGTATTTCATAATTTTTAAAATTGTGAGTACAAAGAAAACAAACGCAGGTAAAGAATACTTTTGCATTCACAATTAAGCATCATTTGCTGGATGTTACAACCTGACAGTGTCAATTTCGTACTTAGAGATTCTTCGGAATTCGTTTTTGGAGATGCTGAAATTGATACTGTTATTAAAACAGCCAGATCGGTAGAAAAGCACAATCTTTTTTCCGGTAAAGAGTATCGGGTGGAAACAATTAAGCCGGTTCCAAGAGAAAAACCGGTTGCTGACTGGTTTACATTAACAGCAATCCTGGTGGTTGTTTATTATACAACCTTGTTTTTATTAAATGGCAAAGCAATGGCACGGCTGATAAAAGCTTTTTTTAATATTTCAGTGAGTAATCAATTAGTTCGTGATGAGAACCTGGTCATTCAGCGAACTTCTGTACTACTCTCAGTTGGTTTTTATGCAGTTGCCGGATTGTTGCTTTACCTGGCAGGTAAAAATTATTATTCGGGGTTTGAGAACATTCAGGATTTCTTCTGGTTCTTTCTCATTGCTGCTGTTTTGGCAATCCTTTATTTTCTAAAAATTATTTTAGTTCGATTTTTAGGCTATGTTTTTAATGCACCGCGTATAGCGGATAATTACATTTTTAATATTTTGCTGATTAATAATATAGCCGGAATGACATTGCTCCCATTTTTATTTTTTCAGGTATATGCGATTTCTATCAATTCCGGAATTTTTCTGAAAATTACTTTTGTCATTGCATTATCCTGCTGGCTGTATCGTTTGGTCAGGGGTTCATTAGCCTGGTTTTCATATTCAACCTATTCGCTGCACTATTTATTTTTCTACATTTGCATCCTTGAAATAGCTCCTTTGCTCATAGTGATAAAAATTTTGTGACAGGCGGGCTGTTTTACTTTAAAAAACTGGCTGAATCAAAAACAAGAAAAGTTTGAAAGTAAAAACAATCCTGGTTACTCAACCAAAACCTGAATCAGAAAAATCACCGTACTATAACATTACAGGTAAGTTTAATGTTAAATTAGATTTTCGTCCGTTTATTCATATTGAAGGTGTATCTGTTCATGATTTCCGAAAAACCAGAATCAATATTCCTTCGTTTTCATCCATCATATTAACCAGCCGTCATGCTGCTGATAATTTCTTCAGAATTGCCAAGGAAATGAGGGTGACCAGGCTGGATGAGTTTAAGTATTTCTGCATGTCTGAAAGTACAGCATACTACCTTCAGAAGTTTATGCAGTACCGCAAACGAAAAGTTTTTATCGGCCGTCAGACTATTGATGATTTGATTGATGTAATCAAAAAGCACAGTAAAGATAAATTTTTGCTTCCCTGTTCGGATATTCACAAGCAGGAAATCCCCGATACGCTTGCCCGTCACGGTATTGAATTTACCAAAGCTGTTATTTACCGGACTGTATGCAGCGATTTAAGTGATTTGGAAAATGTAAATTATGATATGCTGGTGTTTTTCAGCCCGTCAGGAATTACCTCATTATTTAAAAACTTTCCGAAATTCAGGCAAGGCAACACCCGGATAGCCGCTTTTGGCCAGACTACCAGCCAGGCTGTTCTGGATGCGGGTTTACGATTAGACGTCCAGGCACCCGTTCCGGAAGCTCCCAGTATGACAATGGCAATTGAACAATACCTGAAGAAGGTGAATAAATGAGCAGCTATGTGCTGTTTTAACCTACTTACATTTCTTTTACTTTAAACTTCTTATGCTTAAAAATGCATTTCTGACCATTGGCACAAGAGGATTGATTGTAGTTGTAAATTTTCTGACGGCTATACTGAGCGCAAGATATCTTGGAGCAGAGGGAAAGGGTATCATCAGCTTGTTTACGCTGAATATGAATATCATTGTTGTCTTTTCCTTTTTTGTAGGTGGCCCTGGCCTGATTTACCTCTTCCCCAGATCTGAGGTGAATAAATTATTTTATGCTTCGCTTGTCTGGGGAACAGCCTGCTCCGTTGTGCTTACTCCTGTTCTGAGTATCTTCAGCAAAGATGCTATGGATTATTTCCCTGAATTGTTGGCAATTGTATGGCTGCAGGCAGTCTACCGGATTATAGCAAATTATTTTATTGCAGCTGAGAGGATTGCAGATTTTAATAAACTTTCCTTGCTTTATCCGATTATAACCATCGGGTTAGCACTGCTTCTGTTTGAGAGATTTCATAACACAACACCAGGAGCGTTTATGATGGCAATGATTGTCGGATCATTGGTATCTGTTATAGCCGGCTTGTGGATGATGCGCAATGATAAGGTTCTTATTCCGGTAATTAATTTTAAAGAAACCCTAATTCAGGCTCTTCGCTATGGGTTTGTTGTTCAGCTTGGAAATATGATTCAGTTAGTTAATTACCGGATTTCATTTTATTTCCTTGATTATTATTCCGGCAAGGCTGAACTGGGTATTTTTTCGATGGCAGTGTCTTTTGCAGAAGGAGTCTGGATTATTGCAACAAGTTTTGCATTGAATTTGTATTCTCTTATATCAAATAATGAGAATGAGCAGTATAATCTTTCAACATCGCTGTCAGGAATGAGAATCAGCCTGGTTTTGACTGTAATCCCATGCCTGATTCTGATTGTTATTCCTGCTTTTATTTATACTTTCATACTGGGATCTGATTTTAACTCCATTAACAGCGTGTTCCCTTATCTGCTACCGGGGGTCTGGTTATTGACAATTAATATCTCACTTGTTAATTTCTTTACCGGTACCGGTCGTAAATGGGTCTCAACAGTTTGTGCAGCTTTCGGGATGATTAGCCTGTTGGTTACTTCTTATATTCTCATTCCCAAAGCAGGGATGAGAGGAGCGGCTGCTGCAACCTCCATTTCTTATTTTACATCAGTTATCGCAGTTCTGATTTATTTCAACCGTTATTACAAACTCTCTTTGACAGATTTTATTCTTAAGCGAAGCGATCTGAAGCAAACCAGTATTTTGAAATAAAAAAGCCGGAGTCAATCCGGCTCGGTTATTCATTTATTACAAGTACGTTAACCTGCCAGTACCACAATTTTATTTTTTAATACTTCAACAACTCCTCCGGTAACCTCAAATTGCTTTTTTCCTTCTGCGGTTTCAATACTCACAGTTCCTTGCTGCAGGGTTGAAATAATAGCAGCATGGTTATTCAGGATCTGAAAGGTGCCAGAACTTCCGGGTACTGTTACAGAAGTAACTTCTCCGCTAAAAAGCTTTTTCTCCGGTGAAATGATTTCAAGAAACATTGACTCTAATAATTCAGTAATACAGGGAACGGATTAATTCTTTTTTGATTCTTCTAACAGCTTCTTCCCTTTTTCAATGGCATCATCAATGGTGCCAACCAGGTTAAAAGCTGCTTCCGGATATTCATCCACTTCACCATCCATTATCATATTAAAGCCTTTGATGGTTTCTTCAATCGGTACCATTACCCCTTTCAGCCCGGTGAATTGCTCAGCTGTATGGAATGGCTGTGATAAAAATCGCTGAACTCGTCTTGCCCGGTGAACGACTAACTTGTCTTCATCACTTAATTCGTCCATACCCAGAATAGCAATGATATCCTGTAATTCTTTATAACGCTGCAAAATACCTTTAACCCGCTGAGCACAGTTATAATGTTCATCACCCAGAATGGCAGCACTTAAAATCCGGGAAGTTGAATCAAGCGGGTCAACTGACGGATAAATTCCCAGCTCAGCAATCTTACGGCTTAATACGGTAGTTGCATCCAGGTGAGCAAAGGTTGTGGCAGGTGCCGGATCGGTAAGGTCATCAGCAGGTACATATACTGCCTGAACGGAAGTAATGGACCCTCTTTTGGTAGAGGTTATTCGTTCCTGCATAGAGCCCATTTCAGTGGCAAGAGTCGGCTGGTAACCAACAGCAGAAGGCATTCGTCCGAGCAGGGCTGAAACTTCAGAGCCGGCCTGGGTAAAACGGAAGATGTTATCAATAAAGAAGAGAATATCACGACCTCCTGATTGTTCATCACCATCACGGAAGTATTCAGCTACAGTAAGTCCGGAAAGGGCAACTCTGGCACGGGCTCCGGGAGGTTCATTCATTTGTCCGAAAACAAGTGTTGCCTGTGATTGTATAAGTTCGTTTTTGTCAACTTTACTTAAATCCCAGCTTCCAGCTTCCATACTGTGCTTGAATTCCTGACCATAACGGATTACATTTGATTCAATCATTTCACGAAGCAAATCATTGCCTTCACGTGTTCGCTCACCAACTCCGGCAAAGACTGAAAGTCCGGCATATCCCTTTGCAATGTTGTTAATCAGCTCCATGATTAATACTGTCTTACCAACACCGGCTCCGCCAAATAATCCGATTTTACCACCCTTTGAGTAGGGCTCAAGCAAATCAATCACTTTAATACCAGTAAAAAGAACCTGGGTTTCAGTACTCAGGTCTTCAAATTTCGGAGCTTCACGGTGAATCGGATATCCGTTTTCATTAGAAACCGGGCCGATCCCATCAATTGCCTGGCCAATTACGTTGAAAAGACGACCCTTAATCGTATCGCCTTTTGGCATTCTTATGGATGTACCGGTTGCGGTTACTTCTGTATCACGAACTAATCCATCAGTTGAATCCATTGCAATGGTTCGGACAGTATCCTCACCGATGTGCTGCTGACATTCAAGTACTAATTTTGATCCATCAGAACGAGCGATTTCCAACGCATCATAAATATTTGGCAGGCTTGAACCTTCAAGGTCAAATGCCACGTCAACAACAGGTCCGATTACCTGGATTACTCTGCCTTTATTTGCCATAATAAATTGTAAATGAGTGGTTTTTAAATTGAGGGTGCGAATATAGCCAAAGAATAGTTAGAAAAATAATGGATTGTATTTTTATATTTTGCCTTACCAAAGGCTTGGAAATATGACTCCTATGCAGTTGTTTTATTCGTTTGGGAACTGATCCCATCCAGCAGGCTAGTGATAATGTAAAACAGAAATGGCAGACCCTGAATTTTATATCTCACTAATGCACCTGCAACCGGAGTCATCATCCCGATTACTGAGAACAGAATTACAACAAACAGCAGTGAGAACCAGAACCAGTAATTGAAAACATTCGTTCTTTTACTAATAAGCTTGAAAACCAAAATAAGAATAACCAATAGAATAAAGGTGTTTTCAAGTGCAGAAATTAACACCAGTGGCGAATGTGTTTTAATTGGTAGTGGCTGGACAATTGCATTAAAAAGACCAACTGGTATATTAATCAGAAAATTCAGTATAGAACCATCTAATTCAGGAATATGAAAATAGCTTCCCGCTTTTAGTTCTAGGGCAACCCTGATATTTTCATGCTGTTTTTCAGCCATAAAGGTAATCAGGTCAGTTGCTGGTGAAATCAGCCGGAGTATAATTAGGATTGCAAGATAAGCACTTGCCAATGCGGTAAAATAGAAGCCAGCTCTCACAGGATGTTGAATTGAAGGTAGCAAGGCAACCAAGCAGGGAATGAGAACCAGGAAGATGTGCAGCTTGCTGAAAAAGGTAACTCCCATAAAAAGCAGCATACCTAAACCAAACAGAATTCCATGAATCTCATTTCTGAGATGTCTGGTAATGAGGTAAAGTAAGAATCCGGTTCCTATAAAGATAATTCCGTCTTTCATAACTCCACTGCTCCAAAAGGTGAGTGACGGAAAAAGAAAAAGCAGCCATACAAATAGCTTCTTGTGTTTAAGGGAACCCATTAGTGCTTTGCATAAGGCAGTTAGTCCGGTGAATGTTATAAAACAGAAGATAACAGAATGAACGGCATAATATCCACCGGAAATAAAACGGATTGCAGCATTCAGCCGAACCATTGTCCTGGCATCATTATAGAGAGTATATTGATTCCACCAGGTTTGTAACTGATCAGAATAGGTTAGGTAAGCTTCACTGTAATGAGTAGTGCCCAGAAGAAACTGGAAAAACATTTCTTTATTTTTAAAGAACAACTCATAAAGATAGTAGCTGTCATCAAAGTATTTAAAGGTGTCAGCAGTTGAACGGTCTGTGTACCAGTGAGAATAGATCCAAGCTAAAGCAAAACCGGCAGTAATTTTTACCAGGAAAAAACCGGTCATTTGCCAGCCTGGAATTCCGTCAAGCCTGAAAAACCTGAATCTGTTGATCATCCACAGAAACAGTAATATATAAACAACAGTCAGGAAACTTTGCAAGATTGAGGTTTTTTGCAAAGAACAGGATAATCACATTAACTCGAAATTATTGAATAATCGGAATGTTAATCGGCTGCTTCGGCCTATTTTTGCCAAATGAGTAAAACAGAAACTCTTCCTTCCGTTGAAACCGCTGTTGGTCTTGGATTACTTCCTGAAGAATTTGAAAAAATAAAATCCGTTTTGGGGAGATCTCCCAATTTTACCGAACTGAGTTTGTATTCCGTAATGTGGAGTGAACATTGTTCATATAAAAATTCAATCCGTTGGTTAAAAACCCTTCCGAAAGAAGGCCCTCACATGCTGGCAAAGGCAGGTGAAGAAAATGCGGGTTTGGTAGCTATTGATCATGATCTTGCCTGTGCTTTTAAAATAGAGTCACATAACCACCCCTCAGCCATTGAACCGTACCAGGGGGCTGCAACCGGGGTTGGGGGTATTAATCGGGATATCTTCACTATGGGAGCAAGGCCGGTGGCTCAGCTGAATTCATTAAGGTTTGGTAACATGAACTCTGACCGGATGAAATACCTGATCCGGGGAGTTGTAAAAGGAATTGGTGACTATGGAAATGCCTTTGGAGTTCCGACTGTGGGAGGTGAGGTTTTCTTTGATGATTGTTATGACATTAACATATTGGTTAATGCAATGAGTGCAGGTATTGTGAAGAAAGGTAAAACAGTTTCAGCTACAGCTTACGGGGCAGGTAATCCAGTATTTATCGTGGGTAGTGCAACCGGCAAGGACGGGATTCACGGAGCCACATTCGCATCGGGCGAATTACATGAAAACTCTGCCGATGATTTGCCCAGCGTTCAGGTTGGAGATCCGTTTACGGAAAAGCTTTTGCTTGAAGCCACACTGGAACTCATTGAAAGCGGAGTAGTGATCGGAATGCAGGATATGGGCGCTGCTGGAATTATTTGTTCTACATCAGAAATGAGTGCAAAAGGAGAACATGGTATGCATATCTGGCTGGATAAAGTTCCGCTACGTCAAACGCATATGCAACCCTGGGAAATTTGCCTGAGTGAATCCCAGGAGCGGATGCTCGTTGTTGCCAGGAAAGGAATGGAAGATGTTGTTTACCGGATATTTGAAAAATGGGATCTCAATTGTACTCAGATTGGTGAAGTCATTGAAGGCGACCAGTTATATTTTTATTTTGAGGGTGAAGAGGTTGCAAGGGTTCCGGCAGAAAGCCTGGTTTTAGGCGGAGGTGCTCCGGTTTATGAAAGAGAGTTTGCCGAACCGGCTTATTTAAAACTGAATAAGGCATTCGATGCTGCAACTGTCCCGGTCCCTGAAAAACTACTTGCTGTTGCCATTCACCTGGCAAGTCATCCAAACATTGCCAGCAAACGATGGGTTTATAACCAGTATGACTCAATGGTTGGAACAGTAAATCTGAGTACTAATCATCCTTCGGATGCCGCTATTGTTAACCTGAAAGAAAGCCAAAAGGCATTGGCACTGACAGTTGACTGCAACCCCAGGTATGTTTATGGAGATGCTGAAACCGGATGTGCAATTGCTGTAGCTGAAGCTGCACGTAATATCGTTTGTTCAGGTGGAATACCCTCAGCAATTACCAATTGCCTGAACTTCGGGAATCCGTACAACAAAGAAGTTTACTGGCAATTTGTTCATGCCATTAAAGGAATGAGCAAGGCATGTATAAAATTTCAAACTCCGGTTACAGGCGGTAATGTCAGCTTTTATAATCATTCAAAAACAGGTGATAAAGAAACACCGGTTTTTCCCACTCCGACAATCGGAATGCTCGGCATCATAGAAGACAAAATGAAAATCATGACCCTAAATTTTAAGCAAGCCGGAGATTCGATATTCCTCATCGGTAAATCAACGGATGATATAGCCTCATCAGAATACCTTTACTCCTATCACAATATAAAAAATTCACCTGCACCTTATTTTGATCTTGAAGACGAGCATGCAATGCAACAAGTGATAATCAGGCTGGTTGAACAAGGATTGATTTCATCCGCTCATGATGTTAGTGACGGAGGGCTCTTTATAGCTTTGCTTGAATCAGCAATGGCTTCAAATCTTGGGTTTGATATTACCACTGATGAAGAAATCAGAAAAGATGCATTTCTTTTTGGTGAAGGACAGGGACGTGTAATTGTGAGTGTTAACCAGTCAAAGCTTGATTCGTTTGTTGATTTTCTGTATGAATCGGGAATTGATTTTTCAAATTTAGGTGTTGTAACCCATGGTGATTTACTGGTTGATGATGAAAGTTTCAGTAATATTAATTATTTCAGTGAACTGTATGACACGGCAATAGAAAAGGAATTAAACTAAGGATATGCGGATTATTAGCTGGAATGTAAACGGATTGAGAGCAATATGGAAAAAGGGATTCCCTGAATGGTTGGCAAGAGTTAAACCTGATATTCTTTGCCTGCAGGAAATTAAAGCTCAGCAAGATCAACTCACCGATGAAATGATTCATTTCAATAATTACAGAAGTTATTTTTTCTCAGCCGAAAAAAAAGGCTATAGCGGTGTAGCGGTTTATTCTTTGCATAAACCCAAGAGAGCCAAAGCCGGATTGGGATTGCCTGAGTTTGACAGTGAAGGGCGGTTCATTGAACTTGAATTCGACAATTTCATTCTTTTTAATATTTACTTTCCTAACGGGGGACGTGGCCCGGAGAGAGTGAAATATAAGCTTGATTTTTATGCTGAAGTTTTCAAACGTGCCGAAAAACTGAGAAAAAGTCAGCCCAACCTTATTATTTGTGGTGATTATAATACAGCTCATAAGGAAATTGATCTGGCCCGACCCAAAGAAAACTCAAGGGTAACCGGCTTTCTCCCGGAAGAGCGAGCCTGGATTGATCAGATAGTCGAAATGGGCTATGTGGATATTTTCCGGGAGTTTAATCAGGAGCCCGAACAATATACCTACTGGGATCAAATTACTCGTGCGCGTGAACGAAACGTTGGCTGGCGAATTGATTATTTTATGGTTACCAAAGAGATGAAGCATAAAATTGAAGGAGCCTCAATTCAACAGGATGTTATGGGAAGTGATCACTGTCCGGTAGAAATCAGGCTGAAAGCCTGATTTCAGATGATTTTTCTTATTGGATATTCAGCAAACAGAATTTGACTTTAATTGCAGTAAGCCTGAATGGAATTTCTTAATTTTACGCCTCTCATCGAATTTTAACATATTTAAATCATTCAAATGAAAAGACAACTTACAATTGTATGCCTGATTGTTTTAATTTCCTCATTAACTAAGGCTATAGCTCAAGAGCGTCATAATCACAATTTTGAAGAACGGTGTTTGACTCAGTATTACTATGAAGAATCGGTAAAAGAAAACCCACAGATAGCTATTAACCGACATTTACTTGATTATGAAATTCGGCAAGCTCAGGAAAATGGTGGAGTTGCACGACAGACCGGAGTTGTCAAAATCATCCCGGTGGTTGTGCATGTAATTCATGAAGGAGGTCCGGAAAATATCTCCAAAGCACAGATTCAAAGCCAGATTGATGTTTTGAATAATGATTTTAGAAGGTTGAATGCTGATACAACCAATATACCTGCAGTTTGGAAATCAATTGCAGCAGATGTCGAAGTTGAATTCCGTCTGGCAAAACTGGATCCTTCAGGAAATTGTACTGATGGCATTGTACGGGTATTCTCTCATCTGACCAATAATGCCAGAAATAATGTGAAGGCACTTTCATACTGGCCAAGGGATAAGTACCTTAATATTTGGGTGGTAAAAAGCATTGAAAATACAAGCGGAGTTTCCGGGATCATTGTTGGATTTGCTCAGTTCCCCGGAGGTCTGGCAGCCACCGATGGGGTAGAACTCAGACATGATTTCTTCGGTACTATCGGAACAGCTGCCAGTTCCAATTATGGAGCTCGGTCTGCTTGCCATGAAGTTGGCCATTGGCTGGGGTTGCGGCATATCTGGGGAGATTCAAATTGCGGGAATGACTTTATTAGTGATACCCCGCCTGCAGAAGGTGCTCATTATGGCTGTGCAACTCATCCGTATCATGTAAATATGTGTGGTGCAGGTACAAGTCCGAACGGTGAGATGTTTATGAATTATATGGATTATTCGGATGGTATTTGTGAGAATATGTTTACAATGGGGCAAAAGACAGCCATGACAACTACTCTTAATTCTTCAATTAGCGGACGGAATAACCTTTGGACAGCATCGAACCTTGCTGCTACCGGGGCGGATGGCGGATCCTATCCGCTATGTGCACCGGTAGCTGATTTTAATCCTCAGCCACAATATATCTGTGCCGGCACCTCACTTACCTTTAAAGATATGTCCTGGAATGGTGATGTATCCAGCTGGGACTGGACCTTCCAGGGGGGGACACCTTCTTCTTCCAATGATACCAATCCCGTTATAACTTATTATACTCCCGGTGATTATTCTGTAACCTTAACAGTAACCAATGCAGCCGGATCGAGTACCAAAACAATAACAAATCTGGTCAGAGTTGCCACAGCCACCGGTACAGTAAATGCTTATCCGTTTACCGAAAGCTTTGAAAGTGGGAATTTTCCGCCTGCTGAATGGTACGTTGATAATGAGTCCTTAAATACCAATGAGTGGGAATTAACTTCGCTTGCTTCTCATTCGGGCTTTAATTCAGTCATGCTCAATAACATCACCGGAAATACAAATGGTGTGGATGAGCTGATAACAACAACATTCGATTTTTCAAATGTTACAAATCCAAAATTAACCTTCTGGCGAGCCTTTGCAATGACTAACTCTACCGGTACACCTAGGTTAAGAGTCATGGTCTCTACTGATTGTGGTAAACTCTGGTCTGTACGATATAATCGGAGTGCCAGTCAAATTACGACAGCACCTGTTTATTCCGGCAACTTTATTCCTACGGTTGCGCAATGGGCAAAAGACTCTACATCCAGTTTGAATGCTGCATATTCGGGTAAGCAGAATGTCAGATTTAAGTTTGAATATACCCAGGATGGCGGGAATAATATCTACCTGGACGATATCAATATTGATGGTGTGCTCGGCATAAATGAGAATTCTGTTAATTCATCATTAAGTGTTTATCCAAACCCGTCCATTGCTCAAAGCAAGGTTGAGTTTGAGTTAGATCAAAATGCTGAAGTTAGTATTGAAATTCATGATCTCAGCGGAAGAGTGGTGCAGACGCTTACAAAAAGTATTTTGCCACAGGGAAGTTATGTATATGATATTTTTAATTTATCACCCGGTAGTTATACGGTTACTGTAACTGCAAATCATGTTGCCTCAACCCGGAAACTGATTATTCAATAAGAGACTTTAACAGGTTTTAAGATGAAATATGTTTTATTAACAGTAAGCCTGCTGGTTAGTATGGTTTGTGTGAAAGCACAACCTTATCTAAGCTGCGGAACTTCTGAAATGAATGAAAAACTGTTGCAGACTGATCCTGACTATGCTTTTCGCAGAGTGATTATTGAGAATGCAGCTAAAATCTATTTAGCCAATAAACCCCGACAAAATGAAAAATCCTCAGGCTCTGTTTTGTATATCATCCCGGTTGTGTTTCACATTATCCATAACTATGGACCTGAAAATATTTCACGTCAACAAGTGTTGGATGGTGTGAGGTTAATCAATGAAAGCTTCCAGAAAATGAGTGCAGATACTGCAGATGTAATTGCTGCTTTTAAACCCATTTTTGCTGATTGCGAAACAGAATTCCGTCTTGCCCGCATAGATCCCAATGGCAATTGTACAGACGGAATAACTCATACTCAATCTGTGCTGACTTTCTCAGCGAGTGATAATGTGAAAAACCTGGTTCACTGGCCAAGTGATGTATATCTAAATATTTGGGTTGTTAATACCATTGCCAGCGGAGCTGCCGGCTATGCGTATTATCCGGGTGCAAACCCTGCCATTGATGGCATTGTCATTCGTCATGATTATATGGCCAGCATTGGAACCGCACCTGGTACTACCTATAACTCTAGGACTTTAACTCATGAAATAGGCCATTACCTAGATTTACCCCATGTTTGGGGTAGTAGTAATACACCCGGATTAGCCTCAAATTGCAATACAGATGATGGAATTCAGGATACTCCCAATACAATCGGGATATCGAATTTTTCATGTAACCTGGCTCAGATAAGCTGTGGTTCACTCGATAATGTTCAGAATTATATGGACTATGGCTCGTGTCCAAAAATGTTTACTGAAGGACAGAAAGACCGGATGCAATTCACACTAAACTGGCAGCGACTGAATCTGGTTGATCCCAGCAACCTAATTACCACTGGAACCGATGGTAGTTTTTCTTGTACCCCTACCCCGGTTGCTGATTTCTCAGACCAGGTAAGGTTTATTTGCAGTGGAGATCAAGTTCAATTAAAAGATGCCTCCTGGAAAGGTGAGCCGACTTCCTGGAATTGGTCTTTCCCTGGTGGCAGCCCTTCAGTATCAACCGATCCAGATCCCCAGATTACATATAATGTACCCGGAGTTTATGATGTTTCTCTGACAGTAACCAATGCCAGCGGTAGTAACACGTTAACAAGAACCGGCCTTATTGTTGTTGCTCCTGTTGTGGCTGATTATGCCTTACCTTATTCGGAAGATTTTGAAAATATACCCTTACCCGTATTTTATGCGCAATGGGCAATCAATAATACAAGCGGAACATCCCAGTGGGAACTTACTAACCAAGCAGGTTCTTCCGGAAGCCAGTCTGTTTATATCAATAATTTTAGCGGTAACCCAAGTAGTCAAACCGATGAGTTTATTACTCCAAGTTATGATTTCAGCAATGTAACCAATGGAATGCTGACGTTTAAGCTTGCGTTTGCACAAAAATCAGCTAACAGTGTTGACAGTTTAAAAATTTTTGTTTCAAAAGATTGTGGTAACTCGTGGTCATTACGATATATGAAAAAGGGAACTGATCTTGTAACCCATTCAGCTGCCACTATGCAGCCGTTTTTCCCTCAGGGAGCCAATGACTGGAGGCAAGAAACAGTGAATCTGTCATCATCTTCATTTAGTCATCAACCGAATATCCGTCTTAAGTTTCATTATTATCAGAATCAGGGAAATAATATTTTTATTGACGACATTAACTTGAATGGGGTATTGGGGGTTAGCAATGATTTTTCAAACTCGATAAATCTGAATGTATTTCCAAATCCTACCAGCACGAACTTTTTTGTAGAATTCACATTAAAAAAACCGGCAAAAATCTCAATTGACTTATTAGACATAACCGGAAAACAGATTTTAACGCGGGAAGAAGCAGGGTTGGATGCAGGTGTGCAAAGGGTAAACATGGATACAAGGGTTTGTAATGGAATCTATTTTGTACGACTCAGAACAGGGGACGGAATAATTTACAAGAAAGTTGTCATTTCCACTAAAGAGTAGATGCTGAATCGGGTTAAATGAAAGATTCAATTGTGATAAATTATGTGCTTTATGCTTCTCCGTCAGAAGTATTCAACGCCCTTACCCAAGCAGACCAGATTGCTAAATGGAGCAAAGCAGGTGGTTTTATTGAAACAGAACCAGGTGGCAATTTTGAATATTTTGATGGTTGGGTTAAAGGAAAAGTATTGGAGGTTAAGCCTCCCTCTTTGTTGATAATAACCTGGAAACCATCCGAATGGGATAAAAAGACATCTGCTTCTCAAGTTAAAATCAAAATTTCCAGGCATGATGCTGGCTCACAGTTGACGATTGTCCACTCGGCATTCCCAAACGAATCAGATGCTCAACGGCATGAGTCAGGATGGATAGATAATGTTATGGAGCCGCTGAATGAGTATTTCACTACCTGAAATAATTTATTAACAAATGTCGTTACGATTTAAAAATCATTGTACATTTGGCGCACAATTTAAAATCTATAAATTAAAATGAAAAAGTTATTTGCTGTATTCATGATTGCCGGGTTAGCAACCTTTGCTGCCTGTTCAAATTCACAGGAAACATCTCAGGAAGCTGCAACTGCAACTGAGAATGCTGTTAACGAAGCTGCTGCAACTGAAGCAACTGCACCGGAAGCTGCTGAAGCAACTACACCGGAAGCAACAACTTCTACAACAGATTCTACTGCAGCTCCAGTAGAAGCTACACCTTCAAACGAATAAAAAGACTCGTTTTATTTGTTACTGGTACATTAAAGTTCCGCCTGGCGGAACTTTTTTATTTTTCAGAATCTTGTGTTGATACCTTTAAAGGATTGGCCATTAGTTCTTTATTCAGCTTGCGGGAAGCCTGGATGTCTATAGCTGAATAGATTGCACTTCTGAAAGAACTTTCATCCGCTTTATTTTTGCCGGCAATATCAGCACCCGTACCATGAACAGGCGATGTTCGGATGATGGGTAGTCCTGCCGTATAGTTTACTCCGTTAGCATGAAATAATGCCTTAAAGGGAATTAGTCCCTGGTCATGATACATTGCAACAACCAGATCAAATTTCTTATTCAGTTTGTGTCCGAAAAAACCATCTGCCGGATAAGGACCCAGTATGATTGCATGTTCATCAGTGAGGCTACGGATTGCCGGTTCAATTATTTCCTTCTCCTCATTACCCATTAAACCCTGATCACTGGCATGGGGGTTCAGACCCAATACCGCAATTCGCGGTTTGATAATTCCAAAGTCATTATTCAGAGAGCGAATTGCCTGGCGGATCTGATTTTTAATTAAATCTTGGGTAAGTGAACCTACAGCATTCTTTAAAGATACGTGACCTGTTACACAAATTACTTTTATGACATCGCTGAGAAACATCATCAGCGGTGTGCCAGTTTTTAAATAGGAAGCAATGAAATTAGTATGACCGTTAAAACCCGGAGTTGTCTTTTCCACAGCATGCTTGTCCAGCGGGCAGGTAACCAGCACATCAATATATCCGTCATTGAGATCATCAAGGGATTTCTTTAGTGCTAATACGGCATATTTTCCTGTAAAAGAATTACCGGGTCCAAACTCAATCTTAACTTCTTCATCCCAGCAATTAACAAGATTCAGCTTTTTCGTGTTCAACTCGCTTCTCTGAGCAATGGTCTGATATTGAATTTCCGGATTTCCCAATGCTTTCCTGTGAAATGCCCATGCTTTTGCTGAACTGTAAACAACAGGAGTACATACATGCAGCATGTTATGATCTGAAAAGGTTTTAAATATCAATTCATGTGAAATGGAATTGATATCTCCGATTGAAATTCCAACTCTTAATTTTTCTTCTGCTTCGTTCTGACTCATAGCTGTTTTAAATATGTACTGGCAGCAAAGTTGAACAATTATGCCTTATATATTGCCCCACAGCAACTGTCTTTTTCAGCACCCGTTACAGATGATAAGCAATTTATTTGGTTAGTTCGTCTTAAAACCGCCAGGAATGCAAATATGATTGCCTCTTTATAATCACAAATTGTTTTACCGGGTATATATATTTCTGTTCTGCTGTGAAATCTTAAACGTGCAGCTAAAAAATTATTATGAGCACCTCCACCTGTTAATAACACCGTTCTGTTATTACTTTGATTAACCACTTTGCTGATTTGAATGGCAATGTGCTCAACACAGGTTGCTGCCTTATCCTGAACAGAAAGTCCTGAAGCCGTAACTACTGGAAGAAACCTTTTTTCAAACCATTCCCTCCCGGTTGATTTCGGATAGGCCTGTTTGTAATAGGCAAGCTGATTTAAGCTGCTCAGAAGTTTCTTATTTACTATCCCCGAAGCTGCAATTGCTCCGTTTTTGTCATAACTCTTTCCAGCCAGCCTGGCAAGAAAATTCAGAATCAGGTTGACTGGGCAGATATCGAAAGCTATTCTCTTACCTTTTACTCTGAAAGAAATATTTGCAATACCGCCTAGATTCAAACATGCATCGTATTGAGAAAACAGCAACTCGTCACCAGCTGGTACCAAGGGTGCCCCCTGTCCGCCATATGCTACATCAGTTGATCTGAAATCGGAGATAGTATCAATTCCGGTCTGAGCTGCAATTACTGCCCCCGATCCAATCTGAACAGTAAGACCTTTTCCCGGCTGGTGGAAGACAGTGTGTCCATGCGATCCAATTACAACAGGTTTAATGCTTCTCTTATTGACAAATCTATTAACTGCACGCGCTATATAATGACCAAAACGGATATTTAGGATTGAGAGCTCTTCGCCACTTAGCAGATGTGAAACGGATAAGTTTTTTCTGAAGGTATAATGGTAAGGAACTGTTGTTGAATCAATGCATTTGAAGTTCCAACTCCCCTCCCGAAAAACAAATCTGCATAATACCAGGTCAAGACCATCAAGTGAGGTCCCTGACATAATTCCAATGGCTGTTGTTTTATGCGGAATCATAAGTGAAGAATCAACATCTTATCTTGTTCTGCAAATGAGTAACTGTTAGAATCGTTAATCCGATTTTCCTCTACAAAGTTAATGGTAGTCATGAAATGGTGGCAGGTAATTCGGTTTTTGAATTTGAGCCGGGTACCATCAAAATTGGATTTAACCACAGCAGATGAAACAGAGAAAATCATTAAAAAATGGAAGAATAGTTTTTTGAGTTTAACCGTTAGCAGGCTATTCGATAAGCGGGTCTTTAGTGCTATTGATAATACAAGACACTGAATTTTTTGTAACCGAATGGCTGACTCCCGAATATAAATCTCCACCAATTGTAAATGTGCTGTCAGAAGTTGTAATTCTTCACCAGTTTACCTGCCCATCTTTCTGTATTGCCGGTAACAGTTATAAAATAGATTCTGTCATTTAATCTTGTCAAGTCAATTATTACCAGGTTCAAAGTAATTATTTTTTCTATCAGTTTCTGTCCTGCCGGATTCAAAATATTAATTTCGTAATTGCCGGTACGGGTAAAGTTGGTTTTAAGCTAGTCTTGCACAGGATTGGGATAAGTGATCAGATTAGTTTTGCTTTGGTTGCCAAAACCAAGCACAATGTTTAAGTAACAAGAATTGTATGATGGGTGTTGCCAAAGTTGTTGATTGTTTGAATAGGTGCAAGTCAGGATTAATGAGTCTGGAATTTCGGTGCTGAATTTAATCGGGAAAGTTGTGAAGATCGGGTCGTGAATACTTCCAATGCCTTCAATCCATACTTCATTCAACAAATTAAAAGCATTAATCATTGTCGGTTCAGCAAAGTGAAGATGCCTGTAATACTGCCCGTTTATCTTAATGCTGTCAATATTGATAACAGGTATTTTCTCGGGGAATTGCCCGTATAAATTGAACAAAACGCTGTCACCAGAATTAGCGTTAAAGTTATATTATGTGTCAAGCTGACTTGAGGTGTCAAGGAATACAACCCTGTTGTTATCTGTCCGGATTAGGCCTCTAAATGTCAGGTTGTTTTTAAACAGCAAATCGCTTGTTAAATATAACTTAAACCATAAATGACTGTTTATTGAAATGTCTCTTTGGAAACCATAAATAGTTGATTTTGTTGCTACAAAGTTTGGATTTTGAGCATTACCAGAAAGAATTAAAGAAGTAGAAAAAAGAAGGGATTAGAAGCACTACTGCTCGTTTACCTGTACTGCTCATTAGAAGCACAACTCTTTGTTTACCTCTCAAAGCCCTTCTTTTTTTATTTCTTTTAATCTGCATGTTATGCGAATACCCGACTGCTCAATCGAAGTATTACTGTTTGATTATCGTAGTTCTGTATATTATTTGCTTGTCAGTCCAAACAAATAGAATATATGAACCAGTCGACAATGATTGTGTATTGATTCTAGTTTCTTGGTTAATAAAAGTATCAAGTACTTTTTTCCCTTTCCCATCATACAAAATCAATCTCACGCTTTCATTAGTCTTGGGAATTATTGTAAGAGCGCTCATAAATGGATTTGGATAAACTTTAATACCAGATAATTTGTCAAGTTCATTCACATTCACTGTACCTGTTACCACTGTGCTGTCAACATAATTGGTATGACTCCATCTTCCTCTGGAATCTTTACTTCTTTCAAATAAAATATGACTGGTACTTCCTACTAGGAAACTCATGGGAACTGAATCAATAAATAATCCATTATTAATATCAACAATTGGTAAACTAAGTATTGAATCAGTAGCGTTGCCGAACGTAGGGTCCGTATCCCAAAAATATTCAACCTGAACAATTGCACCATGCGAACTGTCTGCAATACTTATAGGGAAAAAATTTGTTTGGCTCCAATTATTATTTGCATCTTTACTTCTGATTCCAAAAGTGTGGATTCCAAGAGTAAGATTTACGGGAATGATGAAATTAAATTTCACATCAGGTTGTAAAGTAAATCCAGTAACTGAGATAGCGTTGTCAAAACCTGGATCAGTATCAATCCAATATTCAATTTTTACAATGTTTGTTTGCGCTTTCGCCATTGACGCAAGAAGCAACAATAAGGTAATTAACTTTCTCATGGCTTTAGTTATTGCTGCGGGTATGAATGATAACTTGAATGGTGTCGCCTCGTGTTAAGTTAGGCGTTGCATACAATTGATAAATGGCAGGTATTGCAGGAATTCCACTTCGTTTGTATTCTGTGCCCGGAGCACCTCCATAGACGCCCATGATATAACCAAAGGAACCATTATTAAAACATTGAATACATGCTGAACTATCTTGGAGGTTACCATCAACACTGCTACTTGTGATGAAAAGCTGATTTAATGGAAAACTGAATGTATTTGAATTTGGAGTTGGGAGAAGAAATGGAGGTGCTGCGTAAGTAAATACATTGTTATGAACATTGGTAGTATCATTATTATTAGCTATTATATTCACAGTTGCATTTCTAATAATATTATTGTAAAATTGATTTCCAAAAAAACTGATAGGTCCTCCTCCATCAAAAACATTTTGCGTAATTATTCCTTGAAAATTATTTGTCAGGTCTAATGTAAAAATTCTATTATTAGAAATTATTGAGGAGCTCACTGAAGCCATTCCCGCCCCATGTGTAAAATCTTGACCTTCAAAATAATTTTGTGTTATTAAGATGTTGCTTATTGGAGTTGAATTATCAATATAGAGTCTGCCTTTGAAGTAATTCCTTTTTACAGTGATATTACTTGTTCTTATATGTAAAATACCAGCACCTGTTCCAATTTGAACTCCCATAATTTCAGAATTATCAGAACCTGCATTAAAGAAAATTTCCATAATAAGTGCAGTATTAGGATTCACCTGCTGATTTGCATTACCAGTCGCACCTCCTAAAAAATATCCTGGACCAATGATTATTAGTTTTTTATCAACGTGAGTTGCTCCAATTCCGGTACCATTGTAAGCAGTAGGAGATGCTTCAAGGTGAATTGTATCACCTGCTGAAGCAGAAGCAACGGCTTGAGAGAAGTTGCTGAAAACTTGCTGCCCTGTCCATTGAACATAGGAAGCACCATTATTGTTAACTCGCCATACTGTAGCGTTTGATGAGTTGGAAACAAGTAGCAAAACTGTCATTGTAGTAATTGTTGCTGAAAGAAGAATTTGTTTTTTCATTTGTTTTTATTTTTGAAGTTAGACATAAAATAATTTTATTGTACGCAAAAAAGCATTTAAGATTTTCTAAGTCAATCACAATTTATTTTTCGCTGAACTTGATGTATATTCTGTACGATTTAAGAACTTCTTAAAGTCGCTTTGTCATTCAATCGAAGCGCATGGCTTCGCATAACATCTGAATAGGTCTTTACAACATACCATATCGTGTCCATGTTGTTAAAATGATTTGTAATCTGGAAAACTACAGACAAAGGAAAGATTAAAAGGTAAGTAAAAGATTTTGCTTTCATTGGTCAGGTGCTATATTGTTACTGCATTATCTCTGGTACTTTCCGGTAACTTACCAGCCAGCCATAACCCAGCTTTTCTCCACGCAAACGGTACGTACTGAATTTAGAACAATTGCTTTCAAGCTTGTGCTTAGATAGCAAAGCTAATATAAAATATATTTGTCGAGCAACCATTGGGTACTTAATTTTATGAATGGGCGGGGGTGATTCGTTTGGCCCTGATTGTATTTTCAATAGTTCATCCTGGTTGTGATTTCAGCCAACAAAAACGTTAGATACTGTGCTGCAAGCCCGGTGAGTTTTTATGTTGATCAACGGTGACTTTTTCAGTCATATTCTTGTCAGTAGGGTATTTTTTCCAGGTTGCTTTTCACACAGTAAAGTGGATATGGGTTCAGGGCAGGTACTGTATTTTACAAAAGATTCTCTCATAACAAAGAATTATTTTTGCAGACTTTAAAAAAGGACATATGAACATTGAACTTACAGAAGAACAGAAAATTATTCAACAGGCTGCAAGGGATTTTGCTCAGGCTGAGTTACTTCCGGGTGTTATTGAGAGAGATGAACACCAGAAGTTTCCGGCAGAACAGATCAGGAAGCTGGGTGAGCTTGGCTTTCTGGGGATGATGGTGAGTACCGAGTATGGCGGGAGCGGAATGGATACAATCTCATACGTACTGGCAATGGAGGAAATTTCAAAGATTGATGCATCCACTTCAGTAATTATGTCGGTTAACAACTCGCTGGTTTGCTGGGGGTTGGAAGCATATGGAACTGAAGAACAAAAGAAAAAATATCTGGTTCGCCTTGCAAAGGGTGAAATTCTGGGAGCTTTTTGTTTATCGGAGCCGGAAGCCGGTTCAGATGCCACTTCTCAGCATACGACAGCAGTTGATATGGGTGATCATTATCTTGTGAACGGAACCAAGAACTGGATTACAAACGGATCCTCAGCATCTGTTTATCTGGTTATGGCTCAAACAGATCCATCTAAGGGACACAGGGGAATCAATTGCCTGATCTTAGAAAAGGGAATGCCGGGTTTTACCATCGGCCCAAAAGAAAATAAACTGGGAATCCGGGGATCAGATACACATTCACTGATGTTCTCGGATGTAAAAGTTCCTAAAGCCAACCGTGTTGGCGAAGAGGGATTCGGATTTAAGTTTGCTATGAAAACCTTAGAAGGAGGCAGAATTGGAATTGCTGCACAAGCATTAGGCATTGCATCGGGAGCTTATGAACTTGCCCTTAAATATTCCAAAGAACGAAAAGCATTTGGAAAAGAAATCCGATATCACCAGGCAATTCAGTTTAAACTGGCCGATATGGCAACTCGGATTGAGGCAGCACGGCTTTTATGCCTGAAGGCAGCCTGGCTGAAAGACAATCATCAGAACTATGCAGTAGCCAGTAGTATGGCTAAGATGTATGCATCACAAACGGCAATGGATGTAACTATTGAGGCCGTTCAGATTCACGGAGGCTATGGCTATGTAAAAGATTTTCATGTTGAAAGGCTGATGCGTGATGCCAAAATCACTCAGATTTATGAAGGAACTTCTGAAATTCAGAAAATAGTAATTTCAAGAGCAATCCTGGCAGACTAAATTTCGGCATGAAGACAAAGTTGTTTTTTATAATTGGCTGTTTCTGGCTGTTGACTTCCTGTACACCACAGAAGAAAATTGTGTACTTCCAGGATTTTAATCCTGCTCAGGAGCCTTCACCGGATTTTGAAATGATGATTTACCCTGAAGATATTTTATCAGTTCAGCTTTTTACGATCAACCCCGAAGCTATGCCTGGGTTAAGCGCAAATTTTGATAAAGGCCTAGTTGATAACAGAACGTTCTATGAAAAAGGATTTATCGTTGATAAATCCGGTTACCTTGAATTGCCCTTAATCGGAAAATTTAAAGTAGATGGCCTGTCAATAGCTGCCGCTAAAGATTCGATTACAAACCGGTTTAATCAATACATTGAAGACCCCGTTGTAGTATTGAAAAAGCTGAGTTTTAAATTTACCGTGTTAGGAGAAGTAGCTAAACCGGGATTGTATTATATTCCGAATGAAAAAATGACAATTGCTGAGGCAATCGGATGGGCCGGTGATCTGACAAACTACGGGGATCGTACGGATATTCGTATTTACAGGAAAGCTTCAAATGAAAAGCTGACTGAGATTAAACTGGATTTGACTAAAACTGAGGCATTGACAACCTACCGGTATCTTTATCCCGATGACATAATTTATGTAAAACCAATTAGAAGAAAGGCACTGGCTAATATCAATCCGGCATTGGTTGTAATCACTTCAGTTATTTCAACAACAGCAATCGTAATCAGTTTAATAATCCGAACGAATGGAAAGTAATAGTTACCAGCACAAAACATCGGAAGAAGTTGATCTTTCACGTTTTTATCGGGAGCTTCTTTTACACTGGAAGTATTTTGTTGTTGCTTTTATTGCATTGATGTTTGCTGCTTTTATGTATATCAGGCTTACCCTGCCTGAATACCGGGCTGTTTCGACAGTATTAATTAAGGATAAATCAAAAGTCCCAAGTAAAAGCCTGGATGATATTTTATCCGGTGATTTATTTGGTGAACAGCAAAATGTGGCAACTGAAATGGGGGTTCTTGATTCGAGATCGGTTAAACAGGAGGTTATCAAAAACTTAGGATTACAGGTCGGGTATTTTAATGTGTCCGGTATCATTTCAAAACCCATGTACAAGTCAGCTCCTTTTAAGGTTGTTTATGATGAGGTAAGTGACTATATTTTCAATACTCCTTTTTATCTGATAATTTCAAATGATGGTCTGTCAGTTTCCATTGATGCAGAGGTGGAAAACCAGCAATCATTCTCGTTTTCTAAACAAATCGCTTTTGGTGAAAAGATTACTTCACCTTATTTTTCACTGACTATCTTCAGAGATTCACTCGTTAATCTGACTGATGATAATGATTTTAAATTTATTATTTATTCGTACAGTAAGATTTTTGGTATCCTGGATGAGAATCTCAATATTGAACCTTTGAATAAGGATGCTTCAATTGTGGTGATGAGCTACAATGATAACATCCCTCAGCGGGCAGTTGATATATTGAACGGAATCGGGAATGAATACATTAACCTGGATATTAAGGATAAGGCCTCCGTTGCCTCATTGACTCTGAAATTTGTAGAAGAACAATTGGCAGCAACAACCGCCCAGCTAGAAGTCATTGAGCAGGAACTCCAGTCGTTTAAGGAAAAAAACAAAACGGTTGATCTCTCAATTGAGGCAAAAGCAATTCTGGACAAATTGAATGCTGTTGAAACACAACGCATGCAGTCACAGATTGAAATGGAGTCACTGGATAATTTACTTGAATATGTTAGCAGCAATAAGGATATGACCCAGCTGGCACCTTCAAGCCTAGGAATTCCTGATCCACTGCTGGTTCAACTTATTCAGAATTATCAGCAGCTTCAGAGTAAACGAAACAGTATTGCCTATGGAATTAAATCCGATGCTCCGGCTGTAAGGGTAATTGATAAACAAATTGAAGATACCAGAGCTTCTTTAATTGAAAATATTAAATCAATTCAGGCAAACATCCGAACAACCAATCAGACATTGAAGGATAATATTGCAGTTCTTGAATCATCCATCAGCCGGATTCCGGAAACAGAACGTGATTTAATTGCGATTAAAAGAAAATTTGATGTCAACCAGAATATTTATCTGTATCTGTTACAGAAAAAGGCAGAAACCAGTATTGCAAAAGCTACGGTAGTTTCAGATAACCGTGTGTTGGATGAAGCTTTATTACTGGACGAGCCGGTGTCGCCAAATAAAAAACTGGTTTTTGGAATTGCGTTTGCTCTGGCTTTAATTTTACCGGTTCTGTTTATTGTTTTCCAGACTCTTTTTCGAACAACTGTCAGTAACCGCGATTCGGTTACCGCACTTACTTCATTGCCAATTATTGGTGTTGCCGGCCATTTGAACGAACCTGGGAATATGGCAGTTATTCATAACCCGAAGTCTCCTCTGGCTGAGGCATTCCGCTCAATCAGAACCAATCTTCAGTTCTACGGAGTAGATAAAAATAAAAAAGTAATTCTGATTACTTCATCTGTAAGCGGTGAAGGAAAATCATTTGTTTCCATTAATCTGGCCAGTGTGTTTGCCTTGCAGGGGAATAAGGTTGTGCTGGTAGGATTAGACCTTAGAAAGCCCAAACTCATTCAGGATTTTAATCTGGATAATAACACCGGGATTACAAAGTACCTGATTGGTCAGGTATCTGTTGATGAAATAATCAGGAGTACCGGTATTGAAAATCTGGATATTGTTTCTTCAGGCCCAATTCCTCCCAATCCTTCAGAATTGATTTCAACTCCGGAAATGGACTCATTATTTGAAGAACTGCGCCAACGGTATGACCTGATTATTGTGGATACACCTCCACTTGGTATTGTATCGGATGCCTTTATACTAATGAAGTACTCAGATATTAATTTGTATATCGTTCGTGAAAATTTCTCAAGGCTTGAATACATCCGGTCATTGGAAGAAATGAACCGTGAAGGAAAGTTCAGTAATATGAGTATTTTAATTAATGATGCTGATTTCAACAAGCGGTACGGATATGGATATGGTTATGGATATGGTCATAATTACGGTCATGTAAGAGGTGGTGATGGATATTTTGAGAATAACACTAACGGCTTACCATTTTACAAAAGAATATTTAAAAGAAGGGTCTAGCCTGTTGCGATCTGAGTTTCAACAATTGGATTGACGGTTCATCCCCGGTTTACCATGGCGGATAGGCTGATTTTCTGAAAACTGGAACTTAACTTGTTAAAGAACGAAAACAATGCTGCCAGATCAGATTTTAAGCAGGATACTGCCTTCACAATAACAAATTAATTGTTTTTATTTGCTTCCCTTTTTTATTTGGGGCATTAGCTCAGCTGGCTAGAGCGTTTGCATGGCATGCAAGAGGTCATCGGTTCGACTCCGATATGCTCCACTGGAGTTATAACAAGCAGGAATTTATCTGATTGAATTGTCTCTGAGCGGGAACATTCGGCTTGTCTGCCTGCAATCTTTCTTTGATACCTGTAATAGGATAAGAGTGGTTAAGACCTGAAATAATATAGAATTCAGCCAACAAACTGTGATGTGTTATTAACCGAAAAGGGAGAATGTAATGATGAATTGGTGTAGTCATACTCCTTAACCTGTTCTTATTATCAGCTTCCCTTGATTCGATAGGATTTAACGGAACACTTCTGCAGTTTTTAAGCCTAACCAGCAAAACCAATTTATGGATTTTCGAGGATTACCCTCCTGTATTGCAATATCAAGCAAATGGGCTACAGTGTCTCTTACCTGATTAAGATCTGGAATTTAGTGAAGTAGATGCATTGGTTTACTGTCTGCAATTTTTTCTTCAGCTTAAGATTCAAACAGGATACCTGAAACTCCTGTATTACTACAAAAAACGGGGTTACATTCAATGAAACGGATTACCATTCAGTCAGCTTAAGAGATGATATGCAATGAAGCTGGCCATATAGGCTAGGGCGCTCATGTACCCTAATTGAATCATGGGCCACTTCCATCCTCCGGTTTCTCTTTTTACAACAGCAATTGTGCTCATGCACTGCAAGGCAAATGCATAAAATAACATCAATGACCAGCCGGTTGCTGCATTATACCGGGGTTTACCGGTTGTAGGATTTATTTCTGCCATCATTTTATCTCTTACGGTCATCTTGGTTTTTGACTCATTCCCGGCACTATAAATGGTTGACATTGTTCCTACAAAAACTTCACGGGCAGCAAATGAAGTAATCAGTGCTATGCCAATTTTCCAATCAAACCCCAGGGGTGCAATGGCGGGCTCAATAAGATGACCGATCTGGCCGGCAAAGGAGTATTCTAACCGCTGGGCTTCCAGAGCTGAAAGTGTTACAGGGTTTGTCTGCAAGGCTGTTGCTTGTTCTATTTGTCGGTTCAGACTCTTGAATTTGTCACCGTAGCCCTGAGATGCCAGAAACCATAGAATAATGGAAATGGCAATAATGATTTTTCCGGCATCAAACAGAAATACTTTGACCTTGTCAATCACAGCAATTCCGGCATCAGGCCATCGGGGAACCCGATATAATGGAAGCTCCATCACAAAAAAGTCACGCCCTTTTTCCTTTACAATGTATTTCAAAAAGGTTGCAGCAGCAATAGCAGCAACAAAACCAAGCAGGTAAAGTGACATGAGTGCTAGCCCCTGTGGATTGATAAAACCCGAAATAGGACTGGATGGAATGATAATGGAAATTATCAAGGTATAAACAGGGAGGCGGGCGGAGCAGCTCATTAACGGGATAACCATGATTGTAATGATTCGCTGTTTCCAGCTTTGAATGGTACGGGTTCCCATTATGGAAGGTACTGCACAGGCCACTCCGCTGATGAGTGGAATCAATGAACGGCCGTTCAGCCCATAGCGAGTCATGAGTTTATCCATAATAAAGCTAACTCTTGCCATGTAACCGGTATCTTCCAGAATAACAATAAATGCAAAGAGCAGGGTAATCTGAGGAATGAAAATCACAATTCCAGCTAATCCGGCTAGAATCCCGTTTACCAGTAAATCGTTCAGAATCCCCGATGGTAAAACCGAACTTAACCAGCTTCCAAATAGTGCAAAACTGTCATCAATAAAGTCCATGGGATACTGGGCCCATGAAAAGATTGCCTGGAAAATCATAAACAGAACAACCAGAAAAATAATATATCCCCATACCCGATGGGTTAGTACGTTATCAAGTCGCTTGCTCCATTCCGGACGTTTTTGGACTGGCTCCATGCGTACATGCCGGCTCATAATTCCACTGATAACCTTATAGCGTTCCAACGTTTCGTAAGCTTGTTGCTGAACAGGATCAAACCCCGAGTCACTGATGACATTGATAATTTTCTGTTTTTTCTCCTGCCTATTCTTAAACCAGGAAACAAATTCAATGTTGTTGGCAAGCTGATAGGCTCCGTAGTTACTTGTAATAGGTGCAATCGCTTTAATCTGGTCAACTACAGTGGGTGCAAATTGTCTGACATCCAGAAATTCGTGGTCAGGTAATGGAACCGTTTCTGTAAGTGCCTGCTTCAGTTCCTGCACTCCAACTCCTGTTCGGGCAATCATCGGGAAAATCCTGATTCCAAGTTCTTGTGAAAGATTGTCAAAATCAATCCGGATTCCTTTGTAATTTACAATATCCATCATATTAACAGCCAGGATTACCGGAATCCTCAGGTCTATGATCTGTGAACAGAGAAATAAATTACGCTTTAAGTTAGTTCCTTCAGCAATTACAATGACAATATCAGGTTTTGCATCATCCTGAGGATCACAAAGTACGCTGAAAGAAATCTGCTCATCAGGAGTTTTGGGATAAAGACTATAGCTTCCAGGCAAATCAATTATCTCAAATGATTCAACTTTTCCTTCTGTGTTTTTTACATTGCATCTGCCGGTACGTTTTTCAACGGTTACTCCCGGGAAGTTTGCTGTTTTCTGGTTTAACCCGGTTAATACATTAAATAAGGTTGATTTGCCGCTATTGGGATTACCAACCAATGCAACCTTCAATGAGCGAACGCTGGACACAGGCTTAATTTCAGACAGTAACATGATTTTAAATTAATTCAACTTCTACTGTTTTTGCTTCACTAATCCGGATGGCAAGCACATAATTTGAAACTGAAATAGCCATTGGGTCTCCGGGCGGAGCAAGTCGGATAACTTTAATAAGTTCCCCGGGAAGACATCCCATTTCCATTAGCTTTAATTTCAGCCATTGATCAGAATATGACTTAATCACACACTGCTGACCAGGTTTTACTTCTGCCAGGGTCATTTATAAATCGGATTGCGAAGGTAGCGACTTTAAGGATAGTTGTTGTAATTTGTCACGTTTGACAAAGATACACTATCACACATTTCCGGTAACAGATAGAGTAAATACAAAGCAGGTTTTCCCCGTTTCACTGGTGAAGTACATTTCTCCTTTATGACCTTTGGTGATTATGTCATAGCTGATACTGAGGCCTAAACCGGTGCCGCTTCCGGCAGGTTTGGTAGTAAAAAACGGAGTGAAGATTTTGTCTTTGAATTCATCCCTGATCCCCGGGCCGTTATTGCAAATACGCACTTCAACCTTATCCTTTTGCAGAAGGGTGGAAACAATCAATTCGGGCTTAAACGTTTCTGTGCCGGATTGGTTTTCTTGCATTGCCTGAAGGGCATTGGTTATTAAGTTGACAATAACCCTGCTGATCTCTTGCTGAATTACTGAAACTACCGGATCATTTCGGTCAGGCCTTTCTATATAGTTGAATGTAAAGGAAGGATGTTTGGAGTGAAATGCAGTCATTGCAAATTGTGCAGATGACTGCACCAGGGAATTAATTTTTACAGATTGGTAGTCATCTGATTTTCTACGGCTGTGCAACAACATGCTTTTTATTATATCGGATGCACGTTTGCCGTATTCGTTAATCTTTTTGAGATTCGATTCTATTAACTGAAGGGTCTCACCTTGTTCAGCTGCAGGTTTGTCTTTAACCTTTTGGATCAGTGCAACAGATATTTCAGAAAAATTATTTACAAAGTTTAACGGATTCTGAATCTCATGTGCGATTCCGGCTGTAATTTGTCCAAGAGAGGCCATCTTCTGTGAGTGAATCAGCTGATCCTGCGCAGATTTGAGCTGGTTAAATGCGGAATGAAGCTCTTCTGTGGTTTTCTTTTTATACCGGTAACGGTTGTAAATAAAAAAAGAAATTGTAGCAATAATTAACCCGGCAGCAATGAGCAAAACAATCAGCCGTTTATTTTTTTCTAGGGCAATTTCTTTCTTCCGGAGTTCAAGTTCCTGCTCGGCTTGTTTATGCTGAAGTTCTAACAGTTCATTTTCTTTTTCTCTTTTTTCAATCATTGCAACGTTTAGTTCTTCCAGTACCGTTTCTTTTATCTGCCTTTCCATGTCAATAGCTGTTGACTGCCGGCTTAATTCAAGATCAGACTGATCAATGAGCCGGGGAGATTCCTCAGATCCGGATTCGAGCAGCCTGATAAGATGCTGTTGTTCGCTGATGAGTTGAGCAGGCAGTTTCTGCTCATCAGAAATTCCCATCTGATGTTCGAGCGAATCTTTTAAAGCTCTGTACCGTTCATGGTAAGCATCGGCTTTGGTGTATTCTTTGGTGAAACTGTAAAATGAGGCAGCCTTCAATAAGGCATCTTTTTTCAGGCGGATTACAGGTAACCGCATTTCAAGACCCATACTTTGGTCAAGGTAGTTAACCGCACCTGCAAAATCACCGTGTTTAAAACGGGTAAGTCCAAGGTTTAATAGAGCTTTTGCCTGTTGCTGTTTTTCACCAGATTCATTTGCCAGCGTAAGCTGGTTTCTAAAATATACTTCTGATAACCGGTAATGGTTGTGTTGTAATGCAATTTCACCTGCCGACTCAATTAAAACTGCAAACAACTCACGGTCGGTACGTTTTCTTTTTTTCCATGCATCACTTAAAAAAGAACGGGCATGAGCAGTATCGTTTTTGAGGAGGTAGATGTTACCCAGTATTGAACTAATCACCGGTTCAATGCTAATCAGCCTATTTTCTTTTGAAATGTCTAGTGCACTGTACAAATACTGCAAAGCTTTTTCTGTGTCATGATTTAACCACCTTCCAAGACCAGCAAGTGTTGCTGACATAACAAGCCCGTTATAATCCTTTTTCCTTTTGAATTCATCAAGAAGAATCGTGAAAGAGGTTACTGCTTTATTATAATTTTTCACGGATAATTCCCTAAATCCTGAATTGAGAATGGTATTCAGTTGGCCTGAAGTATCAGAGTCAATTGTTTTGAAATAACCTGCCTGCTTATCAGGGCTGAAGTACCGGATGAGGGCAGCGCTTATCCGGTCTGAAGTCTCAGGAAGTAATGATTGACCGGTTCCGCTAACTGCAGCAACAAGAATCAACAATAGAGCAAGAACATGTTTTTTGCTCATAATTAATCAGAAATGCCAGCCCATAATGCCAACTAATGCGGCAAGCAACAGATTCACCATTCCTATGGGTAACAGGTATTTCCATTCCAGATTCAGAAGTTGGTCTATTCTCAGCCTGGGGAAAGTCCATCGGAACCACATAATAACAAAAATGAGAAAGAATGTTTTTCCAAAAAACCAAACAGAAGAAGGAATGTAATCCATCACAGTGTTAAATGATGACCAGTTGCCAATATGAAACGGCATCCATCCACCCAGAAATAAAATTGAACCAATAGCACAAACAATGAAGATGTTGATATACTCTGCCAGAAAAAACAATGCGAATTTCATTCCTGAATATTCGGTATGGAATCCAGCTGTTAGTTCACTTTCAGCTTCTGCAAGATCAAATGGCGCACGATTGGTTTCGGCAGTTACAGCAATAATGAAAATGACAAAGGATATTAGAGCCGGAATATGGCCTTTAAAAATCCACCAGCCATTTTGCTGACTGTTTATTATTTCTGAAATCTGTAGGCTTCCGGCAAGAATAACAACTGTTAGAATTGACAAACCAGCTGATAATTCATAGCTGACAATCTGTGCTCCGCTACGCATAGCTCCTAACAATGAATATTTATTGTTACTGCTCCAACCGGCAATCAGAATCCCGATAACCGCTATGGAAGAAATAGCAGTGAGGTATAATACCCCTATATTCAGATCCCAGAGCTGAAAATCTTTTGCAAAGGCAATGGGTGCCAACAGCAGCATAGCTGCAATCATGACTACAAACGGAGCAAGATTGAACAAAAATTTATCGGCTCCTGCCGGAGTAAGACCTTCCTTTGATAATAGTTTTAGTGTGTCGGCTAATGTTTGCAATGTGCCTTTAGGGCCTACCCGGTTAGGGCCAAGCCGGATTTGCATAAAAGCCGATACTTTTCGTTCCATCAGTACCAGTACCAGCCCAAGAACAGCAAACAAGGAAATGCAAAGTATCCCGATAATGACAAATTCAATCAGCAGTGCAATACCTGTCTGAAAGTTAGCATGTAACCAGGTATCCAGGGCTAAAGCTATTCCGGCAAGACTCCACATAAATTTCTGCGGGTAAATGTAAAAATCATTTTACGGACATTGACTTAAAGTTATGCAGATTTTAAAAAATCATGTACGTTTGAAGCCGTGCAACAGAAGACCAACCTGTCCGCTTTCAATAATTCATGGTATAAGCCGGGTAATGTGTTGAAAAGAGGGCTTTGGATGCTGACCAGCTCTATCGTTTTTGCCGGAGGCTGGTGCTTGCCGTCATCCCCAAAGGTGTGGCTGCTCAGGCTATTCGGAGCTAAGGTAGGTGAGGGAGTAGTGATTAAACCACGGGTTCTTATCAAATACCCCTGGATGTTGACAATTGGTAATCATGTCTGGATTGGTGAAAGGGTTTGGATTGAGAATCATACAACAACAGTCATTGGTGATCATTGCTGTCTTTCACAGGGAGCTATGTTATTATGTGGAAATCATAATTACAAGAAATCAACTTTTGATCTGATAGTAGGTAAAATTTATCTTGAGGAGGGAGTTTGGATTGGAGCTCATGCAGTTGTTTGTCCTGGTGTGTCCTGCCGTTCACATGCGGTACTCAGTGTCAATTCAGTAGCCACTTCTGAACTTGAACCATATTCCATCTATCAGGGAAATCCGGCAGTAAAGATCCGAAACCGGGTTATGAAGGAATGAACTTCCCGGTAGCAATAAAAAAAGGCGGGTTACGGCCCACCTCCATATTGTTAACTGACGTTAACTATTAAACCGAATGTAATGATCCAGTTCGGTGATTGAACTTGAGAAGTTGAAAGCATCATTAACAAGGTAGAATCGTTGCTTGTCTGTAATTCTGCTGTAGGCAAACTTTGCCAGCTCAAGTTTAGAAGATTCAAAACTCATCAGGTTCATCAGTTCGATTAGCTGGAAAGTGGTCAGGTACTGAGTTGAAAGAGCCTGTTTAGCAACCTGTAACCGGCTGCTTTCAAAGTTTTTGCTTCTGATGCTCTCGCGTAGGAAACCGAAGTCGTAATCACTCATCGGATAAAAGACAGGAGCATAAGCCGGGTAGCTAACCGGAACAGGTTGATACACTACAGGTGCTGAATATTTCGGATTAATACTTTTTACTACGAAGCGTCCGTAGCGGTCAATTTTTGCATTGACAACGGATGCTGCAGGAATTTGAATATAACCTGAAAATGCAATAGCAGTTCCATAAAACCCATTGGCTTTAAATACCTGAAGATAGTGAGTACCCGGAGCAATGCTGTTTACTACATATTTGTTATCGGGATAGGAGAAATACTGCCCGTCAAGTGTAAGAGTAAAAAACTGATTGCCGGTGAGGCTTAACCTGAGCTCACTTAAGAGGTTTGCTTTGGCTGCAATGGTAACCAGGCTAAAAACAAGAATGTAGAGTACTTTTTTCATTTTGATATCCTCCTTTACTTTTACTGCTACAATTTCAACGGTTGTGCCATGAATTTTTAGTTCAGACGGATTTCATTTAACAGGCTTCAGCTGGATATGGAGGAAAGGGTAAATGAAAAGGTAATGAGAATTTCTAGATGGAATGATAAATTGATTTTTAATTTGCATACAAGTCTGTAAGTGTTTTATTTGAGCAAAATCTGATGACCACCCTTAAAAGCAAGACTATCAGCGGGTTATTATGGAGTGCTGTTGATAATTTCTCGGAACAGGCCATTACCTTTGTTATTGGAATCGTGCTGGCAAGACTGCTGACTCCGGCAGAATTCGGTTTAATCGGAATGATTGCTGTGTTTATTGCTGTTTCTGATACCTTTATCAGAAGCGGTTTCTCACAGGCACTGATTCGAAGGAGGAATTGCACGGAAACAGATTATTCAACTGTTTTTTATTTTAATTTAGGTTCTGGTATTCTGTTCTTTCTGATACTTTTTTTGTCAGCACCCTTTATCAGTTCTTTTTTTAATGAGCCACAACTGCAGGCTTTGATTCGGGTACTCGGTCTTGTGCTGGTTGTAAGATCACTCACCATTATCCAGTCAGTTATTCTGACCAAGCGAATAGATTTTAAACTGCAGACTAAAATTTCAGTCAGTGCAGCAATCTTGTCAGGAACACTATCAATTGTAATGGCCGGTATGGGATATGGTGTGTGGAGCCTGGTTGCGCAGATTATAAGTAAAGAGGTGATGAATTCACTGTTACTTTGGCTCTGGAATAAATGGGCTCCGTTATGGAAATTCAGTAGGAAGTCATTCAAAGAATTATTTTCTTTTGGTTATAAATTGTTAATCAGTGGTTTGATTGATTCGTTGTACCGGAATATTTATTATTTAGTTATCGGTAAGTTCTTTTCAGCCAGTGAGCTTGGATTTTACACACGGGCGCAGACATTTAATGATCTCCCGTCAAAAAACCTTAATGGAATCATATCACGGGTAACTTATCCGGTCCTGTCAGAAATTCAGGATAATCCGGTTAAACTTAAATTTGGTTACAAAAAAATGATTCAAAGTGTGATGCTAGTCAGTATGGTACTAATGGCTTTACTGGCAGCGGTTGCAGAACCACTGGTACTTGTATTGATTGGCCAGAAGTGGCAACCTGCGATTATTTATCTTCAATTACTTACATTTGTGAGTATGATGTATCCTTTACATGCCCTCAACCTGAATATGCTTCAGGTACAGGGTCGCTCGGATCTTTTTTTGAGACTGGAAATCATTAAAAAAATAATTGCCATACCTGTAATTGTTACCGGAGCCTTGTTCAGTATTAAAATTATGATACTGGCAATGTGGTTTAATACGATAATTGCATATTATCTGAACTCCTATTGGTCAGGTAAACTTATTCATTACTCCATCGGTGAGCAAATCCGTGATATTTTACCGGGATTGTTTATCGCCCTGGCAACAGGAATGCTTGTTATGCTTACAGGCCTTCTGCTGCCCGAATCGAATCTTGGTAAACTTATAGTTCAAGCTGTAACAGGAATTCTTGTTAGTTTCTTTCTCTGTGAGATTTTTAAGCCAGCTGCATACATTGAGTTACGCCAGATTACTGTTAACTATCTTTTCGCCCGACTGAAAAAAAAATCTTAAATGGACAAACCAATTAATGTAACCAGGCCTTTATTAGCTCCTTTAGAAGAAGTAACCCACTATTTAAAAACTGTATGGGAATCGGGAGTTCTAACCCATAATGGCCCGCTACTCCGGCAATTCGAATCTGAATTAATGAATAAGCTTAATTTGCCTTATTGCTCGGTTCTGGTAAACGGGACAGTAGCTTTACAGGTAGCCATTAAAGCACTTAACTTAAAAGGCGAAATTATTACAACTCCCTTTACCTGGGTAGCTACAGCCAGTGCGATAAATTGGGAAGGTTGTACTCCGGTATTTTGCGATATTGATGCTTCTACCCTGAATATTGATGAAAATAAAATCGAATCATTAATAACAGATAAAACCGTTGCAATCATGCCGGTTCATGTTTTTGGTTCAGCTTGTAATGTCAATAAGATTGACGCCATTGCCAAAAAACATGATCTGAAAGTAATCTATGATGCTGCACATGCTATGGGAACTCTTTTTGAAGGCAAGACCGTACTGGAGCATGGTGATATTTCAGTAATCAGCCTGCACGCTACAAAAATTGTTAACTGCGGTGAAGGCGGAGCATGTTTTACTCTTTCAGAAGAGACTGATTCCAGAATAAAAAGAATCAGGTTTTTTGGTCTTAACGATAATAAGGAAATTGTGGAAGACGGGTTAAACGGTAAGACAACAGAGTTGCATGCTGCATTAGGCCTGGCTAATCTGAAATATTTTGATCAGGCACTAGTTGACCGGAAAAGAAAATATCTTAAATACAAAGAACTTCTTTCTGCCAATGAGGATATTACTTTTCAGAAGATTAATGACGGTCAGACCAACTATTCTTATTTCCCGGTTATTCTCCCATCGGAAAAACTACTGTTACGGGTTAAGAAAGTACTTAATGACAATCAAGTCTTTCCAAGACGATATTTTCATCCCTCAGTGAATACTTACTCAAAGATTGTTAACTACATGCCGGCACCGGTATCCGAAGATATCTCAAAACGAATTATGTGCCTACCTATGTCATTTTACATCAAAGAAAATGAGATGGAAATGATTTGTAAAATCATCCTGAGTGAACTGAGAAAGTAAGATGAAAGTTGCCGTTATGCAACCTTATTTCTTTCCGTATATCGGTTATTTTCAGCTGATCAATGCTGTGGATGGGTTTGTGTTCTATGATGATGTGAATTATATCAAACGGGGATGGATTAACAGAAACAGAATTCTTATCAATCAGAAAGCACAGTACGTGACGATCCCGGTTAAAGACAGTAGTCAGAACAGGCTGATCTATGAAACAGAAGTTATAGCTGACCGGAAGGTTATCTCAAAGATTTTAAAATCAATTGAATTGGCTTATAAAAAGGCTCCTTTTTTTATTGAAGTGTTCGAAATCATAAGTACGGTTTTAAATAAGAACTATAAAACCATATCAACCTTGGCTATTGAAAGTATCGAGTGTTGGTCTGATTATTTGGAAATAAAGACGGATTTTTTTGTTTCATCAGAAAATTTCTCAGAATCTTCAGGAATGGAAAAAACTCAGAGGCTGATAGCCATTTGCACCCAATTAAATGCCTATACGTACCTCAATTCGATTGGCGGAGTGCAACTTTATAGCAGAGCAGACTTTGCAAGACACGGGATTGAGCTGAGTTTTCTGAAAACGAATGATATCAGCTACAAACAGTTTGATAATAATTTTGTTACAGGTCTTTCCATCATTGACGTTTTGATGTTTAATAAAAAGGAAAAAGTTAAAACCATGCTAAACGAATATGATCTGATCTGAATGATAAGAATTGCTATTCACAGTGTACCTCGTTCCGGATCCACATGGCTGGGAGAACTTTTTAATTCAAACCCCCGGGTAGTTTACCGTTATCAGCCGTTATTTTCTTATCAATTTAAAGGCCGGTTAAATGAAAATTCGAACCTATTTGAGATTGAAAAATTCTTTGAGGAAATCAGCCGGTCTGAAGATGAATTCATAACTCAGTTACAAGCCCGAAAAGTCGGAATCATGCCGGTTTTTAAGAAAGATGCAGAAGTTGCTGCAATTGTTTACAAAGAGGTTCGGTATCATTATATTCTGGATAATCTGCTGCAGCAAGACCAGGCTATAAAAGTTATTGGGTTGGTACGAAATCCACTTGCTGTAATCTGCTCGTGGCTGAATGCTCCGAAAGAATTCAGGAAAGACAAAAACTGGGATGAGATGGAAGAGTGGCGGGCAGCCTCCAGAAAGAATCAGGATAAGCGTGAGGAGTTCAGCGGTTTTGAAAAGTGGAAAGAGGTTACGCTCTTGTTTGAAGCTCTTGAGCGAACGTATCCGGCTCAGTTCCGGTTAGTTCATTATAGTGATTTGTTGAGCGCAACGGGTGAGACAATCCGTTCTTTGTTTCATTTCTGCGGATTAGATTTTTCACTTTCAACACAACAATTTATTTCCGATAGCAGGAAAATACAAAACCAGAATGCTTATAGTGTGTTTAAAATTAAAAAATCGGATGATGACTGGAAAGGCAAGTTAAATCCCCGCATTATCAGTGAGATTGAAAAGGATGTACGGAATACTAATTTTGAAAAATACTGCCGGTAATGCAAATTGATTTTTTAATCAGCTCAGAAAGATCAGGGAGCAATCTGTTGATTAAGTTGCTTGACAGCCATTCACAGTATTGTGGACCAATGCCAGCCCATCTGATAAGAGCTTTTTCGCATAAAATGAAAAGCTACAGAGAATTAAAGGAAACAAAAAACACTGAAGAGTTCATTATAGATTTTCTTGAATTTTTTAATTCAAAGATTGGAATCTGGCAGGCTACTTTTACAAAAGAGGAACTGACTGGAATTCATCCGGACAATCTGGCTCAGGTTATTAAATATGTGTATAGAAAGGAAGCTGAGCTTCAGAACAAGCAAAGAGTTATTATTAAGGAACTGGGTACTTACAGGTTTTTCAATTATCTGGTTGAAAATTTTGATCAACCCCGCTTTATTTGGTTAATTCGCGATCCGAGAGACATGGCACTCTCATGGAGCAGGTCTCCGGTTCACCGGGGAGATATCGTTAGAGCAGCTTATACCTGGAATGAAGATCAGAAAGGAACGTTGGAACTTTATAAACAATATAGAAGCGTGATTCTGCCGGTTAAATATGAGGAATTGGTCTCTCAGCTGAATACAGCACTTTATAAAATCTGTAACTTTCTGGGAGTTGAAGCTGAAATGCAGATGGTCGGGTTTTACAGAAGAAAGTTAGCAGTTCAAAATGCAGAACAGACTGAAAGCTGGAAGAATCTGAACCAACAGTTAATAACAGATAACTTTAATAAGTATAAAGGTAAACTGTCTGAAGAGCAGGTCAGACTCATTGAATATGTTTGCTGCAATGGAATGACAGCATTGGGTTATCAAATTGATTTCCCGCTTCTGAATAAAAAGGAGTTTAGCGAGGTAGAAAATAAACTGAAAAGAGAGGAGAGGTATGATAAACCGGAATATCTTCTGATTGATGAAAAAGAAAAAAGGCTACGGGACAAATGGCAACTGAAGTTCAGGGAAATTCAGAACAGATGACTGGATCTGAAAAGACCACTCAGAACCGCCCGGTAATGGTTAGCATTTGCTGTCTTACCTATAACCACGAAAATCATATAAAAAAGGCACTGGATGGATTTCTGATGCAGAAAACAGATTTTCCTTACGAAATTGTGATTCATGATGACGCTTCAACAGACGGAACAGCTCAGGTCATCAGAGAATATGAGCAAAAATATCCGGCCATCTTCAAAACCTTATATCAGACAGAAAATCAGAAATCAAAATTCAGAACTGGGATGAACCAACGGTTTAATTTTCCCAGAGCAACAGGAAAGTACATTGCACTTTGCGAGGGAGATGATTACTGGATTGACCCGTACAAGCTGCAAAAACAGGTTGCCTTTCTGGAACAACATCCCGATTACGGGCTGATTCATACAGATGCTAAAAAATATGATTTGAAGACAGGTGTACTTTGGGAAAGTGATATGAAGAAATACCACCCTGGCAAAAGAGCGAATCTGCTGGATGCTTTATTTGCCTGTGAATATCCTGTTTTTACCTGTACTGCTGTTTTCAGAAGAGAACTGGCAGAATATGCAGCACAATTTAAAAATGAGTTTGCTGCAGGAGATTATTTTATGTGGTTTCATCTGGTTGCAAAAACAAAATTCAAATTTTTACCGGAAGTAACAGCTGTCAGGCAGGTTCTTGAAGAGTCAGCAACCCAGTCTAAAAACATTGAAAATGCAATCAACTTCTGGAACAAAGATTATGAGATGTATTTATTCTTTATTAAGTACTACAAATACGATAATCAGGAAATTATTCGGCTGATGAAAAGAGTTAAGCGTTCAAGTTCTCTTAACAGGATTTTCTATTCAGGTTGTCGGCCGTATTACAGGCAATTTTATGATCAGATTAAAGAGGATCATTCCGTTCAATTGCCATTCAAATTCAGTCTGTATTATATTTTATCCTTTATTCCATTTTCATTCACTGCTATTAATAGGGTATTAAAATGGGTAAGAGTCATGAAAGTAAGACTGAAAAGCTGAACATGATTCTCAACAGGGAACAATACAGAATTATGAAAATTGCCCGGACAGTAAAGGACTTACATGACTTGATGAAAGCAGCTGAATCTGCCGACAGGAAGATTGGTTTTGTCCCTACAATGGGGGCATTGCATAAAGGGCATGCTGATTTAGTCAGACGATGTGTTTCTGAGAACCATCTGAGTGTTTGTTCTTTGTTTGTGAATCCGACTCAGTTTAATAATCCGGATGATTTGAAAAATTATCCGCGAACAGAACAACAAGATCTCCGGCTGCTTGAATCTTTATTTTGTGATGTTGTTTTTATTCCATCAGTTGAAGAAATGTATCCGGAACATAACCTGATAAACCTGGATTTTGGAATTCTGGAAAATGTAATGGAAGGCAAATTCCGGCCGGGGCATTTCAGAGGAGTTGCAACTGTTGTTGAGAAGCTGTTTCGGATGGTTAATCCATACAAGGCCTATTTTGGGGAAAAGGATTATCAACAACTGCTGGTTATTCAGGAGCTGGTCTCTCGATTAAATCTTAAAGTTAGAATTGTTCCATGTCAGACTGTTCGTGAACCTGATGGCCTGGCAATGAGTTCCAGGAATGTGCACCTCTCTGAAGTAGAACGGAAGCAGGCACCGGTTATTTATAATACGCTCCGGTTGGCTGCAAGCCGATTCCTGAATCAGGAAAAAGTAGAAGATATTTATGATGAAGCTGTAAAAAGAATAGAAGAAAACAAGTTGTTTAAAGTAGAGTATTTTCAGATCTTTTTAATTCAAACAGGAAGGAAACCCTTACTTCAATTAATACAAGAATATACAAATGCCGAAAACATCCGGATATTTACAGCTGTAAAAGCATCCAATGTAAGGCTGATAGATAATATCCCAGTACCAAAATCAGCTGTACTTTGAGAAAAATCAATCGGTTTTGTTATTGGAGGGTAAAAAATTAAAATTCCTGATGAATTCCAATGAATTGTTTTTCTTTGCAGTCAGGTAATTTTAAATAACAGGCCCATAACCCACTTCTACCAGATTATTTTTTCAGGCCATTGAGTAAATCAGTTTAAAAATAAGTGCAGGAGTGAACATCTATTCACGTAAACAACGTTGGAAGTTATTCTTACTTGCAGCAGCCCTGCTGATCGGCCTGACTTCGCTTTGGTACACTAATAATCTGGTGAGCAAACTAGCTGAGCAAGAACACATCAAAGTAGAGCTTTGGGCAAAAGCCATCAGCCATCTGAGTGATGTTTCACTTCAGGCCGGTGACCTCACTTTTGCCCTGGATGTACTTCAAAGCAATAATACCATTCCCGTATTACTCACAGACAGTAACTACCAGGTTAAAACCTCAATCAATGTTGATTCAATTCACTTGTCGGATCCAAAGTGGGTAAAGAATCTGATAAATGAAATGCGCTCACAGCATGACTCAATTGTGGTCAGGTATGATCCTGTAAACTATGACCTGATTTTTTATAAGGATTCAATATTGCTGAACCAGCTCAGGTACTATCCGTTTTTTCAACTGGCTGTAATTTCCCTGTTTCTGATTGTATCCTACCTTGCCTTCAGCTCATCCCGGAAAGCTGAGCAGAACCAGGTATGGGTTGGAATGGCGAAAGAAACGGCTCATCAACTGGGAACTCCACTATCATCCTTACTGGCCTGGGTTGAGTTGCTGAAAATGAAAAACAAAAGTGCTGAACATATTACCGAAATTGAAAAGGACATCTCACGATTGGAAACCATCACAGAAAGATTCTCAAAAATTGGCTCTGCTCCTGTACTCAACCGTGAAGATGTAAAAGTCGTTACCGAACATTCCATGAACTATATCCGTTCACGGGCATCATCACTCATTCAGTTCAGTCTGCAAAGTGTTCCTAATCACAGTCACCTTGTGATGGCTCCTCTGAATATTCACTTATTTGAATGGGTATTAGAAAATATTTTTAAAAATGCCATTGATGCCATGCAGGGTCAAGGCAAAATAGATGTTCTGATAACCGACCAGCAACAGTTTGTTTATATTGATATCACTGATAGCGGATGCGGAATTCCCAAATCCAAATTCAAAACTATCTTTAAACCCGGATTTACTTCTAAAGAACGGGGCTGGGGTTTGGGCTTGTCGTTATCGAAAAGAATCATTGAAGAATATCATAAAGGACAGATTTTTGTAAAAGCATCTGAACTGAATAAGGGAACAACAATCAGAATTGTATTAAATAAACAAATACGAAATATATGAGTGTGGCGGTTATTGGGGGAGGAAGCTGGGCAACAGCCCTGGTGAAGATTCTGAGTGATAATCAACATTCAATTACCTGGTGGGTCAGAAGAGCTAGGGTTGCTGAAAAGATCTGTTCAGACCATCATAATCCGGATTACTTAAGCCAGGTTCATATTGATGTTTCAAAAGTGAAGGTTACCAATCAGTTTAGCGATGCGATTAGAGATGCTGCAACAATAATTCTGGCTGTTCCCAGTGCGTTTTTACAGGATGTATTGGTAACAACCGATAAAACGGATTTTAAAACGAAGATAGTTTTTTCAGCAATCAAAGGAATTGTTCCTGACAAGCTGATGATTGTTGGTGAATACCTGAACAAATACCTGGATGTTCAATCAGGCAATATTGGTGTGATAACCGGACCTTGTCATGCCGAAGAAGTAGCAATGGAAAAACTTTCCTATCTTACAATTGCCTGCTCAGAAATTGAGAATGCCAGAAAATTTGCAGCAATGCTGCAATGCCGGTATATCCGAACGACTATTTCAGACGACATCTATGGAACAGAGTATGCTGCAGTTCTGAAAAACGTTATTGCTATTGCCAGCGGAATTTGTCACGGCCTGGGTTATGGCGATAATTTTCAGGCAGTTTTGGTTTCAAATGCTTTGCAAGAAATCAAGCGGTTTATTGATGCCGTTCATCCCATATCCCGGGATATAAGTGATTCAGCTTATCTGGGCGATTTACTGGTTACCTGTTATTCTCAGTTTAGCCGGAATCGTACTTTCGGGAGTATGATTGGCAAAGGATATTCAATTGCATCGGCTCAGCTTGAAATGAATATGATTGCCGAGGGTTATTATGCAGTTGCATGTATTCAGCGAATCAATGAACATATTAACACTGAGATGCCTGTTTGCCAGGCTGTATTTAATGTGCTCTACAAAAAATCTGATCCAGGAGAAGAAATCAGCAGATTAGCCGAAAGGTTAAAGTAACATGCCAAAGTTTTTGATCATTCGTTTTTCTTCGATTGGTGATATTGTTCTGACGTCACCGGTTATCCGATGTCTGAAAAAGCAGATAAGACATGCCGAAGTCCACTTTCTGACAAAGCAGTGCTTTGCTCCGGTCATTGAATTCAATCCAGGTATTGATAAAAGAATCCTGTTAAGAGATTCATTGAGTAAAATCTCAGCTCAGCTTAAAAGTGAAAAATATGATTATATAATAGATCTGCACCATAATCTCCGGTCACTTCAAGTCAAATCAATTGTCAGAACCCGTTCCTTTTCTTTTCCAAAAAAAAATTTTGATAAATGGAAAATGGTAAACTTAAAAGCTAGCCTTTCTGTACCTCATGTTGTTGACCGCTATTTTAAAGCAGTGGAATCATTAGGTGTAAAAAATGATGGCGAGGGACTGGAATTTTTTCTTCCACCTGAACTGGAGCAAAGAAATCCTGTTGAGTCAGGTTATTTATCAGCTTTAGCGGTAGCCGGGTACATAGCAGTTGTTGTTGGAGCCAATCATTTTACAAAAGAGCCGACAGATGAAATGCTGGCTCGGATTTGTAATGAATCTGTCAAACCGGTTGTCCTTATCGGAGGAAATGCAGATATCTCCAAAGCGGAACGGGTACTCAGTCTGAGCAAAAGTCCGAGAACCAGGGTTCTTAATTTCTGTGGTAAACTAACCCTTCATGAGTCAGCCTGGATTGTAAAATATGCAGATAAAGTTGTAACACCGGATACCGGAATGATGCATATTGCTGCTGCATTCAGTAAACAACTGATAACCTTGTGGGGGAATACAGTTCCCGGATTTGGAATGACTCCGTACTTCAGGAGTTCTACCCAGCAAGCAGAAATTTATGAGGTAAAAGATCTGGACTGCCGCCCGTGTTCCAAAATCGGATTTAAATCCTGTCCTAAAAAGCATTTTCATTGCATGAAATGGATCAATATGGATCAACTCATAGATTCTCTGAATAATGAATTGTAGTTCTTCAGAGATTCGGAATAGCAGGAAATAAATTTTTTAGATATTCGCAAGCCTATAAAAGAAAAAACTATGAAAAAAATTCTGTCAACTATTCTGGTTATTGGCTTTCTGCTTCCCGTTCAGCTTCGGGCTGATGAAGGAATGTGGCTGTTGAGTTTGCTCAAGAAAATTAATGAAGGAGAAATGCAAGCCATGGGACTGAAACTCTCTGCAGATCAGATTTATAGCATTAACCATTCTTCCGTTAAGGATGCAATTGTATCTTTTGGCGGATTCTGTTCCGGTGAGATTATCTCTAAAGATGGCTTATTACTTACCAATCATCATTGTGGACTGGATGCTATTCAGAGCCACAGTTCAGTAGAACATGACTACCTGACTGATGGGTTCTGGGCCAAGTCAAGGAAAGATGAGCTTCCAAATCCCGGTTTGTATGTTCGCTTTCTTGTTAGAATGGAGGATGTAACGGATCAGGTAAAATCAGAATTGAGCGATACATTGAGTGAAGCTGCCAGGTCAGCTGCAATCAGTAAAATCGGAAATAAAATATCAAAAGACGCATCAGAAAATGATAAATATACAGCTGAAGTGAAAAGTATGTTTAATGGGGATGAGTTCTATCTTTTTGTTTACCAGACTTTTAAAGATGTAAGGCTGGTTGGTGCGCCTCCCTCATATATTGGGAAATATGGAGGCGATACGGACAACTGGATGTGGCCGCGCCATACCGGTGATTTTTCAATCTTTCGTGTTTATTGTGATAAAGACGGAAACCCTGCTTCTTACTCTGAAGACAATGTTCCATTAACGCCAAAGCATTATCTTCCCATTTCAATTAAGGGATTTAAGGAAGGTGACTTCTCAATGATTATCGGATTCCCAGGAAGAACAGAGCGTTACCTTACTTCAGCAGGAGTTGAATTAGCAGTCAATGTAACAAGTCCGGCAAGAGTAAAAATAAGAGGGCAGAAGCTGGATATTATGCGAGCTGAAATGGAAAAAAGTGACAAGGTTCGGATTCAGTATCAGTCAAAACACAACCGGACTAGTAATTACTGGAAGTATTATATTGGTCAGATGAAGCAGCTTAAGCGGATGCATGTTGTTGAACAAAAGCAGGCACAAGAAGGGAAATTTGATGAATGGGCTAATAGCGATCCGTCAAAGAAAGCAGTTTATGGAAATGTAACGGCTTTACTTAAGAAAGCTTATTCAGATTTAACTCCATACGCTTACAACCGGGCATATTTTGGTGAGGCAATCATACAGGGGCCTGAAATCCTGCTGTTTTCTTATAATTTTAAATCATTGGCAACAGCATTAGCTGATAAATTAACATCGAAAGATGAGATAAATAAAATAACCGCAGAATTGAAGAAAGATGCAGAAGAATATTTTAAGGATTATAATGAGCCAATTGACCGGAAGCTGTACTCGAAAATGTTAAGTACTTACTCTCTGGATATTCCAAAGGAACAACAATGTGATCTGTTCAGAATGGTCGAATCAAAATATAAAGGGAACTTTGAAAAGTATGCAGATGATGTCTTCAGAAAATCGATTTTTACTTCGCTTGAAAAAGTGAATGCTTTCCTGGCTAAACCATCGGCAAAAAAAATCACTTCAGATCCGGCATTTAAAGCCATCACATCATTTTTTGACTTCTATAATCAGAATATCAGAGGTAAAATGGCAGTAATTGAAAGTGATCTGAACAGCTTGAACCTGAAATATATTAAGGGAACGCGGGAGATGAATCCTGGCAAAAAGTATTATCCGGATGCAAACAGTACCATGCGGCTTACCTATGGTAAAGTTAAAGCCTATGATCCAGCTGATGCGATAAAGTATAATTGGTTTACAACTATTGAAGGGGTAATGGAAAAGATGGACAACAGTAATCCTGAATTTGAGATTAAAGATGAATATGTTAACCTGTTTGAAAAACGGGACTTTGGTCAGTATGCTGAGAATGGTACCCTGAGAGTATGTTTTATCTCTGACAATGATATTACCGGTGGAAATTCAGGAAGTGGGGTTATGGACGGAGAAGGGAACCTGATCGGGATAGCTTTTGACGGGAACTGGGAAGCCATGAGCGGAGACATTGCTTTTGACTCAACTTATAAACGTACCATAAGTACCGACATCCGCTATGTGCTTTGGGTAATTGAAAAAATCGGGAAAGCTCATAATCTGATTGAGGAAATGACACTTATTCGCTAAATATTGATTTACAGATTAAAAGCCATGGCTGGAAGTTCAGGGCCTTTTTTCTGAGTTGATTTTTCAATCATTGTCAATAAAAAATCTGATTCGTTTATTTAACTGTATTAACTTACTTTAAATTAGCACCATTAATCTAGATGTTTTTCTGCTAATCCATGGACAATCCTGATTTGGAAAAAATTGAGCAACTCATTAAAGAGAAAGAGGAAAAGTTTTATATAGCACTATCACGGAATGCTGATACTACAATCCTGAATGAGTTAAAGAAGGATCTGGAGTTTTTTCGTCAGAAACGAGCTGAAATTTTTAAGAATTCAACGGCTGGAAACAAGACTGATCCCGGATAGATTTCATTACCTTCGTTCCTGTAATTTCTAATGCTTGCAGCTTTGGTGCTAATTTTGCCTGATGGCAGAAATTTCAGCAGTAATCATTGCCTTTAATGAAGAAAAGAAAATTGCAAACTGCATTGAAAGTCTGCTCAAAGTTTGTGATGAAATAGTGGTGGTTGATTCTTTTTCGACAGATGGTACTGCCGAAATTGCTGAATCACTGGGAGCCAAAGTCATCAAACATCCCTTTGAAAACTATATTGAACAGAAAAACTTTGCATTGGATTGTCTTAGTTATGAATGGGCATTGTCACTTGATGCAGATGAAGTATTAAGTTCACAGTTACAGAATTCAATTTTGGCAGTTAAAACCCATCTGTTAGCAGACGGCTATCTTATGAACAGGCTTACTAGTTATTGCGGGAAGTGGATTCGGCATTGTGGCTGGTACCCAGACAGAAAACTCAGGCTCTTTAAACGCAGCAAAGCCAGGTGGGGAGGAATTAATCCGCATGACAAAATTGAAATGGAAGCCGGTTCGATAATTCATCGGCTGAAAGGCGATTTACTGCACTACAGTTTTGACACACCCGAACAGTACGTAACCCAGCAACACAAATTTGCTGCCATTTCGGCCAGGCACATGCATCAATTGGGTAAACAATATAGCTGGCCCGTTGTTTTTGCAAAGACAGCCTTTCGTTTTATAAAGGAATATGTTATTAAAGCCGGCTTTCTAGAAGGAGTCAGCGGATTTAAAATTTGTTCGGTATCAGCTGGAGCTGTATTCAGAAAATACAGTCTGCTCAAAAAGATGAATAAGAATTAAGATGGAAGAGAGCCAACTTACTTCCCTGCCAGATAACAAACTCTCTGCTATTCTATCGTCACTTCCTGAGGAGCCGGGTGTTTACCAGTTCTTCGATAAGGAGGAAAGGCTGTTGTATGTTGGCAAAGCCAAGAACCTGAAAAAGCGAGTCAGCAGTTATTTCAACAAGGTACATGAGAATAACAGGCTGAGAGTTATGGTCAGGCAAATTGCTGATATCCGTTTTATTGTTGTAAACTCTGAGTTTGATGCGCTGCTGCTCGAGAACACACTGATTAAAAAGCACCAGCCCCGTTATAACATCAGTCTCAGGGATGACAAAACCTATCCCTGGATTGTCATTAAGAAGGAACGGTTTCCAAGAGTATATTATACCCGTAAGCTGATTCATGATGGCTCTGAATATTTCGGGCCTTATGCTTCAGTAACAATGATTAATACCCTGCTGGATCTGATTTATGACCTTTTCCAGTTAAGGAATTGCGGCCTGGTCTTGTCTGAAGAAAATATAAAAGCTAAGAAATTCAGAACCTGTATTGAATATGATGTGGGTAATTGTAAGGCTCCCTGTGTCGGTTATCAATCTGTTGAAAATTATAATGAATCCATTGAGCAGATTCGAAGTATTTTGAAGGGAAATATAGCACCCGTTATGGAGTACCTGAAGCAGAATATGCAGTATCATGCAGCACGATTTGAATATGAACAGGCACAACAATATAAAGATAAAATTCAATCGCTTGAAAGATTTCAGAGTAAATCGCTGGTAGTTCACCCTTCAATCAGGGATGTTGATGTGTTATCCATTCTTAATGATGCTCCTGACATTGCTTATTTGAATTACCTGAAAGTGGTTAATGGGGCAATCATTCAATCCCATTCTTTTGAAATCAGAAAAAAGCTCAATGAAAAATCAGAAGACTTGTTAATCCAGGCACTTACCGAAATGCGGCAGCGGTATAAAAGTACAGCAGCAGAAATAATTGTTCCGGTTGCACCGGATATACAGACCGAATATTTTCAATTTATAATCCCTAAAATTGGAGATAAAAAGCATTTGCTTGATCTTTCGTTGAAGAATGCTTTTCATTACCGAAAGGAGAAACTTGACCGGATGGAGAAACTGGATCCTTCACAAAGAACAAAACGGCTTTTGCTGCAAATGCAAAAAGATTTAAGGCTAAGTGAGCTCCCGCACCGGATTGAATGTTTTGACAATTCTAATTTCCAGGGTGATTACCCGGTTGCAGCAATGAGTGTTTTTATAGACGGTAAGCCTGCAAAAAGTGAATACCGTCATTTTAATATCAGGACGGTAGAAGGACCAAATGATTTTGCTTCGATGGAAGAGGTTATTTTTAGAAGGTATAAACGGCTGATCGAAGAAAAAAAGCCACTGCCGCAACTCATTGTAATTGATGGCGGAAAGGGTCAGTTGTCGAGTGCTGTTAGCAGCCTGAAGTCACTGGGGCTTCATGGTAAAATTGCCATAATCGGAATAGCAAAAAAACTGGAAGAGATTTTTTATCCGCAAGATCCTATTCCGTTATTTTTAGATAAGCGAAGTGAGACATTACGGATCATCCAGCGACTACGGGACGAAGTTCATCGCTTTGGAATTGAGCACCACCGCAACCGGAGAAGTAAGGGTGTTATGAAAAGTGAATTACTCCATATTAATGGAGTCGGGCCGGCAACAACAGAAGTATTGCTCAGGCATTTTAAATCAGTAAAAAAAATAAAACAGGCAACTGAAGAGGAACTGGCAGAGTTGACCGGCAGAGACAAAGCAAGAAAAATTGTTCAGTACTTCAACTCCAATCAATCATCCCGATGATGTCAATCAAATTTTCCTTCTTTGCATACGGTTTTTTTAATGGGAACAGAAAAGCACAACAGTTGCATACTTTGCAAGAGCACGGTTCTAAAATCGTTGAAAGGCTATGAAAAACACGGACTTCTCAAGTGTTGTTCATGCGGCTTGGTTTTTATGGACAGAATTCCTACTGGGAAAGAATTGACAGCATATTATTCTGTTTACAGCTATACTTCAGACCGGCCGGTGTCTCCGGTTACTATCAAGAGCTATCATCGTTTGCTTGATGAATTTGAAAGATACCGAAAGACAAATAAAATTCTGGACTCAGGTTGCGGACTGGGTTATTTCCTGGTTGAAGCAGCAAAAAGAGGGTGGGAAGTTTATGGAACTGAATTTTCAAAATCAGCAATCCGCATCTGCTCAGAAAAAGGAATTGATATGAGGGAGGGGGCATTGTCTCCTGAAATGTTTGAAGATGCTGCCTTTGATGTGATTACTTCTTTTGAAGTTTTAGAGCATATCAATAACCCCCATGATGAAGTTTCAGCCATTAGTAAACTGCTCAGGAAAGACGGTCTCTTTTATTGTACAACACCCAATTTTAATTCATTGTTACGATTTTATCTTAAAGCCGATTATAATGTTATTGAATACCCTGAGCATCTTACCTATTATACTAAAAGGACTTTAAAGAATTTGGTTAGTCGTCATGGATTTAAATCTGCCAGATTTCTGTCAACCGGCTTTAGCCTTTCCCGGATTTCTTCTTCCTTAAATGCTAATGTTAAGAAAGAACTGGGATCATCAACAGATGAGAAATTAAGAAAAAATATAGACAAAAGCCCCGTTTTATCACTAACAAAATCAATCATTAATAATTTTTTAACGTTGACTAATACTGGACTGACGCTAAAAGGATATTTTGAAAAGATTTAGACTTTTGATGAGAATCTTGAGATTTCCCGGTTGGCATTCTTCCAAATCATGCTGATCCCATCTTCAAGATTTATTTTATGCTTCCATCCCAGGCTGTGAATACGTGACACATCCAGAAGTTTTCGTGGAGTCCCGTCAGGTTTAGTAGTATCAAAAACCAGATTACCCTCAAATCCTGAAATCTTTTTAATTAATCCAGCCAGGTCTGCAATAGAAATGTCTTCACCTGTGCCGACATTCAACGCCCATTCTCGGTCATAAGATAGCATAAGAAACAAACAGGCATCAGCAAGATCATCTACATGAAGAAATTCACGTTTCGGTTTGCCAGACCCCCAGATGGTTACTTCCTTATCACCATTCTTCTTTGCTTCATAAAATTTCCTGATTAATGCCGGAAGCACATGCGAATTATTCAGATCATAATTATCATTTGGACCATACAGGTTTGTTGGCATTACCGAAAAGAACTGGCAATTATATTGATGGTGATAAGCTTCACACATTTTCAGGCCGGCAATCTTAGCAATAGCATACGGTTCATTTGTCTTTTCGAGTTCACCGGTAAGCAGATACTCTTCTCTAATGGGCTGAGGAGCCAGCCTCGGATAGATGCATGATGAACCCAGGAACAGCAGCTTCCTGACTCTGCTCAGATATGCCGCATGGATAATATGATTCTGAATAGAAAGATTTTCATATATGAATTCAGCACGATAGGTATTATTGGCAACGATGCCTCCTACTTTAGCAGCAGCCAGAAAAACATATTCTGGTTTTTCAAATTTAAAAAAGTCCTGTACAGCTTGCTGGTTTCTCAAATCCAGATCAGCCCGGCTGCGAAGAACCAGGTTGGTATAACCTTCTTTTTCCAACTTCCGGACAATAGCCGAGCCAACCATTCCGCGGTGACCGGCAACAAATATCTTAGCCTGTTTATTCATGGGTTGTTATCATCAGGATTCGTGGTAATGAAGAATGCGATGCCCTCCTTCTTTAAGGTACTTCTCTTTTTCAAACAGCTTGATATCAGACTGAACCATTTCTTTTATGATTTTGTCAAGAGTATATTTAGGTTTCCACTTCAGATTTTTCCGGGCTTTCAAGGCATCACCAATCAATAAATCAACTTCAGACGGACGGTAGTATGTCTTATCAATGTGCATCACAATGGTGCCGGGTTTCAGTTTAAAACGGTCGTAGCATTTGACAACCCGTGCTTTTTCTTTTTCATTTTTGCCTTCAAAGGCAATTTCAATTCCGGCTTCATTAAATGCTTTATAAATAAAATCACGCACCGAAGTGGTAACTCCTGTTGCAACCACATAGTCTTCTGCTTTCTTTTGCTGAAGCATCAGGTACATCGCTTCAACATAATCCCGGGCATGCCCCCAGTCACGTTTGGCATCAATATTACCCATGTAAACATTTTTCTGTAGTCCTAAGGCAATCCGGGCAACAGCACGGGTTACTTTACGGGTTACAAAGGTTTCACCTCGGATCGGAGATTCGTGGTTAAACAGGATTCCATTCACAGCAAACATATTATATGCTTCCCGGTAATTGACGGTAATCCAGTAAGCATATAGCTTGGAAACTGCATAAGGTGAGCGCGGGTAAAATGGTGTGGTTTCACGCTGGGGAACCTCCTGAACCAACCCATAGAGTTCGGATGTTGAGGCCTGGTAAATCCGGCAGGTCCGGGTAAGGCCTAAAAGTCTGACAGCCTCTAAAATCCTAAGGGTACCGATTCCATCCGCATTGGCAGTATATTCAGGAATCTCAAAACTAACTTTTACATGCGACATTGCACCCAGGTTATAGATTTCATCCGGCTGTACCTCCTGAATAATCCGGATCAGGTTGGTCGAGTCGGTAAGATCTCCATAATGCAACTTAAATCGTACATCTTTTTCATGAAAATCATGGTAGAGATGGTCAATCCGTTCAGTATTAAAGAGTGAACTCCTTCGTTTAATTCCATGAACTTCATAACCTTTCTTAAGGAGAAATTCAGCCAGATAGGCACCATCCTGCCCGGTGATTCCGGTAATTATTGCTTTTTTCATGCTGGATAAATTGAGTGAATGCGATTTGCTGAAACGCTTTTAAGGGTGCGAAGTTACATGGATTGTTTTAGGTTTTAAAAAAGAGGTTCTGATAACTTAAAGTTTCATAAAAGGTTCATTACTTTTGTCGATTGAAAATTTCTCACGAGATAAGAACCATCTGCCTGTTTTTTCTGTATAAACAACTTTCTTTCTTGTTTCAAGTTAATTGCTATCAATAGTAAATGAAAACTGCAAATACGGCTAATGCCATTGTTAACCAGCAGGACATTAAGAACCTTTTTGTGAAGGTATTGAAAAACTGGTACTGGATCCTGATTTTTGTAATTCTCTGCGGGGCAGCTTCCTATATCTATCTTCGAAAATCAACCTATATATACGGAGCACAAGCAAAAATTCTGATCAAACCCCAGAAAAACCAGCTCCAGGATGCTTTAAGTAAATCCTTTGGCAGCCAGCAGAATGAGCAGGATGTAGCCAATGAAATGGAAATTCTGAAGTCATCAAAGCTGGTGGGTGAAACAGTAAATAAGCTCAAGCTGGATGTATCATACTTTATTAAAGGGAGGCTTCGTACGGGTGAAATTTATCAAGGTGTTCCTTTTATCGTTGTTGATGCTAAAATTCTGGATTATAATTTTTATGGAGTTCCATTTAATATCAGCATCCTGAATTCTGAAAGATACACCCTTCAGATAGAGAATGAAAGCTATTCATTTAATAAGACCTATAAGTTTGGAGAGCCTGTAGTAAATGATAAATTCTCCTTTATTATTAATGGGAAAACAGAACAAATAGAAGGTAACAGCAAGCTAAGTGAAGTAAACTATCAGTTTACCATTAATAATGCAAAGCAGTTGTTGGCTAAATATCAGAATGCACTGAGGCTTGAGAAGGATTACGATGCTTCGGTTATTAAAATAAATGTTGAAGATGAAATTCCTGAAAGAGCAGTGGCTTTTCTTGATACACTTTCACACTTGTATATTGATTATTCTGTTTCGGTACAACGAGAGATCAATACAAATACGATTAAGTTTATCGAGGATTTGTTAGAGGATGTAACTGGTGTGCTTAACAGTGTTGAGACCAACCTCGAACAATACCAGAGGCAGACCGGAACCGTTAGTACCGAAGAGCAGGGAGCCATGTACCTTCAGCAAAAGGCTGATGCAGAAACAGAATTAAGCAAGCTTCAGGTTCAGCAGCGTTCAGTTGATTATCTGTATGAAAGTCTGACATCAGGCGGAGACATGACTACCATTTCACCTTCCTTACTTTCTGAACAGGCCGATCCTACCTTTAGTCAGGCTTTTCAGGAACTTAGCCAGTTAATTCAGAAAAGAAATAACCTGTTATTCAGTAATACTCCGAATAGTCCGGTGGTTAAGGAAGTTGATGTTCAGATTGAAACCGGAAAGACAAAACTGCTCCAGATGATTTTGAATCTCAGACGCTCATTACTGGTTAAAATTAATGGGTTAAATGCTCAGCTAGGTAAATTTCAATCCAGGATCAGTATGATACCTTCAACCCAAAAGGGAATTGTGAATATAAACAGAAAGGTTGCCATCAATGAAAAAATATATATTTTTCTGCTTGAAACCCGTGCTCAGACCGTTATCTCCAGTGCTTCAATTGTACCTGATAAATCAATCATTGAGCCTTCTTCAAGTACCGGGCTGATTAAGCCAATCAGAAATAAAATAATGATCATGGGTTTTGGAGTGGCCATGGCTTTATCGTTTATGCTCATTTTCCTCAAAGGCCTCTTCTATAACTACATTACAACCAAAGATGATATTACAGCATTAACCAATCTCCCGGTCATTGGAGTCATTGGACAGAGTAAAGAAGCAAAAGGTAACTATTTAGTGGTTGAAAAAAGTCCACAGTCGCTGACTACGGAAGCTTTTCGTGTGATCAGAACAAATCTTTCATTTTACAGTACTCAGAATCCCAGTAAAATTCTATTGTTAACCTCCAACCATCCCGGTGAAGGAAAAACGTTTTGTTCAGTTAACATAGCCTCCATTCTAGCAAAGACTAAAAAGAAAGTCATCCTGATTGACCTTGATCTTCACAAACCCAAACAGGCCAATGCATTTAATCTTAAGAATGATATTGGAATCAGCACCTTCCTGGCCGGGAAATCATCACTGAATGAGATTATTCAGGAATCTCCAGTTGAAAATCTGGACCTGATTTTGTCCGGTCCCCGTACTCCTAATGCTTCTGAACTGTTGCATGAGCCGGCTCTTGAACAAATGTTGATTGAACTCAGAAAACGGTATGAATATATTCTGCTGGATTCACCACCTGTCGGGTTATTGTCCGATTCTCTGTTATTAATGAAATATAGCGACATCAATCTGTTTGTCCTGAAAGCGTATAAGTCTAAGAAAGATTCAGTTGAGCTGGCATTAAATCTGGCCGAGAAAAATCAAATTAAGAAACTTAGTTTTATTCTAAACGGTGTGAGTGCAAAAAATATTCCTGCCGGATACGGGGGAAGCTATTATTACAATAAATAAAAATTTACAGAGATCAGAAGCTGATCTTCATGAACCCAAAAAGGAATAATTACCTTAAAAACTCCTTAAGAAGTATTCAGGAGTATGTAAACAGGAAGAATAAAATCAGACTGGTTTATTTGGCAGCATTATTACTAAGTACGGCTGTTTTTGATGTGTTTGGCCTGGCTTTTATACTGCCTGTTATTAGTGTAGCAACTAATCCGGAGCTTATTCAGGAGGACAAAATACTTAGCTATTTATACAATACATTGGGATTTACTGATAATAATGAATTTATTATTTTTCTGATAGTAAGCCTGTTTATCATTTTTATTGCTAAAAGTACCTGGGGTATCATGGTAGCCTATCTCCAGACCCGATTAGTTACTGATATGGCACTTTCAATTTCCAGAGATCAGTTTTATAAATATTTTTCAATTCCTTATCCTGAATTTCAAAATCTGAAGTCTTCTGTTATAACAAAGGACATTGTTGCAAATGCTGTAAGCTACATTCAATGGATTGTACTGAGTATGATTACTGTTTTTACAGAAGGGTTTATAATTCTGTTGATTGTAGCCGGTATTGCTCTTTTCAATATTCAGCTTTTTGTCTTTATTTCATTAATTGTTATTCCTGCTGCAGCACTCACATCACGGATCATCCGAAATAAATCAAAGAGTATCGGGACAGGTATTGATACCTACTTCCCTCTTTCGTTAGCTTCGGCCGGTCAGGCAATTCAGGGCTATACCGATATTAAACTTACCGGGAAGGAGGATTATTACATTAATCGCTTTTCGGACTACCAGAAAAATTATTTGTGGTTTAGCCTGAAACAAAGTTTTGTTAACCAGATCCCGTTCCGTACCAATGAAATCATTGCATTGCTCGGCATGATTATCATTTTTGTGTATGCTTTATTTGTCTCTGATAATCAGACTGATCTGATCACTCTCATTAGCCTTTTTGCAGCTGCCTCTTACCGTATGATGCCTTCACTTAACAGAATTGTTAATGCGCTTAATTTTATGAGTACTAATCAAGTCTCTATTAACAACCTGGATAAATACATGCATTATTTTTACAAGCAAAACAGTCTGAGAATTGAACAGCAGCCCCTGAACTTTGAACAAGATATAGAATTCCGGGATGTTACCTATAAATTTAATGAGGGAGATACTCCGGTTTTGAAAGGAGTCAATCTGATTGTGAGAAAAGGAGAAAAAATTGGCTTTGTAGGTAAATCAGGATCCGGTAAAACCACCCTGATGAATATTCTGCTTCAGTTCTACGTTCAGCAAGAAGGTCAGTTATTGGTTGACGGAGTCCCGGTTACACTTACCAATACCGTTGCCTGGAGAAATAAAATTGGATATGTGAAACAGGATATCTTCTTATTGGATGCTTCAATAAAGGAGAATATTGCTTTGGGTGAGGATCAGGTTGATGAGGAAAAACTCAGCAGAGCCATTCAGCAAGCCTCATTGGCTGATTTTATTAATTCATTACCTGACGGAACTAACACCCTGATAGGTGAGCGTGGATCAAGACTTTCTGGAGGACAAAAGCAACGAATCGGAATTGCACGTTCACTTTACCGGAATGCTGAGGTCTTAATTTTTGATGAAGCTACCAGTGCACTGGATACAATTACCGAAACAGAAGTAACCCAGGCTATTGATAACCTTGGTAAGTCAAACAAAACTATTTTTATAATTGCTCATAGAATTACAACTTTAAAAAATTGCAATCGTATTTATGAGTTGGAGAATGGAAGTGTTGCAGGAGCTCATTCTTATAAAGAATTGATTGAAAAAGTAATCTGAGTAAAATTGATGATTTTCAGGCAGGCATTTGGACTGGTATCCTCTTTTAAAAATTATAAAAAAAGGGAGGAAGTAATCAATGTTAGTGAAGCTATTCATGCCATTAAGTTGTGTATGACCTGGTATCAGTCAGGGTTCGACCGTCAGCGTTTACCTGCTTCTTCCTATTCGATCTTACTTGATAGCTATAAAGGGCCTTCTGTTCGGGTTGTTGCACACTGGTTAAGATTCTTTTGCAAAATAGATAAAAGTCTCGTTTTGGACCGGTGCGAGTATGCAAATCATCTTGTAGACTGGCTGCTGAAGATCCAGAAACCAGATGGTAGCTGGCCGGTTGGAAGTTCTGATTATAATAATAGGCCGGCCGGAATTTTTCCGGGAGGAATAGCTGTAAATGCATTATTGATTTATCTCTCTGAGTTTGGAAAAAACGAAGAAGTTGAATTGGCAATAAAAAAGCATTTAGAATGGCTGATAAAGATGCAGGGCACAAATGGAGGATGGGAATTTTATCATTTTAACAGACCGTTGAAGTTATCAATCGTGGCTGCCTGCTTATTTCAGAGTGGTTCTTATTTTAATAATAAACTTTATTCAGAACACGGTGAGAAAGCAATAAGTTACATTCTTTCCTTTCAAACTGCAAATGGATATTTTCATTTCCCTGGACTCAATCCAAAAGGACACTTCAGTTCAGATTATATGTATATCCTGTTCGGAATTTCGGAAACACTTCAACTTATTGACGATGTGATGTTAAAAAAGGCTCTTACTACAGGAGTTCAGCCCTTGGTTAATAGTTTGAACCGGAATCAGGCTCTGCCAGGAATCATTAATCAGCAATTTAAAGCGGCATCAAATTATAATTCTCTTTTTGCCAGTTCTATCCTGGCGTTAACATTGCTTACTTATATTGATAAGCATAAAGATGAAAACTTTTTTTCATATAGTATAAAGCTGCTGACTTTTCTGGCGGCCAATCAGTCACGGGATCCTGGCAAGGCTGTCAACGGAGGCTTCTCAGCATCTATACCGGCAAGTGGAGGACATAAACCCTATGAGATTACTGGTGAATCGGTTGCTATTTTTGCAGAAGGATTAGCTATCTATTTTAAATACCAGCAACAGAATAATACACAACTCACACCAACTAATAAAGTTACTGTTCCATAAAACAGATGGATTAAATTAAGCATGAAGAAAATTCTAATTGTTGTCGGTACCAGACCTAATTTTATAAAGATTACCCGCTTTAAAGCAGAAAATGAGAAAATGGGTTCTCCATTTGATATAAAGATTGTTCATACCGGGCAGCATTATGATGATAAGATGGCTAATGTGTTTTTTGACCAGTTTCGATTAGCTCCCGATTTTTTTCTCAATATTCCTAATGCAAGCCCTAATACGCAAATGGCTGAAATTATGCTCAGGCTGGAGCAGGTGATAAATCAACAAAAGCCTGATTTGGTACTGGTGCCGGGAGATGTGAATTCTACCTTTGCTGCTGCATTAACCTGTAACAAAATGGGAATTAAAATTGGTCATATAGAAAGCGGACTCAGAAGTTTTGACCGTACAATGCCCGAAGAGTTTAACAGGATCCTTACCGATGAAGTTGCAGATTACTATTTTGTTACCGAACCAAGTGGTAAATCCCATCTGCAAAACGAAGGTAAGTTAACTGAACGGATTTTCTTTGTTGGTAATACTATGATTGATACATTGGTCGCTTACCATGAGGAAATTAACTCAAGTGATATAATAGACCGGCTGGGTCTTACAGCCAAACAGTATGTTCTAATGACCATGCATAGGCCGGCAACAGTTGACCAGACTGAAGGCCTTACAAAATTATTTGATGCAATCAGAATAATAACTGACCGTTTTAAAGTAGTGTTCCCGATTCATCCAAGAACAATTCAGAATATTCGCCATTTAGGAATGGAAACAGAAATGAAGCAGATTCAAGGATTGTTAATTACCGAACCTCAGGATTATTTTGCATTTCAAAAACTTATCTCTTGTTGTAAATTTGTATTGACTGACAGCGGAGGCATCCAGGAAGAAACAACTTTTCTTCAGATTCCATGCCTGACTTTACGTCCAAATACCGAGCGGCCTGTTACTGTAGATACCGGTACGAATGAACTGATCCCGTTTGATACGGAAATAATACAAATGAAGATGAAGGCTATAGCAGAAGAAAAGTTTAAAAAGGGCAATATCCCAGAGAAATGGGATGGAATGGCTACCCACAGAATCCTGGAACATTGTCTGCAACTACTGGTTTCTGAGAAGAAGGAAAATACAACAATCAGATAATTATGCAATTCTTATCTTACTCGGAAGAGTCGCATCTGCCGTCCCTAAGCAAGATCGATGAGAACTGGCCATTTCAGTTTCTAAGCGAATATTGCCGGTTTCTTGAAGTATGGTTTGGAGATAAGATTTTGATTGTTTATGAACCTTCTTTAGCAGCTTATCTTCCGCTTAGAATTTATAAACGACTTGTATTCAGATTTGGCCAGATTCTTCATGCACCTGTTGCAAATGGGGAAGAATTGCAGCAAAAAGATCAGCTTGTCTTCTTTAATTTGATGCTGATGAATATGCGGAGAGTAAATATTTGTGACCGGTTAGTTCAGCCTCATCCCTTCGGAATTCTTGGTGCCCTTCCACACAATACTTCTTATTGTGAGTTTGGAACTTATATTACAGAATTGTCCAGATTGAATAACAATGAAATATTTGAATCAATAAATGACAAGTACAAAAAAGCAATAAAACATGCAATTAATAATAAAGGAGTAGTAAGAACAGGATGGGAAAATTTTGATACCTTCTATCCAATTTTAGAATCTACACTTAATAAAGCAGGAATCGGAGTCGAATGCAAAGAATATTTTCTACGGTTGCATGACTTTTTAGGAGATAAATACTCAACTTTAGCAGTGGTTTATGATCAGGACCGGCTGATTGGCGGAGCTGTTTTTTTACATTCCCGGTATGCTGCTTATTGTACTCATGCGGCTAATATTAATGAAACCAAGCTGTATGGAGCAATGAAATTGTTACATTATGAAATGATGCTGCATTTCAAAGCTCAAAATGTGAAACGCTACGATCTGGTTGGTGTCAGACTACATAACGACAACCCGTCTCTGGAAGGAATTTTCAGATTTAAAAAGGGATTTGGAGGTAAATTAAAAACCGGCTACCTGTGGAAAACCGATATAAGACCGGCCAAGCTTAAAGTGTATGATTGGATTCAGCAAGTTCGCAGACGTAGAAATAAAATTAAAGATATCATTGATCAGGTTAATCGTTAATAATGCATATTCTGTTTTTCCCTTCATGGTATAAGACTGAGAAGGAACCTTTTATGGGAACCTTTTTTGAAGAGCAGGCTCGTGGATTAATCCATGCCGGCCATAAGGCAGGTATTATTTATCCTGAACTACTCCCATTTAGAAATCTTTTCCAGGAAAGAGAACAACCGCTTAAGTCTTATGATGATAATGGATTACCCACTTATATTTCATACATTCAGATGTTATTACCGGGTAAGCTTAAACAGGATTATAATCAATTTTCTCAGGCAGTTGATAAAATATTTCTTGATTATGTACATGTTTACGGATCCCCTGATGTCATTCATGCCCATTCGGTTTTTTATGCCGGAATTGCTGCATGGTATATTGCCAAAAAGTATAACATTCCCTTTGTCATAACGGAACATCTTACTTCCTATGTGATGGGAACAATTACGAATCCTGTAGATATTAAATATGCTAGGGAAATATTCAGACAGGCAGACAGGTCATTGATTGTCAGTGACTGTTTTAGAAGGGATCTGGCACGAGTTCTTGAAATAGATAAATCAACCTTTCAGGTGGTCCCTAATATGGTTAACAATTTGTTCTTTGAAAACCGTTTACAGAAGGATTATCAACGGGATGAACAATTTGTTCTCTTTACAAATTCATTTTTGTTGCCCAGGAAAAACCATCTGTTGATTTTCAATGCAATCAAAAAACTTAGAGATCAGCAAAAGAATGTCTTTCTGCTGGTTGGCGGTGAAGGTGAGTTGAGAGATACGTTAATTGAAAGAGTTAAAAAATTAAAGATTGAAAACCATGTAAAATTTTTAGGAGGATTGAACCGGGAACAGGTGAAGAAATATGTGGATGAATCGCATGCCTTTGTTTTGACCAGCTTCTATGAAACTTTTGGAGTAGTCTTGATCGAAAGCCTGGCAGCCGGCCGGCCAGTCATTACTACTAATTCGGGAGGACCTGAAGATTTCATAAATAAGAAGAATGGCATTTTGCTAAGTGATTTTACTCCGGATTCGCTTACCGAGGCAATAGACACAATGATGATAAATTACCAGAAATATAATCAGGATGAAATAAGTGAAGAGTGCCGGAGAAGGTTTAGTGAGAAAACAGTTATATCAATGCTTGAGCAGGTTTATACCGAAGTATTAGCAGAATATCCCAGGGCAACCCAATAATTTATTTACTACACTTCTTTTTTGATCTGGATTTCTTTTTATCTAAGGCTTTATTGTATTTCAGATCCCGCCAGTATTCAGCTCCATAACCAACTAGAATCTCTCCTCCTGCAGGAATATTTCTGTAGGCTACAATGTAGCAGCGATTCCCAACCACAACATACTTAGAGTTATTTGATACGGCTTTCAACTGCCCGATTCCCTTTGCATCATTGGCATATCTGGCAAGTGCTTCTTTATGGTCGTAAGCATCAATGCATCTGTTTTTATTAATATAAAACAGATATCCGTATCTGTCATTTTGAACCCGTTCATCATATTCTTTATAAGTAATGATATCACCGGTATATTCAATAATGCGGGTTCCCTTCTTAATGGGTTTATCAGTAAACAATCCTTTGCCGGCACCCGGCAGAGTTGATTTGGAAACGTAAAGCATAGTATTATAAAAGTAATCTGAGAATAAAAATCATACCAAGAAAGCCGGTTATATATCCGGTATAAACTTGTAACGGAGTATGGGCTTCATTAAACAGACGTGACCAGCCAACTAATCCTGCTGCTAACAGGGATAAAATAAAATATCCAATGATATCAGCTATCAGGATTTCACCGGTTATCCAGATAAGTCCGGATAAGCCTCCCAGCCCTATCAGGTGAATACTGATTTTCCATTTGAGATTTATCATAAAAGCAACTGCTATCAGAAATGCTCCTCCCAGTATGAGTGAAGCAACAATGGAAGGTACCGGAAGCAGTCTGATCAGCAAATAGCAGGCTATATAATAAATGACGGTTGACAGAAAAGGAATACTGCGCTCTTTACGTTCAGCCATTTCAAGTGAATGAATCCAGCCTTTTTGAACAAGCCAGAGTGCAGTAATTACCGGGGCAATAAAACACGTTGTAAAAATAAAAACCAGTGAAAGTGTTTTAACTTCACTGGCAAGGCTATAGCTTAGGTATGAATGAATGTTATAAATAAAAATTGTAGCATAAAACGGCATTAGCAATGGATGGAAAATAACAGGAATGTATCTGGCAAGCTTAATTTTCATTTTATTAGCGCTGCGAATGTATAACTTGTCAGCATGTTTCTGCTTGAGTTCTAAAACCGAAAGCTCAGATTTAACTCAAGGTTCAGAAAAAATCTTGTAGGTTTGAGCACTGACAACATTGCTGTTAAATCCATAACATTCCAGCTGAATATTCTGTATGCTTTTTAACTATCCGGCTTTTCTGTGGGCACTTACTTTTCTGGCAGTTCCGGTTATTATTCATCTTTTCAATTTCAGAAGATTTAAAAAGGTCATGTTTACTAATGTGAGATTCCTGAAAGAAATTACAGAAGAAACAACCTCAAGAAGTAAACTCCGCCATTGGTTGGTACTGTTATGCAGGTTACTCGCTGTTTCCGCTTTGGTTTTTGCTTTTGCCCAGCCTTACATCCCTGTAAAGAATCAGGTTACTGTATCAGGCGATCAGATTATTTCAGTTTATATTGATAATTCATTCAGTATGGAGGCTAATGGCAAGAAAGGGGCCTTATCGGATGAAGCCAAAAATGCTGCAAAAGAGATTGTGAACGCATTTAAGCCCTCAGATCGTTTTCAGATTCTGACAAATGATTTTGAAGCAAGGCATCAAAGGCTTGTTAACAGAGAAGAGGCTTTGTCGCAGGTGGATGAAATAAAGACTTCGGCTTCAGTACGAACTCTTTCAGAAGTTGTAAAACGCCAGGGACAGGCTGCATCCGGGAATGCAGTTTATGTTAATTCCTACCTGATAAGTGATATGCAGAAATGGCAGTCTGATATTTCTCAGATGAATCCTGATTCGAATTTTCATATCTTTCTAATCCCACTAGATGCTGAATCTTCTTCCAATCTTTATATTGATACCTGTAAACTAAGCTCACCTTATTTACTGGCCAGAAAGCCGGTTGAGCTAACAGCAGTAATCCGTAATTTTTCAGATGAACCGGTTGAGCAGCTTTCGATTAAACTCACAATTAACGGAATTCAGAAGGCTGTCACTAATATTAATCTAGATGCACAGGCTGCGGCTGAAACACAACTTTCATTTACTTCATCAGAATCTGGAATTTTAAAAGGTGAGATTTCAATTGCAGATTATCCGGTAACTTTTGATGACAAATGGTATTTTACAATCAAGATGACGGACCATATCTCTGTATTATCACTCACCGGAAAAGGTTCAAACCGTTATATCCGTTCCGTGTTCGATGCTGACCCGCTTTTCAGTCTTAATGTGCAGTCCGCTTCACAAGCTGATTATGGCTCCTTCAGTCAGTTTCAGACTATTGTAGTCAGTGATCTTACAGAACTGACAACAGGCCTGTCAAACGAACTGGAAAAATACATTAATGCAGGTGGGACACTCATACTGTTCCCTGATACAACAATCAATTCGGAAAGCTATAATTACTTTTTCGGGAAAGTAACTGCTGACCTGTTTGACCAGCCGGTCGAAGGTGAATTCCAGGCCGATCGGATCAACTATGAGAGTGATGTGATGAATGGAATTTTTGATCTGAAGCAGCACCAGGATAAGAATATTGATTTTCCGGCAGTAAGAAAATATTTCCGGCAAACTACTCATAGCAGATCTTCAAAAGAGCCGATTATTTCACTGCAAAACGGTAACAGCTTCTTGTCAAAGTATAAATATGGTAAAGGGCAGATATACATTTTTAGTCAGGCGGCTGCGTTGGCAGCAGGCAACTTGGTCAATCATGCCTTGTTTGCTCCGGTCATGTACAGGATGACAATGAGTTCGGCAGTTACCAATCCTGTTCAATACGTAATTGGCCATGAGTCCGGTTATGTGTTTAAATCGCCTGAGCAGGCCGGAGACCTGGTTTGTACGCTTTCAAATGATGAACTAGGGGTTGAAGTGATTCCACCTGTTAAGGTTATTGCAGGCATAGCTGAACTCAATCTTACAGGAATAATCCATGCAGATGGAATTTATACGCTTAAAAACGGAGACAAGCTGATGGATGCCCTCGCTTTCAATTACGACAGAAGAGAATCGGAGTTAAGCTACCTGGGCAAAGATGGACTTAATAGTGAAATTTTAAAAAGCGGACTCAGGAATATCTCAATTATTCCATCCACTCCGGCTGGCTATACCAGATCAGTCATATTACAGAATCATGGAATAGCACTATGGAAATGGTTCTTAATCACAGCTTTAATATTTTTAGCAGCTGAAATTCTGCTGCTTCGGTTCTTCAAATAAAAAATTGATTTTTATTACGTCACCTAACTTTCTTTTCTTTGCATCAGGTAAAGAGGATACTATTGAATCTGCTCATTAAATCGGTACACCTTGTTGACAACAGAAGCCCTCTGAATGGTAAGCAATGTGATATTCATATCAGCCAGGGAATCATCCGCAAAATTGCTTTAGCAATCCGGCCGGAATCATGCGGAAAGGATTTGACAATAGTCAGGAGAAAAGGTTTGCATGTCAGTATTGGATGGTTTGATCTAGGTGCAAACTTTTGTGATCCGGGATTCGAATATAAAGAGGATATCCTGTCGGGAATTGAGGCTGCTATTGCTGGCGGATATACAGGAGTGATGTTGTTACCAAATACAGTTCCGGTCATTCAGAATAAGGAGGGAATTGAATATATCAGAAATAAGAGCCGGAATAATCTGGTAGAAGTATTTCCTGCCGGAGCACTTACAGCTGATTGCCAGGGAAAGGAACTTACCGAATATTTTGATATGAAATCTGCCGGTGCAGTTGCCTTTACTGACGGGAAACATACAATTGCAGATTCCGGATCAATGCTTAGGGCATTACAATATGCACAAAATTGTAACTCACCGGTTATTGTCCATGCTGATGACAAATGCCTATCAGGCAAACTGTTGATGAATGAAAGTGAGAACAGTGTCCTTTTTGGCATAAAAGGTTCACCCGGTATTGCTGAAGAAGTAATGGTTCAGCGTGATATCCGCTTAGCACACTATGCCGATTCCCGAATTCATTTTCTGGCATTGTCATCCGCAGGAAGTGTTGAACTAATCAGAAAAGCTAAAAAGCATTTTGATAAAATTACTGCCGGAGTAACTGCCTATCAGATTTGTTTTGATGACAGCTGCTTAAGCAGTTATAATACCAATTTTAAACTCAATCCCCCATTGCGAACTAAGGCAGATATTGCGGAGCTGATCAAGGGCCTGGCCGATGATACAATTGATGTCATAATAAGTGATCATACTCCTGAAGACATTGAATCAAAACAAGTAGAATTTGAACTTGCCCGTTATGGAATGATTGGTTTGGAAACTGCATTTGCAGCAGTCAATACAGTAGCAGGAAAAAAGCTTGGGCTTGAGAAACTGGTTGAAAAAATTTCGATTGCTCCCCGTAAAGTTTTAGGACTGGTGGTCCCTGAGATTAAGGAAGGGGAAAATGCTAACCTGACTTTGTTTGACCCCAATGAAAAATGGACATTCACAAGGGATGAAATCCATTCCAGGTCAGCTAATACTCCGTTTTTCAACACCGAGTTTACCGGAAGGGTTGCCGGTGTTGTGCTGAATAAGAACTTTACCTGGATTAGTAAGTCAGTTGCCTGATGGCAATTTGCTTTAAACAATCTTCAGCCTGGCAAACTTGAGCAGCAACATTTTAGTACCATGTCCCTGAAAGAAGACGGTTGCCTTAATATCAGGATATCCACCCTCAATGCTTAGTACTTTCCCTTTTCCGAAACGGGCATGTAACACTTCCATTCCGGTTACAATTTTTCTGGGATCATCTGATTCAAAGTCATTAACCGGAGCAGGATTTACTGTTTTTCCAACCGGTTTAAATCTTCCCTGGGCAGCACCTGTAAAATTATTTTTTCTGACTACAGCTTTTTCATTCCAGACATTATGGCTGGTCTCCTGAAATGAATCAAATTGAGCCGATACTGGCTGATCAAGATATTCTGGTCTGATCTCATTAAGAAACCGGCTGGGTTCGCATCCAATCAAATTACCCCAGCGGTAGCGGGTTGATGCATAGGAAAGATAAAGTTTTTTTTCAGCTCGTGTAATTGCAACATAAAAGAGCCTTCGTTCTTCTTCCAGATCATCCCGGTCAACAAGACTTAACTGGGAAGGGAAAAGATTCTCTTCCAGGCCGGCAACAAATACCTGTTTGAATTCAAGTCCTTTTGCCATGTGAACAGTCATCAGCGAAACTCTGTTCTTATCTTCCTCTTCCTTTTTGTTGTCATTATCAGTCAGCAGTGCAATATCCTGCAGAAAGGCATCAAGGGTTCTGGAGTCATCTGCTGGAGTTTCATTATCAGGACCTGGCAGCGGAGTATTTCCTGTTTCTGTAAACTCACGGATCGCACTTAACAGTTCCTGCAGATTTTCATACCGGCTGATTCCTTCCGGAGTTTTATCATGGTACAATTCACGAAGTAATCCCGAATGATTGGCAATGTGCATGGCTAACTCATAAGCAGGCTGTTTGACAAGCATGACATTAAAACTGCGAATCATATCAGCAAAAGCGGAAATCTTTGTTTTGATTCCACCGCTGATCCCCGACTTATAGTGATCAAGATTACAAATCACTTCCCAGAGGCTCACTTCAGATTCTCCAGCAGTTGCAATCAGCCGGTCAATACTGGTCTGCCCGATTCCACGTACCGGATAATTGATAATCCTTTTCAGTGATTCTTCGTCATGAGGATTAACAGCCAGCCGGAAGTAGGCCAGCATATCTTTGATTTCTTTCCGTGCATAGAAAGAAAGTCCTCCATAAATCCGGTATGCAATATTCCTTCTTCGCAGGGCTTCTTCAAGTGCTCTTGATTGTGCATTGGTCCGATAGAGAACAGCAAAATCACGATAGGTATAATCGTGAGTCATCTGTTCGCTATAGATTATGTCAGCAATGATACTGCCTTCTTCATTATCACTCAATGCACGTAATAATTTGATTTTATTTCCCTCATCATTTGCTGTCCAGATCTTTTTTGGCAACTGTTTTTTATTCTGGCTGATAATACTGTTTGCTGCATTGACAATAGTGGCCGTTGATCTGTAATTCTGTTCCAGCTTAAATACTTTATGATCCGGATAATCTTTACCAAAAGAAAGTATATTCTGGATATTGGCACCCCGAAAAGCATAAATACTCTGAGCATCATCACCGACTACACAAATATTTTCATGCAGAGCTGCCAGCCTCCGGATGATAATATACTGCAGGTAATTGGTGTCCTGAAATTCATCTACCATCAAATACCGGAATTTGCTCTGGAATTTATGCAACAGGTCAGGAAACCGATCGAGCAGGAGATAGGTGTTGTAAAGCAGGTCATCAAAGTCCATTGCCGCTGATCTGAAACAGCGTTTTGAGTAAAGTTCATATAGTTTCCCCATCATGGGTCTTCCTGCCTGGATGTCGCTGTTAACCAGTTCCGAATCCTGATTATACGCCTGCCAGGAGAGCAGATTGTTTTTAGCACTTGAGATCCGGGCTAATACTGTGGAAGGTTTATAAGTTTTGTCACTTAGATTCTGTTCTTTCAAGATTGACTTAATGATACTCTTTGAGTCTTCCGTATCATAAATAGTAAAATTGGAAGGATAGCTTAACCTTGGAGCATCCATTCTCAGTAATCGGGCAAAGACACTGTGATAGGTCCCCATCCATAAATTCCGGGCTTCACTTCCGGCAAGTGTTTCAATTCTGCTTTTCATTTCCCGGGCTGCCTTATTGGTAAAGGTCAATGCCATTATCTGAAAAGCATCAACACCATGCGTCAGCAGATAAGCTATCCGGTAAGTTAAAACCCTTGTTTTACCTGAACCGGCTCCGGCAATGATCATCACCGGGCCTTCCGTACATTCAACTGCCTTTCGTTGTGGTTCGTTCAGTTCGCTTAAATAATCGTCTTTCATCCGTCAGTGCGAAAATAGAAAGAAACTGATAGGCCTTTTTGTTTTAGTTGCCTGAGAGTTCACAAAAAGTCGTGAATAAATTAGTATATCACCCTCAAATAGGGTTATGCTTGAAAGATCAGGCTAACTTTTTTTACCGGTGATTGTTCGGTTACTAAACCGGGTATGTTATCCGGACTTGATTGTCTTTGATGCAATGAGAAAATTTATAAGTCTCCGGTTTTCATTTGTTTTACTACTCGTGGCATGTGCCGGGCAGCCGGGGTGTGATCAACACATTTTGAATATGGAACAAACACAAAATCAAACACTGAATCTTTCGGAAGAAGAATGGAAAGCCAGACTAACCCCAGAGCAATATCACATCATGCGCGAAAAAGGAACGGAAAGGCCTTTTACCGGGAAATACTACCTGAATCAGCAGCGAGGAGTGTATGTGTGCGCAGGGTGCGGAAGTACACTTTTTACAAGTGATATGAAGTTTGAGTCTGACTGTGGATGGCCAAGTTTTGACCGGGAAATTGAAGGTGGGAAAATAAAAATGCAGACTGACCGCTCTCATGGAATGATTCGTACAGAAATTCTGTGTTCCCGTTGCGGATCGCATCTGGGTCACTTGTTTAATGACGGCCCTACAGAAACCGGTATGCGCTATTGTGTAAATTCAGCTTCTCTAAACTTTAATCACTCCAAAGAAAAATGAATCGCTCATCCGAATGGTTATTTCTTTTTAAACGGGATCTGGCAACCCTTAGAAAGGAGGTAGGTGGCTTTAAATCCCCAGATCTGCTCTGGGAAACAGTTCCAGGTATTTCAAATCCGGCTGGTAATTTAACACTTCACCTGTGTGGAAACCTCAGGCATTATATCGGAGGAGTGTTGAATAATTCAGGATATGCGCGTAACCGTGATGCTGAATTCAGCTTAAAACATATTCTGCCTGAAGAGTTAATTCAGACAATTGATACTACTGAAAAAGAAGTGGAAAGTGCTTTCAACCAGTTGACCAATGAACAGTTGCAAGCACAATTTCCAGCGGAGGTTTTAGGAAAAAACTGGATTTGTGAATCTTTTATTATTCATCTATACGGTCATCTCAATTACCATTTAGGCCAGATTAATTACTTGAGAAGATTTTTACACTCAAATCAATGAGCCGGGTTTAAAATTGACAGACTTCAGACACTTGTCTGACTAGGGAATTGCTTACTTTGCAACAGGTACATTATTAACTTTGATAAAATCATAAAATTATGGAAAGAAGAATGGATTTAGGGAAAATAGATCCGAAAGCAATAGAAGCAATGATTGGTATTGAAAAATATCTGGTACAGAGTGGAATTGACAAAAAGCTGTATGAGTTGATAAAAACCAGAGCATCACAAATCAATGGCTGTGCTCATTGTCTGAATATGCATACCCGCGATGCGTTAAAAATCGGTGAAACTGCTCAGCGCCTGTTTTTACTTGATGCCTGGGAGGAAACGGAATTATATTCACCTAAGGAAAGAGCAGCACTTGAGCTGACTGAAGTCGTTACGCTTATTTCGGATGGTCCGGTTCCGGATGAGGTGTACAACAGGGCAGCAGCTGTGTTTTCGGAGAAAGAACTGGCAGCAGTTATTATGGCAATTGTTGTTATTAATGGCTGGAACCGGATTGCCATTACAACCCGGTCACCGCTTGATTAATCTGCAAGCATGTTACCTTCCTTTGGGGTAATGATTGCTGATCCTAATTTTGGAATAAGTAGCCGGTCTCATGATTCTTAACAATAAGATTGCAATTGTAACAGGAGCTACCGGAGGTCTTGGATCAGCAATCTCCTTAGCATTAATCAGCAAAGGAGCCATTGTCTATGCCATTGGAAGAAATGCAGCTGCACTTGAAAGACTTAGAAGTAATGCAGGAGAAAGGGTAAAACCAGTTCAACTGGATCTAACAAAAGAGCAGAAGGTTACCGAGTGGGTTAGCAATACCTTTACTGAGAATCATTATCCTGATGTATTAATCAACAATGCAGGTGTGGGAACTTTCAGTAAAATTGATGAAACTCCATCTTCCAAATGGCATGAAATGATTGATACAAATCTGAATGGGATGTATTATATCACGTCACAGGTGGCGACAATGATGAAAAAAAAGACAACCGGATCGCATATTATCAATATTGGTTCAATTCTGGGAAAGACCGGCAGAACTGAAGGAGCTGCCTATTGTACAACAAAATTTGGTGTGAGTGGATTTAGTGAAGCACTATACATTGAACTCAGACACTTTAATATTAAAGTCACCTGTGTAAATCCGGGGTCAATTGAAACTGGATTTTTCAAAAGTTCTGGTATCGAATCTCATTCGAATATGCTGCACCCTCCGGATCTGGCTGATATCATCCTCCATGTTCTTCAAACTCCTGATAACATGCTTATTAATGAACTGACAATAAGACCACTAAACCCTAAGGCTCCGGTCAGATAGAAGAGAAATGATAATCTTTTAAATTCATGAATGTGGATATAAGTCCTAAATAAAAATCCAAAAGCAATTATCTTCAAAGTTTAGCAAAAAGAACCTGCATTGTACAGGTTCTTTTTTACAGGTGTTTGATTGATGTCAGTTCCTAATGAAAAGGTATTCAAATACGGTTACAGGCTAATGCTTAATAATTTCTTTAACAATGCCACCCTGAGGTTCGCAGACCGTTTATGAGAAAATAAAGGCCTTCTGATCAATTTGATAAACAATATTTCTGAGTTCGCGAACTTCAAGTCGGGTTACAATAGTAAATATGATATCAACCTGGTTGCTGACTTCGTAAGACTCTTTCATAAATCCTCTTTCTCCTTTATAAACGGTAATACCACTGTTGAGGGTGAGCACAAGTACCTTTTTGATCTCCATGCTGTTTGCCGATATAATTGTAATTCCTGTACATACTTCTACACCTTCTATAACATATTGAGTTGTCTGGCTTGCAATAATATAAGTAAGAATGGCATAAAAAGCGGTTTCAATATTCAGGAATACTACAGCAATGATAAAGATAACAGTGTTCATACCCAGTATGATTTCAGTGGTGCTGAAACTGCTTCTTTTCAAAGTTAGAATAACAATTTAGCAGGATGCTTAACAGGATTTAAGTTAGCTTTGTAAACATGATTCAAAGGCAATCCTTACAATCCTTGCTAATATACAAGTCAGCATATGCTGTTATTTATATGGTCAATATCCGGTCATGAAGTTATTGAAGATCATACATACCTTCTTGCTGGCATGTTTAGGTGCTGTATCTGTCTTTATGACCCTTTCAGTAATTTTTAATCTGTTTGGAATACGGGAAATAGAAGGAAATTATGTTTTGTTTGTTGTCTATTCAAATTTAGTCTGTGGAATTATTTATTTATGTGCTGCAATTGCAAATTGGAAAAATTTAACATTTAGTTTCTACATCATGGTGTTGGCTTCACTGATATTAATAGTAACTTTTATCTTTTTTGGTGTTTATATAACGGGCGGAGGAATCTATGAAGCAAAAACGGTTAAAGCAATGACATTCCGGACAATATTTACTGTTGTCATGGCAGTTGTTAGTTTTATCTTGTTAAGAAGGGCATCCGGCAAAAAGTAAAATGATTTCTAATTTATGCAGGGAGTTAAGAAGGGATGTCCTTTCCTGTTATATGAGCATCTGGAAGCCGAACTTAAAACAGGATGTTTCGTCCGTCATGTGTTAATTCAGTTTCTTTGCAAAAGGCTGGATTGAGGATATCTCACGAGCTTATTCATACTTACACCATCAGTATAATTTGTGTTTATTTACAGAAAAGCCGGTTGACTTACATGTTGAAGAATCAGAAGGAAACAAATAGCTTTCTCACTAACACAGAATCAGATTTCTGAAGATGCGTATTATGAAATTGCCCGGAAACATAAATAAAAGGAATACGTTAATAGCTGCTGTTATCTCCTGCTTTGCACTGATCTTTGCTTCTATCTCACTGGTTAATCATTACAATTTCAGGACCTATGCCTGGGACCTGGGGATAAACAATAATGCGATTTATGATTATGCACATTTCCGCTGGAATGATTGTATGCTTATGCAGCCCCAGTTTGAAAATGTTTTATCCGATCATCTTAGTTTATATCCGCTTCTGGTTTCGCCATTCTATTGGATTTTCGGATCTTATACCATGCTGATCTTTCAGATTGTTGCTATTCTGGTCGGAGGGTTTGGTATCTACAGGTATTTTTTAAAAAAGACTGCTGATTATAACCTGTCTATGATTGCAATGATTCATTTCTTATCGGTTTGGGGAATTTACTCAGCACTGGCATTTGATTATCATGATAATGTAATTTCAGCAATGCTGGTTCCCTGGTTGTTTTTGGCATTTGAAAATAAAAAACAGGGCCTCAGCTTTTTATTACTTTTTCTGATTTGTATTGGTAAAGAAAATATGGCTTTGTGGGCTGTTTTTATTGCATTAACGTTATATCTGCTTAATTACAAATCACCAGTTTACAGCCGAAGAGCCTTATTGATGAGTGTATTAGCACTTTTTTATTTTGTTCTGGCGATAAAGGTGATAATTCCTGCTATTGGAAATGAGGGAAGAGAGTACCTCCATCTGAAATATAAAGTCCTGGGTAATACTTTTGGTGAAGTAATTCATACAATCATTTTCAGGCCACAATATGTCTTCAGTCTGTTGTTTGAGAATCATACAGGCTGGGAGGGAGCTGATTTTATTAAATCAGAACTTCACTTCTTTGTTCTGTTATCAGGCGGTTTTGCATTATTCTACAAGTCACAGTTTATCCTGATGATTCTACCTATTTATGCTCAAAAATTATTTAATGATGATTTTGGAAAATGGGGAATCAATGATCAATATTCGATTGAATTAGTACCGGTTCTGACGTTGGCACTTTTTACCTTTTTATATGAGTGGAACACAAAACGGAAGTTCCTGATTTATTTATTGCCTTGTTTAATCACTATCGCGGCTACTGCTTCCTCATTAGATCATCGTCAATCAAAATGGTATAATCCGGAACGGCTTCAGTTTTATAAGAAAAGCCACTATCAGACTCCTTATAATGTGAATGAAGTCAGAAACGTATTAAGTGCAATTCCAGCCAATGCGGCAGTATCGGCTACCAATTCATTGGTGCCTCATCTGGCATTCAGGGATTATATCTATCAGTTTCCAGTTGTCGGGAATGCCGAATTTATTGTCATTCTGAAATTAGGGAATCCCTATCCGTTGAATGAGGAAGAGTTAAATAAGAAGCTGTCTGAACTTTCTCAGTCGGATGCCTGGATTAAGATTACAGAGAATAATGATATTATCGTATTCAGAAGAAAATAGCCTGGTAACCAGAATCGGATCTGATTAAAATCTTCAGGAATTCCTATAGTCTGTTTAAATTCTGGTAAGTGCTTTACCTTTATGTGCAGCAATATGATCCGATTTGTCACTCTTTATTTCATACTGAGGATCACTTTCAGTTGCATGATGTGTATAACCTTTGAAACTGAAATCACGGGTATGCACTTTAATAATGACTCCAGTTACCTGACCGGCTTCTGAATTCCAGCTGACATGATCTCCTGTTTTGAATTTTTTATTCATAACCAGTAATGATTAACCTGCCGGACCAGGTTGATCTTAAAAACAATGTGAAAGTACCTTTTTTATTGAAAAGTTTAAAGTGATGATTTGTGTCCTCATTCCTACATAGCTGTTTTTTTGTAATCAGAATATCGCACCAGGTTACCGGATATCAGAGCTGGTGAGGTATATGGATGTTCTACTGCTCTACCGGTTGACATGATATGAAGTACGGTCCAACCTTTGGCTTTCAGGTAATCGGATACCATTGAACGATGACACCGCCACCACAGCGCTTCAGAACACATAAATGCAGTGGTTTGCCGGGTAGCAGTATCAGTCAACTGACTCATTCCTTTCTCAAACTCTTCTGTTTCCATATAATCAGCATAACCACGGAACGAGTCATTATGCCAACGGTTGTTTCGTGAGTTCTCTTTTACTTTCCTTCTGCCTCCAAGTTCTTTCAAATGATGGTATCCAATACCAGATCTGTGCAACGATAATTCAAGATTTTCTTTGTTAAACTGGGGGAACTTGCGCGAGCCGGGGAAACTTCTGATATCTGCCAGATATTGAATCGAAAAATAGAGCAGCAGTTGAATAAAATAATCAATACTATGGGTAGAATGACCAATGGTATAGATAACCTGAGTCTGGGTTTGCATGGATTTGTTATGAATGACTATGAATCAGCATCGGTTTTGTTAAACGCCAGAAGGTATTTGTCAATAAATAATTTCTTATCTCTTAGTTTATACTGCTGTATAAATCGTGGATGTTCTAACACGGTTAACTTATCAAACAGTTTTTGTTCCTTGTTCAGTTTATTGATATAATCAGCATTTCTTTTCCCGAGTATAAATACTTCAGTGGTATCCAGTCCCAGGTTGATGTGCTTCTGCAAAGATTCAATCATAAAATCTTTTACACATTCAAATAACTTATTGTCATCGTAATAGTTGGCATTCAGCCACTCATTGTTTTTTGCTTTTCTCACAATAGCTAACGGGAAAGGAGAATTGACATAGAATTTTTTATAGAAACTCATAGCACCGCCATAACTCTTAATCATGTCGTATATAAAAACAGAAGAGACCTCATGGGTATAAGCAGACTTCATTTTAATACCACAAACCTGGTCAAGCCGTTTGGTATCAGTAAACGGTACACCGGTAATTCCAGCTCCATGCCGGCTTGGATTTATGCCAATAATAAATTTCCTTGTTCTATTGTCATGATAAAATTTCATATAAAACTTTTTCATGACTTCCATTGTCTCCGGGTTATCCAGATAGGGATTAAGTACCCCAAAACCAGCCGGTAATTTTCCTGGATAGTTAAGGCTATGATTAAATTCAATTACCTTCTCAGCAAAGCTTTTTTTTGATGTCATGGTGTTCTATAAATGAGTGGAGGACTTTCAAATTTACTATTTATGGCAATGGACTTATAGATTCAGGATAACATCCATGCTGGTTCATTGATAAAAATAAAAAGCTGCCTTCGGTTCAGAAGACAGCTTTACTGAGAACAAAAAATCTGCTTAACCTTCAGCTTTTACTTTTTCGACAAGAATGCTTTGAACACCGTTCTTCTTAATTATCTTTCCAGTTATTTCAATTTCCTGAGCTGCATATTTTAAGGCTGATTTGTAAGCATCAGATAATTTATGATCTTCAACCAGCAAGTACACCTGGCCATCTGCTTTGTTAAGAATCCCGGCAGGCAACCCTTTATCCAGGCAGCCCTGAGCACAGGCTTTATGACCTTGGCCTGTTGCACCATGTGACATATAGCAGGAAAGGTCGAGAATTTCACCTTTAAGTGTCTTCGTTTCCTGAGCAAATGCACTCATTGAAAATACAGTCAGTGATCCTGCAATCAGTGAGCCGATGAGTTTGGATTTAATTGTGTTTTTCATAATATCTGTTTTTGAAAATAAATAATTGATACAAAGCTACTATTTTTGGCTGATGCAAATTAACGTCTCATTTCTGAATATTAAATGACTGCAGTGATTGGAATGGTCAGAATCGGTTCAGTTACACTTATTGAGACCTGATTTTAAGTCCTTAAGGAAATTATGAAAATTGAGACAGATAAATAATAGATTATGATAAAATGGATTAAGAGATTTTTGTTTGGATTAACTGGTATCCTGCTCATTATTCAGATTCCGGTTTTTAATCCTAAAAAAAATTATGCTGACACAGAACAGACTCAGGAAATAACAAAACGATTTGATGTGCCGATGGATATCCAGATGGATTTGTACACTGCCTGTTACGATTGTCATTCAAATTACACTGAATCATATCCCTGGTATTACAGTATTCAGCCAGTAAGCTGGTGGATTGCTCATCATATCAATGAGGGAAAGAAAGAATTAAACTTCTCTGAGTTTGCCTCCTATTCATCAGGACGCGTAATCAAGAAGTTTAAGGAGATTAATGAAGTAATGACAGATAAGTCAATGCCACTGAAATCCTATTTACTGATGCACAAAGAAGCAAAGCTGACAGATGAACAATACCGTGATATTGCAGAGTGGGCAAAGGGAATGCATGATCAACTGACAGCTGAATCCAATGCACTGCAGGAGAAAAACAACTGAATTGGGCAAGTTGAGTTATTCCCCTGCTAGTACGGTAAATTGATTTTTTCAAAAGGAATAAACTGGTAGGTTACCTCATTAATCAGATAACTCCTGGGAGAGTTTGGTAAAGTATAAATTTCATGCATTGGAATTCCCCAGGGTTTCCAGAGATTGGTCAACACTTTTGCAAACGTTTCATCATCCCATCTCCTGAATTTAGGCTGACCGGGCAGTGGATCTTCGGGTTGTTCAAATACCAGTGTCGGAAGATCGGACGTAATCTTATAATCTCCCATTTCACGAAGCAGGTAGCTAGCATAAAGAAACCAGCCATAGAGTTCTTCAAACTGTACCGGGTGTAAGGTAGAAGTTCCGATTTTTTCAAGCATCTCCTGCAAATAACCTCCCACTTCACCATTATCCTGGAGGCAAGCCACAATGCCAAAGCCATTCATTCCAAAGCAGAAGTTCAGATGGTGAGTTTCATCTTTATAGTTCAGAATATCTTTTGAAATAGTTACCCGGTAACATTTGATGGTCCAGGGGGTGAAGCCCTCAAACCGGACTGGTCTGATTAATGAGTGAAGCATAAAAAGCAGGTTTCTGATTTTCTGCTGTAACAGCGGTGAAGGCCGGAACTTTTCTTTTGAGTTCTTGTATTTCTCAATCGAAAAAATAAAGTCCTGATACAAAACCCCATAGAATACCCGTGCCATCCATTGAAATAAAGTAAGAGGTGAAAGCCTGATAACCTCATCGTAGCCGGATTCAAAAGCATAACGAATTACCTGGTCCAGTTTTTCTACAGATTGAGCTACTTCGAAAGATGCCGGCAACAGCATTTCATTGTATTTCATCCGGTTACCTTCCAGCATCGTAACAGGTTTGTCAAGTTTATAACGGTCAATCAACCAGGTCGGGAAAGCCGAAACGGTATGCTTTTCTGCAGGATTCAGTTCTTTACCAGTAAGAAAGCAATGATTTTCCTGAAATGCCAGTGATTCAAACGGATTAAAAAGAGGCGAATTCATGAATGGATACAAAAGTACTCAAAGAACAGGAAGACCTGTTTTCAGATCGTTCCACCTGAAAGAATAGATTAAGAACGGGTTTGAGTTAAATTATCCGTAATGTTTTACTTTTGCTTCCGGTAAGGTTCATGTAGTGAAAAAATTAATGATATTACTTATTGACCATTGTAATTTCCACCTTTGGAAGGATGCTTTTTATTACTCTCACTCAACTGAATCACAAGAACTGATTACCTGATTCTTTAAATACAATCATAAAGGGAATAAACTCAGGACTCAGCAATGATTCTTTATTAACTTCAATTCATTTCCGGAAATTTGTTTCAAACAAAAAAGAGGGCAAAAGCTTAACAAAAGGACTTGTTTAATCATTAACTGCATTTTTATAAGGATAAATTTATAATCGAAAAGATCATGCGAAAACAATTTGTTGTTATCTCAACCTTGTTGCTGGCAATTACACTTGCTCTCAGCATTTACATGAACAAAAACTGGTTTGTGTTTTTTGGAATTTTGTTTTTATTGACTTTGATGGGCTATCAGGATATGATACAAAAGAGGCATACAATCAGAAGAATTTATCCTCTTTTAGGACGGCTCAGATATGTTTTGGAAGAAATGCGGCCAAAAATGTATCAGTATTTTATTGAGTCAGATATTGACGGGAAACCCATCAGCCGGGTAGATCGCTCAACTATTTACCAGCGTGCAAAAAAGGAACTGGAGACAATTCCATTTGGTACTCAGCTGGATGTATATGCAGAGGGTTATGAATGGATGTGTCATTCGATATCGCCAAAAAACTTTGACACACTGGATCAGGATCCCAGAGTTGTTTTTGGAAACAAAGACTGTACTCAGTCCTATTCTTCCAGTATTTTGAATATTTCAGCAATGAGCTATGGTGCATTAAGCGCCCGGGCTGTGGAGGCCATGAATGGCGGAGCCAAATTAGGTGGTTTTGCTCAAAATACCGGTGAAGGCGGAATTAGTCCCTACCACCTCAAGCATGGTGGTGATTTGATTTTCCAGGTAGGAACCGGATATTTTGGTTGCAGAGATGAGCACGGTAATTTCAGTGATGAATTGTTTGCTGAAAAAGCAAAAATTCCGTCTGTTAAAATGATTGAATTAAAAATTTCACAAGGAGCAAAACCCGGCCATGGAGGTATCCTTCCCGCTTCAAAAAACACAGAAGAAATTGCCAGCATCCGGCATGTAAAGCCCCATATGAAAATTGCATCACCACCTTATCACACAGCTTTTGATTCACCGCTGGGTATGGTGAAATTCATCCAGCGACTCCGGGAACTCTCAGGAGGCAAGCCGGTAGGATTCAAAATCTGCATCGGCCATAAAGCTGAATTTATTTCAATTTGTAACGCAATGGTTCATCTTGATATATACCCTGATTTTATTACAGTTGATGGAGGAGAAGGTGGTACCGGGGCAGCTCCTCAGGAATTCTCTAATTACCTGGGTGCTCCCATGCTTGACGGGCTTGCCTTTGTACATAATATCCTGAATGGATTGGATATCCGTAAACATATTAAAGTAGTTGCTGCAGGCAAGATTACTTCTGCTTTTCACATTGCCCGCGCATTGGCATTAGGTGCCGATGCCTGCAACTCGGCAAGAGCGATGATGATGGCCATCGGTTGCATTCAGGCTTTGTTGTGTAATACCAACCGTTGTCCTACTGGAATTACAACACATGATCCCAGGCTGACAATCGGATTAGATGTAGCTGATAAAAAGGTACGATTAGCTAATTACCATGCCGGAACAATCCGGAATTTTGTTGAACTGATGGGCGCATCCGGACTTGATGACATGAAGAACATTACCCGGTCTCACATTTACAGAAGAGTATCACTGAACGATATGCTTACTTATGAGGAAATTTTTCCATCTATTAAGGTAGGTTCTATGCTGAATAATCAAATTCCGGATAAATACAAATGGGATTTTCTCCATGCTGATATGAATAAGTGGGGTGTTTCGGTTGAAGAATCGGCTTAAATCAAAAATCAGTAAACAGGAGAATTATCAATCGTTGATTCATTCTCTGAATAACTGTTCTCTTATTTTTCAATTTTAATTCTGACATCAACCACAGTCATCTGCTTGTCATCGGCAAGAATTGGATTTAGATCTAACTCGGCAATCTCCGGAGCTATGTGAACCAATGCACCGACTCTCATAATCAGATCCACATATTTTTTCTTATTCAATCCTTTTTTGTTCCGGTATCCTTTAATCACTGGATATCCTTTAAGTGACTCTACCATTGACAATACTTCTTCTTCAGACATAGGTGCCAGAGCGGAAGCAGTATCCTCTAAAAGTTCCAGGAAAATACCTCCTAAACCACACAGGACAACATGGCCGAAATTTCCCTGCTTCACCGCTCCACAATACAACTCTTCCCCTTTCAGCATCTGCTGAACAAGGACTCCGTTAGCACCTGGAATTTTTATTAAAGTATCAAATGCATCAATAGCCTGTTCTGTAGTAGAAATATTTAAAATTACACCGCCAACTTCTGTTTTATGCACCGGACCGGTAACTTTCATGACAATCGGGAAACGGAGTTTAGTGATTATTAACGGGATTTGATTTTTGTCTGAAAATTCTTCCTGTTTTACCAGGTCAATTCTGGCAGCCTCAAGCAACTCACGGCAGGCTGTAGCCGGAAGGAAGCCGCTGGATGAGGAGTTGATCACAGCCCGGATTGCTGGAAAATCCATTTCAGGAAGAGCAACATGCTCAGACAAAATCTGCCGTGAAGCAAATGCAGCTGCAAGTGCCTTACCCAGGTTTACTTCGTCTGGGAAATTAACTCTACCTTTTGACAAAAACTGTTTTATTTCTTTTTGAGCATTGATGATGGATGGGAGAACCGGGAAGATGGGTTTTGTACACGAGTTTATTTTAGATTCGAGTATTTCATAGACGTCTTTTACATTAAACAATCCCGGGCTTCCGAATACGACAACCATTCCGTCAACCGGCTTATACTGTTCACAAAAGTCAATTATGACTCCAAGTTGTTCTGCACTTCCTGTTGCCAGAAAATCAATCGGATTACGGACTGATGACCCGGGATTTAATTGTGATTGCAGTGTGCTTGTGTCTTCAGGACTAAAGAGTGGAACGTTCATTCCTCTTGTGGTCAGGGTATCAGTCAACATCACGGCAGAACCTCCGGCATGGGTAATGATTGCAATGTTGTTTCCTTTTAATTCTTTCGTCTGGAAAATACTGGCAACTGCAATCAGTTCATCTCTGCTGCTACAGTAAACAATTCCGCATTTCTTAAACAAGGCACGGATAACTACATCTGATGTGGTCAGTGCTCCGGTGTGTGAAGAAGCTGCCCGGCTACCGGCTTCAGAATATCCTGATTTGATAGCTGCAATCCGGCATCCCTTTTTTCTTAATGACACAGCATGTTTGATAAACTTAAAAGGATTTCTGATTTGTTCAAGATAAAGTAGTTTTACTTTCGGACTTTTGTGAGGATCAAAACTCTGATCCATGTATTCCAGAATCTCTTCAACACCTGTTTGGGAAGCATTGCCGATAGAATAAATGTTAGAAAACCGTAATCCGGTCTGAAGTGCTGACTCCATTATGAAAACTGCTGTAGCACCTGAACTTGAAATCAGTTCACAACCAAGCGGATCATAAGCCGGTATGGGTGAGGTAAAGACCCCTTTATAAACTTGGTTAATGACACCAATACAATTAGGACCGATTAAAGTTGCATGCGCATCATTAATCATTTTAACCAGTTCCTTATCCAGTTTTTTACCTGCTTCATCGGCTTCAGAAAAACCTGCTGAGAAAATAATAAATGCACGTGTTCCTTTTTGTATCAGTTTTCGGATTGCTTCCAGGCACTCTTTGGCCGGAATGGAAATAATTGCTAGCTCGGCTGATTCAACTTGCCCGATGTCCGACACGTAGTTTGCACCTTTCACATGAACCGGCTTTTTGTTCACAGCATAAATCACTCCTTTAAATTTCCCCTTGATAATATTCTGAAGTAGCTTGCCACCGGGTTTACTGGTGTTCTCAGAAGCTCCAATGATAGCAATGCTTTTTGGTGCTATTAATTCGGGTCTGATCATGTTCAGGATTGAAATCGGTCAAAGGTCAATAATTTTATTTTGACCTAACTCAGAAACGGAGATGACTTAGTATGCCAGATGTCATTTCTTTCCTTCCTGTTTAACTTCAGGTGAAGGCTCAACAAATCAACAGCGCGATCAGTTATTTTTTAAATAACTTCTGAGAACATATTGAAGAATTCCCTGATTTTTATAATATTCGATCTCAATAGCAGAATCCAAGCGGGCTTCAGCTTTAAAGTGAATTTCTTTTCCGGAGGGATGAACTGCTTTTACATCCAGTATTTTGTGCGGTTTCAAATCCTGTGAAAGCCCACTGATTGAAAATGTTTCAGTGCCGTCAAGACCCAGGGATTCTGCATTCTCACCATTGGTAAATACTAGGGGAGCGACTCCCATACCCACAAGGTTGCTTCTGTGAATGCGTTCGTAGCTTTCTGCAATGACTGCTTTAATACCAAGTAGGTAAGTTCCTTTTGCAGCCCAGTCACGGGATGAGCCGGAACCGTATTCTTTACCGGCCAGTACAATTAGTGGGGTATTATCTTTTTGATATTGCATGGCTACATCAAAGACTGTTTTTACTTCACCAGTGGGCAGGTAGCGGCTATAGCCTCCTTCTTTATCTGCAATTTTATTTTTGATCCGAACATTGGCAAATGTTCCGCGCATCATTACTTCATGATTCCCTCTGCGTGATCCGTAGGAGTTAAATTCTTTTTTTTCTATCCCTTTACTGTTCAGGTAAGCTCCGGCTGCTGAGGTCTCTTTGAAGGCTCCGGCAGGCGAGATATGGTCTGTTGTTACAGAGTCGCCCAGATAAAGCAGGGTTCGTGCATTTTTGATGTCAGTAACCGGATCGGGAGTAGGTTTTATATTTTCAAAAAAAGGTGCTTCCCGGATATAAGTCGAATCTGGATTCCACTCATAATTCAATCCCAGGTTTACCTTCAGGTTCTGCCAATCGGATGAACCATCGAAGATCACATCATAAACCTGCTTGAAATCATCCTGCTTCATACATTCACGGATGGTCTTACTGATCTCTTCTCGTGAAGGCCAGATATCTTTTAAATAAACAGGCTGACCATTGGGATCAAAATCAATCGGATCATGAATCAGGTCAACATCTACCCGGCCGGCTAACGCATAGGCAACAACCAGCATAGGTGACATCAGGAAGTTCATTTTAACCTGGGGGTGAACCCTAGCTTCGAAATTCCTGTTTCCTGAAAGAACTGAAGCCACAATAAGCTCACCCTTATCAACTGCTTCTGCAATTGAGGGTGAGAGTGGACCTGAATTACCAATACAGGAAGTGCAACCATAGCCGACCGTATGAAATCGCAGCGCATCTAGGTCAACATTAAGTCCAGATCGTTCAAGGTAAGCTGTTACCACTTTTGAACCGGGGGCTAGTGATGTTTTAACCCATGTTTTGGTTCTCAATCCTTTTTCAACTGCATTTCGTGCAAGTAGTCCTGCTCCAACCATTACTGCAGGATTTGAAGTATTGGTACAACTTGTAATAGCAGCAATGACAATACATCCGTCACTCAATAAAAACTCTTTATTCCGCTGTTTGATTCGGACTGAATGATGCTCATTATCCGTGATTACTTCCGAATTACTTTCTCTGTTCACCGGAACTTTACCATAAGTAAACTCGGTTCCGGATCCTCCTTCAATCAGCATTGCATATTCGGCCCGCTGGTCTTTTGACTGATAATCGCGGTTAAATTCCTTTTTCAGAATCTCACAGAATTTTTCTTTTAAGTCTTCCACCAGAATTTTATCCTGTGGTCGTTTAGGCCCTGAAACAGTCGGCTGCAATGTTGCCAGATCTAGTTCTACAACTGCCGAGTACTTAATCTGTTCTTTTCCTGTTCTCCAAAGCAGGTTTTCTTTGCAATACTGTTCAACAATCTGAATTTGTTCTTCTGAGCGGTTTGTTGAACGCATGTATTCAAGTGTTCGGTTATCAATCGGGAAATAGGTTACCGTACATCCGAATTCGGGTGACATGTTTCCGATTGTAGCACGGTCAGTAACTGACAGCGATTCGAGGCCATCTCCGAATACTTCAACAAATTTTCCGACAACACCGGTTTTTCGAAGCAGGTTTGCAATTGACAGTACCAGGTCGGTTGCTGTGCATTCATTGGGAATTTTACCGGTTAGTTTGAGTCCCACAACTTCAGGGCAAGTAAAAAAAATAGGCTGACCCAGCATAGCGGCTTCAGCTTCAATACCGCCTACTCCCCAGGCAATTACTCCAATTCCGTTCACCATTGGGGTATGTGAATCGGTTCCAACCAATGTATCAGGGAAAAGCCAACCATCCCGGGTTATTACTCCTTTTGAAAGATATTCCAGGTTAACTTGGTGGCAGATTCCCATTCCGGGCGGAACTACCGTAAAATTGCTCAACCCCTGCTGAGCCCATTTAAGTAGTTCGTACCGCTCCCGGTTCCGGTGAAATTCAAGTTCAACATTCTTGTCATAAGCATAATCGGTTCCAAAATAATCAACCTGAACAGAGTGATCAATAATCAAATCAACCGGAATGGCAGGATTAATCATTTTGCCATCCTTGCCATGCCGTACAAACTCTGCCCGGAGTGATGCCATATCAACAACAGCAGGAACTCCGGTAAAATCCTGCATCAGAATACGGGCTGGCATAAATGGAATATCTTTATCAACAGCCTGTGGTGTCCAGTTTAAAATGGTTTTGATATGTTCATCAGTAATACTGAAACCATCATAATTTCTGAGAATGTTCTCAAGCAGTATCCGGATACTGAATGGCAGGTGCTGGATGTTATCTTGTTTCAGCTCTTTAAGTGAACAGTAATGGTATTTTTTCCCAGCTACTGTCATTTCTTTGGTTGATTTTGCTTTTGAATAACTCATGTTGATTTAATTTAAAATTTCTTGAAATAAAGTGTTTTGATTCAAACTCCTGATCTGTAAGTTGACTAACAAAAAAAGCACTGGATTCATATCATTAAAAAACCGGTCAGACTCATACGTTAACACTTCTGCTGTTGGTTTTGTTTCTGTTGAAACGGGTTGCTGAAAAGGTTTCAGAGGTTTCTGAAAATTAAAGCCCGAAGGTATTAAAAATACTTGTTAAAGAAACCCAGATTAAATTTTTCCTTTTAGGTTATGGTTTTTCAGCGGATGAATGACCGGCAGCTCTTTTGATTAAGCTATTTAATGCTTCTCTGTATGAGATTTCCAGATCACTCCGGTTAAGGATTTCAAGCCCGTCAGCCTTGTTGGTTACATTATAGGAGAATACCCATCTTGAGTCTTTCACTGCCCATCCGGAAGCTCTTCCGAATCGCATGTCGTTAAAATAAACCTGTCTTCCCTTTTTGGTAAAACAATAATATCCTTTTGAGAACCGCTGCATTACCGGTATGAGATCATTATCCTGAAACAATGTTAAAATTAATTCATTCCGTGGAACATAGTCGAACTCAACTTTTTTCGGGTTATCAAAAATTGAGTAATAAGTCGTATAGAATCCCTGTCTGGACTTAACAATAGAAAACCAGAGAAAATTATTTAATGGAGCAGGGGTTGTCATCATCTTTTCATAACTGAGCTGCTGCTCAGCCAAGTTACTTTTAATGACTTTATTAACCTGGTATTTATTCATGAATGTAAACAGCAGATAAGCGGCTGCCAGTCCTGAACCGAGCAGGTTGACTGTTTTTCTGAGCTGATCATCTTTTTTTCGGATAATCAGAATGCAAAATGAGATTAGGAGCGGGAGAGTGTAAAACGGATCAACGACAAAAATGGTATTTGTTGAATATCGTTTATGACTGAACGGTTCGAATACGCCTGTCCCATAACAGGTAAAAAGATCCAATGCAATATGTGATAATAAGACCAGAAAATAGAAGTGGGCAGTTTGAAAAAAACGATTTTCTCTGGCTCGGAAGAGTCGCCAGGGCAGTAAGGCAATTACCGGACTTGCTAAAATGGCAAATAAGAATGAATGCGTAATTCCCCGGTGGAAATACGCTGCTGTGAACGGGTCATAGAAGAGGTTGGCCAGCACATCAGAATCCGGTAATAGTGAAACAAGCCCTCCGGCCCATAATGCACGTTTACCAATATGCTTTCGAAGTGTAAATTCTCCGATTGCTGCACCGGTAATAAAGTGAGATACCAGATCCATCCAGCAAAGATAAAACCACCAGTTGAGGATATTGCCCTTTGCCTGGATTGCTATCCGCTGTCAATATCAGTGATACAACGAAACTGCATCATGCCATTTCGTAGCTTTTAAGATCAACAGGCACAACCTGGGTGACACCCATTTCAGCCATTGTAATTCCATACATGACATCGGTGGCAGCCATTGTCCGTTTGTTATGCGTAATGATGATAAACTGAGACTGACCAGAAAACTTTTTGATAATCTTATTGAACTTGTCAATATTTGAATCATCCAATGGAGCATCCACCTCATCAAAAATGCAGAAGGGTGAAGGTTTGAGCAGGTAAATACCAAACAGAAGTGCGGTAGCAGTTAATGTTTTTTCACCGCCAGACAACTGATGAATAGAAAGCGGCCGTTTGCCTTTTGGCTGAGCAATAATCTGGATATCTGATTCCAGCGGATTGCTGTGGTCAAGTAATACAAGGTCACATTTATCCTCTTCACTAAACAATGAACGGAATACATCGATAAAGTTGATTCGTATTTTTTCATACGACTCCATAAATCGTTCTCTGGCTGTGTGATCAATCTCTGCAATGGTCAGAAGTAATGATTCTTTTGCCTGAAGTAGATCATTCTTCTCATTAAGAATAAAGTCAAATCGTTCTTTAACTTCATTAAAAGTTTCAAGTGCCATTGGATTAATAGGCCCGAAATTTTCAAGCTGAACTTTTACTTTATCGGTTCGCTGCCGTGTTTCTTCAAGGTTAAAATTCTCGTTTATTTCAGGAGCTTCCATGGTTTCCAGGTTAATTCCGAATTCGACTACCATTCTTTCCTTCATACTCAGCAACCTCATTTTAATCGAGGTTGCCTGGTCATGAATGGATGAGAGGATGACATGAGTCTGTTCACCTTGCTTTCTTAGTTCATGGATATTTTTTTCTTCAACTTCAATATCTGCTTTTACTTTGTAGTATGCTTCTTCCAGTCGGTTCAGTCCGGATTCAGATACCTGTTTTTCCTGCAGCAGGGTTATGAGGGTCTGACTTTCTGTTTCGGTTGTTGCATTGAGCTCCTGCAGTTGGGATGAGATACTGGACAGTTCAGTTTTATTTTGTTTGTTGGCAGTAACCAGGTTTTCTTTTTGAGCAGTTTTATGAGCAATATCACGAATGATGTTCTGAACTTTGTTTTGTAACTGAACAAAGACAATATTCTGCTGATTTACTTTCTCAGTAGCTGAATTAAAGTTGTGAATGAGAGATTCGGCATTTAGCTGGGCGGATGTATATTCCTCATTCAACGAAGCCAGAACTGATTTCAGATCCTCGATGTTGACATGATTAAACCGGCCCAGATCTGCTCCTTCAGCAATTGCTTTCAGCTGGGTTTCAATATTGGAAACAGAGCGATTTGAAGATTCAATGCTGTCTTGAAAATGATTTCGGTTATTCTCAAGTGCAATTAAAGAAGTCTGACTTTCCTGCAGACGGTTACTCAGCACCGTTATTCTTTCAGTTAAATTTTGCCTGTCCGCTTTGAATAGATCAACCCTGGAGGTGGTTCCCATTAAAGCTTTTTCAAGCAGCTCCGTTTCTTTTTTATGTTGTTCAATCCGGTGTGCAAGTTTTTCGAGGTTTTGCATTTTGCCGGTTCGTTTACCGTCAAACAACCCGACTGAACCACCTGCAACAGAGTACTTCTGACGGATATAATGACCATTACGCGAAATCAGGACTGTTTTATCGGGTCCTGAAAAATCAAAACGGTCGGTACTACTTTCGTCATCGGCAATATAAACATGGCCAAGTAACAGGTCGAATAGTTTAGAAAATTCAGGATTGAATTCAATCACATTTCGGGCACTGATACAACCGGTAATCTCCGGGTGGGGTTGAACGTTCTGCTGGTTTAATAAATCCAGAATAAAGAACTGGGCCCTTCCCTGATTTTTCTGCTGGAGCATGGCAATGGCTTCAGCCGCTTCTTCCTTGGAATTCACGACAAAATAATTCAGAAACGGCTCAAGGTAGTTTTCAATTGCTACTTTAAATTCTTCGCGGCAGGATACAATTTCTGAAACCAAAGGAACAGACCGGAATTTCTCACCTGATTTTTTCAGAAACTTGATGCTTTCCGGATAGCCGTCCATTTGCTCAACCAGGTTCTTTGTAAGCTCATATTCATTTGTACGGGCATCACAATGTCGTTTCTCTTCAGTTATTTTATCTTTAAGCAAGTCAACTTCTGATTCCAGCTGTTCAATAACTTCTTCTTTTATTCTGAGTTCAACTTCGGCTTGTTTAACCTCCATTCTCAGTTGCTCAACAGCAGGTAATAGCTGTTCAAGTTCAGAACAGGTTTCTCGCAATTTATCATTCTGTTCATCAGTATGGGACTTAATCCGGGCAATTTCCTCATTAAGTGAAGTGGTACGTGTATTGTTAACAGCCAGCAGGGTTTCATAGTCATTCAAATCCTGCCGGGCATTGATTAGTTTTCTGTTAAGCTCACTAAGCTCTTTCTGAAATAAATCTGATGCAGTTTTTTTCTCAATTACCTGTTCTTTCAGTTCGGCCAGTTCGGTTGATGCCAGGTCTGATTTTGCCTGTTCAGAAATCCGCTCAGCTTGTTGCGACTCAATAAGCTCTTCAAGTTCGGTAATGGATGAACTGTCTTTATCAATTTGAGCAATCAAATGGAGTTCATTATCTGAAAGGAATTTAATTTTATCCTTACGTGCCTTTTCTTCAGCTTCAAGTTTTGAAATGCGGATCAGCAGTTCATTCATTTCTTTTTGTGCAGAAGACAATGCTTTTTCTTTACTCAGGCTTTCAGTTTTTAGCTTTTCAAGTGATGCTTCAAAGGTTGTAATCTTGGTTTGAATGCTGGCTGTATCATCTCTCAGAATGAGCTCTTTCTTTTCCAGTTCCTGCAGCTCGTTTCTGGATTCTGATTGAGAAAACCAGGCTGTGAGTGCTGCAAGGTGCTTATACTCATCTTTCAACCGGTAATATCGGGCTGTCTTTTTTGCCTGAGTTTCCAGTTGTTTCATGTTTTTCTCAATTTCAAAGAGCAAATCATTTACACGATTCAAGTCGGCTTCGGTCTCTTCCAGCTTATTCAGGGTTTGTTTTTTCCGGATTTTATATTTTGAAATTCCGGCAGCTTCTTCAAGGAGTTGTTTAATGGTGTTGTTTTTGTCATTGAGTATGTCATCAACCATTTTTAACTCAATGATGGAATAGCTGTCTGAGCCAATTCCCGTATCCAGAAATAGGTCAGTAATGTCCTTCAGGCGGCAATGAACCCCGTTAAGGTAATATTCACTGTCACCAGAGCGAAATAACTTACGGGTAATACTGACTGTCCGATACTCAACTGGCAGAATGTTTTTTGTGTTTTCAAACGTGAGGGTTACTTCTGCTAAATTGGCTGGTTTACGGGTCTTTGTTCCGTTAAAAATGATGTTTTCCATTTTTTCGGAGCGTAACAGCCTGGTTTTCTGTTCTCCTAACACCCAACGGATGGCATCTACAACATTTGATTTTCCGGAACCATTGGGACCTACAATTGAGGTTGTTCCCTGGTCAAAATGAATGACAACTCGGTCTCCAAAGCTCTTAAATCCTTTAATCTCAAGAGTAGTAAGCTTCATAATAATTCAGTTCTTCGCTTAAAGAGGTTGAAACCGGCAAAGGTAAAGGATGAACTGGGCGATTGGAGACTGAACACTCTTGATGTTAATAAAATTTGATAAGAAAGATTCAGTTGTTATTCTGAATGAATCCTTTTTGCAAGAATCAGCTTGGTACCAGCAGTCATTGCTAAAGACGAATCGAAGGAGATATTATTCATTGCGTAGGTTCTGTAAACGGTATCCGATTTCTTTTTTTATCTGAATTCAGTACATTAAAACAGTATTAATAAAGTATAAATAATTTATAATCAGGCTTTCACGGCTTCTGAAAGGATAGAGGCACTTCAAATCAATATACTTAATATTTTTTATTAGATACACTTCTGAATTTTTAATTTTCATTGCTAATGTTATCTTTGCAGGCTATTTAAGAAAAATCAGAAATTCATATTGTTATGGCTTTAACAGCAGAACGTAAAAAGGAGTTAGCTTCGAAATATGGAAAATCATCAGCAGATACAGGAACCGCTGAAACGCAGATTGCCATTTTTACCGAACATATTAGTGAGCTGACAAACCACCTTTCAGCACAACCAAAAGATAATAATACACAACGGGCATTAATCCGGCTTGTCGGAAAAAGACGCAGATTACTGGATTATCTCATTAAGACAGACATCACCCGATATCGGAAAATTATCGGTGAACTTGGAATCAGAAAGTAAGCCCGGATAGTAACGAAAGGCAATGAGGAATTGCCTTTTTTCATTTTAATTAAAACCATTTTTTCAAATGTCACTAAAATCAATTACAAAAGCTTTCCAGCTAAAGGACGGCCGGGAGATTATCATTGAAACAGGCAAGCTTGCTCGTCAGGCAGATGGGGCTGTTGTGGTTCGAATGGGCAATTGCATGATTCTGGCTACTGTTGTAGCTGCAAATGAAGCAAGGGAAGGGGTTGACTTTATGCCTCTCACAGTTGACTATCAGGAGAAATATGCGGCAGCCGGTCGTTTCCCCGGAGGATTTTTTAAGCGGGAAGCCCGGTTATCAGAATACGAAATTCTGATTTCAAGACTGATAGACCGTGCATTACGCCCTTTGTTCCCTGAAGATTTTCATGCTGATATCCAGGTTATGGTAACACTGATTTCGGCAGATAAAAACATTGCACCGGATTCGCTGGCTGGTCTGGCAGCATCTGCTGCACTTGCACTAACCGACATCCCTTTCAATGGCCCGATGAGTGAAGTCAGAGTTGCCCGCATTGACGGACAGTTAGTTATCAATCCTTACTTAGAGGATCTTAAAAAAGCTGATATTGATTTGATTGTTGCCGGAACAGCTGATAATATTGTTATGGTTGAAGGAGAATCGAAAGAAGTAAGCGAAAATGATATGCTGGAAGCAATCAAGTTTGCTCATGAAGCCATCAAGGACCAGTGTCGCTGGCAAATCGAAATGGCAGTTTTAGCAGGTGGTATTAAACCAAAACGCACGTATTCGCATGAAACCAATGATAGTGAACTAAAGGAAGCTGTCTGGAAGGCATGTTATGATAAGGCATACCAGGTTGCTATGCAAGGTAATCCCAATAAACATGAGAGAAAAGCTGCATTTAATGAAATTCTGGAATCATTTATCCAGACTGTTCCTGCAGAAGAGCTCGAAGAAAAGACTCCATTAATAAAACGGTATTATGCAGATGTTGAATACCATGCAGTACGAAATGTAATTCTGGATCACAATCGCAGATTGGACGGAAGAGGGTTAACTGAAATCCGTCCAATTTCGGCTGAAATAAACCTGTTACCCTCAACTCATGGTTCTTCCTTGTTCACGCGGGGTGAAACACAGTCACTGACAACGGTTACACTCGGAACCAAACTGGATGAACAGATTATTGATGGTGCCATGTTTGAAGGACATAACAAATTTTTACTACACTATAATTTCCCGGGATTCTCAACTGGTGAGGTTCGGCCAAACCGGGGGCCAGGCAGAAGAGAAATTGGACATGGAAACCTGGCTATGCGTTCATTGAGAATGGTTTTTCCTGATGAAACCAATAATCCTTATACGGTTCGAGTAGTTTCAGATATTCTTGAATCGAACGGTTCGTCATCAATGGCTACCGTTTGTGCCGGCAGTATGGCTCTGATGGATGCAGGAATTAAAATGAAGAGTGCTGTTTCGGGAATTGCAATGGGATTAATTTCTGACGGACAAGAGAAATTTGTGGTGCTTTCAGATATCCTGGGTGACGAAGATCATCTTGGTGATATGGATTTCAAAGTTACCGGAACCAGAAAGGGGATCTGTGCCTGTCAGATGGATTTAAAAGTTCAGGGATTACCTTTTGATATTATGCTTCAGGCATTAAACCAGGCCCGTGATGGTAGGCTCCATATTCTGGGAGAAATGGATAAGGCAATTTCACAACCGGCAGATGACTATAAGCCACATGCTCCAAGAATTGAAATTATTCATATTCCAAAAGACTTTATCGGAGCTGTTATTGGAAAGGGTGGCGAAGTTATTCAGGAAATGCAGCGTGAAACAGGAACAGTCATTACCATTGAAGAAGTAGCTGATGAAGGAATCATTGAGATTGCCTCAAGTGATAAAGCATCAATTGAAAAAGCAAAAGCCAGAATTGCTGTCATTACTGCAGTTCCTACAGTTGGGGAAGTGTATAATGGTGTGGTTAAGAGTATTCAGACATTCGGAGCATTTATTGAGATTATTCCGGGTAAGGAAGGATTGTTACATATATCAGAAATCTCCTGGGACCGGGTTGCAAAAGTTGAAGATGTATTAAAGCCGGGGGATCCGATTGAAGTAAAACTTCTGGAAGTTGACCAAAAAACTGGGAAGATGAAACTTTCACATAAGGTTCTTACTGAAAGGCCCAAAAGAGAACCGTCACGCAAGCCTGTAAAGGATGTTAAAGAATAATTTACTGCTAATCTAAAAACTTAAAAGGCCCTTCTCAGAAGGGCTTTTTAAGTTAAGAGAAGTTATTCCTGATCTGGTTTATTGTTAACAGATAAATTCAATTGATAAAATCCTGCTGTACATTCTTCTGAGATCCATCCAGAATGCCATTACTCGCACACTCCCTCCGGCCTATTGTATTAACGGCTAATCTTTCCAGTTGACTGCTGAGTGAATTGCAGAAGCCTGAACTCAGGATGGAAGTATGTAAGCCAGTAGGAAATGCACAGGGATACCGGTAGCTGACGTTCGCTATTCTCCCGGTAATAAAATTTTTGGAAGACTAACTTTGCAGATAGTATTACTGAAAATGAGATTTTTTTTTGTTTTGCTGCTGTTGATGTGCCTGCAACACTCTGCTCTGGTTGGCCAGGACAGCAATCAAATTGCGATACAACACTTACCTGACGGAGTCTATTTAAGTTATGAAGAAATCAGAGAGATGAAACCCTCGTTGGTACAAGCACAATTATTTCGTTCAATGTACGATACCGGTTTTACCATTTACCAATGGTCAAGATCGCCATCTCATTATTATTTTGATAAAGACAGTAATAAAACATCCTTGCAGACAGACCAGATTGTTTTATTTTCAGAAGGCGGTACGGTGTATATTCAGCAACACGCGTTCTTTCATAAAGCAAGTTTATTTGGTGCCATTACTGTTTTCACGGAAGTATATCCTAAAATAAGTACTCCGATGGCTGTTGCCATTACAGATGTCAATGGAAGTGCCCGTGACCGGATGCTGGATATTGAAAGTAAATCAATAATGGACTATACGCTGTTAAACTTTCAGTCAATTCTTAAGAGAGATAAAGAGCTTTACAGGGAGTTTATGAAAATAAAGTCTGCTAAGCAGCGAAGGCGACAGGTTTATCGGTTTATTGAAAGATATAATCAGCGGAATCCGTTTTATTCTGAATAAAAAACAATTATGTAAGCCGTTCCACTGGGTACGAAAAGAATATTATTCTGTCACTTCTTTTTTTGTTTCTCCGAATCTGAATGACAAACTAAAGCGAAGTGTATTCTCAAGCGGATTGCGTTGTTCAGTTGGAATCAGGTAAGAGAAATCAAGGCCAAAAGTACTGTATCGTAAACCGGCTCCCAGTGTAAAATATTTACGATTTCCTTTTAAAGCTGATTCAAAGAAATAGCCTACCCGGAATGCAAATTGCTTGTCATACCAATATTCGGCACCACCGGCAATATTAATTTCCTTAAGTTCTTCCTTAAACCCATCCGGAGCATCACTGAATGACTGGAACATTCCTGCAGCAACACCAACTTTCGGATCTTTACCATACAGAATGAGTTCATTGCCGACTGAGTCAGATGAATAAACAGGCGGAGTTGGAACTAAAAGTTTATTGAAGTCGAGGTTAAAGGCAAGTTCATTGAAATCATTTAGTTTGAGTTTTAATCCAGGTCCGAATCGCAGATTGATAGGAATAAAATCCTTGTCACCGGTTTCCGTGTAAGAAATTTTAGAACCGATATTGGTAATTGCCAGACCGGCAGTTAAAACGGCAGGCTTCTGACCCACTTCCACATCTTTTTGATAAAACACAGCAATGTCAGCAGCAACCGAATTCCCCGGTTTGGAAGTTACTCCACTGCCTGGGATAGGAATTCCACCGGTCAGGTTTGAATGGATATAACGCAAAGCAATCCCGCCAGAAAATTCTTCTCCGAGTTTACGGGCGTAAGCAACATCCAAAGCAAATTCACTCGGGTTAAAAGAGCCAATTGAACCACCGGTTGCATCTGTAAAATCAATTTGTCCTAGTGAGAAAAAACGGACTGAGCCACCAACTGCCTGATCGGGTTTGGGTTTATAATAACCCGTTGCATACGCCAGGTAAATGTCATTGACCAGTTGTCTTAACCAAGGAGTGTACGATACAGATCCAATTCCCTTACCATTGTAGAAAGCCATTTTAGCCGGATTCCAGTGAATTGCATGAGCATCGGGTTCTGTAGCGATGCCTGCATCACCCATACCGCCCTGTCTGGCATCCGGAGAAATCAGCAAAAACGGGACTGCTGTAGTAATAGTATTAAGCTGACCAAGAAGATTTGATTTATCCTGCTGAGCGTTCAAACCGGTGAAAACAAAGATGAAAAGGCTCAACAAAGCCCCTGTCTTACTGATGGTATTTCGCATGATTAAGTAGAATCAGATTTATAAGATTAAAACGGGATTGTAAACGATAAAAACAGGCTATTGTTGCATTATAAAGGGGGGCAAATATAAAAAGCCGGACGGAATGCGTTAATGATTATCGCAACAATACTAATTTCTCATATTTTTCGGCATATGCACCTTTGTCATTGCGTACCCTTAATCTGTAAATATAAACTCCACGGCCAATGTGGTCTCCGAATTCATCTTTACCATCCCATTCAATGCCATTGTTTCTAAAGCCTTCGCTTGTCACTCGTTGATTTAATGTTTTAACCAGTTTGCCGGTTATTGTAAATACCTGGATCTGTATATCCAGTCTGGCACCAGCCTGGTTATGCTCAAAATAAAATTGAGTATTTGTGGTAAACGGATTAGGATAGTTCAGTACATGTTTTAAAGCGATTTCGGCTGAAGAAGCAACAGTAAATTCAGTATAAGCATCGGAGGAATTGTTATAAATATCCCAGACTTTCAGCTTGACAGAATGATTTCCTTCACTGAGATCTTTAAGCTGGTAAATGATTTTTCCTTTTTGAAAATTATCAAGATCAGCTTCATAGAAGTCATTGAGAACATATACTGGATCAGATTCATTATCAAGCATGGCGGTAATGTCATGTCCGATGCCGTTCCCAACGGTATTTATACCGCTTTCATCAGCAACGATGGCATATATTACTGGGTTTTCATTAGTTACACCTCCAAATACAAACTGTTCATCATTCATATAAAGTTTCAGATCCGGGCTGGTATTATCAGTCAGTGCATTCTCATTAAGACCACCAATAATTATTTCATCATAAAATCCTGAGGCATCATCATTCCCATTCTGAGCATAAAAGCTGAGTCTTCCTTTTCCGAAGTTGTATGCAATATCTTTTGGAACAATAAAGGTGAAACTAAATGACCCCTTCACAACCCGTGCTTTACCTTTAAAGAGAATATTCTTTTGAAGTTCAAACGTACGCTGAGGGCTGCTTCCATCATTGCTGAGCGTTTTCATAACTGAAGCTTTATCATAAACCGTAGGATAAATAATGCCGTTAAAAGTGTTCATAACCGTTCCGTTATTTCTGACTTCACCTTTAAAGGTCACTTTAGATAATGCCCTGATGGTATCATTTACACCATTGAGTGGCTGGGCATTAATTTCTGTTGCAACAATATCATAATGTGGATAAGCAAGTCTTACAGCCGGATCTCCAAGCAGGGTAAAATTTCGTGCATTGTCATTCGGATAGTCTCGTTTAGAATTCAGATACACGTCTCCCAGTCTTGGCATCTCATTATTCACCGGTTCAAATAACCTGCGAAAAACAAATTTATTGAGAATGGCATTCTGATAAGCGTAAACTAACCGGGTGGTAGTATAAAGTCCAATACCACCACCATCACTTTTTAGCAGTACGTATTCCCCTGAAGAAGTCCGGGCTGGATCATCAAACCGGCTGAATTCACAGGTGGCTGTAATGAAAAGAGGCATCCGGTAAGAATTTTTCCAGCTGTTAATCATGCTATTATCCAGAATTTTTTCATGAGCCCAGCCTAATTCACCCCCATGACCAACATAGTTTATCAGCAATGCTCCTTTGTTTACCCTGTTATCAATTGCTGTATTCACATCCGGATATCGCTGTCCTCCGGCAGTTGAAATCTGCTGATAGGCATCCAGGTATATTTTGTCAATGTTAAAACGTTCTGAAAAGGAGTTTAGGTTTTTCATTAACGTATCGGACTGATCAATGTAAGCGCTTCCGTCTTCATCATCAGCAACAAAACAAACAATATTCCGCCAGTCACCTAAAGGAGTGTTCACTTCATTCTCAGCCACAGACATACTGGCAGCACCAGTCTGAACATAGCGGTAAATCTTATCTACCATTGAAGCTGCTTCGGCCTTTGATTTGGCAGGTAGCCTGCCAATTCCAATATCCAGAAGATCTGTATTACTGCCTGAAGGCCAGGCACCTTCACTATCATCCAGAAGTCCAAAAAAATCATCTGACTGGTATGAACCTAAAACAGATAAACTGTTTTCACTTTGATAAGTTGGAATGAAATTAGTATTAGCTGCACTTTCTGTTTTGTTATCATACGAGCCATCACCAAACAATAACAAGTACTTTGGGTAATCACCGTTACTGCGGTCATACATCATTTTTACAAAATCACGGATTGCCGGAACATCGTAAGTCCCGCCTGAGAATTCATTAAACACCTGGTTAATATCGACTACATGAACCGTTAGTCCTTCATGAGTCCGGTGTAAATCTGCCAAACGGTTAGCCTGGATAATAAACAACGGATGACTGACTATGATCATATCCGCAGGTCCTAATGCATGCAAGTTCTGATTTGGAACCATACCTTTCAGAACAGGCGTATAAGCAGCCTGATTCCTGAATAAGACAAACTCTCTCAGGTTGGTAGCATCTGCAGTGAATGATCCGGTTTGATCAACCGGTTGTTCGGCAACTTGATAGGGGTCAGTAACATCCCAGACCCGGTTAGTCGAGGTAAATCCCTGAATGATATACAGTGCCTGTGCATTTCCACCTATAAAAGCAGCTCTGTCACTAAAAGTAAATTGCGAACTGGAAACAGCCAATGTCCTGCGTGCATTGATCTCAATAAAGTCTAAATAACCGACTGATGACGGTGCAGCAGGATTATAGCTATAGGTGATGTCAAAGACTACTCCGCTTCCGGAAGTGTTAAAGTTTCCGGTACAGTTTTTCAGTTTGCCGTAATCTTCGTAAACCCCGTTACCAATGGTTGGCATCGTTGCCGTACAGACTTGCTGGCCTCCGGAGTTAACAAGGAAAGAATGAGCCATTGTTGACCTGGCCATAAAACCGATATTATACCATACCGGGCTGGAAGATACCAGGTTAGGAATATTGAAACTGAAGGATTGCGTGAGGTTGACATCAAACGTTTCACCATAAGCCTGTCTGCCTGATTTAATGTAGTTTTTCAGATTCTGTTCGTGGAAGGCGAGGTGGTCAACAGTTGTAACATTAAAATCACCGGGTTGAGGAGTCAGTAAAGGAGCAGGTTGAATTCGTTTTGCCGGGCCAGGCAGATCTGCTGTTACAAAATAAAAGTTATAATCTGAGTACAGGTGTTTACTGTGCTGATAGCGGCTGGTCAATGGATTGAAAACCCATCTGTCCGGTGATCTGCCGTAAAAAAGAATGTAATCGGAATTGTTGAAAATACCATCGGCTTCACCCACTACTTCAATTGCATTTTCAATAAGGTCGTCCGGTCTGGAAAGACTGTTTAATTCAGGTAACATTCCAATTCCGTTTCCAAAAATTCTGATATTTCGGGGATCCAATGAGGACATATCAAATCCCAATTGCCTGAGGGAATTATAATCAAGTTTATAAACGCCATCCTCCTTAACAGCAATTTTATACCAGGTTCCTGATGCCAGAACTGAGTTGGAAGCCCATGTATGAGATGAAGTTTTTAATCCCATTTTTTTACCTGTTGGCAACAGGCGGATACTGAAAGCAGTCAGTTTTTCAAAGCTGTTTCCCGATTTTCGTATTGGTAAAAAGGAAACAGTAATAAATGCTTTTTTTCGTGAAAGTCCTGTGGACACATGCATTTGGATTTCTGTAAATAATCGTTCGGGACTTCGGATAAGTGATGTTTCGTTCAACGGCTGAAAGACGGTATTCTCAAGTGAAGCAGTCAGTTCATTCAAACCATATTTTGCAGGAACGGGAAGGGTAATTGAGAAGGAGGGCAGATGGTTATTTGAAATTGAATAATAAGCACCTTCAAAATTAAGTACTTCAATGTGCTCCTCTTCATTTAACTGATAAGTTTTCGGTTGATTCCACTTTAATTCAAAGGATATCAGATCGGCAGAATCCTGTGCTTTAAGAACCAAATGCGTCAGGCAACAAAGAAGCAAAGTAAAAGCTGGAAAGATTATCAGTCTGATATGCATAGTTGAAAAATAAGAACCCAAATGTAAACAAGAATGAAGTCAGGGTTTAGCCAGAATCTCATTTTTATAATTGTTATTCAGAAAGGAACAATTATTTTTGTAAAAAAGATTAAAAAGGGAGTTTATAACCAAACGGTTGATCCGGAAAATTATTGTAAGAAAATGGCTTTTTTTGAAACCTATCTTTCTTTCTGCGTATAAGTTTTCCAAACACCGGAACCGAGTATGAAAAAATTATTTACAGTGTTAATGGTTACGTTGTGCCTGAATTCTTTTGCACAAGATCCGCTTTTTACACAATTTTACGCTAATCCCATTTACATTAACCCTGCATTTGCAGGATCTGTTCGATGTCCCAGGGTCAATATGAATTACCGCAATCAATGGCCGGCCCTAGCCAAAACCTATATTACTTACAATGCTTCTTATGATCAGCATGTCGATTTATTGAATGGCGGAATTGGCCTTAATATTTTGAATGATAAAGCGGGTGAGGGTACTATTTCAACAACCAATATTGCCGGTATTTATGCTTACCAGTTAAATATTTCCAGAGATTTCTCTATTCGGTTAGGACTTCAGGCAACTTATGTTCAGAAAAAGCTGGATTGGGATAAACTAACTTTTGGTGATATGATTGACCCTCGCTACGGATATATCTATGCAACTCAGGAATCCCGTCCAAACGAAAGCCGCTCCTTTGCTGATTTCTCAAGTGGTATTCTTTTTTATACAAGTTCATTGTATGGAGGGGTTGCAGTGCATCACTTAACAGAACCTGATGAAGCTTTTATTGTACAGGGTACCAGTGAGTTACCAATGAAAATAACAGCTCATGCCGGAGCCATGATTCCATTGGGCAATACCGGGAGTTACAGATTCTCAGCAAACAGAGATAACGGCTCTTTCCTGTCTCCCAATGCCATTTTTCAGCAACAGGCCGGATTTAACTACCTGAATCTGGGAGCATATATTCTTCATTCACCAATTATCGGAGGACTGTGGTTCAGATGCAACCTTACAGACGGGCTTTCAGCTGAATCAGCAATTGCCCTGATTGGAATTCAAAAGGGTATATTCAAGTTCGGATATAGTTATGATGTCACAATATCCAAACTGACCAATAACACTACAGCAGGATCACATGAAATCAGTTTCGGAATGCAATTTGAATGCAGGCCAAAAAAGAAGCGGTTCCGTACAATAAGCTGCCCTGCATTTTAGTTTTGTTAATTCCGATTGAGAAGTATAAATTTGCTCACCATTTAAAAAAAAACAGGGAAAAAGCATGAAAAAATCTATTCTTTTCAGTTCCTTACTGTCGGCAGGATTATTTCTTTCTACATCCTGCTCAAAGGAAAAATCAGCCGTAACCGGATGGGAATACAATAATGAAAAAAACGGAGGATTTGAAGTCGTGCCATACACTGAACAGGAAACAGGCCCTGGTCTAATCCTGATTGAAGGTGGCACCTTTACCATGGGCAGAACCGAGCAGGATATCGCAATTGACTGGAATAATATTCCAAGAAGGATAACTGTTTCGTCTTTTTATATGGATGAGACTGAAATTGCCAACGTTCATTATCTTGAGTACCTCTATTGGTTAGACCGAGTTTTCGGAACTGATTATCCGGAAGTTTACCGAAAAGCGTTACCAGACACACTGGTTTGGCGTTCAAAACTAGCTTATCTTGAGCCATTGGTTGAAAACTACCTTCGCCATCCGGCATATCAGCAGTATCCCGTAGTTGGAGTAAACTGGCTTCAAGCTAATGACTTTGCAGCTTGGCGAACCGACCGGGTGAATGAAGCAATTTTAATTCGTGAAGGAATCTTACGGGTGAATCCAGCTCAGGTGAATGAAGACAATTTTAATACCGATGCCTATCTTGCCGGTCAGTATGAAGGCCTGGTAAAAAGTGATTTACATGATTATAATCCTAACCGGGATACCCGTAAAGTCCGGATGGAAGACGGAATCTTCTTACCCCGCTACCGCCTGCCCACCGAAGCAGAATGGGAATATGCTGCTTTAGCTCAGATCGGTAATACAGTTTATGAAAGGGTAACAAATAGAAAGGAATATCCCTGGAATGGACATATTGTTCGGGATGCATCAGAAAAACATAAAGGTGAAATGCTGGCTAACTTTAAGCGGGGCAGAGGTGATAACATGGGAACTGCCGGTTTCCTGAATGATAATGCTGACATTACTTCTCCGGTTTTAAATTACATTCCGAATGATTACGGATTGTATAACATGGGTGGTAATGTAGCTGAATGGGTTGCTGATGTTTACCGCGAACTTTCACCTGAAGATAAGGATGATTTTAATTCTTACCGTGGTAATGTGTTCAAAACCCAGTTAACTGATGAGGAAGGTCAGATTGCTGAAAAAGACAGCCTGGGAAGAATTATGTACCGCGATGTTACTGAACAGGAAAATGAAGGACGCAGAAATTACCGGATTGCTGACAACCGTAATTTCCTTGATGGCGATGAACCCGATAACATTGTTTACAATTATGGGAATTTTTCGATGGTTGATAATCATGCCCGTATTTATAAGGGTGGTTCATGGAAAGATCGTGCATACTGGATGTCGCCCGGTACTAAACGTTTTCTTGATGAAAGACTCTCAACCGATTATATCGGATTCCGCTGCGCTATGGCCAGAGTGGGAAGCCCGCTTGGATTTGTTCAGAAAAAGAGAAAAACAAAATAATTCAGTTAAGAACTTTAAGACACGCCTCAGCCATTAAACACTGGGGCGTTTTTATTTTTACAACCGGATGCTGATTGAAAAAATTTATTCCTCCTGGAACGAATGTGAGCGAAAGTTGACTACCGATAGCAGAAAAATTATTCCTGGTGGAATCTTTTTTGCTTTGCGGGGTGAACAGTTCAACGGAAATGAGTTTGCAAAGGAAGCACTTGACAAAGGGGCAGCTTATGCCATCATTGATGATGAAAAATTTGCAGTCAGTAAAAAGACAATCCTGGTTCCTGATACCTTAACAGCTTTACAGGAGCTGGCAACCTATCACCGGCTTACATTAAAAAACACCAGGTTTATTGCCTTAACCGGGAGCAATGGTAAAACGACTACAAAGGAACTGATCAGGAGTGTTCTGTCAATGAAATTTAAGGTTTGTGCAACAAGAGGAAATCTGAATAATCATATCGGAGTCCCGTTAACCCTTCTTAATGTATTCGGGAATGATGCATTTGCTGTAATTGAAATGGGGGCTAATCATCAGCTTGAAATTGCTGAACTATGTAAAATCGTCTTGCCTGATTTTGGAATCGTAACGAATATCGGGAAAGCACATCTTGAAGGCTTTGGCGGATTTGAAGGAGTGATTAAAGGAAAGGGAGAAATGTACGACTTCCTGAAAGAGCATCACCGGAGTATTTTTTTGCATGCTGATAATTCCATTCTCCTGAATCGGTGCGGTAACTATGATAAGCTGATTACCTATGGAACTTCTGAGAAATACTTTTGTTGCGGTTCCTATACTCTGAAAGACGATTGTATCCGGCTGACCTGGAAGACCCAATCCGGTTCGGGCATTGCTCAGTCAAATTTATCAGGAGAATATAATTTTGAAAATCTACTTGCAGCAGCGTGTATTGGCAGTTATTTTAATCTTACTGAAACAGAAATTAAAATCGGAATTGAATCCTATCAACCTGATAATCAGCGGTCACAAATTCTACGGACTAGGAATTCGGTTTTAATCCTGGATTATTACAATGCAAATCCGACAAGTATGACAGCGGCTATTAAAAACCTGGCAGATAATTTCAGCGGGAAAAGGGTAGCTGTACTTGGTGACATGCTGGAGCTTGGAAATCATTCGGAAGAAGAGCACCGCAATATTATTCAACTTCTCAGCCAGAGCAGTATTGATGACGTGATTCTGGTCGGTAATCATTTTATGAAACTGAAATCGTTACTTTCAAAAGGACATTTTTTCAGCACTTCAGAAAGCGCTGCCGAATACCTTAAAAAACACAAACCTGTTAACTCAACGGTTTTGATAAAAGGTTCCAGAGGCTCCCGAATGGAAATTGCCGCTGAAGTATTGGTTGCTGGGTAACTAATATTTCGGATTCGTATTCTCTGGATATCGCGTTAAATACAATTCTTTTACCAAGGTAATTAAGGATGACTGGAGTTCAGCAATGTTTTCTTTTTTCAGAGCAGAAATAAAAACTACCGGATAACCCAGTTTGCTCATCCATGATTTACGGAAAACTGCTAACACTTCTTCACGGGGTTGATCATCTTCTTCCCAGCGGAAGGCATCCGCTTTATTCATTACAAGAATGGTGGGTTTACCGGCTGCGCCAAGTTCGGCCAATGTTTCATTTACAACCCCGATATGTTCTTCAAAGTTGGGATGTGAAAGATCTGTAACATGAAGCAAAATGTCAGCTTCCCGGACTTCATCCAGTGTAGATTTAAAGGATTCGACCAGATGATGAGGTAGTTTACGGATAAACCCTACAGTGTCTGCAAGTAAAAAAGGCCTCTCATCAATTACTACTTTTCTGACAGTTGTGTCAAGCGTTGCAAAAAGTTTGTTTTCAGCAAAGACATCAGCTTTACTAAGTACGTTCATGAGTGTACTTTTACCGGCATTGGTGTAACCGACCAGAGCAACCCGGATGAGTTCATTTCTTTTTTTTCGTTGAACCGCGGTTTGCCGGGCAATGGTTTCGAGTTCTTCTTTCAGTTTGCTGAGCTTATCCCGTATAACCCGCCTGTCGGTTTCAATTTCTTTTTCGCCTGGTCCGCGGGTTCCGATGCCACCTTGCTGTTTTTCAAGGTGTGTCCACATTCTGGTCAGTCTTGGCAGCAGATACTGGTACTGTGCCAATTCAACCTGAACCCTTGACCGGGCAGTTCGTGCACGTTTGGCAAAAATATCAAGTATCAGGTTGGTTCGGTCAATGATCCGGATGTGGACTGCTTTTTCGAGATTGCGAATTTGAGAAGGTGACAGTTCATCATCAAAAATTGCCAGATTAATCCCGTTAGCTTTTATAAAGGCTCCAATTTCTTCAAGTTTTCCTTGCCCGATATAGAACCTTGGATCGGGATGGTACAGCCGTTGCAGAAATTTCTTTTTTGTAACGGCTCCTGCGGTATGTGCCAGAAACTCAAGTTCATCAATGTATTCCTGGACCTGACGCAGATCTTCACCTTTTGAAATAACACCAATTAGAATTGCCTGCTCGGGCTTTTTCAGTGAATAATCAACCTGATGTTTCGCCATCAGTGTTTCATATTCTGGACGTATCCGGCAACTGCCTGAATCTGTTCTTCAGTCAGCAGTTTTTTATAAGCCATCATGCTGTTTTTCCCGTTTCTGATAACCCGGATTTGTTCTTCAGCAGTTAATTGTGACTTTGTCAGATCTTTTGCACCGCTTAACATTCTTTTCCCATCCATACCATGACAGGATGCACAGTTATTTTCAAATATGGTCTGACCTAATTCTATTCCTGATTTGCCGGCAAGTTCACCTTTAATTTCCTTTTTAAAAACAGGACTTTTCATTTCTGAAATTCCATAAATATAGACAAGCATCATTAAGGAAAGCACAACCAGGATTTTATTTTTCTTTTTAAAAGCAACGATTGACAGCGGGATAACACAAATCAGCACAATTATTTTAACCCAAAACCAGGCTCCGATTAATCCTGAATAGATGGTCAGGTAGATACCGGTTAATAAGAAAGCAACACTGATTATTCTGTCAGCTAATTGAGTTCTTTTAGTGAAACTGGCAAGAGCCGAGTCTGCATTTGCTAGCAACAGGATGGTTTTAACGAGAAAAAGAACAACAAAAAGGATTACACTGAGTGAGTGTGTGTGTAACATTCCGGTGAACATAAAGCGTAGAGTTTAGATGCAAACGTAAGTAACAAAATTTGAACAGATTTAGTCAGAGTCTGAAAGAATTTTTTTTAAACTTTTGATTCATGCTATAACAGCTAAATGACCGGTTTGTTTTTTTTGAAATCCGGCAGGCTATCAAGAAATTGAATTTGAGGTTGTGATAAATCGCAACAATAATGTTCAATCCCATTGGTAAGAACCAGGTAAGGTGCTTGATGAGTGATGTTGTACCGGGCAGCCTGCATCAGTGTGTCTTTTGAAATGTGAATATGAGGAGCTTTGCATTCGACAATCATCCAGGGTTTGCCATGTAAATCATAAATTACCAGATCTGTACGCTTCGTTCCTGAGACAATTTTTACTCCTTTTTCAATACTCATTAGGGAAGCCGGATAAGTTTTAACTTCTATAAGAAAGCGGATAAAATGCTGCCGGACCCATTCTTCAGGAGTCAGTAAAACAAATCGTTTTCTAAGACAGTCGAAAATTTGTTTCTTTTGCCTGAACGCACGGATGCTAAATTCAAATTTCGGAAGATTGAGTTCAGTATATGGCATTACAGAATCAGAGCAATAGTAATGAAAAACAAAATTGAAATTACAGAAAACTGGCTTCCCCGATATACCGGTACAACCCTGAAGGATTTTGGTAAATACATTTTACTGACCAACTTTGGAAATTATATTAAAATGTTTTCCGAAATTCATCGGGTTCCGGTAAAGGGATTTGATAAAGCAATGCCCAGTGCGACTGCCGGAAACATTACAATGATTAATTTCGGAATGGGCAGTGCCAATGCCGCTACTATTATGGATTTGCTCGGTGCAGTTGAACCCAAAGCCTGTTTGTTCCTGGGGAAATGCGGAGGGTTGAAGAGGAAGAATAAATTGGGTGATTTGATTCTTCCAATTGCAGCAATTAGGGGAGAAGGAACTTCCGATGATTATATGCCAAAAGAGGTGCCGGCTCTTCCTGCATTCAGCCTCCAGAAAGCCGTATCAACAACAATCCGGAATCATAAATGTGATTACTGGACGGGTACCGTTTATACTACCAACCGAAGAGTTTGGGAACATGATAATGAGTTTAAAAAATATCTCCGGAAAATCAGAGTCATGGGAATTGATATGGAAACGGCAACTCTTTTTATAACCGGCTTTATCAATGAAATTCCGACTGGAGCCTTGCTGCTCGTATCTGATCAACCTATGATCTCAGAAGGCGTGAAAACAAGTAAAAGTGATGCATTGGTTACTAAAAATTTTGCAGAGCGGCACCTCAGAATAGGAATTGATGCATTACACGAATTGATTAATAATGGACTAACGGTAAAACATCTCCGTTTCTAATGTCATTTGAGAAAATTATTTCAGAATTTAAAGGGAAAAACTATGCTCCGGTTTACCTGTTGCATGGCGAAGAGCCTTTCTTTATTGACCAGATTGCTTCTTATATCGAGCATCATTGCCTGGAGGAAAGTGAGCAGGAATTTAACCAGACGGTACTCTATGGGAAGGATATAGATTTACTCGCTTTGATCAGTATGGCCAAAAGGTATCCCATGATGGCCGAAAGACAGGTAATCATTGTTCGTGAAGCACAGGAAATCAGAAATCTGTTTAAGAAAGATGAGAACGAGAGCTCAGGTAAGAATCCGTTGCTTGATTATATGACTTCACCACAGCGGTCAACAGTTTTGGTATTGTGTTATAAATATAAGACTGCAGATAGCCGTACAAAGCTGGTTAAGGCTATTGCCAGAAACGGAGTCGTATTTAAGTCAGACAAGTTGTATGATGATAAAATTCCGTCTTGGATAGCTGATTACACATTAAAAGCCGGAGCCAAAATAACGGGTAATGCAGCAATTCTTCTGGCAGAACATATTGGGAATGATTTATCTCGAATTGCCAGGGAAGTAGATAAGCTGTGCATCAATCTCGGGAATAAAAACACGATTGATGAAGATATGATTGAAATGTATGTTGGCATCAGTAAAGAATATAATGTGTTTGAACTTCAAAAAGCATTAGGCCGTAAGGATGTTCTGGCTGCCAATCGCATAATAAACTATTTTGCTGCCAATCAGCGAAATAATCCAATGGTGATGGTGCTTGCTGTTCTGCATGGTTACTTTGTCAGGTTAATGAAGTATCATACCAGCGGGCTGAAAGACAGTAAATCACTGAGCGAATCGCTGGGAGTGAATCCGTATTTTCTGAAAGACTATGCAACTGCTGCCCGGTATTACAGTCCTAAAAAGCTAGTCGCAATTTTCAATGATCTGGCTGAATATGATTTAAGGTCCAAAGGACTTAACAGTGAAGCAACAGAAGATGGTGAATTGATGAAAGAATTGATTTTTAAAATCATGCACTAACCGGTTTGGGTTATGCTGATATAACGATATGAAAGACTACAATATCGGGGAAGGCCTGTTTTATTCAATAAACTGATTAGTCCAGACCCCACATTCTGCGAAGTTCCTTATTTGTCTCAGTCTCCTGCATTTCTTTAGTTCGTTTTTCAATGTACTCTTTCAGTGAAGTAAATTTTCCATCAAGTGCCGTATCAGAAGTATTTTCAGCAGCTCTTTTTTCACAGCTTTTTGAAAGTTCGTTTAGTACCTGATATGCAGAAAGCCTGATCCACCAGGTTCTGCCTTTTTGAGCAACCTCAAAAATCGTTGGTAAACCTGTTTCAATGGTCAATGGCTTACAACGAGTCAGAAACTTACCATAGTTGAGTAATCCCTGGTAGCGTTCAAATCCCGACAAATCGTCATAAGTCTGAATCATAAAATTATTATTGCTGTCATTTCCATACATACTTAAAATATTAAATGCAATTACTCGCAGATATTTGTTTGCTGAAGTTTGAAAGTCGGAAGCCAGTAAACAGGCATGGTCCGAATCCTTATCACCAATTGCCATGATTGAAGTTTCGATAACATTATAAGAAGAGTCATGAACAGACCGCTCAAGCAATGATTTTAATTCCAGGTATTCATAATTCTTGTTCAACATGTTGATTGCAGCGGCTCTTACATTGGCCTGTTCATCTTTTTCAGCCAGGTTCAATAAAATAGTTTTCACCTGCTGCCGGGTTGCTCCATCTTGGGCTAAGGGGCCACAACTCTTAATGGCTAAAACCCTAAGCTGCCAGAATTTATCATTCAATGCACTGATTAAAGCTGCAGCCTGCGGAGTTGCTGCTTTAATATTCTTACTGATTTTCTGCAATGCTTCCAGCCGGTCCATGTACAATGGGCCATGCTTATAAAGCGCAATCCATTCAAAGTTGTCTTTCTTGTCTGTCTTTTCGCACAACAGGTATTTATCAGCATCAACATTAACTAAATAAGGTTTAGAAGAGCAAGGGAATGAAAATTCACCAACAAGTGAGTTGAGTTCAACCGGATACCTCATTTTCCCCTCAGCAGTATAGATTTCTATTGTAAACGGAAGCCGGTAAAGAATGTATTTCCCGGTATCCTGAACCTGTTTAACGATGACTTTTTGAATCTGACTTTCCTCGTTCCATTCATATGAAATAATTAATTCGGGATGTCCATGGTTAAAAAACCACTGATTAAAGAACCAGTTCAGGTCTTTGCCGGTTACTTCTTCAAATGCAAGTCGGAGGTTATGAGCTTCAACTGGTTGAAACCGGTTCTGAGTCAGATACAGTTTCAGTGATTTAAAAAAGGCATCATCACCAACAAGATTCCTGAGCATGTGCAGAATTCGCGCGCCCTTCTGATATGTAACCACATCAAACATGTCTTCAGGGTCTTCATAATTGAACCGGATGAGATCCTTGAGCGGGGCCCGTGGCTGATTCTTATAACTTTGTAAACTCTGGTTTAATTCATAATCAGCATAATCACGGCCATACTTATATTCATCCCATAGGTATTCTCCATACGTTGCAAAAGCTTCGTTTAGCGGAACATTGCTCCATGATTCACAAGTTACTAAGTCTCCGAACCATTGATGAAATAATTCATGGGAAATCACTGATTCAGAATTGCCATCAAGAAGTGACCGGGCATCGGTCTGCAAAAACTCACCATGAACCGTAGCGGTTGTATTTTCCATGGCCCCTGACACGTAATCGCGAACAACCACCTGTGCGTATTTTGCCCAGGGAAAATCAACACCCACTTTGGTTGAAAAAAATTCAATCATTTCAGGAGTATTGCCAAAAATAGCTCTTGCATAAGGAGCATATTCGGGTTCAACAAAATAATCAACACTGATGTTACGCCACTTGTCTCTAATTACAGTATAGTTGCCGATTGCCATCATAACTAGATAAGGAGCATGGGGAAGATCCTGTTTCCAGTAGTCTGTTCTGGTTCCTTCTTTACTATTGATTACTGAACTGACAAGCAACCCGTTCGATAGTGTGACATAGGATGTATCTACTGTAATATATAATTCCTGGGTCATTCGTTCATTGGGTGAATCAATTGTAGGAAACCAGACGGAATTACTCTGGGTTTCTCCCTGGGTCCAGATTTGTTTTGGCTTTTTAGGATCACTTCCGTCAGCGTTTATAAAATACAATCCCTTATCAGAAGAGATGGCTGCACTGCCTCCGACATTTTTCAGTTCATCAGGCCTGGCTACATAATCAATAAATATTTTATAGGTCTCATCATTTTTATAAGTCTTGTCAAGAGAAATAATCAGACTGTCGTTTTTATAATCAAATTTTAACTGCTGCTTTTTAAGTCCCTGAATCAGACTTACTTCTTTAATTTCCATTCCACGTGCATTCAGGTAAAGGGTATTCTGAGGATAGAAGTATGGTTTGATGCTGAGCGTTGACTCACCATAAAGATATTTTTTGTCCCAGTCGAAGCTGACACGAAGTTCCATATGAAGGATATCGCTAAGCCTGTCATTAGAGGCCCGATACACAGGATGCTCGGCAATTTTCTGATTTTGTAATTTCTCTACGTTAACCGGTGGAAGATTAACCGTTACTGTTTTCTGGGCAGGCTTGCATGACCAGATCAGGGTAACAAGAAGAAGAATTGAGAATGGTTTCATTGTTCTGAAGAGTAAGTATGAATTAACTGGTAATTAGAGCAGATTGTTTTTAATAGGCTGTAAAAATATAAGGTGCCAGGGTATTAATGATTTGGAAAGGATAATCCCAAATTCCTGCAATCAGAATTCCTGCAATAAAAATGACAGCTGCTGTGTTGAATGCTTTATCACACTTAATATTTGGAATCGGTGAATCATGCTGATCCATAAACATCACACGGATTACCCGCAGGTAATAATACAATGACAGTACAATGTTAAGTGCTGCAATGGTAATTAGAACAAAATTTCCTTTTCCGGCACCGGCTGCCAGCAGAAAAAATTTACCAAAGAATCCGGCAGTTGGTGGAATTCCAGCCAGTGAAAAAAGTGATAATGCCATGATCCATGCAAGGCTTGGGTTGGTTTTTGCCAGGCCACGGTAGTCATTGATATTTTCTTTTCCTGATGCAGCAGAAATCAGTCCGACCACTGCAAAAGCAGCCAGGTTTGAAAAAACATAAATAAAAATAAAATAAGTGGCAGATGAAATTCCAAGCTGATTATATCCGCTCAGACCTACAAGGATAAATCCCACCTGGGCAATGGAAGAAAATGCCAGAAAACGCTTCAGGTTCTGTTGACGGATTGCGAAGAGGTTACCAATCGTCATAGTAACAACTGCAGTAATAAAAAGGGTGTTATAGCCAGTATTCTCTATCTGGCGGAATACAGTATATAAGATGGTGGTAAAAATGAATACCATGGCTCCTTTGGAAACTACCGACAGATATGCAGTAATAGCAACCGGTGAGCCTTCATAAACATCAGCAGTCCAGAGGTGAAACGGAATCACAGAAAGTTTAAAGGCAAATCCGGCAAATACCAGTATGAATCCAAAGACCTGAAGTGGGTGTCCCGTCAGGTTGAATGACAATTCAGTGAATGATATGGTTCCGGTCGTTCCATAAATAAACGAAATTCCTAACAGCAATACAGCTGAAGCCAATGCTGATAACAAAATCATTTTCATCCCTGCTTCGGAAGATTGCTTTTTTTCTAAATCAAAATTACAGAGTGCTGCCAGCGGAATCGTTGCTAATTCAAGAGAAAGATAGAACATCAGAAAATTGCCCGAGGAAAGCATGAAGAACATACCTAGCAGCGTAGTTAGCAACAAGATGAAAAACTCAGGTACATGATGATGATGTTTAAGCCAGCTCCAGGAAGAAAGTACAATCAGAAGTGTTGCCAGGTTCAGGATGTTCTTCTGAATGGAAATGAATTCATTGGTATGAAACATGTTGCCGAAAACAGAGCCATAGCTGTTTCCAAAAAAACCTGCAAGAAAATTAACAGCCAGCAGCACGCAGGTAATCAGGAAGAATTGGTGGTTACTGATTTCTTTCAACAGTTTGATTAAAATAAAAATCAGCAGCAGAGCTGTCAGGAGGAGTTCATGTTTGAGAAGGAGGAGCGAATTCACCGGTAGATATCAGACTTAGGGCTAAACTCAGGGTTAACAATTGTATATACAGGTTCGGCTGCTTCCGGAACAAATATGCATGATGATCTTCTTATTATTTTCATCAGTTTCCTGAAATTAACTGTTCAAAAATAATAGCTGCATCAGGACTTACCAGGTTATTTAACCAGAACGGGGCAGTTCCAACAACAATAATCCCTGCAGCCAGCATTATAGCTGCAATTCGTTCATTCCATGTTGCATCTTTCAGAGACGATTTGTGTTTTTCATCGCTTAATGCAGCCGGCAAGGGTCCCATTGCAACTCTCCCCATAGCCCGAAGAATATACACAGCCGTTACCACAATAGATGCACAGGCAACAATGGTTGAGATCCTGTAAAAGGCACCCGGGTTTTGCCATGATCCCATGAATATAGTCATCTCGGCAACAAAACCACTGAGACCGGGTAACCCCAGTGAAGTAAAACCGGCAAGGAAGAGCATGGTGCAGATAAAAGGCATGCTTTTAATCAGCCCGCCCATTTGCCTGACAACACGCGTATGTGTTCGTTCATAAATCATTCCGATAACAGCAAAAAACAAAGCTGTCATTAGTCCATGCGATACCATTTGCATCACTGCACCCGTAATAGCTGTCTTAGTTAGCATCCCGATGCCAAGCAATACAAAACCACAATGGGAAACAGAAGAGTAGGCATTGATGTATTTTAAGTCCGTTTGCATGACAGTGGCAAAAGCTCCATAAATAATTCCGATGGTTGCCAAAGCAATAATGTATGGTGCATAAACGGAAGCAGCTTCGGGCATCAGGTAAGTAGCAACTCTCAGGCAACCGTAGCCTCCCAGTTTCATTGAAATGCCGGCAAGAAACATTGATCCGGCTGTAGGTGCTGAACTGTGACCGTCAGGTACCCAGGAGTAAAACGGAAAAATGGCAGTAAAGACTCCGAATCCAATAAACAGAAATGGGAAAAACATTATTTGTGTTTCAACTGGAAGTTTGATTTGGCTGATCCGGATAAGATCAAAAGCCTTCAATCCTGAGTGAAAATACATTCCCAAAATTCCAACAAGAATCAGTGCTGAAGCACCCATGAGCATAATTGCTAACTTATTGGCGCTGTATTCCTTTTTACCACTCCCCCAGATACCAATAAGCAGGTATTTTGGAATTACAGCAACTTCTAGGAAAAAGAAAATCAGAAACAGATCAACTGAAATAAAAAAGCCGTAAGCACCGGCACCGAGTAGCTGTAGCAAAATCAAAAACTCTTGAGTCATGTATCCGATATTCCATGAAACCAATACTCCGGCTGTGACAACCAGCGCAGTCAGGATAATCATGGCAACTGAAATACCGTCAATTCCAATATGAAATGTAATCCCGGCTGACTGAAACCAGTTGAGCTGTTGTTCAAAAAGCATCATTGATATGTTTCCGGATGCCCGTTCAGTCTGGAAGGCAAACAAGAGCATTAATGAAAAGACCAGTTGGGCTGCACTGAACAATAGAGAGACCCATTTTGCCTGAGTGTTGTTTTTAACAAACAACGTTAATAGGATCGCAACTGAAGGCAGCAGCAGTAGCAGCAGTAAATTCATTCGGAACAAATATCAGTTAATCCGGTTAAATAAAAATGATTTGCAGGGTTCTGGTTAATCATAATTTTATCATTAGTTAACCCATTCCATACATCACGACAACAGCCAGGATTAGGATTCCGGCAATAAACCAGAACACATACTGATGAACCTGGCCACTTTGCATTTCCCTGATTCCTTCTGAAGCAGTTTTTGCAGCCTTGCCCGACATGTTTACTGAACCATCTACAACTTGACGGTCAATCCAGGCAGAGGGATAAGCAATCAGCCGATGAATGGAATGGTTGACCATAGTATAGAATTCATCTATATAAAATTTATGGTATGAAAGGGTGTACAGGTGTTTAATTCTTTCTGCGATTCTGTCGGGTCGCAGATTCTTCGCCTTGTATAAATAGAAGGCAAAACCTGTTCCGGTCAGAGCGGATGCAACAGGCAGAATTGAGAAATCATAATGTAAAGAAGTATTGAAAGGAATGCCATTTGCCGAAACAAACCTACTAAAAGGAATAAATCCGCTTAAGGCAGCACCGCCAGCAAGCAGGATAAGAGCAAGCAGCATTACAAATTCTGCTTCATGGTGCGTAGCTTTTGATGACACTTGCTGAGTGGGTGAATACCAGAAAATATGAAAATAAAGCCGGAACATATAAAATGCGGTAATGCCTGAAGTTAACAATGCAAGTAAGAAAACAGATACATTGAAATGATAGGTTGCCAGAAGAATTTCTTCCTTACTGAAAAAACCACTCAATGGCGGAATTCCGGCAATGGCCAGGCAGGCAACCAAAAAAGTGATATGAGTGATCGGGAGTAGTTTCCTTAATCCGCCCATTGCTTTTATCTCATTGCTGTGAACATGGTGAATGATTACACCTGCTGCAAGAAACAACAGTGCTTTAAAAAAAGCATGGGTGAATAAATGAAACATGGAAGCTGTAAATCCGTTTTGTGAATCCATTCCCCAGCGTGCTACCCCAAGTGAAAACATCATATAGCCGATTTGTGACATAGTGGAGTAAGCAAGAACACGTTTAATATCGGTCTGAGTACAGGCAATGAGAGCAGCCAGTATAGCCGAAAGAACACCAATGACCATGACAAGATCAAGAGCAGCCGGGCATGATATTGCAAATACCGGAAATAACCGGGCAACAAGGTAAACTCCGGCAACTACCATGGTAGCTGCATGAATCAGTGCCGAAACTGGAGTCGGGCCTTCCATCGCATCAGGCAGCCAGATGTGCATCGGAAACATGGCAGACTTACCTACTCCTCCCATAAAAACCAGCACCAATCCCCAGGTTAATGCACTAGCTCCCAGAAAGGTTGTTGTTGATGCATGAATCAGAAATTCAGATTCGGGATGGGTAAGGCGTTCTATCAGCACCCTGAAATCCAGAGTATGAGCTTCAAATGCCAATATGAGAATTCCAATTAAGAAACCAAGATCAGCAAAACGAGTTACAATAAATGCTTTACGCGATGCTTTGACTGCTGACGGACGATCATAATAAAACCCGATCAGCAGGAAGGAACTGATGCCAACCAGTTCCCAGAAAATATAAATCTGAAAAATGTTGGATGACAGAACCAGTGCCAGCATTGAAAATGTAAACAGCCCCAGATAAGAAAAGAAAGAAGCATAGCGATCCTCGCCTTTCATATAGGAGATGCTGTAAAGATGAACCATCAGTGACACTACAGTTACGACAATCAGCATCATCACTGAAATCGGGTCAATCAGAATACCCATATCAATAGACAAAGAAGGTGAGAATTCAAGCCACTTGTACTGAAGCGGGACAAGGGTCTGGTAGATTCCCTCAACCTTGCCGGAAACAAAGAAGTAGGTGTAAGCAACCGAAAGTGAGAGAGCTGTTGAAACAGCCATCAGTAGCGTTGCGATAATTCCTGCTAACGGCTTTAATTGCCTGCCAAATAGTCCAAGAAGAAGGAATGAGATAAATGGCAGAAGTGGGATGCACACGAAAGGATTCATATTCATTCAGCTGTCAGTAACTCATTGTCTGGTCTCCGGAACCTTGGTCAGAAGTAGTTAAAATAAGGCTGTAAGGATACTAATAAAACAGAAAACAGAAAAGCAGCGTATCCCTTTTTTCAGAAAGACCGGAGAATCTGCAGTCGGTTGCAATGGGAATTTGTAATGGAGTAGTAAAGAAAATTTAATTGTTTCAGATACCCGGTACCGAGTGTTGTTTTATTGTGCTTATTCGGATCGAACAGATGCTGGCTTAGTAATCTGAAGATTTCCGGGTAAATCCTCTGAAAGAACAGCCAAGGGCTGCAGCCCGGTGAATTTTGTTCTCTCCAAACCGAAGCTTCAATCTGTCCATTGCCTGATACAAGTTGATGATTTCCTCGCTGTCTTCAAACAGGTTAATCTGTTGGCCACCTCCTACCAGGTGGCTGAATCTTATCCCGATTAGCCGGATCAGCAGCCTGCGGTTAAACAGTTTGTCAAAAAGCTCTTTTACATGACCGATGATAATGTGATCACCGGCAGTGTAAGGGATACGGCATTGCATGGTGTGCGTATCAAAGTTACTGTAACGGATTTTTATAGCCACGCAGGCAGTAAGCTTATGTTCACTGCGCAGCCTGAAGCAAAGCTTTTCAGTCATTGCAACCAGCATGTGCTTCAGGTATTGAACATCAATAGTGTCCTGGTCAAAGGTTTCTTCAGTACTCATACTCTTCTGTTCATGGTAAGCTTCAACAGGTGAGTTGTCAATACCATTGGCTTTTTTCCAGATGCTGACTCCGTTCTCACCTAAGACATTTTCCATGAGTTCAACAGGTATTTCCTGCAGTGTTTTTACTTTTTCTACTCCCATACTTCTCAGCAGGGTGTAGGTTTTTTCACCTACCATCGGGATTTTCTGAACAGACAACGGAGCCAGAAAAGCTTTCTCTTCTCCGCTGTTTACCTTCAATTGGTTATTGGGTTTTGCTTCATCAGTAGCTACCTTACTGACTGTTTTGTTAACACTCATTCCGAAAGAAATAGGAAGACCTGTTTCACGGATGATACGTTGCCTGAGTTCGGTAGCATGTTTGTAGCATCCAAAGAAGCGATCCATCCCGGTGAGGTCAATATAAAACTCATCAATACTGCTGCGTTCATACAATGGGACACATCCACTGATAATTTCACTTACCATATCAGAGTGTTTACTGTACTGGTCATAATCACCCCGGATAAAAACCGCCTCGGGGCAGAGCCGCTTTGCCAGCCGGACAGGCATAGCTGAGTGAACTCCAAACCTGCGGGTTTCATAACTGCAGGCTGCAACGACTCCGCGCTCCCCACCTCCCACGATGACAGGTTTGTTATTCAGCTCCGGATGCAGTAACCGTGAAACCGATACAAAAAAACAATCCAGATCCATGTGAACAACCGTTCTTGGTATAATCCGGTCCATGATTATAATACAATCATACAAGAAGCAGTAATATAATCATAATTAAATATTCTCCGCATTCGTAAATAAAATTTGAATAAAAAACAGAAGAGTAAAGGATGAACTCTTCATTTCATGACTTGATCGGATATTCCGGTGATGGAGAGCTATAGAAAATCTGACAGCCGGACTTACACCAGGTTGCTGCTGAATGACTGTGAATAAAATCTTTTGAGATGGTTTGTTCCGTCAGGGTTGCGATGTTTCTTTGATGGACTGAGTTATGGCATTAAGTAGGTTCTGGTCTTTCATTCTGGCAAGCAGTGTAGTATATCTGTTTTACCTGATGCTCTCCGGTCAGCTATATTCACTGAACGGTGTTGTCAATGGCAGCCAGAATGATCCATTGTTGGTTTCAGAATATGATTCGGGAGCTTTTGCTGCTTCAGAAGCTGAGTTGTTTTCTTCATTAAAATCAGCAACCTCAGGTAAGGTTACCATAGATCAAAAGACCTATAAGCTGACAGATAAGGGAGTAGTTGAAGTGTATCAAGGCAAGCTGGCTGCTGACGGAATTTTTATGACTTGTAAAAATACAGTTATCGGATTATGGCTTCCATTAATCGGGTATCTGACTTTTTTCTGCGGATTAATGCAATTACTCAGTGACTCGAATGCGACTGAAAAATTAGCCCGGTTTCTGACTCCTGTTTTTTCACGGATTTTTCCTGACCTTCCCAAAGGACATCCTGCTTATGGATTTATGACCATGAATTTTGCTGCTAACTTTCTGGGGCTGGATAATGCAGCTACTCCATTTGGATTAAAAGCAATGGAGAGTATGCAGGAGGTTAATAAAGATAAAAACAGGGCATCTAACAGTCAGATAATGTTTCTGTGCTTGCATGCTGCCGGGCTTACCTTACTCCCGACTTCAATCATTGGTTACAGGGCTGCCCAGGGAGCTGCTAATCCCAGTGATGTAATGCTCCCGATTATCATCACCTCTTTTGTCGGAACCATTGCTGCTTTGATTTTTGTGAGTATCCGTCAACGGATCAATTTACTCAATGGAGTGATTATTCTTTCTGTTACTGGTATCAGTGCTGTTATCGGATTACTCCTGTTTTACATAGTAAGGCTGGAAGGAATTACAAAAATACACTTTACAGATAATCTGAGTAACGGAATACTGTTGTTGATTATTTTGACAATTGTTTTTTACGCCATGCTTAAAGAGCAGGTGTTTCGTAAGAATGGCACAAACCTGTTTGATTCTTTTGCTGAAGGGGCTAAGGAAGGGTTCACTACCGGTGTTCGTGTTTTACCTTATATCATTGCCATGCTGGTTGTTCTGAGTATTTTCCGGAATTCGGGATTGATGGATATCGTGATGAAAGGCCTAACAGCAGTTTTCGGTTTTTTAAATGTTGATAAGGAAATTATTGATGCCATTCCTGTAGCACTCATGCGTCCTTTCAGTGCAGGCGGGTCACGTGGATTTATGCTGGATGCCATGGCAGCTTTCGGAGCTGACAGCCTCACCGGCAGATTAGCCTGTCTGTTTCAGGGAGCTGCTGAAACAACTTTCTATGTCATTGCTCTTTACTTTGGTTCAGTTAATGTGAAAGAAATCCGCTATACGCTTGGAATTATGCTTCTGGTTGACCTGGTCTGTGTTATAACGGCTGCGATAGTAACAGGAATTTATTTCAGCTGATCCGCTTTTCTCAAAAAGCTAAACACTTATTCTTTAAAGAAACGGGTAGTAAAAACCTTGTTATCTGACATAACCGAAAGAAAATATAATCCGGATGGAAAATTGCAGATATGAATGGTCTTTGCCGAAACAATTTCTGAAGTCAGTGAATACAGTATTTGGCCTGAAGCAGAATAAATTCTGATCTCAGTTTCTAACAAAGGTTTATTACTTATCAGAACCAGGTTATCCCGAACCGGGTTTGAAAGAACGGATATGCCTGTTAGCGAAGTGAACTCATTAACCCCGGATGAAGTTCCGAATTTGACAATGCAATTATTCGGGTAGCTCCCGGCAACAGTAAATAGTCCGCCTATATAAGTCCAGTTTCCGTAATTCGACAAACAGAAACCATCAAAATTCAACCCTGTTCCGATTGCTGACCAGGCCGATCCGTTCCATTTTGCAATCCTGTTTACCGAAGTGCTGCCGGCAGTTGTAAACTCACCGGTTATAAATAGGTCTGATCCGTAATGTGCAATTCCGTTTACTGCTGCATTTGCACCACTTGCTAAAGTCGACCAGGAGGTTCCGTTAAACTTTGCAATTCGGTTAGCACTCACTCCTGCAATGGTTGTAAAATCACCTCCTGCATAGAGGTTTCCGTTCCATTCATAAAGACAGCGTACTTCACCATTTGCACCATTGCTTGTAATAGCCGACCAGGATGTACCGTTCCATTTAATAAGATTGGCTGAATTTATACTTCCGGCCTGGCTGAAATTTCCGCCAACCCATAATTCTCCGTTATAAACAGTCATTGCCATTACTTTAAATCCGGGAGGTCCTGAAATATCACCTCCGACAGAAACCCAATCCGTACCGTTCCAACGTTCAATTCCCCGGCCCTGATTAAATCCGCTAAACGTATCAATCAAGCCACCTGCATAAAGTTCATTGTTGAAGTAACGAAGTGCATAAACATCTCCGCGGATACCATTACCGTATGGTTGCCAGGTAGTTCCATTCCATTTGGCAACGCCCCAGGCAATATTTCCTCCGGCAGTGTTAAACCCGCCACCGGCAATTATGCTGTTTCCGTCAGGAATAATGCTGCGAACATAATAGTTAACCCCGCTTCCTAAACTTGACCAGTTGCTGCCGTCCCAGTAAGCAATGTAATCAGCCGGATTGCCTCCTGCGTAATTAAACTCTCCACCTGCATAAACTGCATTTAAGTTTCCGGGTTTCCCGCAAACAGAAAGTACTTTATTATTAACTCCTAATCCAAGCGATGAATAATTCTGTGCATGGCTGTCGTTTGAAATCAAAAACAGAAGCACCAGCGTCAGGAATGGTCTCATGTGTTATTAATAGGCCGGCTAAGATACAGAGTATTCATACTGGAAAGCAACAGGAATCCAACTGCCGTCTATGCAGTATTTGATACTTCTTACTTAAAAACTAATTTCTCCAATAAAGTACTACTGTCAGTATTTACCCGGATGCAATAAACTCCTTTTTTTAACCCTGTTGTTTTAACAGGTTCTCTGACCCATGAATTGGCTGAAGGGAAAACAACAGATGAATAGACTACTCTACCCGAGAAATCATAAATGTAAATCTGAGTCCTTTTATTGTTTTCGGAATAAAACAACAATTCAAGCCCGTCATCAGATGAAGCTGGATTGGGATGTAAGGTGAGTTGCCGGATATCACTTTTGAATGAAACTGTAATCAGATGGGTTTCGTGCTTTGTTCCGTCAAAATCAATTTCCGTTAACCGGTAATAATTCATACCCTCTGCAGGTGAATCATCTGTAAGGGAATAGTGATGAATTTGGGTTGAATTGCCGGCAGCTTTTATTCTTCCGGCTTCGGTAAACTCTTCTCCGTTCCGGGTTTTCTCGAGAATGAAATAATCAGTGTTCTTTTCTGAAGCTGTTAACCAGTTAACTTGCACTGAATTACCAACCTGTTTCCCTTCAAAAGAAAGCAACTCCATTGGTAACGGAGAATTACTATACAGATAAGGCCAAACCGTATCCATATCACAGGCTGCCATCCAGTTATAACAAAGAACATAGTTTTGCCCTCCTGTAAGCCCGGTAAGCGTAAGGTTAGCGAGTGTACCGGTCTGAAGAGGTAAACCGCAGGTGGAATTGTATAATGACCAGTTAAATGAATAAACATTTCCACCCAAGGGATTGCAATAATAACCTTGAATTATCATTTGTAGCGTCATACTGTTATAGTTTGCAGTAAAGGTATGGCAGCGGGTCCGTGTATTATTTTCATTCATAGGAGGCGACAAACTGCTGGGAGGACAGGTGGATGTAATCAAAGGAATAGAAGGAGGACCGGTGGGAAATGTACATGCCGGGCCACAAGGCGAAGCGCACGTTGAGCAGTTGGATGGTGTACCTACTGCAATACAAAAATCAATTCCTGTTGTACCACAAAGTATATTATTCGGGTAGGTAACCTGAATGGCATAGGTTGCTCCTATGGTTAATCCGGTGAGGTTTACCTTTTTATAAGCCTGTGGTCTGCTTGGGTTAGAATTCGGATAATTTGTACAACCTACCTGGTTGGCTAAGCCGGGAATAGTCGGACCAGCTAAATAAACTGTAAATGCAGTATAACATGATCCATTCATTACTAAGAGGCTTACCCACATATTGGTTTGTGTTGCCATAAATGAATACCAAACACTCATAATACTGGCTGTTGTTTGGCAGCTTCCATAAACTTCACCGGCTTGGAAAGTGGCCTGGTCGAGAGTCCCGTAAACACAGGGTCCGGCATTGGGTGAAAGAACATAAGGTGGATTCAATCCCCAGACATAGGCATCGTTAAGGGGCGGTGCCAGGACTTTTTGTGCTGTACCGGCTACAGCTGCTTTTTCAGAATTTCTGACCAACATCCTGTCAGTTCCATCATCTATATTACTTACAACTGGCTGGTCTTCTGAAATCGTGGCAGCCTGCAGGAAATCTTTTTCATAGGTCTGACTTAAGGCAATTGCCGGCATTAAAATAAATACGAAAAGTGCAGATACTATTTTTAGAGTAAGGCTTTTCATATTGAGTGGTTTGAGATTAACCTTGTAAAGATATAAAAACCAAAATTGATAAAAACAAGGTTTTAATAACTAAAGTCCGGTTTCATACAAATGTATTATCAGAGGATTAGGAATACAGCTATCTGTCTGTAGCCTTAGTTTATTGAGTATAATATACATTTGCAGTGCTTAATTAAATAAAAGCAATAAAAAATGAAAAAGACTCTTTTGCTGGTGCTGGTAATTTGTATTTTCAAAAATGTTTCAGCTCAGGATAAAAAACAAACCGTACTTCCTGCAGCGGTAGTTAAACAGCTTAATGGTGCTTCTTTTTCAACTGCTGACCTAAATAATGACGGGAAACCAATGATTATTTCATTCTGGGCAACCTGGTGTAAACCCTGCATTTCTGAACTTTCATCAATAGCCGAATACTACGATGAATGGCAGGCTGAGACCGGAGTAAAACTAGTTGCTGTTTCAATTGATGATTCCAGAACAATGAATTCTGTTGCTCCTTTTGTGAAAGGTAAAGGATGGGATTACGAAGTGTATCTTGATCCCAATGGTGAATTTAAACGGGCAATGAATGTTAATCTCGTACCTCATACGTTTCTCTTCAATGGTGAACGAGAGCTTGTTCATCAGCATACAACTTATGCTCCGGGAGATGAAAACCGGTTATATGAACAAATTAAATTGCTGACTAAATAGGTAACTGGTCTTTATTTCAGAGCGTGGCGTGTACTTCTAATATCATTTGTGTGAAAAAAAATAGAGTAAAAGGAATTCTGGCTGTTCTTATTGTTTGTACCGGAGTGAGTAATTCCAAAGCCCAACTTAGCGCCCCCGGATTACACGGCAATTTTCAATCTGATGCCCAGTATTATCAGGCAGATTCTGCAATTGGTGCACCTAAGGTTAGAGAGCAATTGTTATCCAACAGTTTCCTGAATTTGACTTATGCTGCTGGAGATTTTTCAGCAGGATTACGCTATGAATCCTTTCTCAATGCTATGCAGGGGTTTGATAAACGTTACCAGGGAAATAGTTTTATTTTCAGGTATCTGACGTATAACCTGCATAGTCTTGAAATCACAGCTGGTAATTTTTATGAGCAGTTTGGATACGGGACTATCTTTCGTTCGTATCAGGAATGGGGCTTAGGCTTCGATAATGCTATGGACGGAATCCGCCTGCGATACCAGCCGGTTCAGGGTATCTACCTAAAAGCTTTGATTGGCAGGCAACGTTCATTTATGGATTATGGACCTGGCATAACAAGAGGTACAGATGCAGAGATCAACCTCAATGAACTTATTTCTTCGTTAGCATCAAAAAAAACAAGACTGATTCTGGGAGGTGCTTTTGTTTCAAAGTTCCAGGGAGATGATGACCCGGTTTATATACTGCCAGAAAACATTGGTGCCTATTCTGTCCGGTGGCAATTTAGCCATGAATCATTTTCTCTTTCCGGTGAATATGGTCATAAAATCAATGACCCGAATGCGGATAACGGTTATATTTATCGTAAGGGAGAAGTGTTATACCTGACAGCCGCGTATGTTGTAAAGAATTTAGGGATTTCGCTAGGAGCCAAACGGATTGACAACATGAGTTTTCGTTCAGACCGGACTGCAATTCTGAACAATCTGAATCTGAATTATCTGCCTGCAATTACCAGGCAACAGGTGTATCGGTTAGCAACTATTTACCCCTACGCTACTCAACTTAATGGTGAAATCGGAACCCAAGCTGAGATTTATTACAACTTTAAAAAAGGGAGTCCTTTAGGTGGTAAATACGGAACTAAAATTGCCTTAAACGGAGCTTTGATAAACAATATTGTCAGGTATCCGACAGGGGATGATAACGGATATACTTCTGAATTTTTCAAACCCGGAAAAGAAACTTATTTCAGGGAAGTTAGTTTTGAAGCAGTCAAAAAGGTTACGAAAAAACTGAAATTCACTTTTAATGAAATCTACCAGGTTTATAATAAGGATGTGATTCAGGGATTATCTGGATATGGAATTGTTAATGCCAATATTAACGTATTAGAAACAGAATACCGCTTTAGTGACCATTACAGCCTGCGGACAGAGATGCAGCATTTATATACCAGACAGGATTTGGGAAGCTGGGCTATGCTGCTGGCAGAATTTACAATTTCACCTCACTGGTTCTTAGCAGCCTTTGATGAATATAACTATGACAATACTGAGAAAGAAAAGAGAATTCATTATTACAGTATAAGTGCCGGATATGTAAAAAATACATTACGGTTTTCTCTAGGATATGGTAAGCAACGTGAAGGATTGCTTTGTATAGGAGGTGTATGCCGTCAGGTCCCGGCATCAAACGGATTTACTTTTAGTATGACCGGGAGTTTCTGATTTCAGAATTCAATTCCGAATTGTTGCTGAAGTTTTTTCAGTGCCGGGTTTTTTTCAGCCATCTTGTTGAACTTTTCAGCAGCTGTGTAAGCTTCGTCTTCAGGTTCGTTAAGATCTTTAACTTTGAAAGTTAACTGGACAGAAAAATTATTCAGTGTTTTTCTGAGGAATTCCAACATGGCTGGTCTTTCAGCTTCAAACTCTTTTACAAGAGCTGAGTTGTCAAGTTCAAAAAGAATCATTGCCGGGTTATGCAAATCCGGTTTCCGCTTTCGGAGTGCAATTACCAGATTCATTCGTTGAGCATGATGGTAATTAGAAGTCATCGTCTCCCAGGCATCCGCTAATTCATTTGCTGAGAACTCATACTCAGGCAGTTTTTCTTTTGGAGGTTGGGCGGCTTTCTGATGTTCCTTTTTCCGGACTTTTAAGGAAGGGGTATGAATGGGAATCGTAACCAGGGTCGGAGTTGCAGCGGTTGCAGGAGCTGACTTTAAAGTTGTATTGGGCTGAGGCAATTCAGGTTTCGATAGTTGTGAAATTACAGGTTTGTTCTGCGGTTTTACCAAAGATGCAGGTGCAGCAACAGGGCGATTCAGATGCTCCAGGTCAGGATTTTTTTTTTCGGTGGTATTAACAATCTCATTGCAAAGTTGCATTAAGGTGATTTCTACATGCAACTTCTGGTTCTTAGCAGTTCGAAATGACAGATCTGCCCGGTGAATCAGTTCCAGTAGCCTGAAAATCTGATCAGCCATTATGTCAGCAGCCTGAACCTTATATTTATTCCGGAAAATCTCACTTACTTCAAGTAACTGAACAGTAGCCTGATCCTTACATACAAGTAAATCTCTGAAATGATTGCTTAATCCATTCAGGAATTGATGGCCATCAAATCCTTTAGCAAGCAGTTCATTAAAAGTCAGCAGGCATTCTGCTATATTGCCGGCAAGAACCGAATCGGTTATGTTGAAAAAATAGTCATAGTCCAGAATATTCAGGTTGATGATAACATCCTGGTAAGTAACTTTTTTTCCAGAGAACGAAACAATCTGGTCAAAGACAGATAATGCATCTCGCATCGCACCATCCGCTTTCTGGGCTATAAGATGAAGTGCATCAGCATCTGCTTCAATTCCTTCTTTTGAGGCAATGTAAGCCAGCTGAGTAGCTATATCCTGAATCCGGATCCGGTTGAAATCAAAAATCTGGCAGCGGGATAAAATGGTTGGCAGGATTTTATGCTTTTCAGTTGTTGCCAGTATAAATATTGCATAGGAAGGAGGTTCTTCAAGTGTTTTTAGAAATGCATTGAAAGCACTCTGTGAGAGCATGTGAACTTCATCAATAATATAGATTTTATATTTCCCGGTCTGGGGTGCATAGCGAACCTGTTCGTTCAGGCTGCGGATATCATCAACGGTATTGTTTGATGCAGCATCAAGTTCAAAAATATTGAGTGACTGACTGTTGTTAAATGTTTCACACGATTCGCAACTGTTGCATGCTTCGCAATCAGCGGTCAGGTTTGTACAGTTGATTGTCTTAGCCAGAATTCGGGCACAGGTTGTTTTTCCAACCCCTCTGGGTCCGCAGAATAAGAAGGCCTGAGCCAGATGTTTATGACTGATAGCGTTTTTCAGAGTAGAGGTAATATGTTGCTGGCCTACTACCATACTAAAGGAGGATGGCCGATACTTTCGTGCTGAAACAATAAAATCACTCATAAATTCAAATCAGTATGGGTTGTAAACCTAATGGATTGAATCCTGATTTCCGACCAGTGTTGAAAAGTTGATTTTGCATATCTCCGTTCAGGTATCACTCACAAACTATACGACAAAAATATGACATGAAATTATTTACCGAGTAGTTCGTCCTTGTTTTATATACTCTTCACCCAAAAATTGACTGGTTCCTGCTAATGGATATTATTATGCCCGTACAGGAATACTCAATTAGAAAAAACAACATGGTAGCATTCGATAAATTTGGAAAGCTCAGTTTGGAAGAAAAAGCCTGGTATTTGTGGAATGGCGGCTCTTTTCTGATGGCAAATGAAGACGGACAGTTTCGTTACAATTTATTTCGCATCAATAATTTTTATGTTGAACTGATTTATAATCTGGAAACCGAGGAGATTGATAAAATCAGGGCATTTTTCTCAGAATCATTTCTGACTCCTTATCTTGCTTCAATTGATATTGATGAACTTTTAAAATAAATCATCTGTTGTATGTTTATCAAACCGGGCAATAGAGTCCGGTTTTTTTATTTCCGGACAGCAACTCCGTAGGGATCAACTGAAAGTTCAGGTTTGAATGCGGGTTTAAGCTGAAGGGTATTGAGGTCAACGGCAACCAGGTATCCGTTTCGGCCGCCACAATTTGAAATATGATGGGGAGGAGGACCTCCGGTTGTTCCCGTATTCCGGCAGGCAACGTAAAGTAGTTCTTTACTTTCATCTACATCTAACCCATGTGGTTCATAACCGACAAATAAATCTTTAATTTTGGTTTTAGTCTGGTAATTGATAATGGTTACAGTATTCCCCTGCATGTTTGAAACAAAAAGCAGTTTTTTTGATTTTGACACTGTCATTTCCTGGGGGTATAATCCGGTTGGAATGGAAGCCAGATACTGATCGGTAAGTGCATCAAAAATTTTAACATCCTGAGAGCCGCTGCAGGTAACAAAGAAGACATCTCCGTCTGGTGAAAATTCAATTTCATGAGGTTTAGCAATACCGGGAGTCGGAAAATTTATAAAGTGCCCATCAGGTGGAAATGAAGAGATATCCATCTTATACAGGGCATTGCCCAGTTGCTGAGTAATGTAAAGAAACTGACCGTTTGGACTAATCGCTGATCCATGCGGGTTATTAAAAACTCCGGGATCGGGATTAAATGGATTAATCGTGTATTGCGGATCAAGTACCATATTATCACAATCTACAACAGCAATTCTTCCTGGAGAGTTGAAATCAATGAGATAGACATAACGGGAGTCGGGGGTAAATGAAAATGTATTCCAGCTTCCATAAGTAATATAAACCTGTCCCATAAATTGATCATCACTTGCTCTGAATTTCTGAAAATACCCATTTTTTATAAATGCAATGTAATAGTATAGGCCATCAGGTGAGAATTTAATAAAGTGTGGATTTTCGATTTCATCAGGATCAGTTCCGATTTCTATGGAACGCATGATTACTTGCCGGCTGGCATCAAAAACATAGAGCAGGTCACAACCCTGGTTAATAACATAAAATTTTGCACGATCCGGATTATCTGTCAGCCGCCTGCTATTGCAATCAGGAGCCCCGTTATTGATCCAATCAATGATGGTCATAACTTCCTCGGATGATAATAGATCAGGTTTGTCCGGGTTATAAGGATTGTAAGGCATCGTAGGTAGCTGAGGAGTACCTAAAGACGAATCAGTGATAATGAAGTTAATCAGGAAACTTTGCCCCGAAGCGTAAGGGATTACCGCTGATCCTCCTGATGCACCGTTAAATAATGCATCCCATGTACTCAGATCAAAATTAGCAGCCGAGTATTTACTTGCTGGATTGTGACATCCTGCTGTTGCACATTTTGTAATAAAGATTTTTCCGACACTGTCTGGATAACCCGAACTGGCACAAAAATCTTGATTCAATTCGGCTGTTTCCCATGTACATGATGAGAAAAGAGCTAAAGCAATAACAATAAAAGAAAACCTGAACATGATGGTTAACGGGTAAGAATAAACCGTTGATTGCTATTAATCTTGTTCCCGATAATTCTGCATATATACATACCGCTGCTCCATTTACTTACATCAACAGTAGAGGTACGGTAATTGTTTGACTCTGAGTAAACCAGTCTTCCGGTAAGGTCTGTTATTTCAATTCGCTTTTCAATATTCTCAATTTCGTTATCTAACATAATGCTGATCTGTGTTGATGCAGGATTTGGGAATAGGATAAAAGCTTTTTTACCAGGCTGAAGTTCATTGACAGAAACCGGTCCGTTTGAATACCATTTTACCCCTCCTGCATAATTACCAATCACAAGATCAAAATAACCATCATTATCAATATCAGCTCCAGAAACAGTCGAACGGATAGGTTCCCTCAGAAACATTGAGTCCACAAGATTGAAGGTTCCATTAAGGTTTCCGTCAATATTGTCATACTTATAAATATAACCACTTAAAGAGCCACAGTAAAGCTCATAATTACCATTATCATCATGAAAGAATGGAGCAGAATAGCCATAGAAATCAAATGCAGGTTTAACTGTGCTGACATTTCCTAATGTCTGAGTGATAAGTGTAAATGAGTAAGATGTGAGGGTTCCGGTATTTTCAAAATAATTCAGGTTACCTATACGCTCTCCGATAATTAGATCAAGTTTGCCATCACGGTTCAGGTCAACAAGTATAGGAGTTGGGTAGGCACCCATATTAATGGGAGTTCCTGAAGAATTCTGAATATGAGCCTGAGCAAGAATGAAATTGGGAGGATTGCCGGCACCTGCAGTATTTTCGTAATAATTCAGATAGCCATCAGAACCTGCAACAATCATATCGGGATCGCCATCATTGTCAAGATCACCAAATGCAGGATAAGCACCAAAAATACCTACCTGGCTGAAGGCGGCAAGATCATCATCAGCCAGCGTAAATTGAGGTTGAGTGGACGTTCCGGTGTTTTTATACCATGAGATTTTTGTGTTATCCGGACTGTTTTGATAAACGTAGGCGAAGTTCCCGATCACCAGGTCTTGTAATCCGTCACCATCAAGATCAGCCACAGTAACATTAGCACCTGAGCCAACATCAATCATCTCATTTACAAAAAGGCTGTCGCCCTGATAGGCAAAAACAGGGAGTGCCCCTGAACCGGTATTTTTATAATAAAGAATATTTTTAATATTCACCGTTCCATTATAGGTACAAGGTGTTACTAAAAAATCTCTAAGCCCATCATTATTCACATCCATGAAATAGGGGCCTGGAAAAGTTTTCAGATCTGCTGGAACTGAGTTAACCGGGAAAAGCGAGTCCTGAGCTGTAATATGAGCAGAATCGGGAGTTCCGCCATTGTACATGGCAAGTAAAGTGTTGCCAAGGATATCACCATTAACGACATCTTTTACACCATCACCGTTAAGATCAAAGGCAACCATACAAGAACCGTTATGCAATTGAGTATTAAGCATGGAGTCAGTTCGGTTTCTCATAGATTCATAATAAGCCTGACCTGAACCTGCTGGTTTATGCGGTCCATCGGTACATCCGAGGTTGATGTTGTGGCAGTCAATAATGGCTGAATTACTGAAAGCGCTCAGACAGGCCAATCCCCAACAGGATTTCTCAAGAATATAAACAAGGGTATCGCAACGACCGTAATTTTCCATTGCATAATTACGATGAAGTTCTATGTTGTTTGCGGATAAAGAGAAGGTGAGTATATCCAGGTCACCATCACCGTCTATATCAATTAGTGCCGGCTGGTTTACACTTGCTACAAACAGGTTGGCCGGGAAACCCCAGTAATCCGAGTAAACCAGCGAAATGTACAGTGAGAAACTAAGGCCCTGTCCCGGAGTAAAATCATTGTGATAAACTGAAAAGCCACCATTGTAATTATAAGTGAAGATATCTTCTTGTCCATCACAATCATAATCAACCAGCAGCACCCAATCATGCATATTGGAAGGGAACTTGCTTTCGTATTCAGGAGCATAATGGTAATCAACCAAGTTGGGGGTTCCATGATTAATGTAGGTTGTCCAGCGATGAAAGCCTGTTGATTGTGTTTTTTCAAAAATGAACAGGTCTTTTATTCCATCTCCATTCAGGTCAATTTCCTGGATAATGGGGGCATCAAGGCCACCAGTCCACGGATTAAGCAGCTGTTTGTTATTTTGAAATACCGGAATGGTAATATAAGGCTTGTAAACCTGGCCCTGAACAAACAGGGTCATAACAGGGAGGATAATAGCTGTTAGAAATGTAGATCTCATATTTAGAATTTTGATGAAAATCTGATGATCAACGGACTTATATAAAACAGTGACTTTAAGAAGGAACTAAGAATAGCTAAAATTACCGTTTTCTGTCAGAACGTGAAGCTGATTTTGAGATGACTTTTCAACCCTTCCAATCAGCCTGCTGTCAATTCCGAACGTGCGAGCTTCGGCTATCATCGAATCAGCATATTGTTCAGAAGTATAAATTTCAAGCCGGTGTCCCATATTAAAGACGGAATACATTTCTTTCCAGCTGGTTTCTGATTCCTGACGTATTAATTCAAAAACTGGCGGAACGGGGAATAAATTATTCTTAATAATTTTCAGTTTGTTGGTAAAATGCAGCACCTTGGTTTGTCCTCCACCACTGCAATGAATCATCCCGTGAATGTGATGCCTGTGTTTTTTGAAGATCTCATTAACCAGGGGCAGGTAGGTTCGTGTTGGTGAAAGCAGTAGTTTACCGATGGTAGTCTGGATCTTCTTGCCGTTGTGGTAGATTGTGATGGGTTCAGTCAGTTTTCTGCTTCCCGAGTAGGTTAGCCCTGCCGGAATAGCGGGATCAAACGATTGCGGATATTTTTTTTTAAGGTATTTGTGCAGAACATCATGGCGGGCAGAGGTTAGTCCGTTACTACCAATTCCGCTGTTGTATTCTTTTTCATAACGAGCCTTACCAAAGGATGCAAATCCAACAATCACATCTCCTGACCGGATCCGGCTGTTGTCAATAACCTCTTTACGTTTCATACGGCATACAACGGTTGAATCTACAATTAGGGTACGAACCAGGTCCCCAACGTCAGCTGTCTCCCCACCGGTTGAGTGCATGCTGAATCCCCACTTTTTGAAATCCTTGATTAAGGATTCAGTTCCACTAATAATAGCTCCAATCACTTCACCGGGAATCAGATTTTTATTTCTGCCGATTGTTGATGATATCAGAAAATCCTGAGTGGCACCTGCACACATTAGGTCATCGGTATTCATCACCAAAGCATCCTGAGCAATTCCTTTCCAAATGGAAAAATCACCGGTTTCTTTCCAATACATGTAGGCCAAAGCTGATTTTGTACCGGCTCCATCGGCATGCATAACCAGGCAATACTGCGGATCTCTTGTCAGATAATCAGGAATGATCTTACAAAATGCTTTTGGGAAGATGCCTTTATCTAATTTTTTAATGGCCCGGTGAACTTCCTCTTTTTTTGAAGAAACTCCTCTTTTGGCATAGCGGTTACTCATAATTCAGGATTGCAAACATGGTAAATAAAAAACTCCCGTCAGGTTGCTGACGGGAGTTTCTTTTAAAGCAAAATCTATTTATTGTTTCTTTACTGGGACATAATCTGTTCTTAAAACCTCAAATTCAGTTCTTCGGTTATACTGGTGTGCTTTTTCCTTTAAATCATTATTTGGAAGAGCATCAATGAATGCAGGTGTAAGTATATCGCCACGTTTAAAAGGTAAATATTCCTCATCATTTTCAACTTCTTTAGGTGTGGTTTCACCTTTACCTTCACTGCTGAGCCGGTCGGCTGGGATTCCGTTTTTAATCAGGTAATCAACAACTGATTTTGCCCGCCTGTTCGACAAGTCAATATTATAGGCATCACTTGCACGGTAGTCGGTATGAGCTGTAAGTTTAATGGTAATAGTTGGATTCTCATTAAGAACTGTAATCAAACCATCCAGTGCTTTCTTGGATTCCGGACGCAGGGTTGCTTTGTCAAGATCGTAGAAGATTTCAGGAAGAGTAATCGGTTTTGCAGTACTCTTTAAGGGGAAGTCAAAATTTTCTTCAAAATCTTCTGAGTCGTCAAGCCCAACAGTTGAAACTTCAGCAAACTTGGTCAGATAACCGGTATAAGAAGCTGAAATCTTATATTTCACATTCCCCTTAAGCTGGTACCGATAGGTTCCGGCTGCTTCTGTTTTAACACTGAGTGCAGTTCCGTCAGAACCAAATAATTCAACGGTAGCACCGCTTATACTTTCTTTAGTATCGGTATCATAAACCCGGCCATAAACGGCAAAGTTTGGAGGAGGCATGATAAATGAATAAATATCGTCACTTCCCAATCCGCCTTCCCGATTAGATGAAAAATATCCTGAAGTAGCCTCAGTGAATATGATACCAAAATCATCAGCCGGTGAATTGATAGGTGATTTCAGATTAGTGACTATCCAGTTTCCGTTTTCTTCAATGGCTGAGAATATATCTAAACCACCCATTCCGGGATGACCATTTGACGAGAAATACAATTTTCCGTTTGAATGGATATAGGCAAACATTTCATCGCCTTCTGTGTTAATAGCCGGGCCCATGTTGACAGGTGCTCCCCAGTTAGTATTGGCTTCATCCCATTTCATCATATACAGGTCTTTTCCTCCTTTCCCGCCAGGCATGTCACTCGAAAAATAAAGTGTTTTTCCATCTTCTGCAAGGCACGGATGACCGACTGAATATTCATCAGAGTTAATAGCTAAGCCTTCCGGTTCGCTCCAGCCTTTGTCGCCATAAGTTGTTTTAAAAATTTTACAATAACCCATTGAATTCTTTTTTTCGTCACAGCGGGTGAAATACATTGTCTTTCCGGAAGCATCAAAAGTTGCTGCGCCTTCGCTGGAAACAGAATTGACCGGACCGGTAACTGGAATGGGAGTGCTCCATTTCCCGTTATTGTCTAGTTCAGCACTGTAAAGATCAAAGAATTTCTGACCATACCATCCGTCATTTTTTGTTCCGGCAGAGGCTTCACGAGATGAAGTCAGCAGGATTCCGTTTTTTGCAGCAGGATTTTTGGCTACTGCAAAATCAAAATACTTGGTATTCAGGGCAGCTACATTTTCAACAGTAAAACGGGTTGGTTTATCTTTCCATGCTTGGGCTTGTTCGGAAGAAGCAATGGCTGCATCTGCCTTCGGGTCACCCGGATTGGCTGTTTTGTATTCATTATATCGGGCAATGGCTTCATCATATTTCCCATTCATTTTTAATGCGTTGGCAAATGCATAAATGTTTTCAGGAGTTTTGTTTCCATTGTTATATGATTTTTCATACCAGTTGGCTGATTCTTTCGCATCGCTTTGCATCCGGTAGCATTCGCCTATTTTGAAAGATGTGGCTGCTTTGTCTTCTTTCTTAGACTGTTTTGCATATGCCTTTTTGTAAAGTTCCATTGCATTGTTATACATTCCCCGGTTGTATAACCCGTCTGCTTTCTGAATCATTTGCTTGGTACATCCCGAAAGTAAGACAGCAAACACAACGGCAACTAAAAGATTCTTCTTCATAAATATTTTTTTCGAATAAAGCTGGTTATTGAGATTAAATAAGGTGGACAAAGGAAAAAAGAATTTTATCAATATCAAAAAGTTAATTCTTATTAATAAAGCATCCCACAACAAAAAAACCGGCCTAATGACCGGTTTTTATAGCTTCAAATGCTTCATGCCTGAGGCATGACAGATACGTATGATTTGTTGTTGGCCTTCTTAATAAAAATAACCTTGCCTTCACGCAGTGCAAAAAGGGTATGGTCTTTACCTATGCCCACACCGTCACCTGGATGATGCTGAGTTCCGCGTTGCCTGACAATAATATTACCGGCAATCGCATGCTGGCCACCAAATAGTTTAATACCTAGTCGTTTACTATGTGATTCACGTCCGTTTTTTGAACTACCAACTCCTTTTTTGTGTGCCATGACTTTTTATGATTTAAGCTTTTATAGATTCAATTTGTATTCTTGAGAACTGTTGCCGGTGACCATTCATTTTCTGATAGGCTTTTCTTCTCTTCTTCTTGAATACCAGCACCTTATCTCCTTTTATGTGACTAATAATCTTAGCTGAAACAGAAGCTCCTGATACGACTGGTTTTCCTACCTTAATTGAACCGTTGTTATTTACCAGCATTACCTTTTCGAAATTAATGTTATCTCCTTCATTGCCGGGCTGACGATGAACATAAAGTAATTGCTTCTCAGTAACCTTAAACTGCTGACCCGCAATTTCAACTATTGCATACATGACTTTAAATTTTTTAGGGCTGCAAGTATAGTCATTTTATATTAATTTACAAGTAATTCCTGAGTGGGGATTAACTCATTATTCTGCTACCAGCAAGAATGGCCTTGATGAAAATGATTATTTGGCTGATTGTAGAAAGGAAATTAATAGTCGCACACCAACTCCGGTAGCGTATTTGCCTCTGTAGCTGTCAGGCCGTTTAACGAAAGCCGGACCAGCAATGTCAAAATGAACAAAAGGATAGTCGGTAAAATGGGCCAGGAATTTACCTGCCGTTATCGCCCCTCCGTCCCGTCCTCCAATATTTTTAATATCAGCAATGTCTGATTTTATTAACTCATCATATTCATCCCAGAAAGGGAATTCAACCAGCCGCTCATAAACATGCTCTGCACAGCGGTTAAGCTTTTCTTTTATCCGGGAATCCGCATTTCCCATAAATACAATTCCATAGGAGCCTATTGCTACAGCAGCCGATCCTGTAAGAGTTGAAAATTCAAGTACCAGCTTTGGATTATATTGTTTGGCATAATGCAGGGCATCCGCCAGAATCATCCGGCCTTCAGCATCGGTATTTAAAACTTCAACAGTTTTACCACTATACATGGTAATAACATCCCCGGGTGTATAAGCATCACCTCCTGGGCGATTATCTGTTGATGGAATCAACCCCACAACATGAAGTGGTAATTTCATTTTTGCAACAGCAACCAAGGTACAGCCTACCGTTGCAGCTCCGGACATATCGCACTTCATGTCTTCCATGCTGTTAGCTGTTGGCTTCAGGCTTAATCCTCCGGTATCATACACCACTCCTTTACCCACTAAAACATAAGGCTTTGAATTAACGGCATTTGAAGGCTTCCATTCCATTATTGTAAATGTAGGTGGAATTACACTTCCTTTATTAACTGCCAGCAATCCTCCCATTCCCAGTTTCTCAATTTTTGACTTATTTAATACTTCAACTGAAAGTCCGGCCTGTTTCCCCATTTGGCGAAATGCTGATGCAAGCTGCTCAGAGTTCAGGCTGTTTTGAGGTTCGTTAACCAGATCGCGCGCCCGACATACCGCTTCACAGGTAATGTTCATTTGTGAAATGTTTTCATCTTTTGCCTTCCTACTGTTAATAGCAATGGTTTTCAGTGTGTTACGTTCTTTCTCTGATTGAGTCCGGTATTTCAGAAACTGATAGTTTCCCAGAACAGCACCTTCGGCCAGTGCTAATGCTTCTATAAAAAAATCGCCAGCCTGAATATAAAGTATTTCGCCTTTGAGTTTATTTACCTGAGTTGCTATCCGATCACCGGCTTTGCGCATTGCTTCAAGAACTGCAGATTCTTGTTTTTTCTTTTTAATCAGCTGCACTGTTACCGTTCTGCGATATTGGTTTACAGTCACCGATTCATTGTCTTCGTTTAAACTCTTATGGATAAAATCCAGCTCTTCAGCAGTGAAGAATCCGGTATCCAGTTTTTTCTTTTCTTTGATCAGAATAACTACATGATTACCGGCCTCCGGTGCAGTTTGTCTTTTTATTATTGCATTCATTACTGATTTGGTTTTTAGTGGCTGAAATTAACAGAAATTGGGAACTCAACAGATTACATGAAAATATTCAACTTTTCTTTTCCAGCAATGAAAGTCCCGGGTCAAGATTCTTTAAGTAATGCGGATAGCTGAATAAAATCCGGATATGCTTGCTCCTGAATCAGAATTGCAGTCTTCCGCTACCTGCATATCTTGCCTTATAATATGCGCTGTTGAGATCCGAAATAATGACGCCTCTGCTCCGGCTGCTGTGAACAAATTTATTATTACCCAGATAAATACCTACGTGTGAAATCCGCTTTTTATTGATTTTGAAAAACACCAGGTCACCTTCATCAAGTTCATCTTTCTTAACTCTTTTGGTTTTTGCAAATTGCTCTGCTGAGTTTCCCCCGAGAAAATAACCACATGCGCTCTTAAAAATTTCATTGACAAAGTTCGAACAGTCAATTCCGTGCAGTGTTTTACCGGCATAACGGTAAGGGGTACCCAGCCATTGGATAATGATTTCATATAATTCAGGACTGAATATATGACCTGGCTGAAAGCCCAAAAGCTGTTCAAAATATTCCTTTTTAAAAGTTTCCTGATCTTCCTGTTGGGTAGCTACATCTTGTGCAAGAAGCAAGGTTGAAGAGAAAAGAAGAAAAAAAATCAGAACTGGTTTTTTCATGGCTGCAAAGCTACATCTATTGAATGATCAGCATGTTCAATTTTAGCTGTTCGGCTCTTTGTTATGAACAGACAATTTTCAAGTCTGTGGGTATTACTGGATTCGAACCAGTGACCCCTACCCTGTCAAGGTAGTGCTCTGAACCAGCTGAGCTAAATACCCCTGTCAAAGGGTGGCAAATATACAAGTTAGACTTCATGCAGAATCGGCCGGTCTGTTCACTTGTCCGTTGGTTGGTGTGCTTTTGTCTCTATTAATAAAATTAGTTTCTAGATATTGAATGATGTGGAATTCATTGAAAGGAGGATGCAGTTGATAAAGAAAAGAGATAAAAATTCTTTTAAAAAAATCTTCAATAGAAATTCATATACATTTGCCCCACTTAATCAAATCAATTACTTATGAGTCAGAAAGTATCACAAGGTACTAATTTCTACAATGATGTATTGGCTTATTTTGATCAGGCAGCAGCGCTGACCAACTTTGAGCCGGGATTACTTGAAAAAATTAAAGTCTGTAATTCGGTTTACAAATTTTATTTTCCAATTGAACTTGAAGAAGGTAAGGTCAAGGTTTTTGAAGGGATCAGGGTTCAACATTCTCATCATAAAACACCGACTAAAGGTGGAATCCGGTTCAGTACTTTTGTTGACGAAGATGAAGTAAAGGCATTAGCTACACTGATGTCGTTTAAGTGTGCGGTTGTTGATGTCCCTTTTGGAGGAGCCAAAGGAGGAATCAAGCTTAGCCCGATTCAGTATAATGCCAGGCAACTTGAAAAAATCACCAGACGTTATACAACTGAACTGATCAAGAAAAACATGATCGGGCCAGCCGTGGATGTACCTGCTCCGGATTATGGCAGTGGCTCGCGTGAAATGGCCTGGATTGCCGATACCTATTCGGCATTTAAATACGATGATCTTAATGCACTGGGTTGTGTAACGGGAAAACCAATCGGACAGGGTGGAATTCAGGGCCGGACCGAAGCAACCGGTTTAGGTGTGTTTTACGGAACCCGTGAAGCACTTGACAATACTGAAGATTGTAAGAAGCTAGGACTGACTCCGGGTGTTAAAGGCAAAAGAGTTGTTTTACAAGGACTCGGAAACGTTGGCTTCCATTCGGGCAAGTTTTTTTCTGAGGGAGGAGCTGTAATTATCGGAATTGCTGAACGCGAAGGCGGAATTTTTAATCCCAATGGGTTAAATGTTGAAGAAGTATTTAAATTCAGAAAAGAACATGGTAGTTTATTAAACTATCCGGGTGCTAAAAATATTGAACCTACTCTCGCTACTCTTGAGTTGGATTGTGATATCCTGATTCCGGCAGCTCTAGAAAATCAGATTACCCAGGAGAATGCACCACGTATCAAAGCAAAAATTATTGCTGAAGCGGCTAATGGGCCAGTGTCAAAGGATGCAGAAGAAATTCTTCTTTCTAAAGGAGTCCTTATTATTCCTGACCTGTTTCTGAATGCCGGTGGCGTAACCGTTTCCTATTTTGAATGGCTTAAGAATCTTTCTCATGTCCGTTTCGGAAGAATGGAAAAGAGATTTAATCAGAACTCGGTTTCTAATATTATTAAAATGGTTGAAAAGGCAACTGGGAAATCACTGGATGAAAAAGAAAGAAAAATTATTGCTCGGGGTGCAGATGAAATTGACCTGGTACGTTCCGGACTAGAAGAAACAATGATTTTTGCCTACAATGAAATACGGGAAATTAAAATGAAAGATAAGCGGATTACAGATTTACGAACAGCTGCATTTGTTGACAGTATTAACAAATTAGGTGTGGCTTATCAGTCTTTAGGATTTTTCCCTTAATTAACGATTGAGTGCTTTCTGCACACTAAGGAAATATTGCAGTTAAAAGGAGCCAATATCGAATACCGGCTTTTATTAGTCATTGTATCTTACTGTCAATCATCTTTACAATTAATTAGCAATATTTGCCATAACATAAAATACCCGGATATGCGATTAGTTGTTTTATTCTTTTCCATCTGGTTCCCCTTTACTTTAAGTTCACAGCCACCCTTAAAACTAAAAATGACCAAAATTGCTTTCGGGTTTACCTCACCGGTTGCTTTAACATCACCCCAGGATGGCTCTCACCGAATGTTTGTAATTGAACAAAGTGGCAAAATTCATATTATTAAAAATGGGAAAGTTCTGCTGGTTCCGTTTCTGAATATTTCAGATAAAATTGACAGACTGAATGTTGCTTATAGTGAGAAAGGTTTACTGGGTCTTGCATTCCATCCTCAATATAAAACCAATGGACGTTTTTTTATTTATTACAGTGCACCATTAAAATCAGCTGAGTTTGACCACCAAAGTGTACTCGCTGAATATAAAGTATCTGAAAATCCGGATAGAGCTGACGAAGCCTCCGAAATGATTCTGTTCAAGTTAGCACAGCCAGAAAGCAATCACAATGGAGGTTGTCTTGCATTTGGAAAAGACGGTTATCTTTATGTCGGGCTTGGTGACGGGGGAGGAGCTGGAGACAAACACGGAACAAATGGAAATGGTCAAAACCTCAATACCCTTCTTGGGAAAATAATCCGGATTGATGTGAATGGGGAAAAGCCATATGCTATACCGGAAGATAATCCATTTGTTAACAAGCCAGGAGCTCGGCCGGAGGTTTATGCGTACGGATTAAGAAACCCCTGGCGGTTTTCTTTTGACCGGGCAACCGGGACCTTGTTTTGCTCGGATGTCGGACAGAATAAATTCGAAGAAACCAACATCATTAAAAGAGGGCATAATTACGGGTGGCGGATTATGGAAGGAAAGCATTGTTATGATCCTCCTGAAGGATGTAATGTTGCAGGACTGACGCTTCCTATAGATGAATACGATCACCGGCTGGGAATCAGTATTTGCGGTGGGTATGTATATCGGGGAATGATGTATCCTTCGCTTCAGGGATATTATCTCTTTGGTGACTGGAGTGGTAAGCTATTTTATCTGAAAGAAGATGGAGGGAAATGGTTCCGGGGTGAAATTCTGGTTAACGGAAGTACAAAGAATGATATTGATGCCAAGGTTAACAGTTTTGGAGAGGATGAAAATGGTGAAATTTATGTTATTACCCAAAAGTTTTACGGACCGAAAAGCCCTACAGGAGCAATCTATCGCCTCGGCTTCTGATTGTCTGTTAATGGGATCATAATCTTAGTTATCATTGCAGTGAATAATCAGATATGGCACTAATCAAAGCAGTCAGAGGAATACACCCGGTAATCGGGGAAAACTGCTACCTGGCAGAAAATGCTACACTGGTAGGTGAAGTTGTGATGGGTGATAATTGCAGTGTTTGGTTTAATTCAGTAGTCAGGGGAGATGTACATTCAATTACAATTGGAAACCAGGTGAATATTCAGGATGGTGCAATCATTCACTGTACCTATCAAAAAGCAAAGACAGTAATCGGAAATTTTGTGAGTATTGGCCATCAGGCTATTGTACATGGTTGTACACTCCATGACCGGGTGGTAGTTGGGATGGGTGCCATTGTGATGGACCATGCCGTAGTTGAGGAAGGTGCCATTATTGCTGCCGGAGCCGTAGTTCTTGAAGATACACATGTTGGTAAAGGTGAAATTTATGCAGGTGTACCTGCGCGAAGAGTAAAGCAGGTCTCACCTGAAGTGTACCAGCACTTAAATGAACGAATTGCGAATAACTATGTAATGTATGCCTCGTGGTTCAATGAAGAATCAAAATAATAAGGTGAATCTAAGCAGGTAATAACCTAAACAGGGGTAAAAAAACTTCTTTATAGCTGAACTTTACTGGTTTTTAAGTAGCATGAATCAGTATAATAGACTTATTCAGTAAGATTGTAAAAAGAAAATGAGTTCATATTGCGGTAGTTCGAGCTGTCTTGAATAATTATAAATGGAAATAGTTATGATTTTCGTTTGCTGCACTCATTGCCTTGCGGCTAATATTTAAAAAGAAATTATTTTTTAAAGGATCAGCAGCATTATCTTGCTGAAACAGCATTTACCCGGCAGGAAAAGAAAACGAAAGCCGAAAATTTTGAAATTATCATTACCATTTTAGCCTTAATCAGGACCGAATTTAAAAGGTGTGCCGGTTTATAAAATTAATCCGGGAAAGCAGCTATTTATTTCTTATTTTTACTTATCATTTTTTTCTCTTATGCCATTAAAATCTTTCTTAAAAGATTATTTCTCATTTAGTACAAGAGAGAGAAATGCCATTATTATTTTAATTATCATTATTCTAATTCAACTTTGTGCAATGGTTTACCTGCGTTGGCTGCCTCAGATTCAGGATGGGGAAGTAGATGAAAAGTTCCTCAGAGAGGCAGAAGAATTTGAACGGCAAGTGAAGCAGATTGCTGAAAATGAAAAAATCGAAAAATTTAAATCAAGCAGAAAAACGCAATCTGTCGCTTCTCAGGAACTTTTTTCTTTTAACCCAAATAATCTCGCTGATTCTTTATGGATGAAACTACTTAACGATTCAATGTTAGTCAGGCGAATTAAAAACTATGAACGTAAAGGCGGCCGGTTCAGGATTAAAGCAGATGTGAAAAAGATGTATGGGCTTGACTCGGTTTTGTATGAACAACTCAGGTCTTTTATTCAACTGCCGGATTCCATAAACCAGAAGAAAAAGCAATATTTTTCAACTGATAGCAGAAAAGAACGAAAAGTTGCCTTAACAGAAAAGATTGATCTGAATAATGCCAGAATGGCTGACCTGAAATCAGTTAAAGGGATTGGTGAAATTCGGGCAAACAGAATTCTGCTTTTGCGCAACAGGCTAGGTGGTTTTTATTCAGTTGAGCAACTGAAAGAAGTGAATGGGCTGGATGAAGAAGCGTTTATGCTGATTGAAAAACAAGTAACCGTAAGCTTGCCGGTATTCAGAAAAATAAATCTGAGCAATTCTGAATGCAGCATCGGGCTACATCCTTACCTTAACCAGAAGCTTTGCCGTGAAGTCAACAAAAGAAGAATTCTTCTGAAGAAACTTGAAAGTGAGGACATGCAGTCAATACCGGAGATGACGGATAGTTTATGGAAACGGTTGTCACCTTATCTCGAATTCGAGTGATTACAAATGAAAATCATACTTTCGGCCTCTAAACTTTTCAAAGTATGGATTTTACGGTAACAGAAAGCCAGACACTGATTCGTCAAAGTGTTAAAGATTTTGCAGAGAAGCACATTCGGCCTTACGTGATGGAATGGGATGAAAAGCAACATTTCCCAGTTGACCTGTTTCATGAAATGGGAAAGGCAGGACTGATGGGAGTTCTCGTCCCTGAAGAATACGGTGGGGCAGCACTTGGTTACCATGAATATATAACAGCCATTGTTGAAGTAGCAAGAGTTTGCGGATCTGTAGGATTAAGTATGGCAGCCCATAACTCATTATGTACCGGACATCTTCTTCAGTTTGGGAACAATGAGCAGAAGAAAAAATGGCTTCCCAAATTAGCAACTGGAGAATGGATAGGGGCATGGGGGCTGACAGAGGCTAATACTGGCAGTGATGCAATGCGAATGAAATGTGTTGCCAGAAAGGAGGGGAACCACTGGGTAATTAACGGAGCTAAAAACTGGATTACCCACGGAATATCCGGAAATATTGCTGTTGTTATAGCCAGAACAGGTGAGCTGTTGGATTCACACGGTATTACGGCATTTGCAGTGGAGCGCGGAACTCCGGGATTTAAAGCAGGAAAAAAGGAGAATAAACTTGGCATGCGGGCCAGTGAAACTGCAGAAATGATCTTTGAAGATTGCCGGGTACCTGAAGAAAATATTCTGGGTAAGGTGGGTGAAGGATTTATCCAGGCAATGAAAGTGCTGGATGGCGGCAGGATTTCCATTGCAGCCCTTTCAATTGGTATAGCAAAAGGTGCTTATGATGCCGCATTGGCATACTCAAAACAAAGAGAACAGTTTGGCAAACCAATCTCAACCTTTCAAGCAATTGCTTTCAAACTGGCTGATATGGCAACTGAAATTGAAGCAGCAGAACTACTAACCCACCTGGCTGCTCATATGAAAAATCATGGTGAAAAAATGACTAAAGAAGGTGCTTTTGCAAAGTATTATGCTTCGGAAGTTGCTGTAAAAACAGCAACTGAAGCCGTTCAGATTTTCGGAGGATATGGATATACCAAAGATTTTCCGGTTGAAAAATTTTACCGTGATTCCAAGCTGTGTACAATTGGTGAAGGTACTTCTGAAATTCAGAAACTGGTCATAGCCCGGGAAGTCCTGAACAACTAAGACCGGAAAAATCAGAAAGTAATGCTGGCTCCGATTGCCGGCATAATTGGAAGTTGATTGACTCTTTCACCTCTGAGCCGGTCATAATAAAAAATATTTTTCCGGTTATAAACATTAATCACACTACCGATTATTTCAAGCTCCGAATTTTTAGCGATTGCAAAAGTGCGTTTTACTGAAATATCAAGCCGGTGATAATAAGGAAGCCGCCCGGTATTTAAATCACCATAAATAATTCCAAGCAACCCGTTAGAATTGGTATAATCTAAATTCAATCCTTGTTGAAAATTGAGGTATTCGAAAAATCCCTGTGTCAGTGTAAAAGGGAAACTGCTCCCAAAATTCCAGCGGGCATTTGCTTCCCAATCCAGTTTTTTACCAAATACATAAGACCCGAGCAGGTTAATGTTATGCCTGCGGTCAAAATGAGGAAAGTATTCCCGTACGCCATCATCACGGGTAACATAGGTTAGTGAATACACCATCCAGAAATAAAACTGTTTATTGTCGTACTTAACAATAAGATCAACGCCTTTTGCCAATCCCTGTTCAATGATATAGCTCTTTTTAAGATAATCGGGTTTGTCGTTATTCTCTGCATTATCATTAAAAATCTTATCGCGGTTGATATTGGTCAGCTGGTTGAAATCTTTGATGTAAGATTCTATATTGAGATGAATGTGAAAAGGGAGATCAAACTCAAAGCCTGCCAGGATATGACTTGCTTTCTGTAAATGGCTGGTTACTTCGTCACCTTTAAAGGTAGCTGGTAGTTCTTCGGGCCCTGATAAAAATCCGTAAAACAGATTCACCACATCGCGATCAGAAACAGCTGCCATCAGGTTCTGGGTGTAAAGTCCTCCGGCAGATTTGAACCGGATATGCTCATTGATATTCCATTTCAGTCCAAACCGGGGTTCAAATGCAAATTCAGCAAGTGAGGAATAGTAAACAATCCTTACGCTGGGTTCAAGCACCAGTTTGCTGGCAGAGTGCCTGTATTTTACAAAGCCTGCAAATTCAGTAGTATTTTCAGTTTGAGACAAACGTGCTTTGTTATAGTTGTAATAGGTAAAATCAGTTTTGAATCCGCTTCCTTCAAACCCGAATTTCACATGATCATGACCAATGAAGTATCCAAAATTCACATCAAATCCGAATCCATTTGCCAGGCTGGTACGTGGCAACTCATCAGCTTGTTTGAGGTTCATTTTATATTGTGAGTAATTAAATGTTCCTTCAATCAGAACAGGAGATCCTTCAGGAACAACAATAAAATTACTGCCGCCACCTGTACTTTTCCACCCGAAGTCGGAAGCAGCATAATTGGCATCATCCGAAAAGTGGAAACCAAACAGGCTGATTTTACTTCCTTTATCTGAACTCAATACGGTTTTCCCGTAAATATCATTAAAACGATAGGGGAGCCCGTCTTTATTAGCGTACTTGTATATGTTTTTTGAAGTCTGGTCAAGATAAGAGGTTTTGGCTGAGATCATATAGGTAGCAGAACCACTCCCTTCATTTAATTTTTTAATGGGTCCTTCAAGCAGAAGTTTTGAATTAAAAGTAGAAGCCAAAAACTTGCCTGTAAATCTTCTTTTGTTGCCATCGCGTGTGCTGATATCCATTATAGAAGAAATTCTTCCCCCAAAGTCAGCACTGAAGCCCCCGGTATAGATATCGGCATTACGGATAATATCATTATCAAACACAGAAAACAGACCAATGCTGTGAAAGGGATTATAAATGGTCATCCCGTCAAGCAGTACTTTATTTTGGACGGGGGTACCACCCCGGATGTAAAGCTGTCCTCCTTGATCACCGGTAAAGATGACACCAGGAAGAATCTGCAGGTATTGAGCCAGGTCAGGCTCACCTCCGGTTGAAGGCACCTGTTTGATTTCATGAGGAGTAATCTTGGTTACACCCACCTGGACTTCAGTGCGGGCTTCCTCTTTTTCTGCTGAAATCTCAACCTGTTTCAGGCTGATCACATTTTTTTCAAGGTAAAGTTTTTTATTCAGGATCTCATTACCGGTAATTGTTACTTCAGTTTGGGCAGTATCAAATCCGACTGACGTACTAACCAATGTGTAGGTTCCGGGTGGAATCCGGGTAATAGAGAAGTAACCATTCATATCGGTTGCTACTCCATACAAGGTTCCTTTCAGGAATACATTAACAAAAAGCATGGGTTCACCGGTGGCTTTCTCATATACAAACCCCCGAACCGTACCCTGGCTGTAGCAGTTGGTTAATGTGATTGAACAGAAAGATATCAGAAGTACGACAATTCGTAAAAAGTTGTTCATAGGTTTTCAGGTTCTATGGAGGCTTAACCCGACAATGATGTCAAATTCATTTTTGGTAAGAGGCATAACTGATAAACGCCCGATCCGGATTAAGCCAATGTCAGCAAGTTTCTTTTCATTTTTTATTTGAGCAAGAGTAACAGGGTTATTCAGTAGCTTAAACGGAATCAGGTTAACGGCTGTCCATTTCCCTTCTTTGTCGGTCGGGTCCGGAAATGCTGATTTGCTCACTAAAGCAATTCCAATAACCGCTTTCTCATCGGCTGAATGAAAAAAAAGAACCGCATCCCCTTTATTCATGGCATTCAGATGCTTACGGGCTGTGTAATTTCTTACTCCATCCCAGGTTGTTATTTTATCTCTGACTAGTTGCTGATAAGGATAAACAGCCGGTTCAGACTTCACCAGGAAATAATTCATTGTGCGTCAAAAAAGCAGGCTAAAATAATTTAAAAGTTTTTTATCCTGTCTGTAAGGAATGTAAACACCGGAATAAAGGTTGTCAGAAAAGTTCAGCAACATACCGTAACTGAAGTGTTATTCCCCGTGCATTCATGACCATGGCCAAGTGCATCAGGCAACCCATTTCGTTTGAGATTATCAATTCAGCACCTGTATCCTGAACTTCCTTTAAAAAGGCAAGTGCCTGTTCAACGGATTTCTTTTCATCATTGCGGGCTAATGTTCCTCCCCATCCGCAGCACTGATGCTTTTTAAGAGTTAACAGTTCGAGACCTTCGATACTATGCAGTAACCGGATTGACGGGTCATGACTCAGGCATCCACTTACACCGGTACAACCTCCTGCAAAGACTGCTTTTGAATAGAGTGCTCGGTTAATTTTACTAATACCCAGAACTTCCTCCAGAAAAGTACTGAATTCAAAAAGATTTTTCTGAAAATGTTTGTATTCATTATGAAGGGAACTGTTATGAAACAGATCGTTGTAATGGTATTTCATGACAGAACAACAAACACTTCCGAGAGAAACGGTGTACCGGTCATTCAGAAAAGTTTTAATCATTTGTTCACCGGCTTCCTTGCATTGCTCGCGGAAACCATCAAAAAAAGCAGGCATACCGCAACAGGTTTGATCAAGCGGATAATGAACCGAGCATCCGGATTTTTCCAGAACCTGAACAGCTGCCATAGCTGCATCCGGAAAGAAACGGTTGACATAACAGGGAACCTGAAGGTCAATGATCATAAACTCAGGTTGCGAAGTAACAAAGCAGCAACCAAAGCAGGAAGATAATGAAAGCTGTCTTTTCAACAGAACGTGCCAGGATTTTCTCGACTGTTGTAAGCATCCTTATTCACTGCTTACTTTTGAAGCCAATTACCGGCTGTGAGTTATACCTGGTTTATTGCTAAACGCTATTTTTTTACCCGCAGAAAACAACATGCAGTAAATATTATTACCTGGATTACAGTTGTCGGAATTATGACCGGAACAGCAGGATTGGTAATAGTTTTAAGTGTGTTCAATGGTTTTAGCACCCTGGTAAACAGCATGTACGATGCATTTGACCCTGATCTTAAGATCACCCCTGTATCAGGTAAATTTTTTCAAATTTCGGATTTGGATACAGTTGCTCTTCGCCAGATTAAGGGTGTCAAAGCATTTTCATTTACACTTCGTGAAAATGTCCTGGTGAAATTCAATGACCGACAATCCATTGCTGTATTGATTGGTGCTGACAGAAACTTTAATGAGGTTTCAAAGGTCAATGATTTTGTAATTGACGGCAAGTGGAGGATTGAAAACCAGTCAAATGATGCTTTGATTGGTGCCGGTCTTGCCTATAATCTGGGAATTACGCCAGATGACTTATTTCATAATTTGCAATTTTACTATCCGGATAAAGATGCAGATATCAATCTAAGCCCGGCTGATGCATTCCGGATTGATAGAGCAAAGGCAGCAGCAGTATTTTCGATTCAGCAGGAATTTGATATCAGTTATATTCTTTCATCACTTGCTTTTGTACAGGAATTAACTCATAATGAGTCAAAAGTGTCGGATCTGCAGGTAGCAGCAGAATCAGCTTCTGATATCAACCAGATAAAATCAGAAATCAGCAGCTTACTTGCTAACCGTTTTGACGTTAAGAACCGAAAGGAGCAGCATAGCTATCTGCTTAAAATATTTAAATCAGAGAAGTTTGCAATTTATCTGATTCTGGGTTTTATCCTGGTACTGTCTTCTTTTGGAATCATTGGTTCACTGTCAATGCTAATGATAGAAAAAAGAGATGATATTCAGACTTTGTTTGATCTGGGCGCAGAAGTTTCTTCAGTCAGAAAAATTTTTATAATGAATGGTCTTCTGCTGACTTCTGCTGGTTTGCTCTCTGGGATTTTTATCGGAATTTTAATCTGTAAATTCCAGGAATATTTCGGATTGATTAAGCTGGGAAAGGAAGGAGATTTTGTAATAAACGCCTACCCTGTCTCAGTTCAGGTACCTGATTTATTACTGATTGGGTTCATTGTTCTCTCACTTGGTAGCCTGCTTTCAACGTATATTGTTAACAAAATGGTGTTGAGTGAGTGATAAACTTTTTGTAACAGGCATGAAAAAATCTAAAAATATTATTACGTTTGCCTTAATTAGAATAATCAACCTAAAACCAAATCAACATGTCTGGAGTAAACAAAGTTATCTTAGTTGGCAATCTGGGGAAAGACCCTGAAGTTCGCCATTTAGACAGCGGAGTTGTGGTTGCCAAAGTAGTATTAGCAACTTCCGAAGTATTTAAAAAGTCAGATGGAACCAAGGTAGAAACCAAAGAATGGCATAATGTTGTTATGTGGCGGGGTCTTGCAGAAACAGCAGAAAAATATCTTCGCAAAGGAAGTCTGATCTATGTTGAAGGAAAACTCAGAACCCGCAGTTGGGAAGAAAGCGGTGTACGAAAATATTCTACCGAAGTGGTTGCCGACACCATGACAATGCTTGGTCGAAAGCCAGATGATGCAACCATTGCCCAGGTAGAAGAAGAACTGAAAAAAACACCTTCAGATCTGCCAGCCAATTCAGCACCCATCCCCGAACCGGGTGATGACCTCCCGTTCTGATCAGGAAGTTTGCTTATCTTTCCCCATTCTGAGCAACAAGTTCAATGGACGATGGCAGTCTTGAGTGGTTTTTATTAAATGGAATTGTCAGGCCGTTTGATCCTGGAGCTATTGTTTATCTGTTGCTGATTATTCTTTTTCTGGCTTTCTCAGGTCTGTTTTCAAGTACTGAAGTCTCGTTGTTCTCGTTAACCCCTTCACAACTTGAGCAAATCCGGAATGATTCCGGAAATCAGAAAGCAAGACTGATCATACAGTTGTTAAGTAAGCCAAAAAGATTACTGGCTTCCCTATTGATTGCCAATAACCTGGTCAATATTGCCATTGTGATTATTTCCTCGTTTACAGTGGTTCGTTTGTTTGATTTCAGTAGCTATCCAATTATTGCACTCGTTATTCAGGTTGGAGTTGTAACATTGATGATTGTAATGATTGGAGAAGTGTTGCCAAAAATATATGCCACTTACCGTTCTCTGAAAATTGCTTACCTGGCATCTCCTGTAATTTATGTGGCAGATAAAATTCTTTCACCATTCTCAATACTGCTGGTTTCGGCAACGAATTTTATTGATAAACGTATTGCACGAAAAGGATATGATGCCAGCATGGATGAACTGGCTCATGCCATTGACATGACTTCGGGAGCAGGAGCACTGAGTGATGAGAAAAAAATTCTCAAAAGCATTGTCCGGTTTGGAGATATTGATGTTAAGCAAATTATGAAACCCAGAATGGACATTATTGCCGTCAGCAGAACTTTTACCCTTCCTCAAGTACTTGATGTAGTAAAAGAATATGGTTATTCACGAATTCCGGTGTATGAAAAGGGAATTGATCAGATCAAGGGATTGCTTTATATCAAAGACCTGATCCCTTTTCTAGATAAAGGCGATGAATTTCACTGGCAGAACCTGGTCAGGCTTCCGTATTTTGTCCCTGAGCATAAAAAGATTAATGATCTGCTGAATGAATTTCGTGAAAAGAAAATGCATCTGGCAATTATTGTAGATGAGTATGGCACCGTTTCAGGATTAGTATCGTTAGAAGATATTCTGGAAGAAATTGTTGGTGAAATTAGTGATGAGTTTGATGAAGAGGAAATCAATTACTCCAAACTTGATGACCTGAACTATGTGTTTGAAGGGAAAATTCTATTGACTGATTTTAGCAGGCTGCTTAACCTTGATATGAATATGTTCAACGAAATTCCGGGAGACCCGGTAACATTAGCAGGATTACTGATTGAAATCAGCGGGCGGATTCTTCAGAAAGATGAAAAAATGGAGTTTAAGGATTTGTTATTTACGATTGAATCTGCTGACAGACGAAGAATAAAACGGATTAAAGTTACACTGAAGGAGCCTGAAGAGTATGTTGAATAGAGCCACTTCTCATTTGATAGCCGTACTGATGTGCACAAGCCTGCTTTTTTCCTGTAATGAACCGCCAGTTCCTAAACCAAAGGGCTATTTCAGAATTGATTTGCCAGAACACCGGTACAGGCAAGGTGAGTTTGATGATTGTCCGTTTACTTTTGAGGTACCACTTTACTCAAAAATTATGCCTGACACCAACCGTCTGAGTGAACCTTGCTGGTGGTATCTTGTCTTTCCGGATTTTAATTGTGAAGTATACCTGAGTTATAAACTGGTTGAAAAGGATTTGTTTAAATTGATTGAAGATGCTCATACTCTGGCATACAGCCATGCTGTTAAAGCAAATGAAATAAATCAGAGAAAAATTAATGTTGGAAAGAGTGGGGGGCTTATGTTTGAAATTGGAGGGAATGCGGCTTCACCGCTTCAATTTTACCTGACAGACAGCCTGCATCATTTCATTCGTGGCTCACTCTATTTTAATGCATTACCGAATGCAGATTCGGTTGCTCCGGTGGTTCATTTTGTTAAGGCAGATATTGAAAGAATGATTCAAACAGTTGTGTGGAAGCATGCTGCCAGAGCAAGTTGAGTAACATCATGTGTGCATGAATAAATTGAGTACATGAATCAGGTGCTGGCAGAGCAGTTGTTAGGTTTATGACATTAATAAGAATTCAAAGGTAGTCTCAAATGAAAGATGGTGATCTTACTCTTGGAGTATGTTCAATTCTAAGAGTAAACTAAGCGCATGTTTTTACTTTATCCCTGTTGATTGATTAGAACCTGAGATTATCCGCCTGGCAGCAACAGGTCCTATTCGTAGAATCCCACTGAACCTCCAACCCAGGTCTTATTCTTATTGTGTTTAACTCCAATCATTTCTCCTTTGCTGAGCCTGGCCATATTGATTGCCAGTTGAGGTCGTAGGTGAACATCATTCCACAGGTATAACAGCCTCAATTCGGCCTTTACCGGCTCATCCGGTGATTTGATTACAGGTTCATACACCACTTTGCGTTGAAGAATATATTCAGATGGATTGGGGATTGAGTTTAAAATTTCACGCGTAAGATGAAAAATGACACCACTTCCCGAAAAGGAAAACAGCGGTTTTAAAACATAATTTTCGAGGTCATCCGGAATGGTTTTTATCCGGTCAAGAAAATAAGTTTCAGGAATACTTTTATCCATTAGTTCAGGCATAATAAATTTACTGATCCTGAAGAACCAGTTTGGATGCCCGGCCCACTCTACATCGTATTCACGCATCAGATCAAATCCGGGAATGATATCCGGTCTGTTCCCAAGTTCGTCAAAAATCACCCGGTTATAAATTCTGTGAATCGGGATTCGCTTTCCTCCGTATTCATAATAAAGCTCTTTGCCTGATGATTTTACTTTTGAAATACAAATAGATTTAACCCCCCAGAATTTTTCTGTCAGTAAAAAATCTATTCTTGTATTTTGATTATCGGGATCAATTTCGAGAAGAATGGTATGCTCGGGCTCCCGGTTACCGGTAATAGCTTCTCGGACCATTTCAAAATAAGCTTCTACTGAATCGGTAAACAGATGATTCAGTTTTGAATCAATATTGAAAAATTTCCTGTAGCAGGTTGCTAAGTAATGCTGCCAGCCAAACAATGAAGGAAACCCCTGAAGTTCTATTAGCCTGGGTACTAACTGACCGGAATCATCCCGGGCTACGGCAAAATCAAAGGCCAGGAAGATACTATGAGAGCCTTCTCCGGGCATGTTTAACTGAGTCGGAATTGACGCTTGAGTCAGTTGTTTAAAATGATTCTGATTGATAAAATCAATAATATTCTCACAGGCTGACGTCATCTGCTTCTTGAACCATGCCGGAACAAATACCGGAGACTCTGCAATACGGAATGGAATGCGGTAGTTGTATTTGGCATTCATCTCATTCAGCATGTTCAAATATTTTGCTTCAGTAAAACTTTTATTGAACAGGGTTCGGTAGGTCGAAATCATAACATTATTCTGTCTTTACTTTCCTGAAGCCTCGTAACTTCAATGCTGCTGATTGTAAGAACTGAGGTAAAACAGCCTGGTGAGTCAGCTGAATCCGGACAGGATTCGTAAGACCGGATACCATTTCTTTGTATTTATCTTCACCATGATTGCTGATAATCTGCTTCTTTTTTTCTTCCTGGCTGAAATAGAATTTCATACCGACCACATCTGCTTCAGGATGAAATTGGGTACCGAAAATTTCAGGGGAGAAGCGAATGGCCATCACCGCACGTTCCAGGTTTACATGAGGACGAATTTTTTCGAGTGCACAGATTTTAGCTCCCTGTTCAGTCAACTTTTTAACATCCGGTTCAATAATCTGCCAGTCTCTTGAATCAACCGCATAAAACGGATTAGGTAATGACTGGAAGAGAATTTCTTTTTTCCCTTCTTCTGTTTTATGAACAGGGAAAATTCCAAAAGCCGGTGACTTACGTAAACATACCTGTGCTAGTTTTAAATGGTGGCACACCATCTGGAATGAATGGCAGATCAGAAAGACATATTTTTTTTGAACGGCAACAGAATTATGTTCGATCAGCTTATCTATCAGGGAGTAAAAATGATCAATCCATTCTTCACCTGTTCGGGTCGGATCTCCCGGTCCGCCTGAAGAAATATAAATATCAAAATCAAGATCAGGTAACTGATTTTTACCGGCAACATCAAATACTTTCCATGTTACGGGAAACAGTTGTTCGTCAATCAGGTATTTTATACAACGCATCCCCTGATTCGGATGATTGCAATAAAGATCAAGAATCGCAATTCGTAATGGCTTCATAAATTAAAACAACGGTTACTGCATAAACAGCTGAAAGGTTACTCAATTCCTTTATTTGTTTGTTCAACTATGTATTCAGCAACTTTCTTAATGTCGTGGGTCCGGTTGTAAACTTCAAGTTGCCGGTCAGCTCCGGTTCCGTGTTCAAGTATTTTATAAATGTATTTCAATTCATTCCGGCTTCCAAGTTCATCCACAACATCATCAACAAACTCAAGCAGTTCATGAATCAGTTCAGGTGTATTGACTTCAGCCTGTTTCCCAAAATCAATCAGTTTTCCGTGAATTCCATACCGGGCTGCCCGCCACTTATTTTCATTTATAAGAGCCCGCCCATACTGCCTGAAATCAAGATTGCTTTCCTGAAGCCTTACCAGTTTAGCAATAATAGCCTGCATGAGTGCAGCCAATGCTATTGTTTCATCAATCAGCATGGGTACATCACAAATTCTGAATTCAATGGTATTAAAGAAGGGATGTAAACGGATATCGTACCAGATTTTTTTACCATTGTCAATACAGTTGGTCTTAACCAGTAATGTAATGTACGAATCAAATGCTGCTGCTGATGAAAAATAATCGGGAATACCGGTTCGGGGAAATTTATCAAACACTTTTACCCGATACGACTTAAAACCGGTATCGCGACCAATCCAGAATGGAGAATTGGTGGATAAGGCAAAAATATGAGGTAGAAAATAACGTGCTGAATTCATAAGCCGGACTCCTTGCTCACGGTCTTTGATTCCGACATGAACATGTAAGCCAAAAATCAGATTTGAACGGGCAGCATCCTGCATTTCCTTTACAATTTCATGATAACGCGGATGATCGGTAATTGACTGATCCTGCCACCTTGAAAAAGGATGGGTTCCTGCAGCCGCTATCTTTAATCCCTGTTTACCGGCAAGAGAAGCAACCATTCTTCTAAGATGTGTTACATCCTGCCGTGCCTCTGATATATTGTGGCATATATTGGTGCCGACTTCAACTACAGCCTGGTGCATTTCATCTTTAACCTGTTCTTTAAGTAAAGTTCTGCCTCCTTCAACAATTTTATGCATGTGTGATTTAAGTTCGAAAGTTTCAGGATCAATAATCTGAAACTCTTCTTCGATACCCAGGGTAAATTCATTCTTGAATTTTGGTCTGACCGCTTTCCGGGTTGTCTTTTTCATAGTGATGCTTCTCATGTTATGGCAAGTATAGTATATTAATGAATGCACTGCTGATTATGCATTGGTTGTAAAACTCAGTCATTTCAAAACACCCGAATACCCAACAGGACCGGTGAATCGTATTATCTCCCCTTTTGGGGATTTAAAACCCGGATTGAATTACAGATCAGATTTTTTCGGCAACTAACCAATAAGTAGGTTCATCACACTATCTGGTGAAATCATTTTCCCGTTGACTGCAGAATGTAAAAAGGTTCCCCAGGTGAGATTATCAGCCAGTGGTTTTTGTTCTTCGGCCTTCCGGATCAGCATATTGGCTGCTGCTTCAAGGACCCATTGAAAATTTTCCTCTCCAACAGAGGTGGGTTCACAGTCAGGAGTCGGGTTGGTGAAATCAATAGCGTAGGGGATCTCATTTCGAACTGCGAATTCAACCGTGTTGAAGTCATAGCCAAGTGCCAAATTGATCCTGAGGCAATAGTCTTTTATTTTCTCAATGATTGTTTCAGAAACATTAAAGGATGCAGTATAACGCAGGTGATGCGGGTTACGAGGTTCATAAGGCATAATACGAATCTCGGTTTGTCCGATACAATAACAACGGAAATAAGCATCAAATTCAATTGCTTCCTGAAGCATCATTACCAATTGTTCGGTTTTCCGGTGTTCGGCATAAAACTCTTCGGCATTATTCACCTTAGAAACACTCTTCCATCCGCCACCGGCATGGGGTTTCATAAAAGCTGGGAATCCCACATGGTTGAAAATGGTATCCCAATCTAGGGGCATTACAAGATTCCGGAATGAGTTTTCAGTTGTATCGGGTGGTAATTGATTGGAAGGAATCAATGCTGTTTTTGGAACCGGAACACCAACATGGCTAGCAATAACATTGGCCATGAACTTTTCTTCAAGACTCAGGTAAAATGGGTTGTTACAAACTGCTGTTGCAGTAAGGGCTGCATTTTTTAGTAGAGCACGGTAAAAAGGTACATCGTGTGAAATTCGGTCCAGTATCACGTCATAACCAACAGGTCTGTCCTGGATCAGTTTATCTATCCGCATCAGTTCTGCAGTAATACCCGGAATGTTTTTAGCATTTATCCGTTCAACAAGTGAGAGTGGAAAGGAATTTTCCATACCATAAAGAATTCCGATTTTTTTCATTGAGAAGAAGTAGTAATGTTGTTGTAAATAAGAAAATTATTTTTTTAAGTCGGGGTCTAGAAAAATATACGGAGTCATAATGTACCACCTACCATTGATCATTCCGCAGTCATTTAAATAAATGAGATGGTGATGGTCTCCTTTTCTGAAACGGATAAACAGATCTGCTGCTTTTACAGCTCCGTTTGTAAACGGAATATCAGATAGTTTAGCATCAATATCATCAAGCATAAATTCTGATATTTTGATATTTTTAGCTTTCAGATTTTCATAGAACTGATTTAACATCGTTTCTCTTTCTTTTTGAAAATCATTCCACCAATAATCTGCAGCTGCCTGCGCAGTTTCTTCATGTTTCTTTCCGGTTGCTTGGATCATTTCTGAAAACACCTGTCGGTTGCTGTAGAACGGAGCCAGATCAATGTTGTTCTGCAGCGCATTAAAAATCAGTGTACCCAGGTCTTCAGCAGTAGGTATTCCCTTTTCAATCCGGGTTTTGATTTCATCGGGCCAGTTAGTTTGTGAATAGGAAGTAAATGGAATTCCCGCCATGAAGAGCAAAGTAGCAATCAACTTTATGAAATCCATTTTAAGGTTATGTGAAGACATTGGCTAATTGAATTTTATGAGCGAAAGATAATGTGGGAACATTTCTCTCCAGACTGGCCAGTCATGAACTGCATTTTTCCGGATATCCAGCCAGTTGGCAATTCCTTTTTTATTTAGGATTTCTGACATTTTAATATTTGCTTCCTTACACATATCACGATCACCTGTTCCAAATACAATGCCCATTTGGAATAATGCCGGGTCTTCAAGTCCCGGTAAATAATCAGGTGGGTTATTAAAATAGACATTATCATCATAGTAACCATCAACCTGCTGCTTGATGTCAAATGCTCCACCCATCGTGAAAAGATAACCTACGGTTTCCGGATGTCGGAAAGCAAAATTGGCAGCATGGTACGCACCAAAACTACATCCGGCCATTGCTACTTTTTTATAACCCGATTCGGTCAAAGCTGGTTTTACAACTTCCTCTTTAATAAACAGGTCATAAAGAACATGATTCCGGGCACGGTCAACCGGGGCTAGATGTTTTGCATACCAGCTGTCGTTGTCAATGCTGGCAGGAGTGTAGACTTTAACAAGACTATTTTCAATAAACCATGAAACTGAATCAATTAGCTTAAAGTCTTTATTCTGAGAATATGTTCCCATACTGGTTGGAAATACAATAACCGGATAACCCTTGTCCCCAAAGGTCAGCATTTCCATTTCCTTGCCGAGAATCGGAGAGTACCATTTTAAATACTTTTCTTTTAGTGTAGCTTCAGTTTGCATTGGGCAAAGATAGGAGTTGCAATGCTGTTAGTGAAGGATTTTTTGGTATTTCCAGAGAGGTGTTCGCGTTTATAACATCAGGTAGTAGATCTTACCGGTAATGAGTTAGTAATAATCAAAGGTTTGGAATAATCACAGTCAGATCGGATAATAGCTGTAATTTTGAATGGAATAAGAAAATTGAAAACAGTACTGGAGTTTTTATCATATAATCTCGAATTTCAACATCCATTCGGGCTTGCTCATGGCTCACGAATTTCGACCCCATCGGTTTTTGTAAAGCTAAGTTGTAACAATATGGCAGGTTACGGGGAAGCAACTTTGCCTCCTTATTTGCCTGATACCCGTGAAACGGTACTTGAATTTTTACAACAGGTCCAGGCCGATCAACTGATTGTTACTGACCCACAGGTACTTCATGCCTATCTCCATTCTTTACGTCCGGAAAGTCTCCCGGCAATTGCAGCAATTGATATTGCCTGGCATGATTTACAAGGTAAGCTGGAAGCAAAAGGCGTTCATCAGTTATATGAATTAAATGGAACGTCAGAAGCACCCGGAATGTTTACTATTGGCATCAGTAATCATAATGAAATTCAAGAAAAGGTTGCTGAAGCCGGAGAAATTCCGGTTTTAAAGATTAAGACAGGAAACGGAATGGATAAGGCCATTGTTGAAACCATAAGAAGATTTACAGGTAAGCCCATTGCATTAGATGCGAATCAAAGCTGGAAAAAGGATGTGAACAGCCTGAAGTTATTGCACTGGCTAAATAAGCAGAATATTCTTTTTGTTGAACAACCTTTTCATAAAAATGAAAATGACCTTGGAACGATTTATAAGGATAGTCCCGTACCAATTATTGCTGATGAATCGTTTCAGACCATTGAAGATCTTGACTTGGTAACCGGTCAATTCCATGGAATTAATATCAAGCTAATGAAGTGTGGCGGAATTTATCCGGCTATTCAGATTATTAAAGCTGCCCGGAAAAGGGGATTAAGAATACTTATAGGATGTATGAGTGAAAGTTCCTGTGGATGTGCTGCGGCATCGCAACTTATCGCTTTAGCTGACTGGTATGATCTGGATGGGCCCTTGTTACTGCGAAATGATCCGTTTAAAGGATTGAACTATTTAAAAGGCCGGATTAATATCCCTTCCGGACCGGGAACCGGAGTTTTACCGGTTGGAATATTCCAGGGAAATGCATCTGCTATTTAACGGCTGATTGTTGCTGATAGGTTTTTATTCTTTTCAGTAAATCATTCCATAATACATCATAAGGAATAATTTCCATGGTATCTAAAGCTTGCTGGCCGCTAACGGACGACTGGCTCAGAAGGGCCAGGTATTTTTCTGCTAAAGCTGCACACTTTTCAGTATCAAAATCTTTCTTGATTAAGATCAGCAATAGTTTAATGAAGTAATGATTTCTCGGGTTTGCTGTTACACTGATATAGCGTTGAGCATAGCTCTTCAGCGAATCGAACTTATCCATTATTTTATCGAAATCACCCCGTTTCACGAGTAAACAAATTTGAGCAATAATGATTGAAAGGTTGAATCCGGCTTTGTCTTTACTCAAAATTGGGACTTCGTTCAGAAACTTATGTACATTGAACTTCCTGAGTCTTCCATCAGGGAGAATGTAATTCAGCATTGCTTCAAAAATTCTCCATCGTTCAATTTGCTCTTCCGGAAATTTCTTAAAAGCAGAACTGGAAATCACTTCATTGAAAACACTGACTGCCTCATCAGTTTTACCCGTATACAAACAAAGTAATAAGTAATACTGCTGATATATGAATCGGTTGGGATTTCCTTTTCTGAAAATACTGTCACATTGCAGAGCACTTTGCCTTCCGGTTTTAAAATCCTGCAGATAAATACTGGTATCCAGTTTTTGCATGGCGATTTCGCCAACTAAAGCCATGTCTGTAAATTTCTGCCCGCGAAGCAGATAATGTTCGAATTCGATGCATTGTTTCAGCACCTGCTTATGATCTTTCTTAAGGTGGTAATAGTAAATCCGGCTCCGGTAATAGGCGCATGTCATTCGATGACTCTTGTTTTTCGACTTTGTATAGAGTGATTCTGCCTGCCTGATTGATTGTTCGGGATTGAACCGTTTTAAATCACTTTTGGAAAGCACTCCCCGAACGGCAATTCTAAACTGAAAGTCAAATGTATCAAGCTGGGTCTCTTTAATTAGAGTTTCCTGCATGGTTTCAATGGAGTCAGAAAGTGCATAAAATCCTTTTATATTTCCCGTAAATCCTTGATACTCTCTTAATCGCTGTAATGCCAGTATTCGTAATGGAGTAAACTGAAATTTCCGGGCAATGGATTCAGCTGACCGGATCATTTCTAATGCGATATGAAGTTTCCCGATTACAAACAATTGACTTCCGGCAAAGAGCAACCGGTAGCAGTGAATTTGCTCCCGGTAATAGCTTGTTTTAATTAATGAAGAAATATCAATTGAAAAAATTAAGTCATAAAATCGTTTCCGCAGCCTGCTTTTAAGCATCTGATATTTTTTTTCAGTTGGAAATGATTTATAGAGTTCCTGGGCTGCTTCCTCATCCGATTTCCATCGCTGTGCCAGTAATCCATCAATAAATAAATGGCTTTTCAGGTCTTCACCCTGGTGTTGAAACAACGAATTCAGGGTATCCTTACCAATTAATGACGTTACTAATTGTGATATTTCAGTCAGGTTTTTCATTTTAGAGTTTATGTAAGATATTGATTATGAGCTGAGAGTACGATTAATAGTACTCAAAAATAGAAATAATTGATGTTACCTGCCTGTAAGAAATGACATCGTTTTATCAAAACTCTGCCTGTATCATTGCGTTCAAATCCATCAGATAAACAAAAAACATAAGCAACATGATGGATTTAATAATTGCGATCCTGATAGCGTTAGGATCACTTCAGTCAGCAGATCAGTTTACTCCTGACTTTGAACAACAAAACAGAGATGCGGTGAATCAGGCAACGATGATTTATGAGCGTGGTGAATACCGTATTCGTGAGGGTGGAACTTACACTGGTGGTGTAGTTGTGATAACAGGAGTAGGAGTGTAAAAAATATTTGAAGTGGGGGGAGAATAGGCGGAAGCGTCCGCTGAAATAAGGGAATGTTCTCCCCCGTATTCTTCAAAAGAATTTGGGGTTAGTTTTATAGGTCCGCACCTGCGGGCCTTTTTTTTGCCCTTAACTTTGCCCGTATGATTTCTGTTCAGTCATTTACTTTTAATCCGTTTGCTGAAAACACCTATATCCTGTATGATGAAACCCGTGAATGTTGTATCATTGATCCGGGTTGCTATGAAAATCATGAAAAGAAAATATTGGAAGATTTTATTCGGTCATCACAACTTAAACCCGTTAGGTTGGTAAATACCCATTGCCATATTGATCATGTCCTAGGAAATCGGTTTATTACTGATACCTGGAAACTTCAGCTGGAAATTCATTTGCTGGAAATTCCTTTACTCAGAGCAGTTTCCGAATACGGACCACAATATGGAATCTACTGTGATCCGATTCCCGAACTGTTTGGATACCTCTCGGAAGCAGATATTGTTAAATTCGGTAATTCTGTACTTGAGGTGGTTCATACCCCGGGACACAGTCCGGGTAGTATTTCCTTTATCAGCCGTGCGGATAAGTTTGTTCTGGCGGGAGATGTACTTTTTCAGTTAAGTATCGGACGAACTGATTTGCCGGGTGGCGATTACCAGACTTTGATTAATTCAATTCTTACTAAATTATATCCATTACCGGATGATTACACAGTTTATTCAGGTCATGGCCCTGAAACAAATATAGGTTTTGAGAAAAAAAATAACCCGTTTGTAACCGGTTAATCCCGGTTTTTATATTTGATAAGTTACCTGGTTAAGCCGGTGACGAATGATACACGGAATTATATTTGTGGTCAAACCAGACAATGCAGATTAACATTAAAGATATTGTAACTGTTACCATGATTCTGTTTGCTGTGATAGATATCATTGGAAGCATTCCGGTCGTAATTGAAATCCGGAGAAGAGCAGGAAGTATTCATCCCGAGAAGGCAACCCTCATTTCACTTTTTATTATGTTGCTGTTTCTTTTTCTGGGAGAAAATATTTTAAAGCTGATAGGTCTTGACATTTCATCGTTTGCAATTGCCGGAGCCTTCATTTTATTTTTTATTTCGCTGGAAATGATTCTGGGAATAAAACTTTATAGAAATGAGATTCCTGAAACTGTTTCGGTAGTTCCGATTGCTTTTCCATTAATTGCCGGTGCGGGTACCATGACTACAATCCTGACATTAAGAAGTGAATATGAAGTTATTGAAATTGTAATTGGTATCATTTTCAACTTGGTAGTCGTCTATTTGTGTTTGAAAAACCTGAGATTTCTGGAAAAACTGCTTGGCCCGACCGGAATTGGTGTTGTACAAAAGGTGTTTGGATTTATTCTGTTGGCAATTGCTGTAAAGCTTTTCAGGAGTAATGCCGGATTCTGAAATTATCTGATTTGAGCCAAATTATTATCTATACAGACGGAGCTTCACGGGGCAATCCCGGGCCGGGCGGGTATGGTACGATTTTGATGTCGGGGAAGCATGCCAAAGAACTTTCCCAGGGATTCAGGATGACAACCAATAACAGAATGGAGCTAATGAGTGTGATTGCTGGATTAGAAGCTTTGAAAAAGCCAAATCTGGATATTACAATCTACTCTGATTCCCAGTATGTTGTTAAGGCAATTGAAGAGAAATGGCTGGCGAACTGGCTCAGAAAAGGATTTAAAGGTAAAAAAAATCAGGACCTTTGGCTCAGATACCTCAAAGCTGCCGAAGGACATTCAATTAAGTTCAAATGGATTAAGGGGCATAATGATAACCCGTTTAATGAGCGCTGTGATGAACTGGCAGTTGCAGCAGCTCTTTCTCAAAATCTGCTGGACGATAGCGGGTTTACCCGCAACCCATGAAATGGGATACATTCGGGAATAATCAATTTTAGCTGTTAGTTAAAGCTGTTTATTATTATTTTATTTTAGCAGACCTTAAAAATCACTTCAATGAATAGAATTATTACAATCTTAATACTATCAGCTGTATGTTCAGTTAAAGGATCAGCACAAGTTGTCATAAATGAGTTTTCAGCATCTAACTTGAGCCAGTTTCAGGATGATTATCAAAAATATGAAGACTGGCTTGAACTGTATAATCCGGGGCCTGTAGCAGTAAACCTGACCGGTTATTATCTGAGTGATGACTCATTGAATAACCTGAAATGGCAATTCCCGTCAGGAGCATCAGTAAATGCAAATGGGTTTTTGCGAGTATGGCTTTCAGGAAGAAATCAGAATTCAACTCCCTATCATACTAATTTTAAACTTAAGCAGACCAAGAATTCCGGAGAATTTGTTGTTTTTTCAGATCCATCAGGAGTAATCGTAGATTACAAAAAATGCAAGGTGACCCAGCTGGGCCATTCGTATGGACGAACCCTTAACGGAAGTGCATCCTGGAGTATATTTGCTTCACCAACTCCGGGAGCATCTAATAATTCTTCTACTGCTTATGACGATTATGCCAAGAAGGCCAGTGTAAGCATGCCAGCCGGATTTTATCAGAATCCGGTGACTATTGCAATAAGCACCAATGAAACCAACGCTGATATTCATTACACCCTCGATGGAACGCTTCCAACCCTTTCTTCACCAATCTATACAACACCGATCTCTATCACTACTACAACCGTTTTAAAAGCAAAAGTGTTTACAACCAACTCCGGAATTCTTCCCGGCTTTGTCAATTTTACTACATATTTTATCAACGTAACTCATACCCTTCCTGTTATTTCGGTTGCAGCTGACCAGTTAATCACACTGGCAAACGGGAATGGAAGTTTGAAGCCACAAGGTACTTTCGAATATTTTGATTTAAACGGTGCTCGTAAAGCGAGTACCTATGGTGAATTTAACCGACATGGTCAGGATTCCTGGAGTAATGCCCATCGTAGTATTGACTTTGTTTCAAGGGATGAAATGGGATATAATCATGCTGTAGAACATCAGATATTTCAGACTTCAGACCGAGACAATTACCAGCGTTTAATTATCCGTGCTGCTGGAGATGATAATTATCCAACAAATCTTAACTGGCAAAACAGCAGTGCCCATGTTCGTGATGCCTACCTGCATAATCTCTGTATCATGGGTGGAATGAATGTTGATGTAAGACGTGGTGCAAAATGCATTGCTTATCTGAATGGTCAATACTGGGGAGTTTATGATTTACGTGATAACCCGGATGATCATGATAATACAGAATATTATTATGGGCAGGATAAGTATCATCTTTATTTTCTTCTAACCTGGGGGAATACCTGGGCTGAATACGGTGGCCAGGATGCTTTTGATGATTTTAATAATCTCTATAGTTATATCATGACAAACAATCTGGCCAATCCTGCCAATTATCAGTATGTAACAGACAGACTGGATGTGACCAGTCTGACTGATTATGTTCTTGCTAATATGTTTTCAGTTTGTAAAGACTGGCTTAACTGGAATACCGGATGGTGGCGAGGTCTTGACAGTTCAGGCACTCATTTGAAGTGGGGATATATTTTATGGGATAACGATGCAACCTGGGGACATTATCTTAACTATACCGGAATTCCTAATACCGGTCCTTCAGCCGCTCCCTGTGATCCTGAAACCATCACCTTTTCAAATTATTATCACAATGCTCATATCAGCATGTTGAATAAACTTCGAACCAACCCCGACTTTAACCAATACTATATTACCCGGCAGCATGATTTATGGAATACTATTTTCAGTTGTGATCATATGCTGGCTCAATATGACAGCACCATAAACCTGATTGTTCCTGAAATGAACGGACAAGTACAGCGATGGGGTGGCACGTACAATCAATGGTGGAACAATACGCAAACATTAAGGAATTATATTGTTAATCGCTGTTCATTGATTGTGAGTGGCTGGAATACCTGCTATCAGTTAAATGGCCCTTATGATGTTACCCTGATGACTGATCCGGCTGGTGCAGCTGATATAAAGCTAAATTCACTTACCATTAATTCTGCGCAGCTACCCTGGTCAGGTCAGTATTTTGGAGGTATTGATACGAAACTGGATGTTGTACCTTTAAATGGATCCCAGTTTGTTTCCTGGACTGCAGCGACTCAGATTTTCTTGCCGTCATCAACTAATCCTGATACCAGAGTCTCCTTAAATGCCTCCGATACACTGGTCGCTCATTTTTCAATGCTTTCAACACAACCTGTCATAGGCGAAAATTATCCGGTTGTATCTGCTTATCCAACCCTGATCACCGATGAAACCCTTGTTGATTATTATCTGCCTGGAACCACTTCAGTTTCATTAGCATTGTATTCTTTAACAGGGCAACGGCTGATGGAACTGATTCCATCGGAGCAGATCCAACATGCCGGTAATTACTCAGTCAGGCTGAATATTCCACAGTCCCTGCTGGCTCCAGGAATGTATTTGCTCAACTTCAAAGCCGGTGATTTCAATAAAAGCATCAGGCTGGTTTATATGCCTCAACGTTAATTTGAAAGAAAGATTAATTGACGCATAGCATTATTTAAGTTTTTCAATCATTTACTATTAATTAATAAGGAGAATCAAATGAAGACACGACTCTTAATTATTGTAGTCACACTGTTTTTTCTGTCAGCATGCCGAAAAGGTCCGGGTGAAGGCGGAACATCTTCAATACAAGGTTATTTACATGTAAAGGATTATAATGCTTCGCAGGTGATTTTATTCGGAGAATATCCCGGGGTGGACGAATGGGTTTATATAATTTATGGTAATGATATTAGTTATGGTGACAGGGTAAGAACCAATTATGAGGGTAAGTTTGAATTCAACTATTTGCGGAATGGTGATTATCGGGTCTATGCTTATTCAGATGATACTACTCTGGCAGGAACCAGGGCTGTGGTTAAGAATGTAACAATCACAAAGAAAAATGAAGTTGTGACAATTGATTCCCTGATTATTATTAAATAAGAATGTATGAAGTACCTTACTTTTATTTTACTCTTACAGCTGCCTGTTTACACTTTTTCACAAAATAAGAAAGAGATCAAAAAGTATGGAATCAAATCGGTAGAGATTGAGTTGGTAGATTTCACCAGCGGAAAGGAAGTCACAATAAAGGAGTCCTTTGAACGGTATGATGCCAATGCTAATGTGATTGAGTTTATTGATTACAACCGGGCAGGAGGAGTAAAAAAGCATGAAAGTTTTAAATTCAACAAGGAAAATAAACAAACAGAAAATACAATTTATGATGAGAAAGGAGCTATTGTCAGCAGACAAGTCTCTGTTTATGATTCGGAAGGTGATAAAACAGAAGAACTGGAATATGATGGAAAAGGAAATCTGAAAGAGAAGACAAAAATGATCCGAAATGCCAGGGGTGAAAAGACATCTGAAATTACTACGGATCCGTCTGGTAAATTAATCCGGAAGGCTGTTTTTCAATATGATAAAAACCGTCAACGGACTGAAAAAAAGATTTATGATGCAAATGGTAAGTTAATAGGAATCAAAAGGTATATCATCAAATACTGAATTCAATAATCCATGTCGTCAATAGCTGAAGTTTTGAATGAATTCCGGTCTGTAACTTTAAAGGAAATGGATCGTGTCAGGCTGATGGACCGCTACGACCGTAAATATATTTTTGCTTCTCACTACCTCCATGAATTGCTGAGTTTACTCACAGAAGAATACAATATTCTGGAAGTAAACGGTAAAAGAATCAGCAGGTACGATTCAGTTTATTTTGATACACCTTCCTTACTGTTATACCACAGGCACCAGTTAGGAAGAGGGAACCGGTTTAAAATCCGTTACCGGAAATACGTAGATAGTAATATTTCTTTTTTTGAACTTAAAATAAAAACAAACCGAGAACGGATTGTTAAACATCGGATACGTCAACCCGATATCTTTAACCACTTAACAGATGATGCATCCTTATTTCTTGAAAAGAAAACCAAGGTTAAGGCATCCTTATTCGAGCCAAAACTCAGAATTAGATTTGATCGCATTACTTTGGTTCACCGGAATTTTCCTGAAAGATCCACCATTGATATTCATCTTTCTGTAGAGGGAGGAGGAAGAGAAAAAAAATTTTCAAATCTCGTTATTGCCGAGATTAAACAAGAGCGAACTCACCGCTCTCCGTTTGCTGCATTGCTGAAAAAAGCTCATATACGGGAAGCTTCCTTTAGTAAGTATTGTTTAGGAATGGCCTCCATAAATAAGGAATTACGGCAAAATAATTTTAAACCACGTTTACTTCAAGTTAAAAAGATTGAGAATGATTTATCTACAAAGTATGGATACTGAGTCGGTTTTTGCCGGTCTTCAGTTATTTGACAAATTCGGAATTAAGTTTTTTCAGCGACTGGGGCTTGACCTGCTGTCGGTGCTGATCCTGATTCGCTTTATTTATTTCCCGTTATACCGAAGCCGTGAGAATGTATTTACTTTTTTCATCTTCAATATCATTATTTTTCTGATTACCTACCTGTTGAATAAGGTTGAAATGAGTATGGGTGCTGCTTTTGGATTGTTTGCCGTATTTTCAATGTTGCGCTACCGTACAGAAGATATTAATACCAAAGATATGACTTACATGTTTTTGGTTATTGCTTTGGGTCTGCTCAATGCGGTAAGCAAGGGCAGCTGGGATGATTTTGCGCTGTTTAACTTTATTATTATCCTTATCACCTATCTACTCGAAAGTAATTTATTAATGAAAAAGGAAGTATCCCGTATGATTATGTATGAAAATATTGAGCTGATCAAACCAGATAAAAAAAGTGAATTGATAGCTGATCTTGAAAATCGGATGGGTGTTAAAATAAATCATGTTACAATTGGACGGATTGATTTCCTGCGTGATTCAGTTCAGCTCTTTGTTTATTACTATGAGTAGCAGAATCCTGGCTTTCTTTTTTTGTATTTGTTCTTTAACAACTGCAGCTCAACAAAATGATGCCGGGCTATGGGCAAGTGCGTCTGTTGAAATGAAATTAAAGAAAAGGCTCTCAGCTGTGTTTACAGAAGAAATCAGACTCAATGAGAATCTGTCCCAAATGGGGACACTCCTCACCGATTTATCAGTAGATTATCGTTTTGCAAAAAGATGGAATGTGGGTTTGGGTTACAGATTTAGTAAGAAAAAAAGAACGGATACCTATTTCAATACCAGACAAAGGTATTATACCGATCTTTCCTTCAGGATTAAGCTAAAACATTTTTCTTTTACACCCAGGCTCAGGTATCAGATTCAATACTCAAACATCAATTCCAGCGAAAACGGGAGAATTCCTGAAAAACATCTCAGAGCAAAACTGACTGCCAAATATAATTCTGGCAGCCGCCTAACGCCTTTTATCAGTGTCGAGTGCTATTACAGAATCAGTAACAAGGAAGATTTTACTGATAAGGTACGTTATGCTACAGGATTCAATTATGAAATAACTGCTTTTCACGACATTGAATTGTTTTATCTGATTAACAAAGAGGTGCAGGTGAATGACCCTCTGACACAATATAATTTTGGAGTCGGATACAAATACAACTTTTAATTTTTTACCTTTTCAACCGGTAATTCACAGGTTATTCTCATTTTTGCTACTCTACTATAAAAAATAACATGGCCGAAATAATTCGAATGCCTAAAATGAGCGATACCATGACAGAAGGTGTTATTGCAAAATGGCATAAAAAGATTGGTGATGAAATTAAGTCAGGTGATCTGGTTGCCGATATTGAAACAGATAAGGCAACTATGGAATTTGAATCCTATCAATCGGGTACCCTGCTTTATGTAGGTGTGGAAGAAGGCAAAGGGATTCCGGTAAATGCTGTTTTGGCAATTGTCGGAAAACCGGGTGAGGATTATAGCCAGTTATTAAAAGAAGAGGAAAAGAAATCTAAATCAACAGTTAAAGAAACTGCAAAATCTGCAACTCAGCCTGTACAACAGGCTGCTACGGCAGCTGAAAAGCAACCTCCGGCAAAAGTATCTGTTCCAGCAGTTTCCCAATCTTCAGCCGTTTTAGAAAGTTATCAGCCATCAGATGGCAGAATCAAAGCCTCTCCATTGGCTAAAAGGCTGGCTTCCGAAAAAGGAATTGACCTGAGCAGGCTACAGGGCAGTGGTGATAGCGGCAGAGTTATTAAACGCGATATTGACTGGTTTAAACCCGGCCTGGTCCCACCTGCAGGACGTAGTAGCGGGCCGCTTAAAGAGAGATATGAAGAAATTCCAGTATCACAAATGCGCAAAACAATTGCGCGCAGATTGAGTGAAAGCAAATTTACATCTCCTCATTTTTACCTGACTATTGAAATTCTGATGGATAGCCTGCTGGCTGCCCGCGAACAAATAAACGCAGTTGCCAATGTACGAATTTCTGTGAATGACCTCATCATTAAAGCAGCAGCCGAAGCACTAAAACAACATCCGAAAGTGAATGCTTCCTGGATGGGAGAGAGCATTCGAATCAATCACCACATTCATATTGGAGTCGCTGTTGCTGTAGATGAGGGACTGCTGGTTCCGGTTGTCCGCTTTGCAGATCATCTTACTTTATCTGAAATCGCCCAGCTGGTAAAAGATTTAGCCCAAAAAGCAAAGGACAAAAAACTTCAGCCCCAGGATTGGGAAGGGAACACCTTTACAATTTCAAATCTTGGAATGTTTGGAATCGAAGAATTTACAGCTATCATTAATCCACCTGATGCCTGTATCCTGGCTGTGGGTGGAGTAAAACAAAGCCCGGTTGTAGTAAATGGTAAACTCAGAATCGGTAGTACAATGAAAGTAACCCTGAGTTGTGACCACCGGATAGTTGATGGAGTAACCGGTTCAAAGTTTCTGCAAACATTTAAGGGACTTTTGGAAAGCCCCGTTATTCTGCTTGGTCAGTATTCAATATAAACCTGGTTTCAAACGTCAGGCTTCTTCTGATAACTACAATTTTCATCCTGCCTTAAGATTCTTTTCAGACTGATTTGTCATCCTTGCAATCACTTTTTATGAAAAGGTTTAAGCTAACAACACTGCTTTTTTTGTTTTTTACGTTTTATGCCTCAGCTCAATTTCCGGGCACACACAATCAGCAGAAAAACGGGAAAATACCAGCCGGAAAGTTTTATGGAAAAATTATTGATGGCAAAACCAATAAAGGGATTGAATTTGCAGCAGTTCAATTAATGAAATTTAGTTTTGACTCTGTTACAAAAACTCATAAGGAATCACTGGTGGGAGGACAGCTTACAAAAGCAAATGGAGACTTTGTAATTGAGAATGTTCCTGTAACGGGAGATTATATTTTAAAAGCTTCGGCAATCGGATATAAAATGGAAGAACTCAAAGTTTCTTTTGGAGTAAGACCGGGTCATGAGATACAGGCAGGAGCGAAGGAAAAAGATTTGGGTAATATTAAACTGGGTGAGTTAAAATTCAGCCTGGGTGAAGTTGTTATAGACGGATCACCTCCACCGTTAGAATTAAAACCTGATAAAAAGGTATATACAGTTGATAAGGATGTAGTAGCTGCTGGCGGAACTGCGGAGGATGTGTTAAAAAATGTGCCTTCTGTAAATGTTGATATTGATGGAAATGTAACTGTCAGAAATGCAGCTCCTCAATTGTTTGTAGATGGACGGCCTTCTACGCTTACAATTGACCAGATTCCCGCAGATGCAATTCAGGAAATAGAGATCATTACAAACCCCTCAGCTAAATACGATGCCAGCGGAGGTGAAGCCGGAATCCTGAATATTGTTTTAAAAAAGGAAAGAAAAATCGGTTATAACGGCACCATTCGTGCAGGTATTGACAGCAGGGGAAGGATTAATTCAGGTTTTGATCTGAATTTGAGAGAAGGTAAAGTCAATTGGTTTATCTCCGGATCGCTTAATCAAAGATTGTCAAGAAGTTCAGGTGAGGTAGAACGCTTTAATTTAAGGTCACTGCCGCTTACGCAACTCTTTCAGACCAGTGCTTCAGAAAGTAAAGGTGCATTTAAACGATTTCGTTCGGGGTTTGATTTTTTTCTAACAAACCGAAGCACACTTTCATTGACCGGTTATTACAGCAGCGGAGGACATAAAGGGAATGAAGAGTTGCTGACTCAGATTGATACAGTTCTTGATTCATTTACAACCTCTGCTTTCAATAACAGACTGACAAGTACCAAACGAAACATGCGATTTTATGGAGGTACAGTTTCTTTTAAACATCTCTTCCCGAAAGAGGGACGTGAACTTACTGCAGATGCAAACTATAATGCCTCCCGGTTTCAGTGGAACGCATACTATAATACGAACTACTACACTGCCGCTGGTATTGCTTATGCTCCTGACCTATTACAAAAAAGACTTAACAAAGGGGATAACGGATATTATACCCTTCAGTTGGATTATACCGATAAACTGAATGAGGATATTAAGCTGGAAACCGGAATAAGAGGAGCACTCCGGAATTATGAAAGCCTGGATAACAATTTTGTATTTAATACTTCTTTGGATGAATATGTTTTTCTGCCTCTGCAAAGCAATAATTACCGGTTTCTTGACCAGGTCTATGCCGGTTATGCAGTCATGTCCCATCAGGTGAATAGTAAATTCAGTTATCAGGCAGGATTACGAGTCGAGAGTTCTTTTTATGAAGGTGAATTAATTCAAAAAAATCAGAAATTTGAAAATACATTTCCATTCAGCCTTTTCCCGAGTGGTGCTATCAGCTATAAACTGGATGAAAAAGATAATTTACAGGCCAGTTATTCAAGACGAATAAACCGACCCTCATTCTTCCGGTTAATTCCGTTTACCGATTATTCTGATTCTTTGAATCTGAGCAGAGGTAACCCGGAACTGAAACCTGAGTTTTCAAATTCGGTGGAGTTATCCTTCCAGCGGTCATTTAATCGAAGAAGCAGTTTTTTGGCAACTGTGTACTGGAGGAATACAAATGGACTAATGAGTAACTATGTTGTTTCTGAATTTGATACCTTTTTCCAGCGTGATGTTCTGATCAGCACATATGTCAATGCAAGTTCAAGTGATGCTTACGGAGTTGAGCTCACCTTACAATATGCCTTTACAAGCTGGTTCGATGCTTCGGCTAATGTGAATTTCTATCAGTCTGTCATCAACAGTACAAACGTAGAAAGTAATCTGAAATCAGAACGGTTTTCATGGACTGGGAAAACAACACTTAATTTTAAATTACCGGAAAGCATCAGTATCCAGCTTACCGGTGATTACCAGTCAAGAATGTCACTGGTTCAGGGTGGAGGTTTTCAGTGGGGCTGGATGGGTAGCCCTCAATCAACCGTGCAGGGGTATATCAATCCTTCATACAGCCTTGATGCCGCAGTTAAATACAGTTTTCTGAAAGATGATGCAGCTTCCTTGTCGGTTTCTGTTTCTGATATTTTTAAGACCCGAACGAATGACACGTACAACCAGACTGATTTTTATATCCAAAATAGTATTCGCAAAAGAGATGCCCAGATTATTCGGATAAACTTCAGTTATCGGTTTGGGAAATTTGACACTTCCATCTTCCGGAGAAAAAATAATCAAAATCAGATGCAGGATATGGATATGGGAATGTGAGTCATTCACTTCTCAGCTTTATCCGATAGTTTCAGCAAAGTAGCTGACTGAATAGCTACCTTTGCATTCGATGCCGGTTTTCACAATCAAACAATTGCCCAATGTATTTACCTGCATGAATCTTTTATGCGGCTGTATTGCGATTGTTTGTACGTTCCATGCCAATTATATCCTGTTAGCCGGTATGGTTGTTCTGGCTGCCTTGTTTGATATGCTCGATGGATTAACTGCTAGAGGTTTTAATGCTTATTCAGATTTTGGAAAGCAATTCGACTCACTGGCTGATATGGTTACTTTCGGAGTTGTTCCCGGAATGATCATGTATAATCTGTTTGTTAAAGGACCGGAGCAGCAGTTTCTCGGAAGCAATATGCTATTTCATATATTTAAATACTTCCCTTTTATCATTACAGTATTTACCGGACTAAGGCTTGCCCGCTTCAATATCACTTTTGGAAGTAAAGAATACTTTACAGGATTACCATCGCCTGCAGCCGGAATTCTGATTACTTCTCTCCCGCTGATAACCCGATTCGATTCGTATGGACTGGCAGTTTTGATTTATGATCCGTATTTTATTTGTTTGATGAGTTTTCTGACTTCTATGTTAATGGTATCCAATCTAAAGCTGTTTGCTTTAAAGTTTCATAACCTCAAATGGAGTGATAATAAGACTCAGTATATCTTTCTGATTATTTCAGGGTTACTTTTAGTTTATTTCCGTTTTGCTGCTATCCCGCTGATTATTATGGTTTATATTGCCATATCGCTTGTAACAGGCCAGAAACTGTATCAACCATTGTAAATTCGCATCATGAAATTTATTGCTCATATTAATGTAATGCCGATGAAAGCTCTGCTTGATCCGCAGGGAAAGGCAGTTACTGCTACAATGAAAAATCTGAATTTGACTGAAATTGAAAATGTCAGAATCGGGAAACATATTACCCTTGAGATTGAAGCTTCTGACAAAACAGCAGCAGAAGAAAAGGTAAAGACTGCCTGTGAACGAATTCTGGCTAATCTGGTCATGGAGACCTTTGAATTTACTGTCAAGGAAATCTAGAGAGCAGCAAGCGGGTTCAACAGCTTTGACCAGTATAGTTATCCACCAAAAGCATTAATGCCGGTAACATCCATTCCTGTTATCAGCAAGTGGATATCGTGAGTGCCTTCGTAGGTTATTACACTTTCAAGGTTCATCATGTGACGCATAATCGGATATTCACCAGTAATTCCCATTCCGCCCAACATTTGCCGGGCTTCTCGTGCAATTTCAATTGCCATATTTACATTATTTCTCTTAGCCATCGAAATCTGCTGAGGTGTTGCTCTGTTTTCATTTTTCAAAACTCCCAGCCTCCAGGCTAATAGCTGAGCTTTGGTGATTTCTGTTATCATCTCAGCCAATTTCTTTTGCTGCAACTGAAAGGAAGCGATTGGCTTACCAAACTGAATCCTCTCTTTTGTGTAGCGCAAGGCGGTATCGTAACAATCCATAGCTGCTCCAATTGCTCCCCATGCAATTCCGTAGCGGGCAGAATTCAGACAGCCTAACGGGCCTTTCAATCCTTTAACATTAGGAAAAATATTCTCTTTCGGAACCTTTACATTGTCAAAAACCAATTCACCGGTTGCACTTGCACGAAGACTCCATTTACCATGTGTTTCGGGAGTCGAGAAGCCTTCCATGCCACGTTCTACAATCAACCCGCGGATACTACCTTGTTCATCTTTTGCCCAAACTACTGCAATATCAGCAAAAGGAGCATTACTAATCCACATTTTAGAGCCATTCAGAATGACATGGTTTCCGTCAGCCTTAATGTTGGTCAGCATTCCGGCAGGATTACTTCCAAAGTCAGGCTCAGTCAATCCAAAACAACCCATCCATTCTCCGCTTGCTAATTTGGGCAGGTATCTTTTTCGCTGCTCTTCACTTCCATAAGCAAAAATCGGGTACATGACCAATGAGCTCTGAACAGAAGCAGTACTGCGAATTCCTGAGTCTCCTCTTTCTATTTCCTGCATGATCAAACCATAGGAAATCTGATCCATACCACCACCACCGTATTGCTGAGGAATATAAGGGCCGAACGCTCCAATTTCGGCAAGTCCCCGTATAAGTTGTTTCGGAAATTCTGCCCGTTGAGCAAATTCTTCAATGACCGGTGTCACTTCGCGTTTAACCCACTCACGAACACTGCTGCGGACAAGTTTATGCTCTTCCGTTAGAAGTTCATCAAGCTGATAATAATCGGGTGACTGGAATAAATCGGTTCTGGACATATTCTCTTTATTTAAGGGTCGCAAATGTATTGAAAACACCGGGGCTTAAAAATGCAGCTTGTCAAATCCGGAATGATTTAACCATTAAAGAAGCATGGGATAGGGTTCTGCAGGATTCATGAAAATACCTTAGGTTTGTGGTTTAACCGAATAGCGTTTTTTATGGCCTCAGCACAAAAAATAAAAATTGAAAATGGTAAACTGAATGTTCCAGACCAGCCTGTAATCCCCTACATTGAAGGCGATGGAACCGGCCCTGATATCTGGGCTGCCTCTGTCAGAGTGATGGATGCAGCTGTAAAGCAAGCTTATCATGGGAAACGGATGATTCAGTGGAAAGAAGTTCTTGCCGGTGAAAAGGCTTTTAATAAAACCGGTACCTGGTTGCCTGATGAAACCCTGGCAGCTTTCGAAGAGTACCTGGTCGGAATTAAAGGCCCGCTGACTACTCCGATTGGAGGGGGAATCCGTTCGCTAAATGTAGCACTTCGGCAAATGCTTGATTTATATGTTTGTCTGCGTCCGGTACGCTGGTTCGAAGGAGTTCCCTCTCCGGTTAAGAATCCGGGAGCAGTGGATATGGTTATCTTTCGTGAAAATACTGAAGATATTTATGCCGGAATTGAATACCAGGCTGGATCAGCTGATGCAAAAAAGATACTTGACTTTCTTGCTAAGGAATTTCCAAAAGCATTCGGAAAAATCCGATTTGGAACAACAGAAAAAACTGCGGACTGGCTGAAGAAATTTGATGCAGGAAGTGATCAGTCGAGAAAAGCTGAATTAATGGTAGGTGTCGGAATTAAACCGGTAAGCTTCCAGGGTTCGGAACGGCTTATCTGTTCAGCTATCCGGTATGCAATTCAGCATAAACGCAACAGCGTAACGCTGGTGCATAAAGGAAATATCATGAAATTTACCGAAGGAAGTTTTAGGGATTGGGGTTATCAGTTGGCCAAAGAAATGTTTGGTGCTGTTGAAATTGACGGTGGACCATGGTGCCGGATTCCGGATAATAAACCTGGTGGGGGAATAATAATAAAAGATGCAATCGCTGATATTACGTTGCAGCAAGTACTTACCCGGCCTGAAGATTTTGATGTAATTGCAACGCTTAACCTGAATGGAGACTACCTCAGTGATGCTCTGGCAGCTCAGGTTGGCGGAATCGGAATTGCTCCCGGAGCTAATATCAATTATATAACCGGTCATGCCATTTTTGAAGCAACACACGGTACGGCTCCTAAATATGCGGGACAAGATAAAGTGAATCCCGGCTCACTGATTCTTTCAGGTGCAATGATGTTTGAATATATGGGATGGCAAGAGGCAGCAAACTTGATTTATAAAGGTCTTGAAAGCAGTATTGCATCTAAGAAAGTAACCTATGATTTTCATCGCTTAATGGAGAATGCCACACTCCTCAAATGTTCTGAGTTTGGCGATGAAATTATTCGTCATCTTGAACTGGTAACTGCCTGATAATCTCGATAGCAGCCATGCCGGTTTTAGGCACGATCATTAAAAGCAGTATCGGTTTACGCCATAAGATGAAAATCTTCAGGCGTTCACCTGAAAAATTGCAAAAAAGGGAACTTAAAAAGTTACTTCGCAAAGCCCAGATGACAATGTTTGGTGAAGCCTACCGGTTTCAGGAAATTGCTTCCAGTTCAAATTTTGTAAAAAAGTTCAGAGCAGTTGTGCCTGTTCATGATTACAATTCCATTTTTGCAGCATGGTGGAATAAATGCCTGCACGGAAAGGAAAATGTTTGCTGGCCCGGAAAAGTTAAATACTTTGCATTGAGTTCTGGAACTTCAGAATCATCAAGTAAACATATTCCTGTTACCAAGGAAATGGTAAAGGCAATACAAAAAGCAAGTATCCGGCAGATCCTAAGTCTGGCAAATTTTAATCTGAAAAAGGAGACCTTTGAAAAGGGAATTCTGATGCTTGGAGGAAGTACTCACCTGAATCAGAATGGTACTTACTTTGAAGGTGATTTAAGCGGAATAACTGCCAGCCAGCTTCCATTCTGGTTTCAGCATTTTTACAAACCCGGAAAAAATATTGCCAGGAAAAAGGACTGGAATGAAAAACTGGAAGAAATTGTAATCAAAGCAAAAGATTGGGATATTGGAGTGATTGTCGGAGTTCCGGCATGGATTCAACTGCTGCTCGAGAAAATCATTAAACATTATGGGGTGAAAAACATCCACGAAATCTGGCCAAATCTTTCAATCTACTGTCATGGTGGAGTCCGGTTTGAACCGTATCGGAAAAGTTTTGAAACACTGGTTGGAAAACCGCTGGTTTTTATTGAAACCTACCTGGCATCTGAAGGTTTTATTGCATTTCAGGATATGCCTCAGGCCAATATGAGACTGATTCTGGATAATGGGATTTACTATGAGTTTATCCCTTTTACTCATGAGAATTTCACAATTGATGGTGACCTGATACGCAAACCCAAAGCACTGACAATTGAGGAAGTTGATGAAGAAACCGAATATGCTTTGTTGCTTTCAACCTGTTCGGGAGCCTGGCGCTACCTGATTGGTGATACAATCCGGTTTACCAATAAAGAAAAATGTGAAATTGTAATTACAGGAAGAACCCGGCATTTTCTTTCACTCTGCGGTGAGCACTTGTCAGTTGACAATATGTATAAAGCGGTTGAAATGGTATCGGACGACCTCAATGTGAAGATAAATGAATTTACGGTTACTGGACTCAATTATCAGGGATTGTTTGCTCATAAATGGTACATTGGGACTGATACTAATATAAATCCGGATCAGATTCGAACCCTGCTGGACGAAAAACTTAAGATTCTCAATGATGATTACCGGGTTGAACGAACATCTGCTCTGAAGGAACTATTACTTGAAGTGATTCCAGTAAATTTCTTTTATGATTATCTGGAATCGAAGGGTAAACTGGGAGCCCAGAATAAATTTCCACGTGTTCTGAAACAGGATAAAGCGAAGGAATGGGATGAATATCTGGAAAAAAGAAAGTCGGTTCAGATAACTTAAATTGATGGCCGGAAATCCTTGCTTCTTATTTTTAACCGCTCTATGACAGATGCAGTATTAAAAGGAATAGGACTTGGGCTGATTGTCTCTCTGATGGTTGGACCGGTATTTTTTCTTTTAATCAGTACCAGCATTAAAAGAGGATTTACACCGGCTGCTTTAATTGCTATTGGGGTAATGTGCAGCGATGCTTTCTTCATTACAATTGCCTATTTCGGAAGTGCGGTATTGCTTTATCTTGACCAGCATCAGTCGGCAGCATCCATCATTGGTGGGGTGATTATTGCTGCTTATGGCGTAGCGCTGGCATTTAAAAAAGCTCAAGTACAGGCAGCATCTCTTGATGTTCCGGAAGAAAATATGAAAAAGCGAATTTACCTTGTTAAAGGATTTTTGCTTAATTCAATTAATCCTTCAGTTCTGTTGTTTTGGATTGTTGTTGCCAGCACGATTCCTGTCAGAGAGGGTTACTCAGGATCACAGGTCTTGATTTTTTATGCAGCTACCCTTTCAACGATTTTAAGTACAGACTTTATCAAGGCTTATAGTGCCAGCAGGCTTCGGAATATTGTTACTTCAAAATTTCTTGTCTGGATGAACCGCATTGCAGGCAGTGCTCTCATCATTTACGGATTAAGCATGATTATTCGAGGGGTTGAATTGATTTAGAAAGAATCTTGATTTTCAATTTGTCATTTCACCTCTCAGGTTTTTCTGAAATTGTTCTTTGATCCGGTTGTTGTTATAGTTTTTTCCCAACAGGAACATGAGTTTGGTAAGCGCTGCTTCGGTCGTTAAATCAAAACCACTGATAACACCAGCCTGTTCCAGGTGGCGGCTGGTCTCATAACGCCCCTGATCAACTCTTCCACCACCGCATTGGGTTATGTTAACTATAATTCGGCCTGCTTCGGCTGTTCGTTTAATAATATCTTTTACCCAAGGTTCATTTGGTGTATTGCCCGCACCGAATGTTTCCAGGATTATTGCACGCACTCCCGGGGCCAGCATTACTGACTCCATCCAGTTTTTGGTTATACCCGGGAAAATTTTAAGGATACCAACCTCATTTGCCATTACTGTAGAAACCGAAAGCTGTTTTGAAGTTGATTTATTGATGAATTGATGATTGAACTTAAGGTGAACTCCGGCTTCTGCCAAAACAGGGTAATTGACGGATTGAAAGGCTTCAAATTTCTCAGAGTTGTATTTACTGGTCCGGTTGCCCCGGTATAGGTTAAAGTCAAAATAAATACAAACTTCCGGAACGGCCGGTTTACCATTAAACTCACATGAGGCAATTTCAAGAGAAGTAATCAGATTCTCTTTTGCATCCGTTCTGATTTCACCGACCGGAAGCTGTGACCCGGTAAGTATTACCGGCTTCGAAAGATTCTCAAGCATAAAACTCAGTGCTGATGCAGTATAAGCCATTGTATCACTTCCATGTAACACTACAAATCCATCGAATTCGTTATAGTGCAACTCAATAGCCTTTGCAATCTGAGCCCAGTGCTGAGGCTGCATGTTACTTGAGTCAATCGGAGGCCTGAATGACTGCACCGTAAGTTTTAAACCCATTCTTTTAACTTCAGGAACCTGATTAAAAATCTGTTTGAAATCAAAAGGAATAAAGGTTTTATTGACTTCGTTATAAATCATCCCAATAGTACCACCAGTGTAAATAATAAGGATCTTTTTCATGAGCTTAATCCAAAAATTGTATCTGCATTACTTGTTGTTATTTCTGCAACTTCTTCAATGGTAATTCCTTTAATGGCTGCCAGTTTTTCGGCAACCAGCAGAAGATAGGCAGGTAAATTTCTTTTTCCGCGATACGGAGCCGGAGCCAGGTAAGGAGCATCCGTTTCCAGAACGATCCTGTCTGCAGGAACTCCTGCAATAACTTTATCAAGTCCACTGTTCTTAAAGGTCAGAACTCCGCCAATCCCCAGGTACATTCCCAGTTCAATAATTTCCCTGGCTTGAGATTCGCTTCCCGAAAAGCAATGGAATATCCCTTTTGGATTCAACGAATGATGTTCTTTAAGCAGTTCAATAATTCTGTCAGTTGAATTTCTTGAATGAATGACAACCGGCAGGTGCAACTGATCAGCAAGCCGGAGCTGGCTGATAAAGGCTTCCTCTTGTTGCCGGATAAAGGATTGATCCCAGTAGAAGTCAAGCCCTATTTCGCCAACAGCATAAAATTTCCTTTTAACAGACTCATCATGAATAATATCAAGCTCATTTTTAAAATTTAAATTAACAGAACAGGGGTGAAGACCGATCATGGGAAATGTCCAGTCGGGGAAGGTATCACACAACTCATAAAGGGATGGAAGTGAGGTGCTGTCAATGTTAGGAAGAAAAAACCGGCTGACACCTTTTTCCCTTGCCTGATGAATTAGTTGATCACGATCATTATTAAATTCTTCCAGGTAGAGATGAGTATGCGTATCTGTTAAATGAAGCATATCAGAATTCGGCATTCATCGGAGTTCGCGGAAATGGAATAACATCCCGGATGTTGGTCATTCCGGTAACAAACAAAATCAGCCGTTCGAAACCAAGACCAAAACCCGAATGAGGAACCGTTCCGTATTTCCGGGTTTCGAGGTACCACCACAAAGCTTTCTCCGGAACCCTCATTTCATGCATCCGGGCTAGCAGTTTATCATAGTTTTCTTCACGCTGAGATCCACCAATAATTTCACCAATCCAGGGAAAGAGAATATCCATAGCTCTGACAGTTTTCCCATCCTCATTCTGCTTCATATAAAAGGCTTTGATTTCTTTCGGGTAATCGGTGATGATGACAGGCGAATTAAAATGGCTGACTAGATAATTCTCATGCTCCTTCTGAAGATCACTTCCCCAATCAACCGGAAATTCAAATTTCTGTTTGGCGTTTTTCAATAATTCAATTCCTTCAGAATAGGAAATCCGTACAAAGGTTGAAGAAATAACTGATTGCAAGCGTGAAATCAGTTCCTTGTCGTACATCTTGTTGAGAAACTGCAAATCATCCATGCAATGATCTAATGCGTACTGAATTAAATATTTCAGCATTGCTTCGGCAAGATCCATGTTGTCATGAATATCATAAAAAGCCATTTCCGGTTCAATCATCCAGAACTCAGCCAGGTGACGGGGAGTGTTGGAATTTTCAGCCCGGAAAGTAGGTCCGAAGGTATATACTAAACCAAGAGCCAAAGCTGCCAGTTCGGCTTCAAGTTGGCCTGAAACAGTCAGGTTAGTTTCTCTCCCAAAAAAATCTTTCTTGAAATCAATTTCTCCGTCATTTGTCTTGGGCAGCTTATTAAGATTCAGCGTAGTAACTCTGAACATTTCACCGGCACCTTCTGCATCCGAAGCTGTAATAACAGGTGAATGAAAATAATAGAAGTTTCGGTCATTAAAAAACGTATGGATTGCAAATGCCATGGCATGCCTGATTCTGAAAACAGCACCAAAAGTGTTGGTACGGGGACGGAGATGAGCTATCTCTCGCAGAAATTCCATTGTATGTCCTTTCTTCTGAAGAGGATAATGGTCGGTATCGGCTTTCCCAAATAACCGGATGGTGCCGGCCTGAATTTCAACCGGCTGTTCCTGACCTTTTGACTCAGTTAACCGGCCAGTAACAGAAACAGAGCAACCTGTTGTTATGTTCTTCAGGAGTTCTTCTTCAAAATCTGCCGGGTTAACAACGGCCTGCATATTATGAATCGTGCTTCCGTCATTCACGGCAATAAATTGAACGTTCTTGTTTCCACGCTTGGTTCTAACCCAGCCCATAATAGTAACTTCCAATCCCGTTTCAGGATTATTAAAAATATCTCTTATCAGTTTCCGCTTCATTTCGTTTCTGATTCTGTTTTGTTAAAGTTAAATTCTTATTTAGCTGAACTTTCGGCTGACCAGGGTAACCAGCGACTGGTAGGTTTCCTCTTCTTTACTCCATCCAAGTTTGGCAACATATTCTGTTTCCATCAGGTTGAGGGCTTCATCTGAAGTTGAACAGGCATTGAGTTGTTCAATGAAATGATTATACTCAGATGTATTACTTTCAAAAAGTTCATTGATAAACTTAAACCGCTCGTTGATGCCAATGCTTTTCTTTAAATCGCTAACTGGTGTGGAGGAGAGTTTATCAGCCAGGCTTTTATCATCTTTCTGCTTACTCAATTTCTCAAGCAGTGTTTCTTCAGGTAAACGGGGAGTATCAAATAAGTCAGGTGATCTTGACTGATTTCCATACGGCTGTACCCGTTTTTGGGATTGTTTTTCCTCAATTGTTGTTTGCTTTGTTTCGTTAACGGGCTCAGCATGCGTTTCAGTTTTTTCCTCTGTAATGGTAATTCTTTTCTGTGCTTCCGTTTTCATGTATTCAGCCGGATGGATTGTAACCTGTAAAGCTTTCATTTCAGTATAGGCATCTCTCATTTTCTGAAGCAGCAGGTCAGTTTCAATTTCGGAAATACTTCTGGTTGAATTAAGCAATAATTCAACCTGGCTTTGAATCTGGCTGAGTTGATCAGCAAGTTTTCTAATCAAATCTTCTTGGTTCATAAATAATAGATCAGGCGGCTAATTTCGGAAAACGAAGATGAAGGCTGTTGTATTGTTATTAGAAACCGGACTAAGCATTGCATTCCTATCAAGGAAGGCAAGGAGAATTAATCTTTTTGCCAATTCTGAATCAGGAACTTTTTTGTTTCTTTAAAAGCTTTTGCTGTATTTTCTTTGTCAAACCCGGGATTAGAAGGGTTCGCAAAGGCATGTCCTGCCGGATAGCTTATGATTTTAAATGATTTTTTGGTCAACTTAAGGTTGCTTCTGAAATCAGCAACCATTTTAGGGGTAATAATTTTATCTTCAGTCCCAAAAATACCCAGTACCGGACAGGGTAATGCTTTTAGTATAGCAAGGTCTTGCTCAGGCATGCCATAGTAAATCACACACCCTAAAATATGGCCACTGGGCATGAGTGCTGCCTGGAGACTCCATGTGCCGCCAAAGCACCAGCCAATGGTCTGAATTTCGGATTGCTTACCGGTATAAATTTTCACTGCTTCAATAATGGAGCGTATTCGTTTTTCATCTACTGACTGAACCCATTTCTCTGCTTCTTTGGGGTTATCAGTTACTTTTCCGTCATACAAATCCAGAGCAATAACATTGACATCACCAGCCTCATTACTAAGCCGGACCGATTCCTCTTTAATATACTTATTTAACCCCCACCATTCGTGAAAGACAAGCAGGTAGCGTTGGGTATGAACTTTTGCTTTGACTTCATAAATCAAGGCATCTTTACCATCAGCTACAGCAATCTTTTTCATCTCACCCCCCTGGTTTAAAACACTGGACCCGGATTGAACTGAAAGTTCAGCTGTTGAAGTACCAAAACCTGCGGAACTTACAAGTGCATTGTTAGTGGGCAGATCAATTTCTGCACACCAAAGAAGTAATAGGATCACCATTGATTTCATAACCTGAAATTTTATTCAAAACTAAACAATCGTTAAATAAATCCTAAAAGCCGATTCTGTTTATAAGTTTCATCTTCATCACACCTAAAAAATTACCTTTGTCGGCTTCAAAAATGAATGTCATCTTCTTTAAAAGATAAAATTGATAAGAGAAATTTGCCTTGGCACATTGCTATTATTATGGATGGCAACGGGAGATGGGCAGAGCAACATGGTAAGATCCGTACGTTTGGGCACAGCCAGGGAGTTGAAGCCGTGCGCGACACGGCCAAAGCATGTGCTGAACTAGGAATTCGATACCTGACTCTTTATGCCTTCAGTACTGAAAACTGGATAAGGCCCAAGTTTGAAATTGATGCATTAATGACTTTGCTGGTTGATACCATTTCAGCTGAAACTCAAACATTTTTGAATAATAATATTCGTTTACTGACAATTGGCGATACTTTAGGCTTACCTGAAACCTGCAGGAAATCATTGAACGAATGCATGGAAAAGACAAAGAAGCTTGATGGAATGAAACTAGTTCTGGCTCTTAATTATTCCTCAAAATGGGAACTCACAGAAGCTGCCAGAAAGATTGCTGCCCAGGTTGAATCGGGAAAACTTAAAAGCAGTGATATTGATGAAAAGAAAGTTGCTGAAAACCTGAATACGGCAGCCATACCGGATCCGGAACTGCTGATCCGGACCAGCGGTGAATTCCGAATCAGTAATTTTATGTTATGGCAAATTGCCTATACTGAACTTTATTTTACTCCGGTTCTCTGGCCGGATTTCAGACGGGATGATGTATATAAAGCAATTCTGGATTTCCAAAAACGCGAAAGACGATTTGGTGGAATTAAAGCGATAAAACAACATGAGTAAACTTTATTTTTCAATTTTAACGGTTATTCTTGTTGGTTACTCCATTCAGGCATCTGCTCAGATTACAATTGGCGAATCTGACACACTCGATCTTGATTATACAAATCCAAAGGAATACACAATCGGTGCAATAAGCGTTTCGGGAATTAAATATCTCGATGAGAATGTCCTCAAAGCGCTGACAGGCCTGGCTGTTGGGGATAAGATCAGGATACCGGGAGATAAAATTTCCGATGCAATTGAAAAATTGTGGAAACAGGGAATCTTATCTGATATAAAAGTCGAATATACCCGGATCGAGGGCAATACAATCTTTCTGAACCTGGCTTTACAGGAAAAACCCAGACTTAGCCGGTTCTCATTTACGGGTATTAAAAAGGGGGATGCAGATAAATTGCGGGAACTACTTAAACTGGTATCCGGAAAAATTATAACCGAATCACTAATTCTCAGTACTGAAAGCCAGGTTAAAAATTTTTATGTTGATAAAGGATTCTGGGATACCGAAGTAAGTATTACTACACAGGATGATTCGATTGGCAAAAACTCCATGTCAATGATTGTAGCTGTTAACAAGCATAAAAAGGTCAGAATCAGACAGATTAATATAACCGGTAATACAGCGGTAAAAGATGGAAAGCTCAGAAGAGCAATGAAAGGAACCAAGGAAAAGAAATGGTATAAGATTTTTACAGTTTCCAAATTCAACGAAGAAAATTTTATTGAGGATAAAATCAAGCTTCAAAACAAACTGACTGAAAAAGGCTATCGCGATGCCAAAATCATTTCCGACTCGGTGTATCGGCTTCCGGGCAGTGTAAACCTGGCAATTGATATAAAAATTGATGAAGGTGACAGGTATTATTTCAGAAACATTACCTGGGTTGGAAATACAAAATACACTTCAGCCCAGCTCAATCAGCAACTGGGAATCAAAAAGGGTGATGTTTACAGCAGTAAACAACTTGATGAAGGATTGTTCAGCAGTGCAGCAGGCCGTGATATTACTTCGTTGTACATGGATGATGGCTATCTGTTCTTTCAGGTAAACCCGGTAGAAGTTAAAGTTGAAAGTGATTCAATAGATCTTGAAATGAGAATCTATGAAGGGAAACAGGCAACAATTAATAAGGTGTTTGTTACGGGAAATACCAAAACAAACGATAAGGTCATCATGCGTGAAATCCGGACTAAACCAGGGCAACTCTTCAGCCGTACGGATATTATCCGGACCCAGCGGGAGCTAGCTCAGCTTGGGTATTTTGATCCGGAAAAGCTGAATGTTGTTCCCACCCCAAACCCGGCTGACGGAACCGTTGATATTGAATACGTAGTTGAAGAGAAGCCTTCCGACCAGGTTGAACTGTCAGGAGGCTGGGGTGCCGGTATGGTAGTTGGTACACTTGGTGTAACGTTTAATAATTTTTCAGCCCGTAATATTTTAAAAAGGCAATACTGGACACCCCTGCCGGCTGGTGATGGCCAACGGCTTAGTCTGCGGTTCTTAACAAACGGTAAAGCTTACCAGTCTTATAATGTTTCTTTTACTGAACCATGGGTAGGAGGGAAAAAGCCAAATGCTTTAAGTGTTGCTTATTTCCATTCGGTTAGAAACTTTAATGAACTTCAGAAATACACAACAGATGGGGTACTTGTCGGACTGGGCAAACGCCTGAAATGGCCTGATGACTTTTTTAGTATTTATTACGAAGGAAGTTATAATTACTTTGTTATTAAGAATTATGGTGGGTTTATTTTTACAAATGGATTTGCGAACAGCCTGAGCTTCAGTGCTACACTTTCACGCAATTCAGTTGATCAACCGATTTATCCGCGAAGAGGGGCTAATGTTGGACTAACGCTTCAGCTTACCCCGCCCTATTCATCCTTCACAAAAAAGGATTATTCGGATGCTACCCCCCAAGAGAAGTATAAATTCATTGAATATCATAAATGGAAATTTAATGCAACCTGGTTTACAACCTTGGTTGGAAGCAAACTGGTGATGGCCTCCCGGGCTCAGTTCGGATTTCTGGGTTACTATTCTAAGGGAATCGGTCAGTCACCTTTTGAACGATTCTATCTAGGCGGTGATGGCTTGTCAGGAGATTATACATTATATGGAAATGATATTATCGGGATGAGAGGGTTCGATGCTTCGGCACTGTCTCCGGTGAATGGAGCGATTGCCTATGATAAATATTCAATTGAGTTTCGTTATCCGATTTCACTGAATCCCAATGCAACGCTGTATGGGCTTGGATACCTTGAAGCCGGTAATTCATGGTCTCAGTTTCGGGATTTTAATCCCTTTGATTTGAGAAGAAGTGCAGGTTTTGGAGTCCGTATTTTTCTACCCATGTTCGGTTTGCTCGGGCTTGACTGGGGCTGGCCATTTGATCCGCCTTATGGAATCAGGAGAAATCAGGACTTTAATAAGTCTGCACAGTTTCAGTTTACCCTTGGGCAATCCTTTTAACCGATACTTCATCCAGCCGGCACGATGTTTTATTGATCTTTACCGAAATCAGTACTTAAAATTCAACCATTACATTTGCACACCTCTAAAAAATTGAGTTATGAGAAAACTTATCATCGTTTTAACACTCATTGCCGGCTCATGGATGCAGTCAGCAGCACAGAAATTCTGTTACGTTAATACAGAATACATTCTTGAAAATATTCCTGAATATAAATCTGCAATGCAGCAATTGGATCAGATCTCTATTCAGTGGCAAAAGGAAATTGAAGCAAAATACACCCATATTGATAAGCTCTACAAAGATTACCAGGCTGAACAGATTCTTTTGACAGAAGAAATGCGTAAAAAGCGTGAACAGGAAATTGTAAATCGCGAAAAGGAAGCCAAAGACCTGCAGAAGCAACGCTTTGGATACGAAGGCGACCTCTTTAAGAAAAAACAGGAACTGGTTAAACCAATTCAGGATAAAATTTATAATGCAATCAAGAAAATGGCAACGGATCAAAGCTATGCGGTTGTATTTGACAAATCCAGTGATTTGATTATGCTTTATACCAATGCCAAATACGATAAAAGTGATGAAATTCTTTTACAGCTTGGTTATAAGGCCGGAACAAAGGGTGAAACAAAAAGTACAGGAACTGAGACCAAAACAGATTCAGGCACTCCGGATTCTGCTCCGCGACAACCTACGCCATCTTCACCAGGTGGAATTGAAAGAAAATAACCAACAAATATTAAATATTACATCATGAAAAAAATTATTTTATCAGTCATCATTATTGTTTTAGGATATTCAGTTCAGGCTCAGAATATCAAACTCGGGCATATTAATTCGACTCAACTCCTTTCACTTATGCCTGAGACCAAGGTTGCAGATTCCACCCTTCAGAAATTCGGAGCTCAGCTCGAAAATCAGATTAAAACAATGAGTGCTGAATACGAAAGCAAAATCAATGACTACAAGAAGGATGAGGCTAACATGGCTGAACCAATTAAGCAACTTCGTGTTAAGGAAATAACTGATCTGGAAGACAGGATTCAGGATTTCCAGCAGTCTGCCCAGCAGTCTGTTCAGAAGAAAAAAGAAGAGCTGTATTCACCCATAATTAAGAAAGCTGACGAAGCCATTAAATCCGTAGCAAAGGAGAATGGCTTTACCTATATTTTTGATTCTTCAGTTGGAGCACTGCTATTCGCCAATGACTCTGATGACATATTAGCTAAGGTAAAATCCAAGTTGGGATTAAAGTAAGAATTCAGGCTAATAAGCTGCTACCGAAATATTTAAAAACTGCCTCCTTCGGGCAGTTTTTTATTTTTTTGTGCCTTAAACTAACTGGGCTATTGTTGCTGAGAACCTTGAAACCGGCTTAGGAGTGGTTTACAAATCAAATTGTTCAAATAGTAAGAATGTAAAAAAAATCTATTACGTTTGCGCCCCTCTTTATTTTGAATGGGTTTTTATAACTAACTAAATTTCAATTACATGCAAAGCAAAGGTGCTATCCGGTTTTTAGCTATTTTATTGGGTATTGTATGCCTTTACCAACTTTCTTTCACCATCGTAACCAAAAGGGTTGAAAATAAAGCTCACAAAGCAGCTAACGGTGATGATGCCCTCTATACAGCTTATATTGACAGCATACAAAATATAGGCGTTTATAATTTACTCTTTAAGGATTATACTTACAAGGAATGTAAAGACCGTGAAGTCAATCTGGGTCTTGACCTTAAAGGAGGAATGAATGTTACCATGGAAGTTTCTGTAGCCGACCTGATAAAAGCAATGGCAGGAACCAACAGTTCGGATCTAACTTTTCAGAAAGCCATTACTGATGCTCAGGAAATGCAGAAGACCAGCCAGGAACCTTTTGTAACTCTTTTTGGCAAAGCATTCGCTAAAGCAGATCCCAATGCACGGCTGGCTGCTATATTTAACAATATTGAATTCCAGGATAAAATTAACTTTAACAGTACCAATGAGGAAGTTTTGAGAGTCATTAAAACAGAAGCGGATGATGCCATTAGCCGTACTTTTAACATCCTCAGAACCCGCATTGATAAATTCGGTGTTGCTCAGCCTAACATTCAGCAGTTAGGATCTGGCAGAATTCTGATTGAACTTCCGGGAGTTAAAGAACCGGAACGAGTCAGAAAACTGCTTCAGGGAACTGCCCGGCTGGAGTTCTGGGAAACCTATGAAAACAGTGCCATATTTGATGATTTACAAAAGGTTAATGATTTGCTCAAAGCAAAACCCCATCTCATCACTGGTATTAAACCTGAAGAAATAACATTAGATACGACCGGTGCAGATTCAACCGGCAATAATCCTTTAGAAGCACTGACAAGCGTGACTACTCCGGAAATCACCACCTCTGATGACAGTCTTAAGGACACTTCAAAGTCATCGCTGTTAAGTAAGATAGAAAGTGATTCAGCAAGTCGTGATTCAGCAGATGCGGCTGCATCCTTTGAGAAGTTTGCAAAGGAAAACCCGTTATTCGCTTTGCTGAACCCCGCTATTTTCCAGAATGAAAACAATCAGAGCGAATACCGTAAAGGACCGGTTATCGGTTACTCCTTAATAAAAGATACGCTGAAAGTTAACCGGATATTTAGTAATCCAGAAGTATTAGCTCAATTACCCAAAGACTTGAAACTGGCATGGTCAGTTAAGCCACCCACACCCAATTCCAGTTTGTTAGAACTGGTAGCCCTCAAGGTAACATCACGAGACGGGCTTCCGCCTTTAGATGGTTCTGTGATTGTTGATGCAAGACAGGACTTTGGTCAATTCAACAGCATGCCTGAGATCTCAATGAATATGAATGCAGAAGGTGCAAAAAGCTGGAAGCGTTTAACAGGTGAAAATATCGGAAAAAGTATAGCCATTGTTCTGGATAATTATGTTTATTCCTTTCCGGTTGTACAAGGTGAAATTGCCGGTGGAAGATCCAGTATCACAGGACAATTCAGCATCTCAGAAGCAAAAGACCTGGCGAATATCCTGAAAGCAGGAAAACTGCCGGCACCTGCTCGAATTGTTGAAGAAGCGATTGTTGGGCCATCTTTGGGTAAGGAAGCAATCAATGCCGGGATGATGTCTTTTATAATAGCATTAGTAGTGGTATTGGTCTTTATGGTAACCTACTATAACAATGCCGGATGGGCAGCAGACCTTGCCTTATTTGCCAATATCTTCTTCATTTTTGGAGTACTGGCATCATTAGGTGCAGTCCTGACACTGCCCGGGATCGCTGGAATTGTACTTACTATCGGAATGTCAGTTGACGCAAATGTGCTTATTTATGAGCGTGTTCGTGAAGAACTCAAACATGGTAAAGGTGTAAGGCTGGCTATCTCAGATGGTTTTAAACATGCCTACAGTGCTATTATTGACTCGAATGTAACCACCTTGCTGACAGGCATAATCCTGTTTATCTTTGGTTCAGGACCAATCCAGGGGTTTGCAACGACATTGATTATCGGGATTCTGACTTCCCTGTTCTCAGCTATTTTTATCAGCCGGCTGGTCTTTGAATGGCGACTTGCAAAAAACAAAAAGATCAAATTCTCGACTTCCTGGAATGAAAAGCTATATGATCATATCAATATCGACTTTGTAGGCAAAAGAAAAATCTTTTATGTAATTTCAGGAATAGTTATAGCTATTGGCATTTCATCAATGGTTATCAGAAGTTTTAGCCTGGGTATTGATTTTAAAGGCGGGCGGAGTTATGTTGTTCGGTTTGACCAGCCTGTTCATACAGATGATGTACGTTCAAAATTAACTGAACCATTTGGAGCTGCCCCTGAAGTGAAAACATTCGGGCCTTCGAATCAGGTTAAAATCACAACTACCTATCTGATTGATGATCATAGCACAGAGGCTGATGGCAGAGCAGAAGAAACACTAATCCATGCACTCGGAATTGATAAATCATTTATAATGAGTTCTCAGAAAGTAGGGCCAACGGTTGCAGATGATCTTAAGAAATCTGCTGTGATGGCTGTCATATTCTCACTGATTGTAATTTTCCTTTATATTTTGGTAAGATTTAGAAAGTGGACGTTTGGAGCAGGTGCCGTTGTGGCTCTGACTCATGATGTACTTATAATCTTGTCATTGTTCTCATTATTCTGGGGTATTCTGCCATTCTCGCTTGAAATTGATCAGTCGTTTATTGCAGCTATTCTGACTGTTATCGGTTATTCCATAAATGACACAGTGGTGGTATTCGACAGAATCAGGGAGCATATTGCCAACCATCCGAAAATGGAACGTAACAGGGTTATTAATGATGCGGTAAATGCTACTTTAAGCCGGACAGTTAATACTTCACTTACAATTTTCTTCGTATTACTGACCATTTTTGTCTTTGGTGGAGAAGTCATTCGGGGATTCTCTTTCGCCTTGCTGATCGGTATAATAGTAGGTACTTATTCATCAATTTGCCTGGCTACACCGATTGTTGTTGACCTGGCAAAGGAAAAGCCTCTGACTCAGTTAAAATAGCCACATTCAGCAGGTTGCATAAAAACCAGAAAATTGTAATTAGAATTTTCTGAAAAGGAGTTAATCTCTGTATTACTACTTTATTTTATGATTAGAATGTTTGTGTTACACTAATCTGAATAAATTGCAGCTGATTTTGCCTAAATAAATGACAGAAACCTTGATTTTCAGATGGTGAAAAACCCCGTCTAAAAATTAGGTTTGGCAGGTGAAAGCAGCCCACTGATTTACTTACTTTTGTAAAGAATTTTAAACCAAGACCGGGCTCAAACCGGAGGGGTAATAAAAAGAAAACGGCCATAGTATGTTTGATGAAGATGATTTTGAAAGTTTTGAGGAGAAGGAGAATAAGCTCAAGACGGAATTAAATAGGTTTGAGAAGATGATCAGGGCCAGGGAGCAGTACTTTTTTGATGTTGATACCCTTAATGATATGATTGACCATCATGTTATGCAAGGAACCATTGAAAAAGCACAGGAAGTGATTGTATTTGGCGAAAAGCTTCATCCGGATAATATTGAATTGAAAATAAGAAGAGCTGAATTATACAGTCTGGCTGGCAAAAATGAAGAAGTACTCAGGTTACTGGATGAAATTGAACAGAAGGATCCGGGTGATTTTGATATTTTTCTTCTTAGAGGAAATGCTTTGATTGGGTTGAAACGATTTAAAGAAGCTATTGAGAATCTGAAAATGGCAATTAGTCCTGAAGATCAGAACGATGAAATCTTAATCAGCCTTGCTCATGCTTACCGGCAATTGAGCGATTATAAAAATGCAGAGTTCTATCTATTACAAGCTATTAATATAAACCGGGAGTCCAGTCCTGCTTATGATGAACTGGCTGACCTATATATTTTTCTAGGAAGTCGTGAAAAGGGAGAAGAGCAGTTGAAAAAACTTATTGATCATGATCCCTATAACTCAATGGCTTGGTTCACACTTGGAGGGTTTTATCAGAAACTCGAAGAATATGATAAAGCTATTGAAGCTTATGACTACTGCCTTGCGATCAATGAAGATGATCCAAATGCCAGTTTACAGTTAGCTACAGTCTATGTTACCAAGGAAATGTATGATGAAGCTATTGAACAGTATAAAAAAATATCCAATCTGCCCTTGCTTGAATACATTTCCTGTTTTGCAATTGCCGAATGTTATGAGATGCTTGAGCAGTATGATAATGCCAGAGCATTTTACCGGAAGGCAATAAAATTTGAACCTGAAAATTATGAAGCCTACCTGGGAATTGCTTTCTCCTATTCATTCCAGGGCAGTTGGCAGGAAGCACTTACCTATGTCCGTAATGCTGCTGGAATAAATCAAAAACTAGGTGAGTTATGGATACTCTATGGTGATTGCGAGTTCAACCTGAATAATTTTAGTGAAGCGGAGAAGCATTACCGAAAAGCTATTGAAGTTGAACCGGATAATGCAGATGGCTGGCAGGCCTTACTGAGGTTTATCTCAAAAACCGGGAATTACTCCGAAGGTCTGCAGTTGTGTAGTGAAGCTGAAAAGCTTCATCCGGATGAAGCGGTATTCTGTTATTGGAAAGCTTGCCTGCTGTATCTTGATAAACGAATCAGAGAAAGTTATACTGAAATTGATAATGCAATTCATATTGATTTCAGTATGCACCCAATCCTGTTTGAAATTTGTCCGGTGCTTTTAAGTGACCAATTTGTCACCTCACTAATTGCCAATTATAAGCCTGAATGAGAAATTTCCTGATTAGTAACCTCCCTGACCGGACCGATAAACCACGTAAAACCGGAATAACAATGGTTATGGATAAAGGGTTAAGTGTTCGCGAAGCAGAGAATCTGGTTGAGTCAGGTAAAGAATTTATTGACCTGATAAAACTGGGTTTCGGAAGCGCATTGATCACTCCCCGGCTGGAAGATAAACTGGCGGTTTATCGTAATGCTGGTATGTCTGTTTACTTTGGCGGAACGCTGGCTGAGGCTTTTATCGAACGAGGTGAGTTTAATGAATACCTGAAACTAATCCGTAAGTATAAGATGACGCATGCTGAAATTTCGGATGGAAGTATTTTACTAAACCATAATCAGAAATGTAAATACATCAGATTGCTTAAAGAGGAAGTAATTGTACTGTCAGAAGTGGGAAGCAAGGAGGAAGGTATTCTGATTCATCCAGTCAAATGGATTGAAATGATGCAGCAAGAGTTAGAAGCCGGGGCCTGGAAAGTAATTGCCGAAGCTCGTGAAAGCGGTACGGTGGGCATTTACCGGCCTAACGGTAAGGCTCATGTTGTATTGATCAATAAAATCATTGCCAAGATTAATCCTGAAAACATTATCTGGGAATCTCCGCAAAAATCACAACAGGTTTATTTTATAAAACTTTTTGGAGCCAATGTGAACCTTGGCAATATTGCTCCAAATGAAATTATAGCCCTTGAATCATTACGTCTCGGACTAAGAAGCGATACCTTTTTTCAGTTTATCAGGAAAAAAGAAAAAGAACCTAACTAAACTAATTCCTGAATCTGTTCTCTATGCTTGAAATTACACCCCGCGAACTCAAATCATGGCTCGATACAAAAAAGGATTTCCAGTTGATTGATATTCGGGAAACTTACGAATCCCAAATTGCTTCAATTGGAGGTGAACGGATTCCGATGAATCAGATAGTTACAGAAAAGGAAAAAATCCGGACGGATATTCCGGTTGTGATATACTGCAGGAGCGGAAGCCGGAGTTCATCAATCATTAACTTTCTGGAAAAGAATTTTAAGTTTAGAAATCTGTATAACCTTAAAGGAGGAATTGTTGGCTATGCAAAAGAGATTGACCCAGCACTGACAATCTATTAACCCAAAATGCTTTGGAACACCTGAAATTTCTAATTGACTTTATTCTCCATATTGACAGGCACCTCTTTGAACTGGTACAGCAATATGATACCTGGATTTACCTCATACTTTTTCTGATTGTATTTGCAGAAACCGGGCTAGTAGTTACTCCGCTTTTGCCTGGTGATTCATTGCTTTTTGCCGCGGGTACACTGGCTGCACCGCCTGATAATCCGCTGAATGTTACTATTCTGATTATTATTTTTTTTAGTGCGGCATTTGGCGGAGATAATACCAATTACTTTATTGGTAATTACATTGGCCCTAAAGTTTTTGAGAAAAATTATCGCCTGCTGAAAAAGGAATACCTGCATAAAACACAGGCATTCTATGCCAGGCATGGCGGTAAGGCAGTTATTCTTGCCCGTTTTGTTCCGATTGTCCGGACATTTGCTCCTTTCGTTGCCGGTGTTGGAAGCATGGCTTATAAACGGTTTATCGGATTCAGTTTACTGGCAAGTCTCCTTTGGATCAATATCTGCGTGTGGGCTGGTTACTTCTTTGGAAAACTTGAAATTGTTAAGAATAATTTTTCAATCGTAGTGTTTGCTATCATCGGAATTTCGCTTCTTCCTATTTTGATAGGATTCCTGAAACATAAGTTTTCAAAAGCATGAAACTGTATGGGCTTTTCGGGAAATCACTGGCTCATTCTTTCTCTCAAAGCTATTTCAGAAATAAATTTAAAATAGAGAAAATCAATGCAGATTACCTGAACTTTGAATCAGCATCTGCGGAACAGATTCTTGACTGGATTGAGCAAAATCCTGAACTGGCCGGATTAAATGTAACCATTCCTTATAAAACGGAAGTTTTACGGTTTGTTCATGAATCCAGTCAGCCGGTTAGTGATATTGGAGCCGCTAATTGTTTGATTATTGAACGCAATAGGAACAATTTCCGGATTATAGCAGAAAATACCGACTTCCCGGCTTTTACCAAAACTGTAAAACCACTTTTAAAAGCTCATCATAAACGAGTGCTTATTCTGGGAACCGGAGGTGCTGCCCGAACCGTTGATTATGCCTTGAGGCAAATACCACAAATAACAGAAATTCTGAAAGTATCCATAAGGCATCATCCTGAGCCAAAGGCCGGTTCTGAATTAAAATCAACATGGCTGCTTTCTGATTATGATATTGTAATTAATTGCACTCCTGCTGGTATGTATCCGGATGTAAACAGGTATCCTGAAATTCCTTATCACCAGTTAAGAGCGGGAATGCTCTTATATGACCTGATCTATAACCCGGAAGAAACAACTTTTCTCAGAAAGGGCAGGCAAGCAGGCTGCGTGGTTAAAAACGGGATGGAAATGTTGATTTTACAGGCAGAATTATCCTGGAGACAATGGAACCCCTAACACGTTGAATTAATACTTTCCAAACCAGCTTTTCACCTTCATTTCTATCACTCCGAAGAATGCCTCGTGAATGATTCCACTACTCATTTTTGACTTCCCGGCTTCCCGTTCTTTAAAGATAATCGGAACTTCCCGAAGAACAAACTTATGTTTCCAGGCCAGAAATTTCATTTTTATCTGAAAGGCATAGCCGGTAAATTTGACTTTGTCAAGTGGAATGGTCTCCAAAACGTTTCTTCGGTAACAAACAAAACCTGCAGTAGCATCTCTGACCGGCATTCCTGTTATGAATCTGACATACATGGATGCAAAGTAAGAAATCAGCAATCTGCCCATCGGCCAGTTAACAACGGTAACTCCTTTAACATAGCGTGAGCCAATTGACATATCAGCCCCGTTCAGGCAGGCATTTAAAAGAATAGGTAAATCATTTGGATTATGTGAGAAATCGGCATCCATCTCAAAAATAAACCCATAGTTTCGTTCCAATGCCCAACGGAAACCATAAATGTAGGCGGTTCCTAATCCTAATTTTCCAGGTCGTTTCTCTATAAAAAGCCGGTCTTTATATTTCCCGTTAACTAAAGTGTCAACCTTTTCACCGGTTCCGTCTGTTGAATTGTCATCAATAACAAGGATGTGAAAATTCTCTTCAAGACTCATTACTGCCTCAATAACAGAGTTGATGTTTTCACTTTCATTGTAAGTAGGTATGATGACTAATGAATCAGGCATATACTTTGAGATAATGAGTAGATGAATCGGCTACCAGCCCAGAATCCAGCTAAAAACTAACGGGGCAACGATCGAAGCATCAGATTCAATAATAAACTTTGGGGTATCAATTCCGAGTTTTCCCCAAGTTATTTTTTCATTCGGTACTGCACCACTGTAAGATCCATAGCTGGTTGTACTATCACTGATCTGGCAAAAATAACTCCAGAACGGAACATCGTGCCATTCAAGATCCTGGTACATCATGGGTACAACACAAATCGGAAAATCACCGGCAATCCCGCCTCCAATCTGAAAAAAACCAACTCCTTTTCCGGATGAATTCTCCCGGTACCAGTCAGCAAGCCATACCATGTATTCAATTCCGCTTTTCACAGTTGATGCCTTTAGTTCTTTCTTGATTACATAAGAAGCAAAAATATTTCCCATCGTACTGTCTTCCCATCCGGGAACAACAATCGAAATATTCTTTTCTGCAGCTGCCAGCATCCATGAATTTCTAGGATCAATTTCATAATATTGTTCAAGAACACCTGAACGAAGAACCTTAAAAAGGTATTCATGGGGAAAATAGCGTTCACCTTTTGAGTCGGCTTCACTCCATATTTTAAAGATATGTTTTTGCAGCCTGCGGAAGGCTTCTTCTTCCGGAATACAGGTATCAGTTACTCGGTTATAATGGTTTTCAAGAAGATTCCATTCATCCTTGGGGGTAAGATCCCGGTAGTGTGGAACCCGTTTGTAGTGATTATGAGCAACAAGATTCATGACATCTTCTTCAAGATTTGCTCCGGTACAACTAATGATCTGAACTTTATCTTGCCTGATCATCTCAGCTAAAGAAATCCCCAGCTCAGCCGTACTCATTGCCCCAGCCATAGCAATCATCATCTTCCCCTCTTCCTGAATATGTTTTTCATAACCTTTTGCAGCATCCAACAGTGCAGCTGCATTGAAGTGGAGATAATGCTTCTCCATAAATTGCGAAATGGGTCCTCGTTTCATCGTGTTTAAATTAATCTATAACGGCCAAAAATAATCATTCAGCCATGCTGAAAGGCGGTTGTAGGGACAAGATTGCTTGTTTAATACATTTGCCATCCTTATTTATAAGTGTTTGATTAACTTTTACTATGATAAAGTATTTAATTACTTCTGCTCTTCCTTATGCTAACGGACCGATTCACATTGGCCATCTTGCCGGATGTTATATCCCGGCAGATATTTACGTCCGTTATCTCAGGCTAAAAGGAGAGGATGTGTTGTTTATCTGCGGAAGTGATGAACACGGAGTACCTATAACCATTAAAGCCAGACAAGAGGGTAAATCACCTCAGCAGATCGTTGACTTCTACCATGAAATGATGAAAAAATCATTTTATGATTTTGGAATCTCATTTGATCACTATTCCCGTACATCGGCAAAAGTTCATCATCAAACTGCTTCTGATTTTTTTAAAACGTTATATGACAAAAATATTTTTGTTGAAGAGGTAACAGAGCAGTTTTATGATCAGGAAGCAAAACAATTCCTGGCAGACCGGTACATTACCGGAACCTGCCCGGTCTGCAAATATGAGAATGCCTATGGTGATCAGTGTGAAAACTGCGGATCATCACTGAATCCAACAGATCTGATAAACCCTAAATCAAAACTAAGCGGCAGCGTTCCGGTACTGAGACCTACGAAAAACTGGTTTCTTCCACTTGATAAGATGCAGCCTCAGATTGAAGATTGGCTGAAAACTCATCAGAATAACTGGAAGCATAATGTGTTTGGACAATGTTTGAGCTGGCTTAATGAAGGATTGAAACCCAGAGCTATGACCCGTGATCTTGACTGGGGTGTGAAAGTTCCTCTTGCCGATGCTCAGGGAAAAGTATTATACGTATGGTTTGATGCACCAATCGGATATTTGTCTGCCACAAAAGAATGGATTGGTGATAAATGGAAAGATTACTGGCAGAATCCTGATACCAGGCTGATTCATTTTATTGGTAAAGACAATATTGTCTTTCACTGCATTATTTTCCCTGCCATGCTGATGGCTCATGGTGGGTTTGTATTGCCTTCAAATGTTCCTGCAAATGAGTTTCTAAATCTTGAAGGAGATAAAATCAGTACATCCAGAAACTGGGCTGTCTGGCTTCATGAATACCTCAACGATTTCCCCGGCCGTGAGGATGAGCTTCGTTATGTTCTTACTTCAATTGCCCCTGAATCAAAAGACAGTGAGTTTACCTGGAAAGATTATCAGGCAAGAGTGAATAATGAACTGGTTGCTATTCTTGGGAACTTTGTGAACCGTACACTTGTACTGACTGAGAAATATTTTAATGCCAAAGTACCGGACTGCGGAAAATATACACCTGAGGATTTAGCTTGCCTTGAAAGTATTACTAAAGCACAACAATCCATTGAAACAGCATTAGATAATTTTCGGTTCCGGGATGCACTCGCAGCATTAATGGACCTTGCACGAATAGGTAATAAATATCTGGCGGATCAGGAACCCTGGAAAATATTTAAAACGGATGCATCTCGTGTAGCTACGGTACTTCATGTTTCATTAAAGCTAACTGCAGCAATAGCTACCTTGTCAAAACCATTTCTGCCGCGTACTGCTGACCGGATTTTCTCAATGCTCGCAATGAAGGAAGTTAGCTGGAAGGATCTGAAAGCATTTCAGCTACCTGTTCAGCAGCGGTTAAATAACATTAAATTGCTTTATGAAAAGATTGAAGATGCACCGATTAGAAAACAGATTGATAAGCTTCATGACTCAAAGATTAAACAAGTTCAGACCCCGGTTATAAACCTGCCTGTGAAGCCGGATATTTCGTTTGACGATTTTCAAAAACTGAATATCATCACTGCTACAATTACAGAAGCGGAGAGGGTACCAAGAACAGATAAGTTGATGAAGCTTTGTGTTGATACCGGTTCTGAAAAGCGAACAGTTGTTTCAGGGATTGCACAATGTTTTGAACCACATCAGATCATAGGACAAAAAGTGTTGCTACTTGCTAACCTTGCCCCCCGAAAAATCAAAGGGATTGAATCCCGGGGTATGATTCTGATGGCCTCAGACAGTGAAGGTAAATTATTCTTTGCCACAATAACCGGTGATGCAGGTAATGGTAATCCGGTATCCTGATATTGACTGAAGAGTAACATTGTTCAGGAAGTTTAACTTTGCCTTATTATGATTCCTGTTGGTAAAACTTTAGTATCTGATGATGTCATCAGTGTAAAATTTGTTTGTGATTTAAATAAATGTAAAGGTGCCTGTTGTGTGGAAGGTGAATCCGGAGCACCCCTTGAAAAAGAAGAATTGAAAAGGCTGGAAGAGATTTATCCGGTTGTGAAAGCCTATCTGACCGAGGAAGGAATCAAGGCAATCGAGGAGAAAGGATTCTATCAGATTGATAATGATGGTGATTTTGTAACACCGTTAATCGGTAGTCAGGGAGCATGTGCATATACTATTTTTGAAAACGGCATTGCCGGATGTGGAATAGAAAAAGCATTTAATGAAGGCAAAATAAAATTCTGTAAGCCAATTTCCTGCCATCTTTATCCGGTTCGGATTTCGAAATATAAATCTTATGAGGCGATAAATTATCATGAGTGGGAAGTCTGCGCCCCGGCATGTAAACTTGGCAAGAAGCTCTCTGTCCCTGTTTATCGTTTTGTTAAAGATGCACTCATTCGAAAATATGGTGAAAAATGGTATCGCGAACTTGAAATGGCTGCTCAGGAAAAAGAGAAATCAGTAAAACACAGTTAGGCTGAACAACACTACCTGGTAAGCCGGCCTCAATCTTCAGTAAGAGCCATACTAATAACTGCTGAAACAAAGCTAATTAGTACTTTTTTAGGAAGCGAAATCACCAAAAATTCTGTTGAATTTTCATTATCAATCCGTAACTTAGCGCTGAAAAACTTTAGTATGAATCATGATAAAGATGCATTGGATTACCATGCATCAGGCCGTCCGGGCAAAATTGAAGTAATCCCCTCAAAGCCTACCAGCACACAACGTGACCTGTCACTGGCCTATTCACCTGGAGTAGCTGTGCCTTGTAAAGAAATTGAAAAAGACCGGGATAAAGTCTATAAATATACAGCAAAAGGAAATCTTGTGGCTGTTATATCAAATGGCACAGCCGTACTTGGGTTAGGAAATATTGGAGCTGAAGCATCAAAACCGGTCATGGAAGGGAAAGGGCTTTTATTTAAAATTCTGGCTGATATTGATGTGTTTGATATCGAGATTGATCAAAACAATGTTGAGGATTTTGTAAAAACAGTAAAGGCCATATCACCAACTTTTGGCGGAATTAATCTTGAGGATATTAAAGCACCGGAATGTTTTGAGATTGAAAAAAGATTAAAGAACGAATTAAAAATTCCGGTCATGCATGATGATCAGCATGGAACAGCAATTATCTCGGCTGCTGCTTTGTTGAATGCGCTTGATCTGGCAGAGAAAGAAATTGATCAAGTTCAGATCGTTGTCAATGGAGCAGGGGCTTCTGCTATTTCCTGTACCCGTTTATACCTTTCTCTTGGAGCTAAGCCTGAAAATATTGTCATGGTTGACTCAACAGGTGTAATACGTAAAGACAGGGAAAATCTCGACAGCAATAAAGCACAGTTTGCAACTTCACGAGATTTGCATTCATTAAGTGATGCAGTTCAGGGCAGTGATGTGTTTATCGGCTTGTCAAGGAAAGATGTGTTTACTCCTGAAATGCTCAAAACAATGGCAGCTAACCCAATTGTGTTTGCTTTGGCAAACCCTGACCCCGAAATAGCTTATGAACTGGCAGTAGCAACTCGTGAAGACTTAATTATTGCAACAGGCCGAAGTGATTATCCTAACCAGGTGAATAATGCGATCGGATTCCCCTACATTTTCAGGGGTGCGCTTGATGTTAGGGCTACCCAGATAAATGAAGCAATGAAATTAGCTGCCGTTAAGGCTATTGCGGAACTGGCAAAACAGGCTGTTCCCGAAATTGTTAACATGGCCTACAACCAGCGAAACATAATATTTGGGAGAGATTATATCATTCCCAAACCACTTGATACCAGGTTAATTTATACGGTAGCACCCGCTGTGGCAAAAGCAGCCATTGAATCAGGAGTTGCTCAACGGATAATTACTAAGTGGGATACCTATGAAGAAGAATTAAAAAAACGACTGGGTCTTGATGAAAAATTAATTAGGGTAATCACCAATAAAGCCAAACAAAATCCACAGCGCGTAGTATTTGCTGAAGCAGATAATTATAAAATTTTAAAAGCAGCTCAGATTGTAAAGGATGAAGGAATTGCCATTCCAATACTTCTGGGGAATAATGAGAAAATTCAGCAGCTGATAAAAGAAAACAACATTGATCTGGACAATGTGACCATTATAGATCCGCGTCAGGAAACAGAAACAACCCAACTTTTTGGTGAGCTCTTTTTTCAAAAACGACATCGAAGAGGATTTAACCTTCATGAAGCAAAAAAGGTAATTATGGAAAGAAATTACTATGGTGCTATGATGGTCGAAACAGGACAGGCAGATGCTTTAATTTCAGGATTAACAAGAAATTATGCAGACACACTTCGCCCGGCACTTCGTATAATCGGGAAACAAAAGGAAGTCAGTAAGGTTGCCGGAATGTATATCCTCTTAACTAAAAAGGGGCCGGTCTTTTTTGCCGATACCACAATTAACGTAAATCCCGGAACCAAGGAGCTAGTGGATATAACGATTATGGTTGCTAAAACAGTTCAGCAGTTTAATATGCGACCAAAAATCGCATTGCTGTCATTTTCAAATTTTGGTTCTTCCGAGGACCCTGCTTCAGTTAAGGTCAGAAGAGCTGTTGAGTACCTTCATGATCAGTATCCCTCCTTGCTGGTAGATGGTGAAATGCAGGCTAATCTTGCCTTTAACACCCAATTACTGCGGGATAACTATCCATTTAGCGAATTGATTGAAGGAGGTGCCAACACCTTGATTTTCCCAAGCCTGGATGCGGGTAACATTGCTTATAAACTATTGATGGAACTGGGCGGGGCAGAAGCCATTGGCCCGGTATTGCTGGGAATGAATAAACCGGTTCATATTCTTCAGTTGGGAAGTCCTGTACGTGATATTGTTAATATGATAACCATCGCGGTCGTAGATGCTCAGTCTCGAAAAGGGCCAAGCGTTCCTAACCGGCTTGTAACGGCCTGATTTATCCTTACTGAAGTTTGCTTTTTAACTTTTGAAGATAGTAATCCTCAAGCTCACGCATTCTCGTTTGCTGGTTTTTTGATTTGTCAGCATATCCGCATAAGTGTAAGATTCCATGAATCATTACACGGTGTAATTCAGTTTCTAAACCTGAATGAAAGATCTTTGCATTCTCCTTTACTCTGTCAAAACTGATATAAATTTCAGCATCTATTAATTCTGATTCTTTATCACTTAATTCAAAAGTGATTATATCTGTATAGTCACTATGGTTAAGAAACTTCTTATTCAGTTTCAGCAGATCTTGATCACTTATAAAGATATAGGATATTTGACCGGGCTTAAGGTTTTCACTCCGGATGGTATCCTCAATCCAGTTTCTGATCAAAACTTTATTTCTTAAAATAGGCTTTGCAGAAGTACAATAAAAATTAATAGAAGACATGGGCTAAAGATAGTATGGATTTGCTTTCTTTACATCAATAATGAGAAGGCTGTTACTGACTCTATTTCTGATTTATTCTTTGCCTGTATTAGCCCAAAAAGGTGAAGTGCAGTTAAGAGCCGGTTTGGGTGCTGCAGTTTATTCAACCGAATCTGAAGTAAGTTTCTCATTTACACTAGCAGGACTTCCCTTCTCTATTGTACAGAAGGAAGAAGACAATGCTGTTGCAGTTCATATACCTCTAGAATTCAGATATGGCCTTAGTAACAGATGGAACCTGGGTTTAGATTTTAAGTTTGGTTCCTATTTATATGACCCGGACAGTGCAGCAGGTAAAAGCAATGCTTTTATGGCAATTGGCCCTCAGCTTGAATACAATCTGGTTAATAAGGAGTCCTTTCGCTGGTATCTTGGCCTGGGTTTTAATTATGCGATTCTGAAGCTTGAAGATAACATGGATGAAGTACCTCCTATGCGTTACAATCGTAATTACAGTGGTTCAGGAGTGAGAATCAATACCGGAATAATCTGGTTTTTTACAACTCCATTAGGTCTGCATTTTAATGCTGCTTTTGACAGCCATGACTTTCAGCTTAATGAATACAGGATAAATGATGATAAAATAAGTCTGGATAACCTTAAAGGTTCGCTTTATATAATAGGAGCAGATATTTTTGCTGGTCTGGTTTTAAGATTTTAGGTTGCAATTGTTTTTGATTAATTCATTATTTCCTGAAAACTTATTTTTAGCTTTGAAGTGGATTTTAACATGAAGCAATTCAGGCTTTTCTCTTTTTTCCTGTGTTTGGTTATAACAAACCTATCTGCACAAGACAAGATTTTAAAACTTAATGGAAGAACCACTGACATTAAAAGCTATTCACTAAAGGGAGACTGGCTTTTTTATGTGAGATATAATGATCTTAAGAGAATACAACGCAAAATGGACAGGTATGAGGTTTTTTCAATTCAAAAGGCAGATGGAAGCGAAGAAATTGTTTATGACCCGGATACGATTAATGAAGCTGACCCGAATGTTGAACAGGTTAGAAGATTCATCAGCGGACAGCAATACGGAATGGATTTATACCACCCGGGATGGACCAAAATAGGAGGTACGGTTGCCGGGGTTGGCAGTGGATTTATTGGTTTTTACGGACCACCCGGAATCTTTGCGTACGTTTTGGTGGCTGGGAAAATAAATACACGGAAGATTCCGGAGTCTGCAGAAATTGATCCGGTTGTATTTAATTCAGAGGAATTCAGGTTAGGATATAAAAAGTATACACGAAATAAGATTATCAGGGATGGATTGATTTGGGGAGGAATCGGTTTTGCAGTTGCATTCCCTGCATTCTATTTTATTTATCATAATAAATAAATAGATGTATGATGCGGTTTGGACAATTTTTCATTATTCAGCCGCTGGCAGCATATCTGCTTGCACAGCAGACTCTCATTCTTTCAGGAACTCCCTTTTTATGGTATCATCCAATTCCGGTTCTTTTGTTTGCCGGTGCCTGGATTGCTTATAATTCGCATCAGCACATCTCATCAGTAATTGTTTTGCTGATCACGGTCATGATTGCCTTTCATGTTAAGCCTGAAATTTCTGTGGGGCAATGTGTGCTTGCCTTATTGGTTGGTTTAACTACTGCTGTCTATGTACGTCCGGGCAGATTTCGAATTAATATCAGAAAAATACCGGGAGTAAAAACAATTTTACTGACCCTGGTCTGGACCGTTTCTACCGCACTTCTGCCGATTCTGTCAGGCAATCATTCAGTAGGTTATCTGGCTTTTGAATCAATTCTGCGATTTGCCTTTATTTTTCCAGTGGTTCTGGCTTCAGACCTTGCTGATGTCATTTCTGATCGCCAAGCAGGTATCATTACCTTGCCGGTTCTATTAAGCAGAAAAAGGATTTGCCAACTGATTCTGATCTCACTTACTGTGTTTGTCGGTCTTGCTGTGTACGCTGTTTCAAATTGCTATACACCTGTTCACCCTTATTTGTTAGTTGCAATTTTCCTAGTTTCAACCTTAGTGACTGCGGGTTTTTCATTGATCCGATCAGAAACAAAGAAAAATTATACACCCTTGCTGGATATGTCAGTTCTGGCTCAGGGGTTACTGATAACCCTGGCTGGTGTTTATCTGGGATTGTAATAAACCGTATTAGGCATTCAAAAAAGAAAAGGGAGCAACCTGAGCGACTTTAAACAGAAATTATTTTGTTTTAGAACTTAATGAATTAGCTAAACCGGAATATTGTTTTAAATCCATTTTTACTGAGCCAACAAGGATTTCTGCTTCAGCCCTGATAACAATTTTATTCTTATCATCCGAAATCCAGATGGTCATTCCTTCCTGTTCTTTGAAGACCCGTCCTTTTTGTAAGACAGGACGGAATTTCAGGCAGTTAAATGTTCCTGCTGAAACCTTTATCTTCTCTTTTCCAATGTATTTCAGTTTTAGATCGATTACTTCATCATCAAGATAAGTGGATAGTGGATACACAGATCCGGTTTTAGCTGTATCAAAATTCAGGTTCCGTGCATAATAATAGGCTGAGATTAAATCCTGAATATTATCCGGAACATTAATGGTTGCTTTTTGACTCACTGCCTTATTCTCATAATGATTAAAGTCAACGTCCTGATTGATGATGTAGCCGCCTTCATTAACTCTCCTTACAAAATGTACCGGCAGCAATGACTGGGTATCAATATAACTTTCATACCGGTCGCGTACTTTGAAAAACCAGTCAAACATTCCGGTTGTTTTTCCGGTACCGATAACATGATAAGTCTTTCTGCCATTTCTAGTCTTAATATCAGACTGAACTTCGAGCCTGGCTTCTCCGGCATTAATCAGTCCATAATGAACCCGGTATTCAAGTGCTTCATTAAGTGTAAACGCATGGTTTGGAACTTTTTTGAATACTTCCTCTTCTGCCGAAATTGGATGAGCGGCCAGAACGAGTGCTGATACAACAAGGAAACGGGATCTTTTCATACTTGCATGTATGCTAAAGGCATTCCAAAACGATGAAACGAAAATGAAAAAATACTATTCGGCAGAAAACTTATTTACTTCAATCTCATTTTGAGCCGAATCCTCATTTTCTACAACTGTAATTTCGGCCTGATCTGCTGGAGTGCCGATTTCATTAGCCTCCAGATGGAGATCTTTTAATCTCGGAAGGTCTTTTACACTTTTCAGTCCGAAATGATCCATGAATACTTCTGACGTCCCGTAGAGAAGCGGTCTGCCTGGTCCGTCTGCTTTACCTTTAATCACAATAAGCTCCTTTTCTAAAAGCTTCTGAATGCTGTAATCGCAGTTTACACCTCTGATTTGCTCAACTTCTGTTTTTGAAACCGGTTGTTTGTAGGCTATGATAGAAAGTGTCTCAAGTGCACTGTTTGTGAGTTTTTTCTTTTCTTTAATTTGTAATAATGTACTAATTGAAGCATAGTAATCTTTCTTGGTAAAGAATTCAAAGCCTTCTGCTATTTCGTGAATCCCAAATGCATACGCTTCATTATTGTATTTCTCGATCAGTTGAAGGATTACTTCCCTGATTTCTTCAAATTTAAGTTCCCAGTCATAAGCTGCTTTTAGGCAGGTTTGAATTTCCGGGATCGAAATACCCTGATCAGCTGCAAAAATCAGTGCTTCAATATGGCTATTTAATGATTTCATCTACTAAACTGTTTGAAAGTACAAAGTTAATAGCTTCAGAAACTAAATGACTGTTTAACCAACTGCATTGTTAACAAAATTTCAGACCTCTCTATTATGAGCCTGCCTGAGCATAGTTCCTTTGTACCAACTTACTTTTGATATGATTACTGTACCCTCAGAACAGGTAAAAGCCTGTTCTACAATCAAAAGAAGCAGAGACCGTCTTTCTGCTTTGAAGGATAGGGCAACCTATATCCGCTGGAAAGGAATTAATTATGCTGATAAGTACCTGATTGAGTTTGAGTCCAATTTTACCCGAAGAGGGGGAAAAATAAGCTGGGTATTGAATGAAAAGGATGCAATTGAAGAGCTGAAAGGGATTCTTAAAGTTGAAAATGGGTTTGTTTCTGAAGTGTCGGTCAGAAGCGAATGGCAACAAATCGGGAAATGGCTGAATCGGGGAAAAAATGATTTAGACAAAAATGTCAACCCTGTTATTATAACAGATGCCCTTTATCTGCTGGCAGATCCCGGTCTGGTATGTATTCAGCATTACACGGTATCTGCTGGAAGTAAGCTGATCATCCTTTCTACTCCTGATCAGATTTTACCATCGCTGATGAATATGGAGACATTGATAACTCTTCACTCGGCTTATGCTCCTTTAAAAAATATCAACTTTTACAGTTCAGATGTCCATGTTGTGATTGTTGAAAACCATGTTTCAGCACTGATGAAAATTAAATCTCATCGTGAACTGTTATATATGCTTAGCGATATCCAGTGGAAGAATCAGACCTGGCGTGAAAAGATTAATTTGATAAAAGAACAGGTATTGAGTGAAAGTGCAGGAAAAATGACTGATTGCTATTCTTCACCATTGGATGGAATTGCTTCTGCTTCCTGCCCGGTAAGTATCAATTTTGAAAAATTAATCTTGTTGAACCGTCAGTCATGTGTCAACAGAAATTATATACCGAATTCTGAGCGCTGGTTCTATTTTTTCTGGACCAAAGCAGTTTTAAAAAGGAGGAAGGTTTCTCTTACAGGATTGCATTCATTTGATTATTACGTTAATGCCTTGTTTAATAAATCAGAGGAGAAATTAAGAATACCCCTTGCACCGGCTCCGAAATCATTTAGCAAATTGTGGAAGGAAAGAAAGGGATTGAATTAGCCTGTTTTTTCACCTGGTTAAACTCAAGTTAGTCTTGTAAGTAAGGTAATACTTTACAATGCTGATTGACAGAAGGTATTTTAGGTATTAATTTTGCATTGAGAAACAAGAAGTTTGTTATTTCGTACTAGTTCGGTTACTAATCCGGAATTATAAAATGCTTAAACGATTTATTATTCTGTTTTTTTTAAGCACCCCCGTAGTTACTCATGCAGGGAGTGAAAGCGTAATGGTTAGTAAAACGGTTGCATTTTATAATGATACCTTAAGTCTGAGATTTATCAATAACAGTCAGCTTTTTACACAGAAATGGGATACACTGCCCCAGGTTAGATTCTGGCAAAATGTAATTTCTCTTCCGGCTGACAGTGTGATTATTAACATTGCCGCAACCCGAGAGCAATTGCATTCTATTTCAGCTGAAGAATGGCATTGCCAGGCAGATTCGGAAAAGGAGGCATACCGGCAGTATCTCCGCCAGGCTTATAACCTTGATGAGCATGAAGTTATTTATGTAACATCCGGGAAACGCGATTTTTATGAATACAAAAGCACGATAACCTCAATTGGTAAAGCAGCAGACGTATTTGTAAAAGAAGGAGTTGACCCCTGGTATGCCCAGACGATCCTGTTGATTGAAAGTCCGGGGAAGAACAAAATCAGGTCATCGGCAGGAGCATTAGGCCCGTTTCAGCTGATGAGAAGTGTAGCTGTCAAATATGGATTGAAAATTACCAAGTATTCGGATGAGCGGACCAGTTTGGAAAAATCAGCAGGTGCAGCAGCCCGGCTTTTGAAGAAATCCTGTATTCCTTATTTGAGGGACTTCCTTACAACCCGTCAAATTCCTTTTGAAGAGAGTCAATTATGGTTCAGGTTGCTGGTTATGCACATCTACCATGCAGGTTGGGGTAATGTTAGTTGTATGCTGGATCAGCTTAATCCCCAGGCCGGAGGTGTTGAGTTATTCCGGAAGATTTGGAGTTCAGAATGCCGGGGTTTTAAAAATGAATCTCAGAATTATTCGCAGATCGCATTAGCCAGCATTATTTTGTTTGAAAAAATCCTTCAACAGGATGGAGATACGGTCTTCCTTGTTCAGGGAGATAGAAAACTGGCTGACCTTAAACGGCCACTATCTGATAAAGTAAGGGAGCACAGGTTACTTCTGGAATGTACGGAAGCATACAAAAATGATTTGCTGGATGGTTCAATCCCGTTTGATTATTTCTTTACAAAAATGAATAAACTCCAAAAGGAGTTGGCATTGATTGAGATGAGTAATCAGTCCATGCACAATGAGTCAAAATCAGCTCAGGTTATTCCATTGAATAATGATGAAGCTGTAATTCTGGGAAACCAGTTAATCCGGAAACGAAGAACTGAAGATGCCGTAAGAATTCTGAAGATGAATATTGAAAGGTATCCCTATTCTGTTGCTGCTTATGATAGCCTAGGTAAAGCCTATAAGATTCTTGGTAAAACCGAACTTGCTGCTAAATACTTCAATAAGTCAGAAGAAATTAGAGAGGGAAAGTTGTTGATTGATTAATCAATGTGACTTCTTCTTAATGTCAAATTCTAGTTTTAGGTAGTTTTTCAGAAATGTATTGGTAAAGTGCTTTTCATTATCACTTATCTCAGCCGAGTACAGCATACCCGGTTTGGGTAGCGGTTCAAGGTCAGTTAAATCTTTATTCCCTTTTACTTTTAACTCATTCAGCCATTGAATCCGGAGATCGAATGCCGTTGTGTATGTATAAGCTTGAGCGGTCTGATAAAACAGATTAAACAAGAGAACTGCCGTAATGATCAGGCTGGCTTGTATTAATGCAAGTGGTTTAAACAATTTTAATTTTAATTTTCTGCCTGCATCAAAGAAAATCCACATAAGATATGTGGCAATAACAAATGATGTCTGCATCATAGCCCGGTCTGGGGGAGGACCAGACATGACAATGGTAGCCGGCAGAATTAAGACCAGCACCAGCACTGAAAGGAGCAGGAAGGAACGGGTCTTTGATCTTAAGAATTCAGACAGAGAAATTTTACTTTCGGGGTACTGCTGACCTATTGCAAAAATAAATATTCCAAACAGAAGGTAGTAGTGACCTGCAAATGATGGTTTCAGAAGCAGGGCCTTTATCCAGGTTTTTACAATCATCCAGGTAAGTTCTGAAACAGGTAAATGAGGTAATGCAGCATACCTGACAGTATTACCGGCAGATGACATCATAAATAAAAATGAAATCAGACAAGTAGCGAAAGAAACTAAAATCTTGGCGGTAAAAGCTGAATTGAGTTTAAAGCGATCAATCAATTTATTTCTGTAAAGAAATGCCAGGATAAGAGTGAAGAGAATGATAACAGCGTAAGATTCGCTGCTTCCACCAATAAACAATGAGGAAATGATCAACAGGGGAATTTGTTTTTTATCACTTAGAATCAAAAGAAACAAAACAAGTTGGGCGAGGATGCTCATTAAATAGGTACAGACCTGAATCATCCAAAACCAGGATTCAGAAACTGAGAAGCTCGTATAAAATAAAATTAATGCTGAAAGCTGGCCGGCAGTTAATGATTGAATAAGATTCAGTTTTATAGCTGTTAATTTCTCCAGTATAAGATTGATAATACGTCCTGAGACATAAGTTATGCCAATCAAAAGCAGTACGGGGAAAATATGAAAAAGAAAGTCTGAAGGAATAATAACTGCAGCCAGGGTGTATGCAGCCCAGCGTGCGCTGTACCCGGTGAAGATATCAGAAACACATGTAAAGATTCCCTTTTCAGGAACACAAGCGGCATAATAAAAGTCATCTGCTGCCGGCCGGTTGAAATAGCTCAGCAGGATAAACATGATGATAAATACAGAATACTGTATAAGGATTAGCCAGGTTATTTGCTTCTTTATCATTTAGAAAAATGATGTAAAAGAATAGCAGCTGCAAGAGCAACATTCAATGATTCAGCGAATGATTTCCCTGACCCGGGAATATGAATTAACTCATGAATAAAAGGTTTCAGATTTGCCGGAATTCCATGAGACTCACTTCCAAAAAGAATAATGGATGGTCCGATCAAGTGGTATTCATCCGGCTTTTTCCCTTTCATATCGGCTGCAATAACCGGTAAACCATAGATATGTTTATTATTTTTCAAAAATAACTCAAGATCTGTCCGGTAAACATTTACATTAAATAGGCTACCCATTGTTGACTGAACAGTCTTTGGATTGTAAACATCTGCGGTATTTTCAGAAATGATAATATCCGGGATGCCAAACCAGTCACAAAGCCGGATAATGGTTCCAAGATTACCCGGGTCATTAATTCCTGCAAGGACAGGAATCAGTTTATTATTCAAAGGGAGATGCTCTGTTTTTGTTTCAGGTATGTACGCCACTGCGAGAACAGGTGAAGAACTGTCAAGACAAGAGGCTTTGTCCATCCACTCTTTATTTACCATATGCATTTCAGTTGTTCGCCAGTCATTCAGAGCCGGAAGTTTCCAATGCTCAAGGTGATAAAGAGAATGGATCTTCAGGGTGGAGTATAGAAGTGAATCCACGTTCTTAACTCCTTCAACAATGAATAGCCCGTGTTGAAGTCTGTACTTTTTATTTTGAAGACTGCGAATCAGTTTTAAATTTCGAGCTAACACCTGAAAACTAATTGTAAATTCAGGAGCAAAACTAATTCTTAATATTACTTTTACGACCACTGTAAGGTATCGGTAACTATGCGTGTGAAAATTTCATTGTTAGTTGTTGCCGTTTTTCTTCTTGCCTGTAATCCTGTGCGAAGACTGGAATCAGGTGCTATGCTGCTGAATAAGAATAAAATCCGATGTAACAAAAAGGAGTTTGCCTCTCAGTTATATCCTATTCTGAAACAAAAGCCGAACCGGAAGCTTGTTGGGTTTATCCGCTTTCATTTAGGAGTTTACACCTTATTTAATCAACTCAGGCCTTCAAAAATTAATAACTGGATTAAAAATACAATCGGTGAAGAACCTGTTCTTTATGACAGCCTTTTAACTGAAACCTCGGTAAGGCAACTGAAGCAATTCATGATCAACAACGGATACTTCAATGCTGAAATCAGTGATACTGTGACCTTTCCGCGAAAGTGGAAAGCCAATGTGAAGTATTCCATTAAAACAGGTGAACCTTATCGGTTAAAAAACATTCAGTATATTATTCCTGATCCCGAAATTACAAGCATTGTTTTGAGCGATACGCAGCAAGCTGTAATCAAAATGGGCCAGATTTACAATTTTGCCGATTTTCAAAAAGAGAGAGAGCGGATTACATTACAGCTTAAGAATAACGGATACTACTTCTTTAATCAGTTGTACATTACTTTTAAAATTGACAGTTCACTTAACTCAGATCAGGTTGATGTCTTTACGTATCTGAATAATCCTTCAGAATCGGGTGATAGTATAAATGCCGATATCCGAACACATAAACAATATTTCCTGAACAGCCTTTATATCCGATCGGACTTTGACCCGGCAACCCCTGAGTCGGAGTATGTTAAAGACGATACAATTGAATTTAAAGAGCGGTATTTTATCACACACACTAGAAGGAAGAACTTCAGGCCCTCTGCTTTATCAAACCATATTTTTTCAAGAAAAGATAACCTGTATTCCTTTAACAATCATGAAGCTGCCTATCGGTCTTTAGCAGACATGAATAATTTCCGGTTTGTGAATATTACCTTTCAAAAGGATACAACCAGAAGGGAAGCCGGGAAAAACTTTTTAAACGGTTATTATAATCTGACACCATTACCTCCGCAGGCATACAGGATAGAAGTTGAAGGAACTCATAATGGAGGTAACCTGGGTGCAGCATTTAACCTGGTTTATACCAACCGCAATACCTTCAGAGGTGCGGAAGTTTCTGAATTCAGAATTAAAACAGCATTTGAAGATCAGAAGCAATTTACGGGAAGCGAAAGCCGGATTCTCTGGTTCAATACCTTTGAAATAGGTCCTGAGTTTACTTATCGTCTACCCCGAATATTACCGGTCTGGCCATTTTCACGGATTGTTCCCCGTTATCGGCTTTCAACACCTTATACATCATTTACAGCCTCCTATAATATCCAGAATCGGCCCGAGTATTTTAAACGGGTTGCCGGGGTCTCTGCTGGATTTGCTTATAAAAGGAAATGGTCAGTCAGCCACCAGATTCTTCCTGTTGAAATTAATTTTGTAAATGTAAAACCTTCTCCTTTATTTAAAGCAAAACTGGATGAGATCGGAGACCCTGCTTTGACTGCCAGCTATGGAGATTATCTGATTGCTGATGGCAGGTACAGTATTATTATCAATACACAACAGTTAAATTCATTGAGAAACTTTATTTACTTCCGCTTCAATTTTGAAACAGCCGGTAATTTACTCCGGCTCATTGACAGAGTTTCGAGAAGGGTAAAATCGGATAGTGAGGTTTCTATGATACTGAAAAGTGAATATGCACAATATGTCAAGCCTGATTTTGATTTCAGGTATTACTATATAGCAGATGAACATAATAACCTGGTGTACCGGCTGTATGCAGGTTTGGGAATTCCTTACATGAATTCTAAGTCATTACCATTTGAAAAGAGCTATTTTGCCGGAGGAGCAAATGATTTGCGTGCATTTGTTGCCCGTTCGGTCGGACCCGGTTCCTTTGATAAGGAAGAAAAGATTCAGCAATCGGGTGAAATTAAAATTAATTCGAATATTGAATATAGATTTGATTTGATCCGGGTGCTTGAAGGTGCATTTTTTATTGATGCCGGAAATGTCTGGTTATTTAAGGAAGACCCAAATAGGCCGGGCTCAAAGTTTGAAACCAAAGATTTTATTTCTGAAATTGCAGTCGGGGGTGGCTATGGATTCAGGTTTAACTTTAATTATTTTATCTTCAGAATTGATTTGGGATATCAGTTCCGTGATCCCCGTAAACCAGCCAGCCAGCGATGGGTCTATGATAACCTCAAGCTTAAAAGTGCATTTGGCAATTTTGCAATTGGTTATCCATTCTGATTACTTTTAGCAACTGAACTGACCTCAACATGATATATTCTTTTTTATGCCGAAATTTAATGGATTAATCACTTCCAAGTTACCTGCTGCCGGGACGACAATTTTCAGTGTGATGTCAGCACTGGCAACTGAACATAAAGCCATAAACCTGTCGCAGGGGTTCCCCGATTTTGAAGTATCTCCGGATCTGATTAACCTCGTTCATGAAATGATGAAGTGCGGACATAATCAATACGCACCTATGCCAGGTGTTTTACAACTTCGCCAAATCATTGCACAGAAAGTAAAAGAACTTTATTCGGCCAACTACAATCCGGAGGATGAAATCACAATTACATCCGGAGGAACTCAGGCATTATTTACTGCGATTGCTGCTTTGATTCGTGAAGGAGATGAAGTGATCATCTTTGACCCGGCATATGATTCGTATGCCCCGGCAGTAAAACTTGCCGGTGGGATCCCGGTTTCGTTACAGTTAAAACCACCTCATTTTTCAATTGAATGGAATGAAGTGAAACGATCCATCAGGCAGCGAACCAGAATGATTCTGATTAATACACCTCATAACCCAACAGGTAGTATTTTAACGTCCAGTGATATGATGATGTTGGAGAAATTAACAAAAGATAATGATATTATTATTTTAAGTGATGAAGTGTATGAGCATATTATTTTTGATGGATATGAGCACCAGAGTGTGATGCGATTCCCGAAATTAGCAGAACGCAGTATGGTTGTTTTTTCATTTGGTAAGACTTTTCATACTACCGGATGGAAAACAGGATATATTCTGGCCCCTTCTGCACTCATGGCTGAATTCAGAAAGGTTCATCAGTTTAATGTGTTTTCTGTGAATACGCCTCTTCAGTATGCACTGGCAGAATTTATGAGAGATAAAAATCACTATGCTGGAATCGGTAAAATGTATGAACAGAAACGGAATCTGTTCATGCAACTTATGAAAGGTTCAAAGTTCAAACCATTGGCTTGCTCAGGATCTTATTTTCTGATTTTTGATTATTCAAAAATCAGTGATGAACCGGACTTTGAATTTGCCAGAAGGCTAACCATTGAACATGGAGTAGCTTCAATTCCTGTTTCTTCTTTTTATAATAAGCCTCCGGGAAAGAAATGGCTTCGCTTTTGTTTTGCAAAAAGTGATGAAACCTTGAAAGCTGCTGCTGAGAGGCTGGTTGCAATTCAGGATATCGCCTGATTTAATGAACTGGAATTTAACTTATTCATAAAACCTTGCCATCTGATATCCGTAAATATAACACTAACCTTTTTTCTATTTTTGAAACATGCTAAAGCAAACCTTACAGCAAAAACTGTTGCAGAAACTTTCACCTCAGCAAATTCAGATGATGAAATTGCTTCAGGTTCCTGCAGCCTTGCTGGATCAGAGGATTAAAGAAGAACTGGAGGCTAACCCGGTTCTGGAGGAAGGAAGGGATGATGAGGAAGAGGAAATGGAGCAGGAGGAAGGGCAGGATGAATTCCCGGATGATGCTGCCTTTGAAGTAAATGCTGAAGATGAGGCAACCCTGGATGAGCATCCGGCTCAGGAGCTGGAATTTCAGCAGGACCACAGGGAAGAACGCTCAGCAGAAGAGCAGTTAAAGGAGGATTTTGATGTTGCTGATTATATGACGGATGAAGATGTTCCGTACTATAAAGTGAGTAACAATAATTCATCAGTTGATGATGAACAGTACGAAGCTCCTGTTGTCAGTACTATTTCTTTCCAAGAAAGCCTGATTACCCAGTTGGGAGAACAAAGCCTTGACGATAGACAATATCAAATTGCAATGCAGCTTATCGGAAGTATTGATGAAGATGGACTTCTGAGAAGGAATCTCACCAATATTATTGATGACCTGGCATTCTCACAGAATATAACTACCTCAGAGGATGAATTACTGAATGTTCTGAAGGTGATTCAGACATTCGATCCGGCAGGAGTCGGAGCCAGAGATCTTCAGGAGTGTCTGTTGCTGCAACTTAACCGTAAAGAGCAGACTCCTGCAATCCGGCTTGCATATAAGGCGATTGACCGCTTTATGGAGGAATTCTCTAAAAAGCACTATGAAAAGATTGCTTTATCTCTGTCCATTACAGACGAAGAAATGAAGGATGTATTGCAAGAGATTATGAAACTGAATCCAAAGCCGGGTAGTACGTTTATAGCCGGCAGCCGGTCAAGTGAAGCAGTAATCCCTGATTTTATTTTGACCAATGATGAAGGTAAACTGGAACTTTCGCTGAATTCAAAAAATGCTCCGGATCTCAAGTTGAATAAAACCTACCTGAATATGCTTCAGGAATACAGTAAGAATAAAAATAAAAATAAGTCTCAGCGTGAAGCACTGTCGTTTGTAAGGCAAAAACTGGATGCTGCCAAATGGTTTATTGATGCAATTAAACAACGGCAGCATACCTTGCTGCATGTTATGAATACCATCCTGGAATTTCAAAAAGAGTATTTTATGGAGGGAGATGAAACTAAACTGAAACCCATGATTCTGAAAGATATTGCAGATATTGTTGGAATGGACATTTCAACTATTTCAAGAGTAGCCAACAGTAAATATATTCAGACGCATTTCGGAACTTTCCTTCTTAAAACATTCTTTTCTGAGAGTATGACAACGGATAGTGGAGAAGAAGTATCAAGCCGTGAGGTTAAGAAAATTCTGACGGATGCTGTTAATGAAGAAAATAAACGTAAGCCATTGACGGATGATCAACTGGCAAAACTGCTGAAAGAGAAAGGTTATAACATTGCCCGCAGAACAGTTGCTAAATACCGTGAACAACTGAATATTCCTGTTGCAAGGCTGAGAAAGGGATTATAATCTGACTCTTTCTCCAATTAGCCGGATAGCAGTTTCGATTTGTCCGGCAGTTGTAAATCTCCCCAGGCTGAAACGAATACTGTTTTTGGATTCACTATCAGATAAATTCATGGCTTTCAGAACATGAGATGGTTCATTACTTGCTGAAGTACAGGCCGAACCGGTTGAAACTGCCAATTGTGGAAATGCTTTAATAAATTCAGTACTGTTTATTGCTTTAAAACAGAGGTTTGAGGTATTGGGTAATCTCATTTTTTTAGATCCGTTTACAAATGCATTCCCACCCTGAGTTATTGAATCTTCGAACCAATTTCTAAGTTCAGCAATTTGCATCAGCTCAGAAGCCGATTGTTCAGCTACCAGTTCGCAGGCCTTACCAAACCCGACAATTGCTGGTACATTCAATGTGCCTGAACGTAATCCGTTTTCATGACCTCCACCATGAATCTGGGCTAATAATGAAACATGGGGATGCTTTTTTCGGATATAAAGCGCACCAATTCCTTTAGGCCCGTAAAGCTTATGAGCCGACAAGCATAATAAATCAATATGTGGCTGACTGACATTTAAATGGATTTTCCCAGCTGCCTGAGTTGCATCTGTAAAAAAGTATACTTGCTTTTTAAGACAGATTTCACTGATTTCATTGATTGGCTGAATAACCCCTGTCTCATTATTAGCAATCATGATACAGACAGCAAGTGTTTTCGGAGTCATCTGTTCCCGGAGTTGATTGATATCAATCAAACCCTCTTTGTTTACATCCAGATAAGTTACATCAGCACCATGTCGCGAAAGCCACTCGCAGGTATCAAGCACTGCTTTATGTTCAGTTTTACAGGTGATAAGGTGATTTCGTTCGGAATAATTCAGTTCCAGCAATCCTTTAAGGGCCAGGTTAATGGCTTCGGTTGCTCCTGAGGTAAAAATGATTTCACGTTTTTCAGCGCCAATCAAGTGTGCAATTTGTTCTCGTGCAATTTCAACAGCCTCATCGGCAACCCATCCGAATGAGTGGGTTCGGGATGCAGCATTGCCATAGTGCTCTTTAAAAAATGGTAACATGGCTTCAAGCACCTTTGGATCAACAGGAGTGGTAGCATTATTATCAAGATAAACAGGAATACTTTTATTCACAATTTTAATCAGCAGAAGTGTAAAAATAACATAGCCAGACTATTGTAAACCTGGGTAGCTCTCATTTGATTTGCGTGAAATGAATCTACTGGATGCATTTATTGCGATACCATTGCTTTGGGGAGCCTACAAAGGTTTTAAACGAGGGCTGATTTTTGAAGTATTGCTTCTAGCAGGGTTAGTTATTGGTTTATACGTAGCATTTAAGTTTTCAGGTCTTGCCCGTCATTTGTTATCTTCCATTTTAGATCGCAATAGTGTAGTCATGCACTTTGCTTCTTTTATTATTGTCTTAGCTGCTATTCTGCTGGTTATGATTCTGTTCGCCAGGTTTCTTGAGAGAATTCTCAAAATAACTTCGCTTACTATCTTCAATCAGCTGGCAGGAGCTGTTTTTGGAATATTCAAATTCGGAATTATTGTCAGTGTAATGCTATGGTCAATTAAATCCTTAGAACCCTACTGGAATTTTATCGGGGAGGATATGAAAGAACATTCTTTACTTTACAAGCCGGTTCTGAAAACAACTTCTTTCATTACACCTGCACTGGAAGACATTAAAAAGGAATTCAAAGAAGTAACCAAATAGTTACTTAATGGTTTTCCATTTTTTTAAATAGGCACTCCTCAGCTCTTTTAATTTTTTATCACCGGCAGTGTACTGTTCAACCAATTTTTTAGGTTTTGCAGTTGGATTTTTCGGTTTATCACGTTGGGCAAGCGACTGGCCCAGCCTGTTCAGCCCGTTTTTAATGTCCTTAGGCTGATATCCTCTTTGCAAAACCAGCTTGTAAAGTCTTAAAGCATATTCGGTATTGAGATCCTGGATTGCTTTACTTGCCATAAAAGTGATAAAATTATTTCTGCATTTCGTTTCAGTGAACTCTTCCAGTGATAAATGCCGGATTCCGTAACGACTGATATTTTTTAATTTAAAAAATTCGCCTGCTTCCTGATATTGTTCAATAGAGGCGGCATACTGTGCATCTTCCTGCATCTTAAGAACAGAAGCTAGCATTTTCTGATAAGTATATCCATCATTAATTTCAGTCATTTCATCTGCAAGCCTGAATGCAGTTAGTCCACAATCTGAATTGTCTGTTAGTACCTGATTCGCTTTTGAATAGAAACCATAAGCAGCCAGGAAATCCAGCTCGGTTGCAGCCTGGTTTCCCTTTTTATACCATATGTTAAACTCGTTTTGAGCATTGGTACATTCCTGAGAGAAAATCTTCTCTTTAAGTTTCGTTAAAGCAGCAGTTATTTCGGTGTCGTCACTTAAGCTATAGGCAGAGATCATTTTACCCGCTTCAGCAGCCTTTGCCCTGGCTTCAGCTAACTGATTATTGTTAGCCAGATTGAATGCAGATTCCAGAACAGAGCCTATAACCGGTTTAGAAGCAGATTGCTTTAATGCAAGTACATTCTCAGCAGGTTTTACAGTAGGGAATTCTAACATTATATCATCCGAATATTCCAGGTTATCAAGTGCTTCTGCATATTTCCCGGTTAAGATCAGATTGGAAGCTTTTGTAATCAGGTCATCGTACCGTTTCTGAATTATCGCATTACCAATTGAAGACTCTGTTTCTGACGGACTGACCTGATTACTGAATTTTTCACGCAGGCGTTTGGCTTCTTTAAGTTGACGTTCTGCTTTTTCCAGTTCATTGTTTCGGTAAGCCGAAGCTGCTTCGGCAAGCAGGTTGGCATACATACCATTGCGGACGACTTTATATCTTTCATCCAGTTCATCCGTACATTTGACTTCATGAATATCGTTACAAAGAGCTTCTGCAAGCCGGAGGTTTTCATTAGCCTCTGCCAGCTTGTTGGCTTTAATGTTTCGGCCAGCTTTATCAACATAGCCATGGTAAATATCTCGTGCCAGGTTGATAGCATAATCATAAGTTACCGGATCGGGTGTCATTAGGGTCAGAACCTGGCGTACATGCATTTCTGCATCACAATCATTTCCTGTACGAAAGTCCAGTAATGCAAGTTGAAAAGCTGCCGGAGCAAACATCGGGTTAAATGTCAAGGCCCTTCCAAAATAGAGCCGTGACATGTTCTTGTTTCCAGTATTTGAAAACCAGATTGCTTTATCATAAAATAGTTGCGGAAGCATGATAAATGTCTGATTCATATCCTTTCGAAGATTTTTAACTTGCTTTTTCAGCAAATTGATCTGGTTCAGATATCCGGCAGGATCCTGATTGTTTAAATTTAAAAGAGGAGAATAGTTCTGAGATTCATAGCCTGTCAGGTTCTTTTCAAGGCTCTGAAGTCGGGAATCCTGGAGTTCGAAATTTTCAAAATCCACGGGATTAATAGTGGAAGCCAGCCTGTTATCTGATTTTATTCTTGCAGTGGTTTCATAGTAGTTTTTTATCCTGTCAGTAAAGTCTTTCAGAGCTTTATATTGTTGAGATGAAAAATTAAAGGAGATATCTTTCACCTGGATTGTCCATGGAGTCAGTGAAGTATCAATAAACGATTCTTCGCTGCGCTCAGCAGACCGGTTCTGAATGCGGATGTTATTAAAATGGTGTTCAAATGGAATAGGCCTGCCCCCGCTGTTATTAGTGCGGATCAGTATAACATTCATCGAAACCGGAATCAACCATTCATCAATTTCGATGCCTCTGTAAAGAACCGGACCAAGGGTATTAAACTGATCGCTGCTTAGAATGATATTGACCTTACCGGCTGATCTCATCAGGGTGATTCGCTGACGGTATTCTATAGTATATTCAACACTCAGAAGCGCCCTGTTATTACCATCAGTTAGTTCTTTGAGTATATTATTTAGAGCAGGAGGATTTGAATTGCTGTACCTGAAAGTTTGTTGACGGTTTTTTGTTTCGTCAAAAATACTTTGAGCGGAAGCATGAGCAAATAATAGTATAAACAATAAGGTGGTAAGATTTTTCATAGTTGCCTTTTTGTTGTCAGAACTCAAGATTTATACCTGTTAAAGTCAAAGCTGTGAAATTCGGGTGAATAAGTTTAGTTTGGACTGGCGAAAATACCATTCAGTCAGTTACATTTGCCTCTAACCAAAACCTTTGAACAAATGAATAAAATTATTATTGCCTTTCTTATCTTTCTTCCATTCACTGGCTTTTGTCAAACCAAAAAAATAAAACAGGATCTTGTTCCTGAATCTGTACAAAATGGTTATAAAGATAAGTATAAAAGGATACCGGTTAATAACTGGTATGAAAATACTGATGGCTATTCGGCACTCTTTGACAAGGGACAGTCAACCTACCAGGCATTTTTTACCAATGACGGCCAATGGGTTAGAACTGTTTGTAGAATAAAGGAAGCAGCAGTAAGCGGACCGGTGAAAAAGGCCATTAAGGGTACCGAATGGAAAGACTGGAAGCTAACCGAATGTTATAAGGTTGAAACTCCTCAGGATAAGAAGTTGTTTGAACTTCACATGAAAAAGAAAAAGGAAAAGAAGATTCTTGTTTTTGATCCGATGGGAAAAGCCGTTGATATTAAATAGAGAACCTGTTAGCAAATGACTTTTTAAGGAACAGGTTTTACAGAACACTCACATCCGGCAGTTATCTCTTTTGCTCAAACATTCCACATTATAACAGGAATGCAAGAATCAGCCTCCGGCAGTCTGGTTATTCTTTAGTTTTATCTTCAAAGAGGAAATAATACCCTAATCACGCAGGCATAGCAGGTTTAGGAAATTATTCTGAAGATGGTCAGTTCACCGGGTGAGCATCTTTTTCCTGATACGCATCAATGGGGAGGCAGGTGCAAACCAGGTTCCGGTCACCATATGCATTATCAACTCGTTTAACAGCTGGCCAGAATTTATTGTTTCGGACATAATCAAGGGGGAAAACAGCAACCATGCGACTATAAGGATAGGGCCAGTTGTCAGCAGCCAGTTCAGCAGCTGTATGCGGAGAATTGACAAGCGGATTGTTGTCCTGAGGCCAGGTTGCCTTTTCGACTTCAGCAATTTCGAGGCGAATGGCAATCATTGCATCACAGAACCGATCAAGTTCCTCTTTTGACTCGCTTTCAGTAGGTTCGACCATTAATGTTCCGGCAACCGGGAAAGCTACTGTGGGAGCATGGTAACCATAGTCCATCAATCGCTTTGCAATGTCGATTGCTTCAACTCCGGCAGTTTGTTTGAAATGACGGCAGTCAAGAATTAGTTCATGAGCAACCAAGCCTTTGCTTCCTCTGTAAAGAACAGGGTAATGTTTTTCAAGTCTTGATAAAATATAGTTAGCATTCAGCATAGCCAGTGCGCTTGCTTGTTTGAGCCCCTGCTTTCCCATCATCCGTATGTATCCGTAAGAAATCAACAGAATGCTGGCACTTCCAAATGGAGCAGCAGAGACTGCAGAAATTCCTTTTTCACCACCGGTTTTCACAATTGGATGAGATGGCAGGAAGGGAGCCAGATGAGCAGCAACTGCTATGGGTCCCATACCCGGGCCACCACCTCCATGAGGGATTGCAAATGTTTTATGGAGATTTAAATGACAAACATCAGCACCCAGTTCAGCCGGATGAGTTAATCCAACCTGGGCATTCATGTTAGCTCCGTCCATATAAACCTGCCCCCCACAGTTGTGAATAATTTCAGTTATCACTTTAATACTTTCCTCATAAACACCATGAGTAGAAGGGTAAGTAATCATTAAGGTAGCAAGTGTGTCTTTGTTTGCTTCAGCTTTTTGCCTTAAATCATTGACATCAATATTACCCTGGTCATCACATTTAACAATGATAATTTTCATGCCAGCCATGATTGCACTTGCCGGATTGGTACCATGAGCCGAAGAAGGGATCAGCGCCACATTACGGTGTGATTCCTTTTTATCTTTAAAATACTCACGGATAACCATCAGCCCGGTATATTCTCCTTGTGCTCCGGAATTTGGCTGAAACGAAACCCTGCTGAAACCGGTAATTGTAGCCAGCAATCCTTCAAGTTCAGAGATTACTTTTTGGTAGCCCAAAACCTGGTCTTCTGGCTGAAACGGGTGCATTCTTCCAAAATGGTTCCAGGAAAGCGGTAACATTTCTGAGGTTGAATTCAGTTTCATGGTACATGACCCCAGCGGAATCATACTATGAACAAGTGATAAGTCTTTGGTTTCAAGACTATGGATATAACGCAGCATCTCAGTTTCTGTTTGGTATGAATTGAAAACCGGATGGGTGAGAAACGGGCTTTTCCTGGGAAGGAATAGGGAGTGATCAGCCGGATTCTCATCATTAATTTCAACAGGTTGCTTATTCAATACTTTGGCAAATACAGAAGCGATGTCTTTAACATCAAATTCGATATCGGCTTCATCGAGTGAGATCATTATTGCATCTTGCTCGTATCGGAAATTCATCCGGTGGGCAAGTGCTTCCTTGCGTATGGATTCATGATCTGATGATGGTATTTCGATTGTCAGGGTATCAAAATAATGAGTATGCCGGAGTTTTAACCCTTCAGAGCTTAAATAACAGGCTAGTTTACGGGTTCTTCTGTGAATCGTATGTGCAATGGATTTCAAACCTTCCGGGCCATGAAAGACCGCATACATTGAAGCCATCACCGCAAGAAGAACCTGGGCGGTACAAATGTTTGAAGTTGCTTTTTCACGTTTGATGTGTTGCTCGCGGGTCTGAAGTGCCATTCGCAGGGCAGGTTTGCCAGAGGTGTCAACTGAAACTCCAATAATACGACCAGGAATATCGCGTTTATACTTGTCCAGTGTTGCAAAATAGCCGGCATGTGGACCTCCGTAACCCATAGGAATCCCAAATCGTTGAGTACTGCCCACAACTGCTTCAGCACCCCATTCACCAGGTGGCTGAATCAGAACCAGACTCATGAGGTCAGCAGCGGCAACCGCTCGGATGTTTTTTGCTGACCATTGATTGACTATTGGTGAATAATCAGCAATTTGCCCATCGCTTGCCGGATATTGAATGATAGCTCCGAAAAAGGATTCATCCAGTACAATGGAAAATGCATCGCCTGAAATCAATTCAATACCAATGGGCTCTGACCTCGTTTTAAGAACTGCTTTTGTCTGTGGAAAGCAACGGTAATCAACAAAAAATTTATTTGCTCCTGCTTTTTGCTGATCACGGGTACGGGTATGGAAAAACATACTCATTGCTTCGGCAGCTGCTGTAGATTCATCCAACAGAGAAGCATTAACCAGCGGCAGACCTGTCAAATCTGCAATCATGGTCTGAAAATTCAAAAGTGCCTCCAGCCGTCCTTGTGCAATTTCAGCCTGATAGGGAGTGTAAGCAGTATACCAGGCCGGATTTTCAAAGATTTTACGCTGAATGATTCCGGGAACAATGGTGTTATAATAACCAAGTCCAATATAGTTTCGGTGAATTATGTTATCATTTGCCAGGGTACGTAACATCCGGAGATATTCGCCTTCAGTAAGTGCTTCGGGTAAATTGAAATGATTGTCATTCAGCATGATATGAGGCGGAACTACTTTACTGATAAACTCATCCAGCGAGTGGCAGCCCACGGTCTGAAGCATTTCATCAATCTGTTGTTTATCAGGCCCGTTATGTCTTAATGCAAATGATTCGGTAGCAGTCATAAGAATTTAAAAAGGGATGCAAAGGTAAATCTATTGGTTTCTAAAATATGGGTTTTAAGTTGCAAATGCGTTCTGTAATTGTTTATTAATCAGCATTTGTTTTGGGTCGAAGCTTATTGGTTAATGGAAATTTCACTTGGTTAGGAGGGCATGGGTTTACTTAGATTGTTGGGTGTTCCAAGACAAAAATGATTAGTAAAAGTTAGTGCTTACCGGCATCCGGTTCGTCCGCCATCAACTGCAAGATTAATTCCGGTAATATACCCGGCAGCAGGAGTAGTTAAAAAGGCAACGGCATTAGCAACCTCTTCTGTTTCTCCAAACCTGCCGGCAGGAATTTCTTTCATAATTTCCCGGGCAATTTCATGGAAGGATCTGCCACTTTTTTGAGCACTTTCTTCGATAAACTGAGTAAACCGTGCCGTATTGATAGCTCCGGTCAGCACATTATTAACCGTAATCCGGTATCTGGCAACCTCATTGGCTAATGTTTGAGACCAGCCGGCAATTGCAGCTTTAATTGTTTTAGATACTCCTGATTCTTTGATGGGCTCTTTACCAGCAGCTGAAATGATATTGACAATACGTCCGTAGCTTGACGCTTTCATTCCTTCCAGGCAAGCTAAAGCCAAGAGATGATTTACAATCAATTGAGATTCAAAAGTTGTTCTGAACTCATCAGCCTGAACCTGGTTTATTGATTCTGATTTCAACCCGACAGTATGATTAATCAGAATCTGAATAGTACCGTTTGCAGCAATGTCTTTTTTAACTTTTAAACGTACTTCCTCCGGATTATTTAAATCGGCACAGAGGCAGGAATGCTTTTGTTTTCCGTCATTAAACAGTTCTTCGATTACCTGCTGAAGCAGCCTTTCTTCACTGGCAAGGAGAATCACATCAGCCCCCATAATAGCAAGCTGACCAGCAACAGCCCTACCAAAATCCTGAGTGCCCTGGCAAACCAGTGCCCTTTTATTCTGTAAATCCAGATTCATAGTCAGCAATGCAAAACAATGACTTTATATTTTTGTTGCAATAATTAATCAAATAAAATCTTTTATTCTATGAAAGAATTAATCAATGAAATCAGTACTAAGGCGGGTATTAGTCTTGAGCAGGCTGAAAAGGCTGCACAAACTGTTACAGACTACCTGAAGAGGCATACTCCGCATTTGTTTCATGAGCAGTTGGATACGCTCCTGGCTGGGGGTACTTTAAGTGATTCGTTTAAAAATAAGTTAGGTAGTCTGAAGGATGATTTGGAGGATGCAGCCAGAAACATTGGAAAGAAAGCTGAAGAATTTGCCGGAGATCTGAAAAAGAAATTCTCCAGTTAGCTTGCTTCAGGCTTTTGAGTTCTTAAAATTGGCTTGTATACCGACTCTGGTCATCAGGCAGTCTTCTGATTTCTCATAACTCTGTTTGTTAAAACAAACAATGAAGTTGAATTTGATTCTTTGAATAGCTGCTAAAATTTTACTTTTGGCCTGCACGTTTTGTAATTGATGACAAATTCTCACCTGTTCAAATTACTGCTGGTATTCTTTTTTGTCTTTTCCGGGAGTTTACTCTTTGCCCAGCCTGTTAAAAGTTTTTCTGAAACCAGTGATGGCTTTGTAAAAGATATGCAAGCATTTCTATCTGCTACCAATAAAAAGGAAGCAGAAACCTTAATAAAAGAATTCCTTCCTGTATGGAATTCAGAACTGCTGCTGGCTTCACAAAAAGAACTGGTTTACAGGAACACCAATGATATGCTGAAGAAACGGCTCAAAGCATTTCCTGATTTTGCATTGTACCTGAAGGCAATAATTGGATTTGCCAACAGCAACCAGTCAGCAGATAATTTTAAGCAGTGGCATGAGAGTATGGCCAGAATGATGAAAGGCAGTGTTCGCAGGTTTAGTGATTACCTTGAAATTTGCAGCGATCTGTTCAGTGGTAATATTTTATATCAGTCAGCCAATGTCAGATGGTCAAGCAGGAACTCGTCCTATAATTTTGGATTTGACTCTCTTCCCAAAATTACATTCAGCGAAACGACCTTGATCTGTAATGCCAAGAATGATAGTCTTGTGCTGAATAAAGTAAAGGGGGTGTATTATCCTTCTCTGAAATTATTTTATGGAAACGGTGGAGTTGTCTCATGGGAAAGGGCTGGATTACCTGCAGCTGACGTAAATGCGGCATTGCAGCGGTTTACCCTGAATATGGCTGCATCCGAATATTCGGCAGACAGCGTAACTTTTTACTACAAGATGATTTTCCCTGAGCCAATGAAAGGGAAATTTTCAGATAAACTGCTGGCTAATGCTACTGTTGAGAATGCAACGTATCCCCGCTTTCAGTCTTATTCACTCAATCAGCAGATAAAAGACCTGATTCCGAATGCTGATTTCAGAGGTGGATTCTCATTGCATGGTGCAAGAATGATCGGGTCAGGAACTTCTGAAGGCGATGCACAGCTGATATTCCGATATCAGAATAAACCTTTAATGATTCTTTCAGCAAAGAGTTTTGTGGTCAGGCCGGAACGGGTAATGTCTGACAAGGCTGCTGTTGTTATTTACTGGGAACATGACGGCAGGAGGGATTCAATATATCATAGTGATATTGAATTTAAATACCTGACCAGAGAAGAAGAAGTAACCTTATTGCGTAATACTCAAACCAATAGTAATAGCCCGTTCTTTAATTCATTTCATAAGGTTGACATGTTTTGTGATGCAATAATCTGGAAGGTACGTGATCCGCTGATCAATATTAAAATGATTTCGGGAGGAGGTGAAAGCAAAATGATATTTGAATCGGTTAATTATTTTCGTGAACAGCAATTTCGCAAGCTTCAGGGGCTTAACAGCGAACATCCGCTTTATCTGTTGAGAAAATATGCGGAAACAACAGGTGCCCGGGCACTGTATGCAAGGGATCTGGCATCAGCTTGGAAAATAAGTGAAACTCAAATCCGCAATTTATTTATTGATCTGGCAGCGGAAGGATTCTTATCCTATGACTCGGAACAGGGAAAAGCAGTATTAAAAGATAAAGTCAACTTCTACCTGAAAGCAAATGTTGGTAAAGAAGATTATGATATCATTTCATTCAATTCGCTTATCTCAGGAAAACCGAATGCTACTATAAACCTGCTGAATTTTGAAATGACCATGCGTGGGGTATCAAGTGTTGTATTAAGTGATTCACAACAGGTATTTGTAGTTCCTGCAGAGCAGGAACTGGTATTAAAGGAAAACAGAGATTTTAGATTTGCGGGCAGAGTTCATGCAGGTCATCTTGATTTTTATGGAGATGATTTCTCATTTATTTATGATCAGTTTAAGCTTAATCTGAAAAATGTGGATTCACTCCGGCTGATGATCCCCGGAGATCAGCCTGACCCGTATGGCAGAAGACAGAAGATCCCGCTCCAGAGTGTAATTGAGAACCTCACCGGGGAGTTATTAATTGATCACGAAAACAATAAGTCCAGTTATCGGCAAAATCCTTCGTATCCGGTTTTTAACAGCAAAGGGGAGTCTTATGTATTTTATGAATACAAGCACATTTTCGATTCTGTTTACCGAAAAAGTAATTTCTATTTCAAACTGGATCCGTTTAGTATTGACAGCCTTGATGATTACAGCAAAGAAGGCATTGCGTTTAACGGGATATTTAATTCAGCAGACATCTTTGAGCCCATGCGCCAGATCCTACAGGTTCAGCCTGATTTATCATTAGGTTTTGCATTAAAAACATCAGCTGAAGGATTACTTGCCTACAAGGGGAAAGGTACCTTTTTTGAGAAACTTTATCTGAGCCATAGGGGATTGAGAGGCATTGGTAAAGTAAACTACCTGGCATCGGTCTCAGTTTCGAATGATATTCTGTTTTTCCCCGACTCGGCCAATTACGATGCAACAGAATTTGATATTCAGAAACGAACCGTTGGTAATACAGCCTATCCGCAGGTAAAAGCCAAAGATGTTTATATTAACTGGAGACCCAAACTGGATAAAATGTATGTGTTTAAGAAAACACAGAATATGGACTTGTATGACCGGAAAGCTTCCTTAGATGGCAATCTGGTTTTATCAACAGCCGGTGTTGATGCCAGTGGACGGATTCTATTTGACCAGGCCGAATTGCTGTCGGCACATTTTTATCTTAAACAATCTACGTTTGGAGCTGACACAGCTGACTTTAATCTGAACTCGGAATTGGATAAACTGGTTGCACTGTCAACCAAAAATATGAAGACAAAGATTGATCTTGATAAGCGGGAAGGTGAATTTGTATCGAATGGATCAGGATCGTATGTCAACTTCCCGATGAACCAGTATATCTGTTTTATTGAGCAGTTTAAATGGTACTTTGACAGAAAGGATATTCAGTTTCTTGCTCTGGGTGAAAAAGGGAACGAGACTGTACAGGGTGCTGAGTTTGTCTCTGTTCATCCGGATCAGGATTCACTCCGGTTTTTTGCACCTGAAGCAAATTATAGCCTGACCGATTATCACATCAGAGCTAAGCATGTAAAGGAAGTGCTGGTAGCTGATGCCTCAATTATTCCTGACGAAGGACAGGTTACTGTAGCCAGGCAGGCTGTCATGCAGACTTTCAAAAATGCAACTGTGGTTGCAAACACAACTACAAGGTTTCATACCATGCTGAATGCAGTTGTTAATGTAACAAGCAGAAAAAGCTATTCAGGAACGGGCGATTACAGCTACACGGATATGGCTAATGTTAAACATCTGATCCGCCTTCCGTTAATTGGTGTTGATACTTCCGGACAGACTTTTGCCAATGGCGAAATTGCCGAGTCACTTAACTTTTCTTTAAGTCCGAATATTCAGTATAAAGGTAAAATTACATTACATGCATCTTCAAAGATGCTTTATTTTAATGGGCTTGCACGGCTGAATCATGAATGTGAAGAGTTTAATAATTACTGGTTTTCATTTGCATCAGAAATTGATCCGTCCGGTGTAAATATTCCGGTTCTTAATCCGATTAGCGAATCAAAGGAAAAATTAACAGTTTCAGTTTCTATGTCAACAGATTCGCTAAATGTGTACAGTACATTTCTGTCTCCCAAAAGAAGAGCATCTGATAAGGACATCATAGCAGCAGAAGGGTTTCTGAAATTCAACGCTGATCAGAAAACCTATACCATTGCTCCACTGCCAGATGAGAAAACCGGCCTAATTACAGGTAACAGTATTACCCTTGCTGACCAAAATTGCCTTATCAAAGGGGAGGGAGAAGTTAGTTTCGGAGCTGACTTTGGACAGTTTAAAATGAAGGCTATTGGTTCATTGAAGCATGACTATTATAAAGACTCACTCGGGTTTGATCTATTCATAGATCTCGATTTTCTCTTTTCAGATGAAGCCTTGAAGACAATGGTAGATCAGGTTTTATTTAATCCCTCACTTCAGGCAACAACCGACAACCGACCGGAATATCATCGGGCAATTTTCAATATTTTAGGAAAACAAAGAGGTGACAAACTCATTGCTGATATGACACTTTACGGAGCAACCAAGAAGATCCCGGAAGAACTGCAGCATTCACTGGTCCTTCCGGAAGTGAAAATGTATTGGGATAAATTAACTCAGGCATTCCGATCAACAGGAGCTATTGGAATAGGATTTGTGAATAAACAAACAGTTGGACGGAAAGTAAAAGGCTATCTTGAAATTCAAAAAAGGAAATCGGGTGATGTGTTTAATTTCTATTTTGAAGCTAACCCTTCCACCTGGTATTATTTTAATTATGCACGGGGAGTCATGCAGGCAATTTCATCTGAAATGAAGTTTAATGATATTATTGCCAATACAAAGGAAGAGAAGCGGGCAGCTAAAGAAAAGGATAACCGGGCTCCTTATCAGTACATGCTTTCAACTGAAAGAAAGAAAGCAGAATTTTTAAAAAGATTTGCTGAAGAAGATTAGTTAGTGATTACACCTGCCAATACATTAGCTCTGATTGTTGCATACCTGCTGGGGTCCATTCCATCGGCAGTCTGGGTCGGAAAAATTTTCTACGGAATTGATGTCAGAGAATATGGAAGCGGAAATGCAGGAGCAACAAACACATTTAGGGTATTGGGCTGGAAGGCAGGTACTCCGGTCTTATTTATGGATACGGCCAAAGGCTGGTTAGCCGTAAAAATTGCCTGGCTGTCGGGTCTTTATCTTCCTAATTCCCAGCAGCTGATTAATTTTGAACTTGCCTTAGGCATCAGTTCGCTGGCTGGCCATGTGTTTCCGGTCTTTGCCGGCTTCAGAGGTGGAAAAGGAGTGGCAACCTTACTTGGGGTATTGATTGCTGTTCAGCCCTGGGCTGCATTATGGTGTGCTTGTATTTTTGTTGTTGTTCTGTTTATTTCACATTTTGTGTCACTGGGTTCAATCCTTGCAGCTCTGGCATTCCCTTTTATTATTATGTTAATTTATAAAGAAACCCTGCCGACTGTCAACTTATTCAGTATGGCAATTTCAATTCTGGTACTGACAACACATCAGAAAAATATAGAAAGGCTGCTAAGAGGAAAAGAACCAAAGGTAAATTTTCTTGGGGGTAAGAAGAAAAAATAAACCGGTCAGATAATTAGTTTCAATAGTTTCTTCAGACTTACTCTGTCCTCAATTATCCGGCTAACCTCTTCCAATGCGATTCTCTCCTGGGTCATACTGTCTCGTTCGCGGATTGTCAATGTATTATCCTCAAGAGTCTGATGATCAATAGTGAGGCAGTAGGGAGTCCCGATAGCGTCCTGTCTGCGGTAACGTTTGCCGATTGAATCTTTGGCATCAAACATACAGTCAAAGTCTAACTTAATGTTCTTCATAATTTCACGGGATTTTTCGGGGAGTGCATCCTTATTTACAAGGGGAAGAACAGCACATTTAACGGGAGCCAGTGCAGGTGGGATCCTTAATACTGTTCGTTCGCTTCCGTCTTCAAGCTGCTCTTCACAATATGATTCAGACATGACAGCGAGAAAGAGTCGGTCCAGCCCGATAGAGGTTTCGATCACATACGGAATGTAACTTTCGTTCATGTCGGGATCAAAGTACTGCAATCGTTTACCCGATTGATTTTCATGATTCTTCAGATCAAAGTCGGTACGTGAATGGATTCCTTCCAGTTCTTTGAAACCAAAAGGGAATTCAAATTCGATATCACAGGCAACATTGGCATAATGGGCCAGTTTGATGTGGTCGTGAAACCGATACTTAATTTTAGAGAATCCCATTGCATAGTGCCATTGAATTCGTTTTTCTTTCCAGTAATTATACCACTGAATCTCAGTTCCGGGCCTGATAAAAAACTGCATTTCCATCTGTTCAAATTCCCTCATTCGGAAAATAAACTGGCGGGCTACGATTTCATTGCGGAATGCCTTTCCGGTTTGAGCGATTCCAAAGGGAATTTTCATTCTCCCGGTTTTGTACACATTCAAAAAGTTTACAAAAATCCCCTGGGCTGTTTCAGGCCGCAGGTAAATAGTCTGTGCATCGTCACTCAAAGAGCCTAACTGAGTTGAAAACATCAGGTTAAACTGCCTGACCTCAGTCCAATTCCGAGTTCCGCTGACCGGGCAGACTATTTCCAGGTCAAGAATCAGCTGACGAAGGGCTGCCAGATCGTTTTGTTCAAGTGCATTTTTTAACCGTAAGTTAATTTCCTCTTTTTTTCTTTCAGATTCAACAACTCTGGGATTGGTTTTTCTGAACAGGTATTCATCAAAACTGTCACCAAACCGTTTACGTGCCTTTTCAACTTCTTTATCGGCCTTCGATTCAATTTTACCAATATATTCTTCAACAAGCACGTCAGCCCTGTATCTTTTTTTACTGTCTTTGTTGTCAATCAGCGGATCATTAAATGCATCAATATGCCCGGATGCTTTCCAGGTTGTTGGATGCATAAAAACAGCAGAATCAATACCAACAATGTTTTCATTTAACTGAACCATTGACCGCCACCAGTATTCACGAAGGTTATTTTTTAACTGAGAGCCACACTGCCCATAATCATAAACGGCACTTAAGCCATCATAGATTTCACTTGACTGGAAAATGAAACCGTATTCTTTACTATGTGAGATTACAGCTTTGAATTTCTCTTCGGCTGATAAATTCTTGTTTTTGCTCATCGGGCTGCAAATGTAGCCAGACAATTGATTTTGGTGATGCTGACAAAATATGCATTTCCTGCCTGCATGATTTAGTCTGTCTGTTAACTGAACCGCATTTGTTCTTCAGAGTTCATAAATAGGTGTAAATTTTAAATCGACTATCTTCTCATCAGCCTGTACTACCGGAAGGATTACATCCTCATAATCATTAATGAATCGCATTCAGTGTCCAGTATTATTGACAATTCTGGAACCCTGCCTGGTTGAGACCGGTATGGATATTTAAGCAGAAATCATAGCTTGTTGGAATTAAGAAGTAAGACTAGCAATGAATTTCTTTTGGAATTCAGCAGTTATTTGCGGACCTGCGAGTTCCTGACTTAAGAGATTATGAGAGTTTACAGATTAAAATAACTCAGGTAGATGAGTTGAAACTACCGAACAGTGACGAATTGAACTTAAGCAAAAGCTAATTCTGTAGAAATTCAATATTGGTATTTAATCAGCAGTAAGGTACATTTAAGAAATTGGCTGTTAGGATAATTGATTTACGGATAAATTGCAGGCTTGAAACATTGACTCATTCAGTTTTTTGACTGCCTTTTTTTGTAGAGTAATTAATTTTCAGTGCATTTACTTTCCGGAGTTCCTGTTTAAGATCAGTCACGATTCCCATTTTGACATCCTTATCAATTTTGAGCGAGAAGGTCATTTGAGGAACTACTTTTTCATCCCGTTGTTTACGTTCCATTTCAACAAACTGGGCAACCTCACCTAAAGAAGCATAAGAATCATTCAGTTGGATGCGAGGTTCTGTTCCAAACTTTGCCTGGTATTGCTGGGTTGGGGGTCCTACATAAATATAACTAACGAGCGATTTCTTTTCCAGTTTCTGAATTTCAGTTGCAGTAGGTGGCTTTACCTGAACTTTTAAGCTTGCATCGCGGATGGTAGTTGTTACCATAAAGAAAAACAGGAGCATGAACACAATGTCAGGCAAGGATGCTGTACTGATTTTAGGGCTTCTGCTTCCGAGTTTCTTTTTAAATCGTGCCATAGTTTACAGACCTCCTATATTTTTTGGTTCGGCTTCTGAAATTTTCATTGGATACATTTTCTGAATCTCCCTTTGCTGATCTGCCGGAAGATCATTAAACTTTCTTCCGAATTTATCTTGCGAAGCTTCATTTCGAAGTTCGTTATAAGCTCGCTTTAATTCATTTTGCACCTGAATATACATATCGTAAGAGGTGCCCCGGTCATTCTGCAACGAAATAACAGCTTTTTCAGGATTTTCTGAAAGATTGTCTTTTTTCCCGTTATTGTTGATGAACTCCTTTGCTTCATCTTTTAGCTTGCTGATATCGCTCCACTCACCTTCAACCAGAATCTGATTATTAGCATTAACAAGTACCTGAAAGACATTTCTTTCTTTTAAGGGAGGGGGTGGCTCCTGTTCATTCTCAGGCATTGGAGGGAGTTTGGTGCTAATTCCACTGTCCACATCCATGGTAGTGGCAACAATAAAGAAAATAAGCAACAGAAATGCTATGTCGGCCATTGAGCCGGCATTGATTTCAGGAACATCTCTGACTTTTGATTTAGGCATAGCTATACTTATTTAGAGAGAGCCTTTTTTATTTCTACAAAAATACCAACCAGTATTGCACCAATCCCCAGAACATAGCACATTACCAGCCCGGCACCGATCATTTTCGATTCACCATCCGAGATTTGATATTTTTCATTGGCTTGTCCACCTGAAATCAAAAAACTAACCAAAAACAGCCCCACCAGAATACCTAAACCAATTAACGTTCCTTTAGCTGCTTTAGGGTCTTTAAGGAGATTCCGTAAAGGAAAAATAATGACGGTTGCAACCGCTACAATAAGCAGCAGGTAGGTTATCCAAAGTCCAAAACTAATCATGTTGATAAGGTTTTAAGGATAAATAAACGAACGGTTATTTCTTATTGTACTTGTACTTTACAAGCATATCAATCAATGATATGGAGGAATCTTCCATATCATTAACCAGGCTGTCAATTTTTGAAACCAGATAATTATAGAATACTTGCAGAATCATAGCGACTAACAATCCGGCCAAAGTTGTAATCAATGCGATTTTAATACCACCGGCAACCAGGCTGGGAGAAATATCACCGGCAGCTTCAATGGCATCAAATGCATTTACCATTCCGATAACAGTTCCAAAGAAACCCAACATCGGAGCCAATGCAATGAAAAGAGATATCCAGATCAGCCCCCGTTCAAGGTTTGCCATCTGAACTCCTCCATACGACACAATTGATTTTTCAACCAGTTCAATTCCCTCATCTCCCCGGTCAAGACCCTGATAGAAAATGCTGGCAACCGGTCCTTTTGTATTTCGGCAAATCTCTTTTGCTTTTTGAATTCCTCCTGAAGCAAGGGCTGATTCAATTTCAGTTAATAGCTTTTTAGTATTGGTTGTACTCAGGTTCAGATAAATGATTCTTTCAATAATAATTGCCAGACCCAAAATCATGCAAAGCAGAATGGGGGTCATATATAAAGGGCCTCCTTCAATAAATTTCTGCTTTACAATCTGATGGAATGATTCGTTTGTTTCCTGAGCATTTAATAAACTCGCTCCTCCATCCTGTGCAAAAACAGCTGTCGTTGCAAGTAAGGCCAGTACAAAGAGTAATGGCATTGAGAACATTTTTTTCATAACAAAGTTGTTTAGAATTTTCAGATTTTAATGTTTTAAGCTTAAAGTGGGTGCAATGATAAGAAAATGCTTGAAAAACAAATTGTTGTTTTTTTATTTAAAAAATTATACAGGAATCCGCTTTCTTGCTCGGATACACAAGCATTTACTGGCCTACAACCTTGAAGATTTCAGCCAGATCAGGAATAAGGATGATTTCAATTCTGCGGTTCTTCCTGCGAGCTTCTGCTGAATTAGCGGTATCTACCGGCAGGTATTCGCTTTTCCCCGATGGTGTAAGCTGGATAGGCTTGATGGTTGCCTCTTTCATCAGAATTCTTACTACAGAGGTAGCGCGTAAAACGCTTAAATCCCAGTTATCTTTAATACAGTTTGTGGTAATTGGTACATTGTCTGTATGGCCTTCTATTAGAATTTGAAGATCCGGATTTTTTGCCAATGCCTGTGCTACATCCCTGAGAGCAGCTACTCCGGCCTTATCAACCACAATGCTACCCGAAGAGAACAAAAGACGTTCTTCAAGCGACACATATACTTTCCCGTTCCGTTCTTCAACCGTAATCCCTTTATCTTTATAGCCAATCAATGCCTGAGTCAGGTTATCCTTTAATGCTTTCAGGCTTGAGTCCTGCTTATGGATGAGGCCCTCCAGTTCACTGATCCTGGATTCCCGGGATTTCAGTTTGCTGTTAGTCTCGTTCAAGGCTGCTTCTTTTTTTCTTAATTCATCTTCTTTCCTGAATAACTCTTCCTGGGCTGACTGGAGGGAAGCCAATGCTTTGCGTGTTTCATCTGCTTTACCTTGACTCAGTTTTTCATTATTAGAGAGCAACTTCTCATAAGAGTTTGTGAGCTCATTATACAGGCTGGTCAGTTTACGGTATGCGATTCCGTTATCCGTTGTATCTTTTTCAAGCCTTGATTTGTCAGATTTATAATCATTTACCGATTTAGCCAATTCTTCATTGCGGGTTCGTAGTTCCAGGTTTTCGGCTCTTGTAGAAGCAAGTGCTTCTTCACATTTCTCTTTTTTTGCTGAAACATCTTCAAATTTTCTGGCAGGGATACATCCCGAAGCAAAAAATGCAGCCAATGCAACAAAGAGGTAAAAATTAAATTTTCTCATTTTGATTGTGGTTTTATTTTTGTGGTAACAAAACAGATAATACTAAATGTAAATTTCATGAACAGTTAATATCAAATTTACGTATTACGTGTTTAGTTTTAAACAAATGAATGTAAATACACAAGGATAAATGGAATCACTTAGCAAAAACTGGATTACAGAAAAGTACATTGACTTTGAATATAAAAAGTATGTTTTACTGGCATGGCTTCAGCATGTGAATGATAAATTCAGCGATATAAAGCTTTATCCTTCACTGAGTGAGTTGATTGAACATTACCGGAATGTCATTGCTTTAAAGGAAAGCAAACATAACCTGTTTGACCAGTTTCCGGCAAAACTTTCAGGCACTGATCTGAAGAACTTTAAATTGATGTATGATAAACTGATTGAAGATGACACACTGATGCAGGAAATTGAAAACATCATTTCTTTTTCTATTCCCCAGTTTGAGAAATATCTGACCGATGGAAAACAATTGTATGATTTTATTGAATCCAAAATAAATATCTACCCGGTGGGAGTAGTCCCGTTAAATGTAAATGAAGGCTATATCTTACTGTTGGTTCCCGGTACACGGGAAACACAGGTGTATGAATACCAGGTCACACTAATTGAAAACCCGAATGAGAAATTAAGAAGTATTTATACAAAGTATTTATGCAACTTCACCTTATCAATTACGAATACTGTTGAAAGTATCAAGCAGGAGCTGATTCGCTATAACCGGAGTTTTCCGAACCCCGCTACTTATGCGGTTGAATCATCCATTTACCTTCCGGTAGATGAAACAATGTTACCGCTGGCTAAACGCTCACTGATGAAATTTTATGTTTCCGGGAAATAAAATTCTCAGTTCAGTTTCTTTCCTTTTTCGTAACGGGTTGTTTTAATTAATTCTCCTTCTTCATTGTACTCTTTCCACTCGCCCTGCTCCAGGTTGTCCGAGTAATTCCCTTCTGACTGAAGTTTCCCGTTTCGCCAGTAGGTTAATGCCGGCCCATCAAGAATTCCGTTTTTGTACGTGTATTGAATGCTGATTGATCCATCATCAAAAAACCATTTACTGATGCCATCTCGTTTCCCGTTTTTATAGTTTGCTTCTTCCTGTCGCTGGTTATTCTCATAAAATGCTTTAATCTCACCGTTCAACAAGCCGTCCAGGTAGTTTTCTTCAAAAGTGACCTGATTACCGAATTGCCATTTGATTTTTTTACCATTAAGTTTTCCATTTATATAGTTTTCTTCCTTTTCAAAATATCCGTTTGGGTCAAATTCGTAACGGACTCCATTCAGGATGCCATTTCTGTATTCTTCCATTGAAGATATTCTTTGAAAAGCATTCCAGGTTCGCCATAATCCCATTTTCTGACCTTTGTATAAGGATCCCTTTTGAAACAAGGCTCCACTTTGCGTATAAACTTCGCAGGTTACCCAGTTTTTATCACCCGGGTCTGATATGAAGACAGTGTCTCTGATAAGCGGTGACTGCCCCTTTAAAGCCAGGCCAGCCAGTAAAAAGAATAAGATCAATACAGAAAATTTCATAACAAAATCTATTTTTTGCAAATTTGAGTAATTGAAACTTTTAATTTTAGTAGAGCACTCAACTGTGTATCTTCGCCAGCAGTATTCAATTTTTATGAATCTAACAACACTGAGTGCAATGAGCCCGATTGACGGGAGGTATTGGAGCAAATGCATGGAGCTGGCATCTTATTTTTCAGAAGGTGCTCTAATGAAATTCAGAATCCAGGTTGAAGTCGAATATTTTATTGCACTGTGTAAATTGCCGTTACCACAGTTAAAGCAGGTTAATCCTGGAATTTTTCAATCCGTCAGAGGAATTTACGAGGAACTGAATGAGACTGATTTAAAAAGGATCAAAGAAATTGAGCGGACAACCAATCATGATGTAAAAGCAGTTGAGTACTTTCTTCGTGAACGGTTTAAAGATCTGAGTCTGGAGAAATATCAGGAGTTTATCCATTTTGGACTTACTTCACAGGATATAAATAATACTGCTCTACCACTTTCAGTAAAGCTGTGCCTGGAAAAGGTATATCTTCCATTGATGAATTCACTGAAACGCAAATTGAATCAATTAGCAGCAAAGTGGAGTCAAATCCCAATGCTTGCTCATACGCATGGGCAGCCGGCTTCACCTACCATGCTGGGTAAGGAAATTAGTGTTTTTGTGGTTCGGCTGGATGAGCAGCTAAGGCTGCTTAAAACAATACCACATGCGGCAAAGTTTGGTGGTGCAACCGGTAATTTCAATGCGCACGCTGTTGCTTATCCGAAAATTGACTGGAACCGGTTTGCCGGGAAGTTTATTAATTCATTTGGCCTGTGTCGTTCTTTCCCGACAACACAAATCGAACACTATGATCATTTTGCTGCATTGTGTGATAATTTAAAACGGCTGAATACTGTTTTGATTGACTTATCCAGGGATGTGTGGAGTTATATCTCAATGAATTATTTTGTTCAGGAAGTGGTCAAAGGTGAAGTTGGTTCTTCGGCAATGCCTCATAAGATTAACCCGATTGATTTTGAAAATGCAGAAGCCAATCTGGCAATGGCCAATGCTGTTTTTGAATTCCTGTCTGCTAAACTTCCTGTATCAAGATTACAGCGTGATCTGACCGATTCAAGCACTCTCAGAAACGCAGGAGTTCCGTTTGCTCATACTGTAATTGCACTGAAATCATTAATTAAAGGCCTGGAGCGGATTAAGCCGAATGAAGCAGAAATAAAAAAAGATCTGGATGAGAACTGGGCAGTTGTAGCAGAAGGAATTCAAACCATTCTAAGACGTGAAAAATATCCTGACCCGTATAATGCTTTGAAAATGCTGACACGGAAAAAAAAGAAAGTAAGCCGGAAAGAAATTCAGTCTTTTATTAATTCACTGGATATTAAAATTTCTGTAAAAAGGGAACTGAAAGCACTTACACCTTTTAATTATATCGGAATTCAGACCAGGCAGAAAAGGTAATATATGATGATCAGCGGATTCACCTTTGTCAGAAACGGAATCCGGTTGGATTACCCTTTCAGGGAATCCATTTTGTCAATGTTACCGCTGGTGGACGAGTTGATTGTTGCTGTTGGGAATTCGGAAGACGGTACGCGCAGGGCAATTGAACAACTGAACTCTTTCAAAATTAAAATTATTGATTCGGTATGGGATGATTCGCTCAGAGAGGGTGGAAGGGTGCTGGCTGTTGAAACTAATAAGGCAATGGCTTCAATCACACCCAAAGCAACCTGGGCAATTTATCTTCAGGCAGATGAAGTTATCCATGAACAGGATTATGAGGCAATCAGGTTAGCCATGCATCAGTATAAGGATGACCCATTGGTTGAAGGATTTCTGTTTAACTATATTCACTTTTACGGTTCATATCTTTATTATGGAGATTCACGAAAATGGTATCGCAGAGAAATCCGGATTCTGCGCAATGATCCGGCTGTTACTTCCTGGAAGGACGCTCAGGGATTTAGAAAGAATGGGAATAAACTGAAAGTTAAAAAAGTTCCTGCTTCAATCTTTCATTATGGGTGGGTAAAGCCCCCTGAAAAGCAACAGTTGAAGCAGAGAGCGTTTCATCGCCTATGGCATGATGATTCCTGGCTGAATAAAAATGTGGGAGAAGCAAAAGCGTTTGATTACTCGCAAATAGATTCCATTGCTTTGTATCAAGGTTCGCATCCGGAAGTAATGAAGCAAAGAATTGAACAAATGAACTGGAGCGTGTCAATTGATCCAGGAAAGAAAAAATTATCTCTGAAAAACCGGTTTCTGATGGAAGTCGAAAAAGTGACCGGATGGCGGGTAGGCGAATACCGGAATTATAAAATAATCTGATTCTCAGTTGTCACCGGTAAATTCTTTGTTTTTTTCAGAAGCAGTAGGTGAAGCATGATCGCGAACCGTTTGATTCTTATCCGTAACATGAAAAATTTGTTTCTGAAATAACAGAATATAGAGCATTCCGCAAGTTATGGAAGAGTCTGCAATATTGAATACCGGCCTGAAAAAGATAAAATACTCACCTCCCCAGATGGGAACCCAGGTAGGGAAAGTTCCGCTTAAAAGTGGAAAATAAAGCATATCTACAACTTTACCATGGAACCACGAAGCGTACCCTCCATCCGAAGGAAACATGGTAGCTGCACTGAACTCACTGCCCGAAAAGATTTTGCCATAAAACACACTGTCAATAATATTGCCCAGTGCACCGGCAAAAACAAGCGAAAGGGCAGTTACCCATTTGGGGTTATCATTCCTTCGGATGGTTCGAAACAGGTAAAAACCAATAACTGCTAAGGCTGCAATTCGGAAGAAGGATAAGAATAGTTTGCCAAAGGCACCTTCAAACTCAAAACCAAATGCCATTCCGTTATTTTCGGTAAAGTGGATAAAAAACCAATCGGTTATCCGGTACTCCTGACCGAGATACATGGTGGTTTTAATATAAATTTTAACAGCCTGGTCAATCAGTATAACCAAGCTGATTATCAGGAATGATTTTCTGAAAGCAGGACGTGAGAGCAAGTGCCGTAACCGTTTAATCAGATCATTCTCAGTTACCGTACTGTTTCATTTTTGCTTCGATACTTTGAGTGGTATGAGGAACTGCCAGCAAACGTTCTCTTGGAATCAGCTTACCGGTTACTCGGCAAATTCCATACGTTTTGTTTTCAATCCGTTTTAAGGCATTCTCAAGTTGTTCAACATATTTTTTCTGGCGTAATGCAAGGCTACTTGCTTCTTCCTTTGCCAGGGTTTCAGAGCCATCTTCCAGCATTTTGAAATTCGAGCCGGTATCATCTGTACCATGCTCATTCAAAGTTAGAAGAGAAGACTGTAGGTTGTCTAATTCAATCCGGGCATCATGAAGTTTGCGCTCAATCAGCGCCTTGAATTCTTTCAGTTCTTTATCGCTGTATCGGGTTTTATTGTGAGATGCATCCTGAGATTTCTTTTCAGGAAGTTTTACATCTGGCATCTGGCGCATGGGAATAAAAGTAGGAGCCGGTTTGGGTTTCATTTCCATTGGTACATAAACCACATCAAATATCCGAGGTTGCGAAGATTTTTCAGTTTCAGGTTTAGGTGCCGGTTTTCTGCCTCTTCGCTTTGGTTCGTTTAAGGAAAGCCGTGTTTTGGTTTCTGTTTCCGATTTAACCGGATTTTTCCGTTCAGTTTTAGCTTCTTTTTTTGAAACCGGTTTTATGGTCTTTTTTGAAACCCGTGCAGTTGTCTTTTTAGGTACCTTTTGAACCTTCTTTTTAACAACAGTCTTAGTTTTGTTTTTAAGTACCTTCTTTGCCGCAAGTTTCTGCTTTTTTACAGCCTTTACAACTTTTTTACGGGTAGCAACCTTCTTAATTTGCTTTTTGGCTTTTGCTGGTTTCTTTTTACTTTTTGTTGCCATAATGTTAAATTCTTTCAATCGTAATGAATGTTTTAATATGGTTTTCCAATTCAATTTCAATGGCAGGTTGCTCAATCTGGTCTGTCAGCTCAAAATCACCTGCTAAAATTTCCGCGCAAATATAATTCAAATTGTCTGAGACTGCATTATTCAACTCATCATGCTTTTGAAGCTTAATACTGATTTTGTCTGTAACTTCAAAGCCCTTCTCTTTTCGAAGATTCTGAATCCGGTTAATCAGTTCACGTGCAAGGCCTTCATTTCTGAGAACAGGAGAAATGTTCAGATCTAAAGCAACAGTTAAAGTCCCCTCTGAATTGACAACCCAGCCGGGCATCTCATCTGTTAAGATTTCAACTTCATCAAGGTTTAATGTGATCTCATTGCCATCTACTGATTTGAAGAGGAATGTACCGGAGACTTCAAAGTCAGAAATCTGCTGCTGATTCAAGGATAAAAGAGCTTCAGCAACCTCTTTCATCTTTTGCCCCAGTTTCTTTCCTAATTTTTTATAATCAGGTTTTATTTTTTTATTAATCAGTCCTTCGGTATGGTCAATGTATTCGATTTGTTTTATGTTAACTTCTGAGAGAATAATTTCTTTAACCGATTCAATTTTTGGCTTTAACGAAGCATTCAGTACTGGGATTAAAATCCGCTGGAGTGGTTGGCGGACACGAATGGATACCTTCTTTCTGAGGGAGAGTACCATACTGGAGATTTTCTGTGCCAGTTCCATTCGTTCTTCCAGTAACTCATCAATAACCGCATTGTCAGATAAAGGAAGGAGTGTAAGATGAACGGATTCGGGTTTGGTGGATTTATGATCTGAGGTTGCCGGGATAAGGTTTTGGGTCAGATTTTTGTAAAGCCAGTCTGAAAAGAAAGGTGCCACCGGACTACATAACTGAGCCAGAGTCATCAGGCATTGATAAAGGGTTTCATAGGCAGCTCTTTTATCATCGCTCATTTTATACTTCCAAAATCTTCTTCTAGAGAGCCGTACATACCAGTTACTTAATTGTTCATCTACAAACGCTTCAATCGATCTTACTGCCTGGGTGGGTTCATAATTATTAAAGTCAGAGGATACAGATTTAACCAGGCTGTTCAGTTTGGACATGATCCAGCGGTCTAGTTCAGATCGGTTTTGAACGGCAATCACTTTGTTTTCGTCAAAAGAGAATTCATCAATGTTGGCATAGAGGGAAAAGAAGGAGTAAGTGTTAAATAATGTACCGAAGAATTTCCGCTGAACTTCAGCAATTCCATCCGAATTGAATTTCAGATTATCCCAAGGTGGCGCATTTGAAATCATATACCATCGGGTAGCATCCGGTCCGTATTTTTTAATCACTTCAAACGGATCTACTGCATTTCCAAGACGCTTACTCATCTTATTTCCATTCTTGTCAAGAACCAGTCCGTTGCTCACTACATTCTTAAATGCAACAGAGTCAAACAGCATTACAGCAATAGCATGAAGAGTAAAGAACCATCCCCTGGTCTGGTCAACTCCTTCAGCAATAAAATCTGCAGGAAAGGCAGTTTTAAAATCACCGGCAAACGGATGGGAATGGCCGGCCTTTAGTTTTTTATGGTCAAGTCCCCATTGAGCATAAGGCATTGATCCGCTGTCAAACCATACATCAATCAGGTCAGTTTCACGAATCATTTTTTTTCCTGACTTTGAAACTAAAACAATTTGATCAATATAAGGCCGGTGAAGGTCAACTCCGGGATGATTCAGCGCAAGTTCTGGATTGAATTTGGTTTGAGCAGGTAGCGGGTTATCAGTCATCCATCCGGCAGCCACTGATTTTTCAATTTCAAGATAGAGCTGATCAATACTGCCAATACAGATTTCTTCTTCTCCGTTTTCTGTTCTCCAGATTGGCAGTGGAATTCCCCAGAACCGGGAACGTGACAGATTCCAGTCAACCAGGTTTTCAAGCCAGTTGCCAAATCTTCCGGTTCCGGTTGAAACCGGTTTCCAGTTGATGGTATTGTTCAGTTCAACCATCCGGCTTTTAAATGCTGTGGTTTTTGCAAACCAGGAATCAAGCGGATAATAGAGCACCGGCTTGTCTGTCCGCCAGCAATGCGGATAGCTGTGTTCAAATTTTTCAACTTTAAAAGCCTTTCCTTCTTTTTTCAGTTTTATGGCAATTCGTTCATCGGTGCTCAGGTATTTCTTGCCTCCCTGTTTTTGTCTTTCAATTTCTTTTTCTTCTTCTGAAAGAAACTCTTCTTTCACATATTCACCGGCAAAATCAGTTACTTCTTTTACAAACCGGCCTCTTTTATCAACCAAAGGAGAGACCTGGCCATCTTCACCCTTTACCAGAATGGATGAGATCCCGTTTTCGTTGCAAACCCTGAAATCATCAGCTCCAAAAACAGAAGCAGTATGAACAATTCCGGTTCCGTCTTCGGTTGTAACAAAGTCGCCAGCAATGACTTCAAATGCTTTTCCTTCCGGCCGGACATACGGCATCAATTGCTCATACCGGATTCCGGTCAGGTCACTGCCTTTAAAACGGCTGACTGCTTTCCATGGGAGATTTTTATCGCCTGCTTTAAAGGAAGAAAAGCTGGTATTCTCATGCTCCGGTTTAAAGTATTTGGATACTAACTCCGCTGCCAATACAACCGAAACGGGTTCAGCTGTATAAGGATTTAACGTGTCAATTAGTAAATAAGAAATGTTCTTGCCGACTGCCAGGGCACAGTTAGAAGGTAAGGTCCACGGGGTAGTAGTCCATGCCAGAAAATAGACTTCAGCACCTGCATGGGGAAAAAGTAGTTTTGACTTTTCATCAGCTTTTACTTTGAACATTGCCACAACTGATGTATCTTTAATCATCCTGTAAGTTCCTGGCATATTCAGCTCATGTGAACTTAACCCTGTTCCGGCAGCAGGCGAATAAGGCTGGATGGTATAGCCTTTATAGAGCAGGTTCTGTTCGTAGAGTTTACTCAGCAAATACCAGCAACTTTCAATGTAGCTGTTGTTAAAGGTGATGTAGGGATGGTCCAGATCAACCCAATAACCCATTTGGCGGGTGAGGTCGTCCCAAATATTTTTATACTTCATCACCTCAGCACGGCAAGCTTGATTATATGCCTCTACAGATATCTTTTTGCCAATATCTTCTTTTGTGATACCCAGTGTTTTCTCAACACTCAGTTCAATAGGCAATCCATGGGTATCCCATCCTCCTTTTCGCTTAACCCGATAACCTTGCAAAGTCTTAAACCGGCAGAAAATATCCTTAATGGTTCTTGCCATAACATGATGAATGCCGGGCAGCCCATTAGCTGAAGGCGGACCTTCATAAAAAGTAAAATCAGGGCAATTTTCCCGCTCAGTGATACTTTTTTCAAAGGTTTGATTCTTTTCCCAGTCATCCAGAATCTGCTGAGCAATAGCCGGAAGGGCAAGTTGACGGTATTCGGGATATACTTGACGGCTCATGACAATCTTAAAATAAAGGGCGGCAAATGTAAGGAGTTAAGATAAGGAAAGTCTTTTGCCTGGATGATCTGCTAAACGTTGAGTGGTGTGTTACTTAAGAGTTAAGTCTAAAGAGGTTTACTTTTGCAATTACATGAGAACCGGGTTTATTTTACTAAGTGTTGCCGTGATATGCCTGTCTTGCAACCGGAATCAACATGTTATTAAGCCTGTACGAACCGGGGTTACAGAATCAGTTTATGCATCAGGAATCATTAAAAGCAAAGATCAGTATCAGGTGTTTTCAGAAGTGGCAGGAACCATCAGTAAGGTTTTTGTAACCGAAAATGAAATGATAGAAAAGGGAAGCCCACTGTTTTTTATTTCAACTGAGATGCAGCAACTTTCCATGAAAAATGCAGAACTGGCAGCTTCACTGACCGATATTTCTTCAAATTCCAGGAAACTGGAAGATGCAAAACTTCAGAGTGAACTAGCATTTCAGAAGATGCAGAATGATTCCCTGCTTTATCTCAGGCAACAGTCATTGTGGCAGCAGCAGGTAGGCAGCAAAGCAGAACTGGAGCATCGTGAACTGAGTTATGAGAGTTCAAAAACAGCGTGGGTAACTGCAAGAAACAGATTTAAAGATTTAGAAAAACAACTGACCATTGCTTCAAAACAGGCATCGAATAATATTGGAATTGCCGCTTCACTGGGTGGTGGTTATATACTCAAAAGCAAGATTTCCGGAAAGGTATATTTTATCTATAAATCAATGGGAGAACTGGTTTCACCTCAGAATCCCCTGGCTGTTGTTGGTTCAGCTGTTGAGTTTATTATTGAATTGAAAGTTGATGAAAATGATATTTCCAGGATTAAACCAGGCCAGAAAGTGCTTGTTACGATGGATGCTTATAAGGGAAAAGTGTTTGAAGCAAGAGTTACCAGAATTTTGCCTTTCATGGATGAACGTTCAAAAGCATTTATTGTGGAAGCTGTTTTTTCAGATCATACCATTCAGTTGTTTCCAAATATTTCACTTGAAGCAAATATTGTGATCGGGGAAAAGCAAAATGCACTGTTGCTGCCGCGTAATTATGTTGTTAATGATTCGGTCGTTTGGAAACGGAATGGTGATCAGGTTATTGTTAAAACCGGACTTTCAGACTATCAATACATTGAAATCCTGTCGGGACTTGACTCTGCAGATGAAGTAAAAGAACCGATCCAATGAACTACAGGTTAATTGCCGGTATTTCCCGCTCTTTATTAATGGCCCGTTTAGGTCAAACCGTTGTTGCTGCCATTGGAGTTACCTTCAGCATTACTATGTTTATTGCACTTTTAAGTTTTATGACCGGACTGAATAATATTCTTGACAGTCTGATCGTAAACCGGACTCCACATGTCCGCCTGTATAATGAAATTAAGCCCAACGATCAGCAGCCGGTTTCACTTTATAAGCCTTCGACTGAAAATTATCATTTCATCCATTCGGTTAAACCAAAAAAGGATTTTTCACGGATCCGAAACAGCCTTGCCATTATTCAGTCACTCAGGCAGGATAACCGGGTAATGGGAGTTGCACCGAAATTGAGCGAACAGGTTTTCTATAATGTAGGCTCAGTGGATCTGACCGGGATCATTAATGGAGTGGATCCCGTGGAAGAGAACCGGCTTTTTTTTCTTGATGATTATATTACAACAGGGAGTTCTGAAGCCCTAAAAAATACGACCAATGGAATTATTCTTGGGAAAGGTATTGCCGACATAATGATGAGTAAGATTGGAGATGTAGTTACGGTTACTACTGCACGGGGAAACAAAGTTCAGCTTAAGGTTGTTGGCTTTTTTCAGTCAGGATTAGCTGACTATGATAAAGTAAACAGTTTCACATCCTTGACCACAGCTCAGAAGATTGCTGAAGTAGCATCAGACTACATTACTGATCTGCAGATAAAATTGTTCAACATCAAACAGGCACCCACATTGGCTGCCGAGTTCAAAAAGATTTATGGAATTCAGGCTGTGGATATTCAAGCTGCCAATTCGCAGTTTGAAACCGGAACATTTGTCCGAACGCTGATTTCTTATTCTGTTGGAATAACACTGCTGGTTGTTGCCGGCTTTGGGATTTATAATATTTTAAATATGATGATTTATGAAAAGATGGATACGATTGCAATTCTGAAGGCAACCGGATTTACAGGTAAGGATATTAAATGGATTTTTATCGGGATAGCACTCTTTATCGGGTTCTTTGGTGGGGTGGCTGGATTAATAATCGGATATGTTTTATCAGCTGTCATTGATATAATTCCATTCGAAACTCAGGCACTTCCAACAATAACCACCTATCCGGTCAACTACAATCCGTTCTTTTATCTTATTGCTATTAGTTTTTCAATTGTAACAACTTACCTGGCAGGTTTTTTTCCGGCACGTAAAGCAAGCCGGGTTGACCCGGTTATTATCATCAGAGGAAAATAGAAATGACTTCGGTTATCAAGACACACAACCTGGTTAAATATTTTAATGACCCTGTTTTGTTTAAAGTTATTAAAAACATCAGTTTTGAAATTACCAAAGGTGAATTTGTCTCAGTTATAGGAAAGTCAGGCAGTGGTAAATCAACCTTACTTTACATTCTGGCTACAATGGATTCTGATTACCAGGGCGAGTTGCTGATTGAAGGTGAAACAGTTTCTGATAAAACAGAAAAGGAGCGGGCTTATATCAGAAATAAGAAAATCGGATTTGTATTCCAGTTTCATTATCTGTTGAACGAATTTTCAGTTCTCAGAAATGTCATGCTGCCAGCTTTGAAAGCCGGAGAACGTGAAATTGACGAAATTGAACAAAAGGCCTTTGAAAAACTGAAACTATTAGGAATGGAAAGTCATGCAAACAAAAAACCACATCAGTTATCGGGTGGTGAGAAGCAGCGGGTTGCAATTGCCCGCTCTCTGATAAATGATCCGCTGATTATAATGGCTGATGAACCAACAGGAAACCTTGATAAGCACAACAGTGAAATTGTTTTTGAGATATTCGGTAACCTGGCTTCAGCTTTTAATCAAACTTTGTTAATCGTAACTCATGATATTGAATTTGCCTCTAGAACACATCGGATTATTGAACTGGAAGATGGCAGGATTTTATTTGACCGGAGAAACTGATTATTTGAGACTGAATGCCTGCCCGCTGACTGAAGAATAATTCGTATCCGAAAAATTGAGGGATGCATCATAAATATTCAGCCGGTTTTTCAACATTTTCCCGTTAGCCATATAACTGACTACACAATTTACCTTTTGCATTAAGTTCGGAAGAATAAGTTTACAGGATGTTACTGATGAATTTATATCCTCAAACTTTACCATAACAAATCCATCGGGATCGGTAATCTCAATTGAAGACGGTGTAGCAGCCAGGGTCGAGAAATCTGCATACAAGTTAAATGTACTCTTCAGGTCAGGGAATACTGAGATTTCTTTTTCGTTTTCTTTTAATCTGAAAACAACTACTGCTCCAATCAGTGCAGTTTCCCGTGTCAGGTACATTGACCTCACCCGGTAGTAAACTTCGGCTGAGGTAATGTCTTTATCATACCATGTATACTCATTCTTATTTTCACCTTTGAACATAGCAATAGTTTCAAATTGACGGCCATTTTCAGATCGTTCCACAAAATAGTAATTGAGATGTTCCTCATTACCGGCCTGCCAGCTCAGTTTTACTTTTTTATGATTAATCTCAAGTGAAAGCGGGTCTGTTTGTGTATAACCTGTAGTTGAAAACAACATCACAAAAAGAAGATGAAGAAATAGAAAACGGGGCATAACTTTTTTATTGATTTATACTTTGGATTAAGGGAAAAGTTATCTGCTGTAATTAAGATTCTGAGCGCCTACATTTGCACAATGCTGTTATTAACACCCTCCGGTTTTGCAGATTATGAGTTGATAGATTGCGGGGAGTTTGAAAAACTGGAACGCTTCGGACACTATGTTCTGATCCGGCCTGAGCCCCAGGCTGTGTGGAACCGGAAATGGGACAGAGCCGAATGGGAGAAAAGAGCCCATGCCTGTTTTGTTGCCAAATCAAGTTCAGCAGGAATCTGGCAAAAAAGAAAAGATATGCCTGACCGGTGGTATATTAATTACCGTAACAAACCGGGTATGGATTTAACATTCAGGCTGGCGCTAACCTCCTTCAAGCATACCGGTATTTTTCCTGAACAGGCTGTTAACTGGGATTTTATTTATTCGTCAACTCAAAAATTAAAACAGAAACTGAATGATACGCCAAGGGTGCTGAACTTGTTTGCTTATACAGGGGCAGCATCCCTGGCAGCAAGTTCGGCAGGAGCCGAAGTGACCCACCTAGATTCAGTCAAACAAGTTGTGAACTGGGCAAAAGAAAATATGGATTTAAGTAAACTGAGTAACATCAGGTGGATTGTGGAAGATGCTATGACTTTTGTGAAGCGGGAGGTAAAACGCGGAAAACGTTATCATGGAATAATACTCGACCCGCCTGCTTACGGGCATGGAACGGATGGCAGGAAATGGAAACTTGAAGAAATGATTCAGGAAATGACCAACCATGTGTTCAGCCTTGTTGAAGAAAAGCATTTTTTGATGATGAATACCTATTCATTGGGTTTTTCATCACTAATTCTTGAAAATTTGTTCGGCAACTTCAGTAAAGGTCCGTTTGAAACAGGAGAAATCTATCTTCAGAGTTCAACTGGTCAAAAATTGCCATTAGGTGTTTTCGGCAGGCTGGTTTCAATCTGAGAAAATTGTTCAGGAATTAAAATACTTTTGTCAGCTTCTATTTTGGCAGAAAGCCTAAATGGCCCCGTAGTTCAATGGATAGAATAGAAGTTTCCTAAACTTTTGATACAGGTTCGATTCCTGTCGGGGCTACCATTCCGATCCGGAAATGCTAAAAATCTGATTGTTATGCAGGAGTTAAATCCTAATCAGGAAACCGGTTTTGATGATTTCATTCCCTGAACTAATTCAGGGGAATTGAAGAGGCCAGTGAACAATATCTGATTTGTTATATTTGCTGTCGGTTAACGGTTCGGGCGTAAGCACGATGAAAAGGGAATCAGGTGAGAATCCTGAACAGTCCCCGCTGCTGTAAGCTTCACCAAAGCCTTTCGCAACCTCTTGCCACTGTTTGAAGTAAGACGGGAAGGCGCGAAAGGGAAGCAAGTCAGAAGACCTGCCGGTAACCACATCAATTGAAGTCTTCGGAGGAAAGACGGCTTGTGGTTGACTATTTTCTGCCAGCAGCATATTTTCTTCGATTGTTATAAGCAGGTAATGAAAAAGCAACTGGGTCTTTTTTTTATATGTGTTTTGCTATCAGCTGCTGTTAAAGCACAGCAGGATACAGTGTGGCTGAAAACGGCAGAAATAACAGCCGGGCGGATGAAACTTTTTGCAGCGGGAGTCAGGGCTGAATCATCTGACTCATTAGTTCAGCAATTGTTTGCTGGAGAATCGCTAAGTATGATTCCGTTTTCACCTTCCTTGGTTGTCAAAGATTATGGTGCGGGAGGCATTGCAACAGCTTCAATCCGCGGCATGGAAGCCCGTCATACCGCTGTTTTCTGGCAGGGGGTTCCCCTGCGAACCGCTTCACTGGGACTTACCGATCTCTCATTAATCACAGCAGGGCCTGAAACTGAAATTTCACTTTATAAAGGGAGCGTTACCTCCTTATTTCATACCTCAACTTCAGGTGGTGCTTTGATTCTTAAAGAAAGATTACCCTTTAATACTGCTCTCAGGGCAAAAGTCAGAGCCGCAGATGCAAGCTTTGGAAGAAGACAAGTCGGAGTAGAACTGGTAACCGGCAGTGATAAACTGGCAGTTTCAACCGGTGCTGATTACTTAAATTCAAAAAATGATTTTCCCTATATCAACAACACTAAGGCAGGAAATCCAAAAGAAAGACTGGCACATGCTCAGGAGAACAGGTTTTCGGCCAAGGCAGCTGCGCGCTGGCAAGTTAATGGCGGTTCAGAATTACACTTTGCTGCCTGGTATCAGTTTACAAACAGAAATATTCCACCCATGATGATTCAGAATATAAGCCGGTCATCACAAAAAGACAGTTCGTTCAGAGTAGTGATCGGGTGGAGGAAATCAGCCGGATGGTGGTCTTGGCAAATTACTTCAGCCTGGATGGATGAACATCAGCGTTTTGATGACAGCCTGTCGGGAATTTATTCTAAGAATAATAACAAAATGTTGTTTAATGAAGGAGCGGTTATAATAAGCCTGGGCAGACAAATAAGCTCAAGAATTTCGGTGGTTTACTCGCACAATGAATTTAACTTCAGAGAGTACAACGGAAGAAAATATTTTGATGAATGGTCGTTGTCGAATGCATGGAGTCTTGACCGGGAAAAGTTCAGATCATCAATCTCCAGCAGGATTATGAGCCGGAATGGCAGCTTCATTCCTGTTTCTTTTTCAGCAGGTACTAACACAATTCTTATGAAGGATTTTACCCTCAGGGCATCAATCTCAAAGAGTGTTCAACTGCCAACCGGGAATGATTTGTTCTGGCATCCGGGAGGTAACCCCGGTCTGAAAGCAGAGCATGCATTCTCAGCAGAAACCGGATTTGATTTTAATGTTCTGGCATTTGCTGAAGCAGCCATAACTGCTTATCAGATTAGTGTGGATAACTGGATACAATGGATACCGGTTAGTGGCGGCTTGTATGCACCGGAGAATATCAGGAAAGTGAATTCGAGAGGAATTGAGTCAATAATTAAGATTCCGGTACAATGGAAGGAATTTTTGTTTAAAACTGAGTTCAAATATAACTTTACCAAAGTCGTAAACCGTTCATCCGGCCAGTTGCTTGCCAATGATATTCTGCATAAACAGCTTATCTATATTCCCGAAAGCAGCTATTCGGTTGCTGTGAATTTGATTTATCGGGATTTAACACTATGGTTTTATTATATCTATACCGGGTTGAGGTTTACAACTGCTGACCATTCATACTATTTACCGGCTAACCATCTGGCTTACGGAGCTGTCTCTTTTAACATTTCAGGTAAAAACATATCGGTACAACCTTATTTAAGAGTAGGGAATTTGTTTGATTTTACCTATCAGATTATTCCTTATCATCCAATGGCGGGCAGAAGCCTGTTAGCTGGAGTCAAAATTAATTTTAACCATAAATAAATTATAAAATGAACAAGAAGATGAAAACATCCATTCAATTAATTGCTTTATTACTTATTGCATCCACAATGACCTCATGTAAGAAAGATGAGCCGGAAGAAGAACTGCCAACGGAATATGATAACGGTTATATTGGACAGATGATGATCTTAAACGAAGGAGCATTTGGAAACGGTAACGGATCGGTTGATTTTATAAATCCTTCAACCGGTGAGCGAACAGCTGATGTATTCAACAAGGCAAATAATCAACCATTAGGAGATGTAGTTCAGTCAGCCTTTAGATACGGGAACCAGATTTTTATTGTAGTGAACAATTCACAAAAGATTGAAGTTGTTCATCCGGCATCGTTTAAACGGATTGCAACTATTACCGGGGTTCAAAGCCCTAGATATATCTTACCGGTTAGTAGTTCGAAAGCCTATATATCTGACTGGGGCGATAACTCCGTAAAAATTGTTTCGCTGGGGAGCTATTCAATCACAGGAAGCATACCGGTTAACCAGAATGGTCCTGAGCAAATGGCTGCAACTGCTGGAAAACTTTTTGTTGTGAATGGTGGTGGATTTAGTGATGACAGCACAGTTACAGTTATTGACATTCAGACTGACCAGGTGATTACTACACTAACAGTAGGTGTAAATCCTAACAGCATTGTAAAAGATGAGAATGGTAAACTCTGGATTCTTTGTGGAGGAGATGTTGGTCTTGACTGGACGGGCGGTACAGCAGATGATATTGCAGGTAGTTTATACCGGATTAATCCGGATGATTACAGTTACGAGCTGATTATATCGTTGGCCCAGGATGAGCATCCGCTTAAGCTTACCATAAAGGGTTCAAAGCTTTATTTTCTTAAAGGAATCAGTGGATTTGAAGGTGAACCAATGGTAATGAATATTACAGATACAGCTCTTCCGTCAGTACCTTTAATTAGCAAGACCATGTATGGACTGGGAGTAAACCCGGATAACGGGGATATATACGGTTGTTATTCACCATTTTTTGGTCAGAGCGGATATATTTTCAGGTATTCCCATACCGGTGGCCTGATGGATTCAGTCAAGGCCGGAATCGCTCCCTCGGCAGCAATCATGAATAAGTAAGATTACTGATTTTTAAGATAAACAGGATCGGTGGTAATGACATTGCTTCGATGCAAAGCACGGTCATAAACATACACTTCAAAGCGGAAGGTTCCTTCGGGTGCAACTACATTCAGTCCGGTAATTTCCAGGTTAATAATGATCTCACCGCTGATTGCTTTGTTGCTGCTGTTATTTTCGATATAAGGAATCCGATATCCGTTGACTGCCGAAACCGGTAAGGGAACAAAGTCTCCATTCTGAAGAATGAAGTAGGTAGCATACAGGTTATAGTAATATTCACTTCCTGGGTTAAAAGGAGGCTGAATGTCTTCTGAACGCAGTCCCAGGTCGCCATCACCGTCAGTAAAAGTAATTGTAAGCACCAGAGCAGAATCAACTCCGCTCTGGTTGGGATAACTTATAAGTGATTTAAATTTTATTACAGGTTCATCCGGAAATTGCTCATACTTCTTACAGGAAAAAAGAAGGATTAAAATCAGAAGAACTGCAATCTGACGGTACATCGTGCAAATGTCGAAAAATTTAACAAACGAATTTAATCTCTTCGTAAGCGATAAATCAAGGCAGCTCGGAACATCAGACCATCCGGTGCAGAGAGCCCGGTTGCTGTTATATTTCCATCTCTGATTCCGGTTTTGTAATTTCTGAAGAAGGAATAACCTGCCTCAGCATTCAGAACCAAGGATCCTGAAAAATAAAAATCAGTAAACAGAGCCGAGTAATTATCCCTCATACTTAGATAATATCCGCTTTCATACCTGAATGATTTGGTAAATGACCGGAATATACCTCCAGCGTGAACCTTGCCGGGAACTAATTTTATTTCGGCAATAAAATTGGTTGGTAGTAAGGTGCTGATCAAAAACCGTTCAGAAATTTTCCAGTCAAAACCGGCAAGCGGAAGCATAAAAATCCCCGGGTAATCGGTATTGATATAAAATCCAAACTTATATTTAAATTTTGCTGATTGATGATAGGAATGAATGGTCGCAAAGCCTGCCTGATAGTCATCTCCAGTAATGCTTTTTAAATCCGAATTCAGTCTTCCAATTACTATGAAAACAGATTTCCATGCAGTATCACACCAGGTATGGGAAAACAGCAGCGGAAGAGAGAGCGAATAAACCGGGACACCATCCGCAGCTGCAATTTTTTCAAAAGACGGATTTAGACCATACACATTGCTGCCATATGAAAAACCATAAGTGAAATCAGTGTGCAGCCAGGAAAGATTGGCAGCCGGTTCACTTAACTTTGGTAAGTTGATGTAGCGGACTGCAACCAGGTCTGTCCAGGGTTGGGATTTTAATGAATCCAGCGAAATAAAGCTGAATGTTAAAATCAAATAAAGAATAGCGACAAGTTGCTTATATTCTGAAACTTTTGAGTAACATTGCATAGAATTGGCAGTAAAAAAATGAAAAATTTTATTCCTGTTTTGTTTCTTGTCTTTTTTAGCTTTTTAGGCAATGCACAATCATGGACAGGAAGTTATACCATGACAGTTGAAAACAGCAAATCAAAAGAGCCGGTTACTGTCTTTTTTAATTTTAAAGATAACAAGATGGCAATGGATCTGGTTGTCGGTAAAAATCCGGGTTTAGTGAGAACAATTTTTGATTTTAAGAACATGACTATGACCAGTCTTGCCGAGAAGGAGGGTGCTCCCCGTTATGCAATGGTGGTAAAGTTGACAGATGACCTGGTTGAAAAGCAACCTGATGAAATCAAATTGACTCAGACCGATGAACAGCAAGTAGTTGATGGCTTTAACTGCCGGAAAGCAATTGCTGAAAGTAACGGTGAAAGAACAGAAATGTGGCTTACCAGTGACCTTAATCTATCGTATGAAAATACAGCTGGCAGAATGCCAAAAACAAAGAACAGTCCGGTATCAGGTTATCTTTCGGGACTCAGGCAATGGCCAGGGATTGTAGGATTCCCGGTAGAAATGGTTTCGTATAAGATTAACACGCCCGAAGAAAAAAGCATAACTCGGTTTTCCGATTTTAAAGAAGGTAAAGTCAATGAAAACGTTTTCGATCTGAGGAGTTACCAGGTCATGGAAATGCCGGATTCCGGAAACAGAAATTAATTTATTATCATGTGATTATGGAAGAAAAAGATAAAAATCAAAATCAGTTAAATATCGAACTCAGCGAAGAAATAGCTGAAGGTATTTATTCTAACCTGGCAATCATTACGCATTCAAACTCAGAGTTTGTTGTTGATTTTGTCAAAGTCATGCCCGGAGTGCCAAAGGCAAAAGTTAAATCACGGATTCTGCTGACACCTCAGCATGCCAAGCGATTACTGAATGCTCTAGCAGACAATATTTCAAAGTATGAAAGTGCACATGGTACCATTAAGCAGACAGAAGCCATCGGGTTACCACTAAATTTTGGTGGTCCGACTGCCCAAGCCTGAAGCCAGCAGTTGCAGAATAAGCAGGATTTTCTTTAGTACGAGAGCGTTAATTTGTTCACCCAGTGGTTAAATGAAACTACTATTTGTAACTCCGTATTATGTTCCGGCATGGAGATATGGAGGTCCGCCAAAATGTATTGCTGACCTGGCAGAATATTTGGCTGAGCATCACTCCTGCCAGGTTGATGTGCTGACATTAAATGCAAATGGACCAGAGTCACTTTTTGCAACAAATCAAATTGTTACACAGCAAGTTAACGGAGTAACAGCTCATTACCTGCCCCGTTCAAAAAATTTTACAGGATATGCTTATTTTAATTCGCCATTGATAAAAAAAGCATTGCGTGGTTATACTGATGTGGATTTGATCCACGTTAATACGCTGTTCAATGCATTTTCAAAGATTGGGATGCAGTTTGCTGTGAAAAATGAAATTCCGTTTATTCTTACTCCGCACGGTATGTTGAGTGATTATAGCCTGCGGAAATCTTTCTGGATAAAGAAAATTCACCGGTTCTTTTATGAGGATAACCTGCTGGCGAATGCATTTGCAGTGCATTTTACTGCAGCCGGAGAATCAACAAGAGCGGTTATTAATAAGAGAATCCGCAAGGAGATAATACCGATTGGTTTTAATTTTAATTCACAGGAAGGATTTATAGAAAAAAAGGACCAGCCTGTTCTGAGAATGATGTTTCTTGGAAGACTTCATGCGATAAAAGGCCTGGAACCGTTTCTAAGAGCAATGTCATTACTTGAACAACGGGTAAAAGACAGAATCCGGTATAACCTTTATGGAGGAGATGAAGAGGGTTATCAACAACATCTTAAACAGGTTGTTGAACAACTTAACCTTCAAGAGATAGTAAAATTCTGCGGACCTTTAAGCGCAGAGAAAAGAACAGAAACATTTCATAATCACGATGTGCTGGTATTAACCAGTTATCATGAGAACTTTGGAATGGCTGCTGCAGAAGCACTTGCTTCAGGGCTTCCGGTATTGCTTTCTGATCAGGTGAGTCTGGCTCCTTTTGTTATTGAAAACCGGTGTGGATGGGTAACACCCATCAATGAAAATGTTATCAAAACGAAAATTGATTCCGTGTTTAATACTACACTTGCAGAACGGAATGCAATGGGTAAGCGCGGATTTGAAGCAGTACGTTCTGATTTTTCTATGGAACAGGTTGCTGGTCATTTTATAAAATTATATACCGAAGCAATTGAGTTAGTCAAATAGTAATAAACTAAGAAGTTTTGAAATGAAAAGAATAGTCCTTGTTTTTATGGTGGGATGGCTGGTAATGGCTTGCTGTTCCTGTAAGACAAACAACCATAGCGAAGCTCAAACGGAAGTGGAAGCAGTGGATACTTCTGCAGACTATGATGAGTTATTTTCAAATGCAGATACCCTTTTGCTGAACAATGAAAAACAGGTTATGTTCTTTCTGCCGGATGATGATGAAATTAACCGGATGGCTGAGCAGGATACCGTAGGTGAAATAATTGAAGTAATCAGTGATTTTGTCTATTACAGCAGCATGGTCTGCGATACATTAGGAACTTCAGGAATTTTGTGTGCACCGGTAACCTCAAAAGTAATCATAGCCCATCCAGCCGGTACTGACTTGTTTATTTTCAACCGAAGGGATTCTTCCCAATATGTTACCGGGATGTTAATTTACGATGGTGTTACAAGCCCTGAGGTACATTTCGGAGTAGCCGATTATCATGAATGGATGCGGATCATAAATGAAAAATTCGGTCTGGGTAAGAACTGATTACTTAATTGCTTCCATGTACAAACTCACTTTAGCAAGAGTTGTGTCAAATAATCGGGTCTCACGCATCACAGGTGAATTGCTTTGACCCCATCGTGAAAGATAAATTTTTTTAAAACCAGCCTGCCTCAGCATGTTTTTAAGTTTTGATTCATTAAACCAGTTGATATGCAGATAGGGCAATTGTTCTTGTAATTCTTCAGGACATCGGCTTGTGCAATAATCAAATGCTTCTTCAGGTGCCATAGTTTTAAAAAGCTGTTTGAACTCTTCGTCAGAGATTCTGTTTTCAGCCCCAACCACAGCCAATTCCGAAACAGTAGATGCAAAATCTTCAAGAAAAACCTGCGTCAGTGAAGCCTCAAACAGGGGTATCTTCAGATTAACCTTGCTGAAACTTCCATCCTGGTATGCATCTTTAATCCAGAAGAAAAAATCGGTATCATTATTCTTCCAGGCATTATATGAAAGCATGATATCCGGAACAATAATCCGGAGTATTCCGTTAGGTTTTAAAATCCGGTAAGCATCTGTTAGAAAGAAGCTGACCGCTTTATTAGTAATATGTTCAAGAGTATGCGATGAATAAATAAGTTCGGCAGTGTTGTCTTCTATTGGTAATGATTTGAGACTCATCAAATTATGGCTCATGGCATAATTACCGGGCAGTTTACCCTTAAAATTATCAATTATTGTCCATGCCGGATGAAAAAAGGCTGCCTGGCCAACATTATAAAATCTCCGGTTTTCAATTGATTCTTTATTGAACAGGCGTTTATATAAAGCCAGATTATAGTTTATAACTGTAAACCGGATATCAATGCCGATTTTGTATAAAAGATTTTTTATTAGTTTTCTCAATTATTAGCTTAACTTTTGTAAAGATTTACTTATCCTCTCAATTGCATTAACTAATTTCTCATCTGCGGCTGCATACGAAATTCGTAAACAATTGTTATCACCAAATGCTTCACCTGTAACCAGGGAAACCTGTGCATCTTTAAGCAGAAACATACACAGGTCTTCAGGTGTATTAATAACAGAACCGTTATATTGTTTACCAAAAAAGCTACTTACATCCGGGAACACATAAAATGCTCCTTGTGGCTGATTCACTGAGAGTCCTGGAATTTTACTTAAAAGATTTACAACCAGGTCACGCCTTCGCCTGAAAGCAGTTTGCATCCGGATGGTTTCGGGATCATTGGAAGAAATGGCAGCAAGTGCAGCTCGTTGAGCGATTGACGATGCAGCGGAAGTAAATTGCCCCTGCATCTTGTCACACGCTTTTGTAATCTGTTTGTCAGCTGCCAGGTAACCGATTCGCCAGCCGGTCATCGCATAAGCTTTGGATACTCCGTTAACAATAATCACCTGATTTCGGATATTCTCAAACTGGGCAATAGATTCATGCTTACCTATAAAATTAATATGCTCATATATTTCATCAGAAATGATAAGAATATTCGGGTGTTTTGCAAAGACTTCACTCAGAGCTTTCAATTCATCGAATGAGTAAACAGAGCCGGTAGGATTGCAGGGTGATGAGTAGATAAACAACCGAGTCTTTGACGAAATGGCAGCTTCAAGTTGTTGAGGTGTTATTTTAAAATCCGATTCAATAGAAGTAGTGATAAACACCGGAGTACCCCCGGCAAGTTGAATAATCTGAGCATAGCTGACCCAATACGGTGCCGGAACAATTACTTCATCACCCGGATTGATAGTTACCAGAACAGCATTGGCAATTGACTGTTTAGCACCCGTAGATACAATAATCTGATCGGGTGAAAAGATTAAGTTATTTTCATTCTTGAATTTCTCACAAATTGCTTTTCGCAAATCCATGTAACCAGAAATGGGCGGGTAATGTGAATACCCTTTGTCAATTGCTTTTTTAGCTGCTTCCCTAATATAAACTGGGGTTATGAAATCGGGTTCACCAAGACTTAAGGAAATGATGTCAAGCCCCTGTTCCTTCAGTTCCCGGCTAATACGTGCCATGGTGAGGGTCTGTGACTCTTGTAATTGCTCAATGCGGTCTGATAACTTAATCATGAATGGTTGAACGTAAGAAGTTAACTATTGTTTTCTATAAAAAACGAGGTCATGTTCTTTCCTGAGTTGCTTTTCAGCTGAGATAAACATATTCATCTTTATCTCTGAATTCACAGGTAACATGTTCCTGCATGGTGGTAGATAATGTCATTCCAACAAAATCGGCTGAAACAGGATATAGCTTATGATCCCGGTCCACTAGCAAGACCGTTCTTAGTTTCTTTAAATCAGCATTCAGCATTTTACGCAGAGAATAGGTAAGCGTTTTTCCTGAATTGAGGACATCATCTACCAGTATCACTGTTTTTCCACTCATCTCTTTTGAATCAACCGATAGCTCAATTGGTTTTTCGAGCGGATGCGATTTATCAATCCTGACTTCAATAAGTCTTGTTTTTAGTTTGCAGATCTTGTTTAAGACTTTTTCAATTTTAGCTGCCAGGGTAAATCCATTTTTACGAATTCCGGCAATAAGAACCTCTTTTTCATTGTAGCAATCTTCATAAATCTGAAAGGCAATACGGTTAATACGTTGTTCAATCTGCTCTTTATTCAATAACAGGATTCGGTTTTGTTCTGTCATAGCTCAAACGTAAGTCTTTTTTTGTTCGGGTAAAGGTGGCAGTACAAAAAAGATTAACAGAGTTCTCAATGCATTGTTTTAGCTGCAGCCGGTTTGAAAGGGGAGATTCCTGCTTAGTAAATCCAGATGAATAGAGAAGGAGTAATTAACATTGGAACTGTAGAGAACTTTTAAAGAGAAAGAATCCAAACCATCGGTTAGTCATTGACCTTTGGCAGTGAACATTGATTTGTTTGTTGCCTGTAAGCCCAAACTTCAACAATGGTACTTTAAAGTTCTTTATGAATGGGAAAGAAAAACAGTAATGCCGAGAGGAAGGTATTTGTCATTGACACTTCAGCTATCCTTTTTGATCATAATATTATATTCAATTTTAAAGAACATGATGTTGCCATTCCGATTACGGTTTTGGAAGAAATAGACCGTTTTAAAAAGGGAAATGATGTAATCAATTTTGAAGCCCGTGAGTTTATCCGCAGTATAGATAAGCTGTCATTTAAATATTCCCTTCAAGACTGGATTCCCCTCAATGGTTCTACACGGGGCAGATTCAGGGTGTTGATGAATGAAAATGGGAATGGGGTGGATGCCAACCAGGTTTTCCATGAACGAAAAGCTGATCATAACATTATCAATGCTGCTCTGGCATTAAAGGAAGAAATTACAGACCGGAAAGTAGTGTTGGTCTCAAAGGACATTAACCTCAGGCTGAAAGCAAGGTCACTTAATATTGCTTCTGAAGATTATCAGACTGGAAATATTCAAAGCCCTGAAACCCTTTATTCGGGAAAGACATTATTAAAGAACGTATCCCGAAAAGTAATTGATCTGATTTATCACAACGGTTCGTGTCATTACCGCGAACTCATGAAGAAAAGGCCGGTTGCCAATCATTATTTTATTCTGAAAACAAAAAATGAATCAACATCGGCACTGGTATTTTACAATCCTCAGACTGAAAGGATAGAGCGGGTAACAAAGGAAACCTGTGCCGGAATCCGGCCCCGGAATGCAGAACAAACCTTTGCTATGCATGCTGTGCTTAATCCCCATATTAAATTAGTATCCATACAGGGAGTTGCCGGAACCGGTAAAACTCTGATTGCCCTGGCATCTGCCATTTATCAGAAAAGTAAGTTCAGGCAGATTTATCTTTCCCGGCCAATTGTTCCGTTAAGTAATAAAGACATCGGATACCTGCCGGGCGACATTAAGTCAAAGATCAATCCCTTCATGGAACCTCTTTGGGATAACCTCAAGTTTATTCAGAACCAGTACAAGGAATCGGATAAAGAGTTTCAGAAATTGAATGAAATGATTGAAACTGAAAAATTGCATATTACTCCCCTTGCTTATATCAGAGGAAGATCCCTTTCTAATATTTGTTTTATTGTGGATGAGGCCCAAAACCTTACACCTCATGAAGTTAAAACCATCATTACCCGTGCCGGTGAAGACACAAAAATTATTTTTACCGGTGATATTTTCCAGATAGATTCCCCTTATCTTGATTCACACAGTAACGGTCTTTCAGTAATGATTGAGAAAATTAAGAACAATCCGCTTTACGCGCACATTACACTGGAAAAAGGAGAAAGAAGCGAACTGGCAAACGTTGCCGGTCAATTGATGTAGTATTCAGCATGCTGACGTTGACAGCTACTGAAACTTATTTCTTATAAAAGGAGATAACCTCACCAATTACCTTATCCTGTTCCTGATTTGTCATATCATAAAAAAGAGGAAGCCGGATCAGGCAGTTAGTAAATCGGTCAGCATGGTCTAACTTTCTCTTAACGTGAATCTTTTTATAGAATGCAGACTTGTGAAGTGAAAGATAATGAAATACAGCCAGGATTCCTTTGCTTTTGAGGTGTTTTAATAAGGCTGAGCGTTCTTTCAGGTTGCGACAAACAAAATAAAACATGTGAGCATTATTAGTTGCATAGCCTGGAATAACCGGGAGTCTGATTTTCCCTTCTTTCTCCAATAAAAGCATTGCTTGGTGGTATTGAGTCCACAGTAATTTGCGCTTTTGTTGAATCTGGTCAAGGTGTTCAATTTGTGCAAATAGGAATGCAGCAATGATATCTGAAGGCAGAAAGGATGAACCGATGTCAACCCAACCATATTTATTGACTTCTCCCCGGAAGAAAGCACTTCGGTTGGTTCCTTTTTCCCGGATAATCTCAGCCCGTTTAATGAAAGGTTTCCGGTTGATGGCAATCATTCCGCCTTCTCCGGAAATAATATTTTTGGTTTCATGAAATGAAAATGCTGCAAAGTGGCCGATGCTACCTAAAGGTTTGCCTTTGTAAAATGAATCAATCGCCTGGGCAGCATCTTCAATAACCATCAGCTGGTGTTTGCTGGCAATTTTCATAATCGGATCCATGTTGCAGCTAACACCGGCATAATGAACCGGCAGAATAGCTTTAGTTCTTTTTGTAATAGCCTCCTCAATTAAGTTCTCATTCATGTTAGGCTGATCAGGATGGCTGTCAATAAAGTGGATTCTTGCACCCCTAAGTACAAAAGCATTTACAGTTGAGACAAACGTGTAGGAAGGTGCAATTACTTCATCCCCTGGCTTGATATTACTTAGAATAGCTGCCATTTCAAGCGCATCAGTACAGGAAGTTGTTAATAATGTTTTCAGGAATCCATAGCGGTGCTCAAAATACTGCTGACACTTTCTGGTAAAAGCTCCATCTCCTGAAATCTTTCCGGAGTGTACAGCATCTTTAATATAGTCCAGTTCTTTGCCGGCAAGAAACGGCTTGTTAAAAGGAATTTGCATGAAGTCAGAAGGTTTTTTTGTCTATAATATAAATCGGCCGGTTTTTAACTCCTTCAAATGTTTTCCCAACATACAGACCAACAATACCAATAAATGCCAGAATCAGGCCTGAAAGAAACCAGATTGAAATAATGAGACTGGCATATCCAGAGACAGAGAATCCCGTTGTCAGACTTTGAATAATATTATAGAGTGCATATAAGAAAGCCAGCCCGGCTAATATAAATCCGGTTTGGATGGTAATCCTGATAGGGCGGTCACTATAAGCCAGAATAATATCAATTGCCAGATTCATGAGCCTGCTGAAATTGTAAGAAGTCTTGCCTTCATCCCTGGCTGAATGTTGAACAGAAATGGAAGCACTTTTAAACCCTACCCATTTAATCATTGATGGAAAGAAGCGGATGCTCTCGCGCATCTGGCTGATGGCATTAATGACTTTCCGGTTATAAATACCGAAATTGGCAACAGTACTGTCAAGTTGAGTTCCGCTGAGGAATGTGAGGGTTTTATGGAAAAGTTTCGAAAATAACTTTTTGAATAAGCTGTCTTGTCTCTTTTCACGTCTGGCTAAAACAATATCATAGCCTTCTTTTGCCTTTGAATAAAGACGTGTAATTTCTTCCGGTCTGTCTTGTAAATCACAGTCCATCACAATCACCCATTCTCCTTTTGATTCATCTAATCCGGCAGTAATTGCATAATGTTGTCCAAAATTACGGCTGAGTTTGATTCCTTTTATCCGTTTATCCTTTTGGCATTGGGACAGAATGGCATCCCATGAGTTCCCAGGACAGCAATCATCAACTAAAATAATTTCAAAATTCTCATCAATTGATGATAGCTCTTTTATGAGCCGCTCAACCAGTTTGGGAATAACTTTTTCAGCTTTATAAACCGGGCTTACAACTGAAATTAATGGACGGGTTTCCATAAACTAATTCTGATGAATGGTGCGGGTTGAATCCATAGTGGGTTTGAGGAGCAAAACTGCAAATAAAATCCAGACAGGTGTTGCCGGAAGGATATACCTGAACTGCATGATGGAGGATGCAGCAATAACAGTAAAAAGTAAAAGCCAAATGCTGATAAAGAGCATCATTAAGTAGGGAGATCTGCCTCTATCCCTGAATAAAAATACAAGCATCCCAAGAAATCCTGCAGACAGAATCAGGTAATAAAGCAACATAGCAAATAGTTTAATACCTTTTTGCCACAGAGCCATTTTTGAGAATGGAGGGAAGGGTATGAGCATGGTAGCATTTGATTTGAGAAGGGAAAAAAAGCGTATAACGGGATTAACCAGGTAATATCGGACCGGGTTATGCTGCCGGAACCGGTCAGCCCACCGCTGTGCAATCGAAGCGGCCAAGATGTTATTCGCTTCCAGTTCTGCAGCATTAAGGTGAAGGGTATCCAGGCTGGCATTGAAAATCCTTTTGAGTTCAATCAAGGAGTCAACGGTAATTCCTGAGTCAAAAATAGAGGATTTAAACCTGAACTCCCTGGCCTTTTCTAAAGGTGTAAAGTGAAACCATTCAGCTTCCGAACCTTGATAAAATTCACCGGTTTCACCTCCCCATGCGTAGATAAGTTGCCTGACAGCAATCGCTGATTTCCGGTATGCACCATATTCACCATAAGATTCAGTAAGTGAAGTTTCAAGCGGAATAAAACGGTGAAGACGGATATAATTCCTGGTTATCCAGGCAGCTTCAAAGACAATAAACGGAAGTGAGAAAATAATCGAATAACGCAGCCAGCTTTTTAAGGAAAACCCTTTCATCAATAACATGAGAAGCGGAAACAGAATTAATAAGGTTCCCATAAAAGGCCGGAGAAAAACAGCCCAGGCCATGAATAGACCTGCTAATAAGGCATCCCGGTGTCTTCTTTTTTCATAAAACCGGTAACTGAAAAAGAGGAAAAAGCAAAATGCAGATACAGAAAAACTTTCAGTCAGCGTGAATAAATCAAATACAAAAAGATGAAAACTAAGCAGGATTAAAAGAAATACCGGCAGGAAAGCCCGTTGATCTTTAAAAAGCCTGACAGCCAGCGTACTTAGCACGACAACTGACATAGCACTTAAAATGATCTGAAAGATAATGAGCAGGTTAATTGCAATAGTCTTGTTTGCCAGAAGACGTAAGAGGTAATATGGAACCATGTAGCCTGGCATTCGGCCTGCAAACGGAACTCCGGGTTTACCCTTGTAATCCATTACTCCATGTTCGAAATAATGTTCAACCGGAAGCAGAAAGAAATCATAGTCATCCTGATAAAAGACCAGGCCTTGCATCCGGTCGGGAAATTGGCGGGATGCCGAAAAAATGACTAATGAAAGAAGAAAAACCCTTAAAAGGAAGGCTGCCAAGAACCACCTGAGCAATTGTTTAACAGGCATAGCTTTTCGCAGCAAAGATGTTAAATTGTATTCAGGTTTTGTTTGTTAAAAATTGAACTTCTCAATTGACCGGAAAAGACTCATTTCGGCTACCTTTACCCCATCAGGTACATGATTATTAAACACCGTATTCCGGCATGAGGGATCTTTTTCATTTTTTATGGAAAAATAATTTTTCAATTCTCTTTCTGTTGCTTGAGAGCCTGAGTTTTTATCTCTTATTTCAGAATAACCGGTATCACAGCACCGTCTGGTTTAATTCAAGTAATCAACTGACTGCAGAAGTTATGAACTCGCTTAACAGCGTAACTCAATACCTGAGTCTTCGGAGTTCGAATCGAAAGCTGGCGGAAGAAAATGCCCAATTGAAAAATTTCATTACTTCAATTAAGACCAGTAATCCAGACTCACTGATGATGCAGGACTCAACCGGTCAATATATCTTTTATCCGGCTCAGGTAATTAATAACTCTTATACTTACCGTAATAATTATCTGACACTGAATAAAGGTTCGTTAGACGGAGTGCAACCCGAAATGGGAGTCATTGCACCCGATGGCATTGTTGGGATTATAAAAGATGTATCACCTCATTATTCGACTGTGCTAAGTGTACTACATAAGAAAACCAGGATTAGTGCCGGCTTTAAAAACAATAAATTCTTTGGCTCACTTTCCTGGCCGGGATTAAAATACAATGAGGGTTTGTTAAGTGATGTTGCCAGGCATGTTAAATTTCAGAAAGGAGATACCATTGTAACAACCGGATTTTCGACACTCTTTCCTGAAGGGATTATGGTCGGAACTGTTAAAAGCTGGGATACCCGGGCCGGAAGTAGTTTCTACTCAATCACGGTTGAATTCAGTACTGATTTTGCCAATCTGACCTGGGTTTATATTGTCAATAATCTCAGGCAAAAGGAAATTCTTGAACTTGAATCACAATCATTAAACAATGATAACTGAAGCATTGTTCCTCTTAATGAGATTTCTTCTGCTAACAGCCCTTCAGGTGTTGTTGCTTAATAATATTCAGCTGAGCGGATATATTAATCCGTACATTTATATCCTGTTTATCCTTGTGCTTCCCGTCCGGTTTCCGAAGTTATTATCGCTGATACTTGCTTTTATATGCGGGTTATCTATTGATTTATTCACAAATACAGCCGGTATGCATGCAGCTGCAACTGTATTAATGACCTATTCCCGCCCGGCTGCACTTCGCATCTTTTCGCCACGCGATGGCTATGAAGCTGAATCGGTACCTTCAATGAATAAACTTGGATTTAACTGGTTTGTTGTTTACGCATCGGTAATGATTTTAATTCACCATTTTGCTCTTTTCTTTATTGAAGTATTTACATTCAGCGAATTCTTTCATACTTTAACGAGAGTTCTCTTTAGTGCAGCTGCCAGCCTGCTTGTAATTCTGATTGCTCAGTTTCTTACCGGAAAATTCGAATTCGAAAAATGAACCGTAATAAGCGAATTGTAATTGCCGGAATCTTTACGGTGGTCATTCTTATTTACCTGGCCAGGATGTTTTATGTTCAGGTAATTAATGAGAGTTATAAGTTATCAGCCAGTAATAATGTCCTTCGTTATGTAATTGATTATCCGGCCCGTGGACTGATTTATGACCGGACAGGTACACTGATGGTTTATAACGAGGCAGTTTATGATCTGATGGTAATTCCAAGACAGGTGAAAAGCCTGGATACTGCAGAGTTCTGCAGGCTGCTGGATATTACCAAAGAGGAGTTTATTAATAAAATGCAAACAGCCAGACGCTATAGCCGGTTTAAAAGCTCCGTTTTCGAAAAGCAGATTCCTCCTGAACAATATGCAGTACTACAGGAAAAACTGTATAAATTTAATGGGTTTTATGTTCAACCTCGAACATTAAGAAAATACCCAACCCGAAGTGCAGCCCATGCGCTTGGCTATATCGGGGAAGTGAACGAAAAGCTGATTGAAGAAAATCCGTATTACCAAATGGGTGATTACATTGGTATCAGTGGGATTGAACAGTCTTATGAAAAGGAATTACGCGGAAAGCGGGGACTTCGGATTGTAATGGTTGATGTGCATAACCAGGAAAAGGGGAGTTATGAAAGTGGAAAATACGACTCAGTTTCAGTAGCAGGTGAAAATCTCTTTTTAAGTCTGGATGCTCGGTTACAGGCTTATGCTGAACAACTCATGCAAAATAAAGCCGGTGGAATTGCAGCCATAGAGCCCGGAACTGGCGAAATTCTGGCTATTCTCAGCAGCCCTTCTTACGATCCGAATCTGATGGTAGGCAAGGCACGTAATAAAAATTATGCATTGTTGTCAACCGACCCGTATAAATCACTTTTTAACCGCGCAATGATGGCTTATTATCCACCCGGATCTACCTTTAAGTTAGCCGGAGCATTAAGTGCCCTGAATGAGCAGATCATCAGCTCTTCAACAGTATTTCCTCATTCGTTTATTGTGGGAAGTAAGTCGGTTAAATGTCATCCCCATCCGGCAGTTGCTTTAGAGGGAGCCATTCAGTATTCCTGTAACCCGTATTTCTGTAATGTGTTCCGGGCATTTGTGGATAACCGTAAATATGGAACAAGTGAAAACGGATACCGGGTTTGGAGAGATTATATTATGAGCTTCGGAGTTGGCAGAAAAATTGGAGTTGACCTGCCTCATGAGTTACCTGGTTTGCTCCCTTCTATTGCATTCTATGACAAAATTTATGGAAAGGGGAGATGGAAAGCTTCTACCATTTACTCGCTTGGAATTGGCCAGGGTGAATTGGGAATCACTCCTTTGCAAATGGTAAATATCACTTCGGTAATTGCAAACCGCGGATTTTATTATACTCCCCACATTGTGAAAACAATTTCGGGAAAGAAGAATACCACCCGTAATCTTTCTGAAAAGCATTATTCAAAAGTAGCACCCGAAACTTTTAATGTAGTCATTGATGGGATGCAACGGGTTGTTGAAGCCGGAACAGCCCGAATTGCCCAGTTTGGAAACATCCGGATTTGTGGTAAAACAGGAACAGCTCAGAATCCACACGGGAAAGATCACAGTTTGTTTGTTGCATTTGCACCCAGAGAGAACCCCAAAATTGCAGTTGCAGTAATGGTTGAAAATTCGGGATTCGGAGCAACCTGGGCAGCTCCTATCGCATCGCTGATGATGGAATTGTATCTGACAGATACGATTTCTAGGCCAGAACTTGAAAAACGAATAATTGATGGCAACCTTCTTAAGGATTATCCGCTTCCGGGAGCTGAATTAAAAAAGCCGGCACTTAGAAAGGATTCAGTCCCTGTTGCTAAAAAGGATACGTTTAAAGTAGTTAAAAATCCCGATCAGACACCATGAGGAAGCGGATATCCATTTTTCAGAATATTGACTGGCTGTCGGTAAGCCTGTATTTAATCCTGATGGTCATTGGATGGGTTTGTATTTATGCTGCCGTTTATAATGAGGATCACAGCAGTATTCTGGATATGTCGCAGAATTACGGCAAACAATTACTGTGGATATCCGGTTCGATTGTAATTGCCATTATGATCATGATTATTGATGCCCGCTTTTTTGAAGCGTTTGCTTATGGAATTTACGGACTTGTTATCCTGTTTCTAATTGCTGCCCTGTTTTTGGCCAAAGATGTTAAAGGAGCGCATGCCTGGATTGAAATCGGGGCATTCAAGCTTCAGCCGGCTGAGTTCGCCAAGTTTGCAACGGCTCTTGCTTTAGCCAAATACCTGGGTCAGATTGAAATTAAAATCCGGCAATTGAAAACTAAAATAATCAGCACACTGCTTATTCTCATTCCGGCTGTTATAATTCTTTTGCAAAATGACACTGGCTCAGCCCTGGTTTTCGGTGCCTTTATTTTTGTTCTTTACCGGGAAGGTCTCTCTCAGAATGTATTGATTATTAGCTTTCTGGCAGTGCTTCTGTTTGTTGTTGCATTGATGGTTGAGCAAATTATTTTACTGGGAATTATTACTGGAATTGCAGCTCTAGCTATTCTGCTCATGCGGAAAACCAGAAAGAATATTTTAACGGTTTTAGCCTTTATGGTTGTTGCAGGTTTAGTGGTAATGAGCGTGTCGTATGTTTATGAGAAAGTTTTGCAACCTCACCAGAAACAACGTATTGACGTACTTCTTGGAAAGCAAACCGACCTGAAAGGAGCCGGATATAATGTTAATCAGAGTTTGATTGCAATTGGATCTGGCGGATTAACCGGTAAAGGATTCCTGCAGGGTACCCAAACAAGATTTGAATTTGTTCCTGAACAAAGTACCGATTTCATTTTTTGTACCATTGGTGAAGAATGGGGGTTTGTAGGTACGAGTATTCTGTTGTTTATCTATCTGGGATTATTGTACAGAATTTTATTTATTGCAGAAAGGCAGAAATCAGCATTTACAAGAATCTATGCTTATGGAGTAGCCTCAGTTATTTTTCTGCATGTAATGGTCAATATCGGAATGACAATCGGGCTGCTGCCCGTTATTGGAATTCCACTTCCATTTATCAGTTATGGAGGCTCTTCACTTTGGTCATTTACCATTCTGCTTTTTATTTTACTCAGGTTAGACAGTTTCAGAACCTTTGTTTTCCGCTAAAGATGCCATCAGTCAATTACCGGATTCTAACCCGGTTTGGATTTTGCTTTTCTGAATTATTTGTTATTTTTACAATCCTTAATCTGTTTGTATTACAAACATTAAATCTTTTAAACAATGTATTTTTCATCTAATATCCGTCTTTTGCGGCAGCGGAAGAAAAGAACTCAGGATACTGTTGCTGCAGAGTTACACATGTCGCGCAGTACACTGAACAGCTATGAGAACGGGATTATAGTCAATCCGACTGTTGAAGCATTGGTCAGGTTCTCAGATTATTTTAAGATTCCGGTAGACACCTTACTTCGGATTGATCTGTCAACACTAAGCGAAAGCAAACTACGTGAGCTGGAACTGGGATTTGATCAGTATATTAAAGGCAGTAGGATGCGGATTCTGGCAACAACAGTTGACAGCAAGAATCATGAAAATATTGAAGTAGTACCTTTAAAGGCAAAGGCCGGATACCGCTCCGGATATGCCGACCCAGATTTCATCAGCCGGCTGCCGGTTTTCCAACTGCCCATTTTATTCAAAGAGCGTAAATACCGGATGTTTCAGATTCAGGGTGACAGCATGAACCCGATTCCTGACAGAAGCTGGGTTATTGCTGAATTTCTTGAGAACTGGTACAACATCAAAGATGGTCATGCCTATATAATTCTAACAAATGATGACGGAATCGTATTTAAAATGGCATTCAACCAGTTAAAAAAGCACAAATCACTGCTGCTTAAGTCTTTAAATCCTGCATATAAACCCTTCGAAGTAAATGCAAATGATATTCGTGAAGTCTGGTCATTCTGCAATTACCTGAGTGATGAGATGCCTCAGCCGGTTATCAATGATGATTTTATTCCTGCCATCAGTAATCTTGAAAAAACCCTGAGCAATCTGAGAAAACAAATTGCAGGGTAACCACTCTAATCTTTATTTTCGCCCACCAATGACACAAGAACAACTAAAAGACGTTAGAGAGCGGGTTGAAGCTCTGAGGAGGCACCTTTGACGTGGATACCCGGTTATTAAAAATTAAAGAAGCAGAACAGCTTACACATGCCCCCGATTTCTGGAATAATTCAAACCGGGCAGAAAGTATTGTTAAAAATATCCGCCAGTTGAAGGCATGGACTGATCCGTACACCGAAATTGAAAATGAAACTCAGGATCTGATAGTATTATTTGATTTTTTAAAAGCTGGAGAGGCCACTGATCAGGAAGTTAATTTACATTATACCAGCCTGCTTAAAAAGATTGACGACCTTGAGTTTAAGAATATGCTGAGTGCTGATGAAGATGCATGCAGTGCGATTCTTACAATCAATAGCGGAGCAGGAGGAACCGAAAGCTGCGACTGGGCATCCATGCTGATGCGTATGTACATTCTCTGGGCTGAACAAAATGGTTATAAGGTTACCGAAGTGGACCGCCAGGAAGGCGATGTTGCCGGAATCAAATCAGTAACTCTTGAGATTGATGGTGATTTTGCTTACGGCTATCTGAAAGCTGAGAGTGGCGTTCACCGTCTGGTCAGAATATCACCGTTTGATTCGAATGCTAAAAGACATACATCGTTTGCTTCGGTATTTGCCTATCCGATTGTTGATGATAAAATTGATATTGAAGTCAGGGAGGCTGATATTGAAATGACCACATCACGAAGCGGTGGAGCAGGCGGCCAGAATGTGAATAAGGTTGAAACCAAGGTCCAGCTAAAGCATATCCCGACCGGAATTGTAGTTGTTTGCCAGGTTGAACGCTCTCAACATGCCAATCGCGACCGTGCAATGAAGATGCTTAAATCCCAATTATACGAATTAGAGCTGAGAAAGCGGAATGAGGCAAAAGCTGCAACTGAAGCCGGTAAACGAAAAATTGAGTGGGGAAGCCAGATCAGAAGTTATGTCTTTCATCCCTATAAAATGGTTAAGGACCTTCGTACCGGCTACGAAACCAGTGATGTACTCGGAGTGATGAATGGCGAACTGAATGAGTTTATGAAATCATATCTGATGGAAAATGCACGAGATTAAAGAACTATGAACATAGCTTTTCACGGAGCTGCCCGGACAGTTACTGGGAGCCGGCACCTGGTTACTACTGATTCAGGGAAAAACATTCTTCTTGACTGCGGGTTATTTCAAAATGCCGGTTCAGACAATGAAACCCTGAACCGCCATTTCGGATTTGAACCCGATAGTGTTGATGTGGTTCTGCTGACGCATGCTCATGCTGACCATGCAGGTAATCTTCCTTTGCTTGTAAAAGAAGGATTTGCCGGTAAAATTTATACAACTCAGGCTACCATTGATCTTTGTTCTGTTATGCTTCCTGATAGTGCCTATATTCAGCAGCACGACCTGGAGTACATCAATAAAAAAAGAATTAGAAAAGGGCTGCCTTATCTGACTGCATTATATACCCTCTCAGATGTTGAAAAAGCATTAAACCAGATGGTACCGGTTGAATTGCATAAACCAATTAAAATTTCAGATAAACTGACAGCAACTTTTTATAATGCCGGTCATATCCTGGGAAGTGCAGGCATACTACTGATTTCTGAGGAAAGAAAACAGCCGGTCCGATTATTTTTTACAGGTGATATTGGCAGGTTTAATGATCTGATTCTGCAGGATCCTGAACCCTTTCCACAAGCTGATTATATCATTTGTGAAAGTACTTATGGGAATACACTTCATGATGATTTTACTCAGGCTGCTGTTAAACTCAGGGAAATTATTATCCGGACATGCCTGGAAAAAAAAGGAAAACTGATCATCCCTGCCTTTAGTCTTGGTCGTACTCAGGAAATCGTTTTCAGTATTGACAAGCTGATGACAACAGGTCAGTTGCCACAACTGAAAGTCTATGTTGACAGTCCACTTTCTACCAGTGCAACTTCCATAATGAGGAAACATGCCGAGCTTTTTAATGAATCTATTCATCAATACATGCAGACTGATCCTGATCCGTTTGGATTCCCGATGCTCCGGTATATCCGAGAAGTCGGAGATTCAAAAGAATTGAATGAACTCAAGGAACCGTGTATCATTATTGCACCTTCGGGAATGATGGAAGCCGGAAGAATAAAACATCATTTGAAAAATAATATAGAAGACCAGCGGAATACAGTTTTAATTGTAGGATATACTCCGGCCAATACACTTGGAGGTAAACTGACATCTGGTGAGAAGAAAGTTAAAATATTTGGTGATGAGTTTGATGTACGTGCTGAAGTCCAGGTTATTAATTCATTCAGTGCCCATGCCGATTATTCCGAAATGATTAAATACCTCTCTTGTCAGGATTCGTCACTGGTGAGAAAACTATTCCTTGTTCATGGTGAATATGACATTCAGAAGGAGTGGAAGTTTAAACTTGAAAAGTTCGGGTTTAAGAATATTGAAATTCCCGAAATGCACAGTGTGCATAAAGCTGAATGAACAGTCATCAAGCCCGGTCAGACGACAACATTCACAATTCTGCCGGGTACCACAATCACTTTTTTAGGTGATTTATACTCTGTATATTTTTTAATTTCGGCAGACGAAAGAACAGCTTGTTCCACTTCCTGTTTGTTTAGTTTAAGTGACAGTGGAATTTTAAATTTTGTTTTTCCGTTGATTGATACCGGATAGTCAAATGAATCTTCTTCAAGATATTTTTCATCAAACTCAGGCCAGGGTGAAAAGGAAATACTTTGTCGGTTACCTAACTGATACCATAGCTCTTCAGCCAGGTGGGGAGCAAATGGAGCAATTAGGATACAAAGTGGTTCAAAAATTTTCTTTGAATAGCATTTGATTTCTGTCAGTTCATTTATACAAATCATAAAGGCACTTACGGCTGTATTGAATGAATAATGTTCAATGTCGTTTGTGATTTTTTTAATGGTGCGGTGAAGAACTTTTAGTGCAGCAACATCCACACTGTCAGACTCAGAATTCTGATAGAACCGCCAGAATTTTTTTAGAAAACTGAAGACCCCTGAGATACCGTTGGTATTCCAGGGTTTATGCTGCTCAAGCGGACCCAGGAACATTTCATACATCCTCAGACAATCAGCTCCGTAACTTTCACAAATATCATCTGGATTGACAACATTGTGCCAGCGTTTTGACATTTTCTCAACTTCACTTCCACAAATGTATTTCCCGTTTTCGAGGATGAACTCAGCATTGGCAAACTCATCTCTCCAGTTACGGAGTTGTTCAATATTCAGTTCATGGTTATGAACAAAACGGATATCAATATGAATCGGGGTAGTCTCAAAATCTTTTCTCAATCCTGCTGATACAAACTTATTAGTACCGTTAATCCGGTAAACCAGGCTTGAAGTACCCTGAATCATTCCCTGGTTAATCAGCCGCAAAGCTGGTTCGCTAAAGGACAGGTATCCAAGATCATGCAAAAACTTGGTCCAGAATCTGAAATATAAAAGATGGCCTGTTGCATGCTCACTTCCTCCAATATAAAGATCAACCTCTTTCCAGTAATCAACTGCCTGCCTGGATGCAAATTCAAAATTATTCCTTGCATCCATGAAACGCAGGTAATACCAGGATGAACCTGCCCAACCTGGCATCGTTGTTAACTCCAGTTCTCCGCCAGTCCCATTCTTGTCTTCTGAGGCAGAGGTAATACCCCTACCGGGGACAAAGTACCAGTCTTTTGCCCGTGCAAGAGGTGGTTCTCCAGTTTCAGTCGGAAGATATTTGTCAATTTCAGGCAGGCAAATCGGTAAATCAGTTTCATTAACAGCTACCGGAATTCCGTCTTTATAATAAACCGGAATGGGCTCACCCCAGTATCGTTGTCTTCCGAAAATAGCATCTCTTAGTCGGTAATTTGTTTTTCCTTTTCCAATGTTATTTTTTTCAATTTCTTCAATACATCGTTGAATGGCCACACTCACTTCCAGGCCATTCAGAAAACCAGAGTTTATGCAGGTTCCTGATTTCTCTTCCCACACTTCTTCTTTAAAATCAACTGGCGGTTCAATAACCTGGCGGATTTCGAGATTAAAATGCTTGGCAAAAGCATAGTCACGGCTGTCATGAGCGGGTACACCCATTACAGCTCCTGTACCATATCCGGCCAGTACATATTCGCCAACCCAAACCGGTATTTTTTCACCTGTAAACGGATGAATAGCAAATGATCCGGTAAACTGGCCGGTAATTTTCTTCACATCTGCCTGCCGTTCCCGTTCATTCCGGTTTCTGGCATATTGAACATATTGTCTAATTGCGTCAGCAAATTCAGCAGCAGTTAGCTCCTCTACAAGCTCACTTTCAGGTGCCAGTGTCAGAAAAGAAACTCCGAAGACCGTATCTGGCCGGGTGGTGAATACTTCAATCATACGATCAGAGCCTTCAACTTCAAATGTTAAACTGCTGCCAACAGATTTGCCAATCCAGTTACGCTGAGCATCTTTCAGGCTTTCACTCCATTGGAGCTGATCCAGGTCGCGGAGTAACCGGTCAGCAAATGCTGTAATTCGAAGACTCCACTGGGGCATCTGTTTTCTTTCTACCGGATACCCTCCACGTTCACTCACTCCGTCTTTGACTTCTTCATTGGCCAGAACTGTTCCAAGAGCAGGACACCAGTTAACCCATGATTCACTCAGGTAAGCCAGCCGGTAGCTCATCAGGATATCACTTTTCTGCTTTTCAGTCAGCAATTCCCATGAGGTTGCTTCTTGTCCCGGAAAGGTTTTACAGTTTTTTAAATGATGCAGCAGTGTATCCAAAGGCTCTGCCTGATCCGTTGCCGGATTGTACCAGGAGTTAAACAACTTCAGGAAGATCCATTGGGTCCATTTGTAATAATCAGGATCTGATGTTCTCACTTCCCGATCCCAGTCATAAGAAAATCCGATTTTATCAAGCTGCTCCCGGTAACGGTTAATGTTATTTTCGGTAGTAACACCGGGGTGCAGGCCGGTTTGAATGGCGTATTGTTCAGCCGGCAATCCAAAAGAGTCGTAACCCATCGGATGGAGAACGTTATACCCGCAGTGTCTTTTGTAGCGAGCAACGATATCAGAAGCAATATAACCGAGCGGATGCCCAACATGCAAACCTGCCCCTGAAGGATACGGAAACATATCCAGTACATAATACTTACCTTTAAATTGACTGGATAAGAATTCAGGGCTGTCAGGATTTAATGCCCGGAAGATTTTATGTTCTGCCCAATACTGTTGCCAGCGCTTTTCAATTTCTTTAAAATGATACTCCACCTCTGAAAATTTTCAGTTGCGAAGATAAAAAATGAAAGCAGCAGAATTATTTGAGTACTGCCAGCTTTTCACCTATTGTAGTAAATGCCTGAATGGCTCTGTCAATATGATGCTTTTCATGAGCTGCTGAGAGCTGAACCCTGATCCGTGCATTTCCTTTGGCAACAACCGGGTAGAAAAAGCCGGTAACATACACGCCTTCTTCAAGCAACAGGGAGGCAAAGTCCTGTGCAAGTTTGGCTTCATATAACATAATAGGAACAATTGGATGAATGCCGGGTTTGATGTCAAAACCCGCTTCTGTAATTTTATGACGGAAATAAGTTGTGTTATCCCAAAGTTTATCACGAAGTGCAGTTGTCTCTGTCAGCATGTCGAGAACTGCAATCGAAGCACCAACAATTGAAGGTGCCAGTGAATTGCTAAACAGGTAAGGCCGCGAGCGCTGGCGAAGCATTTCAATAATTTCTTTACGTCCTGAGGTAAACCCACCCATAGCACCACCTAATGCTTTGCCCAGTGTCCCGGTAATGATATCTATGCGATCCATAACTCCGCAATGCTCGTGAGTTCCTCTGCCCGATTTCCCCATAAATCCTGATGCATGACATTCATCAATCATAATTAAGGACTGGTATCGGTCAGCCAGCTCACAGATTTTATCAAGTTGGGCAATCGTTCCATCCATACTGAACACCCCATCTGTCACAATAATCCGGTGACGCTTATGCTGGGTGGCTTTCAGTTTTTCCTCCAGATCCTCCATATTGTTATGCTTAAACCGGTGCCGGTCTGCTTTGCATAACCTTACACCATCAATAATGGAAGCATGGTTCAATTCATCACTGATAATTGCATCCTGGTCATTAAAAAGAGGTTCAAATACACCTCCGTTTGCATCAAAGGCGGCTGCATACAGAATGGTATCTTCAGTCCCAAGAAAAGATGATATTTTTTGTTCCAGTGTTTTGTGAATGTCCTGAGTTCCGCAGATAAACCGGACAGACGACATCCCATACCCATGGGTGGTTATTGCTTGTTTTGCTGCTTCGATTACTCTTGGATGAGAAGAGAGGCCAAGGTAATTATTTGCGCAGAAATTTAAAACCTGTTTTCCATTAGCGGTTATCTCAGCACCCTGGGGGGTTGAGATAATTCGCTCTTGTTTAAACAATCCGGCTTCTCTGATTTCTTTAAGTTCTTTCTCCAGAACCGGTTGAAGTGTTATGTACATAATGCATAATTTTATGAAGCGAAAATAAGAATTCGCAGAAAGGTTTGCCGCCTGGTTATCCGGATTTACTTAAAAGGCAGTCTTATTTCCGGTAATGTAAATGACTATTCATGCGCTTTCATACATTTTTCCGGGCAATGATTTTAACAGTCCTTTAAATTCGAGACTGAGTAGTGTTGCTGAGAGTTTACTAACGGGAAGGCTGACCTTACCTGTAATCAGATCAATATGTGATTTTCCGTTTTGACTGATAAAATTGTAAACCGTTTTTTCATCTCCATCCAGCTCAATGAAAAGCTGACGTTGTTGTGTCTTATTTTCAACTTTTTTTTCAATCTCCCATCCCATCATGTAGGCAATATCAGCAGCAGATTCGGCAAGAGCTGCTTTATTGATTTTGATAAAGTGATTACAGCCCTGGCTATAGGTGTCTGAAGTACGGCCCGGAACAGCAAATACATCACGGTTATACGAGTTGGCAATATCAGCAGTAATCAGGGCACCGCCTGATCGGGCTGCTTCAATAACCACAACAGCATCACAAATTCCGGCAACAATCCGGTTTCGCTGAGGAAAGTTTTCGCGATCGGGTTTGGTGTTTGTTATAAACTCGGTTAGCAACCCTCCTTGTTCAATCATCTGTTCTGCTGTTGCTTTGTGCACAGCCGGATAGATCCGGTCTAATCCATGAGCTACCACACCAATGGTATTCATCTCGTTTTTTAATGCTGTTTTATGGGCTGTAATGTCAATTCCATAAGCTAACCCGCTCACAATTACTACATCATAGGCTTTCAGATCTTCTGTTATTTTTTCAGTTACTTGTTTTCCATATTCCGATGCATTACGGGTACCAACAATTGCTATCAGCCGCTGATGGTTCAGGTCCTGGATTCCTTTATAATATAACATCACGGGAGCATCGGTACAGTTCTTTAGCCGCCAGGGGAAAGCTTGATCAAGATAAAAGAGTGACTGAATATTATGTCGTTCAATGAATGAACATTCTTTTTCAGCTTTGTCAAATAAATCAAAAGCATGAATCCGTTGAGCAGTTGTTGGTCCAATGCCTGGAATTTTCTCAAGGTTTCTTTTTTTTTCTTTAAAAATTGCCTCCACACTTCCGCAGTAAGCAACCAGGCTACGTGCATTAACATTTCCAACTCCTTCAATCAGGGTAAGAGCAATCCTGAATTTCAATTGTTCTGTGGTTACAGCCTGTTGCATAGAATAAAAAAAATACAGTCTTTTGTGGAGTTCTTCCTAACCGACAAAAATAAACTCTATGTACAAACATTTAGCCGCATTACTGTTAATTCTGGTCTTATCTGGAAATTCTTTTGAAGCCTTCAGCCAGGAAAAAGCAGTGATTATTGGACTGGTTCGGGATGCTAAAACAAAGGAACCATTACCCGGTGTAAATGTGGTCATGGGAACAACCGGAACCATTACCAATCTTGCAGGAAAATATGAATTGAAAACTGATACCAGTGAGCTAACCCTGGAATTCAGATTCATTGGTTATGAAACTCAAGTAAAGAAACTGACATTGCAGCCGGCCGAAGCCCGCATTTTGAATATTGATTTAATTCAATCTGTCAGTGAATTGGGAACCGTGGTTGTAAGTGCGGGAAAATTTGAGCAAAAAATTGAAGAAGTTACGGTTTCAATGGCTGTTATTAAGCCAATATTGATTGAAAATATGAATACAACGGTAATGGATGATGCCATGCAGCAAGTACCGGGAGTTCAGGTAATTGACGGACAAGCTAACATTCGAGGTGGAAGCGGATTCAGTTATGGTGCTGGAAGCCGGGTATTGTTATTGGTTGATGATTTGCCAATGTTGGCTGGTGATGCTTCAGATGTAAAATGGAGTTTCTTACCAACAGAAAACCTGGAGCAAATTGAAGTGCTGAAAGGTGCATCTTCGGCATTATACGGATCTTCAGCTCTCAATGGAGTTATTAATATCAGAACAGCTTATCCAAAAACTGAACCGGAAACAAAAGCCGTTATTTATAACGGAGTGTATGACAGCCCAAGTAATAAGGCTTACAAATGGTGGAGTAAATCTCCTCAATATCGTGGTGCCAGCGTTTCACACAGCCGTAAAATTGGAAGTTTAGATCTTGTTGGAGCAGCGAATTATTTTAAAGATGAAGGTTACCGAATGGGAGAGCATGAAGAACGCTACCGGATAAGCCTGAATACCCGGTATGTATTCAAAAAAAGCCTCGAAGGACTGACAATAGGTTTTAATACAAATTATACACGCTCAGAAGGTGGATTGTTTTTTATATGGGAGAATGACACTACCGGTGCATTCATCCCACAGGGAGGGCTGGATTCAAATACGACAATAAGTACCTATATAACCAAGCGATGGAATATTGATCCGTTCGTAACCTATTCAACCAATAATGGGGTAACTCATAAATTCAGAACCCGCTATTTTTTGACTGATAATCAAAACAATACTGCACAGGAATCTTCTGCTGGTGTTTATTTTGCAGAGTACCAGTTTCAAAAACGCTTTAATCAACAATCAAACTGGATTTGGGGTGTTGCCGAACAGTATAACGGAGTTAAAAGCGAACTCTATGGAAACCACTTGTCAAACAACATCGGGTTTTATACCCAGTTTGACCATCAGATTGAAAGATGGAATTTTTCATTCGGAGTCAGGTGGGAGCAAAACAGGATTGACACCGTAAAAAGTGAATTTACGCCTGTATTTCGCAGCGGGCTAAATTACCGGCTTTATGATAATACGCATCTTCGGGCTTCTTACGGGCAAGGCTACCGTTTTCCTTCCATTGCTGAGAAGTATGTTAAAACAAGTGTTGGGGATGTAAATATTTTTCCAAATGACAGCCTACAGCCTGAAACCGGATTTACAGCCGAGTTGGGAATCAATCAGGGATTTAAAATCAATAACTGGAAGGGTTCACTTGACCTGGCTGGCTTCTGGAGTGAGTATAAAGACATGATGGAATTTGTTTTTGGGCTTTATATTCCTGAAGGGATGACACCTTCACTTGACCCTGATGACCCTGCCTATTTACCAAAATGGTTGGGATTTCAGTCTCAGAATATTGGTAATACCAGAATACAGGGAATGGATCTTACGCTAACTGGACATGGGAATTTAGGAAGAATCCCGTTGCAGGTACTGGCCGGTTATACGGTCATTTATCCGATTCAGACAGATTATAATGCTGCAACAGATACAGCTAAAAACTCAGCCAAATACAACATTCTTAAATATCGTTACCGCAGATTATTGAAAGCCGATATTGAAGCAGGATATGAACACTTAACGCTTGGAGTTAGTGCTCGGTACAATTCATTCATGGAGAATATTGATGAGATATTCAATTTAATGATTCCAGGGGTAAAGGACTACCGTGATAAACACAGAAAAGGCAACTGGGTTTTTGATGTCCGATTGTTTTATTCATTTCTGAAAAATTTTGATTTGGGAATTATTGTAAAGAATCTGACAAACGAAGAATATCTTTCGCGTCCGGCAGATATGCAGCCACCCCGAAGTCTTGTTTTTCAATTGAGATTAAAGCTGTAACCAATGGATAGCCTCAGTTCAGTTCTGAATGATTCCTCTCAATGTTTCAATGTCAATAATGGAACCTGGGTGTGAAGAACAGTTTTGCGGGTTATGCTTTTTCCAAACATTTTCTGAAAGAATCCGGGTTTATGAGTAAACATAGCAATCAGGCAAGGTTGATTTTCAACAGCAAAAGATTCAATGCCTGCTTCAATAGATGTGTTCTGAACAATCTTAACTTTAATCCCCGGAAGGCTGAATTCTGAACTTAGTTGGCTTCGGATCAGCTCTTCTTCGTCCGATTGGTGAGTTCCGTCTGTTGATACATGAAATAAAATAATCTCTGTTTCAAGGATTGCAGCTAAAGGAGCTATGATTCTGATTTTTGGTTCAAGGTTTTGGAGATCGGAGGTCAAAATAATTTTTGGGTGCTCGTTATAAACTGTTTCAGGAGGAATGGTAAGCACCGGAACGGCTGAATGAGCAATAACGGCAGAAGCATTACTTCCCATAATATTTCCGATAATTCCTGAAGCCCCGTGTGTTCCCATAACAATCATATCGGTTCCATTTTCAGCTGCACAGCTGTCAAGAGCTGAGTGCAGTGACTGGCCACGAAGAATCTCAGTAGTTATTATTGAATCAGGGAATTCTTTTCTTAGTTCATCCAAAAACTTTTGCATATCCCTTTCCGCCATCAGATTCATTTGCTCTTCGATACTCATCATTTTAACGGCAGCTCCAGAGTGTGCATAAATCTCAATTTGAATCATTGTTACCAGGTGAACTTCAGCATCCAGTGTTTTGGCAAGCGATAATCCATAACGGGTTGCTGATTTTGAAGCGGCTGAAAAATCGGTAGGAATAAGTATGTTGATCATAGTTGTGCAAAAAGAATAATAATAAATTAAATGGCTATACGAAGTTTACAGTCTGCCAGGTGATTTATTTTAAGGTTTAATGCTGATTTTAATCATGCAGTCTTTTATTACTTCCTCTGTAAACCGATTTCCGGCTTGAAAACAAAAACTCGATTAACAGCCTTACAATACTTTTATTAGTTATTAAAACTGTTTATTTTCAAACATTCAGTATTGTTTATTCCAAAAATTCATGTACGTTTGCGCGCCTGACTTCTTTTTATTTTTACAAAGTTCTGACAAACACTTATATGTAACTACCTGAATTCCTCGACTATGAACGGACTCAACAGGAACACTTTACGATTCACATACTTCTTTTTCATCACTTTAATATCCTATCGGCTGGCAGCACAACCAGATGGCGAAGCTTTGTTCAAAACTAATTGTGCAGTATGCCATAGTACAGGAGATAATAAGGTAATCGGACCTGGACTGAAAGGTATTACTGGACAACGCGAGATGGACTGGCTTATCAAATGGACTAAGTCTTCGCAAACATTGATCAAAGCCGGAGATGCAGAGGCAGTAAGGGTTTTTAATGAGAATAATAAAATTGTAATGCCTGATCAACCTTTGACTGATGAGGAAATTATTGCAGTTTTTCATTATGTTGATGAAGCAGCGAAAAAAGTTGCTGAAACACCTGTTGTTACACCTTCTGTTGCTACTGAATCAGAACAAACCGGTAATAACATTAGGCTGCCCTTGATAATCATTCTGGTTGTATTGTTTGCCTTTTTCCTGATATTGAATGCGACCAGGAAAAAGCTGAAACAAGCTTACCTGCTAAAAGAAGGAGAACAGCTTCCCGAACCACTCTCTGTAAAACAGGCATGTATAAAATGGATAAAGGGTAACAAGAAACTCATAGCAATATTGATAATCATATTTGCGGTGTGGGGAAGTGTTAAAGGATGGTACACACTGGCTGATATCGGAATTCAACAAGGATATGAACCGGACCAGCCAATTAAATTCTCGCATAAACTGCATGCCGGTACCAATCAGATTGACTGCCAATATTGTCATAGCAGTGCAGCTAAAGGGCGTAACTCAGGTATTCCTTCGGCCAATGTCTGCATGAATTGTCACCGATTTATCCAGGAAGGTCCTACAACCGGGAAAGAGGAAATTGCAAAAATTTATGCAGCATTGGATTATGATCCGAACACAGGTACCTATGGACCAAATCAAAAGCCGATTCAATGGGTTCAGGTTCATAACCTGCCAGACCTTGCTTACTTTAACCACTCTCAGCATGTAACCGTTGGTAAGATTGCCTGCCAGACCTGTCATGGACCGGTTGAAGAAATGGATGTACTTTATCAATATTCACCGCTTACAATGGGATGGTGTGTTGATTGCCATCGCAACACAGAAGTTAAAATGGAGGGTAATCATTATTACGATAATTATCATAAATACCTGATTGATAAAGAAGGTGCAGAAGCAAAACTTACCGTTGATAAGATTGGTGGTCTTGAGTGTGCCCGTTGTCATTATTAAAACCTGATTTCAAAAATGGAAAAACAATACTGGAAAGGATTAGAAGAACTCAATAATGATCCTGAATTTGTAAGACTGAAGAATAATGAGTTTTACGAATTATTACCGGTTAAAGAAAGTGATCATAAGCCGGAAACAACCCGCAGGGATTTTCTGAAATATATGGGTTTTGGAATTGCAGCTGCTTCCCTGGCAGCCTGCGAAGCTCCTGTAAAAAAGGCAATTCCATACCTGATAAAACCTGAAGAAATTACTCCCGGAGTACCCAACTATTATGCATCAACCTTTTTTGATGGATATGACTATGCCAGTATTTTAGTAAAAACCCGGGAAGGCCGACCAATTAAAGTAGAAGGGAATGAACTTTCTTCGGTTAATAATACAGGTACCAATGCCCGTACTCAAGCTTCTATATTGGGGTTATATGATGAAGGAAGAATTCAGAATCCGCTAATCAAAGAAAAAGTATCTGACTGGAAAACGATAGACGCTGAAGTTACTTCTAAATTAACGGAGATTGCTGCCAAACAAGGTAATATCAGAATCCTGTCTTCGACCATAATCAGCCCATCAACTAAAAAAGTTATTGCTGACTTTACAACTAAATTTCCAACTACCAAACATATTCAGTACGATGCGATTTCTCATTTTGGAATGATTAAGGCAAACAAGCTGACTTTTGGAAAGGCAGCTCTACCTAACTACAGTTTTGATAAGGCAAATTGTATTGTTGGTTTTGAATGTGATTTTATTGGTAACTGGATTTCACCTGTTCAGTATGCACGCCAGTATGCTCAAACAAGAAAGATTAGTTCCGACAAAAAGAATATGTCACAACATATACAGTTTGAATCAAATCTTTCACTTACTGGAAGCAATGCCGATATCCGCTATAAAATTCAGGTTAACGAACATGGTGCTGCCCTAGTAGCCTTGTATAATATCCTTGCTTCAAAAGCAGGAGCAGCTTCTTTGGGCACGGCATCTACCTCCGTAGATCAGGCTATTGCAAAAACCGCAGAATCACTGTGGGGAAGTCGTGGCAAATCGCTTGTTGTAAGCGGATCTAATGATGTAAACCATCAGGTTATCGTTAACGGAATTAATCAGTTACTGGGCAACTATGGATCAACAATAGACCTCAGTCGCCAATCCAATCTCAGACAGGGCAATGACGAAGAAATGAATGAACTGATGACAGAGTTAAAAGAGGGGAAAGTAGCTGCTTTAATTATTTATAATTCAAATCCGGTTTATACCTTGGCGGATGGTGAAGCATTCGCAGCAGCTTTGGGTAAAGTAGAATTATCTGTTGCTATAGGTACTCATAAGGATGAAACAGCATCCCGTTGTCAATATCTCTGTCCCGATCATCATTACTTAGAGTCATGGAATGATGCAGAACCGATAGCAGGACATTACAGTTCATGCCAGCCAACCATCCGGCCTCTTTATAATACAAGACAAGGACAAACAAGTCTTTTGATCTGGGCAGGAAATGCAACATCCGATTTCCATGATTATATGCAGGTTAACTGGAGCAATCTGTTAAGCGGAAGCAGCAAAACCTGGCAGAATTTTATTCAGGATGGAGTTTTTGAAGCACCTGCAACAGCTGAATCAGTTTCTTTTAATGATTCCGAATTAATAAATGCAGCAATTGCTTCCCTTGTAAAAAAGCAAGGTGCCGGTTTAGTCTTGTATGAAATGACAGCAATGGGGAATGGAATTCAGGCAAATAATCCTTGGCTACTCGAATTACCTGATCCAATAACCCGCCTGACCTGGGATAATTTCTTCGCAGTTTCAATTGCGTATGCAAAACAACAGGGATTAGTTCAAGGCAATATTATTGAGGTAAAATCCGGAAATAAAACAATAAAAGGTCCGGTACTGATTCAGCCGGGTCTAGCAAATAATACAATTGCAGTCTCCTACGGTTTTGGCAGAACCCAGGCCGGAAAAGCAGGGAATGGAATAGGGATCAACTCATATCCGTTTGCAATTTTTTCAGAAGGAACTTTCCAGAATCTGATTAGCGGAGTTGAAATTTCAAAAACAATCGAAGACAATTATTCTTTTGCTGGCGTTCAAACTCATCATACCCTGATGGGACGTAACCATGATATATTAAAGGAAACCACTTTAACTGAATGGATTAAGGATCCGGCATCAGGAAACACGTATGAAGAAATTACTACATACCAGGGTAAAGTGAGAGCTGCCCAGGCTGATCTTTGGGCAACACCCAAGCAACCGGGTCATGACAAACCTAACCATCTCTGGGGAATGGTCATTGACCTGAATGCCTGCATTGGATGCGGAGCATGTGTGGTTGCCTGTACAGCTGAAAATAATGTTCCGGTTGTGGGTAAAGACGAAATCAGCCGGAGTCGTGAAATGCACTGGATGCGGATTGACCGCTACTATAGCAGTGATGCAGATCCGAAAACAAATCATGATAAGAAGGATTATGCAGCAATGGAAATTCCGTCTGACAGTCCTCAGGTTCTGTTCCAGCCGATGATGTGCCAGCACTGTAATCATGCTCCTTGTGAAACGGTTTGTCCGGTTGCAGCAACGACCCACAGTTCTGAAGGATTAAATATGATGGCCTATAACCGGTGTGTGGGAACTCGCTACTGTGAAAATAACTGTCCATACAAAGTAAGAAGGTTTAACTGGTTCAAATATTTTGACAATGACCAGTTTGATTATAATATGAATAACCCGGTTGGTAAGTTGCAACTGAATCCGGATGTGATTGTTCGCTCACGCGGAGTCATGGAAAAATGCTCATTATGCGTACAGCGGATCCAGGCAGGTAAATTACAGGCAAAGAAGGAGGGTCGACCAGTTGAAGATGGTGAGATTAAAACGGCCTGTGCCCAGGCTTGCCCAACCAATGCAATTGTTTTTGGAGATTACCTGAATTCAGAATCTCAGGCTTCCAGGATGAAAGATGATCCGCGCAGCTATGTTGTCCTGGAGCATCTTAATACACAACCGAATGTGTATTATCAGGTTAAAGTTCGAAATGTTTAATTCATGTATTGTAAGCTAAAATAGAACCCGAATAGAAGAAAAATATGAGTCACTTTAAAGAATCAGACCTTCGGCTGCCACTTATTCTTGGCGATAAAAGCGTTCATCAGATAACCGAAGATATCTGCAGACCAATTGAGGGCAAAGCCAATAAATGGTGGTGGATTGCTTTTACAATTGCCGCAGCAGCCCTGCTATGGTGGGTTATTTGTGTATCCTATACGGTTGGAGTTGGGTTGGGGGTATGGGGGCTCAACCGAACCGTAAACTGGGCATGGGATATCACCAACTTTGTCTGGTGGGTGGGTATCGGTCATGCTGGAACCTTGATTTCGGCTATTCTCCTGTTGTTCCGCCAGAAATGGAGATTATCCATTAACCGTTCGGCAGAAGCAATGACAATCTTTGCTGTCATCTGTGCTGCATCATTTATTGTAGCCCACATGGGACGTCCCTGGGTTGCTTATTGGCCGTTACCTTTAGCAAATCAATTCGGTTCTTTATGGGTAAATTTTAACTCAGCATTGGTTTGGGACGTATTTGCAATTTCAACCTATTTTTCGGTTTCTCTGGTTTTTTGGTACACAGGATTGATTCCCGATTTTGCAGCTGTTCGTGACCGTGCAAAAACAAAAGTCCGTAAATTCTGGTACACCATGCTCAGTATGGGTTGGGTTGGGACTGCTAAAAATTGGCAACGGTTTGAAGAAGTTTCTTTGGTTCTGGCAGGTATTTCAACACCACTGGTGCTGTCGGTTCACTCAGTGGTGTCAATGGATTTTGCAACCTCAGTGCTTCCGGGCTGGCATGCCACTATCTTTCCACCGTATTTCGTTGCAGGAGCTATCTTTTCTGGATTTGCAATGGTTCAAACGCTACTCATAATTACGCGGAAGGTTTTGAATATGGAAGAGTACATTACAATTTACCATATTGACATGATGAACCGGATAATCCTGATTACCGGATCAATTGTTGGAGTGGCCTACCTTACTGAGTTCTTCATTGCATGGTATTCAGGAGTCGAGTATGAACAATATGCATTTATTAACCGGGCTACCGGTCCTTACTGGTGGGCATACTGGAGTATGATGACTTGTAATGTGATAACGCCACAGTTATTCTGGTCTAAGAAATTACGAACCAGTGTGTTTGCTACTTTCGTAATTTCTATTTTTGTCAATATCGGAATGTGGTTTGAACGATTTGTGATTATAGTTACTTCAACCCACCGGGATTTTCTGCCATCTGCCTGGACAATGTATTCTCCAACCTGGGTAGAAATCGGAATCTTTATCGGATCAATCGGATTGTTTTTTGTACCGTTTCTCTTGTTCACCCGGTTCTTCCCGGTTATTGCAATGAGTGAGTTAAAAACAATTGTAAAGACATCAAGTTCTCAGGCTAAAAAGAAAGGAGTACATCATGAGTAATAAAAAACTGATATATGGAGTCTTTGATGAGGAAGATGTGTTAATGAAAACCATCAAAACTCTGAAAGAAAATGGAATTGCAGTTAAGGATGTCATTTCACCTTATCCGGTTCATGGAATGGATAATGCACTGGGATTAAACCGGACCCGAATCTCAATCTGTTGCTTTCTTTATGGTATTACAGGAACCTGCCTGGCTTTTCTGATGATGTGGTATATGAACATCTTTGACTGGCCAATGGATATTGGCGGAAAACCAAGTTTTGCATTTTATAAAAACCTGCCAGCATTTATCCCTGTAACTTTTGAAACAACCGTATTGTGTGCAGCCCATGGTATGGTCATTACCTTCTACCTGAGAAGTAAGTTGTTGCCTGGAGTAGAACCACAGGTTATTCATCCCCGTCAGGCTGATGATTATTTTGTAATGAAGGTTGAGACGGAAGAATCTAATCTTGTTACTGTTGAAAAAATGCTTGCTGATTCAGGCGCTGTTGAAATCAAATACTGAAAGAAACATACCTATGGCCGGAAATATAAAATCAATTTTAGCTGTGTTGATGATAGCTTTATTTTTTGTTGCTTGTAAAAGTGGCAAAAACAATCCCGGATACGAGTTTATGCCGGATATGTACAGATCTGCCGCAGTAAAAACTTACCGGGTAAGTAATTTTTTTAAAGACAGCCTGTCGGCACGGGAACCGGTTGTCGGTACTATACCACGTGGCATTAACAACTATTTTCCTTATCCCAACACCAATGAAGGTTATTTGGCAGCAGGTGCTGAATTAAAAAACCCAATTCCGTTAACTGATTCAGTACTTGAGAAAGGCAAGCAACTGTTTTTAATCAACTGTAAACATTGTCATGGCGAGAAGGGTGACGGTAAAGGAACACTTAGGGTGAAAGGTGATCCCTTTCCAGTTCCTTCTTATTTTGATGCGGTTCACCTGGCTTTAAAAGAAGGGAATATGTTTTTCAGTATTACCTATGGTAAAAATCTCATGGGTGAACATGCTTACTTGCTGACTCAGGAAGAACGATGGGAGCTGGTTCACTATATTCAGCATCTTCAAAAGCCATATCTCGAAGAACAAAATAAATCAGCATCATCCAACTAATCATTGAAACTATGGAAGCTAATTTTAACATTACAGATAAACGATATGAGTTTACAAGAAACAGCAAGCTGATTTCATTTGTGCTGATTGCAATCGGCCTAATCTCAGTTATTGCATCCTTTGCCACAAATTCACACCAGACCTGGAGCAATCTGCTTGCGAATGACATCTTTTTTCTGACCATTGCCTTAGGTGGTTTGTTTTTTCTGGCAATTCAATATGCTTCAGAAGTTGGATGGTCAATTGGTATCAGAAGGATTCCTGAAGCGATAGCAATGTACCTGCCCTGGGGGGCTGCCTTAACAATCCTTATTCTTGTGGGAAATTATATTACAGGTCAGAGCTCTGGTCATTTTCTATATCATTGGTGGCATTATGAATATTTTAATCCTGAGAGCCCTGAATTTGATCATGTAATTGCCGGCAAAAGTGGTTTTTTGAATATGCCTTTTTTTATGATCCGGGTTGCTTTTTATTTTGCAGTATGGGTGGGGTATGCCTTTTACTTCCGGAAATTATCTGTCCGGCAGGATAATGCACTCAATGGAACAGAACTGCATCTGAAAATGCGCAGTGCCTCTTATGTGTTTTTGGTTCTGTTTGCCATTACCTCCTCGCTGATGGCATGGGATTTTATCATGTCAATTGATACCCATTGGTACAGTACCCTATTTGGATGGTACACTTTCTCAAGTCTGTTTGTTGGAGCCATAGCTGTAATTGCTGTAGCGGTTGGTATTCTTAAACGCAGAGGACTGATGGATCACGTGAATGAGCATCATCTTCAGAATATCGGATTGTTCCTTTTTGCCTTCAGTATTTTCTGGACTTACCTCTGGTTCTCTCAGTTTATGCTGATCTGGTATTCAAATATTCCGGAAGAAGTTTCTTATTTTATGGTCAGACAGGATCATTACAGAATATTCTGGATAACCACCTTCTTTGTCAATTTTGTTGCACCCATTCTCATTCTGATGACCCGTGATGCAAAACGCAAATCAATGATGCTGATTGTGATGGGAGTATTGGTTTTTATTGGTCACTGGATGGATTTCTTCCAGATGATTACTCCGGGAGTTGTTGGTGCAGAATGGCATCTTGGCTGGATGGAGATCGGTACAGCTCTTGGATTCTTTGGATTATTCAGGTATGTTATGCTGAATGAAATTGCTAAATCGGCAATGTTTCCACGAAATGATCCGTTTATGGAAGAAAGCCTTCAGCATACACTGTAAGTGGAAGAGTTTGACCTCGCCTGTTCATTTAGATCACCAGATATTCAATGAACCGATTTCAGCCTGATTCTGGAATCCAATGACAAGATTGGGTGCAATCAGAAATGCCGTACGTTTGACTCATCTACTGTTAAACCTAATTTAACTGCTTTAACCTAGCTTCTTCGATCAAGTAAGTACTAATCATGATTATGGTTATGACTGCTTGCTTCTATTGAACAATGGTCAGCTCATTGATGATTCTCTGGCAGTTCGCAAATTTGTCAATAATAAACAGGGTGTAACGAATATCAACACTGATATTTCGGCAGACTTTTGGATCAAACTGCAAATCACTCATTGTTCCTTCCCATACCCTGTCGAAATTGGTCCCGATTAACTGGCCTTCAGCATTGATAACCGGGCTACCCGAATTACCTCCGGTTGTATGATTTGTTGCCAGAAAGTTTACCGGCATTGTCTGGTTTACTCCGTATCGGCCATAATCTTTTGAATGATAGAGAGCTTTTAGTTTTTCGTCAACTGTGAATTCATCTGATGACTGATCTTCCTTTTGCATAACACCCTCGAGAGTAGTTTTAAATTCATACTCAATTGCATCAGCCGGAGTATATCCTGAGATATTTCCATATGCTACCCTGAGGGTAAAGTTAGCATCAGGGAAAAACCTTTTTGAAGGATACATTTCCATCTGAGCAGCCATATACTGACGATTCAGCCGGTTAAGAATTTCTGTTGCAACGCTAAGCCCGGGCTTAATTTTTAATGTGTAAACATCTGATAGAGCAACAGCCAGTTTAAAAGCAGGGTCTGACTCAATTTGTTTTCTTGATTTGTTGAAAGGTATTTCTAATGAGGCATTCATTTTTTCTGATGAAGAAAATATGGATTTCTTAAATACCTCATTCGCAAACTTGTTAAAATCCCCTTTATACTTTTTAATGCATTGAATCAGGTAGTCAGGAATATAGTCAACAGGAGTGTTCTGATAGTAAATACTTAGCAACCTGGCAAACATCCGTTCATCAATTCGTGTATCATAATTTTTATAAAAATCAGTAATTGAATTTTTCCGGTTTTGTTTTTCAGTTTTCAAAGCATCTGGATCATTCTCATTTAGATCAATCCATTTCTTCCAGGACATTGAATAAGAAATAAGTTCAACCCCCATGGCAGCTTCCGAGTAGTAGTCGGCTGCAATCATCAATGGCCGTAGGTTTTCATACGCAGCCTGTAATGAGGTTACCAGATTAACGTATTCAGGTTTTCCTGATGAAGCAGCCCAGATATTAAATTCTTTTTCAGTCATTCGTTTCTGATCAGCTGTATGCAGACGACTGATACCAAGAAGCTCACCTTTCCATTTCTTGTAGGCATTGCTTATCCCTTTTTGTTTTGATGCATATTTAATTCTTACTGTATCGGAAATCTGCATTCCATCCTTCATAATTTCAAGTCTTTTATCACGAATAGCAATGCGGGCAGGATTCAGGTCCTTCTCAATTAAATCAATTGCAAAGGAGGAGATATATTGCTGGGTTCTTCCCGGAAACCCATAAACCATTGTGAAATCCCCTTCCTGAATGCCTTTAAGTGAGATAGTAAAATGCTCACGGGCGCGGTAAGGTACATTGTCGGGTGAGTAGGCTGCCGGCTTATTGTCTTTATCAGCATAAATTCTGAATAATGAAAAGTCACCGGTATGGCGGGGCCACATCCAATTGTCAGTATCACCTCCGAAATTACCAATTGAAGAAGGCGGAACACCTGCAAGCCGGATGTCCTTGAACACCTCTGTAACAAAAAGATAGTATTGATTACCATTGAAAAAGGCCCTTACGAATCCGGTATAATGCGTGCCTGCTGTCTCGTGTTTAACCAGCTCATCAGATTTTCTGCTGACAATTGCTGCACGGTCAGCTTCGGAAGTTGAAATATCAATTCCTGCAAGAATGGAGTCTGTAACTTCTTTAATTCTGATAATAAAAGTTACTGTAAGCCCGCTGCATGGAAGCTCATCTTTTTGATCCATTGCCCAGTACCCTGTTGTAAGGTAGTCTTTTTCAACACTGCTCAATGTCTGAACTGCACCATACCCGCAATGGTGATTGGTGAGAACAAGCCCGTTTGGTGAAATAACCTCTCCGGTACATCCTCCGCCAAAAATCACAACTGCATCTTTTAAGCTTGGAATTGTTTCGCTATAAATTCTATCAACCGGAATTTTCAGACCTTTCTTTATCATGGCTTCCTGGTTGAGGTGCTTGAGCAGAAAAGGAAGCCACATTCCTTCATCGGCTCGGGCTGTCAAAACAATTACCTGCATGGATAGAATCCATGCAAAGATTTTCTTATACATAAGCCTTAAGGATTAATAAATTCAGAATGGCAAATCATCTTCAACTGATGAGTCAGCAGCAGTCTCTATTTCAGAGGGAGCAGGTGGCAAACCTGAATTGGTCATTGGTGTGCTTGGAACCGCTGAATCAAGAGATGAAATCATCCATGCACGTGCTTCTGTGTACCATCGACCATTAAACTCACGCGATTCCAGATTAAAGTCTACTTTTATCCGTGATCCGATCTGTAAATTTTTCAATGATGCTGTTTTTTCACCCCAAAGAGAAAAGCAAATCTTTCTTGGAAATTTATCTTCAATTGTTTCAATCACAAATTCCTGTTTGTTCCAGTTGCCACGCTGGCTCTGGCCTTTTACTTCTTCCATTATTTGTAAAAGCGTTCCTGTAATTTCTAAGCTCATGGTTTATATGGTTTTGCAGATGTTAATACTGGTCAAAGGTAAAAATTATGTTAAATTAGCTAACGTACCTTCCAGTTTTATACTTTTGAAAACGGAAACCGGATTTGACTTCTGATTATTATTCAAAAAGTAACCTGAACCATCTTCACAGATTGATTATTGTAAAATGAATTGAATCTTAAAGTCTTGCTAACCTTGGACAAAGACAATTAAGTTAGAGAAACAATCAACCGGTTAAATTGTCTATTTTACACCAACTGAAAACAGTATAGAATGAAAAAATTGATTTTAAAGAAAATTTTACTGCTGCCCTTATTGATTGTTTTATCATTGAGCAGCCTGGCTCAGTCAATCAATGCACAGAAAATACTGTCGCTTTTGGGCATGATTCAGTATGCCTACGTTGATACGGTCAATGAAAAGAAGTTAAGTGAAGATGCAATCCGGGCAATTTTGAAAGATCTTGATCCCCACTCAACCTATATTCCTGCCGAAGAAGCTAAGGAGGCAAATGAGCCTTTACTTGGCAAGTTTGAAGGGGTAGGAATTCAGTTTAATATTCTTGAGGATACCATTTTCGTAACCAATACGATTTCAGGAGGTCCCAGTGAAAAGGTCGGTATCATGGCTGGTGACAGAATTGTAAAAATTGAGGGTATTAATGCCGCAGGTGTAAAAATTACGAATAATGATGTAATGAAAAAACTTCGCGGAGATAAAGGAACGAAAGTTACTGTGTCTATACTCCGAAGAGGATCTCCTGACCTGCTTGATTTTATCATTACCCGAGATAAAATTCCTCTTTTTACAGTTGATGCTGCTTATATGGCCGATAAGAAAACAGCCTATATTAAATTAAGCCGGTTTGCTGATACAACTGTTGATGAGTTTATTGCTGCTTTGAATAAACTTAAAAGGGAGAATCCTGAAAATCTCATTCTTGACCTTACCGGTAACGGAGGTGGTTATCTGAACCGGGCAATTGAACTGGCAGATGAATTTCTGGGAGAACGGAAAAGAATCGTTTATACACAAGGAGTGAACAGTCCGTTACAGGAGTATTATTCAACACCGGCCGGAGGGTGGGAAAAAGGGAAACTGGTGGTGATGATTGATGAATCATCGGCTTCGGCAAGCGAAATTGTATCGGGTGCCGTTCAAGACTGGGATCGTGGTTTAATTGTTGGCCGCAGATCATTTGGTAAAGGCCTTGTACAGAAACCTTTCCCATTCCAGGATGGATCAATGGTTAGATTAACTGTGGCAAGGTACTATACACCTTCCGGCAGATCAATTCAGAAACCCTATGGGGAAAATGAGGAAGATTATGCTGCTGAAATCATTAACCGCTTTAAACGAGGCGAAAATATTCATGCTGACAGCATTAAGTTTATTGATTCACTGAAATATTATACCAACGCCAGGCGTGAAGTATATGGGGGTGGAGGAATCATGCCGGATGTTTTTGTGCCAGCCGATACAACCCTTTTCACTACCTTTTACCGGGATATTTTACGCAAAGGGGTAATCAATGAATTTGCATTAACCTATGTTGATAATAAAAGGAAAAGCCTGCATTCAAAATTCCCGGATATTGATGCGTTTAAAGAACAATTCGTTACTGACAGTTCGTTTATGAAATCATTCTTTGATTTTGCTGAGAAAAGGGAAGTAACTGCCACTCAGGACGAAAAAGAAAAATCAATGGCTATTCTGACCGTTCAGCTTAAAGCACTGGTTGCCCGTGACCTCTGGAATACAGAAGCTTATTTCCGGATTATCAACGACATTAATCCGATTTACCGGAAAGCTGTTGAAAGTTTTTATGACGATTCATTCAAACGAATGAACATAGCATCAAATTGATTAACAACTCCTGTACTTCGCTACATTTGCCGACTCGGTCTTCTGACCGGCTGGTCCCGTAGTACAATGGATAGTACGCAAGTCTCCGGAACTTGAGATACAGGTTCGATTCCTGTCGGAACCACTTCCCTGAGTGTATCTGAAATTCAATTTTCTATTTATACCTAAGACTTTTCTTAATTTTTTTCTGTCAAGCTTTTCATCTTCTATCTTCGCCCCGAAATGTACAGAAACAAAACGTGCGGTGAATTACGGCTTATTGATGCCGGCACTGATGTAACCATTTGCGGATGGGTACAACGCATGCGGGATATGGGTGGTATGACCTTTATTGATCTTCGCGACCGCTATGGGATCACTCAATTGGTTTTTAACATGGACGGAAATCAGCTGTTGTGTACCGAGGCCCGCAAACTGGGAAGAGAATTTGTAATCAGTGTAAGTGGAAAAGTTACGGAGCGTAGCAATAAAAATCCGAAGATGGAAACCGGGGAGATAGAAATTCTGGTTGATCAATTCACCCTGCTGAATGCTTCAAAAGTTCCGCCTTTTACGATTGAAGATGAATCCGATGGGGGTGAAGATCTGAGAATGAAATTCCGTTATCTGGATATTCGCAGAAATCCGGTTAAAGAAGCACTTGTACTTCGTCACAGGATTGCTCAGGAAACAAGAAAGTTTTTTGATGCGCAGGGCTTTATTGAGGTAGAAACTCCAGTTTTGATTAAATCAACTCCCGAAGGAGCCAGGGATTTTATTGTTCCTTCCAGGATGAATCCGGGTGGATTTTATGCTTTGCCGCAAAGCCCTCAGACTTTTAAGCAACTGTTAATGGTTGCAGGGATGGATCGCTATTTTCAACTTGTAAAATGCTTTCGGGATGAAGATCTTCGTGCAGACCGCCAACCGGAATTTACTCAGGTTGATTGTGAAATGGCATTTGTGGAAAGAGAAGATATATTGCAGATGTTTGAGAAATATATCAAAACCTTATTTGAAGCAGAAAAAAAAATCCTGCTTTCAGCTTTCCCAAGAATGTCATTTGAAGAAGCAATGAGGGATTATGGAAATGACAAACCTGACTTGAGATTCGGCATGAAGCTAAATGATATTACTTCCCTGGTAAAGGGAAAAAACTTTAAAGTTTTGGATGAGGCTGAAACTGTTCAGGCCATTGTAGCTGAAGGGTGCTCTGCATATACCCGTAGGCAATTGGATGAATTAACAGAGTTTGTAAAACGGCCTCAGACGGGGGCTTCAGGAATGATTTATGTTAAATACAATACTGATGAAACCATCAGATCCTCAGTTGATAAGTTCTACAGCACTGATGATTTGAAACATTGGATCAGTGCTACCAAAGCCAAAGCCGGTGACCTGATTCTTGTTCTTGCCGGAGCTTCTGGAAAAATTCGTAAGGCTATGAGTGAACTGCGGCTTGAAATGGGAAATCGGCTTGGACTCAGGAAGAAGGATGTGTTCTCACCGCTATGGGTGATTGACTTTCCGCTTTTGGAGTGGGATGATGAATTAAAGCGTTACCAGGCAATGCACCATCCGTTTACTTCACCATTGCCGGAAGATACTCATCTGATGGATACCGATGCTGGCCGGGTCAGAGCAAATGCATATGATTTGGTGATTAATGGTCAGGAAATCGGAGGTGGTTCCATCAGGATTCATGATAGGAACCTGCAGCAGAAGCTGTTTTCACTTCTTGGTTTTACGCAGCAACAGGCAGAATCACAATTTGGTTTCCTGATGAATGCATTTGAATATGGTGCTCCGCCTCATGGTGGTATTGCCTTCGGTTTTGACCGGCTATGTGCATTATTTGGTGGCAGTGATTCCATTCGCGATTATATTGCTTTTCCTAAGAATAATTCTGGCAGAGATGTAATGATCGATGCTCCTGCACCTGTTTCAAAAGAACAATTGGACGAACTGGGATTGGAATTCAAATATCAGCTTTAAGATTTTTACCCTTTTTTAGTTTCAGTTCACCCAATCTTTGAATAATCATCTCAGGATTCTGTTATTTTGAATCAGGCTTTGCTGGCAGTAAGGTACTACAAGATACTAAAACTGAAAATAATCTTATTAAGAAAGAAGTCCTGGCTGATAAATTTCAATACAACAATTAAATGGAAGGAGAAATTCAGTTGGTTATGTTGCATCGGCATCAAATGTTGTTGAAGCTGGCTTTAATTCACCAAATCACAGGTCCTGTTGTGAGCCGGAGATTTGCATCCACTTATCACAATGAGATAAAAATATTGACATTTAGCCCGGATTTAAACATTTCTGTCTATTACTGATTATGATTCCTGGTAAGAGGTATGAAAGTCGAAGTAATGTTTTCAGTCAATCCTGTATCAGTTTCAAATTGCATTCAATCAGCTGCCCGGTTATGACTGTAAACGGAAGCACCTGTTCCAATCCTTTTTTGATCACAACGCTTCCGTTCAGTTTACCGGTAAAGGCTTTTGCCAGAATTACAATTCAGACAACTGGTGTTGACTTGAAAATCATTAATATACTTTCAGATTGTCATAGTAATAATCAGTTGTTCAAAGTCTTCTTTATTAATTGTGAAAGCTATTGCTTAACCACATAGCTATAGAAACAGTCACCTTCCGTTCTCCGGCATTGATGTAATTATTTCGAGAATTAACCTGAATCAACCCTCATCAATGCCAACGGAAAAGGCTCTATGCATGACTTTTGGCTTTAGCTTAATTGAATAGGATTGTTTTTAAAAGACCCTTCTTTGTCCAACAGAAAAAAGAGTAATATTAGTTTGTAGCTCTTCTTTAAAGTCAGTTTTCTTATGAGTATTTGGACTGAAACAGGCTTAAATAGGGTCGGTAATGAGTAATTTAATATGTTCACACGAACAAAATTGATTATCCATTCAGTCACCCAAAAGGTTAAAAGGCTATTACTCCGATCTTTTAACCTTATTATGGAGATGATTCAGGTGAATCAGCTCTTTCGACAGCTAACATTGACCTCTTAAAATCTTATACATTTTTTTAGAATGAGGGATAAGAATCAGGAATACTTTTACCTGCCAGGATAAAACGATTATGAAACCATTATTTTCTGTGCTTTATATGATTCTGTTCTGGAATTGTTTGGAAAGCAAGGCTCAAAATAATTTTGGTATAGAAAAGACAACTGTTACTTTTGTGATTGATTTAACAGGAACGCCAGTCAACAGCAACATCAAAAACGATTTTCCAGAGCTCAAAGGTTTTGAATTTATTGAGTATTGTGAGAAGCCTGGGAAACAGGCTTTAATTATCTTTAAAGTTGACAGCACTTTTCGGAATGATTTAGAGTCCGTATATAATTTTTTCGAACGGGATGGACCGACTGTTAAGGAAGCCAGCGACAATAGTTAGAAGTCAGTTGAAACAAAAGTTCTGCGATTAAGACTTTGAATATTTTTTTCAGATGATGATAAAGAACAAAACTTTAGTTCTGGTTTTTACTGCTTTTCTTTCAGGAACTTGTTTGTTGGCTGGTCAGGTTTTATTGGATGGAAACGGAGAAGGTGGATTTGAAGTTTCATCAACGCTGGCAGGTAATGGCTGGATGGTTGCTAACCATTCAACCAATCAATGGTTTATTGGAATAAACGGGGCACAATCCGGTGCCCGGGGTGCTTATATCTCAAATAATGGTGGAGCCGGTAATAATTATACGGCTACTTTACCACAGGTTTCACATTTTTACAGGGATATCACCTTTCCTGCTTCCGGAACGGTACAGCTTACCTTTAAATGGAAATCTGCTGGCGAGAGCTTGATGAGTAATCCAATTGATTATTTAAGAATTGAAGTTGTTGCAACAACAATAACACCAGTTGCAGGATCAATTGTCAATAGCGGATTGCTGGGAGCTTTTAATATGAAAACATCCTGGCAGTCTGAATCACTTGCATTTTGTGCAACTGCAGGGGTTCCTCAACGACTGGTAATTTCATGGATAAATGATGGTTCATCAGGAGCTAATCCTGCTGTTTGCATTGATAATATACAAATTGTCTTAAGTCCATCAGGCGGCCCCGTCAATGACTTACCCTGTAATGCTGCCTTTCTGCCACTTAATTTACCAATGAGTGGGAATAACACAGGAGCTTCCAATTGTGATGAGCCACCCCCTCCTTCTTGTGGAAATAATTGGAATAATACGGTATGGTATAAATTTATTGCTCCGCCTTCAGGATGTGTGAGAATAAAAACAACTTCAGGTACTTTGGTAAATACTCAACTGGCAATATACTCAGGAATCTGCTCTTCCTTAATGTTATTGAACGGCACCAATTGCAATGATGATATTCCTTCATGTGGATTTACGGGATATCCCTATCGTAATTCATTACTTGAATTGAATGGGCTGACTTCAGGAGTGACATATTATGTTGCAGTGGATGGTTTTGGATTTGAAACAGGAAGTTTTTCAATTATTATCTATAATGCATGTACCAATGCACAAATGCCTCCGGTCCCCGGACAAGATTGCGAATTGGCTATTCAGGTGTGTAGTAATACTGTAAATGTTCCCAATCCCGGATATAACGGAATAGGCAATCATTGTGATTTCAGTGCCGGTTCTAATTGTTTGCTTCAGGGTGAAAAGGGCTCGGTTTGGTTCCGGATAGCAATTACCGGCAGTGGATTCCTTGCATTTGATATAGTACCAAATGATTATACTTCCGGATGCACAGGTGGTGCCGAAACAGACTATGATTTTACACTTTATAAAGTTGGTGGTGCAGGAGCAACAGCAGCCTGTGGATTATTGGGAGTACCCTTGAGATGTAATTATAATTACCTGGGAGTAACCGGCCTTTATGCAAATGGCAATGGTAACCCGGTTTATGGAGGTGCTTGCTGGAATGATTCGTACGAAGATACTGTTGGAGTTCAGGTAGGAGATGTATTCCTGCTTTGTGTGAGTAACTGGGATATTACGAATTCGGGATTTACACTTAATATTTCATCTTCAACCCCGGTTTCTACGACAGTGCCACCCGGAGGAACAATGGTTTGGACGGGTACAGCCAGTTCAGACTGGTTTAATAGTCAGAATTGGGGAGGATGCCAGGTCCCGGATTGCAGAATTAATGTACTTATACCTGCAAGTTTACCCCGTTACCCGGTTATATCAGCTTCCGGTGCCAGCGTCAGAACAATTACAATCAACCCGGATGCTGGATTTGGTATTAGTTCTGGTTTACAGTTTATGATTTGCAATGATTTTAATAACAATGGCAACCTGAGCATAAACCCCGGTGCAACAATGCTTTTTCAAGATACAGCTCAAACAGCTCCATTGAGCTCTTTGCATCATCAGAAATTGAACGGTAACCTGACGGGTACTAATGCCTTAGGAAGTATCATTGTAAATAAGCCAGCCGGGTATTATGTTCAGGCCATGCAGGACCTTGATGTCAAAGGTAATTTTAAGGTAAATGGCGGACTGTTTGGTGGCGAATTCAGGGCTACAGGCATATATCAGAAGGTTAGCGGTGATTTTATCATTGATCCAACTGCTCCCAATCCTGCATCATATCAGTCAGCAGCCACTCTTGAATTTAACGGATTGATTCAACAATACAAAAACCGCGGATCAATTAATAATGTTGTGATGAATCAACAACCGGGAGGTATTCTCAACTTAAACAATCATGGAGCATCGCTTGCTTGGATGCGAATGGGTATTACTGGGAACCTTTTGCTTCAGAGTGGAAAAATCATTACCGGAAGTAGTTTTCTTGAAGTTAAAAACCGGGATTATAATGCTATTACTCCGGGAAACAATTTCAGTTATATCGAAGGTGCAGTCCGGAAATCCCTCAATCAGTCATTGGCTACAGGTACTTATGAGTTTCCCGTGGGTTCCGCCTCAAAAGGTTATCAAAGAATGTCGCTAGAAGTTACATCGCCCTTTCCTGGCTCAGTTGATTTTATCACTGTGAACTTTGAGAATTCGGTTGCTGCCAATAATACTTCCATTGGAAGTGAATGTGGTCTTACCTGGCATCAGGCTCCGGCATCGCCATTGGATAACGGATTCTGGAAATTACAACCCTATCCGAAATCAGCCTTTACGTCAGGAATAATTACACCAGTATTATGGAATCAGAATTTCACAAATATGCAGCAAGGGTTTACTGTGCAATTTAACCGGTCAGGTATAAACACGGCATCAGGCTGGTCATTAAATCCACCTGTAGGTTCTATAACATGTGTAAATTTCCCTGTTACTGAAGTAAAAAGGGTGGGAATGAGTGTAAATACGGTTTTTGCTAATGCTGCAGAAGTATATTTTAGTACAGCTCAGGGGGTATCACCCCTTCCGGTTGCATTTATGAGCTTAAAAGGGAAGTTAATCCATGAAAAAGTTGAGCTAACCTGGGAAACAGCAGCAGAGATCAACAATAATTTTTTTGAGATACAGCGGTCAATATCTTCCGAATCCCCTTTTATGCCAATTGGAAAAGTCAATGGTTCCGGAACAACCGGTCAATATCATATTTATCACTTTGATGATTTTAATTTACCCAAAACCAAAAATCTCTATTACAGAATCAGACAGGTAGATTTTGATGGTTCGGAGTATTTTTCCAAATCAATTAAAATTGAACTACCCATCGGCCAGGCTGAAGCTCTTTTAATTCCAAATCCATTTAATAATTCAACCAGGTTGATTTTGGATAGTAATGACATGATTCTTGTTCTCAGGATTTATCATGCTGGTTCCCTTCAGTTAATTAAAGAAATAGAAACCACTCCTGAGTTATCTGTTCGTGAAATAGAATTGTCATCAAATGACTTTGACGGAGTACCGGGGGTATATCTTGTCAGGGTCGTTACTACATCCGGAGTAAGGGTTTTAAAAGCAGTTCTTCTTTAAATAGATCCTGCATTTTAATACAGCCTACCCTGAAAAGATTGTCATTAACCAAAATCCATGATAAACGTAATAAGCTCATAATACATTTGTCTGATTTTGAATAAGTTGATTGTTTTATTTGAATATCTGACTTAATTTTGAAAATGGAATTTTTGAGTATGAAAAAAATATTTATTCAACTTGCTGGTTGCATCTTAATCAACTTTGTTTTTTTGCCTGCTTCGGCACAACAACAACAAAGGGACTATGAGGAAATTGTTTTGGATTTTCCCGGAATTGGATCTGATAAAATCTATGATGCGGTTAAAAACATTTACAATGGCATGAATGGTATAGAAATTATGCTTCGCTGCAACCAGGGTGAAATGCTTGTATTGAAAATAGATACGCGCATTAACCCGGAACCAGATAAATTATTAAGAAAGCTGACTGAAAATAGTTTTAAAGCAACAATCAGGCAGGGTTTTGATTATAATATGGCCGTTGTAGCATGCAGTGATTTTAAATAATTAAGATTTTGACAAAAGGTAACAGACACCGCGTATGAAAAGAATATTGAGAATATTGATTACGGTAATAGCAGCTGTTAGTTATGCTGTCCCACTAAAAGCACAGCTTTTATTAAATCCTACCGGTGCCGGTGGGTTTGAACTAGGGGCAACCTTTCCTTTAAATGGCTGGAATGTTGTAAATGGGGGAACAAACGACTGGTACCTGGGTGCGCCAGGTGCTAATACCGGATTAAGAGGTGCATATATTTCCAATAATGGAGGAGCCTCTGCTTCTTATAATACATTCTCAGCACGGGTTTCACATTTTTATCGTGATATTGCCTTTCCAACCGGACAGGCAACCTTGTCTTTCGACTGGAAATGTTATGGTGAGAACGGATTTGATTACATGGATGTCTTTCTCTGTCCGACTGCAATTACACCTGTTGCTAATTTTGAATTAGGAGGTGTATATAGAGTAGGGCGCTACAATCTGCAAAGTACATGGCAAAACGCGACCGTTGTTTTACCGTGTAATCCCTCAGCCCAAACTTTAAGATTGGTTTTTAGCTGGAAAAATGATTTCATTTTCGGCACAAATCCTCCCGGAGTGGTTGATAATATCAGTGTATTCAACAATCCTCTGCCAACTACCGGATTGATTTGTGCAAATGCTGTTACAATCCCTTCGTTACCATTTTCAGTAACTGGCCAAAGCACGGTTTGTATGGTTAATAACTATACGAGCCTTTGTGGTTTTAGCGGAGGTGAAGATAAAGTTTATGTTTTTACAGCAACCAGTGCTCAATGTCTGGGTGTAACATTGAATAACACCAATACAGATGCAATCGGATTTAGTGTATATAACGGATGTCCTTCTTCAGGCGGTACCTGTGTTGGTTTTGCTAATGTCCCTGCTTTGGGTAACTCTGTAACAACTACCATTAATTTACCTGCTCCAGGGACCTATTATTTTATTGTTGACGGGGTTAACGCAACTTTTGATTTCTCAATTGTTTCTTATGGTTCCGGACCTGTTAATGATATGCCTTGTACAGCTACATTCCTTCCCTTTGGTATTTATCTGTCCGGGAATAATACCTGCTCCGGAAGTGCTGATGAGCCGGGTATGCCAGGTGGGTGCGGTACCTGGGGAACTCCCAATACAGTTTGGTACAGGTTTATTGCACCGCCTTCAGGATGTGTTAAGGTAAAAACAGTATTAGGTACCCTGTCAAATACCATCATTGCTGCTTATAGATCGGGTGTTAGTCCGGTTGCATGTGGATCGGGTGCAACACTAACCTATATCAGTTGTAACGACAATGAGCCAACCTGTGGCTCATTTACACCTTTGTCATCTGCATTAACCCTTAGTGGGTTAACACCCGGATACTCATACTATATTGTGGTTGACGGGATTGGAAGTGCTACAGGTTCGTTCTCAATTTTAGCTATTGATGGCGGAGCTGGTTGCTCAAATTTATACCCGGCAACTCCTGGGCAGGATTGCTCAATTCCTAATCCGATTTGTGCGAACTCCATTAACATTCCGAATCCTGGTTATCAAGGTGTTGGTAATATCTGTGATTTTGGAACACCATCACCCTGCACAGGCGGAACCTTAGGTTGTGGTCCTTGTGCTACTTCTTGTTTGTGTTCTGGTGAACGCGGTTCATCCTGGTATAAAATTCAAATATGTGCAGCCGGATTTCTGGAATTCTGGATTGTTCCAAACAATTGGCCAGGGCCTCCTTCAACTTCAGGAACTGATTATGATTTTGCAATCTACGGCCCTAATCCAACCTGTTCAAATCTGACTTCTCCAATCAGATGCCATTATAGTGCGTTGGGAGTAACCGGAGTTTATGGCACTACCAATGGTACAGCTCCTCCCGGATACCCGGGCTTCGGGCCTGCTTTCAGGCAACGCATAGCTGTAAATCCCGGAGAAATTTATCTGCTGAATGTGTCAAACTATGCTATTAATACTTCCGGATTTACATTAATCTTCCCAGCATCAGCTCCTGTCTGTTACGGTGTTCCTCCAGGTGGTACAGTAGTTTGGACAGGGAACGTGAGTACTGATTGGTTTAATATGAATAACTGGGGTGGATGTCAGATCCCGGATTGTGAACGCAATGCAATGATTCCCTCATTCCCTGCCAATCAGCCAGTAATTGGTGCTGCCGGTGCAGCCTGCCTGAATGTTGATATTAATCCGGGAGCATCCTTGGTCATTAACTCAAGTTACGAACTTCAGGTATGCGGTGATTTCAATCAGTATGGGAGTTTTAGTGCGCAGAGCAATTCAACCGTTCGGTTTGAGAATACCGTTGATAATAATATCAATCAATTCATCAATGGGACAGTCACATCTCCGGATGATTTCTGGCACGTACAGATAACAAAACCTGTGACTTATTCTGTTACAACCAATCAGGATATTGATATGTCAGGGAATTTTACAGTAGCGAATACCGGTGGTGCTTTCTCAGCGATTGGTAAGTATCACAAAATTGGCGGTAATTTTATTGTCAATAATCCGGGAATGTATAACAGCGGAACTGTCCTTGAGTTTAACGGAACCGTTCAGAATTACCTCAACAGGGGTACATTGAATGATGTAACAATGAATCAATCGGGAGCTCATACATTGACTTTACTCAACCATGGCGGGGGCGGAGCCTGGATGCTGATTGGAGGATCAGGTATTTTAACTCTTAATAGCGGAATCATCATCACGGATAATACAGCAAATAACCGTGTTGAGGTACAAAACCGGAGTTTTAATGCAATAACTCCTGGTAATGTAAACAGTTATATTGAAACGAATGGAAATTCGGCTACGACAGGTCTCAGGAAATATTTAAATAAAGGTGGAGCTTTAGCAATTGGTACATACGAATTTCCGGTAGGAACATTAACCAAAGGGTATCAACGACTCTCTTTAAATTTAACTACCGGATTTCCATCTGCGGTTAACTATGTCACTATTCAGTTTGAAGATGTGGCACCAGCCTCGAATATGAGTCTGGGTTCGGAGTGTGGATTTACTTATCATGCAGCCCCTGCAACTGCACTCGACAACGGCTATTGGGTATTTCGGGGTGTTCCCTCATCTGTTTTTAACAGCGGTACTTTTACTCCTACATTATATAATACGAATTATACAAATCCTGATTTTGGGTTTACCGTTATGTATAACCGGTCAGGACTTAACCTGAATACTAATTGGTTAATTAGTACTGGATTACCGGTTTGTGCAAATCCGGTTACAGCTGTTCAGCGTACAGGAATGAGTGTTGCAACAGTTATGCAGTCAGCACCTCAATTTTGGTTTGGTACTGCTCAGGCACCCAACCCGCTTCCGGTAGAACTACTTTCCTTTAATGCAAATGAAAGAAAAGATTTCATCCGTTTAGAATGGGTAACAGCATCCGAGAAAAATAATCAGGGATATGATATTGAGCGAAGTTCAAATGGTCCGGATGGATTTTCAAGAATTGGGTTTATAAAAGGTAATGGATCAGTTACAACTCTGAGTGAATATGGTTTTGATGATAAAGATGTAAAGTCCAATGTTATGTATTTCTACCGGTTGAAGCAGATTGATTTTTCAGGTGAAGCAGCCTATTCAGATGTAGTTGCAGCACGAATTAGTAATGAAGCTGTAAGTGTTACTGCCATTCCAAATCCTTATCAGAATAAGACTATTATTAATTATTCTTTGAAAACAGACACTCACCTAAGAATGGAAGTGTTTAATTCATTGGGACAAAAGGTAACACAATTAACAGATGGCTTTCAAAAGGCCGGAGCATACCAGATTGAGTTCAGTGCAAAAAAATATGGATTAGCCGGTGGAATTTACTTGGTCAGAGTGATAACCGATAATGAATCCAGGCAAATCCGGATAATTGAAGAGGACTAATTTTTTTTACATCATTCAGTTTTTATAAATGCCATCTTCCTGCAAGATGGCATTTTTTATGAAAATTGATGCATTACATTTGCCAACCTTTCATCGGGGTGTAGCGAAGCCCGGTTATCGCGCTACGTTCGGGACGTAGAGATCGGCAGTTCGAATCTGCCCACCCCGACTCAATAGGATTGAATCTGGCCTACCAGATTATCCTGATTTATTTTTTAGCAGATTCTTTTAGTATTATTATAAAGAAATGCGCCTGCATGAAGTGTGAAAGCCAGGGGATTACGCTTCAGATGACAAACTTCCAATTTAAAAAAGGCAAATTTCCGACTGAAAAAGTAACATGTGAGATTATATTTGCGCCTCGAATTTTAAAACCCGTAAGTTTTATGAAGTTAACCCAGTTCAAATTCCATTTTAATGAGAATCTGTTGGCAAATCATCCTGCTGCTCATAGGGATGAAAGCCGGATGATGGTAATTCACCGGAAATCAAAGGAAATTGAACACAAGCAATTTAAGGATATCATTGAATATTTTAACGAAGGTGATGTTCTGATTTTAAACAATACCAAGGTTTTTCCTGCCAGACTTTATGGGAATAAGGAAAAAACAGGTGCCAAAATTGAAGTATTCTTGCTTCGCGAATTAAATCATGAAAGCAAGCTTTGGGATGTGTTGGTTGATCCTGCCCGAAAGATCCGAATCGGAAATAAGCTTTATTTTGGAGAGAATGATGACCTTATTGCTGAAGTAATTGATAATACCACTTCTAGAGGGAGAACCCTGCGTTTTCTGTTTGACGGAACCGCTCAAGAGTTCAGGGATATTGTTGAAAGACTGGGTCATACTCCTTTACCTAAATACATCAAGCGAAAAGCTGAGCCTGCAGATAAAGATAGATATCAGACTGTGTATGCAAAACATGAAGGTGCAGTGGCTGCCCCAACTGCCGGCTTACATTTCAGCAAGGAATTACTCAAACGGATGGAATTGAAAGGTGTGAATATGGCTGAGGTAACCTTACACATCGGATTGGGAACATTCAGGCTGGTTGAAGTTGAAGATCTGACCAAGCACAAGATGGATTCTGAGCAATTTGAAGTAACTCAACAGGCATGTGATGTCGTAAATAAAGCAAAGGCAGAGAAAAAGCGGATTTGTTGTGTTGGCACTACTTCCATGAGAGCGGTTGAATCTACAATTACAACTGCTGGTGAATTAAAACCGGCTTCCGGATGGACCAATAAGTTCATTTTCCCACCTTATGATTTCAGTATTGCAAATTGTATGGTTACCAATTTTCACCTTCCGGAATCAACTTTATTGATGATGGTTGCTGCTTTTGCAGGTTATGACCTGACTATGCAGGCCTATAAAATTGCGATGAAAGAAAAATATCGCTTTTTCAGTTATGGCGATGCCATGTTTATTCTGGATGATTAATGAACAGAAATACCGTTATTGTAGCCGGTGGAACCGGTGAAAGGTTCGGTAGTAAAACGCCCAAACAGTTTTTATTGTTAAATAATCTTCCTGTGCTCATGCACAGCATAAACAAATTTGCCTCCCTATCTAATCAGCTTGTTGTTGTTCTCCCTAGTATATTTATTCAATATTGGAGTAATCTATGTCTTGAGTACTCATTAAATATTCCACATTTGGTAGCTGCAGGAGGTAGTACGCGCTCAGCTTCCGTGTTGGCGGGTTTAAATTTTCTTGAAGGAGATGGGTTAGTTGCTATTCATGATGCAGCCAGGCCTCTGGTTTCAGCTAATTTAATAGAAAGCATTTTCTTGCATGCTGAAAGAATGGGTAGTGCAATTCCTGTTATTCCAGTAAAAGACTCATTACGTAAAATTGATAATGATAAATCCTATGCAGTCGAAAGAGGAAACTATAAGCTTGTTCAGACTCCTCAATGCTTCCGAATGTCCGAGTTAAAGACTGCATTTTTAAATTTCCCCCAGCAGTCTTTTACAGATGAAGCTGCATTAATGGAGTTAGCCGGATTTGAAATATCGTTGGTTGAAGGCGACCCGGTGAATATGAAAATTACAAACCAACTGGATCTGGATCTGGCTCAAACCCTTTTAAATAAGATAGCCTAAAATTTTTGGAATTGAATAACCGTTTCTGCTGTTAACAGCAAATTTGTTGAAACGGGAGGTTATTCTAACCATGAATATTATTGAATTAATTCTATCATTGCATGCCGTGAAGATTAAAACAAAAATTATTCAATATTGCTTTTCCAGTTTTGTTATTGGGCTTACTTTACCTTTAGTTGTTCATTGTCAGCCGGTTCCTGAAAGTTCAGCAATGAAGATTCAGGTTAATAAAGTTAATCTTTTTGATGTTTATGATCCGGGTATCCGAACCGGGTTACTATACGACCTTGAAACAAATGAGGTAGTATGGGGTAAGGATATTAATTATGCCTATCCGATTGCTTCATTGACTAAGATGATGGTCGCACTGTTGGTTCTTGAAGATGTTCAGAACTGTAGTGCCGATTGGAACGACAGACTTGAAATGAGAACAACCCGTGTAAACTATGTTAAAAGAAAGAAGGTATATCGTACTATAACCAGTAGCTATTCATTGGATGCAATGTTACACCTGGCAATGATTGCTTCGCACAATGAGGCGTGTAATGTTATTGCTTTCCATCTTGCGGGTTCTGTAGAAGCATTTGTTGAGAGAATGAATGAACGGGCTGAGTCGCTGGAGATGACAAATACTTTTTTTTCAAATCCGAATGGATTACCGGCAGTGCAGGCAAAATATGATAACAGCAGCAGTGCCCATGATATATTAATTCTAACCCTTGAGCTCTTGAAATATCCTGAGTTACTGGCAATAACTAAAATTGGCTATGATGAAATAGAAAGTGACCGTGGAAGCAGTTTATTCCGGAATCATAACCGCCTGGTAATTGATTTCGAAAATGAAGTTGATGGTCTGAAAACCGGTTTTACCCGAAATGCCCGATATTGTCTTGCTGCAACAGCAAACAAAAATGACAGAAGGTTAATTGCAATCGCAATTGGAGCACCTACCAGAGTTGCACGAAATGATTTTGTAGCCGGTTTATTTTCTTCTTATTATGATTATCTGAAAATTGGTCGGTTAGGTTTGTCGGATAGTGAGTATTTGGCTTATTTAGACAGAAAGAGTGGTATCAATTCCAAGGATTCGGTTTCTAACCTTCCTGCTGGTTTAAAAACTGTAATGAAAACCGTTTGGTCAAGGGAAAGGATTCATCATACTGTCAGAGCAGGAGAAACCCTCAGTTCAATCGGGAATAAATTTGGTTGTAGTGTTACCAGTTTAAAAAAGTGGAACAGACTTAGAAACTCAACTATTATAAAAGGACAAAAACTGGTAGTTTATACCTTGGTCAAGAAACAGATTGAGGTTGAAGAGGAAATGCTCCAGCCAGGTGACTCTGATGAAGATTTGCCGGATAGTACAGCAGCAGAATCTTCAAACAAAATATGGCAAAGCAGTAATGAACAATCTCAAAATGAATTGTATTATGTAGTCAAACCAGGTGATACATTGTGGAGTATTTCAAAGCAATTTGATGGAATTTCAATTCAGGATTTGAGAAACTGGAATGAACTTCAGAAAACTTCAGTTTTGAAACCAGGTATGAAATTAAAAATCAGTAATGGAAGTTAATTTTCTTTAATTTGCTACTTTCGTTTTAGCTTTCTGATTTACATTTATACGTATGAATAAATTGATTGCCCCCATTTTAATCTTGTCGACTGCATCACTTCCACTGATTTCAGTTAGCCAGACTCCGACAACAACTTCCGAAGAGCGACCTTTTTGCCCCATCAACGAGGATACTAAACTCATTACTTATGATAAAATAGTATCGTTACCGGAGATGAAAAAGGATGAGTTATATGATAAAGCTTTACTTTGGGTAAATCTCTTTTTTAAAAATCCGACAGATGTTCTCCGTGAGAGAAATCAGGAGGTAGGAAAGATAGTGTGTAAAGCTCGGTTTAAAATTAAAAATGAACAGGATAAGAAAGGGTTTGCATCGGATGCAGGAGTGATTCAGTTTACACTTACTTTTCAGTTTAAAGACGGAAGATACCGTTATACAATTTCAGAGTTCAATTGGAAACAACTTTCCTATTACCCGATTGAGCGTTGGTTCGACTCATCTTCACCTTCCTATAATCCTGCTTATGCATATTACCTCATTCAGGTAAATGATTATACTTATGATATGTCAGCCAGTATTGAAAAATTTATGGTTGCCAGGAAGAAGGAAATAAAAGAAAACTGGTAGTGACTGTTTAATACTGAACCTGCAGTTGAAATCATAATACCGATCTCAGGTTCAGGTTTTTGAATGCAGATTTTATCATGCAGCAGGCGGTCAGGTGAATGCTATAATGCTATTTTAACACAATAAACTTTCCAATAGCCGTTTCATTGGTGTGGGTAATCATTTTCCAGAAATAGACTCCATTCTGAAGGTCATCCAGGCTTATTTCAAGAGGCTGGATTCCTTCATGTTTATAAACCTTCCTTAATTGTCTTCCCGATACATCACTGATAATAATCATAGATGATCCGGGTGAAGATGTTGACAATGTAATTTTATTGGTGGCAGGGTTAGGGAATACGTGCACCTTTAAAGAAGCCGGGCTATAATCTTCAATTGCCAAACCTCCGGGCAGAATTTGTCTTATAACCATATCGTCAACGTAAAATCCATCATACTGAACATAGCTGTCACTGGCTATCTTAAATCTGAGCCGGATGGTGTGACCGGTAAAATTTGAAAGATCAATTAACTCTTTGACCCAGTTGTTTTGGAATCCATGATACACCGGCTGACCGTAGTCCTGATAAGGAGAGCCGGCTGTTGTATAGTTGCCGCATAAAGGTATCCAGGTATTGCCGTTATCATTGCTGATTAAAACCTGGGCATAATCATAATCAGGTTCAATACTCCATTTTGCGTAAAATTGAAGTTCAGCATAAACGGCATTGGTCAGATCAACAGAGGTATTTTGTGTCAATGTACTGGTTGTATTAGACGGATAGTTACCTGTTGGCGAGTCAGTAATACTGGAAGGAGCTGAATAATATTGTTGACTATTGAGTCCCCATCCGGAAGCAACTGACCAGCCGGCTGCACTTGAAAAATCAGTCGAATAAACGGGTTGAACCGGGCCAAAGATTTTAATGATAGTGTCTGAAAGGGTATAAAGTCCGTTATTGATCGTTAGTAGAAACCTGATTTCATCACCATTATTAATATTTATTGATTGAAGTTCGTAGGCAATTGAATCATTTAATTCCTGCATAAATGAAAGGCCTGAGAAGAGTTTTGGCGGGCCAGTCAAATTTATCGTTGGTGAGAGGGGTAGTAAAGAAACAAAATAAGAACCAGTTGTATCAAGGCCAAGTTGTTGAAGCGTATAGTGAATTTGCCCGTGAATAGAACTAATTGTTTTAGGAGATGTCTCATGCAAAACAGCATACGGTCCGGCAAGTTGGGCAGTAATCAGGTTCTGATACATTGTACTCTTACAGAGATCTTCAATTTCAAATTGAGTTGGCCAGAAATCTTCACCAACTTCTGATGTCAATGCGATAATTTTTGGTTTTGCACTCTGTTCACCATACAGCCAATCGTCTGAGTTGCCATTGACTAAATATCCGACAGTTTGATTGGGAGTGCCGTAAGTAAAATGATTCTGGCTGGTAAGAAGTTGACTAAAGTTGACGAATAGAGCTGAATCAGGTGTATAAATGTTCTGATCATACGACCAGGGATAAATGAGATAATTACCAAATGCATGATGATTTAATGCGATCTTAAAATTGTGGTTGTTAACAAACTTCCGTACCATATCGGTCTCTGGCTCTGAAAATCCGGAAGTCCCTCTGTAAGTTTCCTCATTTCCATCAGGTGAAGAACCAAAATCGTCATATCCCCACATATAATCATAATTACGATTAAGATCAACCCCAAATGAGCCATCCAGATTATCTCTTCTGTTTTTACGCCACATACCACCTCCTGCGGGTTGTACTACTTCATTATAAATATACCCGTCAGGGTTGAGACAGGGAATAAAATAAAGTTCTGTGTTATTGACAATTGCCCTGACAATTGAATCTGATTGATAATTTTCAAGCAGGTACCACATGTAATAAATCAGCTGATGCATGCTTAGTGGTTCACGAGCATGGTGAACTCCGGTATATAAAATTTCAGGTTCGGGCTCATTTACCAGTGGATTATCCGAGATTTTAACATAATAAACAGGCCGGCCTTCTATTGTAAGCTCAACTGAATCAACCGGTGCCCTCAAAGTTATTAGATTGGGATAGAGTGATTGCATGCTGTCAAGATGATTCAGCATCTCCTGGTAATACAAATGCCCACCCATTGAGCCGAGGCTAAAATTGACTGGTGTTATATAATCTGTCAGCTGAGTATTACATAAACTCTGAACAAATGGTTTGGCAGAAACAGTATTTTGGTTGTTCTCGAGAAAGCTCTTCTGTACATCTTCAGTTATAATTTCATATTGGAATCCGGCTGTTTTAATTTTCTGGATTTCTGTCTGACTTAATTCACTGATTATCCAAACATGAGGCCTTACCAGCCCATGTTCAGTTTCAATACCTAATGATGCAATTGTTTTTAATCCTTCAGCATCTGTATAGATCTTGATTCTGCTGAACTTTTCCTGAGCTTTGAGCGTAGTTGCTGTAAAGAGAATGGCAATAAGAAAGATAGCCTTTTTCATTTTTGGTTCGATTGAAAGAGCAAATGTAATCACTGCGCGTAAGTGATAATGTACCTTACTTTATTTAATCGAAGATGAATTTTAGCCTGAGTTTTGCAGCGATACATCTCTCAAAATTAAAAGCTATGCATGCAACTAATTTTAAGATTGCTGTTTTTTACTTTTGCACTCAATGAGTACTGACCATTTATCAGGAGAACAAACTAACATTAGCTTTGAAACTTTTCGTCAGACGGTACTTGACGACTACCGGATTGCATGTGAAAGCAGGCAGGCAAGCCTGCTTGGACGAAAGGAAGTGTTGACCGGAAAAGCAAAGTTTGGAATTTTTGGAGATGGAAAAGAAGTTGCCCAATTGGCTATGGCCAAAGTTTTTCAGCCTGGCGATTTCCGGTCAGGGTATTACCGGGACCAGACTTTCATGATGGCTGCCGGTATGCTGACTATCCAGGGATTTTTTGCCCAGTTATATGCTCATGCTGATGTGTTGGCTGAGCCATCCTCTGCCGGCAGACAGATGAATGGCCATTACAGTACCAGATTACTAGATGAACAAGGAGAATGGAGACCGCTAATAAAACTAAAAAATTCGATATCTGACATTTCACCAACTGGCGGACAAATGCCTTCTCTGCTAGGATTAGCACTGAGCAGTAAATTATTCAGAACTAATTCCTCATTACAGTCAGAGTTATTTCAGAAATTTTCAGTGAATGGAAATGAAGTAGCCTTTGGAACAATTGGTGATGCAAGTACAAGTGAAGGTCTGTTCTGGGAATCAATCAATGCTGCTGGTGTTTTGCAGGTACCCATGGCAGTCTCTGTTTGGGATGACGATTATGGAATATCTGTTCCAAAAAAATACCAAACTACCAAACAAAATATTTCGGAAGTATTAAAGGGATTTGAACGAACGGAAGAAAAGGATGGGATATTACTTTTTACTGCAAAAGGCTGGGATTATCCGGGACTTTGCGAAATGTATGAAAAAGGAATTACTATTTGCAGGCAGCACCATATTCCTGTGGTTTTTCATATTACAGAAATGACACAACCACAGGGGCATTCAACCTCTGGTTCACATGAGCGTTATAAATCGAAAGAAAGACTGGCATGGGAAGAACGGTATGATTGTATTGCTAAGATGAGAGAATGGATTATTCAATCAGCCATAGCCTCACCCGATGAACTTCATTCAATTGAAGTTGGTGCAAGAAAGACTGTTAATGACCAGAAGAAGGCTGCCTGGGATAGTTATCGGATACCGATAAAAGATGAAATCCGTGAAGTTTCTGGTTTGCTGACAGAAATAGCTGCTCAAAGTAGTTTCTCATCTGTTATTCAAAAACTTAACAATGATTTAAATGAAATAACAGAACCGACCCGGAAAGATATCAGTGAAGCCATATATTCTGCTCTGCAGCTTACAATTAACGAGAAAAATCAACCAAGGCTGTCTTTGGTTAATTGGCTAATAAAATGGAAGGATGACATGAAAGAGCGATATGATTCATTTCTTTTCAGTGAATCGCAGAGATCGGCTTTAAATGTTAGTGAAGTTAAACCGGAATACGCTGAAGAAACGGAGATGGCCGATGGAAGAGAAATATTACTCGCCAATTGGGATGAACAACTAAAAAATAATCCGGCCATTCATATCTTTGGTGAAGATGTCGGGTATATCGGAGGGGTTAACCAGACCTATGCCGGGCTTCAGCAAAAATACGGTGAGCACAGGGTTACTGATACCGGAATCAGGGAAATGACAATTATCGGCCAGGGTATCGGGATGGCCATGCGAGGTCTTCGGCCCGTTGCCGAAATTCAGTATCTGGATTATCTGATTTATGCGCTTACTGCACTCAGTGATGATCTGGCGACTTTACAATACCGTACAAAAGGTGGCCAGAAAGCACCGCTGATTGTGACAACCCGCGGTCACCGGTTAGAAGGTGTGTGGCATAGCGGCTCACCCATGCAAATGTTACTGGGCTCTTTAAAAGGAGTTCTGCTTCTGGTACCAAGGGATATGACTCGTGCTGCAGGATTCTATAACACTATTCTTGAAAGTGACGACCCGGCTCTGGTGATTGAACCGTTGAATGGCTATCGGATTAAAGAAAGAGTTCCGTCTAATCCGGGTATGTTCAGATTACCTGTTGGGATTCCTGAAATCCTAACCGAAGGTACCGATTTGACCCTCGTTACTTACGGGTCTTGCATTCGGATTGCCTTTCAAGCCATTGAAAAACTGAATCGGGCCAATATCAGTGTTGAACTGATTGATGTACAAAGCCTGATGCCTTTCGATATTCATAAGCATATTGTTGAATCTGTAAAAAAGACAAACAAAGTCGTATTTCTGGATGAAGATGTGCCGGGTGGTGCAACAGCTTTTATGATGCAACAGGTACTTGAAGTGCAGAACGGATTCCAATATCTGGATGCTGAACCGGTAACGATTACATCAAAAGATCACCGGCCGGCTTATGGTACAGATGGCGATTATTTTTCTAAACCCAATGCAGAAGATGTGTTTACTGAGATTTACAATCTGATGCATCGTTACAATCCTGAAAAATATCCTGCATTCTTTTAGGAATAGCTGTCTTTTTTATGAAAAAAATTAAATCGGACAGGCAGAAAAAACTTACTTTACAAAAAGCAACGGATACTGAAAAGGAATCCCGGTATGAGCATCTTGAAAAGATGAGTGTCCGGAATCTGCTCATCAATATTAACCGGGAAGACAGAAAAGTTGCTGCTGCGGTGGCAAAGGCAATCCCTGAGATTGAGAATCTGGCTAAAGCAATCGTAACGAAAATGAAAAAAGGCGGCAGATTATTTTATATCGGTGCCGGAACCAGTGGCCGGCTGGGAATTGTTGATGCGAGCGAGTGTCCGCCAACTTTTGGAGTCCCTCATGGAATGGTGATTGGCCTGATTGCCGGTGGTGATAGTGCAATCCGTAAAGCTGTTGAATTTGCTGAAGATGATTATTGGGGCGCATGGGAGGATTTAAAAAAATACAGGATTTCAAGGAAAGATGTTATAATAGGAATTGCAGCTTCCGGTTCTACTCCATATGTGGTTGGAGCCTTAGAACAATGCCAGAAAAATAAAATCACAACCGGCTGTATTACATCTAACAGAAATGCCCCAATCAGCCGTTTTGCTGATTATCCGGTTGAGGTATTTGCCGGACCTGAATTTGTTACAGGAAGTACACGAATGAAGGCTGGTACTGTTCAGAAACTTGTTTTGAATATGATTTCTACCACAGTGATGATAAAGCTCGGTAGGGTTAAAGGGAATAAAATGGTTGATATGCAACTAACCAACAACAAACTAATCAGCCGGGGAACCCGAATGCTCATGCACGAACTTGGAATTCAGGCCAATGAAGCTAATCTGCTTTTAAAAAAATACGGTGGAGTCAGAAAAGCTCTTAGCATGGTCAGGTAATTCTTTCAGGTTTCATAATATTTTTCAATTCGTTCTGTCAATACTACACCTTTTATATCTTTGCGACCCCTTAATAGAAGGGTGGTTTGTAATCCATTCATTTTTAGTCAATTAATAAAAACAACATATATCTCTAACTATTTAAAAATTAATTACAACAACTTAATGACAAGCGAAAATTCAAGCAAACCAGCTTTTGCTGTCCCGACAGAAGAATTTGACTGGGATAATACCGGAAAAGGAAATGATGTGTACAAACCGGAAGAGCGTGAGCGTCTGGAAGCACTTTACAACACAGACCTGAATACCATTCATGATCATTCACTGATTACAGGAACAATCATTGGCTTCACCGCTAAAGAAGCAATCATTAATATCGGCTATAAATCAGATGGTTTGATTCCAATAACAGAATTACGCTATAATCCGGATTTTAAAGTAGGAGACCAGATTGAAGTTTTTGTTGAAGCAACCGAAGATAAAGCTGGTCAGTTAGTGCTGTCGCATAAACGTGCCCGTGCACTCAAATCCTGGGATCGGGTTAATGAAGCCCTTCAGAATGATCAAATTATTAACGGGTTTGTAAAAGCACGTACTAAGGGAGGTTTAATTGTTGATGTTTTTGGCATCGAAGCATTTCTTCCCGGTTCCCAGATTGATATCAAGCCAATTCGCGATTTTGATGTGTTTGTTGGGAAAACAATGGAATTCAAAGTTGTAAAAATTAATAATGAATTTAAAAATGTAGTTGTCTCCCATAAAGTACTGATTGAGGAAGAACTTGAATCCCAGAAGATGGAGATTATGTCTAAACTTGAAAAAGGACAGGTTCTTGAAGCAACCGTAAAGAATATTACCTCTTATGGAGTTTTTATGGATTTAGGTGGTGTGGACGGACTCTTGCATATTACAGATATTGCTTGGGGAAGAGTCAATCATCCTGAAGAAGTATTACAGCTTGACCAGAAACTAAATGTTGTAATTCTTGATTTTGATGAAGAGAAAAAAAGAATTGCTCTTGGTTTGAAACAGCTTACTCCTCAGCCGTGGGATTCACTGGATCCGAATCTTAAAGCTGGTGATAAAATCAAAGGAAAGGTTGTTGTAATTGCCGACTATGGAGCATTTATTGAAATAATCCCCGGAGTTGAGGGGCTTGTTCATGTTACTGAGATGTCCTGGTCACATCATTTAAGAAGCCCTCAGGATTTTCTCAAAGTAGGAGATGAAACAGAAGCTGTCATTTTGAACATTGACCGCGAGGAAAGAAAAATTTCACTCGGCATCAAACAGTTGAAACCCGATCCATGGGCTGATATTCTTCAAAAATACCCTATCGGATCAAAACATAAAGGTAAAGTCAGAAACTTCTCTCATTTTGGAATTTTTATTGAACTGGAAGAAGGGATTGACGGATTGCTTCATATCAGTGATTTATCCTGGACTAAGAAGTTTAAACATCCAAGTGAGTTTGCAAAAACCGGGGATGAAATTGATGTAGTTGTTCTTGAGGTTGATACCGAAAACCGTAAACTGAGCTTAGGTCATAAGCAATTACAGGAAAATCCTTGGGATACTTATGAAACCATTTTTACAGCAAATGCAGTTCTGGAAGGTGTTGTTGGGAAGATCACAGATAAAGGAGCTTCAATTTTGTTCCCTCAGTATGGAATTGAAGGTTTTGCTCCCTACCGCCATCTGATGAAAGAAGGAAATATAATGGCTAAACCGGATGAAAAGCTGCCCTTTAAGGTGATAGAATTTTCTAAAGAAACTCAGAAAATTATGCTCTCTCACACACGTACGTATGAAGATCTTGTATTTGAGAAAAAGCAGGCTGAAAAATCATCGAAAGAGAAGGAAGCTGAGAGTACCCGGCAGTCTTTGAAAAAAATTAAGGATAATATTGAAAAGACAACGCTGGGTGACCTGGATGCTCTGTCAAATCTGAAATCGGACCTTGAAAAGTCAAAATCGTCTAAAGAACAAGGGCAGTCTTAAGAAGTTAAAGTTTGATTTCGTTTAATTTAGCACAGAGGAAAACTCCTGTGCTTTTTTATTTTATCAAAAAATGAATTTTTTCTTCATTGCCTTAGCAATGCCTTCACCGCTAAAGGTGAAAATTGATTGGATACGGGAAGAAATTGCCTTGTTGTTTAACAGTCATCATGCATTGAAAACTCCTCCGCACATTACTCTTCAACCCCCGTTTAAAAGCCTTTCAACAATTGAAAACCTGAATGATATTATTTCAGATTATAATTGCTTTTTACCTGTTCATATCCGGTTATCTGGCTTTGGATTCTTTGGAAACAAGGTAGCATTTATCAATGTAAAGAACCAGGATCAGCTGACTCTGTTGAGAGCGGAACTTTGCAAAAGATTAAGGAAGGAAGGAATCACTCAAGAAGCAACAGGAGCGTTTTATCCGCATCTGACTTTAGCACACCGGGACTTAATTCCGGAGCAGGCAATCTTATTAAAAAAATATTTAGACAAACTTCAGTTTGAGGAAGAGGTTAAAGTTGAAAAACTTACCTTATATCAACATTCAGGAAAAAGATGGCTGGCTGCTGACGGATTGTAATACAGCACTTGTTTCGGAAACAGGTTCATACCGTCTTATACCTGAAGAACAGTATTATTTTTGGGTTGAAGAATCGAATGTATGTTTTTCAGAAAGAGCACTTTTTAAGTCTTTCTTAAGTTTTGAGATTCTTGGCCATTGCAGAAAATAACCGGCAATCATTCCGGCCAGCAGAATAATGACGATGAGAAGGGCAAGACTGCAACTGGTATCCCATAAGAGAAAACGAATCTGGACCGATTCTGCATTCTGGATTGCAAATACAACTGCAATTAAAGCAACGATGATGGTAAGTATCGGCTGTTTCATTTGTTCATTGAATAAGTTCTGCAGAAGTTTGAGAACTGTAATTTTGTGCAAAACTAACATTTCATGCTAAAAACAGATTTTCTGGTGATCGGGTCCGGTCTAGCAGGATTGAGTTTTGCTCTGAATGCTGCTGAATATGGTAAAGTAATCATAATAACCAAGGCTGCTGAAGAAGAATCAAATACTAAATATGCCCAGGGCGGAATTGCCACTGCCACCTCTTTCCCGGATACGGATGAAAAACACGTTCAGGATACTTTGATTTGCGGTGACGGCTTGTGCAATGAGAAAATAGTCAGACTTGTAGTTGAAAAAAGTCATGAGCGGATTAAAGAACTGATTTCATGGGGGGCTGAGTTTGACCGGACAGCTAGTGGTGAATTTGATCTTGCACGGGAAGGAGGCCATAGTGAAAAAAGAGTTCTCCACTATAAAGACTTTACGGGTTTGGAAATAGAACGTAAACTGATTACAAAGGTGAATGCACATCCCAATATTGAAGTCCTGACTCATTACTTTGCTATTGACCTCATTACTCAGCATCATCTGGGAAAGGAAGTTAAACGCTCTACTCCGGGTATCGAATGTTATGGTGCATATATTTTAGATATCAAAACCGGAAAGGTTAAAACACTTTTATCAAGAATTACACTAATGGCTGCCGGTGGTGCCGGTCAAGTCTATAAGAATACGACTAATCCAGTAATTGCAACCGGTGATGGTATTGCAATGGCTTACCGGGCTATGGCTAAAGTGAATAATATGGAGTTTGTTCAGTTTCACCCGACAGCATTGTTTAAGCCCGGAGTCAACCCTTCCTTTCTGATTACAGAAGCAATTCGGGGAGCCGGTGGAATTCTAAGAAATAAAGCAGGTAAAGATTTTATGCCCGAATACGATAAACGTGCTTCATTAGCACCTCGCGATATCGTTGCCCGGGCTATTGACAGTGAAATGAAAAAGTCGGGTGATGAGTTTGTATATCTTGACTGTACGGGGATTCTTAAAAAAACATTTAAGGAGCATTTCCCAACAATTCTTGCTAAATGTAAGGAGATGAGTATAAATCCGGCAAAAGATTATATTCCTGTTGCACCGGCTGCTCATTATTTCTGCGGAGGAATTGTAACGGATGAGCATGGCAGAACAAGTATTACTAATCTTTATGCAGCTGGCGAATGTGCAACAACCGGTTTACATGGAGCTAACCGGCTTGCTTCGAATTCGTTGCTTGAAGCTTTAGTATTCAGTAATCAGGCTTTTCAGCATAGTTGTAAGCAACTGGATAAAATTCATTTGAAAAAAGAAGTGCCGGAATGGGAACCCGGAAGAAAAGTGCCTGGTGAAATGGTGCTAATCACTCAGTCGTTAAAGGAACTCAAAGAAATTATGACCAACTATGTTGGTATCTTCCGTTCTGATATGCGTTTACAAAGAGCTCAAAACAGAACAAGGCTGCTGTATGAAGAGACAGAAGAACTATATCAGAAGTGGGTACTAACACCTCAGATTTGTGAACTCCGAAACATGATTAACATTGGCTACCTGATCATTAAAGCTGCTATTGCAAGGTCTGAAAATCGCGGATTGCATTTTAATGTAGATAACTAAGAAGAGTCTAAGTTGTGGTGAAATGAATACTGCCTTCAGGTTGAGTTCGATTTTTGAAACTGATTTTTGTTTTGATGAGCAGGCATTGAATCTTTTTAGAATCCAGGCGTCTAATAACCCTGTATATCGCGAGTATCTTAAATTAATAGGAAGGGATGCATCTGAGGTATCAGCAGTGGATGAGATCCCTTTTCTTCCCGTTGAGTTTTTTAAAACTCAGCAAGTTTTAACCCGGTTTGATTTTGGAGTCAGGAAGAATCAGGTTATTTTTTTTAGTAGCGGAACTTCTTCTGCTCTACGTTCCAGGCATGTCGTTTTTAATTCAGACTGGTATAAGACAGTTTCTGTAAAAGCATTTGAAAGTTTCTATGGGCAGGTAAATAAATTTTGTTTTTTGGCACTTCTGCCTTCGTATCTTGAACATCATGATTCGTCACTGGTTTTTATGATGAATCATTTTATGAGTTTGAGTAAGAAGCCCGGAAATCAGTTCTGCCTGAATGACTACCGGCAGTTATTGAATTATTTTAAAAACAAGAAGTTGCCTGATGAAAAAGTAATTCTTATTGGAGTAACTTATGCTTTACTTGATTTTGCTGATTTTGTTGAGTCACATAACATAAAGCAGTTGTTTGAAAACAATCACTTCATAGTAATGGAAACCGGAGGAATGAAAGGAAGAAGAAAGGAGATAGTGAGAGAAGAGGTTCACTTCTTGCTTAAACAAAAGCTGGGAATTAAAGAAGTTCATTCCGAATATGGAATGACTGAGTTATTGTCTCAGGCCTATTCAGCCAATGAAGGGAGATTTTTCTGTCCTCCCTGGATGAGCATTAAAATCAGAAAAATCAATGATCCGTTTGGTAAGGAAGAACCGGGCAAAACCGGTGGAGTTAATATCATTGACCTAGCAAATATTTTTTCCTGTGCTTTTATTTCTACACAGGATCTTGGAAGACTTAATTCTGACGGCAGCTTTGAAATACTTGGTCGGTTTGATAACAGTGATATTCGTGGCTGCAACCTGCTTATATCCTGAATTTAGGACCGGATTCTCTGGTAATCAATAAATGCATACCGGTATGGATTCTTTTCATCCGACTCGTGCTGTTCGGTTTTAATGATTTCCCATTGTGTTTCGTCAATTTCAGGAAAAAACGTATCGGTATCAAATGTGGCAAAAACACGGGTTAGGTAAATTTTATCAGCGAGTTGCATACTCTGCCTGAAAATTTCTTCACCACCGGTAATAAAGACCTCTTCATTACTGAATTGCTTTAATGCTGTTTCAATAGAGTTAAAAACAATGACTCCTTCAGTCAAAAAATTCTTATTCCGTGTAATAACAATATTTATTCTCCCGTATAATGGTTTACCAATTGACTCAAATGTTTTCCTGCCCATCAGAATAGGATGTCCCATTGTAATGTTTTTGAATCGTTTTAGATCTGCGGGTAGGTGCCAGGGAAGTTGATTCTCTTTTCCGATTCCATTGTTTTGATCTGCTGCTACAATGATGGATACCATAGTGCAAAATTAGCCTTTAATGCATACCTTCATGCATTTAATACTTTATAAAAAGAGAATAGGCTGAAGGTTTTATTTGAAAAGTAGTTAGCTTTGTCCTTCTTAAGACATTATTATGAAAGCAAACCATATTATACCAGTTCTCTTTGCTGTTTTGATTGCACTCGTTATTTCTTGTAAGAAGGATAAAGATGAAGAAAAAGCCGGATTTGGCGGCAGTGTTTCATTGATTCTTAAACCTGAGCATCATGGCAAACCAATAGCTAATCAGACAAATTATCCGGACTCGGTTTTTTTAAAATTCAATCAACTTGAATTTCCTGGTAATAATGTTTCGGATTTTGACCATGTTCAAATCGGAAATGCTGGAGATGACTTTGTTCGGGTGGACGGCCTTAAACGAGGTAAGTACTTCATTTTTGCTACCGGTTTTGATACTTCCATTACCCAACGTTGTTTTGGAGGATTAGGCTATGAAATTGCCCAGGATGCCGGTGAAATTGTTTTGAAGATTCCTATTACTGAAGGAGACTAACAGGCTCGGTAACCTGTCTTACTTTTTCCAGCACTTCATTAATCTGAATCAGGTTGATGCAGGGATTATCAGCTCTTACACAATGCAGTGTATCACAGGGGTAGCACTCTAATTTGTGATGAATATAAGTAGCCTTCCTCCCATAGGGAGCAAAAGTATGAGACTCACCTGCTCCGAAAAGTCCAACAACCGGAATATCCATTGCTGAAGCAATGTGCATTGGCCCGCTGTCATTTCCGATGAAACAGGCTGCCATAGATGCAAGTGCAGCAAAATCGGTTAGTGAGAAACCGGTAAACGAATAGGTTTTAAAAGGAATCATTGACTGGATCTTTTGAATTTCATTCAATTCTGATGGAGTTCCGACCATTACAATATCCCAACCGTATTCCTTTTTAATTTCTTTGGCTAAACCTGCAAATTTTATTGCAGGCCAGCGTTTGAGCTCATTTCTTGCAGCTGTATGAAAGATACAGAATGTGGATATCCGGTTATCATTTAAATAGGTCTTGGCTGTAATTTGATTTTTCTTGGTCAGGTATATCTTCAGAACAGGATCAGCGTTACTGTTACCAATAACCGGAGTAATAATCTGAAGATTTGTAAATACTTCAAGCGGATGTTCAGGTAGACTAAACTTATTTTTCAACCTGATGGTTCCTCTGTCAAGCCGGTAATACGGCTGATGCATAAACGCATACCAAAGTGTTTCTGAATTACCTCGTAAATCAATAATTAAATCATAGCTGCCATGCAGCTCATTCTTATTTGTAACTATAAAGTTAATGGCCGGATTGTTTTCAATTAATGGTTTTGTCAGCAAGGAACACCAGACTGTTATCTCTGACTCAGGGTATTTTTCCCGCAGTGCTGTAAACACAGGTAAAGTTGTTATCATATCACCGATTTCATCATGACGCATCACCAGTATACGCCTGTAGTTCTTCTTCAGCGGATTTTTCCATCTGTTAATCAGCAATGAAGTCAGAATGGAAAAGGAATAAACAATCTTCCAGCGGTACATAATGCAAACCTAAATATTTTCAGTAAAATTCATGAAGGCTTATTGATTGGACCGGATTGCTTCAACCGGGTCCAGACGGGAAGCTGAGTAGGCCGGCATGAAACCGGATAATACTCCAATGATGGTAGAGATGAATAAGCCGTAGAGGATATTGAATAAGGTAAGATTTACATCAAAATCCATCATTCCGGTTGCTATGAATGATAAAATAAAGACAATTAATAATCCGAGAAGACCTCCGGTAATGCATAAAACTACAGATTCAATGAGAAACTGAAGAAGGATAAAATAATTTTTTGCTCCTAATGACTTTTGGATTCCGATAATCCCGGTTCGTTCTTTAACTGATACAAACATGATGTTAGCAATCCCAAATCCGCCAACCAGTATTGAGAAACCACCAATTACCCATCCTGCAACTCCGATTGCCTGAAATAAACTTTCAATCTGACCGGTGAGCATGCTCGATTCATTCAGGGCAAAGTTATCTGCTTCAGATGGCCTGAGTTTTCTGATAGCACGCATGTTTGCCCGAAGGTCTTCTTCCATTTGTTTGTTGGTTATTCCGGGTTTGGCTTTTGCTTGAATAAACGGGTTGATGCGGTCACTTCTCAAATTTAACAGATTACGGGCATAATTTACAGGAATAGTTACCTGATTATCATTTGAGTCCCCAAAAATATTATTGCCTTCTTTTTTATAAATTCCAATCACATTGAATTTTCTCCCCAGTGTCTGGATTTGTTCCCCCACACAATCTACATCTCCGAATAAATTTATTGCTACGTCATATCCGATGATTGCAACATTTTTACCTGACTCTGACTCCTGTTGGGAAAAGTATCTGCCGTTAATGAGTTCTACTGGTGTAATCCGGTAGTAGTCGTGTGAAACTGCCCCAATAACCGTATTCTCAATTACTGTACTTCCTGCTTTCGTAGGTTTATTGCCAAATGCTACGTATGCTAACGCTTCAACGGTCTGTGTTCGTTTTTGGAGTTCAGTCATTTCATTGTAGCCTGGTAAAGGCCGCTGCCAGTACTTCCACCAGGGATATTCGCCCCCATCTCCGAATGACCAGGGCCATTTCTGAATATAAATAACATTGCTTCCAAGAGACTCTACATCTTTTCGGATGCTTCTTTCCAGTCCGTCACTAACTGTAAAAACAGAAATGATAGCAAAAATTCCAATCGAAATTCCAAGTAGCGACAAGAAAGTCCTAAGCTTATTGGTTTTCATTGCATGGAGCGCCATCAGAATACTTTCCTGAAATAACCTTAAGAATAGCATCATACTGTAAAAGTAAATGTTCGGTAGTTATTAGAAGTACAACTTCAAGATAACTTATGACTTAGAATCTGTAATTTTATTTTTTTTATTCCAAAACTATCTCAGTTCAAAATTTTTCCCCAGATAAAGCCTTCTGACTTGCTCGTCTTCCGAAAGTTCCTGTGCTGTTCCTGATTTTAGAATCCGACCTTCATATAGCAGGTAGGCACGATTGGTAATACTGAGCGTTTCATGCACATTGTGATCAGTGATCAAGATTCCGATATTCTTTTCTTTTAATTTCTTAACAATTGTCTGAATATCTTCCACAGCAATTGGATCTACGCCTGCAAAAGGCTCATCAAGTAAAATAAATTTCGGATCCACTGCCAGGGCACGGGCTATTTCGGTTCTTCTCCTTTCACCGCCTGATAATAAATCGCCCCGGCTTTTACGGACCCGCTGGAGCCCGAACTCATCAATGAGATTTTCGACACGCTTATGCTGTTCTGTAATGCTAAGTTTCGTCATCTCTAAAACTGCACGGATATTGTCTTCCACAGTCAGTTTTCTGAAAACTGAAGCTTCCTGAGCCAGATAAGCTATTCCCCGCTGAGCTCGTTTATACATTGGTTCACCGGTAATATCAACATCATCTAAAAAAATTTTACCCTCAAGTGGACGAACCAATCCGGTAATCATATAAAAGGTAGTTGTCTTACCGGCACCATTAGGACCTAATAAACCTACAATCTCTCCCTGGTCAACATAGACTGAAACACGGTCAACCACCGTCCGTTTACGGTAAATCTTAACAAGCTCCTGAGAACGTAATCGCATAACCGGTAGCAAAGAAATATCAATTCAAATGAATTTAGTGAGACATCGGAAGGGTATTTGTTTAAAACAGAATTATTTGTCTTCTGCATAGAAAATGGAGATATGAACACATGTAATTTCTATTTTCGCCCAAATGATGAAAAATATAATTGGAGCATTCTTCGGTCTGTTTACCATGCCATTATGGAGTAATGCCCAGCTGGTTACGATTGATGTAGCAAGGCAAATGCCGGTTGGTTCGGTGATTACCGTTCAGGGTGTGGTAACCAATGGCCAGGAATTAGGCAATATCCGATATCTACAGGATGGTACTGCTGGCATTGCTGCTTTCGGAACTTCTGTGATAACTGCAATTCAGGGTGATTACATTGAAGTTACCGGTACACTTTATAATTATTTTAATCTGCTGGAGTTAAATCCCGTTACCTCAGTTACAATCCTTTCCCAGGGTAATCAGCTGCCGCCTGCAGCAGTAGTTATACCTTCCCAGCTTGACGAATCGCTCGAAGGTCAGTTAGTTCAGATCAATGCAGCTGTTTTTCAGTCCTCCGGAATCTTTTCGGGAAGTGCAAATTATAGCGTCACAGCCTCGGGTCAGAATGCAATTGTTAGAATTAGTCCGCAAACAAATTTAAACGGAGCTCCGATACCTACCGGGAGTGTTACACTAACAGCTATCTGCTCCCAGTATCAATCCACTTATCAATTGCTTCCCAGGGATACCGGTGATTTACAAAATACTTCAGTCTTCTATGTTACTATTCCTCCTAAAGCACAGAATATTACAACGAATGGATTTGAAGTAATCTGGCAAACCAATCTTCCCGGCAATGCTTTTGCTTATTATGGCAAGACTCCGGCTTATGAACTCGGGCTGCTGAGCGGCAATACCGGAACGGTAAATGCGATGGTGTCTGTAGCAAATGCATTTGCTGCAGAAGTATTTTATATCAGGCCTTTTTCAGTTTCGGTATCAAATGATACAGCGTTTGCTGCATCACGGATATTTATCACTCGGTCTGAATCATCAGGCAGGATAGAAACCTACTTTAACCGTTCAGTAAATAACAGTGTGGCTTCATCATCTTCAAATCTGGCAGTAAGTTTAAATAATGCGTTCGCAGATACGTTAGCTGCTTATATTGACCGGAGTGAACTCTCTCTTGATATTGCAATTTATAATTTTTCATCAGCTGCAACGGGGTCAATTGTCGCAGCTATCAATAATGCATTCCTGCGCGGGGTTGGAATCAGAATTATTGCAGACGGGAACAATGCAAATAATGCATTGCAAAATCTTAATCCTTCGATTCCGATTCTAAACTCACCGGTAGGTAACGGATACTATAATATCATGCATAATAAGTTTATGGTGATTGATGCATTGGCAACAGATGCCGAGAAAGCGGTTGTTATAAGCGGGTCAACAAACTGGACTGATATGCAACTTAATACTGATGCTAACAATATGGTGTTTATCCGGGATCAGTCGCTGGCTAAAGTTTATACCATGGAGTTTGAAGAAATGTGGGGAAGCAATGGTCCATTTCCCAATGCTGTAAATTCAAAATTTGGCCCTGACAAAACGGATAATACCCCACATCAGGTGAATGCCGGAGGTGTAGAAATCGAATGTTATTTCAGCCCCAGTGATGAGGTCAATAACCGAATTATGGCTGCAATGAATACTGCAGATATTGAACTGTATTTTGCTGCTCTTGCATTTACACGTTTTGATTTGGCATCTGCAATTGCTGACCGGATTTCACATCATCAGATATATGCAGCCGGAATCGCGGATGACTGGAATAATGGCGGACAAACAGCTTTGAGTATTCTGCAAAATGTTATGGGACCTCGTGTAATGACATATAATCATTCTGTACTGCCCGGAATTTTGCATCACAAATACCTGATTGTTGATCAGTCAGCAATCACCTCAGACCCGCTGGTATTAACCGGATCACATAACTGGAGTACAACGGCTAATCAGAAGAATGATGAGAACACATTGATTATACACAGTGCCAGCCAGGCCAACCAGTTTTATCAGGAGTTCTCACAAAGATTTTTTGATAATGGAGGCGGCATGCTGTCCTCAGAATCTGAAGAGAATAGCTTGCGTATTGTAATTGCACCAAATCCGTCATCTGCCAGGGTAGAGGTAAGGTCCAATGTTCAGATTAAAGAGTTGATTCTTTATGATTTAACAGGGAAAAGGATATTGTCAGAAAATTTAAACACAAATTACGCTCAGCTTATTACAGAATCATTAGAGGCTGGAATTTATCTGTTGAAAATTGAAACAACTGAAAAGCTGATAATACATAAGTTATCAATAATTCACTGATCTTAAACTAATCCTTCACGAAGTAAATCATGGAGGTGAATAAAACCTTCAAATTTTTTTCCTGAGGTTACAATTAGTTGAGTGATACTGTGTTTCTTCATCAGTTGAAGTGCTTCAATTGCAAGAGCATTTTTATCAATGCTTCTAGGATTCTTCGTCATGATGTCAGCAGCGATTACACCTTCAATTTCTTTATGAGATTCTAACATTCTTCTCAAATCACCATCTGTAATGATTCCTTTCAGCATATTTTTTTCCAGTACAGCAGTGGCACCTAGCCGGTTTGAAGAAATAACAACAATGACCTTCCGGAGGGGATCTCCGGGTTTCACTACCGGTTTGGGGTTAAGTGAGAACAGATCAGATACCCGAAGGTAGAGTTGTTTACCCAGTAATCCTCCCGGATGAAAGCGTGCAAAATCTTTTTCAGTAAATCCACGAGCTCTTAACAGGCAAACTGCCAGCGCATCACCAATTGCCATTTGTGCAATTGTACTGCTGGTTGGAGCCAGATTCATCGGGCAGGCTTCTATTTTAACCGAAGCATCTATTACATAGTCCGCATGAATTGCAAGATAGCTTTTCATGTTTCCACAAATTGCAATGAGCGTGTTATCTGCTGCTTTTACTAAAGGAACCAATACTTTAATTTCGGCAGTTGATCCGCTTTTTGAAAGGCAGATAACGATATCGTCTTTTCTGATCATTCCGAGATCTCCGTGAACGGCATCTGCGGCATGCATAAATACAGATGGTGTTCCGGTAGAATTCAGTGTTGCTACGATTTTCTGTGCAATAAGTGAACTTTTGCCCACTCCGGTAACAATAACCCTACCTTTTGAGAAAAGTATTAGCTTTACACAATCTGTAAACTCACGACCGATACTTTTCTTTAAACGGGCAATAGATGAGGCCTCTGTTTTCAGTGTTTGAAGAGCGATCGCAACCAGTTCTGATGTCTTAATCAATTTTGTTGAAAAATTTTTGTTGTTAGCTTGCAGATTTATATATTTGATGTAATTTAGAAAGCAAAATTAAACAGAATACATTTCATGGGTACTGACGCAGTGGCTGAAAAGAAAGCCAGTAATAAAAAGAAAAAGGATACTGCCAAGGCGGGCGATCATTCAAAAAGCAAAGTATCAAAAACTAAGGGAACTAACGGAAACAGCAGTAAGTTAGGACAATTTCTTCATCAGTTTTTTGGCTTTGAACATTTTAAAGGTGAACAGGAAGCAATTATAGAAAACCTGATGCAGGGGAAGAATACGTTTGTAATAATGCCTACCGGAGGAGGCAAATCCATGTGTTACCAGTTGCCTGCTCTCATAATGGAAGGAACTGCACTTGTAGTTTCGCCATTAATTGCATTGATGAAAAATCAGGTGGATTCAATTCGTGGATTCAATACTGATGACGGAGTTGCTCATTTCCTGAATTCATCCTTGAACAAAACTGAAATTGCCAAGGTTAAAAGCGATATTAGCCACAGGAAAACAAAACTTCTTTATGTCGCTCCCGAATCGCTGACTAAAGAGGATAATGTCAATTTTCTTAAATCCATTAACATCTCCTTCCTGGCAATTGATGAGGCTCATTGTATTTCTGAATGGGGTCATGATTTCAGACCTGAATACCGGAGACTGAAACCCATTATTGAAACCCTGGGAAATGTTCCGGTTATTGCCCTTACCGCTACTGCAACAGCTAAAGTTCAGGCTGACATTCAAAAGAATCTTGGCATTCAGGATGCTGTTGTATTTAAGGCATCCTTTAATAGATCTAATCTTTATTATGAAGTGAGACCAAAGGTCAATGTGATTAAAGAGATTATTAAATATGTAAAAGCAAATTCAGGAAAGTCAGGCATTATTTATTGTCTGAGCCGGAAAAAAGTTGAGGAAGTTGCAGAAACACTAAATGTAAACGGAATTAAGGCATTGCCTTACCATGCCGGGCTGGATGCAAATACAAGAGCTTCCACGCAGGATAAGTTTCTGATGGAAGAAATTGATGTTATTGTTGCCACCATCGCTTTTGGAATGGGAATTGATAAGCCGGATGTCCGGTTTGTAATCCATCATGATATTCCAAAATCACTTGAAGGATATTACCAGGAAACAGGCCGTTCGGGTCGTGACGGACGGGAAGGCAGATGCATTTGCTTTTATAGCTATAAAGACATTGAGAAACTTGAGAAATTCATGAAAGGGAAACCGATAGCCGAGCAGGAAATTGGAAAGCAAATGCTTCATGAAACGGTTTCCTATGCTGAAACTTCCGGTTGTCGCAGAAGAATGCTGCTTCACTATTTTGGTGAACGCTACAACGAAGACAATTGTCATAATTGTGATAACTGCCTGCATCCAAAGCAACAGGTAGAAGCTAAGGAAGAGGTTGTATTAATGCTCGATACAATTGAAGCAGTAAAAGAAAAACATAATACAGACCATATTATAAATGTACTGATTGGTAAAGCTGAGAATGAAGTTAAAAAATATGGCCATGATAAACTTGAAATTTTCGGAGATGGAGTTGACAAGGAAGAGAAGTTCTGGCAATCGGTCATCAGACAAACATTTATGGCCGGTTTAATTTCAAAAGATGTTGATAATTATGGTCTGCTAAAATTAACGGAAGAAGGAAAAAAATTTCAGGAAAAACCACGCTCTTTTAAAGTAACTATTGATCGTGACTACAGTGAATATCAGATGGATGATGATGAAGAAGCCGGGGCAGTTGGCGGAGGAAATGCAGCTGATGAAACACTGTTTTCTATGCTCAAGGATTTACGGAAGAAAGTAGCCCGACAGAAAAATGTACCGCCTTTTGTTATTTTCCAGGATCCTTCTCTAGAAGAAATGGCTATACAGTATCCGATAAAAATGGATGAACTGAAGAATATTACCGGTGTCGGAACTGGTAAAGCAGCTAAGTACGGGAAACCCTTTATTGATCTTATTGCAAAATATGTAGAAGAGAATGAAATTGAAAGACCAATGGATCTGGTCGTCAAATCAGTTGTGAATAAATCCGGTCTTAAGGTATATATTATTCAAAGTATTGACCGAAAACTCTCCCTCGAAGACATTGCTGATGCTAAAGGAATTTCTCTTTCTGATGTAATATCAGAAATTGAAAGTATAGTGTCTTCCGGTACTAAAATTGACATCAACTACTACCTGAACGAAGTCATAGATACTGAACGGCAGGATGAAGTATTCGATTATTTCCATTCTGCCGAAACCGATTCGGTTGAAGAAGCTCATGCTGAGTTAGGTGAAGATGATTACACAAGTGATGAGATCAGGCTGATGCGTATTAAGTTCATGAGTGAGCTGGGCAATTAACCGTACTTAATCAGGACCGGCCTTCAGCCTCCCTGGTTCATTCATTCTGTTTCCGGACTAAGTTTCTGACTCATCTGTTTAATGCTCTTTCAAAAGCAAGATGCTTATTCATTAATTGCTGTACTGCTGATTCCGGCTGCTGAAAGTAATCCGGATCGTTCAATCATCATTTGATGATTAATAACCAGCTTAAGACTACCGGTTCTTTTAACTAATGGTAAAATCAGCCATAAGGGAAAGTGTTCATCTGGTACAGAAATAATAGAGTTGTTTGGATTCATTGTTTTGTTATTGTAGATCTTGAATTTTGATCCGCCACAGAAATCAGTGTTAACATTCAGTCTGTAAAGCAATCTCTGAAGCATAGTAATAAATCTGGCCTTTTCACCGGTACTCCATTCATCAAGACCTGTGATATCTGCTTCCGTACCTTGAGCTGCAAACAGGATACTCAGCGGAATAAGAGATTCGGGAATTGAACTTACTTCAATAATCTGTCTTTTTGTACTGTTTCGTATTGAAGTATGAACTAGGCATTTATTATGATGATAGCTAATCTGTTTAAGCTGATTAAGGATTTTACTTACACGTTGAAATTGTTTTGGAATGGTGAGTTCTGAATCAGTATTACTTAGAATCAGAACTGTTACAGCAAAAAGTACTTCTGTTTCTTCAGCAAAATTATAACCGGTATTATACCTGATACCGTCACTGCTTTTGAAAAGGTACGCTGACATGGACAGCAAATCTGCTAAAGAAATTCCAGCAATTGTTGGTTGCTTTTCTACATTTGTACACGCAATCAGCATAAAATGAAAATTATACCCGGACTCGTGAAAACAAGTGAGCTGCATGCATTGATGTTAGGTGCAATTGCTCCCAGACCCATTGCTTTTGCAAGTACAATTAATAAGAAAGGAATCCGAAATCTGAGCCCATTTAGTTTTTTTAATGCATTTGGCTCAAATCCCCCCATACTGATTTTCAGCCCGGCCAGAAGAGTTCGTGATAACACGGTTAAGCATAGCCTGATTAATACAAAAGATACAAGAGAAGTTGTTATTAATGTCGTTAGTTTTAATATTGTTCAGCAGGCATCACTTGCAAGTTGTGAATATGCTGAGGGTGTGGATGAATTCATCAAAGCCGGCCTGACCCCTGTCGCCTCAGAATTTGTCAAACCATTCCGTGTTAAAGAGTCACCTGTTCAGTTTGAGTGCAAGGTGATTAATGTAATTGAGACTGGAACTCAAGGGGGAGCTGCAAATCTGATTGTCTGTGAAATCCTATGCATGCATATAGATGATTCTGTCTTGAATGCAGAGGGTAAGATTGATCCTCATAAAATTGATCTGGTTGCCCGAATGAGCGAAGATTATTACTGCAGGGCATCAGGAGATGCTGTATTCACAGTTCCTAAACCCAACCGGAAACTTGGAATTGGATTTGATAACCTGCCTGAATCAGTTAAGAACAGCACCATTCTAACAGGAAATGACCTGGGTATGCTGGCTAATGTTGAACAACTTCCAAATGAGGCAGAATGTAAAGCCTATAAACAACTGATGAACGAAAAGTTTGAGGAAGTAACAGTTGTTCATAACAGGGCAAAGGCACTGATTTTAGAAGGTAAAATTTGGGATGCCTGGCTGCTTTTACTAAGCTTCTGAATTAGGCGGTTCGCCTCATTCATAACCGGAGTTTAAATAGCAGGATGTTTCTTGCTGTATGATTATGTCTCTTAAAACATCAAGTCAAGGACAAATCAGTTATTAAAATCATTTTTATGTTTTTGAAAAAGGCCTTACAGCAGGCCTTTTTTATTCTACAAACGGAATTGCAGGAATGTCAGATTATAACCAATGGATGAATAATAGAGGTCAGCCATTTTTTGTTAAAAAAGAAGTTATCAACAAAAAATGTAAAAAAGTTGTAATAAATGGTAAAAAGTGTCTTTATTTACAGCCTAATGATTTTTAGTTGTTTTTAATCTCAATCATCAAGTTTGTATGAACAGTCCTCTCATTCTACATGGCGTGCATGAAGCAACAGCTGATGCCAAGGGACGGTTCATGCTTCCCGGTTCCTTTAGAAAGCAACTGGAAAATGTGCTGGATCAGGGTTTTATAATCAAGCGAAGTATTTTTTCGAAAGCACTGGAGTTGTTTCCAAAATCAACCTGGAATGCAATGGCTGATGATCTGCGTCATTTAAACCGCTATAACCGTGAACACATGGATTACATGCGGCTGTTTACATCAGGCATGCAGGGAGTTGAAGTGGATAGTGTTGGCCGGATTCAAATTCCGAAGGAACTGATTCTTTACGCTGGCATTAAGAAAGATATCACTTGTGCGGCTATTACAGACATTATTGAGATCTGGGATACCAGAAGCTACAATAAATTTATTAAGGAAAAATCAGATTCGTTTGAAGACATGACCGAGCGGTTACTCGGTAAGAAAGTTTTTTTAAAAGATGATGAATGAATATCATCAACCCGTTCTTTTAAATGAGAGTATTGAATGGCTTAATGTAATTGAAAAGGGTATCTATGTTGACGCTACTTTCGGGGGAGGAGGGCATTCAAGAGCGATTTTGTCTACATTGAAAGACGGATACCTGTATGCATTTGATTGTGATAAAGATGTAATTAAGAATATTCCCGATGATAGCCGGTTTCGGTTAATCAGGGCTAATTTCAAATACTTAAAAAATTCTTTATCAGAACACGGGGTGACACAAATTGACGGGCTACTCGCTGATCTGGGAGTTTCATCTCATCAGTTTGATACTGAAAATCGTGGTTTTTCGATTCGATTTGATGCAGAACTAGACATGAGAATGGATCAGTCAGGAAAGCTTACAGCAGCAAAAATCATTCAGACTTACTCTGCAGCTGAACTGAAATCAATCCTAAGCAGATATGGTGAAATTCAGAATTCCGGCAGAATTGCTCATGCGATTGAAACGGAAAGAAAAAAGAAGGCTATCCGAACTACCAGTGATCTGATACAGTTGCTTAAGAGATTTGTAAAGCCTGAAAGTGAGAATAAGTTTTTTGCCCGTGTCTTTCAGGCATTACGAATTGAAGTAAATGATGAACTGGGTGCATTGAAAAATTTGTTAGAGCAGGCTGCCGAGATTATTGTTCCCGGTGGAAGACTGGTGATTATCAGTTATCACTCACTGGAAGACAGGATGGTAAAAAATTTTATGCGCTATGGAGATACCTGGGGGGAGCCACATAAAGATATCAAAGGTAATCTGATCAGACCATTCAATCCAATCTTGAAAAAACCGTTAACAGCCGGTATTAAAGAAATAAGCTGCAATCCAAGATCCAAAAGTGCAAAAATGAGAGTAGCCGAAAAAATCAACTTGTCAGAATTACCATGAATAAGATTAAAGAAAGAAAGCAAAAAACCGAAAAACAGAAGGAAGTTCAGGATCTGAATTTACTAATAGTAAGATATCTGAGGGCAATTAACATTTTCGGGAAACTCAGAATGGAATTGATTATATCAATAATTCCATTTCTGTTTTTTATTGTTTTTCTGGCAATGTTACTGATTGGTAACAGCTTTTATACAGAAAGGCTGATCCGGAATATTGACCGGACCGGAAAGGAAATTAAAGAATTACAATCTGAGTTTATTACTGGCAGAAGTGATCTGATGTTTAGAACAAATCAATCTCAGGTTGCAGCTATGGTTGAGCCAAACGGCCTTTTTGAGTCCAGGGTTGCTCCTTTTAAGTTGGTCATTAATTCTTCAAATAATAAGAAAGATAAGAAATGAAAGATGCCAGGCGATCTGTGTTTAACAGGGTGTTACTAGTATTTGCAGGATTCTGCATTTTCGGAATTTTAATTTTCTGGAAAATATTTACATTACAGATTGTTGAAGGCGAGATATGGAAAGAAAAAGCAGAAGAGCTGACCATTGCATATCAGAATATTGAGCCAATCAGAGGCAGTATTTATTCAGACAACGGAAGTCTGCTTTCCACCTCACTTCCGGTGTTTACCCTGTATGTTGATTATACCACACACTATTTTCTCGATAAAAGTTTTTCATCTAAAATTGATTCAGTGTCACAAGGGTTGAGTCAATTATTTAATGACAAAACAGCTTCTGAATACCGAAGAATTCTTATTGAAGGTAAAAGAAGGGGAAGCCGCTACTCACTTCTGAAACGTAATGTGACCTATAAACAGTTAAAAGAAGTAAGACAACTTCCGGTTTTTCGTCATGGAAGGTACAAAGGAGGATTAATTGCAGAGCAACAAAGTAAGCCACAGAAACCATTTAAATGGCTTGCTGAACGTACACTCGGTTATGTGACCCGTGAAAAAGGAGAGCGTTCAGTAGGGATTGAAGCAGCTTTTGATGAGCACTTAAGAGGTGTCCGGGGAATCAGGCTGGTTCAGAAAATTGCCGGAGGCATCTGGAAGCCGGTCAGAAATGAGAACGAAGTTGAACCTAAAGATGGGTTGGATGTCATCTCAACAATAAATGTAAACCTGCAGGACGTTGCAGAAAACTCACTTATGTATCATTTGAAAGTGCATAATGCAGAAAGCGGCTGTGTGGTTCTGATGGAAGTGAGTACCGGAGAAATAAAAGCAATTGCCAACCTGGTACGGAATAGTGACGGGTCGTACAGTGAAAATTACAATATTGCTGTAGGCCGGAGTACCGAGCCAGGCTCAACTTTTAAGCTTCCTGCTTTAATGGCTGCATTTGAAGACAGCCGTGCTCTGCCTTCTGATACAGTTGATACTGAAAAAGGAATCCATTACTGGATTTCAAGAAAGCCAATGAGAGATTCTCATGAAGGTGGGTATGGAAGGATTACAGTTCAACGAGCGTTTGAACTTTCTTCCAATATAGGTGTCTCAAAAGTCATTAATAAAAGCTATTCCCGTAATCCGATGGAGTTTGTAAAACGTCTTCGTAGTATGGGTGTTGATGCCCCGCTGGGATTACAGATTAAGGGTGAAGGACGGCCTTTTATAATGGACACATCCAGTAAGGGATGGTCAAGATTTGATTTGCCTTATATGTCAATCGGGTACAGTGTGCGGATGACTCCATTACAACTTCTTACATTTTATAATGCAATAGCCAACAATGGCAGAATGGTTAAACCTCTCTTTGTAAAAGAGATCAGGGAGCAGGGAAAAACAGTCAGGAAATTTGAAACTGAAGTTCTTTCAGAAGCAATTTGTTCTCAAGCAACAATTGAAAAGGCGAAGAAACTACTTGAAGGAGTTGTTGAATCGGGTACGGCTGCCGGCTCATTTAAGAACAGTCAGTATAAAGTTGCTGGGAAAACCGGTACTGCCCGGATAGCTCAGGGAACAATGTATGAAGCTGATGGTCAGAAAAAATACCAGGCATCTTTTATTGGCTATTTTCCTGCAGAAAGCCCAAAGTATAGTTGTGTAGTAGTGTTTTATGAACCATCTTATCAATATTATGCTTCCCAGGTTGCAGTTCCGGTTTTCAGAGAATTAGCGGATAAAATTTATTCCACAGATATTGAACTGCATAAGGAAGTTCAAAAGGAAGATCTGTTGCTTGCTAGTCATTTACCCGTACAGCAAAAGGGTAGATCGCATCAGCTAAAAATGGTCTATGATCAGTTGAATATTAACAATCCTGTGAACTTAACAGATGAATCATGGTCAGTTATTAAAACTGACAATGGCGTTGTTAAAGCTGCTTCGCTCAGTTTTGCTTCCAATCTGGTTCCTGATGTAAAGGGTATGGGAATACGCGATGCCCTGCTGCTTCTTGAAGGAATGGGTCTGCGGGTAAATGCTGAAGGAAGAGGAAAAATTATCTCCCAGTCTTTAAACCCGGGAATGAAGATAACTCACGGTTCTGAAATAATTCTTGTCCTAAACTAATGAGAATATTAAGTGATTTACTCTATAAAGCAGGTTCCGATGCAATTAAAGGAAGTACAACTGTAGCTATTGCTTCACTTCATTTCTCATCGAAGGAAAAAATGGAGAATGGCTTATTTGTAGCAGTTAAGGGTACTGTTACAGATGGTCACAAATTTATCGGGCAGGCAATAGAGAATGGAGCAATTGCAGTTGTATGTGAAAGCCTACCGGATTTGTTGATAGATGGAATAACGTATGTTCAAGTGCAGTCATCTTCAGTTGCACTTGCTTTTATAGCTGCTAATTTTTATGATAATCCGTCTGAAAAATTAAAACTTATAGGTGTTACCGGAACAAACGGGAAAACAACTACAGCTACCATGCTTTACCGTCTTTTTACCAGTATGGGTTATACCAGTGGCCTTATTTCAACCGTTAAAAACTGTATAGGTGAAAAAGCTTTTCCAGCAACCCATACAACACCTGACCCTCTTCTGCTTAACCGTTTATTGAATCAAATGGTTCAGTCCGGTTGTTCGTATTGCTTTATGGAGGTAAGCAGTCATGCAGTTGTTCAGAACCGGATTGACGGTTTAAAATTTGCCGGTGGGGTGTTCACTAATATTACACATGACCACCTGGACTACCACAAAACTTTTGAAAACTATATTAATGCTAAAAAGCGCTTTTTTGATAGACTGACTTCAGAAGCATTTGCATTGGTTAATATAGATGATCGGAATGCCAGGATAATGATTCAGAACTGTAAGGCAAGAGTAAAGTCATTCGGCCTTAAAACACTTGCTGACTTCAGAGCAAAAGTGATTGAAAACAGTTTCAATGGATTGCAATTAATGATTGATGGTACAGATGTTTCGTGTCGGTTAATTGGAAGTTTTAATGCGTATAATCTCCTCGGAATTTATGCTGTTGCAGTTACATGCGGGTTAGAAAAGGTAGATGTTTTACGGGTTGTTAGCCTGTTAGATCCGGTTGAAGGAAGATTTGAGGTTATATCATCCGTTAACAAAGTGATTGGAATAGTTGATTATGCACATACACCAGATGCATTGGAGAATGTTTTAAACACCATAGAGGATATTCGAACCGGAAATGAACAGCTCATTACCGTTGTGGGCTGCGGAGGGAACCGTGATTCTGCTAAAAGACCGTTAATGGCATCAATAGCAACTGAGATTTCAGATCGCGTAATTTTTACTTCGGATAATCCAAGAAATGAAGATCCTGCAGAAATAATCCGCCAGATGCAGGATGGGGTCTCTCCTCAGTATTATAAAAAGGTTCTGATTATCCCTGATCGTAGAGAGGCAATAAAAACAGCTTGTACCCTGGCAGCTTCGGGTGATATCATTCTGATTGCAGGCAAAGGACACGAAACATATCAGGAGATAAAAGGTGTAAAATATCCTTTTGATGATAAGCAGGTACTTATTGAAATCTTTAATACGCTAACTCCTTACTGAATATGCTTTACTACCTGTTTGAATTTCTTGATATGCGGTTTGATTTTCCGGGAGCTGGCTTGTTTCGTTATATTTCATTCAGATCGGCATTATCTATTATTTTTTCTCTTGCAATATCTCTTTTTCTGGGCAGATACATCATTAGGTTGCTGCTGAAAAAGCAGGTTGGAGAAACAATCCGTGACCTCGGACTAACAGGCCAGAAGGAAAAGCAAGGAACACCGACTATGGGTGGACTGATTATTCTGGGTGCTATCCTGATTCCAACTTTACTTTTTGCAAAGCTTAATAATGTATATATTATCACAATGCTGATTGCTACCGTCTGGATGGGAACAATCGGTTTTCTGGATGACTACATTAAAGTATTTAAACATAACAAGAAGGGATTAGCCGGTAAATTTAAAGTGCTTGGCCAGGTTGGTTTAGGTCTGATAGTTGGATGCATTTACTTCTTCAACAGCAATGTAATTGTTCGTGAAAAGACCGAAAAAAATCAGTTTGAGTGGAGCGGACAGTCTACCCTGGTGGATGAACTACAAGGAAAAGAGGATGTGTTGTTTACAGCAAAGAATATTAAATCAACAAAAACAACAATTCCCTTCTTTAAGAATAATGAGTTTGATTATGCAGTTCTACTCTCTTTTCTGGGAGAAAATTCAAAAAAATATGCATGGCTGGTTTTTATTCCGATTGTTATTTTTATTATAACTGCTGTATCTAACGGAGCTAATATAACCGATGGGATAGACGGACTGGCAACCGGAAGTTCAGCTATTATCGGAAGTACATTGGCTGTTTTTGCATATGTCTCCGGTAATACGGTTTTTGCCAATTATCTGAATATCATGTATATCCCTAACGTGGGTGAACTGATGGTCTTTATGAGTGCTTTTGTTGGTGCCTGTGTTGGCTTCTTATGGTTCAACTCCTATCCTGCTCAGGTGTTTATGGGTGATACTGGAAGCCTGGCTTTGGGTGGAATCATTGCTGCCTTTTCAATTGCTGTCAGAAAGGAATTACTTATTCCGGTTATCTGTGGAATTTTTCTTGCTGAAAACTTGTCAGTAATGATTCAGGTTGCATACTTTAAATATACAAAAAGAAGATTCGGGACAGGAAGAAGAATCTTCAAAATGTCACCACTTCATCATCATTTTCAGAAATCAGGTTATCATGAAGCAAAAATTGTAACCCGATTCTGGATTGTGGGAATTTTTCTTGCCGTTATCAGTATTGTAACTCTTAAACTCAGATAGGGGAATATGAGCAGTAAAAAACGACTTGTTATTCTGGGTGCTGCCGAAAGCGGTGTTGGAGCGGCAATGCTGGGTATTAAAAAAGACTTTGATGTATTTGTTTCGGACACAGGACCGATTGCAGATAGATTCAGAAATCAGTTAACTGCTAATCAGATTGAATTTGAAGAAGGAGGCCATTCAATCTCGAAAATAACAAATGCTGATTTAATTGTTAAAAGTCCGGGAATTCCTCCAACCGCTCAGGTTATTACCGAAGTGCTGAGAGTAAATATTCCCGTAATATCTGAAATTGAATTTGCATTTCGTTTTACAGATTCAAAAATTATTGGTATAACAGGTACAAATGGAAAAACAACAACAACTGCGCTTATTTACCATATTCTGAAAAAGGCTGATCTGAATGTAGGATTGGCAGGAAATATCGGTAAGAGCTTTGCTCGTGTAGTTGCTGAAAACAAGAATGATTATTACGTACTTGAACTCAGTAGTTTTCAACTTGATGATATTGACACTTTCAGACCCTATATCGCTGTGTTGTTAAATATTACTCCGGATCATATAGACAGGTATGGGTCAATGGAGAACTATGTCAACTCCAAATTCCGAATTGCAAAAAATCAACAGGCTACGGATCATTTTATCTATTGGTCAGAAGACAAGAATATAACTGGAAAACTAAAGACCTCACAGATTAGAAGTCAGTTGCACGGCTTCAGCCAGTGCTGCAATCCTGATTCAGAAATCTGCATTGAAAACAATCAAATCATTTTAAATAATAAAAACCAAGCGCTTATGTCTATTTTTGATCTCGCCATTCGTGGCAAACACAATCTTTACAACGGAATGGCTGCAACAGTAGCCGCTAAGATTCTTGATATCAAGAATGAAGTAATTCGTCAGAGCCTTTCTGATTTTCAGAGTGTAGAACACAGGCTGGAAAAAGTGAATGTAGTTCATGGAGTGGAATTTATTAACGATTCAAAAGCTACAAACATCAACTCCACCTGGTATGCTTTGGAAAGTATGGACAAACCGGTGGTCTGGATTGTTGGTGGAATTGATAAAGGAAATGATTACAGCATGTTAAATGAGCTTGTAAAGCAAAAAGTAAAGGCAATCATCTGTCTGGGGACGGATAACAGGAAAATTCACAAGGCATTTAAAAATATTGTCAGTGATATTACAGATGTTGCCTCAGCAGAAGAAGCTGTTCAGGTTGCTTATTCGAAAGGTAAGAAGGGAGATGTAGTACTTCTGTCACCAGCCTGCGCAAGTTTTGATTTATTTAAAAGCTATGAAGACCGGGGGTGGCAGTTTAAAAATGCAGTGAAAGCGTTATAACCGGATTAATTTCATAACATGAAACAATTCTTTGGAACCTATTTTAAGGGTGACAGATATATCTGGACAATCGTTGTCGTGTTGTCTGTTATATCCATTCTGGCTGTTTACAGTTCTACTGGTACACTTGCTTATAAGTACCAAGGTGGAAACACGGAATATTACATGCTTAAGCATCTGTCAATTATCCTGTTGGGTTTCGGAATTATGTACTTCTCTCATCGTGCCCGGTATACATTTTACAGTAGTATTTCCTGGATTGCTCTTTTTGTTGCTGTTCCGCTTCTGGTAATCACATTGTTTGCAGGAACAAACCTTAACGAAGCCAGCCGCTGGATTACATTGCCGATAATTAACCTGTCGTTTCAAACAAGCGACTTTGCTAAGATTGCTTTAATTCTGTTTATAGCCAGAACACTCTCAAGAAATCAGGATAATATTAAAGACTTTAAATCGGCTTTTCTCCCGATTATTCTGCCTGTACTGCTTATTTGTGGTCTGATATTACCATCTAATTTCTCTACTGCTGCTGTTTTGTTTTCAACTTCACTGGTGCTGATGTTTATTGGTAGAGTAAGCATGAAGTATATTATGCTGTTGGTTGGTACCGGTATTATCTTTTTTATTTTATTCATTCTGGTAGCAAGTATCAGCAATAATAAGGGTCGGATTGAAACCTGGAAAAACAGAATAGAGAATTTCAGAAGTGGCGATAATTCTGAGAATTACCAGACAGAGCAGGCAAAAATTGCAGTTGCTACAGGAGGTATTTTCGGGAAAGGACCCGGAAGTTCAAGCCAACGAAATTTTCTGCCTCATCCGTACTCTGATTTTATTTATGCTATTATCATCGAAGAGTATGGAATGGTTGGAGGTGTTTTAGTACTTTTTCTTTACATTTCATTATTCTATCGTACAATAATGATTGTCAGGAGGACAAACCGAGCATTTGCTACTTTTCTTGCAATTGGTTGTGGTTTTACCCTTGTCTTTCAGGCATTAATCAATATGGCTGTAGCGGTGAATTTGTTCCCGGTTACCGGTCAGCCGTTACCCATGTTGAGTATGGGAGGAACATCCATCTGGTTTACCAGCCTGGCAATTGGAATTCTGCTCAGTGTAAGCCGTGAAGTAGAAAAGAAAGGAGGTGAAGAAGTTGCTGTCAGCACAGCCTAAATATAGAATCATAATCAGTGGTGGCGGAACTGGGGGCCATATATTTCCGGCTATTGCAATTGCAGATGCGCTAAGGGAACTGGAGCCTTCAGTTGGTATTCTGTTTGTTGGAGCTAAGGGTAAAATGGAAATGGAGAAGGTGCCAGCGGCAGGCTATAAAATTGAAGGGTTATGGATTAGCGGATTACAGCGGAATGGTATAAAAGCCAATCTGTTATTCCCTGTTAAAGTAATATCCAGCCTTGTAAAAGCTGGTAAGATCATTAACCATTTCAAACCTCATGTGGCTGTTGGAGTGGGTGGTTATGCCAGTGGTCCATTGATTTATGTTGCAGCCAGAAAGGGCATTGCCAGTCTGATTCAGGAACAAAATTCTTTTGCAGGACTAACCAATAAGATACTAGGTAAAAGAGTACAGCGTATTTGTGTTGCATTTGATGGGATGGAAAAATTTTTTCCAAAAGAAAAAATCATTAAAACAGGAAATCCGGTCAGAAGTGAAGCGTTAAGAACCGAAGGATTCCGTAATGAGGCTTTAAGTTTTTTTGGATTAAAGAATGGCCATCCTACTATTTTAATTATCGGAGGCAGCCAGGGTGCACGTTCTGTTAATCTGGCTGTTTCGGAATCGATTGCTCAATGGATTAAGGAGGGATTCAATATTATTTGGCAAACCGGTAAACCCTTCTTGAATGAAGCCAGTTCAGTCATGAGTCAGTTTCCAGCAGGTAGAATAAAGGTGTATGATTTTATTTATAAAATGAACTATGCTTATTGCCTTGCTGATCTTATTGTTTCAAGAGCTGGGGCCAGTACAGTCTCCGAACTTTGTATTTTGGGAAAGCCTGCAATTTTGATTCCGTTGCCCAGTGCTGCAGAAGATCATCAGGCAATGAATGCACTCACATTAGTCAATCAGCAGGCTGCTGTTATGATCCGTGATCACGAAGTAAAAGATCGGCTTGCTGAGGAAGTCAAAAGAGTAATGAATGATCGGGAGTTGCAGCATCAGCTCTCAGTTAATATTAAGAAGTTAGCCCTACCAGATGCAGCTAAATCAATAGCTAAGGAGGTTTTATTACTTGCTAAAAGTGCTTCATAATATGGATTTCAAATCAGTAACACATGTGTTTTTTATTGGAATCGGAGGAATCGGGATGAGTGCCCTTGCACGATTTTTCCTCGCAGCAGGAAAGGTAATCTCTGGCTATGACCGCACTTCAACGGCATTAACGGATGAGTTGATCAGTGAAGGGATAAGTATTATGTTTAACGATGATGTGGGAGCAATTGAGGATATCTTTAAAAGTATTCCAAACCGTAATTCGATTCTGATAGTTTATACTCCGGCTATCCCACCTGACAGTAGGATTCTGAGCTGGTATCGGCAAAATGGATTTACATTATTCAAGCGTTCAGAAATTCTTGGATTTATTACCAGGGGACAAAAGACCATTGCAGTTGCCGGAACTCATGGAAAAACCACAACTAGCACCATGATTGCACACTTGCTGCATCATGCCGGAATTAACTGCACTGCTTTTCTTGGCGGAATTGCTAAGAACTTTGATTCTAATCTTATTTTAGGAGACAGAACCGGATCAAAAGGTGAGCATGTAATGGTTGTTGAAGCCGATGAATACGACAGGTCATTCCTCCAATTGTATCCTGATTGTGCTGTTATTACTGCCACTGCTCCAGATCATCTTGATATCTATAAAACCTATCAGGCCATGTTAGAGTCTTACCAGCAATTTGCATCACAGGTAAGCGAAGACGGGTTAATACTTACTAAAAAAGAAGTTAACACCGGCCCTGTAAAAACTACCGTCAGAAGGTATGGATTTAATCCACCAGCTGATTATTATTGTAAAGTGACAAATACCCAACCTGACGCTTATTTTTTTGATATTTATACTCCGGATGAGAAACTTGAAAAAGTAAGGCTGGCTCTTCCGGGAAGCCATAATGTCGAAAATGCTGTTGCAGCTGTTGCTGTTGCAAAGTGGATGAAAGTTGATAATTCCAGAATCAGAAGCGGATTGGAAAGTTTTCTTGGAATCAAAAGACGGTTTGAATTTGTAATTCGTCATCCGTTATTGACTTTTATTGATGATTATGCTCATCATCCGGATGAAATTGAGTCTGCCCTGAATTCAGTCAAGGAGATTTTCCCAGGTAAAAGAATTGCCGGAGTTTTTCAGCCCCATCTTTTTACACGCACCCGGGACTTTGCAGACCGGTTTGCTTTCAGCCTGAATAAACTGGACAGAATTTTTCTTTTGCCGATTTATCCAGCACGTGAAAAACCGATTGAAGGGGTTACTTCAGCATTAATTTTAAATAAAATTTCAGGTGCCTGTTCATTAGAAACATTTGAAAGCTTGCCCGGTAAGTTACTCAATGAATCCTTTGATGTATTAATCACACTCGGTGCTGGTGATATTGACAAGCTGATTAGACCTATTGTAAAACTCCTTAATCAAAGATTAAAAAATCTGGCCAGTGATGAAAAGTAGGAAAACCGGAAAGGGATTGAAGAGTTGGTTGTCAGCTAACAGGAATTTGCTGATGACCTTAATGGTTTGTACCGGATTTCTGATCCTGGCTGGATTTATTAATGCTGACCGGAAAGAAACAACCTGTATAACGGTTGAAGTTATGTTTGACCATAATCAGTCTGTTCACAAATTTATAAGTGAAAGTGATATTCTTGAACTTATGTACTCTCCGGAAAGAAATCCTACAGGGAAAAAGCTTTCCGATATCAACATGACAATGTTGGAAAGTATGGTCAGGTCAAATCCTTACGTTGAGACTGCAGAAGTATTTTCAACCATTGACGGGAAACTGATAATTGATATACAACAACGTACACCTTTATTCAGAGTGTTAAATATTTCAGGAGAACAATTTTACGTAGATACTCATGGTGACTATATGCCAACTTCAGAAGCATATACAGCAGATGTTATTATTGCTAACGGGAATATTAGTGAATCTTTCTCAGATAGTTCAATCTTCAATAAGAAGAGTAGTGATAAGCAAATAATTCATCTGTTTAAAATAGCCGGATACCTGGCTGGATCAGATTTCTGGAATGCACAGTCAGAACAATTATTTGTTAATACTGAGGGAGACATTGAACTGGTTCCACGAATCGGAAATCACAGGATTATTATAGGAGATTCAGACAATCTTGAAAATAAATTCAATAAACTCTTCAATCTGTATCAATTTGGATTTCTAGAGAGAGGATGGAATGGATATTCAGAAGTAAATTTAAAATTCAGTAATCAGGTTGTTTGTACCCGTTCAGGAAATAATTAAACCAGAAAACCCAAAGAAAAGCTTGATATGGCAGCATCAGAAATCATTGTTGGCTTAGATATAGGAACTACCAAGATTTGTGCAATTGCAGGTAGAAGAAATGAATTTGGAAAGATAGAAATTCTAGGTATGGGACGCTCTGATTCTTTTGGGGTTACTCGCGGAGTTGTTGCCAATATTGATAAGACAGTTGCTTCTATTAAGGAAGCTATTAGTGAAGTCGAAAGCCGGTTTGGTCTTGAAATTGGTGAAGTTCATGTTGGTATTGCAGGTCAACATATTAAAAGTCATCAGTACAGCGGAATGATCATCCGTAACAATGCGATTGAAGAAATTTCACAAAAGGATATTGATGCTATTGTAAATGATCTTTATAAAATGGCAATGAATCCGGGAGAAGAAATTATTGATGTAATTCCTCAGGAATTTGTTGTTGATAATGAAAAGGGGATTAAAGATCCGGTTGGAATGGCTGGCATCAGACTGGAAGCAAATTGCCATATCATTACCGGGCTCGTCAGTGCAGCACAAAATATAAATAAATGTGTCTCCAAGGCAGGTCTAAAGGCAGTTGATCTGGTGCTTGAATCATTAGCTTCGGCAGAAGCTGTATTATCTGAAGAAGAAAAGGAAGCTGGTGTTGCTTTGATTGATGTTGGAGGAGGAACAACAGATCTGGCCATCTTCCAGGATGGGATAATCCGGCATACCGCAGTAATCCCTTTTGGTGGAAATGTAATTACAGAAGATATAAAAGAAGGCTGCTCCATTATCAAGAGTCAGGCTGAACTGTTAAAAGTAAAGTTTGGGTCAGCACTGGCAAAGCAAATGAAAGATAATGAGATTGTTTCAATTCCTGGGTTAAGAGGAAGAGAACCTAAAGAAATTTCAGTCAAAAACCTGGCCCATATTATCCAGGCAAGAATGGAAGAAATTATTGAAAGTATCTATATTGAAATTAAAAATTCGGGTTTTGAACGTAAGTTGATTGCCGGAATTGTTATTACCGGTGGCGGAGCAATGCTGAAGCACCTCTCACAATTAGTTGAATATATGACCGGCTATGATACCCGTATCGGCTACCCCAATGAACATCTTGCGAAAGGAAACGAAGACCTGAAAAGCCCAATGTATGCTACTGCAGTTGGACTGGTTATCTGCGGGATTACGCAGGCAGAAAGAAGGACCAGGACTCCCCAGCCAACTGCCGATCAAGATGAAATGAGAAAGGGAAGCTGGTTCTCACACTTCTTTAAGAACCTGAAAGAAGGCTTGAAGGATGATACCAGGGATACAGATTTAAATTAAAAAATTATAGACCATACTATAAACTAAAATCAAACATTATGCTGGATTTTGAACAAAACAAGGTACGCCCCTCAATCATTAAAGTGATTGGAGTCGGAGGCGGAGGCAGTAATGCTGTGAATCACATGTTTAAACATGGAATTAAAGGAGTAGAGTTTCTTGTTTGTAATACCGATGAGCAGGCACTCGAAATCAGTCCGGTACCAAATAAAATTCAATTAGGGAAAAGCCTGACCGATGGCCGGGGGGCCGGTGCAATTCCTGAAATCGGGAAAAATTCAGCTCTTGAAAATATGGAAGATATAAAACGTTCTTTAGGTAGCCATACCCGGATGGTTTTTATTACTGCCGGAATGGGTGGCGGAACCGGAACCGGAGCAGCACCGGTTATTGCAAAAATTGCCCGCGAGCTGAATATTCTGACTGTTGCTATTGTTACTATTCCTTTTGCCTTTGAAGGGAAGAAGAGAAAAATTCAGGCTGAAGATGGTGTGGAAGAACTGAAAAAATATGTTGATACCCTTTTGGTCATTAGCAATGATAAGTTACGTGAAACCCATGGCAATCTGAAAATTGCCGATGCTTTTGCTCAAGCAGATAATATTCTTTCTATAGCAGCCAGAAGCATTGCGGAAATCATTTCTGAAACATTACATGTTAACGTTGATTTTGCAGATGTTCAAACTGTGATGAAAGAAAGCGGAGTGGCAATAATGGGTTCAGCTACTGCTGAAGGCGACAATCGGGCAATAACCGCTGTTGAAACTGCACTTGACTCACCTCTTCTTAATGATAATAATATTGAAGGAGCACGCTACATCCTGTTGAATATTACTTCTGGTAAAGAAGAAATTACTATGGATGAAATGAGCCTGATTAATGAATATGTACAGGAAAAGGCCGGGCAGACTGCTGATATAATCTTAGGAATGGGACTTGATGAAAAATTAGGTAATAAAATTGCAGTTACTATTATTGCTACCGGTTTTAAGACTAATAACCAACGACAAAAAAACAAACCTGTTGAAAAGATTGTCTATAATTTAAGCGGAGAAATTGAAGGAAGAACTACAACTGATTTGATTACGGATACCGGCAATCCGCTGGAACCTGTTCTAAAAGATGAAGCAGAGCCTTCAGAAGAATTCAAGGAAGAGGAGTTAAAAAATTCATTTGAGGGCGAAGGAATTGAAGCAACCGGAACTCCAGATGGACGAATTATTTATTCAATTAGGAATACTGAAGATAGTAATACTGCAACAGCAGTAACAGAACAAGAGGAGCCTGTACTTATAGAGAAAACAGAACCAGAAACAGATAATCAAAAGGACATAAATCAATTGGAGAGTGAAGCAGAGACTGATTTTACAGTATCTCATTTCTCTTATAATGAGATTTCTGAGAATGACCTTAAACAATTTGATGAATTATTGAATGCGGAACAAACAGAGTCAATGGCAAAGTCGGATACCGGTGAAGTTAATGCAGTGCATCAGGAACAGGTTCAACAAAATGAGAATGAAGATAAGCCAGAACCGGAAGTAATAGAGTTTACCATAGAAATTCTGAAAGAGCAGAAAATCACAGAGCAGCCTGATACTGATTCACCTGAGCAAACAATAAATGAGAACCGGATTGAGAGTGAAGTTAAAACCAAAATTGAAATTGAATCCGATGCAGATGAAACTTCCATAGAAGCCAGTGAAGAGAATGTTAAAAATGAGCCTGTACTAGAAGCAAGTGGAGAGGACTTAAAATCTGAATCGGTTCCGGAGCAGCCGGCTGATGATCCCCATGAAGATCTGTTCAGGCGTTCACGTGAAAGAATTATCAGATTAAGAGAATTGAGTATTACCCATCATCAGAATAAAAATATTTCAGATCTGGAAAAGGAACCGGCATACCGGAGAAAAAATATTACACTGGACGATGTCCCGTCATCCTCAGAACGCAAGTTGTCGCGTCTTACTCTTTCAACAGATGAGGATAAATCATCAGGAGCAGGATTTAAACCGAATGGATTTCTGCATGATAAAGCAGATTAAATATGTCGCTTGAACAAACAATTCAAAGTGAGCTCAAAGCTGCAATGCTGAACAAAGATGAAGCAGCATTGCGTGCACTAAGAGCTGTGAAGTCAGCAATTCTGTTGATAAAAACCAGTGGTGCTGAAAAGGAAATTAGTGAGGAAGCTGAAACTAAAATCCTGCAAAAACTCATTAAACAAAGAAGGGAATCAGCTGGAATATATTATGAGCAGGGTCGTGATGATCTGGCTAAAGCTGAAGAAGATGAGATTGCGATAATTGAGAAATTTTTACCAGCTCAAATGAGTGAAACTGAAATTATTGAAGTTCTGAAAAAAATAATTTCCGATTATCAAATCATAAATATTGCACAATCAGGTAAAGTAATGGGAGTTGCCGCCAGGCAACTTGCAGGAAGAGCAGACAATAAGCTAGTTGCCAGCCTGCTAAAGCAATTGCTAAGCTGATAGCAACAGGATTTTGACAGAAGGTGTGGAATTTATGATTCTGCACCTTTTTTATTATATCCATTCCTGTAAATCCGATCTGATCTGTTAAGACTAATTAGCCAGGGTACTGCCAGAAATCTAATAGAAATGATTCTTGGCTTAAGCCTGCTGAGGAGTTTACATTTCCTAAACATTTAACAGACTGCCGATAGCGAAACTTTTTGAACTGCTCTTCGTTAAATCCAGCCGAAAAGGAAGTTATCACTTTTAGTAAGAATAAATTATAATCCAAACTCAACCTGTATGAGAAAATATTTAGTAATTGTTTTACTGACAATTTTAGCAGGCTCAACAGCCGTTGCGCAGTATGAGCCTCACTTTAGCCAGTATATTAATAATGAAATGTTTATTAACCCTGCTTATGCTGGTACAAGAGGCTATATGGCAGCTGCCATGTTATATCGGGATCAGTGGACAGGTATGGATGGAGCTCCTAAAACAGGAACCTTTAGTTTCCATACTCCGTTTTCAAGAGATCGGGCTGGTCTTGGAATCTGTGTTATGAATGACCGGATTGGAGTAAGCAGTCAAACCGCATTAGTTCTGAATTATGCTTATCACTTGAGGGTAACTGAAAATAATGGAATCCTGTCATTTGGCTTACAGGGAGGATTTATCAATGCTGAAGAAAAACTAAGGGATGTAACTACCATTGATCCGAATGACCCTGAATTTGCAAATAATGTTTATCATAAGTTGATGCCTAACTTTGGTTTTGGTACTTATTATCATAATGACCGCTTCTATGCCGGGCTCTCAATTCCACGGTTCCTAAAGAATAAAATAGATCCGTTTAGTTCCAAGATTGAATCAAGCAGATTAAATGTAAAAAACTGGCATTATTATCTGTACTCTGCTTATGTAGCTGATTTGGGTGAATCTGTTAAAATGAAACCATCAGTCATGATTAAGGCTGTTTCGGGTGCTCCTGTTGAGGCTGAGGCAAATCTTAACTTTCTTCTAAAGGATGTATTCTGGGTTGGTGGAGGGTATCGTACAGGTGATGCCGTAATTTTTATAACTCAATATCAGATTTCAAAACAATTAAGAATAGGTTATTCCTTTGATTATTCACTTACCAAATTGCAGAACTTTAATTCCGGTACACATGAATTTACAATCGGCTATGATTTCACTTTTGATAAAAATAAAATTGTCTCGCCCCGATATTTCTAATCAAAAAAAGAAATTCCTCAAACCATGAAACGAACACTAAGTAAATTATTTTCAGCAATTGCGCTGCTCATTATTTTTCAGTTTTCTGCTTCGGCTCAGAAAGTACAGATTGAGAAGGCAAATGAACTTTATAATAACCTGGATTATTCCAAGGCTATTGTTGCATATGAGGAGATTCTGAAAAAGCATCCTGATTTGACATCAATTAAGGTAAAACTGGCCGAATGTTATCGCCTTACAGCACGAACTGAAAAGGCAGAATATTGGCTGGCACAGGTTGTTAAGTCGCATGATGCAACTAGCCAACACAAGCTTATGTATGCCCGTGCACTGCTGAGTAATGGAAACTTTAAAGAAGCTAAAAGCTGGGTTAAGGATTATCTGGTGAACAATCCGGATGACAGAAGTGCTAATTTTCTTTTAAGCAGTATTGAGAACCTGCCGAAATATTATAAGGATACCGGCAATTATTTTATCTGGAAACTGATTATTAATTCTCAAAATGCTGACTTTAGCCCGGTATTATTTAATAATGGAATTGTTTTTGCCTCATCGCGTGAGACGAAGGGGTTATTTGAGAAGAAGCATACCTGGACAGGTGAGCCTTTTTTACATCTCTATTACTCAAAGGGTAAAGGGAATACGTTTCTTGAAGCAGAGCCTTTTGCTACTGATGTACAAATTCGATATAATGACGGACCGGTTTGCTTTAATAATAAAGGCGATGAAATTTATATTACTAGGAATAATGTAGTTAAGAGAAAAGAGTTCACTAGCCAAGATGGCGAAGTAAAACTGAAGTTATTTATTGCTAAGAATATAAATAGCCAATGGAAGAATCCCGTATCATTCAAGTACAACAATGATGAATTCAATACCGGTCATGCCTTTTTAAGTGTTGATGAAAACTATTTGTTTTTTTCATCTGACAGACCAGGCGGATTGGGAGGGATGGACATCTGGATGTGTAAGCGAAATGGCAATGACTGGGATGAACCGGTAAACCTGGGTTCGCAGATTAATACTTCAGGGAATGAACTATTTCCATATATGCATGCTGACAGTACTTTTCTTTTTGCTTCAGATGGACGAGATGGAATAGGAGGGTTAGATATTTACTATTCAAAATGGGATGGTAGTAAAATGACTGAAGCAAGAAATATGGGAGCCCCTGTTAACAGCAGCGGTGATGACTTTGGAGTCGCTTTTGATAAAAAAACACACTATGGTTATTTCTCTTCAAACAGGGAGACCCGAAGCGTTGATGATGATATTTATAGTTTCAGAAGATTGCTGAAAGTCCAGGGCATTGTGGTTGAAAAGGGAACTGATAACCCGGTTGAACATGCAAAAGTTAAACTTAAGAACAGTAAAAAGACAGAACTTGAATTTCAAACAATGAAGGACGGGAAATTTGAGTTCCCGATTGATTATGATGAATCATATTTGATTGAAGCATCAAAGGAGTTGATGTCAAGAGATATAGAAAGTTTTAATACATTGAATTATTTTCCAAGTGAAAATCTGTTTGTTAAGCTGGAACTTGAAAAACAGGAAAGAAAGTTTAACCTTATCGTAAAAGTACTCGATGAAAAAACAAAGAAGCCGCTTGATAAAGCTGAAATTGCTGTAGATCAGTCTGATGTTGTTCTTGGATACACTGATAAAGAGGGACTATGGACACAACCATTAGAAAGAGATCTTAAAAAGACGTTAATGATTACGCGAAGCGGGTATGACCCAAAGGTTGTTACAATTTCTAATTTAGGTCAGAGGGTTGATACTGATTTTGAAGTGACTGTTGAATTGTCTAAAGGGAATGATGTTGGCCCTTATGCTCGCTGGTACAAAATTATTTATTATGATTTTGATAAATCAAACATCAGACCGGATGCAGTTAAAACAATGATGGAAGTCCTTCAGTTTGTAAAGGAACATCCTGATGCCAGGCTGCTTATGAATTCTTATTGTGACTCTAGGGGTACAACAGCCTATAATATGAAACTATCGGAGAGAAGAGCAAAGGCAGCAACCCAATGGCTGATTAATAATGGAGCAAATCAAAACAGTGTTGAAAAGATGGATTGGGGTGGGAAAACAATGCTGATGAACCGCTGTGCTGAAGGTGTGGATTGTACTGAAGATGAACACCAGTTAAACAGAAGGACAGAAATCAGAGTTTATCGGGTAGAAAGTAGGTCAACTTCAAAAACCAATTAATAATTATATAACCAGAATAACCAAAAGAAAAATCATCCATTATGATTACTATCTTGAAACGATTTCTATTTACTTTCATAGCCAGTATAACCTTTGTTATTTCTGCAACCAACAATGCCCAGGCTACACATGCTGCAGGAGCCGACCTGACTTACACCTGGCTGGGTGGCAATCAATACCGGCTGGAGGTTACGTTTTATCGTGACTGTGGAGGTGTCGCTGAACCTTCAAATGTTCCAATTAAAGTGAAATCAAATTGTGGACATAGCTTTAATGTTACTGCTACTAAGATTTCAGGTACTGGAGGTGAAATTACGGTTCCCTGCCAAACTTCATCAAGCACATGTACTGGTGGATCTTCTGTGGGAATCCGTAAATTTCAATACCAGGCAACTGTAACATTGCCGACAACCTGTGCATTATGGACGTTTAGTTACAGTGTTTGTTGCCGGAATTGCCCGATTACAACTATAACCAACCCCTGCGCAAATTCTTCTGAAATCTATGTTGAGAGTACGTTAAACAATGCGGTTGCTCAAAATAATAGTTCTCCCAGTTTCTCAAATATTCCGATTGCATTTGTTTGTTTAGGACAAACTTTTAACTACAATCATGGAGTATTGGATGCAAATGGAGATTCTTTGACTTATGAGTTTATAACACCAAAGACTGGTGCCAATTCAACCGTTAATTTTATTGCACCGGCATCTGCAACTAATCCATTATCATCGAGTACACCTTTTACTCTGAATTCTCAAACAGGACAAATTACCTTTACTCCTAACCAGATTCAAATTGGGATTATGGCTATCAGAGTTAAAGAATATAGAAACGGAGTTTTGATTGGCAGTGTGATCCGGGATATGCAGGTCTATACGCAAGTGTGTGCAAACCAGCTTCCCACTGCTACAGGAATTAATGCAACTAATAATTACACTGCTACGGCATGCCCTGGCCAGCAGATTTGCTTTAATGTTAATTCAAATGATGCTGATGCCGGGCAGAGTGTTACAATGACAACTAATAACGGAATTACTGGTGCAACTTATAATATTACCGGCAGTCCATACCCCACGTTAAATTTCTGCTGGACTCCTTCTGAAAGTCAGGTGTCGCCAAATCCATATACGTTTACAATTACAGTTAAAGATAATGCCTGTCCGACCAATGGTGTTCAGATATTTTCTTATTCAATTTATGTGACCGCTCCTGCTATTTCTGTTTCTTCAACAAACGTGACTTGTGCCGGTTTAAATAACGGTACAGCTACAGTCACTCTGCAGTCGGCAGGGCCGGTTAGCTATCAGTGGAGTACGTTACCTCCATCGGGTTCAGCCTCAGTCAGTAATCTGGCACCAGGCTATTACTCGGTTACTGTAACGGATAATGCAGGATGTTCTGCAATAAAGAATGTATTCATTGAAGAACCTCCGGTGTTAAACTTTAGTTCGAATGCTACTCAGATAACTTGTAAGGGATCATGTAATGGTTCGATTTCAATTGCAGCAACCGGAGGTACTCCGGCTTATAGTTATTTATGGTCATCAGGCCAGTCAACTTCAGCATTAACCGGAGTGTGTGAAGGAAGCTATAGTGTGACTGTAACTGATGCAAATAGTTGTACAGCAACTGCAACCTATACAATTGCACCTGTATCTGATTTGAACCTCTCCGTAAACGGGAACAGTGTATTGTGTTATAATGGATCAACAGGATCTGCAACACTTAATGTGTCAGGTGGAGCAGGAAGCTATTCCTATTTGTGGTCGAATGGTTCAACAACTCAGAACCTGTCAAATGTAATAGCCGGAACTTATACCGTAACAGTAACAGACAGCCTGAACTGTAATAAGAGTACATCGGTTGTCATTTCCCAACCGCCTGCAGCTCTTAATGGAATACTGACTGTTAGCCAGCCTGTTTCATGTTATGGCCAGAGTGATGGAAGTATAAACCTGAATGTTAGTGGAGGAACCTCTCCTTATAGTTATAATTGGAGTAATGGTGCTGTTACTCAAAATGTGAGTTCACTGGCAGCCGGTACTTATACGGTTACAATTACAGATGCAAATGGCTGTACTGTGATAAAATCGGCTGTCGTAACACAACCAGCCGCAGCATTAAGTTCTTCAGTTTCTTCAAATCAATCAGTTTCATGTTTTGGACTGTTGAATGGAAGTTTGGCTGTTAATGTTTCAGGCGGAACAGCACCATACAGCTTTAACTGGAGTAATGGGCAAACAACCCAGAATATTTCAGGTCTTGCGGCCGGAACTTATTCAGTTACTATTGCTGATGTCAATGGGTGTACTACAGTACAAACTGCAACTGTTACCCAGCCTTCTGCTCCACTAAGCGGAACTGCAACTGTAACCCAGGAAGTAAGTTGTTTTGGTGGTAGTAATGGCTCAATTGCATTAACAATATCAGGAGGAACTTCACCTTACTCGTATTTATGGAGCAATGGTTCTATAGCTCAGAATCCGGGTTCTCTTCCCGCTGGTAGTTATTCTGTAACGGTTTCAGACGCTAATGGATGTACATTCACCACTTCTTTAGACATTTCACAGCCCTCAAGTGCTCTTTCGGTTACTTCATCTGTTCAGGATGTTGATTGCTTTGGTCAGGCTTCCGGTGGTGTTAATCTGAATGTTTCGGGAGGAACTCCTTCTTATGCTTTTAACTGGAGTAATGGTTCAACTTCTGAAGATTTATCAAATGTTGCAGCAGGTAATTATTCTGTTACCATCACAGATGCCAATGGATGTACGCTGTCAGCAGCAGTTAGCGTATCTCAACCGGCAGCAGCTTTATCCTCTTCGTCTTCAGTAGTACAACAGGTAAGCTGTTACGGAGGTACAAATGGAAGTATTTCAGTAACTGTAACCGGGGGAACTACACCTTATAGTTTCAACTGGAGTAATGGTGCAGCTACACAAAACCTCTCTGGATTGTCAAATGGTACGTACACCGTCACTATCACCGATGCAAATGGCTGTAGCCGGCAGGAGTCAAAAACAGTCACCCAGCCAGCAATTGCACTTTCTGCAACGGTTGCTTCCGTAAATGAAGTTGACTGTTATGGTGAGAGCAGCGGATCAGTAAACCTGAGCGTAACAGGCGGAACAGCACCTTACAGCTACAACTGGAGTAACGGGACATCATCTCAGAATCTTTCTAATGTTTCGACAGGCACTTACAGTGTTACCGTAACGGATGCAAATGGATGTACCGCAATGACAAATGCAACAGTCAGTCAGCCTTCAGCTTCCTTATCTGTATCGGTTACTTCAGGTCAACAGGTAAATTGCTATGGAGGGAATAATGGAAGCATATCTTCAGCAGTGAGTGGTGGAACTTCGCCTTATACTTATAACTGGAGTAACGGATCATCTTCACAGAATATCCAAAATCTTACAGCAGGTACTTACACAGTTACTGTCACAGATGCTAACGGATGTACTGAAATTGGTACAGCAACAATTACTCAACCGGCTGCAGCATTAACAAGCAGTTCTAACGTAACTCAGCAGGTGAGTTGTTTTTCCGGAGCGAACGGAAGTATTTCATTAACTGTAACTGGAGGAACATCACCTTATGCTTATAACTGGAGTCATGGAGCTACTACTCAGAATGCTTCTGGTTTGCAGGCTGGAACATATACTGTCACGATTACAGACGCGAACGGGTGTACGAGTAATCAATCGAAAACAATCACACAACCCTTGGCTGCACTGTCAGCATCCACTACTGTAACATCAAATATTTCATGTTATTCCGGAAATAACGGGAGTATAAGCCTGAGTGTTTCAGGAGGTACGACTCCGTACACTTACTTATGGAATACCGGAGCAACTTCACAGAACCTGAGTGGTCTAGCAGCCGGCAATTATTCGGTTGTTATTACAGATGCTAACGGCTGTACAGAAACAACAACAGCCGTCATTTCCCAGCCGGCCGGTGCGCTGTCAGCCAGTATCTTAGTATCACAGGCTGTATTTTGCCGGGGAGGAAATAATGGTTCAATCAACCTTAGTGTAACCGGAGGAACCGCTCCTTACACTTACTTATGGAATAACGGTGCAACCTCTCAGAATTTGTCTGGATTAAGTGCAGGTTCATATACTGCTACTATTACAGATGCTAATGGATGTAATGCTTCGGTTACAGGAACCATAACTCAACCTGCAGCTGTATTAGCTATCAATGGCTCTGTGTCAGCAAATGTATCATGTTATTCAGGTTCTGATGGTTCAATTACAATAATACCTTCAGGAGGAACAACTCCTTATACTTACTCATGGAGTAACGGTGCAGTAACCCAGAATCTGAGTAATCTTTCTGCGGGGACATATACTGTAACTGTCGCAGATGCAAATGGATGTACGCAAACCTTCTCGGCAGTTGTTGAACAGCCAGCAGGGGCATTAACAGCCTCACTTCAATCGTCAACAAGTGTGAGTTGTTATGGGGGAGCTGATGGAAGTATTCAGATTAACGTAATTCAGGGAACCGCTCCTTATACCTATAATTGGAGTAACGGAGCCACAACACAAAATATTAACAACCTTTCTGCCGGAACCTATTCAGTATTAATAACTGATGCAAATGGATGTACCAATAATCTGTCAGCTACTATTACACAGCCGTCAGGAGCATTGACTGCTTCACTTCAGTCATCAACAAATGTAAATTGTTATGGCGGAGGTAACGGAAGTATTCAGATTAATGTTATTCAGGGTACAGCACCTTATACTTATAATTGGAGTAATGGAGCCACCACTCAGAATTTGACTAATCTGTCATCCGGTACCTATATAGTTACAGTAACAGATGCAAACGGCTGTACAAAAAATCTTTCAGCTATCATCACACAGCCTTCAGGAGCTCTAACGGCTACCCTGCAGTCATCAACCAATGTAAGTTGCTATGCAGGAAGCAATGGAGAAATCCAGGTAAATGTAATTCAGGGAACTTCACCATATAGCTATAGCTGGAGTAACGGATCAACTTCGCAGAACATTATAAATCTTCCGGCCGGCACCTATACAGTTACAGTAACAGATGCAAACGGTTGTACAGAAACATTATCAACTTCAATCACACAACCTTCAGGAGTTCTGACGGCTACGCTGCAGTCATTAACCAATGTAAGTTGTTATGCAGGAAACAATGGAGAAATCCAGGTGAATGTAGTTCAGGGGACTTCACCATATAGTTACAGCTGGAGTAACGGGTCAACCTCACAAAACATTGCAAATCTTCCGGCCGGCAACTATACAGTTACAGTAACAGATGCAAATGGCTGTACAGAAACATTATCAGCTGCAATCACCCAACCCTCAGGAGCTCTGACAGCTACTCTGCAATCTTCGGCCAATGTAAGTTGTTATGCGGGAGCTAATGGAGAGATTCAGGTTAATGTAACTCAGGGAACCGCACCCTATTTCTTCAACTGGAGTAATGGAGCAACTACTCAGAATATTTCCAATTTATCTTCCGGAACCTATTCTGTAACTATAACAGATGCAAATGGATGTACAAGTAACCTATCAGTATCAATCAGTCAGCCTTCGGCACCATTATCAGGCTCTGCTACTGTGACATCCAATATATCATGCTATTCTGGTAATAACGGAACAGTTGACCTTACAGTGACCGGTGGTACATCACCCTATACATATTTGTGGAGTAATGGTAGTACAACTCAGGACTTAACCGGAGTTGGTGCCGGAACCTATTCGGTAACTGTAACAGATGCCAATGGATGTATTTTTACTGCTTCATCAACTATAACTCAGCCGGTTGGTGCCTTAAGTGTATCAGCTTCAATTTCACAAAATGTTAATTGCTATGGTGGCAACGATGGCTCAGTAGCCCTAAATGTAGGCGGAGGTACTCAACCTTACAGTTATAGCTGGAGTAATGGTTCAACATCACAGAATATCAATAATTTGGTTGCCGGTGTTTATACTGTAACGGTTACGGATATTAACGGCTGTTTTGTAACTGCAACCGCAACTGTAGCTGAACCTCAGGGTGAACTTGATGTCACACTTCAGTCATCACAGAATGTGAATTGTTATGGAGGAAGTAATGGAAATATTCAGATTAATGTAACAATGGGAACGGCCCCTTATTCTTACTTGTGGAATACAGGAGCAACCACTCAGAATCTTAATGGAGTGCCAACAGGAGTCTATACCGTTACAGTAACCGATGCAAATGGGTGTACTCAGAATGAGTCAGTTTACATTGGTCAACCACAAGCTGCCTTATCACTCTCTTTAACAGCTACCCAAAATGCAAGCTGTTTTGGGTTTAGTGATGGCGAAATCGTCTCAGTAGCCTCGGATGGGACAGCACCTTACACTTATTTATGGAATACGGGTGATACTACATCAGGATTGTCAAATCTGCCTGCTGGTATCTATACGGTAACCGTAACGGACGCTAACGGTTGTACTGAAGTTCAAAGCCAGGCAATCACTCAGCCGGCAGGAGCATTAAATATCGCACTCCAATCCTATCAGAACATCAGTTGTTACAGAGGAAGTGATGGTGAAATTAACCTGACAGTAACTCAGGGTACCGCACCTTACACATTTAATTGGAGCAATGGTGCAGTTACACAGAATCTGACCAATATCACGGTTGGAGCTTATACTGTAACAGTCACTGATGCGAACGGCTGTTCAGATACTTTATCCTATACACTTACTGAACCAGCCGGAGCGTTAAGTCCATACCTGGCTGCACAACAAAATGTAAATTGTTTCGGAGGTTCAGATGCTTCTATTGATCTGGAAGTATTGGCAGGAACCGCACCCTATACTTACCTCTGGAATACTGGTGCAGTTACTCAGGATTTGAACAATGTCTCAGCCGGAACCTATACGGTAACTGTGACAGATGCAAATGGATGTGTGGAAACACTCACAACCACGGTTATTGAACCTGCGGGAGCTCTTGATGTTAATGTTTCATCAATCCAGAGTGTTGATTGTTACGGAGGTTCAACCGGTAGTATTTCGGTAAATGTAAATATGGGAACAATTCCTTATGCTTTTAATTGGAGCAATGGAGCTGTTACCCAGAATATTTCTAATGTACCAGCCGGGACCTATACATTAACTGTAACTGATGCTCAGGGATGTGTTGAAACAGAAACAGTGATTGTTACTCAGCCACAGGCAGCACTAAGTGCTGTGATTCAGACTATTCAGGATGCTGATTGTTTCGGATCAAGTACTGGTTCTGTTTCAATTAATGTAAACCAGGGAACCGCTCCTTATTCATACAACTGGAGTACCGGTGATACAACTCAGAATTTATCAAATATTGCTTCTGGGACATATACAGTTACCGTTACAGATGCAAACGGATGTACACAGACTCTGGCAGCTGTGATTGGTCAACCGCTGGGTGCACTGACTGCATCTTTAAATGCTATGCAAAGTGTTGCCTGTTATGGCGGCTCAAACGGCAGTATTTCAGTAAATGTGACTCAGGGTACTCCTCCTTATGCTTATTTGTGGAACACAGGTGCAACAACACAAAATATTTATGGACTTAGTGCTGGGAACTATGTTGTAACTATTACAGATTCAAATGGATGTATTGATACTTTAAGTGTTTTGGTAACTGAACCGGCAGGGGCACTGACTGTTAATCTGCAAACGGCTCAGAATGTAAGTTGTTATGGTGGTAATGATGGCTCTGTTCAACTGACTGTAACCCAGGGTACGGCTCCTTATACTTATAACTGGAGTAATGGTGTTACAACTCAGAATCAGACTGGTTTGGCTGCCGGTATCTATTCTGTAACGGTGACCGATGCGAATGGATGTACCGAAGTAGCTTCAGCAACAATCAGCCAGCCACAGGGAGCCTTACAGGTAAGTGTCTCTTCTTCGCAAAATGTGAATTGCTTTAACGGTACTGACGGGCAGCTTACAATAGCAGTTACCCAGGGAACAAGTCCTTACACGTATTTGTGGAATAATGGATCAACAACTCCAAGTCTGACAAATATCACAGCTGGTACTTATTCTGTAACGGTAACCGATGCTAACGGGTGTACGGAGATTCTCTCAGCCACGATAGGACAGCCGCTTCAGCCATTAATGATGACCGGTAGTACTTCAAGCTCTAATTGTCTTGCAGGTTTGGGTGGTTCGGTAAATATTAATCCTGATGGAGGAACCGCTCCTTATTCATTTAACTGGAGCAACGGGGCAACTTCACAAAATCTAACCAATGTTCCAGACGGCAGCTATTTTATCACGATTACTGATGCCAACAATTGCTCTGCAACTTCACAATTTGTTATTACTGACATCAGTGAATTTAATGCACATGCTGACGGGCCTTCAACAATCTGTGTAGGCAATGTTGCTTTTCTGATTGCTGATTCAATTCCCGGAGCTACTTATCAGTGGTATCTGAATCAACAAACCCTGGGTGGTGCTGTACACCCTCATTTTGTTACTCCGGTAGCAGGTAGCTATACCGTAACCATTCAGCATACCTGCGGGAGCTTTACCTCTCAACCGATTGAAATTACGGTTAATTCTGTAGCTAATATTTCTGTAAGCCCGAATGTTATCATCTGTCCGGGGGAAAGCACACAATTACTGGCATCGGGTGGAATCAACTATAGCTGGACACCTGTAAGTGGTCTTGACTTTCCAAATGTCCCCAATCCAGTAGCAGCACCTGCGGCAACTACGATCTATACAGTTGAAGTCGAAAATGACTTAGGATGCAGAGCCAGTGCACAGGTAACCGTAACAGTATTCTGTGATACTCTAATTATTCCTTCCGGATATTCTCCAAATAATGATGGTGTTAACGATGGATTTGAAATTGTCGGAATTGATAAGTATCCCAATAATAAGATCTGGATTTATAACCGCTGGGGTAACCTGGTTTATAAGGCAAGCGGATATAATAATGAATGGAATGGCTATTCCAATGTCAGTGGAGTTTATATTGGCAAAAAAGTTCCTGCTGGAACATATTTTTATGTACTTGATCTTGGCGACAACCAGAAGCCGAAGCAAGGATATATTGTTCTCAGATATTAAAATCTTAAAGTCATTGACCTTGTTTAAAGAGATGTCCTGCTAGCCGGGGCATCTCTTTGCTTTGTGGTTTTCTTTTCTTTGTAACATGAAGACTGAGCAGAAAAGAAAACCCAATGAACTGATTCATGAATCAAGTCCCTATCTAAAACAACATTCTTTTAACCCCGTAAACTGGCATCCCTGGAATAAAAGAACTTTAGAGAGGGCGATAAGTGAAAATAAACTGCTTATAATCAGTATCGGATATTCAACCTGCCACTGGTGTCATGTCATGGAACGAGATAGTTTTGAGAATGCCGAAGTAGCAGCTATAATGAATACTGACTTCCTGCCGATTAAGGTTGATAGGGAGGAAAGACCGGATATTGATTCAGTCTATATGCAGGCTGTTCAACTCTTAACCGGACAGGGCGGCTGGCCATTAAACTGCATTGCTCTGCCTGACGGAAGACCATTATATGGGGGTACATTCTTCCCGAGAAGAAAATGGATTTCGGTGTTGAATCAAGTCAAAGATTTATGGAAGTTTGAACCTGAACGATGCAAAAAATATGCAGAAGAGCTTATTGCAGGAATTAAAAAGTCGGAATTAATTAGTAAAATTGATTCCGGTCATGAAGTATTTAATCAGGGTGTACTTCATAAGATGAATTCAGAGTTCGAAAAATCTTTTGATTTGGTAAATGGCGGATTTTCACGAGTACCAAAATTCCCAATGCCAGATCATTTAAGGTTTTTGTTAAACTATTCCTTCTTTACCGGGAAGAAAAAGGGCAGTGAGCATGTTTTATTTACTCTCAGAAAGATAGCGATGGGAGGTATCTATGATCAACTGGGAGGCGGGTTTGCCAGATACTCGACTGACAGCGGATGGAAAGTGCCACATTTTGAAAAAATGTTGTACGATAATGCACAGTTAATTTCATTATATGCCGAAGCATTCAGGCTTACAAATGATTATTTATTTCAGGATGTCATCATTCAGACTACAGATTTTGTTTTTAATGAACTAAGAGATAATTCCGGTGGATTTTTCTCCGGGCTTGATGCAGACTCTGACGAAGAGGAAGGAAAATTTTATGTATGGACGGAGAAGGAAATAGATTCTGTCCTGAATGAAAATGCAACATTGTTTAAAAGCGCATACTCAGTCAATCAAGATGGCTATTGGGAAAATGGCAATTACATTCTTCTACGAGAAAAGTCGGTTGAAGAGATCGCAAAGGAATTTAATTTACAAATGGATGAGTGCAAAACAAGACTGGGAATGTGCCGGAACAAACTGCTAGAAGTGAGAAACAAAAGAAGTCATCCCGGCTGTGATGATAAGTTTATCCTCTCCTGGAACTGCCTGATGATAGAAGCATGTTGCCAGTCATTTATTGCTTTGAATGATAAAAGGTTTCTTGACATGGCCATTGAAACATATAGATTTATTAATAACTATCTCAAGCATCCGGCCGGAAGATTGTATCATAGTACCCACAAGGACATAATTAACAGAGTTAAAACGGATAACCGGAATCTTGCATTTGCAGACGACTATGCACTCTATATCAAGGCGAATATTCTGTTATTTTCTTTGACCGCTGATAGGTTATACTACCGTTCTGCAATGGAATCAATGAGTTATGTTAATCAGAATTTTTCAGATCCCGGCTCAGGACTATACTTTTATACTTCTTCAGAAAGCGATCAGTTGATTGTTAGGCGTTTGGAAACCGAAGATAATGTTATTTCATCTTCAAATAGTATTCTAGCTGAATGCCTGCTGCTCTTGTCACGTTTATCTGGAAAATGGGAGTGGGAGGAAAGAAGTAAACAAATGATAACTAAACTTATCCCGTATATGCAAAACTATCCATCTGCATTTGCAAACTGGGGGATCGTGATGATGAAATACCTCTTTCCTCATTACGAAGTCATTGTTACAGGTCCTTCAGCATTGGAGGATCAAAAAAGGATCAGAACAAAGTTTTTGCCTCAGGCAGCAGTGTACTATTCATCAGAAAAAATTGGTGACATTGAAATTTTCAAAAATAAATTTTCTGGTAGCGATAAATCCCGGATCTATGTGTGTACCGGCAATTTATGCTTTGAGCCGGTTATCCGATGGGAAGATGCACTAGCCCTCATAAAAGAAAAGCACTGAGATGTTAATCTCAGTGCCTGCAAGGTTTGTCTTTGCGCTTTATCTTATTAGAGAAACTCTTCCTTCAAATGTGAAATCTTTGTTTGATTGATTTCTGAATTTGATCTGATAAATATAAACTCCGTCAGGTGCAGGGTTATCGGTCTGGAAGTTGCCATTCCATTGTGAATTGGGATTATCCGTTTCAAATACTTTTTGCCCCCAGCGATTCCAGATGGACATTTTGTATGCGTTCAGGTTCATTTCATAAGGAATGCTGAAGAAATAATCATTCATCCCATCATTGTTTGGCGTAAAAGCATTAGGAACAAAGAAAGGTGTAACAAAGACTTCTTCTTCGTAAGAATCACGGCAACCCGCAATGTTGGCAACAGTTTGCTTTATAATAAACTTGCCATAATCTGCAAAACTGTGAGAAGGATTACGTTCTTCAGAGCCCATACCGTCTCCAAAATCCCATAGCCAGGCAACAGCATGTTGTGACTGGTCAATCATGCTAATGGTTGAATTGGTAATGCTAACTTCTTTTTTGTCTGTTACAAAATCAGCAACTGGGAATGGGAAGAAGTCAATCACAACAAGTTGTTGAACTCTTCCAATACAACCATTTGATGTAGTTATTTTGAGTGTAACCTGATAACTTCCCGGGTCATTATAAACATGGGAAGGACTGATTTGATTTGATTGGGCGCCATCACCAAATTCCCATAAAAAGTGAGAACCTGGCGGATAAATGGAATAATTAAAGAAATTAATAAAGGGTCTGTCACAAGTCAGGCTTGTGTCATTTGTAAATGCTGCAATTGGTGTTGGGTTTACAATCAGCGCAAGGGAGGCCGAAGCAGTACAACCATTTGATGCAGTAACCGTTACTACATAATTGGCAGCAGCAGATACAGAAATCTGCTGTGTTGTTGCCCCATTAGACCATAAATAACTATTAAAAGGACCAACTGTAAACATCGAGGTATCTCCATTACAGATAATATTATTGCCGCTTATTGCCGGTGATGGTACAGGTTTAACCGAAATTAATGCACTTCCTGAAACAGAACCCGCACAATTGGCGTCAGTAATACTGACTAAAGTATAGGTTGATGTACTTTCCGGAGAAAGAGTCAATGATATTAGGTTGTTGGTTGAACTGCCGCTGAATGCCTGGCTGCCATTTGAATAAACAAAGTTGAAGGGACTACTTCCTGTAAAGTTTAATAAAATAGCTGCACTCTGACCTTTACAAATGGATGTATCGTGGCTGATTATTGCAGTTGGCAGCGGATTAACAGTTAATGTAAAGTTAGGAGAAGTTCCAATGCAGCCATTAGTATCAGTTACTGTAACGGTATAGATTCCAGCACTACTTATTGAAATGGATGGCATGGTACTTCCGGTTGACCATAAATAACTGCTATAATTTCCGGCATCCAGAATAGAGGAATCCCCATCACAAATTGAATTAGGTCCACTGATCAGTGGTGATGGAAGTGGATTAACAATGACAGTAGCTGAAGTTGTATTGGTACATCCGTTAGCATCAGTTACGGTTACAATATAACTTCCTGCTACTCCTGTAGTGAGAGTTTGTGTATTGCTTCCGTCAGACCATAAGTAGGAAACAAATCCTGAATTTGCACTCAGAGTGGTATTGTCTCCCAGGCAGAAGACGGTATTTCCAGAAATGGAGGGAGTTGGTAACGGGTTAACCGAAAGATTGATCGAAGCCGAACCTGTACAGCCATTGGCATCGGTTACGGTTACCGAGTAAGTGCCGGCCGTACCGGTACTGATTGTCTGGCCCGAAGCGGAGTTAGACCATTGATAAGAAGCATATCCTGCACCCGCATCGAAAGTGGTAGTTGCATTCTGACAGATTGATGTCACACCGGAAATAACCGGGGTTGGAAGAGGATTTACAGTGGTGCTAACAGAGGCAGTGCCTGAACATCCGTTCAGATCAGTTACAGTTACCGTAAAGGTTCCTGACTGATTCACGTTGATAGACTGGCCCGAAGTACCATTTGACCATTGATAAGAAGTAAAGCCTGCCGGAGCAGTTAAAGTTGTATTACTTCCGGTACAGAAACCAAGTGCTCCTGTAATAACCGGTGAGGGATTTATATTAACGGTAACATTTACAGAAGCAGATTGAGAGCATCCGAAATTATTAGTAACTGTAACAGTATAGGCACCTGAAGCAAAAACATTGAGAGTTTGACTTGTGGTTCCTCCGTTCCACAGGTAGGAAGTATAGCCTGAGCCGGCATTCAAAGTTGAACTGTTACCCAGGCAGAAGACGGTATTTCCAGAAATGGAGGGAGTTGGTAACGGGTTAACCGTAAGATTGATCGAAGCCGAACCTGTACAGCCATTGGCATCGGTTACGGTTACCGAGTAAGTGCCGGCCGTACCGGTACTGATTGTCTGGCCCGAAGCGGAGTTAGACCATTGATAAGAAGCATATCCTGCACCCGCATCGAAAGTGGTAGTTGCATTCTGACAGATTGATGTCACACCGGAAATAACCGGGGTTGGGAGAGGATTTACAGTGGTGCTAACAGAGGCAGTGCCCGAACATCCGTTCAGATCAGTTACAGTTACCGTAAAGGTTCCTGACTGATTCACGTTGATAGACTGGCCCGAAGTACCATTTGACCATTGATAAGAAGTAAAGCCTGCCGGAGCAGTTAAAGTTGTGTTGCCTCCGGAACAGAAAGCAGTAACTCCGGTAATTACAGGTGAAGGACCCGTACCTACTGAAACAGTGACGGATGTTGATGAAAAACAGTTAAAGGAGTTTGTGACAGTAACTGTGTATGTACCTGCAGTGCTGACATTAATTGACGGTGTAGCAGCTCCCGTACTCCAGGTATAAGATGAATAGCCTGAGCCCGCATTCAGGGTTGAACTTCCACCCTGGCAAAATGATAAATTTCCGGTTATAACCGGATTTGGTGTCGGACTTTGATTTACAGTAACACTTGTACTGCCCGTACATCCGCTGGAATTTGTAACAGTAACAGTATAAATTCCAGGAGTTGTTACATTGAGCATTTGTGATGAGAATCCATTACTCCACTGGTAAGAAGTAAACCCGGGTCCGGCATCCAGTACAGTCGAAATCCCGACACAGATATCAAGTGCACCCGTAATTACGGGGCTTGGGCTGGCATCAACTACAACGTTAACTGAAGCAGATGCACTACAACCTCCTGCCTGGGTTACAGTAACAGCATAAGTTCCAGCTGTATTGACAGTTATTGATTGAGTTGTTTGTCCGTTTGACCAAAGATAACTTTGACCAGAATTGGCAGTTAATGTCGTATTCTGACCACTGCATATTGCTGTAATACCAGTGATGCTTGCAGGTGCACTTCCGGCAGTAACAGCAATTGAAGTTGTTGTAGAACCGCATGAGTTACTGATCGTTACTGAATAGGTGCCTGGTGTTGAAGCAGTAATAGTTTGGGTGTTGCTGCCATCAGACCACAGGTAAGTATAATTAACACCAGAAGGACCGGCAGTCAGATTAACACTCCCACCCGGGCAAATTACTGTTGAACCACTGGGTGTGATGGTAGGAGAGGTTGGAGGATCCACATAGATTACTTTTACTGAGGAAGTCCAAACAAAACATGCAGTATTTATATTATGAGTTATTACACAGGTATAATTTCCATTAGGAGCAAGATTTCCCTGGTTTACATTAATACATTGTGTGTTTCCTGATAATCCGCCATTCCAGGAATAATTCAGGTTGTTTGTGCAGGTGATGTTATCAAGTACACATAAATCTACTGATTGACCTGAACACAGATAGATAATCTGATTTGGAGGTTGTTCAACTCCGTTAATATAAATAGCAGCTTGTCCGATACTTTGAAAACTGTTTTGTTCAAGCAGCACGCCTGAATCAAATACCTGATCATTTACATCCGAAACAGCAAGTTTAATGTGATAGGTCTCACAAGGACAAACGGTTGATTCGGCTTGAAGAGTAGTTGTTAATCCATCCCAGGCAGTTGAATACATAACCGGTGCATTGTTATTGCGGAAATAGGCACAATTGGTACAAGGACCGGGAGGCGGAACACCCCATGCTACAGGGCCTCCGTTATTTACGTTGTTGATGGCAACCGGTGTATTCATTGTTCCAGGAACAATGGCAATATTTTTTGGTGAAGGTGTAATTCCAGGCCCGGAAATAAAAAAACCAAAAACATCATTATATGGACTGTTGACATAATCGTTGTATTCATCAGAGCCGAAGATATAATTGAATTTCATTTTGTCTGAAGCAACCCAGAAATCAAACTCCAAAACACAGGCATCATAAATTGGACCTGTAGCCAGTGTGGCTAGATTAGCATCTGTTTGTGAAGTTGGGAATCCTGCTCCCTGGCCAGTCCCTGTATTTGCAGTTGTGGCAATCGTTGCACTTCCACTAGTTAAAATAATTCCGCTTGAAAAGCCAAGATTACAACCTCCTGTACAAGTAAAGGTTCCTCGGGCCGATGCCGGTGCGCCATTTAGAACTGGATTACTTGCTGTGACATTAACTCCTATCAAATTCGAAATCATTGTATTCGCTGTGGCTGTTGTATTGACTACAAACTGAGCAGAAACTATTGAAGAAATTAAGAGGGGAACAAGGAATAATATTAATTTTTTCATAGTTTTTTTCCTTTAGGTTGGTTTAAATTGCATTGACACAAAGATAGAAAAGAAGTGTATTCAATTTTATACGCTTTATACGTAAAAAGGATGACTTATTGAGCTAAATTAACCCAAAAATATATTGATTTTATATTGTTTTCTTCGTGAGAAAATCCTTTAAATAAAAAGGTTCAAACTGGGAAGAATTTTCAAAGTCAAGTGATTGAAATTTTCGATGAGCCATTTCAATCATTCCAATTGAACTGGCCCTGAATTCTGAATAATATAAAGCATTCGGTAACTTTAGTAATGTTTCAAGTTTCAATGCACCCGAACCAATAAAATAGAGTGTTGAATATTGATTGGCCAGGTCTGTAAACGAATCCGGGTTAACTAACTGGGCCTGAGTAGATTGAATCATTCTTAGGGCCGGATCATAGACCTCGGAGTAAATTTCCATACGTCTTGCATCTAGGCATGGTATCAGTAGAGAATGAGATTCAATACTAAACTTACTAATAAAAGTTTTGGATAATGAATAAAGGGTTGGAACCGAAATCAAGGGCTTTTTTAATCCATAACAGATTCCTTTTGCTGTGGCTGTTCCAATTCTTAACCCGGTATAGGATCCTGGTCCCTGGCTGATGGCTACGGCATCTATTTCTTGAAGTGTTTTTTGGGATGCACCTTGAAGAACCTGCTGAATGAGCAGTGTGATTGATGATGCATGAGACCGGACTGTAAGATCTTCTGCAATTGAAACCAAGCTTCCCTGATTTGCCAAACAAACCGAACAGACATCTGTTGCAGTTTCCAAATGAAGGATCAGCGGCACAACTTAATCTGTAATTTCAAAAAGTTTCTCCTTTTCAACAATCTTAACCTTGTCACCATCCTTGAGCTTTTTGTTAATAACGTTAAATGGGCCGGTCACGACTTTTACTTTGTCCATTATGCCTGATTGTATTTCTATGTAAGTATTGTCCTGAATTCCACTTTTTACCGGAGTCAGTTTTACCCGGTCATTCTCAATAACAAATACATATTCATTTGAGTTTTCTTTTTCAGTCTTCGCAACCTCTGTTCCAGTATCTTTTTGAATAACAGAAGTTTTCAGTGAATCGTTACTTGCTTTTGACGGATTTTCCCGAACAGTTACTGCCTGGATAGGAACACTGATTACTTTGTCAGTCCGGTGAGTTTGAATCTCAACTGTTGAAGACATTCCCGGCCGGAAAGGAACGGCAACCTCTTTCAGAAGTGCAGCATAACTATCTCTTAAGACCCTGATTTTTACCGGATAATTTGTGACCTGGTCGGTTGCTATATTACTGGTTGCACTCGTTGAATTCGAAATTTCAGTTACAATTCCTTTAAATTTTTTATCATGATAGGCATCAACTTCAACCATTGCCGTATCATTCAATTTTACTCTGATAATATCGCTTTCACTTACATCCGCTTCTACTTCCATTTCATTCAGATTAGCGATTCGCATTAACTCGGTACCCTGAAAACCACTAACTCCCTGAACCCTTTCACCCCGGGTGACATTTAACTTGGAAATGGTACCATCAACCGGTGCATAAATTGATGTTTTGTTTAGGTTCTCTCTTGCTTCTTTTAATGATGCTTCTGCACTGCTTACTCCAAACTCAGCAGATTTGACTCCCTGGCGGGCAGATTCTACATCAGCCTGTGCTACTTCATAAGATGATTTAATGCTTTCAAATTCTGAAGCACTAATTACCTTATCTGAAAATAATTTCATATTACGGTTATAATTGGCTTCGGTCTTTTCAAATTGTGATATAGCCTGTTGAAGACGCTGTTTGGAGCTTTCCAGGTTAGCTTTAGCAGAACTGACTGAAGCCGACATTCGTTCCAGATTGCTGATGTAAATTTCAGGGTTAATTCTGCAAAGCAATTCTCCTGTTTTAACTTCCTGTCCAGCCTTAACCGGCAACTCCACAATTTCACCGGATACATCTGCGCTTATTTTTACTTCTACCTCCGGTTGAATTTTCCCACTGGCGGATACAGTTTCAATAATAGTTCTCTTCTCAGATTCTTCAGCAGTTACTTTTATTGCATCATCAGTTCCAATGATACCGGTTGCTTTCAATACAGTGAGTAGAATAACAGCTGCCACTGTTGCTATGATGATATTTCGGGTCAGGTTTTTTCTTTTTGCCATCTTGTTTTTATTTTATCAGGTCAATAGCTAAGCGGTTTCCCGGCATAAAAATCCAGGATCTTTAGTTTAAAGATAAATTCAAATTTAGACTGAAGCATTGACGATTGTGCCCGGGTAAGATTGTTTCTGGCAGTGTTATAATCCAGTGCTGTTACCAAACCCGCTTCATATTTTTTTTCTGTGTAACTCATTGCTTCTTGCTGTGATGCAACACTTTTTTTAGCTGCTTCATATTTGTTTAATGCAGCCAGAACATCAGAATGAGCCTGTTGAATATTTTGATAGAGTTGATTTTCGGTTTGCTTATAACTCAATTTTGAACTTTCATAATTCAAACGTGAACGCTTAATATTCATTTCATTGCTTCTGCCATTAAACAAGGGAATATTCATACTGATCCCAACCGATTGATAAAGGTTATTGTTCAACTGGTCATTAAACGGTGTTTTTTCAAAGTCATATTGATAACTTGGCATTAAAACGGCATCTCCCGAAGATGTTTGCTGGCCATTGGGCAGGTAGCCAAGAAATGTAGGACTCCCCTTAGCTCTCAATGACTGATCTGAATACATTGTACTCAGGCTTCCATATACAGAAATTTTCGGAAGCCGGCTACCGGCTGCTATTTTTAAACCGAATCGGGCAATTTCAGTTTTTAATGCTGCACTCTTAATCTCAGGCTGTCTTGTCAATGCATCTTTAAAAATTGCCTCAGGTGTTAAAACTATGTTTTCCTGACGGGGAATTGACATTTCAGGTTCTTCAATATCGAATGCTGTTATCGAATCCAGGTTGAGCAATTGAAAAAGTGCCAGCAGTGCATTTTCATAACTGTTCAATGCACTAATTCGGGTAAATTCTTCATTAGAAACCTGGGCTTCAGCTTCTAACTGACTACCGTATGGCAATAAGTCATTTTCAACCAGCTTTTTTGTTTTAGCAAGTTGTTGTGCGGCAAGTGATTTTCTATCGGCAGCATTTTTGGCCTCTTCTTTTGCATAAATAGCCTGCAGATAAGACGCAGCAATGTTTAGTGATATGTCATTTTTAATTTTGGCAAGCTCATATTTTGAAGAAAGATAATTCAGATTGCTTTGCCTTAACTGATTTTGCAGTTGAAGCCCGCTGAATAAAGTTAGTCCTGTACTGATTGAAAAACTTGCTGATTGGTTCTTGTTAGTGGTAAATGTATTGGTATAGGCATTCACCGAACGGCCGGTATTTGAATTATAAGAAGCACTTCCGTTTAGGGAAGGGAAGAAAGAGAAGATATTTTGTTGCTTGGTAGCTTCAGCAATAGAAATATTAATTTCACCCTGAGCAACACTTAAGTTGTTTTTCAAAGCAAATTCAATGCATTCCTGTAATGACCACTTCTGTTGAGCCAGGCTTTGGCTTGAGACTAATAGATTCAGTAACAAGAAGATAAGAGTGATGATTTTCAAAGGAATTAATCTTTGGGCAAAAGTAACCGATTGAATTTACTTGGCAGAATTCTTTTTAAAGAAATTGTGCTGCCGGGAATTATTATTTATTCAGATCGTTGTTATAAATTTGCACATCAATTTTTAACACCAAATAAAAAAATGAAAAGAAATATTACACTATTAACCATTATGGCTATGATGATGGGTGGATTTGCTTATTCGCAAACCGGCCGCACCTGCGGAACCATGGAAGTTTATCATGAAATGATGAAAGATCCGGAATTTGCAAAAAACATCCAATTGATTAATGAGCAGGCTGCCCAATATGCTGATGAAAATGCTAATCATAAAGAAGCCGGAGCCACTATTACCATTCCTGTGGTCGTTCATGTGGTTTACGCTAATAATGCACAGAATATTTCCACAACTCAAATCCAGGCACAGATCAATCAGTTAAATGCAGATTTTTCAGCAACAAATACTGATATTAGTACTGTTCCGTCTGTTTTCCAGTCGGTCATTGCAAATACAAATATTCAATTTTGTCTTGCTGTTCGCGATCCTAATGGAAATTCAACAGATGGAATTATCCGCAAACAAACAACGGTAAGCTCATTTAGCCTAAGTAATGCAGTAAAATACGATGCGCAGGGAGGGAGCAATGCCTGGCCGCGGGATTCATATTTAAATCTTTGGGTTTGTAATTTAGGAAGTAACTTGTTGGGATATGCTCAGTTCCCTGGTGGCACTGCTGCAACCGATGGCGTTGTTATTCATTATAAGTCTGTTGGAAGTATTGCCCAGCCATATCCGGGTTTTTCACCATATAACCTGGGAAGAACCGGCTCTCATGAAATCGGTCATTGGCTTGGACTTTATCATATCTGGGGAGATGCGAGTTGCGGAAATGATCAGGTTAATGATACTCCGACTGCTGAAGCTCCGCATTACGGATGTGGAACTCTGATTCACCCGCTACATGTGAATATGTGTGGTGCAGGAACTAGTCCAAATGGAGAAATGTTTATGAATTACATGGATTATAGTGATGATGCTTGTCTTAAAATGTTTACCCAGGGACAGGCTACCAGAATGAATTCTATATTGAATAATGCGCGATCTCCGCTTAAACTCTCAAATGGTTGTACTCCGCTAGGTATTGCAAATGCATTCGATGCTGAGTCAGCAGGAATAACTTTTCATCCGAATCCAAGCCAGGGTTTGGTCTTTATGAATATCCCTGAGAATATGACTGGAATTGTTAAAGTAAATGTGATGACATCAACCGGAAGTGTAATTCTGACAAGGCAGGTGAATACTCGTGAATCACTAAAGGCCGAGTTTAATCTCTCAGATTATGCTAATGGACTTTATCTGTTTGATATTGTATTCGAAGATAGACACTATTCTAAGCGCATCAGTATTGAAAGATAATGAAGTAATAGAATTCAAGAAAAGCTGCATAACACATGCAGCTTTTCTTATTATACCGGGTTAATCTTTAATTTTCTATAAATTTCAAATTCAGAGATTTCTCTAACCTCATGGGGTTTCATCCCGTTTAATTCCAGGTTCTCAATAGCAACACGAATCAATCGGATAACAGGAAAGCCAGCGGCTGCCAGCATACGCCTGACTTGCCTGTTTTTGCCTTCAGTTAAAGAAATCTCAACCCATGAATCCGGAACGTTTTTCCTGTACCTGACAGGTGGTATCCGTTCGGAGTAGCCATGCCCTTTTAAATCTTGTAGCCTGCAAGGCCTGGCATGATGCTGTTTGCCTTCTATACTGATTGTAAATCCAGTGCTTAGCTGTTGAAGAGCAGCTTGAGTTATGATCCCTTCAACCTGTGCATGATAAGTACGCCAGTGACCTTGTGACGGATGCAATAACAAAGTATTTAATCTTCTGTCATTTGTCAGAATTAAAAGCCCTTCACTATCGGTATCCAGGCGCCCAACCGGATAAACATCTTTTGGGAAATCATATAATTCATTCAGTGTCAGGTAGCTTGACTCCGGTGTAAACTGTGATAACATACCGTAGGGCTTATGAATGATAAAATATCTGTTGGCCATTGATATTGAACTTTATTGAGCAATTTAATATCACAACCTGCTGCCTCTTTAATTCAAAAAATGTACTTGCTCAACTCTTGCTACATTTGTCTGACAATGATAAGGTATTTCCTGATAAGTTCAATTCTATTCATGATAATGGCTCTGGGTTTACAACGGTCAGCTGGTCAGGATATCCCTTTTCAAACAGGCTTCTTAAAAGCAAGTCAGAGTGAATTAAACCATGCTTTGAAGGAGATCCAGGAAGGTGATCTTTTATTTTACCAGGATATTCCCTTTTATAAACCGGCATTAAGTCATTATCTGAAAGCTCATCGAATCAATCCTGATAACTCAATGCTAAATTTTAAAATTGGAGTTTGTTATCTGAATACTTCGGATAAATATAAGGCACTTGCATTTTTAAGTAAAGCATTTAAGCTCAATTACTCGGCAGATCCTGATTTAGTATATGAATTGGGAATGGCATTTCATATTCAGGCTCAATGGGATAGTGCAGTCTATTATTATCGTTTATGGCTGGACCGGCAAGCGGTTGATGAAAAAAGAAAACAGGCTCTGAAACGAATTGCAGAATGCGAAAGTGGAAAATACCTGGAAAGTACTCCGGTTAATGTCAGAATTGAGAATGCAGATCAGGCCATTAATTCATCTTACCCTGATTACAGCCCGCTGATTACCGCTGATGAATCAAAATTATTTTTTACGTCAAGACGGCCGGAAACAACTGGTGGTGAACGTGACCAAAAGGATGATGAATATTATGAGGATATTTTTCAATCAATTAAGGTTAATAATGTTTGGCAAAAAGCAGTCAATATTGGTCCTCCAATAAATACTAAGTTTCATGATGCAGCTGCTGCAATCTCTCCTGACGGCCTTACCATCGTGGTATTTAAAGGCGACAGAAATAATGGAGATTTACTCATAAGCTATTTTGTTAATGGTAATTGGACGAAACTCGAAGATCCGGGGAAAAGCATAAATACAAAGTATCATGAGTCGGGTGCCTGTCTTTCACCTGACGGGAAAAACTTATTTTTTGTATCTGATAAGCCTGGAGGAAGGGGAGGCCGTGATATATATATCAGCAGATGGGATGACTCTACACAAGCCTGGCTGCCGGCAGTAAATGCAGGTAACCAGATTAATACCGAATATGATGAAGAGGCTCCGTTCCTGCATCCCGATGGAAAAACACTTTATTTTTCTTCCAAGGGTTTCAATAGCATGGGGGGGTATGATGTATTTTATTCAGTTTTTGAAAAGGGTGAATGGAAAAAGGCAGTGAATATGGGATGGCCGATCAACTCACCTGATGATGATGTCTTCTTTGTAATTAATGCTGCCGGAACTAAAGGTTATTATTCATCCTTTAAAAAAGATGGTTTCGGTGAAAAGGATATTTATATCATCCAGTTTCCGGAATCGGGCATTCCATCCTCTGAAATGGTATTATTAAAAGGAATTGTCAGAAATGCAATTACCCTGGAACCAATGGAAGTTAAAATTGAATTGTTAAACCTTGAAACCTCTGAACACGTTGCCACTTTCAATTCAGAAAAGGGAACCGGGAAATATTTAATCTCCTTGCCTGCAGCATCAACTTATGCTATTGTAGCAACGGGGAAGGGTTTCTCGTTTGAGTCAGAAAAAATTACTGTTCCGGCTAACAATTATAAAGAAAAGAATTCAGATATTCTTTTAAAACCGGTTAATGCCGGTTATAACCTGATTCTCACTACAATTCAATTTGAACGTAACTCGGTAATCTTAAACCCAGAGGCGGGACAAACACTGGAAAGACTGGTGTCATTACTGAAAGATTATCCGTTAATGCGAATTGAGATTTCAGGATATACCGATGATTCAGGAAGTGCACTCGAAAATCTTGATATTTCACAAAGGCGTGCAAAAGCAGTAGCTGGTTTCCTGTTTGATCAGGGAATTGATAAGTCCCGTGTCAGTTACACAGGCTATGGCTCACAGAAACCAGTTGCTGATAATTCTACACCGGAAGGAAGAAAAAAGAATCGGAGGATTGAATTTATTATCCTCAGCAAGTAGTAATTCATAAAATATCAACCTGAACAGTTCATCCTCATACGCTTCAACTATACATTGACTAATGCCTTTCGGGGAGCGACAATAAGGGTATTTTAATATTTAAAGCCGCTTTTTCAGTTGTACTTGCTCCGGTAAGTTTTGAAATAAACCCATGCTGGCGTGAGTACATTGCTAAGCAGGAAGGATTCGTTTTCCTTATAAATTCTGTCATTCCTTTAACAATATTTAACTGGGTGCTGACATAACCCGAAACCTTGCGGTATTTTACAGCTGCTGCAATTTTCTTTTTCATTTTCTGATAATCTTTTTCATCATTCATCAGTAGCCGGTTGTCAATATTCAAAAACATGATTTCAGCTCCAAATGCTTTTGCCAGCGGGACGATACCATTGGCTGCCCGTAAGTTATCATCCTGTAAATCGGTTGAGTAAACTATTTTCTTCATGGGTTTAAACCGGATCCCCTTTGGAATAGTAAATACCGGACATGGAGCATTCCGGATGACACGTAACGAATTACTACCCATTAAGATTCTGGCAACTGCTGATGTTCCGGTTGAACCCATGATGATCATATCAGCTTTCTTTTCAAGTGCGATTTCAATGATTCTGGAAGATGCAAGCCCTTGTAGAATGATCAAATCAACCTTAACTGATTTAGCCGCTCTGATACGAATACCTGAAATAAATTTTTTAAGCCTCTTTTGCGCACTCTCATAAAGTTCCTTGGTGCCAACCGGAATAGGTCCAAGCGGGAATTCTGTAAACACCACAGGTGTTTCGAAACAATGAAGTGCAATAACCCCTGCCTTGAACTTGTTTGCCATTTCAAGTGCATAGGTATAAGCATCTCGCGAATTACGCGAAAAATCAACCGGGCAAAGAATGGTTTTCATATGATTTATGTTTTAGTTTGTTTTTGATTTAACAACAGAGAAATGTGTTTCTTATTTGCTGAAAGATTAGAGGCAGTCCAGGTGATATGCGTGTCAAACGATTCAAGTCTGAACGTGCAATCCTTAACATGGCATATCCTGCAGGATTGCTGCATACAGGGGTCGGTATGTGCTGATAATTCAACCCGGTGGTTTGCAATTCTGTTGAATGTCCGTTCAAGTGATTTAATCTCTGAATGAACTTCTTCAAGGGTCAGATAGAAGGGCATTGTTATATGACAATCTACATGCAAATATGTACCATATTTTTGTGCTTTCATATGATGAATATCAATCCAGTTATCCTGTCGTTCTTTTTCAAGAGACCCCGCAAGGTCTGCTAACAGTTTAATATCTGCCTTATCAATCAGTACATCAATTGATTTTTTGATAAGTTTATAACCGTTAATAATTATAAATAAAGCAAGGATCAGTGCGAGTACACTATCAATCCAGATTAGACCGGTAAGCTTGAACAAGATCAAACCTGCAATCAGAATACCACTTGTTAATACATCAATCATTAGATGTTTTGCATCTGCAAGCAATACATCACTGTTTAATTGGATACCTTTCTTTTTAAGCTTAAGACTCATAACCAGCAGCATAATTCCTGAAAGAGCCATTATGTAGATCCCTGTATCAACACGTTGAATCCGGTTTTCATTAAGAAAACCAAATATAGATTTGACAATAATGAAGAAACCGGCAAGTAAAATTAAAGCTCCTTCAAAGCCAATGGCTACTGTCTCCATCTTTCCGTGGCCATAGGGATGGGATTTGTCCTTTAATCTTGCTCCATATAGAATGCTAAACATGGCAAAGCCGCTGGCAGCAATGTTTATTAAAGATTCAAGAGCATCGGTTAAAATAGCAATACTTCCGGTAAACACATATGCAGTGAATTTTACAATCAGGATAACTACTCCGGCAATTAAAACTGCTTTTAATGAAGTTACCTTTTGTTTGAGTAAAGAAGGTTTTGCTTTTGACATGCTCAATGAAGTTACCGGCATATAGCCACCTTAACGGCTGATGTACACAATCATGTAACAGGACAAATGTAAGATAACTAAGTTCTAATGATTATAGTTTAATGGTTGTTTGTTTGCTGTGAACAGTAAAATGATTTACTTGTTTATCTGCCGACCTTTACGACTTCTGAACTAAAGTCGATGAAGAAAACTCTATTTAAGCTTAAGAGAAGAAATAGTGAATCAGAAAAGAAAGTGAGAGGGTATCAGATTCAGCAGGGATAAGTAAAACAGCCAAAAGAAGAATAAACCGGGGGAAGATCAGTTTCATTTCACCAACCGGATTAATCAGAGACAGTCCGACAGTCACCAACAATAAATTGATTCCTAAGAGAACAAGGGTAAAAAACTTCAATAACCCAATCATTAAAAGCATGCCACCTATTAGCTCAACAAATGAGCTTAACCACATCGAGGTAAAAAGAAATGAATAGCCAATTCCGATTTTTGAATAAGATGGCGCAATTATATTGGTAACCTGTCTGATTCCTATTTTAAAGAGTTTGTCATAACCCTGAAAAATGAAAAGGATTGCCAGTAATTCTCGTGTAAGAAAAACAGCTACTGACTCTGGATTGAAAAATATACTCATATTCTGCCTCAAAAGTAAAACAAAAGGTCTTATTGAATGCTTAATATTTAGGGGATGAAAAGTATCAGTCATAAATTAATTCAATTAGGTAAGGTTGAAATCGCATAATGTTAATCTCTAATTTTGCCGGGGTATTCATTTGTGGTTTTCAGGTTCGAATGAGAGCACTACTTAAGGTTTTATTATCTTTATTATTGTTTTTTCTGATTAAGGAATCAGCGGCACAAAAGGTAGGACTGGTCTTAAGCGGGGGAGGAGTAAGAGGATTTGCTCATATCGGAGTGATTAAAGCTCTTGAAGAAAACGGAATTCCGATTGATTATATAACTGGAACTTCAGCAGGGGCTCTTGTCGGAAGTTCTTATATTACAGGCAGAACCCCAGCTGAAATCGAAAAGATATTTACAAGCCAGAGTTTCCTTGACTACGGACGAGGATTAATCAGTGAAGATTTGAGGTATTTTTATCTAAGCCAAGATCCGGATCCTTCCTGGATCTCAATTAAACTGGGAATTGATTCAACGCTAAAAATTAAATTTCCAAGAAGTGTTATTAATTCGGCACCAGCAGATTTTGCATTACTTGAAAACTATGTACAGGCAAGTGCTAAAGCAGGATATAATTTTGATCACTTCCTGGTTCCTTTCCGGTGTGTGGCAGCTGATATTAAAGCAAGAAAACAAGTTACCTTAAAAAACGGTGATCTGGCACAGGCAGTGAGGGCCAGCATGGCATTCCCCTTATATTTTTCACCACTGACTGTTGATAACCGGATATTATTTGATGGTGGCATCTATGACAATATACCGATTGATGTGATGCGAGATGAGTTTAATCCGGATATCATTATCGCTGTGAATGCTGCTGGTGATCCGGAGATTCCTTCAGACGATAACTTGCTTTCTCAAATTAAGAATATTTTTGTTGCTACGGAAGATACTCGATTATTACGTGACAGTGATCTTCTGATTTTACCCAATATTAACAGTATCAGTGTTTTTCAGTTTGAGTATGCCCAGGCAGCAATTGACAGTGGTTATATGGCTGCAATGCGCATGATGCCGCTTATAAAGGAAAGAATTGGCAGAAGAGTAAGTGAATCGGAGATGGAGCAAAAACGCGAGATTTTTCGTTCAGGTCAGCATCCGGTCTTTATTGACCGGATCTTTGTAAATGGCCTGAATGTACAGCAGCAGGCTTATGTGCGGAAGGTCTTAAATCCTTCTAATGACTGTATCTCACTGAATGAACTGAAGAAGAGGTTTTTTCTTCTTGCTCAGGATGAGCAGTTACTATATGTTTTTCCAAAAGTGATTTTTAATGAAGCAACCGGGTATTATGATTTGTATATTGATTCAAAAAGAGAAGGTGATCTATTGATTGATCTTGGAGGCAACTTCTCATCAAAACCAATTAATAACGCATATGTTGGATTCCAATTCAATTTGCTAGGTAAGCAATCCTTAAAGTTTTCAGCTAATAATTACTTTGGAAAGCTCTATAACTCAGGTATGGCCCGTCTGAAAATGGATATTCCCGGTCATTTCAGGTTTTACCTGGAATCTGCCTTTAGCAAAAGCCAGTTTGATTATTTCCGTAGCAGTTCAACTTTTTATGAGGATGTTAAACCTTCTTATCTGGTGATTAACGAAACCAATACGGAATTTAGTGTGGGAGTCCCGGTTAGAAATAAAGGTAAGCTTACAACAACGGCTTCCTATCTGATCAACAGGTATAATTATTATCAGACTCTAAACTTCTCAAAAGCGGATACAGCTGATCAAAGTTCGCTTACTGCATTTAGCCCTGCTGTGAAATATGAGCGGTCATCCATAGACCGAAAGCAGTTTCCAACCCAGGGAACCTATTTTAGTTTTGCAGCCAGACTGGTTACCGGGAAGTTAAATTATATTCCGGGTTCATTATCCCAGATACGCGACACCTCTGTTTCAAGTAAGCGGTGGATTCAGGCAAGAATGATTTATGATAATTATTTTAGTTCTTATGGCAGGTTGAAATTTGGAGTCTATGGTGATTTATTTATGTCCGGTCAGCCATTATTTGATACGTATGAATCTACAGTTCTGTCTACTGCTCAGTTTGAGCCAACTCCTGAAGCTAAAACACTATTCCTCCCACAATTTAGGGCACAAAGCTTTATCGGACTTGGGCTCAAATCAGTATTGGTTATTTTCAGTAATTTAAATCTCAGGCTTGAAGGTTATATCTATCAGCCTGTTCAGGAAATTATAAAGAGAGAAAGCGGGAAGGCCAGATATGGCGAAGCTCTGCAAAAAAGATATTTTATTGCTAATTCAACCCTTGTATTTCATAATCCACTTGGCCCGATTAGTTTCCAGGTAAGTTATTATCAGGGACGTGAGAAGCCTTTAAGTATATTGTTTTGTTTCGGCTATATTTTGTTTAATAAGCGAACGCTAGAATAAAAATTTCAGTTGAAATTTATTCTTGAGCCAATTCAATTACTAAGGCAAGTATGCCTTCATTTTGCTCTGTAACCAGGGAGGTTCCACCAGAAAAAACCTTTCCGCTTAGATTATCAACACTCCGAACCCGGATGTAGTAAAGTCCACAGTTCAATTTGTCACAAATAATTGACGAATCTCCGTTTTTACCTTTGATTACCTTATTGTAATTTTCCGGATTATCTCCTTTTGACTCGGTGTTATTAAATGATAACATGACCTGGACCGAAAGATCGGGATTTGTAATTACAGCTTTCCCATTATAGACCGGACTTATCTTAAGTTGTAGCGCTCCGGGTTTGCTAGAGTCACAAATAACCTCCTGGTTTTTTTTGCAAGATGTCATGCTGATGATAAGTAGCAGTGGAAGTATAAATTTTTTCATTTGATGTATAAAACGTCAAAAACGAATAAAGGGTTATTCAGGATTCAGACAGAAACAAGAAAATCTTACAAAATGAAAAATTCAGGTCAGGCTTACTCCTGAAATAGCTCGATTGTTACTGAAAGTTCGGTTTCTTCTGCATTTAGGCGGATTACCGATTCCCCTTCATAGTTTATTCCCGAGTTATGATCAGTCATGGAAAGGCGGCAATAATAGATTCCACAATTGAGATTCTTAAAAGAGATTACGTCACTGTTTAAATCGAAATTTTTTACAAGATCGTAATTTGCATCATTCGTACCGGGTGATTCATATTGTTCAAAAGCAATTTGAGCTTTAACCTGGGCTGTTGATGAACTGAAAAATGCAGAACCATCTTTAACAGATCTTATGGTGATAGTATGATTTCCGTTACGGTCAGCAATACAGGTTACTTCATCTTTTTTTTTACAGCCTGATAAGAACAAGGTCGAAATTAAAAGGAGAGGCAGCGGTTTCATAAAGTATGTTTATTCAGCAGCAAAGCTAATGTAACTCTGTCACAAATAGCTGTCATGTACAGTATTTCACCTGCTTATACATCTAGAAAGAGTTACATTAGCCACCCTGATTCAACATTATGAAGACTTCACAATCTGTTATCAACATTTTACTTGCTATTGCGGTTCTGTATCTCCTTTACAGGGTTGTATTCATTAAGCCAGCTGATTCTTCAAACAAGGCTGTTACCGTGCCGGTTCTTGAGAACGGAACACAGCCAGCCATTGTTTTTATAAATACCGATTCACTGCTTGAACATTATCCCCTGTTTGAAGACCTGAGAAGCTCTTTTGAAAAAAAACAGGATAGTATTGAAGGGGTTATGGCAATGAAAATGAAGGCTGTTGAGAATGAAATTAAGAAATATCAGGATAACGCTCCGGGTATGACAGATGAACAGCGTCAGAAGGAGGAAGAACGGCTTTATCAGAAGCAACAGCAATTAGCTGAAACCCGTAAACGCCTGATTGATCACCTTAATGAGGAAGAGGAAAATATGATGAATGATTTACAAAAGGATCTGGTTAGTGTACTAAAAGATTATAATAAGGACAAAGGCTATCATTTTATTTTAGGATATCAGAAAGGAAGTGGTATATTATTGGCTAATGACTCTTTGAATATTACCGATGATGTGATCCGGGAGGTTAATAATAGTCAAAAATAAAAATTGCACTGATTAGAGGTTTTCAAGCTGGCTTTGTAACGTGGTTATTTTCTGCTCAGCATCAGATTTCTTTTTTTCTTCAGCAGCAATCACTTCAGGCCTGGCTTTTGACATAAAGGATGGATTGTTAAGCTTTTTCAGAACAGACTGGAGAAAGCCTTTTTGATATTCCATTTCGGTCAGAATTCTTTTTCGCTCTTCTTCAGCATTAATCTTGTTACTTACCGGAATAAAGGCTTCGATATTCCCAGCCATAAAAGCAATGGAAGATTCAATTTTGGTATCAGTGATGTTAAGATCAGATAAGTGACAAAGTTTCCTGATTATTTCATTGAATCTTGAATCATAATCAGAATGGCGGAGAATGTTAAGTTGTATTAACACTTTGAAGGGAATGCTTTTTTGTTTTCTGATATTACGAACCTGAAGAATAATTGCTGAAGCAGCATCAAAACCCTGAAGATAAGATTCGTCTTTGCTGACTGTATTAGGCCAGGGTTCAACCATGATCGAGCTGCCTTTATGTGTTTCGTTTAATGTTTGCCAGATTTCTTCAGAAATGAATGGCAGGAATGGATGCAGGATCTTCAATAATGAGTTGAAATAGTAAATAGTTGCATCATAGGTAACTTGGTCAACCGGAGTTTGCTTTCCGTCTTCAAATTCGGGTTTAATCATTTCAAGATACCAGTTACAGAAATCATCCCAGAACAATTTATAAGCTGCCATTAAGGCTTCGGAGATCCGGTATTTTGCAAAAAGGTCATTGATTGTCTTAAGAGCAAATGCAAGTCGTTCATTAAACCAGGCTGAGGCAGTCTGGTTTCGTTCTGATGTCTTTGAGTCAACTGTTTCCCAACTGTAAACAAGCCGGAATGCATTCCAGATTTTATTGGCAAAGTTTCTGCCTTGCTCGCAATAGCTTTCATCGAATAAAAGATCATTTCCTGCCGGAGAGCAAAGCAACATTCCAACTCTTACTCCGTCAGCACCATATTTTTCTATCAATTCAAGTGGCTCAGGTGAGTTACCCAGAGATTTCGACATTTTTCTACCCTGCTTGTCCCTTACTATTCCAGTAAGATACACATTTGTAAAAGGCTTTTCACCTCTGAATTCATAACCTGCAATAATCATTCGGGCAACCCAGAAAAACAGAATCTCTGGAGCAGTTACAAGATCGCTGCCAGGATAGTAATAGTTGATATCTCTGTTGTCGGGATCGGAGATTCCATTAAAAACACTGATTGGCCAAAGCCAGGAAGATGCCCAAGTATCGAGTACATCTTCATCCTGAATCATTTCTTCAGCCTTAACGTCAGGATTGTGCTTCTTCAGAATTTTAAAAGCTTCTTCTTTTGACTGGCATACAGCCACATTTCCTGTTTGATCATACCATGCCGGGATACGATGCCCCCACCACAATTGCCTGGAAAGACACCAGTCCTTTACATTTTCCATCCAATGCCGGTAGGTATTGATAAACTTGTTTGGAATAAGATTTACTTCACCATTTAGAACAGCATCAAGTGCTGGTTTGCTGATATTTTTCATGTTCAGAAACCATTGCATGCTGAGTCTTGGCTCAATAACAGCATTGGTACGTTCACTGTGACCAACTTGATTTGTGTAATCTTCAGTTTTTACAAGCAGCCCTTCTTCTTCCAGTTTTTTCAAAGCTGCTTTGCGGGCAGCAAAACGTTCCATTCCAATAAATACCTGGCCTGCTTCCGATATAGTACCATCTTCATTCAACGTCTCAATTACAGGCAGGTTGTGACGTTGCCCGATTTCATAATCAATCACGTCATGAGCCGGAGTAACCTTCAGGCAGCCGGTTCCGAATTCAATATCAATAGCCTCATCCGTAATAACCGGAACAGCACGATTTACAAGCGGAACAATGACTTTTTTATTATGCAGATGTTTGTAACGTTCATCCTCAGGATGTACAGCTACAGCAACATCACCCATTATGGTCTCAGGCCGAACTGTGGCTATTGTCAGGAATCCGTCTCCGGATTCATATTTATATTTTACATAAACCAGCTTGCTTTTCGATTCTTTAAAAATAACCTCTTCATCGCTAACTGCCGTTTTTGCAACTGGATCCCAATTAACCATTCGCAGACCTCTGTAAATATATCCTTTGTTGTAGAGGTCAATGAAAACGGAGATTACATCTTTGTAGTACTGCTCATCCATTGTAAAGCGGGTGCGGTTCCAGTCACAACTGGCTCCAAGCTTTTTTAATTGCTCAAGGATGATACCACCGTATTTTTCTTTCCATTCCCATGCGTATTTCAGAAATGCTTCTCGTGACAGATCACTTTTTTTAATTCCTTTCTCACGGAGCATAGTCACCACGCGGGCCTCTGTTGCAATTGAGGCATGGTCTGTTCCCGGTACCCAGCATGCATTTTTACCCAGCATCCGTGCCCTGCGGATAAGAACATCCTGAATGGTATTGTTTAACATATGTCCCATGTGCAAAACCCCGGTAACATTGGGGGGCGGAATTACTATAGTATAAGGCTCCCGGTTATCCGGTTCAGAATGGAAATAGCCTTTTCCCATCCAGTAACTATACCATTTATCTTCGGTGTTTTCCGGTTGATATACCTTCGGTATTTCTCTTTTCATGATGCTGATTTTTCCGGCCTCCAAACCTACATGATTTTTTTTATACCTCAGAAAGGTTAGAAAACCTGTTTGATTGAACTGTTCAGTTCAAGAGATGGACGTTTACAGAGATACTGGTTCGGGGTTTTGTTTTAGAATGAATTTTTGATGATATAAGCCCCTAATTTGTAACAAGGCAATAAATCATTTGTATAAAATCTAAACATGATATATTTTTGTTTGCATCCATTAAATATATTTTTGTTCATAGATTCATTCATTTGAATTTCACAGCAGGAAAAATAATTTTGGGCACACAACACTTCAAAATACATAACACGATGAAAAAAACTATTCTTACTTCAATTCTATTCATTGCCACATTCTCGTTAAATGCTCAGAACACCAAGACCGTTACAACCGGAAATGATGCAATTGATCAAAGCGCACCAGAAATTAGCTTCGAACATGAAATTCATGATTTTGGAACAATTCCTTATTCTGGAAATGGAACAATTGAGTTTAAATTCAAGAATACAGGTAAAAGTCCCCTGATTATTTCAAGTGCAACAGGTTCATGTGGCTGTACTGTTCCCACTTATCCCAAGGAGCCAATCCGAAGTGGAGAAGGTGCTTCCATAAAAGTTACTTATGATACAAAGAGAGTTGGAGCATTTACTAAAACCGTTACAGTAAATTCAAATGCAAAGACACCTACTAAGGTTATTACTATTAAAGGTACTGTAATGTCACAGGAAGAAACGGATAACCAGATGCCTCTGAAAAAGTCGGATAAAGCAGGAACTCCATTGGAAGTCAGGCCGGCAAGTACAAAATAAACCTTAAAAACTGATAAAATGAAAAAAATCACATTTGTATTATTTACGCTTTTGACAAGTTCAGTTTGCTTTGCTCAAACAGACAAAGCATCAATTGGCGCTGCTGATGAAGCCAGTAAGCCTGAATTCAAATTTGAAGTTGAAGAATATAATTACGGGACAATTAAACAAGGAGATAAGGTAAATTACCAATTTGTTTTTACGAATATTGGAAAAGAACCGCTGGTTATTACAAGTGCAACTGGTTCATGCGGATGTACAGTGCCTGAGTGGCCTAAAGAACCAATTAAGAAAGGTGAAAAGGCAAGTATAAAGGTAACATTCAATTCGGCCGGCAAACAGGGTATGCAGGATAAGACGGTGACAATTAATTCGAATGCACGCTCAAATCCTAAAGTGTTACATATCAAAGGTACTGTTGAAGTGCCACCTGCCTCCGGAGTAAATCAAAAGGCAAATTAATCGAATATCCTTAAATTTGTATCCCTCTGAAAATATCAGAGGGATATTTATTTTAAGACAATGCCAAAAATCTCAGAAAAAGGCAGGCTGATGCCACCATCTCCAATCCGTAAACTGGTCCCTTATGCTGAACAGGCTAAAAAAGCAGGAATAAAAGTATATCATCTCAATATTGGTCAACCGGATATTGAAACTCCTGAAATCATGCTCAAAGCCATTCATGAATTCCCGGATAAAATTGTTGCATACAGCCATTCGGCAGGGATGGAATCTTACAGGCGAAAACTTTGTACGTATTACCACAAACACAATATTGAGTTGGATTTCAAACAAATCATGGTGACAACCGGTGGAAGCGAGGCCATTGAAATTGCCATGATGACTTGTATGAATGAAGGTGATGAAATCATTATTCCCGAACCATTTTATGCAAATTACAATGGATTTGCTATTCAGGCCGGTCTTACTGTAAAGCCGATCATTTCAACAATTGAAACAGGTTTTGCATTACCACCCATCAGTGAATTTGAAAAGATCATTACTTCAAAGACAAGAGCAATAATGATTTGTAATCCGGGAAACCCTACCGGTTATTTATATACTAAGGAAGAACTGGAGTTACTCAGTCAGTTAGTCTTAAAGTACGACTTATGGCTGTTTGCTGATGAGGTATATCGTGAGTTTTGTTATGATGGCAGAAAGCACTTTTCTGTAATGAATCTGCCAGGACTTGAAAAAAACGTAATCCTGCTTGATTCTGTTTCAAAAAGATACAGTGCCTGTGGAGCCAGAATTGGAGCAATGATTTCAAAAAATGAGGAGGTAATGGATTATGCATTGAGATTCGGGCAAGCCCGGTTAAGCCCTCCGACATTTGGACAAGTTGCTGCTGAAGCTGCAATTGATACTCCTGCGAAATATTTTGAAAACGTAAAAGCTGAATACACTTCAAGAAGAGATTTTCTGGTTGATGCATTGAATAAGATGGATGGAGTTTTCTGTCCAAAACCAAGTGGAGCATTTTATTGCATTGCGCAGTTACCGATTGATGATTCGGATAAATTCTGTCAATGGTTACTTGAAAAGTTCAGCTACGAAAATCAGACAGTGATGCTGGCTCCGGCTACCGGTTTTTACAGTCATCCCGAACCTGGTAAAAAACAAGTCCGGATTGCTTATGTTCTGAAGCAGGAAGACCTTCGGAAAGCAATGATTTGTCTAGAACAGGCACTTAAGGCCTATCCTGGTTATATCAGTGATGTAAAAAAGCAGGCAATAGAGATCTAAAAAAGACCGCCTTTTTTCTTTCGTGTTGAACCGGTAAGTCCTAAGGCTCCTAGTAAACTGCGGGTCAGGACTACAGCAGCCGTTCGCATTGCAGTTTTCCCAATTGTACTATTGAGTGTTTTTTCAAGTATAGAAGGCTGTGGTTCAGCTGTTGAGTTCTTACCTGAAAGTTCAGCAGATTGAAGCTTCCTGGTGAGTAGCTCATACGCACTTTCGCTGTCTAAATCCATGTTGTACTTGTTTGCAAGCAAAGAGAATTCTGTTAATTGTTTTAATTCCCGGTCGGTCAATATATCCATTCTTGACTCCGGAGCTCGCAGCAGTGTATGAACAAGAGGAGTGGGAACTCCCTTTTCATTTAAGGCGGTAACAATTGCCTCACCAATTCCAAGCTGAGTCAGGAGTTCATCTGTTTTATAAAACTCACTTAAAGGGTAATTTTCAGCAACCTGTTTAATGTCTTTTCTGTCCTGAGCAGTAAATGCACGCAGTGCATGCTGAATCTTTAGTCCAAGTTGTGATAAAACAGGCCTAGGAATATCAACCGGAGATTGAGTACAGAAAAAGATTCCAACACCTTTCGATCGGATTAATTTTATAATTGATTCAATCTGGTCTAATAAAACCCTGCTGGATTCCTTGAAGACAAGATGTGCCTCATCAATAAATATGACAAGTTTCGGTAACTCAAGATCTCCTTCTTCAGGAAAAGAAGCATAAATCTCAGCCAACAACCCAAGCATGAAAGTTGAAAATAATTTAGGCCGGTCCTGGATATCGGTTAACCGGATAATATTCAGATATCCCCTTCCTTGCTGATCTACTCTCATCAGATCATCGGGATCAAATGAAGGCTCTCCAAAAAATAATTCTGCCCCCTGTTGTTCAATTTCAATAATTTTACGAAGGATGGTGGCAGTTGATGAAGCATCAATCCTTCCATATTCACTTTCAATTTCTTTTTTTCCTTCATTTGTCAGGTACTGAATTGTTTTTTTAAAATCCTTCAGATCAAGTAAAGGGTATTTATGATCATCACAGTATTTGAAGATCAGTGATACCACTCCGGACTGAGTATCATTTAGATGAAGGATCTTAGAAAACAGTACCGGACCGAATTCAGTAAGTGTTGCTCTTAGTTTTACTCCTTTTTCGTTTGAAAGACTTAAAAATTCAACCGGAAATCCACGGGGATTCCACTCGAAGCCAAGCGATTTCATCCGCTCTTCTAACTTTGTGCTGGTCGTACCGGGAACTGCAATGCCACTCATATCGCCCTTAATGTCCATGAGTAAACAAGGAACTCCGTTCTGCGAAAGCTGTTCAGCAATAACCTGAATGGTTTTTGTTTTTCCAGTTCCGGTGGCACCGGCAATCAATCCATGACGATTAAACGTACTTAGCGGGATCTCTACTTTAAAATCAGTGATTACTTCATTCTCCAGTTTTGCACATCCTAGTGTCAGGCTACGCCCGGTAAACTGGTATTTTGGTGATTCAGAGTCTTGAAATATTGAAATTCTTGACATAATCGGGAAATTGCAGTTATTAGCCTACGAAAATAGTATGAAACTCAAAAAGCTGGAAGTTTAAAATTGTTTTTCTGCTATATTTGGACTTCATTAATCATTAACTCTTGTTAGCTTAATCTGTGGGTGAATGGGAAAAACGAGCTTAATCATTTCATTTTTAGTCTTGTCAGTCTATTCAATTTCACTGGCTCAGCAGATAGTTACTGAATGGAATTTTCCCAACAATCCGGATGATGCAACAGTTGATGTTTCAAACCCATTAAATACAACAGCAGTTTTGATAACCCAGGGTGGAACCGGTGCCTTAGGTTTTACTCAGGCGGGGGCAACTACTCGTTCTGCTAATTGTACAAATTGGGCGAGTGGAAGCGGTTTGAAATGGTGGGAAATAACAATTAATACGATCGGGTGTAATAATCTTGAAATTTCAAGTAAACAGTACAGTTCAGCAACCGGACCGCGTGATTTCCGGATTGACTATCGAATTGGTGCAGGTGCATGGACTGCATTGGTAAATGTAACAGTGGCTACAAACTGGACCTCCGGAGTGGTATTAAGTAATGCTTTACCAATAACGTGTGAGAACCAGCCTGCAGTATCCTTTCGCTGGATCATGACAAGCAATATTGCTGTAAACGGTTCGGCAGTGGCTGCTGGCGGCAATACGAGGATAGATGACATTTCTGTTTCATGGAATTCGAGTGATTATTACCGAAGCATTAACAGTGGAAACTGGAACAATACGCTAGTCTGGGAATCTTCACCCGATAACATCACCTGGAATCCGGCAATTATGCCACCTTCGAAAGCGGCAAAGACAATTACAATCCGAAATCCAGATATAATTACCATTAATTCAAATGTTAACTTAGATGAAACCTATGTTGAGCCAGGTGCAACCTTAAGCTGGCAGGCCTTTAATCTGACTGTTTCAAATGGGCCTGGTGTTGATTTACATATTGATGGTACCTTTTGGGATAATGCTTCAAACAATGTAACCTTTAATGCAGGGGCAGCATGGCAATTGGGAGCAAATGCTACAATTATTAAAACGAATAATGGAAGTGCTAATAACTGGCGGGATTATTACAACGGAGGTATTGCTTTAATTCCTGCTACAGCTAATTGGATTATCCGAAAGATCAGCGGAAACAACCCATCCGTTAGTTCGCTCGCAATGTATTATCCGAATCTGACAATTGAAAACAATACAGCTGGTAACTGGATAGCCACCGGACCGTCTTCATTTCAAGGTGCTTCAGGAACTATTGTAGTAAAAGGATTTTTAGATATTGGCGGAAGTGGCAGTTCAACTGTCGAATTTGAATGTACCAACACCAATGCCTTTGCAGTAACAATTACCGGTAACCTTTTGATTCGTCCGGGGAATAAACTTCGCAATTATGGAACTGGATTTGAACTGTATTCAGATTTGATTTGCCAGGGTGATATTATTCATGATGCAAATGATCCCAGACGACTAATATTCAGCGGCAATAACCCTCAGGTGATTTCTGGGAGCGGCCAGCTTAATATCTGGAATTTGATTATGAATAAAACTGCTGATGATTTAACTCTAAATCGTTCAGTAGTTGTTAAAAACAACCTGCAGTTTAATAACCCGGGAGGAAGAATTATTACATCAGCTTTGAATTTGCTTACAATCGAAGCATTGGCAACTGTAACCAATGCTAATAACAACAGTTTTGTTCACGGGCCGGTCAGAAAGCTTGGAAATCCTGCTTTTGTGTTTCCAACAGGTAAGAACAATGTCTACAGGCCAATTGCAATTAATGCTGGTTCAGGAGGAGGAGGCGGAGTTTTCTGGACAGAAGAATTCGGAACAGGATGCAATACAGGTCAGCTTGTAACTGCTTATTCAGGACCGAATGGCTCCTGGACTATGAGCACAATCGGTGCAAATGATCCCGGAGCTAACACTTGGTTTGTAAGTGCAGCTGAAAACGGACAAGGTGCTGGAGTTTGTGGTGCAGCCTGCGGCTCAAACCGCACTTTACATGTGGGTGCAACTTATCCAACAACTGACCCCGGAGCTGCATATTATGAATCAACACCTGGATTTTGTCCGGGCTGGTTTCCATGCTCTTTTACCGACAAAAGAGCGGAGTCGCCTGTAATTGACTGTACCGGGAAATCAGCAATCACAATCAGTTTTAACTATATTGAATTTGGGCAGGGAACTTCTGATAATGCTACCCTTTGGTTTAATGACGGGTTGGTATGGTCACAACTTATAGATTTACCTAAAACCTTGTGTTGCGGAAGTGTTCCCTGTAATGGAAGTCTCCAGGCACTTTGGACAGCTTACTCAATTGCACTTCCTGCAAGTGCTGATAATAATCCGAATGTCAGAATTGGTTTTCGCTGGACGAATAATGCTGATGGTACAGGAACAGACCCGTCCTTTGCAGTTGATGATATTCAGCTTTCTACAACTGCTATAACCGAATCTTTTACTGCTGAATATTTTTACTCCAATCCACAGATAGTATTTAATAATATACTCAATGCGCCTTTAGACCATATCAGTCAATGCGAGTACTGGGAGTTAAGCCGTGATGCAGGATCTTCAAACCGGGTTGTTACCTTATCCTGGGACAATAATAGCTGCGGAGTAACCAACCTTGCAGATTTACGGGTTGCCCGCTTTAACGGTCTATCTTGGGATGATCGTGGAAATGGAGGAACAACAGGAAATAATGCTGCCGGTACAATTGCCAGTTTAACCGCACAAACGGCCTATGGCCCGTTTACCTTAAGTTCGGTAACTTCTGAAAACCCATTACCGGTTGAGTTGCTTAGTTTCACTGGTGAATTGAAAAACAAAGTGGTAGAATTAAAATGGGTCACACTGTCAGAAAAAAATTGTGATTATTTCCGTATTCAACGTTCTGCTAATGGAAAATGGTTTGAAGAAATTGGCTATTTGAAAGGCAGCGGGAATACGTCAACTATAACTAATTATTATTTTCAGGATGAACAGCCCTTGGAACAACTCTCATTTTACAGGTTGAGGCAGGTTGATTTCAATGGAAGTGATAACTTTTCAAAAACAATTACAATTTCAGCTTCTGCTGTATCGGCACAATGGAGTATTATCAGTGTTTTTAGTGAACCTAACTCAAACCTGGTATCGGTTCAGCTCCATGCTGAAGAGGGAATCTATTCCAGGCTGGCGATCATAGATGCTATCGGGAAAACAATTATTGATCTCCCTGTTGAACCGGGATCGGGAATTCAAAATCTGAAAATTGAGGCTTCAGGCTGGGCAAAAGGCATCTATTCAGTCGTCATCTATAACAAGGCAGGAATAAGCAGAACTAGATTTGCTTATTAAAAACTGCTAGCTCTTACTTTGAATTATTTTTAGTTTCGCCTCAATCGGATTGGCATTTTGGTAAAGCAGTTCAAACAAGTTACCTTTAAACCTGATCACTAAATCTAAAAGATTGTCATGTCGCTCCTGAAAAACTCCATCAGGATATAGAACGGATTTTATTTTTTGAATTCTATTTAGTGCTGTTTCTTCTTTTCTTTTAATGGATTTGCGAAGTTTCTCCTCGATATTCTTGATTCCATGATTGACCTTTTGTTTTTCTGCATTTACAGTAGCTTTTAATGTCGGATCAATTTTAACAATTTGCTCAGCTAACTTTCCATAAACAGTTTCTATTTGTGACTGAGCCTCCATTATCCATTCGGCATCTGGTGAGCGGGCTAAAAGAAATTTTTTGATAATGTCCGGTTCATCCTGTAGAAAATCTTCTGCATCCAGATCTGCCTTTTCTAGCAATGAACTTAAAGACTCATCTATCCACAGAAACGAATCGCGGAGTAACAGAACCGGTAACCGCATCTGGTGATATTCAAAAAATGTTTTATATTCCATCCAATAGGAAATTTCAGAAGGGCCCCCGACATAGGCAAGATTTGGAAGAATAAGCTCCTGGTATAATGGACGGATAACAACATTCGGGCTAAAATTCTCAGGATGAGTTTCAATTTCGTTTAGGAGCTCATCCCTGGTAAAGCTAAGACCTGAAGATATGGTTGCATACCTGTCATTAGCTGCTATTAATCTGTCACGAATATTATTACCCAAATAAAAAAAGTTGATTTTCCGGGGATGAACCTGAGCTTTATACTTTTTTTCAATTTCAGCAACAGTCCGGTTAACCAGGTTGAAAGCTGAAGAATTAATAAAATCATCCTTTATGACAGGGATAAGGCATTTTTTTAAATCTGCATCATCTGCATTTATAATCAACAGGCCTTTTTCTCCGAAGAGGTAATTTACTAATTCTCGTGTTGCATCAGTAAGAGTTTTATTTTCTGAATAATACGTTTTAAAAGCAACAAGTAACTTAACCAGTTCTGGATTATTCTGGTATTGTTTTAGTAATATATCTGCAATTTCTACTAAACCATCAGTTTTTAATCTGCCGCAGGGTGGGCCTGCTTCTGGTTCTGACCATTCTATTTTTTGATTCTGAATATAGAAGTGATTAATTTCCAGTAAGTCATGGTCTTCACCGGCCATCCAGTAAACCGGTACAAAATCAAACTGTGGAAATTGCGGTTTTAACTGGTCTGCCAACTTAATGACACTGATAATTTTATAAATAAAGTAGAGCGGGCCAGTAAAAATGTTTAGCTGATGACCGGTTGTAACGGTAAAGGTGTTTTCTGATTTTAGTTTTTCAATCTGAGTAACAGCTGACTTTGTTCCGCTTTGAACTTTTTCATACTGTTTCGCAAGTACTTCCACTAATAGCTCACGATGATGATAATTGGTCTTTCTGAATTCGATTGCTTTGCGGAATGACTCCAATTGGGGGGGGAAATGATAATACTGTTTTAGCAACCCCGGATTTATACTGTAGTCACGAGCCATTGGCGGCAAAACAGGACTTAAGTCAGTTTTAATTATTTCAAATTCACTCATATATTTTTTATTATACTTATCAGGTTCTCCTTCCATTCCCGATGGTTAGTTTTAACAGACCGGAAAGAGGCCGAAAGAAAGAACCAGCAAAAAGGATTTCGGTATGTCTGTTACCGTTTATCATAGAGACAGGATTTTTAAAATACATAAAAAGTTTCTGTGGGTTTATAGATTCTGGTTAAGTAAAAACATGAAGTTATAAGGTTCAAAGGTAGATATTCAGGTTTCTGATGTTAAAAACTAACTTGGGTAATTAAGCGGTTATTCATTTTGATCCGGAAGGATCATTTTACTTTTGCAGTAAATTGAGTTGCTATGAAAAAGATTCTGATAATGGCTTTCTGTCTGATTGCCGGTGCTGCTTTTGCCCAGCATACCCTTATTCTGAAGAGCGGTGAAAAAATGAACGGAAATCTTAAATCATTTAATGACAATAAAGCCATCTTTGAGTTTAAAGGCAATGAATTGAAATTTGATGCTGCTGAAATTTCCTCTATTGTATTTGATGACCGCCCGGCCGCTGATATACCAACCGGCCTAAAAGGTGTTGGATATGTACTGAATGGAAGAAAAATGACAAAGACTCCTGTTTATGAGAATCTGACCATGAAAAAGGGAATTGTTGTAGTGTCAGTAACTGTAGATAAGTATGGAAGTGTTATGAAAGCAAGTCCTGGAGCAGAAGGTACAAATACAACTGACAAATACCTGCTTGACCTTTCAAAGAATGCAGCTCAGGGTGCCAAATTTGATAACTGCCCCAAGTGCCCGCTGCAAATGGAAGGGACAATCACATTTACTTTTTAAGTTGCTATAGAGGCAACTTGTTATTTGTTTGAACTTTTAATCTTATTTTCTTCTACAACAGGCAGCAGGTTATTCAGGTTGCGGAGAAAGGTAACTGCGGAGGCAATAGAAGAAATTCCGGCAACGGAGATTAATGCGCTATTCTTTTCTTGTTTCAGTAAACAGTGGTTTTCATTGCTTCTAATAAAGGATAAAATTCTGTCAAATTTTTCAGAATTGAAAAATGCCTGCTGATTCCGGGTAGGGAAATAGCATCTCATCATCTCACGTTTAATAATTATTTTTTCAAAGCCTGCATCTTTGGCAAGTTGTCGCATAATCAAGGTCTCAATCAACTCATGAACAGGCTTCGGTATCGGGCCAAAGCGGTCAGCCAGGTCTGTTTTAAACTGGATGATTTCGTGCTCGCTGGTAAGATGATCCATTTCCTGGTAAATTTTAAGCCGTTCATTGGTACTTTCGACATAGGAAGTAGGGATCAGAATTTCCAGATCGGTCTCAATCTGGCAGTCTGTAGCAAACGGAGTTTCATCGGTTGAAAATAAATCTTTAAACTCTGTTTCTTTTAACTCTGTAATTGCCTCATCCAGGATTTTATGATACATTTCAAAGCCAACTTCTGAAATAAATCCACTTTGCTCACCGCCAAGAATGTTGCCGGCACCCCGGATATCAAGATCGCGCATTGCAATCTGAAATCCACTCCCCAGTTCTGAGAATTCTTCACAGGCTTTAAGTCGTTGCCTGGCTTCAGAAGTCAAAACTGAATGAGGTGGGGTGAGCAGGTAACAAAAAGCTTTTTTGTTAGATCGGCCAACTCGTCCCCGCATCTGATGAAGGTCACTCAATCCGTAGTGTTGTGCCTGGTTAATAATGATTGTATTTGCATTTGAAATATCCAGGCCTGATTCTATAATAGTAGTCGAGAGCAAAACATCCGTTTCACCTTCAATAAAATTCATCATTTCTTTCTCAAGCTTATCGCTCTCCATTTGGCCATGTACAATGGATACAGTTGCTCCCGGACACAGTTTTCTGATCATTGATGCTAGATCTTCCAGATTGCTGATCCGGTTATGGACAAAGAAAACCTGTCCGCCACGGGCTAATTCAAAATTTATTGTATCATGAATGATTTCTTCACTAAAAACGTGAAGTTCAGTAGTTACCGGGAAACGGCTTGCAGGTGGAGTATTGATGATGCTCAGGTCACGTGCACCCATCAATGAAAACTGAAGAGTTCTGGGGATTGGAGTAGCAGTAAGAGTGAGGGTATCTACATTAATTTTAAGTTGCTTGATTTTTTCCTTTGCAGACACACCGAATTTTTGTTCTTCATCAATAATCAGTAATCCGAGGTCTTTAAACAGAACATCCTTGCTCAGCAGCCGGTGAGTACCAATTATTATATCAGTTTTCCCTTCTTTTAGTTTTGTAAGAGTTTCTTTTTGTTTGGTTGGAGATTTAAACCGGTTAATGAAGTCAACCGAACAGGGAAAATCCCTGAGCCTTTCCGAGAACGTCCGGAAATGTTGAAGAGCCAGAATCGTTGTTGGGACCAGTACAGCAGCCTGTTTACCATCAGTTACAGCTTTAAATGCAGCTCTAATGGCAATTTCAGTTTTACCAAATCCGACATCTCCACAAATAAGACGGTCCATTGGTACTGCAGATTCCATATCTTTCTTTACATCCTGGGTTGATTTAATCTGATCAGGTGTATCTTCAAAAACAAAGGAAGCTTCAAGTTCGGTCTGGAGATAACTGTCTGCAGAATAGGCAAATCCTTTTTGAAGTTTGCGTTTGGCATAAAGGGCAATCAGATCTTTAGCGATGTCTTTAACTTTCTTTTTAGTCTTTTGCTTCAGAACTGACCATGAATTTGAACCCAATTTATTCAATGCAGGTATAGTACCGTCTTTACCTGAATAACGAGAAATCCGGTTCAATGCATGGATACTGATATATAAAACATCATTGTCTTTGTAAATCAGCCGGATTGCCTCCTGCTCCCTGCCATTCACATAAATTTTCTCAAGACCTGCAAAGCGGCCAACTCCATGATCAATGTGGGTAATGTAATCTCCCGGCTGTAGGCTGTACAGCTCTTTGAGTGAAATTGCTTCAGATTCGGTGTATTTGCGTTTAACCCGATATCTGTGATACCGGTTAAATACCTGATGATCGGTATATAGTGTAATCTTCAGTTGATGATCAGTAAAACCTTCATGAATGGAAAGTAGTTGGGCGGAGAAGAGATGGTCTCCATATTCTTTACCTGAATGTTCGTAAATAGAATAGAGGCGCTCGACCTGCTTGGCTGAATCACATAAGATAAGAGGCTTGTAGGATTTGAGATTATATTCCTGAAGATGACTGAACAGTAAATCAAAATTCTTATTAAAGGAAGGTTGAGGTGATTGGTTAAATGAATACCTGGTGCCATTCCCGTTAAACATATTCCCGAATTGAATAAGAGAGAAATTTTCAAGCTGGCTAACCAGCTCTTCAGGCTGGAGAAAAGTAACCCGTTTTTCTTCATTCCCAATCTCACCATTTTCAGGAATTTCAAGGCTGTCAGTTTTTACTGACTGATAGATCTGCGGAAGATTATAAGCCCAGATCACACTTTCATGAGGAAGAAAGCTGAGTAGAGATTCGTATTGATTGTAAACTTTTGAATTGCTGAAATCAGGAACTATAGTCACATAACCGGCTTGTTGTTCACTGAGTTGTGAAACCGGATTAAAACAACGAACTGATTCAATCCGATCACCATTAAATTCAATCCGGTAAGGCATCTCATTTCCAAACGAAAAAACATCAATAATCCCTCCTCTGAGCGAATATTGACCAGGCTCATAAACAAAATCAGAGATTCTAAATCCATGGGTGTCAAGAAACTCTTGCAGAAACCCCATTCCGGTTACTTCACCTTGCTGAATTTTGAAGGTATTCTGATTCAGTTGCTGGCGTCCAACTACTTTTTCATGGATTGCGGGAGGGCATGTAACTACGACCAATGGATTCTTTGCCCGGCTGATATGCGATAAAGTTTCTGAACGGGCCAGTATATGGTTCGTATCAATCTGACCCTGTTTCAGACTTTTTTTAAAGGATGACGGAAAGAAATGAACTCTGGTCTCACCAATGAGACTCATTAGATCGTTGGCAAAGTAAGCGGCCTGTTCAGTATCAGGCAGGATAGCAAGGGTGATCCTGTATCGATCATAAACCGAGGCCAGCAGAAACGCAGGAGCACTGCCCGCTAATCCCTCAAGAATGAGTTGTTTCTTATCAAGCGCTGAAAAGGAAAATGCTTCAGTTGTAACAGGATGCCGGCTGAAAAGCTGTCTTAATTCTTCGTTTGTCATTAAACAAGATTTCCCGCAGCTGTATTGCAACCCGGTACTTTTGCAAAAGTAAGCATAGATGGTCCTGAATTATTGAAAGATCAGGTTCTTCATTTTCACTAGAGGTAAAATGAATATGCTCAGGTAGTTCAAAACCAGTCCGGGTTATTTTGGTTTGCCAAATAAATCTTTGATTTTTTTCCCGGCTTCCTTTTTTACTTTTTCTTCAGCTTCTTTTTTTAGTCTTTCAGTTTCAGCTTTAATTTTTTCTTCAGCTTCTTTCTTTAATCGTTCGGCTTCCGCCTTCGCTTTATCCTCAAGGTCCTGTTTTTTATTTTCAAGTTCTTGCTGAACCTTTGATTTCAAGTTGCCGGCTGCTGAATCTATGGCATCTCTCATTCCTGTTTGAATCACCGGTTTGGTTACGGTACCGCCAATATTGACATTAACATTAACAACATCACCCATACTAAGATTTGCACCGGTTGAGTTTGCTTTTGAAATCAGTGAATTAATAACTCCGGTGGCAGCTGAGGGCAGTGTCTTTGTTGGAATCTGTAACCCCCAGGTATAATCAATAGTCTGGTCAATACCACTGCTTCCTTCAATTTTCACTTTTATTCCTGCTATGGATTGCTCATAGGGTTGAATATACACTCTCCCCTCAATAATTTTAAAAGACAGATTTGCATCACTTAATGAAGCTTTTTTGAACTGATCGAGTTTAAGTGCATCAGCAACCTTTACCATAGGTTCGAAATTGGCAATGGTTGCTCTATGTGTCTGAAGACGGCCTCCTCCGCTTAAGGAAGCATAGTCAGGCTCTAGATGTTCATTCAGATTTCCCTGTATTGAGAATTCTGCAGAATACCGGCCAGTCATTTTGCCTGCAATGGGTGCTAAAAATTTAACGGAATTAAAATGCTCAAATGTTTTTTGAATATCCATTTTCTGGATAGTCATGTCAAAATTTAAAGCCGGTTGCTTTACCTTTTTCCCGTTATATAACCCATTCATTGAAATGAGACCATCAAGCAGTCCGAAGGTAATATTGTTCAGACCGGCAGTCTTCTCCCTTACGGCAACATTACCTTTAAAGCCGGTTAATACAAGATTATCATAAAGGACTCTGTCTGCATTAAAATTTAATGTAAAATCAATATTTGAAGGGATCTCAGGAGCGGATGGAACTGTTGATGGTATTCCGGGACTTGCTGATGCAGGGGCTTCACTCATAAATGGACGTAAATCAACTTGAGCAGCAATCACTGTAAAACTTCCTCTGAGCAGATCATCTCTGAAAAAATAGCTGGCCAGGTTGTCAATTGTTCCATTTGCCTTCAGGTCGGTACCTGCAGTTTTCATCTCAAGGTTAGAAAGTGTAATATTTCTGGGGTTAAAAGAAAGCCGGCAGTCAGGTACCTCAACTGCATCGTGCATTAAGGAATTTTTAAAACGAAAACCGGTTAATGAAATAGTCCCGCTAGAATTTACATTTTCATAGCTCTTTTGTTCAATCGCACTCATACTTCCAGATGCTGTAAAATCAGAACTCAAGAGTCCTGACAGCTCGGTTCCTTTTTCGAGCGGAATAATTTTAAATAGAGAACTAAAATCAATTTTACCTTTCAACCTGGCATTAAACCGGGCATCACTTACCGGTGTTCGAAGAGTAAGTGCAGCTTCAACAGGGCTAGTACCAATTTCTGCCTGCAGTTTGCGAAGATTAATTTCAGTCTGATCGGGAATACCTGAGGGATTGATGACATTGAGGTCAATCGTTACATTTTTAACCGTTTCAGGGAGAGAGGGATAGTGAAACATTCCATTATTGACAGTGAGATCAACTCCAAATCCAGGAACAGAATTATCGCTGTATATGCCTTTTACAAATCCTGTTAGGGCTAAGGTTCCGGAAGATTTCATGTCCTTAAAATCAGCGGAATACATTCCTGGAATCAGCGAAATAAAATTTGCAAATTCATTTTTTCTCGCTTCAAACTTTAGATCCATTGTAATCGCTTCATCCGGCATGGATAACCAACCATCAGCTCCGAATACAAGCTCATTTAGTTTAAGCTCATTTTGTTTGAATGTAAAGCGCATATTCTTGATATCCATATCCATATCAGCTTTTATTTCAGTGTTGATAACCGAAAAATATTTAATACCTTCATACCATAAGCTGGAAACAGCTTTTGTGTTAGTGGATAATGTAAAGAAGTCTGCTGTAAAATCACCTGTACCTTTATGATTCAGCTGGTCAAGTATCATTTTGAATGCCAGAGAACGGTCATCGTAGCTGAGCCAGCCATCCGTAATTTCATATTCATTCAGCTTCATTTTGAAAGATGCAGGTTCAGCATCTGCAACAGTTGTGTCTTCTTTTACAATCATGTAATTGGCATGACCGTTTTCAAGAATAATAATGTTGATCAGCGGTTTGCTGACAGAAACCGAATTAATGGTAATCTGAGAACCAGAAATAACCGTCCAGAGGTTGATGTTAACTGTAAGTTCTTGCACATCTGCCAGTGTATCTTTTTCAAATTCATCTTTACCGGTTACCGTCAGATCATTTATTGTAAGAGATAATGAGGGGAAATTTTTTATCAGGCTCAGATTTACAGAACTGAAATCGACTGTTGCTTCCAGGTTTTTATTAATCTCACTTTTGAGCATTGCAGTTATTTTTCCTTTAAACAGGATAGGAATAAGTAAAACTGCAAGGATCAGAAGTCCGAACAAAATAAAAAAGATGATAAGAATTTTCTTTTTCATAGATGAGTTTCTAATAAACGTTCAAAAGTAAATCTGATTGTAATAAGATCCGTGATTGGACTGAATAAAGAATAAAAGAGTTTTGAACGCAGCGGGGCAGACCGACACTTAAGGTGTAATTATTCATTCAGTCTTATTTTTATGGCCTGATGCAGATTCTCTTTGACATCACCATTGTTCTGGCAATTTCTGCTGGTGTTCTTTATTTCTGTTTAAAGTTGAATATTCCAACGATTGTTGCTTTTCTGATAGCCGGTATGCTGGTAGGGCCTCATGGTTTTGGATTGGTTTCGGATGTCGAAAACGTAGAAAGCCTGGCTGAAGTAGGGGTGTTATTATTGCTTTTTACAATTGGAATGGAATTTTCAATTGATAAACTGATTCGTTCCAAGCGATACATTTTTATAGGTGGAACCCTCCAGCTTATTTTAACTATTGGCGCATTTACATGCTTATCTGTTTGGTTAGCAGGAATGGAATGGAATCGCGCCATATTTGCAGGTGCGTTATTCAGTCTCAGCAGTACGGCTATCGTGCTTCAGTTGTTTCAGGAGTCTAATCAGATTGAATCATTGCATGGCAGGGTTAGTCTCTCAATTCTGATTTTTCAGGATATTGCCATTGTCCCGTTAATTTTGATACTGCCCTGGCTGGCGGCTGAAGAATTTAAAACCGGAGATTTGGTTAAACTCGGATCAGGAATTGTACTGGTTGCAATCATTTTATACACTTCCAGAAAATTCATGCCCCGATTAATTGAACAGATTGTTCGAACTCGTAACCGCGAACTGTTTCTACTGTTTATCATTACTATTTGCTTTCTCACAGCAATGCTGACCCGTCAGGTTGGATTGTCATTGGCCTTAGGCGCATTTCTTGCCGGGCTGATGATTTCCGAATCTGAATTCAGCCTGGAGGCAATGAGTAGTATTTTACCATTTAAAAAGGTCTTTACCAGTATATTTTTTATCTCAATCGGGATGTTGCTCAACTTAAGATATGTATTTCACCAGCTTTTGGAAGCCGTTGGGCTTGTTTTGCTTGTCTTGATAGTGAAGATTCTGATCATACTGCTTGTTGGCTGGTTGATGAGAATGCCCAAACGATCCATAATTATTACTGCGCTGGCTCTCTGCCAGGTTGGTGAATTTGCTTTTGTATTATCACAGCAAGGAGCTGAACATAACCTGTTAGATGAACATATTTCTCAAATGTTTTTAGCCGTTTCAGTTATTACAATGGGAGTTTCGCCTTTTATTATTCAGGTTGCTCCCTGCCTGGCCGAAAGATTTACCGGAATGTCGCGACACAGTGAGACCAAGGCTAACTATTCAGAAGCCGAAAAAGGTTTTCAGGTTAATCTGACAGACCACCTTATTATTATCGGGTTTGGAACGAATGGTAGAAATCTTTCACGGGCAGCCCGAGAAGCAGGAATCCCTTATGTTGTAATTGATTACAATCCGGATACTTACAGAAAAGAAATCAAACAACATGAGTATTTTATTTTTGGAGATGCAGCAAATACCCAAACCCTGGAACGGGCAGCAATTCAGCAGGCAAGAATTGCTGTAGTTGCTACCCATGATCCCGTTTCAACAGAAATGATTGTTTCGGCTATCAAAAAACACTATCCTAAGATAATCGTGATTGCCAGAACTCGTTTCCTTGAGGATATGGACAGAGTCAGAAAGCTTGGTGCAGATGAGGTAATTCCTGAGGAATTTGAAACATCAATTGAAATATTTACTAGGGTGATGAAACAGTATCTTGTACCGGATGAAGAGATTGCCCGGTTCAGTGATGAAATCAGGAGTGAGAATTATAAAATGTTACGAAACAGGAAGATAAAAAATGACAATGCCCTTTCTTTAATATCACAGCTTGGAGTTACTAAGCTCAAAGTATTTCCAAATTCCGTATGGATCAACAAGAGCCTGAAGGAGATTCATCTCAGAAGGGATTTCGGAATTAATGTTATTGCCGTTCAAAGAGGAGGGCAGGTAATTCAGAACCCGGCTGCTGATTTTATTGTAAATGAATCCGATATTCTGATTGCATTGGGATTCCCTACAGATTTTGAGAAAGCTGCTGGATTTGCAGTATTTACCTGAGTTACTATCTGTGAATATTCTGCAGATTTTATTATTTAGCTTTGTAAAAAAAGAAATAATGAAGATTGGAATTGTTTGTTATCCGACTTTTGGAGGTAGCGGTGTTGTAGCAACTGAGCTTGGTAAAGCACTTGCAGGCAAAGGGCATCACATTCATTTTATTACATATAGTCAACCTGTAAGACTTGATTTTTTCTCAGCTAATATTTCATATCATGAAGTTGAAGTGGTGAATTATCCGTTATTTGACTATGTCCCATACGAATCAGCATTAACCAGTAAGCTGGTTCATGTTGCAAAATATGAAGAGCTTGATTTGTTGCATGTACACTATGCAATCCCACATGCATCTGCTGCTTATCTGGCCAAAATGATTTTAGCAGAACAGGGAATCCATATTCCGGTAGTTACTACACTGCATGGAACTGATATTACATTGGTAGGTCGTGATTCAAGTTTTGAGCCGGTTGTCACTTTTGCGATAAATCATTCGGATGGAATTACGGCAGTCTCCGATTCGTTGCGGAAGGATACCTTTAGTAATTTTAAAATTACCAGGCCGATTGAAGTCATTCCGAATTTTATTGATCTCAACCGGTTTTCAAAAAAGCCTAAAGATCATTTTAAAAAGGCTATTGCTCCATTGGGAGAAAGGCTATTGGTTCACACTTCAAATTTCAGAAAAGTAAAACGGGTTCAGGATGTGATTGAAGTGTTTAAAAGGGTTAATCAGTTTATTCCATGCAAACTGTTATTATTGGGAGACGGACCGGAAAGAGCTACAATCGAAAAAATATGCCACGAAAATCAGCAGCATGAAGAAGTGAGGTTTCTTGGGAAACAGGATGCAATTGAAGAAATCCTGTCTGTATGCGACTTATTCATTATGCCTTCTGAGTCAGAAAGTTTTGGATTAGCAGCTCTTGAAGCAATGGCTTGCCAGGTTCCGGTTATTTCAACCAATACCGGTGGATTGCCGGAACTGAACATTCATGGTAAAACAGGTTTCATGAGTAATGTTGGGGATGTGGATAATATGGCTGCTAATGCACTAAAAATACTGAAGAACAATGAAGTGCTACAGGAATTTAAACGGAATGCATTGGCCAGGGCTAAAGAATTTGATTTACAGGTAATTCTTCCCAGGTATGAGAATTATTATAAGAAAATTCTGGAGGAACAGATGGTAAAATAACAGCCTATGAACAGATTCGGCAACATCCCGTTTCTAAGGATTTTGATTCCTTTTGTTGCCGGCATCCTGACTGCAACCTTTTCTCAGGTCCCCGAATGGGTACCGGTCGTGTTATTTATCGGTGGTACGCTTAATGTTGGAATCAGAATTCTGCTGAGTAAAGATTTTCCTCATAGCTTTGAATGGATTACCGGAGTTGGTATTTCACTCTTGTTTTTTTCAATCGGTATATTGCGTCTGTTCATTGCTGATGATGCACGGTTTAATCCTCATTATTCCAGGACGGAAGGAATTACTGCTGTGAGCGGAACCATTCTTGATGAACTCCATGAAAAAGTAACATCTTATAAGACCACTTTAAAAGTAGAAACAGTTCGTGACAGTAACGGAACCTGGAAACCGGCAACTGGACGTATGCTTTTTTATTTCAGGAAATCAGCATGGGCTGATAGCCTGCAATATGGGGATAAAGTCATTATTTTGTCTTCCCCATTCAGAATTGAGGATCCCCAGAATCCTGAAGAATTTAACTATAGGCGTTACCTGTCCTTTCATAATATCTCATCCCAGGTTTATGCCGATGAAAAAAGAATATTAAAAACCGGAGCCGGTTTGGGTAATCCATTGATTGCTTTCTCTTTAAGACTCAGACAGCATTTTATCGGAATTTTTGATGATTACCTGACTGGTAAACAAGAAAAGGCAGTCGCTGCTGCTATTATCCTGGGATTCAGAGACAACCTGGATATCGAGCAGATCAATGCATTTGCCAGTGCCGGTGCATTGCATGTGCTGGCTGTTTCAGGAATGCATGTCGGAATCATTTTTCTGATTCTCGAATTACTTTTCAGATGGATTGATAAATTCAAAAAAATTAAATCGATCAAGCAATTCTTGTTGCTCCTTTTTATCTGGTTTTATGCAATGCTGACAGGTTTTTCACCTTCTGTTCTGAGAGCTTCGGTCATGATTTCAGTTGTGTTGTTTGGCCAGTTGATTTACAGAAAGGGAAATGTTTATAACAGTATGTTTATTGCCGCCTTTTTATTGCTCATTTACAATCCCTATCTGATTACTGAGGTAGGCTTTCAGTTAAGTTTTCTGGCAGTTTTTGGAATTATTGCTGTACATCCGGTAATCTTCAGATGGTGGGAACCGGAGGGATGGCTTTTGCATAAAACATGGGAAATTACATCTGTTTCCATTGCAGCACAATTAGTGACTTTTCCTCTCGGATTACTTTATTTCCACCAATTTCCATTATTGTTCTTTCTCTCGAATCTGGTCGTTATCCCCCTGGCGTTTATCATTATGTGTGCCGGACTATTTCTGTTTTTTCTTAGTAGTATTCCCGGAAGCAGTATGCTCACACTTTGGTTTGGAAAAGTTTTAAATGGTATGATCTGGTTGTTGAACCAATCGGTTTTTCTGGTTGACCGACAGGCAACCTCAGTTATTCGTGAAGTTACAATTTCAATAAGTGAAACCTGGATGATTTATCTGATTATACTTTTTATTTTTCTGTTTATAACCACCCGTATCCCCAAACAGTTAATTTCAGCACTTGTATGTATAATTCTTTTGTTTGGGTTTCAGCTTTGGGAATCATGGCACCAGGCAAACAGAAAAGTAGTTACAGTCTATGCAGTAAATAAGAGGCCGGCTTATTCGTTCATTGCAAATCGGAACCTGATTTTCATCACTGACATAACCTTACTGGGTAATTCCAATTCAATGATGTTTCATGTTTACCATCATTGGTGGGCAGAAGGAGTAAAAAACAGAACGATTATCGGGTCTGATCAGAAGTTAGATGATAGAAAAACAGAAAGGAATCCGCAGGCTGTTGTATTCAATAAAAGGCGGTTTCTATTTCTAAGCCAATTTCCGAAACTGACATCTTCAGAACTACCTTTGATCCGTACGGATTATCTGATTCTTTCAAACGGAGGGTATATTGATGCTAATTCTTTAACTGCATGTGTAAAAGCAGAAAAAATCATTCTGGACTCAACTTTTCCAAAGTGGAAATCGAAAAAGTTGATTGAGGCATTGGGAAATAATGCCTATAGTGTTTTGCATTCAGGAGCCTATCAGGAAGTATTGCAGTAAGCTACACTCCGTCTTATCTTTGCCTCATGACAGAAATGCAAACCGGCAGTAAAATTTTTCCGATTGTCGGATATGGGAACCCGGTATTAAGAAGAAAGGCAGCAGCCATCACTGCCTCCTATCAGAATCTGAAGGAGATTATTGAAAGAATGTTTGCAACCATGTATGCCAGTGAAGGAGTAGGACTGGCTGCACCGCAGGTTAACCTCCCGATCAGGTTGTTTATTGTTGATGCCGGAATTTTTGCAGAAGAAGAACCGGAGCTAAAAGATTTTAAGAGAGTATTTATTAATGCTGAAAAACTGGATGAAGCAGGTGAAGAATGGATTTTTAACGAAGGGTGCCTCAGCATTCCGGGAATTCGTGAAGATGTAGCCCGTAAGCCAGAAATTACCATTCAGTATATGGATGAGAATTTTAAAACTAAAAAGGAAACTTTTACAGGCATGGTTGCCCGAATAATTCAGCATGAATATGACCATATTGAAGGAATCCTTTTTGTTGACCATCTTTCAGGCTTTAAACGAAGGCTGTTAAAAGGTAAACTCGATGATATTATGGCAGGCAGGGTTAATGTGAAATACCGCATGAAATTTAATGGAAAATAATCCGTGTTGACTGAGCAGATCAGCAAATAACCCTGATACTTTGAGAAATGATTTTAACATCAAGTAACTTTGATGATGGCAGGGGTTCACCATCGGTATGCAGAAACATTTCTGACTCTGAAGAAATCTTTATGTGCTTTCCTGTAAAATATTCGGCAACTGACGGAGACAGTTTTTTACCTGAAAAAAGGCCGGTAACCAGTAATGGTACCTGGTAAAGCAACCCTTTTCTTAATATAACCACATCAAGCAGGCGATCATCCAAGCAGGCCGATGCGGCAATAACTGCCCGGTTTCCAAATTGGTTTCCGTTTGCTACTTCAACCAATAATGCTTTTCTTTTTATTTCCTTTCCATCAATGCTTACGGTATAGTTTTCTTCCGCATATCCAAAATAATTTTTCAGTACCAGCCGGGCATAGTTGATAAGTCCTCTTTTTTTTGAATTTGAAAACTGAAATGCGATCAGGGCATCAAAACCGGCACCGGCCAGGTTGATTCCGAAATGATTGTTTGCCTGAAAACTATCAATCACACGAATATTTCCATTGCGGATTATCTGTAATGCTTCTTTGAGATTGGACGGAATTTTAAGAAAGTTTGAAAACCCATTCCCTGACCCAAGTGGGATAATACCAAGTGCAGTATTGCAATGGACTAATGCAGTTGCAACTTCGTTTACTGTTCCGTCTCCACCTACTGCAACAACAGCAAAGAGATTTTTTGTAACGGCTTCCGTACTCAGTTCTGCTGCATGTCCTGCATATTGGGTAAACTTAATCTCTGCTTCTTCCGTATTAAAAACAGATCTGATATATTCCTTCACAGAAGGGTTCATTCCCTGACCTGCCTTTGGATTAAGAATGAATAAGAACTTTTTGTTCATTTAATCCTTAACAGTTAACTGGTTATGAAGTACCCGGAAATTAAATTGCTGAATAACTGACTTCAGCAGGTTTGTCTCATTAGCTAATGAATTACGGTGAGCAGACAAAACATTCTTTTCCAGTAAATCGTCTATTCGCCAGTAATAGGTATCAAGCAGATTTATACCATCAAAATGAATCAGTACCTTGTTGGTAATAAGTTGATATGTATCTTGCAGGTAGCTTACTGCAAACCGGTTTGAGTGTGGATCAAACAGGTTATTCCCAAAAGAAATGAAAGGCTGGCCGGATTTGACAAAGCCAATAACGGAAGGCATGACATCACATTGCTGAACTACCGAAGTATCTTCTTGAGGTTGAATAACTCCCGGCATATAAAACAACAAGGGGATTTCATAAATACCTTTTCGGGTTTCGTATTTAGGAGAGACGGATGGTCCTGTATGATCAGCAGTGATTACAAAAAGAGTATTCTTGAACCACGTCTTGTTAGAGGCATTGTGAAAGAATGTTTGTAATGAATAATCAGCATAGGCAATGCTCTCAAGAATCGGGTGTGATCCTTTAGGAAATTTACCTGTAAATTCGGTAGGTACATGAAAAGGATGATGGGATGAGATGGTAAACAAGGATGTGAAAAATGGTTCCTGCATTTCATCCATCCTGCTTATAAAATAGCGATAGAATTTATGGTCATAGATTCCCCATTGCCCGTCATAATCTTCAGGACCATATTCTTTTCTCCCAAAGTACTTGTCGAATCCCGAAGCATAGCAGAAATTATCAAAATTCATTGTGCCGTTATTTCCCCCATGAAAGAAGGCAGAAGAATAACCAGCCGTTTTGAGAACTGATGCAATTGAATTAATTTTTCCACTGCTGTAGGAAGAAGTTATATAAGGTTCTTCCATAAGTGCCGGTAAAGACGCTAAAATGGCCGGAATGCCTTCAATTGATTTCTTTGAATTTGCAAAAGCATTCGGAAAAGAAAGCGACTGGCTGATCAGTGAATCCAGAAAGGGGGTAAATCGTTTATCTTCATTATAGTATCCGATGTATTCTTTTGAAAAACTTTCGAGAATAATCACAACAACATTGACCTTGTTGATAGAGTCTGAGCCGGCCGGTTTATGTTCAGATGCGAAAAAGCGATTTGCCATCTCTTCGGGAAAATAAGAAGCTTCCTTCAGTTTTTCTTTTCCCCAAGTACTGATTATACTGAAGGTTGTATTTGCGACCAATGGTATATTCTCTGGTGTTGTAGTACTTACTGCACTTATCATCTTCAATGGTTTTAACTGAGTACCCCCTCTGCCGGCAATAATTCCGGCTCCGGAACAGAGTACGAATATCAACAACCCGGCTAATGCATACAGCAACCGTTCTTTTCCGCCTTTGGGTTTATTATCAATGCTGACCTTAATTCTCAGGTAGAGCCAAGCCATCATCCAGGTAAGCAAGGCACAAATCAGCAATACGTACCAGAAATCCCGAAGGAGGCTGGGGAGAACGTTTTTAGTATCATCACCTATGGCAATAAAATTAAATATGTCAGCTGTCATTCTTTTTCTATAGAAATTAAAGAAGACAAGATCCACACAGTTTGCAAAAACAAAAAAGGTATTGATGATCATATAAAGACTAAAAAGAATTTTTTGATAACTATTCTGATAATAGAATCCAAAAGGCAGCAGGCTTAGCAAAATGAAAGGAGTATTGGAGAGGACAATGGCAGAAGTGTCAAATCTCAGGCTGGTAAGAAATGCCATCAGTATGCCATTTAAGTTTACAAACCGGAATGACGGATAATAAATATACAGGAAAATAACTCTCAGAATAAAGTAAATTAAAAACATGACGAGCAGTCTTTTGATTAATGGTAAAAACTGACCGTACACAACTTTCATGAGTATTCAGATGAGGGGGGTATAAATAAAAAATCCTACATCAAATTGTTAATGTAAACAAACTGAAGCAGGATTTTCCCGGTTATTCAAATTATTTTTACTTGCCTGACGGGATATTAAAGATTACGCCAATATGTAAACCACCAAAAGCTCGGGCTGTCTTAGCATAACCAAACTTATCACCTCCTGAATCACCTTGCTTAATATGGGCAGCTCCTGTACTAAATCCCATATTATCTGTAGCTGTTAATGCCGCATACTCGATTTCAGAGTATTCAATTGTCATATCCGAAAACCCATAACCTAATCGGAGACCAGTTGAAATAATGATATTTTCTGAAGCTTCAATATCTACTCCAAAACCTAAAACAGCGGCTAAATTCGTGGAATTAAAATTCTTCTTTCTGTCTTTATCTGTCCAGTCTAATATAGAAGTGGGGGAAGTTTTAAACTCATCTTTAGCACTCATCAGAAAACCAAATTGAGGACCAAATTCAAAATAGGCACCCTTCTCACCACCTCCAAAACGAAGCAGAATTGGAATATCCAGGTAACGTAACATGGTCTTTGCATCATAAGTCACATTGCTACCTAAATCACCCGAATATTTTTGATTGTGACCTGTCAGCAGTAAGCCAAATGAAACTCCAAGATTGTCTTTGAAATAGTATTGACCTTCTATCCCGAACTGTCCTCCGAATGTAGCTGCAAAGTCCAGATCATCACCCTGATCAGATACATTTGTATTGACTAACCAGGTAGAATTGATTCCAAAAGCAGGGCCTATTCTGAAGAATTGTGCATTTGCCATTCCTGCAGCAAAGAAAAAGACCGATACTAAAATGAGTTTTTTCATAGTGTTATTTTTTGATAGTTATATTTGAGGCAAAAGTAATTTTTATTTTGGAAAGATAAACGGTATCAAATGAAACTACTTGAAGGAAAAACAGCACTGGTAACCGGAGCATCACGTGGAATTGGCAGAGGAATAGCAGTAACTTTAGCCCAGCACGGAGCATCGGTTGCTTTTACCTACCTGTCATCACCAGATAAAGCAAAAACTCTTGAAGAGGAGCTTTCAGGTTGTGGAATTAAGGCGAAAGCCTATAAATCTGATGCAGCAGATTTTAAACAGGCAGAACAACTTATAAATGATATAATAGCTGAATTCGGAGTGCTGGATATCGTTGTAAATAATGCCGGGATAACCCGTGATGCATTACTGATGAGAATGAGTGAGCAACAATTTGATGAGGTACTTAAGACCAACCTGAAATCCGTTTTTAATATTACAAAGTCCTGTATTAAACCAATGCTGAGGCAAAGACAGGGCAGTATTATTAATATCTCATCGGTAGTTGGTGTAAAAGGTAATGCCGGTCAGGCAAATTATGCAGCATCAAAAGCAGGCATTATAGGGTTTACAAAGTCAGTGGCACTTGAATTGGGTTCTCGTAATATCCGGTGCAATGCAATAGCCCCCGGATTCATCGAAACAGAAATGACCGGAGTGTTAGATGAGAAGACTGTTCAGGGTTGGAGAGATGCCATTCCGTTAAAACGCGGTGGCTCACCTGAAGATGTTGCCAATGCAGTGGTCTTTCTTTCATCCGGATTATCGTCCTACATAACCGGTCAGGTTGTACATGTTGATGGGGGTATGTTAACCTGAATACAAAAAATAGTCGGCCTCTTTCTATTTCATTCACTATAGAATATTGATTCATCTTATGAAAAACAGATCTGTAATTTTACTACTTCTCTTTATGTTCACTGCCCTTAGATCTTTTTCGGGGGATGGGAATGATCAGATAAAAAAAATCCTGCCCAATCAGATTTTCCAACATCAGTTATCCAACGGACTAAATGTTATTTCAGTTCCGTATTCAAGTAAGGGAGTAGCTGCCTTTTACATTGTTGTCCGGATTGGGAGCAGGGAAGAAGTTGAAGAGGGCAAAACGGGATTTGCTCATTTTTTTGAACACATGATGTTCAGAGGTACCGAAAAGTATTCAAAGGAGAAGTACAGCGATGAATTGAAAGCAATCGGGGCATCAGCAAATGCCAATACTTCCCTTGATCGGACAATTTATCACATGACCGGAAATGCTGAAATGCTTGATAAAATGATGGAACTGGAAGCTGACCGGTTTATGAACCTGAAATATTCAGTTCAGGATTTTAAAACAGAAGCAGGAGCTGTAAAAGGTGAATACACAAAAAACTATTCAAATCCCCTGATGAAGCTTTATGAAAGTTATCTGGATACAGCTTTTACAAAACACACATATTCCCATACCACCATGGGTTTTTTTAAAGATGTTGTAGATATGCCCCATCAATATGAATATTCACTGGAGTTCTTTAATCGGTTCTACAGGCCTGAGTATTGTTCCATTATAGTGGTCGGTGATATAATACCCGAAAAAGTAAACCAACTGGCAGAATTATATTTTGGGAGATGGCAACGTGGCAATTATTCAGTAGTCATTCCCCGGGAACCTGAGCAAACAGCAACCCGGTTTGCCCATTTGAAGGTTGAGAAGTTCCCGCCTCAGCTTTCTCTGTTGTATAAATCACCCGCATTTGCTACTGGTGAGATTGGGCCAGCTGCATTAAGTATGATTTCATCTCTTCTTACTTCTGAGAGATCAGAGCTGTATAAAAAACTTGTAATAAAGGAAAAGAAAGTCAGGCGTCTTGATAGCGATATCTACTTCACCCGTGACCCATATCTGTTTAGTATTCAAGCTACCCTGGTTGATGAAAAGGATATGGAATATGTTAAAAATGAAATTAACCAGGCAATTGAAAAACTTAAGAAAATACCGGTTGATCAGGCTCGGCTGGATGAAGTTTGCATAAGGAAAAAATATGAGTATTCAATGCACCTTGACAGCCCCGATGCAATTGCAAATTCACTGGCTTATTTTACTTATCTGACCGGGAATCCGGAATCGCTGAATTCATATTTTCTCTTGCTTGATAAACTCACTTCAAAACAAATTATGGAAACAGCCAATAAATATCTGATTCCGGAAGGGCTTACAATCGCAACCTTATCTTCATCCAATTCATCACCTTTTAGTAATAAATGAGAGCTATGAAACATATCTTAAGATCGGTGAGTATCTTCCTGCTAATTGGGGCCTTTTCTGCTGCTGGGCAAGATCAACCTGTCAAACAACAAAATGCAAACCCTCCTGTGATAATTAAAACACAACCGGTTATTCATGAAGACGGGCAACTTCCCGATGAGCATCAGCATAATAATGCCAATACTAAGGACCAGCCTGATATAGGATTAACCAAAACCTCAGCAACCCGGGATATCAAAACCCGCATCAAAGACCGGTTAAGTAAGATCCCTGTTGAATTGCGACTTCCTTCTTCTGATAAAATTGTTATTAAGCTGATGTTTCATGTAGGGAGTATTTGTGACCCGCCTGGGAAAGAAGGGTTGACCAAACTGACGGCTGAAGTGATGATGGATGGTGGAACAGAGGAAATGACAAGAGAACAACTGAAGGAGCTACTCTATCCGACAGCGGCTGCTTATTATGCAACCGTTGACAAAGAAGTTACTGTATTCACCTTTGAGTTCCATAAAGATCACTTAAATAAAATCCTGAACCCATTACTTGGATTGGTGACAAGGCCGCGGTTTGAGGTTGAAGATTTCAATCGTAATTTGTCGAATACACGGAATTATCTTGAACAAGTTCTTAAGTCTTCGTCTGATGAAGATTATAGTAAACTGGCGTTAGAAGACTTGTTATTTAAAGGTACTAATTATGCTCATCCAGTTAGCGGAACAATTTCCGGTATAAAGAATATAAACTTGGATGATATTAAACGCCAGTTTAGCAGTTGGATAACTTCTGGAAATGTGACAATTGGAATTGCAGGAAATTATCCTTCAGATTTGATTTTTACTATTCAAAAGCAACTTAACCTGCTGACTCCGGGAGTACCCAAGTACCCTGATCCTGGAATGGCCAGATCCTCCGATGGATTAGAGGTAGAAATTATATCAAAAAGAGGAGCTCTCGGCTCTGCTATTTTTGGAGGTATTAAATTGGATTTAACAAGAAGCAATAATGAATTTGCAGCTTTAATGGTTGCCAATTCATGGCTGGGTGAGCACCGGAAGTCTTATTCAAGGCTTTACCAGAAGATTCGAGAACAGCGATCAATGAACTATGGTGATTATTCGTATATTGAATGGTATAATGCTGGAGGTTCTAATCTCTTGCCTAAGCCAGGCTATCCAAGATCAAGTAATTATTTCTCAATTTGGATTCGACCGGTACAGACTGCTGAAGGCCTTAAAGCCCAATACCCTGAATTGAAAAACATTAAAATTGGTCATGCACATTTTGCTTTGCGCATGGCTATGAGAGAATGGGATTTATTGGTAACAAAAGGTTTAAGTCAGGAAGACTTTGAACTCACCAGGCAGTTTCTCTCATCTTATATAAAGCTTTATGTTCAGACTCCGGCTAAACAGCTTGGCTTTTTGATGGATAGCAGGTTTTACGGACGTCAGGATTATATTAAGGAAATCGGGGAACTTCTGGATAAACTTACTGTAGAGCAGGTGAATTCAGTAATGAAGCGGTTTTGGAAGCCGGGAAATCTGTTTGTTACTATTGTAACTGATGCATCAGAAGCAGAACCTTTGAAGGAAAGTTTGTTGAGGGATCTGCCTTCTCCGATGTCTTATTCAAATGAACTTAAAGCAGTGTTAAGTGGGGATATTCTGAAGGAGGATGAAATGGTATCAAAATACCCGCTTTCAGTAAAAAAAGTTGAAATTATAAATTCGGAAGATCTTTTTAAATAGATTTGAACCTACATTAAGTTCCCTGTTTTTTAACCTGCTATGATCCGGGAGATTAATAAAGATACAAGGAATACTATTGCAGCTTTTCTGCTGTTTATTTATGGTTGTTTATTACTCCCGGTTTTATTGATTAGCTTTAAAAGTGCGGCTTATGGTGTTAATTTGATTTTTGTACTTGGATTTGCATGCTTCTTGTCGCTGGCTGTTTCCGTACTTTTTTATAATCTTAAAATCACTATGCGCTTCACTTCGAGGATCATTATCTATTGGCTGATTATTACGGGAATTATATTCTTTATTTGGCTGATTATTTGTGAGGGCACTTTTATAATTAAGGAATAAGAAAAGCCTGCAGTGATTCAGCAGGCTTTTAAAATTTATTTTATTGGATTCTATTCTGATTATTGCCTGACTTTTACAGAATCAAATTTATAAGATAAGCCAAGCCCAAAGGTTTCTTTGAATTGAGTGCCTGGTCCGGCCGGCTTGTTTACATCACTTTTTGGAACAAAGACATCGTTATCGTAAAGAAGCTGAGTTGTAATGATTGCAGTCAGGTATTTATTGATTTTTAAGGAGATGAGGTTTTCCCAGTTTACATCAACATCCTGAGGTTTATGTGTATAACTGGAGAATAATTCCAGCTTGGTTGTGAATGTGACATTTTCGAAAAGCTCTTTTTGATATTTGGAGGTGAAAAATGCACCAACTTCGCTCCGCATCTTTTTACCTGGATCAACTCCAAATAAAGGGACATCGGCCAATTCGGCCTGGTCCAGCAGCAGTTTGTCATTTACAATTGTTGTCTTTGCAGTTAAAGGCGAAATAAAAACAGATAGATGTGAATTGGGTTTCCAGTCAATTCCTAAGGAGTTAACTAAATAAGCAGGAGTAAGAAAATTGGATATCCGGTTTCTGGTTTTATCATCAATATAATTAAAACCTTCAGTAAATTGTGTCCGGAACCCTAACAGATAGGTAACATATAAGCTTTTGGTTACTTCATATCCAACTTTAGCATTCAACTCGATTTTATCATCTGTTTTTCTGAATTCCTGCTTTCCGATTTTAGCACCACCAATCATCAGATCAAGGTTATTATCCCATGCCCATTTACCATTTTTGTAATCAGCATAAATCGATAACAGTACATTGCCACCAATCGAATTATCTCCGCCAGCTGCCCAATTAGAAAGTGAAACCTGATTAAAATTGAGCGATGAAAGACCGCCAGTCCGCCAGATTGTATCATTCTGGGCATACGTGCAGGTTACTGATAAAATTAATAAAGCAAAAATCGTTTTCTTCATAAGAATTTGAATTTGTTGAAAATTTTGGGAATAACATCCTTTACGGTAATTCCGTCTAGTCAAACTTCTTTAAAACCTGTTTATTTTCTGAGTGAATCCCTTATTTCAGTAAGAAGTTTTTCAGTCGGAGTCGGACCTGCAGGAGGAGGTGGCGCTTCTTCTTTTTTCTTCAGGTTATTTGCACCTTTTATTATCAGAAACAAGACAAAGGCAATGATTATAAAATCAATTGTATTTTGAATAAATAGGCCATACTTAACAGAAGCATCACCAACCTGAACAGCAAGCTCACTGAAGTCTTTTCCCTGCATCATTATCCCGATAACAGGCATTAAGATGTTATCTACAAGAGCTGATACAATTTTCCCAAAGGCAGCACCAATAATAATACCTACTGCCATGTCAAGTACATTTCCTTTTAATGCAAAGGTTTTGAATTCGCTTATAAGTCCCATAATATTAATAATTAGGGGACGAAAATAAAACTATCTTTTAATATAGAAAGGGGATGTAGGATTTTTAAGCTGAAGTAACTTAAATGTTATTGCTTCCCATCTGGGGTATTACTTATACCTTCCTTAAACTTAATCTCGGCTTCTTCTGCAGGCAGATTCTCAATGTGATCTTTCCGGTAGCGATATCCGATAACCGGAACGGTGATTGACCGAAGAGCCTTGTTAGAGGGTAGCAAGCGATAATATGCAGGTCTGTCTAAAACCGGGTTACGGTCAACCAATGCATAAGCCTTCAATGAGTTGGAATTGCCGGCTGCTTGTACTCTGCCAATTTCTTCGTAATCAATGCCGTTTAGCGACCGTTCTATTACAAACGTATCTGTTTCAATTTCTTTAGCTGTAAACCAACGAACCATTACATAGTCATTTTCTGCCTTTGCCTCAAAACTTAACAGGTGAATCGGCATCCGGTTAACATTACGGGTTGATCGGACCATCAGGTTATCCAAAACAGCTAAACTACTTGCATCACCTTTCATACCACGGCCAATAATAACCTGGTCAGAGGTCTTCCAGCTAAGGGCAGCCTGCTCTGTTCCGGAATGGCTCCATACGGTTATTCCATTAACCATTATTTCTGCTTTTCCCTGGCGGGGATCATAAGTAAAACGATAAGTTCTGAATTCCTGATCCTTTGGGATTTCATAACGGGTTACTTCTTTAATCTGGCTGGTCTGACCATCTACGTCAGTAACTTTATAGGCAATCAAAATTTTCCCATCTTTCATCCCGAAGTTGAAATAGTTACCACGTGAATAAAAATCACAATTATCTTCAAGTCTTCTGAAATCAAAACTAATATCAATACCTTCAGTATTGAACTGTTGTGATTTTGACAGTTTAAGATTTAGTTCTTTCCCTTTTGGAGATAATCCATAGCTGTCATTTTTACCGGAGTTGGTAACCTCAGCAGCTTTGCTTACAGCGATTGCATTCAAGCCTGACTCAGATGTAAGTGGATTCTGGTGTTCCCAGTTGAAGAAGGCAATCACCTCACCATCGCCTACTTCATAGCCCATCATTGAGCGGGCATGCTCTTCAGCTTTGCTTACTTCTACGTCAGCACTGTTAAAGAAAACAGTAAAATAAAGCATTAACCCAAGAATTGATCCTCCGGCAGCAACCATCACACCTTTGGTTAAGGCAGAAAGTTTTTGTTTTTGTTTTACTCGTTGTTTTATGCTCATTCTTTTAAAGCTTGTTTTATTAGTCGGTTTTTAATATTTTTCTTGTGGTCAGGTTACTTCCATAACCAATGGCTAGTACGTAAATTCCGGGTGAAAGGTTATGGCTGTTCTCAAAGCGGTAATAATTGAGTCCTTTTACAGATTTTAACTTATCTGAGAGAACGGTTTGACCGTTTCTGCTAATAATTGAGAAATCAGTTTCTCCGTCTCTGGGTACTGAATAACTTAACTCAAAGAAATTCCTGAAGGGATTCGGAACTACAGAAATAATTTCTGCAACTGTAGGAATTGTAATGAAATAGCTGACTCTTTCAATATCGGAATATCCGGTCTGGCCGTTTTTATTTATTCTTACAATCCGGTATTCATATTCACCTTCTTCATTCAGGTCATCAGTATCTTCAAATTTGTAAAGTTGGCTATCAGTAATGTACATCTGATTTAGTGAGTTAAAACTTTCACCTGGCTTTCTTCTTTGAATTAAAAAATAATCTATTGCTGTACTTCCAACAGGTATTTCCCATGATAGATTGACCTTTGAATGCGATAATTCAGCATTGAATGAAATAAAATCCAAAAGGGTATTGGAGCTGACCGGAGTAGAAATTATCCAATGGCCAAATGTGGTAGTGTTGGTTGTTTTGATTTGTCCGGTTCCGTTTATAACAGAAAATCCTTGTCCAAAAGATTTTGACCATTTACCATTTTCATAGCATTGAATCCCAAGCAACTGGTCAGCCAGTTGAGCAAGTGTGTTTTCCTTGCCGGAGTAGTAAATTGTAAAATCAGCTTTAATTCCATCAGCATGAATCTCATAATAGCGGTCAATTACATTGGAGACTGACACATCTTTACCATTTCTGAAGATTCCGCTAATCGGTGGATTTGCATCCGGAAACGGAAGATTGTCTGCACCTGTTGCTCGCGTTGAGACTCTGATGAATTTCCCTAAACCTGATTTTAGATTAAATGTAAAAGGCAATAGTTCATTTTTAGTAATACCAAACGGAATTTGATGTTCACCGGTTGAAAGGTTCATCCATTTTACACATCCCTGATTTAACGCCTGGTTCACATCACTTTTAATATAGCCTTCCTGGGCTGTAATGGCATTCGGAACTCCTGATTCGATTGTAATTGGATAATTGTTTAGAAATAACTCACCTTTTGTCAGAATCAGGTGGGTGCGTACAAATACTCCTTCTGATTGGAGTATTACTTTCTTATTAGAAACATCTGAATTAAGATTGATCTCCAGAATCCCGTATTTATGTCGTGCTAATGCCTGATTTATTCCCGAAATACCGGTAAGTGTCTGAGTTTCCTTTCCATTGTATTCAATAATGCTTCCCGGAGAAAGACTGAAGTCCATTTGACCGGATGCACTCAGGCAACCGTTCTCATTGCCGGTAAAAAAGCCATTTGTGTTCTGGGTTGAAATCCTGCCGCCATCTTCGACCGAAATCCCGGAATAATTTTCAGTCATGTTCGAAAGAATTTTGGATTCTCTCATGTTGAGCACACTTCCGTTTTTCACAGTCAGCATATCTAACGCTGGTGTGAGGCTGGAAGCAATCTGTATGTTGCCTGCAGCAATATTGAGTACACAACCAGAGTCTATTTCGGTTTTTATCTGATTGATAAGATGCGTACCTGAAAGTCTTTTGTAGATGGCTTCACCCTGATGTGAATAGGTAATTTTTCCGTAAGCAGTTCCTGACCGGACAACTGATGCATCACCATTAAATATTATTTCTGCTGATTTGAGATTCAGAAGAATTGGCTGCAGGCTTGAAGAATTATTACAGAAATTCAATTGACCGCCTGTCTGGTGAAATCGCCCCTCCACAGTCATGGTCAGGTTCTCACCCGAAATTATAACCGGATTGGAATAGATACACAAAAGCCCGGCCGATTGGATATAATCTCCGTTCACATTCAGCCTTCCCGGTCCATGATCCTCTTTTAATGATAATGAACCTCCTTGGATTATCAGGTTTTCTCCAATTTCTGCCATTACACTCCCGCTCATCCGGCTAAAAGAAACATTCCCTCCAGTAATGCTTACTGAATGATTAAAATGAAGTTTGGTTTCGTGCATTCCTGAATTGAAATTCACCCTCATTCCATTAACAACAAAGTTATCACCGGCATAAAAGGTTTCTTTGGCTGAACCTCCGGATGAAGTAAATTCTGCCTGAGGATCTCCTGAAAGGGTTGTTTTCCCAAGGACCTCAAATTCTGTTTTAGCCGCATTAAAAGTTCCGGCCAGGGAGCTTAACCCTGTGGCTCTGAATTTTGAAGTATGAGTTGAAAAATTAATAGCCAGATTGTTTTCTATCCTGATCCGGTTCGTTCCGCCTGAGGTATGACAGCCATATTGAGCCAGGAAAATTCCTTTTTTGAGTATCAGGTTATGAATGGTTAGGTCAACTGTCCCTGAATTAAAAGTGGTAAGATTGAATATCCCTCTAAAGTCTCCGGCATATTGAATGAAATCACCCGATACATTGAGTTTTGCATTTCCGTTGCTGACACCGCTAACCCCGGCATTTCTTATTAATACAATATTCCCATAATTAGTAACGTCATCATTAACCTGGAGTTCAATATTACCGTTACCGTTATAAATCCCATTAATCTCTCCACCCAGGTTATAAATCTCATTGGTTATGACTTTAATAGTTGATGGATGATTCCCAATGTGAAAATCAAGATACGAATTGGTATTCTCAAGCTTTATTTTACCTATCTCGGTCTGTACCATACTTCCTGATTTATCAAGAACAATCCAGCCTTTTCCGATTGTTAAGGTACCTATGATTTGATGACTTGAAAATAAATTATTCTGGTTCCATTCCAAAATCATGTTTGATTGGTAGGAGTTCAGTACCAGATTCCCGAAGTTACCACTGATATGTGTTGCCAGGGGAACATTGAAATCATACCATTTTTTAATAATCAGGTTTGAAGCTGGAGAAAAGGTTTCCGTACTATTGTTAAATAATGATGCACCTGGTTGGGTATTGGTACCGGGTTCCCATTCGAAAACAGCACTATCCCGAAGTTCAAAAAATGAACCGGATTTAATTTCAATGTCGCCATTGTTCATTTTGACCTCACCGCTGACCGAGAGCAGCGAATCAATTTTGAGAAGGGTTCCGGATGAAAGAAGCAAATGACCTGTATTTCGGATAGTAATGGAATGTGCTGAAAAACTCCCCGGTGATACGGTTATAGAATGCCCTTGCATTACATGTACATCATCTCCGGTTTGGGGAATGCCTGCAGGCATCCAGGATGCCGCGTTATTCCATAAGCCTGATGTAACAGAGTATTTATTGACTCCTTCAGAAATATAAGCAAAGAGAATACATGTTAATGTTAAAATAAATCGGGTTATTAATTTCATGAAGTAAAATGATTACTTATTATGAATGCTGTCAAAATCAATTTCAGGTCTTTCTTCTTTATAATTGATTCCCCGAAGAGCCGGTTGATGATCTTGTTGAACCAGAGTTGGAACAGCAAGGTCAACCGGTAAACTTGAAACCTGTTCAGCTTGTGACTCATTGGCTTTCATCTCTTCAGGTTTACTGAGATTGATGTAAATAATCAGAATCAGGGTCAGCAAAGCAGCAGAACCGGTAGCAACAATTAATGTTAATCTTTGTTTCTGTCTTTGTGCAATACGTAGTCTGGTAAGCTTATTCTTGCGTTTAGTCGAAGGTTGCATAGTAAAAAGCGCATAGCTTTATACTACAATCAGCCCCGAAAGGTTATTGAAGATATTTAGATCATTTTGAACTGTGCTGAACTAATTCAGGCAGCTTAGCTGGCAGAAAGCATAATCTTTTTCCATTCTTTGGGGATAGGAACAGACTGATTATTTAAATAGTTATAACAAACCTGAACAGATTTACCCCTGCAGGCACTTTTTAATGGTTTAGTTTGACCTGCCATTAGCTCATAATCAATATCAAAGCTTTTAGTACCTACACGGCTGATTTTACATTGAACCAAAACCTGGTCATTCAGTTGAACCGGAATCAGATAATCCAATTCAATTCGTGCTAAAATAAAACCTGTTTTTTGCCAGTCTATGACCACTTCGGAATTACGGAACAACTCCATCCTGGCCAGTTCGAAATACGACAGATAAGCAGCATTATTTACATGGTTCATCGAGTCTATATCTGAAAAACGAACCTGGATGGGTACAATGGATGAAAGTGGCATGGCTAAATTTATCAGCTGCTAAGAAAGCAAAGAAAAGGGTGTATTATACAGCAGGCCAGCCTGGAAAGATTAATTTCCGGTGTGGGATCCCAACTTCAATAAACTCGTCTCCGGTGATTTCAAATCCATTCTTTTCAAACCAGGGACACATGTGAAGCTGGGCTGTCACATAGATTGGTTTGAAATGAAATTTGACATCTTCAATCAGATGCTTGAGCAGAATTGTCCCGATTCCTTTATTCCTGTATTGAGGAAGAACTGCAAATCGCTCCAGTTTGATTCCTTCTTCGGTTTCACGCCAGCGTGCAGTACCTACTGCCCGGTTATCATGATATGCCAGATAGTGCTGACAGCGGGTTTCGTGGTCATCAAATTCCATATCGGGCTGAACGTTTTGTTCAATAACAAAAACTTTTCGTCTGATTTCATGAGCATGAGCAGCAATCAGGTTATGTTGATAGTTAAAAGGGAAAACTTGTATCATTACTCGATCATCAATATATTTTAGTTAGAAATAATTATGCCAATTTAAATGTTGATTCTATCGTGAATCGTTTATATAAGTGATTTTTAATTTTTTAATGGTACTTTATAGGTTGAAATTGAGAAACTGCCATGAATTTCAAAGATGGAGAAGATATAAACAGCCTGGCCGATCTCCTTACCAAGTTCAATCTTGTTTAATCCAGGTTGTAGTGAAGCATTGGTTTCATGAATTAAACGTGCCTGAGAATCAAAGACCCGGATCTTGATTTCTGTATGTTCTTCTGATTGAATAACTGCAATTAAGTTGCCTGATTCAATGCTTGATGAAAGCAGTTCAATTTTAGCCAGATTTTTACAGCCTTTTGAACGAATTGTTTCTGAAAAACGGAATTGTCCATCAAAATCAATCTGTTTCAGCCGGTAGTTTGCTTCATCTCCTACTTCAGGATCGGTGAATGCATACTCGGAGTAACCAGAAGTTGTTCCCCGGCCGGCAACAAAGCCAATCGTCTTAAATTCATTTCCGGAAATATTCTTTTGGATTTCAAATCCGGCATTATTAATTTCAGATGCAGTTGCCCACTCGAGTTTTACCTGCCTTTTCTCACACAATGAAGTGAATGAGACAAGCTGAACCGGCAGCGGTGAGTTCCCTGCTGATAAGGTCCACCAGCCTCCCAGATCTGTAATCCCGGCTGCAAGAGTGGAATATGGACCGGGGTTCGACTGAATTCCCTGTGGAATTTCCCATCCGTTATTTGCCGGTATCCATCGCTGTGCAACCGGGCTGGCGATAATTCCAACTTCTCCGTTTGTTGCGTTAAAAATTAAGTCAGTTGTAGGATTGCCACTGACAAGAATTTTCCAGAACCGGTCAACTGTCTTTGCACTATTTTCAATTCCATTTGTATCTCTGACATGTAAAACTCCCGGAGGATAGGGAATATTGGCAGGATTCGAATGGTAAGTTGCAATTCTAACATCACCGGCAACGCCTGCTGTTGTTGTTAAGCTGAAAGGAATGTATTTTAAAGAATTGAAGCCAAATGGCACAATGAAGGTGCCCAGTGAGGTTATATTCCAGCGAACCTCTGCGCTTCCGTCAGACACTTCACTTCTGATGAAACCGGCTATTCTGGAGATGTTGGCTCCGTTTTCAACGGTAATAGCCCGTCCGCCTGAGATTGGATCATGGTCGTTATCCAGATTAAATTCGCCAGCTGTGAGTATTAATCCCGATCGGATGAATACTTCACCGGAAGTCTCCGGATAGACAAAATTGACGTCAGGTGTTCCTTGGAAATTAATATTCAGAATTCCATATTTATGTTGAATAGAGTTTGCAATACCATTCGGTATTCCGGTAACTGCCTGGTCAGAGGTTCCGTTGTACTCAATCGTACTTGTCGGATACAGATAATAATTCATTCTGTTTTTTCCGCTGATCATTGAGTTGATAGCTGACGGAGAAGCACTTCCGGAATAAAGACCTCCCGGATGAGCTGTTATCAGCTTCCCATTGTTATTAACAGTAACTGCTGAGTAATAGTCTGTTTCCTGCCTGGCAAAAATTTCACTTGTTCCCAGATTCAGAGTGCCGTTAATTGTCAAAGAATTATAAGTGGAGAATGTTGCATTTGAGACAAAGGATGCAATTTGGAAATTATTTGACGCGGAAGTTGCATCCACCGTACATTCACTGGTAATAAATTCTTTTACATGCCTGATATCATGGGTTGCTGAAGTGCGGCTAAATTGAATAGTTCCATTTCGAATAAAATAAATATTTCCAAAAACAGTATTTGAACTCAGGTGATTTGCGTGAGTAATGACTCCCGTTCCACCAAAGGATACAAATGGGCCATAAAGATTAAGACGGTTTGATGCGTTACCTGTACTAACTCGGGAGTCAAAGTTTAAAACACCGTTTGTCTGATTAAAATTTCCATATACATTTACACTGATTAAATCCAGCGAAACATTGTTGGAACCATGAAAATTAAAATTACCTCCCGATTGTGAATATCCGCCAGTAATACTCATTGTTGCAGGGCCGTTATCCCATTTCAGATTTAATGTTCCTCCATTTATATTCACATTTCCAGCAACATTAACCGTTGCCTGACCATTTAATGAAGATAAAAAGGCCTGGCCGTTATTTATATTTACATCACCATTAATCTGCATGGTCACATCATGAGGTACCCCTATACCCAAATCACTCCCTCCAAAATAGGCTTTCGCACCATTCATTGTAAAATTCCCATTGATTGAAATGCTTTCATTCCCACTTTGTGAATTCGATAGGAAATAAAAGCTCTGATGGCCACTGATTGTTAAATTTCCTCCGATATTCATATTAAATACCGGATTAATTGAAGAAGTTGTACGGATGCCCATAACTACATGGCTACCTCCGGAGATGGCCGGAAAGTTTAAATTCATATTATTGGTAACATTTAATGTCACCGGCCGGCCGTCAGTGATCCGGCTGTCAAAAAAGTAACAGACCCCTCCCGTATAATTGATATTATTAAAGCTGAAAGCAGCTGTTCCCCAGTTGCCGGCTCCCCCGTTAAGCATTCCTACAAATTTTCCACCTGACATATTGAAATCCCCACTGGTATTGAAGACTGTATTCCCTCTGCCCGAGTTAATCGTAACAGTACCTGCATTGAGATTAAAATCTCCATTTATTGTCATCTGTGCCGGATTGGATGCACTCGTATAGCCCTGTCCGATAAATGAGGCTAAAGGGTTATTGACAACCAAGTTACGGCCAATTGAAACATTGAATGTCTGATTGCTGACTGCTAAAGAAACGGTTCCGTTATTGATAATGAGATCTCTGCCAACCGTTAAGTCAAATGGCAGTGAGTTAGCTGAACGATAAACGAATTGGAAAATATCTGTTCCGGATGAAATGAAATCATTAAGAATATTAATATCTGTATTACCAATGCTTCCCTGCAGATAATTGTCTGAACAATTACCAGTCAAATATAAGTTGGTTGTAGTATAAATCAGCGCTTGTGAATTGGATTGAATTAAGTGACTCCAGGCAGAAGACGGGCAACTGATTGTAGTATTACCCCCGACTGTTAAGTTCAATGAACCATTGATCAGGTAATTGAAATCAAATAAACCACCTTGAATATTCAAATCGTTTGTGATAGTGACATTAGCTACAGCAGATTGGGAACCGGTACCCTGGGTGGCACTAAAATCATGATTCACGGTAAAAGTTCCATTGCATTGCCAGTTCAGTGTTCCATAGGTGTGGTACATAATGGCTGACAAATAGGGTGAAGTGCTTACATCGGTATAGTTCCCGGTTATGAGAGTTAAGTTGCGGTCAGGTCCTCTGGTAAAAAGCAGGTTTGCTGATCCGTTAACTAAAATATTCTGCAGGGTTAATGTTGTTGTCATTCCTGAACCGGCATCAAGATCAATGCCTCCGCTGGAAATGGTCAGATCTCCTTTAATTTTATTAGGCGAAAACATGCCTTTTTGGTCCCAGTAACTACCTCCACCGGCATCCAGAATGACATTTCCAAAATTACCTGAAAAATACTGAGCCAGCGGAGTACTGAAACTATACCATTTTTTAACCACAATTGTTGTTGCCACACCGAAATCTTCAGAACCTTTGAATATTGTTGTTGAAACATTTGAGTTGTTATTATGGGTATAGATCCCTGTTCCTCTCATTTTAAAAGTACTGTTTACAGTCACAGGCTGAGTTGACGTCAGATTTCCTCCGGAATTAATGGCAAGGTGCATTACCGTTGAAGATACATTGGCAGTTATGGTATGATTGATAATGGCAGAGTCAGATGAGCCTGGAATAATTCCCCCAATCCAGGTTGAAGGGTTGCTCCAATTGCCATTTTGAGTAGTGATACATACTACTGTAATATTTGACAGATATCCATGATTCACTCCACCACCGGCTGCATCACCTGTAACAGTTGCGGTACCTCCGGTTCGAAGAATATTGCCAGAAACAGCTGGAAGAGTTGCGCGGGCTTTAATTCCACTGATTGTTAATACGTCAAATCTGCTTGCGCTGCCAACGGAAATGGTTACAGTAATTGTGGTTAAGGTTACATTAATACTGGCACTGTTAAAGTCGCTCCACCAGTTATAACTGACGGTGCCGGCTCCGGCCTGGAACTCAAACCCTGCTGGTGCAGATAGAATCAATGTTTTGTTCGTTTGTTTGGCAAAATCACCTTTGTTGTTTTCACTGATTTCAATATCTCCGATATTTAAAAAAGCACCGGGAGATGTATTGAGTCCGGTGCCATCAGGAGCAGGTGTTACTGTGACTGCACCAAATGTATTGTAAGAAAGAAAAAGGGTTATCAGAAATAATGTCGTGTAAATGGGTGCTGGATTTTTTATGAGGTTATTCATTGCATGTATCTTCTATACAGCATGTTAAACCTATGATAAAAATCAGGGTTACGGTACTAACCGGTTATGTAAGATTATTAAATGAATTTAATGATTTTGTCCAATACTACTGCAATCAGTTCATTCACAGATTTAGCCGGATTACCCGAAAATTCATGTCTGATCCGGTTAGCAATGATCACATTCGTTGAACAACAGCGGTGACCTAATAGTTTTGCCAGCCCATACATAGCACCTGTTTCCATTTCAAAGTTTGTAATTCGGTGATTTCCGAACCGAAAGGCTGTTAGTTTGTCAAGAAGGTCATGGCGGTAGGGTTGAAGCCTGAGCATCCGGCCCTGAGGTCCGTAGAATCCGGCACAGGAAGCAGTTATTCCGGTATTCATTTGAGAAGAAATCCTCTCAAAAAGGAAATCTGAGGCTTTTACAATAGGCGACCGGGGAAAGCGGCAATCATTTGGCAGATAGTCAGCAAATGCTTCATTCAAATCTTTATCTTCAGAGGCTGCATCGGTGAAGTAATAATTCATCAATCCGTCAAGGCCCAAGCCATGAGATGAGCATACAAAGGAATCTGGCAGGATATCTTCCTGTAAAGCACCTGAAGTACCAATCCGGATCAGGTTCAGGGCTGTATGTTTATCCTTTATGGTTCGGGTTTTCAGGTCAATATTGACTAAAGCATCCAATTCATTATAAACAATATCAATATTATCAGTCCCTATTCCGGTAGAAATAACGGTCAGACGTTTCCCTTTATAAGTACCTGTATGAGTAATAAACTCACGTTTTTGCTTTTTCACTTCAATTTTATCGAAAAAGCTGCTTACCGTGCAAACTCTGTCCGGATCACCCACATTGATGATTGTCGTTGAAATATCTTCAGGTAATAGATGCAAGTGATAAATGCTGCCGTCTGGGTTTAGAATGAGTTCAGATTCGGGAATTGGCTGCATGGCTTCTTTCATTACTTTTGCTAGCCAACAAAGGTAGGTTAAATGAGTACTTCGAAAAAATTCATAATTGTCCCAATTGATTTCTCAGAACAATCCATTATTGCTTTAAAACAATCATACAATATTGCCAGGTTTTCGGATTCGGAGATTTTATTGCTTCATGTTATTGATGAGGATATGCTGGCAACCCTCGAATATCTTTTTAAAGATCAGCCTTACGAAGACCCTGTAAAGGAACAGGCAAAACAAAGGCTTGACAAACTTGCACGAGAAGTTGAGAAGGAAACCGGATTGAGATTAAATACAACGGTTCGAAAAGGGAAAATTTATGATGAAATTGTCAAGTTGGCTGAAGAAACCGGGGCATCATTTATAATTATGGGTACTCATGGGGCTGTAGGTATAAAGAAGAAGGTAATGGGTTCCAATGCTGCCAGAGTGATTAAAGAAGCTAACTGCCCGGTAATTACAATCAAAGGGAAAGATCATAAGAGCGGCTGTAAGAAGATTCTGCTTCCACTGGATTTAACAAAGGAAACAAAGGAGAAAGTTGTTAAGGCTGTTGAGTTAGCTCAATTTTTTGGTTCTACCATTTATGTGTTGTCCATTCTTGAAACGGATGATGAATTTGTAATAAACAGGCTGAACCGGCAGATGGAGCAGGTGAGAAGTTATATTATAAATTACAACATTGACTGTGTAACAGAAATAATAAGAGGCGATGATGTACCAGATAGTGTTTTAAAATATGCAGAAAAGATTGATGCCGATTTAATAGTTATTATGACCCAGCAGGAGATAAACTGGGTTGAAATGTTTATTGGTTTTTCGGCACAGGAAATCATAAACAATTCTTCAATTCCGGTACTTTCAATAAGGCCAACTTTGCGTGATCTTACACCTATTGTAACCTATTAAACCATACATACTATGAATGCGCAACCTTCCTCAATCCAAAAAATTCTCATTCCTTTTGATTTTTCAGACACTGCAAAGCTAAGTCTTGAACATGCTGTTCACATGGCTCAGTTAAATAAGGCTGAGATACTTCTGTTGCATGTGATTGAATCGGCCTCTTTCACAACAGCACTGGTTAGTGCTTTTAGTAAGAGTTATGAGAAAGAGTCGGAAAATGAGGCAAATCTGAAGTTAGATGAACTTGCCCGGAAAATAAAACTAGAAGCCGGAGTTGAAGTTAAGACCATGACAACCGTTGGCAGGATTTACAAGAGAATTGCAGTAGTAGCAAAGGAAACGGGTATTAATGTTATTATTATGGGAACACATGGTGCCAGTGGTTATCAGAAATTTACGATTGGAACCAATACTGGAAAGGTGGTGATGGAAGCTTCTTGCCCGGTTATTTCGGTTCAGACTTTTGCAACCAAAATCGGCTTCAAGAAAATTGTGGTTCCGATCGATGATTCAGCTACTTCCCGTCAAAAAGTTAATCATGCAGTTGAAATGGCAAGATTGTATGGAGCCCATATTCATATTATCGGGCTGATTAATTTCTCGAATGAGGACAGAATCAGAAAATTTAAGATTAAGGTAACTCAGGTTGAAGAATGGCTCAAGTCACTGGAGATCGGTTGTGATGTTAATTATAAAGCCGGAGATAACCTGGCTAAAATGACAATGGATTATGCAGAAGAAGTTCATGCCGATTTAGTCATAATAATGACTGAGCAGGAGCCCAGTATTACCGGATTGTTAATGGGTACATGGGCAACTCAGGTTGTAAACCAGTCAAAGATTCCGGTCATGTCGGTTCGTCCTGATATTGTAACAGGTGAGATACGGGCCGGCTATTAACCGGTTCAGAAATTAAGAAGATATTCAAGTACAACAGATACTTTTTCAGCGTTTGGAATCATGGTTTGTTCAAGCACACTATTTAACGGAATAGCTGGCAGATTCTCGGCACCCAGCAATTCAACCGGAGCATCCAGCCATTGAAAACAATTTCGAGCAATTCGTCCGGATAAGGCCTCAGCAAAGGAGTTTTTCCATGTTTCCTCAGTCAATACTAGACAACGGCCGGTCTTTTTTACAGAGTTGAAGACAGCTACTTCATCTAACGGATTTAATGTTCTTAAATCTATAATTTCTAGTCTTCCCTTAAAGTTTTTTTCAGCCTGCAGTGACCAATAAACTCCCATTCCATAGGTAATTACTGTTGCAAAAGTTGCCTTAGCAGCAGAAACTTCCTTAACGAGTCGTGCTTTGCCGAATGGAATAATGTAATCAGAATCGGGTTCAATAGTTTTAGCTCCTTCAGTACCTTTAATTTTTGACCAGTACAAACCTTTATGTTCAAAAATTACAACAGGATTAGGATCGTAATAAGCTGCTTTAAGCAACCCTTTCAGGTCTGCTCCTGTTGACGGGTAGGCCACCTTTACTCCTTTGATATTAAGGACAACACTCTCAACACTTGAGGAATGATAGGGGCCACCGCTGCCATAAGCACCAATCGGAACACGAATAATGCAGCTAACAGGCCACTTACCATTGGACAAATAGTTTGATCTGCTTACTTCTGTGAATAACTGATTTAAACCGGGCCAGATATAATCTGCAAACTGAACTTCAACAATGGGTTTACATCCGGCAGCACTCATTCCTACAGTACTTCCGATTATAAAAGCTTCCTGAATCGGAGTATTAAAAACCCGGTGATCACCAAACTGCTCAGCTAAAGAGGCTGCTTCCCTGAATACCCCGCCTAATCTTCTGCCAACATCCTGGCCATAAAACAAGCATTCAGGATGTTTTTCCATCAACTCTCGAATTGCAAAAAGGGCACTGTCAACCATAACGGTTTTCTCTTTACCGGTCGGTTGGCGCTCACCTTTTTCTTCAGTAACGGGTGTTGGCGCATAGTCATGGGTATATAAATCTTCCGGAAGCGGATCAGGAGCACTTAAAGCTTTGTCGTAATCAGATCTTACCTGTTCCAATACCGCTTTCTCAATTTGTTCAATCTCATCAGTTTGAACTCCCCAGCCAGGAAGTATTGATTTCAAAAAAGGATAAGGATCCCGTTTTTCATGTTCCGGGAGATCATCCCTGTACCATTCTTTGCGTACTCCTGAGGTGTGATGATTCAGCAAGGGAACCTTCGCATGAACCAGAAACGGCCTGCGTTCTTTTCGCACAGAACTGAAAACGTAACTCAGTTTTTCAAAACACTCCGGAAAATCAAAACCGTTTTCAACTCTGCATACTTCAAGACCTTTAAATCCACGTGCATATTCGGCAGCATCCATTGCGCGAATTTCTTTTGAATTGGCTGAAATATCCCATTCATTATCCTGAACCAAATAAATAATCGGGAGTTTTTTCAGAACTGCCATCTGAAATGCTTCTGCCACTTCACCTTCCGTTACGGATGCATCACCAAGTGAACAAACAACAACCGGCCGGTCTTTTCCTTTATAAGGATGTTGGTTGATGTTTTCCAGGTATTGAACTCCCATGGCCAAACCGGTGGCCGGTATTGCCTGCATGCCGGTTGCTGATGACTGCATAGGAATTTTTGGCATATCATTCCGTTTCAAACTGGGATGTGAATAATAAAGCCTGCCTCCTGAAAACGGATCCTCCCGCTTGGCCATTAGTTGGAGCATCAGTTCATAAGGTGTCATTCCAATGCTTAGCAGTAAGCTGTCATCCCGGTAATATGCTGAAAGATAATCCTGAGGTTGTAGAAAAAGTCCGGTTGCAATTTGAATGGCCTCATGACCCCGGGAAGTTGCATGAACATATTTTACAACGGTCTGAAAATTCTTTTCAAACCATTCAGCCATAGTTTTAGCTGTACACATCAGTGTAAAAGCCTTGCGAATAATCTCTCTATTCAGTTGCAGCCCGGCAGCTACAGATTGATTTTGCATACGGGCAAAAGTATTGTTTTGAATAAGACCGGTCATTGTAATGTGATTCAAATTTTTAATTTTGTATTATCAATAGCCTGATGATGAAGTATTTTCTAAACTTATTTCTGCTTTTACTTCTGTTTTCAATTGCAGCATCAGCTCAAAACCAATGGATTGATTCGATTACCCTACAGCCTTCCAATCCGGATGCTGATGATACAATTAAATTTTACGTAGCTGTTTCTTTCTCAAGTGGGTCTTGTGATCAGCATTCGCAACTTCATATCCTAAATGGGAATACTATTGAAGCCTCAGCCCTGCATTGTACCGGAATGCTGGCCTATATCTGTTCTCATACTGATACGTTTGTGGTTACTCCGTTATCAGCCGGGAATTATACTTTCAGGTTTAATTTAACTTCAGGTGATCTCCCATTTCCCTGTAGTGCTTTAGGAATTCCGGCAGCAACCGATTCATTGCAATTTCTGGTTTCACCGGTGAGTAATATTCTTCAGCCGGATGCCTCTCCCATCCTGATATATATTAATGAGACCGGTAATTTGCGTATTGACGGATTACAGGCTGGCAATCTTTATCGGGCAGAGATTTTCTCTGTAGATGGAAAACTTCTGATATCTGAGAAACGTTCAGGAGTAGAAAATATAATTCGTACATCCATTTTCTCGGCTGGGGTTTACTTTTTTAGGGTTCATGACAAAAACGGTATGCAGCTGGCAAATGGGAAATTTGTCAGAAGATAATCAGCTTAGCTGAAAACAGTACGGATAGTGTATTGCATTAGTTTGAGTGTAGTCATGGTTCGTGAGATTATTTCCCTGTTCCTGAAATACTGTGGAAGACGGTAAGGATACTTCTTTGTAACCGGCAATCCTTTTGCTTTAATCCCCATAATTAAAGTTGAGAAAATAATTCTTTCCAGGTGAATTTTCTGACTTATAATCAGCATCCGGTATCCGTGGTATTTTTCTTTTAGCTGCAGTACGGTGTCAAAAGTGTCAAAACCACATGAATCTGTTAAGATAACTGAATCAGGAATTCCGTTTTTCATGAGAGCATTTTTCAGATCCTGGGGTTCATGATAATAACCACCGTCATCACGACCGATGCAAAGGATTCTGGCAGTTGGAAAATGTTGATGGGCAATTACTGCCTGTTCCACTCTTCCGATAAAATAAAAGTTCAGATTCCTGTCAGGAGCTCCGGCACCGGGAATGACAATCAAATCAGGTTTTTGGATTTTTGAGAAATCAGCGGAGATATAAAAGGAGGTAATCAGTGAAATCAGCTGAAAGTTTACAATTATGAGAACCGGGACAGCAATCAGTGCTATTAAAACAACCAGCAATTTCTTAGTCATAATGCAATAATAACCCTGAGCAGAAGAAAAGGAGTGAACCGCTGATGAGCCAGTAACTGGTATTCCCTATTTTTGCCCTTCTAATTGAATCCAAAGGAATGAAAGTTATTATTCCGGTTGCCGGAATCGGGAGTAAACTTCGCCCGCATACACATACTCAGCCAAAGGCTTTGGTACCAGTTGCCGGTAAACCCATTCTCTCTCACATTATTGATCAGCAACTTATTCAGGGTGCTGATGATTTTATTTTTATTATTGGCTATCTGGGAGACAAGATTGAAGGATATGTGAGAAGCAGGTACCCTAAATTAAGGGCTTCTTTTGTAGTCCAGGAGCCAAGGCGGGGAACCGGTCATGCTGTATGGACAGCCAGAGATTATGTCAGATCCGGAGATGAACTGCTGATTATTTTGGGAGATACCATCGTTGATTTTGATCTGAAAGCAATTCGTAACTATCCACATTCGGCTTTAGGAATCAAAAAGGTCAGTGATCCAAGACAGTTTGGAGTTGCCGAAGTGAATGATGAGGGACTTATTATCCGGGTTAAGGAAAAACCTGCCATTCCAAAATCCAATTTTGCATTGGTTGGTGTGTATTATATACGTGAATCAGATTTGTTGTTTAATTCCCTGGGAGAAATTCATAAAAAACAGGAATCCGATTCAGATGAGTTCAGCCTGACCGATGCTATTGAGATCATGTTGGCAAAAGGGATCAGATTCTGTTCATTTATTACGGGTAACTGGTTCGATTGTGGTAATAAGGAAAGCCTGCTGTTAACCAATGCAACCCTGCTGAAGCGAATGGGTAAAGACCTGCGCGAGTATAGTTTCCCCGATTCAATCATTATTCAGCCAACCGTAATCGGGACCAACTGCAGAATTAATAACAGCATCATCGGACCTGATGTTTCAATCGATGAAAATACTATTATTGAATCCTCCATAATTTCAAATTCAATCATTGGCAGTTATTCGCATATTTCCACTGCTGTATTACATCATTCAATCATTGGCAGTGATGCTTCCTTAAAGGGACTTAGCCAAAGTCTTAATATTGGTGACAGTACTGAAATTGATTTCTCATAACTATCAAAGACTATGAAAAAGGATATGATCATTTTTGACCTGATTAAAAAAGAATTAAAACGTCAGCGCGAAAGCCTGGAGTTAATTGCGTCTGAAAATTTTGTTTCGGAGGATGTGATGAAAGCAATGGGTACCTGCCTGACAAATAAATATGCTGAAGGTTTGCCCGGAAGAAGGTATTATGGAGGATGTGAGGTTGTTGATGAAATTGAAACCCTTGCGATTGACAGGGCAAAGAAATTATTCAATGCTGCCTGGGTAAATGTACAGCCTCACTCAGGAGCCCAGGCTAATGCAGCAGTGATGCTGGCACTTCTGAAACCCGGTGACAAGATTCTCGGATTCAACCTCTCGCATGGAGGGCATCTCACTCATGGATCACCGGTTAACTTTTCAGGTAAGTTGTACCATGCTGTTTTCTATGGGGTTGACCGTGAAACCGGAAGAGTTGACTATAGCGAAGTAGCCCAGGTTGCTCATCGTGAAAAACCAAAGCTTATAATCTGCGGAGCTTCTGCTTATTCCAGGGATTGGGATTACAAACGGCTACGTGAAATTGCGGATTCAATAGGCGCATTTCTGATGGCTGATATTGCTCATCCTGCTGGATTAATTGCGCGCGGCTTGTTAGATGACCCCCTTCCTCATTGTCATGTAGTTACTACTACAACCCACAAAACACTCCGGGGTCCGCGGGGAGGTATGATCCTAATGGGTAATGATTTTGAAAATCACTGGGGATTGAAAACGCCTAAAGGAGAACTAAGAATGATGTCATCAATTCTTGACAGCGGAGTGTTTCCCGGGACCCAGGGCGGGCCGCTGGAGCATGTTATTGCAGCTAAGGCAGTTGCTTTTGGTGAAGCCTTGACAGATGACTTCTTTAAATACAGTCTACAAATTATTAAGAATGCTAAAGTTCTAGCTAATGAGTTTTTAGCTAAAGGATATAAAATCATTTCAGGTGGAACAGAAAATCATTGTATGCTGATTGACCTTCGCTCGAAAAATATTTCGGGAAAGCAGGCCGAAAATGCCCTGGTTAAAGCAGATATAACAGTCAATAAAAATATGGTGCCTTTTGATGATAAATCACCTATGGTAACTTCAGGAATCCGGATCGGAACCCCTGCAATAACTTCCCGCGGGTTAAAAGAAACACACATGAAACGGATTGCCGCTTTGATTGATAAGGTTATTATTCATCATGAAGATGAAAAGGTGATTGCTGCTGTTAAAAAGGATGTGAATGATTTGATGAAGAAGTTCCCCCTTTATGTCTAAGTGAACAGGTGCATCCGGTTGCCAAAGCACTCCGATCCTGATTTTACACTTTACAAGAGCAGGGGCAGAGCATTCATTCTGCTTACTGACAGAATAAATAATCAGTAAAATTTGCTAATGCAGACAGTTTCCATTACGCATATTTTTTTAAGCGTACCCCTTGGGAAATAAATATACAGAGGCAGAAATTTTCAAGGAAGATCATTTTAAATGAATCAATCCAGAGTTTATACTTTAACCTGCTAGCATGAAAACATGGATGTCTGATCACATGGAAGTGAATCAGAAGTTTAATTTAAACCAAGTTTTGAATCCGGATCTTTAAATTATTGATAAGTACAGAAAATTTAGATTTGAATGCAAGCTGGTTAAATTCTTTCTGAACCTTAAATATAAACCATTCATAATCCGGCTGGGTAGTGTAAAGTGCATAGGTTTCTTTTGTAACCAGATAAAAATCGTTTTTATATAATTTATTAATCAGTACATCCGATTCAATATCTTGATCAATGATTTGCAGCAGTTCAGGTGAATTTTTTTTATGCCATCGCAGGCTTCTTGGTGTTGGCAAGTTTATAGCAATCAAAGAAGTATCATGGCAAAGATTCCTAACAGTTTTAAAAATATTGTCATGAGCTTCAACCGGGATATGTTCTAATACATCCGGAAATAAAATAAAATCATATTTATTGCTAATGTTGAAATGAGTCATGTCTGAAACAAAGAACTCAAGATTTTTTCGTCTTACATGTTTCCGCTTTGCATTTTCAATTGATGCCGCACTTATGTCAACGGCATCAATTTTTCCAGCCGGTGCCTTACTGGCAAGATAAGCTGAGAGTGTTCCGTTTCCGCATCCGATTTCAAGTAACGTTGATTTTGAATTGAAACCTGCCTTTTTAAGCTTATTAAGAATAATTCTGTGCCTGCTTAGAATTCCGGATTGATTCTTCTTTTCTATTTCAGCCCATAAATGATCGTAGTAACTGGCAACTTCCTGGTAACCTTTTTCCATGTCTTGTTAAAGTATTGACAAAAATATAGAATTGGACGCAGGGCCTGTTTCAGGATTAGGGTATTCAGTAGGATAGCCAGATTCCAGTTAGCAAGCGGAATTTTATGAAAGGCAGTTAATTTAAAGCAATAGATAAAGGATTAGATCTACCCATGTGAGAATAATGCTGATTTATGATGATAGCTTCGAGCCATTCTTTTTACTTTTGAGCAGCAAAATCAGGTAGGTGACAGCTTATTTTAGCTCCTGCCATACTGTCATTTCAGTTGAAAAAGAAAAGATGATTCAGAACTATCAGGCATTATTGCTTCCGTTACTCAAACTTTTCTCAGATAGTAAAGAGTACAGATTCAGAGATGTAATTGAACCTCTGGCTGTTAAATTTGAGGTTACAGGCGAAGGAATAGACGGAGCTATTATGGGAGATAAACCTGGTCTTGATATAATTTATATTCAGGCTAAACGTTGGAAAACGGGAAAGATAGCCAGCCGACCGGAACTTCAAAAATTTGTCGGAACCTTAGCAGGACAGAGAGCTAAGAAGGGGATTTTTATTACAACTTCAAATTTTACAAAGGAAACTTCAGGTTACAAACCAAAAAATGAAACTAAAATTAAATTAATTGACGGTGAATAATTAGCTCAACTGATGATTGACTATAATCTTGGTTGTTCAATTCAACAGAAATATGAACTGAAAAAAATTAATAATGACTATTTTGGAGAAGAGTAATGAGGGGAAGGGCTACTCAAATTTCAGACAAATTGGTAATTAACAGATGGAGCAGATGAATTTCAGCAAAGAGACAAAGTTTAATTTATGAGTTTGAGCTTAATGGTGGTAGGAAAAAGCGGTTCCTTCTGAAAAGGTTAATCAAAAAGTGTTTTTAATATGATAATTTATTATTGGCGCTGGTGGTCAGGATTCATAAATATGAAATTCAGAGTCTTTGGAGTTTTCTTTATGATACTTCTTCCGTTTTCTGCAATGCCTCAAACGGGTGGAAACAACACCTTTGAGTTTTTAAATCTGGCTGCTCCTGCACGCATTGCAGCATTGGGTGGGAACCTGATATCAGTAATTGACAATGACTTGAATCTGGCATTTCAGAATCCTGCTGTGTTGAATGAGCAAATGAATAAAACAGTTACATTTAATTATGTACCTTATCTGGCTTCAGTCAAATTTGGATATGCAGCTTATGGTTTCAACGTACCCAAGGCAGGAATGCTTTCTGCCGGAATTCATTACGTAGATTACGGAGATTTTGACTGGACAGATGATACCGGGAATAAACTGGGAACCTTCTCGGCTGCTGAGTATTCGTTTAATCTTTCATGGGCAAAAAAATTATTTGAAGGCATTCAAACGGGAGTTACTCTTAAAACGATTTATTCCAAGTTAGAATCCTATACATCAACCGGAGTTGCAGCCGACCTGGGATTGCATTACCAGAGTCCATCCGGGCATTTCTCAGCCGGAGGAGTTATCAGAAATGCAGGCCGGCAGCTTAAGTCTTATACTGATGGAAACCGTGAACCGCTTCCGGTTGAAATACAAGCAGGCGTTTCTTACTTACTGCCAAAAGCACCATTTAGATTGAGTATGACTGTTCATAATCTTGAAAAGTGGAATCTGGGCTATATCAATCCGAACGAGCAAGGTAAGGTTGATTTGCTTACCGGTGACACTTCGGTACTGAAGATTTCACTTTTTGAAAAAATTACTCGTCACCTGACACCTTCCGTTGAAGTGTTAATTACCAAAAACTTTAATCTAAGGCTGGCTTATAATCTGATGCGAAGGCGGGATTTGTTGTATGAATCACATCGTTCCATGGCCGGATTGTCGTTTGGTATCGGATTTAGAGTTTCGAAATTTGTGCTAAGCTATGGTCTGGCATCGTACAATTCTGCCGGATCATCAAGCCATTTCTCCATTTCAACAAACCTGGGGCACTACCAAAAGAAAGAAGCTGGAGAGAAATCCAATGATTAAAGGCGGGAGGCCATTAGCAGATTGAGATCGCGAAACGGAAGCCTGCATACATCACTTACAATCTTATTAGTAATAATTCCTTTGTACATATAAACACCAGAACGGATGTGCTTTTCTTTCCAGAGCATTTCGTCAAGCCCGCCTTCTTCACCAATGGAAAGCAGGATGGGTGAGAAAATGTTGCTTAGCGCATAGGAAGCAGTACGTGATACCCTGGAAGCTATATTGGGGACACAGTAGTGAATCACCCCGTACTTTCTGAAAACCGGATTGGTATGCGAAGTAACTTCAGAAGTTTCAAAACAGCCGCCCTGGTCAATACTGACATCAATAATAACACTTCCGTTTTTCATCTGACTGACCATTTCCTCAGTTACAACAATGGGAGTACGGCCATTACGGGCTGCCAGTGCTCCAATAACAACATCAGCTGAGAGAAGAGCTTTTCGGATATGAGAAGGATTGAGAGTTGAAGTATAAATACGGGTTCCGAGGTTTTGCTGAAGTCTGCGAAGTTTATACAGCGAGTCATCGAATACTTTAACCCGTGCACCAAGTCCCATAGCTGCCCGGGCTGCATATTCACCAACGACTCCTGCACCAAACACTACAATCTCAGTGGGTGGTATTCCGGTAATACCACCCAGAATTTCACCTCTGCCAGAAAAGGTATTACTAAGGTATTCGGCAGCTACCAGAATAGAAGTGCTGCCAACAATTTCACTTAGGGTTTGAATAACAGGTAAGGCACCTGAGTTATCACGGATATACTCATAAGCCAAAGCAGTTATTTTTTTACTGGTAAGCCGGTTTATAAACTCTCTGTCTTGCATGGCTATTTGCAAGATTGAGATCAGAGTCTGCTTCTGCTGCATCAGTTCCTGTTCTTCAGGTGATGGCGGGGCAACTTTAAGAATCAGGTCAGCCTGATAAACTTCTTTAGTAGAATAAACAATGTGAGCTCCGGATTCACTGTAATCAGCATCGGCAAAACTCGAATTGTTTCCGGCCCCGGCTTCTATCAGAATCCGGTGACCATTATTGGTCAACAGTCTTACTGCTTCGGGGACAAGAGCAATCCGGTTTTCCTGAAAAGAAGTTTCCTTTGGAATTCCGATATAAAGATTTTTGCCTTTTAATTCTACTTCAAGCATACTTTCCTGTGGCAGAAGTACAGACTGAACTTCGCCTGACACAGGTGGTTTGGTGGCTCCCGGATTACTCATGCTGTTGTATTGTTATAGTTCGTTGGTTGCCGCTCACATCAATAAAAACTTTCATACAATCTGGCGGTAACAGATTGGATATTTTTTCTGGCCATTCAATAAAGCAGTAATAGTTACTGAAGAGATACTGTTCATATCCCAGATCAAAAGCCTCCTGCTGGGATTTGATCCGGTAAAAATCTAGATGAAAAATCGGATTGCCGCCTGTAAGACGGTATTCATTAACAATACTGAAAGTAGGGCTGGACAGGACATCTTCTGTGCCCAGCATTTTACAGATAACTTTGATAAGTGTTGTTTTACCTGCACCCAACTGCCCGTAAAATGCAACTACCTTGTGTTGTTCTGAATGTTTAATAATATAAGTTGCAGGATGAATTAAGTCATCGGGACATTGACTGGTAAACTTACTGGTTAGGTCAGAAGTCGGCTGCCGGCTACTCATATTACATTTCAGGAAAGCAGTACGAAGGTAGGAAACAGATTGCTAATAAACTGGTTTGTTCTGATCTTTTATCCTTTAGAGCCCATCAGGCAAAAAGGAATAATCATTTCTTCGGGAGAAATTCCCCCATGCTGAAAAGTATTTCTGTAATGATTCACATAATAATTAAAATTGTTAGGGTAGGCAAAGAATTTGTCATGCTTGATAAAAATATAGGTTGAACTGAGCTTAAGTCTTGGCAGCAGCGCATCAGCCGGATTTTTGATTTCAAGAACATCTTTCTTCTCATAACTAAGGTTTTTTCCTTGTTTGTAGCGCAGATTGGTATTGGTATTGCGGTCACCTATAACTTTTGAAGGTTCTTTAACGCGTATGGTACCATGATCAGTTGTGATAATCAGTCGGCAGGGGTTCTCACTCAATTTTTGAAGAAAATCAAATAAAGGAGAATGTTCAAACCAGCTTCTGGTTATGCTCCTGTAAGCCGACTCATCTTCTGCCAGTTCACGAATGACTTTCATATCGGTCCGGGCATGAGAAAGCATATCAACAAAATTGTACACAATTACATTCAGTTTATTCTGCATCAGCTGGCTGACATTATCAGCTAACAGCTTCCCTTTGTCGAGATCCGTAATTTTGATGTAGGAGAATTTTACCTGTTTCCCGTACATCTTAAACTGTTCAGCAAGGAAAAATTCCTCATTCAGGTTTTTGCCTTCATCCTCATCATCATTAAACCACATTTTCGGAAATCGTTTTTCGATTTCAGATGGCATAAGGCCGGCAAAAAATGCATTACGGGCATATTGGGTAGCAGTTGGCAGAATGCTGAAATAGGCAGATTCCTCATTCAGGTTAAAATAATTTCCAATTAACGGCTGAATGACTTTCCATTGGTCAAACCGAAGGTTGTCAATAAGTACCAGAAATACCGGAACCTCAGATTGGTCAATTACCGGTATTACTTTCTTCTTAAAAATCTGATGAGAAAGAACAGGGGTTTTATCGTCTGGCTGGCGCAGCCATTTGAGGTAATTTTGTTCAACAAACCGGCTGAACTGGAGTCCTGCTTCGTTTTTCTGCATGGCTAAAATATCATACATGCTTTTATCCTGGATATTTTCCAGTTCCAGTTCCCAGTAGATTAGTTTTTTATAAACCTCAGTCCATTCTTCTGCTGACAATTTCTCGTTCAGAGTCATTCCGATGTTTCTGAATTCCTGCTGGTAGCTGAGATTTGTTTTCTCAGTTATGATTCTCAATTGTTCCAGATTCTTTTTAAGGGTTAGCAGCAATTGATTCGGATTGACCGGCTTAATCAGATAATCGGCAATTTTACTTCCAATTGCTTCTTCCATGATTCCCTCATCTTCACTCTTTGTAACCATAACCACCGGGATTTCAGGGACAACAGTTTTTATTTTTCCAAGTGTTTGAATTCCGGACGGGCCAGGCATATTTTCATCCAGAAATACAATATCAAACCGCGACTTTGTTATTAAATCAATAGCATCATTGCCATTTGTGGCAGTTGTAACTTCATATCCTTTTTCATTTAAAAACAGAATATGTGGTCTTAAGAGATCAATCTCATCATCAACCCAGAGAATCATTGGTTTATCCATTTCTTATAGTGAATCAGCTGCAAAGCAAGCAGGTTTAAGTTTCAGAAGCCGTTAAAGTTAAGTGAAAACACAGTATTGCTGACGGGTCAGGTAATTGATTTACTTTCGCCCGAATGACCGGCTATAAAATATTTAACGATCCTTTGTACGGATTTATTACAGTTCCGCGAGGTATTTTGCTTGATCTGATTGATCATCCGTACATGCAGCGGCTGCACCGGATTCGTCAGCTTGGTCTTTCTTATCTGGTTTATCCTGGAGCATTGCATACCCGTTTTCATCATGCACTCGGAGCTTTGCATCTTGTTCAGCAGGCAATTGAAGTGCTGCGGTCAAAGGGAGCCCGGATTTCAGAGGCAGAAGCAACCGGAGTTCAGATTGCAGTTTTGCTTCATGACATTGGTCATAGTCCCTATTCACACCTGCTCGAAAACGTGATAGTTAAAGATAAAGGCCATGAGGAACTAACCTTGCTTTTTATGAAAGAATTGAACAGGGAATTTAAAGGTGAGCTTAATACTGCCATCCGGATTTTTCAGAACCGGCATCCCAAAAAGTTTCTTCATAACCTGATTTCCGGGCAGCTCGATATGGACAGGCTTGATTACCTTAACAGGGATAGTTTTTTTACCGGAGTAGCAGAAGGGGTTGTAAGTAACGACCGGATCATTAAAATGCTGAATGTTCATAGAGACCAGCTGGTAGTTGAAGAAAAAGGAATTTATTCAATTGAAAAATTCCTGATTGCTCGCAGGCTGATGTACTGGCAGGTTTATTTGCATAAAACGGTTTTGTCGGCAGAAAAACTATTAGTGAATATTACAATGCTAGCAAGAAAAATGGCTCATGAGGGCAATCTGGCTTTTATTCCGGTTTCACTTCAGCCTTTCTTTTTTTCAGATAAGCCATTAGGTGATAAAGATATTGTCAGCAAGTTTTCATTGATTGACGATGCTGATGTCAGTTACAGTGTTAAACACTGGATGATGACAGAAACAGGGGCACTTCAGCAGTTATCTGGAATGCTTATCAACAGGAAACTTTATAAAATCAGATTGAGTAATAAACCCTTTGCAACCAATGAAATAATTCAGGCAGAAAAATCAACAAGGTCAGCAGCCGGCAGCAGTCTGCCAAATCTTCGCTTTTTCACTTCTCATGGTTCTGTTACAAATAGTGCCTATAACAGAAGTGATCAGATTTTAATATTGTTTAAGGATGGATCTGTTAAAGATATTGCTTCAGCTTCTGATCTGCCAAATATTTCGGTAATGAGTAAGGTAGTGCGTAAATATTTCCTATACTGGACATCAAAGCACTGAACAAACAGAATGCTTACTGGGCTTTTACAACTGTTGAAATAGTGTCAATTTTAATTTCAACTCCATCTGCTTTAACAGCAGTAATTGCTTTCAGGATAATGGTATCACCCTCTTTCACATCATTTTTCAGGAATTCATGGGCCAGGATCGAAGTGCCTCCCTGATCACCAAGACCGAATGATTTTGTCTGCAATGGCTTACGAGTAAAAACAGTAAACTCGAAAGATGAAAGAGTTGCTTTTTCGTTTCCACAAATAATAGTGAGTGGCCGCTCTTCCGACCATCTCAATAATTCTTCACTTGTCATTCCGTCTTTCTTAGAGGTCAGCGAACAGGTTACCTGCGCATCCAGATAGGAAATATTTACAATTAGTAAAATAAGAATGAGTATAAGTTTCTTCATAAGTAGAATGTGGTGTAAAAATAACAGGTTTGTTGGTAATAAGAAGTTAATTCGGGTGAAATTAATAGATTGTGTGATAAACATTTCATGTATTTTATTGTTTAGAAATACTTTTGAAGGCCGGAAGAAAGTCAAATTATTCTTCCTTGAAAAATGTCTTAAAACAGATATGCCAGCTCAATTTGATTTTCTCATAGCCGGTGGGGGTATTGCCGGGCTAATGCTGGCAGCAGCACTTTCTGAGCAATCAGCAAATATTGTTGTTGTTAATGATGAAAATGCAAACTCTTCTTCCAGTGTAGCAGCAGGAGTAATCAGGCCAATTACTGGAAGGAGATTAGTTAAAACCTGGATGGCTGATGAACTTTTCCCGTATGCTTTCAAATATTATCTGGAAAAGGAGAATCAATGTGGAAAACATTTTTTTTCACCGCTGCCCATTGCCGAAATTTACGATTCAGTTAAGCAGAAGAACGACTGGAATGCCAGAAGTGCAGAGGCCGGTTACAGCCAGTATATCGGCAATGAGTTTAAAGACGGTCAAATGGGTTCAGTAGTTAAAGCTCCTTATGGAGGCGTTTTATTAAAGCAGACAGCGGTTGTTGACAGCGCTGTTCTTCTTCAAAGTCTTAAAGAATTATTGATAAGCCGGGGTGTCAGATTCATCAGCCGGAAGTTTCATTATGATGATTTTCACATTTCGGAAAGAATGATCGAATTTGAAGGAATAACCGCCCGGATACTTGTTTTTGCAGAAGGCTGGAAAGCTGTGGAAAATCCGTGGTTTAAGAATCTGCACTTGCTTCCTGCTAAAGGGGAACTGCTCATCATTGAATGTCCTGAACTGAAGCCGGATTATATCCTCAGCAAGGGAATTAATATTATTCCCTGCCGAGACAATTTATTTTTAGCCGGAAGTACCTATGAGTGGAAATTTAAAGATGATCATCCGACCATTGAAGCAAAAATGCAGATTGAAGAATCACTCCGCAAGATTATTGCAGTTGAATGTAGGGTTGTAGCTCATAAGGCGGCTATCAGACCTGCCAATCAGCAACGCAGGCCTGTAACGGCAATTCATCCGGTTTATAAAAATGTGATGGCATTTAATGGATTAGGTACAAAGGGTTTTTTACTGGCTCCATATTTTGCTCAGCACATGGCAGAATCGGCACGACAGGTATTGCGATTAAATGATTGGTAAGTTAGTACGAAGGGTTATTTTATTCGGGTTCTTTGATTTAATCTCAGACCGGTTTACCTTCGCCCTTCAAATTGCCCGTCCGGGTTACCTGAACTAAACCATGCTGCAAGTTGCTTTCTATGTTTTAGCTGTATCTACAATCGTGAGTGGGTTAATGGTTGTAATCAGCCGTAAGCCATTGCACTCCGTTTTATATCTGATTTTATGCCTTTTTACTATTGCAGGCCACTATTTCTTAATACATGCGAAATTTCTTGTTGTTTTAAATCTTATACTGGGTCCAGCCGTTGTGCTGCTCTTAAATTTCTTTTTTGTTTTAAGATTTGAAAACAGGGAGGATACCCGTGAGACACGAATGTTTTGGATGAAAACAGTTGCTGTTTCTGTAGCAGGTCTTGGCATTCTTGTTATTGTTAATTTACTGAATGGAGCTAAACAAGAATTGATTCAGGTTCGGGAAAATATCCCCATAACATTGCAAACAATCATTAACCTGTTAATAGAAAAATATCTTCTACCTTTTGAGATGATATCACTTATTTTACTTGGTGTGTTAACAGGAGTCGTTTTATTTGGTTTCAGAAAGTTTCAGAAAACATGATGACGGGTATACTTACATCAGTTCAGTTGGGCCATTATGGAATACTGGCAGCGGTTCTTTTTTGTATTGGCTTGTCAGGTTCATTTCTGGGTAAGAGAGACATTAGCAGATTGATGAGCCTGATGCTGATGTTGAATGCTGTCTGTTTATTATTAGCTGTATTTTCGGTTCAGCATTCAGATGCAGCCGGTCAGGCAATGGTTGTTCTGATTATGCTGACGGGAGTCATTGAGCTTGCTGCAGGGTTTATTATCATCACGAAAGCAGGGGAGGGGAAAGAGGAAGAATCTGCTGAAAATAATTTGCACTCCTGAAATGAATACCCTGTTAACAGTTACATTTCTCGGAGTTGTCGCCTTTATAGCTGGCATGCTGAGGTTTCAGAAGTTTATATCAACTATTTTTATTGCAGCACTTGCTGGTGCGGTTTATCTTGCCGTTGCTGATTGGGGGCAGGCCAACAGTTATTTTAAGTATATGGTTGTATTTGACAACTATGCGCTTGCATTTTCAATTCTGTTATTGATTACCACATTGTTATGGATGCTTATTGCCGGAGATTATCTGAATGATGAAAAAAAGTCGGCTTATCATTTTGGACTGGTCAGTTTAGTACTTTCAGGTGCAGTTATTCTGGTATCTTATAATGATCTGACAATGATGTTTATTGGAATGGAGATTCTATCTGTTGCAGCTTATTTTATATCAGCAACCGGCTGTGGTGACAAGAGCCCTCAAAAAACGGCATTCGGATACTTTGTCAGAGGGTTAATTGCTTCCGTTTTTATACTGGCAGGAATAGCATTTTTATATGGAGCAGCAGGCAGTTTTAATATCAAACTTGTATCAGTCTGGATTTTTGAACACCATCAACAGATCCCTGTTACAATAAAAGCAGGAGTAATTTTAATGATAGCAGGGCTTATGCTTAAGATTACTGCACTGCCTTTTCAAACATGGTTGAAAATGAAAGATGATGGTTTGTCTCTGCCAGTACTTGCCTATTTGAGTACGGTTATCCCGGTTATCATTATAGTGACACTATATAAACTGATGATTTCATGTTTTGTCATACTTGCTGACTGGTGGGGACTAATCATTGCTGTAGTAAGTGCAAGCATCATGTTAGGGGCAAATATTCTGGCAGCTGTTTCAAAGAATCTGAAACGAAGAGTTATATATGCAGGAATTGCCCACATCGGTTTTCTGTTGATGCCGGTTGCTGCAATCAATCAGCTTTCCCAATATGCTATTTTGTATTATTCTGCAGCGTTTATTGTTGGTAACCTTGGGTTATATCTGATGTTAAGCAGGATGAGAAGCAGTTTATTGGTCGAAAATCTCAGAGGCTTAAGTAAAGGGGAACCGGTTGCTGCAGCCCTGGTTGCAGTTATTGTATTGAGTATTGCCGGTATGCCGCCTTTGGCAGGCTATTTTGGCAAGTATTATATCCTTCGCAGCGTATTCAATAGTGAACTGTTGTGGTTAATGATAACAGGGATAATAACCGCTTTGATTTCGATGTATTATTATTTATCCATTCCGCTGAAAATATATGCGAAAGGAAGTAATGAATTGCAGCTAATCACTTTTAACAAATCGGACCAGGTAATGCTTTTTATCATTGCTGGAGTGACAATAGGGTTAAGCGTTGTTCCCTGGTTTATGATAAAGCTTCTATAAGCAACAGGTTATCCAATAATCCAGAAAAACAAAACAGTTCGTAACACCAGGTTTGAATAAATACCGGCCAGGGCATCATCAAGCATCACTCCCCATCCTCCATAAATCTTTTCCACTAACCTGATTCCAAAAGGTTTGAGGATATCAAAAAACCGGAATAGAATCAAAGCAGCAATCAGGTTCTCAATTATTGGATCAATCAGAATCATGGCAATAAACATTCCGCTGATCTCATCAATGGTAAACCTGGGAGCATCATGACCCCATTCAGATTGTAATGCTCTTGTTGAAATAATCCCGGCAAAGAAGAAGAAAAGAGTAATCAGAATATAAAGCAAACTGGCATCACCCGGATGAAAGGATGAAGTCAGATAGAAGAAGAGATAGATTAAGCATGCTGCCAGCAAACTGGCATATGTTCCGGGAGCACCAGGAATGAAACCTGTTCCGAAACCGGAGGCAATTACTTTATAAATAAACTTCACTGAGCAACAAACTCTTCATAATAATCCAGCCCGAGATGAGTAATTAGATCTTCTCCTTTTAAATGGCGAAGTGTGTTTTCTAATTTCATCAGCTGCTTGAATATATCATGAATGGGTTCCAGCCCGGGTGCTGTCTGAGGAGACTTAAAATAGAACGATAGCCATTCCTGAACACCACTCATGTTAGCACGTTGTGCCAGATCCAGGAATAATGCCAGGTCCAACACAACAGGGGCAGCAAGAATCGAATCACGACAGAGGAAATTTATTTTGATCTGCATTTCATAACCCATCCATCCGAAGATATCAATATTATCCCAGCTTTCTTTATTGTCACCACGCGGGGGATAGTAGTTAATATTGACTTTATGATATAGTTCACTGTATAGGTCAGGTTGCTGGTCGGCTGCTAAAATATTTTTCAGAACACTGAGTTTTGAAACTTCCTTGGTTTTAAAGCTTGAAGGATCATCCAGCACTTCACCATCCCGGTTTCCGAGAATGTTGGTAGAGAACCATCCTTTAATACCAAGGGCACGGGCAGCCAAACCGGGTGCCAGGATTGTTTTCATCAGTGTCTGTCCGGTTTTAAAATCCTTTCCGGCTATTGCAACCTCATTCAGCAGGGCAAGTTCAGTGATGGCTGGAGTATCACAACAAAGATTAGGAGCTCCATTGGCAAAGGGTACCTTGCAACGGACAGCTGCATAGGCATAAATCATACTTGGTGAAATGTCCTTATTGTTTTCGCGCAGTCCTTTTTCAAAAGTTTCAATTGATTGATGAACATCCTTAACTTCAGTATATACCTCTGTACTTCCGCACCAGATCATGACAAGTCTTGAGCACTTGTTCTTTGACTTAAATTCTTCAATGTCTTTCATGAGCATTTCAGCTAATTCCATTTTTGTTTTTGCTGATTTCACATGTGTGCCATCCAAGTTTTTCACCCAGGCATGGTCAAACACTGCTTTCATTGGTTTAATCTGCTCGAGATCGTCTTTAATTTCATTCAGAAGGTGTTTATCAATTACCTCAGCATTCATTGCTGCCTGGTACACATTATCTTCGAAAATATCCCATCCTCCGAAAACAACATTTCTTAAATCCTGCAAGGGAACAAAATCATGAATTTTTGGATTTTTAAGTTCTCCTTTAGTTCGTTTTCCAATCCGGATGTTTCCCATTTGTGTAAGAGAACCAATTGGCTTGCTTAATCCTTTATTCACTGCAATTACACCGGCCATAAAAGTTGTTGCCACTGCACCAAGTCCGGCAGTCAGAATGCCGAGTTTACCCTGGGTAGGGCGAATTGTATCTGAAGTATTCATATGTCTTATTTAAAAAAGCAAAAGAAAGAAAACTTTGTATTAGCATACATCTTTCAAAGTTAATTATTTATGATTAATTCATGAATCAACAGGTTGGCTACCTGCTCTGTGAATGAGCAACTCATAACGGGTAGGCTCTAATAATTATCAACACTGGGTGTAAACAGTTATTTTTGACCTTGTTACATTACTTCATGGCTGAATCTTTTAACCGGTTCTCAAAAAGGTCTGTTTTTACTGCCTTATTTCTGTCTGTAAGCTTTCTGTTTTGGACCTGGCTGATACAGGGAATCAGAACGGACCATATCATCTTGCTTTTCTTTTCACTGATACTTTATTTTTTACATCCGGCATCACGGAACTTTATCTCTGCATTTTTCATTTTTATTGTTTACTGGATTGTTTATGATTCAATGCGTGCATATCCGAATTATATATTTAATCCCGTACACATTAGTGAACCATACCATTTTGAAAAAACACTATTTGGAATTAATACTCAATCGGGCAGGCTGACTCCGAATGAATGGATGAGTACTTTTCAAAATTCGGTACTTGATTTGTTAGCAGGTCTTTTTTACATTAATTGGGTACCGGTTCCACTGGCTTTTGCATTCTACCTGATGATAAAAGACCGAATTTATTTTATGCGGTTTGCTTTTGCTTTTGTATTGACTAACTTCATCGGATTTATAGGTTATTATTTATACCCGGCAGCACCGCCCTGGTATGTTGAATTATGTGGTTTTGATTTTGATTGTACGGTTCCTTCAAGTACAGCTGGTCTTTCAAGAGTAGATACATTGCTGGGTTTCCCTCTGTTTCATTCGATCTATTCAAAAAATGCTAACATTTTTGCTGCGATACCGTCCCTTCACGGAGCTTATCCGCTCCTGGTTCTTTATTATGGACTCAAGCGGAAAATGGGCTGGATCAATATCCTTTTTATTGTCTTTGCTGCTGGAATCTGGTTTGCTGCTGTTTATTCTTACCATCATTATGTTATTGACTTGTTGCTGGGGGCAGCCTGTGCATTTCTGGGGGTTTTTCTGGTCGAATGGTACTTTATCCGGAAATCATTATTATCAGAAAAGACAATGTAACTTTGCATAAAATATAAGGAATCTATGAAGTACCTGGCTGCTCTTATGAGTCTATACGCATTACTGTTTCTGGCAGGAAATTCAAAGCATGAGTCTTCAACTTTTTCAGCTCTTGCTGATACCACTGACATCAATCCAAATGGGTCAAGTGAGCTTGCATTGCTAATGCGTAAGATGAACCAGCATGTGCAGCAAGCACGTGAAGATGTTCAAAACGGAAGAATACCACAAGCCTATCCATCAGAATTTGAAAAAATTTATTCAGCAACTCCAACCACTGAAACTACTAAAAAGGAGTATTTTAATCATTATGCTGATGTTTACATTTCTGCATTAAGGTCTTATTCCAAATCGGAACAGGAAAATCAAAAGAAAAATTATAATAACCTGGTTTCAACCTGTATTGTTTGTCATACAACCCATTGTCCGGGTCCCTTAATGGTAATTGAGAAACTGCCGTTAGATTAATTTCAGCAATTCCTGATTTATATTTATTGGCTCTCCGGAACTTTATTATCCTTCGGAAAAATATATTCAAATTTGTTCTCGTGTGAAATCAGATCTTCACCTTTTAACTGAACATATTTAACTGTAGGCAGCCAGCTGGTTTCTTCGGCTTGTGCAAAGATCCGCTTCAGGTAAGAATTTTTACCATTCATTTTCATGATGGCAACCGGTTGACTTTTTTCATCAAATGACAGAAGAATTTTCCGGTGCTTTAAGGCAACAGGTGAGAGAATAAAATTACCGCTGCCGTCAGTTGCAGGTCTGAAATCAATTCCATAGGCCAGCCATCGTTGAATCCAGTTGAGCTCTTTTTTTGAACTGTCTTCATTGAATCGGAGCCAGTAAACACTAACCGGGTTCTTTGGATCAAATTTTCCGTTTGCCAGTAAATTGGCCTGATATACAACTGCATTTGAATTCTTATTACGCTGCAGGTAAAATAACTGATGTTTTTCCTTTGGAACTGGAAATCTTGAAACAATCCGGTCAACCTCTTTATTTAGTTCAGCAAGTGATTTTTTCTGTGAAAACAATAACAACGGAATGTGAAGAATGGTCAGTACAAGCAACAAACGTATCATTTGATTAAAAGCATCTCCAAGGGTACAAATGTAAAGATGCCTTTGCCTAAAACAGTGAGTTTTCAATTACTTCATCATATCCTTATTCTGCAAAACTTTACGACAATGATTCAGCCGGCTCAATGCAGTCAGATTGGCAAGCAGAGCAACAAAAAACATCGGAATGGAAAAAATAGTTATTGTTTCAAAAACATGAAATGGGATTGGTGAAAGGTCAACTTTAAAATCACCTCCGATATAATTGGATGCTATTCCGCAAGCTATGGCTGAGGTACCAACAATTACAATCCGCTCAGGGCGCTGCATGAGTCCAACCGAGCATGGAATTCCAAGCCCTTCTCCTCTTGCCCGTACATAACTAACCATGATGCTGCCAATCATTGCTAGGAAAGCAATAATACTGCTCAGGAAGTAGCTTTGAGCAACCAGGTAGTAGCAGATTCCGAGAAACATAATTAACTCACTATAGCGGTCAAGTACCGAATCATAGAGTGCTCCAAACTTCGAACTCGTTTTGCTTGCCCTGGCGACCTGACCGTCAAGCATGTCAAACAGGCCGGCAAATAATATCATAAAACCACCCCAGCCAACATAATTCAAATCTCCACGGCTACCATATTCGGCACCCATAATAAATATTACTGCTGCGGCAACATTCAATAATAGCCCGGTTGTAGTAATTGTGTTAGGGGATACACCTGCTCTTACAAGCGCATTGACTAACGGTTGTAAGATTTTATATGCAGTTTTTGAAGCTATTTCTTTTAACATCCCGGCAGAGTCAGATTCATTGTGTTAATCCCTCAAACGTAGATATTTTTAGGTTAATATTAAAGAATTGTATTACGAATAGATTCCACGCATCCTGTTACCAAGGTCAAAAAACCCATTTTAATCAGGAAGTTCAGGTTTACCCCGAAACAGATCGGATTGAACCAGCAGGAAGATTGGATTCACCGGGGACAATTTATGAAATAATTAGGATACTGATTAATCAATTCCGGGAATCAAACTGGAGGTTCTAAACAGCAAGACTTTAACCATTCAGTTTTGAGTTCCTTAGGTCATCCGGCTTACAGTTAAAAATCAAATTTAAACCGGCCCCTGATTCCAATATCAGAAACATTGGGATTATCCAGATAAGTAAGCCGCTTAATAACTTCAATTCTGAAAAACTTCAGCACATTACCAATACCGGCACTTACTTCAATATACGGTTTGGATGCCAGTGTAAAAGTTGAAGGTTGTCCGTTTAATTCTCTTGGGAACATAAAAAGATCGGCAGGATGGTTTTTCGGACTATTGGTGCTGGTTACAGTACCCCATAATACCTTAACTGAACCAACTTCACGGAGTTCAAGTTTTCTTAACAGCGGAATGCGGTTTAATATTAATCCATTCATAAAATGCTGATAGTTGATAGCAACGTACTGATCACTTATAAATTCCATGAAATTCATCAGGTTATAAGATTCTAGCTGGTAGCTGTAAGTCTGGTTGGCTTTATGAAATACGAGCATTGGATAGGGTACTCTGCCAAATACTTTACCGGCATCAAGATTAAGGTCACCAAATCCGATTGGGGCCAAGTAAATTCTTTTAAAAAATCCAAACTGAACCGACTGGTAGGTATAATCGGATTCAAGCACATCTTTAAATCCAAAGATTCCTGTCAGAGTAAAAATCGGGTACTTCGTAAAAATCGGAATTCGGTAAGCTTTACCCTGATAAAACTTTTCATTAGGAGCAAACCTAAGAGTTACAATTGCTTCTGACCGGTTTATGGAAGGAATGCTCCGTGGTTCTCCGGAATCAACATAGCTGAAATCAATATTGCCAAATGGACGCTGATTAATTCTTTTGAGAATAAAGTCAGTAGTAAATCCGCTTGAACGTTCTTTCAGGTATTCAATCTGTACCAGATCGTTAAAGAACATCTTGTCATTTATACCGCGCTTAAAAGAGAGTAAAAAATTGTCTTCAGATACAAATTGAAGTTCCCTTCCCGGGATCTCAAGGTCATGCTGGTAGGAAACCTGGATGTGGTTGTATGGATATACAATACAGTTTTTATTAAAAGTGTATTTGACAGAATTGAAATGCTTAAACCTGTCATTAAAACTGTACTCTTTGCCATTATATGACTTTCTTGAACCCCAAGCTGCAAAAGTCTCCCATGCTATTTTGTTTGAAAAGGATGGAGTGGTCATCATCCCGAATCGGCCTCTAAAGCCCTCCAGTTCATTCCAGCTGTAAAAAGTGTTTACCGGTCCTATGCTTACCGGCCCGAAATCTTTATATCCTGACAGAAGAAAGAATAACAGATCCATAGTTCGTCTGAAAGCAGGAATATTTTTAACACTGTCAATCATTTCATAAATTCCTACCTCAGACTTTGTTAGTTTTTCATGCCGGTTTTCTGCCCAGAACTGATTATCTCTTTCTGAAGCACTATCCTCTACAATAATTCGTTCTGTACCTTTAAAAATCTGATCTGGCAATGGTTTATTAATCTCGTAATCACGGTAGGTTACAGTTTTCTTACCCATTAATCCTTTGCCTTTTTTTGTCAGGTTAAAGTCAATTGCAATCATATCGCGTGATAACATGAGTCCCTGTGTGCTAACTGAATCAAATTCCTGTTCAATGTTAAGCCCCTGAACCCAATTCAGGTTAATTTCTTTTGGGATTGTCATATTAATCTTTTTTACTGCATAGCTCGAATCTAGGGTAATGAACATATTACCGGTAAAGGCAAAATCTTCCTTCGTGCGAGGAGTAAAGGCAAGGTTAATGCAGGGAACTCCGTTAACCGGAACGGTATCAACAATAAAATATTTATAAAACTGGGGTGCCAGTGTTGCAATCGGACTGTTAAACTGGACGGTCAGCAGGGTAATGTTATTATCGTAAATATTTATATCCTGGTAAAGGTTATTGATATAACTTCCGATTCCTTCATCATCAACATAGCCTTCAAAACCTACTTGTTTGCTGGCGTAAACATGTTCCTTATAATTCCTGGGTTCTTTTCGGTAGTAAACCCTGGCCTTTGTTTCTTTAATCCAGAGCGGAAGGTAGGGTTTGCCGTTAATCTCTGAAGTATCTACATAATTAAACACAAATTGAAATTTCTTCATTACCCGGCTTTTTCTGAATTTATCAGTGATGTTATTCAGATCGAATTCTACTTTCTCGTACTTGTCATAGCTGAAATAATCAAAACCTTCTTTTCTGTTTTTAGACTTATGCTCAATTACCTTTCGAATTAATCCTACAGCCGGATTATCTTTATTTCTGTATTTACGTGAACCTACAATCGTTACTTCTTTCAACTCAGTTGACTTTGTCTTTAGCTTGATATTAATAACCTGTGATTTTCCGAGATCAACATTCCTCACTTCCGATTCATAACCGATATATGAGATATGAATCTGATTACTCCCCCACATGGTCTCAAGACTGTAATCTCCGTTAAAGTCGGTTGTGGTTCCAATTGTTTTACCAACAAAATTTATATTCACAAATGGCAGCGGTTCATTTGTCTGTGAATCTGTGATCCGGCCTTTTATTCGTGTCATCTGTTGGGCAGATGACTGAAAATACAGAATGCAGAAGAAAAGTGTTATTACAAACCGCGAAAAATGCATGAAGAAATAATAATTTCTGGAAGACAAATATAGAGAACTACGACTATGAGTAAAATTTGTTTTTGTAAATGTTCATTAGTGGGTACTTGATAAAGACAGGCAGGGTTGAGAGTTAATTTACCGACCTGAAAATGCACCCTGACGCCTGGCTATCACAAGTCTGTTTTATTTCAAATACTACATCCTGTAGCCGGTATCTGAGATGAAAACCAGACAAGCTATTTGATGATTCATTAGCCAGCGGAGAGGGAGGGATTCGAACCCTCGATACCCTTTTGAGGCATACGCACTTTCCAGGCGCGCTCCTTAAACCACTCGGACACCTCTCCTGAGAAGCTGCGAATTTCGGAATTGCTTTTTATTTTATCTGAGTTTTAGAATTAACTTTGCAGAAAAGCAAACCGCCTTGTCGCTCCGGGGTAACCCGGGGAGGAAAGTCCGGTCAACACAGGGCACCGCACTTCCTAACGGGAAGGTTCAGCCGGAGTAATCTGGATGAAACAGAAAGTGCAACAGAAACATACCGCCAGGTTCTATTCAATTAGACCGGGTAAGGGTGAAATCGTAAGGTAAGAGCTTACGCTTGGTTGCTGTGAAGCAGCCAGGGTGAAAACCTTGCGGGTTGAAAGGCCAAATAAGTCATGAACAGGTAACTGCCCGTTGCCATTCCTTCAAAGGATCTCATGACGGGTAGGCTGATTGAGGTAATACGTGAGTATTATCCCAGATAAATGACAAGGGTACTGCCGTTGCCGGCAGTGGACAGAAACCGGCTTACAGGTTTGCTTTTTTTTTAGATTTTCAACTGAAGGTATTTGTAGATTTGTCCGGTTAATGCGTAAACTCTTTATTTACATCAGTAACCGGCACGAGGATATTTTTAAATTCTTTCTCATTGTAGCTGCTGTTTTTCTGATCAGCCGGCTTTTCCCATCACAAATTCGTTATCAGTATGAGTATGATATTGGTAGCCCCTGGAATTACAGTGATTTATATGCTCCCTTTGATTTTACCTTGCAAAAATCAAAAGATTCTATTGAAGCTGAGAGACGATTTATGGCCCGGCATGCTCCTGCGTATTACAGGGTTAATGAATCGGTAAAAGGAATTGTTACAGCCAAATTTGTGACTGAATTCAAATCTGAATGGAACCGGATAACCGGTGAACTTCCGGAAGTAAATCCGAACCGGATGATTCTTGAACAGGAGCTGACAGATGCCGGGAAAAAAATAATTGATTTGATTTATCAGCGGGGCTACCAGTCCACTCCCCTGAGTGATGAAGATCTGCCGGCCAGAGAATTCGTTCTTGTAAAGGGAAATCAAATGATTTCGATTGACCCTGATCAGATTCTGGATGAAGTCAGGATGGAAGAATTTGTTCAGAATGAAATAGAGAAAACAGGTCTTGCCCAGGTTGAAATTCTGGAACCTGTTATTGTATCCTTAATTCAACCGGATGTTGAATATGATGCTGCTCTCACTCAGAGGGAATTGCAGGAAAGGCTTCGGCAGATTTCGCTTACACGGGGAATGGTCATGAAAAATGAATTGATTGTTTCAAAGGATGAACCGGTAACTTCGGAAATTGCGCAAAAGCTAAAATCGCTGAAGCAGCTTTATGAGAATAACCGGGTTTCAGATTCTCCGGCTTACTTTATAGATGTGGGCAGGATTGTGGTTGCAACACTCTGCATTTTGATGCTCATGATATTTCTGGCCACACTTCGAAAAGACATTTTTGCTGATAATGTGAAGGTGCTGCTGATTCTTTCGATGATTGTATTTATATCGTTTCTCTACTCACAGTCTTTAAAATATTCATTCATCAATATTTATCTTGTACCGGTGTGCATTTTGCCTATAATCATGCGGGTATTCTTTGATATGCGGCTGGCACTATTCACCCATATTATTACGATGCTTTTTCTGGGAATGTACGCTCAAAATCGGTTTGATTTTGTTTTTATGCAAATTCTGGCCGGAATGGTAACTATCTTTTCTTTTTCCCACATAAGGAGAAGAGCTCAGCTGTTTTATTCAATTGGTTTGATTTTTCTCTCTTATATCATTTCCTGGACCGCTCTCTCTGTGGTTCATACCGGGAGTTTGAGGGAACTGAACCTGGAGATGGCCGGTTGGTTTTCAGGTAATGTCATGTTAACCCTATTTGCTTATCCGCTGATTTATATTATTGAGAAGGTTTTCAGACTCACATCCGATGTGTCTTTGATGGAGATGACAGACCTGAATACACCTTTGCTTCGAGATTTATCGGTTAAAGCACCCGGGACATTCCAGCATAGCCTTCAGGTTGCTAATCTTGCCGAATCAGCAATTTATGAGATTGGCGGAAACACGCTTCTTGTCAGGGTTGGTGCTTTGTATCACGATATTGGTAAGATGGATATGCCGCTTTATTTTATCGAAAATCAAAATCCGCTGATTAACCCGCATGACGACTTGAGTTTTGAGGAGAGTGCAGCCATCATCATCAGTCATGTAATTAAGGGAGTGGAAAAAGCCAAGAAGCATAAAGTACCGGATTTAATTATTGATTTTATCCGTACTCATCACGGAACTTCAATGGTTCAGTATTTTTATCATTCTTACCTGAAAAATTATCCTGAAAAAATTGTTGATGAGAATACATTTCGTTACCCGGGTCCGTTACCTTTCTCCAAGGAAACGGCTGTCTTGATGATGGCCGATTCAGTTGAAGCAGCCTCCCGGAGCCTGCTGAATCATGATGCCGATAAGATAACCCGGTTGATTGAAGAAATCATTGATAACCAGATCCGGAATCAACAGTTTGTAAATAGTGATATTACATTTAAAGATGTAACAATTATTAAGAAGGTGTTCAGGAAGATGCTTATGAGCATGTACCATGTCAGAGTTGAATATCCGCATTAGCCCGGGATAGTCAATAAAAAAAACAGAGGATCATGTCCTCTGTTTTGATATCATTTGCCTGCAAATTGAAAAACGGAATGTCAGCTCAGATGTGCATTGATCTTTTCGGCCAAGACCGGTTTTGGAGCAACGCCAACCTGTTTATCAACGATTTGTCCATTTTTAAAGATCAATAATGTAGGAATGTTTCTTATTCCAAATTGCATTGATACCCCGGGATTGTTGTCAACATCAACCTTGCCGATTACAGCCTTGCCTTCAAATTCTTTAGCAAGTTCTTCAACTATGGGTCCCACCATCCGGCAAGGTCCGCACCACTCAGCCCAGAAGTCAACCAATACGGGTTTGTCAGATTTCATTACTAATTCTTCAAAATTCTTGTCTGTGATTGTAAGTGCCATTATTTTATGATTTTAAGATTTAACGATTGTCCTTTCAAAAAGTATGCTTTTATCAGATAGATGACAAAAGGTCAGAGATTTTGCAAGATTCAGGCTTCTGTTTTTGTTTTTGTCACTTGTTGTTTCATCCATCCTGTAGTGACCGAGCCAGGTCGCTCAATAGGTACACCAAGAGCCCGATCCCATAACAAGGATGATAGTACTCCAATAGCTCTTGAAACTCCGAACAGGACGGTATAAAAATCATATTCAACTAGGCCGTAGTGCATCAGCAGAATGCCACTATGAGCATCCACATTAGGCCAGGGGTTTTTAATCTTTCCGGTTGCTTTTAAGATTTCTGGAGTAACTTCATAAATCAACTGAACGATTTTGAAGAGCTCATCATCTGCCAGATATGTTTTTGCAAATTCCTGCTGGGCAATATAACGGGGGTCGGTCTTGCGCAAAACAGCATGACCATAGCCGGGTACAACTTTTCCTTCAGCCAACGTTTGTTTAATATGATGTGCCAGTTGTTCACGGGTAGGAACACCATTGAACTTTTCACGGAGGTTCAGAATCCACCTGGCAACTTCCTGGGCTGCCAGACCATGCAGGGGACCTGCTAAACCGTTTAACCCTGCTGATAAAGAAAGGTAAGCATCACTCAATGCTGAGCCGACCAAATGGGTTGCATGAGCAGATACATTTCCGCCTTCATGATCAGCATGAATAGTGAGGTATAATCGCATCAATGAACGCATATCCGGATGATTGTATCCCAGCATGTGCGCAAAGTTTGCACCCCAGTCCAGTTTAGGATCCGGTTCAATATGATTATTGTTTTTATAAGTTTTCCTGTAAATGTAGGCTGCAACCCTTGGTATGCGTGCCAAGAGATTCATGACATCTTCGTACATGGGATCCCAGTAGTTATTCTTATGAATTCCTTTCCTGTACTCAGCAGCAAAAACAGATTCAGTCTGCATTCCAAGTATTGCCATGCTGAATTGAGTCATGGGATGGGTTGTCTGAGGAAGCATGTCAAGCATATCAAAAACATGCTTGGGGACATTGCTTCTTCTTGCCCATTGGTTACTGACTTCGAGTGCATCAGCTTCAGTTGGCATCTGGCCGGTAAGCAGCAGATAGAAAATACCCTCAGGAAGGTTTTCACGGCCTTTTCCGCGAGGGAGTTTCTCACGAAGTTCAGGAATAGAATAACCTCTGAAACGAATACCTTCTTCGGGATCCAGTTTTGAGGTCTCTGTTACCATTCCGATCATGCCTTTCATTCCGTGGTAAACCTGTTCGATGGTATAAGAACCCAGTATATGTGATCCATGTTCTTGAATGAAGTTCTTTACTTCCGTTCTCATTGGAAGAGCCAACGATGCAAATTTCTCTTTCAGTTTGTCCATTTTATCAGTCTTGTTTTAAAAAGTTATGGTTATTATTTCACACATTCATTCTGCCAGCGAATTTAAGTAAGCATTTGTATTATTGATTAAACCGTTAATAAATAATAATTAAAGGTTCTCTTAGTATCATATAACAAATCAGGCTGCTGTTTGATTTGAAAAGATTCAGCCGGTCTCTTCTTTTTAGATTTTTTCTTTGTTTTTTCGTCTTTAATATCAAGCTGAACTATCATCACAACCAGGGTGACGATGAAACTAAGAATAACAACAATCCAGAGTACAGTACCAAATAGTTTTTTAATCTTTTTCTTAACACTTGGCTTTTTTTTAACCCGAATCCGTCTTTTTACTTTTACTTTTCTTCTTACCCGAATTCGTTTAATTTCCGGGTTGGGGGAACTTCCGGTTTCCTTTGGACTATCTGGCTGGATTTGTTCATGGCCAGAATCAGATTGTATCATCATTTTTTCAGGAATCGGTCAAGGTATTTAAAATTTTTTCCGTTGAACCGGGCCTCTGCTGCTAGTGTTTCTTCGATTCGAAGTAACTGATTGTATTTGGCAATCCGGTCAGAACGGGATGCAGAACCGGTTTTTATCTGCCCGCAGCGAAGAGCAACAGCCAGATCTGCAATGGTTGTATCTTCTGTTTCACCTGAACGGTGGCTCATCACCGAGGTCATTCCATTGCGGTGTGCCATGTCAACTGCTTCAATTGTTTCGGTAAGAGTTCCGATCTGATTTACTTTTACCAGGATACTGTTTGCAGCACCTGATTTAATTCCTTTTTCTAGCCGTTTGGTATTGGTAACAAACAAGTCATCTCCAACAAGCTGAACTTTTTTACCGATTGCCTCAGTCAACTCTTTCCATCCCTCCCAGTCTTCTTCAGCAAGTCCGTCTTCAATTGAAACAATCGGATACTGGTCAACCCATAATTTCCATAAATCAACCATTTGTGAGGATGAATATTTTTTTCCGGTTGATTTTTTCATCACATAGACTTTCTGCTTATCATCATAAAATTCGGTGGCAGCTGCATCCATGGCAATAAAGACATCCTTACCAGCTTTGAATCCCGCAGATTCAATTGCTTTCATAACTGCTTCAATAGCCTCTTCATTGGAACGGATATTTGGTGCAAATCCTCCTTCATCACCAACATTGGTTGAAAGTCCTTTTTCTTTTAATACCTTTTTCAAATGGTGAAAAATGACGGTTCCCATCTGCAAGGCATCCGAAAAAGTATCTGCACCGGCTGGCATGATCATGAATTCCTGAAAGTCGATTGCGTTGTCGGCATGGGCACCGCCATTGAGTATATTCATCATTGGTAATGGCAGCAAATCAGCATTTACACCACCGATATAAGAGTAAAGAGTGAGACCAGCTTCCTGAGCAGCTGCCTTTGCAACAGCTAAAGAAACGCTCAGGATTGCATTGGCACCCAGGTTACTTTTATTCTCTGTTCCGTCAAGCTTGATAAGCGCCAGGTCAATAGCTCGCTGCATGTTAACCTGCATCCCTTTAATTTCATTAAAGATGGCCGTGTTAACATTGTTAATTGCCCGGCTTACACCTTTACCCATATAATGTTGTGCATCACCATCCCGCAATTCAACTGCTTCAAACGCACCTGTCGAAGCACCTGAAGGAACAGCTGCTCTGCCGGAGGCACCGGTATTTGTGTAAACATCTGTTTCAATTGTCGGATTTCCGCGTGAATCGAGGATCTGCCGGGAATGAATATATTCAATATAGCCCATAAACTTTCTATACGATCAGTTTCTTGAAATTTTTCGCGAAGATACTGAATGGAGTAACTATTTAATGAACCCCCTTAATGTTATAATTTTGTTACCCCGGAACCTGCTTGATTAAAGAACCGGCTGTAATCAGACTTGGAGTGAAGACCTTCTTAGAAACGCTTTTCGGTATTTATGCATTACTGATTTTCTGCATTGTGCTTCCATTTGGCTTCTTATGTCAAATCATTGTGTTTAGTTTTTGGCCTGAGGGAAAGGCACCCATTGTAGCACATCGCGTATCCCGGGTATGGGCAAGAATTCTTCTTATATTTTATTTTGTCAGAACGGATATAACCGGAATCAACCGAATTAACAAGCATCAGACTTATATTTTTGTCAGTAATCATCAGTCAGTACTTGATATTCTGCTTTTTGCAGTTGCCTGTAAAAACACGTTCAGATTTCTTTCAAAGGAGGAACTAACCCGAATTCCACTACTTGGCTATGTTATCAGACGGCTTTATATAACAGTAAACCGGTCAGACCGGTCAGACCGCAAGCGAAGTATGGAAATCATGAATAGAAGCATAGAACAGGAGATTTCAGTTTTTATATGTCCGGAGGGTACTCGAAACCGGACCAATAAACCAATACTTGATTTTAAGGACGGAGCATTCCGGCTGGCTGTTTTTAGTGGTAAACCACTTGCTGTACTGACAGTAATGAATAGCGGAAAGTTACTTTCACCCCGATACCTGCTCAGATTTAGACCAGGGATTATTCATGCCGTCTGGAGTGAACCGATTGATACATCAGGCTTAACAGAAGCTGATGTTCCGGCATTAAAAGAAAAGGTGAAGTTGCTGATGCTCACCCACTTAAAGAAAGGAAGTGTATGACATTCAAGACAATAAATAAATTTTAAAAAATCCTCTGTTTTATCTACGTTTGCCTGAACCAAAAACATAATGAAATGAAACCTTATCTGAAATATGCCTTAATCAGTTTCGGTATTAGTTCGGTACTAACGCTGATTTCATTTTTAACGGGGCTGGATAAAAGCAACAGTTCACAATACTTTGGCTGGGCAAGTCTTCTTCTTTCGATAGTATTTATGGTGATGTGTGTAAAGGAAACCAGAATCCTGCTTTATTCCGGTTTTATCACATTCGGACAGGCATTCAGGAGTCTGTTGTCAATGGTTGTAATCTCCTCCTTGTTAACAGGAATTTTTATGTATCTCTATTTAAAGGTGATTAATCCATCACTCATTGAATACACGCGGGAGCAACAAGCACTGGAGATGGAAAAGCAGGGTTTGAGTCAGGAAGCAATTGACAAAGCACTTTCGATCAGTGAGAATTTTACAAGTCCTGAAATGATGGCATTAACCGGATTACTTGGCGGAATCATAATCGGAATTATTCTGGCACTAATTATTTCTGCAATTATGAAAAAGGAAAATCCTGAGTTAATTGTCTGACCGGATTAATCTTTTATTTCTGTATATTCGACATACTCACCAGCATCTGATGAGGGTTTTGATCTCGGAACTGAAGTATCAAGGGTTATTTCACCTTCTTTCTTAGCTGGAGGGTTATCATTTTGATGGCGGTGAATGATAATCCGGGTGTTTTTCCGGAGTGCCAGAATTCCGAGAAAAATAAGTAATACGATAAGCAGTAATTTCATGTTTGTATTAACGACTCAGGTACATTGATTTTTCTTTATACAATTCTCTGAAATAATTATCATCAAGGGATTCAATAAACCGAATGGATTCACCTGTTGATTTCATTTCAGGCCCCAGTTCTTTATTAACATTTGGAAATTTATCAAAAGAGAAGATTGGTTCCTTAATTGCAAATCCGAAAGGACGGGGTTTAAATGTATAGTCTTTTAGTTTTTTTGCTCCGATCATCACCTTGGTTGCAATATTGATGTACGGAATCTCATGAGCTTTGGCGATAAAAGGAACGGTTCTGGATGCCCGTGGATTTGCTTCAATGACATACACCTTATCGTTTTTGATTGCAAACTGTACATTCATTAGTCCGCGAACATTCAATGCAAAAGCAAGTTTCCTGGCATATTCAAGCATGGTTTGCTGAACTTGTTCGCTTAATGAAAAAGCCGGAAGAACAGCATACGAATCACCTGAATGAATTCCGGCAGGCTCGATATGTTCCATCAGCCCGATTAACCGAATATCTTCACCGTCACAGATCAGGTCAATTTCTGCTTCTTCTGCCCGATCCAGAAAATGGTCAATTAAAACACGGTTACCTGGCAATCTTTTCAGGAGTTTAATTACAGCCCTTTCCAGTTCATCATCATTAATCACAATACTCATTCCCTGGCCACCCAGCACATAGGAAGGCCGAACCAGTACAGGATAGCCAACTTCATTAGCAATTTTGATTGCCTCTTCAGCAGATTCAGCCACACCATAGAGCGGATAAGGGATATCAAGTTCTTTCAGCAAATCAGAAAACCGGCCACGGTCTTCAGCAGTGTCCATATCGGGATAAGATGTTCCCAGTATTTTGATTCCTTTTTCGTGTAGTAAATCAGCAAGTTTTAATGCGGTTTGGCCGCCTAATTGTACAATGACTCCTTCCGGTTTTTCAAAATCAATGAGTTCATAAATGTGCTCCCAATAAACCGGTTCAAAATAGAGTTTATCAGCAATATCAAAATCAGTACTTACCGTTTCGGGATTGCAGTTAACCATGATTGCTTCATAACCACTTTCCCTGCAGGCCAGCACACCATGGACACAACTGTAATCAAACTCAATGCCCTGCCCAATCCGGTTAGGTCCTGAACCGAGTACAATAATTTTTTTACGTTGGTTTGATATGGATTCATTATTAGTTATTTCGAGCCCGCCAGAGGTTTTCATAGCTGCTTCGAATGTACTATAGTAATAAGGTGTTTTAGCTTCATATTCGGCAGCACAAGTATCAACCATTTTATAAACGCGACTAATACCAAGTTCTTTTCTGCGATTATAAACATCATCCTCTGTAACATTACCCAACAAATAAGCAATCTGGGCATCTGAAAATCCTTTCTGTTTCACTTCAAGAAAAAAATCAGGTGAAATGTTGTTGAGGTTATGGCGTTTTAGTTCACGTTCGTAATTCACCAGTTGGTAAATTTCATTCAGAAACCATTTATCAATTTTTGTATGATTAAAAATAGTCTGAATCGGCAGTCCGAGGTTCATAGCCGCCTTAATGTGAAAGATGCGGTCCCAGGATGGCTTCTCCAGCGAATTAATAATATCATCAATTTTTGCCCATTCAGTACCGTCAGCACCTAATCCTTTTTTGTTGATTTCAAGACTTTGACATGCTTTTTGAAGCGCCTCAATAAAGCTTCGGCCGATAGCCATTACTTCACCCACTGACTTCATCTGAAAGCCAAGGGTGCGGTCAACTCCCGGAAATTTATTAAAATTCCAGCGTGGAATTTTAACAATGACATAGTCTATTGCCGGTTCAAAGAATGCTGAAGTTGATTTGGTAATTTGATTTTGTAACTCATCAAGATGATAGCCAATAGCCAGTTTTGAAGCAATTTTTGCTATGGGATATCCGGTTGCCTTACTGGCAAGAGCCGAAGAACGTGATACGCGCGGATTAATCTCAATTGGAATAATTTCATCAGAATCGGGATCAACTGCAAACTGAATGTTGCAGCCACCGGCAAAATCACCGATTGAACGCATCATCTTTATTGCATCATTTCTCATCTTCTGATAAGTACGGTCGCTGAGAGTCATTGCCGGTGCAATTGTGATACTGTCTCCGGTATGAACTCCCATCGGATCCAGATTTTCAATGGAGCAGATGATTATAATGTTATTGTTCTTATCACGAAGTAATTCGAGTTCAAATTCTTTCCAGCCAATCAGTGCTTTTTCAATAAGTACTTCGTGGATTGGTGATGCATGTAATCCGCGATTGAGTGCTTCATCAAAATCTTCTTTTTTAAGAACCAGACTTCCGCCAGTTCCTCCCAGGGTATAGGAAGGCCGGATGACCAGCGGGAAACCGATTTTCTGAGCAATTTCTTTTCCTTCAAGAAAAGAATTGGCAATATCTGAAGGGGGTACATGCAATCCGATGTCAATCATCAGTTTTCTGAAATGCTCTCTGTCTTCAGTCGTATCTATTGCCTGAATATTCACACCGATAATTTTCACATTGTGTTTTTTCCAAAGACCACGCTCATCAGCTTCTTTGCATAAGTTCAGAGCAGTTTGCCCGCCCATTGTTGGCAGAACAGCATCAATTTTTCGCTCTGTTAATATTTTTTCCAGCGATTCGATGGTTAATGGTAAAAGGTACACATGGTCAGCAGTGACCGGATCTGTCATGATAGTTGCTGGATTATTGTTAATCAGAGAGACCTCTATTCCTTCTTCTTTTAGTGACCGGGCTGCTTGTGATCCGCTATAGTCAAATTCACAGGCCTGGCCAATAATTATCGGCCCGCTACCGATTATCAGTACGGATTTTATAGAGTTATCTTTTGGCATGGAGTCGTTATACTGAAATTTCCGGAGTGCAAAAATAGACTATCGGACTATTAGCTGTCCTGTGGATTAACAGATTGTCAATAACTATTTAATCTTTCTTCTTCAGGCTGGTTCCTGTTTTATCTGTTACATGCAATAGATTCTTGCGGATTATTATGCAGCAGAATATCAAAGGCTGTGAACATTTTTCATCACACCCTCAGTGAGCGGATGGCAATGAATGAGGTTGAACTCAAATATTTCTTCAGCCGAATAAGCCTTATTAATTTCGACCTGCAGCAGTGTCTTCGCTCTGTTTAACCGGACTTTCACATTGGCTTCGCTGATGTTTAAAAGATGAGCTGTTTCAGCAACATTAATACCGTTTACTTCTCTTAAAGTAAAGACCATCCGGTAGTCTAAAGGAATTTTAAGCAGCGCATTTTCAATTGTATTATGCAGTTCATGATTCTGAATGATTCTATTTGTGTTGTTATTGTCGCTAGCGAACATTGGAGTATCATTTTCTTCCGGTTCCTGGTCAATTTCATTTTTGTAGCTTAACCGGGTTTTCTTTCTGTAGCAGTTATGAATCATGATTTTTATAATCCATGTTTTAAATGAAGAACGAGACTCAAATTGTGATAAATTTTTAAAAGCATCAATATAGGTCTCTTGCATTAGATCTTCCGTGTCAGCATGATTAAAGTTATAAGAGCGGCCAACCTTATAAAGGTATGCATTGTAACGTTTGACTAAAACCGAGTAAAGTTGTTTTTCACCTTTTTGTACCCGTTGAATAATTTCTTTTTCTGTTAGCTCACCGGATGCATTCGTCATAATAATAGGATTTCCTGGAAATTTAAATTCTAAGAGGCAGTCTTCGGGACAAATATATGATTACCACCGATTCTTTGACCGGTTGGAAGCTTCTCCTGCCTGTTTATACACTGCAAGATAAATACCGTTTCTGAATAGTAGCCAGGCAATGAGCGCCAGGGCAATAAATAATCCAAAGCCTGAAATCAGAAATGAAATCAGTGCGGGCTTAATCTCTTCATGTAACACGCTAAAAGGTAAATACTCTCCTTGTGAATACATCCAAATACTCCTTTTTATTCCGCTCCATAGAAGACTTATAAGAAATAAGAGCAGAAAGGATTGCATAAGCCAGAATCCGATTCTGAGTTGTTTAATTACTTTCTGTATTCTATCACCGTTCAGATAAACAGAAATATAGATTAAGGAAGCAAATAAAATATTGGTGTTGATACCAATGGTAGTCCCCATACTGTGCATGACAGTAATCCGGGTGCCATGTGTGTAATAATTGATAAACGGAATTGAGATCAGCAGTGCAATGAAAACATTAATGAATATCCAGTAATCAGCTGCCATTACAAAAGAATAAGCAGGATGGTGAATACTTGACTTTTCCTTTTTCTTGAAATTTTTTGACCATCCATGAATGATATTAAGCAGCACAAGCCATTCAGTCATACTAACTAAATAAGCCAGGAAGCGGACCCAGGTTGCCATTGGAACAAAGTAAGTATGATGCGCCCAGCCTAACATCAGGTTGGTTAGACCTAAAAAGTAGAAGAAAAAAGTCTTTTTGCCTCGTGCAACGGTTTCATCGTGGCTTAACCTGTGCATAACAAAAATCAAGGTGCCGTAAACCAGCATATTCCATGAACCGACAAATGATCCATAAGATTTCCATTGGATGCTGAAATCCCTTATGAAATATTCCCGAAAGTAGGGGAACAACCACAGATGGGCCTCAGTGAGATGGTAAATCATGAAAACAATTCCGGTTCCCCACATCCAGAGATAGACAGGCCAGTTAGTAACTTGTTTAAATGTTGTTTTAAAATAGCTGATTCCAAAAAGTGCCCAGCCTGCCAGAACCGGAATTGTGATTAACGGAAAGAATTCAAGGTATTCGCGACCGCCCATCTGGCCGGTAAAATAGGATACGTAAATCGCGATTGCACAAATCACAAAAATCCAGAAGTGAGTTTTGTAAGTCCAGCTCGCAGAAGGCTTGAGTTTCAGTTCTTCCTGTAGGTAGAAATAAATTCCGCCAGTTGAACTTAAAATAATCCAAGCCAGTACAGTGCTTACATGGAAAGGACGCATTTTATTAAAGGCAATCACCTCTTTCAGAAAATCAGGGAATACATATTGTACTGCGGCAAGTACTCCAAAAAAAGCTCCCAAAATGAGAGCTCCCAGGGAAAGACTGATGAACAATAATCCGTATTTCTTCATTCAGATTTTGTTTTGATCTCAACCCATCCGGTGGGATGCATCCGGGCATTATAATCAGGAAAGTGTCCGGTTTTATCAACTTCTCTCAGATAAGCTACAATAGCATCTTTTTGCTTTTCTGAAAAATGGAATCTTGGCATGGATTTAATTCCGCTATTGAGGAAAGCTTTAACATATTCCGGTCCTTTGCCCTTGGTTGAAATAATGTTTGTCAAGTCAGGCCCCAGATAACCACCCAGTCCATAAAGCTGGTGACAGGCAGTACAGTTATTTTTCTGGTAGAGCAACTGGCCGGCAAGTGCATCATCAGATAGTTTTTCAGCGGTTAATGGCTGGGTGCCCTTATAAATAATAATGTTGTAAATAATAAAGATACAAACCAGGATAGCAATCACCAAACGATTACCCGTAATATTATTAAAAGTCTGCATCCTTTACGTCACTATTCAGGATGCTAAGTTAAGTAATGAGGGTTGAATGAGCAAACAATCTGCAGCTCATGTAAATTTGATTCTGATTTTGATTAAAATGAATTAATTCTTTCTTTCAACCACATCACCACAAGTCAGCATGGATGCACCATAATAGGGGTTTCTGATTTCCTCTTCAGTACTCATCCAGTAAGCATTTTTCATTGGGCAATGTTGATAATAGATTTTTCTGGTTATGGATTTTGAGTTGTTAACCAGCTTCCAGAGGACCGGAGAAATCTGCGCAAAAGCAATTCGTTGTTTATCAAGATTTTCTTTTGCTGCAACCAGTTTTTTGATTGAGTTATTCAAGGTCTTTTGCTGAGCTAGTGATTCTTCCTTTTGAATACTGCTTTGTAATGTAATGATTGCAGCAGCTGCTGTTTTACTGTCACTGTTGACCAACGCATTTTTTACATTGAGGTAATCTGAAAGGACCTGGTTGAGATCCTGAGAAGTAGCAAAATACCCACTCAATAAGATTGCTGTTGTCAGAATAATTAGCTTTCTCATAATCCTGTTTTTTAGCTGTTAATAATTTCAATTTTATAGCCGGCTTGCTGAACTACTTCGATTAGTTGTTTTTCTGTCACTCCTTCAGCCTCAACTGTCAGGATTTTGTCTTTATTTTCGGTGTCAACTTTCCATTTGTCATGTCCTGCCAGACTGTCAATAAGGGGTTTAACAGCAGCGATACAGCCGCTGCAGTTTATATTTGTCTTAAATGCTAGAATTTTCATATTATCCATAACTGCAAAGTTAGGAAGTTGCCGAAAGAGCTTATTATGATTCTTTTTAAAATAGTTATAAAGTTTACTTGTTTTAGTTTTTAAATTTCAGTCTCAGGCTGTTGCTAACTACACTCACACTGCTGAAAGCCATTGCAGCTCCGGCAATCATCGGGTTCAGCAGAAATCCGTTTATGGGATAGAGAATACCGGCCGCAACCGGAATTCCGATAACGTTGTAGATAAATGCCCAAAACAAATTCTGGCGGATAGTTGCTACAGTTTGTTTGGAAAGCCGGATTGCTTTCGGAATTTTATTCAGATCAGATGAAATAATGGTCATCTTGGCAACCTCAATGGCAATATCACTTCCCTTTCCCATAGCAATACTCACATCGGCAGTTGCCAGTGCTGTACTGTCATTGATTCCATCACCTACCATTGCAACAATATTACCTCGTTGCTGCAGGTCTCGGATAAAGTCAGCTTTATGCTGAGGCAGCATTTCTGCTCTGTAATGCTGAATACCGGTTTGTTCTGCAATAGCCTTTGCTGTAGATTTGTTATCACCTGTCAGCATATACACTTCAATGCCCATTTCCTTTAACTGATTTATCGCTTCGGCAGAAGTTTCCTTGATCTTGTCTGAAATAGCGATAACCGCCAGTGCCTTTTTATTATCTGAAAACCAGATTACTGTTTTTGACAAATTGCTCCATTCATCAGCCTGTTGCTGAAGTTCAGAACAACCTATAATATTATTTTCTTCTAACAGATTTCGGTTTCCGACAAAGTAGGTTTTATTATTGTAACGTGCTTTAACACCTTTGCCTGTAATGCTTTCGAAAGAAGATAATTCAACGGTATTAACATTCCGGAGATAGGAGACAACAGCCTCAGCAAGCGGATGCTCAGATTGCTTTTCAATACTTAACAAAATCTGGTTAGCAGAATCATCTTGGTTCAGCCAGCTGATACCGGTAACCTGAGGTTTACCCTCAGTAATGGTACCGGTTTTATCAAGAACAACGGTATTGATTTTTTTTGCCAATTCAAGACTTTCTGCATCTTTAATCAGAATTCCATTTTCTGCCCCTTTTCCGACACCAACCATGATGGCTGTAGGGGTAGCTAATCCGAGAGCACAGGGGCAGGCAATAACCAATACAGAAACTGTTGGAAGCAGGGCATGAACCAGGTTGTTATCTCTGCCCAGAATCATCCATAGTATAAACGCTAATGTAGCAATACCAATAACTGTCGGAACAAACACAGCAGCAATTTTATCAACTAATTTCTGTACAGGAGCTTTACTCCCCTGAGCTTCCTGAACCATTTTAATAATATGAGACAGCATGGTGTCTTGCCCAACCTTTAATACTTTAAACTGAAAACTACCCTTCTGATTGATGGTGCCTGCAAAAACTTTTTCATTTTTACTTTTTAAGACCGGAACCGGCTCCCCGGTAAGCATACTTTCATCAACATTTGAATTTCCGGAAACTACAATTCCGTCAACCGCAATTCGTTCTCCCGGTTTTACCAGCAAGATATCGTTTTCAGCAACTGCTTCAACAGCAACGTGTTTTTCTGTCCCATCCTTCAGAATCAGGGTAACGGTTGTGGGTTGAAGACCAATTAGTTTTTTAATAGCTGCAGATGTATTTCCTTTTGCTTTTTCTTCAAGCATTTTACCCAGAAGAATAAAGGCAATGATAACAGCCGCTGTTTCAAAGTAAACATGAACTTCCAGCCCTCGTTTAAGCCAGAACTGTGGGAATAACATATTATACAAACTGAACAAATAAGCAATTCCGGTACTCAATGCAACCAGTGTGTCCATGTTGGCAGAGCGGTGTTTTGTCTGCTTCCAGGCATTTATAAAAAAGTCTTTGCCAAACCACAGGACAACCGGAGTAGCCAGCAACCACATAATGAGGTTGGCATAAGGCATTTCCATAAAAAACATCCCGATAATCATGACTGGTGTGGCAAACACGATTGACCAGATGGTTTTTCGCTTTAATTCATTGAATTTTTTCTCGTGAAATGCTTCAAGTGATTCCTGTTGGTTGTTTTCATTCTCTAGTAGTAAATCATATCCGATTGACTGAACTGCTTTTTGCAATTCACCCGGATTGGTGATACCAGGAAGATATTCAACCGTAAGCAGGGCATTCGCATAATTTACAGATGCACTAATAACCCCGGCTACTGATTTAACAATGCTCTCTGCACTAACTGCACAGGATGCACAGGTCATATTCAGAACAGGAAATGAATTTTTAACAGTTGTTACTCCATAGCCAATGTCTTTAATTGCTTTAACTGCGTTTAACAGGATATCGGTTTTATTCACTGTAATCACAGCCCGGTTGTTGTTCAATTCAACTTTGTGGCTTTTTATCCCATTCACTTTAGCCAGTTCGTTGTCTACAATCATTGCACAGTGTTCACTATCTACCCCTTCAAGCGGAAGAAAAATTGTTTGGTCATTATTTGCTTGCATTGATAACAGGTTAATGTTTAATTACAAAGATCGGCAGTACAGTCTCTGATCGTGTTATGTTTTTTCATAATTAATTTGTGAGATTTCCATTTACGAGGAGATTATCAGTTAAGCAAGAATCAGCAATGATCCATTCAGCAGCTTGAATTCATTACACCTGTTCAGTTTTCTGTTTTTGAAGTGAATATTTGGCTGAAGGAGGATCGGGAATTATTTTCAGTATGTGCTAATTGATTTTGAAGTAAAGTAACTGTAGTTCAGAATCAGTTGTTATGATACGCCACAAAACAGGGTTTCCCAAGGTTTCTTGCCCTGCTACTTTTTTGAGTATCTCCTTTCAGATACAATCAATTGAATTGATCGCTCTGCCAGTTCTGATTATTTATATGAGTTTATCAATGCTTCTTTAATTACACTGGTCACTTTCCAAATGAGTTAAGGTGCCTGTCGGAGAAAAATAAAATACCGGCTCTGGTTAACAGATTACAATTTATCCAGGGGTTTTCTTTTGTGTGACTTAATCTGTTTAAAATGACTTGGGGTAAGTCCGGTTACTTTTTTAAACTGGCTGCTCAGGTAAGCTACACTGGAGTAGTTGAGCAGTATTGCAATCTCACTTAAGGTTAATTCATCATATACCAGTAATTCTTTTACCTTTTCAATCTTCTGGGTGATGTAAAATTTCTCGATCGTAGTTCCCTCTACTTCAGAAAACAAACTGGATAAATAGTTGTAGTCATGATTTAGCTGACTACTTAACAGATCGGATAATTTACCATAGAGTTTATCATTTTTGTAATGAACTAATTCAACAATTAAAGTTTTGATTTTCTCTATAATTCTGCCTTTACGGTCATTAATAAGTTCAAATCCGAGTAGAGTCAGTGATTCAGTCAACTTGTTTTTCTCTGTTGCTGACAATTCTTTTTGAAGGATTACTTCACCAAGCTTAATTTCTTTTACTGTAACCTTAAGTTTGTCAAGTTCATGTTGTACAGCCATAATACACCGGCTGCACACCATGTTTTTAATAAAAAGAGTTTTCATGATTCCTGCATGTTCAAATATATAAAGGCAGGGGAGAATCGTGATTACGCATCATGGATGAAATGACGTTGAGCAAAACCGGGTCTTTCACCTAATGTAATGATGAACTAACCGGTCAGATAGGCAATACCTTTATTGACCTCTTCATAAAGGTCACAAATTCTTTTTTCAGCACACATTTTTTTAAACAAATCACGAATGGGTTTAAAGTCGTTGTGGAAGGGGCATGGTCTGGTTTCACTGCATTTGCTTAATCCCAGCCCGCACTTTCCGAAGACTTCCTTTCCGTCAATTGCATAAACAATTTGAATCACATGCTGGTTTTTCTGCCGGTTTGTGATGAAAAAACCACCTTTTGGTCCTTTAGAACTGTTGATAATTTGCTTTTTAACTAATCGTTGTAAAAGTTTACCTACTGTATGTTCATTCTCATTAATAAATTCTGCAATTTCTTTAATTCCGGCTTTTGACTTTGAGTCATATTTAGAGCCGAGATAAATAACCGCTTTAATAGAAGCTTTACAGGTTAAGCTTAACATATTAACGTCCTAAAAATGCACGTCCGTTTTCTGAAATCATATCATAACTCCAGGCAGGGTCAAAGGTCAGGTTAACTTCAACCGTATATTCCTGGAATGAAGACTGTAAAGACAATGTTACGTTCTCCACAATAGATTCGCCCATAGGGCAAAATTCCGTAGTAAGCGTCATAAGGCAAACAACCTTTTTCTCTTCTTCGTTGAAATTTAATTCATAGATGAGTCCCAGGTCAACTACATTGAGTCCAATTTCCGGATCGTCAACGTTATATAATCCTGTTAAACCAAGATTACATTTAATATCATTATTGGTGACTACATTCATTTTAAGACAGGTTTATGATTAACGACTTTTAATATATTCCAGTTATACAGTGCTGCCGTAATGATCAGGAGTATTGCTCCGGCATTCAAAAGTAAGAAAAATGAAGTTAGAATACCTGTTGCAAACAAGGTAAATCCTGCCAGGTAGGTAATCCCCATTATTTTAAAAACAGGATGGCTGAACATATCCTTTGGACTGGGTGTTTTTCCGGCTGCCGATCGTTTGCGGTAAACTTTATTCCAGACAATGAAAGGTAATGTTTTGAAGGTCATTCCCAGAATGATTGCAGTCAGCCATCCAAAGAATATCATAAATCCATAAGTCAGAATGATATTAATTTTTTCCCCTTTTGAATAAAGTAACATTACAATAAGAATTAAAAGCAAAATTATAGGTAACAACAACATGAATACAGAAAGAATTGAAATCTTAACCTGATCATCAACCTGTTTACGCAATCTTTTCTTATAGGCTTGCCGGCAATAGTAGATAAAGAGCAGAGTAGCTAACAGAATCAGCAGAGCCGGGATGGAAGTTAATCCTTTGACATTGGTTACATAGAAAATAAGAAGATAGATCAATAAGGCAGTATTTATCAGACCGAAGATAATCCACAATAACCGCTGGTTCGTATATTTTGAAATCAGGAATAATGGAATCAGCCGGGATCCAACACCAATTACAAGCAGCAAAAACCAACCGATAATTCCTGCATGAGCATGAAGCGGCAGATAATGCAATGGATCTCTGGGCATCAGATCGTAGGTGAAATTATAAACCAGTACCAGCCCTAATGACACAGTAAATAACAACCAGAGGGTGGCTGTAAAAACAAAAACCGAATGAACATTTTCACTTTTGCTTTGCGACATACTCATGATGATATTGATCAGATAGGCCAGAATAGCTAATAGCACAAGCCGGCCTCCCCACTTTGCCGGGGCACCCATATCAAATTGGTAGAATGCATAAACTAATAAGGGAATTCCGGCTGCCGCAAGAAAAAAGGAAGTGTAGGCGAGCTTGTCACTGTAAAGTTTACCTTCAATTAGAACCGGGACAAGCTGATGGCTGGCCCCGAGAATAATCATGGTTCCCCATCCCAATGCCATGGTATGGGTAATTGCCAGTACGTGAGGATGAAAATAGTGTTTTAAAAAAGCGCCACCGGAAGTAAGCAGTAAGATGCAGGCAATAAGAAATGACAAAGCAGCATAGATATAGAATGGTATGACTACTTTATATGATGTTGTCTTAATGGCAGGGTTTGAAAGTGCAGGAAACATTCAGGCTTTAAAAATTAAAAGGTGAACTTCACTTTCGCTGATTTCTTTAATCCGGTAGTCAAATTTCCTTTCTTGCAACTCAGGCAATAGAAAGACCGGAATTCGTTTATGATAAACGTATAATGCTAAATCATCAGGAAGTTTATCAAGTTCATCCAGAATAGTCAACATCGGCAATGGCATTTCCAGTTCACGAACATCAATTATTTTAAGTTTCTCTTTGTAGCGGTGAAGGATCGTATCCCAGTCATCAGTTGATTTATTAATCTGAGGTTCTGCCGCATTCGATATGACCTTATCTGATTTTGAGAAGTAGGTATGAACCAGGTTATCATTAATAATTTCAGTATACGACTGAAATCCCTGTTTCTCAAGAATCTGAATCAAAGGGAGAGGTTCAAAGCTGTTAATTAGTTTCAGAATTTGATTAGGGTGGAGTTGATTTGTTTTTTCACGAATCAGATTGAACGGATCTTTGCCTTCATCAAGCAATGCACGCACATCAAGTTCAGAAGTGTTTTCAGGAGTCATGTTTTTCATGAATTCAGGGCGTGGTACAGATTGGATTAGCGTATCCGGCTTTACCAATTTGTCAATTCCAAATCCAAGAGGCTGAAGTTTTTCAAAAAAATCGTTAACTGAACATCCTCCGATTTTGCTAGCCATAGAGATGGTTGTTCGTGAAGCCATCAGCTTCCGGAGCAGCGGGTTTCTCAGCTTGTTGAATTTTGGAGAAATACTGACTATTGCTTCAAGTGCATCAGGATTGTGTTTCAGGATGGCTGAAATTTTTGTGTTGGCATTGATGGTCATGATGCTTAAGTTTAATTTTGTTGAATCAGTATTCAGAAGTGTATGTCATGACAAATCTGATCAGTAGTTCAGAGAATTGAATATCGGGTAGTATTTTAATGAATATGGCATACATTATATTATTTAAGATAACTAAGCATGCTTATGCCGGTTTTAAAGAACTACTGCCGGTATCAATGATCTGGCCGGTAGCAACAGGATATCAATCTGGCAAAAACGATTGCCGGTTTTTCAATTCAAATTAAACGACTTTTCCAGTTCTAATGCTTTGGGGAAAAGAATATTATTTTCCAGGTGAACATGAACATGGGTGTCGTCTTCAAGCTCATCGAGTATCTTAAAGAGAAGGCTGTAACTTGCGCAGGCATCTGAAGGCAGTACATAGTTATTTGCAACCTCTCTCAGTTCATGCAGTTTATCACCAACTGATTTATGCTCATGCAGCAATGAATTCAGGGGTTGCTGCACAGAATCAAATGATGCTTTTTCCGGTTTCGCGGCACTATTTCTGGCCGCCATCATCTTTTTGATATAAGGGAAAAGAATCTGTTCTTCATCCTGCATGTGAGATAAAAGTTCAGCAGCAATGGATTCAACCAGTTCATGAATCTTAATCAGTTCAGGATGATTAGGACTGTGGACCTGCATCACTTTTTTTGCGTAAGCTCTTGCATCAGGCAGAGTTTTTCTTAAAAAAGAGTGATGGGTATTAACGATATAATCTGCCAGAAAATCAGGACCCCAGTCATTAAAGGGTAAAGGTCGTGCACCTCCTGTTTTATCTACCTGCTGTAATTCCTTTTCTACTATAGTAATATCCAGCCCTAATTCCGAGCAGGCCTCTTTAATGGTTTTATTTCCATCACAACAAAAATCAAGACCAAATTTTTTAAAAATCTGTGCTGTTCTGAGATCTTTGGCTACAATTTCACCAAGTGTTTGCAGGCCTTCTCCGGTTATATTTTTGCTTATTTTAATTCTCCACCATTGAGGTCCTTCTTCCAGGTATTCCCAGGCAAAAATATTTCCACGTTCAGCTACCAATTGATAATACAGCGGCTTGGGGTCGTGATCATTCAGGATTGTTAAACTTTCTCCTTCTTTCAGATCATCAAATCTGGCGAATATGGTGGGATGCTTTTTTCTTGGTTCCAGTAAGGTTACATTTAAAACGTTGTCAGCGGTTGTTTCCATTATTGATTAATTTTCTACTAAATTAGTTTAATGCATAAAATTAAGGCTGGTATTTCAATATTTTATTTTCTGCTGATTCTTACTTTCCACCATTCAGGGCCTTCTTGGAGATATTCCCATGAAAAGCTGTCGCCCCGCATATTCATTAGCTGATAATGTAAAGGTCTAGGATCATGGTCGTTAAGAATTGTCAGGCTTTCTCCTGAATTAAGTTGGTCTAACCGGCCGAAAATTGTTGAGTGTTTGATGCTTGGTTCAAGCAAGGTTACGTTTAGCAGGTTTTCTTCTGTTGTTCCCATTTTTTTGTTGTTTTTAGAATTTTTCAGTTTAAAAGTAAGAATTGCAAAAGTAGTGAGAAAATTAAAATTAAAAGTAATCAAATGCTTTTTTACATTCGTGTGAAATTTCAACGATTTTTTCCGGCTTGTGATAAGAAATTCAGTTATTTAGCCAGGAGATCTTCCATTCAGTTAAATGAACAAGTAAGCTGGAACTGGTTTTCTTCGGTTTACCTATTCGGAGATTTCCTTTTTGAAAATGCTGCCCAGGCCTTTTCCGATTTTCTGAATGGTTTCTATTCCTTTACTTAGCGGCTCTGCGTTGATGTCCTCAAACCGTTCAATGACATGTGAATTGCTGAATTGTTGTGGATAGATGATCAGTAGGCTGTTTAACGGGAAATATTTTTCAAGCTTGCCGGGCAGATTTTCAAGAATCGGTATATGCGATAAGGTTCCCTTTCTTGCGGAAACAAGGATAACCAGGTCATCTTCCTGAATATGCCTTGCAAGAATGAGAAAATCATCCCAGTCACTAAAAAATGTGAATGAAAATGCTGCGGATATTCTTGTAATTTTCAAGACTTTCTCGACTGCTTTTTTAGTTACGTCATTGCAATACAATTGAACAGGAATGGTTAATTCCTGAGCAAGTTTAGCCACCTTACCTAGCCAGTGTTCAAAGCCTTTTTCGTGTTCAGCCAGAGGGGGAACTGCAACTATAATTTTTTTATGAACGGCAAGTGGTTTTTCAAGCAGACTTATGAAGATACTCTTGTCGGTATTTTTTAAAATGTGATCAACTTTTTCACCAATCAGTTTATCCATAAAGCCGGTTCGCTTGGGCCAGCCCAGGATAATCAGGTCAGCCATAATCTCCCGTGAAATTCTGGTTATTCCACTGGCTGCATTATGATCAATGGTTGCAATGATATTGACTTTTGTTTCAGAAGCCGAAGCCTGGATAGCATAATTTTCTAATTTAGTTCTGGCTTTCAACACATTGATCTCCGCTTCATTGTTATTGGAAACAACTGTTAGGATAGAAAGCGGATTGGCAGATTTCTTCTCTTTAATAAGGATTGCAAACTCAAGAAGTTTTTCCATGTTTGCAACATTAGCAATGGGAAAGAGGATATGTTCATTCGAAGTACCATTCTGTTTGATCAGGCTATCCTGGTTGTCTTCGGATTCAACGATAATTTTTCTGGCTGCTTTCTCAGTTACAAATGAAGCTACGATGCAGGTTACCAGGATCAGGATGATGGTGCCATTTAAAATATTCTCATCAAGAATACCGGCATCATACCCAACCAGAATAATTGCCAGGGTGGCAGCAGCATGAGCTCCACTCAGTCCGAAGATGAGTTGCCGCTGTGAGGTTGAATACCTGAAAATAAGTTGGGTAAATGCAGCTGCAAGCCATTTTCCGGTTAAAGCCACAACAGACAGGCTGGCAGCAACCACCCAGGCCATTGGACCGCTGAGCAAAACCCTGACATCTACTAGCATTCCTACACTTATCAGAAAAAAGGGAATAAATAATGAGTTGCCAATAAACTCGATCCTGTTCATTAATGCAGATGAATGTGGAATCAGTTTATTCAGAGCCAGGCCGGCAATAAATGCTCCGATAATGGCTTCAACGCCTGCCACCTCGGCCAGGAAAGCAGCAAAAAAAACAACCGACAAAACAAAGATATAATGCGAGTGCTTCTCACTTTCCAGTTTCTGGAAAAACCATTTGGCGATTCGCGGAATCAATAAAAACATGATGAGTGAGAAAATTGTTAATGATACTCCCAGCCGGATCCAGAATTCAGCATTCAGATTCCCTTGGCTGTTACCCATAATTATTGCAAGGATGATCAGGACAGCAGTGTCTGTTAGGATTGTACCTCCAACAGTTATTGCAACTGCCTGATTTTTTGAAGTTCCAAGTTTACTGACAATCGGATAGGCTACCAGGGTATGGGTAGCAAACATGCTGGAAGTCAGAAAGCTTGCATTAAAATCATATCCAAGAAGATAGAAACACACCGGATAACCTATACCCAGAGGAATGATAAATGTAAATAATCCGAAAAGAAGGCTTTTGTTGCGGTTGGCTCTGAATTCATTGAGGTCTAGCTCGAGTCCGGCAATAAACATTATATAGAGCAGGCCAATCGTTGAAAACAGGTCAATTGCAGAGTTCTTAGCCAGAATATTTAATCCATGCGGGCCAATGATTACACCCGAAATGATCAGGCCGATTATTCCTGGAATATTGATTCGCCTGAGTAAGATTGGTGAAAGCAAGATAATGAGCAGAATGAGAGAGAAAACCAGTACCGGATTCTTAAGCGGTAACTCAAACTCCTGCATCAGATGGTGAAAAAAATCAATCATAGTGTCAGTGAACCTAGTCAGTTAATACCGGATAAATAAACATCATTTTAAAGCCCGTTCAGTATGTTTTCAGAATAATTACAAATGACCTGTTGTTGAAATATTTCATATTGATTTAAAAGATGCATAAGCCGGCTGTTAAAAAAAGCAATTAAAAGGAGCAACTAATTCGATGTTTATATTCAGTCAGGGTCATTGTTGTTGGCTCCTGTTTCTCTAGGATCACTTTCGAATGCTTTCAGAATCTGTTCAACATCTTCTTCTGTTGAAGAAAGTTTTGTTTTACAGATTTTAATAAGGAGTGCTGCACGCTTAACCTTTGCTGAAAGGTCATCAACAGAAATTTCACCCTGTTCAATCTCAGAAACAATTTCTTGGAGTTCTTCAAAGGCTTCGGTATAATTTATCTTCTCTTTCATTTCTTTGAATTTGCTGATGTTACAGTGCTGTGAATGGTTCCGGTTGAGAGTATGGTTTTTAATGTATCACCTTTTTTTAGAATGCCCGGATCTTTTGTGGTTTTTCCGTTATACAGGGTGATACTGTACCCTCGTTTGAGAATATTGACCGGATTAAGGTTCGTAACAACTCTTTCATAATTTATTAGTTTAAGAATCTCAGTTTTGATTGTTTGATTATTGTAAATGTTAAGTCTTGATCTGCTTTGCATTAGAATACAATGATATTGCTTTAGCTGAAACTGAACACCATGATGGAAGCGATTGACCGAGCCTTTCATCTGGTGATTTTTCCTTAACAGTTTTGATTGGATTTCCCAGCAGATTCTGTTTAAGATCTTATTCAGTAAATCAGAATAATTTTTAAGAGAGTAATGAATCATCTGTTTAAGATCTCTGGCTATATTATTGATTTTATTCCGGTTTAAAGCAATCAGACTTTCAGTGGTTGATCTGAAAAGTCTTATTGCGGTATTAAGTTGTTGTTGTCCTTCATTTAAAACCCGTTTGGTGTGATGGATTATATTTTCTTCGGCTTGCAGCACCGGGATTGAAAAATCATGAAACTTCTGGATCAGGTATTCGGCCAGTTTTGTTGGTGTAATAGCATTGGTAAATGCTACCATTTCACTAACTGTTTCATTCGTGGAATGTCCGATGCCTGTCATCACCGGAATCGGGAATAGTGCAATTTCTCTGGCAAGCCAGTAATTGTTATAACATGAAAGGCCAATATCTCCGCCTCCGCCACGAATATTAGCAACCAGGTCAAAATGGGAACTGACTTTTTTGATTCTGTTTAGCTGAGCAAGCATACTTTTCACTGCCTGATCACCCTGAAGTAATGAGGGAAAAAGCATTCGATAGAATTGATAATTCCACTCATTTTGTTCAACTACTTTTGAAAAATCGACATAACCTTTACTTGTTTCAACAGAAATTATTGCAATGCGTTGGGGCAACAGGGCAAGTGGCAATTGTTTGTTGCAGTCAAATATCTTTTCTGCTTTTAGCCGGTTAATTGACTCCTGTTTTTCTCTCTCCAGGCCACCCAGGGTGAAAGAGGGGTCAATATCAAGAATCGTTAATGCCAGACCATACGCTGGATCAAAGGAAACTTTAGCTTCAAAAAGTATTTTGATTCCGTCCTTTAAGGGTTCGTTTAGCACACGGATAAAATTCTGGTTAATTCGCAGATAATCTGCACTCCACAGGTTCGATTTCATCAGGGCTATTATTTTCCCATTCTTTTTTTCAACCAGCTCCGGATAACAATATCCAGAATGCTTGTAATGATTGAGTTTATTCATTTCGGCTTTTACTCAAAATGAACTTGTGTATCGTTGAGTCAGGGTCTTTTGAATGCTCTGGCTCACTTCAAAGAGGGGAAAAACTGTTTTGCCATTAATTGTTTCAGCCATTGGTTTTTAATTCCCGGTTTGCTGCCTGTTTACAGAACATTAATTACAAGTGCTAATTGCACTGAACAGATTGAGCCGGAAAAAATAAACCATTCATGTGATCATGCTTTTCAGTTTTTTGAATTTTTATGCTACTCAGATTAAATTGCTATACTTGCTAAACTAAAAGGAGAACTATGAAAAAGAATTGTCTTTGGCTGATATTGACTTCAATTCTTATAATTGAAGTTACTGCGATTGCAAACAGCCAAACTCCTGCATCAGCAAAAAATGGAAGCAACAACCTATTTGCTAATTGTACAGGTCAGCCATCAGGAGGTACGGCTACGGCATTACAAGCTTCAATTTGTGAAGGCGAATCAACAACGATCAGCCTGAGTGGATATACAACAGATACAGGAATTACCTTCCAATGGAAGGAATCATCAGTACCGGGAGGCCCTTATTCAAATGTAACCGGAGGAACAGGTGCCACTTCAGTAAGTTATACAACCCCCCAGTTAATGTCAACAACCTACTATGTGTGTGAAGTGACCTGTACTTTCAGCAGTCAGTCTACACTTTCCACCGAGACCGAAATAGTGGTAAATGATCCGCAGCTAACCGGAACAGTTGCCGGAACCAGATGTGGGCCGGGAACTGTTACACTTAATGCATCGGCACCGGCTGGTACGACTATTAACTGGTATCCAGATTTGACTTCAGGTTTACCTCTTGATTCAGGAAGCTCCTTTACAACACCCTTTATTACCTCTACAACAACTTTTTATGCAGCACCTGCAATGGGCTATACTACAGTTAAAGCAACTGTCGGGTATTCAAATACAGTTAACTATAATTTTATAACATCATCTGCGGGGTGGGGATTGATTTTTACAGCCCATGTGGACTGTAAGTTTGATTCAGTTGCTGTATATCCGACCGGTACAGGAACGATAACGGTCTGTATCAGAGATTTGTCAAACAATTTGCTTTTTACAGGTCCTACAGTATCAGTCAGTGATGGAGGTACTCCCGGGCAAACGAAGATTTTTGTTCCGGTTGGGGCCTCTCTTACTCCAGGAAATTATAAGGTCGGACTGCTTTCGTATACTGGGATTACCAATCTTGGAAGCCAAACAACCGGAACAACCATGGCTTATCCGTTTGTTTCACCTCTTGCGACTATTACATCAGGAACACAAGGTTCCGGTCCGGTTGCTGTGGTTTACTATTGGTTCTATGATTTGTCATTCTCTTCAGTAACCGGCTGTGAGGGAGTCCGGACGCCAGTAACAGCAACCGTAACACCGAGTGATCCGGTAACCATTCAGGCAGGGGCAAATGCGCTATGTTTGGGACAGTCAACAACCTTAACAGCTGTGAGCAATAATTCGAATTACACGTATCAGTGGTCACCCTCTACAGGATTAAGCGGGAGTACCGGATCAAGTGTAACGGCACAGCCAACGACAACGATTACCTATACAGTTTATGGCAATGACGGTACCTGTGGTGCCTTAGACAGTATCACCATTAGTGTGGGTCCACCTTCTGTTTCGGGGGTTGCATCAATCAGTTCAGATACGAGTTGTTCGGGTAATCCGGTTATTCTGATGTTAAGCGGATCGGTAGGGAGTATTCAATGGCAGAGTAATACGGGGAGCGGTTGGGTAAACGAGACCGGTACAGGGAGTGATTCGGCATCCTATACAGTGAATCCGACCATAAGTACATCCTATCAGGCAATAGTAACCAGTGGGGGGTGTGCCTCGGCCACCAGTTCGGTAGTATCGGTACATGTAGTAACCATAACCGATCCGGTAACTACAGATGATACGATTTGCGAGGGGGATACAGCCATGCTGACAGCCACAGGAACAGGAGTTATAAACTGGTTTACCTCATCATCCGGAGGGACACCGGTAGCCAGTGGGCCAACGTACTCACCGGTTGTAACAACGACCACAACATTTTATGCACAATCAGCGGCAGGCAGTACTTATCATGTAGGAGCACCCCATGCCGGGATAGGTGCGCAGAACATGAGCAGTTCAGCAAATTACGGATTATCGTTTGATGTACAGGCTCAAAGTGTAATAGAGAAAGTAACGATAGAGCCAGCTCAGACCGGGAGCGTGATTATTAATCTTCGCCAGGTACAAAACGGAACGATATTGAATACAGTAACAGTACCGGTAACGGCTTTTATACAAGCTCAGCCGACACTGGGTTTTATCGTAAATCCCGGTACAGGATACAGGCTGGAGCTTGGAGCAGGAAGTGTATCGTGTTATTACAATAGCTCAGGAGCAACCTATCCTTATATAACTGCGGGCAGTCCGTTGAGTATTACAGGATACCTGAATCCGAATCCGAACACAGGCGCAGCATATTATTATTTTTATAACTGGCAGGTATCGCAGGGCTGTGCAAGTAATCTGATTCCGGCAACAGTTACAGTTAACCCGGCACCTCCAGTTCCGGTAATCACGCAGAACGGGAATCAGCTGACTTCCTCATCATCGGTAAATAATCAGTGGTATCAGAACGGGAATCAGCTTCCCGGGGCAACCGGCCAGGTATACAATGCGACACAACCGGGCAGTTATACAGTAGTAGTAACCGATCCGGCCACAGGCTGCAGTTCCGAATCACAACCGGTGGTGATAGTAGGTATTCAGGAAGTGGATCAAACAGGCGGCATGTTGATCCGGGTTTATCCAAATCCATCAACAGGGCTGATATTGCTAACGACCACACAACCGGGGTCAACAATCAGCAGGATCAGCGTTCAGGATCTGTCAGGCAGAGTTCTCAATGAGCAGTTGCTTGAAGGACTGCACAGGACTGCTCAGCTTGAACTGGAGTTACCCCCGTCCAGCGGATTATATATTCTGGAAGTACAGACAGGTGAACAGAAGACAATGGTTAAAGTCGTGAAAGAATAAGTGCCGGCTGCCAAAGCCAGTTTTCCTGCCGGAATCATTATCAGCAGTTTTGTAGTGTTCTGATAATTATTAAATTGAGTGATAACAATAAGAAGAACTCAGCCATTGAATTTTCACCTGATTATTTGAACTTATTATTGAACTAATTGAAATAAATCAATATACTTGCTTCAATAAAAACCAGACCTATGAAAAAGTATAATCCGACTGTTATTATTATTTCTGCATGTTTATTTCTGCTGTCTAATGTAGTTCAGGCCCAAACACCGGCATTTGCAAAAGATGGAGGTGCTACCAATAACAGCACTTTTTGTCTTGGCGCAACCTCTTCATGCAAGAAGGTACAACTACTTTATCTTCCTTCTGATTTTTCATCATTACCTCCTTCAGGTACGATTACTACTATCTATTTTATGTATGGCAGTACAGGCATCACTCTGGATTATATCATTTCTAATCTGACAATTAAAATGGGTCAAACTCCGAATTCCGGATTTGTAAATGGGACAGATTTCTATAGCGGATTGACAACTGTTCTCAGCGAACCAACCTACACCATTCCTGCCGGAATTCAGGGTAATTGGTTCCCAATTACGCTTACAACTCCATTTAGCTACAATAACGCACAAACCCTTATTGTTGAAACGACTCTGGACAATGCTACCGTAACCAATTTTGGTCTTTTCTGCGGAGCCACTCTTGCGAATCAGAAGCTTTATTCAGCATCAACTGTTGCTGCTACCGGGACAGCCAATTCTAATCTTCAGAATTTTGGAATGGCAATTAATACAGCTAATTGCAGCGGTCAGCCAATTGCAGGTACTGCAATTGCTCTGGATACTTCTTTTTGCAGTGGAAATTCTACCACGATCAGCCTGAGTGGATATACAACAGATGCAGGAATTACCTTCCAATGGAAGGAATCATTAGTACCGGGAGGCCCTTATTCAAATGTAACCGGAGGAACAGGTGCCACTTCAGCAAGTTATACAACTCCCCAGTTAACGTCAACAACCTACTATATATGTGAAGTGACCTGTACTTTCAGCAGTCAGTCTGCACTTTCAACCGAGGCAGTTGTAAATGTTGTAAATCCCCAGGTAGCAAGTACCACACCGGCCACGAGATGTGGTGCAGGAACATTAACCTTGGGAGCAATTGCCGGACCTGGTGCAAATACTCTAAACTGGTATTGGACTCCGACTGGGGGGCAGCCAATTGGGACAGGGACAAGTTTTACAACTCCGGTTATAACTCAGACAACTGATTTTTATGTCGGGGCTGCAATTGGTGCTGCATCCAATGACTCGCTGCTGATTCCTATCTCCTCGGGAACAACTTCGGGTATTTATCATCACATGTTTACTGTGACCGCATCAACAGATATTAATCTAACAGGCTTAGGTATAAAGATTTTGGCTGCAATCGGAACCCTGACCAACTGGCAGATTTATTATCGTCCTGATAATTATAACCTGACACCCGGAAGTAATACATCATCAGCAGGATGGACATTGCTTACAACAGCAAATAATATCGTTTCTAATGGAAATACTACTTACACCAATATTGTAATGGGTCAGTCGTTAAATATTCCTTCCGGATCGACCTATTCGTTTTATGTTGCACCGCTTGATGCAGCTTCGACTCATCAATATATAACACCTGGAAATGGCTTAATAGCTGCGACCAATGCGGACTTAACAATAAGAGGAGGGAATAGAGGTTCCTCCCTCTTTAATTGTTCTACTTCAGGAGGCTGCCCAACCTTAAGGGTCTATTATAATACCGGCTGTGAGGGAGTCCGGACGCCAGTAACAGCAACCGTAACACCGAGTGATCCGGTAACCATTCAGGCAGGGGCAAATGCGCTATGTTTGGGACAGTCAACAACCTTAACAGCTGTGAGCAATAATTCGAATTACACGTATCAGTGGTCACCCTCTACAGGATTAAGCGGGAGTACCGGATCAAGTGTAACGGCACAGCCAACGACAACGATTACCTATACAGTTTATGGCAATGACGGTACCTGTGGTGCCTTAGACAGTATCACCATTAGTGTGGGTCCACCTTCTGTTTCGGGGGTTGCATCAATCAGTTCAGATACGAGTTGTTCGGGTAATCCGGTTATTCTGATGTTAAGCGGATCGGTAGGGAGTATTCAATGGCAGAGTAATACGGGGAGCGGTTGGGTAAACGAGACCGGTACAGGGAGTGATTCGGCATCCTATACAGTGAATCCGACCATAAGTACATCCTATCAGGCAATAGTAACCAGTGGGGGGTGTGCCTCGGCCACCAGTTCGGTAGTATCGGTACATGTAGTAACCATAACCGATCCGGTAACTACAGATGATACGATTTGCGAGGGGGATACAGCCATGCTGACAGCCACAGGAACAGGAGTTATAAACTGGTTTACCTCATCATCCGGAGGGACACCGGTAGCCAGTGGGCCAACGTACTCACCGGTTGTAACAACGACCACAACATTTTATGCACAATCAGCGGCAGGCAGTACTTATCATGTAGGAGCACCCCATGCCGGGATAGGTGCGCAGAACATGAGCAGTTCAGCAAATTACGGATTATCGTTTGATGTACAGGCTCAAAGTGTAATAGAGAAAGTAACGATAGAGCCAGCTCAGACCGGGAGCGTGATTATTAATCTTCGCCAGGTACAAAACGGAACGATATTGAATACAGTAACAGTACCGGTAACGGCTTTTATACAAGCTCAGCCGACACTGGGTTTTATCGTAAATCCCGGTACAGGATACAGGCTGGAGCTTGGAGCAGGAAGTGTATCGTGTTATTACAATAGCTCAGGAGCAACCTATCCTTATATAACTGCGGGCAGTCCGTTGAGTATTACAGGATACCTGAATCCGAATCCGAACACAGGCGCAGCATATTATTATTTTTATAACTGGCAGGTATCGCAGGGCTGTGCAAGTAATCTGATTCCGGCAACAGTTACAGTTAACCCGGCACCTCCAGTTCCGGTAATCACGCAGAACGGGAATCAGCTGACTTCCTCATCATCGGTAAATAATCAGTGGTATCAGAACGGGAATCAGCTTCCCGGGGCAACCGGCCAGGTATACAATGCGACACAACCGGGCAGTTATACAGTAGTAGTAACCGATCCGGCCACAGGCTGCAGTTCCGAATCACAACCGGTGGTGATAGTAGGTATTCAGGAAGTGGATCAAACAGGCGGCATGTTGATCCGGGTTTATCCAAATCCATCAACAGGGCTGATATTGCTAACGACCACACAACCGGGGTCAACAATCAGCAGGATCAGCGTTCAGGATCTGTCAGGCAGAGTTCTCAATGAGCAGTTGCTTGAAGGACTGCACAGGACTGCTCAGCTTGAACTGGAGTTACCCCCGTCCAGCGGATTATATATTCTGGAAGTACAGACAGGTGAACAGAAGACAATGGTTAAAGTCGTGAAAGAATAACCTTCAGTACACAGCAATAAGCCCATCTGATGCCTGAAGTCAGTGTGGCTTGTTGATTTTAGCCTGAACGTGTAAACTTTAAACGAAAATAGTAATGGATAAGACAAAAAGGAGGAATAGGAAAATTCTTTTGTCTGTTATTTGTATTTAGTACACTATCTTTTTTCCGAAGCCTTACTTTTGAAGACTGATTTTCAACATCTGCAATGTGTGGTATTAATGGCTTTTATAATTTTTCCAGACAACAAATTCACGATCCCAAAAATCTGATTAAAAGGATGAACCATTCTGTTTCCCATAGGGGACCGGATGATTCGGGTGAATGGAGTGATGAACAGGAACAAGTCTTTTTTGGACATCAGCGTCTTAGTATTATTGACCTTTCGCAAACCGGTCACCAGCCCATGATCTCTCAGCAAGGCAATGTAGTTACTTTTAATGGTGAGATTTATAATTACCGTGAGCTAAGAAAGCAAGTAAGTGATTATCAGTTTAAGAGTCAAAGTGATACTGAAGTTCTACTTGCTTTATATGAAAAATCAGGGTATTCGTGTTTGCAGCAATTAGACGGAATGTTTGCTTTTGCACTATGGGATTGTAAAAGGAAGGAATTATTCCTGGCAAGAGACCGGGCTGGAGAGAAGCCGTTATATTATTCAGTTGATAACGGAATTTTTGCCTTCTCATCAGAATTAAAGTCGCTGCTCCAGCTTCCATGGATTAAAGCTGACCTTGATGAAAAGGCATTTTATCATTTTCTGACGTTTAATCAGTTGGCACCTCCTTTTACAATGTTTAAGGGAATCAGTAAAATGCCACCTGCAACCATGATGACTGTTGATGCCAGCGGAATCCGTTTTTTTAAACCCTATTGGGAAGTTGAGTACTTTGATTACAGGCAGGTTTCTAAACAGGAACTGGCAGAAAAAACTTATACTCTACTTAAGCAGTCTGTGCATAGTCAGATGATAAGTGATGTTCCGGTCGGAGCGTTTCTGAGTGGCGGTGTAGATAGCAGTGCGGTTGTTGCATTAATGAGTCAGAAAAGTTCAGGTAATATTAAAACCTATTCAATCGGCTTTGAAAATCAGCCTGATTACGATGAGCTGAAATTTGCAGCTTCAGTCTCGAAACAATTTAATACCGAACATTTTGAAAGAATTGTAACAGCATCTGAGATAACCGAGTTTGTTCCGCGAATGGCTGAGATTTTTGATGAACCCCTGGCTGATTCAACCTGTATTCCAATCTACTTTATTGCTCAAAAGGCAAGAGAGGAAGGTACCATTGTGGTGCTAACCGGTGACGGAAGTGATGAAATTTTTGCCGGTTACAGGAATTACAACCGGTATTTAAAGCACTATCGTCATTATCATAGATACATCCGATTGCCACAGTCTGTTAAAAAACTGATAGCATGTGCTGCCGGATTTCTAAAAGAGACATCACCGGCAACTGAAATGTTTCACAGAGCAGCTTTAAACCAGGAATTTTTCTGGGGAGCGGCACGTAGTTTTAAGGAAAGTCAGAAGAAAAAGTTTCTGAGTGAGAAGTTTCAGAAACGATCAGCCTTATGGTCATCTTATGAGATTATTGAAGGATATAAACAGCAATTTGAAAATCTGCAAAAAGCTGAGAAAGATGACCTGGACTGGATGTGTTATCTGGGTTTTAAAATGAATGATACCAATCGCTATTTGTTCAGAGCTGACCGTTTAGGAATGGCTGCATCGGTTGAGACACGGGCTCCGTTTTTAAATTATAAATTGGTGAATCATGCTTTAAGTATTCCTTCTGATTTGAAGATTCATAATGAAGAACCAAAGTATATTCTGAAGAGATCACTAGAGAAAATACTTTCAACAGGAATCCTTTACCGGAAGAAAATGGGATTTTCAGTTCCACTGCGTGAGTGGGCAGGTGGCTATATGACTGATTATGTTGAAAAACATCTTGCGTCATTTTGTACAAATACGGGTCTGTTTGATCAAACCGGATTAAGGAAGCTAGTGAATACAATAAGGAGCGGAGATAAAAACGTAACCAATGATCTTTTTACTATCTATTTTCTGATGTCCTGGTTTAAGAAATGGATGAATGTCTAAAAACGAGAAAAGGCTGTATTAATACAGCCTTTTCTCGTTTACCTAGTTAGAGAAATTACTTGGCAACTTCAAAATCAACCCTGCGGTTCATTGCTTTATTACCTTTTGCAAATTGCTCAGTCTTTCCACGGGATTCGGTAGTCAGTCGTGAGCCATCAATTCCATAAACCTTAATCAGGTTATCTTTAACAGCATCTGCTCTGCGCTGTCCAAGTTTTTGATTGTAAGATTCACCGGCATCAATGTCAGTATGGCCGATAATATTGAGTTTCAGCTTATCATTTTTCTTGAGCATGCGGGCAACAATAAGAATACGGTCTTGCTGGTTGGATTTGATATTGGATTTATCAGTATCAAAGAAAATTGAAGGAAGCCATCCGCTTGCATAGGAACCGGCACCACCGGCAGAAGCCAGGTTATCACCAATTGCGATTCCCTGAAAGTTGACAAGTGAACCTTTTGGTGTATTGGGTTCAAGATCCCGGCTGTCCGGAACTCCGTCACCATCGGTGTCAATTTCAGCACCAGTTGCATCAACTGTTGCACCTTTTGTGCTGAAAGGATCAGAATCTAAATGATCAGGAATACCGTCACCATCGGTATCTACTGCTGTTCCGTCACCATAAACTTTTACACCTTCGGGAGTAGAATTGTCCTTGTCAAAAATGTCAGAAACTCCATCTTTATCCTTATCGCCTGAAAGCAAATCCATCTTATCCTTTAATTCAGCCATATCGTTGTAAACAATCTCAACAGGATTGACCCATTCCATCTGCTGGTTTTTCTTGCCAAATGTATAGTTAATATTCAGGTTCAACATTGAATAGTTATCACTTTCTGTCGTAGGCTTGTTTATTCCATCAACTTTATCGGTAAAAGTTTTTCTGAAATCATAGGTCAAACCGGCATCAAAACGTTTTCCCAGCCGGTATTTAAAACCTAGCCCGAGCGTCATCATCCCTTCAGTAACATTTCCGGTTTGAACAGCCAGAAAGGGATTGCTTGGTGATGCTCCGATTTTTGGATCAATATTTTTGAGTTCACCATCAAAGTTGAATATTCCGATACCAATGGAACCCAATAAGTGAAACTTTTTGTTTCTTTTTAAATAGCTGATATTTCCGGATGTAAACACAAAGTCAATAAAATACTCTTTTACCGGGCTTTCATAGGTATAAAGGTATTCTTTCATGCCTGAACGAATGGCCTCTTCACTTTCACCAGAAAATTTTCCAAAAGTTGCTCCTGCCCGGATTGCTGAAGTATGCGTAAACTGATAAGCAACATGGGCTCCATACATCAGATCAAATGGAAGCTCTTTTAAACTGTTATTATTTTCTGAGTTCTTTTGAATATCACCCTGAAAATAGTTTGGACCGACATGAACACCAATTGACCATTTGTCAAAATCATTCCGGTTTGGCAAGCCATACCGTGAAGAAGATGATGATGTGCTTTGAGCAATAATTGCTGAACTTGTAATCAGCATTAAAAAAGAAACCAATATAATTTTTAATTTCATCTTAAAATGTTTTAGGTTTATGAATGGGTGCAAGTATAAATAATGTTATCCTATTATGAAAAAAAATTATTGACTTGATACTGAATTATTAACAATATCAACTGAAGCCATGATCTGATTTACAACCTGTGTGAAAGCCAGAATATCATGTTTAAAGTCAAGATGGTTACTCTCAATCGTCAAAGATGGAATACCGCAATGCTGCAGGTCATTTAATAATACTACATATGCAGTATTAAGTTGCTCAAGGTATTCATTACTAATCCGGTTCTCAAAGGAACGGCCTCGCTTTTCAATGTTTTTTTTTAATATAGGAACATCCTTCTTCAGGAAAACAATCAGGTCGGGTTTAGGCAATTGAGCCTCAAGTAATTCATAAAATTCACGAAAAAGGCGGAATTCCTGAGAGGATAAATTTATTTGAGAAAAGAGAAGACACTTCCTGAAATAGTAATCAGATACAATGATTTCCCTTTTATCCTTTTTATTAAAAGTGTGAGAAAGTTGCCTGTAGCGTTCTGCCAGAAATGACATTTCTAAGGGAAAGGCAAACCGGGAAGGATCGTTATAGAATTGAGCCAGAAAAGTGTTCTCAGAAAAGGATTCCAGAATGAGTGAAGTATTAAATTTGAGCGCCAACATTTCTGCCAGAGTTGTTTTCCCAGCTCCAATATTTCCTTCAATAACAATGTAATTTCCTGCTTTCAGACTCATGTTTTCTGCGTGGTAATTAAATTCAATTTTTTCACAGTACACTTGTCCTGGCATTCATTTAAAAGGGTATTAACCGCTTTCTTGAACACCGGATGAATAAAGGAAGGGATTAGTTCATTCAATGGCTCAAGTACAAACCGCCTTTCATGCAAATGAGGATGAGGAATATTAAGGGATGGAGAACTCAAGGTCAGGCTGTTGAAAAAAAGGATATCAATATCCATTTCCCGTTGACCCCATTTTGTGAGGCAGGTTCTGCCTGAATAAATTTCAGCTTTTTTCAAAGCTACTAATAAAGGTTGAGGGTTAAGTCTTGTTTTGGCTAACCAAGCCTGGTTTATGAAATCAGGTTGATTGCTGTTTCCCCAAGGGGAGGTCTGGTAAAAGCCCGATTCCAGGTAGATGGTAAGGTCCATGCGTTCAAGAAATTCCCTGGCTTTTGAGAAGTTTGCCATACAATTACCTTTATTGCAACCTGCAAGCAAAACCACTTCGTTTGTAATAACCGACATTGCACAAAAGTATTGACCTTTTACAATTTCTTATTTTGATAAGTTTGCAGATGAATAGAACAAACAAACCTTTGTTTTTTCTCTTTGATAATCTTTAGTTTTATGAAACAATTCTTCAAATTCTTCTTTGCTTCTGTACTTGGTGTTATTGTTGGAAGCATTCTCTTGTTTTTCCTACTAATTGCTTTTCTGTCTTTTGTTTTCTCATCCTTCAGTTCTGAAAAAAGTGTAACTCTGAAAACTCCACATGTACTTGAGATTAAACTGAATCAGCCGATAAAAGAAAGGTCATCAAAGAATCCATTATCCAACTTTGACTGGCAGACTCTGAAAGCCAACACCCAGCCCGGTCTTTACGAAATTATTAATTGCATTAATAAAGCAGCAACGGATGACAATATCAAGGGTATTTATCTGCATAGCGCAACGGTTTCAGCAGGATTGGCCAGTATTGAAGAAATCAGAAATGCGTTAAAAAGATTTAGGGCTTCCGGAAAATTTGTCTTTAGTTATGCCGATTACTATGACCAAGGTGCATATTACCTGGCTTCGGTTGCAGATTCAATATTTATGAACGACCAGGGAGCAGTTGATTTCAGAGGCTTTTCAATTGAATTAACATTTCTGAGGGGCCTTTTTGATAAACTGGATATTGATCCGCAACTAATCCGGCATGGTAAATACAAAAGTGCAGGAGAAAGTTATACTGAATATAAAATGAGTCCTGAAAACAGGTTGCAATTAGAAACAATGGTAGATGCATTCTGGAAGCACTCAGTAATGGAAATAGCAGCTTCCCGGAAACTTTCGCCTGAAGCTGTTCAGTTAGCTGCTGACAGTGTGGTGGGTATGGATCCCCAAAAGGCATTAGCAAGCAAATTGATTGACCGGTTAACTTATGAAGACCAGGTTATTGCAATTCTTCAGAACCAAACCGGTAAAAAAGCAACTGAAAAGCCCGATTTAATCTCGCTTGCTAAGTACCAACATGTTCCAAAGAAGGATTTGAAGTATCAAAAAGACAGAATCGCCTTTATTTTTGGAACCGGAGCTATTGCATCAGGAGATGGAGATGACGAATCAATTGGTTCAGATAAGATTGCTGATGCAATTCGTGTTGCCCGGAATGACGATAAAATAAAGGCAATTGTGTTTAGAGTGAATTCGCCCGGAGGAAGTGCGCTTGCTTCGGATGTGATCTGGCGGGAAATTAAACTGGCTAAAGCGGAAAAACCTGTTGTTATCAGTATGGGTGATGTAGCTGCTTCCGGTGGATATTATATCAGCTGTGCAGCCGATTCAATCTTTTCAGATCCAAATACAATTACCGGTTCAATTGGTGTTATTGGTTTAATATTTAATATACAAAATTTTTTGAAAAATAAGCTTGGTGTTACAACAGATAGTTATAAAACGGGGGAATTTGCAGATTTGGGACTGATGACACACCCCTTATCTCCGGCTGAGCGGAATAAGATTATGAGTATGATTGAAAGGATTTATGACGAGTTTACCCGTAAAGTAGCTGAAGGAAGAAGGCTGGATCAGGCATTTGTTGACAGTATCGGCCAGGGGAGAGTATGGGCAGGTTCAGATGCACTGGGTATTGGTCTGATTGATCGTATTGGAGGATTTACAGATGCAATTGAATGTGCTGCAAGAATGGCCGAGATCAGTGAATATAAAGTTGTTGAATTGCCCGAGCAGGCAGATCCGGTTAAAGAATTATTGGCTGGTATGACGGCTGAAGCGAAATTATCGTTTTCAGGTTTTGACAAACAGGAGAGACAGTTAATTCAAACTGTCAGAAAGTATTTCGGACAATCTGGAGTTCAAGCCATATTACCATTTGAATATGACTTAAAATAAATAAATTCTGATTTTTGCCTTGGAATCGCTACAAAAAGGAAATGAAAGGTATTTTAACATTTATTCTTGCATGCTTTACACTGGTAGCTCAGGGTCAACGTCCAACGGCAGCTGCTGTTTATTCTCAGATGAAAAAGGCAGAATCCAGGATTGATAGTTTGTCAGAGCTTAATGCCCAACTGACCGACCAGCTTACGAGGGCGCATCAGACTATTAGCCAGCAAACTGCCCGTCTTACTGACCGGGACTCAACTATTGATGCCATGCAATCTGAGAATGATGCACTTAACACCAGGCTTAGTCAGTTTAAGGAACATAATCTGAAACTTGATCAAAGTAACCGTATCCTGATTGTATTTAATTCAATTGTTGGATTTCTCTTGCTGATTACCCTGGTATGGTTTGTCAGAAATCTAGGTAAAAAGAAATCTTCGGTAATGCCCGAAACTAAGAATACTGCTGACAAAGGCAGCAACGCTGTAAACAGTCTTAGAAATATAGAATCCAAGCTAGAGCAACTTGAAAGATTAAACAGGCTTCGGGAAAAAAATATCCTGACTGAAGGCGAATTTGAAAATGAAAAGAGGCAAATTTTAGGATGAATCAAAACGGAAGTGTCGAAGTACATCAGAAGGCAGGAGTTGCGTATATTACTTTTTTTCATCCGCAAAGCAATTCACTGCCCGGAAGCCTGCTTATTGATTTAGCTAAAGAAATTACTGCTTCGGGGAATGATGCCAGTGTTAAAGTAATCGTACTTCAAAGTAAAGGTGAAAAAGTTTTTTGTGCCGGTGCCTCATTTGATGAATTATTGCAAATTGAAAATGAAGAGCAGGGAATGACTTTCTTTTCAGGCTTTGCTAGAGTAATAAATGCTATGCGTAAAGCACCTAAGTTTATTGTTGTTCGTATTCAGGGAAAAGCTGTTGGTGGGGGGGTTGGACTTGCAGCATCAGCCGATTATGCAATTGCACATTCTTCTGCTTTTGTAAAACTGAGCGAACTGGCAGTTGGTATTGGCCCGTTTGTCGTTGGCCCGGCAGTAGAAAGAAAGATGGGTAAATCAGCATTTACTAAATTAACTGTTCATGCTACCCAATGGCAATCGGCTCAGTGGGCAGAGCAGCATGGATTGTTTGCTGAAGTCCATGATACAATTGAGAAGGTGGACCTAGCAGTGAGTAAACTAGTGGAAAATCTGAAATTCAGCAATCCGGAAGCAATGAAAATGCTGAAAAAAATATTTTGGGAAGGTACTGAGAGCTGGGATACCCTATTACCGGAAAGAGCAGGGATGAGTGGTCAGCTTGTATTGTCTGCATTCACCAGAAATGCAATTGAAGCCTTTAAGAAAAAATCTTGAGTCCGTTATCTCTTCAATGAGTTGTAAAGACTCAACAGTTCGCCTTTAAATCGCGGCCATGACAAATCGTTTTTAAGCTTCCTGAAATTCTCTTTCAAGGCAATAGGGTCTTTGGGTGCAAAAAGATTCTCAATTGTTTTAGCAAAACTTGCCGGATTCAGTTCGGAGCAGATCAAGCCGGTCTTATATTGCTCTACCTGCTCGTACAAGCCACCAACACGTGTAACAATGAGCGGCACCTCGTAATACATAGCAATAGCAGCTACTCCGCTCTGGGTAGCCTGCAAATAAGAGAGTGTACACGCATCAGCTGCTGAAAAAAGCAGAGTTGTTTCTTCCATTCCAATGTATCGGTTCAGAAAGATAATGCGATCTGATAAGCCCAGGTGGCTGATCTTTTCTTCAGATGATTTTGAGTCCTCGTACCATTCTCCTGCTATAATCAGCTGGTATGAGTTATCCAGTTTTGAGAATGCTTCAAGCAATAAATCCAGTCCTTTGTATTTTCTGACAAATCCATAATATAGCAAGATCTTTTTATCAGGATCAATGTTGAGTTTCCGACAGGCTTCATCTCGCGAGACCTTACTTCCAAAATGATCATAAAGCGGATGAGGAGAAGATCGGAATTGCGCATCAGACTTTAATTTTCTCAAGTCTTCGGCAACCTGCGAACTCATGACTAAAAATCCGTCATGTCTGTTCAGAAAGTACTTAGTTAATAACAGGTCACCGGCATGCCTTTCATGAGGAATGACATTGTCGAGTATAGCAATCCGGATACATTTCTTTTTTAAAAATGAAGCAACTGTGCCGAAAGCCGGACCGAAGAACGGCATCCATAATCTGGAAATAAACAATTCGGGTTGCCACTTTTGGATGAGTGATGCAGTTCTGTACCAGCTCAATGGATTAACCGCATCCAGCGATCTTTCGGTTACCATACTGCCGGAAGCATCATTCTGCTGAACAAATTGTGTTTTACCCGGAAATAAAAAGGAAGGGTACTGTCTTGAAAAATTAAAAGCTTTTATTTCATGTTCTTTCTCCAGTTCTCTGAATAATCTGCCGCTGAATTGTGCGATTCCTCCGCGGTAGGGATAAAAAACAGAGAGCATTGCAATTTTCATAGGAACAACTCAGCAGATAATAAAGGTATTTTCATGATGGTGGTTCAAGGTACTGTAATCTTCTGGTTTAATGCAGAGATGACATCAGGCTTGAGTTCATGTTTCCCGTCAAAACGAAACGGAATAAAAGGAATTTTATGATGTCGGAGATATTCAAAATCCTTTTCAAATACTTCCTCATCAACAAATTCATCTTGATTGCTGTAAACAAACCATATTCTTGACTTCTTTGCAAATTGTAGAATTATATTTTCATCAATGTCTTTTGGAAATTCACATGAATGAATAATCAGTTCATCTACCCGTTTGTCCGTCAGGAAAGCCCAACGGGCGGCAGCAGCACCTCCTTGTGAGAATCCAAATACAATAATCTTATCGGGGATTCCTTTTAATCGTTTCAGAAGATCATTATAAAGTAAATCAAGGTAGCGGATATTATCAGTAATGTCATCCATACGCTCAACTTTAGTCATCCACGAGGCTCCTACATTTCCGAAATATCCTTTCATATAGAAGCGTGACAAGGCTTCGGGTGCAGCAATGAGGATACCCGGTTTGATAACAGGTTCAAAATTTAGAATAAACGAAGGTGCCAGCTGAGAGTAACCGTGCAAAACAATCCAAAGGTTGCTGACAGGCTGCTTCAGGTCACCTGAAATTGTATAACGGGCTGTTTTTGAAACTTCAATCCGATAGTTGTGATCCGACATGAATCAGATTTCGTCCGATTGGTTGGAAATAATCTGAAACAGAAATTCCCTAGCTCTGAATAATTGTGCTTTTACTGTTCCTAAAGGAAGTTTCATGATTTCAGCAATTTCTTCGTACGAATATTCCTTAAAATAGCGAAGCTCCACTAATTGACGATAGCGGGGTTTAAGTTGCTCAACTACTTCACGCATAATTTTGATTTTCTGTTCACGGATTAATTCTTCTTCAGGTGTCATTCGCTCAGACCTGACCTCGATTATGATTTCTGACCCGTCATTGGTTGTGATTGTACGGTCGTAGGTCATAATCATTTTCTTTTTTTTCCGGATAAAATCTATACAGTTATTGGTTGCAATCTTAAACAGCCATGTACTGAAAGCAAAATCCGGAGTGTACTGTCTTAGTTTCTTAAAAGCTTTCCCGAATGCTTCAATAGTAAGATCATCAGCATCATCGCGGTTGTTAACCATCTTTAACAACATAAAATAAATTGAATCACGATAGCGATCCATCAGTTCTGCATACGCAGACTGGTCAGCATTATTCAATGCCTGCTGAATCAACTGGTAATCATGAGCCGCTTTTTCAGAGAAATTCGGTTTCATTGTCTCAGTAACTGTTTTTTTTGGAGCGGCTTTCTTTTTCACTTCCATTTATATTTTTTATTAATCAGGTTCGACAATGCCAAAATAGGGTAGATTAGTGTAATAAAAGCATCAAAGAATACAGTAAATATCAACAATCCTTTTTCTTTAAGTTTTGCTAATGACAATGCCGTAACAGGCCATTGAACCAGCATCCGTACTGCAAAAACACCGGCTGCTAACCGGTAATCAGCTTTCAGAATCAGCAAAGCAATAAAAGAAGCATAAAATAAAAAGTGTGACAAAAAAAACAAACCTAGCAACCAGCGATGGCTTATTTTGTAATAAGCAGAAGTACTTAAATGCCTGCGCTTTTGAGCCCACCATTGAAAAAAGGATTTTTTGGCTATTGAATAGGTAAACGATTCCGGTTGAAGCTGAATAACAGTATTTGATTTTGTTGCAGTAAGGTTTACAAATAGGTCATCATCTCCTGAAAGAATGTGCTGATGCCTGGCAAAACCTTTGTTTTTAAAAAACAAGGATTTTGTATAAGCCAGATTTCTGCCTGTGCCCATGTAGGGCATGCCTGCCAGTGCAAAGGAGAGATATTGCATTGCATTAAATGCCGTATCATAACGGATCCAGTAGTTCAGGAAATTGGATTCCCTGCGGTACGCACCGTATCCAAGAACAATCTGCGTTGTATCGCCTAACGGTGAGGCCATAAGTGAAGCCCATTTTGAAGATGCCGGATAGCAGTCAGCATCGGTAAAAACCAGCTTTTCGTTTTCTGCACCTTTAATTCCGATGGCTATGGCAAATTTTTTCCCATGCCTGTATTTTTCCTGCTCAATCAGGGTTATGACTTTTAACTGGCTGTAGGCATCAGCATATTCTTCCAGTGCTTTTTCTGATCCATCCCATGAACAATCATTTACAACTACAACCTGAAAGGTTTCGTGTTCCTGTTCAAGTACCTGGCTAAGAAAATTACGAAGATTGTTCAACTCATTTTTAGCAGCAATGATGATTGAAAATGGTTCCGGATTCACTGTTTTCTGTTTTGGCCTGTAAAAGGCAAGTTTGCTGAAAACAGTCAGGTAGTAAACAAGCTGAATTAAGGCAGCACTGCATGCCACTAGGAAAATAATGCGGATAACCGTATCTTCAGGAAGAAACATCATTGATGGACAAAGCTACTGGTGCATCACTGACAGATGCTTCATACATTTGGCAAAATATCAACAAGCTGTTTTTAGTTGAAAACGAATTTCTCAATAGAAGCTACTGATTCAGAAAGCTGGGCCCGTGCTGCTGTCTTTACTACTGCTCATGGCAGAATTCAGACTCCCATATTCATGCCTGTCGGGACAGCAGGTACGGTAAAAAGCATTGATCAGCATGATCTGATTGAAGATGTTAAAGCTCAGATTATTCTTGGAAATACCTATCACCTGATGCTGCGTCCGGGCACTGAAGTTCTTGCTAAAGCAGGAGGCCTGCACCGCTTTATGAACTGGAATCAACCGTTGCTGACAGATAGTGGTGGATACCAGGTATTTTCACTTAGTCAAACGAGAAAGATTACCGAAGTTGGTGTAAAGTTCAATTCTCACATTGACGGGTCCAAACAGTTTCTCTCGCCCGAAACATCAATTGATATTCAACGAATCATAGGTGCGGATATAATTATGGCTTTTGATGAATGTACAGCCTATCCTGCCTCGCATCTTCAAGTCCGGAAATCCATGCAGTTGACACATCGCTGGCTGTCGCGTTGCTGCGTTCATTTTGATGCACAACAACCATTGTATGGCTTTCATCAGATGCTGTTTCCAATTGTGCAGGGAGGTGTTTATAGTGATCTGAGAAGGGAATCAACAAAAGTAATTTCAGATTTTGACCGAGAGGGAAATGCAATTGGCGGGCTGTCGGTGGGTGAACCTGCTCAGTTAATGTATGAAATAACCGAATTAGTCTGCCATGAACTGCCCAAGGGAAAGCCCCGGTACCTGATGGGAGTTGGAACACCGGCAAATATTCTGGAATGTATTGCCCTGGGTGTAGATATGTTTGATTGTGTGATGCCAACCCGTAATGCGCGAAATGGAATGCTTTTTACACGAAATGGGATTATGAATATGAGGAATAAAAAATGGAAAGATGATTTTTCAGCTATCGAGGAGGGGGGAGCATCTGTTGTAGATGAATCCTATTCAAAAGCATACCTCCGGCATTTGTTCGTTAGTCATGAACTGCTAGCAGCCAGAATAGCTACACTTCATAATCTTGCTTTTTACAGGTGGCTGGTTACAGAATCACGGCAACGCATTATCAATGGAACTTTTTCCAGCTGGAAAAATGAAATGGTAAATCGGGTTGGTCAGCGCCTCTGATTACTTTTTTCAGGTTCTTTCTCAATAATCAGAAAGATATCCTCATTCTCTTTTTTCATCAAGTATTTTTCACGGGCAAACTTTTCCAGTTTCTTTTTGTCACCCATCAGCGCATCCAGATCTTGTTTGTTCTTTTCTATTTCGGTCAGATAATAGGCTTTCTTTTCTTCCAGTTCGTTAAGTTGTTTCCGGTATCGGTATTGAGTAATCAGGCTGTTTTGATCAAAAAATGAAATCCAGACTAAAAACAGGATAAGGGTAATAACGTATTTGTTTTTTAGGTATGGAAGTGCTTGTTTTAACCTGTCCTGAATTCTCATAAGTCAAAATTAAACGCAGCCTGCATAAAAGTATTGGCCGGATGAATTAGAAATTAACAAAAGCAATGTTGGTAAAGCGACTTGTATAGCAAGTGCTTTTAAGAGGCAACCTGGCAGTCCAAACAGAATCTCATTGTATTCAAACCATCGGCATAGTCTTCTAATCCGGGTTGCTGAGTCTTACCAAAAGGAATATCACCGGGCTGTTGTGAAACAATGCATTGGATCAGTTCAGAATGATCAGATAGCCATTGTCGGAGTGCTTTCTCATTCTCATAATAACTGAAGTGCAGTACTGAAACAGGGGATGCAATGCTCACATCTTCTTTGAGAATTACAAAGTTGTTAGTCAAAAAGCTAATTTTATTGAGCAGGAATACAGCTCTGTAGTAATCGTAGTTATTCATGTAGCGGTTATGCTGCATTAAACCACCCCACGACTGCAACACTTCAAAGAGGTTATTAAAGGAATAACCTGGCGGAACGTATAGCTTTGAAACATTCCGGCAACCCAGTCCGAAATAATCCAGAATGTCATGTCCCAGAGCAATCAGCTCTTCTTTGCTTTCCTTTCCGGTTAGTATGGCAACTCCGTTTCTGTTTTTTCGGATAATATGAGGAATGGACGAGAAGTAATACTGAAAATACCTGGCAGTGTTATTGCTTCCGGTTACAATAACTGCATCGGGTTTATGAATTTTCTCAACCCACCATAAGGAGTCTTTCCAGTTTTTATAATGTGAGACCAGCAACTCACCCAACCATTTAACAAGGATAGAATCATCTGAAGAAAGTTTGACACTTGCCTGGTTACCCGAACTCAGAACACATAATAAATCGTGAAACCCAACAGCAGGAATATTACCTGCCATGATAATTCCAATATTTTTTTTCTGTGATGAGAATGGACGTTCAGCATACTGAGCCAGCCAGTTCTTTAATTTATTTTCTTCGAGCATGGCAGTAATTGACTCCAGCATCCGTAACTGATTCTCTGGAGTAAACCAGCTGTTTTTTGAATAGGCACGGCCGATGACTTCAGCTAGGGCACAATCAACCTGGCTGCGATAATTCTGAACTCCGAGCATCAGTGAATCTCTGAACTCAGACAATACAGGCAGGAGTGATGTCATTATTTTTCAAAAGTAGAAAAGATCAGCCTGTCAGCAGAAACAATAAAATTTATTTTCCGATACAAAAGTGGCTAAAGATATGATCCAGCAGGTTTTCTGTGGTAATGGTACCTGCAATCAGACCAAGCTGATTCAGGGCATGCCGCAGATCTGCTGCAATCAAATCGTGTGAACGGTGGTCTTTTAATCCCTGCAGAGCAGCTTCAAGTGAAGCTTTTGTCTGAATTAATGCTTCGTAGTGTCGTGAATTGGTAATAACAAGCGGCCCGGCTTCCTTTATTCCAAGCAGAAAGGGTTCTGACAATTTTCTTTTTAATTCTTCAATTCCTTTTTCATATTTGGCTGAAATGAAAAGACCGTTCAACGATTGGAATTTCTTTTTTATATCCTCTGAAACGAGATCTGATTTATTGGCACAAGTGATAAATTCAGTATGAGCAGATGCCGATGATTTCAAACTCTGAATTTCATGTTCAACCTCATCAACTGTCATTTCATTCATATCAAAGAGATAAATAACAATACGGGCTTGTTTTATTTTCTCAAGAGTTCGTTCAACTCCGATTTTTTCGATTTCATCTTTTGCATGACGGATTCCGGCAGTATCAATAAATCTGAACCGGATTCCATCAAAAATCATTTCTTCTTCAATGGTATCGCGGGTAGTACCGGCTATGGGAGAGACAATGGCTCTTTCATCCTGAAGCAGGTTGTTTAGCAGAGTTGACTTCCCTGAATTGGGTCTTCCGGCAATTACAACCGGGATTCCGTTACGGATTGCATTTCCGGTTTCAAATGAGTGGATCAACATCTGAATCCGGTTAAGTGTTCTTTCGATGGTAAGCTCAAGCTGTTTACGGTCAGCAAATTCAATATCTTCTTCGCTAAAATCTAATTCAAGTTCAATGAGCGAGGCAAAACCAATCAGTTCATCACGAAGCAGGCCAATGGCTTTTGAGACCCCCCCTTTCATCTGATTCAGAGCCAGCTGATGAGCAGCTTCGGAAGATGAAGCAATCAGATCTGCCACAGCTTCTGCCTGCGAGAGATCCATTTTCCCGTTTAGAAATGCTCTTAATGTAAATTCACCCGGATTGGCTGTACGGATTCCGTTGTTTAACAGCAGTTTTATTATTTTCTGAATAATAAAGGGAGATCCATGACATGAAATCTCTATGATATCTTCACCGGTAAAAGAGTTTGGAGATTTAAAAGCAGTAATTAATACCTCGTCAATAATGGTATCAGCATCAACCAATGTACCTAGGTGAACGGTATGCGAGTCAATCTGAGTGAAGCATACAGGTTTATTTTTTTTTCTGAAAATCTTTTCAATTACAGGAAATGCTTCTTTTCCTGAAATACGAATTACAGCAATAGCTGCTTTGCCTGGTGCAGTTGCAAGAGCGGTAATGGTATCGTAGTTCGGAAGCATATCAGCAGACAAAGGTATCTATCTGCTGTTGGAAAATTTATCAGAATGGACTACTTAATGCCGGATTATTCAGAAAAACAGTATCTGTCATTGTGTTCAGAAACTGAACCAGGCAATACTTGTCATAAGCCGTTAAACCCAGTCCGTTTTCTTTTCCCGGTTTTGTCATAATCGGATCCAGTGATGGAGAATGCTTAACCCCGCTGTTGTAAAATTCAACAACTTCTTCAAGTGTTGAAAACCGGTTATCGTGCATAAATGCTGACTGTAAAGCAACATTCTTAAGGGATGGAGTTCTGAATTTTCCGAGATCAGCCGGGTTACCGGAGTTTGCATAATGACCCACATTCACTCCGTTAAAAACAGAATCTAAACCGATATTATGTAACTGGTAGTCAGAAGTAAGAGGAATTGAATGACAATGAAAGCAGTCAGCTTTTTCGGTAAAAAACATATTGAATCCAATGGCTTCTTCCATTGTTAAAACAGTCTGATGCCGCAGGAATTTGTCAAATTTTGAATCACTGGAAATCATCGTTCTAAAAAACTGAGCCAGTGCTTTGGCTGCATTTTCAGCGGTAGGGGTTGAACTCCCGAATGCTTCAAAAAATAACCGGGGATAATCCGGATGATTCTGGAATTTGCTCATGTCAGCCTGAAAGAAGTCATTAACTTCAAATCGCATGGCATCTTCCAGTGTTCCGCTAATCATTCCATTCCATAGAAAATTATTACTATAAATCAGGTTCACATGTGGCATCACTTCATTTGTTGGAGTACAAAATCCGAATTCCTGAAAATGGCAACTTGAACAGGACATTGAGTTAGTCGGGTGAAGCAGCGGATCATAATAGAGCATTCTGCCAAGTTTTACCCCTTCAACAGTAGTGGCATTTGAAGCAGGAATTATCGGTTGAGGAAAATGGGCAGGAATAGTAATTGAATAGGGGGTAGGGTTATATGGAGCCCCGTTAAAATTAGTATCATCCTTTTCTTTTTTACAAGAAGTAACAATTAGCAAACTGACAGCTGCTGTGAGAAATATAATTTTTTTTACCATAGTGTAAATACATCTGTACCGTTTTCAGCAATTTTAGCCATCAATGTATCATTGGCCATTGTGTAATTCCCGTCCACATCCAGATTATACAGATGAGGATTACGGAACCACTCATTAATATTCATTTTCATATTCAGTTTTTGATTTGATGTACTGAATGAGAAATGTTGCAGTATCTTGATCCTGACCAGAAAAGCATTCTTGCCAAGATGGACTGCATAGCCATAGGTTGATGAAGGGGTGTTGAAATTTCCTTCCATTTTCATAAAATGGTAGCCTCCGCCCATCATTACCGGCCAGGCCATATTGACATTATCAAGTGTATTGGGCAAAGCATCCGTAACATTCAATGATGGAGGTAATCCAATGCAAAAGCGGATTTCATCATATTCGCCAAATGGAATTTTTCCCAATGTGAAATTCATTCCTTTATTTTCAAAATAATCAACATAAATCGCTGACTCATCAGTAACCTCTGTTCCGTTTGATTGCTTAAATACAAATTCCGAGAGATAGAACTGCAATCTGTTGACAGAATAGTTATTCCCGGCATCGTTGGTATAATCAAAAACATCCTTAGTAATTGCTTTACCATCACATTCAAATGAGAGGCTAACCATTACATTGTTGTTTTTAGGCTGGGGGTCATCCTCTACTTTAGTATCTCTTTTACAGGAAGTCAATAGTACTACACCGGCAAGAAGAGATAAATAAAAACTAAGTTTTGTTGTGTTCATGCGCATTCATATTGTGCTGTAAAGAAAACGAAAAGGAAGTGATTTGGTTACCGATATGAATCACATTAAAGTGTGAGCAAAGTCAGTTCTCATTTTTCAATTGTTAGGTAGTTGCAGTACCTGGCTAAAATTACTTTTATCAGGCGGTTTTCACCATTGGCCAGGCAACGCTTATCTTTACCCGGTGTTTCGGCTGATATACAAATTTTTTTTCCGGTTAGCTGGTTGGAAAATAAGCGGATCCATTCCGGACGACCTGAAAAAATATGTTATGATTGTTGCTCCCCATACCAGCAACTGGGATTTTATGGTGGGACTTGCTGCGCGAAGTATTTTAAAAATTGATACTAAATATCTGGGCAAAAAGGAATTGTTCAGATTCCCGTTTGGCGGGTTATTCCGTTATCTGGGAGGTTACCCCGTTGACCGTGCCAGGAGTACTAATATGGTTGATGAGGTGGTGAAAATTTATGATTCACATAACCGGTTTTCGATTTGTATAGCTCCGGAGGGAACCCGGGAAAAAACAGAAAAGTTCAAAACCGGATTCTATTATATTGCTGCTAAACTGAATATTCCGGTAGTCATGGTCGGCTTTGATTATGCTGATAAAGAAGTAAGAATCAGGGAACCATTCGATGTGAGTGGAGAAATTGAAAAGGATATGCTTCACATTCTGGAGTTCTTCAGTACCGTCAAGGGAAAATATCCTGAAAAGGGTATTCATCCCGGGTATTTAGAAAATATTAGTTTTACACACTCTTTAAAACTATAATACCTATATGAAAATAGCTCAAATAGTACTTTCAGTAGTTAGCATCGTTCTGGCTGTTTTGATTTATAAAAGTATTAAGGACCCCATTGACTGGCAGAAGGAAAAGAAAGCACATAATGCAAAAGTGATTGATCGTTTGAAAGACATTCGTACACTACAGTTGGCTTTTAAGGTTGAAAAGGGTTATTATGCTGACAACTTTGATTCACTGATTGCTTTTGCAAAAACAGGCAACTTTACATTAGTGAAGTTAATTGGCGATCCTGAAGATAGTACCGTAGTTGCAATCCGGGATACGAGTTATGTTCCAGTACGTGATTCTCTATTTAAAGGCAGGGAATCCTCAATTGATTCGTTACCGGTAATCCCCATGAGTGACGGAGCACGATTTAAACTCTCTGCCGGAAAAATTGAAAAAGGGAATGTAATGGTTGCTGTTTTTGAGGTAATTGATACTAAACCCTTCGACCCCAACCAGGTACTCAAGGTCGGCTCAATGACTGAACCAACCAATGCAGGAAATTGGGAATAAACTTCTAGTGCAATCCTTCTATAGTGATGGTTTTGAACATGCTGTTCATTCACTGAGGGGGATAGAAATTTCTGATTCCCGTTTTTCAATTGTTCAGCTTGCAGCCGGTGAGCCAGTGGCTTACGAAATATGGGAATTGCATCCGGGTTTTAACCATGAAGAGTTAGTTACTCAAAGTAAATTATTATCACTTGTTCTCGAGCAATCATCGGTTGTACTGAGTGGATATAAGAATGCGTTGCTAATGCCGCCTGCTTTTTCTGAAAAGGAAGAACTTGTCAGAGCAGGATTAGTGCAGGCCGAACCGGGGTTTGAATGGATGACAAGTAGAATTCGGGACTTCCCAGTTTCTGTACTTTTCCCATTCCCGGTCCAAAGTCATGCGTTGGTTAGGAAATATTTTCCAGGGGCATTTATTACGCACCGTTGTATGGCTGTTCTTAAGTGGATGATGAATCATGATAAGTTAAAGGAGGAGAGCATCTACTTTATTCTTGATAACAGTCAATTGGAAATTTTTATCATTAAAAATGCGATACCTTTCATGTATAATGTATTTCCTGCAGAGTCTACGGTTGATACGGCTTACTATATCCTGGCAGCTTTGGAGCAGGCTGAAATTAATCTACTTAAGAGAACGGTTTATTTCTCAGCTCACCCTGAAGATACATCTATTCTTAGAACGCTGCGGTCTTATATCCCCGCAATGGTTGCAATTGATTTATTGAATCAATCCAGAAATAAGGGATCCGCTTATCTGTTTCCAGCCCTGGTAAATGCCGGATTATGCGAATAATTAGCGGAATGTACCGGGGCAGGGGGCTTCCCTCAGGATATTTGAAAGATACCCGCCCAACAACCGATTTTGCTAGGTCAGGATTGTTTAATATGCTGCGAAGCCGGATTCAGATCAATGGCATTTCAGCTCTGGATTTATTTGCCGGAACCGGTAGTGTTGGATTTGAATTGGTTTCAGCTGGTGCTGCTCATGTTGTTTTTGTAGATGAAAGCAAAGAATGCATCAAGTTTATGAAAAAGGCAGCTATTCTTTTTCCCCAGGCAGACATTGAAATTATCCATTCAGAGGTCTTCCGGGTTCTCAAGAACAGGCAATCTCAGTTTGATATTGTCTTTGCTGATCCGCCTTTTGAATTAAAACGTGAAAAATATAAGTTATTAATCAGTCTGGTATTAAAAACCTGCTTGAAGCCTGGCGGGCTGTTGATTCTTGAGCATTTTTATAAAGAAAAATTTGACAGTTCACCTGATTTTACTGAATCCAGGAGTTTTGGAAATTCAACCTTCAGTTTCTTTGCACAACCAAAAAGTAAAAATGAAAACAGCACTCTTCCCGGGTTCTTTCGATCCGATTCATAATGGGCATGTTGATATTGTCATTCGTGCCACATCACTGTTTGACCGTATTATTATCGGAATTGGTAATAACTCATCAAAGCAGTATTTATTTCCGATTGATAAACGAAAAAGATGGATTGAGAATATTTTTAAAAGTTTTCCATCAGTTTCAGTTCAGGAATACCAAGGCCTTACGGTTGATTTCTGTCGCAAAGTACAGGCATCTTTTATCGTCCGCGGACTAAGAAATGGAACCGATTTTCAGTTTGAAAGGTCCATTGCCCAAATGAACCAGTCCATGGATTCCGCAATTGAAACTTTGTTTCTTCCATGCAAACCTGAACTTTCGGCTATAAGCTCAACCATAATCAGGGATATTATCCGGCATGGCGGAAGTATATCCCTATTTGTTCCGGATGGGATCGGCTAATTAAATAAGGAGTAATTAATAATCAGCTATGAAAAAATGCCAGCGATTGTGAGAGTTTTTCTTTCAGTTGCCTGCGGTCAACAATGAAATCGAGGAAACCTTTTTCAAGTATAAACTCGGCAGTCTGAAATCCTTTAGGCAGATCTTTACCAATTGTTTCTTTTACAACCCGGGGCCCGGCAAAACCGATAAGTGCACCCGGTTCAGAAATATTCAGGTCGCCAAGCATGGCAAACGATGCTGTAACTCCTCCGGTAGTCGGGTCAGTCATCAGCGATATATAGGGAATTTTCTTTTCAGCAAGCAAAGCCAGCATTGCTGAGGTTTTAGCCATTTGCATCAGCGACAGCGCTGACTCCATCATACGTGCTCCTCCGGATTTTGAAATGATAACCAGTGGAATATTTTTTGCCAGACAGTACTGAATAGCCCGTGAAATCTTCTCGCCCATAACAGAACCCATTGAACCACCGATAAATTTGAAGTCCATTGCTGCAATCATCAGTTTTTGGTCATTCAGTTTGCCATGAGCAGTCCTGATAGAATCTTTTAATCCGGTCTTTTCCTGTGTGTCTTTCAGCCGAACACTGTATTTTTTTGTATCAACAAAATTTAAAGGATCTCCGGATGTCATACCGGCATTAATTTCTGTGTACTTACCATTGTCAAAGAGAAAAGAAAAATATTCTTCTGAACCAATTCTTTCATGATAATTGCATCCAGGGCAAACCCAGTACTGTTCGGCATGCTCCTGAGTTGATATGATCTTTTTGCAACCCGGACATTTATACCACAATCCTTCAGGGGTATCCTTCTTCTCTTTTGTAGAAGTCGTAATTCCTTCTTTAATGCGTTTAAACCATGACATGGTTTCTGTTTTTGATTAAGCTATTGTAATCTTCTTTTCAAGATAAACATCCTGAATGGTATTGAGCAACTCAATACCTTCCTTCATTGGTTTCTGAAAAGCTTTTCGACCCGAAATCAGTCCCTGGCCTCCAGCACGCTTATTAATAACTGCTGTGGCTGTAGCATCTGCCAGGTCACTTGCACCTTTTGACTCGCCACCAGAGTTAATCAGCCCAACACGACCATTATAACAATTTAAAACCTGGTAACGGCACAAGTCTATCGGATGGTCACTTGAGAGTTGTTCATAAACCTTTTTATGAGTCTTGCCAAAATTTAATGCAGTAAACCCACCGTTGTTGGTTGGGAGTTTTTGCTTAATAATATCAGCCTGAATAGTTACTCCGATATGATTGGCTTGTCCTGTCAGATCTGCAGCGTTATGATAATCAACCCCATCTTTTTTAAATGCCGGGTTTCTGAGATAACACCATAAGATGGTTGCCATCCCTAATTCATGTGCCAGTTCAAAAGCATTGGCAATTTCAACAATTTGCCGTGAGGATTCATCAGAACCAAAATAGATGGTAGCCCCGACTGCTGTAGCACCCATATTATAAGCATCACGAACGGTTCCAAATAGAATCTGATCAAATTTATTGGGATATGTCAGCAGTTCATTATGATTGATCTTTACAATAAATGGAATCCGGTGGGCATACTTTCGGGCAACCATGGCTAACACTCCATAAGTAGATGCTACTGCATTACAGCCACCTTCCATTGCAAGGGTTACAATATTCTCCGGATCAAAGAATATCGGGTTAGGTGCAAATGAGGCTCCCCCACTATGTTCAATCCCCTGGTCAACCGGTAAAATCGAGAGGTAACCTGTCCTGGCCAGTCTCCCATGACTGTACAATCGATTCAGGTTGATTAATACATTGTTGTTTCTGTTTGAATGTGCATAAACCCGCTCAATGAAATCAGGACCTGGTTGATGCAGTTCCTTTTTGTTGATGGTTTTACACTCATGCTCTAGCAGGCTTGAAGCCCTGTTTCCAAGAAGCGTCTCAATCTTTTTTAACGACATAAAAATACTTAATTAAGGCAGGCAAATCTAATTGTTTTCACCTTATCTGTGCAGAACTTTAATTTGCAGCATGAAAGATGCAGGAATTGTTTTCAGCTATTTCCCCACCTTAACTGTTTTGCAGAAGCAACAGCTTGAGCAATTGGGAAGGGTATTCCCTGAAATCAATAAAAGAGTAAATCTGATTTCTAGAAATGATATTGAAAATCTTTATGAGCACCATGTGCTTCATTCACTGGCAATTGCCAGAAAACTTTGTTTTAGGGATGGCTCACAGGTGGTTGATATCGGAACCGGAGGTGGATTTCCGGGTATTCCGCTGGCTGTCCTTTTCCCTCAGGTAAACTTTTACCTGATTGACTCAGTTGCAAAGAAAATCAGAGCCGTTGATAAAATTGCAACTGAGTTACATCTGAAGAATGTCATTACCTTAAATAACAGAATTGAATTAACGACTGAAAGATTTGATATTGCTGTAAGCCGAGCGGTTGCGTCACTTAAAGATCTGAAAAATTGGATGAAAGGGAAATTTAAGAATGAGCGACAGGCTGCCATTGTTTGCCTGAAAGGCGGAGATCTGAGTCGTGAAATGAAAGAGGTTGGAGGCAGAATTGAAGTTACTCCGATTTCTGAGTTTTTTAAAGAAGAGTTTTTCTCAGAAAAATATATTGTGATTTGGCGTTATTAAGTAAAACTTGCTGAGGCTAATGAACGGATTGAACGGTTAATAACCGGTGAGTTTTCTTTGTCATTCCGAACTTCTTTATTCTTGCAGTTGTGAGACTGTTAACTTCATTTCCGAAAAGGAAAATCAAAATTGTTCTGGCAGAAAACATTCATCCGGCAGCAGCCGGGCTTTTCAATGCAGAAGGCTATACTTTAGTTGAAACTGTAAAAGAAGCACTTGATGAGAAATGGCTCATTAAAAATGCCAATGCAATTCACATACTGGGTATCCGGTCTAAAACTCTCCTTAAACAAAACTTTTTTTTACAGGCTTCTCGACTGCTGGCAACCGGCTGCTTTTGCATTGGAACCAACCAAGTTGACGCAGATGCAGCTCTTACAAACGGAACAGCTGTATTTAATTCACCCTTTTCAAACACCCGTTCAGTAGCTGAATTGGTGATTGCTCATTGTATTCACTTGCTCAGACGAATTCCTGAGAAGAATAAGCAGATGCATGCGGGCCAGTGGGACAAAGCAAGCAAAGGCTGCCATGAGCTAAGAGGTAAAACACTCGGAATCATCGGCTATGGTCACATTGGATCACAAGTGAGTATCCTGGCCGAAAATATGGGTATGAATGTGATCTTTTATGATATTGTACCTAAACTTATTCTTGGTAATGCCCGGCAGGTGAAATCATTAGAGGATCTGCTGCGAAAATCTGATATCATTACACTTCATATTCCGGGTAGTTCAGGTAATAAAAACCTGATTAACAGACAACGGATTAAGAATATGAAACCAAATGCACTGCTGATCAATTTGAGCAGGGGTGATGTTGTTGATCAACTGGCGCTTAAGGAAGCACTGATGAACAAACATCTGAATGGTGCTGCAATGGATGTTTTCCCGTCTGAACCCCAGTCTAACAATGAAGTTTTTATTAACCCTTTGCAAGGAATGGATAATGTTATTCTGACTCCGCATATCGGAGGATCAACCGAAGAAGCACAGGAACAGATTGCCGTTGATGTTGCTACTAAGCTGATCCTGTATATTGAAACCGGTAATTCAACCGGATCATTGACTATTCCTGAAATTTCACTTCCTGTTTTACACCATGCTCACCGGCTACTCCATATTCATCAGAATATACCTGGCGTTTTAGGTGAAATTAACAGTCGGCTTTCAGCAGCTGAAATCAATATTCTGGGTCAGTATCTGAAAACCAATGATCGCATTGGATATGTTGTTTTAGATATGGACAGAAAATTCAGTGGTAAGGCATTAAATGAATTGAAAAAAGTTAAAGGCACGATTCGTGTCAGACCACTCTATTGAATTACTTTTGAAAGCATGAAAAGCTATGTGATCCGTAATGCAGCAATTGTTAACGAAGGAAAGATTGATTACGGAGATTTATTGATTAAAGGCGGCAGAATTGAAAAAACAGGAAAGCAATTGGAGATTCCTGAACAGGTCGAAGAAATTAATGCCGAAGGATTGTATCTTATGCCCGGTGTCATTGATGATCAAGTACATTTTCGTGAACCCGGGCTGACTCACAAAGCTGAAATCTATTCCGAATCCAGAGCTGCTGTGGCAGGAGGTATTACCTCATATATGGAAATGCCCAATACTTTACCCAATACATTAACTCAACAGCTGCTTGAAGAAAAATACCAGTTGGCTTCAAAAAAATCATTAGCTAACTACTCTTTTTATATGGGTGTGTCAAATGACAATCTGAATGAAGTCTTGAAAACAGATTCGACCCATGTTTGTGGAATAAAAATATTTATGGGTTCCTCAACCGGTAATATGCTGGTTGATAAAGCTGAAACGCTTGAGGCTGTCTTTTCCAACTCGCCTATGCTGATTGCCACGCATTGTGAAGATGAAGCAACTATCAGGCATAACTTAGAAAGATTCAAAATGGAATACGGAGAAGATATCCCAATGTGGTGTCATCCGTTAATCAGAAATGAGGAGGCATGTTATTTATCATCCTCTTTTGCTCTCTCATTGGCTAAGAAGCATGGTTCACGGCTCCATGTCCTACATGTTTCAACAGCTAAAGAAACCGGATTGTTTGACAACATGCATCCCCTGAAGATGAAGAAAATTACATCTGAAGCCTGCATTCATCACCTTTGGTTTAGTGATGAAGATTACCAGCAACTTGGTAAACTTATAAAGTGGAATCCGGCAATAAAAACAAAAGCAGACCGTGACGGGCTTTTAAAAGGATTGCTCGATAACAGGATTGATGTTATTGCAACGGATCATGCTCCGCATACATGGAAAGAGAAAAACCAACCCTATAGTAAAGCTCCTTCCGGGGGCCCGTTGGTGCAGCATGCCTTACAGGTAATGCTGGAATTGTATAAGCAGGGAAAAATTCCAATTGATCGGGTAGTAGAAAAAATGAGTCATGCCGTTGCGGACTGTTTCAGCATTAATGAGCGGGGTTACATTCGTGAAGGCTATTATGCCGATCTTGTTCTTGTAGATCTGAATAAAAGACAAAGAGTAACTAAAGAGAATCTGCTGTACAAGTGCAGGTGGTCGCCTTTTGAAGGAACTGAATTTTCTTCAACAGTAACTCATACATTTGTGAATGGCCATTTGGCATTTAATAAGGGTAGCTTTGACGAAGCACAGTTAGGAATGAGAATGACTTTTAGCCCCCACCACTCATGAGAGGATTGATCTTTATTCTTTTGCTTGCTGTTCAGGCCAGCTGTAGCCACACAGAAGAACGGGTACCTGATGATATCATTTCACCTGACAGCATGGTTATGATTCTGGCAGATTTCCATATTGCTGAAGCCATTGCAGGTGATGCTTCATTGTTTCAGCAAAAACCTGATATGAAAAAATCATTTTACAAGTATATTCTAACGCATCATCAAATTAATTACCAGAAACTCAAATTGAGTTTGGATTATTATTCAGCCAGACCTAAACAGTTTTCTGCAATTTATGAGCAAGTGCTGAATGAGCTTAGTAAGCGGCAGGCTGAACAAAAATTTATCTCATCCTGATTCGCCAGCCGGACGGGTAATGATTGTTATAACGTGTTTGAGATTTTCGGGTAAAACCAAGTGGCAGGCCTTCAGTAAGCATCAGGCAGAATCCATCGGGATATTGAATCTGGAAATTGAAATGGGTTTCACCTCTCAGGTATTTTAATGCATCGGAGTGGCCAAGTTCAATCTGAGGAAATGCATCCTTTTTGAGGAACTGACTTTGGCTTACAGGATGTGCCGGAATGATTAACCCTGACTTGATTTCAGCAACTTCAACACCTGCAGTAACTGAATGAAGACTGTCATTAACCTGGTTCAGGACATTCACCAACTGGTCATTCATTGCATAGATCTTAAAGTCACTCTGAAAAAGATTGTATCCGTCAGGAAGTTCTACCCAGGAAAGCTGTTTTGTTTCTGTTTCAGAAAGCTTTTTTAATGACTTATTAATCTTTTTTTTAATAGCAGATTTTGAAGGTTCGGTTTGATTACCTCCTTTGTATAAGGCCGAAATTGTGAAACCCTCGCCTCGAATTAAATGAGGCATTAAGCGATAGATCGGAGTACCATTTATATAAATCACTTTAATTCCGTTGGTTGACTCCGGATTTAATCCGGCACTTCCGGCTATTTCAAAATTATCATGAAGGTGTTGAATCACACCCTCATTCTCTATAGTGTTGAAAGTACAGGTTGAATAAATGAACAAGCCTCCGGGTTTTAATGCTTTCCATGAATCGCTGATAATCCGCTTCTGCCTGGCAGCACACATCTCAACACTCCTGGTTTTCCAGTTCATTGCTGATCTTGGATCCTTCCGGTACAATCCTTCGCCCGAACAGGGAGCATCACAGAGAATGATGTCAAACCACTCATGGCAGCAATTGAAATCAGCAGGATCATTATTGGTTATGATATAGTTGGGGAAGCCCCATTTTACAAGATTTTCCACCAATGCCGGAACCCTGGAACGAATGGCTTCATTTGAAATAAGAATGCTGTTGGGATGAAGCAGTGAGAGCAAGTGGGTCGACTTGCCGCCCGGTGAAGCACATAAATCAAGAACAGTTAACGGCTTATTAGCTAGGTTAAGCTGCAGTATAAACTGCTCCAGAATCATTGAAGACGCTTCCTGGACCAGATAAGCTCCACTGTGAAATGCTGGATCAAGAGTAAATACAGGCCGGTCTTTTAAATAATATCCGTATCGGCACCAAGGGACAGGATCCGTGTATTGGCACTCAGTTTGTTTTTCCGGATTTAACCGGATGCTGGTTACCGGCTTGGCCTGAAGGGAACTGAAAAAAAGTTCTGATTCATTACCTAATAGTGTGCGTATCCGTGCCGAAAAATCAGAAGTGAAATTTTCTGTTACCATTTTCCGCCAGCTCCTCCGCCACCAAAAGAACCACCTCCGAAACCACCAAAGCCTCCTGAACTTCCTGAATTAAAGCCGCCATACCGCTTAAAGGAACCACTGCCTGAGTTAAAAGTATTCCACTTATTACTTTGTATTCTGCGAGCATTGTTTATCAACTGCCATGCAGTCAGAAGGTCAATTCCATTGGTCTTAGCATATGTTTTTGCCTTTCTATAAGAAGAAATGAAACTAACCAGGAAGATCAGAATAATAATTATCACGATAATTAGAATGGAACTTGGAAAAGGTTCTTTAAGGTTATCAGCTTTAAATTCACCGGAGGCCAGTTTCATGATTGTGGTTGTTGCCTCATCAAGTCCACCATAAAAATTATTCGCCCGGAAGGCAGGAATGATTTGTTTCTCAATAATACGTTTAGCAAGCGCATCCGGAACCGGTCCTTCCAGCCCACGGCCAGTTGCAATAAATACTTCCCGGTCGTCTTTTGCAACCAGAATCACAGCTCCGTTGTCTTTTTGCTTTCTGCCGACTCCCCATTTATCACCAAGTTCAAATGCAAACTGACTGATGGGATAGCCGTCTAGTGTCGAAATAATTACAACTGTAATCTGGGTGGATGTGGTGTCATTATAAGCTACCAACTTTGCTTCAAGTGCAGTTATCTCAGAAGCACTTAACGTATTGGTAAAATCATTTACCAGTTGAGGAGGATCAGGGCGGGGAGGTATTTGCTGAGAATAACCACTCTGAAACAGGAAAGTCAGAACGATAAACAGAAAGAATTTTCTCAGCATAATCAACTTTATTTATTTCAGGCCTAAAAGAATGCTATCCGGGAGTTCATTTTTATCATCCGGTCCAATCGGGAAATGAATAATCAGCTGTTCGACTGCACGGTTAACAGCATGAATAATTCCTTCCTTTAACTGTCCTGCTGAAAAGAAAACTACCATTTCATTCTTTACCGTATTCCAGAACGCATCCTTTACAACCTGATGAATTCCCGAATCTCCGATAATAGCACACTGATGATCATCAATGCTTACATAAATCAGTACGCCATTGCGGTTTATTGTTTTGTGCATATTCAATTTCTCAAATGCAAAGGCTGCCCGGTCAAGTACGTTGCCTTTACATCTGGATTCAAGCAGTACCCTGATTTCTGCAGATGTCTTCCTCTCAGCTATTTTGACAGATTCTTTTATCTCATTTAAAACAGAATCGGGAACTGAATGCCAGCGCATACCAGAAATTCTCACTTCAGAACTGAACCTTAGGAGCAGTTGCTGCAGCATCATCCGCTTTAAAATAACTCTTTGATTGGAAGCCAAAAACTGAAGCCAGCAGATTTACCGGGAAATGCCGAATGTTAGTATTGTAGTTTTGTGATGCCGTATTAAAATCAGTCCGTGCCTTGGCAATTCTGTTTTCAGTACCTTCCAGTTGAGCCTGAAGTTCAAGAAAATTCTGATTTGCTTTTAAATCCGGATAGTTTTCTGCTACAGCCAATAACCTGCCTAATGCAGAGCTCATCTGAGATTGAGCAGCCTGAAATTCTTGTAGCTTTTCAGGTGTCAGGTTTGTTGGGTCAACTGTTACCTGGGTTGCTTTGGCTCGTGCTTCAACCACATTGGTTAGTGTTGTTTGTTCAAAGTTGGCATAACCTTTAACAGTGTTTACGAGGTTGTCAATCAGATCAAGCCTCCGTTGATATTGAGTCTCAACATCTGACCAGGCCTTTTTAACGCCCTCATCCAGAGTGACAATCTTATTGTATGCATTTTTTATGAACAAGTAAAGTGAGAAGGCAAGTAGGACCAGAATGCCAACGGTAATCCATTTTTTCATTGTAGTTGATTTTACAGATGCAAAAATATTTAAATGAGAGAATTAAGAAAATTCTGTTGCACCTTTATTATTCTTCATGTAAACTACTGCGGTATCGTGTTTGCAGAAGAAAACACAATGGAATTAAGTCTGAGTTTTTAACAACTCTTTCTCAACTGGTTACCTCAGAAATATGCATTTAATTTTCTGTGCAGTTTAACTAAACGGATTGCCCAGCCTCACTATTACAGAGGGGAAAGAAGTTTTGATTTAAAAATAACCCTTTGTTACAGATAGAAAATGATATATAAATCAGTTCTAAGTATTTGGCTTGCAATTATTTAGGAGTACAATACAAGTTGCCTTGATTCGTGGCTGCACTCTGGTAATAATCAGTTACCTGAAGTTCCATCAGTAAAATGAGTTTGATCGTTAGAGATATTTTCAGAGCAGGAACAACGTTACTGACTGTCGTTTCCGGGAGTGAAAGAGCTGTTAACAACTTGTATGAGGATTGGTGTAAAACCTGATTACAACACTATTTACTTTGACAACACAATCTAAAAAACAAAAAAACGTCATGGCAAAAAAACCAGCAAAAAAAGCAGCTAAAAAAACAGTAAAGAAAGCAGCTAAAAAAACAGCAAAGCCAAAAGCAAAACGTAAACCGAATGCAGCCTTTATGAAGCCGCTGACAATCGGTGAAGCACTTCATCCAATAGTGGGAAGTAAACCAATACCTCGTACCGAAGTGGTAAAAAAACTTTGGGAGTACATTCGCAAAAACAAACTGCAGGATTCAAAAGAAAAGCGTAATATTAATGCTGATTCCAACCTGCAAAAAGTTTTTGGTGGCAAGAAAACAGTTAGCATGTTTGAAATGACCAAGCATGTGAGCAAACACTTATCGTAATTATTAATAGATAGTAAGTATTAAAACGGAAGCTTCGGCTTCCGTTTTTTTTTCCTCCGTTATGAATACTTTATTGGTGGGTGATGAGTTTTTGTAAAATGCATTTTAATAAGGCCGAAGCGATATGGAAGCCCATTCAACTGGGTAAGTAAGGGGCATCTGTCAGTAGGGTAAAAATATTTTTAACAGAAACTATGCAAACCAGAATAGTTTCCATAGTTTTGCACCCCCATGAAAAACAACACCGCGTCAGAAGATCTGAAATCCAGAATTCAACAGACTGCTGAACTGCTTTTTTTTAGGCATGGTATTAAATCCGTAACGATGGATGATATTGCCGCCCATCTTGGTATTTCAAAGAAGACATTATACAGGGAATTTAGAAATAAAGATAAGTTAGTTACAACACTGCTGGAAGTTAAATTAAAAGACGAAGTATGTAATTCAGAGAAGATTCTTCAAGTTGCTGCCAACTCGATTGAATGGTTCATGCTATTAATGCAGCAAACTGAAAACCTGATTAATGCAATTAATCCTGTCTTGTTCTATGAACTCAGGAAATATCATTTCCAAGCATGGAAAACTTATCTTGATTTCAGAGAACGAGTCATTCGGCAGTCTGTAGTTGAAATGATTAAACGGGGAAAATCAGAAGGATTGGTTCGTCCTGATGTTGACGCAGAAATAATGGGCCAGTATCGGGTAGTGCAGGTTGATATGCTCTTTGACAATCATTCCTTTCCGTCCGATAAATTCAAAATAGCAAGAGTTCAGTTAGTCCTGCTTGAACATTTCCTTTACGGCATTTGTACCTTGAAAGGATACAAACTCATCAATAAGTACAAACAAATTATTGAAGCAGAATAACTTTATGTTATCAAAACGATTAATATTTAGCATAGCTGTTATACTTAGCAAGCAGCTGCTGCACGCCCAGTCATTCACTGTTCAACAGGCTGTTGAATTTGCAATTCAGCATGACGTTACAACACAAAATGCAGCAATTGACCGCGAAATAGCTAATAAAAAAGTGAATGAATTGATTGGAATCGGGCTACCCCAGATTAACATAGAAGCCGACCTCCAGAAATTTCTAAAAATTCCGACTACGTTTGTTCCGGTCGAATTTTTCGGAGGTCCACCGGGTACCTATATGCCGATTCAGTTTGGACAGAATTATGCTGCAAATGCCGGAGTCTCTGTCAGTCAGCTTTTATTTGACGGTTCTTATCTGGTCGGGGTTCAGGCATCTCGGATTTATGCCGATTTGGCCAGAAAAGGCTATGAGCAAACAAAAATTGAGACTGCCCAGAAAGTGATTAAAGCGTATTATTCAGCTCTGGTCAATGAAGAACACTATGAACTGTTAAAGGCAAATACAGAAAGGCTAAAAAAACTAAAAGAGGATACGAAAGCACTTTATGTAAATGGCTTTGTGGAAAAAATGGATATGGACAGGGTTGAGGTTGCTTATAACAATGTGCTTACAAGCCGTGATCGGACACAACGGCTGATCCTTCTTTCAAAGGCCTTATTGAAATTTCAGATGGGGATGGAGCCTTCCGCAGAGATCTTGCTTGCAGATAGCCTTCAGTCGGCCAGGCTGGATGAGCAACTGATTGACGAATCGGCCATCCCTTTAAAAACGAGGATTGAATACTCCATCCTCGAAACAACACTGAAGCTGCATCAACTGGAACTGAAAAAGAACAGGTTTGAATACCTGCCTTCACTGGCAGCTTATGGAACTTTCAGGTATGATGCTTCCAGAAATGACTTTACAATCTTTGATAACTCCTACCGTTGGTTCCCAACTTCCCTTATTGGCCTTAAGCTTACCCTGCCAGTTTTTGACGGATTGCAGAAACGATCCAGGATCCAGCAATCAAAACTGAATATTAATAAAATCGAAAACAGTTTTGCTGAATTATCCAGGGGTATTGAACTGGAAAATATGAAAGCCCAGACGGAACTGCTTAACAGTCTTTCAGCTCTACAGGTTCAAAAGGAGAACCGGAGCCTGGCAGCCGGAGTTGCCCGTGCAGCCAGAATCAAATACGAGCAAGGCGTTGGATCAAATCTGGAAGTAATCTCAGCTGAGACTGACTTGCGTGAAGCCGAAACCAACTATTTCGCAGCCCTTTATCAGGCACTCATTGCTCAGACAGATTATAAAAAGGCCAAAGGGACTTTACTTAACAATTATTAGCAGAATCTACAATTTATGAGAAAACACATATTAATTATAGCTACCCTAATATCTATAATGCAGGCAGCCTGTAATTCCGGCAATCCTGAAAAACGACAGCAAAAACTTAAAGAACTAAAGGCGAAAGAAGCAGATATTAAACAACAGATTGAAGCGCTTGAGCATGAATTAGGTAGTTCTGACTCTGCAAGTGCTGTCAGAGGGAAGATGGTAGTAGTTACTGAAATGAAAGAGCAGCCGTTTATCCATTATGTAGAAGTTCAGGGAGCTGTGTCAGGAGATCAAGATGTTATTGTTAGTGCTCAGGCAATGGGATCGGTTACTTCAGTATTGGTAAAAACCGGTGATAAAATAATCCGCGGCCAGCTAATGGCTACTATTGATGACCGAATTATCCGGCAAAGTATGGAGTCAGTTCAGGTTCAGTATAACCTGGCAAAAACAATTTATGACCGACAGAAGAACCTCTGGGATCAGCAAATTGGAAGTGAAATTCAGTTTTTGAATGCTAAAACACAAAAAGAATCATTAGAGAAGCAGTTGGCTGCATTGCAGGATCAACTGGATTTGACAAGAATCAAATCACCAATTGACGGAACAGTTGATCAGGTTAATGTTAAAGCAGGACAAACCGTTTCTCCGGGAATACCGGTTTTCCGAGTGGTAAATCTGGAAGAGTTAAAAGTGAAAGCTGAGGTTGCAGAGTCGCATATTAATACAGTAAAACAAGGAAACCAGGTAACATTAATCTTTCCTGACATGAACAAAGAGATTCAAACCCGGCTGGATTATTCCGGAAAGGCTATTAACACACTTAACCGGAGTTTCAATGTGGAAGTTCACTTAAAGAAATCAGATGGTGTTTTTTATCCAAATCAGGTTGTTGTTGTCAAAATCGCAGACTACCATAATAACAGTGCTTTTGTCATCCCGGTTTCTGCTGTTCAGAAGACCGGTGATGGTGAATTTGTTTTCATTTCAGAACCAGCCGGAAATAAAACTTACACAGCCAGGCATAAGAAAATCATAACCGGGAGATCCTATAATGGTAAAGTTGAAGTCCTGTCGGGAATAACTAACGGAGATCTTATCATTACATTCGGAAATCAGAATCTTGTTGAAGGTGATTTAATTAATTTCTGAATTGTATCTAAATTTCTTTTATGCAAGACACTACTAAAGAATTCAGACCCAGTTCCTGGGCTATTGATAACCGGGTTGCTATTTTTGTTTTTACGATTATTCTGCTGGTTGCAGGTATTATTTCATACAATAAGATTCCTAAAGAAAGTTTCCCTGATATTTCTCTTCCGAATATCTATGTAAGTGTAATTTATGCAGGAACTTCTCCAACTGATATGGAGAATCTGATTGTAAGGCCGATTGAGAAGGAATGTAAAAGTATTGCAGGAGTTAAGAAAATTAAGAGTAACTCAATGCAGGATTATGCAAATGTGATCGTAGAATTTAATTCGGAAGAAAACATTACTGAAGCTAAACGAAAAGTTAAAGATGCGGTAGATCGTGCCAGGAAAGATCTCCCAGCAGATCTCTCGGAGGATCCGGTCATTGAAGAAATCAATTTTGCAGACTTACCAATTATGTATGTCAACATAAGCGGTCCGTATGAGCTGGCCAGGCTGAAAAAATTTGCAGATGAGGCAAAGGATAAAATAGAAAGCTTGCCGGAAGTCAAGAAGGTTGATGTCATTGGAGAACTTGTGCGTCAGATTCAGATTAATGTTGACATGTTCAAAATGCAGGCTTCCGGTGTGACAATGGGAGATATTGAACAGGCGGTTAAATATGAAAACCTGACGGTTCCCGGGGGGAGTATTGCAATGGATGGAGTCCGTAGAACCATGAGCGTAAGTGGTGATTTTAAAAATGTTGATGAAATCCGGAATCTGGTAATTAAATCAATGGAAGGTAAAACAGTTTATCTGAAAGAGATTGCAGATGTAGAAGACAGTTTTAAAGAACAGGAAAGTTATTCGAGGCTGGATCATAACAATGTAATCACCCTGGCGGTGGTAAAACGACTGGGTGCCAACCTGATTGAAGCCTCAGATCATATTGTAGAACTGATGGATAAGCTGCAACAGGAGAATTTTCCAGATGATCTGAAAGTTGTTTTAACCAATGATCAGAGTGAACAAACCCGTACTACCCTTCATGACCTGATTAATACCATTGTTATTGGCTTCCTTCTGGTGGTTATCCTGCTGATGTTTTTCATGGGTCCTGTAAATGCCTTTTTTGTAGCACTGTCAGTTCCCTTGAGTATGTGTGTGGCATTTATCATAATGCCGACCATTGGCTTTACCATGAATTTCATTGTGTTGTACTCCTTTTTATTAGCTCTTGGAATTGTTGTAGATGATGCTATTGTTGTGATTGAAAATACACACCGGATTTTTGCAAATGGGCGTTTACCTGTTACCATTGCTGCTAAACGGGCAGCAGGTGAAGTATTTATGCCGGTTTTTTCAGGAACACTTACTACGCTGGCACCCTTTATTCCATTGGCATTCTGGACAGGTATTATCGGAAAGTTTATGTTCTTCCTTCCGATTACTTTAATTATAACATTAATGGCTTCATTGTTTGTTGCATACATTATAAATCCTGCTTTTGCGGTTCAGTTTATGAAACCACACAAGCTGGAGTATAACCCGAAAAAAGGATTAAAAATCATGTTAATTATTTTCGGTGGGGTCATTGCCATAAGTTATGCAACGGGGTTAACGGGGTTGGCAAATTTTGCTGTACTGATCATGCTGCTAAACCTGCTTCATCGTTTTTGGCTTTACAAAATCATTAATAGATTCCGTGAAAAAATCTGGCCATCCTTTCAAAACTTTTATGCCCGGATATTGAAGTCGGCCCTTAGCCGGCCTTACACAATGCTGATTGCAACGGTATGCTTGTTTTTTCTTTCAATTGGTATGTTGATCGTCAGAAATGGCGGAGTCCGGTTCTTCCCGGAGGCTGATCCGAATTTTATTTTTGTCTATACTTCACTTCCTGTTGGAACGGATCAGGCCTACACTGACAGCATTACCCAGATTGTTGAGAAAAGAGTATATAATGTAATTGGCGAGCATAACCCGTTAGTAAAATCCGTAATTTCAAATGTGGGTGTGGCTGTAACGGATCCTGTTGATGAAGACCAGGGCTATTATGCCAATAAAAGTAAGGTGACGGTTGCATTTGTAAAGTTCAGCGAGAGAAAGGGTCAGTCAACCAGAGTTTACCTTGATAGAATCAGGCAGGAGATTAAGGGTATCCCAGGAGCTGAGATTACTGTGGCTCAGGAACAAAGCGGGCCACCGGTGGGGAAACCGATCAGCATCGAAATTACGGGTGATGACTTTGACTTGCTCAATACCTACAGCAGTTCACTTAAACGGTATCTTGATTCACTTCAGATTCCGGGAGTGGAAGAACTTAAATCAGATTTACAGGCGAATAAACCGCAAATTACTTTTAAGATTGACCGTGAGCGAGTTAACCGGGAAAGTATTTTTACTGGTCAGATTGGAAATGAAATTAACCTGGCAGTTCTCGGACGTGATATCTCTAAATACAGAGAGGATAATGATGAATATGACATTGTTCTGAAGTTTAAGGATGAACAACGGAATAATATTGATCTGGTTACCAATCTAAAAATTATGTACCGGGATATGGCAGCCGGTGGAATGGTCAGAAATGTACCCTTATCAACCTTTGCTGATATTCAATACACAGACACCTACGCAACTATTAAAAGAAAAAACCAGAAACGGATTGTTACAATTGCCTCTAATGTTCTTTCCGGATACAATGAACAGGGTGTTGTGGCGTCTGTTGTATCGGCAGTAAAAAGTTTTCCTGTTGCACCCGGTGTTGAAGTAAAAATGGGAGGAGCCCAGCAGGAACAAGCTGAAACAATGGCATTTCTGTTCACCGCTCTGCTGGTTTCTTTTCTGTTGATTATTATTATTCTGGTCGTTCAGTTTAATTCGGTTGGCAAACCACTGATTATAATGGTTGAGATTATGTTCAGTATCATTGGAAGTTTTCTCGGATTCTCAATTTTTAAAATGGAATTCAGTACGGTAATGTCGGGTATTGGTATTATTGCTCTAGCCGGAATAGTTGTCCGTAATGGTATTCTCATTGTAGAATTTACAGATCTGCTTCGCCAGCAAGGAGTCCCATTAATGGATGCAATTGTAGAAGCAGGCCGGATTCGTATGACACCTGTTGTTCTGACTGCAGCTGCAACTATGTTGGGGCTTGTTCCGCTGGCCATTGGGTTTAATATTGATTTTGTAACACTCTTTACTGAGTTGAAACCCGATATTTATTTCGGAGGTGATAGTACTGCTTTTTGGGGGCCCCTCTCATGGACCATGATCTTCGGACTTGGGTTTGCAACCTTTCTCACGTTAATTTTGGTTCCGGTAATGTACTTGCTTGGATACAGGGTTGTAAACAAAACTCGTCAATGGACTGCCCGTTTAGCAACAGATTAAGTTTAACTATTTTGAAATTATTCTTTTTTAGAATCTTATAAAATGGAAATTGGCTTAGTTTTATCCGGAGGAGGAGCACGGGGTTTTGCACATGCTGGTGTAATAAAAGCATTACAAGAATTTGGGATAACAATCAACGAAATTTCAGGTGTCAGTGCAGGTTCGGTTATCGGAGCCTATTATGCGGCTGGCTTCAGTATTGATGAAATTATTTCTGTTACAAAAAGATTGGAGTTATTCCGTGTGATTGACGTCAGACTGCTACGGCCCGGATTGTTCAGACTGAATTCTATTCGCAAAGGACTTAATACACATTTGAAGGGAATTTCCTTTGATCAATTAAATATCCCGCTTACAGTTACAGCCACCGATTTTGAGAACGGACTCTCGTGTTTTATTAATTCAGGAAATGTTGTTGAAGCAATTCTGGCTTCGTCAGCAATCCCTGCATTGTTTGATCCGGTAGCATATGAAGGCCGGAAACTGGTTGACGGAGGATTACTTAATAATTTCCCGGTCGAGCCGCTTCAAAATAAAAAAATAAAGATAATTGGTGTTCATGTAAACCCGGTTGGTAAAGTTGATGTTTCCCGGCTCAAGATTCCTTCTGTAATCGAACGAAGCCTTAACCTGGCAATTTCAAATGAAGTAAAAGCAAGAAAAAACGAATGTAATGTTTTTATTGAACCTCCCGAATTGTCTGATTTCGGAGTATTTGATTTTGATGATGCCGATCAGATTGTTTCGATTGGTTATCAGCATACGATGAAAATGAAAAATGAGATTGAACACAAAATTCTGGAAGGTTAAGCAGAAATTTCAAAAGGTTTATTAATTAACAATACCTTTATACCCGACCAGCTAACCATTAAAAAGCCCCTCTTTTACATTAATCCGGTGTGTCAGATGAACAGATTTTTAGTAGGCAGGCTTGGTTCCACCTAGTTTCCTGCTTCTTATTATTTAAGCCTTGTTCTAAAAGTTAGAGTTCACAGCTGGTTGAACAACTCAAACAGTTTATCCGGGTTCACGACAAGAGGTAATTACAGAAAAGTTTTCAAATCAAAGGTGCTAAGCTTTTGTATTTCATTTTGTTCTTTTTGCATAAGGGGGGGTGGTAATAAATATAAGCAATCAGATTTTAGCACCAGCTATGGATCTACTTGTTTTATCATTTAAATGGTACTTCTTGTTTACCTGACAAGAAGAAGATGTGCTGAAAATTTCATAACTTCAGAAAAGAATAGTCAGAGCAGGATTTACTTTTTTTCCTTAGCTTTTTAAAAGGCTGGTTCATCATCTCCCATTTCGTCCATTCTTGATTTACGGGTAATGCGATCAGAGATATCAGGCCTGAAATCAGGGAATGCTTCTTCAAAATTATAATTATCAAGATCGGTGAAACGGGTAAGATGATTGATAAACCTTAAATTGATTTCTCCTATTGAGCCATTACGGTTTTTTGCCAGGATGATATTGGCAATTCCCGTTGTGGGATTCCCGTCTGCATCTTCGGTCATACCATAATACTCGGGCCGGTGAATAAATAAGACCATGTCAGCATCCTGTTCAATAGCTCCTGAATCACGAAGGTCTGAGAGCATAGGTTTCTTACTGCCTTCTCTTCTGGCTTCAACCGCCCGGCTTAATTGAGATAAAGCGATGATGGGCAGGTCAAGCTCTTTAGCAATATTCTTCAGTGACCTGGAGATATAACTGATTTCCTGCTCACGGGTGCCTGAACGTGATTCATTTCCTGAAACCATCAGCTGAAGATAATCAATAACAACCAGTTCAATGCGGTGTTCGGCTTTCATTCTTCTGCATTTTGCCCTGAATTCAAAGACCGATAATGCCGGTGTGTCATCAATATAAATAGGAGCCTGGGAAAGTGCATTAATCTTAGAATTGAGTTGTTCCCATTCGTGACCTGCCAGCTGACCTTTTCGAAGTTTATCGCTTGAGATTTCAGATTCGGAGGAGATCAGACGGGTAATCAATTGCTTAGATGTCATTTCAAGTGAAAAGAAAGCAACCGGTTTGTTGAACCGGACTGCTGCATTTCGGGCAAGCGACAGAACCAGCGAGGTTTTGCCCATGGCAGGTCTTGCTGCCAGGATAATCAGGTCTGACTTTTGCCATCCTAAGGTATAGCGGTCAAGATCTGTAAATCCACTGGGTACTCCCAACACATCGCTTTTCAGGTTACCGGCTGTCTCATATTCTTTCAATGCTTCCATAACTAAAGCCGGCATTTCATTGTATTTCCGTCTTACATTCATTTCACTGATCGCAAACAAATTTTGTTCGGCTCTGTCAAGAAGATCCAGTACATCAGTCGTATCTTCATAAGCCAGTTGGATAGTTTCGCTTGAAATACGAATGAGTTCACGCTGAATAAATTTTTGAAGAATAATTCGGGCATGATATTCAATGTTTGCTGAAGATGCAACCCGCATCGTAAGCTGAGTAACATAATGTGGTCCTCCAATGATTTCGAGAGTTCCCTGATGCTTCAGCATTTCAATGACAGTCAGCATATCAATGGGTTTGGAGATAGCGGCTAAAGCCAGAATAGCTTCAAAAATCTTTTTGTTGGCATCCGAATAAAAACACTCTGCTCTGAGTATTTCAATCACATGATTCAGTGCATCTTTTTCAAGAAGTAATGCTCCGAGTACAACTTCCTCAAGATCCAATGCCTGGGGTGGTAACTTACCGGTTCCTGCTAATACTTGTTGCTGTAAAATATTACTGCGGGTTGCACTCCGCTTCTTGCTTACTTCTGTCGTTGTTGATTTGAGTGCCATTCTTTACTTCAAAGATAAAAAGGGCTTCAAAGTTAATTCAAGCAGATTCTGCTCATGACAGTTTTTACTGGAATAGTTATCAACATGAGCTTTATTCATTTCATTGGTTATCTTCTCAACTCTTTTTAAGGATAAAATTCAATTTAAATTTATATTGAGATTCAGGCCATTATTGAGAAAAATAATCAAGTGAGTTAAAACCCATATTCCACTGAATCTATTTTGTAGAGCCTGTAATTTTAAATTTGAATTATGATTTTGTTTTTAATCCCCAAAACTGATCTGTTTAGCTCAGATTAGTCCAATCTTTGCTGCTATTTCAGCACTACACAACAGGTAGTTGTAATAATCACTCTTTTGAACTTTTTCGGTTTGCCGGATGGATCCTCTTTCATCAATGTTGAAGTAAAGATAACCGGCATCTTTCACAAATTCATTTACCTGCTCAGCAATTTTTGTTTCCAGGATTTCAATTATCAGAGTCGGTTTAAATTTCAGAAAATACTCTTTAAACCCTGCCAGTACTTTTGGTTCGTGTCTTTCAACATCAATTTTGATCAGGCCCATCCTGGTTATACCTTCCTGTCGGATAAATGAGTCGAGTGTTATGGATTCACTTCTTACTTCTATCGCCTGGCCGGAATAATCAGAAATGACTGTAAATCCATCTACATCTGACACAGCTTTGTTAATTGGTTTTATATTGAAATGATTCAACTGAATATTCATACAAAGCTTGGGGTAGAACATTGATAGTGGCTCAAATGCATAGACCTTTGACCTGGGATTTACCGTTTGAGCTACCAATGAATACACACCGGTGTTTGCTCCAACATCAAAGATGATGTCAAACAGTGTACAAAGTTTAATCCAAAGCTTTAAAGATTCTTTTTCCCAACAGTTTTCAATACCATTCCAGAAAATCTCATTCTCAATTTTATATCCAAAATGATTGATCTTAAATTTCTTTTCTGCATTAATTTTTACTGTGAATACTCCTTGAAAGTGGAGATGTTTGAACACAGGTTCGCTCGGTTTCCATAGTATTTTTAGCAGGGAGTAAATTTCCTTTTTAAATGGAATATTGGTATAAATTGCCTTTAAAACTGCTTTCATAAATCTGCTCAAAAGTAAGGATTGAAAGCCACTGAAACAGAAAATGCTCATACTGAGTTTAAACAGAAGTCAGTTTAGCATTCTGACTTTATGTTTGTGTAATCATCAGAAGCAGGTAACAGTATCTGATTACAAAAGTTAAAAATCCGCAATGAGCAGTATGCTTTTCGGAGGAATCGTTAACTAACTTATATAACAATTAGCCGGAATGCCGGTTAGTAAAAGTGTTTTAAACGCTTTTAGATTTATATGTGCTTCTGGGGTTGTTAATGTTGTGTTTAAGAGAGTACATTTTATGAATAGCTAAAATCTGACTAGAAATCTTTTTTTATAGAGAAGTAAAAGGTGTGTTAACTCCTTATGATTCCATATTTGATAATGTTTACATTTGCAGGGCTGGATGAAATCAAAACTAATTCTGGATAAAGAGCAATTTGACTTGACGGTTTCAAGGCTTTGCTACCAGCTAATTGAAAATCATGATGGTTTTGACAGCACAGTTCTGATAGGTCTTCAGCCAAGAGGGATTTTTCTGGCAAACCGGATCAACGTCACCCTAAATAAATTAACCGGCAACAAGGATCTGAAAACCGGTTCGCTTGATATCACTTTTTTCAGAGATGATTTTCGAAGTAGAGAGAATATGCCGGTTGCTTCAGAAACAAGAATTGACTTTGAGCTGGAGAACCGTAAAGTAGTTCTGATTGATGATGTTTTGTTCACCGGCCGAACAATACGTGCAGGACTCGATGCGATGCTTTCGTTTGGAAGACCCCGGAAAGTTGAGCTACTGGTATTAATTGACCGCAGATTTGCCCGCCAACTGCCCATTGAACCGGATTATTCTGGTAGAAAGATTGATACACGGGCTTCTGACCGAGTCGTTGTTAAGTGGCAACAAACAGACGGGCAGGACGGTGTCTGGCTGATAACCGGTTCTGGTGATACTGAAAAAAACAATGAGTAATATGTTTAAAGCACATCATCTGCTTGGAATCAAAGACCTCGATACGGAAGACATTGAACATATTTTCAAGACAGCTGATAACTTTAAAGAAGTCATTAATAGACCTATAAAGAAGGTGCCTTCACTTCGTGATGTCACCATTGTTAATCTTTTCTTCGAGAACTCAACCCGAACCCGTATCTCATTTGAGCTTGCTGAAAAAAGATTATCTGCAGATGTCCTTAATTTCTCAGCCTCCTCTTCTTCGGTCAGTAAGGGTGAAACACTGATCGATACCGTAAGAAACATTCTTGCTATGAAAGTAGATATGGTTGTCTTGCGGCATCCCATGGCAGGTGCAGGAGTGTTCCTTTCACGTCATATCAGTGCACGCATTATCAATGCTGGTGACGGGACCCATGAACATCCAACTCAGGCACTGCTGGATGCCTTTTCTATTCGTGAAAAACTGGGAACGCTGAAAAAAGTTAAAGTTGCAATTGTTGGTGATATTCTGCATTCACGGGTTGCTTTGTCTAATATCTTACTGCTGCAAAAAATGGGAGCTGAAGTGATGGTCTGTGGTCCGTCAACACTGATTCCTAAGTTTATCAATAAGCTGGGAGTAAAAGTAGAACAGAACCTGAAAAAGGCACTGCAATGGTGTGATGCTGCTAACATGTTACGCATTCAGCTCGAGCGCCAGGATATCAGGTACTTTCCTTCATTGCGCGAATATTCAATGCAGTATGGACTTAACAGAGAAATTATGAATTCAGTGAATAAGGAGATACTGATTATGCATCCTGGACCAATTAACAGAGGAGTGGAAATAACCAGTGATGTGGCCGACAGCCCTCATTCCATCATTCTGGACCAGGTTGAAAACGGTGTTGCAATCAGGATGGCCGTGCTTTACTTGCTGGCAGGTAAAAAAGCAACATCCTGATGTTGAAATTTAATTTTAATTAGCTTTGTAATGCGTGTGATTGTACTATTTTTGATTCAGTTATAAAAAGCAGACCAGAATCTATTTACCATGAGATACTCTCTTGACAAAAACGAAAAGTATGCAGTTTTTAAATTGCACGAACAAAAGCTCAACACACTAATCTCAGCAGAACTTAAATCTGAAATGTTGATTATAAACAGTCAGGGATTTAATAACATCATTCTTGACTTGACTGATACATTATACTGTGATTCTTCAGGCTTGAGTGCAATTCTTGTTGGCAACCGGGTTTGTCGCAATGCCAGCGGTCAGTTTATCATAACTGGTTTGTCTGAGAATGTCAGAAAACTAATAACCATTTCACAGCTTGATACGGTTCTGAGTATTAGTGATTCAATTGATGATGCTGTAGTTGTTATAAACCAATAATATCAGTTAATAATGAAAAAAATACTTACATTTCTATTGATTTCAATCTTAACGATACCGGCTGTATTCTCTCAATGTACACCCGATCCGAATATCACTCAGCCGGGTATTTATCCTGATAGCGCAACCGGACTGGCTCCGGCTATTGTCGGACAGCCTTATAATCAGGTCATGCAGTTTAAAATCCCGGCTGATACTGCAATTGTCTATAACGGGATTCCATTTGTTGCTACAATCCTTTATTTTAAGTTACTAAATTTTACTGGACTGCCGGCTGGAATCACCTACAGTTGTAATCCGGCTTCCTGCATTTTCCCAGGTGACTCTAATGGCTGTGTTTTATTGTCAGGGACTCCAACAACTCCTGGTATTTATCTATTAAATGCTGAGATTGAAGCTGCTGGTCAGGTGACATTTGCCGGCCAGCCAATTACTATTACACAGACTGAAAATATTGATTATTATTATATTGTAGTTGGCATTAGCGGGATTGCAGAAATCAATCCTGCTGTGGTTAATCTGGGCCAGAATTATCCCAATCCTGTTACTCAGGGGTTAACGGATATTGATTTTTATACACCCCGTTTAGGTGAATTCAGCTTTAAGCTGATTAATTTGCTTGGTAAGGAAGTTATCTCAAGAAAGGTGACTGCTCAGAAGGGAATGAATACAATAAAACTTAATGTGAGCAGTATCCCGCCAGGAGTTTATATGTATTCCCTTACCGGGAAAAGTTCTACACTTACTAAACGGATGATTATCCGCAAATTGTGAAATTAGTTTGGAGCTGACTATACTTGGCAGTAATTCAGCCGTACCGATATTTGACCGCCATCCATCAGCTCAGGTTCTGGCTGTAGGCAACCATCTTTTTCTGATTGATTGTGGTGAAGGTACTCAGATGCAGATGATGTACCACAAAGTACGTTATCACCGGATTACCCATGTTTTTATTTCACACCTGCATGGAGATCATTACTTTGGTCTCATTGGTCTTTTGTTTACCATGCACTTGCAGGGAAGAACCCAGGAAATTCACCTCTTCGGCCAGCAGGAACTGATGGATACCATTGAATTGCAGTTCAGACTTTCGGCTACAGAACTACGTTATAATTTAATCTTTCACCCCATTCGTCACTTTAACTCACAAATCATTTTTGAGGATGAGCAGGTAAAAGTAAAAACAGTTATTCTCAATCACAGAATACCTTGTACCGGATTCGTTTTTATAGAAAAGCCCGAATCAGGCAAATTGGTTATTGAGAAACTCAAAGCATATAATGTCCCGGTTGAGCTTTATCACCGGATTAAGGAAGGTGAGTCTTACATTACAGAAACAGGAGAAGAAATTCCATCCTCAGTATTTTGTTTACCACCACCGGATGCACGCCAATACGCTTATTGTTCGGATACGCTGTATTCAGAAAGTATCATTCCCGAAATTCAAAATGTTGATCTGCTCTATCATGAGGCAACTTTTATGGATGACATGGCTCACCGGGCAGAAACCACCTTTCATTCAACAACCCGGCAGGCTGCTGCAATAGCTGCCAAAGCAGGCGTTAAGAAGCTGATCATCGGACATTTCTCATCCCGGTATCGTAATCTGGAACCGCTGCTGGCTGAAGCCCAGGAAATTTTCTTGAATACTGATTTAGCTATTGAAGGCCGGAAATGGAAAGTTTAATTCCTTATATAGTTCAGCAATTTTACCCAGCTTTGAAATAATACCGGCAGAATTCATACTGATTTTCTTCTTTTGCTAAAACAATCAGGTTATGATTAGAATTGCTATTAATGGTTTTGGCCGGATCGGTAGAAATGTTATTAAAATCTTATCAGAAAAAGAGGGCATTGAGGTGATTGCAATCAATGATCTTACAGATCCCGGAACTCTGGCACATCTGCTCAAATATGATTCGGTACATGGCAGATTCAACGCTAGGATCGCTGCTTCATCAAATGCTATTATTATAAATGGTAAATCAATTCCGGTTTTTACAGAAAAGGATCCTTCCCAATTGCCCTGGAGAGAGCAAAAAGTAGATGTTGTAATTGAATCAACCGGAAAGTTTACTGATCCCCTGAAAGCACGTGCTCATATTGAAGCCGGTGCAACGAGAGTCATCATTTCTGCACCTGCCAGGGGAGAAGTCAAAACCATTGTCCCGGGGCTGAATGATGAACTGCTTGACGGAACTGAGGAGATAGTTTCCTGTGCGTCTTGTACCACGAATAATGCAGCTCCGATGATTCAGTTACTGGACGAGAACTGGGGGATAGAATCAGCTCATATAACAACTGTGCATGCTTACACCGGTGACCAGAACCTGCAAGATGCACCTCACCGCGATTTGCGAAGGGCACGGGCTGCAGCTCATTCCATTATTCCGACTTCAACAGGGGCAGCCAAAGCGTTGACTATGGTATTCCCGCATCTGGCCGGTAAGTTAGGAGGTGCCGGTATCAGGGTTCCGGTTATCAACGGCTCCATTACCGATATTACCTGTATCGTAAAGAAAGAAACGGATATTAAGTCTGTCAATCAGGTGTTCAGGGAAGCAGCTGCCGGTAAGTTTAAAAATATTCTTGAATTTACCGATGAACCAATCGTTTCAGTTGACATCATTGGGAATCCCTATTCCTGTATTTTTGATTCAAAGCTTACCAGTGTTCTGGGACGAATGGTGAAGGTTGTTGGTTGGTATGATAATGAGATGGGTTATTCTCACCGGTTAACTGAACTGGCTCTTAAGGTGGGGAAAGGTGTGTTGATGCAGTAAACTGGCTGAGCAGGAGATATCCGTAAAGGCATACTAGGGATTAAGAATCGTGATCCATACCAAAAGCTGGTGCTAGCAGTTATAAATCTTTTAGGATTGCTTAATATTAGATACCAGATCAGCGTATCAATGAAACTTCTGAGTTTACAGAATGTTTTTTAACCTGCAACTGAAATGTTATTTGAGATTATCGTTGCAATTTATGTTTCTTAAATCGGTAAGCAAAAAGGGGCGTTACAATAGAGGTATTGTTCGGGATGTGGTTATCAATTCTTCTTGAATTCTTAATGCAGATGAAAGAGTTGCAGGAATTCAAAAAATAACGGGTTGGTACCGGTTACTTCTGTTGATTATGGTTTAGCCTTCCGGTTTACATGAACAATTGACTATTCACAAATGCATCAGGCCTGGGTGTATTGAGCAGCGTTAAAAATCAAATCAAGAATACTAAGGTTAGGTTTAAATGCAAACCGGTCTGAATAGACTTGTGCATAAGAGATATCACGGGATAAATGCAGAAAATGAGAGCTGTGCTTCAAACTGGCATGCCTTTGGTCATTTTCATAGTTGTCAGTATATTTCTTAGTGAAGGTAATCAATGGATCCTGCTTAAGGCATTTAAAAATCCATTTTAAGAGCAAATCATTGAATACGGTTAGCCTTTCTGGTGATGAGCAAAATATATTTTCGAGTTCTTCAAAGTAGAACTGAAAGAAAGCAGCACGGCCATAGGCCGAACGGATTGCATTCAGGTGTTGTCGTTGCCAGGGTTGATCATAGCAGATTCTTACCTGATGTACCGGTATTTTAATTTTACTGTGTTTTACCGGAATGGAAAGCTGCAAGATTCCGTTAGCTGATAAAACAGAATAATGATTGCGGATTGTTTGTTTAACGAAATGTTCATGAATATCAATGACAGCACCTCCCGACTCAAGAATCAGCTTAATGTAACCAATTGGAGGAAGACAGGAAGTTGTCAGAACAGGGAACCTTCCCATTCAGCACACAAGGTTAATGGTGAATAATATTAAATAGCCGCTTCCATCTTATTTTGTTGAAGAAGTTTCCGTTCTTATCCCAAGACATCCAGATAAAAACAGCTTTACCAACAATATGATCTTCAGGAACGAAACCCCAGAATCGGGAATCGGCTGAGTTATGCCGGTTATCACCCATCATCCAGTAATAATTCTGTTTAAAGGTATATTCATTCGTTTCTTTTCCGTTAATAATGAATTTGCCATTTTCTTCTTTAAGGTCATTACCTTCGTATTTCATAATCAGCCTTCTGTAAATCGAGATGTTCAGTGAATCAAGTTTTACAGTAACACCTTTTTTGGGAATATAAATCGGTCCGTAGTTGTCCACATTCCACGGAAACCGGGGATCATGAGGGAAAATAAAATCCTCATATATACCTGCAGGCTGGATCATTCGTTCTACACTTTTGACATTGGCAAACCCTTTCAGTTTATCAGCATTCTGCTGAGTCAGAAAATAACGGTAAAGGCCGGGAGCATATCCGGGGCCGCCATCAGTAATTCCCATCTTTTGAAGCGTCATTGAATTGAGTGGAGAACCATCGGTATTGACTTCATAAACGAACATACTGTTCTCAGGTGATTTTTCTGGTTTGCCATTAACCCATACCAGCTGATTTTTTATCTGAATGGTATCACCTGCAATACCGATGCAGCGCTTAATATAATGGGTCTGCTTATCAATGGGCCTATCATCTTCCATTGGATAATTAAAAACCACAATATCGTCATTCTTGATTTTTGAAAAACCCGGCAACCGATAATAGGGAAGTTTGATTGCCTCTGAATAGGCTTTCCCACCAATTAACGGCATCTCCTGATGTGCAAAAGGAAAAGCAAGAGGAGTTATGGGGGTACGCGCTCCATAACTAACCTTACTTACGAATAAAAAGTCTCCAACCAGCAATGATTTTTCCATTGATGGTGTTGGTATGGTAAATGCTTCAATCAGAAAAGTTCGGATTAAGGTTGCGGCAATTACTGCAAACACAATAGCATCAATCCATTCACGGGTTTTGCTTTTTCTTTTGCTGCTTCGCCAGAATTTCCAGTTCATTTTTTTAGCTTAGGGGGCGAAGGTAAGTTTTAATCATTGGCTTCAAAATAGAATCTTTCTAACTCTGCTATAAAGTTTTGTTAAAGATAATGTTAATAGAAGCACTGTTGAATAAAGGCACTTGGAGCTTAAATAGCTGAATTTGACATTATTCTGAAATCCTAAAACAGTGTTAAAAGTTGTTTGTAATCCGTACACATTCACGGGCAGTTCATAGTTTCAGAATTTATTTTTGCCTGTCAAGTATTTTCGTTTATGAGAACAAAACTGTTTATTCTGATTGTTTCTTTTGTGATTCTGGCTCCGTTTGCTTCGTTGGCTCAGAAGGGATTCAATATAAAAGTGACTGTTAAGGGAGTAGCCAAAGACTCAATTTGTTATCTGGCTAATTATTATGGTGATAAACAGTATCTACTGGACTCTGCTAAAGTAGGTGCTGACGGTTCTGTGACGTTTAAAGCTGATACATTATTACCTGGAGGACTTTATCTTTTTGTACTACCAGGCAGAAATTATTTTGAAATGGTGGTTGACAAAGAGCAGCGCTTTATAATGGAAACGGATACGGCTGATCTGGTTGCAAATATGAAAGTGCAAGGTTCAAAAGATAATCAGGTATTCTATGACTACCTCCGGTTTATTGGCTCAATTTCAAAAAGGGCAGAGGCCTATCGGGCTGAATATGATAAGGCAAAGGAAGGTTCTGCCGAAAGGGAAGCCGCAGAGCAGAAACTCCGGAACCTGAATACAGAAGTTGTTGAAAACAAAACCGAATTTCTGAAAAACAATCCGGATGCTTTTATGTCAAAGGTATTCCTGGTAACTAAAGAAATTGAAATCCCCGAGGCTCCCAAGAACCCAGACGGAAGCACAGATTCCACATTTGCCTACCGGTATTACAAAGAGCATTTCTTTGATAATATTGATATGAAGGATGAACGGCTGATTCGCACACCTGTATTTCATCAGAAAATTGAGCAGTATATCAATAAACTCACTCCCCAAACTCCTGATTCAATCATTGTATCTGCTGACAGGCTTGTAAGTCTTACACGGCCGAATAAGGAAATGTTCAAATATATTGTTTGGTGGATTACCAATCATTATGAAACTTCTAACATAATGGGTTTTGATGCGGTTTTTGTTCACATGGCCGAAAAGTATTATACCAAAGATCAGGCTTATTGGGTTGATTCAACTACCTTGTATAAAATCCAGGAACGGGTTAAAATTCTGAAACCAATACTCATCGGAAAGAAGCTTAGAAACTTGGTTTTAAAAGATACTGCAGGTGTTTACCGCTCAATGTACGATATTAAAAAGCCGTATACACTGATCTATATATGGGATCCTGATTGTGGTCATTGTAAAAAAGCAACACCCCGGCTCAAAGTACTTTATGATCATGCTAAGAAATATGGGTTTGAAATTTATGCTATTGATAATGAAGCAGAACATGAAAAGTGGCTCCAGTTTATCCGTGAACATAATTTGAACTGGATTAATGTTGCTGATATGGATTTCAGAGATAATTTCAGGTATGAATTTGATATTCACTCAACACCTCAGATGTTTTTATTGGATGCAGAAAAGAAAATCATAGCTAAAAAAATTGATGTCGAAACACTCAGTAATATTCTGGCGGATAAATTCAATAATCCTGAATTAAAATTAGAACCTGAAAAAAAGGATGGTGCAGAACAGCACTGAAAAAAAAGAGCCCCGCTTGGAGCGAGGCTGCATAAACGAAAAGACTAACCCTATGAAACCATGTATTTTAAATACGAATACGCTGCTTTAAATTGTGTGTGACAAAAGTATCCGTAGCTGGAGTGTTTAAACATTCAGATGACTAAGGTTATCAACAGGTTAAAGTTAATTGCAGGATGCTATTTTAGGTAATAAAAACTCTTGTTTTTAAATAAAATGCACAACAGCAACTGAGTAGGTAAGAACAAGGTTATGATTCAGGCAGGAACTTGTAGTTTTCAAAATGCAATTCAGCAAATACAATAACACGAAAGAGTAGCACTGTTTTGATCAACATACTTAGTTGAAACAGCCTGTAAAGCATGTCATTAAACTCACAATCTATTCGATTGGCTGAGTAATAAAAGCATATTCAATTAGTGCTACCATCCAGGTGATTAAAACAGATCTGGAATGTTTTGCTTTCATATCAGTTATTTGTTTTAAAAGTAAGTGACTGTATCAAGCTAAAGTTGAAAAATAATTTTAAACAGAAAGAAGAATTATGAACAACTCTGAATATTCCATTTCCTGGAATACTCCTTAAAATTTTCTGTTATCCAATCAAACTTAGAGGTTATGCGGAAGATTAAACCTAAACGAACGGATGTGTATTCAAAGTGATGATTTATTCAGGATAATAAAAGAACAAAAGCTTAATTGAAACAGTAACAATTACATTGAAGATGTTTAGTACTGCTCCTTTTCATTCGGGAAATTCTGTGATTTTACATCTTGAATGTATTTATCAATGGCTTTGCTGATGTCATCGTAAAGATTCAGGTATCTTCGTAAAAAGCGGGGAGAGAATTCTTTATTAATTCCAAGCATGTCATGAAGAACCAGTACCTGGCCGTCAGTATGTTTTCCTGCACCGATTCCGATTGTTGGAATCTTTAGTTTACCTGAGACTTTCTTAGCCAGCACAGCCGGAATTTTTTCCAGAACAATTGAAAAGCAGCCTGATTGTTCAAGAATCAGTGCATCTTCAATCAATCTGTCAGCCTCTTCTTTTTCCTTTGCCCTTACAACATAAGTTCCGAATTTGTAAATACTTTGCGGAGTTAGCCCAAGGTGACCCATTACGGGTACCCCAGCAGTCAGTATTCGCTCAATACTGTCTTTAACTTCGCGTCCTCCTTCCAGTTTAACAGCATGAGCTCCAGATTCTTTCATAATCCGGATAGCAGAATTCAGCGCTTCTTTAGAATTTCCCTGATAAGAACCAAAAGGAAGATCCACAACAACCAGTGCCCTTTTAACTGCCCTTACTACTGAGGCTGCATGATAAATCATCTGTTCAAGGGTAATAGGGAGGGTGGTCTCATGGCCTGCCATTACATTAGATGCTGAATCACCAACCAGAATTACATCAATACCTGAATCATCCAGGATTCGGGCTAAACTGAAATCATATCCGGTTAGCATGGCTATCTTCGTGCCAGCCCGTTTCATTTCCTGGAGTGTATGGGTTGTTATTTTTTTAACCTCTTTGTGTGTTGACATCCGGTATATTTTGCTGTAAATTTAAATGAATAATTAATAATTAATAATTAATAATTAAGAATGGGAATCAGAGAAGCCGTTCATAGATACAACTTTTTTTAAAAATGAGTTGCCAGTTTGAAACTTGAAATATGGTTGAATAATAAGGTTAGGAAAATTTACCTGCTTCCGGTAAATTCCTGCCATGACTTTTTAAGGTAGATATTCTCACCATAATAAGAAAGTACCATTTTCAGAAATACCGGAGGTGTAAAATTGGTAATCAGATCAATTCGTTTCAGCTGATTGTCAAAGATCACCATGGTTGGTAGCTGAAATCCTCCTCCGGTTAGTACATTGATTACACTGTGAAAAGGATTTCCGTTTTCACCAGGCAGGTATTTTGAATGATTCCACTCAACAGGATGCTTTGATTCAATATCAAAATAAACCAGATAGAAATTATCATTGATTAAACGACTAACTGCCGTATCATTGAAAACAGTTTGTTTCATCACTTTGCATCCAATGCACCAATTCGTAAACAAAAAGACAATTGTCTTTCTGGACGTGTCTTTTTTTAATGAAGCATATTCATCCAATGAGAAATGCATAGGATCAGGATTATGGGTCTGTTCATAAAAGGTGTTTTGAAAAGCTGTCCGGAAATCATCATAACCAACAGATCTGAAAATATTTTCGACAACGTAAACAACCAATGGTTCCATATTTTTTACTTCCATATATCCCGGTGCATTTATTTGCCGGTAGTCTGGGGTAATAAATACAGTAGTAGGGTAGGATAATTGTTGTCCCAGCATGCGAAGTGCAAAGTCGTGAACCGGCCTGGCACCCAACGACCTGTTGACAAACATGGTATCCCTGTAAAATACAGTGTCTTTTGTTTCAGCATTAAACTTTACCGGATAAAACCACTGGTTGATATAGCTTGCAAAGTCGGGGCTGGAGTAGGTCGTCATCATCATTCTTTTACACCATCCGCACCAATCTGTATAGAAATCTATCAGCAAAGGTTTAGGGGTTTCTCTGACTGCTTTTTCAGCTTCTTCAAGGCTCATCCATTTAACTAAACTTTGCGGCTCTCCCTGAATCTGAACCTGCTGGGCAAATAGGCTTACTGGTATCAGTAATGCGAAAAGGATAACTTTAGGTTTCATTTGAAAAGAGGTGCTAAGATAATTTCTCTTTTTACGCCAATTTTCGATAAATAGATGCTGTATTACCTATTCTTTCAACACCCGGAAGCATAAATTGACTTAACCAGCTGAATAATTGCCTGATTAGCAAAGAAAAGACTATGGTGCCTTAATCATTTATTCTATTTTCGCACGCTGACTTCTAAGCTCAAAGATGAATTCATTTAAAAAAATCAATGACCTTGCAGGATGGGTCATATTTGCCATTGCTGCTTTTGTTTTTCTAAAAACAATTGAGCCAACAGGCAGTTTTTGGGATTGCGGTGAGTTTATTGCTGCTGCCTACAAGTTGCAGGTTGGTCATCCACCGGGTGCTTCACTGTTTTTGATGATGGCACGCATTGCAACCTTGTTTGCTTTTGGAAATACCGAACTGGTTCCGGTAACCGTTAATGCCATGTCAGCACTGGCCAGTGCCTTTGCAGTATTATTTCTGTTTTGGTCGGTTTCACTTTTAATGCGGAAATTTATAAAAGCTGAAGCTGATAACAAATATTCTGTTTCGCAACTAATTGTTATCCTCGGAAGCAGTGCTGTAGCCGCATTGGCATACACGTTTTCAGACTCATTCTGGTTTTCAGCTGTTGAAGGAGAAGTTTATGCAACCTCTCAGTTTTTTACTGCTATTGTTTTCTGGGCCATGCTGAAATGGGATAATGTAGCCGATGAGCAACATGCCGACCGCTGGATTATCCTCATTGCTTATTTGATGGGTTTGAGTATTGGAGTTCACTTGCTCAACCTGTTATGCATCCCTGCACTGGCTCTCATTTATTATTACCGGAAATATACGCCTTCCCGTATCGGGGTATTTACCGCACTGGCAGTTGGTACAATGATTCTGGCTGTTGTTCAGTATGGAATCATTGCCGGGTTTATAAAAATCGGAGCAAAGTTCGACCTGCTGTTTGTCAATTCATTTGGTATGCCGTTATGGACCGGGTTTTTGTTCTTTATCCTGCTCCTGGTTTCCGGAATTATATACGGTTTGCATTATTCCAGGAAAAGGAATAAGCCGGTTCTCAATACAGCTATTCTTTGTTTTGCATTTATCCTGATCGGATATTCATCATATACTATGACAGTTGTACGAAGTATGGCTAACCCTCCAATGGACGAAAATGATCCTGAACATGCTTTCAACCTGTTGGGTTACATAAATCGTGAACAATATGGTGACAGGCCCCTCGCTTATGGTCAGTATTACAATGCACGGGTCATTGAACAAGAAAAGGGAGCAATGAGTTATACTGTTGCTGACAGTAAATATGTTCCGACTGGTAATAAAATAATTCCTGTTTATGAACCTGATAAATGCACTGTATTTCCCCGTATGTACAGCAATCAGCCCAATCATATAAGTGCATATAAAGAATGGGCAGGTATTCAGGGTGATGCAACCCCAATCATGAGTCAGAATATGAAATTCTTTTTCAGTTATCAGATTGGTTATATGTTCTGGCGTTATTTTATGTGGAACTTTGCCGGCCGCCAGAATGATCAGCAGGGGCATGGCGGCATTCTAAAGGGAAATTGGCTGAGCGGAGTAAAGGCTATTGATGCTATGCGGCTTGGACCTCAGGATAAACTTCCGGAAAGTATGAAATGGAATAAAGGCTACAATCGTTTTTATTTTTTACCACTGATTTTGGGCCTGGTTGGAATGTTTTTTCATTTTAAGCAAGACAAACACGATGCCTCTATCGTGATGCTGCTGTTTATAATGACTGGACTTGCCATTGTTATTTATCTGAATCAGACTCCGTATCAGCCCCGTGAACGTGATTATGCGTATGCAGGTGCTACATATGCATTTGCTATGTGGATAGGTATGTCAGTTGCTGCAGTTGCTCAATGGTTACTTAAGAAAACGAAGGCTAAAGCAGCTGCAGCAGTTTCACTGGCTGTCTGTTTACTTGCCGGACCTCTACTTATGGCCAGGGAAGGCTGGGATGACCATGACCGCTCTCACCGTTATACACCCAGGGACTTTGCAAGTAACTACCTCAATTCAGTTGCACCGATGGGTACTATTTTTACTAACGGAGATAATGATACCTTCCCGTTATGGTATGCCCAGGATGTGGAAGGTATCAGAACCGATGTCCGGATTATCAACCTGAGTTTGCTGAATACTGACTGGTATATTGACCAGATGAAACGAAAAGCGTATGACTCTCCTCCGGTACCATTTACCTGGAAGCATGAGCAGTATGTTCAGGGAACCCGGGACTATATCCCCTTTGCTGATCGCAGAATTGAAGGGTTTACAGATTTAAGGGAAGTAATGAAGTTTATTCTCACCGATAATCCTGCTGCTAAAGTAACCTTAGGAGGTGAACAGATGAATTACTTCCCTACAAAGAAATTTTATCTTCCTGTTGATAAGGAAGCTGTAATTAAAAACAAAGTGGTTCAGCCGGAAAATTATCCGAACATTGTTGATACAATCTTTTTTGAGATCAGCAAAAACTATCTGATGAAGTCAGAATTAATGATTCTTGACCTGATCGCTCATAATGACTGGACCAGGCCCATTTATTTTGCTGTAACGGTTGGTAATGACAGTTACCTCAACCTGGAAGAATATTTTGCACTGGAAGGACTGGCTTATCGGTTTGTACCGGTTAAGTCTGATAAGGGAAGAAGTGGCCAGGATGGTAAGGTGAACTCTACGGTGATGTACGACAACATGATGAATAAATTCAAATGGGGGAATATGGCTGATGAAAGAGTTTATCTGGATCAGAATAATCTGAACATGACAATGAATTTCAGAAATAACTTTTCAAGGCTTGCTGATGCACTCCTGGAGGAAGGTAAGAAAGATTCAGCGTTTAAAGTTCTTGAAAGGTGTCTTGAAGTAATGCCTGATAAGACAGTTCCATTCAATGTATTTATGCTGCGTATAACGGATGGATTCTATACGATTGCCGGAGCTGATGAATTTTTGGTTTCTGAGAGTAACCTGCCAGAAAGAAATACAAACAGGAAAAAAGCACTGGAATATGCAAATGTAATTGTAAAACGTCTGAGCGACATCCAGGAAGATGATATTGAGTATTACCTTTCATTAAAGGGAACCCCGTTTTTCAAGCAGGTTGATCGCGACCTTAATCAGGCAATGGCCATTCTGAATGAACTTGCAAGACAGGCAAGAGCCAATGGTCAAACTGCATTGGCAGACTCGGTTTCTGCACGTTTTAAAGCACTCGAATCAAGACTGTAACTAACAGGAATAGCATTCCTGAATTATTTATATTAGCATGAATGGATGGCTTAATAAGCGGTTTTTCCCATGCCTGTATCCTTCGTTAACATGGAGTATTCCTACATCTGTAAATGAAGTATTTCTCACCTTTGATGATGGTCCCGTTCCTGAAGCGACACCTTTTGTTCTGGATGAACTGGCAAAATTTCAGGCAAAAGCAACCTTTTTTTGTATTGGCAAAAACATTGATAGTTACCCTGATATTTTTGAGCGAATCAAGGCAGAAGGCCATCGGATCGGTAACCATACCTATCATCATCTGAATGGCTGGCATACTGATAATAAGTCGTATTTTGAAAATGTTAAACAAGCTCAGGCGCTGATTGGACAGACAGACTTATTCCGGCCACCGTATGGAAAAATCAAACGCTCTCAAATTAACTTCCTGAAACAGCAATTCAGAATTATAATGTGGGATATACTGAGTTATGATTTTGATAAAACGATGAGGCCCGGTGAATGCCTTCATAAGGTAGTTGATCATTCTTCCCCCGGAAGTATAATTGTCTTTCATGACAGTGCCAAAGCTTTTCCTAACTTGAAAGTGATCTTACCGGAAGTTCTTTATCAATTGAGCAAAAGGCAATTCTCCCTTAATGTTATTCCTTAACGGATTTGATCAAGCCGTTTTTCAATTTGTTTAACTTTATCCTGCTGTTTACGGATATCATCACTTTTACGATCCTGATCTTTTAGATTCTGGTTAATATTCCGTTTCTGGTTTTCGATGTCTGAGGCCAGTTTGTCATTTTTTTTACTTAGTGAATTTTGTTCTTTTTCGAGTTTTCGCTTTTCCTTTTCCAGTTTTTTAAGATTGCTTTTTGCTAGTTGTTCTTCTTCACCTCCGGTGTTGGTAAGCCTGCTGACTACTTCCCGCTGCTGCAGCAACTCTTCTTCTTTTGAAGTCAGTAGTTTAATGGTAGTCTCAAGTGATCGCTTATTATTTTCAATGGTTCGTTCTGCCTGTTTGATTGCTCTTTCCGAACGCTGTTTATCACTCTCCTGGCCTTTGAGCTCATCTTCCATCCGTTTCAGGATTTGTTTTTGGCTGTTTAATTCTTCTTTCACTGCTTGCCGGTGTTTTTCAATTCCAAAATCACGTAAGTATTTCCGGATAGCTGCTGCTTCCGGAGGATTAGCAGCTGAAGAGAAAAAAATCTGATCATCGGTTGTAAACCAGCCGGTCAGAATGACTCCATCAGTCACTTCACGTGGCTTTATATAAATATTCAGAGGATCGGCAGTTATGTTTTTTACAACTGCACCTTTTATATAAAGCTCGCCATTGGCTTCTTCAACTCTTGATTTACTGCCTTTTCTGAGGTATTTGGAAAGATCATTTTTTAGAGACTTGTAAGTCTGTTCAGGTATCATCAGTTCATAGCCTGTTACTGTTCCTTTGCTCATTTCTGAGATAATTTCATTAACAACCACCTGGGGGTCATTTTGTGCCTGAGAACCGGTAAAAAGGATAGTAAGAATAAATGGAAGAAAAAGATATTTTTTCATAAGATGCTTTAATTTGGCTGCCTAATAAACAGTTGAAATAAATTCAAGCAGGCAAAGGTAATAGCAAACTTTTTTATATGCCAGCTTGTTTGACTTGTTTGAAGAGAAGGTACATTTATGGACAGTTATAAGCCAGGTTATTACAATATTGGAATTGCAGAAATTAGGCTTAGGCAGCGACTACTGAAGATAAGTAGTACAATTTCAGTCATAATTGCCTTCTTTTTTATTTTGAATTGCGAATCCTTATTAATGCAGATTTTTCTTTTTTTAACACTTTTTATTTCTGTATTGATTTACCTGCAGATCCGATGTCATTTTTGCATTATGTTTGGAATCTTTGGGTTTCAGAATTTTGGCAGGCTGGGTGAACTCCAGGAAATTCACTGTCATACATCCCATCACAAGGATCTCATTAAATCTTTGAATCTTATCATTCAATCGTTTCTAATTGCTGCAATTTCAAGCGGGCTGGTTTATTTGACTCTACATTATTTAGCTCAATACTACCGCTAACTTCAAAAAGTTAATTTTGTGCCCCATGCATCATGAGGCAATCCTGATTATTGATTTTGGTTCTCAGTACACTCAGCTAATCGCACGAAGATTAAGAGAATTGAATGTTTACTGTGAAATCCATCCGTTTAATCATCTTCCTGATACCTGTTCGGGATTTAAAGGAGTCATTCTTTCTGGTGGTCCGGCATCGGTGCGTGATAAGAATTCACCCCGGATCAATCTGAACTGCATATTGAATAAGGTGCCGGTTTTAGGTATTTGTTACGGTGCTCAATTATTGGCTCAGGAGTTGGGCGGGGAAGTAAAATCCTCGCAGAAACGTGAATATGGAAGAGCCGTATTGAATATTGTAAACAGCAATGGATTACTTTTTAAGAAAATAAGAAATCACTCACAAATCTGGATGTCGCACAGCGATTCAATTTCAAGATTACCCAAACAATTTGAAACAATTGCTGCAACTGAAGCCATTCCATGTGCAGCTTATCAGGCAGCAGAATTGAAAGTTTTCGGACTTCAGTTTCACCCTGAAGTGGTTCATACAGATGAAGGAAAAGAAATCCTGAAGAATTTTGCTTTTGATGTTTGTCAGTGTACAGGGGATTGGACCCCTGCATCCTTTGTGGCAGAAACAATTCAATCACTGAAGATGTCGTTGCATAACGATAAAGTGATTCTTGGTTTATCAGGAGGAGTAGATTCAGGAGTTGCAGCATTGTTGCTACATAAAGCAATCGGTGAAAATCTCTATTGTATTTTTGTTGATACCGGTTTACTTCGCAAGGATGAAGCAGCACAGGTTATTCAGACTTATGGGAGCATGGGATTACAGATTATTCAGGTAGATGCTTCCTGGCAATTCTATGGAGCATTAAAAGGGAAGACTGATCCTGAAGAGAAGAGAAAAATTATTGGAAGATTATTTATTGAAGTATTTGAAAGGAAGGCAAGAGAAATTGAGAACGTAAAATGGCTTGCCCAGGGAACAATCTACCCTGATGTAATTGAATCGGTATCTGTAAACGGTCCATCTGCAACAATTAAATCTCATCACAATGTTGGAGGGTTACCTGAAAAAATGAACTTGAAAATAACTGAACCTTTGCGTTTGCTTTTTAAGGATGAAGTCAGGAAAGTCGGAAACGAGTTAAATATGAAACCGGAAATTCTAAACCGTCACCCATTTCCCGGTCCAGGTCTTGGAATCAGAATACTGGGAGAAGTTAATGCAGATAAAGTCAGAATGCTGCAGGAGGCTGATCAGGTGTTTATTGAGAACCTCCGGCAAGCTGGTTTATATAATAACGTGTGGCAAGCTGCTGCAATCTTATTACCGGTTAAAAGTGTCGGTGTAATGGGCGATGAGCGAACCTATGAAAATGTAGTCGTCCTCCGCGCAGTTTCTTCTGTTGACGGAATGACAGCTGACTGGGTTCATCTGCCTTATGATTTTTTAGCTAAGACTTCAAATGACATTATCAATAAGGTAAACGGAATTAACCGTGTGGTTTACGATATATCTTCTAAACCACCTGCTACAATCGAATGGGAATGATTAAAAGCTGGTGTGAAATAAAAAGAATTGTTGAGCTGATTGTTGTGCTGACAGCTGTTTTAACAGCATGCAGGCCGGCCAGACCTGCAGTTGTTTTTACTCCTGTAAGTCATCAGCATGTTGAAGTAGCTCAGACTCCGGATACAATTTTTGATAAACCAGAACCGGTTATTGAGCGATTTAGAGATTCAGTCACCCTGGGACTGGTAATGCCTTTTTATTTTGAAGAAAATTTCCCTGAGTCAGTGATTGGGGATTCTGTAGAGATTGATCCACGCTCAAAAGCGGCACTTCAGTTTTATGAAGGAGCATTGATTGCTGCTGATTCGTTAAGGGCTGCAGGAGTTCACTTCTCAATTCATGTAAGCGACAATGGAAATGATTCTTTAGCTTATCATTGGATGCTGATGAATTATTCCTGGCTAAAAAAGAATGACTTTAATTTTATTCAATACCCCTCAAACCAATGTGATGCAGTGGCTCAAACCGCAGGTCATTTTCATATTCCACTGATCATTGCCCAGTGCAGTCCATTGTCGGACAGCCTCAACTCATTTACTGCCGTAGCAGCACCCTCAACAATAACTCAATGCAGGCAAGCCGTAAAGTTACTGGCAAAGAAATTCCCCATGCAGAAGTTTATTGTAATGGCCAGGTCAACTGGTATTGAAGACGTGCTGGCAGGCTATTTTACAGATGCATTAAATGAGTTTGCACCGGAAAGATTCTCCAGAATTTCGCCATCGGATACTGCTTCATGGGTTAAAAAAGTTAAGACTTCAACTGATGAAATCGTTTACATTCTTGCCTCCAGCGATGAATATTTTGTAACTGCAAATCTTAATTCAATTGATCGAATAGGAAGAAACTTGACTGTTATTGGTTTGCCAACCTGGGATAATTTTGAAACTGTTTTCCTGGGTGGATTTAAAAACCTGGATGTAATCTGTTTTAATTCGATGTGGTTGGATTTTAATGATGCTGAAGTTCTTGCTTTCAGAAATAAGTATGTTCAGAGTTATTTTAACGATATTACATGGAATGCCTGGAATGGCTATTGTATGGTGATAAAACTTGCCAGGTCTGTTTATTATAAGACCTCCCTGGATGCACTAAAAGCATTGTTTCCTTCACTTCCGAATGGAGGATATGAAAATAATGACATCAGCCTGATCAGGTATTCCGGATTTGATACAATTACCCTGGATTTATCTGAATAGAATTTTTTCTTAACTTTACTTTCGAGTTTTAATTCAATGTTATTATGGCAAAGAAACTCTTTGTTTCAAATAAGGATGAAACGGTTAGAATGTTTAGGAATGACTTTCTTGAGAAATTGAGCCATGTGCATTACACAGTCCCGCTTTACATTTTTTTACCGGTTATCCTCTATTTCTTGTACAAGAGTATTTTTGTGCTTCAGTTGTCATTCTTCGCTGTTATAGGGAATTTTCTTTTGGGAATTGTGGTATGGACATTTACGGAATATATGCTTCATCGTTTTGTTTTTCATCTGGAACTTCCCGGCCGGATCGGCAAGAGAATTCATTTTATTTTTCATGGTGTTCATCATGACTATCCATCTGACAGCAAAAGACTGGTCATGGTTCCATCGGTCAGTATCCCGTTAGCTGCTTTATTTTATTTTTTATTCCGATGGATTATTGGTGCTAATGCAGTAGCTCCGTTTTTCTGTGGCTTTCTTGCCGGATATTTATTCTATGACATGTTGCATTATGCAGTTCATCATTTTAATTTGAAAAGTAAGTTCTGGTTGGAATTGAAGCACCACCATATGCTTCATCATTATAGCGACAGTAAGAAGGGATTTGGCGTCAGTACGACATTCTGGGATCTTGTTTTCCGGACTATGTTTACCAGCAGAAAAGACAGAAACCAAACCGATGCAACAGCATCCTGAGTCAGCCTGGGTTAGTTCAGATTTTCAAGGGGTGTTGATTCGACCAGGTTTTCCTGCTTAACGACTGTTTTTGAATTTCTTCCTATAATAAAATTAATTCCGACCCGGATGTCAGCATTACGCGAATTTTGTGGGGAAAGAGCTCCATAAATATTATCACTGATTGCAAAAAACTGATAATCTGCCAGACTTATACAGATTCCTAGTCCCGGGTTTACCAGATTCTTATTGATAATTGAAAATCCCGAAACAATATTAAGCCATTTCAATGGTTTCCATTCATGCTGGACTGATGTCATCAACTGAAGCTGGTCCTTATATTGAATGAAATGGAGCAGCAGTGAAGCAGCATGCTTATCATTAATTTGATAATTTATGGATGTGAAGTTCTGAAATGGTATTTTTAATTTATATGACTTATGAGTATGTTCAATGTTTAATCCGTCTGATAGAGAATCAAGCATGGTTTGGAAAGTAGAACCGGCCTCACCGGTGTTATCCAGAAACTGGTTCAAATCAATTCCTGAATAGGTGAATTCACTGGCACTTTGATCTGATTGGTAATTATCAGTTAGTGAATTCCAGGTGATACTCCCAAAATCATTGAATGAAACTGAAACAGTCCACTTATCATTAATTTTTGAAACAATACCAATGTCCATTGCCCAACCAGTATTGTTTCTGCCAAACAGATATTGTTTCATAACAAAGTCGTTAAAGGTGTTACTTTCAATCCCCGATGTATTGATCATGATTTCAGGGGTAGAAGTAATTTCAAGTGTTTGCGGATGCGTATAAATGGAAGCTCTTGCCTTTTCAACTGTGATATTTTCCATACCATATAACCGTTTTAACCGGACACCTGCAGTTAGCTTACGGCTTAACTCCATTGCATAGGTCAGTGCATAATCCCTACGATGTTCCATTAACAACTCAAGTGCCAGATCAGCTTTTTGCCCAATGTATGCACCGTTTCCCCGAATCAGAAATTCAAGAAACTCTTTAGGATATGCCAAATGAATATTTAGTTTTTCCGTTATTGAAAACCCTATGTATCCCTTTTTGAATTTAAAACCGGCATGCATTAAATCAGTTTCGGCTGTAAGATCAAGGTTGTTGCTATTACTGAGTTTACTGAGCATATTTTCAGAATCAATATACAGCGAGTCATCAGATGATCTCCGTACTAAATCGGAATATCGAAATGCACTGTTGCTGACCGATAAGCCGGTGTTGGAAATTAGCGGAAGACCAACGGAAACAGAGCCGTTAAAAAACAATGCAGGATTGGTCATGTTTCTCTGGGGTATATCACTGAGGCGATGGAGCATCAGGTTCGATTGTGCTTCAACAGTATGAATAAAAACAGACAGAGTGAGGAATATGGAAATGGTGTATTTAATCATGCTTTCTGAATTAGAGGTTAACAATGGCAATAACTCCCAGCTGAACTGTAAATGAGTAATCTGAATAGATTTTTACATTAACATTTCCGTTTTGGTAGGTAGATGCTTTTGCTTTGATCAAAAGATATTTGGCATGCATAATTCGGCTTATCCTGGCATCATCAAGTGAATTATCAGAAACCTGAGAAGAAGGTGCAATAACTTTACCGGTTAACTGATTTACGGTTGCCGAAGGCATAAATAAACTTCCGGTTGTTACAAGTGAGTCAAGCGGGAGGTAGTTCTGATCAGCAAAATAGACTTGCCAGTCGGCTTCAAAAGGGAACCCATTCGTGATGAATGAGCGGATGGTCATTTGCCGGATATTTTTAAGTTGCTGATTATTAAAGTCAACAGTATCCCTGAGTATAAACCCTGAAGCCGTGCCATATAACGGAAGCTTAACCTCAACATCAATGCTTACAAGAGACGAATCAGTCATAAAATTTAGGCCTGTTCTTCCGTCCGGATTAATCAGACTTTGAATCTGGGTAAGCAGATATTTTGGTTTTGCAGCAATTAAGGGTCTTACATTGCTGTTCAAAGAATTCATAGAGAATGTTCCGGTAAGGGTCTGCCCGAACTGACTGAATAAAGGTGAAAGAACAGGAAGAGGGTTCGGGAATCCGTGAGCAGCAATCAGGTTTGAGAAATTTCCGTTAGCCCCTTGCATATTTGCAACATGGGCACGGATTGGAACACCAATTGAATTGTTAATACTGATTAAAATTTCGGGGCTGGCAATATCGAAGTTGCTGAATGCATCCAGATTGTTAAACAGTGAGATATTGATTGTATCGTAATCGCTCATAAAAGATTGCTGTCCAAAATAGCCGTAGATACTATTAAAGTTAAACCCGTTGATATTACAATTCAGATTCAGTTTGTGATTTGCAGTAACATTTGTTCCTGTATGGGTTATTTCGAGATCGTACTTAACCCGGATGCGGTTTTTAGAGGTCCCGTTATCGGAGAGATCAAGCCGGTAATTTTCAAGATTGACTGCCAGATTCTGAGTGACAGGCAGACTGCCGGTATAGTTAAAAACCAACTGGCTGGAATACGGAACTTCATTAAGTGTAGCTGAAGGGATGGTGATAGTTAATTTTACAGAAGCAGGAATTCGCATATTCAGATTTAACCACATCTGCCCGTTTTTAAATGTCATTGAATCCAGTTCAATTTGATTTGGAAAATTGAGATCCTCCGTCTTTTCAAAAGAAACAGCCAGATGTCCCTGGGTGTTAATTAGATCAGCCATGGCCGGAGTTAGCTGTATTTGTGAATTAAAGGATTGAACAGGCAGGTCTATCAATGTGTTGGAAGAAACTTCCATTGCTCTGCCTGAGTAGATCAGTGTGCAAAATGAGTTAGAATCTATTAGAAGATTTCCGCTGTCACTTTCGGATTTCATCAGGTTTTCGATCGAAAGTGTTGAGTGAGCCAGTGGAATGGCTAACTGAGGTGTTATTCCTCCGTTTTTGATTTTATCAAATTCAAAGTTATCCTTCAGGCAGGAAGTGACTCCGGACGATAAAAGGGTAACTATCAGAAATCTGCTTGAAAGGATTTTCCATGCTGAAGTTTTTGTTAAGCTGAACCATAAATCTCCGGTAATCTGTCGGATTCGGATAATAAAATTCTGAATCATGCCAGCGTGTACGAACCCTGGCAATAATCTTTTCAGTTTACCTTCGGTTTACAAGGGAATTTGTAAGAAATTATGAAAGTTGTAATGTTTATGATCAGAATATTGCAGGTAACTTAAGATAGCTTACCTGAAATCAAAGAAATAAACTCTGATCGGGTACTTTCATTTTCGAACTGACCGGTAAAAGCAGATGTTGTTGTGATGGAATGCTGCTTCTGAATTCCTCTCATTTGCATGCACAAATGGTGAGCCTCAATTACCACCATGACACCGTGTGGATTTAGGGATTCCTGGATGCAATCCCGAATCTGATTTGTCAGTCGTTCCTGAACCTGCAGCCGCCTGGCAAATGCATCAACCACCCTGGGGATTTTGCTTAACCCGACAATATACTTGTCTGGAATATAGGCAACGTGGGCTTTACCAAAAAAAGGCAGCATGTGATGCTCGCAGAGTGAATACAGTTCAATGTCTTTGACAATCACCATGTGGCGATAATCTTCTCTGAATTTTGCACTATTAATAATGGCAACAGGATCCATTTCATAACCATGAGTAAGAAACTGAATGGATTTTGCGACTCGTTCGGGCGTTCGTAACAGGCCTTCTCTTTTGGGGTTTTCACCAATCTGGACTAAAATATCATAATACTTTTTAGAAAGTATTTCGGTTCGGGCAGCATCTAGGTGGTCAAAACCCGGATAGTTTTCAGTTTCATGTTTAGCAAGTGTTTCTTTCTGGTGATTGTTATCCATACCCTGATTTAATTTCCAAAATATTCAACAGCATTATTTTCAGTTTCTTCAATTCTAATCCGGTGAAGCTGAACTCCGATTTTCTGAAATTCAGGTTCTAATTCCTTCCAAATGGCAATTGTCAGATTCTCAGTTGTGGTTATTTTCCCTTTCATGAAGTCAACATCCAGATTCAGGTTGCTGTGATCTACTTTATCAATAATTTTTCTCTTTATAATTTCACTCATGATCCGGTAATCAACCACAAAGCCGGTCTCCTGATCCGGGTTATTCTTCACTGTCACATACAGTTCATAATTATGCCCATGCCAGTTTGGATTTGAACACTGACCAAAGATATTTAGATTTTGCTCGTCATTCCAGTCTGGCCTGAATAGCCGGTGAGCCGCACAAAAACGCTCTCTTCTTGTTATATGTACCATAAATCATTTGTCATGCAAAAATAGTAATAACATACAGAGTGCCTGAATGTTTATCAGATGAACAGTAACCTTAGCCAATTGCAATTGTTCTAAATTTGCAAAACAGAAAGTTTATTATGTCAATTACAAAAGAACAGATTATAGATGCATTGAGTCATGTTGAGGATCCTGATTTTAAGAAGGATCTTGTTGCATTAAATATGGTAAAGGATGTAGAGGTGAATGGAAATAAAATCAGCTTTACTGTCGTTTTAACAACTCCTGCATGCCCGCTAAAGGAAAAGATTCAGAATGATTGTGAACAAGCAATCCGGGATTATGTCAGTAAGGATGCAGTAATAAAAATTAATATGACGGCACAAGTTACAGGCCGCCCGGCTGATAAATCTTCAATGTTGCCGGGGATAAAAAATATAATTGCAGTAGCATCGGGTAAGGGAGGTGTTGGTAAATCAACTGTTGCCAGCAACCTGGCAGTTGCCCTGGCCAGTACCGGTGCAAAAGTAGGCCTTGCCGATGCCGATATTTTTGGGCCTTCACAAACATTGATGTTCGGGGTGGTAAAAGAAAGATTATTTGCTGAAGAGAGAAATGGCAAGACGTACATGATTCCGCTTGAAAAGTTCGGGGTTAAACTGGTTTCTATCGGATTTTTGGTTGAAAAGACCCAGGCAATTGTCTGGCGGGGTCCTATGGCTTCAAAAGCACTGACTCAACTGCTCTGCGATACATTATGGGGAGAGGTTGATTATTTATTGGTAGATCTGCCACCCGGAACCTCGGATATACATCTGACCCTGGCTTCCTCTTTTCCGGTAAACGGAGCAGTTGTTGTAACAACTCCTCAGGAAGTTGCAATGGCTGATGCCCGAAAAGGAATTGATATGTTTCGCAAACAGGGAATCACCATTCCAGTGCTTGGCTTGATAGAGAATATGGCTTACTTTACTCCTGCAGAATTGCCGGAAAACAAATATTATATTTTCGGAAAGGGAGGAGGTGTTAAACTGGCTGCAGAAATGAATGTCCCATTACTGGGTTCAGTTCCTTTGATCCAATCTGTCTGTGAAGCAGGTGATAATGGAATTCCTGTAGCTTATGATCCGGATATTGTTGAAGGAAAAATATTCAGAGAAATTGCCTATGCAATGGCTCAGCAACTGGCAATCAGCAATGCAAAAATTGAAGATGAAAAATTAGCTCATGCAAACAAATAACCATGCGTTACTCGAATCGAGAGTTGAAGCAGCACTTGAGGAAATCAGGCCGTATCTGCATGAAGATGAGGGTGATGTTAAATTGCTTGGAATTACCGATGACATGATTGTCAGGCTGCGTCTGCTGGGTGCCTGCAGTTCATGTAATATGAGTATGATGACCATGAAAGCTGGAATTGAACAGGCAATCCTCCGGGCAGTTCCCGAAATCAAGGGAGTTGCTGCAGAAGCCGATTAATAATACGATGATAATCCGTATCGTGAAGCTTCCGGTGCAGCCTGAAAAGGTTAAAGAGTTTCTTAGTCATTTTGAACAAGCCAAAGAAAAAATCAGAAGTTTTGATGGTTGTCTCCACTTGCAATTATTGAATGACCTGAATCCGCCTTTTGAGTTTTTTACGCTTAGCCACTGGAAGAGTGAAGAACATTTAAAAAATTATCAGCAATCCGAACTATTCAAAGAAACGTGGGCCAGAGTGAAGCCGTTGTTTAACGGCAAGCCTGAGGCCTGGAGTACTTCAAAACTAATAACCATTTAGTTAGGAGTTAAACCAGGATTGGAAGGCTGATTCTGTTCAACTGATTCAATAGCCTGGCGGTTTTTCTTTTTATATTCTCTGTGAGGTGTATGAGGATGCCAGCCGAAAGTCAGCAGCAGGAATGCAAAGCCAACCATGTATGCAATGATAATATGCCATCCGCTTTTTACCCAGTTTACAACCGACTTGGCATTTGGGAAAATTCCGGAAACAGCAACACCGGCTGATGAACCAAACCAGATCATACTTCCCCCGAAACCCACTGCATAGGCTAATACACCCCAGTCATACCCGCCCTGATCAAGAGCTAATTTTGTAAGTGGAATATTATCAAAGACGGAGGATATAAATCCAAGGGAAAGACTCGAATGCCAGGAAGCATCAGGCAAGTCTCCAACAGGCATGAGCGATGCACACAATACGAGTGAAAGCAGAAAGATACTGCCAGAAACAGCATGAGGCAGATCACTCCAGTTTGTTTTCCGGATCAATGTACCAATCAAAATGGCTGCCCACACTCCCAGTGCCGGAAAATCAAATAGTACGTTGGTCAGGATAGTCAGACCCAGAATTAATGCTACAATCATTATCCTGCCCCAGTCAATCGGTTTTAAATTTGCACTTTCAGCAAGTACCAGTGGCTGTAATTTTTGCTGTTGAATGGCTGCTATGCCACTGAAGACCAAGAATGCACCAAACGAACCGGCATAGGCATGTAAAACATCAACCGGACTAACTCCGTCAATCCACATCATGGTTGTTGTGGTATCACCAACTACACTTCCGGCACCCCCGGCATTAGAGGCAGCAACAATTGCTGCAAGAAAACCAACATGTACTTTACCTTTATAAATAACATTGGCGATAGAAGCCCCGATCATAGCAGCTGCTATATTGTCCAGAAAGGATGAAAGAACAAGTACAATAAGCAAAAGCAGCCATCCACCACGCCAGTTCAGTGGTAATATTTCAGGTAAATGAACCGGTACGTAAGATTCTTCAAAATGACGGGCCAAAACAGCAAAACCTGTTAATAATCCAAACAGGTTAACAATGATATGCCATTCGCCTTCATGCTCAGAGTCTCCGATTATATGGTTAACAATTGAAAAATCAGTAAAAATAAATTTATACAGGAGCAGGGCGACCAGACCCGTTAGTGCAACTTTCATCGTGTGATGATGGAAAAGAGCAACACCAATCAGAGTCAAACCAAACAAGATAAACTCAATTGCAATTCCATAAAACTGGATTTCATTTGCTGAATTCAGCAACAACATCAATAACTGCATTTCTTAATTATTTGCTGGCTAAAATAGTCTTTATCCCTTTTGGTGAAAGAGGATGTATTATTCTCTGAAAATATTTTTTTATATACTGGCAAGCGAGGTTATTCAATGAAATAATACTTTTGCGCGCTTTAGAAATGATTTATTATGAGAATTACGAACAGGACATTTACAATGATAAAGCCTGATGCGGTTGCTGAGGGGCATACCGGAGCTATTCTGGATAAAATTATCAAATCCGGATTCCGGGTCATTGCCATGAAATACACCAGACTGACACCTGAAGCTGCCGGAAGTTTTTATGCAGTTCATAAGGAAAGGTCTTTCTATTCAAGCCTTGTAAAATATATGTCATCCGGAACTATAGTGGCTGCTATTCTTGAAAGGGAAAATGCAGTTCAGGATTTCCGGAAATTAATCGGAGCAACCGATCCGGCTAAAGCTGAAGAAGGTACAATCAGAAAACTATATGCACGGTCAATTGAATCCAATGCTGTTCATGGCTCTGATAGTGATGAAAACGCAGCAATTGAAGGAGCTTTCTTTTTCTCGGCTCTTGAGATGTTCTGAATTACTTCACCAGGGTAATCATCATCTCTGTTCTTCGGTTTTTAGCCCGTCCTAGTTCAGTATTATTTGAAGCAACCGGCTTGTCCTCACCATAACCTTTACTGGTCAATCGTGAGGATTCAATACCTTCTTTGATCAGGTAATTATAAACTGAGGCAGCCCTTTTTTCAGAAAGCAGGAGATTACTCTTAGACTCGCCTGTGTTATCCGTATGCCCGCTTATTTCAATTGAAATATTCTTGTTCTTCTTTAAAAAGGCAACCGCCTTATTCAGTTCAGCAAAAGATTCATCTTTGAGATCGTACTTCCCTGTTTCATAGAATACATTTTTGAGAATAATTTTCTCACCGGCTTTAATGGCACTTAGTTCAACTTGCAATGAGTATGAGTTGGCCGATGTGTCTTTACACGAAAAAAAATCGGAATAAAACAGGTAACCTTCTTTAGAAACATTGAGTGCATATTCATATCCTGTCGGAAGGCAAACTAAGAAAGAACCATCTGTTTTATCACTGATAGAGGCTGTTGCTACTTTTGCTGAATTAAGATCAATCACTTCAAAAGAAGCTTCGAGCGGTGAACCCGTCTGCTTATCTCGTACATTACCTTTTACATAACTAACAGGGGTTGGCTGTACTTCTTTATAAAGGTCGAAGTACCAGATATCGAGTTTCCCGAATCCATCACGGAAACGGTCAGTTGCAAAATAGGCTGATTTCCCGGATGCTGTTACAAATAAACTGCTCTCATCATGTACTGTATTTATCGGATAGCCCAGGTTAAATGGCTTACTCCATTCTCCTGTTTCAAGTAACCTCGAAACATAAATATCTGTACCTCCCATTCCGGGATGACCATCCGAGGCAAAGTAGAGTGTTCGGTTATCAGGATGAATGAATGGCGACATTTCATTTCCGCTTGTATTGATAACATCGCCCAGGTTAACCGGTGTCTGAAACCGGCCGTTTTCATCAACTGTGGTTTTCCAGATATCCTGCTTCCCTTTACCGCCTGGCCGGCTGCTGACAAAGTAGATGGTTTTACCATCTGAGGTAATGGTAGGCTGTGAATCCCACTGGTCTGAATTTACTTTTGAGCCGAGGTTGACAGGGTTGGTCCACTGATTGCCATTTCTTTTTGCATAATATAAATCACAACCCCTGAATCCGTCTTTATTGCAGGCAGTGAAAAATAAATGTCGTCCGTCTGGTGAAAGGCAATGTGCGCCTTCATTTCCAATGGTGTTAATTGGTGACCCCAGGTTTCTGGCTTCATGCCAGTTGCCATCAGGATCTTTTGTTGTAAGGTAAAAATCCTCATTGTAAGTTTTACGTTCACCAGGCGAAGACATCAGTCGTCTGCGGGTATAAACTATAGTTTGTTCATCAGCTGTTAAAACCGGAAGGTATTCATCATCACTGGAATTAATTGCTTTACCCGGGTTTATCGGGTTAAACGGAACTGGATGCTTTACAGCGTAAGCTGCAAACTTACTTTGAGCCAGCAGTTTTTCTGCACGTTCACGCATCTCAAGGGTTCGTGATTTATAGGTTAGAAAAATTTCAAGGTGGCTAACTGCCGAATCAAATTCTGATAATTGAATTTCAGCTTGAGCAAGGTTAAAAAAATTCTGTGGAAAGAAATCAGGGTCTGATAATACAGCTTTCCGATAATACGTAACAGCTTTTTGAAAGTCGTTCAGGTCGGTTGTAACATCTCCCATTAACATAGCTGCTTCAAGGAATTCAGGGTCTTCTTTTAACGCGGCTTCCAGTTCATCTCTCGCATTTAACAACTGTTTGGCATCATACATTCTTGAAGCTTTCAGGAAGTGAGTAACAGCTTTTTTGTTTTTTGTATGAAACTCGTAAGCTTTTTGCGCATCAGCAGTCAGGCTGGTGAATATCAGTATAAGAACTAAGGGAAGGAAAATACCTTGGAAAAGAATCCTGTACTTCATGGCAACAAATTAAAAACAAACCAGTGAGCTGGCAATGAATCCTCAGGGAATGTTCATCACTTTATGCGTCTGAAGCGAAATCCTCCATTGGGGATGGGATTTGATATATTCAACAATCAGCGGATTCATCTTGTTGAAAACGCTGAATTCAGGTTGAAGAAATTTTCTGCATTCCGGATTAGCAGATTCAGCATTTTTCTCAGCCCATTCAAAGTCAGAATTATTGTGAATAATGCATTTTAATTCATTGGCCTGCAGGAGTGATTCTTTTACCGGAAACTTAAATTTCTTTGGTGAGACACAAATCCAGTCAAAATAGCCGGTAATCGGAAAAGCACCGGAAGTTTCAAGTGCAAGTTCAAACCCAGTGTTCTTTAGTTCGGTAGTGAGAAAACGGAGGTTGTACATGCAGGGTTCGCCACCGGTAATCACCGCAAACCGGGATGGGTAGGTTAATGCTTCCGTAACAATGGATTCAATTTTTAATTCAGGATAAGCTGTGGCATCCCATGAATTTTTAACGTCACACCAGGAGCATCCAACAGTACACCCGGCTAGTCTTATAAAAACTGCAGCTCTGCCGGTATGGAAGCCCTCGCCCTGCAGGGTATAGAACATTTCCATTATTGGCACAGATGATGACATAGTGATGTTACTAGCCGATTCGTTCTCTAATCTGATAGGAGTTTCTCTCTGGTGAACTGGCTGCAATCAGCTCACCCAGAAAACCAGCAATGAATAATAAACTGCCAATAATCATGCAGGTAAGCAATAGGTAGAATGAAGGTCGGTCGGTGAGAAGCCGGGCAGGAATGTTATTGTAAACCGAATAAAGTTTAGCAACTCCAAGGTAAGCAGCTCCCAGAAACCCAAGGATAAACATGATCGTGCCAAGAGAACCAAACAGGTGCATTGGTTTTTTCCCAAATCGGGTAACAAAAGTGATGGTCAGAAGATCCAGAAACCCGTGAATGAAGCGGCTCATTCCGAATTTAGACTTACCGTATTTACGGGCATGATGCTCAACCACTTTTTCACCGATTTTATTAAATCCGGCCCAGTTTGCAATTACCGGAATGTAGCGATGCATTTCACCATAAATCTGAATGCTTTTTACTACTTCAACACGATACGCTTTAAGGCCACAGTTAAAGTCATGTAGGTTTTTAATTCCTGAAACACACCGGGTTACTCCATTGAAAAACCGGCTTGGAAGAGTCTTACTGATTGGATCGTACCGCTTTTTTTTCCAACCTGAAACCAGGTCAAATTTTGCTTCCGTAATCATCTTATACAAAGCGGGGATTTCATCCGGACTGTCCTGCATATCAGCATCCATTGTAATAACAACCTGACCTCGGGCAGCAATAAAACCCTCATTCAAAGCAGCTGACTTACCATAGTTTCTTCTGAATCGAATGGCCCTGAACCTTTGATTTTTTTCAATTAATCCTTCAATCACCGGCCAGGAATCATCTGTACTCCCGTCATCAATAAAAATAACTTCATAACTTTTTTCTAATTGTGCCATTACTCTTTCAATCCATGCTGCCAGGTGAGGTAGTGACTCAGCTTCGTTGAGCAACGGGATGATGATTGAAATTTCAGTTGTCATAAGAGTTAAAGTTGGTGATCAGGTTTACGCCTGTAATAGGCAGCTGTAATCAAAGCAATAATAACACCTCCCACCATTTTACTGAACAGATCCTGGTAAATGGCTTCACCAAGGGTCATATTTTCAACTCTTTCAAGTGTTTCTTTGTAAAGCTTAGATCCGATAAACATTTTTGATTCGTCCAGGTTTGCAAGAGTCTCCTGGATATGAACCTGAATAAATGCTTCGTTGGTAAAGACACCAAAAATATAAATCAAAAGCGCAAATAAGACAGATGCACAAAAAACGGTGAGTACTCCAATCATAAAAGCATTGCCATACGTAATAAATCCGCCCAGAATCCGATCACGGTAATATTTGGTAGCAATACAAATAAACACTATGGGAATCCAGGCACCTAACCAGGATGCAATGCCAAGGGGATTACTGCCTTTGAGATAAATCGCAATGAAAATGAGAAAACTGCCTATTCCGCTCAGTGCTCCATAGTGCAGAGCAACACGCCAGCGGGGAGGAAGTGTAATCATAATGGGCAAACCTACTTTTTTTATGTGAATGACAAAAAAACAGTAACAGTCAGTAAATAAAAAACCACTTCCGTTAAAGGAAGTGGGAAAATGGAATAGTAATGTCAAAGTGATTTGATGTGCCGGGTAATACTGGCTTTAAGGTTGGCAGCTTTATTCTTATGAATAACATTCTTCTTTGCCAGTTTATCAAGCATTGCCGTCAATTCTGGAAAAAGCTTATTTGCTTCTTCTTTACTTTTTGTAGAGCGAACCTTCTTAAGAACATTACGCATGGTCTTAGCCTGATAGCGGTTTCTCTCGTTCTTAGCTTCACTGTTTCTGATTCTCCTTTCGGCTGATATGTGATTGGCCATATATTAATTGTTTGATTTTGTAGCCCGTACGGGAATCGAACCCGTGTTTCCTCCGTGAAAGGGAGATGTCCTAGACCCCTAGACGAACGGGCCGTTTTTAAACAGGGTCGCAAAAGTAAAAGAAATAATCTGAGTAACAAGAAAAGAAATCAGTTATCTTCATTTGAACCGGGAATCACAAAACCAAAGCGTCTTCCGGAGATAATTTCAGCAGGACTGCTGGTTTCAATTATCTGCTGAAGCGATACCATTGGCTGTGAATCAAAAGGTTGGGCAACCGGATCAACTTCAAGGACATGGATAATAAGTTGCTGAATGATTCTCTTTACCGATTCAGGATTGACAATATGGCTGGTCAGGTCATTATAAATAATCCCCAATTGCCGTTTGCCTTCCATCATAAAATGATTATCGGTATTCACATAGATTCGAGCTACCAGTTCACCGGCATCCTGAACCCGATTGTATTTTAAGGTATCATTGAGGAAATTGTAAACATAAACTAATCCGCACATGGCTCTTGAAGGTTTCTCTTTAATATAGCCTGATTTTAGCAGCGGATTATTAATATCTAGTGTTACAGCTGTTGTATGCATAAAAAACAGCAGCACGTCATTCGCAAACCGGAATCTGACTTCAAGCCGGCCTTTGTCTTCAAACTCAATATGGATGGTTGGTTCGGTGGCAACTATGGAGGATCTTAAGAACTGCTCAGTTTCTTTTAGTTCAGTCTTAATCATATCAAAAAACTGGCGGCAATTTGTAAATGCCTGTTGATTAGCCAGGCCTTTTACTTTAATCAGTTCAATAATTCTGTCGTTAAAATTCATTTAATCAATGCAAAGATGTATGATTCTGATGAATAATACAGGTTAGAATGAATAAACCGGCTATGTGCCTGCTGATTGGTGTGTAGTGCAAGTGCAAAAAACCGCTTCGGCTTTAAAAATCAGGTATTACCCTGAAGGATTGTTTGAGTTCAGGCTAAAAGGAGAAAACCGGTTTTGACCGGATGTGCTCATTTTTTTAAGTGTGTGAAGAATAATGAATGGGAATCAATCAGCAGTAGGGTTGTATGAATGAAAGCGTTATGAACTTTCTCAGGATTTGATACTGTACTTGACTTTCCGTGTTTCTCAGATTACTTTTGTGACCTGATAAAAACTATTATGAGAAAATTTAATCTGATATGTTTGGTTGCTGCAGTATTCGTTCTTGCTCTCTTAACTTCCAATGCACGGGCAATAACTACTCAACAAACTTCTACTGAAGTTTCTTTTAATCCGGATAAGCCAATAAATAAGGATAAGGACGAAAACCGGAAGAAGAAAAAGAAAAAGAAAGATGCCTGCTGTTCAGCAATGAGTCAAATTGAGGGGCACAAGGAGTGTGCACCGGATGCCAAGAAGAAGATGGGATGCTGCAGTCATTCAAAAACTGCTACACCGGCAGAAAAGGATCAGGCACCTGCCGAAAAATAAAGAATTAGTAAGAACTGCAAGTTGCAGTCAGTGGCTAAACTTACGGTTTATGCTTTGACAGCTGTTGCTTCAATTTCAATCAGCATATCGGGATGAATCAGCCGGCTCACCTCAACCAGAGTGAGAGCCGGTTTTATATTTCCGAATACATTGTTAAAAGCGATTGCAATTTCTTCCCATCTGCTAATGTCAGTTACATAAATTCGGATTCGTACAACTTCGTGAAGCGAGGATCCGGCCTGTTTTAATACAGATTCAATTTTTCGGAATATGGCAAGAGTCTGGCCTTCCATGTCATCCACCAATGGATTTCCTCCATCATCAAGTGCAGTCGTTCCACTTATTGTAATAATGTTGCCGGTACGCACTGCTCTTGAGTAACCAATGCGGTTTTCCCATTCCGATCCGGTCGAAAATATTTTTCTCATCGCTGCAAAGGTTTAAAGGTTTTGATTAATTAAATAAGCTGCGAAAATATTTTTTTTTAATTTGGCGCGGGTAATTATTTAAATGAAACTCAAGCTTACCAAACCTATTTGTTTTTTTGACCTGGAAACAACAGGTGTCACAATCGGAATTGACCGCATAGTGGAAATTTCAGTTCTGAAGATAAATCCTGACGGTAGCCGGTTCATTAAAACAAAAAGGATTAACCCCGAAATGCCGATTCCTGAAGCAGCAACCAAAGTTCATGGAATCACAGATAACGATGTAAAGGATGCACCGGTTTTCAGTAAAATTGCCCATGAGCTTTTGCAACTGATGAATGGTTCAGACTTGGGTGGCTACAATTCCAATAAGTTTGACATTCCCATGCTGGTTGAAGAATTTATGCGGGCCGGAATTACCTTTGATATGAAAGGGCGAAGGCTGGTTGATGTTCAGAATATTTTTCATAAAATGGAACCTCGTAACCTGAGTGCCGCTTATAAGTTTTATTGCGCGAAGGAAATTGAAAATGCACACAGTGCTGAAGCAGATATAACTGCAACTATTGAAATCCTGGAAGCACAGCTGGAACGCTACCCGGAGCTGAAGAATGATATTGATTTCCTTCATGAGTTTTCAATCAATAACAACAACGTAGATCTGGCCGGCAGAATCATTTATAATGACGAAGGAGAAGAGGTATTTAACTTCGGAAAGCACAAAGGAAAAAAGGTGGTCCAGGTTTTTGCTGATGAACCATCATATTACGACTGGATGATGAAAGGTGACTTCCCGATGCAAACCAAACAGGTAATTACCTCGCTTCGACTTCGGAATTTTAGTCAACAGAAAGTCTCAACTAATATTTAGCATATACGATATGAAAAAATTCATGCGTACATTTTTTTACCCCGGGATCAGCGGTTTATTCTCATTAGCCTGGGTAATTATGGCTCTGATATTTATCTACTGGATTGTTCGCTGGGGATAAAAATTTTTAATTAACAGAAAGTTCGATTTTAGTTCAGTGCCAGAATTGCTTTTCCCAAACGTACTATCTTAGAACGCTCATCTGATTTTTTGCCGCATTTTATCCGCTTTACTGGATTAACCTTTTTCGGCCTTAAAACGCTGTTCTATTATCTTGGCAGCCTCAAATAACTGCTATTTATGAATCATCTGAAAAAGCTTGTACCGCATATCATTGCAATCGCCTGTTTTGCGGTTCTGACCATGGTGTATTTTCTTCCGGTCTTCCAGGGTAAGCAGATTGAACAGCATGATATTGCCCAATGGATTGGAATGTCCAAGGAAATTGCTGACTTCCGGGCTGAAACGGGAGTTGAACCATTATGGACAGGTGCTATGTTCAGCGGTATGCCAGCTTACCAGATATCAGTGCTTTATCCCGCAAACCTGGTACGCTATATTGATAAGATCATTTCTTTAGGACTTCCTACTCCTTCCAATTTTGTTTTTATAATGATGCTTGGCTTTTACCTGCTGCTGCTGTCTGTCCGAATACCGTTTCGGATCAGTATGGCTGGGGCAATTGCTTTTGCTTTTTCAACTTATCATACGATAATTATTCTGGCAGGTCATAATTCAAAGGCACATGCAATTGCTTATATGCCTTTTGTTATTGCCGGTATTTTGATGGCGTTCCGCGGAAATCTGCTGGCTGGAGGTATTGTTACGGCCGTAGCACTTGCTCTTGAATTGTATGCTAACCACCTTCAGATCACCTATTACCTTGCCTGTACCATCCTGATTCTGATTATCAGTGAATCAATAACTGCTTTCAAAAACCATACTTTACCTCAGTTTGTAAAGTCCGGTACGATCCTGGTGCTGGCAACCATTTTAGGTATTCTACCGAATATAACGGGTCTGTGGGCAACTTATGAATATGGCAAATTTAGTACCCGAAGTCAAAGTGAACTGACTGAAAAAAGTGTTTCAACAGGACTGGATATGGATTATGCATTTGAATATAGTTATGGAATAAGTGAAACATTTACACTGTTAATCCCACGGTTCAAAGGCGGTGCCAGTATGGAAAGTCTGGATATTTCTTCTCATACTTATAAAGCTATGAGAGATAATGGGGTTGGTGACAACCAGGCACGAAACTACATCAGTAGTATACCATTGTATTTTGGAGATATGCGAATGACAGCCGGCCCGCCTTATGCAGGAGCGGCTATCATCTTTTTGTTTGTGCTGGGGCTTTTTATTCTTCGCGGAAATTTAAAATGGTGGCTGGTATCGGCTACTGTTTTTTCAATTGTGCTTGCCTGGGGTGAAAATTTTATGGCTCTATCCGAGTTTTTCTTCCATTATTTACCGGGATACAATAAGTTCAGAGCAGTCAGTATGCTGTTAGTGATTGCTGAATTCTGCATTCCATTTTTAGCCATACTAGCCTTTTTCAAGGCTGTTGACGGAACAATAGAAAAGAAAAAGCTGCTCAAATCCGTCAGGTATGCTCTTTATTTAACCGGTGGATTTTGTTTACTGACAGCTTTGCTGCCATCCCTCTTTGCTCATGGCTATATCGGAGCTGCTGATGAATCGTACAAGGATTATGAATGGCTTTTGTCTGCAATCCGGCTTGACAGGGCTGCTGCAGTCCGGCTCGATGCTTTTCGGTCATTGTTTTTTATTTTGCTTTGTGCAGCACTTATCTGGGCATTTGCTGAAAAGAAAATCAAAAACCTGGCTAATGTTTCTTTTATTCTGATATGTATCGTGCTGGTGGATTTATGGCCGGTATCGAAGCGCTATCTCAGCAATGACAAGTTTGTAGCCAAGTCAAAGGCTGAGAAACCTTTTGAGCCCACTCAGGCAGATTTAGTAATCCTGGCTGACAAAGAGCCGGGATTCAGAGTTTTTAATACCACGGTAAGTACCTTTAATGATGCCTCGACTTCTTACTTTCACAGAAGCATTGGCGGTTACCATGGCGCCAAGCTGAAACGTTACCAGGAATTGATTGAATATCAGATTAGCAAAAACAATGTTGCAGTATTCAATATGCTGAACACCAAGTATTTTATTATCAGCAGTCCTGAAACTAAACAACCAATACCACAAATCAACCCCGATGCATGTGGTGCAGCCTGGTTTGTTAAAGAGGTAAAGCTTGTTGCTAATGCCGATAGTGAAATGACAGCACTGAGCAATTTTGATCCGCTTCGAACAGCTGTTGTGGATAAGCGCTTTGCTGATTACCTGAAAGGTTTTTCACCTCATCCGGACAGCCTTGCATCAATTAAACTGGTACAGTATGAACCCAATTATCTCAAGTATAAATCGAATTCAACAACTGAACAGTTTGCCGTGTTGAGCGAAATCTATTATGAAAAAGGCTGGAATGCTTATGTTGATGGCAAACCGGTTCCTCATATTCGAGTAAATTATGTTCTCAGGGGAATGAGGGTTCCGGCTGGTAAACATCTGATTGAATTCCGGTTTGAACCCAAAGTTTATCAAACCGGTGAACGGATAGCTTTGGTATCATCATCCATTTTGTTGTTGTTACTGGCCGGGCTTGTATTTACAGAAGTTCGCAAGTTTTTAAGTACCTGAATCTGACTCAGTGAAGAAGGTTCTTGTAATTACCTATTACTGGCCACCTTCCGGAGGTGCCGGAGTTCAGCGGTGGCTAAAATTCGTAAAATACCTCAGGCTCTATGGTTGGGAACCTGTTGTCTATACTCCTTCCAATCCGGAACTACCCGTGACTGATAATTCACTGCTGAACGAGATTCCTGATGGCCTAACCGTGCTGAAGCATCCACTCTGGGAACCCTATCAGCTGTATAAACGATTTTCGGGCAGAAGTGAAAATATTAATACTGGGTTTCTTACTGAAAAAGGAGTAACCGGATGGAAGGAAAAGTTATCAGTTTGGGTTCGTGGTAATTTTTTTATACCTGATGCCCGGAAATTCTGGATCAAGCCATCTGTAAAATTTCTTTCCGGTTATCTTGAGAAAAATCAGATCCATGCGATTGTTTCATCCGGCCCCCCTCACAGCATGCATTTAATAGCACTTTCATTAAAGAAAAAGTTTAATCTTCCCTGGCTGGCCGATTTCCGGGATCCCTGGACAGGAATTGATTATTATAATGACCTGATGTTAACCGGTTATGCTGACCGGAAACATCATAAAATGGAACAGGAAGTATTGCAGAAAGCTGATGCCATTGTTTCAGTTGGGTATGATATGAGTAGAAATTTTGAAAAAGTGCTCGGTCAGCGGAAATCAAAGTTTCATATTATTACAAATGGATATGATGAATCTGATTTTAGGGTTAATACTCCGCAGCTGAGCAGGAAGTTCAGATTGCTTCATGCCGGGACACTGGTTCGTTCGAGAAACCCGGTTGTGCTTTGGAAAGTACTTTCGGAGTTGGTGAAGGAATCAGCAGAATTCAAAAATCAGCTGGAAATTGTTTTAACGGGTAAGGTTGATGCTGAAGTAAGTGAATCTTTATTAGCTGCAGGCCTCGATCCGTTTATTGTCAGAACCGGATATGTTTCTCACCAGGAAGCAATTAACCTCATGTTTTCAGCTCAGGTTTTATTACTGATATTGAACGATGCACCAAATGCAAAAGGGATTCTTACAGGAAAGCTATTTGAGTACCTGGCTGTCAAACGACCCGTTATCTGCATTGGTCCGGAAGACGGAGATGCGGCAACGATTATTTCAGATACAAATGCCGGATTTATAGCAGCATTTAAAGACGAACAAAAAATTAAAATGATAATTAGTGAATGTTTCCATCTTTTCTGTCAGGGAAAACTTGAAAGTCATTCCCGGCATACCGAAGTCTTCTCACGAAAAGAGCTAACTCATAAATTAGCAGAGCTGTTAAACCAAATGATTGACTAATATGTGCGGAATTTCCGGATTTGCAGATCCTAAATTAACTGCAGAAGAAGGCAGAGATTTGCTGGAGCAAATGATGAGAGCAACCAAGCACCGTGGACCGGATGCAAGCGGTATGCACATCAATCCTCCTGTCTTTTTAGGACATAACAGACTCAGTATTATTGACCTCTCTGAAGATGCAAACCAACCGCTACAGTTTCAGAATTCTTTTATTGTATTAAATGGAGAGATTTATAATTACCTAGAGCTGAGACAGGAATTAACCAAAAAAGGATTTCAGTTCCGAACCCAATCCGATACTGAGGTTGTTGTTGCTGCTTATCAATGCTGGGGGGAGGAATGTGTAAGCCGCTTTATAGGGATGTGGGCATTTGTAATTTATGATACTGACAAACAGATTCTCTTTGCCTCACGTGATCGATTCGGGATCAAACCATTTTATTACCTGCATTCCGGAAAACAGTTTTACTTCGGTTCGGAATATAAAACTCTAAAACCGGCTCCGGTTTTTAAAAACGATATTAATGTAAGGCAGGTAATGAGAGGTTTGCAGTTGGGTTGGGTTTGTTACAATGATGAAACCTATTTCTGTAAATTGAAAGCATTGCCAGCAGCTCATAACCTGGTTTATGATCTTCAGTCGGGATCACTCACCATTGATCGTTATTGGGATATCCGGACCGGAAGTTATGAATCTGCAACTTTCAGGGAAAAGAAGGAGCACTTTTTAAGTTTGTTTACTGAAAGCCTGAAGCTCCATCTGCGAAGTGATGTTCCGGTTGCCGGTTGTCTGAGTGGCGGCATTGATAGTTCTGCCATTGCAAGTATGATTCAGCAGTTGAACCAGGGCAGCCAGTATCATACTTTTTCTATCTATTATGATGGAGCAGGAGATGTGGATGAACGACCGTTTGTGCACGAAGTATTAAAGAAGTATCCTTCCATTATTTCTCATTCCTTTACTCCTTCAGAAAAGGATATTACCGAACACTTTCATCAAGCCATGTATCATGCCGAGGTTCCGGTAACTGGTAGTTCTTTCTTTTCTCAATATTTCCTTATGAAACTGATCAGCGAGCATCATATTAAAGTTGTGCTTGACGGACAAGGAAGTGATGAATACCTTGCCGGATACATGCATACGCATTACAGAATGGTTGCTGATTACATCCGTTCTTTCCGCTGGAGGGAAGCCATTCGCCACTCAAGAAATGTTGCTGATTCACTCCAGTTAAACTTGTTTAAGCGATTAGTACACTTTTCTAAAAGCCTGTTATCGGTTATTAATGATGAACAAGCCTTGTACGGTACTGAATACCGTTATTATTACCCGTTCATGTGCAACCATCATTGCACACCTTCACCTTTCTTATTATCTTACCAGAAAGGAAACCGAACCGACAATTTTCTCTATCACCTTATGTTTAATACAAGCCTTCCGTCTTTGCTTCATTACGAGGACCGTAACAGCATGGCTTTCTCTGTTGAGTCACGTGTTCCGTTTCTTGATCACCGGCTGGTTGAATATGCATTTACACTCCCGACTGCTGATAAAATGAATGGTACGGTATCAAAATACATTCTTCGCAAATCACTGAAAGAAATTCTGCCGGAAGCTATTGAAAAGAGAAAGGATAAAAAGGGATTTGTAACTCCCGGAGAAATAAAATGGCTGAGGGGGCCGTTAAAACATCTGCTGGAATGGGATTACAGCAAAATGCCGTTTGTAGATAAACCAAAAGCTGAAAAGATTCTTGCTTCATTCCAATCAGGTGATAATCGTTATGCTATGATGACCTGGAGATTATCTTCCTTGAATTATTTTCTGAAAAATTTCTGCTAATTCCCGGATTACATAAATACAGCACTGTTCAGCATAGGATATTGAGGCTACGCTGATGTTAGATAAGTGTTGAATTTAGGGTTTTGCCAGATTTGATTTACCTGCGTTTAAGCCACTTGTTCCAGCGCTTGTTCAAAAGTAAATTCCATCTGACTTGGTTAAAATTTCAGAACTGGTAACTTTGCAGTTACTTTGGTATGACTTTTTTTGTAACAGTCATTCAGAATTAAACCAACAGTTGATAAACTATGTCTCTAAAGAAAATCTTTAATTCTTCAACCGGCCGGAAAGCTGCAATGGGGTTAACGGGTTTATTCCTGATTTCGTTTTTAGTTGTTCATTGTGCTGTTAATGCACTGATCTTTTTGAACGATGGGGGTGATACTTTCAACAGAGGTGCTCATTTCATGAGTTCGAACCCGGTTATCCGCACTCTGGAAATAGTACTTTTCCTGGGGGTAATCTGGCACATTGTTCAGGCACTCGTTATTACCCGTACCAATCAGAAAGCACGTCCTGTTGCCTATGCAGTTGTAAATGCTAATGCCAGCAGTAAATGGTATTCAAGATGGATGGGCTTGCTTGGTACGCTTATCCTGATGTTTCTGATCATTCACCTGAAACATTTCTGGATTGGTTCCCGGTTTACGGGTCTTCAATCAGGTATGATCCTGATTGACGGAAGAGAATATGAAAATATGTTTGGTGAATTAAAGTTGGTTTTCTCAAAAGGAATTGTTGTTATAATTTATTGCCTGGCCATGGTTTCTTTGGCTTACCACCTGTTACAAGGCTTTCAAAGTTCATTCCATTCATTGGGATTGAAACATAAAAAATACACTCCGGTTGTTGAAACAGCAGGAGTTTGGTTTTCAATATTGGTCCCGCTTATTTTCGCCTTAATGCCGGTATCAATTTATTTTGGATGGATCTCTTAATTTGAATACTATACCATGACTTTAGATGCAAAAATTCCTGACGGTGATCTTGAACATAAGTGGACAAAATACCGTTCTACAATACCCTTGATAAATCCTGCTAACAAGCGAAACCTGGAAGTTATTGTTGTTGGCTCTGGGCTTGCCGGTTCATCGGCAGCTGCTTCCCTGGCTGAAATGGGGTATAAAGTAAAGGTCTTTTGTTTTCAGGACTCAGCACGCAGAGCACACAGCATTGCTGCTCAGGGAGGTATTAATGCTGCAAAAAATTATCAGAATGACGGTGACAGTGTTTACCGCTTATTTTATGATACAGTAAAAGGTGGTGACTACCGTTCAAGAGAAGCAAATGTATACCGGCTGGCTGAAGTCAGTGCTAATATTATTGACCAATGTGTAGCCCAGGGAGTCCCGTTTGCCCGTGAATACGGAGGCTACCTGAGTAACCGTTCATTTGGAGGAGTACAGGTGCAACGTACCTTTTATGCTGCCGGTCAAACCGGGCAACAGTTGTTACTGGGTGCTTACAGTGCACTGATGAGGCAGACGGGTATGGGAACCGTACAAATGTATGCCCGCCATGAAATGCTGGATATCGTGGTGATTGATGGTAAATGCCGGGGAATTATTGCCCGCGATCTGATTTCCGGACAACTGGAGCGGCATTTTGGACATGCCGTTTTACTCTGCTCAGGTGGTTATGGTAATGTGTTTTATCTGTCAACAAATGCAATGGGCAGTAATGTAACAGCTGCCTGGAAAGCAAATAAACGAGGTGCCTTTTTTGCAAATCCCTGCTTCACTCAGATTCACCCTACCTGCATTCCGGTTACAGGAGAACATCAGAGTAAACTTACCTTAATGAGCGAATCATTGAGAAATGACGGAAGAATATGGGTACCAAAACAAAAGGACGATCCGCGAAAGCCGAATAATATTCCTGAAGAAGAACGTGATTATTACCTGGAACGCAGATATCCAGCTTTTGGGAACCTCGTTCCCCGTGATGTGGCCTCACGTGCTGCTAAAGAAAGATGTGATGCAGGCTTTGGTGTCGGTACCAGTAAAATGGCTGTGTATCTGGATTTCAGATTTAACAGAAAGCGTTACGGTCATCTTGAAGCTAATAAGCAAGGAAACCATCATCCTACAGATGAGGAGGTCTGGAAGTTAGGCAAGGATGTAATCACTGAAAAATACGGTAACTTGTTTGATATGTACAAGCAAATTACAGGTGAAGATCCGTATGAACAACCCATGCGGATTTATCCGGCTGTTCATTATACCATGGGGGGGCTGTGGGTTGACTATAACCTGATGACCACCATACCCGGGCTCTATGCTTTGGGTGAAGCTAACTTCAGTGATCACGGAGCCAACCGGCTGGGAGCTTCAGCTCTAATGCAAGGACTGGCAGACGGCTATTTTGTAATTCCTTATACAATTGGGGCTTACCTGTCTCAGGAAATCCGGACCAAAGCCATTCCAACCGACAGTGAAGCTTTTGCTACAGCTGAACAGAATGTAAATGAGACGATCAAACACTTCCTGGATCTGAAAGGCAAGCTGCCGGTTGATCATTTTCACCGCGAACTTGGAAAAATCATGTGGAATAAATGTGGTATGGCACGAAATGAAGCGGGACTTAAAGAAGCCATTACAGAAATCAGAAATCTGCGTGAAGAGTTCTGGAAAGATGTACGAGTACCTGGTGCAGCTAATGAATTCAACCCCGAGCTTGAAAAGGCAGGAAGGGTTGCTGATTTTTTTGAACTGAGTGAATTAATGTGCATGGATGCCTTGCATCGAAATGAAAGTTGTGGAGCCCATTTTCGTGAAGAATATCAGACTGCTGATGGTGAAGCACTTCGGGATGATGCTAATTTTTCTTATGTGGCTGCCTGGGAGAATAAAGGAAATAACACTTATGAAATGCATAAGGAAGATCTTAAATTTGAAAATATAAAAATTGCTCAGCGGAGCTATAAGTAACCGGCTGGGTGTTTTAGTACTCTTAATAATCAGTTATATTTTAAATTCAATGAATCTTACACTTAAAATCTGGCGTCAACAAAACAGAACCGCCAAAGGCGGATTCAAAACCTATAAAGTCAGTGATGTATCACCGGATATGTCGTTTCTTGAAATGATTGATGTATTAAATGACAAGCTCATTCGTGAGGGTGAAGATCCTGTAGCATTCGATCACGATTGCCGTGAAGGAATTTGCGGGATGTGTAGTATGTACATCAATGGCCGCCCGCACGGTCCGGGAAAAGGAATTACAACCTGTCAGTTACACATGCGTTCTTTTCAGGATGGTGATCACATCACGATTGAACCCTGGAGAGCAGCTCCATTTCCTGTCATTAAAGATTTAGCTGTGGACAGATCTGCATTCGACCGTATAATGCAGGCAGGCGGCTTTATTTCTGTCAACACCGGAAATGCACAAGAAGCCAATAATATTCTTATTCCAAAAGAAGAAGCAGACCATGCTTTTTCAGCAGCTGCCTGTATTGGTTGCGGTGCCTGTGTGGCTGTTTGTAAAAATGCTTCAGCCATGCTCTTCGTATCAGCTAAAGTTTCGCAGTTAGCCCAACTCCCGCAAGGCCAGGTTGAAGCAAAAGAAAGAGTCCTGCAAATGGTTGCTCAGATGGATGCTGAAGGATTTGGCAGTTGTAGTAATACCTATGCGTGTGAGGCTGAGTGTCCTAAACTCATTTCATGCGATAATATTGCAAGGATGAATCGGGAATACCTGAAATCGTCTCTTACCTGAGGTGTTGTTCATGAATATTACTTAAGTGTATCTATGACCGAACATAGATTCTGAAAGATCTCATCCACTGAACCGATTCCAAGGATTGAATAGTATTTATGCTGTTTTTTGTAGTATTCAATCAGCGGAGCTGTTTTTAAATTATATTCATTAACCCGTTTACCGATTATTTCCGGATCCTGGTCATCACTTCTTCCGGAGTCTTTACCGCGTAAAAGAATCCGTTTTATCAGTTCGTCAAAATCAACTTCAAGAGATAACAAGGCCCTGATTGCTGTCTTCTTTTCCGACAGGAGATTGTCAAGTGCGGCAGCCTGTGCTATCGTTCTTGGAAAACCATCGAAAATGAAGCCATTGGTATTTTTTTGTGATTCGAGTTTAGCATTTATCATTCCGATAACAACCTCATCAGGAACCAGAATTCCCTGGTCCATTAGTTTTTTTGCTTCAAATCCCAGCTCTGAACCCCGTGTTATTTCTGAACGAAGCAAATCTCCAGTTGATAAGTGAACCAGCTGATACTTTCCAATTAGCCTGGCTGACTGAGTTCCTTTTCCACATCCCGGAGGCCCAAATAAGATTAAATTTAGCATAGAATTATTGTTTCAGGTTTCATTTAAAACATAAATGTCATTCAGATTTCTGCCCTGGCCATCATAATCAAGTCCATAACCAATTACAAAAGCCGGCTCAATTTTAAACCCAACATAATCCGGATGAATGGGTTTCTTAAGTGCTGCCGGTTTAAAAAGCAAAGTAGCCATCCGGAGTGAAGAAGGTTGTTGCTTTTCGATTTCTTCAAATAAGTAAGTTGCGGTCACTCCCGTATCAACAATATCCTCAACAACAATAATGTGGCGGCCGGCTAAATCTTCTGCCAGACCAATAATATTTTTGATGTTTCCATCGGACTGGAGTCCCCGGTAAGAAGCAACCCGTATAAATCCGATCTCACACGGAATGGTAATGTGCTTAAATAAATCAGCTAAAAACAAAAAGGCACCATTGAGAACACCTAAAAACAAAGGATTTTTATTTTCATATTCCTTATTTATGGCTGCAGCAATGTCTTTCACCCGTTGTTCAATTTCAAAAGAACCAATCAGTACTTTAAATGTTTTGTCTTTTACTTTTATCACTCAGATGGGTTATGAGCCGGCTAATTTACATTTCATTGTTTAAAACATAGCTATCTGAAAAACTTTTACATAAACTTGCTGCCGATGCAAACGCTTAACAGCCATTCAGTGCTTGGTATATTGGGCGGAGGTCAGTTGGGCAGAATGCTGATTCAAAAGGCAATTGACTGGAACATTGTAGTCCATGTAATGGATAGTGATCCGCAAGCACCTTGTCGCTACCTGGCCGAAAAATTCGTTGCTGAACCGTTTAGTGATTTTGATGCAGTCATCCGCTTTGGCAGGAAGTGTACCCACCTCACTATTGAAATTGAACATGTGAATTGTCAAGCATTATATCAGCTGGAGCAAGAGGGAATACAGGTTTTCCCACAACCGGCTGTTCTTGAGATTGTACAGGATAAGGGAAAACAAAAGAATTTTTTTAACCAGCACGAGATCCCTACAGCAGCCTACAGAATCGTAAACGGAAGAAATGAACTGATGGAATCTGGGCTGACATACCCTTTTATTCTTAAACAATGCCGGTTAGGGTATGATGGAAGAGGGGTGATGTTAGTACAAACTGCTGAAGATCTGAAAAATGCATTTCATGCTCCTTCGGTCGTTGAAGAACAAGTAGCGATACACAAGGAACTCTCGGTTATTGTGGCCAGAAATAAGGAAGGTGAGATTTCATGCTTCCCGGTTGTTGAAATGGTTTTTAATCATCAGGCCAATCTTGTAAATTACTTGTTTGCACCGGCTGATATCAGTTCCGGAACAGAGAACAAAGCTTTGGAACTTGCAGCAAAAGTGGCAAACAGCATCAGGCTGACTGGAATTATGGCAGTGGAAATGTTTCTGACAAATGACAACCGGCTGCTGGTTAACGAAGTAGCACCTCGACCGCATAACAGCGGCCACCATACCATTGAAGCGAATGTTACTTCTCAATATGAGCAATTGCTCAGAACGATTTTCGGCTTTCCATTGGGGAGTACTGTTAAGTTGCATGCTGCAGCAATGGTAAACCTGTTGGGTGAAGAAGGATATTCCGGTCAGGCAAAGTATGAAGGCCTGAGTTCAGTTCTCGGTCTTCCGGGTATCTATGTACATTTGTACGGTAAGAAATTGACAAGGCCTTTCAGAAAAATGGGACATGTAACCATTACAGCATCATCAACCGATGAAGCCCTTCAAAAGGCATTATATGTAAAATCAAACCTAAAAGTCAAAGTATAATGTCAAAGAAAAAACTTCATCCTGAAGTTGGAATCATCATGGGAAGTAAAAGCGATTTGCCGGTAATGAAGGAAGCAGCTGAGATTTTGAAGGAATTTGATATTGGTTTTGAAATAGCAATTGTTTCAGCCCATCGGACACCGGCAAAAATGTTTGAATATGCTTCCAAAGCTGCAGGAAGAGGATTAAAGGTCATCATTGCAGGTGCGGGCGGTGCAGCACACCTTCCGGGTATGACAGCCAGCGTTACACCCTTACCGGTGATTGGTGTTCCCGTTAAATCATCAAACTCCATTGATGGATGGGACTCAATCTTATCAATCTTACAAATGCCTAACGGAGTGCCGGTTGCAACTGTAGCTTTGAATGCTGCACGCAATGCCGGGATACTGGCAGCACAAATCATTTCAGTGTCGGATCCTGTTCTGCAACGGAAGATTTTAGATTTCAAGCTAACTCTAAAACGGAAAGTGGAAGCAATGAACCGCAATCTGAAGAAATAACTGGTTTAGCTTTAGAATAAGTTTTCAGGCTGTTTTGCTAGCTCTGTCTGTCTGTTGAAATGAAAACTATCTTTGTAAAGAACTATTATGGATTTATATTCGTAAAACAACCGGACTTTTTACAAATTGAAAGAAGTATTTATACCAATTGAGCTGGCAAATGCCGTTGACTTTTACGGTATTAATGACAGCAATCTCGAGCTTATCCGAAATCGTTTCCCGGGTTTGAAAATTATTCCGCGCGGGAATGAACTTAAAATCATTGGTGATGAAATCCAGATTGAAGTACTTTATGAAAAACTGAATTTGCTGATTAATCATTTTGAGCAATCCGGACACCTGACTATAGAAGAAGTAAAACGATTATTAAACGGATCAGCAGTTAAGCCCCAATCAGACGATTCAAAGACAGAACCAATTTTGTATGGGCCACAAGGTTCAGTCATCAGAGCAAGAACGGTTAACCAAGTGAAGATGGTGCAAAGCATTATGCAAAATGATATCGTTTTTGCTATTGGTCCTGCAGGTACCGGTAAGACTTATACGGCTGTTGCCCTGGCTGTCCGTGCTCTTAAAAATAAAGAAATTAAAAGAATTATTCTGACCCGGCCGGCAGTTGAAGCAGGTGAGAACCTGGGATTTCTACCGGGTGATTTGAAAGAAAAAATTGATCCCTACCTGGGGCCTCTCTATGATGCACTTTATGACATGATTCCCGGAGAAAAGCTCCGGACGCTGATTGAGAATAATATCATTGAAGTAGCACCGCTTGCTTTTATGCGGGGCCGTACCCTTGACAATGCCTTTGTAATTCTTGATGAAGCTCAAAATGCTTCTTCACTGCAGCTTAAAATGTTCCTCACCCGAATGGGCCCTTCAGCAAAATTTATTCTCACCGGTGATGTTACCCAGATTGACCTCCCTCAACGCCAGCCCTCAGGTCTTCCTCATGCACTTTCTATTTTGAAAGGAATTGAAGGAATTGGTTTTGTCTGGTTAGATGAAAATGATGTGGTCCGCCACAAAATTGTGAAGGAAATTATAAAAGCCTATTCTTAATCAAGAACAGTTTAAAATCAGTTTTCAACAGGAAGTGAAAAGTTCTCAGGAGATTTCTTTTCTCCGGGGCTTTCTGAAGCTGATGATTTGGCCGGTGTAGTTCCTTTTTGTTGTTTAAGTGAATCTGTCAGTACTTTGTTCTCTGTTTTTAACTTTTGATTCAGTTCTTTTTCAGCTTTTAGGCTTTTTGAGAGTGAAATGATTAAATCTGAGTTCTCATTTCCAGCAACCATTTCTTTATATTTAATCAATGTTTGATTTACTTTTAGCAAAGAGTCAAAAGAAAATTGTTGTCTGGCAGCAGCCAACTGATAAGATTTAATGGTTTTCTCAAAATCTTTTTTCAGTATTGCTTTGTCATCCTGTTCAGTTTGCATCACTTCTATTGTTTTTCTCAGATCCTGATTTTCATCTGAAAGTTTATTTATCTGCGTTTTCAACTTGATAATGCTTTCAGCCAGTTCAATCATGTCAGGAGTGACTTGCGAAATCACCTTTTCATCAGTAGTTGTTACCGTATCTGTGGAAGCCGACTTCTGATCATTCATAGTAAAAAGATAGAGAAAATCAATTCTTCCCTTTGATCCCGGACCAATTATAAAACCAATGTTACCTGTTTTATAAGCAATTTCACTGAATGACATCAGATAAATATTGTTGATATAGAGATCGTAGTTTCGGTTCTGAACTCTGACATCAATCAGGTTGTAAGAATTAACCATGTTCAGGTCCTTAGAGGTTGTCCATCCTCCTTTTTTTGAATCACCCGTCAAATACTTGTAGGTGTTGCCGGTAATCTGCCTGACCCTGTATTGCCGGGTGGTATTAATCTCAATTACAAATCCGCCATCCCCTCCGGGCTGGGCCATGATTATAATTCCCAGACTGCTGTTTTCATTCACTGCCTTTTCCAGTATCAATGATGTCACAAGCCGGAAATCCTGCAGGTTGTTTGTGTAGTCAGCTATGATAGCAAAGGGAGAGTTTATGCTTTTGCGGTTAAGAATGTATTCGCCTTCTTGTACCAGGAAAAGATTGTCAGAATTAGCACTGGTTGTCCAGTAGTTATTGATGGTATCAAAGTTTTCACTCATGACCATCCGGTCAAACTTACCTGTGACAAGCTGTGCATAAACAATAGCTGGGGTAAACAGCAATCCTGTTAATAGAACTAACCGGTATAATTTAAATTTATCGTTCATTTGCCCTGTTTTCAAAAATACATAAAATACCTTTGAACGATTTTTACCTGATATGAGTTTTTTAACAACGCATCCTAACAGATGTTTAGTGGTGAGCGCAGTTGCCATTCTGTTTTTTTCTTCCTGTAAAACTGATTTTGAAATGCTGGCTCCATATAAGGAAATTCCGGTTGTCTATGGACTGCTGAATGCTTCTGACAGTTTGCAATATATCCGAATTCAAAAAGCTTTCTTAGGTGAGGGTAATGCCCTGATTATGGCACAGCATACAGATTCAATTTATTACCGTGATATCCTTGATGTTAAACTGGAAGAATACAATAATAGTGGAATTAAGCTCAGAACGCTAAGCCTGATCCGGGATCAAATGCCAAAAGAACCCGGAAATTTTTCCACCTTTCCGAATTATATTTACCGTACTCAGGGCGAAAAACTCAATACCCAGTTTGACTACAAGCTGGTTGTCAGAAATACGGAGACAGATTCAATGTATTCAGCACAAACGCTGCTGGTTGACAGTATTTCCATTCTCAATCCTACCGTTTTTGCAGCTCAGTTGAGCTGGGTAGCACCCTTCCCTTATACTGTTCGGTATTCACCAAATAGTGAAGGATTTATTTATCAGCTGATTATCCGTTTTCATTATTCTGAAACTACCATTTCAACCGGTAACGTGAGTTGGAAATATATTGACTGGAAATTTCCGGAAAGAACAAAACAGGAAAGTGGTGAGATCAACATTAACCGGCCTGACTTTTACACATTTGTGGCATCGCAGCTGGATCCGGATCAAGCCGTAAAACGACATGCCGGTGAGATGGAATTTATTTTCACGATCGCAGCTGAGCAGTTTAAAGCATACATCGATGTTAACAATCCTCCTACTGGGGTGAACCAGGAAGTGCCTATGTACACCAATATTCAGGGCGGGCTGGGTATTTTTTCTTCCCGAATGGTTCAGGTTGTTGGGAATAAATATCTGGATGTTGCCTCAGAGGCTGAACTGGTTAGCGGAGCTGTTACTGGCGATCTCGGATTTGAATAATTCTGACGTTTTGTCATTTGATTTTTAATCTGCTAATGCAGTAATCCGGCCTGTCTGACAGAATGACCAGTTATCCTAAATGGCATATTCATTGAGAACCGGTAATTAAAATCTATTAACTATGAGAAAAGTAATTGGTATAGACTTAGGAACAACCAACTCCTGTGTTGCTGTAATGGAAGGGAATGATCCGGTTGTAATTCCAAACAGCGAGGGTAAAAGAACTACTCCAAGTATTGTTGCATTTTTAAATAATGGTGAACGAAAAGTCGGAGATCCTGCAAAACGCCAGGCTATTACAAATCCGAAAAATACAATTTACTCAATCAAGCGTTTTATGGGAAGACGCTTTGATGAAGTTGGTGATGAGATCAGCCATCTCCCTTACGAAGTTGTTAAAGGCGATAATAATACACCAAGAGTAAAAGTGTCTGACCGCTCCTATACGCCTCAGGAACTATCTGCTGTCGTTCTTCAGAAAATGAAAAAGACTGCCGAAGATTATCTTGGTTATGAAGTAAATGAAGCGGTGATTACCGTTCCGGCTTATTTCAATGACTCGCAACGACAAGCTACAAAGGAAGCCGGTGAAATTGCAGGCCTGAAGGTATTGCGTATAATCAATGAACCAACAGCAGCTGCCCTGGCATACGGGCTGGATAAGAAACATAAGGATATGAAAATCGTTGTGTTCGACTGCGGAGGCGGTACCCATGACGTATCAATCCTTGAACTGGGAGATAATGTATTTGAAGTTAAATCAACCGATGGTGATACCCACCTTGGAGGGGATGACTTCGATCAACGGATTATTAACTGGCTGGCTGATGAATTTAAAAATGATGAGGGGATAGATTTGCGTAAAGATCCGATGGCATTGCAACGACTAAAGGAAGCTGCTGAAAAGGCTAAAATTGAATTGAGCAGTTCAACCCAGACAGAAATAAATCTTCCGTATATCATGCCGGTTGATGGGATTCCCAAGCACCTGGTTAAAACACTTACCAGGGCAAAATTTGAGCAACTGGTTGATGATTTGATTAAACGTACCATTGAGCCTTGCCGCACTGCACTTGAAAAATCTGGCTTAAAAGCTTCTGAAATTGATGAGGTCATCCTTGTGGGAGGCTCAACCCGGATTCCCGCTATCCAGCAGTCAGTTGAAAAATTCTTTGGAAAGACCCCTTCAAAGGGTGTTAATCCCGATGAAGTAGTTGCTGTGGGTGCGGCTATTCAGGGTGCAGTCCTGACCGGTGAAGTGAAGGATGTACTGCTGCTTGATGTAACTCCCCTTTCACTTGGAATTGAAACTCTGGGAGGCGTATTCACACGGCTTATTGAAGCTAACACAACAATTCCGAGTCGTAAATCAGAGGTGTTTTCAACAGCTGCTGACAGCCAACCTTCTGTCGAAATTCATGTTCTGCAGGGAGAAAGACCCATGGCAAAAGATAACCGGACGATCGGCCGGTTTCATCTGGATGGAATTCCACCGGCACCCCGCGGGATTCCACAGATTGAGGTAACTTTTGATATAGATGCCAATGGTATTTTAAATGTAACTGCAAAAGATAAAGGAACCGGTAAAGAACAGAAAATCAGAATTGAGGCTTCTTCAGGTCTGTCAGATGCTGAAATTAAAAGAATGAAGGAAGAAGCAGAACGGAATGCCGAAGCTGACAAGAAAGTAAAGGAAGAGACAGATAAAATTAATCAGGCCGATTCGCTTATTTTTCAGACAGAAAAGCAACTGAAGGAATTCGGTGAAAAAATTTCCCGCGAGAATAAGGAAGCAATTCAGAAGGCTTTGTCTGAATTGAAGGATGCCCATAAGAACAGGGATATTGCAGCAATTGATACGGCCCTGGCAGCTATGAATAAAGCCTGGGAAAATGCTTCTCAGGAGATATATAAAGCTTCACAGGAAGCTTCTACATCAACAACTGCTGATACGGGCTCTCCAACAGAAGGTAGCAACACTAATAACGGGAATGTTACAGATGTTGATTTTGAAGAAGTAAAAGACGATAAGAAGTAAGGTAGGTTTTTTGTTAATGAATGCCAAAGCCACTCTATTGTAGGGTGGCTTTTGTGTTATGATAATCCAATGCCAGGTTGGAAATTAGCAGCAGCTACTGAGTACTGATGAGATGATCAACTCTGGTATCTCATATATTTTAGCTCACCTAACAACTATAACCAGTTGAAGTGAAACAAACCTGGAAGAACTATCATTTGTAATACAATCCTGCTTACCAATTGGATGCTGAAAAAATACGAAGCTATTTTCTGTTTTGCATCAACGAATTGAAAAAGAAAGAAACCCAAATACACAGCCACTTCAATACCATGAAGTTTTTTTTAAAATATTGAAACTCAAAAAAGATTTTTGTGGAAATTCAACGACAGAAAAAACCGTTACAGTTGCCCAAAGTTATGAATAAGCAGGATATCAAAAAGATGTTTGACGTTACCGGAAACATGAAACATAGCCTGATGCTGAAACTGTGATATGGAATGGGATTGAGAGTGTCGCAAATCGTAAATCTGAAAATATGCGACATTGACAGTAAAAATATGCAGACATTTATAGAACGAGCCCTAGGAAAAATGATCGCTATGTAAATCTGCTTGAAAGTATTTTAGAGCAGTTGCGTAGTTATTACAAAGAACACCGGCCTAAAGAATATTTGTTTGAAGGGCAATTGGGTAGTAAATACAGTTTACGAAGTGTGCAAAATGTTTTTAAGGCAGCATTGAAAAAAGCGAAAATCAATAAGCAAGTGGGCATACACAGTTTACGCCAAAGCTATGCCAAGCACTTGCTCGAAGCGGGGAACAGACATTAGCTAAATTCAAAAATAGTTGGGACATAATGATGTTAAAACAACGTTGATTTATACGCATGTTGCGAAGAGGGATTTGAAGAAAGTAAATAGCCCGTTGAACAACATTTGAACGATTGCGTATTTCTGATATTTTATCAATGGCGTCTTTTGAATGTCTGAGCGAAATCAATTGAAAATCAGCTTTGATGGTTAAGACGAGTTGCGTATATTTGTGAGTTAGCGGTCATGCTATGACGACAGTGCAAAATTGAACCAACTACAAAACATGAATAGACATTGGAACACCGCGCTCTAAATATTGACAGACCAAAAGTTTTTTTCAAGTATCACAAACTTGACAACAATTTACTTGAGCTTATCAGGACTGGCAACATTTGATTTTCCGCACAAGAGGACTTAAACGACCCTTATGATTGCAAGTATTCTTTATCTGACGAGTATTTTCTAAAACTTCTCAAAAACTCTTCCTCTCATTTACTTAAGGATTTACAGGACAGAGTTCCTCAATTCAAGGACATCAGTAGTGACCGCTTTTTTGAAATCATGTTGCCGATTTTAAAAAGCGATGAATGGATGAATGGTTTTTACAACATGCTGTTTAAGGAAGGACTTGGATGGTGTGCTTCTTGTTTCACGACTGACCCGACAAATGAAATTATGTGGGCTCACTACGCAGACGGTAATAAAGGTGTTTGCTTAGAGTTTGATTTGTCAACTACTCCCGACCTTCACGAAAAAACATTCCCTGTTGAATACAATGACACTTTTCCAGTCATTAATTCTGTGGACGATTTACCCGAAGCACTTCTTAGAAAAAGAACTGCTTGGAAATATGAAAATGAATGGAGAATACTTACTAATGTGCGAGGTGGTAAACCATTCAACAAAGCATCATTGACTGCAATTTATTTTGGTTGTAGTGTAACAAAAGACAAAATTGACGAGATTAGAAACTTAATGATATCAAGCGGTTACACGAAAGTTGACTTCAGACAATTTAGTTTTTACATCAACAAAATAAAATTTACTCCTCTTGACGACTTTCCATTTCCAAAAAAGAAAAAGAACATACACCTGAACATGACATAACACGATAACAAACTTCTAATAAACTATTGTGCGGACTTCGGACTTAACGATTTCGGGCAGAGAGAAGCACGAACTGCTAACAAGGTATTGCCAAAAGCGGGGGTGACGAACTTCTATGAAACTTTTGTGCTATATTCAACTTTGGTTTTTCAAATGAACAGTAGTGCTGTAACGCCCCGCCTTCGGCAATACCTGAACCGTTATAGCCAATGGTAGGACAACAGTTCAACAATGACCAGACTGACTAAAACTTAAACGAATTAACACAGACAAACCATTTTGATAAGTGAACACAGACATACAAACGATACAACAAACGGACAACGAGTAAGCCGACACTCATTGCCTACCCTTCTGTGTTTTTTATTTTACTCAAATGTTGTTTTATTTTTTAATTGTGTTCATGAATGATTTAGCATTTTCCCACCGCACAAAATATTTTGAAATACGAAGTATTCACGAACACCTTTAAAAACAAATGGGAGGTGAGTAATTGCCAACGCACCGACAAAAATGATAACTTTACAAATTGATTGTAATGGAGTAAACCGAAATTAAAACAGACATAAATAATGTTCGAGCAGACTTTTAAAAATATAGACGATATACTTCACAAAGACGCAGGTTGCGGCAGTGAACTGGATTATGTGGAGCAAACCAGTTGGATTTTGTTCCTCAAATATTTGGACGACTTGGAGAAAGACCGAGCCACAGCAGCCCAACTCACCGGCAAAACTTACACGCCTATCATTGACAAAGATTACCAATGGACAGTTTGGGCAATGCCCAAAGGCAAAGACGGCAAACTCAATCATCACAAAGCAATGACAGGTGATGACCTCACCGACTTTGTAAACAACGAACTATTTCCGTATCTCAAAAAATTCAAAACAAGTGCCGAGAGTGCCGCCACTATTGAATATAAAATTGGAGAAATTTTCAGCGAACTGAAAAACCGTTTGCAAAGCGGCTATAATTTACGTGAGGTAATTAATCTCATAGATCAATTGCGTTTTCGTACCCATGCTGAGAAACATGAAATGAGCCATCTGTATGAAGACAAAATCAAAAATATGGGCAACGCAGGGCGAAACGGTGGCGAATACTACACGCCACGACCGCTCATTACAACCATTGTAAAAGTGGTTGCCCCAAAAATTGGCGACAAAATTTATGACGGTGCTGTGGGTTCTGCGGGCTTCTTGTGCGAAGCGTTCGACTATCTGAAAAACAGCAAATCACTTTCGACCAAAGAAACCGAGATACTGCAAAAACGAACCTTTTACGGCAAAGAGAAAAAATCGTTGGCGTATATCATTGGCATTATGAATATGATTTTGCACGGGGTGGAAGCTCCCAACATCATTCACACCAACACACTTGCTGAAAACCTTGCCGATATACAGGAAAAAGACCGCTATGATGTAGTGCTTGCCAATCCTCCATTTGGTGGAAAAGAAAGAGCAGAAGTGCAACAAAACTTCCCCATTAAAACAGGCGAAACCGCTTCGCTATTTTTGCAGCACTTTATTAAAATTCTGAAAGCAGGTGGTAAGGCAGGTGTTGTAATTAAAAATACTTTTTTGAGCAATACCGATAATGCCACAGTTGCCATACGCAAAACCTTGTTGGAAAACTGCAACCTGCATACTGTATTAGATTTGCCGGGTGGAACATTTACCGGTGCAGGAGTTAAAACAGTTGTATTGTTTTTTGAAAAAGGAAAACCCACTCAAAAGGTTTGGTTTTATCAGTTGAACCTCGACCGCAATTTGGGCAAGACCAACCCACTTAACGAAAACGATTTGGCAGAATTTGTGAAACTTTATGTTTCGAGAGCCTCAGCGTCCGAGGGACCAGAAACACAAAACTCTTGGAATGTGGATGTCCGGCCCCTGAGCCTGTCGAAGGGAGCCGAAGCCACATACGACCTAAGCGTAAAAAACCCGAACAAAAAAGAAGAAGTTACGCTACGCCAACCGAAAGAAATTTTGGAAGAAATGAAAGCATTGGATGAAGAAAGTGCGGAGATATTAAATAGTATAAAAAATTTAGTGTGAAAGGTTGGATGTACATATTAGAATGTAGTGATGGTAGCTACTACACAGGCAGTACAAATAATATTGAATTGAGATTAGCCCAACATCAGGCTGGAGAAGGAGCAAATCATACAAAAAAAAGATTGCCTGTTAAATTAGTTTACTTTGAAGAATTCCAAAGAATAGATGAAGCATTTTACAGAGAAAAACAAGTGCAAGGATGGAGCAGAAAAAAGAAGGAAGCATTAATTAATTCACAAGCAGAAAGATTACCAGAATTATCCATAGCATACAGAGACATTAAATGAATAATATGAATCTAAATTTGGTGCTTTCGGGCATTTCGAGAGCCTCAATGCCCTCGACCTATAGAAATACGAGGGCCTCAACCACCGAAAGCACCCCTCGTTGCCTGAGGTTCTCGAAGGCAACAATAGTATTAAACTCAATTTTGGAACTGATATGAAACAAGGTTGGGAAAGGAAGACATTGGGTGATGTTTTAGAAGTTTTGCGAAACGGGGTTAACTGTAAGCAAGACAAAAAAGGTATTGGCGAAAAGATTTCAAGAATTGAGAGCATATCAAGCGGTGAATTTGATATTGAAAAAGTCGGATATACAAGTTTGTCTTATGCAGAAAAGGAGAAATACAAACTCCAAAAAGGCGATATTTTGTTTAGCCATATAAATAGCCCTATTCACGTTGGAAAAACAGCACTTTTTGACTCGGATGAAGAAATTTATCACGGTGTAAATTTGCTATTGATGCGTCCAAAATCATTTTTAGATAAAGTATACTTTGAGCATTATTTAAAGTTTCTATTTCAAAATGGATATTGGAAAGGGCTTTGTAAACAATCTGTAAATCAAGCAAGTGTCAATCAACAGGACATAAATAAAGTAGAAGTTACATACCCCAAATCCCTCCCCGAACAACAACGCATTGTTTCCATTTTAGACAAGGCATTTGCGGCAATAGATAAAGCAAAAGCCAATGCCGAACAAAACCTCAAAAACGCCAAAGAATTGTTTGAAAGTTATTTGCAGGGGGTGTTTGAGAATGGGAATTGGGAAACGAAAAAAATTCAAGAAGTTACAAAAGTTATCAATGGTTATGCTTTTGCAAGCAAAGATTTTAAACCAACAAACACGATTAAGTCAATAAAAATTACAAATGTTGGAGTGAAAGAATTTATAGAAGAAGCTGATAATTACTTGCCCGAAAAATTTAAAGACACTCTAAAAGAAGTTCAAGTTAGAGAAGGAAATATTGTAATAGCATTGACAAGGACAATCATTTCAGCAGGGTTAAAAGTTGCAGTTGTTCCCGAAAGCTACGATGGTGCATTAGTAAACCAACGAGTTGCAGCATTAATACCAAAAGGAAATTTAATAAATCAGAAATACGTGTATTACTATTTGACTACAAGCGGTGTAGCAAAATATGTTTTGGAGCACGTTAATACTTTGATGCAGCCAAATCTTTCAATCAATGATTTGAAAAATTTGCCTATTCCTTGTCCAAATTTAAAAGACCAACAAACCATCGTCCGCCAATTAGATGCCCTGCGAGCCGAAACGCAAAAGTTGGAAGCGGTGTATCAAAAGAAAATTGATGACTTGGAAGAACTGAAAAAATCCATCTTGCAAAAGGCATTTGCGGGGGAGTTGAAAACAGAGAAATCCCGAAGGGATGCCAAGATGATAGAAAACAAGATTAACCAATAAAATAATCCCGAAGGGATGATATGATTACAGCAATGAAACAAAATACCAAAACTAAACCCCAAAGGGGTGGCATATATATCACCCTTTCAGGGTTGGGTTGTCGTTCCGTTCTTAATTTTTATAATCCTTGCACCCTTTCGGGGTTAAAAATCTAATAATATGGCAGGCACATTTTCACAAATTTATATCCAATATGTTTTTGCCGTGAAAGGCAGAGAGAATCTATTACAAAAACCTTGGCGTGATGAAGTGTTTAAGTATATGGCAGGCATTATCAAAGGTAAAAATCAAAAACCAATTATCGTAAATGGCGTTGAAGACCACGTTCACATTTTTGTGGGATTAAAACCTGCAATGAGTATTTCTGATTTAGTAAGAGACATCAAAAACAATTCTTCCAATTTCATCAACGAACAAAAATTTATTAAGGGAAAATTTTCTTGGCAGGAAGGATATGGTGCTTTTTCTTATGCCCATTCCCAAATTGAAAATGTTTATCAATACATTGCCAATCAAGAAGAACATCATAGGAAGAAAACTTTTAAAGAAGAATATCTTGATTTTCTTGAAAAATTTGAAATTGAATACAACGAAAAATATTTATTCGAATGGATGGATTAAGTATATCACCCCTTCGGGGTTTATTGGCATTGTGGATTTCATCAGGCTATAGTCTTTTCATCCCTTCGGGATTAAAGAAGATGACCCTGGAAACAAATCACGAAAACACAAAAGTTATATGCCATTTTGGGTTTAAAATCTTATTTGATGGTTATTTGACAGCAACAAGCTATTCAATATCTAAAGCATTGAAAATCAATGGTTATTTATTTGACGGCTATTTGATAAAAGAGAAATTATGAACGAAGCAGAAACAAGAGCGGAACTCATAGACCCAAAGCTAAAGGCTTGTGGTTGGGGCGTTGTGGAAGGCTCTAAAGTCCTTCGTGAATATCATATTACCCAAGGGAAAATACAAACAGGCGGAGGGCGTGGCAAAAAAGAAATTGCCGATTATGTATTGGTTTACAAAGGCATCAAATTAGCTATTGTAGAAGCTAAAAGTGATGAACAGGAAGTTGGCGAAGGCGTAATGCAAGCCAAAAAATATGCTCAAAAACTTCAATTAGAAACCACTTACAGCACCAACGGAAAAGCCATTTACCAAATCTGTATGAAAACAGGCGAAGAAGGTTTGGTAACAAACTTTTTAAGCCCTGATGAACTTTGGAATAAAACGTACCCGGTGGCTTCGACAGGCTCAGCCACCGAAGAAGAGCGAACGGCCCTTGAGCTTATCGAAAGGTGGCGTGAGCAATTTGCCAATGTGCCGTTTGAAGATAAAAGCGGAAGTTGGCAGTTAAGATATTATCAGGAAATAGCCGTTCAGCGAACCGTTGAAGCCATTGCACAAAAAAAAGACAGAATTTTACTCACCCTTGCCACAGGAACAGGAAAAACGGCAATCGCTTTTCAAATTGCTTGGAAACTGTTTCAAACCCGTTGGAACTTAAAACGAGACGGCAGCCGCAGACCAAGAATTTTATTTTTAGCAGATAGAAATATTTTGGCAGACCAAGCCTACAATTCATTTTCGGCATTTCCAGAAGATGCTTTGGTGCGGATAAAACCCAATGAGATAAAGAAAAGTGGAAAAGTGCCAACCAACGGCAGCATTTTCTTTACCATTTTTCAAACCTTTATGACTTCGACAAGCTCAGTCACCAAAGATGAAAATGTAGATTTTGCTGAAATTAAAAATATTGAAACCGGAAAACAAGGATATATGTATATCCTTCAATGTGCAGATGGTAGTTTCTATACTGGTAGCACAAATAATTTAAAAAGGAGAATTGAAGAACATAAAAGCGGTGAGGGAGCAAAATTTACTCAGGAACATTTTCCGGTAAAGTTGGTTTATTACGAAACATTTGACAGGGTTGATTTAGCGTTCAAAAGAGAAAAGCAGGTTCAAGGTTGGAGCAGGGCAAAGAAATTCGCTTTAATCAAAGGCGACAAAGAGCAATTAGTAAACCTTTCTAAGAACAAATCTGAAAATGAGCCAAAGGTCGCTGAGCCTGTCGAAGCGTTTGGCGAATATCCAGCCGACTATTTTGATTTTATCATCATTGACGAGTGCCACCGTGGGGGAGCAAATGACGAAAGCAATTGGCGCGGAATTTTAGAATATTTCAGTCCAGCCGTTCAGTTGGGTTTGACCGCTACACCCAAGCGAAAAGACAATGTGGACACTTACCGCTACTTTGGCGAACCCGTTTACATCTATTCACTGAAGGAAGGTATCAATGACGGTTTCTTAACGCCATTCAAAGTAAAACGCATTAAAACCACTTTAGATGATTATCACTACACTTCGGATGATACGATTGTCGAAGGAGAAATTGAAGAAGGCAAACTCTATGAAGAAAAAGACTTTAACCGAACCATTGAAATTGTAGAACGAGAAGCCAAGCGAGTAAACATCTTTTTAGATGAAGCCAACCAAAACGAGAAAGCAATAATTTTCTGTGCCAATCAAGCACACGCTGCATTGATAAGAGATTTGGTAAACCAAAACGCCAAAAGCAAAGACCCATTTTATTGTGTTCGTGTAACAGCCAATGACGGAGAAGAAGGCGAAAGACTATTGAGAGAATTTCAGGACAATGAAAAAACATTGCCAACCATTTTGACAACTTCGCAAAAACTCTCCACAGGCGTTGATGCAAGAAACATTCGGAATATCGTTTTGCTTCGGCCTGTAAATTCAATGATAGAATTTAAACAAATAATAGGGCGTGGCACACGGCTTTTTGACGGCAAAGAGTTTTTTACCATCTACGACTTTGTAGATGCTTATCAAAAATTTAATGACCCCGAATGGGATGGTCCTCCAAGTGAAGAAGAACCTTGCAAAAAGTGCGGACAAAATCCGTGTGAATGTGAATATGTGCCGCCAAAGCCTTGTCCTGTGTGTGGCGAACGACCTTGTGCTTGCGAGAAACAACCACCACAACCTTGTGAGAAATGCGGACAGCGACCTTGTGTATGCAAGAAAAAAGTAAAAATTAAACTCAAAAGCGGCAAGGAAAGAGAAATTCAACACATGGTTTCAACTTCTTTTTGGAGTGCAGACGGTAAGCCCATTTCAGCAGAAGAATTTTTGAATAATTTGTTTGGTGAGTTGCCTAAACTTTTCAAAGACGAAGAAGAATTGCGGAAATTGTGGAGCAATCCATTAACCAGAAAAACCTTATTGGAGAATTTAGAAGCGGCAGGTTTCCCGAAAGGCGATTTACTGACTTTGCAAAAGTTGGTAGATATGGAGAAAAGCGATTTGTACGATGTGTTGGAATACGTTTTCAATGGCGACTATATTGCAATGACAAGAGAAGCGAGAGCCAAAGCAGCCGAAGCGACAATTTTCGCCTTACTCAACGACCAACAAAAAGAATTTATCAGTTTTGTATTGAGCAAATACGTTGAAACAGGGGTGGACGAACTCGACCAGGAGAAACTACCAATCTTGCTGACAAACAAATATCAATCTTTGGAAGACGCAAAAGAAATTTTGGGAGATGTTGCAAACATTAGCAGACTGTTTATAGAATTTCAAGAACATCTTTACAAACAGAAAGCAGCGTAATGACAGGACGAGTCACACATTGACAAGGCGCACAAGCCAACGCACAGACCAAAGCTTGCCAAAGAGTATGCCTGCCCCAGCGCAAGACAAAATTCAAAATTTGTTTTCCTACCCTTCAAAAAAAATTAAAACACCCGATACTCAAGCCGATACGACAAAGACGGGGAAACTCAACAACGACAATAGTTTACAAGGATGGTGGACAAGAACCACTGGCTATAACACAGGTGGCAGTTGCACAACCTCACACAAAAGGTGCAATAAAGATTTTCGTAGCGGTATGATTTAAGGTGCGCTATACGGTTTGAAAAATATTTTTGAATTTATAATGCTGTATAGGTTGGCTGAGCATTAAAATTGTTGAAAAAGACTTTCCGATGTTAATATCGTCTGTTTTTGGATTGCACTGCACACACATCGGTTTGGCAATATAGCGGATGACGTTAAATGCTCAACTGAGTGCTACTTTAAACTTTTGTATTAAATTCGACTGACAGATTTCTATTGCCGATAGAAACGCAAAGCCGCCTTCCGTCAAACTGTCTAAAAACTCAGTTTCATTTTGTTTAATACTTTTAAGGCAGGTATAACCTTTAGTATATGTGTTCTATATTTACTCCATGCAATACATACAAGGAACAAACAGAACAAAGTTTTTTAAAAACTGCATAAAACCGTTCTGCTGCTTTTTTGAACCCATTGATTTGTTACATATGAATGCGAACAGAAGTTTTTAGACTGATTGCCGTTATTAGAAATAACTCAACAGAGAAGATCACATAAGTTATTATTGATTCCAATGCTGTGCTTTTAATCATCATAGTTTATCAGCTACAACGGGTTATTCTCTTTTACAATTCCAGTTTCTGAAATTTCATGCAGATTAGAATTTCGGGGAGTATTAACAATATGGCTGGTATCACTTCCGGATAAGTGATGGAATAAGGAAATAAAAATACTCAATAATAAATCAGGAGGGTGCTGAAGCCATGAGTTTTAAGAGACCGGGTTTATTTATTTTTGGCATGAATAGAGATTTTCAGATTGGCCTCAGTTACTAGTCACTTTTATACAAGAGAAATCATTCAAAGAAAAAATGTTCATTAGATATTTTTATTTAGTCATTACCCTGTATGTCTTTTCGTCCTGCTCAACAACCAGGAATTCTTCTTTTTTAAGTAATATTCAGAAAAGTTCATGCAACCAGGAAAACACATATACATACTCTAAAGATGAAATTCCTGCTCCACTTTATAATCAGCAGACGGATACGCTGCTTTCACATTATTTTACTTTCAAAGATCTGAATGTTGCTAATGCTATTGGCGTGTTAAGTTTATTGTCAGACTATGTTCAGAAAAACAGGGAAACGGTAAGAGATCCATCGCTTCAAAACCAGGTTGACCTGATAAAAATCAGGCAGGAGCTAAACCACAGAATTGATTTGGCTTCTCTTGAAATCTCATCAGTTACGGCAGAACTGGACTGTGAAGAAGAAATGCTGAATCAGATTGCTTCATTCTTAGCCGAAAAAGAGAAACGAAGAGAAACGCTTTTAACTGTGGGTTCGATCATACTTGGTTCTTTAAGTGCAATTATCACTGGTATTCTGGTCTCAAAACATGATGATAGCAATGCTACTGATATGCTGGGTGTGGGAGTTGGTGTTGCTGATGCTACTCTTGGTATTTTAATGTTAACCGGAAGTCAGAAGATTGATCTGGCTCACAAACGAAATATTCTACGGGAGATTTGGTTTGCTACCGAAACATCTGCCAGCTATCCACCGGCAATCTGGTATTACCTAAATTATAAGAATCCGCAAGAAGAGGAAGGTTCATTAAGGGAACAGCTTATCAGAAATTGGCTGGATTTCGGTCAGTTGAATGGTACAGAAAAGGATCGAAGAAAATTGGATATGGAAGTTTATTTTGGTGATGCCGGTACATACTCAATTGATGAAATTGAGAACCGGGCAAAAATGTATGATCAGATTGAATCGTTAATTAAATTGATGAAACAGGATTTGAGGAATCTGACATCAAGCATCGGTGTTCTCAAATAAAATCCGGAATCAGCTGCATGCCGGTCCCGTTCTGCACCGGTACAATCCGTTTACCACCTCACCAGTGGACATGCATGATATTTTGAGTCTCCCGGTTTAGGATTGACTATGGAATCTAAGGCGTTTGTAACCGGATAAATGTTAAAAAACAATCTGGATAATACCTGTTAACTTTCATTTTTTGAGGAGGATTTGTTTAAACTTTCCGAATGCATGCATTTTTCCATGAGTTTACTAAAACACCTGGCTTTTTAACAGCTACATAGTAAAAGACTATACAGAAACAAAAAGAGGCTGTCTGTTAACAGCCTCCTTAAAGTTAGCATTGATTAAACAGGTTAATCCTTTACAAACTGTTTAGTTACCTGTTGTGAGGAGTTACTTACTGTAACAAAATATATTCCTGATGTCAGATTCTGAGTATTAATTGAAACCGTATTACTGCCTGATTTAATAGAAGCTGAAAAGCTGGTAATTTCACGGCCTGCAAGATCAGTTATCTTAACGTCAATCGGGGAAGTCCTGCCAGATTCAACAACCAGGCTAAGGGATTCTTTAACCGGGACCGGGTATGCAGCAGTGACTGCAAAACTACTAGGGTTATGCTCAGCAATGCCAACCGGGCAAGATGAACCCTGGGCCAGCAATGTAACCTGAACTGACTGGCCTGTATAGGTACAATTGGGGTCAAGGGTTAAGGCAAAAAAGCTGCCCGCTCCGGTTGCATTTCCATATACAACCGGGCTTACAAAATAAACTCCTGCCGAAAGAACCGCACCATCATTTTTCAAGTTGGTTGTATTGCTGCCATTAGGAGGAATACTCAGCACACCGGTACTGGCAATAACCAGTCCTGCTCCGACCGGATCCGGATTATTTGTAATGGGAACCTGAGATACGGCAGTGCTGTATCCATGAACAGTTCCTACAGTTGGAGCGGTAATTCCGGTCGTTGTAAAAACTAAGGTGCTATCCCAGCAGATAATCGGGTTATTGATTACTGAAATTCCGGATGAAATGGAGGGATCACCACAAGCAATTGAGGGGGTGTAAAAAGTACCATTGAATTTCCAGGCTCCGCCAGGATTGCCAAGTGCTAAATATTCACCACCATAACCTGTGGAATCATTAATAAAATCAAACGATGTATGTGATGCACCGTTATCGAGGTCAGTCCAGGTCAGTCCATAATCAGTACTGAAAGAAGAAGCAAATCCGTATGTTGTATTTGATGAACCACTCAGAAAAATACTGGTACCTGGAATCCCCTCGATTTCAGTAGGATAGAAATTACCTGAAGGAGTCAGATTATTCCAGGTGGCTCCTCCATCCGCAGTTGTTTTAATTATGAAGTTACTGGCATTGACCTGAACCACCATACCATGAAGAGAATCACAGAAAGCAATGTCAGTGATATCCTGACGGTTCCCGCTAGCTGTATAGGGGGGGAGACCGGTTGCACTTTTTGTCCAGGTTAGGCCTTTGTCAGCAGAATGGTAAACATCACCATAGGTAGTTGCAAACCAAATATGATTACCAATAGCAGAAAACAAATTGGTAATACCGTATTCTCCGGCATTGGTCAGGGCGGGGATGTTGGCAACCGGAACCTGAGTCCAGGTATTACCTCCATCAGCAGTAGTCCATAATTCAAATCGTTGATTTGCTCCGGTACCAACAGGGTCGCCCTGGGCAAATCCATTCATTGGATCAGAAAAATAGACGATGTTGCAGAATGAAGTAGCCTGTGAGTACATTCCGGGAGTTGAATTCTGGGTCCAGGTAACCCCGCCATCTGTTGTTTTATAAATTGCACCGCCACCTGCCGTTACATTACACATTGCTACAAAGCAAGTATCAGCACTTAGTGGCCAAATATTTGAAATAGCAAGACCGGGTGCAGCTATTGTACCGTAAGTCCAGGTAGTTCCTCCATCAACCGTACGGACAAAATCAGGGGTATATTGGGTTGGAAGCCCTGAGGTAGTGTTCCATAACGCTCCCCATACTGTATTGGCATCAACAGTTTGAATGTCAAAAATGTAACCTTCATAAGGTAATGACAAATTCTGATTCATCCATTGAGCCTGCGAATGCAATGAGGCAGTAATAACAAAAAACGTAAGTAAGAATTTTTTCATGATTTCTTGAATTTAGTTGATTTTAAGTTGTGCAAATGTATTGAAACTTAATAGTCTGTCACGTTCTGACAAAAAAATTACAGGGCAGGCGATATGGACTGATGGATCTCGCCCAGGCAAGTGCGAACGTCTTTCACTCGTGCTGTTTTATGCCTTGAGTCATTGAACGGCATCAATACAGAAATTAATGTGAGTAATTATTTGATTACAATAACCTGCACGGGTAATAATATCAATACAGCCTCCTGTTGTGATGGTGACAAGAAAAAACAACGAGAGAATATGTTATATTTCTCACTCAAGAGCCAACAAAGCAGGATTTCCTGTTTGCAGGGTGTAAATAGTATAAAAGTCACGGGAGAAGACGCTGGCTTAAAAGAGGGATACACTGTTACAGATTGGGAACGGTAAGCTGCTTAGTAAGGTAGAAGATTTTTAGCACAAAAGTTCAATTGAAATCTGAATTTTGAACCTTGCACAAAAGTTACACCGAAGCATGTCAGCCCACATTTGCCAAACTGCTGTAAGTGCTAGATTAATTAGTTGTCAATTCGCATAAGTCATTGTAAGCACCACTATTCTGTCTTGTAGTATAAATAATTTTTACCCTTAATGAGTCCTGGTTCTGAATAGAAAGTGTATCAGTTACAATGAATTTTTTTCAATCATTAAATCCTTAATCGTAGTCTGATTTGCTATCAATTGCCTGACCTCCCCTTATCTGGTCTAGAATAAGACAAATCGGTTGTCTACAATAAACCGTCATAATGTATGCAGAAAGAGAAATAATCTTTTGTGCGGGAATATTTGTAATAAAGGTTTCAGCGTATGGGTTCCAATTAAGATCCTTTATACCGTTTAATCTTAAAGAAAAAATTCCTCGGTTAATCGGTACCACATTTGAGAAGGTGGCCGGGGAAGTTGTAAAGTCCTTAACGAGAGTCCAACAGTTCAAACTTCTATATCCGTTTAACTCAAAACTTGGATTACAAACCAGATTGGTTATAACAGGAGGTGTTGGGTTATTATCAGGTGTCTGGCTTTCAGTATTTTCCTTATCTTTTTTACAAGCTATTAAAGCACTAGCAATAAAAACTGATGTCAAAATGCATTTCATAGTTGTTCTATATAACTTGCCGGTAACAATTAAATACACGAACAAGAATTCCTCTTTTGTTCGTTGATCCTGCAGTATGAATGTATTTTTGCCACATGTTATTTAATACTCGGTTAGCCAGGTAACCCGGTGCTGAGTTTTTTTTCTGAAAGATCAGCCACGGTTGTGCTAGTAATGGCTTTTATCTCTGTGTCTTTTAATGGTATTTCAAAACTGCAATCTGCTTTTTTTAAGTTGTCCGGTTTCAACCGTTTCTGTATCTGTCTGATCAGTTGCCCTTTGTATTCTGTCTCACTGGGTAACACATCCGGTCATACGGCTTAATCCTGTTTTTTTTATGGATCTCCTGAATAACAGCGCACCTTTTTATTACGGTAAAAGTTTTACTTTTTTCTGACTGATTTTTCTTTCGTCAATCTTTTACTCTTGTTTGTGTAAACCTGTTGCAGGACCAGTGAGTAAATAAAAGACATTAGCTGGAACCTGGTTGCTAAGTATCAGGAATAAACCAGGAGTGATAATTTATTGAATTGAGTTACTTATCCTGACGCATCATGCTCTTAATCATACTGAAGTTACTTAACCCGGGAATCAGGATAATGGATGGAACCACTTTGTTCATCATGTTATTTTGTGGAAATCCGGTGAGTCTTCAATTCTTTTCTTCTGAGTATCGAAGCTGAGTAAACAAGAATAAGTCCCAATATAAAAAATAGAATCAAAGCGATCACCGAATTTCTCATACTTCCTGTAAGTTCTTCAATCAGACCGTAAGAAGCCGTACCAATAACAAGCCCGATTTTTTCGCATATATCGTAAAGACTAAAGTAGGATGCCGTATCATGTGTATCGGGCAATAACTTAGAATACGTTGAACGCGACAGGGATTGAATACCACCCATAACCAGGCCAACCAGGAAAGCAATGGTATAAAACTGCATTGAAGTAGTTGTGTAATAAGCAGCAATACAGATGACAATCCAAACGCAGATTGCTGTTATTAATGCTCTGAAATTTCCCATTCTGTACGACAGGCCTGAAAACAGGTAAGCACCACCGATAGCTACAAACTGAATAATTAAAATAGTGATTATAAGCTGGCTGCTGTCAAGTTGCAATTCTTTATCTCCGAACAAAGCTGCAACATACATTACAGTCTGTACTCCCATATTGTAGAAAAAGAAAGAAAGCAGAAAAACAGGGAGCACTTTATGTTTTCTTATTTGGGTTAAAACATTTTTTAGTTCGTGGAATCCTTTGAAGAGCACATTCCCGTTTGAATATTTTTTTCTTGTTCTGGCCGGCAGGTACTTAAAAGTATAGAATGCAAATCCGGCCCACCAGGTTCCAACCAGCAGAAATGAAATGCGGGCAGGTAAACTGCCATCCTGTATTCCAAACAGCCCCGGCTGCATAATCATGATCAAATTGAAAATCAGTAACAGCGAACTGCCGGTATAACCCATTGCAAAGCCACGTGCACTTACCGCATCGTGGTGCTCTTTATCGGCAATTTCAGGCAGGAAGGCATTGTAGAAAACAATGCTCCCGGCCCAACCTATAGAAGCAAGAAAGAAACCCAGGATTCCTATCCACAGATTTTCTTTCCCGGTAAAGAAAAACAGAAATGCACAGGATGCTGAACCCAGGAAACAAAAGAACTGCATGAATGCTTTTTTTATTCCGCGGTAGTCTGCGATTCCGGCCAGCATGGGTGATAAAAAAGCAATGACCAAAAAGGATGCTGAGAGACTGTAGGAATAGAGAGCGGTATTGGTGTAGGTCCTACCGAACATCCTGACTGTATCATCTCCATTGGTCATTGTAACCGTTGAATAATATACCGGGAAGATAGCTGAGGTTATTACAAGCGAATATACGGAGTTAGCCCAGTCATACATAGCCCAGGCATTAATGGTCCGCTTGTCGTTTCGTTTAATGGTAATAATTTGCTCCCCCGGCATATTTTATCAGCCTGCTAATTTGAGAAATGATATTAACAGAAATGGTCTTTGTCAGCCAGGTTTGAATTATTTTTGTTCTGTTAAATTCAAAATCATGAAAAGAGGAAATTATAAATTCATCCTTGTTGTTGCTTTAACTATATGCCTGTTAAATACTTATGCCCAGGTTACTGCAGGGAATTCAAAGCATGGCTTAAGGAATCATCCAGACTTTCTCAGAAGTATCTCCTCTGATGATAGTTTACATGCAAATCATTACCGGATTTTTATTGATTCAATTAACTTCCTGGCACAAACAATACGGGCAAAAGCTGAAATTCATTTAGTTGCTAAAGTTGCTGATCCGGTCTTTGTAAATCTGGATTTACTTCAGCTTTCTGTTGATTCCGTTTTTTTAAACGGACAACCGGCACTGTATAGTTACAATGATACTACTATTTCAATACCTATAACTGCACCAATGTCCGCAGGTGATACCATGAATGTTAGAATTCATTACAGCGGAATGCCTAAACAGGATCCTTCTGGCTGGGGAGGTTTTTATATATCAGGCCTGTATGCGTTCAATCTTGGAGTAGGTTTTCAATCTGTCCCTCATAACCTTGGCAAAGTCTGGTTCCCCTGTATTGATGTGTTTACTGATAAAGCCACCTACGAATTCTTTATTACAACTGCTCCTGCAAATAAAGCCTTTGCCAATGGTGAACTGGTTTCCGAAACTCTCAATCCGGATGGTACTAAAACCTGGTACTGGAATATGACTGACCCAATACCTACCTACCTGGCATGTATGGCTGTTGGCCCTTACTACACAAAAACAACTACTTCAAACGGTATTCCTGTTGAATGGGCCTGCCTTGCTGCTGATACCGTTAAAGTCAGTAATACATTTCAGCATCTGGATACGATTGTTTCGGCTTATATCAATGCTTATGGAGCTTATCCGTTTCAGAAAATTGGTTATTTACTTGTTCCTTTTAATAGTGGAGCAATGGAACATGCTACTGCAATTTCTATTGGCAGGGCATTTATAAACGGTACACTGACGTATGAAACACTCTGGGCGCATGAACTGGCTCATATGTGGTGGGGTGATAAGGTTACCTGTAAGACAGCTCAGGATATGTGGCTTAATGAAGGATGGGCATCTTATAATGAAGGATTCGTTACTCAGCTCCTTTATGGCCAGCAGATGTATAAAAATTGGAATCATACCAACCACCGTCAGCTGGTTCAGTTTGCTCATGTCCCCCAGAATGACAGCACTTATCTGGCAATGAATAATATTCCGGATAATAAGACCTATGGTATGCATGTGTACCAGAAGGGTGCGGATATTATTCATACAATGAGAAACTACATGGGCGATTCTTCATTTTTTAATGGATGTAAATATTACTTGAACAATCGGGCTTATGGCAATGCTTCAAGCGAAGATCTGCGTGATGATTTGACTGCAGGCAGTGGTATAAATATGTCACGCTTTTTTGATGACTGGATTTTTACACCCGGCTGGCCGCATTTTTCAATTGATTCAGTAGTTTATGTTCCGGGCGGCCTGGATCACTATTTTGTTTATACCCGTCAGCGCTCAAGAGGCAATAACCATATTTATAAAATGCCGGTTGAACTGACATTCTCATCACCTGCAGGTGATACAACCCTGACCATCCTTATTGATTCGGTTACCAATGTTTTTCATATTCCATTAATTCAAACTGCCGACTGGATTATGCTTGACAGGAATCAGAAAGTCAGTGATGCAATTGTTGATTTTGAGAAGGATATTCTTTCAACCGGAATCCAGCAGTTTACCGAAACCGGTTTTTCAATGAATGTTCAGCAATTAGGGAATCCTGCTCCGCCTTTAATAAAAAATACTTTCAGGGTAGAGCATCATTATGTTACACCGGATGGATTTCAACATTCCAATCCCGGAATCCGGATCAGCGATTATCATTACTGGTCAGTTAACGGTAGAAACCTTCCTGGATTCCTGAGCAAAGCAACATTTAGCTATGACGGATCAACAAGCTTATCAAATGGATACCTGGATAATAACCTCATTACCGGAGTTGAAGACAGTGTTGTCATTCTTTACCGGAAAGGAGTTGGTGATGATTGGGAGGTAGTAAATGGCTTTACCCAAGTCATAGGAAGTGCCAGCGACAAAAGAGGAACCATTACAGTTGATACGCTTAAGTTTGGTGAATATGTGTTTGGATATTATGATTATTCAGTCAGCAATCAACAGGTGGACCCGGTGTTTTTCAATAAAATGTTTACTGTGAATCCAAATCCGGCTTCCACTGAATTCAGGTTTGAGCGGTTGTTAGCAAAAGACCAGCAGGCTTCCCTGAAAATATTTGATTGCAGAGGTACCATTGTTTTTGATAGCTTGTTTAAGGACTGTTTAAAATGGGAGGTAAGCAACATCCCGGCCGGAATTTATTTTGCCAATCTGATTGAAAAAGGGAAGGTCAGGCAAACCGAAAAGCTGGTGGTGCTGAAATAGGTCGTTTCAATTTTGCAATATAGCCAATCCCTACATTTGACCCTTTAACCTTCGTTGTATGGAAAATAAAAACAATACAAATTTTAAACCCTATATTTCGGCAACTGATTCACCACCCGAGTTTACTTTAAAATCAATACTGCTGGGCTCGGTTTTCGGAATTATATTCGGGATGAGTACAGTTTATCTTGCGCTGAAAGCCGGTTTAACGGTTTCGGCTTCCATTCCAATTGCTGTAATAGCAATTTCATTGGGAAAGAAATTTCTCAAGACTTCAATACTTGAAAATAATATCATTCAGACTACCGGATCTGCCGGTGAATCTATTGCTGCCGGGGTGGTATTTACCCTACCTGCCTTTTTGTTTCTGACCCCCGATGAAACCGGTACGAGCATTGGTTTCGGATATTTCAATTATTGGACAATTCTTACCCTTGCAATTTTCGGAGGTATGCTGGGTACCCTTATGATGATTCCCCTTCGCAGAAGCCTGATTGTAAAAGAACACGGTCAGCTTCCATATCCGGAAGGAACTGCTTGTGCTCAGGTACTCATTGCCGGTGAAAAGGGTGGTGACTTCTCAAAAACAGCCTATCAGGGTCTTGGCTTTGCAGTTCTCTATGCAATTACTCAAAAGGTTTTTCACGTTATTTCTGAAGTCCCTGAGTATATAACCCGGCAAACCAATAAATATTTTCCATCAGCTAATGTAAGTGGTGAGATAACTCCTGAATACCTGGGCGTAGGTTATATCATTGGTCCAAAGATTGCCGGGGTGTTGGTTGCCGGAGGTGTTCTTGCCTGGTTGGGATTAATACCATTGCTGGCTACTGTTGTTCCGGCTGATACCATTGCCCAGCAATTAGTGAAACTTGGATATATGAATGATATAATGACAGCTGGCGGCCCGGCCGGGTGGGATCCGCTAACTCATACATTCCAGGATTATTCTTCAGCCATTTATCGTGCATACGTCAGACAGATTGGTGCCGGTGCTGTTGCTGCAGGCGGATTTATAACTCTACTTAAAACAATTCCAACCATTATTTCTTCATTTCGTGAAAGTATGGGTTCGTTTAAAGAGAAAGGTGCTTCAGGAGTTGCCCGGACTGAAAATGATCTTTCATTTAAAACTGTCATTATTGGAAGTATCGCATTGGTATTGCTGATGGCATTTCTCCCTCATATCCCCGGTGATTCGATTGTGAGCAAGTTGCTGATCGGATTGCTGGTTGTTGTATTTGGATTTTTCTTTGTCACAGTTTCTTCCCGGATTGTCGGAATAATCGGATCCAGCAATAACCCGATTTCCGGAATGACCATTGCCACAATTATGGGAACTGCACTTGTGTTTATTTCAGTTGGGTGGACAGGCCAGTTTTATGAACCGCTGGCACTGGTTGTTGGCGGAATGATTTGTGTTGCTGCAGCCAATGCCGGAGCTACCTCACAGGATCTGAAAACCGGTTATATCGTAGGTGCTACCCCCAGGTATCAGCAAATTGCATTGTTTATTGGTGCAATTGTATCATCACTGGTAATTGGATTTACAGTTAAATATCTCGATACACCACCTCCTGAATTAGCAGCTCAGGGAATTAAGCACGCGATTGGTGAGAAATTTGCCGCACCTCAGGCTACCCTGATGGCTACTTTAATCAGAGGGTTACTTTCTTTTAATTTAGACTGGCAGTTTGTTATGGTTGGAGTCTTCATTGCAGCAACAGTAGAGCTTTGTGGAGTAAAATCACTGTCATTTGCAGTCGGTGCTTACCTGCCGCTGTCAACCACCTTGCCGATATTTGCTGGAGGAGTTGTAAAGGGAATGGTTGATTGGAATGCGAAAAGAAAAAATAAGAAGGCAGAAATTGATGATGAACTTGGCAAAGGCAACCTGTTTGCTACCGGATTAGTTGCCGGTGGTGCTTTGCTTGGAGTGTTTATTGCATTCCTGCAGGCAGGTGACAAAACCTCAGCCATTATGAATTCGCTAAGCCTTGAACATATCCTAACAAGTACATTGGGTGAGGGTGGCTATATGCTGATGGGAACCTTATTTTTTGCTTTCATGGGATGGGTTCTGTACCGGATTGGAATAAGTGATAAAAAATAAAAACTGATTGTTTATAATTTTAATTGCATAATGAAGTACACACCACAATTCCTGGCAAAACTTGAAGATATGATTAAAGAGAACAATTACATTCTCCGAAAAGAGAAGGGAAATTTTAAATCCGGATATTGCCTCTTTAAGGATAACCGTATAATTGTTATCAATAAATTTGCCTCACTTGAAAGCAGAGTTAATTCACTAATCGAAATTTTGAAAGAACTGAATGAAAAGGAGCAACTCTCTGATAATGCACGTGAAGAACTGTTAAGAATAGAAACGTTTGAGAATAAAAAAGCCAGAGGGCTGAAGCAAGAGCAGATCGGAGGGTAGATTAGATGAAAGTTACTTTTTTGGGAACCGGAACTTCACAAGGGGTTCCACTGATTGCATGTCAGTGTCCGGTTTGTAAATCTGCTGACAGCCATGATAAACGCTTGCGCTCTTCTGTGATGATTGAGAATAACGGAAGAGTTATAATAATTGACAGCGGACCTGACTTCAGGCAGCAAATGCTCAGGGCGGATGTCAGAAGATTGGATGCACTCATTTTTACTCATGAACATAAGGATCACATTGCCGGTATGGATGATATCAGAGCTTTTAATTTTATAATGAAGCAAAAGATTGATATTTATGCTACGGAACGTGTTCAGGCAGCTATCAGAAGGGAATTCCCTTATATTTTTGATAGTGTGAAGTATCCGGGAATTCCTGAAATAAATCTAAAAACTATTTGCCACCGGCCTTTTGTTCTTTTCGGTCTGGAATTTATACCAATTGAGGTTAAGCACTATTTGCTCCCTGTTTTTGGTTATCGTATTGGTGACTTTACTTACATTACAGATGCAAAAAGCATTGAAGAACCTGAGCTGGACAAAATTCGCGGATGCCATACGATTGTTCTTAATGCACTCAGAAGAGAACACCATGTATCTCATTTTACTTTAACAGAAGCAGTTCAATTGCTGGGAGCGCTAAAATGCAAACAAGGTTACCTAACCCATATCAGTCATCAGATGGGTTGCCATGCTGAAGTGGAGAGGGAACTCCCTGAGAATATCCATTGTGCGTATGACGGATTAACACTCGAATTCTGAACTGCTCATGCCGGTAATCAACCGACACTTTCTTGACTTCGTTGTTCGGCAGGTTAATCAAACAGCCTTTATTGAACATGATCCCATATCCGTTCCACATTTGTTTACTGCGAAGGAAGACCGGGAAATCGCTGGCTTTTTGTCTGCCGTTCTTGCATGGGGACAACGCCTGGTTACAATCCGTAATGCAAAGAAACTTATTGAAAGAATGGACTTGGCACCTTATGATTTTGTGATCAATCATAACCGCAATGAACTGAAACCGTTTCAGGATTTTGCACATCGTACATTTAACGGAGTAGATACTGTTTACTTTATTACTTCGTTAAAAAATATATATCTCCGGCTGGGTGGACTGGAAAAAATTTTTACTTCAGCTTTTGATGAATCTGAGGACTCGGGGATACCGATTCACAGGTTCCGAAAAGTATTCTTTTCGCTGAAACATGAAAAAAGAACAGAAAAACACCTGGCAGACCCGTTATCTGGATCAGCTGCCAAGCGAGTGAATATGTTTCTGAGATGGATGATCAGAAAAGATAACCAGGGCGTGGACTTTGGAATCTGGAAAAATATACCTGCCTCAAAACTGGTTTGCCCGCTGGATGTACATTCAGCCCGCAATGCAAGGCAATGGGGTTTACTTCAGCGCAGGCAAAATGACTGGGAAGCTGCTGTTGAGTTGACCCACATGCTTAAAACATTTGATCCTGTGGATCCTGTAAAATATGACTTTGCTCTTTTTGGCTTTAGTAGTACTAAACTTCCAGGATTGCATTTCCGGGAGTCCCTAACTTAGTGAACAGCCAGTCTGAATTGTTTAAAACCTGAAATTATAAGTCACACTGGGCAGGATGGGAAACAAAGAAACCTGCTTTGCCTGAATTTCAAGTGTACCGGTTGTCTCATTAACCGAATCATTGAAGTAAATAAAGTATGGATTGTAACGGTTATATACATTGAAGATAGAAAAATTCCAACTGGATTCAAATTTTTTTGATGTTTTGCGTTTCCAGGTTGCAGAAATATCCAGCCGGTGATAAGGGATCATCCGGAAAGAATTCCGGTTACCCGGTTCATTATAGATCCCGCTATAGATAAAAGGATTCTGTAATGAAGTCTGCAAATTACCTGGCCCCATCAGAAAAAATCGGTTTTGTGGAAGAGTAAGCGCATTACCGGTAGCATACACCCAAACAGCTCCAATTGTCCATTTGGATGAGAGTTCATAATTCAGAACAATCGCAACATCGTGTCTGCGATCATACTTGGCTGGGAAAGTATTGCCATGATTCAGCTCTGGAAATTTTCGTTCTGTTTTCGACCAGGTATAGCCAATCCACCCGTTCATTTTTCCACGGGTTTTCTTTAAAAACAATTCAGCACCATAACTCCAGCCTTTTCCCGAAACAAAATCATTGTCAATATTATTCATGACATCATCTTCAGGCTGATGGCCTTCACTGTACTCAAGCTGGTTATGCATTTCTTTGTAATACAGTTCAAGTGAAGTTTCATACATGTTGTTTTTAAAATTCCGGAAGTATCCGGCTGCATACTGGTCACCCCGCTGAGGTTTAACCTGGTCCGTACTTGGAACCCAGATATCGGTTGGCAGGGATACCGAGCCGATTGCAGCCAGATGGATGTATTGGTAATTCCGGGTAAAAGATGCTTTTACCGATGAGGACAGATTCAGATTATACCTTGCAGAAAACCGGGGCTCAGCTCTTAAATAACCGGCAACTTGTTCTCCTGGCATGTAAACGATTGTATCTGTAATATGATTTCCGGTAAAGTCAAAAAGATAACGGTTAAACGGTCCAATGTGCTGAAATCCTGAAATCCGTAGACCTGAGCTTATTGCCAAACGATCGGTTATATCCCAATCGTCATTGAGATAAACTGCAACATCATGACTGTAAAGCCTGACTGGATCTCCTAAATCAAAAATGGTTTCACCGGATCGGGCAGATGCATTGTAAGGAGTGAAAATATGGTATGTGTAATTCATTCCGAACTTAACCTGATGACTGATTACCGGGAAGTAAGTGAAATCAAGCCTTGTATTATAATCACGAATGCCTGAATACAATCCAAAATCAAATTCCTGCTGAGCTGCCCGGAAACGAAATTTATAATCAGAAAAAATAAGTGAAGCATTAAAAAAGAGCTTGTCACTGAACAGATGATTCCAACGGAGTGAAGTTGTTGCATTCCCCCAAGGAATACGAACACTAAATCCTGAATTAGTATTAGTAAAGTTAAAGACATCACGGCCAAAATATCCGCTTAAAAATATACGGTTACGGTCACTCAGAATATAATTGATCTTTGCATTTACATCATAAAAATAATAGGAGTTGCCTGAAGCATCTGACTCTTTACTGATGAAGGGTTCACGGAGGAATAAATCAATAAACGTTCTTCTGGCCGAAATAATGAATGAACTGGTATCTTTTTTTATCGGGCCTTCTAACGTAAAGCGAGAGGCAATAAATCCAATTCCACCTTCTGCGTGGAACTCCCGGCTGTTCCCTTCCTTCATGGTAATATCAAGTACGGAAGCTAACCGTCCTCCATATTGTGCCGGCATTCCTCCTTTTGTAAGAGAAACATGTTTAACCGCATCTGCATTGAAAACAGAAAAGAAACCAAACAGATGAGAAGCATTATAGACTACCGCTTCATCAAGCAGAATCAGGTTCTGGTCAGGTCCCCCGCCCCGAACATAATAACCGCTGTTACCTTCACCGGCAGTTTGAACGCCAGGCAACAGCTGAATGGTTTTTAAAATATCGGTTTCACCCAGGAAGGCAGGAAGCGACTTGATCTTTTCAACTTCAAGTTCATTTCTTCCCAGCTGTGTGCTTTGAATATTTTTATTTTCACGTTCATCCGTAATGACAACTTCTCCGGTTTCAAAGGCCGAAGGACGCAGTTCAATATTAATGCGCAGGTTAGTATTTAGTGAAATAGTAACTGAATGATCTTTATAACCAAGAAAAGATGCAATTAGTGTATGCTGCCCTTCTTCAACAGTAATGGAATAAAACCCATACGGATTTGTAGTACTGCCCTTCATTAACTCCTTAAAATATACATTCGCTCCTATCAATGCTTCACCTGTTGTTGCATCTTTCACATAGCCGCTAACAGTAAAGCTGTTCTGAGCAAAGCCTTTCCCGACCAGAAGGAGACACACTATAAGAAATAAGAGGCGATTCATAAAGGCTGGCAAAAATAGATATTCAGATGCCCCTGAAAACCCTAGTCACCTGGCTGATGGCTAAGGGTTTCTTCAGGATGTTTTCCGGTGAGTTTACTTACTTTGCACATTCAATTTATTAATCGGATATGCAAACCCTTGACATTTCAGCCTTAAAAACTCCAACCGGAACAAAGATCTCCTGTAAAGGCTGGGTACAGGAAGCAGCATTACGGATGCTACATAATAATCTTGACCCGGAAGTTGCCGAAAATCCGGAAGAACTGATTGTTTACGGAGGAACAGGTAAAGCTGCCCGCAATCCGGAGGCATTCCATTTAATTGTTAAAGCACTCCGCGATTTGAATGATGATGAAACACTGTTAATTCAGTCAGGGAAACCGGTCGGAATTTTACCTACTCATAAGGATGCTCCCCGGATTCTGATTTCCAATTCTCAGATTGTACCTCATTGGGCCAACTGGGATGAGTTCAGGAAACTGGAAGCAATGGGCCTAACCATGTTTGGCCAGATGACTGCAGGTTCCTGGATTTACATCGGTTCTCAGGGAATTGTTCAAGGGACCTATGAAACTTTTGCAGCACTTGCCAGAAAACATTTTAAAGGTTCTTTAAAAGGGAAACTGAATGTTACAGCCGGTTTAGGTGGAATGGGTGGAGCTCAGCCATTGGCAATTACAATGAATGAAGGCGTTTGTCTAGCTGCCGAAATGGAAGCCTGGCGATGTGAAAAGAGAGTTGAAACACGATATTTGGATATCATAATACCTGATCTTGATAAAGCAATTGATCGGGCTCTTGAAGCAAAGCAGAGGGAAGAAGCAGTTTCGATCGCCTGGATTGGGAATGCAGTTGATCTGCTTCACCGACTTATAGAAAGAAATATTACTCCGGATACACTGACCGACCAGACATCAGCCCATGATGAACTTGTTGGCTATTTCCCCGAAAGGATGAGTGTTGAGGAAGCAAAGGTTCTTCGGGATAAGAATCCGGATGAATACATCAGACTTTCAAAAGAAACCATGGTACGGCATGTGGAAATGATGATTGAACTGATGCACCGCGGCTCAGTTGTGTTTGACTACGGAAATAACCTGCGCGGTCAAGCATTTAGTATGGGGTTAAAAAATGCATTTGCTTTTCCCGGATTTGTTCCGGCTTATGTAAGACCGCTGTTTTGTGAAGGTAAAGGCCCATTCAGGTGGGCTGCACTGAGTGGTGATCCGAATGATATCTATGAAACTGATAAGAAGATATTGGAACTTTTCCCTGAGGATGAGGCGCTCAGACGCTGGATTGAAATGGCTCAAAAGCGAATTGCTTTTCAGGGCCTGCCGGCCCGCATCTGCTGGCTGGGTCAGGGTGATCGTGAAAAGGCAGGACTAGCGTTTAATGACCTGGTAAAAGCAGGAAAAATAAAAGCACCAATTGTTATTGGTCGTGACCACTTAGATACCGGAAGTGTAGCATCTCCGAATCGTGAAACCGAAGCAATGAAAGATGGCAGTGATGCAATTGCCGACTGGCCGGTTTTGAATGCACTGATTAATACTGCCGGAGGCGCTTCCTGGGTCTCCCTGCATCATGGTGGAGGAGTGGGAATTGGATATTCAATTCATGCGGGGATGGTTATTGTTGCTGACGGAACTGATGATGCCGCCCGTAGAATGAAACGCGTACTTCACAATGACCCGGCCATAGGAGTGATTCGGCATGCTGATGCAGGTTACAATATTGCAATGGATACTGCCCGCAAGTTCAGGCTTGATCTGAAACAGCGGCTTGAATAACATGAAATCAAGTATGGCATACCGGCTGATTCTTTCTTTTTCATTGCTGCTGCTTATTACATCGTGTGCAAAAGATAATGATGAACTGGATGAAAGAGACAAGTTTGAAGGCAGCTGGACCTGTGTGGAAACAGATAACACCGGGGCAAAAAGTACTTTTAGAATAACAATCTATAAGAAAGGAGAGGGGGATTCAATACAAATTACGAACTTTGCACAATTGAATTCAGATAATATGACAGTTCTTGTGTATGGTAGTTCATTGAGTATCCCAAATCAGAACGTTGATGGATTTGCACTGTCTAATGCTTCCGGAAATTATACTAATCAGAAAATAAGTTTAAGTTACAAACTCGATAACGACCAATTTACAGCAGAATGCAAACGATGAAAAACCCAACTCCGTTATCTGAAGGTCATTTTGAAGCGGTTCAGGAAGATATTGTAATCAGTGGTGAGACATATCGGATTACCAAGGTTACCAATTTTGATGAGTTATTTGAACGAATGGTTTCAGAAAACACTGAAAGCGGAAACAATGAGGATAACATTCCCTATTGGACTGAAATCTGGCCCGCATCAATTGGCTTATCTGAATTTATTGCAGAAAATCAAGAGCTTGTTCAAAAGAAGAAGGTCATTGAGCTTGGCTGTGGGCTTGGATTACCCGGAATCGTTGCTGCCAGAATGGGTGCAGCAATCACTTTCAGTGATTTACAACCCGATGCCCTCTATTTTGCATGTCTGAATGCCGAAGCGAACGGAGTTAATGACGCTGCTTATAAAATAGAAAACTGGAAACGGACTTCTATTGAAAACGAATACGAAGTTCTGATTGCATCGGATGTTTCCTATGAACGGACAGCATTCCCGTTTTTGATTAAAGCTTTTAGAAATCTGCTGATACCTAAGGGGATTGTATTATTAAGTGAACCCGGTAGGCAATATGCCCGTTCATTTTTCAGCCTGCTCTCAAATAATGGATTTCGCTGTACACATCACATTAAACGTGAAGTAGTCAGAAATGAGATTGTTACAAACGTCAATATCCTGATCCTGATGAAAGTCAATTAGGGCAATATTCAGGATGCCTTTTTAAACCCGGTTGCAACAAAGAAAAATTCTTTACTGCTTTTACGTATACTTTTAGGTCTTACCGGATGAACTGTACTAAAATACTGCCGAAGTTCTTGTCCGAATTTCATGGCATCCGGTCCATCAAAAATTTTAGAGACAAAGTTGCCACCTGGTTTTAAGTATCTGATTGCAACCTCAAGTGCCAATGTGCATAAATTAAAAGACCGCACCTGATCAGTAAAGCGGTTTGAGGTGGTATCCGGTGCCATATCAGAAATAACTACATCAAAAGGTAACGTGAAACCATGTATGCGGAAAGCTTCTTCAAAGTCAAAAGCTTCAATGTCGCCCTGAATAAAGACAGTATTTTCCAGGTTGATTTCAACCTTTTTTAAGTCAATTCCGAAAATTTTACCTTTAATGCCAATCAGCTTTGAAACATACTGTGACCAGGAACCAGGCGAAGCACCCAGATCAAGTACATGATCCCCTTTATGGATTAGCCTGTATCGGTTATTAATTTCTTCAAGCTTGTAAACAGAACGGGCAGCAAAGTTCTCTGATTTTGCTTTTTTTGAATAATAGTCATTGGGTTGGTAAGCCATTTTTTCAAGCTGGTTTGCATGAGACGGAAAAATACAAAAAGAACTGCCTTACGGGGCAGCATGGATAAACTTAGAAAGGCAAAAACATAAAACAAGGTTTATTGAAAAGTTCTTTAGAATCTGTTCTGATCAGATATCCGGGCCGCCTTACGGGGCAGCCCTTCTACCTGAATCAACCCAAAAAATTAAACCTTATCATTAATGGTATAGCGAAGATTGTTTAGGGAGCCCGGCTGCCTTACGGGGCAGCCCTCCCTGTTCCAACCTAAACTCCTTCTAGTAATGAACGTAATCAGATTAAAATATCCATTCTGATTTGAGTAGTTAAACGCAGGTATCTGATAAGGGTTCGGTTTTAACTGAAAATAGTTTAAATCTGTAAGATTCTGCCTCAATATGTCTAAAAATCAGTGTTTCGGTTCCTCTGTCTGTCTTTGAAATACTTCTCCTGGAGTATGAATTAACTTTGCATTTTAATTAATGGATGTGAGAACTAATAGGAAGATTAAGCTGAATACAATTGAATCAGCACTTACTGACCTGAAAAATGGCAGAATGATAATTGTTGTTGATGATGCAGCCCGTGAGAATGAAGGTGACTTCATTATTCCGGCACGTTTTGCTTCAACAGAAGTCGTGAACTTTATGGCAACCAACGGCAGAGGATTAATTTGTGTAGCATTGACAGAAAACAGATGTCGGGAACTTCAGCTTGAGATGATGGTTCAGAGAAATACTGCATCACACCGCACTGCTTTTACTGTTTCGGTTGATCTGCTGGGGCAAGGTTGTTCAACAGGTATCTCGGCATCAGACCGGTCAAAAACCATTAAGGCTCTAATTCAGCAGAAAACTAAGCCTTCTGATTTGGGACGACCTGGACATATTTTCCCACTTCGAGCCCAGGATGGAGGTGTACTGAGAAGAGCAGGACATACTGAAGCAGCCGTTGATCTGGCAGTATTGGCAGGATTTGAGCCGGCTGGTGTGCTGGTTGAAATAATGAACTCTGATGGCAGTATGGCCCGGTTAAATGATCTGATCAAGATTGCCCGAAAGTTTAAACTTAAGATTATTTCAATTGAAGATCTGATTGCCTACCGGTTAACTAAGGAGAGTCTGATTCAGCGACAGGTTGAAGTCCAACTCCCGACTGATTATGGAAATTTCCGGTTGATTGCATATAAGCAAATCAATACCGGACAAGATCACCTTGCACTGATTAAAGGAAAGTGGAAAAAAAATGAACCTGTACTGATACGTGTTCACTCATCCTGTCTTACCGGAGATATTTTTGGCTCTTGTCGCTGTGATTGTGGACCTCAGTTGCATGAAGCAATGAGAATGATTGAAAGAGCTGGTAAGGGTGTAATTGTTTACATGAACCAGGAGGGTAGGGGGATTGGTTTACTTAATAAGCTTAAAGCGTATAAACTCCAGGAGAAAGGACTGGATACCGTTGAGGCAAATGTGAAGCTTGGCTTTAAAATGGATGAACGGGATTATGGGATCGGGGCTCAGATTCTGAGGGATGTCGGTGTAAGTAAGATGAAACTAATGACGAATAATCCAAAAAAGAGAGCAGGATTGATCGGGTACGGTCTTGAAATTGTTGAAAATATTCCAATCAGGATCAAACCAAATAAATACAATAAAAACTACCTGTTGACTAAGAAAGTTAAGATGGGACACCTGCTTGAAGTAAGTTGATCCAGAAGTTTTCTTCTCAAAAATATTGATGGAAATCTATTACACGACTTTACAAACTCCAATCGGACTGATCCAAATTTCGGGCTCCAAGTATGCAATTCATTCTGTTCAGTACGATGCGGTAGCTTATGCGGGCTCTGATTCTGTTCCACCGTTAATCTTGAATTGTAAACGGGAATTAAGTGAATATTTTAATGGTAGTCGTAAGGATTTTACTATTAATATTGAACAACCTGGAACTGACTTTCAGCAACTGGTCTGGAAATGCCTTATGGAAATTCCTTATGGGAAAACAATTACTTATCTGGAACTGGCAAAGCGTGTAGGTAATAAAAAATTGACTCGTGCAATTGGAAATGCAAACGGAAGCAATCATATTCCTGTAATCGTTCCCTGTCACCGGGTTATTGGCTCTAATGACTCACTCACAGGCTATGCCGGTGGTCTCTGGAGAAAAAAATGGCTCCTCGACCATGAACAGGGAATTCAAAAACTCTTTTAATTAATAGTATTTTACAAACTCTGTAATTTTATTCCATTCAATTGAATATAATGCTTTCAGGTAAAGGTGTGCATTTTTTTTCGGAATATCCATTTCATTGATTCTCCGTATTGTAAATGCGAAGTTTTTGTCTTTAAATACTTCATGCATGGACTCATCACCAATCTGAATGCCCCACATCAGAAAGTCAGAGAATGAAACCGGACTTAAAGTGCTGTCATTTACATAAATCTGAATGTTTTTTGTATCAGTAGAAATCTGATTATTATAATTCTTCCAGAACTCTTTTACTTCCATGCAGGTAACTCTGATTTTTCCCTTACGGAAATAGTTCAAAATCTTATCGCCACCCAGGTTATAGAAAATCTCTTCATTGTTTTGGAGAAATAACTCAATTGCTGCCAGCAGCTTATTGGCATTACCGGCTTTCTCATCTGAAGGCGACCTTGAAAAATCAATGTGGTAATCAATGAGTTTCTCAGAATACTCGGGTGCTGTAATTGTCGGATTAAAGATCAGATTATTCATATAATCAGCCAATAATTCACGAGCTGTACCTCCGGAAGTAATTGTTTTCGGGCCAAACTGCAACAAATTGAAGGCATATTGTTTTTTCAGTAATACATAAGCAAACGAAGTTTCGTAATTACCATTTGCATTCACCGGTAGTCGTGCTCTCATGAAATGATTACTAACATCATTGTAGTCCAGGAAACCAAACGATACCTCCTGGTTCTTTTCATCAAGAGCCGAAAACTTCATTCCAATTGTCTGACTGTTGATTCCAGATCGTGTTTTTTCCCAACGTTCATAAATAAAAATCACACTCTGGGAAAGGAATGAAACACCAGATGCACGTTCAATCTGGTGAACAGAGGATGCATTAATATAAATCTCCTTTTCAGGACTATCCCAGAGTTTCACTTGCTGTGAATTAATCAGATTATACACTTCTGATGTCAGTGCAGTAACGAGATTATAGCCGAGAGTATCGTGTTGGTCCTGCGAATTGATCCTGAGGATGACAGGTATAGCCTGTGAATAAGCAGAAAATGGAAAAACCAATACTGAAAAAGCAGTTAACAGTAGGATCCTTTTCATTGGGTCAAATGTAACAATGAACTGATGTTAACCAATGAAAATAAGCTGCATTTCATAAACATTCCATTACTTAAATTCCAAAAAAAAATCGGAATCTGACTAATCAAGTGAGTGCAATACTAGTCCGCTTCTGAGTTTGGGTTCAAACCAGGTGGTCTTGGGGGGCATTATATTTCCAGTGTCAGCAATAGCAATCAATTGCTTCATGGTAACCGGATAAAGAGCAAAGGCAACTTTCATTTCTCCCGAATCTACTCTTCTCTGGAGCTCTGTCAATCCGCGAAGTCCTCCGACAAAATCAATTCGTTTGTCCTTTCTCAAATCAGTAATATTCAGTAACGGTGTCAATACTTGTTCTGAGAGAATAGTTACATCTAAAACCCCAATCGGGTCCGAATCATGATAGGTTCCCGGTTTGGCAGTGAGTGAGTACCATTTCCCTTCAAGGTACATGGATAATTCATGCAACCTGGCCGGCCTGTATGGTGAGTTTCCCTTCTCAGCTACTTCAAAACGGTCTTTAATTCTGCTGATAAAATCAGAAACTGACAGGCCATTCAGGTCTTTTATCACACGGTTGTAATCCATGATCTGGAGCTGGTTGTCAGGAAAATGAACAGCCAGAAAATAATTGTATTCTTCATTGCCTTGATGTGCCGGATTGGCTGCTCTCAATTCTTTTCCAACCAATGCAGCTGCTGCTGTCCGGTGATGACCATCAGCAACGTAAGTATATTTGATTTTTGAAAACTCTTTGGTAATTGTTTGGATTGTTTCAGGATCTGAGATAACCCAGAATGAATGAGTAATCCGATCGTCTGAAGTAAAATGATATTCGGGAGTTTCCTTGCTGACCTGGTTGATGATATTATCAAGTGATTTTACCTGTGGGTAAGCAAAGAAGACAGGTTCATAATTTAGTCTTGAGGCACGGACATGATTTTTCCGGTCTTCTTCTTTATCCGGTCTGGTTAATTCATGTTTTTTAATGATATCATTAAAATAATCATCAATGGATGCACAGCCTACAAAACCAAATTGAGTATGAGCAGATGCCTCGGGCGGAAGTCCAGGAATCATATCAGCCGGCATGGATTGAGAATAGAGATAATAACAATCCATGGAGTCTGTAATAAATGCTCCAGCATCCTGCATTCTTCTGAAATTTTCAATTCCCTTTTTATAAATTTCGGATGAGTACGGGTCAAACCCATCCGGGAAATCAATTTCAGGTTTGATAACGTGATAAAATGAAAGCGAATCACCTTTTGATTCTAATCTTGCTTCTGCAGTATCCAGCACATCATACGGACGACAAGCTATCCGCTGTACAAGTTCTTTTTTAGGACGGATGCCTTTAAATGGTTTGATATACGCCATAAACGGTAGTTTGAATTTAATTTAAAAATATAAGAAGAACTGGCTGACCGGTGTTATTTATTGAAATATTCAACCACTTTTTCTGCCAGTTCAATCCCGATTCGCTCCTGGGCCTGCCGGGTAGAACCTCCGATATGTGGAGTACAAATCGTTCTCGGATGATGCCGTAATGCTTCCCGGATCAACGGTTCATTCTCAAAAACATCTAATCCGGCAAATGCAATTTTCTGGCTGTTGAGTGCTTCCAGTAATTCCGTTTCTGAAACTACACCTCCCCGTGCTGTATTAATTATGGCAGCCCCGTTCTTCATCAGGTCAAATTCCTTTTTACTGATAATAGGCTGGCTGCCCTTAGGAAAGGGAACATGAACGGTAACAAAATCACTTTCAATTAACAGTTTTGTAAAAGTTACACATTTAAAAACTAATTCGCTTTTTTTCTGACCTAAAGCCGGGTGGTAATTTAAAGGAACAACTACATCCTGGTTATTAAGACGATGAAATAATACATTCATTCCCATCCCAACTGCCATTGCGGCAACAGATCTTCCAATTTGACCGGCTCCAACAATTCCGATGGTTTTACCTGACAATTCGGTACCTGAAGAATAGAATTTCTTCAATTCATTAAATCGCTCTTTTGTCTCACATCCGGGCATATTGCGCGATGCATCTGAAAGCATTCTGACGCCTGCAAACATGAAAGCAAAAACTAATTCTGCAACACTTTGCGAGCTGGCTGCTGGTGTGTTCACAACGGCCAGGCCTTTATCACGTGCATATTTCACATCAATATTATCCATTCCGACTCCAGCCCTGCCAATTAACTTCAGGTGGGGGGCAGCATCTATATGCTCTTTTCTGACCTGAGTTGCACTGCGAACCAGTACCCCATCAAAGTTTTTTAGTGCTTCACCTAAATTATCCTGTGAAACTTTCTCAGTCGAGACAAAAAATCCCGCTGTTTCAAAAATTTTCTTGCCGGCTGAGTCAATACCGTCATTTGCCAGAATCTTTACCATTTCATTTGATTTTTGATTGCGAATATAATCATTGGGCCGTGATCGTGATTGATTTTATGAATATGCTGAAATGATTCCGGATTATTTACAACCAATAACCGAAAAATAGGTTAGGTACTGACTGATGTGATCGGAACTGAAATATCATCTTCCAACCCGATTAGTGCATTAATCAGGTAGATTTTTTTGTAATTAACCAGTTCATCAATCACAATTTTTTGCTCAGTTATCGTTTTATTCCTTAACAGAAATTGCCGTCTGACTCCGGCCAGTAAACAAGGTGATGGTGTAACCAGCCTTCCATCGAATGATTCTAGTACCAGGTTGCTAAAGGACGAATCGGTTAGAAAATTATTTTTTAAAATGATGATATCATCGGCTGACCCTCTTTGCAGGAATAAGTCATCCAGTCTACTCCGTTCAGCAGATTTGTACGGATAAGTAATCCGGTTGTCTTTAATAAGACGTAATGATTTAATTTTCCGGAGCTGATAGGTATGAAACTCAATAGCAAAGATCCTCTCATGATAAAGTAACCTGCATTTAATTCTTTGGTCTTTGAATCCGGTTGGAATGGAAGAAACATCTATTTTTATTTCAGGCTGAGTTCCATAATGGAAGAATGCCGTCTTTTGTAATCTCTCCTGATGAAGATCCAGATTAAAGATGATTCCGTTTTCTATTCTGATTGACTCAACGAAGACAGGCTTTTTCATAAAATGCTAAAATAAGCTCTATTCGGTCTCCTTAATATTTCATTCCGAGATTTACAAATCGGATAAAAGGAAGAAGGGGTGTTCATTCATGTGGCAGGAATCCTTGTCATGGATTAATCCTGATTATATGGCTGCTTAACGATTTGGTAAAACAGCTTTTCAGATAGTAACCCTGATTTTAGTTTGCTGCACTAACTCAATCTGAAAGTTATCATTGTCAATGGTCCAGGTAATGATAGCAAGCCAGTGAATTCCACTCTTTCAGGTAATTGATATTTCTCTATTCGGATTGATAGTGGAATTGTAGCTTCACTTATAAATTTAGAAAACAATTACTCAGCTCAATCGTTCTGTTCAAAAGTTTTGCTCCTTTCCATTCTTACTGACCGTTAATAAGCATGTTAAATAATTTTATTTGCAGATTAACAAAGTAACCGTTACAGGAGGGTACTTTTGAAAAGAGCAGGCAGTATAATTAATTGTGTAAATAACAAATTCCTGAACTGAAAGTATTATGGCAACCAAATCAGCACACAACTACACCGAAGCCAGTATTCAAAGCCTTGACTGGAGGGAGCATATCCGGCTTCGGCCGGGGATGTACATTGGTAAATTAGGTGATGGCTCTTCACGTGATGACGGAATTTATGTGCTTATCAAAGAAGTTATTGATAACAGTATTGATGAGTTTACCATGGGTTATGGAAAAAAAATTATCATTGAGATAAGTGAGAACAAGGTCTCAATCAGGGATTATGGGAGAGGAATTCCGCTTGGCAAAGTGATTGATTGTGTTTCCAAAATCAATACCGGAGGTAAGTATGACAGTTCAGCATTTCAGAAATCTGTCGGATTAAATGGAGTTGGAACCAAAGCAGTTAATGCCTTATCTGAGTTTTTTAGAGTACAGAGTTTCAGGGATAAGAAGACCGTTATCGGTGAGTTTGAACGAGGGAAACAGAAACTTCATCAAAGAGAGAGACCAACCCAGGAATCAAACGGTACACTGATAGAATTTATTCCTGATTCAGCTATTTTTAAGAAGTTCAGATTCGATTTGGAATTTGTTGAGCGGATGATTCAAAATTACACCTTTCTGAATGTTGGGTTGTCAGTTTTTCTGAATGGCAAAGAATTCAAGAGTGAGAACGGATTGATTGACCTGTTAAAAAGTCATATTACAGAAGAGTCACTTTACCCGATTATTCATCTTAAAGATAAAGACATCGAGGTTGCTTTTACACATTCAACTTCTTACGGTGAGGATTATTATTCATTTGTCAACGGGCAGCATACTACCCAGGGGGGAACTCATCTTTCAGCATTCAGAGAGGCAATTGTGAAAACAGCACGTGAATTCTTTAAAAAAGATTTTGACCCCGGAGACGTGCGTGAAGGAATAGAAGCAGCTATTAGCATACGAATTCAGGAGCCGGTATTCGAATCTCAGACAAAGACAAAGCTCGGAAGTCAGGCTACGGCTCCGGATGGCCCGTCACTGCGTAACTGGATTAATGATTTTATAAAAAAAGAACTTGACAATTATCTTCATAAAAATCCGGCAATTGCTGATACATGGTTGAAAAAAATTCAACAAAGTGAGAAGGAAAGAAAAGAAATTGCCGGAATTAAAAAGCTGGCTAATGAAAGAGCTAAGAAGGCGAATCTGCATAATAAAAAATTACGTGATTGCCGGGCTCATTTTAATAGTAAACATGCCCAACGAATGGACTCAACCCTGTTTATTACTGAAGGAGATTCAGCAAGCGGGAGTATTACCATTGCCCGTGATGTCAATACTCAGGCAGTATTTTCACTCAGAGGTAAGCCACTGAATTGTTTTGGACTAACAAAAAAGGTAGTCTATGAGAATGAAGAATTTAATCTCCTGGTCAATGCTGTTGGAATTGAAGGAGGTCTGGATGAACTCCGCTATAACAGAATTGTAATTGCTACAGATGCAGATGTTGACGGGATGCATATTCGTTTACTGCTGCTTACATTCTTTCTGCAGTTCTTTCCTGAACTGGTTAAGGCAGGTCATGTATATATTCTCCAGACGCCTTTATTCAGAGTCAGAAATAAAAAAGAAACACGCTATTGTTATTCGGATATGGAAAGAGATGAGGCTATTCAGAACCTGGGACCAAAACCCGAGATTACCCGGTTTAAAGGATTAGGTGAAATTTCACCGAATGAATTTAAAGCATTTATTGGTGATGAGATGCGATTAGAAAATGTAACAGTTGAACGTGAGTCTTCAGTGATTCAGCTGCTTAATTATTATATGGGTAAGAATACTCCAGAAAGACAGGAACACATCATTCGGGAACTCAGATTAGATGAAGAACCGGAAGTTGAGGAGTTAGTTTGAGATAACAGAATATTCGACAGATCAGCATGGCAAAAAAGACAAATAAGGCTAAGTTCGAAAAGAAACAAGAAGTAACACACCATGTACCCGTAAGCGGTATGTTTGAAAACTGGTTTCTGGATTATGCATCGTATGTAATCCTTGAAAGAGCAGTTCCTTATCTGGATGACGGGCTCAAACCCGTTCAGCGCAGAATCCTTCATGCTATGTGGGAGATGGAGGATGGTCGTTACAATAAAGTAGCCAACATAATCGGAAATACCATGAAGTATCATCCGCACGGGGATGCTTCCATTGGTGATGCCTTGACTCAGTTAGGACAAAAGGATTTGCTGATTGATATTCAGGGTAACTGGGGCAATATTTATACGGGTGACTCGGCAGCAGCTTCGCGTTATATTGAAGCACGACTGTCAAAGTTTGCACTGGATGTGGTTTTTTACCCTAAAACTACAATCTGGCAACAGAGTTATGACGGCAGAAATAAAGAACCGGTTACACTGCCAGTAAAGTTCCCCTTGTTGCTGGCCTCCGGTATTGAAGGGATTGCTGTTGGGCTGGCAAGTAAAATCCTTCCGCATAATTTTTGTGAGCTGTTGCAAGGATCTATTGATATTTTACGAAAGAAAAAAACCAATATTCTTCCTGATTTCCCGACTGGAGGAATCGCAGACTTCAGCCAGTATAACGAAGGACTCAGAGGCGGAAGAATTAAGGTCAGAGCACAAATTGAAAAACGCGACCGCAAAACGCTGGTAATTAAACAGATTCCATTTGGAACAACTACTCAGTCATTAATTGATTCTATCCTGGCAGCTAACGACAAGGGAAAACTCAAAGTCAGGAAGGTTGAGGATAACACAGCAGCTGAGGTTGAGATTGTGATTTATCTTCATCCCGACTCAGCTGAAGACTCAGATAAGACCATTGAGGCACTGTATGCATTTACTTCCTGTGAGCTTTCAATGTCACCCAATGCCTGTGTAATTAAAGATGGTAAACCGCAGTTTATGAGTGTGAATGAAATTCTGAAAGAATCAACATTCAATACCCAGGAATTGCTCAAACGGGAGCTCGAAATCAGATTAGCTGAACTGATGGAAGAGTGGCATTTCGCTTCGCTTGAAAGGATTTTTATTGAAAACAGAATTTATCGGAGAATTGAAGATTGCGAAACCTGGGAGGCAGTAATCAAAATCATTGATAAAGGATTGAATCCATTTAAAAAGTTGCTGAAACGGGAGGTTACCGAAGAAGATATTATCCGGCTAACGGAAATAAAGATAAAGCGAATTTCAAAGTATGATTCGTTTAAAGCAGATGAACGAATTAAGGATCTGAATGCCAGAATGAAGGAACTGAAAGAAAACCTAGCTAACTTGACTCAGTTTGCTATTGGATATTTTAAGGAGTTATTGAAAAAATACGGAAAGGGCAGAGAACGTAAAACCCAAATTGCAGAACAGCCATTTGAACAGATTGAAGCCAAAAAAGTTGTAATTAATAATACCAGGCTCTTTGTCAACAGGGAAGAAGGCTTTGCCGGATCGGGTTTGAAGAAAGATGAACTGGTTTGTGAATGTTCGGACCTAGATGATATAATTGCTTTCAGTGGTGACGGAAAAATGATGGTGGGGAAAATTGAGGATAAGAAATATTTTGGAAAAGACATTAAACATATTGCTGTTTTTAATAAAGATGATGTGTCAACTGTGTACAATATGATTTACCGTGACGGATTGAAAGGGAGTATCATGGTGAAACGATTTCAGGTAACCGGTATAACCCGGGAGAAAGTTTATGACCTTACCAAAGGGAATGAAAACAGCAAGGTGCTTTTTTTCACTGCAACCGATCTCAATTCAGCTCCATTGGCTGATGTAATCTTGAAACCAAGACCAAAACTCAAAAACACAGTAGTTAAGGTTAATTTTGCTGAAATCGGAATTAAAAACCGAAATGCAATTGGAAATATTGTAACAAAATTTCCTGTCCATAAAATTCAGCAAACCGGTAGAGTGCCGGTTACTGTACCTCTTGATTTGATGCAGGAGCTGATGCCTTTGAAGAAAGATTCGTCAGCAGTAATTCCGGCTAAGAAGAAAGTAAATTTGAAGGAAGAAACTGCAAAAAAAAAGTTCGAACCGGTAAAAAAGGAAGCTGACACACAGGTTCAGATTAAGCTGGAGATTTGATTTCCTGCAAAGGAGTTTGATGATGCAGAATAATTAGAAAAAAGGTGTCAGTCATGCAGTTTGTCAGATTGCATTTGTAACAAGTGATCAGCCAGTACAATAGCTGACATGGCTTCAACTACAATGACAGCACGAGGTAAAACACAGGGGTCATGCCTTCCTGAGATTTCAAATTTAACCGCATCATGATCCTGGTTAATGGTGTTTTGTTGTTTTTTGATACTTGAAACCGGTTTGAATGCAACCCTGAAAGTTATATCCATTCCGTTAGAAATACCTCCCTGAATACCTCCTGAAAAATTTGTTTGTGTTATAACTTCTCCGGTTTCAGTTGTCATAAATGCATCATTCTGTTCGGTTCCTCTTTTAAGGGCACCTTCAAATCCGCTGCCATACTCAAATCCATGGACTGAGGGGATACTCAACATGGCTTTTGCCAGGTCAGCCTGAAGTTTATCAAATACCGGCTGACCTAATCCGGGAGGGCATCCTTTTATTTGAACAGCAATAATTCCACCTAATGAATCACCATCATCCCGTGCAGCTTCAATAAGCAGGTGCATTTGTTCGGCTGTTTTCAAGTCTGGACAGTGAACTGAATTATTCCATGCCGACTGAATCTGTTCCATGGTAAATTCTGATTGGGTTCCGATTGTTCCAACCTGTTGAACAAAACCGGCAACAATAATCTGGTGTTGTGCCAAAATCTGTTTAGCTATTGCTCCGGCAATTACCCTGCTGATTGTTTCTCTTGCTGAAGCCCGTCCGCCACCTCGGTAATCACGGATTCCGTATTTTATCTGATAGGTATAATCTGCATGAGAAGGTCGAAAAATGGTTTTCAGATTCTGATAGTCTTCAGGCTTGCTGTCGTGATTAAAAACGAGTGCTGCAATTGGAGCTCCGGTTGTTTTACCTTCAAAAATCCCGGATAGAAACTGAACCGAGTCTTTCTCTTTTCTCGGGGATGAAATAGGTGAAGAACCGGGCTTTCTTTTATTCAGTTCTGATTGAACAAAATCAAAATCAAGTGATAATCCGGCCGGGCAACCATCAATGATTACGCCCAATGCCGGGCCATGTGATTCACCAAAGGTGGTAATTCTGAAAATTGTACCAAATGAGTTCCCGGCCATCCAATAAGGGTTCTTGTGCGCGAGAGGAGAGTCGAACTCCTACAGGTGTTACCCCACAGGCTTCTGAGACCTGCGCGTCTACCAGTTCCGCCACTCGCGCTTAAGGTTTTATATGAGTGAACTTCAATCGAAAAAGAACTCAAAATGAGAGTCTGTTCAGATCCAGACTGCTGTACCAAATTCAACCCAGAAACAGGCTGAACCTGATGGATTGTGCCCAAGGCGAGATTCGAACTCGCATGCCTGTTGGCGCCACCCCCTCAAGATGGTGCGTCTACCAGTTTCGCCACTTGGGCCGGTTCTTTTAAAGGCTAACCGCTTACTTAAAAGAGTTCAAAGATAAGTCAAGGTTTGCGTTTAATCTATCCCAGTATTCCCCTTAATCCAAGATGATTATCTTTTTATAGTTTAGGTAGCCGTCACCTTTTAATTTCAAGATGTAAACCCCCTTATTTATTTGCTGATGCTGTTTTGGGAGAAATACAACTGTTGATTTTCCGGCAGAAAGGTTTCCGTTGAAAATTTCTGTAACGGTTTTCCCGTCAACTGTAACTAATTCTATTAAATATTCCGCTTGTTTTAGAATGGATAGTTCAATCCAGATTGCATCAGTTGCCGGATTGGGATAAACTGAAATTTCAGGTGCTTTTCCAACAGGCTCATTAACAGAAAGTACCCTTAGACTATCCTGATAGCGGATCTGGGTTATGGTTTCATTTCCACCAGTTCCAACATTGGTATTAATCTGGAGTAAGGGTATTCCTTTAGACTTACCAAGCCACTTATATTCTCTTCTGACAGGACGGTTAAATCCAAAACCGATTCCAAGCGAATCCAGATAAACGGTGTCTCTTACAATCAGTGTTGACTTAATCCGAAGTACGTCAAACTGGCCAAATGGAGTGATTAAGGTACCCCAGCCGTCACAATTGTTTATCCTTTTTTGAGTAAATCCATAATATAGAAGGGATGGAAGGTTTATATGTAAGTCAGAATCTGAAGTATCGGTTAATCCAAAGTTTAGCGGGAATGTATAAATGACATCATGATTAGTATAAGACATTGGAGTAGGAATCCCGTTGATGTCGGCACCATAACCTACTTGTTTATAAGCGGTAGAGCTGTTATAATAGAAAGCCAATACATCGGAGACTGAAACCCCGGCAAATGACGGAGCCTGAAGGGTGCCCTTGGTTGCCGAGTTGGCCCGGTTAGGATTGAGTGGAATATTTGCAAAGGCTAACTGAAAGGTTAAACCGGTCTGGCCAATTGTTAAAAATGTATCAACATCCTGTGAAATCCATTGCAGATTTGAGAAATCCCATAACTGATTAGGCCCGGTTGTATTATAGTCAATTCCGGAACTTATATCACCGATACTTACTCTTATTTTATTGCCTGCAGAAGGCATATCTGAGTCATCAATCGTAATTTGTGCCTGTACAGTTAATATACATAGCAGCAGAGCAGGAGTTAACAGGTGTTTCATTTCAATATCTTTTACTTGAGATTAAAGGAGAAGAAATTAAGTCAATCAGGCTTTAGCACCTGCTTTGAAAACTAAACCAGCCATTGTTTTTCCAATAACTGCAGGGGATTTGCAAACATAAATTCCACATTCATCCAGAATTCTCATTTTGGCAGCAGCTGTATCATCAGTTCCTCCAACAATTGCACCTGCATGTCCCATTCTTCTCCCCGGAGGGGCAGTTTGGCCTGCAATAAATCCAACAACAGGCTTTTTATTTTTTTGGTCACGATACCAGCGGGCAGCCTCCGCTTCAAGATTTCCACCGATTTCGCCAATCATTACGATTCCTTCTGTCTCAGGGTCATTATTAAACAGTTCCAGCGCTTCTCGGGTTGTAGTTCCAATAATCGGATCACCGCCAATCCCGATTGCGGTTGTAATGCCTAATCCGGCTTTTACAACCTGGTCAGCTGCTTCGTAAGTCAGGGTGCCGGATTTTGAAACAATACCAACTGTTCCTTTTTTAAAAATAAAACCTGGCATAATTCCAACCTTACATTCTTCGGCAGTTATAATCCCCGGACAATTCGGACCAATAAGCCTGGATTGCCTGCTCTTTAAATATTCCTTTACTAAAATCATGTCTTTGGTCGGAATCCCTTCAGTAATGGTCACAATGAGCTTTATTCCTGCTTCGGCTGCTTCCATGATAGCATCAGCTGCAAATGCCGGAGGTACAAAGATGATTGAAACATCAGCACCTGTTTCTTTTATTGCCTGTTCAACAGTATTGAAAACAGGTTTGTCAAGATGAAGAGAACCTCCTTTGCCGGGAGTTACTCCTCCCACCACCTGCGTACCGTATTCTATCATTTGAGTGGCATGAAAAGTACCTTCATTGCCGGTAAACCCCTGAACAATAATTTTTGAATTCTTATTAACTAATACACTCATATTCTGACTTATAAAGAATGGGCGAATGTAATAAAGTTAAACCTGTACAGCCTGTCAATGCCAATTTTAATCAGGAATTAAAAAAAGCTATCTTCTGTTTGGGATATCTTCCTCCGCAACTTCAAACTGATCTTCCTGTTCTTTATAATGCATGATTTGCTGAAGTGCATCCGGTACCACATCACTGCAAATCACAATAAACGATCCTTTGCGGGCATTCTTCAGAGCATAGTCAATTGCTTCACGCTCATGAGGAATCACTTTGACAGGTTTCCCGGGTGAATTCTTATTTATACCCGTTAACATCAGATCAATAATTGCTTGTTCGGTTCTGCCTCGCAGGTTTCTGTCTTGCCTGATAATAATTTCATCGAACATCGTTGATGCCAGTTCTCCGAGGCCAATAATATCTTCATCTCTGCGATCACCCACACCGGCAATGATTCCGATCTTAGGAGTTGCTTCAATCTTTTCCAGGAAACGTGCAATTGCCTGGAACCCGGCAGGATTATGTGCATAGTCAACCATGACTGAGAATTTCCTGAACTGAAACATATTCATTCTTCCGGGCGTTTGAACGGGTGACGGAATGAAGGTTTCAAGTGCCAGTCGGATATCTTCAGTTTTGAAATTCCGGATAAAACCGGTAAGAATGGCTGGTAAAACATTTTGAATCATAAAAACAGCCTTACCTCCGAAAGTAAGTGGAATATTTACCACTTTGGCTATCCGGAGTTTCCAGTTGCCTTTACAAATGGTGACATAACCATTTTCATAGATAGCAGCCAGACCTCCTTCATCACAATGCTTTTTAATAACAAGGTTATTCTCGCTGAGGCTGAAGAATGCGACCTTACCTTCAACTGAATTTCTGGCATTTACCACCAGGTCATCATCTGCATTAAGAATAGCATATCCATCAGGTGAAACCGATTCTACAACAACCGCTTTTACTCGGGCCATTTCTTCAATGGTATTAATTCCTTTCAGACCCAGGTGATCGGCTGCAACATTGGTAATAATTCCGATATCACACCGGTGAAATCCTAATCCGGCACGAAGGATTCCGCCCCGGGCAGTTTCTAAAACAGCAAAGTCAATGGTTGGATCTTTTAATACAAATTCTGCACTCTGGGGCCCGGTACAATCTCCTTGCTGGAGCATCTGATTCTGAATATAAATTCCATCTGTAGTTGTAAATCCTACTTTGTATCCGCAGGTCTTGGCAATATGTGCAATTAATCGGGTTGTAGTTGTTTTTCCGTTTGTACCGGTTACTGCAACTATTGGGATCCGGGCTGATGACCCAGGCGGGTAGAGCATATCAACAACCGGTTCGGCTACGTTTCGCGGTAACCCTTCTGTTGGGGCAATGTGCATTCTGAATCCCGGTGCTGCATTTACTTCGAGAACAGCACCACCGATTTCTGCCATCGGATGACTGATATCAGATGTCATTATATCGATTCCGCAGATGTCAAGTCCAATAATCCGTGCAATTCTCTCACACATAAAGACATTATGAGGATGAACAATTTCTGTTACATCAGTTGCAGTTCCTCCGGTACTCAGGTTTGCTGTTCGCTTGAGATAAAGTTCTTCACCATTATTGATAACCGACTCCAGGGTCAGGTTTTTTTCTGATAAAATCTGTAACGTCATGTCATCAACTTTTATAGCAGTCAGTTCTTTTTCATGACCATAACCTCTTCGCGGATCTGAATTTACCTGATCTATAAGTTGTTGAATGGTTGACTTTCCGTCACCGGTAACTGCTGCCGGTTTGCGCAGGGCTGCAGCAGTAAAACGGTAGTTGATCACCAGTACCCGGTGGTCAAATCCGGTAATGTATTTTTCAATAATAACTCCCCTTGAAATTCTCTTGGCAACAGCAAATGCTTCTAATGCCTGTTCTTTGGATGTAATGTTAATGGTTGCACCTCTACCATGGTTGGCATTTACCGGTTTTATTACAATTGGAAAACCCGTATAATCAATAGCATCTTGCAGGTCTTCATTAGAATAAATGATTCTTCCCTTAGGAACAGGAATTGCAGCTGCCTCAAGAAGGTTTTTTGTATCTTCTTTGTCACAGGCAATTTCGACAGCAATACTTGAAGTAGTAGAAGCTACAGTAGCTTGGATCCTTCTTTGATTTTTGCCATATCCAAGTTGAACCAGTGAATGGCGGTTCAGCCTAATCCAGGGAATTCCACGAGAGGCAGCTTCCTCAACAATACTTCCGGTACTGGGCCCCAATCGTTCGTCTTCCCGGATTTCGCGTAGCTGCTGAATATCATCATCAAGCGGGTATTCTTTCCCGTCAATAAGTGACTGAACAATTCTTACCGATGCCCGGGCTGCATAAACTCCGGCCTTTTCTTCCATGTAAGAAAATACAACATGATAAACACCGTGTTCACCCGTACTCCGGGTCCGGCCGAAACCAACATCCATTCCGGCAAGCGTTTGAAGTTCCAGAGCAACATGTTCGATTACATGGCCCATCCAGGTTCCTTCCCTTACTCTTTTAAAGAATCCACCTGCATGGTCTTCGCTGCAACGGTGTTCATACATTGTCGGAAACATCTTTTCCAGCCGTTCTGGGAAACCAGGAATCTTATTTGAAGGAAAATCTTCATACTCTTCCAGATCGAGTTTCATAACAATCAGTTTGTGCCTTCGGATGCTCCAGAAGTTTGGCCCTCTCATCGGTCGGATTTCAAGTATTTTCATAAATAATAATTATGTATGGTATGGGCAAAGAAAAATGATTCGTTCGAAATATCGAAACCGGAGCAAGTAACAAATTAAAAGATAAATAGGGGGGCTTTTACCTGAGCAAATACATCTTTCCCCATCCTTTTTTAAAGTAAGGATCAGCAGCAGTTGCTCTTTTTTCAATACGCTGGCCATTGAGGTTAGTAATTACCCGGTACAGGTAAATTCCATTGGCAAGCTGATCTCCAAATTGATCTCTGCCATCCCAAGCAAATTCGGTAATATTTCTTCCGATATGCACTGGCCCGATTTCATTCTGCAGAATTTCCCGGACAATTTTTCCTGTAATTGTCAGAATCTGAATTTTCGTTTGTGTGGGAATCTCACTGCCGGTTAAGGTAAATACAAATCGGGTGGAGGTACTGAATGGATTTGGATAGTTAATGACTTCAGTAATTGAACTATGATTAATGACTTCAAATGAGATGCGGTAATTATACTGACCGGATAGGTTCCCTGCTTCATCACTTGCCTGAACATCAATTTTATAAATTCCATCAGTTTCAAAAATGGGATTGTATTCAATCAGAAAACTATTATCAGGTAAGCTGGCAGGAATATATTTCATTTTTGACCGGTCGGTACTGATCCCGGGAGCATTTTCAAAACTGAGTTTACTTTGAATTCCGTCTGGAGTTGTAAGAAATACGCGGTATTTATTTGTGTCATTCAGAGCAATAAATTTGTTTTCATCTTTCAGCTTAATCAGAATCTGAGGTTTGGCTGATACAATATCTCCTTCCAGGATATGCTGACCGTCAAAAGTTACATCCAGAACCGGGTTGGTAATATCTTTATTTACTTTGAAGAAAACATTAGCCAGATTATTGAAATGATACTGTTCCGGTTGATCCTCCTTTGGATTAACCTCGATCCATAACGAATTATTACCTGCATATCCAAGAGAATTGAAAGTACCTGAGGCAATGAAGTGTTCTCCGGGATTAAGTTTTTTGTAACGTGAAGAAATTACGGGAACCAGCTGGTTATTGCCGCTAAATGCAAAAAAGTCAACCAGCAAACTATCAGTGAAAGCAGTATTACTGATATTTTCAAATGCAATTTCAAACTTAAAATTCTGGCCTTCATCAATTGATGAGGAAGATGGGGTTACAGCAAAATATTTTTGAGGATTTAGTGCACCTTCAGGAACTTCAGTATAATAAATCTGCCAGCGTTCAAGTTGAGGAGGCGTCCGGACTAGTTCATCCTGTAAATAGGCTTTGAGTTTTAATCGGGGATAGTTAGTTGCATTAATGGAAGAAAGCAAGACATCAGGAGTTGACGGGCCAATCCCTGACAATAATTCAGTTTCCGTTCCTGCAGTATCTATTCCGATGACTGAGAGCATAATGCTGTCATTACCCGTTGCTTCAACTGAAAATGAAGACCAGTGTAATTCACTCCATTGAAAGGCCGGGCCGATAGGAACAGAAGTTATGAAACCTTTATCCCAGAAGCCACCTACATATTTTTCAAGCTGAATAATATTATTAGTTGAATCACCCAGAATTTCAGAAGTTTCATTAGGGTAACCTTTCCGTAATATGATTATAAAAGGTTGCCAGTAAAAAGGAACGGAGGAGGGTGAAATCACCTGGCTTCCCAGATTACTGAAGGTTTGTTTAAGTGAGGCCGGCCAGTTGTTATAATTAGGATACCTGATTGAATATAAGATCAGGTAGCTTCCGTCTTGAATTAACGGGCTGTTAAGCATCATGTTAAGACTATCGAGGTAAGCAGTGTTTTGGCTGTCGGTTTTAAAAGCAAAGAAGTAATCAGGACGATTGCGACCGGGGCCATTTCCGCAATTCAGCCCATAACCCGGGAAAACAGTCCCAAATTTGTTCCAGTTACCAAAGTTAGTCTGATCTCTGGTATTCCAGGGCTCCAGGGTAATCGAATCAAGAACAGCCACATTGATCTGATTATAACAGCCTCCATAATCTATAATTGTATTGTCAATATAATAATCAGCAGGAGCACCATGAACTTCGTCAGGATCAACAGCATTATTGACTAAAATCCGGGTTTGAGTAGTTACAAAAGTAAAAGTAGTATCCAGCCATCCTGGTTCATTTTTATAAACTACATTTTTTAAGTCATCTTCTTTAAATTGTGAGTAGTGTGCCTGAGACCATCCTGTTTTTCCGGGTTTGTAGATGAATGAACTTTCATTCCATTTATAATTTTTTGAAACCGAAGTATCGGCACTCATAATGCTGTCATTAGCTACCCGCCAGTAATATACCCTGTCTGCATCTAAGGGAAAGGATAGTTGCCAGGGAACAATCCCCCCGGTACTGCTGATAACAGTTGACAGTTTAAAGGCAGAGTTAAACCGGTCAATAGTATCAATCTCAAAACGATACGGTTTCATCTGTGCAAATAAATTGCTGGTTGAGGCTTTTAAAATAATCTGAGAATTCGGAACAATGGAATACTTGGCCGGATAAACAGGAACAATGTCACTTGATTTAATCAATAATGGCAGGTTGTAAAGATTATTGTTGGTTTTAGTAAGTTCATCAATATCAGGAGGGAGGTTGGCATCCACTTCAATATCAAACAGATTTAAACCGGCAGCATGTTCAAAATCCATGGGAATGCTTATATCAAGGGTATCTGCAAATGGCATTGCATTCTGAATGATTTCAAATTTCCGGGGGGTATAACCATCGGGATATTTACGGGTAACACGTATCAAGAAGGCTTTATCAATGGAATGACCATAGTTGTGAACAATCAGCCTCATGTTGAAGGAGGCCATTTCAGAAGAGACTTCGGCCGGTGAGAATGAAACATCAGAGGTGGTGATTGCCAGATCGGGCTTTAACTTAGGGAATAACCGGATTGCCGGATCACCATGCAGAGTCATTCCCATGCGTTGCGATATTTCAACTATCGGGGTTGGGTAAATGACTGAATCAATACATTTTTTCATGCAGTCACCAATTCCTTCTCCGTAACTATAGGCTGCAATTTGTTTGTATAAAGGAATCGTATAAAGCGGTTGTTCATTAATGAAACTTACATTAGGTGAGGCAATAAAACCAATCGCACCTTTATCTCTGAGCAGAATAAACCGCTCACTATATTGTTTGTCTTCAACATGAATATCTCCGATAAAACAGGAGTTAGCCAGAATGACCGGGTATTTATCTTTATTATTATAATTCTCAGGTGCATCGGTTGTGATGTCAAAGGTGGAACCTGCAGCATGTGCAAAAAAGGTCATCAATGCTGTTCCGTCATTAATACGTTGTTGAAGGAATGCACTTTGATTAATTTGAATCGGATCAGTATTTGTTTTTAGGATTGTTGTAACATGTCCTCCAAAGAGAGTATCTTCTATAATTTCTTTGTATTGTTCAAGATAGCCTTTGATCTGGGCTTGCTCTGAGGAATTTGTTCCACCTCCAAAATGAATGATTTGCTTGGTCCATTCATTGTAATTTTCAGTCTGGGCAAGATCATGTGAAATTACTTTGTCAATATAAATATCTACATCATTATTATCACGGGCTGCCAGCCTGCCAATAGCAATTTCAGGTTTATATTCATTTGAATTGAGTCGTGATACCAGCCTCATATCAGAAGGAGGCTCACCGTAAGTCGGAACCATATTTAAACTGAATAAGTCAGAACGAACCCGAGAATCTTCATACCGGATTGACTTGCCAAGCAGGAACAGGTATTTCGGAGGCTGGTTGTATTTATCAATAGCAAAATCGCAAAAGTTGCTGATAGCCAGCGGATTCTTACTTATACCACAGGAAAACTGATCATAGAGTTCGTTAATGTCAGCCAGAAGGACATTGAAACTTCCTCCAGAAGCGCTGTTTCTGTAATTTTTATATTCTGTTGCTTTAGTCCATAATTTAGGATGAGAAATAATCAGATAATCAGAGTTTAGCAGGTTCTGATATCCAAAGTTGGTAAATCGGGCATAATGTGACGGGTCTGTTGAAACCGGAGCAATGTATAATCCTCCAACCGGAATGGTTGATGACTCAGTTGTAAGAAATGCTTTCTTATCTGAAAGGAAGGTTGGAATTAATGCCTGGCAGGTTACTCCTTGCTGATAAACCTGAACTTTGCGGATGGTATCGCCACTGAACACATAAAGCCAAAGCGAAGTTGAGTTGCCGGGAGCAAAATTTGAAAAATCAATCCTGGTTTTATCGGTTATGGCATCAGCAAGGATTGTCAGGTGGTAACGGGGTATATTCTCACCGGTAAAATCCCAGGTGTGGGGATAAAAGACCCGGATGTAGGGAATTAAATTTGACTGAACTCCTGAAGTATAGGTTGCATTAAATTCAAAATTTGCTGTTCCTGAAGAAATCAGAGAGGATGGAACCTGCTGATTGATGGTTGTGCGGGTAGGGCCGGTATTGTTTGCTACACCTACCACCTGCCCGTTAACTGAAATATTCCAGTTACTGATCTGAGAGTTTGCACAAATCCAGATAGTAGATATGGTGGCAGTTGCGGCAGTGGCAGTATAAACATTTGGAGTACTTAAAGGAAATGTTTGCTGAGTGGCACTGATCCGGTTACTGGTAAATCCTTCACCGTCATTAAAATCAGAACTCAGACTAGTCCCATAAGCCGAATAATTATTTCCTACACCGGGGACAAAGCCATAATGGAAGTTGTTTGTGTAGAGTTTTATTGTATCCCGCATGAAGAAAGGAGAAGGCTGGTAATTCTGAAAATCATTAGCTGTTTCAATAATCATTCTTCTGCCCTGAAAACCCGGATTAATATTGATTGTTAGAAAATAGACAGAGGTATCGGTAAACAAGCTATAATAGGGATTTGCCTGCCATTGGGCTGAATCATAAAGTTGAGTATCAAAAGAACCATCATTTCGCTGACCGTAAAATTCGATATAATCAGTTGGGTCGAAAACATTATCAGCTTCTCCTTCTACATGAATGAATTGTTCGGCACCTTTATAAAAAAGCTGGATACGTTTTGGAAAAATCACTGAATCAGGGAGGAGTTGGGTTAGTGTAGCATAAGAGATTCTGTGAATTCCAGTCTGCCATACCTTGATTTTCACATATTGTTGTGCAGAATAAGGCTGGGTTACTGAAAAGGTAATCCATTCGTTCCGGTAAGGTTGGGCTGAAAGCATTCCGGAAATCAAAATGAAAAAAAGGAAATAAAATCTTTTCATGTAAAGATGCTTAGCCTTCGTTAAAATTTGTTTGTTTTTAAATTAATCGTTACGATCATGTTTAAAAATATCTAATTTGAGCGAAAACACATTTGAATATAAAATTCCTCCGCTGCTGCTAATATTGGTTAAAGCATAGTCAATCGTGAGGTTTCGCAATTTCAGTCCGACACCCATTGATGGTTGGAGCAGGGTAGATTTGCTTCCGTCAAAATCTATGGTTTGCTGGATATTATTAATTCCTGCACGTAGAAACAGAAAGTTATTGTAGCCTGCTTCAATACCAATTTTAGGATCAGCACTAATTGGATCACTTTTAAGTAAGACATTTCTTTTACCGTCAAAAGTGATGTCCAGATTGAGTTCTGGCTGAAAGGAAAATCTGGTTCCGGCCTGAATATGATATCCTACACCCAAAATCAGTTTTGGCAACGTAATTTCAAGCCCGTTTTGAGGAATCTCATTTCCGGTTTGAATGAATACATCTTCGAGTTCGGAGGTATTAAAACTCCAGGCATTAAAAGTGGAAGTGATATCTTTTCCCATGGCTCCAAGTCGCCATTTCCCTTTATCGTATTGAATACCGGCATCCAGGCCAAATCCCCAGGCACTGGCAAATTTTCCTGCCTTGCGATGAACTATTTTAAAGTTACCTCCATAACGAAGTCCTGTAATTGCAGTTTTGGCAGAGTAGGAAAACAGGAAGGCATAGTCGGCTGCTGAAAATGTTTTTAGTTTATCGTAGTTAACATTTCCGCTGGCATCAATCAGATCGGTTGAATCAATGATGTCATCTACTGCAAAGCGCATTAGGCTAACAGCAACAGTCCGGGTTGCATCAACAGGTGCTGCAACGGTGGCATAATCAAATTTTGCAATTCCAGCAAAATATTCATTGTGCATCAGTGCAATCTGCAGATCTCCTTTACTTTGGCATAAACCTGCAGGATTCCAGAATGCAGAAGTCGCATCCTGAACACCGGCAACCTGTGCGCCACCCATTCCTAACGCACGGGCACCTACGCCAATGGACAGAAATTCATTGCTGTATTTAGGTGCTGCAGTTTGAGCCTGTGCATAGAGGAGCGTAAAGCAAAAATAAAATAAAAAAAACGTGATCCTTAACATGGTTTGGCTTTTAATCTGACCACAAACGGAGGCTTCTACGTTTTAGTACAACTTTCGTTCGGCTTCCGTTTATTTCTTCAAAAATAACATTAACAAACTGAAAAAGATTAATACTAAAATATGAGAAATCAACATACACATTCTGTTATTTGCGGCCATTGGCAACTGATCCGTTCAGGCAGAACATCGAAAGTTCGGGTTAAGTACTTGATTTGCAACTTTAAATAAGCGTATGGCGGTTAGAAATATCATTCTGGATTTTGGAGGTGTTATTATAGATGTAGATTATTTACAGGCAGCAGAGTCTTTTAGGAAGCTGGGAATTTCAGATTTTGAAGTACTTTATTCGCGGAAATCACAGGCTTCATTTTTTGATGATTTTGAAACCGGTAAATTAAGCAATAGGCAATTCAGAGAACATGTAAGAACTTTGCTGACAGGCAAGGTTACTGACAGGCAAATAGATGCAGCCTGGAACAGTATGGTATTCAGCATTCCCCGGAAACGGCTGGACTACCTGTTGGATTTAAAGGAACAATACAAACTTTTTTTGCTCAGTAATACAAATCGCATTCATATCAAAGATTTCACAGAAAAACTTGAAAGGAAGTTTGGGAAACATTTGTTGAACCGGATTTTTGAAAAATTATACTTCAGTTGCAGCATTGGCATCAGAAAGCCTGATCCGCTGATTTTTCAGATGGTAATCAGTGAAAATCGTTTAAAGCCCGGTGAAACCATATTTGTTGATGACAGTATTCAGCACATCCGGGGTGCCAGAGAAGCGGGAATTAAATCTTATCATCTGGATGTAACCAAATACAAACTTGAAGATTGGCTACCGGATATTTTGCAGAAGAATAGTTTGAATTCCTGAGAAGGATTAATAATTAAAGTCAGCCGGTTCACCCTTTGCTTTTCGGGCAGCAATAATTTTTTTCCGATAATGTTCTGCCTGACTCGCATAGAAATTGTTCAGACTGTTCTCACGGGCAGCTGAACAGGCAATTCCGCTGTTGATTCGTAATGAATATTCAGTAAAAATCTCTTTCATACTTTGGGTTATCTTTTGTTTATAAAGTTTCCCTGCAGTATCAATCAGAAGTTCTTTCCAATTCCCTTTCCCAGAGATGCTGATTTCTTCCTCCGTATGAAAAAGTAAGTTAAAAGCATCCAGCAACCGCTTGTTACTGTCAAGGTCCGGGTGTTTTCGTTCAGCGACTGTGAAGGTGCGGATGGTATTACGATCTTCAAATGTGTGAACAAAAAACTCAAGGGTATTAAAATTAAACTCTAGTTCAGGTTTTTGCTCTGAAAAATCATTATTAGCCTCAGTATTTTCATAGAACCGAGCCAATAATGAATTTTCCTTATTCCCTTTTATGTCATCGTAGTGTAGCAGCGATTCAATCCCGAGTGCTTGATCATAGAACCGGTACCATTCAGGAATCTGGTCCATCATTCCTTTGTCATAGGCAGATTTGAACTGGTTATAATCCTGCCATTTATAATTATGATCAGCCTGCGTTTCGGTTGAATTAAGATAATCAAGATAGATTTCAAGTTCATACCGGGTAACAGGTTTCAGAAAGGGTATGTTGTGGATGTCGAATTCCAGATGGAGAAAATCACGGGTGACCAGTACATTTTCAAGATGCTTTTTGCCGGCTCTCCATAAACATTGAAGGTCAAAAAGTTTTTTTTGAAGGATTTCTTCAAAATATTTCTCAGCCAGTGTTCTGAACTTTAAATCATTTTCGAGTTTTTCATCTTCCAGTTGTTTACCTTGTAAAGTATATAATGCCTTTCTAGAAGCATATTGCCTGATAAATTCATTTGCAGATTCATCAGAATAATGATTAAAAAAATCGTGATAGCGGGCAGAAGTATAAAGTTCATCAATAAATTGACGGGTAAGATTGTCTTTCTGAGCAATCAACTCTATGCTTCTAATTGCGCGGGCAGATAATAAATCAAAATCAACACAGGTACTTTTCTTCATAACTAATCAATAACAGAAGCGGTTTACGCCAGGAGAAACGCGTAGTTTCGGAAAAGGGGGTTAATGCAAGAAATGGGATGATTTTGAATAAAGCCAGTTGAATTACGAGTTATGAACAAAGTCCGATAAATTGCCAAAGTTTGATTTTAATTTGCCTATGCACCAATCGTAATGACACTTCGCGAACAGTTCCGAAACATCACCCTGATTCTGGTTATTATTTACGGAGCTACTACAGCTTTGCTTTCAATCGTAATTTTTTGGGGTATTCAATTTAATATTGAATTAGATCATTTTACTCAAGACCCGGCTGAGATTACCAACTCACCTTTTTATTTGGGCTTTTTCAGCAATGTAGGAATTATGCTCTGGTGTGCAAGCGCAGCAATAAGTTTGTTGGCCTCAAGGGTGATTCCGGCTACCGAATCGAAGAGCAGGGTTCGTAGGTTTTTGTTTGTTTCCGGGCTACTTTCGATCTTACTGATGCTGGATGATTTGTTTCAGCTTCATGAAGAAGTTTTCCCATTTTATTTCGGAATTCCTGAAAATGCGGTCTATCTGGTATATGCGAATGTCATTCTGTTGTATGCAGTGATCTATCGTGATCTGCTGATTAACTCTGAATACCTGTTGCTTTTACTGGCAGCATTACTGATAGGTACCAGCAGGATCATTGATGTAGTACCTATGCCAATTCCAGAAGATTCATTTTTAGAAGATGCCATTAAACTATTTGGTATCGTAAGCTGGTTCCTGTTTTATGTTCGTTACAGCTTTTCAGAAATTAAAAAACTGGTTTAAAGTGTATGTCAAATGAAAATTAGAATTGTAAATCAATCAAAGCATCCGTTACCTGCATATGAAACGATACATGCAGCAGGAATGGATTTGAAAGCAGAATTAAATGAACCCATAACACTACCACCCGGTGTGTGGAAGTTGGTTCCAACAGGTTTGTTTATTGAGATTCCTGCCGGGTACGAGGGCCAGGTGAGACCGCGCAGCGGGTTGGCATTTAAGCATGGGGTTACAGTCTTAAATGCTCCGGGTACAATTGATGCTGATTATCGGGGTGAATTAAAAGTACTTCTGATAAATCATTCAGCTCAACCTTATACCATTGAAGATGGTGAAAGAATTGCCCAGCTGGTGGTTGCCAGCTACGAGCAGGTTGAATGGACAGAAGTTGAAAAACTGGTAGAAACTGAAAGGGGGAGAGGAGGATTCGGGAGTACCGGTAAATAGATTATACCAGCGTACGTTTAACGACCACCTGTTCATATCCTTCAATGATGTCGCCAATTTTGATGTCGTTGTAGTTGGCAATATTTAGTCCACACTCAAATCCGGAAGTGACTTCTTTTACATCATCTTTAAATCGCTTGAGTGAAGCAAGTTCACCGGTAAAGGCAACAATTCCGTCTCTGATTACCCGAATTTTGGTGTTCCTTGTTATTTTACCATCCAAAACCATACAGCCGGCTATTGTTCCGACTTTTGGAATTTTGAATGTTTCTCTAACTTCAACATTGCATACTGTTTTTTCTTCATATTCAGATGCCAGCATTCCTTCCATTGCAGATTTAACTTCATTGATTGCATCATAAATGATGGAGTATAAACGAATATCAATTTGTTCATGCTCAGCCAGTTTTCTTGCGTTTAGTGTAGGCCGGACCTGAAAACCAACAATAATGGCATTCGATGCGGAGGCCAGCATAACATCTGATTCGGTAATGGCTCCTACAGATTTATGAATAATATTGACCTGAACTTCATCGGTTGAAAGCTTCAATAATGAATCGGCCAAGGCTTCAATAGACCCGTCAACATCACCTTTAACAATGATATTGAGTTCTTTAAAAGAACCAATTGCAAGACGTCTTCCGATTTCATCAAGTGTTATATGTTTGTGTGTACGGATTCCTTGCTCACGCTGAAGCTGAAGTCGTTTATTGGCAATATCTCTGGCTTCACGTTCATCATTTAAGACATGAAATTGATCACCAGCCTGGGGTGCTCCGGTAAGCCCGAGAATCATGGCAGGTGTGGAAGGACCTGCTGATTCAATTTTGCCTCCCCGTTCATTAAACATTGCTTTTACCCGGCCGCTGTAACATCCGGCAAGTACCACATCACCGTTTCGAAGGGTCCCGTTAAGTACCAGAACGGTCGCAATATACCCACGCCCTTTATCAAGAGATGATTCAATGATGGTACCTTTGGCATTCCGTTCCGGATTGGCTTTAAGATCCAGCATGTCTGCTTCAATAATTACCTTATCAAGAAGTGAACGGATGCCCATACCACTCTTGGCGGATATTTCTTGTGTCTGAAATTTTCCACCCCATTCTTCAACCAGAATATTCATCTGAGAAAGTTGCTCACGGATTTTATCAGCACTTGCACCGGGTTTGTCCATTTTATTAAATGCAAAAACAATCGGAACACCGGCAGCCTGGGCATGATTGATGGCTTCAACGGTTTGCGGCATCACACTGTCATCAGCTGCTATGACAATAATGACCACATCTGTAATTTTAGCACCCCGTGCACGCATGGCAGTAAATGCTTCGTGACCGGGAGTATCAAGAAATGTAATTTTCTTGTTATTCTCCATCGTTACGGAATAGGCTCCGATATGCTGGGTAATGCCTCCTGCTTCGTCAGCAATAACATTGGCTTTGCGGATATAATCAAGTAGTGAAGTTTTACCATGATCCACATGTCCCATAACCGTAATAATCGGAGGCCGTGATTTTAATTGCTCAGCTTTGTCTTCTTCTTCGGCTATGGCATCCTGAACTTCAGCTGATACAAATTCAACTTTATAACCAAATTCTTCAGCAACAACTGAGAGTGTTTCTGCATCCAGCCGCTGATTGATTGACACAAACATTCCAAGTGACATACAGGCAGAAATAATCTGGGTTACGGGAACATCCACAAGCTTTGCCAGTTCGTTGGCTGTAACAAATTCAGTCACTTTAATCGTCTTCTGTTCTGCTGCTGCATCTGCTGTTGTTTGAGCAGCTTCTTCTTTTGCAGCTTCACGCTTTGCTTTGCGAATTTTAGCACCGGATCTTGATTTACCTCCGCTTAACTTAGCTAAGGTTGCTTTGATCTGTTCTTGAATGTCCTTGTCAGTGATTTCGGTAACCGGTTCAGGCCTTTTGGGTCTTCTGGTATCAGGTGTTGGTTTCTGCCATCCACTTTGTTTTGGTGGTTGCTTTTTCTCAACAGCTTTAATGTTAACTTTTTTATCGGTACGCTTACGTTTCTTTTTGGATATGTCATCAGAGGAAGTTGCAACTGGCTTTTTTCTGACCGGTTCAACAGGCAGGATAATCTTCCCGACAATATTTGGACCTGTCAGTCTTTCAATAGTTGAAGGTTTGTAAGTGATTTCTTTTTCTTCCTTTTGCGGTTCTTCTTTGACCTTTTCTTGCTCAGTGGGCTGTACTTCTTCGGGTTGAGGAGCGATAACAGGTTCAGTTTCTGTTTGACTGGCTGCAACAGGCGTTTCTTCGATTACCGGCCGGGTTTCATCCTCTTTTTTCTTCTTTCCGCGTGCTACCTTTTTCTCTACAGCTTCTGTTTCCACAGCCGGAGTTTCTTCATTAGGGCTTTTTGGTTTTTTCGCCTTCTTCTCAGTCTTTTTTTCAGCTTCGGATTCAGTTTTAACTTTCTTTATTTTAGTCTTTGGTTTTTCTTCCAGCTCGATTTTATCAACAATCTTAGGTCCGTTAACTTTCGCTTTTGCTTTGATAATTTCAGTTTCCGGTACTTTCTCTGTCTTTTTTGTTTTTCTTTTCTTTGATTCTTTAACTGCAATCTCCAGTTTCAGATTTTCAAGTGATTCGCGAACATCAGTTTCCTTTTCAATCTCCTTTATTTCCGGAGTTTCGGCTGCTGATTTAGCCTCAATGACAGTATTCTCTTTTTTAAGTTTTTCACGGGTAATGTCTTCTGCTTCTTTCTTGATTTCCTTATCCTTTGCAAACTCCTCTGCCAACAATGCATACGCATCCGAAGAAATTTTAGCATTGGGATTCTTGTCCACTGAAAACCCTTTTTTAGTCAAAAAGTCAATAATGTGATCTAGGCCAATACTAAATTCCTTCTGGATTTTGGAAATACGAACTTCTTTTTCTGCCATCTTTATTCTTGTTTGTTAAGCTACCGGAAGCCGGCAGTGATAGATTTCACTCATAGTGCTGATTATTCAAATTCTGATTTCAAAATTTTTATTACATCATGTATAGTTTCTTCTTCAAGATCGGTACGTTGAACTAATTCTTCCACACTGAGTTTTAAGACACTTTTTGCTGTATCGCATCCGATCTTTTTTAATTCTTCAATAATCCATTTATCAATTTCATCTGTAAATTCATCCAACTCAACATCTTCGTCCTCATCATCTTCAGTATCACGGTAAACATCTATTTCATAGCCTGTGAGTTTACTTGCAAGCCTGATGTTGTTTCCTCCTTTACCGATAGCCAATGAAACCTGGTCTGGTCTCATATAGATAGAAGCACGCTTGTTTTCTTCATCAATTTTAATTGAAGTGATTTTTGCAGGATTCAAGGCACGCTGAATGTATAATTGAAGGTTATTGGTATAATTAATAACATCAATATTTTCATTTCTGAGTTCTTTGATTATTCCCATAATTCTTGAACCTTTCATTCCTACACAAGCTCCAACCGGATCAATACGGTCATCATAAGATTCAACTGCAACTTTAGCCCTTTCTCCCGGTTCACGAACCACATTCTTGATGGTTATCAATCCGTCAAAAACTTCAGGTACTTCCATTTCAAACATCCGCTCCAGGAAGACCGGTGCTGTTCTTGAAAGAATAATTCTTGGGTTGCTTCCGGCCATTTCAACCCGTAAAACAACTGTTTTTACAGCATCCCCTTTTTTATAAAAATCAGTCGGGATCATTTGATCTTTAGGTAAAATCAGTTCATGTCCTTCATCATCCAAAACCAGGATTTCACGTTTCCATACCTGATAAACTTCTCCTGTTACGATTTCTCCAACGCGGTCTTTATATTTACGGTAGATGCTGTCTTTTTCAAGGTCATTTACACGGGATCTCAGGTTCTGTAATGCAGCCTGAACAGCTCTTCTGCCAAAGGACAGGATGGGGACTTCTTCAGCAACCTCTTCTCCGACTTCAAAATCAGGTTCAATCTTGATTGCTTCAGAATAAGCAATTTGTAAAGATGGGTCTTCAACCATACCATCTTCTACAATCGTACGGCTTCTCCAGATCTCAAGGTCTCCTTTGTCAATGTTGATTACAACATTGATATTGGCTTCGGGTCCGAACTTCTTTCGGGCCATTGCCTTAAATACATCTTCCAGAATACTCATCATAGTAGGCCGGTCAATGTTCTTAAAGTCTTTAAACTCTTGAAATGATTCTATCAATACATCATGTTCCATTATTAACTTGTTTTAAAGTTGAATTTCTTGTCAGATTTAAATGAGATTACGGATGTTGCTTCTTTTATTGATTCGTAATTATAACTAATTTCTTCACTTGGTTTATTCTTTTTTGGCCGTGTCCGGATTGTGAAGGAAGAATCATCAGCATCAATTAATAAGCCTTCTGATTGCTCACCTTCTGTTGTTTGAATCCTGATGTTCTTGCCTTTATTTTTTAAGTATTGCTGCTTAACCTTAAAAGGATGCTCCAGCCCCGGTGATGAGACCTCGATTGTATGGCTTTGCGTAAAGCCTGATTCTTCCAGCTGATTAAACAAAAAACGATTCAGATCTGCACATTCATCTAATTGAATTCCAGATTGCGAGTCCAGGTAAACCAGTAATTTGCCTGGCAATAGTTTTACTTCTACCAGAAAGAAATCCTTACCGGCAAGCCAGCGGCTGATGAGTTCCTGTATTTTATCCAGACTATTCATTTTCAATTGAAAAAGGGGACTGTCGTCCCCTCAACTATCTTTCTTAATCAGTTGCAAATATAGGAAAATCTTTGATGTTTATTCTCTATTAAATTGGAATTTAAGCTGATTAACTTACATTTTGGAAGCCAACACAAACTGTTTTTTGAATTTTTTGACTGTACCCGAAGAGTTAAAGACCTCAAACCAGGCAATATAAATTCCAACCGGAGCTTTTTGCCGGTCAGTTGTAATCCCGTCCCATGAAAAGGTACCTTCAATACCGAGTAGCTGATTTTTGATCAGGTGAATCATCTCCCGTCCACGGGCATCAAAAATTTTTAGATTAGCAACATAGCCGGGCGAGTCAAAAATATAGCTAAACGAAACAATGTCATTAAAGCCATCATTATCGGGAGAGAAGATTTCAGGAGACACGATCAGTTCCCCGTCCGATTTAATGAGGTCCGTATGTTGTGAATTTTTATAAGCGGGAGTTGCAAACCCGACTGATTCCGATGCCGAGTGCCAGTTGGTGCTATCCTGGGTTGGCCGGTTAAAACTGATGCGCTCCAGTGAAATTCCTTTATCATCATTCAGTAAAGCAAACTGCCATTTTGGTGAGTATCGCAGTTGATCTATTCTGATTCCGCTTGTGCTGATAAGGGTGAACTCATCGCCACTGTCTGTTAATCCCGGGAATGAACTCATGGTCAAAAAGTTTTCAGGATGTAGCGTTAAATAATTGCGTTTAACCGCTTCGGGATCCTTTGTCAGAACAAAATATTCCTCTGGGAAAATCAGGTAGGAAATGGCTGAAATTAGGTAATAGGTTTGCAATGAATTATCCGGATTAACTTTTGCCAATCGAAGTTTTGAGAGATCAATAATTTTTGATGAACGGTTATAAATTTCTATAAACTCAGCACCCGTATCCGAAGGTCTGTAAAGCACTTCATTGATTAAAATATCAGAAACATCGGCAACGTCATCTATTGCAAACCTGGCTGTGTTTTTTGAAATCAAATTACCTGGACAATCTGAAATATTTTGACTAACGGTGAGCGTATAAATGACAGATGGCAAAACGGCTGTAAGAAGGCTTAGTTCAACTTCAGAATCACTTATCAGACTTGCTGATAACGGATTTCCTTGGCCATGATCAATGGTGTAATTGGAAAGGTTTAACAAATCGGATTTATTCAGCGGTTCACTGAAAATGGCAACTACCTTGTCGGGAGCTGTTAAATAAGCACGAACTAAAGAAGGTGGCTCGCTATCGTCATAATTTCCATTGATACTGTTAATTGCTCCGGGAGTTCCTCCACGAAAGTCTACAGATGCAGCCCAGTTTAACGGATTGGGACATATAAAGTCAGGGTTGATTCGTTCCAGACTCCAGCCACCATCTTTTTTTTGTGAGTTACGGTACCAGCCGTCACTGTAGATTAAGGAATCAATGGTTAATCCGGTATTGTCCTTCAGAATTAAAGTTGTTCCTGAATTAGTTAAAGTTGTTGATGAAGTGAAGAGTGCAGCAACAGCTCCAAAAACAGAGAGTGCAACTTCTGCCTGAGGGGTACAGATAATAAGGTATTCGCCAGCGGGTAATAACAGATTGCCAAATGTTTTGGTTGTTCCTGCAGTTAAAGTCCAGTTCATTAGATTGATGTCGCTGGCAGAGCGGTTAAATAACTCAAGATATTCGAAAGCAGGTAATTGAACAGGTGGGTCAGGATCAGCCATGATTTCAGAGAAAACAATATCACCTCGCTGAGCCTGAATTGGAATGGTATAAACAAACGGATACTGGGCAGAAGTAAGCATCGTGTTACCGTTAAGGTCTGAGATATCTGAAACAGTCAAAACATTGGTTACACTATTTTGAAAGGATGAATTGAAAACCAACCGGATTAAACTGAAATCAAATGTATCCCGGGTTGCTGTAACCGGGTTCCCCAATCCGTTATCGGCATAGTAATTTATGACATTCTGAGCAGAGCTTAATTCAACTGCTTCATCAAATGTTACCTCCGCTTGAGTTGCTGAAATAGCAGTGACCGATAAAACAGAAGGGGCAGTCGTATCAGCAGAATATGGCCATTTGAAATCATCGAAGAAAAAATTCATTGTATTTCCAGAAGTGTAGTTGCACAATACACCAAACCACTGGGATGAACTGAAAGTAAGATCACTACCGGATGCCTGTAAGGTGAAGTTGTTTCCTGCAGTTGCATCGCAATAAATACTCCAGACACCGGAAGCATCACGGGTTACTTTTACCCTGATGGCAAATGAAGAAGCAATAAAACCATCTGTTCCCCTGGCAACCGAAACCGAAGAATAACCCGATTGTCTGAATAATTCGATTGCATCATTTGAACCGGTTTCTCCAAATTGAAGGTAATAGCCATTCAGGCTACCCTTCAGATTCGATTGATCAGATACCAGATACACCCTTGCATAGTTGTTATTAGAAGGCGGAAAATTCAACCGGATAAAAAACTGCCATTCCGAATTATCGAGTGATGTCGAATTTCCTGAAGTACTCAGGTAGGATATACCGGCAGCCAAGGCATTTAATTGCAATTGGTAAGATGCATTTATAATAAAGTTACCGGTATCACCACTCCAGGCCGGATTATTTGTAAAATCTCCGTCACTGAAAGTGTCTGTGAGCTGGGCATAAACCCCTGGATTGATTAGAAGCAGGCTTAAAAGGAATAATAATCTCATGGCATCAAAAATAAGTGAGTTTTATTCTCAGAAGAAATTATCGCGGTGAAAATCCGGATTTTGGTTCCAATCCCTGTTATTCTTCAGGTTATCAGGCCCATTATCCAGAATTGATTTTAAAAGTAGTACATCCAAATGGCCATGTAACACTGCCTTTAAATTGATTTGAATGATCCGGGATTTGTGATTTATTTAGTCGAAGAAATTAAACCACCTGTTTTTATGCGCCATGGAAATAACCTGAGCTTTGGAATTTACATGTAATTTATTGTAAATATTAGCAATGTGCTTACGAACCGTTAAGGTGCTGATATTGGTAATCTCTGCAATTCTTTTTGCATCATAACCGTTGACCAGATGTGTGAGTATTTCACGTTCACGTTCCGAAAGTAACTCATCGAGTATGTCCCCTTTGTCTTTCTTACTCTGCTCTTCTCTTTGGGTGAGTAACTTCAGTGCTTTACGTGCAATGGCCGGGCTCATGGGTGCTCCTCCATATTCCACAACCTCATCAATAGCCTCTTTCATGGTATGATAAGTGTCTTGTTTCAAAAGATATCCTGAAGCACCCGACTGTATTGCCTCGAAGATGGTTTCATTGTCTTCAAACACAGTAAGCACAATATAATGTATAGAAGGATATAAAGCCTTTGCAATTTTTATTGTTTCTACACCATTCAATCCCGGCATTTGAATATCCATAAAAACTACTTCAGGCCAATTGTTTACAGGAGTGCCTTTCATGTATTCCAAAAATCTGTCGCCACTGTCTGAGACTAATATCAAATCCAAATCAGGATAGGGTTCAATTTTTTGTCTGAAACTGTTTTGATTTACCGGATTATCATCTACCAGTGCTATTCTCATAAGTTCCGTATTAACCTGCTAAATTGTGGTTGTTTTTTGGTTATAAAAATACTCATTATGTAGTATTTCTTAGAACAACATTCGTTCCTTGAGGATGATTGTCATCCCAGCTCACCCACCAGCCACATTCATAGGTTCGTTTCTTAATATGTCCAATACCGTTACCGTCAGGAATTCTTGAATAAAATGGATGCATCCCTTTCCCATTATCACTCACAATTATTTCTACTGAGCTGTTACTTGAAAAAGAAATGACAATTTCAGTACAGCCACTGTGTTGCAATGCATTGTTAACGCATTCTGTCAAAATATAAAAAACATGCAGAGCATTTACCGGTGTGAAATTATATTCCTTTTCAATTGTTTCTTTAAAATGATAATCTATATCAGGATAACTTTTCATCAATTTTTGCATCCATGATTTAAAACGGTCAGAAAGGTTGGTAAGAGTAAGTTCCTGATTTTTTAATACCCAAATGGTATCACTCAGCTGAGATACCATGCTGGCTGCATTCGACTCAAGGTTTTTGATAATCATATAATGAATATCTGATTTGTCCTTGATTAATTTTATCTGATTGGTAATAGCTGCTGCATATGCTCCAAGATTATCGTGCATGTCAGCTGCTATTCGTTTTCTTTCAGTCTCCATAGCTTTGTTCAGGTTTTCTTTAGCCAACAACTCTTGCTCCATCAATTGCATTTCATATTTCCGCTGACGTAAAAGTTGTGAATTTCGGTAAAGCACACCCGATGCAATGAAAATAAATGTGAGAAGTGCAATGATACCATATGTAGTATAACGGTTTTTTGCCAATTTACTTTCCTGACGGATAATAATATTTTCTTTCTTCTGCAACTGATATTTAGCTTCAAATCCTGCAATATCATCAGCCGAATTTTTTTGATACAGTGAGTCCTTTAATGCAATTATGTCCAATAATACCTGCTCATATTCATTTCTCAATCCTGCTACTTTGTAATTTTCGGCAAGTGCGTTCATCAGGTATATTTGCTTGGCCAACATCTTTTTTTCACGTGCAGTTTCAATCCCTGCACTTGCCAGTTGAATACCTTTTTTTGTTTGTCCGATAGATGCATAAAACTCCGACAACTGTGCCATATCAGAAATGATATAAATTAAATCTCCTGCCTGTTGTCTGTATTGCAGAGCTTCTTCGAGGTCAATCATGGCGAGTTTATTCTGTTTCTGTTTCAGATACATGTCGGCTCTGATGTTAAGCGAATTGGATAAGGACGACAGGTTTTCAAACTGATGCCCATATTTTATTGCCAGCTCAATGTATTTAAATGCCGAATCCAACTGATATAAATTATTGAAACAAGAGGCAATATTTGAATAAGCATAAATATTAACAGCAATCAGTGAATCACTGTTGAGCAGTGATATACATTTATGCAGGTAATCAATTGCCACTTTATACTTTAACAATTCCATATTGGCATAACCCAATAACAGATTTGCACGTGCCTTCCATTCTGAAGAATTATTGACATCTGATAACTTTAACATGGTAAAGCCATCCTGTATGGCGTCTTTATTTCTGTTGTTACGCACGCAGGCAACAGCTCTGGCATGAAGTATTTGCATGTATGCATTAAAGAAACGTGAGTCATCCTTTGGTATTTTAGCCAGAAGTTTATCCAGAAGCAATATAGCACTGTTCCCATCTCCATTGCGCAAAAAATACAGCCCTTTATAAGTATTCGAAATAAAATACTCCGGAGTATTTGGTTTTACCAACTTATCTGCCATTTTAACAAAGTGCAACAAACTGTCTGATGTCATTGATCTTGATTCCCGCAATAATGAAATCAGTACAGACACTTTGTGTTGTTCATCATTTGTTGAGTAGAATTCCTTGCGCAAATTGTTAATGTGCTGAGTTTGCCCCGGAAGAAACAGCGGCAAAAGCATACATGCGGATATCGTTGTGCATATTGTGAGACATGAGTTAAATTTCCTTTTACTCAACATATATGCAAATATAATGCACGTGCAAATTAAGCCTATCTTTTCAGAAATGCACTTATGTCAATACCTAATTTGAAGTATAGTTCAAGAATTATTTCAACATTTTATTAATAAATCAGGCTTTATGTAATACATTTTGAGTATTTACTTATATGTATAATGGAAAGGATATTTGCACCATAAACAATCCAAAAATTAATATCCTATGCTACACAACAATTATTTCAGGAATCCAGTATCAGAATACAAACGCTCAATTCGTTTATTTGTACTGTTGGTTTTTTACATATTCTATATCGGAATTGCCAAAGCTGACAACGAACCGGACAACAATACTCCGGGGACTACTACCGACATTCTGGTGCCCGGGGGCTCATCTCAATCAGGAAGTATTAATATTTCCACTGACCCTGACGACTACTATTCTGTGACAACATCTGCCGATGGTGATTTGAATGTGAGTATAAGCACTTCATATGGTAATTTAGTCTATTATGAGTTATATGACAATGATGGACTTGCTTTATTATACAGTGCCTACCTCTACGGAGGCAGCAGTAATTTTACAAGAACCGGACTGGCTGCAGGCAACTACTATGTAAGAGTAAATGCAGGAGCCAATACCAACACCTACACTGTATCTACAACATTAACTCCACCTCCATACAGCTACGACACTGAGCCTAACAATCTTTACACTCAGGCTTTAACTTTAAATGAAAATGACAGTGTTTTCGGGCATCTTTCCTATCGCTACAACGGAGGCACTTTCGACAACCCTGACTGGTATAAACTAACTACTACGGTGGATGGAAATCTGACTATTGGTATGACTACCGTTACATCAAACATTGCTTACTTTGATTTATATGATGCTGACGGTACTACCCCAATAAGTACCAACCATTATCTTTACGGAGGCAATGCATCTTATGTAGTGAATGGCCTTGCAGCTGGTGATTATTATGTTAAAGTTTACACTACGGGTAACGGGTATAACAGCTACAAGCTTAGCAATTCAAAGACTTTGCCTCTCTACATTCAGGATACCGAACCCAACGGACAATTTGCACAGGCACTTACTCTGAACGTGAATGATAGCACCGAAGGTCATATTGGTCATTATAATAACTTAGCCCGTGATACTATGGACTGGTACAAAATTGTTACGACTCAGGATGGAGATTTAAACTTAACCATTACTACTGAAAATGGAAATATAGTTTATTATAACCTTTATGATAATGATGGCAGTACCATTTTGGGAGGATCTTATTTATATGGTGGAACCAAAACTTCGACAATAAATGGATTGGCAGCAGGAATATACTATGCCAGAGTTTATGCAACGAATTATAACAGTTACCGGTTGAGGAATACATTAACTCCACCTCCATACAGCTACGACACTGAGCCTAACAATCTTTATACTCAGGCTTTAACCTTAAACGAAAACGACAGTGTTTTCGGGCATCTTTCCTATCGCTACAACGGAGGCACTTTCGACAACCCTGACTGGTATAAACTAACTACTACGGTGGATGGAAATCTGACTATTGGTATGACTACCGTTACATCAAACATTGCTTACTTTGATTTATATGATGCTGACGGTACTACCCCAATAAGTACCAACCATTATCTTTACGGAGGCAATGCATCTTATGTAGTGAATGGCCTTGCAGCTGGTGATTATTATGTTAAAGTTTACACTACGGGTAACGGGTATAACAGCTACAAGCTTAGCAATTCAAAGACTTTGCCTCTCTACATTCAGGATACCGAACCCAACGGACAATTTGCACAGGCACTTACTCTGAACGTGAATGATAGCACCGAAGGTCATATTGGTCATTATAATAACTTAGCCCGTGATACTATGGACTGGTACAAAATTGTTACGACTCAGGATGGAGATTTAAACTTAACCATTACTACTGAAAATGGAAATATAGTTTATTATAACCTTTATGATAATGATGGCAGTACCATTTTGGGAGGATCTTATTTATATGGTGGAACCAAAACTTCGACAATAAATGGATTAGCAGCAGGAACATACTATGTTAGGGTATATGCAACCAATTATAACAGTTACCGTTTGAGAAACACACTTTCCCTGCCACCTTATGCCAATGATATAGAACAAAACAACACATTTGGCACTGCTTATAGTTGGAACAACAGACCTTCACGCACAGGGCATATTTCTTATCGTGAAAATGGTGGAACATATAATACGGATGATTACTATAAAATAACCATGCATTCGGCTGGCGACTGTAGTTTCGATATTCAAATGGCAAACGGTAATCTCTGCTACTTCTATTTTTACAACTCAGCACAGACGCAACTCTTCACTACATATATCTATGGAGGTACATATAGTTTCAACTTTACTTCCCTTGCAGCAGGCGACTACTATTTTAGAGTATATACTGCCGGAGGAAATTATAACTCCTATAGTGTAACCAACTTCAGCATCCCTTGTAATCCTGCTCCTGCAGTAATTACTGCCGGTGGTCCAACAACTTTCTGTATTCCTGGAAACGTAACTCTCAATACACAAGATCCCGGTGAATATGCTTCGTTCTTATGGAACAACAGTGAAACAACCGCTAACATAACAGTAAGTACCAGTGGAGCATTTTCTGTAACAGCAACTGACTGGGATGGCTGCAGTCACCCGTCTAATACAATCAATGTTTCCGCTGTTAGCCCCCCGGTGGCAAGCATTACACCAAACGGCAGCACTACATTCTGTCAGGGAGGAAGTGTTGATCTTGATGCTTCGGCCGGTGCAAGCTGGTTGTGGAGCAATGGTGCAACTACTCAGTCTATTAATGTTACTGCTTCAGGAACCTTTACGGTTACTGTAACCAATGCTCAGGGTTGCAGTGCAACTTCTGCAGGAACTACAGTTACAGTAAATCCATTACCTACTGTAACATTAAATCCGTTTAGTGCCGTGTGTACAAGCGATCCTGTATTTGCACTTACTGGTGGTTCACCATCAGGTGGTACATACAGTGGAACAGGTGTGAGTGGTGGTAACTTCGACCCTGCTGCTGCAGGTGTAGGTACTTTCCTTATCACTTACAGTTATACCGATGGTAATGGTTGTTCTGCTCAAGCTTCTCAATTAATCACAGTGAACAACTGTATTGGATGTGTTGCAAGTATTACTCCGGGTGGAAGTACTACTTTCTGCGATGGCGGAAGTGTAATGCTCACTGCTTCTGCAGGTGTAAGTTATTTGTGGAGTACAGGTGCAACAACTCAGTCTATCACAGCTACTACTTCAGGTACATATACTGTTACTGTTACTGACGCATTCAATTGTTCAGCAACAGCATCAGAAACTGTAACAGTTCATGTTCTGCCCACAGCCACTATCAGTGGTTCCGGTGCAATTTGTCTTGGAAACTCGGGTACAGTAACCTTAAATTTCACCGGTAACGGACCCTGGTACTATACCGTTAATGGAAGTGGTGGTCCATATTCCGGAGTTTCAAATTCAAATTCCCTTAACTTGTCGGTAACACCAGTCACTTCTGGAACACAGAGCTATAGTATTGTGTCCTTGAGCGATGTAAACTGCAATGGAAATGGCAGCGGAGCGGCTGTATTTAATGTCAGCAGTCAGCCGCCAACCAATACTGCAAAGGAGCCTTCAGCACCGTTAAGTGCCTGCAGCGGAGATGTGGCTTTAATAAGTTGCAATGTAATTACCGGCCAGAATATTGAATATTCATGGAATACCGGCTCTAATTCATCAATTGTAAAATTTAGTAATAATATTAACGGACCTTTTACAGCGGCTCCGTTTATTACAACTGTAAATCAGGTTTATGCTCAATTCGGAAGTCTTGCACCCGGCTCATCAGGTTATAACATCTGTTTAAAAGGTGAGAACGGATGCGGAACAACCAATAACCGGTGCGTATTTGTAAGAGGAAAAGTTACTGTGCCTGCTGGAATCAATGGTTCAGCAATTGTTTGTTCAGGAGCAACTAATCAGTTATTTAGTGTATCCGGAAGTTTACCAAGTGGTGTTCAGACCTTTATCTGGTCATTCAGTGTACCGGGAGCCATCATAACATCCTTAGATCCTCCACTCAACAGCCAGGTAACAATTGATTTCCCGGTGTTTTCTTCTGGGACCTTATCGGTTCAGTCAGGACTAACCTGCTTAGGTAGCTCGGTGAGTGCTGCCAGAACAATGAAGATTAATAATGCGACAGCAATTCCGGGAGTAATGACAGGACCATCAAAGGTTTGCCCCGGCCAAAGCTATAATTACAGCGTTTCGCCTGTTGCCGGAGCAGTAAATTATAACTGGGTAATACCTGCCAATGCATCAATAATAAATGGTGCTGGAACGAATAGTGTTATAGTTGAGTTTGATTCCAGTCCGATTAACTTTGTTAATCAAATTATAAGAGTAAGTGCAATCAGCAGTTGTTCGATCAGCAGCCAGCCAAGGGAGAAGAAAGTTGCCAGCCAGGTTCCGGCAAAACCGGGAGCAATAACAGGAATAACAACAAGTGCTTGTGATGGTCCATTTACTTACAGTGTTCCGGCCATATCAGGAGTTGATTATAATTGGACCTGGCCTGCAGGTGTAAGTAACAATACACCAAACGGACTTAGCTCAATTACATTGCAGTTTCCAAATAATTTCGTAAGTGGTGCTATCAGTGTAACAGGGAGTACATCTGGATGTGCAATACAAAGCAATGTCAGGTCTACTAATGTAAATGGAAAACCTGCACGGCCCTCATCAATAACAGTAAATATGGCACCTTGTAATGGAGATCCGGGTCAGTTTGAGGCCAGTTCGGTAGCCGGTGCAACAAGTTACACATGGACCGTACCTAATAACGGAACATCTTTGGATCAAGGACAGGGTCAGCAAGCAATTGATGTTACCTGGGGAACAGGTCCTGGTACGCTCACTGTGAAAGCAAATAATGGATGTGGTAGCAGTGCTTTACGAAGCTATTATTATTCCCCTAACTGCATCATGAGAACTTATTCTGAAGCTAGTTATACCGAATCATTCGTAGTAAATCCAAACCCAGCATCTACAATGGCAACGATCACTTTTAAGTCAGATGAAACAAGAAGTTATATGATTAGCCTGATGGATTTGTCAGGTCGAAGAGTTAGTTCAGCAACAGTTAGTGCGGTTGAAGGTTTTAATAGCATTAAATTGGATCTGGAAAGATATGCCAAGGGCCTTTACGTGGTTGAGCTTCGGTCGGGTAATCAGATTGAGAAGGCAAAACTTGTAATTGAGTAAGATAAATTGATGTTAGAAAGACCGCCCTTTTTTAAAGGGCGGTTTTTCTCTTTATTATATCCGGCCGGAGTGGCTTCCTCAGGTAAACAGCATTCGAACACAGATATTTAAAACTATTAATAAATGTTATTTTTAAAATTTTGCTTATTAGTTTTGTCTTATTCATTTGCAAAAGTTCTTAATTCAAATTATGATGAAACAACAAAACTTACTTCGATTCTTTTTTCTGTTTAGCTGGTTTTTCGTGATTACTGCTGCTGGCTCTCAGGCTCAGACAACAATTACTACATTACTTCCCAATAATAATGATTTTGATGCTGTAGTATTTAATTTTCAGAATCATAACGCGTATGATGGTGTGGTTTCAGATATTGGAAGTTTTACAGGTGCAACAGCTGTTTATTCCTATTATCGAAGAAGGAGTTAAAGAAGTAAATATTTTTTTGGGCTTATTTGCAATCACTTTCATTAACCTCAATTGTAAATAGAAACCACGAACCTCAGATTACTGAACAAAGCCCAAAAAAATTTTATTTCTTTAGCTTAACTGTTATAGGCATACTGCTACTGCCAATTAGAAGCAGTTTCGCTTGAAGTTCACACATGGTTTGTTCAAGGCGATGTATTTTCAAGGCGAAACAGTTTCTGGTTTGCACATTGTCATACTCGCACTGTCACGTGTGTTAGCGTGCAAGCTCTTTTTTATTTTTCATCCATTTAAAAATCATAAAACAAAAAATAAAAATGTGCTTGCAAATGGGGGTGGGGTTAAAAGCTGTACCGGTAGTATTTGAAAACGGGGATACCTGACTGATGGAACAGGAAGGGAGAATGACCGAGCAGGATACGAAACTGAGCGAGTGAGATTTGATTCCGGAGGAACAGGATTCAAAACTGATGGAGCAGGATTTAATAACCGGGGAACAGGTTGGCTTTCTGATGGAACGGGATTGGATTCTGATGGAGCAGGGTGCCATTTTGACCGATTGGGATGCGATTCTGATGGAAAAGGATGCCTGTCTGACCGATTTTGGTTTTAAAATGATGAAATTTGATGAAAAACCGTGTTTTTTTGCGCAAGGGATTGTAGTGGAAAGCCCGAAGTGCGGTTGGATTTTGAGGGTGGACGGACTTGGAACGGAAAGCCCGACCCCATGCCCGTTTTTCACGGGCTTGGGGATGCGCCCAAATAAATAACATTAAAGTATTGAATAGATGTAGGAATGACTAACTGCTAATTCTTGATTTGAATATTTTTTAAACGAATTGTCAATTTTCAATGAGTTGATTTCATTGATATTACCGGGGCGATTTTCAATTAAAGAAGCGGGAATATTTAGTTCATTATACATAGTTAAATAGTCTGGCAATCGGAGCCTGTTAAGGGGTTGAATGCTGTTATCAATCCATTTCCACTGACCTGGTGAAAATTGAAGAAAGTTATAAATTGTAATTGATTTATCGAAATGTGCAAAATGATCAGACATATCAATAAAATGGGACATTACCCCGCCATTTTTTTTGGTAATACAAACAAATTCAGTTAAAATGTTCTTTAAAACATTTGGATAAATATGTTCAAAAGTGTTATTTGAATGTACTAAATCAAAATATCCTTCATTATAATTTGTTTTGCTCGCATCAACAATTGTTAATTTTAAAAAAAGAGTTCGCAAAATTTCCGATTCTGTAAATTGCTCAGAGTTTTTTAATAATTCAAAAAAAGATGTAATCCTTTCCGTATTTAAAGGAAAATCATTAAAAAGTTTTTTTTTATTTGGATCATTAAAATATAATTCAAATTTTTTTAATGTAGTTATTAATCTTTCTTTATTCGTTAAGGAAGCTATATCTATTGAATGAATTTCCTTTGACCCACATAAATAAAGCATGAAAGGTACAACAGGATACCAGCCTGTGCCTAATTCTAAAGTTTTTTCGGGAACTGAATTGACAGATAATTTTTTGTAGCCCTTCAAATGATTACAGGCATGTATTAATCTATCTTCAAAATATTCATCTGATAAATAAACTCCTTTGGTTACGTATTTTTGAAAGAGAAAATTTATGTGGTGTTTGAAAGGTAGAAAGGAAATAGTTTTTTGAACAATAGCTTTTAAAATCCATTTTTTCATATTGAAGTGGTTGTTAAAATCTAAATTAACTGCAAGAATACCAAAGAAAAATTTAATTCTCTTTGTTACATTATCTCTACCTTACTGGAAGAAATATTTCCGTTGTCATTAACCTGAATAAAATAAATTCCCCGAGAAAATTTTGATAGATTTATTTCAACAAATCTTGTGTTCGTAACACTTTTGTTAAAGAGAGTTTCACCAATGGGATTCATAACTGAAATTTTTATAGGTACGTCTTGTGAAGAATATTTTTTAAGGAAATCAACGGTAAAAATTCCTTTTGAAGGATTTAGTTTTACTTCAAATTGTAATTTCTCTCTTGAAGTTTTAGCAAGGCGATGACTTGTTTGAGTGATAATAAAAGCCCAGTCATTTGGATTTCCTCCTCGGGTATAGGGTACAGTGATGTTGTTAATAGTTCCAAATTGGTCGGCAGTAAGACCTCCTTATGATTGGCTGATGCCGCCAAAAGTTTCTTTGTCTGTTAAATGCCAGTCAATTTGCAATGTAGCAAACAGATTTAAACCTGAAAGAATGATATTACAATTTGGAAGGGGAACGGTAGTAAAATCTAAAAATGGATATTCACTATATGGAAAATCATTATTGGCAGTATTGTTTGGGCAGCCAAGGGTTGTTACATCCTTAGTATATCCGGGGCATGGAGGCCAGTCGCATACCGCGCCTTTGTCAAGAGTAGGTTGCCACGAACTGGGGAGACTTGGCGGCATGTTGCATATAGTGAAATTGATTGGGGTTACATTGACAACTATCATATCGCACATGGAATAATTCAAAGGGATATTGCAATATTCATAAGAAACATAATTAACGTAATTCAAACATTGCCACTGTTATCTACTGTTAAATCATATCCATAATCGGAGCTGGTTTCTCCCAGTTGTTTCGCCCAAATAAAGTTACCCGAAGCATCTAAGTTGGATATAAACACATCATAGTCTCTGGCAGAAGTAAGATTAAATACAACCACTTCAGGGTCGAAATCGAAGGTACCTGTAAAATATCCTGTAGTATACACATTACCTGATGAATCTACAGCAATTTAGTAACCATAGTCAATGCTTGGTCCGCCAAGCTGTTCTGCCCACACAAAATTTCCTGACGTATTCAATTTTGAAATAAATACATCTACCGAACCTGCTGAAGTGAGGTTGTAGATTGATGCTCCCGGATCAAAATCAATTGTTCCTGAAAAGTACCCTGTAACATACACATTGCCAAGAGCATCAACTTTGGTAGAGGTTTCCACATCATCTCTGATTTCTCCAAATTGCCTCGCCCACTGAAAGTTTGGTTGAGCAGTTAAAGTTTTTGGGATAACAGTTATTGCTAAAAAAATAAGCTTTGTTATTTTCAGTTTCACTTAAGTTTATCAAAGACCCTATGAATGTTTTTGACTTAATACATTCATCACTCCTTTATCACTTTTGCATGCGATTTGTTGTCACCACTGATTATCTCTGCAAAATAAAGGCCGTTTGTACCCTCCAAAGTAAACTCAATTTGCTTTGCTGATGAAAAGTTTTTTACAAACACTGCATTTCCTAAAATATCACGTACAATAACGGCATCAATGCCTGATGCATTATTTGTATTTATGGATACTTTACCATCAGTAGGATTTGGAAAGAGTGTTATTGATTGACCGAAATTATTCTCTGAAATACCTGTTGAGGAATTGCTCATCTTATGAATAAATACATCATTAATTCCGGATGATGTAAGGTTAAACACTCCTGCCCCGGGATCAAAGTCAACTATTCCCTGAAAAATTCCTGTTGTATAAATATTACCTGAAGCATCTGTTGTAATATACCGGCCACCATCGGGGTTTGTTCCTCCAAAAGATTTTGCCCACACAAAATTTCCTGCTGCATCTAATTTAGATATAAAGACATCTGACGAACCTGATGCAATAAGGTTATAAACTCCGGTACCGGGGTCAAAATCTGTTGTCTCGCTAAAGTCACCGGTAGTATATACATTGCCCACAGCATCCAATGATATGGAGAATCCCGCTTCCCAATAGGTTCCTCCTATTTGTTTTGCCCACACAAAATTTCCTGCTGTATCTAATTTTGATATAAACACATCATAACCAATATCAGGAGTCAGAATATAAGTGCCTGCTCCGGGATCAAAATCTGCAGATGCATCGAACCTTCCGGTTGTATGTACATTACCCGAAATATCTACAGCGACTGAGAATCCAAAATCAACACCTGTACCTCCAAGTTGCTTTGCCCATACCAAATTTCCCTGTGCATTCAATTTACAAATAAAAGCATCAGCATCACCGGCAGTAGTAAGGTTGAAAACTCCTGTACCGGGATCAAAATCTGTTGTACCATCAAACCTTCCGACAGAATAAACATTGCCATTGTTATCTACTGTCAAACCATATCCATAATCAGCACTGGTTCCTCCAAGTTGTTTCGCCCATACAAAATTGCCCGATGCATCTAACTTGGAGATGAACACATCATAGTCTCCTGACGAAGTAAGATTAAACACATTCACTCCGGGGTCGAAATCTGAGGTTCCTACAAAATATCCTGTAGTATAGACGTTAGCTGATGAATCAACAGCAATGTAGTAACCATAGTCAATGCTTGGTCCGCCAAGTTGCTTAGCCCAAACAAAATTGCCTGAAGAATCCAGTTTTGATATAAATGTTTCTACACTTCCGGTTGATGAGAGGTTGTACACTCCTACACCGGGATCAAAGTCTGCAGTTCCATAAAAATATCCTGCAGTATAAACATTACCTAAGGTATCTAAAGCTATGGAGTAGCCATAATCTGAATTGACCCCACCAAGCTGTTTTGCCCACACAAAATTTCCTGCCGCGTTCAACTTTGAAATAAATACATCTACCGGACCTACTGAAGTGAGGTTGTAGGTTGATGCTCCCGGATCAAAATCTATTGTTCCTGAAAAGTATCCCGTAACATACACATTGCCCTGAGCATCAACTTTGGTAGAGGTTCCTATATCATCTCCGATTTCTCCAAATTGCCTTGCCCACTCAAAGCTTGGCTGTGCTGTTAATGATTGTGCTAATATTGCAAACACAATACTGAGTAACGCAATTTTCGGTTTCATTTAAGTCCATCAAACATCTTATGAATGTTTACTTAATACATTCATCACTCCTTTATCACTTTTGCATACGATATGTTGTCACCACTGATTATCTCTGCAAAATAAAGGTCGTTTGCACCCTCCAAAGTAAACTCAATTTGCTTTGCTGATGAAAAGTTTTTCACAAACACTTCCTTACCTGAAATATCACGTATTATAATGGCATCAATGCCTGATGCATTATTTGAATTTATGGTTACTTTACCATTAGTAGGATTTGGAAAGAGTGTTATTTGACCTAAATTATTCTCTGAAATTCCTGTTGTGGATGTACTTAATTTTAGTACAAATATATCTAGATGTGCTACTGAAGTAAGGTTAAACACACCGGGTCCGGGATCAAAATCAATAGTGCTACGAAAACCCCCTGTTGAATATATATTGCCTGAAGCATCTGCTGTAATGCCTATACCAGTTTCACTACCCGCGCTACCAAAAGCCTTTGCCCAAACAAAATTGCCCAAGGTATCTAACTTGCAGATAAAAATGTCAGACAAACCAACTGAAGAAAGGTTATATACCCCGGTACCGGGATCAAAATCAGTTACGCCATTGAAACTTCCTGTTGTATAAATACTACCCGAATTATCCAATGTAATGGAGGAACCGAACTCATAATTTATACCTCCCTGAGTTCTAGCCCAAATAAAATCACCCGAAGAGTCTAATTTGCAGATATACATATCGCCATCTCCTAAAGAAGTGAGATTGAACACACCAGGTCCCGGATCAAAATCTACAGTCTGGTAAAAAGAACCAATTGTATAAATATTTCCTGTGGAGTCTATAGTGATGGAATTGCTTGCGTCCCATTCAACACTTCCAAAAGATATGGCCCAAATAAAATTACCGGATGAATTTAATTTTAAAATAAAACCATCGTCTTCTCCTGAAGAAATAAGGTTATAAACACCCGGTCCAGGGTCAAAATCAACTGTTTCTTTAAAACTTCCTGTAGTATATATATTGCCTGATGCATCTGTAGCAATTTCGTGGGACCAATCAATATCTGTTCCACCAAAGGATTTTGCCCAAACAAAATTACCCGAAGCATCAAGTTTAGCGATAAAATTATCCAAAGTTCCAACAGAGGTAAGATTAAAAACAGCTGTACCCGGATCAAAATCTGCTGTGCCTTCAAAATTACCTGTAACATAAACATTGTGCATGGCATCTAAGGCAATTGAGAATGCTCTATCATCCAATGTTCCACCTAAAGATTTTGCCCATACAAAATTACCTGCAGTATCCAATTTGTAAATAAATATATCCTTAGCACCGGCTGAGGTAAGGTTATAAACTCCAGGTCCCGGATCAAAATCTACAACACCTTCAAACCACCCTGTTGTATAAATATTTCCGGAGTTATCAGTTTCAATGGATTGTCCTTGATCCCAATTAGAACTTCCAAAAGACACAGTCCAAACCATATTGCCCGAAGCATCTAATTTGGAAATATAGCCATCCCAAGTTCCTGACGAGGTAAGGTTATAAACACCCGGCCCCGGATCAAAATCTGCCGTTCCCTGAAAATATCCGGTTGTATAAACATTACCTATGTTATCTACTGCGATGGAATACCCTTGATCAAGGCTGTTTCCACCTAATGATACTGCCCATTCTAAACTTGGTTGTGCTGTTAATGTTTGTGCCATAGTAGCAATGGCAATGCTGAGAAGTGTTACTTTTGGTTTCATAATTTTATATTTGAATTATATGATTGATGTCATGTTAAGTGTAAATAAACTCACACTTATTCATCAATCCGACAAAATTATGGTGATAAAATATAAAAATAAAACCTCAAAAGATGATTTTAAACATCTTTTGAAGTTTTTTCTTTCGTTGAAGCAATTCCCAAACATGAGGCTAAATCTGCTCTTACTCAATGCAATACATAACTAAAAGAAATTCAATTCCACTTTCCGCGGGAAATCATGACTGCTGTTTATATTGATTACAACCACAATTGGAACCTTTTAGATTCCGGTGAGACTGTTTACACTAAATCGTATGGAACAGGTTCCTTACCTAGTTATGTTGTCAATAGCAGTTTTATTGTCCCTATGTCAGCTGACACAGGTCAAACCTTAATGCGAATTGTATATTCAGAAGACAGCTCCATTAGTCACTGTAGCAGCTATTTTTTACCGGTGAAACAGAAGACTACCTGATTGAAATTATTGCTGCTTCTGATTGTGCGGGTATGCCCGATCAGAGTTCAACTGTTTCATCTGCTCCAATTGCTTGTTCAAATATCATGTTCTCGTAATCACTTTCTGCATTCTATCCTTTTACCGGAATAAATTATCAATGGCAATCCTCTTCTGATAGTTTTAATTGGACAAACTTTGGCAGCAATGCTTCTACTGTAACAGCAAGTCAAATCGGTAATACTTATTATCAGTGTATTATATTACGTGTAGTTGTTCAGGGCAAAGTGTTATTTCTGTGCCGGTATTGGTGACTATCAACGTTAACATCTGTGAATGTGCTAACTTTTGTCAATCTTATTTTTCTAATGCTTTTAATGAATATATCTCTCATGTCTCATTTTCGGGAATTTATAATAGTACCGGAGGAATTTCAGGCAATACGGTAGATTACACGAATTGCAGTGCTACTGTTCAGCAAGGAGTAAGTTATACATTGAGTGTTGGGTTCTTGCTAATTTTAATGAATATGTTTATGCTTGGATTGACTGGAATCACAATGGTGTATTTAATGACTCAGGTGAAGTTTATATTGTAGCCTCGAATACAGCCATTTCCGGTATTCATCCGATTACGGTTGACATTTCGGTTAATGCAGTTTTAGGATCAATCCGAATGAGAGTGATCGGTACGAATATGACTCAACCTGATCCTTGTGTTGCGGCCAGTTCCGGTGAAGCGGAAGACTATCGTGTCTTTGTTACACAAGCAAGTTCTGTCAGCAATATGCCACTGTTGAGATCAGCGTTAAAAGTTTATCCCAGTCCGGACGATAAGTGGACAACCGTTGTTTTTGAATCATTACAAAGCATGAACAATATTCTAAATCTTATAGATGTTACGGGGAGAGTAGTCCATTCAATTGGGTTAACTTCCAAAAAGGAGTTAATTCTTTTAAACTTAACCTGGAAGGTTTTGCCAAGGGAGTTTATAAAATTGAACTTAACAAAGGTGATTATGCCGAAAAAGTAAAGCTCATTTTGATTAGGAGAAAATTGCCCAAAGAAAGAAGGCCTGGTCAAATAGGCTTTTTTTTAAGTTACATATTGAACAGTTCAAAAAAAAACACTTTGTTTGCCAATTAAGGTAACCAATTAGCAAAATGAATTTACATGAATACCAGGGTAAGTCAATCCTGAAAGATTTTGGAGTAGGAATACAGCGGGGTATTGTTGCAGAAACCGTACAGCAGGCAGTCCATGCAGCCAAAGAATTGCAAATACAAACCGGAACCGGATGGTGGGTTGTCAAATCTCAGATACATGCTGGCGGAAGAGGGAAAGGCAAAATATCAGGCTCAGATCAGAATGGTGTTGCATTGGCAAAATCCTTGGAAGATGTTGCCCGGATTGCTGAAAATATTCTGGGTAAAATTTTAATTACTAAACAAACCGGGCCTCATGGGAAAATGGTTAATAAGGTCTTAATTGCTGAAGATGTGTATTATCCTGGTGCATCTGAAACAAAAGAATTTTATTTAAGTGTACTGCTCGATCGTTCATCCGGGCGAAATATCATCATGTATAGCACGGAAGGAGGAATGGATATTGAATCTGTGGCAGAGAAAACCCCCAACCTGATTTTTAAGGAAGAAATTGATCCATCTGTTGGAATACAGGGGTTTCAGACCAGAAAAATTGCATTTAATCTGGGTCTCTCAGGAAATGCATTTAAGGAAATGACAAAGTTTGTAATGGCCTTGTATGAGGCTTATGATACCATAGATGCTTCAATGTTTGAAATTAATCCACTGCTGAAAACATCAGATGACAAAATCATTGCGGTCGATGCCAAAGTGAATCTGGATGATAATGGGTTGTTCAGACATAAAGACTTCGAAGCAATGCGAGATAAGACCGAAGAAGATCCAACCGAACTGGAGGCCGGTGAATATAACCTCAATTATGTAAAACTTGATGGTAATGTAGGATGTATGGTCAATGGTGCCGGGCTTGCAATGGCAACAATGGATATCATTAAACTGGCAGGAGGAGAGCCGGCTAATTTTCTGGATGTTGGCGGAACTGCAAATGCTGCGCGGGTTGAACAGGCATTTCGGATTATTTTAAAAGACCCGAATGTAAAAGCAATACTGGTTAACATTTTTGGAGGAATAGTCAGATGTGACCGCGTGGCTAACGGCATTGTTGATGCTTACCAAAATATTGGGAATATAAAAGTGCCGATTATCATTCGGCTTCAGGGAACCAATGCAAAGGAAGCAAAAAGGATTATAGATGAATCCGGATTGAAGGTTTATTCAGCTATTCAGCTTCAGGAAGCAGCTGATCTGGTGAATCAACTGATTAAAATGAATTAAAAGAATTAGAGGTTATTATTATGGCAACAATCGAATCAAAGAAAATAAAACCGTTACTTCCGGTTTATGGTCCGGAAAAAAATTTTCTGGGAATTGACGATCCTGAGTTTCATTCTTATGAAACTTGCAGGTTTGTAATTCAACAGATGCCTTATGAACATACTTCATCTTATCTTGAAGGCTCGGCAGAAGGACCTAAGGCAATTCTGGAGGCCTCTCATTATGTAGAATTTTATGATGAGATGCTGGAATCAGAGCCGTTCTTAAAAGGTGGAATCTGTACGCTGTCTCCGGTTGATTTTGATGAGATGGTGGATAAAGATGCCATTGATCTGGCAGAGAAGCATACCGGCAAACTGATAAATGATGAGAAGTTCGTTATTTCACTTGGTGCTGAACATTCAATCACTTTAGGGTTTGTTAAGGCACATCAGGAAAGATATGAAAACCTGACTGTACTTCAGCTTGATGCGCATTCGGATTTACGTCAGAGCTATCATGGCAACCCGTACTCACATGCTTCAGTTATGGCCCGTATCAATGATCTGGGGCTTACAATATGCCAGGTGGGTATTCGGGCGCAATGTAGAGAAGAAGCTGAGTTAATTAGATCTGCCCCTAACATCCATACCTTCTATGCACATGAAATTCGGAAGAATCCGGATTGGATGGCGGAAGCAGTTTCATGTCTTTCTGAGAATGTATATCTTACCATTGATGCCGATGGTTTTGATCCGTCAGTTATTCCGTCTGTGGGCACTGCTGAACCCGGAGGTTTGTACTGGGAGGAAACAATTGATTTTTTAAAGAAGGTTTTTCACAAAAAGAATGTAGTTGGTTTCGATATTGTTGAGATGGCACCAAGAAAGGATGACACCCGTTCTCCTTATCTGCTTGCCAAACTGATTTACCGGCTGATTGGCTTTGCAACAGAAAAACACTGATCTTGCAACAGGTGCTATGCAGGCTATCTGATGCAGGTGTGTATGAAGGAATTAATAAAGTTGAATCGCGTGAATGAAAATTAAAAAGATTCTGGTTGCTAACCGGGGTGAAATTGCACTCCGGATCATGCGTACAGCCCGCGAAATGGGCATTAAGACAGTCGCTGTTTTTTCTGAGGCTGACCGAAACTCGCTTCATGTCAGATATGCTGATGAGGCAATTTGTATTGGCCATCCTCTGTCTAACCAGTCATATCTCGCAGCAAAAAAAATAATTGAATCAGCCTGGAAAACCAAGTCAGATGCAATACATCCCGGCTATGGGTTCTTATCTGAAAATGCAGATTTTGCAGATGATGTGAAGAAAGCCGGACTAATTTTTATAGGTCCTGATGCTTCTTCAATGAGAATAATGGGAGATAAATTAAGTGCCAAATCAGCAGCAAGAAAATTTAATATTCCATTGGTACCGGGTTCTGACGGGGCAGTTGCAGATCATCATTCAGCAATTGCAATTGCTCAGAAAATTGGATATCCGTTATTAATAAAAGCTTCTGCTGGTGGTGGAGGGAAAGGGATGAGAATTGTAAATGATCAAAATGAGCTGGATGAAAAAATTCATCTTGCAATGAGTGAAGCTAAATCAGCTTTTGGAGATCCATCGGTTTTTATTGAACGGTATATCAAAGCACCCCGTCACATCGAAATACAGGTACTTGCCGATTCAAAGGGTAATGTGGTTCATCTTTTTGAAAGAGAATGCTCTGTTCAGAGAAGACATCAGAAAGTAATTGAGGAAGCACCTTCTTCGATTCTAACTCCTGAATTGCGAACGCTTATGGGTGCTTGTGCAGTTCAGGTTGCCAAAGCCTGCAATTATACCAGTGCAGGAACTGTTGAATTTTTATTGGATGAAAATCACAATTTTTATTTTCTGGAAATGAATACCAGGCTCCAGGTTGAGCATCCGGTTACAGAAATGATTACCGGACTTGATCTGGTGAAAGAACAAATCAGGATTGCTGAAGGTTTTGCATTACCGTTTTCGCAGGAAGATCTGGTATATAATGGTCATAGTATTGAAGTACGGGTTTATGCTGAAGATCCTGAAAATAATTTTTTACCGGATACCGGAACCCTCTTGACTTATAAAACTCCCAAAGGGAATAATGTTCGGGTTGATGATGGATTTGAAGAAGGAATGACAATTCCGGTGTTTTATGATCCGATGATCGCAAAACTCATTGTTCATGGAAAAGACCGCGAAACTGCTATCCGGAGAATGATTCGTGCCATTGACGATTACCAGATTACGGGGGTTAAAACCACGTTGCCTTTTTGCCGGTTTGTTATGAATCATGAAGCATTTACTTCAGGTAATTTTACGACACACTTTGTTCAAAACTATTTTAGCCCTGATAAGCTTTCTGTTACAAATTCTCCATTTGATGAGGTTGCAGCTGTCTTCTCAGTGCTGCATCTTACAACAAATCAGAAAAACAGCCCTTCAGCAAAGCCTGCCGGTGACAATACCGTATCACCCTGGCAAACCAACCGGAAGTAGTATCATTTTCACAGTTGATTCACGAAAAGAAAATTTTTGGAGCTAAGTTTGAGTTGTCATTAATAATGAGAAATACAATCTTATTTCTTTTTCTTCTGGGTTCAACCGGGACTTATGCTCAAACGGATTCGACAATTCGGATAACAAAAGGAGAAAAACTGATTTACGATACGGTAGTTAAGGTTACAGCAATTCCAAAACCGCAGGTTCATGTAACTTACTTTATTTTAGATGATGGCGATAGTGTGCCTGTTGTCAACCTACCAGCTATTCAGATTTCCGACACCCTGAACCCTGTACTTGCTGATAATCTGAGGCAGTACCTGCTCTTAAAGCGAGATGTACTAAGAGCATATCCTTATGCCAAGATTGCTGTGCAGCAACTGATAGCTATCAATGATTCATTGATTATTATTCAGAAAGCAAGACAAAGGAAAAAATACATCAAAGAATCTGAAAAGATTCTTAAAGATGAATTTGAAGATGAATTAAAACGGTTAACAGTAAACCAGGGTAGGGTACTCATTAAGTTAATAGACAGAGAAACTGGTACAACCGGCTATGATTTAGTAAAAGAACTTCGAGGAACATTCCAGGCCATGTTCTGGCAAACAATGGCCAAATTGTTTGGCTCCACCCTGAAATCTGAATATGACCCAAATGGTGAGGACAGGCTGATTGAACTGATTGTCAGAAGCATTGAAAACGGTGAAATTCCTGAACCTCAAAGAAGGATTGTTTCGAATAAAAAATAGTGTTAATTTCCGGTAACAATCAGTTGGTTAGTCTGGAGAACCTGACCATTAATTTCAAGGTTATAAAAATAGACTCCAGCAGGAATTAAGTTCCCGGATGAACTCTTGAGATCCCATTCATTCGAATGAGTTCCTGGATTTTTTAATTCACTATTGAGCTCAAAGACTTTCTTACCCAGCGTGTTGAAAACATTGATTTTTGCTTTACCCTTAGCCTTGGAAGTGTATATGAATACAGTGTTGGTTCTGGCAGGATTCGGATAATTGGACAGAATTCCCTCAGTAACCTGAAAATCGTTGATGTTAAGTGTACAATTTTGATAGACACCTGTTACCATATTCCAGCTTGAAGTCGGAGGATTATTGGTCATTACAAGATTGATGGGAGCATTATTTGGATCTTTGTCAACCTGGATTGAAAAATCAGCATTGTGAAAAATAATACTGATATTATATATTGTTGAACCATTGGGAATAGCTCCACCGGGGCCTTGGCTGAAGTAAGAATATGGTTCAATACAAATACTCCATATATTCTGACCTAAGGAAGTCATCAATCCGGTTCCTGGATTTGTGATATTCCCGACATTATATTGCCAGAAATTACCCGGCTGGTCAACACCAGCACCAGCATACATATAGATTGGAGAGGTTCCTGCCAGGGCACTCGTCCCAGCATTAAAAGTAATTTGGAAATTAGGTTGTGCATCCACATTCAGGAATGAATACAGCATAAAACCGGCAGTGAGTATTTTTCGGATCATTTTTGTTTTGTTCAATGTAAAGATAGACGGAAATTTGAAAGTAGCGAAGGGGGGAATCGAACCCCCGACCTCAGGGTTATGAATCCTGCGCTCTAACCACCTGAGCTACCTCGCCAGTTTTCATTAAGAGCGCACAAAAATAACCTTCCATGTATTAAATCAAAATCATATTAAAATTGTTAGAGATTTCCTTAGCATGCATGTTTAGAAATTACAATGTTTTGCCCCTTAAAATGTTTTAATGATTTTACTCGGTTCTTCATTGTTGTTAGTAATTTTTAAAGATTGCTTGAACCTGTGCCCTTCCAGTTATTTTTAATAAAGTATTTAATACTTTTGTACGATTTTTTGTTGTTGAGAATAAATTTTACAGATTGTTGTATTTCAGCTTTTTAGCACTTATCTTTGAACTTTAAAACTTATCAGTTTTTCTCTCGTAACAATGAAATCTGATTTTTTGTTGAAACAAAAATGAAAAAAAAATCCTTTCTGTTTTTTCTTTTTTTGCAAATAGTTGCATTCAGTTCAGATGGGCTTGCCCAAATTTCAACATCGAATGGTAATGGCGACTGGAATAATCCGGCTACATGGAGTCCGGCTGGTGTTCCTGCAATTAATAATGACGTAATTATCAGACCGCAGGATTCAGTTTGGGTTAGCAATCCAACCCAGGTTGTTAATGATCTGACAATTAACGGAATTCTTTCAGTTAGCAATGTTGCTTCAGCTCATCTTTCATTTGACGGAGACTTGTCGGTTAACGGGAAGTTATATAATAATGGGAAGATTGAAATGGTGACCTATGGTAAAGCATTTAATATGGGGCCTAACTCGCATTACTTCCACAATCCGTTGAATAATCTCAATGTGGATGTCTTTTCTCAGGGAATTGAAAATTTTAATCCGACAAGTACACTTGTTATGATGAATTGGGATGATGAAAGCATTCCTTTAGGATCTTCTTCTCGGGTGACAAGTGATTTTGGGAATGTTGTCCTGTGTTACAATTCAGCAACAACCTGGGAGCAGCGTGGAAGATTTGGACCTCCGGGAAATGCAAACCGTGTAAAAGGCAGTTTTACTGTTTCAGCCGGCATCATTAGCATGGATGACGGATCTTCTTCTCCTACATCTTCTTTAACGCTGCAAACGGTTCTGATTACAGGCACTGCAAATGTTATTTTTCAAAAGGGACCCAACCGGAATCTGACATTAATTACAGGTAATTTTACAGATAATAGTTCAAGTACACTGGCAACCATACTTAAAGAGAATTGTTATGCAACTCTTGACTGGACTGTCAATGGTAACCTTAACTTGAGTCATCAGTTTATCGGAATTTTAGGGACTTTAAATGAGAGCACAGTAGGGCGACTCACTGTAAACGGGAATTTTACTATTTCCGGAGGCAGCTTTGAATATTGCTCTAAGGTTAACGGGCTTACCGAAATAACAGTAACAGGTAATACAAGCATATCGGGTACAACTTCAAAAGTAAGATTCTCTGACGGGAACAACCAAAACATGAATTTTACAACCAACAATTTTTTGGTTTCTGCCTGTAACGATATTGTTCTGTTCGGTGGTAATCCTGCTGTAAGTCCTCCGGGCGGAACACCTACAGTAATTGTAAATAACGATTTTCTGTTATCAGGTCCCTGTTCAGTAACCATACTTGATTCATGTGGTTCAACCCGAAAGACCCTGCTTGACGTTGGAAGAGATCTAATATCCAGTGACCCTGCAGCTAATTTGCAACTTGCCGATAACAGGGGGCCTGTTACCCTTCGGGTAGGGAGGCATCTTTCTTACAATGGCGGAAGTTTTATTGGTCAGGCAAGTAATAATTCAACTGCAGTTGATTCGGTAATTGTGGCAGGTAATTATACCTTTAATTCATCCACAAATTCAAATTACTTCAGGCTAAATTACGGGAAAGGGGCTTCCTATTTTCACGTCAATGGTAACATGTCTGTTTTAAATTCAGGTACTGCTGACGGTGAAGGGGTATGCCTGGTATATATTCCATTGTTAACAGATGTGGATTTGGGCACTGGAATGTGTAATGTTAATATTGGAGGTACATATACCCAAAGCGGAGGCAGATTTACAGGTATATACAGAGGAGCCGGAATATTAAATTTTAATTGTACAGCAGGACTTTTTGATATGAACGGGGGGCACTTCTACGGGATTTATAATATTGATACCATAGCATCAGGAGAAGCAACGTTTAATCTTAAGGGTATTGATTATGATGGAGGGTTTTTTGTCGCTCATAATGGAAATACAGCTTCAGGAAAGACCTTAACTATTAATGTTACAGATAATTGCAAGATTAATTTTACCTCAGTTTCGGATCAATTCTGCTTTATTGGTAGATTGTATGTGCAAACAGCAATCAATGCATTAATGTTAAACGTTAACATCGGTGGAAACCTTACTTTTTCAGGATTAAATGGAAGTTTTATTTCTACTCATTCATCAGGGACTGAGACAATTGTGGTTAACGGAAATATGACTGTCTCGGGCGGAATAAATTATTTTAATGTGTTTCCAAATTCTGGTTACCAGACTAACGGTCACCTGGTAAATATGACTGTTTTTGGCAATGTTACTGTAACCGGTGGGTTAATTACATTATCAGCTGAACTTGGTACCCTGATTGGAGAATTTAAGCAGAACTTAACAATTAGTAATGGTGATTTTATTTTAAAATCAGGTTATGGAGGTGGTACTTTGAGTATAAACGGAGGTTTTAGCCAAACAGGTGGAACAACCCAACTTTACAAGAATATCATTTATAGCAATAATATGGTGATTCAAATGATTGTAAATGCTGATAATGATAATTCAGGAGATTTTTCACATACGGGAGGAACAATCAGTTTCAGTGATAATAATGCTCCTAATTCAACAGAAAATGTTATCTCGATTAAGTCTCCAAACTTCTCAATTGGGGGCAGCGGAGTGATCACATCAGCAGGAGCAGGGAATTCATTGTTACTTGGCATTATTGAATTTTCAAGGACAGGAGGCACTACCAATTTCTCAAGAACTGGGAATACACATAATATAACTCAAACGCGTTACCTGATAACAACAGATGTTACTGTTGAAGTGGTAACAGGTAATATGCAGCTTGCTTCACATACCAATAGTGCAGTTGTTGATATGTTAAAAATAAATGCAAATGGTGTTCTGTGGCTCCATTCTGCAAATCAGATCTTTTCAAATGGTACATATCCATTTTGTAATATTCTGACACTTAATTTCAGCAGAATTAAAATCGAAAATATCTATGGATTATATAATGGGGCAACTACTGCCGCCTTTAATGCCAGTAATAATCTGAATTTCTCCCTTGCTACAGGTAACTTTATTGAATATTGTGGAACAGCAAATCAGATAGTTACAGGTTTAGGTGTAGGTATTGCCACTTTGCAGCAACATAAGTATGGAGCACTGGAAATCAACCACCAGGGAATTCCCGGAACAAATTATGTTTATCCAGCTGCAGATTTAAGTGTGTTTGTAAAATATAAACTGGTTCTTACTCAAGGTGAGTTTAACCTTGATCCGGATAACAATCCGGCAACATTGAACGGGAGAAAAATTACCATTGAAACAGCTTCTCCACTGGGGATTACCCGAACCAATGGTTATATAAAAAGTGAAACCCGTAACGGAAGTGCAGCAGTGAGGTGGTTCATGGGTACTGTTAATAGTGGAGCAGTGAGAATAATTCCATTCGGTGTTGATCCTTCGAACTATATCCCGGTTAAGATTACAATCCCTTCTGGAGCAGCCGATACGGTGACAATCGCTACCTACCATACTCCATTACCTGACAATGTTCCTTTTCCACCAACTGTTTCTCATCTCAATGACCTATCTGGAATTGACAATAGCGTAGAAACCGTTGACCGGTTCTGGTATATAAACTTTAAAATGACTCCTGCATCAGTAAATTACGAATTTAATTATCTGGCATCCGAAGCTGCGATGCTGTCAGGTCTACCTAATGCACAAAAGTGGAGATTCCCTGGAGCTACTGCATGGACTTTCCCCTATCCTGGTGTTCAATCAAATATTGCAAATGGCGTAGTTGCTAATGGAATTTCGGATATGTCCGGCTGGTGGGCTTTATCTGCCATTACAAGTCCGCTACCTGTTGCTTTGCTGAGTTTTGAAGTTGCTTGTGAAAATGATATGCCTGTCCTTAAGTGGGTTACAGCCTCAGAAAGAGATAATGATTATTTCACAGTACTTAAAAGTGATAATGGAAAGGATTTTAAGATTCTGGGGAAGGTAGAAGGACAGGGAACCACATCAGTTTCGCATTCCTATTATTTTATTGATAAAACAAAGTCAAACAGATTGACCTATTATAAGCTTGCGCAAACAGACTTTGACGGTAAGAGTTCAGATTTTGAGGTGATTGGATTTAATGGTTGTCAACAAAATTTCCAAATGGATGTAAGAGTAGTTGAAAGGAATTTGTTGATTACAGTTCCTGCAGACGGTGATTACCAGTTGCTTATTACCGATATCTCCGGAAGGGAAATTTTAAATGATCAGCTGAGAGGTCTTAATAAAGGTGTGAACCACAGGGAAATGAATTTATCTGATTTCTCGAATGGAATTTATCTTGTAAGAATTGCCAATTGGGAAAAAAGTGTAGTCACTAAATTTTTTATTTCAAGGTAGTTATTCCTGGATAATCAAAACGCCTCCATGAGGATAGCTTTTTTTAATCATTAACGGTTTCTCTATATTCAGTTTGTTGAAATCATCTGCATCCAGCAGTAATATGGATGCTGTTTTATAATTCTCTGCATTAATTCGTTTCGGACTGATATCAATTGAATCGCTGTTGTATCTTTCAAGGTAATACTTCAGGGGCATTTCTAATTCAAGACTTGTGACCAGGTTAAACTTTCGGCCTTTGTCAGCATACAAATTATAAATATCTACTGCCATGAGTTTAGTATCGGCATCTTTTTGCCATTCAAAATAGATTAACTTCTTGTAGCCGGAGGAAAAATGCCAGACTAATATTAAGATATAGCAAACTATCAGAATTCGAGAAGTATTTTGCAGATGCCCGATTTGTATGAATGACAGGCTAATAAAGAACACCAGTAGGAGATATAGGTATAAGGCTGTCCTTTCTCTTGGGAAAGGAATATTAAAAATCAGATTTAAAAGTACAGATAAGAGAAAGGTGAGAACAACTGTTAAAATTATAAGCATAGTAATTTGACCCGAAGAATCAGTTATTGATTTCTTTATGCCCCTAGTCAGTTGAATTAGTGAAACGATACCTAATATCAATACCCCGCTTAGTAAACTGTAACGAACAAATAGATTCTGATTTAGGTACATAGAGTTAGCGATAATTGAACCCGGTGAATCATAAAGGAATCCGGTATTACCACCAAAAAGGAAAGCATTGTAGTGAACTAATAATGACAGATAAGTTATGCATAGCAGAAGAAATAAAAGATAGGATAGATGCAGGAATCCGGGTATTACCCTGATTTGGCTATAGCAGGCAGCAAGAATCCCTTTCGTATTAATAAGCTTGGCAGATTTCATATACCTCAATACAGGGAGTAATAAAAAAATAAGGAAATAAAGAATGCCAGCTATGCTCACTAACCATAACCCTGCAGAGAGCATCCCAGCGGATAAAATGATGTAGAGCCGGAGAAAGCGGGGCTTGTTAGTGTTGTAATATTGATAAAGAAAAACCAGTGAACCCAATAACAGGGTATGAGCTAATCCATAGCCTCGTGATAATGAAAAAAAATCATTCCAGTATGGATTTAAGTTAAGAAGGGCAAATATGAGTAGAGCTAAGATAAAATCCTTGCATCGCAAAGCAAACCAAATGCTAAAGGCTAAATAAATACCATAGAAGAAAAGATTAGCAGCCCGTAATGACAGCTCTGAACTTCCAAAAAGTTGATAGCATACTGAACTGAGCAATGTGTTCAGAAAATGATTATTAGCAGCCATTCCTGCACCACTGCCGGGAAACATATTACTGGTCTTTAAAAAATTAAAATAAGTAAATGATTCATCCCAGGTAATAGGAACGATTGCTGCTTTTATACAGGAGGCAGCAAAAAGAAGAAATCCTGCACCCATTAATAACTGAGTGCGCCAATGAGGTAATTGCATATACCGCAGCTCATGCTAACGGTAAAGATATTTTCTTTTTACTTGTTAGCTGGCTAATTCCATGAAACAGCCTGACCTAGTTTTACTGTCTGAACATTCAAAACTTCATAAGATGAAGCTGTGTTGCCTGTTTTAGTAATAAAGGCAACTATGAATGTATTAGCCGAATTGAATCCGTTTATTGAAGTGTTAAATGTTTTGGTGTAAATTCCGTTTTTAATAGTATAGGACGATGGAATAACATCACCACCGGTTGCTGTCAAAATTTTTCTGACTACTCTGTCGTGCTGATAATTATTGATAGGATTCCCCTGGTTGTAAAATAAACTTCCCGGTGAGGTGTTAAATCCATTTGACTGATTCCATCCTGGTCCGCTTTTAATAATCTTATCTTCTACAAGATATATACTAAGTGTTAAAGCAGATGAGAGATCAGCAATAAAGCCGGTTTTTACCTCAATTGTGGCATTTAAGCCTGATATAGAAGAGCTGATAGATAGCCCGCAGTTCGCAATTCGGTTCAGAGCAGCTGTTGCATTACTCATCCATTGATTTGAATTCAAAACTACATTTCCTAAAGAAGGTAGGCGGCTGATCATTCCTGACGGGATCCCAACACCCAGCGTGGAAAAATACCAGGGATAGGAAGGGCTTGCCATGCTGTCGTTAGTATGAATGGTTACACTAATGACCCGGCCAGGATAGGTATTGGTAACCTGATCACGTTTATAATCAGATTCAGGACAGGTTGAGCACCAGGTACCGGTAAAAGTCTCCAGCAAGGCTCTTTGAGTAAATGAACCTGGTAATTGATTATTATTCTGTGTCGGAGGTTGATTCTGTTCCGGAGTTATCGTGTCCTTTTCTTTACTACAAGATAGAAATACAGATAAACAAATAATCAGAAATGTTCTTCCCATAATCAAAGTTTTCATCATTTACGATCCATTAGTCGCATGGTTTCCTAATTTAGTTCGTATATGGATGCTTATTTGCAGAAATTTGCCATAACTTACAAAAACTAACAATTTATGAGTTATCCGTTTAATATCCGTGTTTATGGCATTCTTATCAAGGAAAACAATCTATTAGTCAGTCATGAATATTTCTTTAGAACGAACATGATTAAATTTCCCGGAGGAGGCCTTCAGTTTGGGGAAGGGACTAAAGAAGCAGTTGTCCGGGAATTTAAGGAAGAACTTAATATTACAATTGAAGTTAAATCTCATCTTTATACAACAGACTTTTTTATTCCTTCTGCTTTTGAAAAGCAAAAGCAAATAATCAGTATTTATTACTTAGTTGATTCAAATGAGACAATATCTAAGTCATTGTTTAAACAGCCTTTGGGAAGGAAGGAAGATTATTTTTATTTGAGCTGGATTCCTGTTTGTAACATAGAGGCACAGTTATTCACCTTTCCTGGTGATCAGAAAGCCTTTGAAATAATAAAGAAAGTTCTGTCAAAAAAGCCTTACTCTGAACAACAGGAATAAAAAAAGCCTCATTTGGCTGATGAGGCTTTTGGTTGTTACTTAAGGAAACGCTTACTTAACCGTTTCACTATTTGATTTATTAAGTACTCCGTTCAAAACAAATGAGACAGCAGATTCATTGGCTGGCTGAAGACTGTACTTCCCGGTAATGTTTTCACCTTTGATTGTACCGATATAAGATTTTAATCCTTCAGGTGTTCCAATAACCGCCTGAAAGTTAATGGTTCCATCGGCTTCCTGCCATGCAGCAAACCTTGACACTTCTGCACTTGAACTTTTGCCATCTTTTGTTTCAAAACTGCCATTCTCAAAGCGTATGAAATCCTTAATAGCTTGCCCCTGGTTTTCTGCATGGATTAATAAGCTAAACTGCTTTCCTTCTAAAAACTGCTGTGCAGCAACTTGCTTTTGTTGCATATCCTGATTTTGTGCAAAAATCAAGGTAGGAATAAACGATAATAATAGTAAAATGAGAGAAGAGGGTGTTAATTTGTTTTTCATTTACGTTGGTTTTAAATATGTGCTAAAATACTATTTATTTCAAAAAATACAAGAGAGGTAATTCAAAATTTTTAAACAGGATGTAAGACAGGAGCTTCATATAGCTGACGTACAGCATCCTTAATTGCTACCGCATCATAATTACACTCCCGGTACAATTCCCTTTGCTCTCCATGCTCAATAAACCGGTCAGGAATTCCAAGCCTTACTATGGTTGATTGACACTTGTGGTCAGCTGCAAACTCCAGAATTGCACTGCCAAATCCTCCTTTCAGGCAACCGTCTTCAACCGTGATTATTTTCCTGTATTTCTGAAAAATCTGATGGAGTAAATCTTCATCTAGTGGTTTTACAAAACGCATGTCAAAATGGGCAGGGAATATGCCTTCTTTTCTTAATTCATCACAAGCTTTTACTGCAAAATTACCGGGATGGCCGATCGTGAGTATGGCAGTATCTTCACCTTCACGAATTACCCTGCCGGTTCCGATTGTTATTTCTTTAAAGGGCTTCTTCCAGTCAACCATCACTCCGCTACCCCTCGGATACCGGATACTGAAAGGACTTCGTTCACGGAGCTGGGCTGAATACATCAGGTTCCGCAACTCTTCTTCATTCATTGGAGCACTGACTATCATATTCGGAATACAACGCAGGTATGCATAATCAAAAGCACCATGATGTGTAGGCCCGTCTGCTCCTGCCAGGCCCCCCCGGTCAAGACAGAAAATAACATGCAGGTTCTGAAGCGCAACATCATGGATAACCTGATCATATCCCCGCTGCATAAAACTCGAATAAATGTTGCAGAATGGGATAAGACCCTGAGTAGCCAAACCAGCAGAAAAAGTAACAGCATGTTGTTCAGCGATTCCCACATCAAAAGCACGGTCTGGAATTTCTTTCATCATTATATCAAGTGAGCAGCCTGAGATCATTGCCGGTGTTATGCCTACTATTTTGTTGTTCTTTCTTGCCAGTTCAACAATTGTATGACCGAATACTTCCTGGTATTTTGGTGGCTGCGGTGTCTTGGATGGTGTACTTAAAATCTCCCCAGTGATTTTATCAAACAGCCCGGGAGCATGCCATTTGGTCTGATCTTTTTCGGCTTTTTCATAACCTTTTCCTTTGACAGTAAGACAATGAAGGATTTTGGGCCCAGGAATTCTTTTTAAATCATCCAGAACTTCCACCAGGCGATTGACATCATGTCCATCTACCGGTCCAAAGTAGCGGAAGCGGAGTGATTCAAAAAAATTGCTTTGCTTAAGAAGAACAGACTTCAGACCATTCTCAAGCTTCTGAACAATGGATTGAGCATTAGGACCGAATTTGCTGATTTTTCCCAATAGATTCCAGACTTCGTCTTTAACTTTATTATAAGTTGAGGAGGTAGTGATATCTGTCAGGTATTCTTTTAGAGCACCAACATTCGGTTCAATGCTCATACAGTTATCATTAAGAATAACAAGCAGATTTGAGTTTGCAACTCCACCATGGTTTAATGCTTCAAATGCAAGACCTGCTGTCATAGCACCATCTCCGATTACAGCAATATGTTGTTTTGAGATATCACCTTTTAGTTTGGAGGCAATTGACATTCCAAGTGCTGCTGATATTGAAGTCGAAGAATGACCTACACCGAACGTGTCATATTTACTTTCTGATCTTTTTGGGAAACCACTGATCCCTTTATAAATCCGGTTAGTATGGAAAACAGCTTTTCTGCCGGTAAGAATCTTATGTCCATAAGCCTGATGACCAACATCCCAGACCAACTGGTCTTCAGGAGTCTTAAAAACATAATGCAGGGCAACCGTCAATTCAACCACTCCAAGACTGGCAGCAAAATGACCACCATGGAGAGAAACAGTATCAATAATAAAATTTCTCAGTTCAGTACAAACCTGGCGCAATTGTTCCTTAGGAAGTTTTCTTAAATCTTCGGGAATAGATATTGATGAGAGCAGCGGATATTCTTGTTCCTTATTATTCATTACCAAGTCTCAAATTTAATGTTCGCAGTGTTTCTGAAGCTACAAATTTAAGATAACTAACTGATAACAGGTGCTCAAAAAAAAAGTTTACTATTGAAGTAATAAGGATAAGAAATCCGAAATTCGCTTCCATGAATCGAAATTTAGCCCTGAGGGTCTTTTTATTACTATTGGTCAGGCCCTGCTTCTCTCAGGATTTAACCTTTACCCGTCAGATTATTGATACATTATGTTCTCCCTCCATGGCCGGTAGAGGATATGTTAATAAAGGAGAGTATAAAGCAGCGCTTTATATCAGAGACCGGTTTGAAGAATTTGGTTTAAGACCAGTTGGCAAGAATTACTTTCAATGTTTTAACATGTCCATTAATACTTTTCCCAAAAAGATTTTTTTACAGATCAATCAAAAGACTCTTCATCCGGGAATTGATTTTCTGGTTGAACCATCCTCTGGCAAGGGTAAAGGTAAATATGGTGTTTTCAGGGTAGCATCTACTTCAATTCGTGGGAAAAAAGATTTATTAAAAAGGAAGTTTCTTCTGGTAGATAAAAGTGAGGTAAGTTCAAAAGATGAACAAGCAGCAATGGATTTATGGATGAGCCGGCCAGCCGGAGCTAAAGGAGTAATCATGATTGAAGACAATAAACTTACCTGGTCTGTTGCCAGAAAACAAAATAAACATCCTGTTGTAAGAGTGCTGCGAACATCTTTGCCAGAAAAACCAGGAGAAATTTCAATTCGTATAGATTCAAAATTGAGAAAGAAATATCATACCCAAAATGTAATCGGGCTTATCCCCGGAACTGAAAAACCGGATTCATTTATTGTTTTTACAGCTCACTATGATCACCTGGGGATGATGGGTAAGGAAACAATTTTTCCAGGTGCTAATGATAATGCAAGTGGGGTGAGTTTTTTACTGAACCTGGCAAAGCATTATTCTGAAAAACCTTCTCCCTACAGTATGGTTTTTATTGCTTTTTCGGCTGAAGAAGCAGGGCTCATAGGCAGTGAGTACTTTGTTAAAAATCCGTCCTTTCCGCTGAAACAAATTAAATTTCTGCTTAATTTTGATATCTTAGGTACTGGTGAAGATGGTCTGATGGTGGTGAATGGCGATTACTTCAGGAACTATTATTCTTTGATGGATAGCATTAATACTGATAGTAAATATGTTGTTTCCCTTCAGAAACGGGGAAAGGCAAGAAACAGTGATCAGTATTGGTTTACAGAGAAGGGAGTACCGGGTTTTTTTATTTATACATTAGGAGGGGTAAGCTATTATCATGATATCCGGGATCGTCCTGAAACTTTATCGCTGGCGGCTTATTCAGATATTTTCAGACTGGTTTTAGATTTTGTAAACCGGCTCAAAGATTTCTGAAACAGAACAATATTTGGGTTTTATCTGCGTTTTGCCAGTATGAAAAAGTTAAAATGTGCCTATGTATCAAAAGATTACTCAAATTGATTTAATCCTCTATTATTACAATGAAACCCAGTTAACTGAAAGTGTCCTGATCCAGAAGGGTATAGACTCTGACCCGGAAGTGAGAAACTGCTTTGAGTTAATTAAACATTCTGACAGAATGTTAAATGAACTGTTGGAAAGGCCATCCCGGCATTGTTTGGAGGAACTTCTGAATTATTCACGGTCACTTATCGCTGAAAAAGAATAACAGAAGCACCTGTGTTACTTTTACAGCATGACGATTAAAGAACGTTATGCACGGGTTTTATCATTTTTTGAGGAAAGTATGCCGTTTCCGGAAACGGAACTTCGGTACGATACGCCTTTTCAATTGCTAGTTGCAGTCATTCTTTCAGCTCAGTGTACAGATAAACGGGTGAATATGGTTACTGCCGGTTTGTTTGAAGCATTTCCGGATGCACGGTCTATGGCTTCCGTTTCGGCAGATGATATTTTTCCATTTATAAAGAGTATTAGCTACCCGAATAATAAAGCAAAACATCTGGCTTTGATGTCACGAATGCTGGTAGAAGAGTTCAATTGTATTGTTCCTGCTACCGTTGAACAACTTTTGAGATTGCCGGGAGTTGGCAGAAAAACTGCGAATGTAATTGCTTCTGTTATTTACAACAAATCAGCGATGGCAGTTGATACACATGTATTCAGAGTCTCACAACGGATCGGATTAGTACGAAAAGCAAAGACACCCCTTGAAGTGGAAAAACAACTGATAAAGCATATTCCTGAAAAACTGATCCCAAAAGCACACCATTGGCTGATCCTTCATGGAAGATATATTTGCACAGCCCGAAACCCGAGATGTCATGAATGTGGTCTCCGTGCTTACTGTAATTACTATCAATACAGAATCAGGTCAAAACAAAAAACAACTTCTTTAAAAGTCTGATAATTGTAACATCAAATAAATTAAATCAAATAAATTATGAGTAAAATTGTCATTAATACTAAACACGCACCTGAACCAATCGGGCCGTACAGTCAGGCGATCAAGATGAAAAATGTTCTTTTTGTTTCAGGACAAATAGCCATAAACGCGGAAACCGGTCAGTTGATTAATACCAATATCGGGGATGAGACACATCAGGTAATGAAAAACATCAGTGCTATCCTGAAAGAAGCAGGATTGGACATTAAGAATATCGTCAAGACAACAATTTTTTTAAAAAACATGAATGATTTTGGAATTGTGAATGAGGTGTATGGGAGCTATTTTGAAACAAATTTCCCTGCCAGGGAAACAATTGAAGTATCTCGGTTACCTAAGGATGTAAATGTTGAAATTTCCGTAATTGCAGGATAAGGGTATTTCAATCCGGGCAAGCTGGTGAATATCAGGAATATCAGAGTTAATACTGGTATTTTATTATATTAGCACTCTAAATTTAAAAGATCTAAATAAAATCATGAAAAGATTATTACTAACAATTTTATCAGTCGGTACAATTTTTACTGTACAGGCTCAGCTAAGGCTTCAGTCCAAGCCTATTGTTGGAACTGAAAAGGCATATATGCCCGTTCCAATGATTAAAACCAATGTATCCGGAAACGAGTTTCCACTTGCTCCGGTTAATGAAACAGTGATTGCAAATCACAGGATTCCCTCATCAGCTTTTATGGCAAATTCAATCGGGAATACAACTTATGATTTGCAGAGCAATGCATCAATGGGTAACCGGGTAATTCAATACAACGGTGATGTTTCAGCAACCTGGACAATGAGTTTTTCTGGAGATTTAGCAGCAGCAGACCGAGGTAGCGGATATAACTATAAACCCAGTGCCGGTTCATGGGGAACCCCTCCATCTTCAAGACTTGAAAGTGTAAAGACCGGATGGCCCAGCCTTGCTAGAACAGCAGCAGGTACTGAACATATTATATCTCATATTTCCGGTGCACCATTAAATATGGAGAGCTCACCTGCCGGGGGCAGTTCATGGACTAACAGTTCTCTGCCATCCGTTGGGCCACCAGAAGTTTTATGGGGATCACTTGCAGCCGGTGGACCAGATGGCAACTCATTACATGCATTAATGATTACATTGCCTACTCCTAATGCAGGTGCTGTTTTTAATGGATTGGACGGCTGTCCTATTTATCAACGTTCACTCGATAATGGACAAACCTGGGATATTACAAATAAGATACCGGATGGCGTGGATAGTACCAATACATCGGGATGGAGTGGTGATTCTTATACAATCGCCTCAAAAGGCAATACAGTTGCTTTTGTTCATGGTCAGGTTACAGATGACTGGGCGGTATGGATTTCACATGATAATGGCGACACCTGGACAAAAACTGTAATTATGGATTTCCCGTTTGTGAAATATGATGATGTAAATAATATGACTGATGTTGATGGCGATGGTGTTGCAGATACGGTTTTAACTACCGATCATAAAATGGCCATTCTGATTGATAACAACGGTATGGTTCATTGCTGGGCAGGTGCGCTTTATGTTCTTGATTTAGATATTCCTTCACAATTGGGATTGTTTCTGTCAACAGATGCATTGTTGTACTGGAATGAATCAATGGGTTCAGCACAACCTGTTGTGATTGCCCAAACCCCTGATGTGGATGGTGATGGGCAACTAACTTTTGCTCCAAATTATGTTCCACGTTATGGTAATGGCGGTCAGTGCTCTCAACCCTATGCTGCAATTGATGCCAGTGGCACAATTATCGTTTCTTTTGCTGCACCGTTAGAGAACTCAACAACCGGCACCACTGGTGCTGATTATAGCTATCGGAACATCTGGATGATTGGTTCAACAGATAATGGAGTCACCTGGAGTGATCCCATTCAAGTTGCAGGAAGTGAATTTGATGAAGCTGTTTTCGGCTCTTTAGCTCGTGATATAAACGGATGTGTTGATCTCGTTTACCAAATGGACGGCTTACCCGGAATTGCAGTGCAACCACCAAATAGTAACCAGGCATTTCATCCTTTCTCAAGTAATGATATTATGCATGATTGTATTCCTGTGACTTCTATTGTTGGAATTAAGGAAATTCAACAACAGCCACCGGTTGTAACGGTATCTCCAAATCCGGTTTCTGATTTGTTAAACATTACGATAACTGCCGGAACAGCTGACCGGGTTCAGTTAATTATTTCAGATATAACCGGTAAGAAAGTTTATCAGGACAATATCAGTACTGCCGGTACCGGAATTTTTTCTTTCAGCCATAGTGTGAAAAATTTATCTAAAGGCATGTATTTGCTGAGCATTAACGCTGAAGGTGCTGTAAGTACTTCTAAGTTTGTTGTTCAGTAAGTTCATATTTTATATAGCTAAGAAGGCTGCCTCAAAAGGGCAGCTTTCTTGTTTTGTATTGTAGCAGGGTAATCGTGTTTGTAATAGAGTAGTCTTGGCAACCCTTAAAGTTGGAGTTACTGTTATATTTAAATTATCGTTGGAGCTTGTGAAAAAATGTCAAGTCGAGCCTTAACTTCAGATAGTTAGTATCCCCAATTAAGTATCAGTCTGATTTTTGTTTGGAATCCGTTTTGGTACAATAACATCGTATCGGGATAATGCTTTGAACTTCCCGTTGCATCACGCATACTGAAATAGTAGCCACCCATAAATTCAGGATTATCAGGAGAGTCGTCATCATAGACCAAAACATCATACGATGCCTTCAAATCAGGGAAAGTAAAATGAATTCCATTCTGAATAAAAGGGAGAGTTGATAAGCTGAAATCCGGACTTGGCCCGTTACAGAATAATGGTACCGGATTCCCCTTAACATGAATCCTGAATAACAAATCTGGGCCTGTAATACTATCCCATGACTGGCCGTTTAACTTTTTAAGCGGTAGCTCATCCAGTATGTAACCGGTCAATATACATTTAGTGTAGGGATTCTTTATTTCAATATAATCACTAACCTCAACCTGATTCCCTCCCGAATAGGCTGTTAAGGTAACCTTAAATGTTCCCTCTTGCTGATAGATATGCTTTGGATCTTTTTCTATGCTCCCGGAGCCATCTCCAAAATTCCAGCTATAGGATTCGGCATATTCCGATTGATTTGTAAAGGTAACTTCAACAGGAGCAACGAGCTTCCCAGCCTGATAATTAAAAGCTGCAATCAATGAATGATTCAGTATTTTCTCATCTTCATCTTTGTTGCAACTACTTAAACAAGCCAGGGCAACATATCCTAAACTTAATAGCATTAACGGTGTTCTCATTGTTGGTATTTGGTTTTTTCTAAGTTTATACCTTATAATCAATCAATCATCAAGCCGCAGTTCATTCTATTAATACCTTTGTGGCGAAGGCAGGAATTATTATGGTAAAGGATACTATTGAGACACTCGATCCCCGAAAATATATTTTAATTAAAGGAGCAGCTGTTCATAATCTGAAAAAAATTGATGTAGCAATTGCACGGAACAGTTTTACAGTCATTACCGGGTTAAGTGGTAGCGGTAAGTCCTCACTTGCCTTTGATACCCTGTATGCCGAAGGGCAGCGCAGGTATGTTGAAAGCCTGAGTGCATATATCAGACAGTTTGCCGGTAAAATGGAGAAGCCTGAAGTGGAATACATAAAAGGAATATCACCGGCAATTGCGATTGAGCAACGAGTCAATTCCAGGAATCCACGCTCAACCGTTGGAACTTCAACGGAGATATATGATTATCTTAAATTACTCTTTTCCCGGATTGGGAAAACATTTTCCCCACTTAGTGGCCAGGAAGTTAGAAAGGACACTACAAAAGATGTAGTTGACTATATTATATCGCTACCGCTTGATTCGGTTGCTAATATACTTTATCCCGTAATTCATTATGGAAACCGAGGGTTAAATGAGATTCTGGATATGCTGACCCAAAAAGGATTTAGCAGGGTTGTTTTTCAAGATCAAATTATTAAAATAAATGAACTGGAAAATCAAATTGACAAAGGACAGTTACTATTTAAAAACTGCCAGGAAATGTTTGTTCTTGTGGACCGGATTATTATTAAAAAGGATGACTATCCCGAATATTATTCCAGAGTTGCCGATTCGGTAGATTCCGCATTTACGGAAGGTTCTTATTCCTGCAGGATTTTAGTAACTACACCTGAGAAGTCTTTCATGAAGGATTTTAGTAACCGCTTTGAAGCAGATGGAATTGTTTTTGAAGAGCCCTCGGTTAATCTTTTTAGTTTTAACAATCCTTACGGTGCCTGTAAAACTTGTGAAGGATTTGGAAATGTGATTGGTCTTGATCAGGATCTGGTTTTTCCTGATAAAACACTTTCTGTTTATGAAGGTGTGATTGCTCCCTGGCGGGGTGAGAAAATGAAGGAATGGAATAACCTATTAATTAAGAATGCACACAGGTTCGATTTCCCGATTCATCGTCCCTTTTTTGAGCTCAATGAATATGAAAGAAAACTTTTATGGGAAGGGAATAAGTATTTCAAGGGATTGAATGACTTTTTTAAGCATGTTGAAGAACAAAGCTATAAGATTCAGTACAGGGTATTGTTATCCCGTTATCGGGGAAAAACACTCTGTCCGGAGTGCAAGGGAACACGACTAAGAAAAGATGCTGCTTATGTTAAAATTTCAGGTAAGTCAATCAGTGAACTGGTAATGATGGAAATAAAAGATCTTTTTGATTTTTTTGAGAAACTGAGTTTGAATGCATCTGATACAATAGTTGCCGGAAGAATTTTGACTGAAATTAAGAACAGGTTAACCTATTTAAATGATGTAGGGATTGGTTACCTGACATTGAACAGGTTGAGTAATTCACTTTCAGGAGGAGAATCCCAGCGGATTAATCTTGCAACAGCTTTAGGCAGCAGCCTTGTTGGGAGTATGTATATTTTGGATGAACCCAGTATCGGTTTGCACCCGCGGGATACACAAAGATTAATTTCTGTTTTAAAATCTCTTCAGAAGGCCGGAAATACGTTAGTTGTTGTTGAGCATGATGAAGAAATTATGCGCTCTTCAGATGAAATCATTGACATAGGACCAGAAGCCGGTACAGAAGGTGGCAGAATCGTTTTTCAGGGAGAAATTGATGCAATGAAGGACAGCGATACACTTACAGCCGGATATATTAACGGGCAACTTAAGGTACCCTTACCCTCCAGGAGAAGACCCTGGAAAAATTTTATTTTTATAAAGGGTGCTTTTGAAAATAACTTAAAGGGATTAGATGTCAAATTTCCGTTAGGAATCATCACAGCTGTAACTGGAGTTAGCGGAAGCGGGAAAACTTCACTGGTTAAGAAAGTGTTATATCCGGCAATTCAAAAAGCTCTTGGAGGTTACAGTGACGTATCCAGGAATTTAAGCAGGCTTGAAGGAGATATCCGGCTATTGGAGTCGGTTGAACTTGTGGATCAGAATCCAATCGGTAAATCATCAAGGTCAAATCCGGTAACTTATATTAAGGCGTATGATGAGATTAGGAATCTGTTTGCTGAAACTCCGTGTGCATTGGCAAGAGGATTTAAGCCCTCCCATTTTTCTTTTAATATAGCCGGAGGAAGATGTGATGAGTGTGAAGGTGAGGGTGAAATTACTATCGAGATGCAGTTTATGGCTGATATTAAACTGAAATGCGAAACCTGTAACGGTAAAAGATTTAAAGAAGATATTCTTTTATGTACCTATAAGGACAAGTCGGTATATGATGTATTGAGTATGACGGTGGAGGATGCAATTCAGTTTTTTAACAGCGGGCCAAAAACAAAATTCTTTCATCATGAACAAAAAATTATCCAAAAGCTGACACCTCTTATGAATGTAGGGCTTAATTACCTGACTTTAGGCCAGGCTTCGAATTCATTGAGTGGAGGTGAAGCACAGCGAATCAAACTTGCGTCCTTTATCTCAAAAGGAGCTGCTTCAAAGGGGTCATTATTCATTTTCGATGAACCAACAACAGGCCTTCATTTCCATGATATCAATAAACTAATGATTGCTTTCCAGGCCTTGATTCACAACGGGAATTCAATTATTGTGATTGAGCATAATCCTGAAATCATAAAATCGGCTGACTGGATAATAGATCTTGGACCTGACGGAGGAGATGAAGGCGGACGGATAGTCTTTGAAGGAACACCTGAGGACCTTATTCAATGCAAGGAAAGCCTGACTGGCCGGTTTCTTAAACCAAAACTATCCGTTGCATAGATGTTCATCTGAACTACGTTTGGTAATCCTTATTTTTGTGAACGTTCTTCATTATAAATTATCCGGGGCCGACAGGATTCGACAGCATGTGCAACGGATAGGTAAGCATACCGGGCGTTGTGAGTAGTCCCGTTAATCGCAACTCTCAATCGTCTAAATGGCGAAACGAATTATTCGCTTGCGGCTTAATCTCACTCAGTGAGATAGCCTGATTTTGCTGCATCGCAGTAAAACAAGCTGTTCTTCCTGCTTTAATGCTTTCAAAGGCAGGGTTAAGAGCATCGGAAATGAAAGCTGGCCTGATGGGTGTCCGTACCTGAAGGTAAGAAAACAACGGAATAAGGCAGATGATGGTAAGTGTTTCGCCTCACATTTGCCCGAAAATCAAGTAAACACTAAGTATGTAGAAAGCCTGTCTTTTCCTTGACTGGACGTGGGTTCAAATCCCACCGGCTCCACTTAATCTTAATAATGGATTACGGGTTAGCAATGAATAGAAATAAAAGGTTCAGTTTAAAATAAGCTGAACCTTTTTAACAAAAATTTTAAAGTTTAATATTACCGGGCTCCTGCAATGACTACCTTACCTGTGTCATAAAGAGAGCCATCAGTCTTATAAATCTGATAAATATAAATTCCATTAACTAAATGGTTAAGATCTACCGATAGTGATCCTAAGCCTGTAACAGGAGTTGAATAGACAGTTTTACCGCTTAAATCCGTTAGCTTAAGAAGGGCAGCACCAGCATGCTCAAATCTGAAATTCAAGACACCATTTGAAACAGGGTTGGGGTAAGGTTTTATATGACGGAATGAACTCTCATTTTCTGAAATACCTGTTGTCCCTACATCTATATATCTGGCTTTCTCAGAAATCATTGGAGTATCACCATCTGCTTCAATTACCATTACAATTGGTAGAGTAGTATTTCTCAGAAACATATAAACTATAGTGGAATCATCAGGAGGGTTCGAACTAAAATAAGTAAAAGTTCCTGATCCGGTTGAGTCGATGAAAGTCGAGTCTATAGAGAAGCTCAGTGACTTAACCCGGATAACGGGTTGATTGGATACTGCAGGTGTACTGATTGTACCATAAGAATCAGCAATAAAAGACTGAACAAACGTAAGTGTAATCTTTATACTGAAAGATCCTTGCTGATCAATCACTTCAAGACGGGCAATATTATTCCTGGTATTCCCATAAGTAAAAGGAGTCGGAACAATTAGCTGATCAGGATTGTAATCCCACGCATTCAACGGCAAGGGCCCCGGATCATCATAAACGCCATCAGTATAGAACCCGCTTGCAATTCCTTTAAAGAACATATAATAATCCTGAGCACTGTTTGTTATAGCAACAGAAGATTGTGGAAAACTGGAGGCATAAGGAGTTCCGGAGGCAGCCAGGAAGTTAACATAAGTAGTATCATCTACAACAAAGGCATTCACATAGTTCCAGTTCTGAGCTGAGGGAGATGCCGGTGTTATGGAATGAACTCCTGAACGGTGGTCAGTATAAGCAGCCCAGTTTTCACCGGCAACAGGAAATGTACCTGATGTTACGGTAATCTGTGCGTGAACACCTGCAGAAAGTGAGAATAAAAAAGGAAGTAAAGTTTTTTTCATAGAATTTAGTTTTTTAATTATGTTGACAAACCTAACCATTATATTTAAATTAGCCAAATACTGCATATGGCTTTGCTTTACTAGCTCTTTCTTCAAATACCACATAAAAAAGGATTCAGCAATTAACAAATTGCTGAATCCTTTTTAAGAAGTTTAAAGCTTTACCTCACAGAGGAATTGATGATTTTTCCTGTATCGTAAATGGATCCATCTGCTTTAAATACCTGATAAAGATAAGCACCGGAGGCCAAGCTTCCGAAATTTACTGTAAGTGAACTCAGATCAGTTACAACAGTAGAATAAACCTGTTTGCCGGCAAGGTCTGTTATTTTCAGTAATGAAGCTCCCGGTTTTTCAAACCGGAAATTTAAAATGCCATTAAATACCGGATTCGGATAAGGTTTTTGTTTAACTGCATTTTGTCCATTCTCAGGTATAGAATTTAAAACTGCAAACAGGTAGCTGGCACTGGTTGACACAGTGGGTGCCCCACCGTCAGCAGAAATGGTCATGGGAATTGAAAAAAAGGAATTGCTGGCAAACGTATAAGTAATACTTGAATCAGAAGGAGGGTTTGAAGACAAATAAGTGAATGTACCTGTGCCGGTGGCATCGATATAGGTGGTGTCAACAGTATAAAGCAGATGCTTTATTCTGATGACCTGTTGATTTGTAACTGAAGGTGTACTTAATGTGCCAAAAGCATCACAATCAAAGTTATTGATAAAAGTCATCACAAATTTCATATCAGGAGGTCCGGTCATAATGTATTCTATCCTCGCATGATTAATTCGGGAATTACCATAAGTAAATGGAGTAGGCATTAATAGCTGATCAGGATTATAATCAATTATTGAATCGGGGAGTGATCCGGAACCATCATACATGCCATCAATATAAAAACCAGTAGAATTGCCTTTAAAATAAATATAAGCATTTCCTGCAGTGTCAGCAATAGCCAACGAAGCTTGCGGGAAGCTGCTGCTGTAAGGAGTTGATGAGGCAGCAATATAGGATGTGATCAAAGTATCATCAACCACAAACGCATTAGAATAATTCCAGGTCTGAGCTGATGAAGATGGAGCAGTAATAGTATGAACACCCAGGCGGTTATCGCTCTTCTGAACCCAGGTTGAACCTACAGCAGGGAATGAGCTTTGTGTAATTGTAATTTGAGCTTGTGCACCAATTGTAATCAGTACGAATGCCAGGAGTAAGGACTTTTTCATAAGCAGTTTGAGTTTAATTTTATACAAAGCTAAAAATCTCTTCTTTCCGATAATAAAATAATGGAGATTATTTTATGAACAAAAATCCCCCTTCGGGTAAGAAGGGGGATGACTCAAAAAGAGCAGTTTGTTATTTTATTATTTGCAGCTGTCTGACTGTAGTTCCAGCACCGGCTATTATCCTGACCGTATAAAGTCCTTCCGCAAGATTGTTTAGATCATAGTGGAAAATGTTGCTTATTACTTTTCCTTCATTAAAGGAAGCTACTTCCTGACCGGTTAAATTAAATACTTCAACACGAAGTTCAGAAGACTTTTCAAAGTTTACTTTCAAATTAAAACTTCCCGAACTTAGGGTTGGATACAAACTAATACTCTGGCTGAGATCACTTGTATTCACACTTGTAGGAGTTGCAACATTAATGTTATCTATGTAAGCATTATTTCCATATGCGGAAATGGCTCTGAACCGGATGAAGACCAATGGTTGGCCAATAAAGTTGTTCAGACTTACAGTCTCGTGTCGCCACTGAGCCGGGGAATTTGGTGTAAAGGCTCCGGTTTGTGGCGGTACGGTAGCTAATGCTGAACCAGCTTTATTCCATACAGTTGCCCAATTCGCTCCGCAATCGGTTGATACCTGAACCTGAATCCGGTCATTATAGGAAGCAGAATACTGAGCATAGGCAACATCAAAATCAAGATTAATAGCAGTCTGACCTGTGAAGTCCTGCGCTTCCAGCCACATGTCATCAATGTTCCCACTTGAGATATTGTAAAATCCTATTCTAGCTGAACCTACATTTTGAAATCCGGCATTGCTTCTAATCCAGGTAATCCCATTATCAGGATTATCAACAAACCAACCGGCTGGAGGGAATACTAAGGCTGTAAAATCCTAAACCAGCGGAATTGCAGCACCGGTCGGTGGCACTACCGAAAATGTTCTTGAAGCATTATCATAATAGGTATTAAAATCTGTAGTCCCGTTAGGATCTAAAATGTTAACAGCCAGGGTGTTTGAGCCAACAGTTAATGCAATAGATGGTAAACTTACGATAGTTGTTGCTCCCGGAGCAAGGCTGCCGCTCCAAGAACTTATATTAGGAGTTCCACCATTTAAAGCGTATGAAATATTAAGTGATGACAGTGTATTCAGGCCATTATTTTTAACTTCAAAACTTGGATTAATTGAAGTGTTGCAATTTACCGTACCAATTCCTGAAATTCCCATACAGGTTATCCGGGCATCATCAGGAATTCCCAAAGGTGCACTGTAAGCAGCCTGATGCACTTCTTTAGTTGAAGGATTCAAAATCCAGGCAACTACAGCGAGGCTGGTTTTATCATAAACATTGGCAAGTGACCAGGTAAAATTGAATGGTTCTGTCTGTCCGTTGGTCCAGGTTGCAGGCATGGTTGTTCCTGCTTGATTAGGAAGCATCTTTTTCATAACACCTTCAAAATGGGTTTCACCATTAGTTCCCGGAGGGGAACAGAAATGGATATCTCTTTCTATTACGGCCACTCGTAAAATTGTACCAGTCGAAAAGGATTGTGCAGCAGTTACTACACCGGATACGTTGATCTCGCTGTAATCGTTATTAAAGCTATGGCTAAGTGAAATTGAAAAAGGTGAAGGAACTGAAGCCCGGTTATTAATAACAGACTGATTAAAGTTCCCCGGGTTATTATGCCAGACATTTCCATCTATAACTGCATCTGGCACTCCGTTTACTCCATACAGTGAGACCATTGATGCAACCTCAGTTGGATTATGAGCATTCATTGGGTCAACTCCCGGCCAGTTGACTTGATATTTTACAGCAACCACATTGGTTGAGTTTGCATTAAGTATTGCATTAAAGCCTGGATTGTACGTAGCACAAGGCGGACAGGATGCATTGGTAAATTCTTCAACCATAATCATCCGGGTAGTCTGACTATTAGCTGAAAAATTAATTGCAATTGCTAGTACTGCAAATAAGGTAATTGATTTTTTCATAGTTGACTTTATTTTTTCAAGTTTCAAATGTAGGTAAAAGAATTATTCCAAAATTAAGGGATAATAATTATATTCCTTGGACTATTTTCTGATTCCCCTTCGGTTTAATGCTTGCTGAAATCTTCGGGCATTAAGCTGATGTTCAGCATAGTTTGAGGCAAATACATGGTAGCCTGACATGTCATCCCTGGCACAGAAGTACATGTAATCATGTCCATCCGCATTCAAAACAGCATCAATGGATGAAATGGAAGGGAGGCAAATTGGGCCTGGTGGTAATCCAAAGTTCTTATAGGTATTGAATGGAGAATCAATTTCTTTATGGATATTCAGTACTCTGTTGATACTGAAATTGTCGGATGCATAGACCAGGGTTGGGTCAGCTTCTAACCGCCAGCCTTTGTTCAGTCGGTTCAGATAAACTCCGGCAATTACAGGTTTTTCATCCTTTTTCTGAGTTTCCTGTTCAACAATGGATGCGAGGATTGAGACCTGTTTCAGGGTCAGATTAAGCTTTTTTGCTTTTTCCCGTCTCTCAGCTGACCAGAAGGTATTGTATTCTTTGACCATTCTTTTTATCAGGTTTGCGGAGGTGATATTCCAGAAAATATCATAGGTATTCGGAATGAAAATGACGCCTGCCGAAATGCTGTCGAGTCCTAATGAATCAAGTATAATGGAATCAAATAATGCACTTGAGATGGAAGAGGAGTCCGGCTCAAATTCTGCTGCCATTTCAGCAATTAGCTGGCCAGTTGTACGAAGGTTATTAAATGTAAATTTCACGGGTGTTTGACTGCCCGAGCGGAGCAGCTTCACTAGCTGCCGGTTCGACATTCTGTCGGTAATCTGATAGCGACCCGGCCGGATGTTTTCTTTATATTTCATGATAGTGGCAGTCCTGATAAAACCGGGTTTGTCCTGAATCAGTTTCTGGTTCTCCAATTCCTTCAAAACATCCTGAAAACTGCTTCCGGTTTTGATATATAAAAAAGTACTGCTACCGTTATTCACCCGGATACTCGGAGCTTCAAAGGCATTGTAAATTCTTACTCCGGCAATAACCATAAGCAGAATAATGATAAATCCTAAAGATTTAAACAAAGTCTTCACAACGCTGTATTTGAAAATATTATATGAATTTATTAAACTAATTAATGGCTGAATATTTTTACTGAATTCGATAAATAACCGGAAGAAATAATCCGGGCTTGAAAAAGCCCCTTTCCAAGAAATTCTTTTTTTAGAGATAAACCTGAGGCTTCAGGCGGAATAGGAAGGCTGGAAATCAGTCTGCCGTTTACATCAAAAATTTCAAGTTTCATCTGCTGAACGCCAGGGAGGGTTGCAAACCGGAAGTTAATCTGATCTTCGAATGGATTAGGGAAAGCTGACAGCAATATCGTTTGGTTAGATAAGGAGTTTTCATGAATTCCTAAAGGCGGACAATTCACTAAAGCATTGAAGCCGTCTAATTTCCCATAGCCCCAGTGGATATTGGGCAATCCTGCTGAACCAGTAAAACTGTCAAGTCGGGCACAGTTGAGGATTGCATTTTTAACGTCCTGCCAGGTGGCATTAGGAAACCGCTGAAAGAATAAAGCCGCTACTCCAGCAACAGCCGGTGAGGCAGTTGAGGTACCACCATCTCGCATGTGCATGCAGCCTTGGGCAATCTTCTCCGGTGGGATTGAGGATATCTGATAGGTTACCAAAGGAGCCATTGTAATCCCTCCGGGAGCTGAAATATCCGGTTTAAGAAGGCCTGTCCTGGTTGGACCTTTACTTGATGCTGCTGCCAGTGAATCAGGTGTGATAACCATCAGGCTTTCCTGATTTCCATTACAATCAATATAGCTTTGTTTATTTCCATATTCAGCAACGGTAATTACCTTATCGCTGCATGCAAAACTGCTGACAACATTCTGAGTAAAATCCGGCATGTTATAATTTGCTGATGGCGGATACACAGACGGTAAAGGAACATTTGAGCTTTCCATCTGAAAACTCCAGACATCAAATTTTCCTGCTCCTGTAAAACTTAGTCTGAATTTATAGCTGTTTGAATCAGGAATTACATTAAAAATCATTGAATACCTTCCTGCTGATAAACTTGCTTGACTCTGGATGCGGGCAAGCCGGTTGCCATCCCAACTATAAAGCGTGTCCATTTTAAAGACACCAACATGATTTAAAACGCTGGTAAACGGTCGTTGGCCGCGATGTTCATAATAACCGCTGGTTTTATCTGCACCAACTGAGAAATGAACATTTTCAAACTGGCCTTGACTTCCCCACATTTCCATTAAGATAGCAGTGCCGTAGGATGGGTTGTAATTATACCAGGTAAACAATGTATCGTTACCGGCTGTAGAATTGTATTGCATGTGAAGGCGGATATTTCCGGCATTTCCAGCAGCACAAACAACTGCTCGTCCGGGTTTTGACGTGATCAGGTTGTTAATCATTTGTGCCTGCAGGTCGAGTGCATCATGAGATCCATAATAGCTCCCTGCGCTAATGTTAATTACGCATGGTTTATTTACTGCATCGGCTTTCTGAAAAATATAATTAACGGCATCTGCAACTGAGTTTAGCCAGGCATTGGTATTCAGATTCCAGTTCAGGCAAACCGTAACTAAATCAGCTTCCGGTGCAACTCCCTGAAAGTAATTGATAGCTCTGCCATTTCCGGCAGCTACTCCGGTTACATGAGTACCATGCCCGTTTGAATTATCAACATGGGCATTTGCCTGGCCATTATTAATCTGTAAAGCCGTGAACTCCGTTCCGTAAGTATAACCTGCCGGAGGAGCTCCCGGAAGGTTATGATCCCAGATTGAAATCAGCCTGGTATTACTATTGGCATCTTTAAAGTCGGGATGATTAAAGTCAATTCCTGAATCAATAATACCAATTACCACTCCGTTACCTTTATAAGGCTGAGGTAATGGTGGTAACCCAAGATGAATGGGAAGAACATTGGCTTTTGAAACCAGTGAATCATTCAGCGGCTGTAATTGCTGGTAACTATCTTCAGCAGCCAAAACTTTTGGAGAAGAAGCCAGATCCATTACTTTTGAAACTGGAAGTTCAATTGCTGCTATGTCTCCTGCTGAGTATTTAAAGTAACCGTTGTAAAGTGTTGTCAGCCTTTTGATTTCGGTAATATCTCCCTGAACAAACAAACCAACTCTTCGGGAGGGATCTGTTTCCTCTGTTATTTTTTTAACCAATGTGAAATTCAGCTTCTCGTATTTCTGAGCCAGTGCCTTACCGGAAGTAATACAGCAAATGAGCGAAAGAAGAATAAGTTTTCTCATAATTACAAATAGCTTTTTTATGTTCTCAAGGATTGTAAAATTATTTAAATCAACCAACTAAAATATGAGTTGAAAAAAAATTAATACAGAGTTTATCATCAGGTAAGGGTTGATAGCTGTCAGGTTGGAAGTGACTCAAAAGTTAATCTGCCAATCTTTCATTTCGGAAATCCGGTTTTTGAAATTTTGTCAGTCAAAAATGCTGAAAATGGGTTTGGTATTTTGTTTGAGTAAAGCAAGTCAAACACATTAAAAAATAAACATACTATCTAAAAGGAGGTTAACTATGACACTTATCAAATTAAAAAAAGACAATGGAGTGGAACGCTATGCTGAAAGGTTCCCTTACTTCTCAGAAATGTTCAGCGATTTTTTTAACACCTGGCCCGGTGACAGCCGAAGGCAGTCGGTTCCTGCAGTAAATATTTCGGAAACCGATGAGAACTTTCGAATTGAAGTGGCAGCTCCCGGAATGAATAAGGAGGATTTTAAGATCAGTGTTGAGAATGATTTACTAACGATTAGTGCTGAAAAAAAGGAAGAAAAGAGTGATAAGAATGAACGTTTTACACGGCAGGAGTTCAGTTATGTTTCATTCAGCCGGTCGTTCAATATGCCTGAGATGGTTGATACTGAAAAAATTAATGCATCCTATAACAATGGTGTTATGGTCATTATTCTCCCCAAACAGGAGGAAGCTAAGCCAAAACCGGTTCGTGAAATAAAAATAGCGTAAATAGTTTAAGGTTGGTTTGAACCTGCTGACCCATTACCGGGTGAGCAGGTTTTTTTATGCCCTGGGGTGATGCATCAGGATATTGCTTCTCAGGTATTCACTGTCAAGGTGAGTATAAATTTCGGTAGTTGTAATGCTTTCATGACCAAGCATTGCCTGAACGGCTCTTAAATCAGCACCTCCTTCAACCAGGTGGGTTGCGAAGGAATGCCTGAATGTATGAGGGCTTACTTTTTTTTTAATTCCGGTAATCTTAAGCTGGTTTTTAATTATGTAAAAAATCATCACTCTGCTGATTCTTGATCCCCGGTTATTTAAAAATAAATAATCATCCTGACCCGCTTTGATCCTGACGTGATTCCGCCAGTTATCAAGATAAAGCCGGATGTGTTTGACAGCGCTCCCTCCAATCGGAACAATTCTTTCTTTGTTGCCTTTACCGGTAATTTTCAGCAAACCAATGTCTAGAAAAGTTTGTGACAGCCGTAAGCCAGTAAGTTCTGAAACTCGAAGTCCGCTGCTATATAAGGTTTCAAGAATAGCTTTGTTACGGGTGCCTTCAGGTTTACTCAGGTCAATGCTGTCAATCATCCGGTTTACTTCTTCAACTGTTAGAAAAACAGGAAGTTTCCGACCGATTCTTGGATTTTCGATTAAAGCAGTCGGATCAGAAGAAACAATATTTTCAATGAGCAGGTATTTATAAAATGCTCGGATACCAGAAAGTATTCGGGCTTGTGAGCCTGCACTCATTCCAAGTTGATTGACCCATTTCAGAAAAACTCTCAGATCTTCAGCTGTGATTGCTTCTGCGGATTTGCCGCTTGAATGGCCAAACTGACTTAATTTTTCAGCGTCATCTTTGTAGGCTTCGAGGCTGTTTACAGATAATGACCTTTCGAGTCGCAGGTAGTTTGTAAATCCACGGATGTAACTTTCCCAATTCATTGAGTGGCTAATATGGCTGTTCTTTAGTGATAATGGCAGCCATTGGAAATGAATTGTAAACGATTTTCATGTGAATAGCAGCTTTGGGATGCAGCTTAAGCAAGGACTGGTTGTCAATCTATATTCAGCTATTTTTGTCTGAATTAATTGACGAATGAAACTCAGCAAGATTATCATTATCAACGGGCCAAATCTAAACCTGCTTGGGAAACGGGAGCCTGAGATCTATGGCAATGAATCATTTGAAGAGTATTTCAGCAAATTGAAGGCCTTATTTAGCGGTGTTGGTTTACATTATTTTCAAAGTAATGTTGAGGGCGAATTAATCAACCTGCTGCATGAACATGGGTTTAATTCGGACGGAATTATTCTGAATGCCGGGGGGTATACCCACACGTCTGTAGCTATTGCTGATGCCATTGCAGCCATTAGCATTCCTGTAATTGAAGTTCATATTTCAAATATTTACAAGCGCGAGGGATTCCGTCATCGTTCATTACTGTCTCCTCACTGCATTGGAACAATTACAGGTTTGGGTCTTGCAGGTTATGAGTATGCCGTTCGGTTTCTTATTCAGAACCGAACTTACTGAACCGGATAGTAAATATCGGTTTGCCAGTTTGCCGTGTCGTTTTCTGTTTCAGGACCTGAAATGAATTGCTCGCGAAGGGGTCCATTAATAAGCAAACCTTTTTCTCCTGCATATTTCAGAACGGCATCACGGCCTTTTTGAATGAGACGGAAATCACCGAAATAATGAGCTACAACTTCTTTTTGTGAAGGTAATTCTGCAGCTTTGATTGTTTTGGTGTTTCTTCCTTTTTTATTTGTTGGAATGACTACGCTTATTGTATCTAAGGTATCTGTTATTGAAAAATAAATTACAGAAGGCTGACCGGTAATCTCCAGTTGTTGCTTTTCAGCTTCCTGCCTTAACAGATTAAGATTTTCAAAATAAGCCAAACGAAGAAACTCCGGACTGGCTGTGTCGGTGATGGTAAGTAAATAAGCCGAATCGGAATTAATTTCCTCAATCACTGTTTTGACCGGAGGCGGAATAGGCGGCAGGCTGTCAATGATATTTTTTACATCACTAAGTCCCTGTTCAAACAGGTGGCCAAGCATTCCTTTAATCATCAGGTTCATATAACGGCTAAAAGGATTTGAACCAGCATCATTATCAAAATACCAGGTGACCCGGGTTGTGCCATTGATTTCTTCAAACAGAAATCCGGGGTATCCTTTTTTATCTCCCATTTCCAGTTCGGTAACAATCAGTGAAAAAGGTTTACTTTCTGTGATTGTTATTTTTCCTTCTCCGGTTTTTTCTCCTTTCCATGAATAGCCGGCTCCGATTCCGGCATCAGGTCCGAAATGTGTCCATTTTGAATGGGTATCCATTTTTACCCATGGAAACCATTTTATCCAGTTCTCAACGGTATTAAACTGGTTAAAAACCAGATAAGCCGGGGCATTAAATTCAGCCTGCCTTTCAACGTGAACTTTAGATGGCAGAAAGAATCCGGCAATTGCTGAGAGGATGAACAGACCAATAAGTGTGAAAAGAATGTATTTCAGAATTTTCATAAGAGCAAGGATTTGTTATGCCATGCCAAAACTACACTTTTTGTAAAGTATCTGTTAATGCAGGGTTACCATTTCATATTATGTTTGCACGGATGATTTCCTATCCGAATGCTAAAATTAATATTGGACTAAATATTCTGGCCAGGCGTAAAGATGGCTATCATGAGATTGAATCGGTCATGTATCCGGTTCCGTTGACTGATATACTTGAGGTTAATCCTGCTAATGAAAAATTTCCGGGAGGATTCCAGAGTTCGGGTATCCGTGTGACTGCCTCGGATAATGAGAACCTGGTACAGCGTGCATTCTGGGTCTTTAAACGTGAATTTGGAAGCAGCGATATGTATATCCATCTTCATAAGCAGATACCTCACGCTGCCGGCTTGGGTGGTGGCTCAGCTGATGCAGCTTTTGCACTAAAATTATTTTCATTCATTAACGGCACTGAAATATCGCACCATTTGCTCCGGGATGCAGCTGCAGAACTGGGAAGTGACTGTGCTTTTTTTATTGATAATCTACCTGCGTTGGCAACCGGAAGAGGGGAGAAGCTGACTCCAGTTGAGCCGGTACTGAACGGTTACTTCCTTGTAATTATTAAACCAGCAATTGAAGTTTCAACAGCCTGGGCATATAGCAAGGTTAATCCCCGGCCTGGTCTTGCTCCAATGACCCGGTTCTACTCAATGAATGTGGATCAGTGGAAAGAAACTATGTTTAATGACTTTGAGGAGCCATTGTTTTTTCATTTTCCGGTAATTCAGGAAATTAAGAAGTTCCTTTATTCACAGGGTGCTGTTTATGCTTCAATGAGTGGAAGTGGCCCTTCGGTTTACGGAATCTTTAAAAAGGAATGGAAGATGAAAAAATATCAGGGTAGTGATTTTATCTGGTCTGGCTGGATTACGTAGACGATCTTCTATAAAGGACAATAGCAATTACGGCAAATGCAATATTTGGAATCCAGACCGAGAGCAAGGGTGAAAAATTGGATTTAATAGCAAAGGTTGTACTAATCTGCATAAACATAATATAAGTAAAACTGAGCAGGATGCCAATTCCTAGCTGCATACCTGTTCCACCCCTTATTTTACGGGAGGAAACACTAAAGCCGATAACTGTCAGAATAAAAGTAGCAAAAGGAAAGGAGGTCCTCCGGTATTGTTCTACCTCCATGTAAGAGGTAAATTCAACACCCCGTTCCTGCTCACTGCGGATAAACTTTTTGAGTACCGGGGTTGTCATTGTTTCAATGTTGCTTTCACGTTTTCGGAAATCATCTGCATGGAAAGCATAAGTTGTATCCAGAGTTGTTCCCTGCCGGACAAATTCATTTAATCCATTAATTCTGCGTTCAAAATAATTTTCAAGTCTCCATTGGTTGTTTACTGAATCCCACACACAGCGGTCAGCTGTCATTTTATATAGTAGCTGATTGTCAGAAATAATTTCATGTGAGAAACGGTAACCTGCATTCTCACGTGAAGCAAAACTTTCAAAGTAGATATATTCACCAGGAGCCATCATCCGGTGGATGTTGCGGTATTTATAGACAAACGGATTTCGGATAAACTTTTCCTCAAAGCTGAGCCGCTTGGCATTTGCCATCGGAATAACACTGTGATTCATGTAAAGTGACAGAGCAGCAATAACTCCGGCACCAACCAGGTAAGGTACGAGCAACCTGCGAAAACTGATCCCCGAAGCATACATGGCAATAATTTCAGTTTGTGCCGAAAGCCGGGATGTGAAATAGATAACTGAAATAAATACAAACAGAGGTGAAAACAGATTGGCAAAGTATGGAATAAAGCCGGCATAATAATCGAAAATTATCTGAAATAAAGTTGGTTTTTTATCAAGAAAGTCATCGATCTTTTCACTGATATCAAAAACGATGGCTATGGAAATAATCAGCAGGATTGAAAAAAAGAAAGTATTTAGAAACTTTCTGATAATATAAAAATCCAGGATTTTGATTTTCATTATTTCACCAGCTCATTAATTCGTTTCAGCCCAAGAAGAGGTAACTTATAACCTGGTCGTTGCTGAAGTGCTTTCTCATAATCTTCTTTTGCTGCAGCAATATTTCCGAGGGTCTCATAACAAAGTCCACGGCTATAATAAGCTTCCGGATAATCGGGGGCAACTGCAATTGCATCATTATAATGTTTGATAGCCTGGTCATAGACTTTCAAAAAAGTGTAATGAATATAACCTAAGTTATAATGTGCATGCTGATTACGAGGATTTAGTTTAAGAATCTGTGTATAATCCTGAATAGCTCTATCCAGCTCATTATGTTCCTGGTAAAACAGGGCTCTCCCATAAAGAGCCTCCTCACTATCAGGTCGGATCCGGATTGCATTTGTAAAAAACTCTACACAAACCTGATTATTTTTATAAGAGTACAATAATCCCAGCTGCATATTAGCATCATAATAATCACGATTATTTTCAAGTGCCAGCTGAAATGATTTAATTGACTTGGCCGTATCCCCGGCTTCTTTGAGATCCATCCCCCGAATAAAATAGGCCAGTGCATTGCCGGGTTCAATTCTAAGCATCTCAGATGTGTGTTTGAGTGATTCGTTGTATTTCTTTAACAGAAAATAAATTTCAGCCAGTTTACTATGTGCCTTGAGGTTTTCCGGATTGAGTTCAACCGCTTTTTCCAGTGAGTTCTGAGAATAAACAATCCGGCTCGCTGATAAATAAATATCTGCCAAAAGCAGATAATAGTCAGCCTTTGAGCTGTCGATGGCAATTGCTTTAAGCATATCTTTGTTGGCATCATCAATTCGTTTTTTCCTGAAGTAAATCGAAGCCCGCTGAAAGTATAAATCTGCATTTTTAGGTGAACCTGCAATCATAGCATCCAATTCAGACAGTTTTTTACCTGTTTCAGTCGTGTCGGTAGCAGTCACTGGAGCTTTTGTCTCGTTACCAGGCTTGTTTCCATTACATGATAACAAAATAGCCAGGCTGAAGAAGAAGGCAAAATGAGTGACAGATTTCATGGAAGATGAATTAATCGGCTGTGAAGGTAGAAAGTTCTTCAGTTATCTACCATCTGAATAATTGAAAATTATAAGGATCTAAGGATTGAAGAATGTAAATAGGCGGCACCAAGATCATTCAGGAAAATTCAGAAATAGATCTATTTTAACCTTTCGCAGCCCTGATCAGATGCTGAACGATCAACAGGGATTTTCATAAGTGAATATCCTTACTTTTATTTGCGTGCTGTATGATTTCTGTTGAAAAAGCGAAAGCCCTGATTCTAAAAAATAGGGAAGTGCTAGGAGCTTCGAAACAACCGGTTGCTGATGCACAAGGTTGTGTGCTTGCAGAAAATATAAAAGCACCTGTTCATTTACCACCGTTCAATCAGTCTGCCATGGATGGCTATGCTGTTATCTGCTCAGATATTGAGAACAAGAAAAGAATAAAAGTAATTGGCAAAGTGGCAGCTGGGAAAGTCTTTAACCGTAAGATAAAATCTGGAGAGGCGGTACGTATTTTTACGGGAGCTCCTGTTCCTGCAGGAGCAGATGCTGTTATCATGCAGGAAAAAGTTACTTTTCAAAATGGTTATCTTATTGCCGGAGAAGTTCCATTAAAATTTGAAAATATCCGTAAAGCAGGATCGCAAATTAAGCAAGGAACGACAGCAATAAGTAAAGGCGTTGTGCTTACTCCCGGAAGCATAGGTTACCTTACCGCAATGGGAATCACTTCAGTAAATATTTTTACTGCACCACGGATAACAGTAATTATAACCGGCAGCGAGTTAAAGAAACCCGGAACTAAACTGAGGAGCGGACAAATTTATGAGTCTAACTCCTATACGCTTGCAGCCGTTTTGAAGAGTATTGGAATACCAAAGGCAAAAATTATTTCCATACCTGACGATGAGTTGAAAACTGAACAGGCTTTGCAGAGAGCACTCACACATTCGGATATGATTCTGCTCACGGGCGGTATTTCTGTTGGCGATTACGATTTTGTTGGCAAGGCATTACAGAAATTACGTGTGAAAAATATTTTTTACAAGATAAAGCAAAAGCCGGGTAAACCGCTGTTCTTCGGTAAGTATAACGAAACTCTTATTTTCGGATTGCCCGGAAATCCTGCTGCCGTGCTGAGTTGCTTTTACGAATATGTTTATCCTGCAATCAGGCTTATGCAAGGACATAAACAACCTTTTCTGAGAGTCGTATTTTTGCCTTTGCTGACTTCCTATCCCAAAAAGCCCGGACTTTCCTTTTTCCTTAAGGGGAAAATTGCCGCTCAAGGGGTAACACCCCTGACCGGACAGGAATCATATATTCTTCGTTCGTTTTCTGAAGCTGATTGCCTGATTTATCTTCCGGCAGAAACCGGTTATGTCAAAAAGGGAACAACAGTAGAGGTACACCTGCTGCCGGGATTGTATTAATATGGTTTATATCTGAAGTTGTTTTATACTAACCATTCTTAAACTTAAATTTGAAGCCTTTAAAATAAAAACACACCTTTAATCATCTGAAATAAATATGCATAAAAGAATTCTTGATAAACTCATTTGCCCGAATTCAGGTACAACCGATTTAAAATTATATAGTGTGGAATTGACACGGCAGGATAAATCAGTAACAAATTTGCAAGATGAAAATATTTTTCCGGATGATGATGTGAAGTCAGGAATAATTTATTCCTCAGACAAAAAATATGTATATGTTATTTGCGAATACATTCCTGTTTTATTAAATGATACTGATCAGGATCTGAATCACCTGAATAGCATAGTAACATTATTAAAAGACGATCTTCCCTCTGAATTGGCAGATGCGTTGCAGAACACAAGCAACAGAATTGCTGCACAACACACTTCAGCAGATGGTGATTGGAATAGAGAAGAAATGAAATACTATGATGCAGCTGTAGATACAGAGAAGCAGAGAATAGATATGCTGAAATCTATTAAGACAGATAATCTCTGGAGGATATTCATTCCTCGTAAGCAAAAGATGATCAGGTTTCTTGAAAAAAACTGCAACGGTAAATGGATTTTTGAAATAGGATGTGGTAATGCCCGTACTATATCACGTATTTTCAATCCTGCAGAATATTCCTATAACTACATCGGTACTGATATCTCCTTCAAGAGACTGATAGTAGCTAAAATGGCCATACCCGGATCGGATTTTATTCAGGCAAGTGCTCTCAATATTCCGGTTAAAGATAACTTTTTTGATGCTGCCATCAGCTTTGGAATGTTACACCATCTGCCCCGTCCTACCGAAGCCATGAACGAAGTTGACAAGAAATTGAAGCATGAAGGTATTTTCACCTTGCATGAACCGGTATATACTTCGCGACAGTTTACAGAAAAACAAACTGCTGTTGTTCGGAAATTATTCAGAACATACGAACATAGCGATCATGACAATAAAATCAATCTGAAGGAAACAACTGATACATTAGAAAAGTTGAATTATCAGATTCTTAATATATCGCCTTATAACTCACTTTTCAGAGTGGTTTACGAGGCTTTCATGAATCGTGTGTATAAATCATGGGATCGTAATGAGAGATTGACAAAAGCGGTGCTTGCCATTGACAATATCCTCTTGAACACGGTAGTGAAGCTTTCCAACAAACTTGGACCTCAGGCCATCACTATTACATCGGCAAAGAAGAATCAAACGAAATAACTCATAATGACTAACTGGTAAAAAGCTGATTTCATCAGAAAATATTTTAAAACCAGCCACCAGAGTATAGGAGACAGGATTTTGATTTTCATTATTTCATCAGCTCATTAATTCGTTACAACCCCAGACGTTGTACCACATAACCGGATCGTTGCTGAAGCTGATTGACTGATTTATATACCGTTTGAAACTGGTTATATCAAAAAAGGAACAACGGTAGAAGTGTATCCGTTGCCGGGTTTGTATTAATATGATTTATATCATTATTTCAAAAAAATAATCTCTGTTTTTTTACAGCCGTATTATTTGTTCCCTGCATATTAGAGAACAACATCAGGATGTATGAGATTATTCAGCAAATTAATAATTGATATAAATTATAAAAATCAAAGAATGAATCAGAACTATAAATCTTTTCAGAGCTCAGAATAAAATCAGGCAGTAACAGTTTGAATTTTTTTTGATAGCCGTTATGCCTATAAAAACATAACGCACATTCCTCTGAAATTCATTTGTAAGATTTATTGAAAGATTCCACTCTTATGCAGTCAACCACATAGCTGAGAACAACAAAAAGGAATAAAAATAAATTATATGAAACTACACTTAACTCTCGTTGCTTTTCTGATACCCATTCTGACTTTATCTCAAAAGCCGGAGGCATCCTCTTCTTCAGGTGATACTACAACATTAAGAAAGAATGTTTTTAAGCTCGGAGAAGTCACCATCACTGCGCGACATTATGAAAAATTCTCCGACCAAATCAGCAAAAAAGAAATGGATGAACAGAATAAAATGGAGGTATCCCGTTCGATAAATATGTTATCGGGAGTAACTCTTACTGCTTCCGGTCAGCGAAACGAATCAATGGTTTCGGTAAGAGGGTTTGATTTGCGTGCTGTTCCTGTGTATATGGATGGCATTCCTGTTTATGTTCCTTATGACGGTTATGTGGATTTAGCGCGTTTTACCACTTTTGATTTATCGGTGATTGATGTCTCAAAGGGGTTTTCTTCAATGTTGTATGGACCCAACTCATTAGGTGGAGCCATTAACCTCATATCATTGAAACCCGTTCAGAAAATTGAATACAACGGGTCTCTCGGTATGATCAATACCAATGGTTACAGAGGTAATGTGAATATCGGCTCCAACTTAGGCAAAGTTTATATACAGGGAGGATTTTCTTATCTGCATCGCAATTCTTTTGTTCTGTCTAATAACTTTAAGCCACAGGCACATGAAAATGGCGGTGAGCGTGAAAATTCATTCCGCACCGATCACAAACTAAATCTTAAAGTTGGATGGACACCAAAGCAAAATCAGGAATATGTTTTGGGATATATCAATCAGCAGGGCGAAAAAGGAATTCCTGTTTATGCAGGTGATGACACACTGAATTCACTGCTTAAGAAACCACGTTATTGGCAAACTCCTTACTGGAATAAAGAAACATTTTATTTTCTGTCAAACACTCAAATCAATGCTAAGAACTTTATTAAAAGCAGAATTTATTACGATATTTTCAAAAATGCATTTTACAGCTATGACGACTCAACTTATACCACTCAAAACAAACCTTACGCATTTCAAAGTTTTTACAATGATTATACCTATGGTGGCATTGTGGAATATGGCACCACACTTATTCCGAAGAACGAGATTAAATTTTCTGTTCAGTATAAAACCGATGTTCACCGCGAAAACAATGTTGACGAACCTGTTAAACGTTTAGAAGATAACACCATCAGCTTTGCTGCTGAAGATAATATCAGGATAAATAATCACCTTTTGATTGTTCCGGGAATAAGTTACGATATAAGAAAAAATATACAGGCAGATGATTATAACAAAACCACAGATGAAATAACAGCATTTGAATCTGCTCCTGCCAAAGCTGCGTTCAATGCGCAGCTGGGAATATTTTATACCATGAATGATCATCGGATTGGATTAAGTGTTTCGCATAAAACACGATTTGCCACCATCAAAGACCGTTACTCTTACCGAATGGGAACAGCCATTCCCAACCCGGAATTAAATCCTGAGTCAGCCAATAACTTTGAACTCAACTACACTGCGCACTTTACTGATAAAGTAAAATTAAAAACTGCTGTGTTTTACAGCAACATCAATGATATCATTACCAGCATCAGCAATGTTGAGCCCGGAAAATCGCAAATGCAAAATGCAGGGAAAGCCGAAATAACAGGCGCAGAAGCTGATATAGGTTACCACGTTTTAAAAGATTTACTGCTCGGAGTAAATTACACTTACATTGAGAAACACAACCTTGCCAATCCTGAAATTTATATTACCGACATTCCCAAGTCCAAATTCTTTGGATATGTTCAGTATTCTCCCATCAAACAATTTAGCATTTTATGCAGTGGCGAATACAATTCATCCCGATACAGCACCAGTTACGGAACTTCCACAGCCGGTTTTGCTTTGTTCAACACCATTGTTGATGTGCGTGTTTGGAAATTTGCAAGTGTGGAAGCAGGTGTGAACAATGTTTTCGATAAGAATTATTCGTTGGTTGAAGGTTACCCCGAAGAAGGACGAAATTTTTTTGTAACACTTAAATTCTTTAATACAAAATGAAAAATATAAAAACACTTGCTCATTTAATTCTAATTACTGCTGTTGCTTTTAACCTGACCATGTGCAACACAAGCCATGGAGATAAACGCAACAAAGCATCTGACACAACTATGGCCGCAGGATCTTTTAAAAATACGGATGCCTGCCTTGTGTCGGTGTCGGCAGAAGACAGTGCGAAATACATCAGCAAAAAGATTATTGTGAAGGGAGATGTTGAGCAACCGCTAACACTTACGGTAGATTCATTGAAAAAAATGAATGTGACGACAATTGAAAACTTTGTAGTTGTATGTCAGAGCGGTGCACGCATGAAAGAAGATAAAAGCTGCAAAGGCGTGTTGCTGAAAGACATTCTTGAAAAAGCAAAAATAAAACAGCAGGGACATAAGGATCGCAACTTTTATATTGTTGCAAGAGCAACAGATAATTACAAAGCTACTTTTTCGTGGGGCGAAATTTTCAATAATCCAACCGGTGAAAATGTGTATGTGCTATTTGAAGAAAATGGTAAGCCCATCCAATCACAGGGCGACATGATTCTGATTTCAAAAAACGACATCAAAACCGGACCACGCCATGTGTATTGGCTCAAAAGCATTGAAGTAAATCGTATAGAGTAATGATTGAAGTGCATACTTGAAATTTCTATTTCAATTCTTCTTTCCGGCAGATGTGATTTAAGTCATACTTAGGAAGAATGCCGTTTTTTACTTTTACGATTTATTATAAAAAAGTATGTTCACTATTAAAGGAACCATTTGGATTGAAAGTAAAAAAGGAGCTTTTCTGGGAAGCGGAAGAGTGTTGTTGTTAGAGAATATTAAAAAACATGGCTCCATCACCACGGCTGCCAAAGCCATGAAAATGTCATACCGACAGGCATGGGAGCTGGTGAACTCAATGAACAAACAATCCAAATGGCCTTTGGTCGTTACAGCTTCAGGTGGTGCAGGAGGAGGCGGAACTGTTCTTACAAAAGAAGGTGAAAAAGCAATTTCCACTTTCAGAAAACTGCAGGAAAAATTTCATGCTTTTAATGAGAAGGAGAGCAATAAACTAAAACTCTGATTTTTTTATTTGGCGTTATGGTATAAAATATATTACGGAGTATGATTGATCAGTATCTTATTTGGGTTTTTATTCCACTGCTTTTTATTGTGGCATTTTTGTATGCTTCTATTGGCCATGGCGGTGCCAGCGGTTATCTGGCGTTGATGGCGCTTTTTGGTTTTCAACCCGAAGTAATGAAAGGTTCTGCATTGTTGCTGAATGTATTTGTATCTTTTATCTCCTTCTGGCAATATCGCAAAGGCGGACATTTCAGGTGGCAGTTATTCGTTCCGTTTATCATTACATCCATTCCGGCATCATTCATTGGTGCTTACTTAACCGTTGATGCTTTGGTTTACAAACGAATTCTTGGACTGCTTTTAATTTTTCCAATCCTCCGATTGTTTGGACTGATAGGAAAAGAAAGCGATCAGATTAAAGAGTTGAATAAAGTGATTGCTTTGATTACCGGTGCGGTTATCGGATTGCTCTCAGGCATGATTGGTATTGGCGGAGGAATTATTTTAAGTCCGGTAATTCTGTTGCTGCATTGGGGTAATATGAAACAAACGGCAGCGGTATCGGCACTGTTTATTTTTGTGAATTCAATTTCTGGTCTGGCAGGACTTTACTCCAAAGGAATTGTTATGGATAATCAGGTTTACCTCTGGTTGCTGGTAGCCATCAGCGGAGGATTTGCCGGAGCGTATCTTGCAAGAAAAAAATTCAACAACAGGGTGCTTAAATCCATTCTTGCAACCGTATTGCTGATTGCCAGCATTAAACTGTTAACCGTTAGTGGCAAATGAAAAATTGTGTAACAGGAATTCTGTTGGCCGGTGGCAAAAGTTCGCGCATGGGAACAGATAAAGGAATGGTGATGCTGAACGGGAAAAAACTTGCAGCGCATATTCTGGATGCAATGAAACCGGTAGTGGATTACCTGATTATTATTGCAAACAACAAAAATTATGATGCATTCGGTTATTCTGTTTTCGGTGATGTGGTAAAAGACTGCGGGCCCATGGGTGGAATTTACACAGGACTGATAAACAGCAATACGAGAAAAAATTTAGTGCTGAGTTGCGACATGCCGTATGTGACTACCCAAATGTTGACATTTATACTTGCACATGCAGAAGAGGCAGAAATTATTTTACCTTCCGTTGAAGGAAATCCGGAACCACTTTGTGCAGTTTATGATCAAACTTGCGCTGAAAAATTCAGAATGTTGATTGATAAAAGAGAATTAAAAATGCAGGATGCACTAAGACACTTTAAAACAAAAGAGTTGCCATTAACAAAAGAAGAAGCAGGAAATAATTTTATAAATATAAACACCTTTCAACAGTTAAACGCACAAAACACATAGCAACATGATGCTGAAATTTTTTGGACAACTTGCAGAGATTACCGGAAAAACTGAACTCAGTATTTCGCCTGAAGAAAATACCGAAGCAGTTATTAATAAAATGAAACAACAATTCCCAAAACTGAAAGAACAAACATTTCAGATAGCAGTGAACAGAATAATTGCTAAAGACAATCAGCAACTGGAGCCCGATAGTGAAATTGCATTTTTACCACCATTTGCAGGAGGATAACATGTTAAGCAAAGACGAAATAGCGCGATACAACCGTCATCTGCTGCTTCCTGAAATCGGAATGGAAGGGCAGCAAAAACTGAAGCAGGCCAAAGTATTGGTTATTGGTGCAGGGGGTTTGGGTAGTCCGGCTCTCAATTACCTCTGTGCTGCAGGTGTTGGTAAAATCGGTATTGTTGATTTCGATGTGGTTGACATATCGAACCTGCAGCGTCAGATTTTATATAACATTAACGATATAGGTAAATCAAAAGCTGAAACAGCAGCAGAAAAACTCCGCAATCAAAATCCGTTCGTGGATGTGATTGTTCATGCAGTAAAACTCAGCAATCAAAATGCGCTGGAAATAATTAATGAATACGATATTGCCATTGACGGCACCGATAATTTTTCGACACGTTATTTAGTTAATGATGCCTGTGTGATATTGAACAAGCCATTGGTATATGGTTCGGTGTATCGCTTCGAAGGGCAGGTTACTGTTTTTAATCATACAGACAAAAACGGAATTAAAAGTCCTACCTATCGTTGTCTTTTTCCAAAACCACCCGCACCTGAAACTGCACCCAATTGCTCACAAATAGGTGTGTTGGGTATTTTGCCCGGAATTATCGGAAGCCTACAGGTATGCGAAACCATTAAACTCATTACAGGTATTGAAAAAATACTTTCAGGCCATTTGCTTTTATTTAATGCACTCAACATGACTTTCGATACACTTCAGATTTTTCGTGATGAGGATGCAGTAAAAACTGCACCTCACAATTGCGAGGAATTTTTAAAATTCAATTATGATTTTTTCTGTGGCTCTGTTTCAACATCAAAAACAATTACTGCAACTGAATTGAAGAATTGGATAAATGAAAAACAACCGCTGCAATTGCTTGATGTAAGAGAAAAAGATGAGCAGCCCGAAATTGAGGCATTGAACGATATACATATTCCGCTTGCTGCTATTAAAGCCCATACCGGCATGATTGCACGTGATAAAAAAGTAATTGTGTTTTGCCAAAGTGGAATAAGAAGTAAAATTGCCATTGGAATATTAGAAAACAACTTTGGATTTAATAACCTCTACAACCTTGAAGGAGGTGTAATGGAATGGATGCAACTAACGGAATTTCAAAAAACATGACAGCGAGAAAAAAACATAACGTATTTATTGAAGGAGCAATATCACCTGCTTTTATTGCCGATTCAATTGCCAAGCACAGCACCAAAACCAATATTGGTGCACACGATATTTTTTTAGGCCAGGTGCGCAAAGATGAAATCAATGGTAAAAATGTTTATGCCATTGAATATTCCACTTACACTGAAATGGCTGAAGAAAAATTTCATGAGATAAGAGAAGCGGCATTTTCAAAATTCGATTTAACGTGCATGCATATTTATCACAGCAATGGTATAGTAAAAGCCGGAGAAATAAGTTTGTTTGTTTTTGTATCATCAGCTCATCGCAACGCTGCATTTGAAGCCTGCCGATGGATAGTTGAAGAAATAAAAGCCAATGTTCCGATTTGGGGTAAAGAAATTTTTGAAGACGAAACGTATCAATGGAAAGAAAATACTAACAAATAAAACGAATGGTTGACATCACACATAAAAACAACAGCTTACGCGAAGCAACAGCACAGGCAATAGTAAAAGTAAGCCGGGCAGAAACCATTGCCGCTATCAGAAACAAAACCGTTCCCAAAGGCGATGTGTTTGAAATGGCAAAGACCGCAGGATTGTTTGCCGTAAAACGCACGAGCGATATGATTCCCGACTGCCATCCGCTGCCGGTTGAATTTGCAATGGTTAATTACCACATTCAGGATTTGGAAATACAGATTACCATGCAGGTGCGCACCGTGTACAAAACCGGAGTTGAAGTTGAAGTCATGCATGGTGCATCGGTGGTGGCACTCACCATGTATGATATGCTGAAACCGATTGATAAAGGGATTGAAATTCATTCTATAAAACTGCTTGAAAAGAAGGGAGGCAAATCTGATTTTACCGATAAGTTTAAAAAGGATTTAAAAGCAGCGGTGATTGTTTGTTCCGACAGCATATCGGCAGGAAAAAAAGAAGACAAAGCCGGCAAAGCCATTATTCAGAAATTAGAAAGTTGTAAAGTAACCGTTAGCGAATATTCCATCATTGCTGATGAACTTCAACAGATTCAAGAAAAGGTTAAATCACTGTGTAATAGAAATGATTTAATTCTGTTAACCGGAGGCACGGGACTTTCAACACGCGATACCACACCCGAAGCCATTCAACCATTGCTAGAAAGAGAAATACCGGGCATTATGGAAGCTGCCCGTAATTATGGTCAGCAGCGCACACCTTACTCCATGTTGTCGCGCGGTGTGGCCGGCATGATTGGCAGCACATTGGTGATTACTTTACCCGGTTCAACCAAAGGAGCAAAAGAATCTATGGATGCTTTGTTTCCTTCGGTGTTGCACATTTTCAGAATTATTGAAAACGCACAACACGATTAATAAATTGGATTATGATTATAACAGATTTTAAAGACAATTACCTGATGTATGAAAACATGCTCATCAGGGAATTTTCTTCATTTGAAGAATTTTTAGGTGTGCATGAAATGCTCAAACAAATATTTTCAGATGAGTATGGTTTTACATACGAAGAGCGAAACAAACCCGGGAACAGCTTTAGCGATACTCCGGTAGAAGCTATAAATAAACTGCTGGATTACTTTGGCGATAAATACTTTTTTGTGTTCACCTTGAACGATGCACATTATTATTATTTGCTGGAATTACAAGATAAAAAAATTATTAATTTTGGTATAGATTTAAAGACACTTGATGCGCGGAAGGTATATGTCCTTGAAATGGATAAGACAAAGGAGCTGAAGAGGTATGATACAATTTAGATAAAGGAAATGGCTGATCAGTCTGTCTGGAAGGAAAATCTGAAATACCACCGGTTTGTGGTATATGTAATTATCCTAATTTTTATCTGGTTAACTTACAATTTCAGTTCGGGCAACTGGAGTTACGAGAATGGTCAACCGAAAATAAGCGGACAAAAAGTTAATGGAAAGGACGAAGGCACCTGGACCTGGTTTTACGAAAACGGGAAGAAGCGTATGGAAGGCGATTTTAATAATGGAAAGCGTAACGGCATTTGGACTATCTGGGACAGCACAGGTAATAAGTTAAGCGAAACCACTTATCAGAATGATAAACTCAACGGTAAATTCACCCGCTGGTATTCCAATGGAAGAATTGAAAGCGAAGGAACTTATAACAACGACACCATTCATACCGTAACTTATTATAATACCGATGGCAGCAAAAAGTAAGCATCCTCACTCAGGCAATTCAAATTCTGTTTCTCTTTCTTTTTGAGTAAACGTATTTTTAAGTTTTATCTTCATAAAAGCAGTATCCCCTTTCTTAAAATGATACCTGTCGGTTACACGGCATTCGGTTTGATTTCCTTCTGCGTCTTTTTCAGTTATTAAATCACCGATGCGCGGCATAAAAGGATAACGAATGGTTAACTTTTCATCTTCAGTAAGAACCATAGGAAGTGCTGCTTCGAAGATAATTTCTTCAAATTTTTCAGCAAGTATTTCATCATTTATTTCTTTTCTGGCTTTGTCAGAAATAGCACCACTCCAGTCAAGCAGTTTATGTGTCGCTTCCTGCTTTAATCTTTCGCGGATGTATTCAGGGAAAGGAGAGCGCAGGTGATCTGAGTCGGAAAACCAGAATTCAAAAGCCGCCTTCACCATTTCAGGTTCAATGTAATTTTGTGCATTAATTCGTTCTTCTATGGATTTCATTTCCTGAATCAATTATCATGTTATGCGTCAACCTCCGATGGCTACCATTGCACGGTTTTGTTCATGCAGTGTCGGGTTGCTATAATCTTCAAAAGTAGTCATGCCGCCACGGCTGGCCTTTTTATCCCAAACATTATTGCGTATAAGTTGTGTTATGTCCATTCTGTTTCGCAGTGCAGTGAGCAAATCGGTTTCGGAATTGGAGAACAAACAGTTTTTAATTTTACCATCAGCAGTAAGTCGCAAACGGTTGCAGGTATCACAGAACGGATTGGTAACCGATGAAATAATTGCAAATGTGCCTTTGTAATTTTTTATCCGATAGTTTTTTGCAGTGTCGTTTTTTGCATCTTCAATTTTCATTATGTTATTTCCATAGTGTGCGTGTATATCTGCCATTACTTCATCATAGGAGCAGCCCTTACTCCAATCCCACTTGTTGCCGTTAAATGGCATAAATTCAATAAAGCGGTAATGCACTGGCTGATCTTTGGAAAATTCAATAAAATCTACCAGTTCATCATCGTTCATTCCTTTAATGATAACTGCATTGAGCTTTACATGAAAATTGTTTTGCATCAGCAGCCGTATGTTTGAAATTACTTTGCTGAAATAATTTCGTCTGGTAATGGTATTGAATCGTTCTTCCTTCAGCGAATCCAAGCTAACATTAATGGATTTTACTCCACATGCCATAAAAGTTTCAATGAATGTATCAACTAAAATGCCGTTGGTTGTAATGGCTAATTCAACCGGCAATTGCGATAAATCTTCAATAATTTCTTTTGCATCCTTACGCACCAATGGTTCGCCACCGGTTAGTCTTATTTTTTTTACGCCAAGGGCAACAAAAATTTTTGCAATTTGAATTACTTCACTCCTTGTCATGAACTCAGCACGCGGGCGAAGCACAATACCCTCTTCCGGCATGCAATAGTTGCAGCGCAGGTTACATCGCTCAGTGAGCGAAATGCGCAGGTAATTGTGTACCCTTCCGAATTTATCAATCAATATGTTGGTTGCAGATGTCATTGATATTTGCTCATTTCTTTTTCAATTGCAGCAAACTCTTCTTTAGTTATATGTTTTTGGGCTAACGGAAATAGCGTATAGTCTTCACGGTAGATATGCAACTTCAGCAGTTCAATCAGTTCGCGTCCGTTTTCATAAGCCGTATCCAAAACAAATATCCGCGAAGTTTCATCTTTCAGCCGTGTAGCCAAACCGAGAAAATTAAAAGTAAGTGCACCCAACTGAATAAATTTGATGTGATCATCTTCCATTACATCAATTGCTGTTGGAGGATTTTTACCAATACCATGTTCACCAATCTCAATCAGCCGTTTGTGAAGCAGCGGAAAAAGTTCTTTTTCTTCTTTGCTGTTATGTGGAAGCAGGTTGTTATCAAAAAAATTAAAAAACTCTTTAAAGGTATCATTAATTGCTTTATCAAGTTTGTATCCATTGGTTTTAAACTGTACCAATGCTTTTTCGAACTTTTCAATTTTAGCAATGGCATTTTTATGTTCGTTCATAAAAATCTGAATCGGCTTTTCCATACTGTCGAAATCAATGTCTACTTTGCCGGGTTGCTCATAAGCTGCAGGAGGATCCATTGGTGAGTTTTCCGTCTGTTCTAATCCTTTCTCCACATTGCGTTTCAGCGGATCTGTTTTTGTTAAATGTTTTAAGTCTGCCATACCGTTATGTATTATTGCAAATTACGAAATAGTTTTTCAATTAAAATATGACTGTTGTCATATCAGGGTGAATCTTCAAATTATTGTAAAAAGTTTGGTTCCAGAATTACCATTAGGAAAGCCCAGTTTTGAGTAACCTTATAGTTTCCGCCTTTTAGTTCCTGCATGGTTCTGGTTGCAAACATTTGAGCATAGCCCAGCTGGACATTAACCTGCTGGCTAAGTGTATAATTGCAGGTTAGATCAACTTCAGTTCCAAGCTTGTTGTTCATTGCAGAAATCTGACCCGTAGTATGATACTTGTCGCTATCCAAGACCGGAGCTGCTGCCAAGAAGGAATGAATGGCTATAGCTGCCCACCAGCGTGACTGGTAAAACTTCAATCTGAAATAAGCATCTTGCAGTCCGACACTGTTAAAATGGTTGTTAGCGTAGAAATAGTCGATCAGCCCGTTAAACTTGTGGCCTGCACCGTAATAGGCATTGAAGGAATGATTCACACCGGAATAGGCAGAGGAAGTGTCAGTCTGGCTCTGTCCGGAACTTTGCTCAAATCCAAGATCTATAATTATGCTTTTTGTAATGGAGTAGCTTACTTCAGCTCCAATCAGGAAAGCTTTGACGTTTCTGATTTTCTTGTTTGTTACCGAAGTGAAATCATTACCGGTCTGGGCATACAAATTCAAGGCGCCAAACCACTTGTCGCTCCGGATTTCAGTATGTGTTCCAAAGGTTTGATGATAGCGGGTACTGTTGACGCTAACAGGTGATTGCCGTCCATCATTTAGTAATAACAAACTGATATTAAAATTTTTCAGTTTTTTATTCAGCCAAAAAAACTGCATTTGTTTATAACCTGGGGTAACTGTATAGGCAGTAGCAATTGCTGATTCAGCATTTTGGTTATATGCAAAGCCTACATGTGCTGAAAAGGTTGTATCCGTAAATTTAAATAGCAGTAAGTCATGGCTTTTTCCCTGATGAGACCAATTTCCTGGATCAAAGATTCTGATGTCATCGTATTTAAGCTCTTGTCTTCCGAACCGGGCAGAAACTTTTTTGCTGAAGAAATACTCAGCCCAGGATTGATGAAAGGAAGTGAGGCCATCGGAGATGACAGACTGAGGCTGACTTCCCCAGGTTCTAACATCCTGTAGGGTAATTCCAATCCGGAATTTTTTAGATAAATAACCAAAATTCAGCCGGGTACGTTGCGATATAAAGGCAGTACCGCTTTCTGCAGAATCAATTAATGATTTAAAGCCGTGCCTGTATTCGAACCGGGGTCTAAGTTCACCGGTTAAAGTTGTTTGGGCATTAACCTTCTGAATGATAATGAATAGGACAGCAAGTTGAACATACGCTTTAAAAGTTATTTTCATGCACAGTATTTTAGGGAATAGCTTTGTTCAGGTGTTGAGTTAAATCGGAAGGTTATTTTCTAAACAACTTAAGCAGATTTGAAAGGAGTCCGATAAAGGCTGCCAACCAGGCAAGCAATGTTATATAAACAAAATACTGAGGAACCGGCAGCAAGAAATTGAGATGCATTGCCTGGGCCATTCTCAGAGTTGAAACAGTGTACATGCCCAGCGGGAACACAGCTCCCCAGTATAGCGGATCATAAGTGAGTGGAAATTTCTTTGCAATATGTCGCCAGGCTGCCAGAATGAATAGCATGGGAAGCCACCAGGTACCGGTAACCCAGTAAAAAACAGTAAACCCTTTCAGAAAAGGCAACAACGATTCAAGGAAGGGTGCATGGTTAACATGCAGGATGAGCATAGAACCGACAAGAGTTGAAATGGCCATAGCACCCATGTTAATCCAATAGGGTGGAGCCAAATCACTTGGAAGAAATTCAAAGAACGTATAGCGATAAAAAATTAAAGATATCATCCAGATATACAGCATTCCTCCCCATAGCCACATTGAAAGAGCAAAGAAATTGGCCTGAAGTTTAAAAGGTTGTTCCCAGTGAGAAGCAACAAGAGTAGTAAGTACGGCTACAGCCTGAGTAGAGACAACAGCCAGGAGCCAGCCTCCGGTAATACCTTTTGCCAAAACAGGTTTTTTTTCTTTGATTGTTAACACTGTAAAAATAAGATAGGTCATTCCCACCCATAGAATCACACCAAGGATCCAAAGAATCTGAGCAATTCTGTAATTATCAGCAATAATGATAAATTGGCCACCCACAATACAGGTTGCCGCTACTGCAGTAAAAAATCCCATTCCGGCCTGGTGATTATAAAGATCATCCAGAAATAAGGCAGTGTATCTGAATAACCGGATTAGGTTTAAAATCCACAGAATAATAAAGGCAGCAATATTAAAAGCGAATAAAATAATTGCCAGTGTATGCATTTCTGACACCTCAGCAGCAACAGAAACGATACCCGTGGCCATAACCAGTCCAAAATAGGCAGGCGACAGCTGCTTAATACCCTCCCTGGCGTTTCTAAGGAACCCCGATGATTCAGCCATTAATATTAAAATGCATTTGCAAATGTAAGTTTACGAATGTCAAATTGGTTTTTCAATTACGGCCTGTTTTTTCAATAGTATCTTTTGGGATGGAGGATAACCCAACTTTTATTCGAACTATTGCAAAATGCATTAATAAGAGACTTAACACTGTAACTGCTGCTAAGAAAATCCAACTGGAAGTCCAGACTCCGGTTGCATTGAGAAGATAGCCAAAGATAATCGGATAAATAAACCCTCCTAAACCTCCCAGAACACCAACAATGCCTCCAACTGTTCCGATGTCATTCGGATAATATGTCGGAATATGTTTAAAAACGGCAGCACTTCCAATACCAAACATTAACCCGATGATAAAAACCAATGCGGTAAAAATCCACTTGTTAGCCTGGAAGTAAATCAGTGTTGAACCTTTAGCAATTAATTGACCTTTGAAAATTTGTTCACCTTCTTTAACAACTGGCTCCTGCCACGAAATTGAGGTAGGAAGAAATAAGAAGCCTTCTTCATCATGATGAATTCCAAAACGAATACTTGCCTGGTGAGATTCACTTTTCTTAGTTTGAAGCGGAAAAAACAGTTCACCGTTTTCTGGCACTTCACTTTGCAAAACAATTAGTGAATCGGAAACCAGTTTCACGATTCCGGATTTTGAAGACATAATTCCCTGGCCGGGAGCCCGGATTTCCATACGTGGCAGAAAAAGGAAAAACAAGCAGACTATACAGGTTCCGAAAACCCAATAGAGCACTGTTCTGGCACCTATTTTATCAGAGAGAATACCTCCGGCAATACGGATAATTCCTGAAGGCAGGTTAAAGGCTGTAGTCATAAAGCCTGCTGCAACAATTGACAACGCATACACATTGACATAATAAGGAATAAGCCATTGAGTTAAGGCTACAAATCCACCGAAAACAACTGAATAGTATAATCCAAAACGCCATACTCTTGTCTGTTTCAGAGGAGCTAGACGCTGGGAGAGTGGTTTTACTTCAGGATTGATTTTATTTTGTGTAAACAGAAAGAATAGAACAGCAATTATTACAAGTACCGCTGCATAAATCCGGGGTAAATTTCTCCAGCCATCGAGCTGAGTACCGCTGTCAGTCAGAAATCTCAGCAGGTTTGGAGCAAAAAGCGTTGTCAATGCAGCTCCGATATTGCCGGCACCAAAAATTCCAAGTGCTGTTCCCTGTCTTTCTTTTGGATACCAGAGGGAAGTGTAGGCAACTCCGGCTGCAAATGAACTTCCGGCTAATCCAAAACCAAAACTCAAGAGCAGGAACATACTGTAACTGGTTGCCAAAGACAAAAAAAACATGGGAACAGCGCTAATGAGTAGAATGGCAGTCATGACCCATCTTCCTCCAAATTTGTCAGTTAGAATTCCGACCGGTAAACGGAAAACAGCACCTACCAGTACAGGCACACCAAGTAGCCATCCTACTTCGATGGAACTCCATTTAAAAACTCCGTTATTGACTAAGAAAGTAACCAGCACTCCGTTAATCATCCACACTGCAAAGCAAACCGTGAAGGCCAGTGTAGTCATAAATAACATCCGGTGTGATTTACCAGGGTTGTTAGCTGCCATAGGCAATTGGATTCAAAGGCAAATAACTTGCTGAATTGCACATTTAATAATGATGCAAATCAATTATAAATGTGATATTTTACACTTTAGCGTTTCTGGATTACGCGTGCAGTGTATTAAAGAAAAGTCAATTGGTATGAAAGGGAGTTAATATAGCCTGCATTTTATTCAGCCGGATAATCTCGATCCGTTTTCCCTTGGTTTTGATAATACCTTCATATTCAAATTCGGTAATCAGCCTTGAAATCTGTTCCCGGTTTGTTCCAGCCAGATCAGCAATATCTTGTCGTGACAGATGAACATCCAGGGTATTGTCACCATCTACATGATACCGTTCATATATATAAAGCAAGGCATCCGTAATTTTTTCCCGAATAGTCATTTGTGCCTGATTACGGAGTTTTGTTTCTGTGGTTTTTAACTCTTCAGCGTAAAAGAGCAGAAGTTGGATCGCTAATTCAGGTTCATTTTTTAATGTATTGAAAAACACGGATGATTCAATAAAACAAATCTTTGAATCTTCAAGAGTAGAGGCACCAACCGGGTAAATATTGTTACCACCAAATCCACGATGGCCTAAAATATCTCCTGACCTGGCTAACCTGACAATCTGCTGCCTACCATTTATTCCGGATTTAAACACCTTTACTTTTCCTTCAAGAATAAAGAAGATACCTGTAACAGGTGCACCTTCAAAGAAAATCTGTTGTCCTTTTTTGCAGCGGATCAGTAATTTATTCTCCCGGATTAGTTTTCCGGATTTGTGATTCATAAAATGAGCAAACAGGCAATTATCATTTTTGCATTCATCGCATGATGTTTTCTTTTTTACCATAGGCCACTTATGAAATACACCTCAGTTACGCAAATATATGAGTAAGCCGGCACCTCTTAATTCTGGCTAGAAGATTATGATTTAAGTTTTAACTGGCCGGTTGAATACCTTAAAGATTATATCTGAAAATACTTTCAATATGTGTTTGATTTGTCATTTTACAATTCAGGTCATTCAGTTTACCGGTCCGGCAATCGTAGATCAGACCATGTAACTGAAGTGATCCGTTTTTCCAGGCACGTTGAACAATCCTTGTTTTTGCCAGATTATGGACCTGAGCTAGTACATTCAGTTCAACCAGGCGGTCTTCACGTTTTTTCAGATTTTTAATTTTTTCAAGTTCAGTTTTGTGCTGGGCATAAACCTCTTTAATACTTCTCAGCCAGTTATTCACAAAACCAAAATCTTCGTTTTGCATTGCAGCACTCACACCTCCGCATTCATAGTGTCCACATACAATAACATGCCTAACATGGAGAATGTCAACAGCATAATAAAGTACACTAAGCAGATTCAGGTCAGTCTGAATAACAACATTGGCAATGTTGCGGTGCACAAAAATAACTCCAGGTTGTGTTTTAGTTACATTATTAGCGGGTACCCTGCTATCCGAGCAGCCAATCCATAAATATTCGGGTTGCTGGCTAGTACTCTGCTTTTTAAAATAATGTTTATCCATTGCCAGTCTTTCCTTAACCCACTCGCGGTTGCCTTTCAAAAGGTGTTTATAGCTACCATCCATTTTCATAATTTGTTATTTTGCAAATAATTTAATGCGAAAACACATAAAACATGATAAACATCATTGTTTTTCATTTTTTGAGTTAGCAAAATTGCTTCGTTAAAAAAGCAAGTGATGCACAGCGTAATTTCGAAGATGAGTTTTCATTGAAGAACAAAAAACAAAGACAACATGTTTACTGCCGGTTTACTATTATCAAGCTGCAAAGTTGAGAATGTACCGGCTTTGAACTCAAAACTAAACTATATACAACTATTACCTCAGACCTATGTATGAAAACAATGAATAAAACAAATACAGGTTTTCAGATTGATATTAGAAAATGCTTCAGGCAGTTCATTATGTTGATAACAGGATTACTGCTGATTGGAAAACTTTCGTTACAAGCCCAGGATGGAGAGGCTATCTTTAAGCAGAATTGTTCCGTTTGTCATAAAATTGGCGGAGGACGGTTAATTGGTCCTGATTTGGCTGGAATAACATCCAAACGCTCAATCGAGTGGCTGTTAAAATGGACAAAAGCATCGCAGGCGCTGGTTAAAAGCGGTGATGCTGAAGCCAAAGCCATATTCGATGAATATAAAGTCATTATGCCCGATCAGAATCTTCCGGATGCTGAGCTTCGGGCAGTGTATGCATTCATTGATAGTAAAAGCGCAGATGTTGCTACCTCTGCTGAAAGTTCATCAACCACAGAGGTTGTTGCTGATGCATCCAATCAGGCAACCCAGGAACAGATTTCAAACGGGAAACGCCTTTTTACCGGAGCACAAGGACTTATCAACGGGGGGCCGGCCTGTATATCATGTCATAATGTGAATTATAAAGGAGTAATTCCAGGTGGGTTGTTAGCTAAGGATTTAACAGATGTTTACAGTCGCTTAGGTGGTGATATCGGGCTTCATGGAATAATGGGAGCACCGCCATTTCCGGCAATGACTCAGTCATATCTGAATAAACCCATAACTGAAAATGAAATTGCGGATATCACAGCATTTCTGAACCGGGTTGATAAAGATAAAACCAGCCAACAGGCATCCATGATGAATCCACTTTTATATGGAGGCTCAGCAGGGATCATTGCCTTGCTCATCTTGATTTATATTCTCTGGAGTTCCAGAAAACGGTTTACCGTTAAGCGAGAGATTTATAACCGTCAAATCAGATCCATTTAATTTAAAATTAATAACAGAAAAATATGAGCTGGATAGAAGACATTATTTCACCGAAAACCCGAAAATGGGAAGAGTTTTACCGTAACCGCTGGCAGTATGATAAGGTTGTTCGTAGTACTCACGGTGTAAATTGTACAGGTGGTTGTTCCTGGAACATCCATGTAAAGGATGGGATTGTGGTTTGGGAAACCCAGGCATTGGATTATCCATTATTGGAAAATACACTGCCGCCATACGAACCACGAGGTTGCCAGAGGGGAATTTCCTATTCCTGGTACTTGTACAGTCCGATTCGGGTGAAATATCCGCTTATCCGGGGAGCGTTACTAGATTTGTTTAATATGGAGAAGAAGGCAGCCGGAGGCGATCCGGTGAAAGCCTGGGAAAACTTACAAAACAATCCGGTAAGAAGAAAAAGATATCAAAAAGCCAGAGGTAAAGGGGGGTTCAGAAGAGCTAAGTGGGAAGAAGTGCTGGAACTGATTGCTGCGGCAAATATTTATACAGTAAAAAAATATGGGCCTGATCGTATCATTGGCTTCTCACCAATTCCTGCAATGTCCATGTTGAGTTATGCATCAGGAGCACGTTATCTGCAGTTGATGGGTGGCGTAAACCTGAGTTTCTACGACTGGTATTGCGATTTGCCTTGTGCTTTTCCGGAAGTGTGGGGCGAGCAAACCGATGTTTGTGAAAGTGCGGATTGGTATAATTCGAAGTTCTGTGTTTCAATGGGTGCTAACCTTGGTATGACACGAACACCTGATATTCACTTCTTCTCCGAATCAAAACACAACGGAACCAAAACAGTGGTGATGTCGCCCGACTTCAGCATGGTTGCAAAACATGCCGATCAGTGGATTCCATGTCATGCCGGTTCGGATGGTGCTTTCTGGATGGGAGTAACGCATGTTATACTCAAAGAATATCATGCCGACAGGCAGGTTCCGTATTTCATGGAGTATGTAAAGCGTTATACGGATTGCCCGTTTTTGGTGGAATTAGAAAAAGAAGGCGACCATTACAAGCCGGGACGAATGCTAAGAGCCAACCGCATTTCTAAGTATAAAGATATCGAAAATGGCGACTGGCAATTGCTCAACATTGATGCTGCAAACGGCCGGTTAGTTTGTCCCAAAGGAACAATAGGCAGCCGTTGGGCCAAAGAAAAAACCGGCAACTGGAATCTGAAGTACGAAGATTTTCTGGATAATTCTGCTTACGATCCCGAACTCACATTACTGAATCAGAGTGATGATGTTTACCAGGTGGAGTTTGTAGAATATGGTTTGAAAAAGACTGCATTGCGTGGCATACCTGTTAAGATGGTTGAAACAATTGACGGAAACAAAGTTCCGGTTGCAACCATTTATGATTTAGCCATGGGGCAGTATGGAGTTGGCAGGGGATTAAAAGGAGAATATCCTGCATCTTATGATGATGATAAACAAGCATATACTCCGGCATGGCAGGAAATTTTTACAGGTGTAGGACGCGAAACTGTTATCAAGTTTGCTCATGAATGGGCCGGCACAGCCGAAATTACAAAAGGTAAATGCATGGTGATTGTGGGTGCTGCTATCAACCACTGGTTCCATGGTAACCTGATGTATCGTGCAGCAATCATGGCGCAGCTGTTTACAGGATGCAACGGAGTAAATGGCGGAGGGATGAATCACTATGTAGGCCAGGAAAAATTAGCACCGGTTGATTCATGGTCAACCATTATGGCTGCTAAAGACTGGGTTCCCGGAAACAGGTTGCAGCAAGCTCCGATCTGGCATTATATAAATTCTGACCAATGGCGCTACGACAGTAATCAGATGGATTACAACAGTGTTCCCAAGGATAATAAATACTCACAAATGCATTCAGCCGATTGGACAGTTATGTCTGTGCGTAACGGATGGATGCCTTTCTATCCTCAATACAATAAGAGCAACTTAGATGTAGTAAAAGATGCAGAAGCATCTGGAGCTAAGACAGATGATGAAATCAGAAAATACATTGTTGAAAAATTGAAATCAAAAGATCTGCGGCATTCTGTTGCTGACCCGGATGATGAAATTAACTTTCCTCGTAACTGGTTTATCTGGCGGGGTAATGCCTTGATGTCAAGTGCCAAAGGGCATGAGTATATGCTGGATCATTATCTTGGAACACACAACAATAAAATTGCTGATGAAGTTGCCGGGCCATTGGTGAGTGAAATCATCTGGCGTGAAGCACCTAAAGGGAAAATGGATCTGGTAGTTGATATTAACTTCCGTATGGATACCTCAGCACTCTATTCGGATATTGTTCTGCCAACAGCATCGTGGTATGAAAAAGCAGATCTGAATTCAACCGATTTACATTCATTCATTCATCCGCTCTCAGCAGCAGTTGCTCCGGTGTGGGAGTCCAGGAGTGACTGGCAGATTTTTCAGGCCTTGGCCAAGAAGGTCAGTGAATTAGCTCCGGCTCATCTGCCAAAACCTGTTAAAGATGTTATCAATGCTCCGCTATCACACGATTCACCCGATGAGATTACACAACCCAGAATGCAGGATTGGGCTAAAGGTGAATGTGAACCAGTTCCCGGAAAAACTATGCACAAACTGGTTTTTGTGGAAAGAGATTATACTCAGATTTACAATAAATTTATTTCGCTCGGTCCTAATATTAAATCGGCAACATTAGGTGCCCACGGGGTTTCATTCATGGCTGATGATGTATATGCCGAAATGCTGGAAGACAAACGGCATGTGCAAAAAGTTAATGGTGTTGAATATCCATCAGTGAAAGAAGATGTGGAAGCTGTCAATGCCGTATTGACCCTTTCAACATTGACTAACGGAAAACTGAATGACCGAGCATACAAAAACATGGAAAAGAAAACCGGATTGGTTTTAGCTGATTTAGGTGAAGGCAGTAAAGACGTTAGAATTGATTACAAGGACTTACAATCACAACCCAGGCGGTATAACACATCGCCTTTATGGTCGGGTCTGATGAATAACGGTCGTGCCTACTGTGCTTATACTTACAATGTGGATCGGCTTGTCCCGTGGAGAACATTAACAGGCCGTCAGCACACTTACTTGGATCATGACGGATACATTGCCTTTGGTGAACATTTTACAACATATAAACCTTCCCCAACTCCTCAGGTTTACGGAGATATTCGCAAGACAGTAAATGATGGTAAAGCAGTGATGTTAAACGTGCTGACTCCCCATGGTAAGTGGCATATCCATTCAACTTATGGTGATACACTCAGAATGTTAACACTTTCTCGCGGTATTGAACCTTGCTGGATGAGTGAAGAAGATGCAGCAGCCATTGGAGTAAAGGATAATGACTGGGTAGAAGTTTATAACGATCATGGAGTCTATTGCACTCGCGCCTGTGTGAGTGCCCGTATTCCAAGAGGTGTTTGTATTGTATATCACTCACCTGAGAGAACATACACAGTTCCTAAGTCGCAGGTAAGAGGTAACCGGAGAGCTGGTGGGCACAATAGTTTTACACGAGTTCACCTGAAACCAAATTTGATGACCGGTGGGTACGCTCAGTTTTCATTTCATTTTAATTACTGGGGGCCGGTAGGTGCAAACCGCGATACACATGCGTTGGTGAGAAGAATGGATAAAGTAGAATTTTAAAAACTGATAATCATATTACTATGGATGTTAGATCACAAGTTTCAATGGTTTTTCACCTTGATAAGTGCATTGGATGCCACACCTGTTCCATTGCCTGTAAAAATATCTGGACTGACCGAAAAGGTGCTGAGTATATGTGGTGGAATAATGTTGAAACAAAACCTGGAACAGGTTACCCAACCAAGTGGGAAGATCAGGAAATCTATAAAGGCGGATGGGAAAAAAACGGTGACTCTGTTTCGCTGAAAGGAGCGGGAAAATTTAAAGGATTGAAAAATATTTTTCATAATCCGCACCTTCCTGTACTGGATGATTACTACGAGCCATGGACTTATAAATATCAGGACTTATTTACTGCCCCCGAGGGAGATGATCAGCCAACAGCACGACCGGTTTCTTTGGTAACAGGTGAGCACATGGATGTTCAGGCCGGTCCGAACTGGGATGATGACTTAGGTGGCTCTCCTGATTATGCACGCCAGGATTACAACCTGAATCAGCTTTCGCAAGCTGAGCAGGAAGCTATGTTTCAATTAGAGCGGATGACTTTCTTTTATCTGCCCCGTATCTGTAATCATTGCCTCAATCCGGCTTGTGTTGCCTCTTGCCCATCAGGCGCAATTTACAAACGAGGAGAAGATGGAGTGGTGCTGATTAATCAGGAACGCTGTCGTGCCTGGAGAATGTGTGTTACCGCATGTCCTTACAAAAAGAGTTATTACAACTGGCATACCGGTAAATCTGAAAAATGTGTACTCTGTTATCCAAGGCTCGAATCCGGTCAGGCACCCGCGTGCTTTCACTCCTGTGTGGGAAGAATCCGTTATTTGGGAGTATTGCTCTATGATGCAGATAAAATTCAAAAAATTGCTTCTGTTCCGGAAGACCAGCTGGTAGATGCCCAGATGGATATTTATCTGGATCCGTTTGATCCGGAAGTTATCCGTAAAGCACAATTAAATGGTATTGCCGACTCAACCATTGAAGCTGCACAAAAATCACCTGTTTACAAATTTGTGAAAGTGTGGAAGCTCGCGTTGCCGCTGCATCCTGAATTCAGAACACTGCCTAATTTGTTTTATGTTCCGGCTTTGTTGCCAACTATGGCAACTGTTAGTAATGGTATTTATGACTCAACAAGTAAATCACTTTGGAATGATGTAAGTCAAAACAGGTTACCAATGAAATATCTTGCCTCGTTGTTTACAGCAGGCAACACATCAAAGATTGTTGAAGTAATGAAAAGGCTGATGGCTGTCCGGTTGCACCGTAGAGGGGTAACCGTAGGCGATTTAAACAGGAATGAAATCTCCTCTGCTATGAGTGAAGCACAGGTTGATGCTGAAACTGCCGATGCTATTTTCAGGCTTACTTCACTGGCTACATTTGATGAGCGTTTTGTGATTCCTCCAGCACACCGTGAAGAATCAATTGAAATGCTGGAAAATACAGGTGATGTAAAAGGTAATACCGGTTTCGGATTTAAAGAAAGGCCTGCAAGAGGATTATAATATGACCAATTTTAATCACTATCTTCCGTTTGCTGATCTACTCAGGTACCCTGATGAAAATTATCCGGAGATCGTAAATCACTGCATTCGGACAATTCAGAAAAACTATCCGGAAGCTGCAGGCAAGCTGCAACCTTTTGCTGATTATATCAACACTCACAATCGAGATGAACGAGAAGAACTTTACACCAAGACGTTTGATGTGCAGCCTATCTGTTACCTTGACTTAGGCTATGTAATCTGGGGAGAAGATTATAAACGTGGTGCTTTCTTGCTGCACATGCAGCAGGAACAGGAGAAAGTTCAGAATGATTGTGGAACAGACTTACCGGATAACATCAGCAATATGCTGACCTTATTCACCCGGACGAAAGACCAGTTGCTTATCAACGAACTTGCAGTCAAGATTCTGATTCCGGGTCTTGAAAAGATGATTGCCGAGTTTGAGCAGGCAAGAATTGCACTTAAAGTGAAAGTACTGAAAAAACTTCATAAAGCAATAATTCAGGAAGAACTGAATAACGGCAATGTATATCGTTATGTCTTTGAATCCCTGCTTTATATCATGAAAAAGGATTTTGAGAACATACATTTTGAAGAAGTGACAAATCCGGTAATTAATCAGCAGCACCATCAATCATTCTTCGCAAGGCAGAGCGTTAATCTGGAAGTAAATAACATCGTTAATAACTATAAATTAGACTAGGTATGATAAATTATTTGTTGTTTATAGTGCTGCCCTATGCAGCTTTAACAATATTTCTGATAGGTTCAATTTACCGGTACAGAAGCAGAGGATTCAGTGTATCATCAATTTCTTCGCAGTTTCTGGAAGGCAGGAGGCTGTTCTGGGGAAGTCAGCCCTTTCACTGGGGGTTGTTTTTTCTGTTTTTTGGACACCTTATTGCCTTTCTTTTTCCAAGAGCTGTACTGGCCTGGAATGGTCAGCCTGTGAGATTATTGATTCTAGAAATCACTGCATTTGTTTTTGGTTTAAGTGCCTTATTGGGGCTTTTATTATTGGTCCGCAGACGTCTAATCACTAAAAGAGTAAAGATTGTAACCAGCAAAATGGATATTGTTGTTTTCGTAATTCTGCTGGTACAGATTATTTCAGGTTTAATGGTTGCCTATTACAGTCGTTGGGGTTCGTCCTGGTTTGCATCATTTATAACTCCCTACCTGCGATCAATTTTTGTATTTGATCCACAAATGGATGCCATTGCCAGTGTAACTTCCGTGTGGTTAAAAGTTCATGTTGTGTCTGCTTTTACTCTGATTGGTATTATTCCATTCACACGCTTTATGCACTTTCTGGTCTATCCACTGGATTATACATGGCGGAGTTATCAGCAGGTTATCTGGAATTGGAACCGAAGATACATTCGTACTTCCAGGGCTCATTCAGAAGGTCATAAATCGCAGAATAATTAATTCAGACTGCTGAATAAGCAGTTATTTTCCCTGATATGTTACCTTCTTACCGATTGAAGTAAGTCCCAGTAAAGCATCTGAGGTCGAAAAAATTTCTTTCAGATGCATAAGTTCTGACCGACAGCCTTCTTCTTTTGTAATCAGTTCATCAGCCAGGCGAAGTGCTATGGGTGCTTTGAGTTTTATGGTTTTTACGATTATATCAGCATCTTCTTCTTTAAGTTGAGCAGGATGATAATCTCTGTTCAGGATTTTGGAAAGGCTGTGAGTTTCAAAAAAGGCCTGAATGGATTTCCAGTTTTCTGAAAGCTTCCTTTTTTTGGGCGAATCGATGGGCAGTTTACCTTCAAGCATCAAAAACCATTCATCTATTGAGAGCAACCTATCAATCAGGCCAATCTCAAATGCTTCACAGGAAGAGATCATTTTGCCTGTATGAATGAGGTATTTACTTAACCCTTTACCGATCTTTCTGACACTTCGCTGAGTGCCTCCAAGGCCAGGGTAGATTCCAATTCCTGTTTCCGGGAATGCCATCTGAGCTTTGGGCAATGCAAGAATAAGATCTGCGCAAAGTGCCAGTTCCAGTCCGCCACCAAGTGCCATTCCATTTATAACGGCAATCACATTTTTTTCAGACTTGTCAATTTTCTCAAAGACTTCCTGTCCGTACCTGGTAAAACGGATAATGTTATCGAGTGTGTTATTCCTGATATTAGTTACAAAAAAGCGAATATCAGCTCCGGCAACAAAGGCTTTGCCTGAGCCGGTAATTAAAATATTTTTCACCCCGGGATGCTCCTCTGCAAGAGTAAACTTTTCATCTAGTTGCTTTACTACCTCTTCATTCAGGGCATTCAGCTCTTCCGGGCGATTCATGGTAATGATAGCATTTGAATTTTTGATTTCAAGAAGGACAAAGTCCATCTGCCATTTTCCTTCAGAGATATCCGGTAGCTTTTCACCGTAAATATTGCAATAAGATAGAACAGTTTTTCTGACAGAAGACTCACCTGATCGTTTCATGAGTTCAACCGGCCCGTTTTTCCATTTTAATCCGATTTTGGCACCTTTGTTAAGATCAATGGCAGAACAGACCTGTTCTTCCAGAAGTTGTGAACACACAAAGAATACCACGCCTAACATTCTTTCAGCAATTTGTTGCTGTCTTTTTTCACTAATGGTTTGAGGGTAGATTCCTATCTCCCAGTTTTCTTTTTTCTCGACCTGTTTTACCAGCCTTCTTGCAACTTTATAAGATGGCCCGAATGTTTCAAGGGTTTGCTGAGCATGTAATGCAATTGGGACTCCGGTGGCATTCATTAGGGCAAAGGGGCCCATCCCGATTCCAAAAAGCTTCATACATACTGAATCAATTTCTTCAATTGAAGCAATATCCTCTTCCAGCAGCCTGACAGCTTCATTCAACCAGGGAACGAAAAAACGATTAACAGCAAAGCCATATTGATCTGAAGTAAAAATCGGATCTTTACCCGAAAGGATTGAAAAACGATAAGCAGCAGTTACGGTTTCATCAGATGTCTTTTTACCTGGAATGATTTCCACTAGTCTGTTTTTAGCAGCATGATAGAAATAATGCAGTCCCAGAAAGCGTTCGGGGTGCGCAACAGAATCAGAAAGCTCACTAACTGAAAAGGAAGACGTATTTGTTGCCAGAATGGTTTCTGCCGGAAGAATCTCTGAAAGAGATTTGAATAATCCGGCCTTTGCCTGGAAGTTTTCAAAAATGGCTTCAATGATGAGATCACATGCTTTCAGGTGATTGAGGTCTGTGGTAATGTTCAGATTGGCAAGAAAGGAATCGACTTGGGCTGACGAAAAAACTCGTTTCTCAATACCATCGTTAAACATCCTTTTGATTCGGTCTAATCCGTTTTCTACAAATTGCAGTTCGCGGTCAGCTAGGATAACATGAAATCCTTCCTGAGCAAATTTTTGAGCGAGAGCAGAACCCATTGTTCCTGCACCAACCACTCCAACTGTTTTTATGATTTTCATAGTTTGCTTTAAAGGTTCAGGCATTATTCCATTCCGGCTTTCTTTTTTCAAGAAATGAGTTGATGCCTTCATTCGCATCATGAGTCTGCATGAGTTGTTTCACATACAGGGATTCAAGTTGCGGGAGAAAACTGGAAAGTACATGATTAAATTTCATTCTTGAAGCTTTGACAGCAAAGCGAAGCGAAGTAGCACTTTTTGGAAGGATCTGTGTTTGAATAAAATGTTCAACTCCTGAATTCAAAGCAGTTTTATCATCAAACAGTTCATTGACTAAACCGAAATCAGCAGCTTCTGATGCAGGTATTGTCTTTCCGGTGATTAATAAGTTTTCAGCACGGGCAAGACCGATTTTTTCCTGCAGGATAACGGAGGCCGGTGGAGGAAATACTCCAAGAACAATTTCGGGCTGACCAAACCTTGCAGATGAGTCTGCAAATATGAAGTTACACATGATAGTAAGTTCCATTCCTCCACCCAGGCACTGGCCACTGACAATTGCCAAGGTCGGGATTGCCAGATCGCGGAGAAGATAGAACAACTGGTGAAATCCATGAAGCATGGTTTCAGCAAATTCCTGCTGATGCTCTTCAACACTGGCACCAAAGGAGAAGTGCTTCCCGGCACCTTCAAAGGTGATTAGTTTCAGATTCTGATTTTCTTTAAAGCTGTCAAATAACTGCCAGAGTTCCTCCATCATAACATGGTCAAGGATGTTCCCTTTCCCGTCATCCAGAATTATCCGGGCAACAGAATGATTATGAGTATAGTTAACTTTAATCTTTTCCATCACTTTGCATTTTCAGTGTTGAATTGTGGTGAGATTTTTTTTTGCAACTCGTCATTCCACGGATGACCTTCAGCAAGTAACTGTCGAAGCCTGATGAAATCAACTTCCCGGTTATCTTTCGTGCCCTCATTAAATGCCTGAAAGCCTGATTTAGCTTCACTCATCATGTTCAGAGCAAGCCACTCACGGCTACCTTCCTTATTCTTATCCCAGTGTTGAAGTTTAAATTTTCGTACTTCACTTATTGTTTTATTTGTGCAGTTCGGAAAGGTATGAAGTAGTTTCGCAGCAAGCTTGTTGACTGCTTCATCAAGTAAGCTCAGATCAATTTCTCCCGAAGCAACCATTTCTTTTGCTTTTTTCATTGCTTCACCAGATTTTGGTGTGCCAAAAATTATTTTTCCGGATTCATCCACAATTTTGTCGATAATTACCATTGGGTTCGGGATAAACTTTTGGTTCATTTTTAAGACAGGAACCACCTCTGTAATGATTCCATAATAGTATGCCTGATGAGCAGAGTATGGTTCACAAAGGGTAAGAGAACCCATGGCCCGTTCAACACCCATAAAGACCGGAAGAAAGTCAGTTGCACCTCCGATTGGAGCACTGCCATGTTTGGGGCCGGCCTGTCCAAAACGTGCCATATCACTTGCAATACTAAAGTCGCATGCCATTCCGATTTCCTGGCCGCCACCGATGCGCATGCCATTTACCCGGCAGATAACTGGTTTCTCACATTTGAGAATGGCACTTACCATATCATTGAACAACCGCATGTACTGTGAATATTCCTGGGGATTACCTGCATAGTACTCGGCATATTCTTTGGTGTTGCCACCGGTGCAAAAGGCTTTATCACCAACAGCAGTAAATACAACTGTAACCACACTTCTGTCATTGGATGCTTCGCCAAAAGCAAGAATAATCTCTTTGACAGCCTGAGTGGTGTAGGAGTTGTACTGTTTAGGATTATTCAGCCAAATCCAGGCATTGAATAAATCTTTTACCGGATTACCATCATGATCCAGGCAGGGGCGTTTCTCAAAAATAATTTCTTTGAATCTGGAATCAACAAGGTTGTGATTTTTTAGCAGCTTATCCATGTTATTTAGTTATTAAAATCAGGTACCAGTACCGAACGTTTTGAATATTTATGTTCAAGTGTGTTTTTGAATACTTCATTGATACCTGACATAGGAAAGGTTTGAACGAATTGGGAGATATTCAGCTGATCTTTTGAAATCAAATCGAGTACTTCAGGATAAAGTTCGGCACGGCAGCCCCATGTTCCAATCAGTTTTGAATCAAACGCCATGAGATTGCTGAGTCTGATTTCCACTTTATCAAGAGTAAATCCAACGACAGAGAGGGTAGAGGCAAAAGTTATCAGGTTGAAAGCAAGCTCCTGGCCGGCCTTGGTCCCACTGATTTCAAATATTTTCCAGCTGAATTTGGGCGCTTTCAATTGTGCAGCCAGTTCCTTGACCTTTTCTTTGATTGTTTTTGAATCAAGTCCTTTGATATTGAGAGTAGCATCTACTCCATTTGCTTTGGCTAAGTCAAGTTTTTCATCATTAATATCGAGTGCAATTACCTTAGCTCCAAAAATTTTTGCAATGAGTGCTCCGTAAATTCCAACTCCTCCAACTCCGATAACAATAGCAAGATCTCCGGCAACAAGTTCTGATTTTTTGACAACTTGATAAGGTGTTGAAATTGCATCGGCAATCACTGCCAAATGTTCCAGCGGATATTTCTTCAAAACCTGATCTGTTACCTCACATAAGAACCTTGAAGGTACTTTTACATGAGAAGCAAATCCGCCATGAAAATCGTTGCCTGGCATTAATTGACTACGGCAAATGTTGCTTCTGCCTTTTTTGCAGAAATCACATTCTCCGCAAGGTAAAACAGCCGGAATAATAACTTTTTTATTCAGCCAACCAGAATCACCAGCAACTACTTCTCCCGAGATCTCATGACCGAGGGTGAGTGGTAATGCCTGTTTAGTCTGAACACCGTAATGCCAGAAACTCAGATCGGTATGGCAAACACCGCAGCCAGCTACTTTGACCAGAACTTCATCCTTATTAAGTTCCGGATACGTACTTTCAACAAGACTAAACGCTTTGTTTAGCTCTGTCATTTGCCATTGAAATATTTTGTTATGATTCATCGGTACATACATATTTTTTATAATCACTAACTACAAATGTGCTTTTTCTTTTACCGGGAATAATGGAAAAGCCTTCTTTTTCTTCGTCTGCAGCGGCATAAGCGGCAATCCATGAAAATATACCTGTGATCATGGGGCAGCAGAGATCAGCATGATGTTGTTGAGTCAGTAATTCTCTGTTGCGGTTCATGGTAATCAAATGCCCTTTTGGAACAGAACTCATGATTTTTCTGACTTCAAGGGGTGAAGGAACAACTTTTGTATGTTCAGAATTCCATTCTTGTTTCTGCTGTTTATCCAGGTGGATAATTTTGGGTAAGTCTTTACTGTTGTAAAGTTTTTCCTTCCAGGTTTTTCTTTTATATGCCATTTCAGAAATCAGTATTTTGAAACAAAATAGCAGTTCCTTGCCCGCCACCAATACAGGCAGAAGCTATTCCGAATTTTACTTTTCTTCTCTGCATTTCCTTAGAAAGGGTTAATGATAAGCGAATGCCGGTTGCAGCAAGAGGATGCCCGATTGCAATTGAACCACCATTCACATTTAATTTATCCCGGTCCAGCTTAAGTTCCCTTTCACAACCAATAACCTGGGCTGAAAAGGCTTCATTAATTTCAAACAGGGAAATGTCTTCAATCTTTAATCCTGTAATTTCAAGTAAAAAGCGAATTGCCGGAACTGGTCCTAGTCCCATGATTTTAGGGTCAATCCCGGATGAAGCTGCGGCAATGATTTTAGCAATAGGTTTAATTTTCTGTTCCTGAATTACTGATTTTCCGGCAACAACAACTGAAGCAGCACCATCAACAATTCCACTGCAATTACCGGCTGTAAGAACTCCGACTTCAGAAAATACCGGTGGAAGTTTTGCCAGAGCCTCTTTTGAAGTTTCACGGATTTGTTCATCGGTTACAAAATTCTTTACACCTGTAGGTAGGCGAACCTTTCTTGGTTTTAATCCGTCAATTTCAAAAGTGGCTGAGTTTACCGGTGTTATTTCTTCAGCATGTAGATTTTTACTTTTGGCTTCCAGTGCCCGCTTAAAGGAAAGAAAAGCATATTCATCACATTCATTGCGGGTAAGGCTATATTTAAGTGCAACATTTTCTGCTGTAAATCCCATCGGATAACCGGCTGCCGTATCATCCAGAGCTTCCCAGAGCATATCTTTAAATACTGGCCTTCCCAGTGGGTAGCCCATCCGGTTGCCAAATGAAACAGTAGGGGCAAGGGACATGTTCTCTGAACCTGTACATAATACGGTTCTGGCTTTTCCCAACATAATTTGTTCAGACCCTGTAATGATCGTTTCAAAGCCGGAACCGCAGATCCGCTGAACCATCAGTGCAGGAATTTCTTCCGGTATGCCTGTAAAAAGCGAAATATGTCTTGGCAGAAAGTAGGAGTCACAGGAGCTTTGGCCAATATTAGCAGCAATCAGCTGATCAACTTCTTCTGCTTTTAGTTTGCATCTGTCAAGAGCAGCTCGGCTGGCAAAGATTCCAAGATCGGTAGGAGAGACCTGGGCCAGGGTTCCGCAATACTTCCCGAAGGGAGTACGTATTCCGTTAATAAGATAAATATCGTCAAAGAGAATGCCTATTCCCTTCTGCCTGTGATGAAAACCCTTCATGATTTCTGATTAACAACGTACGAAAGTTCAGGTTGAGCCTGATTTGTTAGAGCGTGTTCCCTGGCTGTCAGAGCAGCACCCATAGAGACAATATATTGTGATTGATCTAAAACCATTACCAGCTGTGCAAATTTTTCTTCCAGCATATTTTTTAGATGGGGGTGAATCGAAATAACCCCTCCAATCATAACAACAGGAAGGCTGGAGTCAATTTTCATTTTTGCAATTCGGTTAATGATTGACAGGTAAATTCCTTTAGCCAGGTTTTCAATGGAAGTTCCGTCAAAAACCCATTTCATGATTTCAGTTTTAGCAAAGACAGTGCAGAAGCTGTTTAGCTCCTGGGTATAATCCGACTGAGCAGCCAGGCGGCTCATCTCTAATATGTCAATCCCTGCCCGTTCAGCGATTTCAACCAGAAAAGCACCTGTTCCTGCAGCACATTTATCATTGAGGTAAAAATTTTCAACCTTGCCTTGAGCATCGCAATGAATCAGTTTAATGTCTTCACCGCCAATATCAAGTATATTTTTTGCACCATAGAGAAATTCATTCACACCAACTGCTGCACAGTTAATTTCTGTTTTAACCATATCGGCATCCGGGAAATTTTTTCTACCGTAACCGGTTGCACAGCTGTATTTAACCGGGAATTCTTCAAGCAGGGAGTTGATGATATGTTTGGCCGCAATTTTATCTCTGTTCAGTGTTTTAAGCAGATGCCGGTAAATCACATTTTTTTCTTCATCTATCAAAGTGAATTTTGTATAAGAAGAACCAAGGTCAATTCCGAGATAACAATTTCCCTTGGGTACCTTAGCCTGGCTGCGAAGTGAAGTTTTCCTTGCTGAAGGACTTCCGATAACCTGGGAGAGCAGATTTTTATGAGTCATGGCCTTTACCATATTGACCATTGACAGGTTCAACGATGTCCGGATATAATGTTTCCTGCCATATTCAACAATCTTACCGTTCATATAATCAATTTCAGTCAGCCGGTTATTCATCAGATCTCCGGCAAGGGAAGGAAAGTGATTACCTCCCTTTTTAAGATAGCGCAAACAGTTTCGGATAAAGTCGTCAGGGAACCGGATCTTTTCAGCTTCAGCCACATCTACAGCTTCGGCAATAATCTGTTCAATCAATTCAATGGTATCAGGGAATGCCATTGCTTCGGCCATGGTAAACCGTCCAATGCCACAGAGTGCACTCAGGGAAGCATTGAGAATCGTCTTCTCCCAGGTGAATTTAGTTAAATTAAAAGCACTAATTGCCTCAGTCGTAAGTTGAACCGAATTGAGAAGTGTGGCAATCTCTTCCGCATATTTTTTTTCATTGTCATCCAGCATGGCAATGTAGTTGGGAGGATTGAAGAACGTCACTTTTGTAACATTGGCAGCTGAGAGATTGCCTGCAAAATTGATGACCATTCTACCGGTACGGTGCTCACCAAATTTATCAGAAAACATTCTTTCGGTATCAATTCCGTTTTGAGCACTGATAAAAACCGAAGTGTTGGTATCCGGTATTTCTTTTAAAAGGTCGGCAACCGAGTAGGTTTTAATAGCCACAAAAACATAATCGGGATTTTGCGCCAACAGTTCTGCAGGAGAACCGTAGATATGTCCGAATTTCTGATTCTTTGTAATTACATTTTCAAGTTTAATGCCCTCATTTCTGATCAGGTTTAATTTAACCCGGTCATGATCACAAATTAAAACCTGGCAACCGGCCTCTTTCAGGTGAACAGCTAGAATCATTCCAACCGGGCCAAGCCCTATAATGCCTATCTTTTTATTCAGAGTTTTACTCATGCGTGTACTTTTGAACTTTCTATCTGCTCAATAAAGGTTTCAATTTTAGTGATGCTTTGACCTTCAGAAAAGAATCTGAGATCACAGAGATCACCTTCAACTACCAGAAAAGGAATGCCGGTTTCGGCTTTCAGCCGCTGGGGCATGCCAAACTTGGCATTTGAATTATTGAAACAGGTTTTTGTATCATGAAACAGGATTCCGTCACAGCGGTATTCATTCAGCCAGTTTGTAAGCATTTTCATTTTTGCTTTTTCACTCCTGTTGATGAATATTTTAGTATAGGCGAGTGCTGACGATTCAAAAGGGTCACTTTCATCGAAGTCATTGAAAATCCAACTACTGCAATAAGTTGAAGCAACTACGACAGCATTGTTTTCAGTAAAAAGATCAGATAACATTCTGAGCCGTCCCCAGATGGGCATTCCTTCCCAGAATATCCGGCATTTTTCATTGGCTACAATTCCGGTTTTGTTATTGAGGTTATCACTCAATTCTTCAAGTAGCCTGACATAGTAATCTTTTGCCTGCTGAGTACCTCTCATAATTACAATAGGTCCCATGTGAATGACTCCGTCAAAAAAACTGATGGGAGCGGGGGTTGCCATTGCTGTTTTAAGTACCGTTTGCCATAGCATGGTTGCTTCCTTGCTAAGCCTGAGTGTTTCGCGGAAACGGTCAATATTAAATTTATTACCGCTTACTTTTTCACACAATGGAATTATTCTTTTATGCTGGTCAATTACCAGGGTAATTTCTTCTTTTGTGACCTCATCCACATAACGCGGAGGATGGATTCCTGCAATGGGGCAATCAAATTGTTTGGCAAAAAAGCTAAACCAGTCCTGAACTTCGCGGCATTGGTTTGTGTTATAAACGATCAAATCAGGTTTGGGAATGCTTTTTAATCCGTATTGTTTCAGAAGCGGAGTATTCCCCTTTAAAAAGGCACCTATATCACTGGTTGTATAAGAGCATACATGATTTGAATATCCGTATTTTGCGGACTCAGGAATATATTCCATAGCAGTACGGGTAGCTCCCAGCAAGGCGCCATGATTCTCGGGAAAGTAAACTTCGAATCCAAAGGAGCGAAGCAATTCGGCCGGACCAACACTGGTACACCATGCTATCTTTTTACCTTCCTGAGCAAGTGACTGGAAGTAATTGCGCATGATTTTCTTAAGTTCCTGAGTTGCTTTTATCTCGTACATAATACATTATTTTTACCGGGATACATTTTCTGTGTCAAGTTTAATGACATAGACTTCTTCGTTCATCTGATTTTTTGCACCATACAGGTTTTCAATATGTGCTCTGTAGGCTTCAAGAATTTTATTTGGAGCAAACTTCATAGATGGTGTAAGGGTATTCTTTTCAAGACTTAACTCATCATTTATAACCATTGCGTATTTAATCTTTGAAAATTTCTGAGTCAGGCAATTATTCGTCTGCTGAAGGCAGCCATGCAGGCATCTGCCAAGTTCGTTTATGTTACGCGGACAGAAACAACCTTCATCAGGAGAGAGCTCATAACTGGGATGTTCAAGTTCTTTCCGGTTAGGGAAGAGGAGTGCAACCGGGTATTCTTTTCCCCCACCCACAATCATTGCAAAGGTGATATAATGGCATTTTGACTGGATCAGAATTTCCATTTCGGAAGGAATTACTTTTTCACCGTTAGTCAGTTTGAAAATTCTGTCTTTACGGGAAATCAGTTTTAAACCTGTTGAAGTAATCTCACCAACATCACCGGTACAATACCAGCCATCGGTGGTAAAAGCAGCTTTGTTGGCTTCCTCATTTTTATAATAACCTTTCATCACGTTTGGACCTTTTACCTGAATTTCACCATCGGATGCAATACGGATTGTGACTCCGGGTATTGGGTTTCCGACAATTCCGGGTTGTCGTTTGAGTTCAGGGTTGGTGAGGGTACAACAAGGTGATGTTTCAGTTAGACCCCAGCCTTCGATGACTGGAATTTCCCGTTTTTCAAATTCTTCGGATAAATTTTTTGGCAGTGAAGCAGCTGCAGTAAAGATGAATTTCAGTCCGGAATGAAAAAACAGCTTTTCAACTTCGCTGTTGGATTTTGTGAGTTCAATGAGGGATTGGTAAACTTTTGGGACACTAAAAAAGGCACTAGGCTTAACCAGCTTCCAGTTTTCCATAATTTCAACCGGATCTTTTCCATAGCTGGATTCGAGCATCAGAGTGGCTCCGCTATGAAGAGCCGAAAATCGTTCGAAAATACCTCCGAAGCTGTGATGCCAGGGAAGATAGGAAAGCAATCTGTCGTTTTCATCCAGTTTCAGCAAGTGCTTCAACGCTGCTTGTTGGGATAGAATATTTTTATGAGTCAGTTGAACACATTTGGGAATTCCCATGGTACCTGATGTGTACATATTTAAGCAGACTTCATCCGGAAGTGCTTCTGTACTGAGTGTATCTGTTACTTGGGCAGGAGCTAAAAGTTTACTGAACGGAATCAGGTTTTTGTGTTCTGCATTATTGACTGAGTCAAAAACAAAGATAGACTGGATGGCTGGGTGAACAGAGATTCTGCTGAGTTGCAAATCACTGGCAGCAACGATAAACTTAGCATTCGAATGGTCAATGAGTTTATCAACTGTATCTTTTGGGAAATAGGCAAAAACGGGAACACTGATACCATCACCTGCCATGATAGCCATTTCAGTTAGGAGCATTTCCAGCCGGTTGGGTGTATAAACCAGGATCTTATCTCCTTTTTGAAATCCCTCCTTACGCAGGTTTGATAGTATAGTCCGGATTTTAACCAGGAAATCTTTCCAGGTTATTTCTTCAAAGACTCCGTTCTTTTTTTCAGCATAGACAATTTTTTCCGGATAGAGAATCGCATTCTCTTCCAGCATGGTTGCAATGTTAGGCGTGATTCTCCCTAACTCTATGTCTGATGTCAGCTCCTGCATTATTATACGGTTACAGCTTGTTTTTCTTTCAATTTAATATGCCGGAATCCACCCCACAAGGCGGCACCGAGTGCTCCGGCATAGATTGCATCCGGATGAGTTTTAATTTCAAACTTTTTACCGGTTTCCTGGAGTTGTTCATCCAGAGCTTGCATCATTCCGATGTTAAGAGCCATGCCACCGGTCAGTACAATGGGTGATTCGGCTTTAAGTGAACTGAGCAGTTTTATTATCCGGCTTGCGATTGATATGTGGATTCCTTTAATAATATCAGGTGTTGAAACTCCTCTTGAAACCATGTTGATGACATCGGTTTCTGCCAGTACAGCACAGATTCCGGATGATACTTCTGGAGTTTTAGATTGCAATGAAATTTCGCCAACTTCTTCAATGGACAGTCCCAGGTAGCGTGAAATATTCTCAACAAACTGGCCTGAACCAGAAGCACACTGACCTGTCATTTTGTAATCCTGAACTTTAGCATCGGGTGAGACTTTAACTGCTCGAACATAAAGGGCTCCCATATCAACGACTGTTTTGGCATCAGGGAAGAAGAAGTTACCTCCTTTAGCATGAGTCGTCATTCCGTAGAAATGACCCCGTTTACGTTTCACCAGGTCGCCTTCACCAGTAGAAGCAAGATAGGCTACATCTTCATACTTCAGGTTATGTTTAGCTAACATATTCTGGATCATTTCATCAGCAACCTGGGTTGGATTACGCTTCCTTATTTTTTCGGTATGCTTATCAATAATAGTTGGGTTATCTGAATAATCAACCAGCACCAGTTTTATAAAGTTGGAACCAATATCAATTCCCATTGTGTAAAATGATTTTTCCATTGTTAGCTGTTTTTAGATATTTATTTTACTCGTTTTTATAATTCTAACTGTTATTGTTGATGTATTAATTGGTTATTCTACAGGTGCTTTTGACTTTTTTGCCGAGGGCAGATCAGCTTTAATATTTCTGCGGGCAAACATGGCACCACCTAAAGCACCCATAAAAATAGAATCGGTATGAATGTTGATTTTTATATCATTTCCATAATTTTCTCTGACCAGTTCAGTGAGGTATTTAATAACTGCTGGGTTCCTTGCCACACCTCCTGTAAAGGTAAATTCATTGAACACGCCTCCTGAACGTGCAATCAGAGACATGGCCCGCATGATAATGGCTTTGTGCAATCCACCAAGAATATCTTCTCTTTTCTCACCGAGGTTGGTCAGTTCGCGCAATTCAGCACCGGCAAATACCGTACAGGTTGAACAAATTGTTACATCTTTTTTTGCTTCCATCGCCATGGGGCCTAACTCATTAAGTGAAATACTCATTTCATCAGCAATGTATCCGAGGTACCTTCCACAGCCGGCAGCACATCGGTCATTCATCTGGAAACTGGTAACCAGTCCGTATTTATCAACCTGGATGGCTTTCGTATCCTGGCCACCAATATCAAGTACGGTTCGGGTTTCAGGGAATACAGCGTGAGCTCCGAAAGCATGACATAAGATTTCGGAACGGATACATTCCTGTGGGAAAGGGAGCAAGGCCCGGCCATATCCGGTACCGGTCATATTGGAAATATTGAATTCAAGTTCAGCAATTTCATCAATATGATGACTGAGTGTATTTGAAACCTGGTCAAAATTTCCTCTGAGCAAATTCATTTCAGCATCAAAATTCACACTTGAATCAGCAGCCGTATCCGGAAGATCTTTATATTTCTTTTTTAACTCATCCATAGCCTTCTCAACAAGCTCTTTAAAGTCAAATTGAACTCTTTCATTCTCAGCGGGACTGATACTCTTATCCCATACTGTCATCAGTGGCTCGAACAATGACATGTCCAGCTTACCGACTTCTTCATTGTATTTTTCAGAAACAATGTCACGGAAAAACTGGCTTTTTGCTCCCAGGTTATTATATAAATATTCGTGTTTGATTTTCGGTTTGAATGCTTTCCTGATATTTCTCAAATGACCAATCATCAGGTTTTGTGTTTCTTCGTCTTTGAAATAAGTTCGGCAGGTTTTCAGCAGTTCATCACCAAGTTTATCAAGCCTGACTTTAAACTGTTCATACTGGAACACATTTTCAAGGTCATTGATATATTTCCTATATTCCGGTTTAGCCTGCATTTCAGCTTCCAGTTTTTTCTTAAGTACTGAAAAACGGGCATTGTAAATAGCTTCATCTTTTGTAATATCAGCAGCTACTGCGTAATTCGCTCTTGTATTTGTAATTCCTCTGCCAATAATTTCATCTTTTTCATTAATAATGACTGCCTTTGATGTGGTTGAACCGAGGTCAACACCGAGATAGTATTTGCTCATTTATCCTGTGTTTTTTATTGTTAAGATTTGATTAAACAGTAGTACCTTCCTGTGCGAGAATAATTTTTCTTTGTTCCAGCATCTGGAAATACGACTCCAGCCGGTTTTTAATATTTGCATAGGAGAAATACCGGGGATCAACCAGATCACTTTCAATAAAACCTACGGGAACTCCGGTACGTTGTTCAATTTCACGCATGATCATCAGCTGGCCGGCCGAAAAAGAATTGCAGCTCTTAATCGAATTAATCAGAAAGCCGTCAGCTTTGTATTCTTTAACATATTGCTCAAGCATTCCAACCCGTTGAGGCAGGTTCATGTTGGTATAGCAGCCCATACAATATTTCGACAAACTCTCAAGAGGCTTATCCGGCTCATGACGGAATCCCAGGTCGTACACACCACCTACCTTGGTATAGGATGATGCTACAATGACAGCTCCCATATCGTAAAATATTTTCCAAAACTCACGGAAATTGGTCCAGTTGGGAGGTCCTTCCATTACTAATCTGAATTTTTCTTCTTTCAGTTCACCTTCGGGAGTAATAGGTCCCAAACCAAGCTGTATCCGCTGTTGAACTTCATTCCATAGTTCTGAATAATATTCAACAGCTTCTTCAGTACCTCTGAAGGCAGTGAAAATCGGGCCTATGTAATAGACACCTGCAAAATAGGCATCTATAGGAGTAGGTACACGTTTGGCACTTTCCAGAACATTCACGAGTAAATCTTCAGAACGGGCAGAGTTCTCCATCATTTTGGAGAGTCGGTCATGGTTATATTTCTTGCCGGAGACTTGTTCCATCTTGGGAATTACTTCTTCTTTAAGCTGCTTTACCATGTACTGAACCTGGTCGTCAGTTATCTGACCATCTTCCTGATAAGGTGTATGCAGCATGGCCACCGGGACCCCCGGATATAACCGTTCAAGGTTTTCAAACCATTTCATAAATGTGAAGCATCCTGTGTAGCTGAGCAACAACAAATCAGGGTCAGGAAGTTTTTCGCCTGTTGGGCCGATGTTACCGTTAAGCATCATCCCGATATCGCATTTTACATACGTACAAACATCCTCAGAGAATCCCATTTTCTCGGCATCCTTAATATAGCTTGCAGATTTTTTTCGCATTCCCGACTGCAGGGCATTTATTTCAGGATAAACAGGTAGCATATCGAATGATAAAATCAATTCTGTAAGGTTGCCGGGCACAAATGTGTAAACCACTTTTTTGCCTGATTCTTTGGCTGTACTTAGATCATGAAATTGCTTAGCAAGCATTTCCTTTTGAAGGACCATGCTTTTTTCTTTTATAACTTCTTTTGGTTGAGCCATTTTTTTAATGTTTTAGAATATTAAACCCATAGTTTGATTGAATCGGAGAATGTTCCGGCTTGTTCTTTAATAACTTTAAACTGACCGGTATTTTCGTGAAACTGAAAGTTGATATGCGGAATTCCTGCCTCATCACATTCTTTCTGCATCATTGGACGGTCAAGTAGTGCTGGATCACAGAAACTGGCTGCACAGAAAATCACACCGTCACCATTGCGGCTACGGACAAGTTCAACCAGCCGTTTGCCTTTTGGATTACCAACATCATAATAAGCTGATGCAAAAGTGCTCTGGTTAATGTACGCGTCTGTTAAAGCTTTCAACGGCTCATTGGTGTCATCTTGAATATCTCCCAAAATCCATCGGGAACCCTGCATGAAATCATCATCCACTATATAGCAACCAGCCATTTCAATGGATTTGATCAGCCCGATTGGGGGCTGTTCACAAAATGAGCCCGTTACAACAACCCGAATGTTATCCATCGGTTCTCCACGTTCTTCACTGATTGCTTCTACTACCTGGCTAAGAATTTCATTATGCTCTTCAACCGGCATGGTAATTCCTGCCCGCAGGATATGATAAGTTTCTACGGCAGACAGTCGCCAGGGAAATTCCTGTCTGATCCTGTAAATTTCTTCAATCAGCTTTCGGTTACGGTTATAGAGTTTGATGGCATAGTTGAGTTTTTCATTGGTAACCTTAATTCCATTAATCCGGTAGATGTCATCCATGACCTTTTCCATTTCCTGACTGTAGAAGGCACCTCCGATTGCAGGGTCAAAATTTTGAGGATAATCAAAATACCGTTGAAATTTTCCCTTCCTGGAGAGTTTAAACATACCTGATAGGTTTCGGATGCAATCACAGATTGCCGGAAACAAAAAGCCATCAAAATCATTGAGATTTGTATCAAGTGCCATTTCAATGATTCCGCGCGGAAGATGACAGATGTAGGATTGATAATAGGCATCACCTTTAATAATCTGCTTGCGGTCTCCGGCACCCATTATTCCAACAGGCAAACCATTGGCTGCATGAATAATTTCACGAGGTACATAAATTGGAAGGTAGCCAACCAGAACCCTGTCTTGTTTTTCCTTTTTCCAGTTCTTGGCAAGTGTGAAATTCAGATCAAAAGCAGCTTTTTCGCAATAAGAAAGAATGTCATCAAAATGTTTCATTATGCTTTTTTAACTTTTTGCAGAACAAAGTAAGACTTCACTTTTTTATAAAACCATGATTGTAATCAGTATTTCATATTTTAAATAAAAATAATTTCGTCAGCTGTATATTTATTATTGAGTTAGTAAATGCTTGTCAATAAAGGTGTATTAATTCTGTCCGGAGGTAAGTCGGAGCGAATGAAATCTCCCAAACCTTATCTTATATATAATGGGAAGACTTTTATTGAAAGTATTATACAGGGATATTTTAATGCAGGTATCAGAGATATCTGCCTGGTTATCAGAAAAGAATATACTGAAAGTAAATGGGAGTCGGAATTTGAAAAAATAAAGCCAATGGTATCAGTAGTTGAAAAAATAAAAACAGATCATGGCCGGTTTTATTCGCTGAAAACAGGGTTAGTTCATTTTTTAAATTTTGATTTCTGCTTTATTCATAATATCGACAATCCATTTATTAATGATTCCATAATAAAAATATTGTGGGAAAACCGGCAGAAAGTTAGTTATGTGAAGGCCGTTAATCATAAAAAGGGAGGACATCCGGTTCTTCTTTCCAGAAAGATTATTCAGGAAATCTGTTCGATAAAAGACAATGATTTTAACCTGAAGGATGTATTGAAAAACTATTCTGGTAAAAGGGTGGAAGTGGACTCAGAAAAGATTCTGCTCAATATCAATACACCTGAAGAATATGAGAAACATATTCAATCATTAAAGGAATAAGTTTTAACTGCAATATGGATAACATTTACAGAAAATTAGCGGAAGTACGTAGCAAAAATCAAAGTGTTGCCGTGTGTACTGTTGTTCATACTAAAGGGAGCACACCAAGAAGGATTGGCGCCAAAATGCTGGTTGATACCAATGGTAATATTATCGGAACAATCGGTGGCGGGGAGTTTGAAAAGGCAGTAATTGAAAATGCATTGCACCAACTTGCTGAAGGCAAGCATAAATTGTTCAGGCACGATTTGGTACATCAGCATGGCATGTGTTGCGGAGGAACGGTAGATGTCTTTATCGAAATCATTATGAAAAAAAATAGGCTTTATGTTTTTGGTGCAGGGCATACCGGCCAGGCACTTGTTAAATATGCACATAATTTCTCATTCGAGATTTACCTCATTGATGAACGGAAGGAATACATCCGAAACTGCACAATTGAGGAAGTCAATAAACTTAATCTGCCATATCAGCAGGCATTACAGGCATTACCGTTTGATAACTCATCATATATATGTATCATGACTCACAGCCATCCGGTTGACCGGGAAATTCTTGCCTGTTGCCTAAACAAACCACATGCCTACCTCGGAATGATTGGCAGTAGAAGAAAAGTTGAAATAACAAAGAAAAAATTTATTGAAGCCGGAATTGCCGATTACGAAAGAATTGCTTCTGTAGATATGCCAATGGGGATCTTTATCGGAGCAGAAGGTCCTGATGAAATTGCACTAAGCATTGTAGCTAAATTAATTTCAGTAAAAAATAAATCATTAGCCAACATTTCAGAAAGACAAGAACCGGATGAAGTAAATCAAATTCGCTTATGAACAGAAAGAGAATTTCACTTGTAACGGGTGCTGCCAAAGGAATCGGGAAAGCAATAACCATAAGAATGGTGAGTGAAGATCATTTTGTTGTTGCTGTTGATGTGGACGATGCTGCAGGAAGTTCATTGATGACAGAATTAGGCAAAGAAAATTTGTGTTACTACCATACTGATATTTCTGATGAGAAAGCAGTGCTGGAGTTGTTTCAGAAAATAAAAGAAGATTACGGAAGGCTGGATGTGCTGGTAAACAATGCCGGTATGATTCGTGATAATGTCATCTGGAAAATGCAACTTGACGATTTTGAATCTGTAATAGACGTGAACCTTAAAGGAACATGGCTGATGTGCCGTGAAGCTGCAAAAATGATGAGAGAACAACAGCAAGGGAGAATTGTAAACATTGCTTCACGAGCATGGTTAGGAAATCCGGGGCAGAGTAATTATTCAGCATCCAAAGCAGGAATAGTGGGACTGACACGGGTGCTGGCTCTGGAACTTGGAAAATATCATGTATTTGTGAATGCTGTTGCGCCCGGTTTGATTGATACACCTCTTACAAAAGGTTTGGAGAAGGATGTACTCGAAAAACTGATTCAGGCTCAACCAACCAAATCAATTGGTAGAACAGAAGATGTTGCGCATGCTGTGATGTTTCTGACTTCGGAACAAACACAATTTATAACCGGACAAACTATCTATGTTGATGGAGGTAAAAGTATTGGTGCAGGAATTTGAAGATACAGAGAAATTCTAACAGAAAACGAGGTGTAAAAAATTGCAGATGAATAAAATCACATTAACCATAAACGGAAAAATATTCAACCTGTTGGTTGAAAGCCATGAAACACTGGCTCACGTTATCCGTGAAAAAGCAGGACTTAGCGGAACAAAAATCGGTTGTGAACAGGGTAGTTGCGGAACCTGTACCGTTCTTGCAAATAATCAACCTGTGCTGAGTTGTATTACTCCTGCAATGCGTTTTGACCAGGCTGAAATTACAACCATTGAAGGGCTTGACAAAAACGGAGAATTGCACAAGTTGCAGCAAAAGTTTGTTGAGAAAGGTGCAACTCAGTGTGGATTCTGTACTCCCGGAATGATTATGACCGCACTTGATTTTGTAAATAACTACCCCTCACCATCCGTTGATGAAATAAAAGAAGCCTTGTCAGGAAATCTCTGTCGTTGTACGGGATATAAAAAAATAATTGAAGCTGTTGCAGAATATGCCGATGAATTCAAGTCAGGGAAAAAGGTGAATATACAGCAACCGAATCATATTTCCAGGATTGTTGGTAAACCAAGACCCTACATTGAAGCTGAGAAAAAAGTGAAAGGAGCTGCAGAATATGCCGATGATATTAAACCTCCAAATGCGCTTCATTGTAAATTTCTAAGAAGTATTCATGCTCATGCCTTTATTGAAAGCATTGATACTTCCGAAGCATTGAAGCTACCGGGTGTTCATTATGTTGCAACAGGCAAAGAGCTTCCGGTAAAGTTTGGTGTTCTTCCGATTTCGCAAGATGAAACAGCTATGGCTGTTGAAAAAGTGAGATACCTCGGAGAGATTGTGGCTGCCGTAGCTGCCAACTCCGAAGAAATTGCTGCTCAGGCCTGTAAGCTGATTAAAGTAACTTATCGCCCTGTGAAAGCATTTCTCGAAATAGATGAGTCATTGAAAGATCTTGGAGAGAATGAGAAAATTCATGCTCATTGTAAGTTCAACAACAACATTCACAAAAAAGCAGAACTTCGTTTTGGTGATCAGCAACAGGGACTGAAAGACTCAGCCTTTACAAGTAAAATGTCTTTTCAGTTTGAAGGTGTAAGTCATGGATTTACCGAGCCACATGCTGCTACTGCCTGGTGGGATGAGAACGGACTAACCATAATTACAGCTACACAGGTTCCGCATTACCTCCATCGTGCATTGGCAAAAGTGATGGAAGTTCCGTTGAGTCGGGTGCGTGTCATAAAGCCTTATGTAGGCGGAGGATTTGGCGGGAAGAGTGATCCTTTTCCACATGAAGTCATCATCTCGTATTTAGCACGGAAAACAGGAAAACCTGTTAGTGTCCGGTTTTCAAGAGAAGAGGTATTTATCACAAATCACGGAAGACATCCTTCAAAGCTGGAAATGGAAATGGGAATTTCCAGGGACGGCATCTTCCAGGCTCTTGATGCCGATATTGCAATTGACGGTGGTGCTTACGGAAGTTTTGGAGTGGTTACTTCTTACTATAACGGAGTATTGCTTCAGGCACCATATAAATTAGATAACTTCGGTTTCAGAACATATCGTGTATATACTAATAAACCACAGTGTGGAGCAATGCGCGGACATGGTGCCGTTAACTCACGTTTTGCTGTTGAAACATTAATTGATGACCTAGCTCATCAGATTGAAATGGATCCGTGTGAGGTGAGAATGAAAAACTTTCTGGATTCAAATACACTAACTGTTGGGCAGTACCGGATTACCTCAAACGGCAGTCGTGAATCATTACAGAAAGTTATGGAGCAATCGCAATGGAAAAACCGGTATGGAAAGCTTGAATACGGGCATGGGTTAGGTGTAGGTTGTGGATTTTTTATCAGCGGAAGTGCTCTTCCCATTATTTGGAATGAATTGCCACAATCAGTGGTTCATCTTAAAGTTGACTTTGACGGACGGGTTGTCATCAGTTCAGGAGCCAGTGATATTGGCCAGGGCAGCGATACTATGCTGGCTATGATTGTAGCTGAAGTTTTAGGTATTGATATGGAAAATGTATTTGTACTTGCTGCCGATACCCTTCTTACTCCGGTTGATATGGGAAGCTACTCGAGTAGGGTAACATTCATGGCAGGTAATGCTGCAAAAATGGCTGCTGAAAATCTGAAAAAAGAAATCCTGGAAAGTATTGAAAAGAAGTTGAACATTACTGCCGGTGAAATTACTTTTTCTGAAAACCGTATTTTCAGTAATAACAGGCAGTTGGACATTTCATGGCTGGAAGGCATTGAAATACTCACTGCTCAACGCGGTGCTGTAAGTGTAAGCGGAAAGTATATTTCGCCTAAACTTGGAGGTGACTTCAAAGGAGCAGGTGCCGGACTGAGTCCTTCATACAGTTTCGGGGCATGCATTGCCGAAGTAAGAGTAAATCCCCAAACAGGATATGTAAAAATTCTCAATGTATGGGGAGCTCATGACTGTGGAAAAGCATTGAATCCGTTAGCCGTTGAAGGCCAGCTCGAAGGTTCGTGGCATATGGGTATAGGCCAGGGGATGTCAGAACAAATGAAATACTACAACGGGCTGCTGGTTAATAATAACTTTCTTGACTATCGGATTCCAACAACCATGGATACACCGGATATTCATACCAACATTATTGAGACCAATGATCCCGAAGGTCCTTATGGTGCCAAAGAATGTGGTGAAGGAGCTTTGCATCCTGTAATTCCTGCCATTGCAAATGCAATATATGATGCAGTAGGAGTGCGGATTACAAGTCTTCCGATTAGTGCCGAAGATGTATTGAAGAAGATGAAAGAAAAGAATTTAAATCCTGAAAAAATATCGGTATAACATGATTGCAGAAAAAAAATTTCTTAAGCCAGCTACTGTTTCAGAAGCTCTTGAAGCAGTTCAACAACATAAAGATAATTTCAGCTTCATTGCCGGAGGAACCGATGTGATGGTAAATAAATTTCAGGGTAACCATGATGCTTCCTGCCTGATTGATTTATCAGGAATAAAAGAATTGAAACAAATTATTTTGGACCAAGAATATCTTAAAATAGGTTCTGCTATAACGTTAGATGAACTGACAAAAGATCCGGATGTGAAAAAGTCTGTTCCGGTATTAATTGAAACAGCTCGTGCCATTGCATCACCTATTATCAGAAAAACAGCAACAGTAGGTGGCAATCTGTTATGCGATAACCGTTGTATTTTTTATAATCAAAGCGAGTGGTGGCGTGAAGCGGTTGGTTACTGCCTCAAATGTGACGGAGATATTTGTATTGCAACCGGAGGAAAGAAAAATTGTTTTTCAAAGTTTGTTGCCGATTTGGCCGTTTCCCTCATTAGCCTAAATGCCTCTATTGAGATTGTCGGTCCGGATGATAAATACCTCCTTCCGTTAGAAGAAATTTACTCAGGTGATGGTGTCAACCCCCATAAGTTCAGCAAATCATCCATCATCAAATCTATACGAATTCCTATTCACCGCCAGATGAGGTCCGTATTTAAAAAACTGCGGCAGCGCGAAACCATGGAATTCAGTTCACTCACAACCGTAACAACAATTGATCAATCCGGAAACATCAGAATTGTACTAGGCGGAGTTGACCCCCGGCCGGTCATTATTGAAGGTACTGATGCTGACGACATTCAGGAGTTGATAAAGAAGGCTGTTAAGAAACCGCGGATTGTTGATAATGATGTGTTTTCAAGATTGTACAGAAAGGAAATGATTGAAGTGTATCTTCAACATTCATTCCAGGAACTGATTTCCTAAGTAACATATTTAGATGATCTGAATCATGATAAATTGTGATTCCTCTGTATTTCTTTGTTCCTGGTATTTATTTATAACCTCTAATTCAAAGTAAAATGACTGAAGCAATTAAAAAATTATTTGAAGAACATGAAATCATTATGGAAGCAATCAATCTGGCAAAACAGGCCGGTCAGCTTATCGGTAAGGATGATGCACGTTATGAAAAATCACTCCGGACACTGATTCGTTTCTTTCGTTATTATGCAGACGGATTCCATCATTATAAGGAAGAACAGATTTTGTTTCCGGAAATGAGTAAAAGGAATGAGTTGCTGGATGATGGCGTATTAAAGGAAATGCTGGAAAATCATGAAGACTTTCGCAATATGATTAGCAAGATTGAGAAATTGCTTAATGAAAAGGATTTTGCTAATGCTCAGGTTCAGTTAGACAAATACACAGAGGCCATGCTTGATCACATTGCAGTTGAGAACGATGAAGTATTTCATTCAGCTGAGTCACTGATGGATGAAGATGAACTTGAGAGAATGAATTTCAGGTTTGTGGATTCTGACCGGGAAGTAGCTGAAGGAGCAAATGATGGGATTCAGGTTGATAAAGCAGAACTTGAGAACGAACTGAACGAATTGAAAAAGGAATTCTTCAACTTGGCATAGAAAGTTACTCTCTTAAAAGTATTTTTTTCATTCAGCATGGGAAGGTTTGTTAAGCTGAAACCACCGGTAAGCAATTGCTGATAAGCAGTTGACTCAGGTGTTACTCCCAAAATTCATCAGGTTCAGGCTGATTATGATAACGGCAATCGTTATGCCAACGTCAGCAACAATGGCCAGTACTAGGTTGCTGTAGCCGACAACGGCCAGAGCAATAAATAATAACTTGACAAGAATAGCTCCAACGGTATTGATCCTGATTGTCTGAATGGTTTTTCTGCCTAACCCGATTAAAAAAGGGAGTAATGACAACCGGTCATTCATCAGGGCAATATTTGCAGTTTCAATAGCGGTATCACTTCCGGCAGCACCCATTGCAATTCCAACTGTACTGAGCGCTAGTGCCGGTGCGTCATTGATTCCGTCACCAACCATGGCAACCCGTTTATATTTTTTCAGCAACTTACGTATTTCCTCAGCTTTTTCTTCAGGTAATAAGCTCCCGTAAACATTCGAAATGTTTAATTTCCTAGCTACATGCCTGGCTACTTTTTCATTATCACCGGTAAGCATGATGGTCTCAATATTCATTCTTTGAAGTTCATCAATTGCTTTAATGCTGTCAGGTTTGATTTTATCACTTAATCCGATAATGCCGGCTATTCCTTTTCCGAAACTGACTACAACACTTGTTTTACCTTCATCCGAAAGTTGCTCAATAGTTGCTTCAGCCTCACGATTTGAATGATGATGTTCCTTAATAAAATCCAGTTTCCCGACATAGATGGTTTCATCCTCGCAAACCAGGCAGTTGGCAATAGCTCCTTTACCAATCAGGCTTTGAAAGTTTTTGGTTGCATGCGGCTCGAAGCCTTCTTGCCGGCTTGCATTCACAATTGCCTGTGCCAGCGGATGTTCTGAAAATAATTCTGCTCCGGCAGTGCAGGCAAGCAGTTCCTCTCTCTTTGTATCTCCAAATGAAATCACATCACTAACAACCGGAGTACCAAAAGTGAGTGTCCGTGTTTTATCTAAAGCAATCGCTTTGATCCGGGCAATTGCTTCAATGTATTTACCTCCCTTAATGAGGATTCCTTTTGAAGTAGCATTTCCGATTGCTGCATAAATAGCTACCGGTGTAGAAATGACAAGTGCACACGGGCAGGCTATCACCAAAAGTGTTACTGCCTGCAGCAGCCAGTGGTTTACATCACCATGATAAACAAAAACCGGAATGCTGAATGTAATGATAGCCAGTATGATGATGAAAGGTGTATAGTAAGCTGAGAACCGCTGAATAAACTTCTGCGTCTGGCTTTTATGGGCCGAGGCTTCAAACGTAAGCCGGACTATTTTTGAGAAAGTTGTTTCTGATGCAGGTTTTGTGGTTTCAATTTCCAGATACCCGTTTTTGTTAAGTGTCCCGGCATAAAGCATATTACCAATATGTTTGTCTTTCGGAATTGGTTCTCCAGTAATCGTTGATTCATCAACGGTTGAATCCCCTAGTATTACTTGCCCGTCCAGCGGAATCAATTCTCCCGGTTTAATACTGATGATGGTTCCAGGTTGAATTTGATGAACCGGTACCTGCTGATTCAGTGGCCTGACACAGGCTGTTGCCGGCATACGGCTGACTAACTGGTCTAATGCTGATTTTGAATTTTCAATTCCGATATCTTCAAGCTTTTCGCTCAACACATACAATACAATCACAACGGCAGCTTCAGGATATTCTTGCAGATAAAATGCGGCAATCACAGCAATTGTCATCAACAGACTGATGCTGCTGAATTTCAGTCTGAAAAGTGATTTGATTCCTTTCCAAAGAACATTGTAACCAACACCCAGGATAAAGACTCCGAACAGAATAGGTCCAAATGGTCTGGGCAGGTCAATCCCCATAATGGATAAAAATTCTAGGACCAAAACAACGATTACTGCAAAAAGCAGGAGTTGAAAGCGCTTATCTTTTAGCGGAAATTTCAATTTAATGGTACTTTGAATTCAATCGTATGAACCTGACGGAGCAAATTAAGGCCGGGGCAAAACCGGAATGTTATTTCTTTCGGCAACAAGCATCCAGCCGGCTGACAGCCTCAGCTGTAGCCTTCTGTTCATCTGCATCATATCCGGCAGCATTAATGGCTGCTCTGATTTTATCAGGATTTGTCTTTTCACTGTTAAAGGTTACTGTGATTGTGTTGTCTTCCGGTTTTACCACAATCTTACTTATTCCTTTATTTAGATTTCGGATCTGGCTGTTGATGTTGATTGCACAGCTCCCGCATTGTAGACAATGGTTACAATAAATATTGGTTGCAATGGTGATTGTTTGTTTCTCTGTTTTCTGGCTATAGCTGAAAAATGTAACAGACATGGTTACCAGCAGGGTGATTGTAAGTTTTTTCATGAGGGTAAATTTCTAAAATTCTTTTGAATATGGATGTGTGTCAATGTTCATGTTCTTCACCCTGGTTTGTTATTTTAGCCATGAGAAAGAAAGCCCCGTTGGTTACAATCCAGGAGCCGGGCGGAACATCTTCCAGCAGGGTGATTTCACTGTATCCGACATCTGTTGTTCCTTTTCGGATCAGAATACGTTTAAAGGTAGTTTCTGTATTCAGGTTGACAGGCTGACTGGAAGCCTGATGAAGGTGACCATCTACGGGCTGATTATGCAGGGATTGAATTGAGAAAGCCGATGAATCTTTAACTATAAAGATATAATCAAGCCCGTCATAATTTACAATTGCTTTCACCGGAACTGCATCAACAGTTGCCTGGTCAAGACTCACTAATGCAGTGATACTCATTCCGTCAATTAACCCATGCTTATCTCCTTTAACAGTTGCATGAACTGCCACAGCTTTGGTATTTGGCTCAAACGTATTGCTGATTGAATAAATATCGGCATCATATTCTTTACCCGGATTATTGGTCAGTGTAAAGTGAATCGTCTGGCCAATAGCAAGTTTTTTCAGATCTTTTTCATAAACATAAAGATCCAGGTGAAGCTGACTGTTATCTACTATTTCGGCAATTGAAGTGTTGGCATCAGCCAGGCTGCCAATATTCACATTTATCTTGCTGATTGCTCCGCTGATGGGGCTCTTAATACTGATAACCGGGCTGATATTTTTTTCCGAAAGGCTGTCCGGATTCAATCCGGCCAGGATCAGACGAGCCTTCAGACTGGCTTGTTTTGCGTTCAGAGATTTTAGCTCAGACTCGGCTTGCTGAAAGGACTTTAATGAAGTGGCGTTTTCTTCTTTCATTGCCAGTTGCCGGTCATATTCCAGTTGGGCAAATTCAGCTTTGGCAACTGTTGACAGATATTCCTCCTGCATGACAATAAATTCGGAATTAGCCAGAGTTGCAATAGTCTGATCTTTGGAAACATTGTTACCGGTCTGAACCAGGATAGTGGTAACAATTCCTCCGAAAAGAGAATTAACGGTTGCTTTATTATTATTCGGTACACTCAACAGGCCGTTTGCTTTTAAGGATGCAGTCAGCTGTTTCTTTTCAATCGTGCCAAGTTCAAGTTGAATAGCTTTCATCTGAGCTGTAGTCAGTGAAGTGGTACTTGATCTGGCAGTTTCGTGATGACCGGTTTCAGTGTTGAGGTCATCGCTTTTGGGGTTACAGCCTGAAAGAAGTAAGGCTAGTATGATACTTCTTGAGATGAAAGGATGAGTCATAATTGCTTATTTACAGATCAGATTGTTAATGGTAATAATACTTTGATTGAGTTGATGAACAGTACTCAGGTATCCTAACTGAATTTCGGTTGCAGTCTCAAGAGCCTTCAGGTATTCAATATATCCGATTTCTCCATTCCGGAATCCGCTGTTTGCTGTGCGGATGATTATTTCTACATTTGGCACAGCAGTATTCTTATAATAGTTGAACTGATACTGGCTGAATTCATATTGCTGAAATGCATTCCATAATTGTGTCTGAAGGGATAGCCGGCTATTTTCAGCTTCTTTTTCTAATGATTGTTGTTTGAACCTAAGTGATTTTATTTTAGATGAGTTACTGAAAAAAGTTAGTGGAATGCTAATTCCCGCATTAACTCCGGTAAACCGCTTATCGCGAGTGAAAAAGATTTCTTCTCCGTTGACAGTTTGCGGACCTGTTAATGACTGATTAAAATAGCCAAGTGTAAAATCGGGCAGGGCAGTATTTCTTTCTACTTTTTGATTTATACCGGCAATAACTGCATACTGGTACTGAAGCTGAAGTTTCGGATTATCTGATATCAGTGATGTGTCAATCTCAATTTCTAAAGTTAACGGGTGCAAAGCATGTGTTGTATCAATAATAAAGTCTTCATCCATATTTAGCAGGGCTTTTAAGGAGTTGCAGGAGACGGCATATTCAGTTTCATATTGTTTGAGTAAGAGTGTAATCTGACCTCGTTTTGCATCTGCAGTTGTTTTTTCAAGCAAACTGGATTCACCGGTTGCCAGTCTCAGAGAAGCTGCTTCAGCCAGACCATTGTATAAACTGTCTAACCGGTTCAGCCGGCTGATTGCCAGCTGAAGAAATTGCAGTTTACTGAACTCTGACAAAACCCTTGCTTTTACTTCATTAGCTGTAAGTTGAAGCTGAAGATGTGCTTCTTGCGATTCGGCCCGGAGCAGTTTGGATTTTGCTGAATAATAACCCGGAAAAGGAATGGACTGGTTTACCTGAAAACCCAGATCATAATGAATGCTGCTGTATTGACCGTATTGCAAGCCAAGTTCCGATTTAGGAAGCTCAAATACCGATCGCTTCAGATGCTCAGATGATTGAATGTTCAGCCACTGCGATTGTAGGCTCAGGTTGTTCCTGAGAGAAAGATTCACTGCTTCATTGGCTGTCAGTACCTTTTGAGCATTTGCTTCTCCGAGACTGCATAGCAGCAATGGAATCAGTTTGACTGAACTGAATTTTATTGCTGATTTCTCAGAAATTAACAGGTAGAGTACCGGCAGAACAAATAAAGTCAGAAAAGTTGCTGAAATCAATCCGCCAATGACCACTGTTGCCAGAGGTTTCTGGACTTCGGCACCCGGTCCATGAGCTAATGCCATCGGGAGAAAACCCAATGAAGCAACTGTAGCTGTCATCAGTACTGGTCGCAGTCGCAGCGAGGTACCTTCCCGAATTCGCTGAATGATGTTTTTCATACCATTTTTTTCTAATTGATTAAATGTTCCGATTAAGACAATACCGTTGAGAACAGCAACGCCAAACAAGGCAATGAATCCGATCCCGGCCGAAATACTGAATGGCATATCACGAAATAATAATGCGAAAATGCCACCAATTGCACTCATCGGAATTGCTGTATAAATCAGTACTGCCTGTTTTACTGAATGAAAGGTAAAAAACAGAAGAATAAAAATCAAAAGCAGGGCAACCGGAACAGCAATCAGCAGCCGCTGTGATGCTTCCCTGAAATTTTCAAAGGTCCCACCAAAAGTGTAATAGTATCCGTCAGGTAAACGAATTCGTTCATTGAATTGTTCTTCGATCTCTTCAACCACACTTTCAACATCGCGGTCTTCTACATTAAATCCAATAACAATTCTGCGCTTACCGTCTTCACGGCTGATCTGTGCAGGCCCGGTCGAGATGCTGATATCTGCAACTTGTGACAGGGGAATCTGGGTTCCGTTTTTTGCCGGAATATAAAGCTGGCCAATTTCCTCAATTTCTGACCTGAAAGAACTATCCAGCCTGACAACCAGGGCAAACCTTCTTTCGTTTTCGTAAACAACTCCCGCCTGACCTCCGGCAAATGCCGTACTAACAATATGATTCACTTGTTCGATTGTCAAATCATAGTTTGCAAGTTGCGACCTGTTATAATTGATAACAAGCTGAGGTAAGCCGATTACCCGTTCAATACTTGGAGCAGTCACACCTTTTATGGTTTGAATTAGCGGAGTAATTTTATTGGCATACGCCAGTAAGGTATCTACATTTTCTCCGAATATTTTTACTGCAACATCCTGCCTGACTCCTGTCATGAGTTCATTAAAACGCATTTGAATCGGCTGGCTTTTTTCGAAGAATACTCCGGGAATGACTTCTAGTTTTTCCATGATTTCATCTCCAAGCTCAGCATAAGAAATCTTTCTTGTCCATTCTTTAACTGGTTTCAGGATAATAATCAGATCAGTGACTTCAGGTGGCATTGGATCCGTTGGTACTTCTGCACTTCCTGTTTTGCCGACCACCATTTGCACTTCATCAAATTCTTTAATCAGCCGGGATGCCTGCATTGATGTTTCCAGGCTTTGAGAGATGGAGGTGCCTTGCGGAAGAATGCAATGAAAGGCAAAATCACCTTCCTGAAGTGTTGGTATAAACTCACCTCCCATGCGGGAGAAAAGATAAAGTGAAATTGCAAAAACAAGAATAGAGGCGGTGAGAACACCGCGTTTGAACTGAAGGGCCTTATTAAGTAACGGTGTGTAAATACCTTGGAGAAAGCTGATAACTCTATCACTGATGTTTTTATGATGTGATGCTTCTCTTTTGAGAAAGAGGGCACTCATCATCGGAATGTAAGTAACTGATAAGATGAGCGCACCGGTAATGGCAAAGGAAACGGTTTGTGCCATCGGCCTGAACATTTTACCTTCAATACCGGCAAGTGAAAGAACCGGCAGATAGACAATCAGGATGATGATCTGTCCGAAGGCAGCACTGTTCATCATCTGGCTTGCACTCTGAAAAACAGTCTTATCCATTTCTGCCCGGGTTATTCTGGTTTTTACCGGCCTTGCATTGATCTGGTAAAATATATTTTCAACAATGATAACTGCACCATCAACAATTAACCCGAAGTCAATAGCACCGAGGCTCATCAGATTGGCTGACACACCAAATATATTCATCATTCCAAGAGCAAACAGCATTGAAAGCGGAATTGCAGAAGCAACAATCAGCCCGGCTCTGAAATTTCCAAGAAAAAGCACCAGAACAAAAATTACAATCAATGCTCCTTCAGTCAGATTGCGCTCAACGGTTGAAATAGCACGACTAATCAAATCTGTCCGGTCAAGAAAGGGTTCAATGACAACATCAGCCGGAAGCGATTTCTGAATTACCGGAATTTTTTCTTTAATCCGTTTTACCACTTCAGCACTGTTAGCACCTTTCAACATCATAATTACTCCGCCTACTACATCTTTTTCACCATTATAAGTCATAGCACCGTAACGGACTGCGCTTCCTAAACGAACTTCAGCAACATCTTTAATTAGTATGGGAATACCATTTGGATTTTTTTTGACTGCAATATTTCTGATGTCATCAAATGAACTGATCAGTCCAACACCTCGAATAAAGTAAGCATTGGGTTTTTTGTCAATATAGGCACCTCCGGTATTCTCATTGTTTTGTTCAAGTGCTGTAAAAATTTCAGGAATAGAAACATTCATGGCCAATAACCGGTCGGGATTAACAGCCACTTCATATTGTTTTAACCGGCCTCCGAAACTGTTAACTTCGGCAATGCCGGGAGTACCATATAACTGACGGGCTACGATCCAGTCTTGCATGGTTCTCAGATCCATGGCCGAGTACTTGTTTTCACTTCCCGGCTGGGGATGAATGATGTATTGGAATACCTCGCCAAGCCCTGTGCTTACAGGTGCCATCTCCGGCATTCCGACTTCTGCTGGAAGCTGATCAGCTGCTTCCTTTAACCGTTCATTAATGAGTTGCCTGGCAAAGTAGATATCAGTTGATTCGTTAAAAACAACGGTTATAACCGAAAGACCAAATCGGGAAATGCTTCTTAGTTCTTCTACATCCGGAAGGTTGGTTATGCTTTGTTCAATCGGATAGGTGACCAGTTGTTCAACTTCCTGGCTGGCAAGTGAAGGACAAAGGGTTATAATCTGAACCTGATTATTTGTGATGTCAGGAACCGCATCAATCGGAAGGCGAACGACACTCCACAGCCCCCAGACTATGAGAACTAGGGTCAGGAGCCCGATTAAGAATTTATTTTTAATACTGAATGCAATGATTCTGTTTAGCATTGATTAGATCCTGTTTTAAAATGAATGAGTGCTTAGCCGGTTTAGACATTCGCAACATGTTCTTGTCCTGACTATTCAGAACAAATTAAAAGCCCCGGGATCAACCGGGTCAGTTAACAGGATTTGGGTGGTTGCCAGATATTAAAATAAATTTCTGCCGGGAAGGCTGAATCAAAATCCAAAAAAGAACTGGCAATCGGAGAATTGTTTATCTGGGAAAAATCTTGAACTAAACTAATACTGCACGGCTGACCGCAACAGGAGCAGCTACAAAAGGGAGCACACTGATCCTGGTGTCCGCTGTGTTGATACGGAGAAGTATCGGCTAACACATTTTCATCTTTTATTGAATTGCTGCAGTTCTCGTTATCGGAGCACGGCATAAAAGATAATGCCAGAATATAGGAGGCAAGTATCATTACTGCAATTCTCATGGGTGTAAAGATAATGGTAATTGGATTAAACGGTATCAACCTCAGTAAGGTTTATTCTTGTTGCGAATAATCCTGAAAAGAGTCGGGTTTGGAGGTGATTTAACGAAATAGCTTGGCTGATAAAGTTGACTCAGGGAATCATGTTCAGGTGATGTGATAAGTCATTGGGTCAATTTAAATTATGTCATCAGTTGAACAATCCATTAAACATTGTGTGTGAACATATAAGACAAGAGTTATTATACGATTCAGATCATGCCTGACTTTAGAAGCATCCAGCTGTTATCCTAATTATTTACAGATGTAAAGCATGTAGGAGATAGATTCGTTTAAGTCTTACCTGTAGTTTACCTGATCTTCAGACATTGAAGATCAGGCTGATGTATTCCGAATCCTTTTCTGATATAACTTTTGTGTCTATTGGTGAGTCCGAATTATTGCTATAAAGGGAAATCATAGGTGTGGCAAGTCACTGAAAAGATTGACGGTGTGACTTAGAAATTCTGGTTATTAAGAGGAAGTTATGAAAGGGGTTAGTAATTCAATTAAGGTATTTGATTGCTTTTATTAAAAACTTCTATATTTGCCGAATTGATTGAATCAGTTCTGAATTGGTTCATCAGCCATGAAAACTTTTTAATATTTAGTACAGAACCTTAAGCAAACCAACTTTTTTAATCTTATAATTCAGATTATGAGCTTACAGCCTAAACTTTTATTGATCTTTCTATTCACAGCAGGAGCAATTGCCATTACGGCCTGGTTTATTTATTCGACATCAAAATTGAGCAGCCAGGAGCATGGAGGTATGGAGAATCCATTAAGAAAGCGATTTACTGCCTTTATCATTTTGTTCGCACTTTCAGCTGTTTTTCTTTCAATTACTATTCCCAAATCACCTTATTTCAGGTTTTCGGGAGAGAATCCTTCTCATGTAGTTTTTATAGCTGCCAAGCAGTATAATTTTATAATGTCAAATCAGGCGATTGATCCCAAGAAGCCGGGTGGAGGAGAGGATATTGTAATTCCGGCAGATGAATTGGTAGAATTCCGAGTTACCAGTCTGGATGTGAATCATGGATTTGGGATTTATGATTCGAGAGGTGAAATTGTAGCACAAACCCAGGCAATGCCCGGCTATGTGAACCGGCTCAGATGGAGATTTATTACACCTGGCCATTATAATATATTTTGCCTTGAATATTGCGGAAATGCACATTCTTTCATGCGGGGCTCTTTGACCGTTACCGAAGCTGCTGCTGAAAAATGATTCTAACACTGTTTATCACAAAAAAATAAATTAAGATCTATGATAAATCTGTCTTTAAAAAGAGTCACATCAGTATGGATTATTGCCATACTGGTAGTGTTCGTAATAACTGCAATTTTCGGAATAACTATGCGCTTTAACCAGGGAGGTGATATTGAACTCTCGCCAGTTACATTTTTCTCATTAATGACTGCTCACGGAGTAACCATGGTCGGAATCTGGTCGGTTGCAGGAATGATGGCTGTTAATTATCTGATGGCACGTTATGTGAAAGTATCAACCGCTGTCAATGTTTTTGCGTTGGTTTTGACAGTGATCGGGCTTGTAATGTTATGGACATCCACCTTTGTAGGTTATTTTCATGCAGGCTGGACATTCCTCTATCCGCTTCCGTTTTTTGTAGCCTGGGAAAGTTGGGCAACTCCTTTGTTTTTGTATTCAATTGCAATCTTTGGCATTGGATGGACCGTCTGGACAGTTGCAATGCTCATGCAGATTTATAAGAAATACTCCTTGGCACAGTCATTTGCCTGGCAGCATTTTAAAAGGGGATACCTGGTTGAAACTCCTCCCTTTATTCTGATTACTACCGTTTCATTAATTGGAATCCTGATTTGCCTGATTACGGCTGTTATTCTTTTAGTATTGTTGTTTGCCGAATATTACTCGAACGGAACTTTTACCAATGATGCGTTGTTAATTAAGAATCTGACCTATTTCTTTGGTCATACGATTATTAATGAAGCATTATACCTTGGAGTAGCAACGCTGTACGAATTGTTCCCAGAAGTGAGCGGCCGTCCAAAATTTAAAACAACCTGGTATGTTGCATTAGCATGGAACTGCACCCTGGTTTTTGTTCTGACAGCTTTTTTCCACCATCTGTATATGGACTTTGTTCAGCCGGTTGGCCTTCAGTTAGTTGGTCAGTTTGCATCTTACTTTGCAAGTTTACCCTCGGCAGCAGTAACTGTTTTTAGTATTGTAATACTGGTTTATAAAAATCCGATTAAATGGTCTCTTACCAATACTTTATTCTTCATTGGTGTTATTGGCTGGATTATTGGCGGATTCGGTGCTGTAATTGATGCTACCATTTCAAATAATTTTGTTCTGCATAATACACTTTGGGTACCTGCTCACTTCCATACCTATAATGCAATGGGTAATGTATTGTTCAGCCTTGCTTTCTTTTACTGGGTTGCGAATGAATTTGCTGGGACAAAAGTGGTACCACGGTCAGAAAAGCTGAGAATCGGTCTTCTACTCATTGGTGGGTTTGGCTTTGTCCTGATGTTTTATATAGCAGGTGCTTACTCGATTCCCAGAAGATATTCGGTTTACCCGGATGAACTTGCTTTAGGCAGAAACCTGGCAAGTTATGGTGGATGGTTTGCAACGATCTATGTGATTGCTATCCTGCTTTTCCTGGGTGAGATTGTTAATAAATGTCTAAAAGTATTTTCTCCAAGATCATCTGCTGCTGCCTGATTTTATCAGTCGTACAATTTGCTCAGGCTCAGAAAGGCAAGTTTGATTTCTCAGAAGAAAAAAATGTCTATAACCAGATCGCTGATGTTCCTGTTCTGACTAAAGACGGTACTCAAAAGTTATCTGTTCTTTACAGCCGGTCTCCGTTAATCGTTGCATTGATCTTTACCCGGTGTACCGGCATTTGTTCACCGTTGCTTCTGAATCTCTCGGAGCAGATTAGTCATTTGCATACAGATCCGAAAGAAAACTTTAAGGTACTGGTGATCAGCTTTGATCCGCGTGATCAGTTTGAAGATATGGCAAGAATGGCAAAGCAGTATGCACGCGAGAATGACCCCAACTGGATCTTTGCAGTGACTCCACAGATTAGCGAATTAACGTCATCTCTTGCCTTTAATCCAGTATGGGATGAAGATCGGCAACAATTCGATCATGAGGCACTCTTGTCAGGAATTAACACAGACGGATATGTGACTAAAAATTTAATCGGCTTAAGAGATCAGCAGGCCATCTATTCGCTGATAAAGAGTATTAACAATGAATTCATATTGTCCTATCCACTTCCAGGAAATAATAATTTTCTTTCATGCTTCAGTTACGATCCTTCAACAGGAAAGAAAAGCTGGTCATGGGGAATGTTTCTGCTGGTACTCCCGGCTATCATTGCAGCAGGGATTGTTACCATCCTGGTCAATCAAAAGAAAACACTTCATCACAACTGAATTCAATTAAAGTTTATTTACTGATTGATGGCTTGCCGGAAAATCAGCATTATCTTTGGATTCATTTCAGTCTATGGCTTTTTCCAGAAAAATACATTGGGATAGAATCTATCAATCGATGCAACCTGGCCAGGTAAGCTGGACTCAAAACATTCCTGAAACCTCAATGTCGATGATCCGGAAATTTAATCTGTTAAAAAGTTCGGCTATTATTGATATTGGAGGAGGTGACAGTAAACTGGTGGATTGCCTTTTGGATGAGGGATATGAAGACATCACGGTTCTTGATATTTCCGGAGAAGCTATTCAAAGAGCAAAACAAAGATTGGGGAAAAGAGCCGATGTAGTAAAATGGATGATTGGTGATATAACAGAGTTCGAGCCAACCAGGACTTATAGTTGCTGGCATGATCGTGCAGCGTTTCATTTTCTGACCGAACCTGCAGAAATCAAGAAGTATCTGGAAATAGCCAGAAAAGCAATAACCGGGTATTTAGTTTTAAGTACTTTCTCAGATAAAGGTCCCCGGAGATGCAGTGAACTGGATGTTTGTCAATATGCTGAAAGTGAATTAACCGAGCAATTTCAGAATGGTTTTGATAAAATCTGCTGCCTGAGAGAAGATCATATCACTCCGTTTCAAACCAAACAAAACTTTTTATATTGTTCTTTCAGGCGGCAGTCAGTTGCTACAGATTAATATCATTGGTTATAACTTCTGAAATCTTGCCTGGAAAAATCTCAGGTATCTTGGTTCATAGATCATCTTTAAACCTTTGATTTTTTTTCTGTTGTCATACACATGCTGAACCGACTCAGCAATTACATCCATGTGGGCTTGAGTATAGACTCTTCTTGGAATTGTAAGACGTACCAGTTCCAGTTTCGGGAAATAGTGATTACCTGTTTTTTTGTTTCTCCCGGCTGATACAATTCCACGCTCCATTGTTCTCACGCCTGAATCTGCATAAAGTTCAGCTGCCAGAGCCTGAGCCGGGAACTGAGTTTGCTTCAGATGTGGCAAAAACCGTTTAGCATCCAGAAAAATTCCATGACCACCAACCGGCAAAACGATTGGAATACCAGCTTCCTGAATCTTGTCTCCCAGATATAAAACCTGCCCGATCCTGGCTTTGATGTGTTCGTCCTGAACCGATTCCTGAATTCCGATTGCCATAGCTTCCATATCACGACCGGCAAGGCCCCCATAAGTATGTAACCCTTCATAAACAACAACCAGATTACTGGCTTCTTCAAAGAGGTGTTTATCATTCAGAACAAGAAAACCTCCAATATTCACCAAGGCGTCCTTTTTACCGCTATAGGTGCCACCATCAGTATAGCTGCATATTTCTTTGACAATTGCCGCAATGCTTTTATTTGAATAGCCCTTTTCATGTTGCTGAATGAAATAGGCGTTCTCAGCAATACGGGTCATGTCAAGCATCACTTTAATACCGTGTTGCCTGGTTAGCTTGCGTAAAGCTTTAAGATTGCCCATAGATACAGGCTGACCACCTGCCATGTTAACCGTGACAGCAACACAGACATAAGGAATTTTTTTAGCACCGTGTTTTTTAATCAGTGCCTTGAGTTTGTCCAGGTCAATGTCTCCCTTAAACGGATAGAGGTTTTGTGAGTCATGTGCTTCATCAATAATGATATCTGCAAATGTTCCGCCTGCCAGTTCCTGATGAAGCCGGGTTGTAGTGAAATACATATTCCCGGGAACGATATCGCCTTTTTTAATCATTATCTGAGACAACAGATTTTCAGCTCCTCGGCCCTGATGGGTTGGTATCAGGTAATTAAATCCGTAATACTTATTCATCGCCTTCTCAAGGGTGTAGAAATTCTGACTTCCGGCATAAGCTTCGTCTCCACGCATCATGCCTGCCCATTGCCGGTCGCTCATGGCCGAAGTGCCACTGTCGGTTAGCAGGTCGATATAGACATCCTCAGATTTTAAAAGAAAGGTGTTGTAGCCGGCTTCTTTGATTGCTTTTTCACGTTGAGCCGGAGTTGTCATTTTCAGCAATTCTACCATTTTAATTTTGAATGGCTCTGCCCATGAACGTTTAACAGGACTCATATAATTTCTGATTTAAAGGTAAAATTAGTAATGAAGTAGTTGAATACTTGTTCGCAAACATAAGCAGTTCAGAATTTTTAATTTAATTGCACCTCGTTTTTTTACATAAAAAGGATAAAAGACTATGGAATTCAAAACTATCATTGAACCATTTAAGATCAAATCAGTCGAGCCTATTTTTCTTTCAACTGAAAGAGAGCGTGAGGAGTACCTGAGGCTAGCTCATTTTAATCCTTTTCTGCTTCGCTCAGTTCATGTTACTATTGATTTTCTCACCGATAGTGGAACTTCTGCTATGAGCAGTGAACAATGGGCCGGCATGATGCGCGGTGATGAGTCGTATGCGGGAGCACAAAGCTGGGAACGATTGGAGGCTGAAGTGAAAAGCTTGACTGGATATCCTTATGTTATCCCTACTCATCAGGGCAGAGCTGCTGAGCGAATTCTCTACGGTCACCTCGGAGGTAATGGAAAAACATTTATCAGTAATACCCACTTTGATACTACCCGTGCTAATATAGAATTTAGCGGAGCAGAGGCAATTGATATCCCTTGTAAGCAGGCTGAAGACCATGAATCTGATTATCCTTTCAAAGGGAATATGGATACGGCTAAGTTAGATGCATTACTAAAACAATATGGAAAGGATCGAATTGGTGCGGTTATTCTGACAGTTACCAATAATACCGGTGGTGGTCAGCCAGTCAGTATGACAAATGCCAGAGAAGTATCAACCCTTTGCAAAAAGCATGGTGTAATGTTTGTCATTGATTGTTGCCGGATTGCAGAAAATGCGTATTATATCCGTCATCGGGAGAAAGGTTTTGAGTCAACCAGCTATCGCGACATTGCTGTTGAGATGTTTTCATTAGCTGATGGTGCGGTTATGAGTGCCAAAAAGGATGCCCTGGTGAATATGGGTGGATTCATGGCATTGAAAAATCAGGAGCTTGCTACAGCCTGTACAAACCTTTTGATTATTACAGAAGGATTTGCAACGTATGGCGGGCTCTCAGGCAGAGATATGGAAGCTATGGCAATTGGCCTTCGGGAAGTCTTTGAAGACGGCTATTTAAAATACCGGGTTAAAAGTACAGCATATCTTGGGGAGCGGATTCGAGCAAAAGGAATTCCTGTAATGTATCCAATAGGCGGCCACGCTGTTTATGTGGATGCAGGATTACTTTATCCGCATATCCCAGCTCATGAATATCCGGGCCAGGCATTAGTATGTGAACTTTACCGGATTGGTGGCGTGAGAGCCGTTGAAATCGGTTCGGTAATGTTTGGCAAATACGATGCACAAGGGAAATTAATACCTGCTCCGATGGAACTGGTCAGGCTTGCCATTCCGCGAAGGGTTTATACTCAAAGTCATATTGATTATGTCATCGAAGTATTTGATGAAATAAGTAACAGCCGGTCAGCCGTTAAAGGACTGAAGATTGTTAAAGAACCTCAGTTTCTTCGTCATTTTACAGCTCATTTTGAAAAACTTTGAGTTAGTTTTTGAAATAATCTCTGCTTTTTTTTGCAAAGACCGGATGATTACAAAAAAATGTACTTTGACATGAAGCTGTTATGAGAAACATTCAGAAGTTGACAGCCTGAAAATGAAAACTGAAATCGAGGTTTATCTGTTAAGGGTAGCATGAAAGCAGGATCGAAAAAGATAGAATTACTTTCACCGGTTGGTTCCATTGAGAGCCTGATGGCTGCCATTAATGCCGGAGCTAATGCAGTTTATTTTGGAGTGGAGCAACTTAATATGCGGACAAAGTCAGCTAACCCGCTTAAGGTGGATGATTTGAAGGAAATCAGTAATCTGTGCCGGGATCATAACATCAGGTCATGTCTTACTCTTAATACTGTCGTGTATGATTATGACATGCAGTTAATCAACAATATTCTCCATTCAGTAGTTGAACATAAGATTGATGCTGTGATTGCCTCAGACTTTGCAGTAATTGAAATGTGCAGATCAATGAATATTCCATTGCATATTTCAACGCAGGCAAATGTGAGTAATATTGAGGCAGCCCGGTTTTTTGCTCCTTTCTCTGATGTAATTGTATTGGCCAGGGAGTTGAGCTTAAAGCAGGTTAAAAATATTACAGAAACCATCCGGAGAGAACAGATCAAAGGCCGGTCGGGTGATTTGCTGAAGATTGAAGTGTTTGTTCACGGAGCTTTGTGCATGGCAGTTTCCGGCAAATGCTACCTGAGCTTACACGAAAAAAACGCATCAGCCAACCGAGGGGCATGTGCACAGGAATGTCGCCAGCCTTATAAAGTAACAGACCTCGAAACCAGAAATGAACTGATAATTGACAATGAGTATATCATGTCGCCAAAGGATTTGTGTACAATTGATATTCTCGACCAGATTGCCGATGCAGGAATTGATATTATTAAAATTGAGGGCAGGAGTAAAGGACCTGATTATGTGTACACCGTAACCAAATGTTATCGTGAAGCCCTGATGGCAATAGAAGACGGGACTTATTCAACAGAGAAAGTCAAAGGCTGGATGGCTCAGCTTGAAACGGTTTATAACCGGGGCTTCTGGGAAGGTTATTATCTTGGAAGAAAATTGGGAGAATGGACCAAAAATCCCGGATCAGCCGCAACAGAGAAAAAAGTATATATCGGAAAAGGATCAAACTTTTTTTCTAAAACAAGAATTGCTGAATTTAAACTTGAAGCTGGAAGCCTGAAAGCAGGAGATAAAATATTACTGACCGGTAAAAACTATGGAGTCCATCAGTTTCATCTTAACGATTTCAGGGTTAATGGGGATCAGGCAAGTGAGGCGCATAAAGGCGACCTGATAACTTTTCCTTTTGATCACAAAATCATTGGAACAGATAAGCTCTACAAACTTGTAGAAGCCAAACATGGCTAAGATTATTCATTACCGTCAACGGTGTATTGGCTGTGGAATTTGTTATGAACTTCAGCCGGAGTTCTGGCGAATGTCAAAAAAAGACGGGAAAGCAACCCTGTTAAAATCAATCCGAAAAAAAGAAATTTACATCTTGGAGATTGATAGGCAACACAAGGAGACATCGGATTTGGTTGCTGAAGCCTGTCCGGTCAATGTGATTAAGGTTGTTTAAAACAGATTAAAAAAAGTTTATAATAGTTAAAACTTTAATTTAAACTCATTGTTGTCTGTTCTTATTGCTATGATTCAGATAAATAAAAATGAAATTAGCAAGTAAAGTAAAAGAATTTTGTAACAGATCTGTAAAAATTAAAAACCTGTTACCTTTGCCATCCGATTTGAATTAACTTAACTTAACGAAGCAGCTAATGCTGAACCTAATCAAACTATCACCTTATCCGACAGAAAGTTCAAAAATTGCTTTAAGCGGGTTGTTAATTCAACCGAAATGCTTCTTACAACAGAACTTAATCAGACTTTTTAGGAATTGATTGTCCAATCTATACTTTGATATAACCGGAAAATAAAAAAAGATGAGGAAATTTATAGAATGTACCCGTCAGCAACCAATTATGTTTATCGTGTTGTTACTGCCCTTTCTGATAACCAGTTTAAATGCTTTTGGTCAAAGCACCGATGAACCTGCCGGCAGTTGGATGCTGAGCCCAGGCATATTAGGAACCATTATCCTGATTAGCATAGTACTGCTCGTAGCTGCCTTGATTGGATATTATAAAGTATCAACACTGGTCGACAAGGCAATGAATTCGGGTTCTGACTCAACACTTGATGCCCGATACAGCTCAGCATCTGCTTATAAGTTGAAGGGAGATGAGTTAGGCAGCGGAATTCCCGCTCAGGATAATAAAGGAGTAGTAACGGCAGTATCACATAGGCCTGAAAATCCGATTGTTGATGAAAAGAAAACCACTTCAATCAGCCTGGATACTCCCCCTGAACTAAGAAAGGTCATTCTCTGGTACATGGGCGCATCTGCATTCTGGCTGATTTTCGGAACACTTATCGGCCAATACGTTGGGATGAAATTTGTATGGCCGGAAATGGATACCATTTCCTGGTTGTCGTTCGGAAGGTTAAGACCGGTCCATACTAACACAGTCTTCTGGGGCTGGGCATCTCTTACCATGATTGGACTTGGTTATTTTGTAGTAGCCAGAACTTCCAATACCATCATTCATAGCTACAAACTGGCCTGGAGAGGCTGGTGGCTGATCAATTTGTCGGTATTGACTGGCAATATATTCTTGATGGCCGGAATTAATAATGGTGGCGGTGAATACCGTGAATACATCTGGCCGGTTGCTTTGTTGTTTGCTCTTGGATTAATCATCACATTTATCAATTTTTATAAAACCATTGCCAAAAGAAAAATCAGTGAGATTTATATTTCAAACTGGTATTTATTAGGAGGGCTTGTCTGGACAATTACACTGGCTACAATTGGTTACCTTCCTAATATCCAGAATGGATTGGGTGAAACCGTCATTCAGGGATATTATATGCACCAGGGAGTTGGGATGTGGTTTATGACATTTACCTTAGGTCTTGTCTATTACTATCTGCCTTCCTCCTTAAACAAGCCGATTTATTCATATTCGCTTGGTGTTCTGGCATTCTGGACTCAGATGCTTTTCTATACCCTGATTGGAACTCACCATTTTATTTTCAGTCCGCTACCCTGGTGGCTTCAAACGGTAGCCATTGTCTTCAGTGCGGGTATGTTTATTCCGGTAGTTGCCGGTACAACCAACTTTCTGATGACAATGCGTGGCAGTTGGAATGAGATTTCAAAAAGTTATGTGCTGCCCTTTTTTCTGGTAGGTGTGATTTTCTATTTTGTCGGATCAACCCAGGGCAGTTTTCAGGCATTCCGGTTTACAAACTATGTTTGGCATTTTACAGATTTTAATGTTGCTCACTCACATATGACCATGTATGGAATCATTACCTTTATTTTATGGGCATGCGTTTATGCCATTGTTCCAAAAATAACCGGTCGTGAACCGAAGCAGTTGTTTGTAGGTATTCATTTCTGGCTTGCTTTCATTGGCTTATTTGCCTATATGATTTCTATGATGGCTGGTGGTACTTTTAAAGGAATGAGCTGGATCGAAGGAAAGCCGTTTATTGAATCTGTTATATTGATGAAACCATTTTGGGTATGGCGGGCAATCGGAGGCTCATTGATGTTTTTATCTCACCTTATGTTTGCTTATAATTTCTATTTGATGGTATCAAAAACTAAAACCGGTCTTAAAACTGCAACTGCCTGAAGGCTAAAGGAAATTAAATATGTTAAACTTTCATAAAAACCATAGAAACTTAGTTGTTACTTCCCTGCTGGTATTTGTCGGCTTAAGTGTTTTAATAGCAGTTGTACCTGCCAGCGAGATCCAGAGAACAAAGCCATTGCCTTCAATGAAGGATTTTTCAAAACAGGAAAGAGCAGGACTCAATGTATATGTAGCAGAAAACTGTGTAGCCTGTCATACACAGCAGGTCAGAAACATTGAAATGGATAATGTATGGGGCTCACGCCCGTCTATGCCTTCTGATTATTATTTCAGTAAAAAAAGGCTAGATTTTTGGAGGCAGTCACCTTCCATTCTCGGAAGTGAGCGTACCGGTCCGGATTTAACGAATATTGGAAAGCGGCAGGCAGGTAAAGAATGGCATTTGCTCCATTTATATAATCCGCGGATTGTTGTCAAAGAATCAATTATGCCGGGTTACCCCTGGTTGTTTGAGGAGAAAGATGCAAGTCAGGTCTCATCTGATGAGGTAGTTGTAGCTGTTCCAGAACAGTTCCGCAAGGGTTCAAGCCGGAAAATTGTAGCTACTCAAAAAGCATTAGACCTGGTTGCCTACCTGTTGTCCTTAAAACAGGCAGATATTGAAGGTGAACCGGGAATTAAATTTATCCCAGCTAAGAAAAAGAATACTGGTACAGATTCACAAACACAGCCTTCGGGTCCAGACGGGGCAACACTATATACCAATACCTGCGGTGCCTGTCATCAGGCTGATGGTAAAGGATTGGCAGGTGCTTTCCCACCTCTGGCAGGCAGCACGATTGTTAATGATAATGATCCGGAATTAATGATAAAAATTATTCTGCAGGGGTATGATGCCCGAGCTGAATATGCTGTAATGGCTCCTTTCGCGGATATGCTCAATGACGATGAAATTGCTGCAATCGCAACCCATGAAAGGTCCAGCTGGGGTAATAATGCACCGGCTATCACTGCTGAAATGGTTAAGAAAATAAGAGAGTCAATTAAAACTATTAGTCAGAAGTAATATGGAACAAAAAGAAATCTGGTTAGAATCTTTAATCACTTCAACACCTCAGGAAGGCCGTGAACTGGCAATAAAAATGGCCAGGAAAACAATTGCTGCAATTCAAACTGATTCTGAAGTAAGAAAAAAACTTCGTAATGAATATGCGAATGATACTACTCAGCTAATTGCTTCAGCTCATGTGGTAGCTGTTGAATTTCAAACTATCGCTCAGGCAAATAATTATTGGAAAAAATAGCTGACTGATTATGAAATACATATTTGCTATTCTGCTTTTTCTGATGGTTAGTTCTCCGACAACCTTGTTTGCCTGTGATGTTTGCCAGAAAAAACAACCCGAATTACTAAAAGGCATTACTCATGGAACAGGACCCCAGGGAAATATTGATTATATCTTGATCTGGTCAGCGGTTGTAATTGTTGCAGTAACTCTGTTTTTGAGTGTCAAGTACCTGGTAAAGCCTGATGAATCAGCAGCCGGGCATATAAAGAATATCGTTATTGAATAACAGCATAGCTATGGAAGAAAACAGAACCATTAAAGTATTCCTGGATGATGAACCTGTACCATTTGCAGAGTTTACCCCACCGGTTAAATTTATTCTTGATACAACCAAAATACCTGACGGGAAGCATTTGCTTAAGGTAGTTGCTAAATCGAGTAGCAATGTTGAAGGAATCCGTACCATCCCTTTTGAAGTCAGAAATGGCCCGGCTATTACCGTACTAGGACTTAATGAAGGCGAAGTTATTAATGACCGGATTCCAATAACCATCAATGCATATGGTAGCGAACGCGGTGACCAGTTTGTAGTTACCGGATCAGAAACACCCAAAGGTATTCCGGCCTGGGTTTGGGCTTTGATAATTGCTTTTACCGGCTTTGCCCTGTTTTATTTCATAATGTACTTTAGCCCTGAATTTTATCATTCATTTATTTAAGTGCCTCTTTGATCGGAAGTATTTCCGCTCATGGGTTTATTTTCCTCAGGCCTTTTATTTGGTAATTCCGTGCCTTATTTGTTACCTGAATACCAGCTCTGACAGATTCTATAAGTGTCAGGTAAATGTAAATTTTGATAAAAACCGCAGTTCACTTATCACCTTAGTAAAGCCAGAAGCATTGAAGTTGAACACAGCCATTTAAAGAAGGACTTCTTCAATGGAGTAAACATTGATTTTGTAATCAGAAAACCAAAGGTTCATTAAGCCGAAGAGTAACATTTCTCAGTATCAGAAAGAAGATAAATTATTTATAAAATTCATTTTCCAATTAGTTCTATTATTAATATTGCAAAAGTTGAATTGTAATTGTATGGATATCTCTAAAGATAGCATTGTAGGAGAACTGGTAGCACAGGATTTCAGAACAGCCTCTGTTTTTTCAGAAAGTAAGATTGATTTCTGTTGCCATGGGAATCACTCACTTGAAGAAGCATGTAAAGAGAGGCAAATAGACTGTTCAGAACTAATCCGGAAGCTGGAACAAGTTACCGTTCATACTAAGGATTCATCAGTTGACTATAATGCATGGCCACTTGATTTTCTTGCTGATTACATTGAGAAGAATCATCATCATTATGTTGAAAGAAAGATTCAGGAAATCATTCTTTATCTGGACAAAATAATAGCGGTACATGGTAACCGGCATCCTGAATTAGCAGAAGCCGGTAAACTGTTTAAACAGACAGCTGGGGAAATGGCTGCACATATGAAGAAGGAAGAACTGATGGTTTTCCCTGCAATTAAGCGGATGGTCAAAGCCAAACAGGAAGGTACTAAACCGCAAAAACCGGCTGGTTCATTAAAAGCTCGTATTGAACCATTGCTGAAAGACCATAACAATGAAGGAGATAACTTGCGAAAAATTGCGGAACTGACTAATAATTATTTAACACCCGAAGATGGCTGTAACACCTACAGTATAACCTTAGCAATGCTGAAAGAATTTGAAAATGACCTTCATATTCATATTCATTTAGAAAATAATATTTTGTTTCCGAAATCAATTAAAATGGAAGAATTAATGCTGTCCGCATAATTGATAAACAGTTAACTTTACTATCTCAGAATATGAAAAAAATCCTGTTAATTTATATAACCTGCAATTTTATTCTAATTGCCTGTCAGCAAGATCAAAGTTCTGATTCCGTTAGAACAGAAGAAGTTCACCAGGATGCTAAAATCCATGATCATCAAGTTGAGGCAGTTGGTGGGTTAGCTCTTAATAATGGTTCAAAATGGGTAATTAATGAAGAAATGAAACCAATCATTCAGAAAAGCAATGATGTTTTAGCTAATCAAGAAAACTTTAAAAAGAATGGAAATTATAAAGAACTGGCAGTTGTACTGGATGAGTTGAATACACAGTTAATTAACAATTGCACTATGAAAGGACCAGATCACGATATGCTGCATCATTGGCTTGAACCCCATATGAAACTTATAGAATCATTAAAAAATGCTGATACACCTGATGCAGAGTCAGAACTTATTTCAAAGTTAAAAGAGTCATTTCAAACATTCAATCAATATTTTAATTAAACAAATTCCAAACAACTAAACAATCATCAAAATGAAAAAATCAATTTTATTGTTTGCATCGGCAGCATTGTTCTTCACTGCCTGCAATAACAGTTCAACAGAAGAGCAGCCAGCAACTCAGGAAACAACAACAGAAACTACAGCCCCAGCAGTTGATGAAACCGTTGCATTGGTAACATTAGAAGGCAATGACGCTATGCAGTATGACAAAACTGAAATTACTGTTAAAGCAGGACAAACGGTTAAGCTTACACTCAAACATGTTGGCAAGGCACCCGTTACAGCAATGGGCCACAACTTTGTATTACTTAAACCGGGTGTTGATGCTGAAGCCTTTGCCAATGATGCTATCAATGCAAAAGACAATGATTATATCCCGGCTGACAGAGAAGGCGAAATCATTGCACATACCAAAATGGTTGGCGGTGGAGAATCTACTGAAATTGAATTTCCTGCTCCTGAACCGGGAACGTATGATTTTCTGTGTTCTTTCCCCGGTCATTATGCATTAATGCATGGTAAGTTTATTGTACAATAATGCTGAAATTGAGTTAACGAAAAACCTTTTTCATTCTAGATTGTACTCAAAGGCAGGTGTGGAGAGTTTACTCCCGCCTGCTTTTTTATTTGAATATAAACTTAAGCTTAAGCAAAAGCGGGTTAACCAGTTTAAAATCTGTTACTATGAAAATTAAGCGTATCTATGAAGATCCTGAACCGGCAGACGGATACAGGGTACTTGTTGACAGGCTGTGGCCAAGAGGGATTAAAAAGGAAACGGCTCAGATTGATGAATGGATAAAAGAAATTGCACCTTCAGCAGAATTGAGAAAGTGGTTTCAACATAAGCCTGAACGATTTGAAGAGTTCAGAAAAAAATATAAGCAGGAACTGAAAGCTCATCAATCAGAACTTAAACGATTAAAGGCAATTGACTCAAAACAAAATCTCACCTTGCTGTATAGTGCAAAAAATGAACAGTTCAATCAGGCTGTTGTCCTGGAAGATGTTCTAAAGAAAATTCAATAAGTACTCAGTCTTATCAACAGATTTTTTTAATTGCTGAATCATTCCAAACCGGAATGATCTGTTACTACTGTCCAAATAGGAATTGCGCTTAATTATAAGTAGTTTAGTTAATCTTTTAATTTGAGGAAAGTTAAGACAGCATTAAAATCTTTATCTTCGCTAACCAAAAACATAGTTTTCAAAAAATGATTGGCTGGAATGAACTGTTGATCCGATTAACGTTGGCTTCATTATTTGGAGCGTTAATCGGCTTGGAAAGAGAAAGAAAAGACTGGTCAGCAGGAATGCGAACTCACATGATGGTATGCGTTGGTTCGTGTCTGATCATGGTAGTCTCTGCATATGGATTTTCTGATGTCTTAAGTGCAGACAAAGTGGTTCTTGACCCATCCCGGGTAGCTGCTCAGGTCGTGAGTGGAATCGGATTTATTGGTGCAGGTACCATCTTATTTTTAAAAAGAGGTGCCGTCAGAGGATTAACAACAGCAGCAGGACTCTGGACAGTAGCTGCTATAGGCCTTGCTACTGGTGGAGGGTTATACTTTGCAGCTGGTAGTACAACCGTAATTGCACTCATCATTCTTTGGGCGTTACAGCCTTTAGAGCAATTGCTTTCAAAAAAATTCAAGCAGAATACTCTTAGAATTGTAACAGGTTTATCTTCCAATAACAAACAACTCATTGATAAGCTATTGAACAGAGAGGATCTGATAGTGCAGTCATTCACCTTTGATAAAACAAATGATGAGTTTATTTATCAGCTTAAGCTTGAACATATGGATTCTGTCAGGCTAGATGCACTGCTAAATGATCTTAAAAGTGATTCTGGTATTAAGGAAGTCCTGTGGACTCAATGAATCTGGCTTAGCATTTTTCTTTTTGATTGAATTATTCGGCACCTTCATGGTTAATGCATAAGGATATATTTTCAGGTTGAAAGCTGAAAGGAACATCAAGTACGCTGATTCGGGTGAAATTTTTATTCCGTTTAGGGAAATTCCGGAACAAATGGAAGATACCTTAAAAGTTGACTTTTAAGAAGTTACAGTTGCTTATATTCGCACTCTTATTTTAAAAACATGAAAAAATTGCAAATGGTGGATCTTGTAGGACAGTACAAGCGCATTCAGCCAGAGGTTGATAAAGCGATTTCTGATGTTCTTGAATCTTCAGCATTCATTAATGGGCCGGAGGTCAAATCTTTCGCTGCAGAGCTGGCAACTTACCTGGGTGTAAAGCATGTGATTCCCTGTGGAAACGGAACAGATGCATTACAAATTGCTATGATGGCATTAGGCTTTAAACCGGGTGATGAAGTTATTACCACAAGTTTTACCTATGTTGCAACTGCTGAAGTTATTGCTTTATTAAAGCTAAAGCCGGTTTTAGTAGAAGTAAATCCGGAGACTTTTACAATTGATCCGAATGAATTTGAAAAAGCAATTACGCCCAGAACGGTAGCTGTTGTGCCGGTTCATTTGTTTGGACAATGTGCTGATATGAATGAAGTCATGCGAATTGCCCGTAAACACAACCTGAGAGTAATTGAGGATACCGCTCAGGCAATTGGAGCAAACTATAAAATGAAAGACGGAACAGTTGTCAAAGCCGGTACCATAGGTGATATTGGAACTACCTCCTTTTTCCCCTCTAAGAATTTAGGCTGCTATGGTGACGGTGGAGCAATGTTTACCAATGATGAGGAATTAGCAAAAAAACTTAAAATGCTGGCAAATCATGGCCAGTCTGTTCAATATGTGTTTGATGATATAGGTTGTAATTCAAGACTCGATTCCATCCAGGCAGCTGTTTTAAGAATTAAACTCAGGCATCTGGATGAGTATGCTGCTGCTCGTAACAAGGCAGCTGATTTTTATGACTTGGCATTTAAAAATATTACTCAGTTAAAAACACCGGTAAGAAATCCCGATTCAACCCATGTCTTTCATCAGTATACGCTTGTAATGAATGGGGTTGACCGGGATAAGCTCCGGGAACATCTTTCATCGAAAGGAGTTCCCAACATGGTTTATTATCCAATCCCGGTTCATCTGCAAAAAGCTTATAAGCACGACCGTTATGCTCCAGGCAGCATGCCGGTAACAGAACACTTATGCAAAAATGTTTTATCTCTTCCGGTTCATACCGAAATGACGGAAGAGGATTTAAATTACATTTCTTCTGCAGTTCTTGAATTTGTAAGCAACTGAACTTTGGTTAAAATATGAATATAGCAGTAATCGGAACAGGATATGTTGGCCTGGTAACTGGAACCTGTTTTGCTGAAATGGGCAATCAAGTTGTATGTGTTGATATTGATATAAAAAAGGTTGAAGCAATGAAGGCAGGGAAGGTGCCAATTTATGAACCACACCTTGACTTGCTCTTTGAAAGGAATACAGCTCAAGGCAGGCTCCATTTTACAACTTTGTTACAGGAAGCAGTAGAAAAAGCTCACGTAATCTTTCTTGCTCTTCCAACCCCTCCTGATGAAGATGGATCAGCAGACTTAAGTGCTGTTCTGAAAGTTGCTTCACAGTTAGGATCTCTTATCCGTCAATACACTGTTATTGTCAATAAAAGTACAGTTCCGGTTGGAACTGCTGACCTTGTTAAAAATGAAATTCTGAAATCAGTTAAGGACAAGGAATTATTTGATGTGATATCCAACCCTGAATTTCTGAGAGAAGGATTTGCAGTAGATGATTTTATGAAACCCGATCGGGTAGTGGTAGGTACTCAGAGTGAAAGAGCCAAAAAGTTAATGAGTGAGCTTTATGCACCTTTTCTCCGGCAGGGTAATCCAATTTATTTTATGGATGCACGTTCTGCCGAAATGACTAAGTATGCGGCAAATGCATTCCTGGCAACTAAAATTACATTCATGAATGAGATTGCAAACCTTTGTGAGAAAACAGGAGCGAATGTCGATCAGGTCAGAATAGGGATTGGAGCTGATGAACGAATTGGCAGAAGGTTTCTTTTTGCCGGTATCGGTTTTGGAGGAAGTTGTTTCCCTAAGGATGTAAAAGCCTTAACTCAGATTGCTGCCCGTCATGATTACGATTTTAAAATACTCCGGTCGGTTATTGCAGTAAACGAAAAACAGAAACGAATCCTTGTTGAGAAAGTGAAAACATATTTTAACAACCACCTGAACGGAAAACATATAGCAGTCTGGGGCTTGTCATTTAAACCAGATACCGATGATATCCGGGAAGCTCCCTCACTGTATATGATTGACGAACTATTAGCCGCCGGTGCCAGTGTAACCGCTTTTGACCCGGAGGCAATGCCTAACATGAGAAGCAGGTTAGGTAACAAAATAAAGTATGCCGAAAATCCTTTTCAGGCTTTAGAGCATGCAGATGCATTGATTATAGCAACCGAGTGGTCGGTTTTCAGAACTCCGGAATTTGATAAAATGAAAGCAACCATGAAGTCACCGGTGATTTTTGATGGCCGTAATCTTTATGATCCGCAACGAATGAAAGAATTCGGGTTTACTTATTTCAGTATCGGACGGCCATGAAAGAAAAAAAGCAGGGAAGAGTTCTGATTACCGGAGCAGCCGGCTTTCTGGGTTCCCACTTGTGCGACCGGTTTATTCAGGAAGGATTCGAAGTGGTTGGAATGGATAATCTCATTACCGGTGATCTGAAGAATATTGAACATTTGTTTAAACTAAGTGAGTTTGAATTTTATCATCATGATGTTTCTAAGTTTGTCTATGTTCCCGGGAGGATTGATCATGTGCTTCATTTTGCCTCCCCGGCCAGTCCAATTGATTATTTAAAAATTCCGATCCAGACCTTAAAGGTTGGCTCCTTAGGCACACATAATTTGTTGGGTTTTGCAAAAGCAAAGGGTGCCAGAATTATGGTAGCTTCAACCAGTGAGGTTTATGGAGATCCGCTTGCTCATCCACAGAATGAAGCTTACTGGGGAAATGTTAATCCGGTCGGCCCCAGGGGTGTCTATGATGAAGCAAAGCGCTTTCAGGAAGCCATTACCATGGCCTATCATAATTACCATCAGCTCGATACCCGGATTGTAAGAATTTTCAATACTTATGGACCAAGGATGAGATTAAATGACGGAAGAGCCTTACCGGCATTTATTGGTCAGGCTCTCAGAGGTGAAGATCTGACGGTTTTCGGAGATGGCTCGCAAACACGGTCCTTCTGTTATGTTGATGACCTGGTTGAAGGAATTTACCGATTGTTGTTTGCTGCTTATTACCTACCGGTCAATATCGGAAATCCTCAGGAAATTACAATTAAAGAATTTGCTGAGGAAATTATTCAGCTTACCGGAACGAGTCAGAAAATAGTGTACTGTTCATTGCCGGTTGACGACCCGAAACAACGAAGACCGGATATTTCGAAAGCAAGGCAATTGTTAGGATGGGAGCCTCAGGTCCCCAGAAAAATGGGTTTGCAAGCTACACTCGAATATTTTAAAACTTTGAGTAAAGATGATCTGTATAAAACTGATCACCGTTTTGAATAGACCAATAATTTATTTATTTAAATGACTTTTATCTCGATTCACTTCTCTCTTTAAGCTAAACCAAATATGTCAGAAAAAGGATTTTTCGCACATCCTACTTCAATCATTGATGAAGGTTGCCAGATTGGTGAAGGAACCAAAATATGGCATTTTACTCATGTTATGAGTAATTGTGTAATTGGCACTCATTGCAACCTGGGGCAAAATGTGGTTGTGTCTCCGGATGTGGTGTTGGGCAATAATGTCAAAGTGCAAAATAATGTTTCTATTTATACAGGTGTAACCTGTGATGATGATGTTTTCTTGGGTCCGTCAATGGTTTTCACCAATGTTATCAACCCAAGAAGTGCAGTAAACCGAAGAGGACAATATGCCAAAACTCATGTAGGAAAAGGAGCTTCAATTGGTGCTAACGCAACAATAGTTTGCGGCCATAATATCGGGGCTTTTGCATTTATTGGTGCTGGAGCTGTCGTAACGAAAGATATCCCGGCTTATGCACTGGTAATCGGGAATCCGGCTAGGCAAACCGGCTGGATGAGTGAGTATGGCCATAAACTGAACTTTGACAGTCAGGGCATTGCAATTTGTCCTGAAAGCAACCAAAAATATAAACTTGAAAATAATAAGGTAATAAGAATTTCCTGATGACACAAGAACGAAAAATAAAATTTGCAGTAATAGGCACTGGCCATATCGGAAAAAGACATGCTGAAATGGTTAAGCGAAATCCCGAAGCTGAACTGGTTGGTATGTGTGATGTAATTCCCGGAAATAATACCAGTGTTACCGACATTGATGTACCTTATTTTAGTTCCCTAGGTGAGATGCTAAATGCTATACCTGATTTTGATGTTGCTGTAATTTGTACACCCAACGGGCTCCATGCTGACCATGCCGTAAAAGCACTTGACAGCCGTAAACATGTTGTCATTGAAAAACCAATGGCACTGACCAAGGCTGATTGCGAAAAGATTGTATTTAAAGCGCTGCAGGTTCATAAATTTGTCTTCTGCGTGATGCAGAACAGGTTTTCACCTCCTTCTATCTGGCTGAAACAGGTTATAAGTCAAAACCTGCTTGGAAAAATATTTATGGTTCAGCTCAATTGCTATTGGAACAGAGATGACCGTTACTACGTTCCGGGCGGATGGAAGGGAAGCTCCAATCTGGATGGCGGAACGCTCTTTACCCAGTTCTCGCACTGGATTGATTTAATTTATTGGCTTTTTGGTGATATAACTGATATTCAGGCAAAGTTTGATGATTTTAACCATGAACATTCAACTGCTTTTGAAGATTCCGGATTTGTAAGTTTCCGGTTTATTAATGGTGGCATGGGATGCATTAATTACTCAACATCGGTATGGGATAAAAATATGGAAAGTAGTATCTTGATTATTGGGGAGAACGGAAGTGTTAAAATCGGAGGGCAGTATATGAATCAGGTAGAGTACTGCCATATTAAGGACTATACCATGCCGAATTTGACTGCTGCAGAGACAGCAGGCGATTATGGGAATTATAAAGGAACAGCTTCTAATCACCATTTCATTATTAAAAATGTAATTGATACCCTTAAAGGGCGTACCCAGATTACGACCAATGCACTGGAAGGACTAAAAGTTGTTGAAATGATTGAGCGGATTTATGCACTACGGAAGCTCAATAAAAAACCCATCATTGTTTAATCAGAGCTGGCGGTTTATCCATCGAATATTCTATCCGGATTTAAGAATTAACAATCATATTAGTACAAAAAAAAATGAGTATCTATACAGACCTTACAGAAGGAAAAGCAAAACTTGCTGTTATCGGGCTGGGCTATGTAGGCCTTCCGATCGCACTGGAATTGGCAAAAAAAGTTTCAGTAATCGGATTTGACATAAGCAGCAACCGAATAAAAATGCTGAAAGAGGGAATTGATCCGAGTGGCGAACTGGGGCCGGAATCTTTTCAAAATACCAATATCTGTTTTACCGATCAGTTGGATGTACTGAAAGAGGCCAGATTTTTTATTGTGGCTGTCCCTACACCCATTGACCAGTATAACCAACCGGATCTCAAACCGTTACTTAGTGCCTCAACAACACTTGGAAAAGTCTTGAAAAAGGGCGACTATGTTGTCTATGAATCAACAGTTTATCCAGGTTGTACTGAGGAAGATTGTATTCCGATTTTGGAAGCAGAATCCGGATTGAAATTCAAAACAGATTTTAAAGTTGGGTATTCTCCTGAGCGAATCAATCCCGGTGATAAAAAGCATACCTTAACTTCTGTCATGAAAGTAGTTTCCGGATGCGATGAGGAATCGCTGGATCAAATCACCCGGGTTTATGAACTGGTCGTAAGGGCAGGCGTTCACAGAGCCTCTTCCATTAAAGTAGCTGAAGCTGCCAAGATTATTGAAAATACCCAGCGCGATGTAAACATTGCTTTGATGAATGAGTTAAGTATTATTTTTAATAAAATCGGGATTAATACGTATGAAGTTCTTGAAGCAGCCGGTACAAAATGGAATTTTTTAAAGTTTGTTCCCGGACTTGTCGGAGGCCATTGTATCGGAGTTGACCCGTATTATCTTACTTATAAAGCTCAACAGTTGGGCTATCATGCTCAGATTATTAATTCCGGACGGTATGTGAATGACTCCATGGGTTTTTATATTGCTAAGCAGACAGTTAAAAGACTTATTGCAAGAGGGAAGGATCCTTCCAAAACAAAGATTCTCGTAATGGGTGCTACCTTTAAGGAAGATGTGGAAGATATACGAAATTCAAAAGTAGCTGATGTGATTAATGAACTTAAATCCTATAATGTTAATGTAGATGTAATTGATCCGCGTGCTTCTTCCGAGCATCTTAAAAGTGAATATGGCTTCGGACTCGTGAGCGAACCGGCCAATGACTATGATGCAATTATTGTAGCGGTAAACCATAAAGAGTATGCTGATCTTCCGGAAGACTATTTTCTTCAGCATTGCAATGATGAAGGTCTTTTGGTTGACCTTAAAGGATTGTACCGTGGCAAGCTCAAAAAGATGCAGTACTGGAGTTTGTAACTTTACACTCTCCAAATTGTGAAATCCAAAGCTGTGATTCTTGTTACAGGAGGTACCGGTTATATCGGTTCCCATACCGTGATTGAACTTCTTCAGTCAGATTTTGAAGTGGTTATAGTTGATAATCTTTCTAATTCATTCGCTGAATCGGTTGACAGGATTAACATGATTACGGATAAGAAACCGGTTTTTTATAAAGCTGATTTGTGTGATTCCAGCCAGGTCAGCCAGATTTTTGATAAGCACCAGTTTGATGCAGTTATCCATTTTGCAGCACTGAAGGCAGTAGGCGAGTCTGTTGAAAAGCCGTTATTTTACTACCGGAATAATCTTATTTCACTACTTAATCTGCTGCAGGCTTGTAAGATGTATAAGGTGAATCAGTTGGTATTCTCTTCTTCGTGTACGGTCTATGGACAACCAGATTGCCTGCCAGTTACCGAAGATACCCCCGTTAGCCAGCCTCACTCTCCCTATGGAAATACTAAAAAGATTTCGGAAGAAATCCTTTTTGACTGCAGTCATTCATCCGATTTGAAAGTGATCGCATTAAGGTATTTTAATCCTTGCGGAGCACATCCATCGGGGCTGATTGGCGAATTTCCGGCCGAAAAACCCAACAACCTGATGCCTGTCATTACCCAGGCTGCTGCCGGATTACTGAAATTCTTTGAAGTCTATGGCGATGATTATGATACACCGGACGGCTCCTGTATCCGCGATTATATCCATGTAACAGATCTTGCCAGGGCACATGTCAAAGCAATTGACAGGTTAACAACCGGAGATTCAAAATCGAAATTTGAAATTTTTAATGTTGGAATCGGTCAGGGAATTTCTGTTTTCCAAATGATTCAGACTTTTGAACGGCTGACCGGGATCAGGCTGAATTATAAGATTTCAACCAGGCGTTCGGGAGATATTGCCCGGATTTGGGCAGATACGTCAAAGGCTGAAAAAGAACTTGGCTGGAAGGCAAAATTCACATTGGATGATATGATTAACACAGCCTGGAAATGGCAGCAAAACCTGATTTCAAAACCTGTTTAATTACTATGACTAAGAAAATTTTAATTACCGGAGGGGCCGGCTTCATCGGATCACATGTTGTCAGAAGATTTGTCAATCATTATCCCGGATATAAAATAATCAATCTTGACTTGCTCACCTATGCCGGCAACCTGGAAAACCTGAAGGATATTGAAAGGAAACCGAATTACGAATTTATCAAAGGAGATATTGCCGATAGTGGGTTTGTGCATTCGTTGATAGCCGAACATCAGCCGGATGCCATCATCCACCTGGCTGCTGAATCACATGTTGATCGCAGCATTCTGAATCCGCTTTCCTTTGTCTATACAAATATTGTAGGTACTGTCAACCTACTGAATGCCTCTCTGAAAAGACTGGAATCATCACCTGATTTCCTGTTTTATCATATTTCGACCGATGAGGTTTATGGATCACTGGGTAAAGATGGTTTTTTTACTGAAGTAACCCGCTACGATCCCCGGAGTCCGTATTCATCATCAAAAGCGTCAAGTGACCATCTGGTAAGAGCCTATTTTCATACTTATCAGCTACCGGTTGTTATTTCAAATTGCTCAAATAATTATGGGCCGAATCAGTTTCCTGAGAAACTGATTCCGCTGTCATTGAATAATATGCTGCATGAAAAACCCGTTCCCGTATATGGTAAAGGTGAAAATGTTCGTGACTGGCTTTATGTTGAAGATCATGCAGCTGCAATTGACTTGGTTTTTCACAGGGGGAAAGCCGGTGAAACCTATAATATCGGTGGCCACAATGAATGGCATAATATTGATCTGGTCAAGTTACTTAGTAAAATAATGGATAAAAAGCTGGGAAAGCCTGCAGGATTCCATGAACGATTAATCACCTATGTTAAGGATAGGGCTGGTCATGATTTAAGATACGCAATTGATGCCTCAAAAATTAAAAACGAGCTGGGATGGTTGCCCTCCCTTCAATTTGAAGAAGGATTGGAGAAGACAGTTGACTGGTATCTTGAAAACAGGGATTGGCTGAGCAGGGTTACCAGTGGTGAGTATGCGAACTATTATCAAACACAATATCACACGAGATAGTATGTATGAACATTGCAGATTTCATTCGGATGAAATTAGAAATAAAAGAATTCTGGTTACGGGTGGAGCCGGTTTTATTGGCAGTAACATTGTTAATTACCTGCTTCTTCATGGTGCTGAATTTGTCAGAGTGGTTGATGATCTGAGCAATGGATTTACCCATAATGTTGAGCCTTTTAAGAAATACAAAAACTTTGAATTTATTCAGGGTAGTATTACAGATGAAGCATTTTGCCGGAAGGTCACTTCAGGAATCGGGATTGTAACACATCAGGCAGCATTAGGTTCGGTTCCGCGAAGCATTTCAACCCCATTGGCAACCCATGCGGCAAATGCCACCGGATTCCTGAATATGCTAGTTGCTGCTCGTGATGAAGGAGTAGAACGTTTTGTTTATGCCAGTTCAAGTTCAGTTTATGGAGATGCTCCTCAGCTTCCAAAGTTAGAACAGAATCTGGGCCGCCCGCTTTCACCCTATGCAGTTTCTAAATTAACCAATGAGCTTTATGCCAATGTATTTGCATTAAATTATGGATTAAAGGTGATTGGGCTGCGTTACTTCAATGTGTTTGGCCCCCATCAGGATCCGAACGGACCTTATGCAGCAGCAATTCCTTTATTTATGGATGCTGTCCTGAATCATAAAAAGGCATACATTAACGGAGATGGCAATCAGACCCGTGATTTTACGTATGTTGAGAATGCAGTACAAGCAAATATCAAAGCCATGTTTTGCACACAGGATGAAGCTTTTGGTAAAGTGTACAATGTAGCTGTGGGTGAGAATGTAACTATCAATCAATTATTTAGAATCATTGCCAAAACGGCTGGTAGCTCACTAAAACCGGTCTATCGCGAAGAAAGGCCCGGTGATATCAGAGATTCACTGGCGGATATTTCTCTTGCAAAAAAATATTTAGGTTATTCCCCTCAGGTTAAACTTGAACAGGGAATTCACACTACATTTGACTGGTTCAGGTCTGCTTTTAGAAATCAGATTTAATATGTTCAGTAAAATAAAATCACTTTTTTCCAATACGCCAAAGAATCTGCCTGATTTCAATACTCTTCATACCGACATGCACTCACACCTGATTCCCGGAATTGATGATGGTGCAAAAAGCATAGAAGACAGCCTTAAACTGATTAATGAATTATATGGATTAGGATACCGCAAGCTCATAACGACTCCTCATATTATGAGTGATCATTTCCGGAATACTCCGGAAAATATTCTGTCTGGCCTCCAACAGGTCAAAGAAGCCTTAAAAACAACTGCCGTTGAAATGGAATTAGAAGCTGCAGCTGAGTATTATATTGATGACTTGTTTGTAAAGAAACTCGAGGAAGAACAGCTTCTCACTTTTGGTAATAAGTACCTATTGTTTGAAGTATCTTACATTAATTATCCCGAAAATATAAAAGAGATTATTTTTAATATGCAGATCAAGGGATATAAACCGGTACTGGCTCACCCCGAACGTTATCCTTTCTGGACCAGAAAGTTTAATGAATATGAGAGCTTTAAAGATTCAGGGGTGTTACTTCAGATTAATCTGAATTCCCTTGCCGGTTATTACGGGATGGATGCGAAAAAAACTGCTGAGCGGCTGATAGATGCCCGAATGGTTGATCTGGCAGGTACAGACCTGCATAAAATTGAGCATATTACTGGGCTTCAGAATGTTCGGAAGGAAAAATATTTCAGCAAGTTGATAGAGCTGAATCTTTTAAATAAGATCTTATGAAGCAACTCGATGAATACCTAAAATACAATTTGTGGGCTAACCAGATTATTGCAGGATGTATGGAAAAAGCAGGTGATGAGAAACTGGATATTTATATTGAAAGCAGCTTCCCATCAATCCGTAAAACCTGGTATCATATCTGGGATGCGCAAAGCATTTGGGTGGCACGACTGGAAGCCAGACAACAGATTGTTGCAGCAAGTTTTGAGTTTAAAGGTAAAACAAGTGAAGCAATTAATCTTTTTCTGAAATCATCTGAAGATCTGATCAAGCTTGGAAATCAACTAGAGACTGACCGTTCACTTACCTATAAAAATACTGCCGGCAAGGAATATACAAACCAAGTCTGGCAGATTTTAATGCATGTGGTAAATCACGGGACCTATCATCGCGGGCAACTGATTACTCTGTTAAGACAGGTTGGGATGACCGGATTTCAACCACTTGATTTTATTGCTTACTGTCGTCTCTGAGAGTGTTTAATATTTTGAAAATGGATTTAAAAAGAATCTTTGAGAATAATGAGAAGTGGGTTCAACAGAAACTGGATCTCGATAAAAACTATTTCAAAAGACTCAGTGAAGGTCAGTCTCCTGAATTTTTATATATCGGATGCAGTGACAGCCGTGCTACAGCAGAAGAACTCATGGGATTAACTCCGGGAGAAGTATTTGTACATCGCAATATTGCCAACCAGGTTATTAGTATTGATAATAATGTGAATGCAGTTATTCAGTTTGCAATTGACATCTTAAAAGTGAAACATATCGTAGTTTGCGGGCATTATGAATGCGGTGGTATAAAAGCTGTATTGCAGCGCAATGACCTTGGTGAGCTTAACAGCTGGCTTTCAAGTTTGCGTGATGTTTACCGTTTTCATCAAAAAGAGTTGGAAGCCATTACTCAACAAGAAAGAAAATACGACAGGCTGGTTGAAATTAATGTACTTGAGCAGTGTTTGAATCTGACAAAGATTGATCATGTCCAGCATTCCTGGTCAACAACGGGTTTACCAAGGATTCATGGATGGGTCTTCAATGTCCGTACAGGTAAACTGGAAGATCTGAATTTTGATATCGAAAGAGAGTTCTCATTGCTGAGAAATATTTATGAGTTGAATCAGAAGAAAACATCTGATTAGGTGCAAAAAAAAGAGGATCTGCGATGGATCCTCTTTGAGTAGTTTTGTTCAGAAGATTTATTTTACAGCGGTTGTCTGCATATTATCCAGTACATTCATGACTTCTTTAACTGCAGCAGCCGAACTGTCGACCAGTCCCATCTCTTCCTTATTCAGCTTAAGCTCAATAATCTGCTCAATGCCTTTTCTTCCAATTTTTACCGGAACCCCTAAGTAAATATTCTTTAAACCATATTCACCCTGCAGCCAGGCACAACAGGGATAAATCCTTTTTTGGTCCCGAACGATTGCTTCAACCATCTGGGCAGCAGCAGCACCTGGAGCATACCAGGCTGAGGTTCCCATCAGATTAACAAGTTCACCACCACCACCTTTGGTTCGTTTAATTATTGCATCAAGTTTATCCTTTGCAATCAGTTCAGTGACCGGGATTCCTGAAATGGTGGTATAACGCGGAAGAGGTACCATTGTATCACCATGTCCGCCTAATAGCAAAGCCTGAATATCTTTGGGAGAAACATTTAGTTCTTCAGCTAAAAATGCTCGGTAACGTGCTGTATCTAAAATACCGGCCATACCAAAAACGCGTGAAGATTCAAAACCTGAAGTCAGGTAGGCACAGTATGTCATCACATCTAACGGGTTACTAACAACGATAATGATTGCCTCAGGTGAATGTTTAACAATGTTTTCAGTTACACTTCTTACAATTCCGGCATTGGTTGCGATGAGATCATCCCGGCTCATTCCGGGTTTCCTGGGAAGTCCGCTGGTAATAACCACTACATCCGATCCAGCAGTTGCAGCATAATCATTAGTGACCCCTTTAATTCGGGTATCGTACTGATGAATAGGTGCCGTTTGCCACATATCAAGTGATTTGCCTTCAGCAATTCCTTCTTTTATATCAAGAAGGATGACTTCATTACATAATTCACGGTGCGCAATTGCATGAGCACAGGTTGCACCAACATTTCCTGCCCCTACTACTGTTACTTTCATTTGGATTAATTTTTATTATTCAGAAGGCAAATATAAACACGATTCAGTTTTTTACAGGAAGTTAAAGAACTAATTCCGGATAGCACCGTTAACTATCATAAAACAAATCGCACGGTTCTAATGAAGCCTTTTTTGGTAAAATAGGATTTAAGTTCTTCCAACCTTTTTTGGGATTCAATTCCGGTAATTACCAGGTAATAGAGAGGGGAAGGTGATTTTTTCTTATGGCAAATCAGAATTTTCTCAAAATCCTCCTGGAGGTAAAGATCATTTGCCACGTAGATCATATGGGGCAGGTAACGGGTTGACCATAAAGAAAGACTGAACTTTTTTAATGAGGCAGGATTACCCAGGCAATCCATAACCTTTGTTGTCCGGTAAAGGCTGTCAGTAAGGTCATCAGGCTGATATAATTGAACTTCATCCAGAACAACAGGAATCAGACCTTTTGTATGATCACCCAACATCCGGGCAGCCGACAAGGACAGGTCAATGATTCTGCCCTTAGCGTATGGTCCACGGTCATTAACCCGAACGATTATAGTCTTTCCGGTTTCCTTGTTTTTCACTCTCAGAAAAGTACCAAATGGAAGGGTCCGGTGGGCAGCAGTCAGATCAGCCATATTGAAAAACTCTCCGCTGGCTGTCCGGTTGCCATGAAAACGGTGCGAATAAAATGATGCTTTACCTTCAGCGTGATAAACTGCTTTACCGGTATCCGCATTTTCAGAAATTATTAAAGCGAAAATAAGGATGATTGCAGTGCGCATCAGAATTTGAATCTGGTAAATATAACTCTTTCTGCATTCAGCCTTTTCTGAAATAATACCTAGCCAGGATGAACAGAACCTGGATCAGCCCAGCCTTCGGCTGATGACCTTGCTGACCAGAGCAAAAAGATGCTGCGGACTAAAGTTTCTCCAGTTTAAGGTATCCAGCTCACCTCCGGTAACAAGATAGGAATCCATATTATTTCGAGTGAATTCTGCCAGCACATGCCGCCTGAAGTTAATTGCAGCAATCCACCCGTCTTCCACATCATCCATCCATTCACTGTAATAACAATCATCTGATGCATGGAAATTCAGAACATTTTCTCCAATCAGTATAAAATGCCGGATTCCTCTGCTCAGCATCTCATCAATAACATCACGCTTGAGAAACATGATGTCGTTACTAATGGCATCATTCCATTCACCTAAAAATTCAAGAATGGCAAATTGTTTCAGGTAATCAGTAAATAGGATTTTTGTGTAAAGTGTATTGCTTCCGAAATCATCCCACTGCGGATGAATGTAATAGTTGTAAATGGTATGGATACAAACGGTTTCATTGTATTCACGTCCGTAGAACGGTGAATATTCGTCTTCGGCAGCAATGTATAAATCGCGCCAGGAATAAAAGGGTTCGATATCCTGCATGACGCAATTGCAAAATTAAATGCAAATTCTAACTTTCGTAGCAGGAGATCTGAGAAAAAGTTCAGGTTAGATCTGTCGCTGCCGGTTAGCTTCATACAAAAGAATGCCCGCAGCTACCGAAACATTTAATGAGGAAATTTTATTGTTCATTGGAATTTTGACCAGACTGTCACACAGCCTGAGAAGTCTTAATTCAATTCCTTTTTCTTCTGAACCCATAATGAAAGCACAGGGATTGGAGAAGTCACTTTTTGAAATAGGTGTTGATGCCTTTTCCGTACAACCAATGACTGTAATGCCTGATTCTTTAAGAAATTTTACGGTAACAGCCAGATCTTTTTCACGGGCTACCGGAATATGGTGAAGTGCGCCTGAGGAGGTTTTAACAGCATCTGCATTAATCATAGCACTGCCTTTTTCCGGAATTATAATAAAATCAACATCCAGGCAAACAGCACTCCTGCTGAGGGCTCCAAGATTTCTGACATCGGTAATCTGATCAAGAATTAGAATTAAGGGAACTTTGCCGGATTCAAACAGGAGCGGAACCAGGTTTTCAGTTTTCTGATATTCTATTTCAGAAAGAAAACAAATGACACCCTGATGATGATGTCCGGCTAACCGGTTTAGCTTTTCAACCGGTATATCTGTCCAGGGAATATGATGAGACTTGAGTACTTGCTTCAACTTTCTGATTGCATCACTTCTGGATTGGCGTTCAATAAAAATTCGTTCGATTTCTTTTCCGGCTAAAACCGCTTCGGTAACCGGATTAACTCCATAAACAGGCTTGTTTTTTTTTTCTGACGTCATAAGCTGCTTCGCAAAGGTGAGAAGAAGTTTACAGCTTCAGATAATTGGCAGGTGAGTTTATTTCATTATTTTCCGGGATGCTCGGAATTCACCCTGATTAATCAGCAGGAAATAAGTGCCCCGTGGCAGCTTCGATCCATCCCTGAATTCAAATTGGTTTGATCCGGCATTTCGGAATGTATTCGCATGATAGACTGACTTACCATTGCCATTGACAAGCCGGATGAGTGTTTCACCATCAGCTTGAAGAGTGAATTCAACAATAAAGGATTCGCTGAATGGATTGGGTGCAATGGATGAAATTTCAATCTCGGAAGTGCCTATATCATTTCCGAATTCCACTTTGGCAATCCTGGAATGAGAGATAGTTCCGTCAAAGTCAACCTGACGTAACCGATAGTAGGAAATACCTTTTAATGGAGATTCATCTGTAAAATGGTAAAGTTGCATAACTGAAGTTGTTCCTGCACCATTAACTTTCCCGATAGATTCAAATTTGCTTCCGTCTCTTGATTTTTCAACCATGAAATAGTCATTGTTTTTTTCAGATGCAGTTTTCCATTCAAGTTCAACCAACATGTTCTTTTTTTCTGCTGTAAAGGCAATCAGTTCAACCGGTAATGGAGATGGCTGGCTGACTAAAACCAAAGGCAGAAAATCGCTGAAGGATGTGACTGTTACAGTTCCGGTTCCGGATGTTACACCGGTTCCGTTACCCTGTGGAGGTAACCACTGGCTTCCGTTCCATGCCTGAACTGAAAAGATTCCGGTTCGTAAGGAAGGATCACACGTATTCTCGCTTCCGGTATAAGTTAAGCTAAGGTTTCCGGTTAAGCCGGGCGCTTGAATAACCCACCAGCGGTCAATCACATTACCAACAGAAACATCAACATAGTTCTGATACATATTGGTTACTGCTGCAACATGGCTGAGGCCGGTCCAGGGAGTATTGTTGGTCATTAAAGTTCTTCTTGTAGAAATTTCTGCGTACCCATTTCCTGAAGTTGGAGTCAGTATCACCGGGATGTATTCTGTTGATGAAACTGCAAATGGAAATGTATAACTTCCTGAAGTCAGATTTTCCCATCGGACAATTCCATTATTGATGGCTGAATTAGTTTCACTTTTTATATATCCTGAGGTTCGGGTAATGGCATTGGTATTTCCTGATTCAATTGTGATTTTGTAGTTGTTCAGAAAAAATTCTCCTTTTACTAAATCCAGCTGCGTCCGGATGTAAACATTATCAGCAACTGGATTAACATATTGTATACCCGTAGTACCATTAAAATTTATTCTGAGGATACCATATTTCTGATTATTTGTAGTGGCAGTTCCGTTACCGGTTCCGGTAATGACCTGGTTATTGTTCCCGTTATATTCAATGATACTTGAAGGCTCCAGGTAGTAGGTTAAATTTCCTGTTGCAGAAACAGCTGCAGTATTGGTGCCGTCATAAAGTCCTTGGGTTCGGGTAGTTGTCAGCAATCCGTTATTTTCAATATAAAAGGACGAAGTGGATTGAGAACCATTACTCATGATTTGATTTTGGCCAAGAACCATCGTTCCGCCTGATTCAATTTTGAATAAATTGTTTTGTAAAACAGACGAATGTGAAGCAACCTGGACATTCCCGGATGCAATCAATAAGGTATTCCCGGTCTTTACCAGTTGTTTAACCTGTTGAATATAATGAGAACCAGACCGGCTGAAACTGATAACTCCGCTACGGGCAAAAACCAGGTTCCCGAATTTTGTGTTGGTTCCCGGGCCGGCAGCGGTCATGACACCATATCCTGAGACCGAATAGGATGGACCATTGAGGTTGATAACATGCTCTGCTGTTGATGGATTACTTTGGTTTGAGAAATTAATAGTTCCACCACTTTGTGTAAAATTTCCGTTGATGGTTATTACACTGGGAACAGTTGTTATAGCCGAGGCGTTATTATAAACATACATATTACCCCCGGTTTGCACGTAATTGCCATTGATGGTTGTATTTTGTACTCCATTGCCTCCTTTATGTGACATTGTACCTCCGCTGATGGTTGTATTCCCGTTAATTGTTACATTACTTGAATTGCCAAAAGCTGACAAAAAGAGCGAGCCATTGCTTACAGTTAAATTGTTGTTGAAGTTTAATGTAGTTGGATGATCTATTCCCGGAGCTCCGTAATTGAAACGGTTATTTCCTCCGGCAACACTTACATTCCCGGAAATTGTTACTGTTTCCTGATTATTGGATGCATTGGAAATAAACTCTCCTGAATTATTTCCTGAGATGGTAAGATCACCATTGATAACCCAGGTGAAGGAAGGCGTATTATAGGTTGAGCTGAGTATTGACAGCCCGACTCCTCTGAATATATCATTTACAGATGTGAAGTTTATGGATACATTGCCGTTCACGGTCAGATAACAGGCATTGCCGTTAACATGGCAGCCGTATTGTCCCATCCACCATCCTCCGGAGAAATTGATACTCCCAAATACTAAAGTTGATACACCTGCATTGAATGAAGAAAGATTATAAATCCCTCTGAAATCACTGGCGCTGTTAGACTGGGTATAGGAGCCGTTAACATTCATTTTAAATGTTCCGTTCCCAATACCAGAAACACCATTGTTATAAATACCAAAAAACTTTCCTGTGTTTACAATATTACCCGAAACATTAATAGTAAGGCTTCCATTACCGTTATAAATACCATTCAACATCCCGTTATTAATTGTTATGCTTCCAGTTGATAGTGTAAATGATGAATTATGGGTACCACTATGAAGATCCAGATAAGCATTGGAACTGCTTAACGTGATGCTCCCAATAGAAGTATTGGAAATGGAGGAGGATTTGTCTAATACGATCCAGCCTGTTTCAATTGTCAGGTTTCCCAGAATCTGGTGAGCCTGAAAGTAATTATCCTGATCCCATTCGTTAATAAAAAATCCACCATAATCAAATTCAACATTACCAAAGTTCCCGGTAACCACCGAACCGAGGGGTACAGAAAAATTATACCATTTTTTAATAATAAGCGTTGAAGTCGGGTGAAAGTTTTCAATTCCATTCGTAAAGAGTGTAGCACCACTGACTGTATTGGATCTTGGCTCCCATGTAAACGAACCGGTTGCTCCAATGGTAAATGATTTATTGGCAGAAAAACCAATATCACCACTATTCATTGTCATGGTGCCATTGACAACCAAATTGTTTGAGATTGTTAATTTCCTATTGGCATTAAACTTCAATACTCCGCCTGAGTTAACGGTTACATTCTTTATTGTATAATTGTTGTTAACAGTGACTGTATGACCAGCAGCTATGATTACATCATCTCCTGAAGCCGGAACGCCTGTAGGGTTCCAGGTGGAAGCAGTTCCCCAGTTCCCGGATGCTTTTGAAGTCTTTGTTGCTGAAAATACAGAAGTTGAAAATAATGTGACTCCAGTCAGGAGCAAGTACCAGGTAAATAGCTTTTTCATGGATTTCGGTTTTTAAACTACAATCATTTATTGGTGTCCGGTTTATTTTTTAAAAAGCCTGGCTCTGGGTTTATCGGATGAGGCTATGTTTCGCTGAGTTTCTGTGCTGATTTGTGGCTGGCTAACACTCAGATCTGTACTGGCTGGTAAGTCAGTCACAATGATGACATCATCAGTCATTGCCTGAGAAGTTTCTGTATCACCAAGATTCATATAGATAAAGGCAGAAATGCCGGCAATCATTCCAATTCCCAGAGCAATTATGGTTTTATTTAACTTGACTTTTAGCCGCTGGTTTTGTCGTAAACCATGTTGGCCAGATGATCGTTTCATATTTTTGGTTTTGAAACACTTTTACTTCAGGAGGCACTTTTTGTTACAAAAACAATGAAATTCTTGCTATTACAAATTGAAATGCGATCTTTGCAACCCTTTGCCAAAACAGGCAGGTGCATTAGTTATAAACCGTTAACAATCAGGAATATGTCACGCATATGCGATATCACAGGGAAAAAATCAATTGTTGGAAATAAAGTATCATTTTCTAACAAGAAGACAAAGCGCAGATTTAACCCGAACCTGCAGGTTAAGAAATTCTATTTACCTGAAACAGGAGAATGGGTAACACTTAAAGTTTCCACTTCAGCAATTCGCACCATCAATAAAAAGGGAATTACCAAAACTATTATTGATGCAATCAGAAAAGGGAAAATTTAATCTGAGTTTCGCTAATCTTCCATGCCCGGTTAAAAGCCTTGTTTTAACCGGGATACTTTTTTCAAGCCTGTTGCTTCCATTCAAAGGCATAAATGCCCAGGGAATTGAAAATAACAGCAAGGAGATTGTTCCGGCTGAAAGCCTGTATGACACGGATTGGTTACCAGCTTCATTTCATCAATCCAGAAGACAGTTGCTTCGCCAGAAAATGGTTGATAACTCAGTTGCTGTTTTTCTTGCAGCTCCTGTAAGGGTTCGTTCCAATGATGTTAATTACAAGTATCATCAGAATCCTGATTTTTTCTATTACACAGGCTACAATTTCCCCGATGCATTGTTAATCATTTTTAAAACTCCTCAAACAATTAATGGGGTTACTTCAGATGAGTTTATATTTGTTGGTAAAAACAATGAACTAACCGAAACCTGGACAGGAAAAATCCCTTCTGCGGATGAGGTAAAAGCAGTTTCAGCCATTTCTTCTGTTTTCTATAACACCAGTTTTGATAAAACAGACTGGAAGCTGAATGATTTTGAAAAGATTTATTTTAAAGTACCTCCTGACATTAATTATTCATCAAGCACAACTGGCAGTACGGGCTGGCTGGCCGGTAAGCTTAAGCAAGTGGCTGAAACCACCACGGCCGGTCTTGATCGGGTCAGTATTGCCAAAATCAACGCTGAACTGAGAGAAATTAAAACCCCAGAAGAACTGGAGTTAATGCGAAAGGCAATTAATCTCACTTGCAGGGGATTTAATGAGGTCCTTAAAGCTGCTAAACCGGGAATGACAGAATACCAACTTCAGTCAATTAATGAATATTTTTGGTTTACCGGAGGAGCTGAGTATTCAGGATACCCATCTATTGTTGGTGGTGGCCACAATTCCTGTGTTCTGCACTATGAATCAAATCGGAAAAAACTGGTTGCCGGGGATATTCTGGTTATGGATATGGGGGCTGAATATCATGGATATACTGCTGATGTAACCCGCTCTTTTCCGATTAACGGCAAATTCTCTGCCGAGCAAAAAGCCATTTATGAGATTGTACTAAAAGCTCAGGAAGCTGGTATTAAAGCAGCTTTACCTGGCAATAGTTTTAATGAGCCTCATAAGCAAGCTACCAAAGTCATTGCCGATGGTTTGATAAAACTTGGAATCATCCATTCCGAACAAGAAGTAAGCCGGTATTTTATGCATGGTACTTCGCATTATCTGGGTTTAGATGTTCATGATGCTGGAACATACGGCCCTTTACAACCCAACTCTGTTATTACTGTTGAACCGGGAATTTATATTAAAAACGGTTCTCCTTGTGATTCCAAATGGTGGAATATCGGAATCCGTATAGAAGATGATATTCTGATTACTGAGAATGAACCGGTTAATCTTTCAGGATGCATTCCTAAGACAGTTCAGGAAATTGAATCAATCATGGCAGAAGAAAGCCTGTTTGATAGGATATATGACCATTAATCTCTTGTTTATTGAGCGGGTTGAATTATATTTGCGCTCCCATAACTAAAATTAACAGAATTTTATGGCTAAGAAAGGTAACAGGGTACAGGTAATTCTTGAATGTACCGAACATAAAAACAGTGGTATGCCGGGAACTTCCAGGTATATCACTACCAAAAACAAGAAAAACAGTACGGAAAGACTGGAGTTGATGAAATACAATCCGATTCTGAAGAAAAAAACACTTCATAAAGAAATAAAATAACAGTTCAACCCGAATAATTATGGCTAAAAAAGTTGTTGCAACGTTAAAATCAGGGAAGGGAAAGGATTTTTCCAAAGTCATTAAAATGGTAAAGAATGAAGCTACCGGCTCTTATTCGTTTAAAGAAGAAGTGGTTCATAACGACCATGTAAAGGACTTTTTAAAGGGTAAATAATTGATGTATTGAACGGCAGAGGCTTCTTTCCTGACGGGGAAGAAGCTTTCTTTTTTACTGTGAATTAATTGAGCATTATGGCATTGTTTGGATTGTTTTCAAAAGAGAAAAAAGAAAGCCTTGATAAGGGGCTTGAAAAGACCCGAACCGGTCTTTTTTCAAGACTGGCAAAAGTCATTGCCGGAAAATCTACTGTTGACGACACGGTGCTTGATAATCTTGAAGAAGTATTGCTTTCAAGCGATGTTGGGGTTCAAACAACATTAAAAATTATTGACAGATTGCAAAAAAGGGTTACCAAGGATAAATATGTCGGAATGGAAGGATTGCAGGCGTTATTAAAAGATGAAGTCAAACTTTTGCTTACTGAACGCGAAGAAGAAAGTAAATTACAAAATCCATTTGAATCTGCTGTGAAGCCTTATGTCATTATGGTTGTAGGGGTTAACGGAGTCGGCAAGACAACAACAATCGGTAAACTGGCATTTCAGCTTAAGCAAGCCGGGAAAAAAGTATTACTGGGAGCTGCCGATACCTTTCGTGCTGCAGCAGTTGACCAGCTTACAATCTGGAGTGAAAGAGCCGAGGTCCCATTGGTGTCACAAGGTATGGGTGCTGACCCGGCATCAGTTGCTTTTGATACGGTGAAGACGGGTTTAACACAGCAGGCAGATGTGATTATTATTGATACAGCAGGCCGGTTGCATAACAAAGTCAACCTGATGAATGAACTCTCAAAAATTAAAAGGGTGATACAAAAGGTGATTCCTGAAGCCCCGCATGAAGTCTTACTTGTGCTGGATGCATCAACAGGTCAGAATGCAATTGAGCAGGCAAAACAATTTACTGCAGCAACTGAAGTTAATGCTTTAGCCTTAACAAAACTTGACGGAACTGCCAAAGGTGGAGTGGTTATTGGTTTGTCAGATGAATTTAAAATTCCGGTTAAATACATCGGAGTAGGTGAGAAGAAGGAAGATCTTCAGCTCTTTGATAAAGCTTCTTTTGTAGATGCTTTGTTTAATACCTCAATAAACGGTTAACCTTCGATTTAAAATCACCATTCCGGATGGAAACTATATAAAAACAAAATAAAATGGAAGCCAGATCAACAGACACAAAAACTTTTCAATTGACCGACAATGGGCAATTATTAGGTGAGCTGATTTACAAAAATTTGTTTTCTGATAAAGCCGTGATCAGATTGACAAACTCAGAAGAGTATGAGATTAAGCCTGTCGGAATTTTCGGTACAAGTATTACAGTGACAAAAAACGAAACAGAAATTGCCAGTTTGAAAATGAACTGGCGTGGCCAGATTGTGATTTCATTTCAAGACGGGCAAGCATTTATATTGAAGGCAAAAGGTACATTTTACAATAAATTTATTATTGAAAATAAAGACGAAGAAAGAATGATTCAGTTTGATCCACAATTTAATTGGAGTAAATTTAACCTGAACTATGAAATTTCGTTTGACAAAAAGCCGGATGATATTTTATTTATTTTACTCGGTGTATATGCTTCCAATTATTTTATTGCTACCATGACAGGGGTGGTTGCATGTACCGTGTAAACAGCAGGATCATATTAAGTACTAATTCAGGCTGCCGGTTCACAAGTGGAAAACAAGAGTAAGGATTTTAGAATTGCATTGCTTAGTTAAAACAGAATAATTGTCAATGTAATTTTTAACCATCTTAAATGTAAAGATTAGCTATGAAATCACTATTTGTCAGTCTAAGTATCCTTATCGTCTTATCATCTTTAAAACTATTATCGATTACAGAAAAAGTTAGCATGATATGTTTTCAGAACACTCAGCTGGAACTGGTCTTGAATACGGAGTTAGCTAAAAAAACAAGTAAATTGATCCACTTGTACGCTTCAGTTCTTAATTTTAAGCAAGGCAACCACCTGGTACTTTAACAGATGAGAAATCTCATGTCCTTCAAAGAAGAAAGCCAGGTTTGGATAGATGAATATCCTGATCTGAAATCTAATCTTGCCGATGAGTTTAAAATTGCGGATAAGACAATAGGAATTATCGATCATTACAGTAACTAGGAATAATACTCATCCGTTTATTTAGTAATTCAGGCTGTAATAGAAAACCAGGCTTTGTAGAATGAAATTGCCCGTATATTTAATTGTTACAGTGATGTCTTTGATACCCATTTTGAAAAATACTACCGCCTTTCCCCGGACTATTTTATAGAAAAATAAGATCAGTGTCAGATCTGTATTGACTTCAGTAATGTATTGGTTTAACACTACCAGAAAAATTAATAACTCACTTTAACTGGATTGCTAAACAGGCAGAGAAACTGCTTACCAACAGCAACTCGGAAGACTATTTAAATTATTGCCAGACCACCAATAAGGTCATGGGTTAGGATTCTATAAACACCACAGATAATGCTACACCTTTTTAACGTAATCATTTCAGTAAAACGAAATCACACCTAACATTACTGCGCTGGCTAAACAGAAAGGGTTCGATTTTTCAGAAAGATTAGGATGAAAATTCCGTTCTTTCAGTCATACCCGTTTCTGAAAGCTAAGGACGCTACCAGTGGGGTATCTGGAGGGCTAAAGGTGGAAATGTTATTCACAAAGCGTATGCCCCCTGAGACAAGACTTTATTGTTACTTATAAAAACAATAATACCGGTATTTGCTATGCTGCCAGTATCATTCTTTACCACTTCAACCAGCCGAAATACAGTTTGGCTGCCAGCAGCCAAATTATATAATTTTGCTGTCAGACAAAAAACATGAAAGAGTGGAAACAAATAGCAATAATTCAGAAGTTTATTTCCTGCTTGCCCCTCAGCAATCAAATCAATTACTTGTTTTAAAAGTATATTACTTAAGGTGTAAATCTGACAGATGAGTATTTCTTTGACTGGCTTGTACATGTACGGAATCTTCTCTGCAGTATTCAGAAATATTCAGGTAAAATATTCCTTTAACTTGTCTGGAAATCAGAACTAGCTGGTATCCGATTTTGGCTGTCAGTTGCTTCCTGACTGGTTCTGACAAAGTTTATTTAGTTGACACCTCCTTACTGACTTAAAAAAAGCGATTACAAATTACATTACATAAATTTCTTGAATGTAACAATGCTGGCCGGTTAACAGACTAAGTTAACATTCTGCCCGAACGGTTAGAAGTCATTACAAGTCTACTAACTGACTTTGACAAACTTTCTTTGGTAGATGTATTGCAAAAATTGAATATTATTTATCTCATTGGAGATGCAGGAAAACATCCATTAAGGAATAATTCCATTGACTTGCTAGGCTCAAATAACACTTTTGAACATATTTATCCTGACATACGGATTCCCATTCTTATTGAGTTTAAACAGGTTGGAAAAAGAAAGGGTGGAGTAATGTCACACTTCATTGATATGTCAGACCACCTTGTGCATTCAGACAAGTCAATTAATATTTACAATTTTCTTCAGTTCTCCGACAGACCGTGGAAATAGATTGGCAACACCATTCAGCCACAAAGCAGAATGAGAATTTATGCTTATAAGCGGATTTATCCTGATCTGAAGATTCTCATTTCGAAAGAATCATTCAGAAATGGAAACATAGACGAACTGAAAACAGTTTCACTAGCTGAAAAATTTGCTAACAAACCACCTGCATAAATTGCTATAAGCCATTGCTATTTCATTTCTGATATGAATGGCATCAGTTAATATGAAACAAAAGCACATACTGCCGGCAAAGCCTGTTGCTTGCAGAAAGTGTATGGTAAATTCATGTGTTGTTTCCTGTTTTATTTTTGTGCTGCTGACCGGTTAGTAATTTGAAGTCTCAGCCTTTGCCAGTATGTCTATCATTAGCAGGAAGTATCGGTTAATACAAAAAGAGGAACAAAAGGAAAGTTGATCATGGAATTCAAAATCAGACCATGGAAAATGTCAGACCTGGCTAGTTTGGTCAGATATGCTAACAATGTGAATATCGCAAAAAATCTGACTGATCAGTTTCCCTATCCTTATACTGAAACAGACGGCAGAGCATTTATTGAATTTGCAATAGCCGACAACCCGGTTCATATTTTTGCTATAGAAGTCAATAATGAAGCTGTTGGAGGAATTGGAATCCACCCTCAAAGTGATATTTTTTTTAAAAATGCAGAATTGGGATACTGGTTAGCGGAGCAGTATTGGGGACGGGGGATAATCAGCAATGCAGTTAAACAAATGGTTGATTTTACATTTACAACTTATAGAATTGACAGGATTTTTGCACGACCATTCGGAACCAATATTGCTTCACAAAAGGTACTTGAAAAGAATAATTTCAAATTAGAAGGCAGATTTGAAAAAGTAATTTTCAAAAACGGTGAATATGCAGATGAACTTGTTTATGGATATAGACGAGAAAACTGGAGAAAATAATTAGGGCAAATTTCAATAGCATAATGTCAAAAGGCAGGGTGACTGTTTTGTTTGCTCCTTTGCGTGTTGCTTATCATTTTCTTTAGTTGACCTTCTGGAAAGGACTCTTGTACAATGCGAGACACCGTATTATTAACAACTCATTAATCAGGAATGTGATCATCGAATCAGTCAAATGACTGATTGGCTCGAGATGCAATATCAAGCATTCGTTCATATTGTTCGGGAGTCAGGTCATTGTAGAAGTAGTTAACAGGATTGACTTTTGCCCCGTTTCTTATGATTTCATAATGTAAGTGAGGAGCCGTACTCATACCACTGCTACCAACCAGCCCGATAATATCCCCTCTTTTTACCCTCTGGCCGGAACGAACAAGAATTTTGCTCAGATGACCGTACAGTGTTTCATATCCATATCCATGACGGATGACTACACAATTGCCATAACCTCGTCCGCCTTTCTCAACCGAACTTACTATTCCATTACCTGTTGCATAAACATCGGTGCTGGTAGGTGCGGCAAAGTCAATCCCGGTGTGCATTTTGCTGGTCTTATAAACCGGGTGAATCCGGTATCCGAAACCGGAAGCAATCCGGGTCAGGTCTTTGTTTGAGATGGGCTGAATAGCTGGAATGGATGCCAGCATTTCATTTTTACTTTTTGCCAGTGCAAAGATTTCATCAAATGATTTGCTTTGGATATAAAGCCTTTTCAGCAGTTTATCAACACGCATGGTCGTTTCAATCATCAGCTGGGAATTATCAAGACCACTCAGTACTTTGTATTTGTCAACTCCTCCAAATCCGGCTTCGCGGATTGATGAGGGAATAGGCTCAGCTTCAAAAATTACCCGGTAGATATTGTCATCATTCTTTTGAATCTCACTCAGAACAGCCTCCGCCTGACCCATTCGCTTCTGCAGAATTTCATACTGAAAGGTCAGTTCACTGATTTCGCGCTTCAATTGCTTTTCTTTTGGGGAATCAAGATAATTATATGCCAGCGTAATAACAACCGAACTGAAAACGAGCATTGATGCTACCCACCAGGTTACTCTTAATAAACGCTTGCTAAAGGGTAGAACAGCCCGTTCATATTTCAGCGAGTTTGGATTAAAGTAAAATTTGGCTTTTGGCATGCCGAACCGATAGGCTAATTTTGCAACGTTTGCAAATGTAAGTGCTACTGTTTAAAATAACGAGTTAATAATTCCTTAATAATTAACATGACCTCAGCTCAGATTCGACAGGCTTTTCTTGATTTCTTCAAATCGAAAGCACATCAGATTGTGGCTTCTGCTCCGATTGTAATTAAAAATGATCCGACACTGATGTTTACCAATGCAGGAATGAATCAATTTAAAGACTGGTTTCTCGGTAATGAACCACCTCACTATAAAAGAATAGCCGATACACAGAAATGCCTTCGCGTTTCAGGAAAACATAATGACCTGGAAGCGGTAGGTACAGATACCTATCACCATACTATGTTTGAGATGCTGGGTAATTGGTCTTTTGGTGATTATTTTAAAAAGGATGCCATTGCATGGGCGTGGGAGTTACTGACAGAGGTTTATAAGATTCCTAAAGACCGGCTTTATGTAACTGTTTTTGAAGGCGACAAGGACGAAAGCCTTCCGTTTGATCAGGAAAGCTATGAATGTTGGAGAAAGCATATTGCTGAAGAACGGATTCTGAAAGGAACCAAGGCAGATAATTTCTGGGAAATGGGAGATACCGGGCCTTGTGGCCCTTGCAGTGAAATTCATGTCGATCTGCGTGAAGATGCGGAACGCAAGAAAATCAGGGGAGATAAACTAGTTAATGCAAACCATCACCTGGTGATTGAAATCTGGAACCTGGTGTTTATGGAATTTAACAGAAAAGCTGATGGCAACCTGGAATTATTGCCGGCAAAACATGTTGATACCGGTATGGGATTTGAAAGACTCTGCATGGTTTTACAACAGAAGCAATCAAATTATGATACAGATGTTTTTACTCCGTTACTAAATGAAATTTCACAGATTTCAAAAATTAATTACGGAGTATCGGATAAGTCAGATATTGCTTTTCGGGTTTGTGCAGATCATATACGTGCTATTTCATGTGTGATTGCTGATGGCCAGCTCCCGTCTAATAATAAGGCAGGTTATGTGATCCGGAGAATCTTAAGGCGTGCCGTCCGCTACGGCTATACCTTCCTGAATCAGAAAGAACCTTTTCTGTTCAGGCTGATTCCGGTATTTGCCAGGCAGGTTGAAACGATCTTTCCTGAAGTACTCAGGCAGGTTGATTTAATACAGAAGGTTGTTAAGGAAGAAGAAGCTTCTTTTTTGAGAACATTGGAAAATGGAATAAAAAAATTTGATAACTGGAATCAGACAGAAATCAGCGGTGAGTTTGCATTTGAATTGTATGATACGTATGGCTTCCCGTTTGATCTGACTCAGTTACTGGCACGGGAGAAGAATATGCAGGTTGATATGGAAGGTTTTCACCGATGCCTGTTACAACAGAAGGAGCGTTCGAGGGCTGATGCTGAAACCGATGCCGGTGACTGGATTGAGATTCGGGAAAATGTTCAACCTGTATTTGTCGGATACGAGCAACTTTCATGCTTAGCCCATATTGTCCGGTATCGTGAAATTTCGGCAAAAGGTAAAAAGCAGTTTCAAGTTGTTCTGGATTCAACTCCGTTTTATGCTGAAAGCGGAGGCCAGGTTGGTGATACCGGATTCCTGATAGCTGGAAATAAGAAAGTAGCTGTTACCGATACGAAAAAAGAAAACAACCTGATTGTTCATTTCTGTAATCAGCTGCCGGATGATGTCCACTTGCAGTTAACTGCTCAGGTTGATGAAAACCGGAGAAGGGCTATTACCTCCAATCACAGTGCAACTCATCTGATGCATGCTGCTTTAAGAAGCATTCTGGGAACTCACGTAGCTCAGAAAGGCTCATTGGTGAATGAAAATGTCACAAGATTTGATTTCTCACATTTCAGTAAGGTAACGGAAGTTGAAATAACTAGAATTGAGCAGCTGGTAAATGAGAAAATCATGGAGAATATTCTTCTTGACGAAAGGAGGAATGTGCCGATCAGGGAAGCACTTGAATTGGGTGCTATGGCATTATTTGGTGAGAAATACGGTGAATTGGTACGGGTCATTACATTTGATAAGAATTTTTCAGTTGAACTCTGCGGAGGAACTCATGTAACTTCAACCGCTCAGATTGGCTTGTTTAAAATTATTTCTGAAAGTTCAGTTGCTGCCGGAGTCAGAAGAGTAGAAGCGATTACCGGTCAGAAGGCACTTAGTTATTTAAACAGTAAGCATGCAGTACTGGATCAGTTGTGCAGAGTGCTGAATAATCCCAAAGACACACTGAAAGCAGTTTCTCAGCTTCAGGATGAAATTCACAAACTGAGAAAAGAAAATGAGACTTTGATTGCCGAAAAAAGCGCACTGCTTAAAGACGAATTAAAAGGTAAAATTAAATCTGTTCAGGATATCCATTTAATCAGTGAAGTAATCACCCTTTCATCTGCTGAGGCAGTCAAGAATTTGTCTTTTGCACTCAGAAATGAAATTGATAACCTCTTTCTTGTTCTAGGGTATGAGAGTGAAGGGAAAGCATTTCTGTCGGTTATCTTATCCGATGAATTGGTTCAGCTGCATAAAATGGATGCTTCGAAAATAGTCAGGGAACTGGCAAAGGAAGTTCAGGGTGGGGGCGGTGGCCAGGATTTTTATGCTACCGCTGGCGGTAAGAACCCTGCAGGACTTCAGCAGGCAATTACCAAAGCATCACAATTCATAACTGCTGTTTCAGGTGTCTGACCGGTTGTAATATTCTTCAACCAGCAATTCAGGTCGGTTCAGGCATTTCCAGGTCCACTCAAACCGTAAATTGTTCTTTTCTTTTTCGGATAGTTGCCAATTGACAGGTGCTGAATGTAATCTACTGGTCAGGTGGTAAAGAATGATACCGGCAGCAACAGAGACATTAAAACTTTCGGTAAACCCAAACATGGGGATTTTTAGTTTTTCTCCGGCAGATTGTTCGAGCATATCAGAGATTCCGGTTTGCTCATGACCGAAGCAGACAGCTAACGGTTGGCTGATGTCAAGTTCATGCAAGGGTGTAGCATTGCCATGTGGCGAGGTTACGACAATCCGATATCCTTTGCTTTTCAGATCTTCCATACATTGAACTGCCGATTTTCCTGAAGCCTGATGATATCTGAGAATAGTACTCCATTTACCTGAACCTCTCAAGATCCCCTTTGCAGGCTTAAATCCTTTTCCACCGCTGATTATGTAAACATCCTGTAAACCGGAGCATTCGCAAGAACGGATTACTGCATTGGTATTATGTTCATCAATCACGTTCTCCATTACACAGACAATATGACGGGTACGTGTTAATAATACTTTTTCAAATAACCCCTTCTTATTCTCGGTAAGAAAAGACTGAAGCCACTTCAGCAATTTAAGATCATTGATGATGTTTTCCGGAATTTCCGGCAATGTGATATGCTTTCTTAAGACCACCTTATTGCTTATTCTTTCTTTTCAGCAGGTACACACTCAGATAATGAGCAATTACAACAAAGACTATTGCAAAAATGTAAGGATACCGATCTATAACCTCACTTTTAATAAACTTATTGATAATGATTAGTCCAACCATCAGGATCAGCGTAATAACAATCATATAAACGGTTTTTGGTTGCATAGCAGTCTTTTAAATCCGGTTAAAAGTAAGCTAAACATTAAAATTATGTTATGGTTCTGAGTAAATAATCTTCTCAGTTTTAAGGTTGAGATAGGTTATCTTTTCATCCTTGTAACCAGCCAGAATAAAATCTGATACATGTGTAATTTTCTGGTATTCCGGTTCAAGCAGTTTTTTGCCTTTGAAAGAATAAAAACCGATTCCTTCTTCAGTTGTTACTTCAATTCCCGAATTTGTTATTTCTATTCGTTTAAACTGGGCAGCAATGATCAGATTGCCGGCTGAATCAATAACTCCGAAATTCTTTTTTAGCTTGACAACTGCAAGATGATGAAAAAATGCAGTTGCTGCATCAAATCTTGGTTGTATGTTGAGCTTGCCTGACCGGTTAGCATATCCCCATTTACCGTTTCGCCTAACTGCAACCAGACCTTCTGAAAAGAAGCCGGCATCTTCAAAGCGTGGAAAACTTAGTTTATTTCCGGAAGTGTCTATCAACACAACCTTATGATCCTGCCGGAACGTAACAATGCCTTCATGAAATTGCATTCGGCCAGCCGGATTAGACTGAGCTGGGATAACCGGAGAAATTACCAGTTCTCCGAATTGATTGATGAATCCCATTTTATTGTTTCTGACAATCAATGCCCTGTTTTCAGAGAAAGATGACAGGTAGCTGAATTCAAAAGGCAGCAGGATATCACCGTTCAGGTTAATAATTCCCCAATAACCGTCTTTCTTTGCCCGAGCTAAACTATTTCCAATCTGAAAGATATCATCATAAATAAATGGCACAGTTAACCTGCCAATCCGGTTAAGGATTCCTGCTTTTTCATTTTCCCGGATAATGGCATGACCGTCTTTAAAATCACCGGCAAGATCAAATCTAAAGTCTGTAATTTCTTTTCCTTCAATTGTAACATAACCGCTCATTCCACCTTTGATACCTGCACAAATCTGTTCGGAGGGTGAGCCGAGCTCATCATATTCAAATGGAATCAGTGTGTCTCCCACCCGGTTGATCAGACCGTACATACCAACTTTGGCTACAATAGCCGTATTTGAAACAAACGGCTCGGCATCGTCATATTGAAAGGGGATTACCTGAGTTGCTGATTTGCTGATATATCCATACTGGTTGTTTTTCATGACAAAGGCTAACCCTTCACTAAATAATGAGGCATCCTGGTATTGAGGTTTAATAATCACCTTCCCGTCTTCATTGATATATCCATATTCATCATTCTGTTCAAACGGAAGAAGTACTAATTTCTGAAGTTTATAATCTTCTTCAAGTTCATCCATATAAGGATAATCGGGAAATTCGGTACGGAACCGGTCAAAAATCTCCTTGTCATAATGCTGCATATAAAGCGAATAAAGATGCCTCCAAGCTTCTGATGAATAATAATTCTGAGGATACTTTCTGACAAATGCCCGGTATTCGTTAAGCGTATGATTTTGAGTCATGAGATTATAGACAGCTTTCTCGGCATCCTGCTTATACGGGCTGTCCGGGTAATCTGTAAGAAACTGAATAAATGACGAGACCGTATGATCAGTGGTTTGTTCTTCAAAGAGTTGCTGCTGATAGAGCGATTCGGCTTCTCTGGTCTCTTTAGCCTCAGGATAAGTTTTTATAAAACTAAGGTAAGCTTGTGAAGTATTCTGTTTTCTGACCTGATCAAAAGCAATCTTATTCCTGTAATCTGTTGCCAGACTGCATTCTTTACAAAATCTGAACTCACTCAGATAGTGATTCAGCGAATCAATTGACGATGATGCAATAGCCTGCTTAAATGCCACAAGGCAGATCAAGGATTTAAGGTTACTGATGGAATCAGCGTCAATGCCTGATTTCAATAACCGGGTTCTCATTTTTTCATTTATCTCTGCATACAGGCTGTCGGCTATGAGAATGTATTTGCGGGCAGAATCGGTATTGAAAAAAGGATTATTATTCCGTGAGAAAATAATACTTAATCCAACAGATGATCCAACCGGTTTCTTTTTAAATGATTTTTCAAAATATGCTTTAGCCTGGAAATAATCATGGACACTTAGCCGCTGAAATCCTTTATCCTGCCCGGAGGTAATTGCAGGTGGCAGCATCATCAGCAGCGTAAGCAAATTGATAATGCAGCATTTCATTACTGTTACAAACATAATCAGGAAATGAATCCAGAATCCGGTTTATCTCATTTTTTCTGTAATTGAAATCTGAATTTCTTTACGCTTCAGGTAATTGGTAACAAATTGAAAGGCTGTTTCATCTTTCCCCATGAATTCAGGAGGGTAGATTCCCTTTTCAGTAAACTTACCTTGTATCAGCCATTGAGCAGCAGCCGAACAGGTATAACCGGTTGTCCTGGCCATACTCATCGTCTGAGTGGCAAGGTGGTAACGGTCGTATATGGTGTAAATGATCTCCTTCTCTTCTCCTGTAATGACAACTTTCATAATAGTAAAATCTTCTTCACCCGGGTTATATTTCCATTGTTTGAACAGCAGTGTTGAAGTTAGGCTGAGGGGCTTAAATGCTCCATCAGTTGTCTCAATCTTCTCTGCTGAAAAGAATCCAGAATCACGAAATGCTCTCATGAGCTCAGCATGTCCTGGAAAGCGAAGTGTTTTTTCTTTTAATGTATTCACCAAAGGGAGGCTTGTAAGAAGGGAACGCAGCCCGTCTGTATTGAATGCTTCCAATTGACCGCATTGAGGGAATTCAATCAGTTCAATTTCACTCAGTGCTTCCTTAGTAACAAATTTTCCATTCTCTTTTAACCGGGCAGGTCTGACATACTCTTCAATGACATCAGCAGGTGAGAAAGGGGCTTGATAATAAAATGGAGGAACCGGATGAAGCGGTAATCCTCCTACCATACACGAATAACTTTCTGTTTTCATTCGATGGTAATAGTATCCTGCAATCAGGTTACAATAACCGGGAGCTATGCCACAATCAATAATTGCGGTAACACCATTTCTTTTTGCCAGTATATCAAGCTGAAGACCGTCTTCGGGGAAAAAAGAAATATCCACTATGTTTTTCCCGGATTCAATTACTGTTTTCAGCATGTTGAAACCCAAAAAGCCGGGGACCGCTCCAATAACTAAATCATACTTCCTGACTGACTCCCGGATATCATCCGGCTGACTGAAATCACAGCGTACGGTTTTTAATCCGTATTGTGAGTGAATCTGCTTTAAAACCGTTTCATTCAAATCGGCACAGGTCACCTCATACGAAGCAGCCAGGTCAGCAGCAATGACTCGACCAACCATTCCTCCTCCGAGAACGATTATTTTCATTCGGAGATTATTTCCAGTTGTTACGCTCTTTCAGTTTTTGAATATGGGCCAGGTGATGCCTGCCATGCCATGCAAAAAATCCGATGGTTTCACCAATGGATTTGTATTCACCGCTTCCCGGATGAAAGTACGTTCGTTTATAGTCTTTCTTTTCAAGAGCTTTAACCAGAAACACCCAGCGTTTATGCAACCCTTCAAGAATTTTAAGCGAGAACTTTATATCGGGCTCAGTAGTGTCAGCAAGCTTTGCCCAGGTATCATCATTGTAAGGTTTGATTGTTGGATTTTCTTCCGTTAATGCCAGTTTTATACGGCAGAATGCATTGATATGACTGTCAGCCAAGTGATGTACTACCTGCCTGACAGTCCAGCCTCCTTCACGGTAAGGTGTGTTAAGCTGCTGCTTATCAAGTGTTGAAACGGTAGCTTTCAACTGGCGGGGCAGTTTTTCAATTTCTATTCTCCATGACTTGACATGGGATTTTAAAATTGGATCCGGCTTTTCAAATTTACCAATCGGGTAACGTAAGAATTCAAGGTTTTCCATAGTCTGGCATTTGATAGGTGAACTACAAAAATGGGATTTATTTTCTTTATGCTCTGGGTTTATTTTCTTTGACTTGTTTAAAGCAATTGCGTATGGTAAAGTTGTTCAGTTTAAAATTTGTTTTGATTCTTTTTTTTATAGCCGGAATATTCTCCTGCGGAGGAAACGGGAAGACTGTCTCGACTTATAAAAACAAGCTAAAACCACTGATAGAAGGTAACTGGATTAGTGATAATTTTCTAGATTCACTTAATTATTATTGGTCACCATCAAGAGTCAGAAATACCCCCTGCTTCGAAATGATTATCAGTTCAAAGATGGATTCAGTTGCCTGGATTGATGTAGGTGAAGAGATGAAAACTTTTCCAGTTAAGGTATTGAGTGATTCTTCTTTTAGCATAGAAGAGCTCAATCTGGTTGGAACTTATAGCAATAATTATAAAACACTGTTTCTAAAAAAGAGCGGTCTGGAAATTAAACTTAAAAAACTTCCTCAGAAATATGCTGTGAAATCATTAAGAGGGTGGATGTCAGGTATCGTATTATTTTTAAATGAAGAGCTGATAGCAGATGAATATTTTCTTGTTGATGAGGTTACCGGTAAGAATATACCCTGCTATTTTACAGCTTATGGTGAAGTTCATGGCATCTCAACTTATGAGAAATACAAATTGTGTTTTGCAGGAGATTGCCTGCTTCAATCGGATGATGATGTAATAACCTTAACAGATGAAAAGTCATCTGACCGTTATATCTGGAAGTGGGAAGGTGATACCCTTCGTTTTTACAGTGTAATGAATACCGGCACTCTTAAAGATCCCTTTCTGGTTCAACACGATTTGATGTTCAGTTTTATCCGGAAGAGGAATTAGCGGGTAAAATTTGTAAGTAAGGCCACCTGCCGGGAATTCCCTTCCAGTGTTCAATTTCAGCCTGAACAATACAGGCTTCGGCTGGTAACAGCGGTTGAACCGGGTGACCTGTAAGCAGCAATACCAGTTCACTAATGGATGGGTTGTGTCCGGTCAGAATCAATGTATCGTATGAATCGTGGATCGTTGTAATGTGAAGCAGCAAGGTACTACCGGTTGTTTGAAAAATAAAATGTTCTTTCTCTAAGTTATTTTCCGGAATGTTCAGCTGTTTAGCAATGATTAACACAGTTTGCAGTGTACGGGTTGCATCACTGGCAATCATCAGCGTGTTACCAGAAACGTACGGAATGAGTTTCCGTGCAGTTTGAGCAACTTCTGTTTTACCTTGCAGAGTGAGCTCGCGGTTAAAATCACCTTTTTTATTTATTGCCTCAGCCTGCCCGTGACGAACCAGAATCAAGGTTTTCATCAGGCTTATGAGCTGATTGTTGTTCCTTTCAATTGTGAAATTGTTGTAGCTGGGTTTGCTGATGAGAATACTGTGTTCCCTGCAACCAGTACATCAGCACCTGCCCGAATCAGGGATGCAGCATTTTCGAGTGTTACACCTCCGTCTGTTTCAATCAGTGCTTTTGATGCACTTACTTCAATCATCTTACGGAGTGTTTCAATTTTGGAATATGTATTTTCGATAAAAGTCTGCCCTCCAAATCCGGGATTTACACTCATTATACAAACCAGGTCTATGTCTCTGATGATTTCAGAAAGAAATTGAACAGGAGTATGCGGGTTAAGGGCCACTCCTGCTTTCATCCCGGCAGCTTTGATATCCTGGACAGTCCGGTGAAGATGGATGCAGGCCTCATAGTGAACGGTGAGTACATCAGCACCTGCTGCTCTAAAATCGTGGATGTATCGTTCAGGCTGTACAATCATCATGTGAACATCCAGGGGCTTTTTTGCATGTTTTTTAATTGCTTTAATCACCGGAATTCCAAATGAAATGTTAGGTACAAAGACACCATCCATCACGTCCAGGTGAAACCAATCGGCCTGGCTGTCATTTACCATGCTGATATCACTGTTCAGATTGGCGAAGTCAGCTGAAAGAATGGAAGGGGCTATAATCGGCATATCCTGTTTTTTTCAAAAGTAATGCATCAGTTTCGCTCACCAAAAATTGCACTTCCGATCCGCACCATTGTACTGCCTTCATCAAGTGCTATTTCATAGTCACTGGTCATTCCCATAGACAGAATGGTAAAGTTTTTATCGGAAGCAGTTAGTCCATCAAACAATTTTTTTAGCAGCCTGAATTCGCTTCTGATCTGGTTTTTATCATCTGTCAGGGTTGCCATTCCCATTAGACCCTTGATTGAAATATGAGGAAATGTTTTTGTCTTAATTTCATTGACAAAATGATTGAGTTGATCCAACAAAATACCAAACTTGGTTTCTTCCCGGGCAATGTGAACCTGAAGGAGGCAAGAGATTATTCGATTATGTTTTAAACCTTCCTTTTCCAATTCATTAAGCAGGCTTATCCTGTCAACAGAATGAATCAGATGAACATATGGGCTTATCAGGGCAGTTTTATTTCGCTGTAAATGGCCAATAAAATGCCAGCAGATGTCCTTTGGAAGGCCCTTATGCTTGTTCTTCATTTCAGCAGCATAGTTTTCACCAAAATCACGGATCCCTGAATTATAAACCTGTTGAATTTCTTCCGCAGACCGGGTTTTTGAAACAGCCACCAGCCTGGCATTATACTGAGTACATTTATTTACAATTTCTTCCAGTGCCTTAACAAACATGATTCTTATTTACCGGTAATTACAAACTCCGTTCTTCGGTTTCTGGCTTTTCCAAGTTCTGTCTCATTGGTGTCAATGGGTTTAGTCTGACCAAAGCCATGCCAGCTAAGCCGGGAAGCTGATATGCCAAGACTAATCAGGAAATTATAAACGGCTTTAGCCCGCTGCTGGCTAAGTAACAGGTTTTTTTCAGCATTGCCCGTATTATCGGTATGGCCATCAATCTCGACCTTTAAGAGCCGGTGATGCGATAGAAACTCCTTGAATTCACTGATTACACGTCTGGATCCTAAAGTCAGTTCATAAGAGTCGGTTGCAAAAAGGATGTCGGGTAAGGTGTAAGCTATACCAATATCTATTTTTTTAAGCTCAAAGTCGGCTTTTACCGGAGCATAGTTAACCGAATCTTCTTTTGAGAAGTAAACGGCATTAAAAGCAGCATCTTCCTTTTTGACAGTAAGCATAAAGTCATCCTTAAACGGAACAACAGAAGCATACCTGCCGGTCAGTGTGTCGTATTCGACATTCGTAACAGCATTGGTAGTAATGTTGGTCAATTCAATCCGTGCTGCTTTAGGAACTTCTTTCTTTTCATCCTGGAGAGTTCCTGAAACCATCAAGACTTTATCAGGCCGAACAGGATCAGGAATTTCAAATGAATAAATGTCATATCCTCCGGTCTCCTTGAGAGTATTGGAAGCAAAGTAGCCTGTCTTTCCGTCAGTGCTTACGAAAAAGCCAACTTCATCGGCATCCGTGTTTATAGGATAACCCAGGTTGCGGGGTGTACTCCAGTTTTTGTTATCATCCAACTGGCTTACGAAAATATCGAATCCACCCATACCCGGAAGGCTGTCTGAGGAAAAATAAAGGGTTCTTCCATCAGGGTGAATAAAGGGAGATTTCTCATTACCATTAGTATTAATTACATGGCTCAGTGGTTCTGCTTTTGACCAGGTACCATTTATTTTTCTTGAAACGAACAGGTCTGAAGTTTGAGTAATTGAATCACGGAAGGAAGCAAAATAAAGTGTCTTTCCATCAGGTGAAATACTGGGTTGGGAATCCCATTGCCTGGGATCGTTTACTGATTCACCTAAATTTGTGATTGGTCCCCATGAGTCTTTTATCCATTCGGAGGAGCAGATATCGAAATTACCGTCCACATTTACCGTAAAATAGAGGATCCGGTTATCAATTGTAACCGAAGGTCCACCTTCATTGCCCGTATGTCTTGAATTAAAAGGAGCAGGCAGAGGTTCACCTCTGCTAAATAAACCGTCAGGTTGCCGCTGAGCAATCATAAATTTTTCAACGCTTAAAGGTGTTAGTGAGCCTTTACTGTGCATTTCAAATCTGCGGGTAAAAAAGCAGAACTGGTTATCTGCAGAAATAACGGCCAGGTATTCAGGATCGGGAGTTGAAATTTCTTTTACCGGTACAGGATGAAAACCGACCGGGTTAGACATAAGTTTAGCTCTTACCAACAATAACTCTGCTTCTTTAAACTGTGCAGGCCTGGTTCCGCTTCCGAATTCGAGAAAACTTTTAAGGTAAATCTCAGCCTGAGTGAATTGACTGGTGCTATAAAAGTAATTACCAAGACGGAAATGAGACTCAGCAGACGCATCCGGACAGATATCAATCAGATAAGTATAAGCGATTTTCATCTGTTTATAGTCTTTCATATTATAGGCCATATCACCAATCAGCTTCCAGGCATCAGCATAATTCGAATCTTCTTCAATGGCTTTCAATGCCATTTGCTTAACTAACTCATATTTTTTTCCTGATTTGCGAAGAGAAATCGCTTTGTTAAAATTGGATTTTGCTTTTGCAGAAGCAGCAGGAGGGCAGGGAAGTGTTTTCTGTGAAAAAACGGAAACCGGGAAAAGAATTAATAACAGAACAACATATTGCATTGATCAGGAACTGGAATTCAGGGTGAAAGACGGGACTCGAACCCGCGACCTCCAGAGCCACAATCTGGCGCTCTAACCAACTGAGCTACAATCACCGTTTGGGTTTGCAAATGTAACTTGAAGCAATGAAACTTCAGGTAATTGCAGTAAACATTCTGAAAAACTTTTTTCAAAACAGCAAATTATTGCTCAGGTTCAACAGCCGGATCGTTTTTAATTCGAATAGTTAAGAAATGAAAAACTGTGAATAAATTTATCAGAAATGAACTCAGTACTAAAATAATCCTTTATTCAATTCCTACTTTTGTAAACCAAAATTTAGAATAGAACACCATGAAAAAGTTTGTTTTACTGACCGTATCGGTATTGATTGTAGTCAGCTTCAATTCATCAGCCCAGGAATTTCAGAATGGCACCAGTATGATTAATGCTGGAGTAGGACTGGGTAGTTCACTTGGAGGATTCGGATACACTTCACAAACACCGGCACTCGGTGTAAGTTATGAGTATGGAATGTGGGATATTGGCGGACCTGGAGTAATTAGTCTTGGAGGTTATCTTGGATATAAAAGCTTTAAGCATTCTGCCAATTCTGCTTATCTGGGCGGAATGTACACCTATTCGCAAAAATGGACTTACCTGATTATTGGCGCCCGCAGTGCCTACCACTTTAACGGATTGAATGTTGATAAGCTGGATTTATACGGAGGTGTCATGCTGTCATTCAATAATCTGAACTATAAATATTCAAGTAACAATCCTTATACGGAATATACCGGTGGGGATTACGGAAGTGGACTGGGTTTGTCCTTGTATGTAGGCAGCCGTTATATGTTTACTAACAACATTGGCGCATTTCTGGAAGCCGGCTACGGGATCTCTTATCTCTCAATTGGTGCTGCCTTTAAACTTTAACTGTTAGATACTGATGATTTCAGTTTTGTGTCGCTGGCAGATCTGTCTCCCGGAAGCATGTATTTTCTGCACGGGTAAGCACTAAGCAGGTTGTGTCTTAATTTCTGTTTTTTAACCAATTCGAATACCGGGGATTTATTCAAACTGACAGGCAACGGTCGGATTAAAAATTAATGGTTATCCTTTCTCAGCAATCAGTTTCTGGTACAGTTGCCTTGTGTCATTTACAAGACGGTCAACATGGTAGCGGCTGAAAACAAGAGAACCAGCTTTTTCCGAGAGTTGTTGTCTGAGTTCTTTATTATTTACCAGTTTCCGAAGCTGTACCGCAAAATGCTCCACATCACCGGAATTACTCAGCAAGCCGGTTTCATTTTCAACAATCAGATCTTCAACTCCGCCAACCCGTGTACTAACAACAGGTCTACCTGCAGCTTGTGCTTCAATCAGGCTCACCGGTGTTCCTTCATTGAGTGAAGTCATACATACAATATCCAGGCCGGCCATTGCACGGTCAATGTCTTTAATCCAGGAAGTAAAAATTACAGGTGATGAAGAGTTGATATTTTCGGGGATGGAATAATTAAGCGCTAAATTGCTGCAAAGGTTTTTTATCTGGTTATCATCTTCGCCTCCACCAATAATTACAGCCTTTACTTTTTCACGGGTGTTTCTTCTTAAATGGCTGAAAGCTTTTACAAACAATGAATGATTTTTAATGGCAGTCAGCCTGCCAATAATTCCAATGGCGATTTCATCATCAGCAATTCCGAAAGCTGCACGGAAAACTTTTCTTTTGTTAGGGATATTTTCTCTGAAGCGGGAGAGATCAAACCCAAGGGGAATAACCTCACATTTCTCAGTCGGACAGATTCCGAATTCATTACAGATCTCATGCTTTTGTTTGTTGCTGATGGCAATAATCCGGGAGCTTATGCCGGCAAGGTAGCGCTCAATCCGGATGAAGAACCGGGTTTTCAACGGTGAAAAATAGGAATGGAAAACATGACCATGAAACGTATGAAGAATAATTTTCACATTACAATGATGAGCCGCAAGCCTGCCCAATGTACCGGCTTTGGCCGCATGAGTATGGACAATATCCGGTTTAAAATCGCGGATCACTTTTTTGATTTCATTGTAAACCTGCCAGTCTCTACTGAGGTTTATGTCACGATGCATACTGTTGAGGTAAACCGCTTTCAGTCCCAGCTGCTCAATAATAAATTCTGAACTTTCTTCCGATTCTTGTTTGACACCGGAAAGCAATATCGTCTCAAATTCGGGTGAAAGGTATTTTGTGAGGTAGGCAGCATTGTACGTAGGACCACCAAGATTCAAACGATTAATGATTCGGAGAACTCTTGGCATAATTCAGGATTTTAAAAAGGAATGATGTCTTTTCCACCAGTATTGAAAAACAATCAGTGCCCAGATCCGGGCTACAGCCTCTCCGGGATAGGCGGTGTTAATCTGCTGCCTGAGTTTTTCTGTTTCTTCCGGGTCAAAAATGTTTTGTCCGGAAATGAAGTTTCTGTCAAGCAATTCATCAATGAGCGGCTTAAGTCCGGTACGAAACCATTTCAGCAGAGGTACTTCAAAACCATGTTTCTTCCGGGTTTTAACTGAATTGGGAACTAAATGCCTAAATGTATCTTTTAAAATTTTTTTCTGTGAACGGTTGTCAATCTTATAAGATGAAGGCAGTCCTGAAACAAAGTTGACAAGCTCAAAATCCAGAAACGGGCAACGAACCTCCAGGCTGTTTGCCATCGTCATTGAATCTGCCTTAATCAGCATATCTCCGGTAAGCACTAAATTAAAATCAGCACAAAAAACATCGTTCATGTTTTTTGTTCCTTCCAGGATTTTCAGGATTTCAGTTCTTCTTTGCTGATAATGGATTTTTTCGGTTTCACTATGTCTGATAAAAGAAAAAGCTTCTGCTTCATCCATGAGACTGCACCAGCGCCAGTAACGGTTAGCCGCATTGAGCCGGGCACCACTGACAAACCGGTTAAACTGCCTGAGCTGGTTAGCTGATTTTCCTTCCCTTGATCCAGAAAAATGCTTTAATACCGGTGACAATAGACGCATAGAAGAAGTTAATAAGGGCTGATTACGGACAATCCACTCTGCACGGTGTTTGTTATAACCCAGGAAAAGTTCGTCAGCTCCATCACCTGAAAGAGCAACTGTAACTTCTCTCCGGGTATGCTGACTGAGAATGTAAACATTCAATGCCGAACTGTCGGCAAAGGGTTCGTCCATGTAATTCAAAACATCAAACAGAATTTCAAATAAGTCATCATTGGTAAGACTGAAAGTTGTATGTTCGGTCTGATGCATGTTAGCAACCGCATGAGCATATTCGGTTTCATCAAATTCCGGTTCATCCTTAAATCCGATAGAAAAAGTTTTCAGGTTGGGTTTATATCTTGCTGCCAGGGCTGTAATTATGGAGGAATCCCAGCCGCCACTCAGGAAACAGCCCAGCGGAACATCACTAATCATTCTTCTTTGAACGGCTTCTTCGGTAAGCTTCTCGAGATGTTTTAAAGCCTGCTGGTAATTAATTTCAGGATGCTCTTCTCGGGGAATAGAATACCATTGTTTTTCACTGACAGCTGAAATGCTGTGAGTACTGAATTTCATGAAATGGCCGGGCCTGAGTTTTCTGATTTCTTTGAAAACAGAGTAAGGAGGTTGAAAATAATTTAGCTGAAAGAACGACAGCAAGGAAGCCTTATCCAGAGTCAGGTCAAGTTTGAATTTTAGCAGTGATTTTATTTCAGAAGCAAATACAAACTGGTTTTCATCTAAATAATAAACCAGTGGTTTGACACCATAACGGTCACGGGCTAAAAACAATTCCTGATTTTCATTGTCAAAAATAGCAAGTGCAAAAAAGCCATTAATCCGTTCCAGACATTTTTCTTTCTCCATGATATAGAGATAAAGCAATACCTCGGTGTCCGAATCTGAAGTGAGGTTGAATCCTTTTGCCAGGACCAATTCCCTGTACTGTTTGAAATTAAAAAACTCACCGTTCAGAATAATAGTGAACCGCCCGGATTGATCAGTCATCGGCTGTTTACCGGCATCACTCAAATCAATTACAGAAAGTCTTCGGTGACCGAAAACAACATTTTTAAAGGAGTATATGCCTCTGGCGTCCGGTCCTCTTAACGAAAGACTGTCAACAGCCTGGTCAATATTGTATTGCTGAGGCTCACTGTTTTTGCTAAAACTAACAATACCTGAAATACCACACATTTAGTTCAGCAGGGCAGCCCATTTAGAATGAAAGAATAGCAATTGAGAGAACTAAACAGGGAAATTGTTTTGCTCATCTCAATCTTCTAAAAGGATTATATGTGAATGACTTCTCCATAAGCAGCAGCAACGGCTTCCATTATAGCTTCACTCATTGTTGGGTGCGGGTGAATCGTTTTTATGATTTCATATCCGGTAGTTTCAAGCTTACGTGCGGTAACGACTTCTGCTATCATTTCAGTCACATTGGCGCCAATCATGTGGCAGCCCAGCCATTCACCGTATTTAGCATCAAAAATAACTTTTACAAATCCTTCCGTTGTTCCGGCAGCAGAAGCTTTTCCGGATGCTGAGAATGGGAATTTACCTGTTTTAATATCAAGACCTTTTTCTTTGGCCGCCTTCTCAGTTAAACCGACAGAAGCAATTTCGGGCTGGCAGTATGTACATCCGGGGATATTGTGATAGTCAATTGGCTCAACATCCAGTCCGGCAATCTTTTCAACGCAGGTGATACCTTCATGGGAAGCGACATGAGCCAGTGCCGGACCTTTTACTATGTCACCAATAGCATAATATCCCGGAATGTTGGTCTGGTAAAAATCATTGACGAGGATTTTTCCTTTATCCGTGAGAATTCCAGTTTCTTCCAGTCCTATATTTTCAATATTAGTCGTTATTCCAACAGCACTCAGAATAACTTCGGCTTCCAGTTTTTCTTCACCTTTTGGAGTCTTAACAGTTACTTTACAAACAGAACCTGAGGTGTCTGATGCAGTTACTTCAGAAGAGGTCATTACTTTAATACCCTGTCTGGTAAATGATTTCTCAAGTGCTTTTGAGACTTCTTCATCTTCAACCGGAACAATGTTTGGCATGAACTCAATCAGTGTGACTTTGGTTCCCATAGCATTATAAAAATAAGCAAACTCACTGCCAATTGCTCCAGAACCAACTACAATCATGGATGCCGGCTGAACGGAAAGAGCAATTGCTTCCCGGTAGCCGATTATTTTTTTGCCATCCTGTATCAGGGTGGGCAATTCACGGGAACGGGCACCGGTAGCAATAATGATATGTTTCGCTTCAAGGGTGCTTTCTTTACCGTCAGCACTTTTTACCTGAATTTTTTTCCCGGGTTTAACTTTGGCAGTTCCGGCAATAACTTCAATCTTGTTTTTCTTCATTAAGAATTGAACACCCTTACTCATTTTCCCGGCAACGTCACGCGATCGTTTTACAACGGATCCAAAGTCCTTGTCAACTCCCGATGCCTTTAGTCCGTATTCCTGAGCATGCATCAGGTACTCATAAACCTGGGCACTTTTCAAGAGTGCTTTGGTTGGAATACAACCCCAGTTCAGGCAAATTCCACCCAGTTCGGCTCTTTCAACAATAGCGGTTTTCATTCCTAATTGAGAAGCACGGATGGCTGCTACATAACCTCCCGGTCCGCTTCCTATAATAATTACATCATAACTCATAGTCAGAAATTTAATTTGAAGGGCGAAGATAAGGATAGACAATGAGTTGAACGATGCATGATTCAGAAATTAAGATTTACAGATGACGGATTCATTCAATTCTGAAAGCCGGGGAGTCACTACCTTCGCACTATGATAAAACTGATTCCGGTTCAAAACTGGGTTCCGTCTTTAAGTGGTCCATTAATCATTGCCGGGCCATGTGGTGCAGAATCTTACCAGCAGATTATGATTACGGCTCAGCTGATTAAAGCTACCGGCAAGGCTCATATACTTAGAGCCGGAATCTGGAAGCCCCGAACCCGTCCGGGTTCGTTTGAAGGTAAGGGTGAACAAGCATTATCCTGGCTGGCAGAAGCAGGCCGGAAGACCGGCTTATTAACAGCTGTTGAAGTAGGAAATTCCTATCATGTGGAAAAAGCATTAAAAGCCGGTATTGATGTTTTATGGCTGGGAGCACGCACTACGGTAAATCCGTTTTATGTTCAGGAAATTGCAAAAGCACTCATTGGTACGGATGTGCCGGTTATGGTAAAAAACCCGGTCAGTCCTGATTTGCAATTGTGGATCGGAGCATTGGAAAGGTTAAACAAAGCAGGAATTGGAAAACTTCTGGCTGTTCACCGGGGGTTTACGTCTCTTACATCTTCCAGCCTCAGAAATGCACCTCACTGGGAGATTGTAATTGAATTAAAACGGCAACTGCCTGATGTTGCTGTTATTTGTGACGTTAGCCATATTTCCGGCAAACAGGAATTCATTCCGGCAATTGCTCAGCATGCACTGGATCTTGATTTGCAGGGGCTGATGATTGAAACGCATTACCATCCTGAAGAAGCTCTCAGCGACAGTCAGCAACAGATAACACCCCGTCAATTTAATGAGCTTATTGAAAAACTGAATGTTAGAAAATCAAAAAGTGATGACATCGTTTTTAAAACAACAATTGAGGAACTGAGAAACCATATTGATAGTATTGATCATGAGTTGCTGCAATTGCTGGCAGGCCGGTTCAGACTTGTTCAGCGAATAGGTGAATTTAAAAATTCAAGTAATGTGACTTTGCTTCAGCTTAAGCGATGGACGGAGATGCTTGAGGATAGGGTGAAACAAGGCAAAACAGAAGAGTTGGATGAGGTTTTTGTTACCAGGCTGTTTGAATTCATACACAACGAGAGTCTGAGGCTACAAAATCAGATTCTAAACAGTGACCATGATGCTGAGCAACCTTTGCTTTCAAAGTATGAACAGCAGAATAATTCAAAATCCTGATTGCTGGCAAAAGCTGCGCCAGTTTATAAAAGGCAGGAGCTATTCAATGGTGTTTGTATTATGTGACAAAAATACAGCCAGGTATTGTTATCCGGTCATAAAAAGCAAACTACCGATACATGAACGGATCATTATTTCAGCCGGAGAAAAAAACAAATCGCTTCAGTCAGCTGGTTTTATCTGGAATCAACTTACTGAGCGGGGAACAGGCAAAGATTCATTGCTTATCAACCTGGGAGGTGGTATGGTTACCGATACAGGCGGATTTGCAGCCTCAGTTTATAAGCGGGGAATCGATGTAGTAAATATCCCGACAACATTACTGGCACAGTGTGATGCAGCCATTGGTGGTAAAACAGCACTTGATTTTAAGAATATAAAAAACATCATTGGCAGTTTTCATTTTCCGGTTGCAGTTCTGATTGAACCTGCTTTTTTGAAAACCCTGGACAAGCGGACTCTTCTTTCCGGATTTGCTGAAATGATCAAAACGGCAATCATTGCTGATAAGAAACTGTTCAGAAAACTGAGTAATACAGAAATTATTCCTCAACAATTGCAACCGCTGGTTAGCCGGGCTGTCCGAATAAAACAGAATATTCTAAAGCAGGATCCGTTTGATTTGAAAACCAGGCAGGCATTAAATTTTGGACATACAGCAGGCCATGCGTTTGAAAGCCTGATGGCAACCAGGAAAGACTACCTGCTGCATGGTGAAGCCATTGCGTTAGGCATGGTTGCAGAGTCGTTTATTGCCTTAAATAAAAGTCTGATTACAGTAAAGGAGTTGAATCAAATTACAGACCTGATTAGTCATCATTTCGAATTACCCCATATTGCAGAAGCTGATTTTGATAAGCTATTCAGTCTGATGAAGCAGGATAAAAAAAACCGAAAACAGGAAATCAGAATGGCCCTGCCAGAAGGAATTGGTAAAGTGAAAATTAATACTAAGGTTCAGCCTGATATTATTTACAGTGCTTTTCAATACTGTAACTTTGCTCTTCATTCCTGAAAAAGTGAGTTTCCTGTATCATCTTTCGGCAACTAAAAGTCTGAAATCTGTTATTAAGCTTCCAGGTTCAAAAAGTGAAAGTAACCGGGCTCTCATCCTGCATCAAATAAGTAATAAACAGTTTAGATTTTCAAATTTATCGAATGCAGAAGATGTTGTGATTTTAAAAAAGATTTTTGAGAAAGAAAGTAAACAGGTTTATGTCAAAGAAAGTGGAACTGCACTTCGGTTTTTGATTGCTTATTACTGCATTACCAATAAAAATAGGATTATTACAGGATCAGAGAGCCTCTGCAAACGCCCGGTAGGCAAGCTGGTTGAAGCCCTTCGTCAGCTTGGATTTAAGATTAATTATTCCAGAATTCAAGGTTATCCACCAGTTGAAATTGTACCGATTGAAAATAAATTTTTGAAACAAAAGGCTACCATTGATGCCTCAGAAAGCAGCCAGTACCTCTCTGCACTTCTGATGATTGCACCGTTGTTACCAAACGGAATTGAATTAAGGCTAATAGGTAAAATTGCATCTGAGCCTTATCTGAAAATGACGCTTGAGTTAATGAAACAGGCGGGAATCGTTTACAGCGAGTTTGACGGAATCATTAAAGTTACTAGGCAGGAATTTAAATTAACAGATTATAAAATAGAAGGAGACTGGTCATCTGCCTCAGTCTGGTTTCAGGCAGTTGCATTTTCAGATCAGGCAGATTTAACGATTCACGGATTGAAGGAATTCTCGCTCCAGGGGGATGCTGTTCTTTGTGATTGGATGCACCACTTTGGAGTTCAAACCGGGTTTTATTCTCATGGTATTGTTTTGACAAAAATCAAAGGATCATTGCCATCTGACCTGGAGCTTGATTGTAGTCAGAATCCAGACCTGGCTCAGGCTATGATGGTAACTGCTGCCGTTAAAAATGTAAGACTGCGACTTACCGGAACCCGGAACCTGCGAATCAAGGAAACGGATCGGCTGGAAGCTATGCGCAAAGAACTGGTAAAAATAAATGCACGGCTCGATATTATTTCTGATGATGAATGTGTGCTTTATCCGTCATTCCGGTTTGTCAGTGACCGCTTTGCTACCCATAATGACCACCGGATGGTATTAGCCTATTCTCCACTTTCTGTCTTGCAACCGGTTACTATTGAAGACCCGCTTGTTGTTATGAAATCTTATCCTTCGTTTTGGGACGACTTCAAGAAAATTGGTGAAATTAACTAGTCATAACCTCATTTAAATTTCAATGCTGTCTTTACAATAAGACATCTTCCTGAAAATAATTCTAAATCAATGCCAACACCAGAATAAATTCATCAGAAAGTTACTGGTGAGTTTTAGGAGCCTATACCGGAACATTTAGTAAACATGTAAACAGAATAATTATTATCAGATTACTTAAGAACTGAGAAATTGATTATTCCTTTTAGTCCGTTAAGCCAGGCTTTTACATTCATCTGATTTTTACCGGCTGGTTGAATTTCATTGAGTTCAATCCATCCATCTTTGCAGGAAATCCGGAAAAAAGTTTTTCCGTCTGACTTGAGTAAGCCCGTTTCGGAAGCAGATTCGGATACCTTGCTTGCCGAATAAATCTTTAGCGTTAATGCTTTCCCGTTAGGGTATTTGATTTCAAAGTAGGCTGCCGGATAGGGGCTTAATCCCCTGATTTGGTTCAAGATTTCATCAGCACTTCGGTTCCAGTCAATCCGGCAGTCTGGTTTGAAGATTTTAGGTGCTGTTTGCAGCATGTCTTTCTGCCCGGCAAAAGTATCCTGCCGGATTGTTTCGATCTTCCCCGATTCAATCGCTTTAATGGTTCTGATTATAAGATCAGCACCTGCAATCATCATCCGGTCATGGAGCTCACCGGCTGTTTCTAATTCTCCAATAGAGATTTTTTCATTAAGAATAATCTCACCGGTATCAATCACATCATTGATAAAGAAGGTAGTTAGCCCCGTTTGCTTTTCTCCATTCATAATTGCCCGGTTAATCGGTGCAGCTCCCCGGTACTGAGGCAGCAGCGATGCATGCAGGTTAATTGTTCCTAATTCAGGAATTGACCAGAGTGCTTTTGGCATCATCCGGAAAGCGATTACAACCATCAGGTCGGGCTTAAGCTGGTAAATCTCATTCAGAAAATTTGCATCCTTCAGGTTAGCTGGTTGCCATATTCTCAGGTTATGCTTCTGAGCAGCTGATTTTACCGGTGAAACAGTTAGTTTTAATCCACGGCCTGCAGGCTTATCAGGAGTTGTAAGCACGCCAGCCACTTCAAATCCGTTTTGAATTATTGCTTCAAGCGAAGGAACAGCAAATTCAGCAGTTCCGGCAAAAATGATTTTCATTGGATTTGAAATGGATTACAGCTGTAAATAAATAACAAATCGGAGAAATAAACTTTTTAGAGTTTCAAATGTTCCTACTCATTTAAAACGCTGGACTACGCACTTAAAACACTGGAAATGACAAAATTTGTTTTTCATCCGGCAAACAGCCGGGGACATGTAAGTCATGGTTGGCTTAATGCCTATCATTCGTTTAGTTTTGCAAGTTGGCAAAACCCAGAGCGGGTACACTTTGGTAAGCTTCGGGTTTTAAATGACGATACCATTGAAGCCGGAAAGGGATTCGGAACACACCCTCATGATAACATGGAAATTATTACGATTCCTTTAAGCGGATCATTAGAGCATAAGGATAGCCTGTTAAATGGAGCAGTCATTCGTAGTGGTGAAGTACAGGTTATGAGTGCAGGAAAGGGAATACTACACAGTGAATTCAACTCGTCAGCTTCCGGACCGGTCAACTTATTTCAGATCTGGATCTTTCCAAAAATCAAGAATGTACAACCCCGCTATGGCAAGGCTGCTTTTGATGTAAATGACAGAAGGAATAAATTCCAGTTATTGGTTCAGCCCGGGCCTGTTGACTCTGGTTTATGGATTTACCAGGATGCATTTCTGAGTATGGGTAATTTTGAAAAGAACTTTTTAGGCACTTATTCAGTCCATAAAGCAGGCAATGGAGTTTATATGATGGTTGTAAAGGGAGTATTTGAGATAAATGGAGAACTGCTGAGCCAAAAGGATGCATTAGGAGTATGGAATACCCATAATATTCAATTTTTATCAAAAGCAGATAACAGTGAACTGCTGATGATTGAAGTACCAATGAACTGATGCGGACAGATTCGTTACAGATCTGAAAGCTTAAGTGTTTTGTCTTTTCTTATTCCTCTTTCAGTTTTTCTCAAGGTACAGATTTCAATTTGTGCGTCATGTTCAAAGAACAGCTTCCAGTTATTGTCATTGGCCATTTCAAGAAATGCTTGCTTTTCGATCAAGGTGGTCAGCGGTCGGGTATCATAAGCCATGACGTAAGGCAGCGGGATATGGGCTGCTGACGGGAGCAGGTCTGCAACATAAACCACACGGGTGTTCTTATAAGGAATAACCGGGAGCATCATTCCGTCTGTATGACCCCGTGCAATCAGGACCGGGATATCCGGATGAAAATTATGCTGAGTTATTAATTCGATGTTGTGAGTCTGATCAACAGCACCCATGAGCATTGTTAGCTGACCGCTTTCTTTAATTGGGATAATGTTTTCCCTCAGGAAAGAAGCTTTTTCCCTATTATTTGGTTTGGTGGCCCATTCCCAGTGATCTTCAAAGCTCCAATAAACTGCATTTTTAAATGCAGGCTCATAACCGGTTTTGTTTTTATTCCACTGAATACTGCCTCCGCAATGATCAAAATGCAGGTGAGTAAGCAGTACATCGGTTATCTCATCTTTACTGATTCCAATTCGGTTCAGTGATTTATCAAGTGAATCATTCCCGTGAAGATAGTAGTAACTAAAAAATTTAGCATCCTGTTTTTCTCCGATTCCGTTATCAATAAGTATTTTTCTTTTGCCATCATCAATCAGCAAACAGCGCAAGGCCCAGGTGCACATGTTATTTTCATCAGCAGGGTTTAAACTGTTCCAGATAGATTTTGGGACGACTCCGAACATGGCCCCTCCGTCAAGTTTGAAAAGACCGGTTTCAATCGTATAAAGGTTCATAAGATCAAATTTTGTTAAAAACGATTTTTGCAAAGGTAAAACTTAACCTGCCGGTCAGTTATTTTTGGGCTTGTATTCATGGAGATGAACATACATTTCATTGCAATTGGTGGGGCAGCCATGCATAGTCTGGCCCTGGCTTTACTATCAAAAGGATTTAAGATTAGCGGATCAGATGACGAAATTCAGGAGCCTTCCCGGTCGCGATTGCTGGCTGCCGGAATTCTTCCTGAAAAGGCAGGGTGGTTCCCTGCTAAGATTCATCAGCAGTTAGATGCAGTTATTCTGGGGATGCATGCCAGAACTGATAATCCTGAATTGCTGGAAGCAAAAAGACTGGGACTGAAAATTTATTCTTATCCGGAATATCTTTATGAGCATTCGAAGAATAAAAAAAGAATTGTGATCGGTGGAAGCCATGGCAAGACAACCATTACTGCCATGATTCTGCACGTCATGAAATTACTGAAACATGATTTTGACTACATGGCTGGTTCGGCATTGCCCGGCTTCGAAAATATGGTTAAGCTGAGTGATGCTCCGGTAATAGTTCTTGAAGGAGATGAGTATTTGTCGTCACCAATTGACCTCAGACCGAAATTTCATTTATATCATCCTCATGTGGCTGTAGTCAGTGGCATTGCTTGGGATCATATTAATGTCTTCCCGACTTTTGAGAATTATACTGAACAGTTTAGCATTTTTATTCAAAAAATTGAGCCGGGGGGTGTTTTAATTTATTGCAATGAAGATGAATTACTGAAGCAGTTAGTGACTCAGGCAAAACCTTCTGTTCACCGGGTAGCTTATGCGGCACCGGAATCCGTTATTAAGGATGGAATTACCTATCTTATTTCAGATGATGGGTATAACTATCCGCTAGGCGTATTCGGGCATCACAACCTGCTCAATCTGGAAGCAGCCAGGCTTGTGTGCGAACAATGCGCAATCAGCCGGGTTGAATTCTACCAAGCTATTTCATCCTTTAAGGGAGCAGCCAGAAGGCTTGAAAAAGTTTTTGCCAATGATAATTTTTCTGTTTTCCGCGACTTTGCTCATTCACCTTCTAAGCTAAAAGCAACTATTGGGGCTGTGAAAACCCAGTCTGTTCAGAGAAAGGTTGTTGCTTGTATGGAACTACATACGTTCAGCAGCCTGAATATAAACTTTTTGACTGAATATGCGGGAAGTATGGATGAAGCAGATATTGCAGTCGTTTATTTTAGTCCGCAAACCATATCACATAAGAAACTGAAACCGGTTTCAGAAGAACAGGTGAGAGAGGCTTTTGGGAGAAAAAATCTGTTTGTATTCAGCAATTCAGCCCGTCTTTCAGAATTTCTGCAAACTTTAGATTATCGTAATACCGTGTTGTTATTAATGAGTTCTGGAACTTTTAATGGGCTTGATGTAACTGCATTGATTAAGTTAATTACCCGGTCAGTCGGTAAGGCCGAAGCCTAAGAGCAAATGGCAGTCTGAAAGATGTGAGTATATCGTTCTACCATCTTTTCTTCAGTAAACTTCTCAAGATAGTATGCTCTGCTTTCCTGACCCATTTTTTCTCTCAGCGGTTTGTTTTCAATCAATAATAAAAGTTTTTCGGCAATAGACTCAGGGCTGTTGTCTGCCACAATAAAGCCATTTTGATCATTAATGACACATTCAGTGATGGCACCTTTATCAGTTGAAATAACCGGCAGACCGGCAGCCATTGATTCAACGATCACCCAAGGATGGCCTTCGGGTTCGCGGGGAGTAAAAACAAAAATATCAGCATTAGCCAGCAACTGAAGTTTTTCAGTACTTTGTTCCGGAGGTATGAAATGAATCTTAAGATCTTCTTTTTCGATTAAAGAAAGCAGTTTTAATTTTAGCTGTTCATTTCGCCAGCCTCCCAGCGCAGTTAACTGAAATGGAAGACAGGTTTTTTTATTGAGAATTCTGACTGCTTCAATGACATCTTCAATTCCTTTTGATGCCTGGAGATTTCCCAGGTAAAGCAGATTAAGCACATTCCCTCTGGCTGTTCTTTCCGGGAAAGTATAATTTCCACCATTGGGTGAAACATAAATTTTCTTATCTGTGAAGTAGCCTTCAAACAAGGCTTTCAGGTTGTTCCCTAATACAATCACACCATCTGACCTCTTCAAAACGGTTTTTACATACTTTTTTATCAGGAAACCGGAACTGTTAATCCAATTCCTGAAGTTGCTTCCTCTGAGCTGAATTAATGCTTTTCTGCCGGTTATCCATGCAATCCAGATAAACCAGGAATCTTTAACAAAACCAATCGTTGACTGACTAATAGGGATAAGAACCAGATCAGGTTTTTGACTCATACAGACTTTCAGAAAACGGAAGTAAATGGAATAATTCCGAATAAGTTTCTTTAAACTCCATTTTCCCATTGAAGTCAAAGACTCGTTTACTGTTGTATCAATATGTAGGAGCTGAAACCGGTTCTTCAGGTCAGAGTTCAGTAAAATCTGGGTTGCGATGGCAGGACCCATATAGGGAGGAGGTAATTTACCAAGGATGAGAACTTTTTTTCCGGGCATGAAATAACCTAAAAATAATTTTTAATTAATTTCTTTGGAAGACAAACCAATGCATAAACAGCACAGATAACATTCATTAAAGGCATATAAAGAGTTAACGGAGTGCTGATGCTATAAAGTATAACCGATCCGACAGCACCAAAAATCAAATACATATAGGCTGGCCGGAAATCGGGGATTCTGATTAATAAATTGAATAGTAAAATAAGATAAACAGAAAGTCCAATATATCCGGTTGTAAAGGTTACTCTTAAGAAGTCATTGTGAGTGCCGCCAAATAGAAGGTCTGACTTAATGTCGGGCGAATAGGAAAGTCCAAAGTATTGGTACAGGATTGATTTTTCTGAAAACTCAGTCCACATGCGTTCCCAGCGGCCAACTCTTCCATGTAATGCCTGTGACTGATCTTTGTCTCCTGAATAGACTTCCGTATCAGTCTTTATTAAAGGCATGATGGTTGATTCGTAAATTGACTCACCAAAGAAGTTAAAAATCAGGATACCGAAACCAATTATAATCATACTTTTAAAAATACTGATTCTCAAGCTAAACAGAAAGTAAGAAATAATTAAAAAGCCAAGAACCCCCATAGTTGCTAAATGATTCAGTCTGGGTATTAGTAAAAGTGAAATCGCTACAATAGTGATAAAAAGGATAATTCTGAATTGATGACTCCATTTGGATTGCTTCCGGGTCAGAAAATAGGCACTGATCAGGCAACTCATATTAATGTATATGCTGTAATTCATCACATCAGCAAAGGAGCCTTCCATTCGTTCAAGGCCTCGTGAGGTAACTACCTTTATCGGGTTGATAATTAATTCATAGCTGACAATACCCAAAACAAAAATGGATGAATATAAAAAGGTAACCAGGATTCCGTCAAGGTCTTCTGATGACCGGATCAGCCGCCTGTAGAAAAAGAACAGCAGTAAAGGGGAGAGTGTTCTTAATGCAGTCCGGTAGGTTTCAATTGAACTAATATTTCGTGATATAAAAATTAACATACCGATGCAGGTTAGTGTAAACAAGACCTGATATGAACGGTCAATCGGAGTACCCCGATTAACAACAGGATAGCGGAATACAGAAACAATAAACAGAATCAATGATAAGATCCCTGCAATATAAGGGGGTGAAGCAAGCGGTGAGAAGTGCTTGAAATAATAAAAACTGTCAATCAGCGGTCTTAATAAAATCAGCCAAATATAAATTTTGAACAACACCGGCTGTTTTAAATACCAGACTCTCCAGGTTTCAAATTTCATTTTAATTGCAGTGATTCAATCGCATCAACAAATCCTTCTGCACTCTTTCTAACCGTGACTTTCGTTGCAATGTCAGCAGCAGCTTGTTCACCTATTCGTTCTTTTAAAGCTTCATCATCAAGCAGGCGATATAATAATTCTGCTGTTTCACGGGTGTTTTCAAAATTTACTTTAAAGCCATTAATACCGTGGTCAATTAGGTCGTGGGTAGCAGCAGCATTTATTGATGATAAACATACCAGCCCTGCTGCCATGGCTTCGTTCAAAACCAACCCCCAAATATCAAACCCTGTTTGGAACAGGAAACAATAGCTTTGAGCAAAGAAGCGGGGGAGTTCGCTTTGTTGCTGAAAGCCGTGAAAAACAACATTTTTCTCAAACCCTTTTTCATGAACATAATCTTTCATAGCTTGTAAGTCAGGTCCGTCACCGATAACGTCCAGAACAAAGTCATTTCTCTTTTGTGATAACTGATCTGTTACTTTTAACAAATCAAGCATTCTTTTACGGGCAGAGAAATAACCAACTGTGCAAAGATGCTTGATCTCGTCTGGCTTTTGTTCTGCCCGGTAGCAGCTGGTCTGTTCTCGGAAGAAACGGGTATCTACCGTATTAATCCCGATAAACACTTTGGAAGGATCTGCTCCCAATGACTGAACATATTCCTTTGCTTTATTGCCATATACCACACAGGCACTACTTCGCTTTAACAATACAGACCTGACTAACTTTCTTAAAAATGAATCATTCCGTCCTTTAGTAATTACACTGCCTGTCCAAATAATAAATGGAATGCGTGATACGAATGACTTAACCCATAACAGAATAGTTGAAATACTAAATCCGTTGGTAATCACAGCATCGGGGTTAAGTTTATTAAGATCGCGGTTAAGGCCTGAGTAAGAAAAATAGGTTTTCTCATTATTACCAAAGTGAACTTTGCGGGAAGTTAATACAGAATAATTGAACTTTAATTGCGATTTGTTCCACTGATGGCTTCTTCGACTATAGGTTATGGCTCCAAAAATCACATGAAGGCGAATCCCTTTTTCAGCTAACTGATTGTTGAGTTCATTGAATAAGGCAACCCGGTAAGGATTCGGAATATTGGTAATCAGAACGACTGTTAATGTTTTTGTTGGATTCTGCATCAGCAACCGTTTAATAATTTATAAATAGAATAGAATTTATTTTCCATCTTTTCCAATGAAAACTCAAGTGCATATTCTTTTCTTGTACGAATAAATTCTTCCTGATGAATCAGATTCCTATTCTGGTAATAATGTTCCAGCCGTTGTGCCGCCTGGTTTTCCGTTTCCACAATGTCTTCGGCAGAAACGTCTCTTAAGATTTCTATAAGTCCACCGCTATCTCTAAAAACAATTACCGGTTTACCAAGGTAAAGGGATTCAATCGCAACAAGTCCAAAAGGTTCATTTTTGGAGGGGAACACACAAACATCCATGAGCGACTGCCAGTCTGCCGCATTTATCTGGAATCCCAGAAATCTGGTTTTTGATTCAAGATGCTCTGATTTGACTTTTTGTTCCAGCAGACTTCTGTCAACTCCGTCTCCGACAAGGATTAATAAAACATCAGTTTTACCTGCCGAGAAGATTTTAAATGTATCAATAAGCCTGTCAATCCTTTTAAATCCAGCCAGCCTGGAAATGGTACCAATAATAAACTTATTCGGATTAGATTGTTTAAATTCAATAGCAGCTGAATCATGAGCAAGCTGAATCTGGCTAAAGTCAATTCCATTATATACTAATTCATACTTTACACTTTTTAATCCATACCTGGTGAGTGCAGTGTCTTTTGTGAATGCTGAATTAAAGGTTACAATATCTGTATAGCGGTTAAGAAAGAAACGAATACCAGCCTGGATGAGTTTATCCGACCATTTCATTTTTCGCCCAAAGCAGAAATTACCATGGAGAGTATAAACTATTTTTTTAGATGATAAGGCTGCTGCAAGCGAAACCCATGGGTTAAAAGTATGAATGTGAATTACATCTGCAGACGAAAAAACAGCTTTTAGTTTTTTCCATGCTTTCGGGTTAATCAGGATCCCATTTTTTAAACTTAGAAAATCATATTTAATATTTTTCTCATCAAGCACCTGTAGGAGCAAGCCTTTTTTTGATCCAATCAGAATAAAACTCTCCAGGTCATTACGTCTTTGCTGAATTTCGGCCAGCCAGATCGTTAGTTTTTCGATTCCTCCAATATTACCGGACCAGATATAATGGACAACTTTCATTAAACTGTTTTTTGAAGAACTCTATAATTGTTTTTGGGCAATATATCCATAACCTCTCACATTATTCTTTAGGGATCCGGTGAGTTTACGAACAACTTTAAACCTGTAAAGTGCAAGGTAACAATACTGTGGAAGGGCTACAAGAATCATGATAAACGGATTCCAAACCGTGAATAGCACAGGCAAATGAATGGCTTTTGCCATTACATTCCAGAATCTTAGCTGAGGCTGAACCAGCATACTGATCAATACACCAGTATAACCAGCGAATGCTGTTATACAAAGCGGAGTCAGGCCGGCTTTAGTTAGCAGGTGTTTGATCCCGTGTTTTGTATAGCGGTAAAAATCATAGGGTTCTTCATGGAGGGGGACCATAAACGGAGTTGTCATAATCAGAATCCCTCCCGGTTTTAATACCCTGTAAATCTCTTTCAACAGGCTGCCCGGTTCGGGTACATGTTCCATTACTTCAGTACAAAATACATAATCAAATTCATTGTCATGGAAAGGAATGGTTTTCCCGTCATAAATGATGTCAACTGCTGATTGTGAATGTGGTGAATGGTTTACATCAATTCCAACAGATTTACCGGCATACTTCGAATAAATTCCGGCAAAGGGCTTAATACCACAACCAAGATCAAGCAGGTATTCTTTTCTGCCGTATTGCTGAAAGGATTCGCTGATGAAGCGATGCCTGAGCTGATCATTAATAATTGCACCTAAATTTCTTACTGGCATAAGTTACCGGTTTAATTTAAAAAAGTTAAGCGGATAGGCAGTGCAAAGAAATCCAGGTAAATGCTGCCGGTTATAAATAATGCCCTCACGCAAGTAATTAAATCGTTGTAAAATGATATCAGGGTAATCATTCGATTGCAGCGGAATTGCAAAGGTAAACTTGTTTAACCGGTTTTGAAGGCTGATTCCCTTCTTGATAACTGAAAGGATAAATTGCGGAAGTAAAATTCCTGAATGCCGGAAGGTTGTTTTTTCAGAATGGCTAAGCCGGATTGCAGCTGATAGTTGAACTGGCGGCTGATCTGGTACATAAAATGTGTAGTGCTGAAAAATCTCAATAAGAAAACCTTTAAATAATTGATAAAACTCCAGGATGATTGCTTTTAGGGATTGGTCAGAAGGCCGGTGATTGAACCAGTTGTTACGTACAGTTATCAAATTAATTACTGAATTATAAAACTCACCTGAGTTTATGTTAAGAAAATGTAAATCAGTGAGTAAAGCTTTTACATGCAGTAAGAGTCCTCTTACTTTAATTGTCTTGTAGGTTATATTTGTATGAAGTGAAATAAAAGCTTTTAATAGATACTCCAGGGCAAGTTGTTGTTTTAAAGTCTGCTCATCATTTTTTACAAAAACCGGTGCACTCATATTGATTTGCTGGCCAGCAAGGTGATGGAAGTTTGAAAACAGGGTGTATTTGTCAAGTTCATTAAACCGTGAAAGTGTAGTTCCAAAAAGAGAGTGAATAAACACATACCGTTCTTTGCTGAATTCGGAAAGTAAAACAGGATCTATACTGAGCTGGCTCCCATCTTTAAAAATAACCAGCAGATCTACATCAGATATTCCAGGAGCTGATACACTTCCAACCTGGAAGACACTCAATACCTGCGACTGATTCATAAGCCAGGCTGTCATTCGCTGAATACCCTGGTCGTAGTAAGTTATTTGAAACTCTTTTGGCAGGTCAACCAGGTTAAAATTCATGTTTGAATGTCAAAAATTATGCCTGAGGATAGCCACAACGAATCATGAGCTCCTGGCAAAGTTCTTTAAAAATCTCCTTTTGTCTTGCCGTCCATTCATTATAAGGTGGAATCTTTTCTTCAATGTATGGTTTGCCTTTTATGATAGAATACAATTTGCGGTAATAGGCAGGTCGCGTACGGTTAATCTTCAGGCTAATCTTCTGTTCCCATTGTGATTGAGAAAGAGAAATTCCTAAAGGGTTAAGAATATTTTCTGTAAGATAGGAATAATCATTCAGAATGCTTTCAAACCGGATAACCGGCCAACCTTCGTTTAATAATTTTTCAGTTGCTTCTTTCCAGTTCCAGCAGATCCGGTAGAATTTGTCTTCATCCAGCCAGCGTTCAACTTCCGGTTTTGATTTAGGAACGATATGAATATCCTTTTCGATTCTTCGGCTGTAAAGTGAACGAATCACATATTTTGGATCACGAACCAGGTGAAAAATAGCCACCGGGCTGAAGGTTGCTTTCAGTTGAGGGGTACAATGATGAAGATATCCGTTAACATCAATGAAAAGCTGTGCTTTGGCAGAACTCTCGATTCTTTTTTTTTCTCTTTCAAGATAAGGAAGGGTATAAATATCTGGTTGCTGGTACCAGCTTAAAATCCAGAACTCACGGTTTCCTGTAAATTCATGCCGGCAATCCGTTCCGGCACACTCAGAAAGTAATGCCGTCAGAAATTTTGTTCCGCTACGACCCAATCCGGTTATAAATGCTGTTTTCATGGTTGCTCCAGTCGCTTATGCATTTCTGATATCAAGAGTTTTAAACCCGGCAGCAGGCTGCAGATCTGTTCTCTCAATCTTTTGCCGGCAGCCGGATAGAAAATTTTTCTTAAAGACAGTGGCAAAGGAAATGTTTCCATAATTAAAAATGACCGGATTTTACTCACTTTCTGACTCCATTGACTGCGGATTCTGCTTGCATCATCAATGGGCTGCCAGAGTTGATTGCCGAATTCTTGTTTTACAGTGTCAAAGCTGTCTTTTTTGAAAATCCCTTTTGAATATTTTGCCTGGTGGTAAAGTGCAGGAAGAAGAAAGATACGGCTGAGGACCGACTTCAATTCATACATATCCATTTGTTTTACTACGGATTCGGTAAGTCGTAAAGTTTTATTACTAACATCTGAAAAGGTCTTACTAAAGTCCGGATCAGAATCTGGAATCAGCCGGATTGAATAAGCCGAATGCTTTAATAGCGATTTGCTGTGCCTTAGTATTTCGACCGGGAAGTAAGCAGTATCCAGATTTAACAGGTCAGATTCGGTAAGCAAAAACCAGCCATGATGCTGAAGAATATCCGTTTTTAGAAACCATTTTCGCAAGCGGCTTAGTTCTGATGAAATCCCCCTGAGTTGGTCCGTTAAGGCTAATGCCCGGTCATTCAGGATAACCAGTCCGTCAAAATCGCTGTAGCTGCATTCTTCATGGGTTGCAATGCTGCCATGAACGAGGATATCAAAAATTAAATCCTGGTATTTATTACCTATTGTTTTCCTGATAATTCCGGCTGTTTCATTTTGCCCTAAATAGGGTTTGATTTCAACAGTAATTTCATCTATGGACCGATCGTGTGTTATAACAATACCGGTAAAGGTTACCAGTTTTGAAAGAATCTTCTTCTCGAAGGTCTTTCTGAAAATCACTTTTCTGATCAGGTCAGCAGGCCGGCTGATTTTTAAGTTTATTAGCTGATCGAGAAGTTTTCTTCTGTTTTGCAGAATTGCCAACTGATCATGTCTCTTCCGTAGGTTCTTCCACATCCTGTTTTTTCAGTTTTCGGTTCAGGTATTTAAAGGAGACAATAGAAAATGAAGCAAAGACAATGATTCGCAGGGTAGCACTTCCCAGAGCCATTCCTTTTTCACCCAGATAGGGGATAAGCGGAACAGCAATTCCAACTCCGATTATGATTGCAATGATGTAAGTCAGTAACCGGAAACGGATGTAACCAATGCCAAGCATAAACGAGTGATTCCAGAAAAATACGGTTGCCATTGTGGATGCAATATAAAAAATTAAAAAAGTTAATGATTCGGTGACATATTGCTGACCATAAAAAATCAGGATGATAGATTTGTAAGATAAGGTAAGTACCGGCAGCAGGATAACCAAAGGGATAGCTGCCGAACGTGAGACTTTAACAAGCATTACTTTTAATTCTCTGAATCTTTTCTGAGCAAGCAGCATTGAAATCTGGGGATAAATACCCTGAGCAAACGGATCGGCAATTACCATAAACATATTGGCCATTCGTTTTGCCAGATTATAATAAGCAACAGCAGCCGGGGAAGCCAGTGCTCCGAGTAGAACAACATCTGAACGGTTGACCAGGGTTTGTAATGTTCGTGTCATAGCATTGCCGGTAATGAACCCTGCAATTTCACGGTATTGATCTTTAATAAGACTCATCTTTGCACTGAAATGAGGGAGCAACTCATCTTTAAGTTCATAGATCATTGAAGCAATGTACATAATTGAAGTGATCAGCTTTGACACTACCAGAGTTATCATAAATGCTTTCAAATTGGCTTTATAGATAAGCACTACACCGGCAATGAGCAGAAGTTCAATTATAGCAGCCAGTGTCTGAATGATGGAATTAAGCTTAAACTTATAATAAAGTCTGAGCATGCTTTTACCCAGCGGATCAAAGAAGGTTGCCAGGTCAGCAATGGCATAAAGGATGATATACAGTTCTAATCCGGGCTGATCAATCATTCTTTTATAAAAGAAGGAGACTAAAACCGCAATTAGGGAAATGGATAACACAGAAGTAATCAGTACCGACAGGATATTCAGCTTAATGATGGCAACCAGTTTATCCAGGCGGCCTTCATTGCGGTAAATAGCTCCGTACCGGATGATTCCGGCATCAATATTCAGGTTGAAAAACTCCTGAATTGTAATAACAAAATTGGTAATAAAAACATAGATACCGTAAAATTCAACTCCTAAGCCGCGCGCTACAATAATGGATCTGAGAAATGCAAGTCCTGACCGGATAACATTAGATCCCAGAATCCAGGAAGTATTCTTAAAAAGAATTTTAGACTCTTTGTCGAAGCGCTTTTTTAGGAATGTAATTAGCTGTCTAAGCTTCATTTCGGTTAATCATCCGAAGAAAACAATCTTTTAAAGAAGCCCTTTTTCTGATAATCTTCTTCATAATATCCATATCCATATCCGTATCCATATCCGTATCCGTATCCGTATCCGTATCCGAAGCTATATCCATAGCCAGGCCCTCCAGCATGAACAGCATTGAGAATAATACACAGATTCCTTACCTTTCCGGTAATATACAGGTCGTTGACAAATTCAAGGTGATGCTTGCGGGTAACATTTTGCCTGACTACATAGATAACAACATCAGCATATTGAGATAAAAGCATACTGTCGGTTACAATACCGATAGGAGGTGAGTCAAAGATGATATACTCATAATTTTCTTTGACGTATTCAATTAACTTCACCATCAGGTTACTTTCAATTAGTTCAGATGGATTGGGTGGTTTGGGGCCTGACAGAACAATGTCGAGGTTATCAATCTTTGAAGCCTGGATAATTTCTGTTAATGAATTAACACCTGAAAGATAGTTGCTCAGTCCGATATCCTGATCCAGATTAAACTCACTGCTTTTCTTGGGTTTTCGCATATCACCACCAATCAATAATACTTTTTTATTCGAATTGGCAATGATCGTAGCCAGGTTGGTTGAGCAAAAACTTTTCCCTTCAGAACTGATGGAAGATGTCACCAGAATAATTCTTGAATGTTTATCAGGGCTGAAAAACTGTAGATTGGTACGAATACTTCTGAATGCTTCGGCAATCTGTGATTCTGGTTTTTCAGAAACAATTAAAGTACCTTTTGTTTTGCTCACCCCGACAAGACCCAGTATAGGGACTTTTGTAATGTCTTCAAGTGAAGCACGGTCACGGATCCGGTCATTAAATAAATCTCTGGAATAGATAAAGCCGGCAGGCAGAATAAACGCCAGCAGCAACGCAATAGCATAGGTTTGATTCTTTATTGGTTTAACGGGTTTTCTGCTTACTCTGGCCAGGTCAATTATCCGGTTATCAGAAATTGTACTGGCTAACAGAATTGAAGTTTCAGCGCGCTTTTGCAAGAGATAGGTATAGAGCGTCTGCCTGATCTGTGATTCCCGCTGTAGACCGAAAAGCTGACGTTCAACGCTTGGAATATTTCTGATTTTTCCTTCGGTGGTTCCCAGTTTACTCATCGCTTCCTGCCTGGATGCTTTTAATCCATCTCGGATACTTCTAACATTTTCGAGTAAATCAGACCGCGTATTCTGAATCTGAATGTCGAGGTTTCTGATTAATGGATTGTCTTCTGTGGTTGTCTGAATCTGATCTTTTCTTTGGGTTGCCAGTTCTGACATTTGCTGAATCAGTTTAAGCAACAAGACGTCATTAATTCCAATACTTGCTGGTGAGAGATCTTTCAGACTTTTACCTTCATTTACATATCGTTCAAGGTAGTTAAGAAAACTAAGCTGCATATCTATTTCAGCAACTTTCTCTTCATACGCTTTAGCAGAACCTAATACCGACTGAGCTTCAGCACTCAGATCCGCAATTCCCTGACTTGACTTAAAGGCAGCAACTGATTTTTCTGAGGTATCAACCTGAAGTGAAACTTCAGCAAGCTGGTCATCAATAAATTTTAATGTATTGTTGGCAATTGCATTTTTTATTTCAACTCCATTCTTGAGATAAACTTCTGTGAGTTTGTTTAAAAAATCAGCAGCTTTTTGAGGAACATGATCCGTAATTGACAACTCGAGGATTGTTGATTTCTTATTAATTGGTTCAATTCGCAGTTTCTTCCTGTATTTGTCAGTTTGGAGTTCAAATGTCTGAATGTTGATTATAAAATTCCTTTTCTGGTATTCAGGGTTACTGAATGATTCTTCAGAAAAGAAGTCTCGTTTTGAAATTTTAAAATTCCCGATTCCGGTTTCTATCAGCCGATCAAATCCTGAATGATATTCAGCCGGTTTATCCGAATCCGGAGGAGTGTAAGATAGTGTCAGTTCATTGGATCCATTAACAGAAATCAGAATATTCATGCCATAAGCTTTATATGACAAATTAGAATATTCCAATCGGATGGGACAATTATTATACTGCTCAGTTGTTTTAAAATTTCCTCTTAGAAAATAGGAGATATCAAAGTCGAGTTCCTGCAGTGCTTTCAGAATTAATGTCCTTGAAGAAATAACTCCGATTTCATTTTCAATTCCACCAATATTATAATATTCATCAAGTTCTGACAATAAATCTGCTGAAGGAGGCCGCCTGTCTTCTTTAATAAGCAGGGTGGTATTTGCATTGTAAACCGGAGTTGTGTACCAGTTGTAATAATAAGCAAGAATCATAGCTCCGGCAATTGATAAAATATAGATATACCAGAAGCTGACTACATACTTGAACAGAAATTGCTTGGCATTAAATTTCTTTTCTGTTTCATTCGAGAAATCCGGTACTTCGGGCTTTGAGTTCATTTCTTCTTGAAATTATTTTTGAAACCTTACAAGAATCACGGCAATTAAAGTCAGGGTACTGATCACAATGGGAGCAATTCTGTAAAAAATATCTGACTGAGCGACCTTTCCGCGTCCGGGTTCAACATAAACGATGTCATTAGGGTGCAGAAAATAATGAGGAGATTTAAAAAAGTCACGATTGGTAATATCTACATGCGTAAAAGTACGTTCTCCTGCATCTTCACGGATAATCAGAATATTTTTTCTGTTCGCAAAAATGGATAAATCACCGGCCAAACCTAAAGCTTCAGGTAACGTGATTCGTTCATTCTGTACAGTATAAACTCCCGGACGCATAACTTCACCGAGCAAGGTTACTTTGTAATTATTGAATATAATCCGCACAGCAGGATTATCAAGGTATTTACTTAAACGAACTTTTAGAGTATCCCGTATCTGTGGGACTGTTAATCCTGCAACTTTAACACTTCCCATCACGGGAATCTCAATCATTCCATAAGAATCAACCAGATAGCCGTATGCCTGCGGGTCATCAACGGTTACATCAGTAGAGATTAACGGGTTAAAAAAACTGCTTGCTTCCTTGTTGATGCTTGTAATATAAATCTTTAAAATATCATTAGGTTGAATCAATGGCTCGTAAATGACAAGCTTATTGGAATCTACCGGTGTAAAATTTTTCCATTCAATTCGGCTTGCTGGTTCTTCATTTTTTTGGACATCCTGAAAATAGGTAATCTTTTTTTGACTTCGGCATGATACAAGTGCGAATGCCATTATTATCAATAATGACGTTGCCCGCCAAACAGATCTCTTCATTATTATGAATATGATTAAGGTGCCAAAAATAGAAAACGGATTGTCTTTTAAAGAATATTAATAGGTAACAAATCTGAATATCCCATTTGTCAGTTCATAGGTAGTGCCTGAACTGTTGTCAGTACATGAGAGTGAGAAGGTACCTTCAACTACCTTCTGGATTTGTTCAATTCCGGTAATGATAATTGAGCCATGGTTCAGTTGGGTAAATGAATTTATTCCGGCAATATACCCCGAAGATGCATCCAGGGTATGTTCACCTACGGTAAGCGGGCCGGTAAAAATTAACTGAACAGACGGATAAACTCCCGAAGCTCTGCGCCCGGTTAAACTGAAAGTGCTGCTGCTGGCCGAGTAGGAGGAAATAAGCAAATCAGCCTCCCAGGGAGTGGCGTTGACGATTGCACTCATTATAGGTCGGCATTTTTTATCACAAACGCCACCGCAGTCAACATCCAGTTCATCCTGATTCTTGATACCGTCAAAACAGGTTTCAGTTAAGGTTGAGTCATCCTTACAGGCAGAAACAGCAACTATTAAAATAAAAAAAATAATGATTCTCAGAAAGAGATGACTCATATTCAGAAATTACTGCACCTTAATCGTAAGTTCTTTAAAAGCAGTGTTCCCTTCGGAATCAGCTACTGTGAATTTGTATTTTTCAGTTCCACTCTCATCCCTGGTAATGATATCATAGTCTTTGCTGAAAAAATTCGATTCATTTATTGCCAGCGTATAAATGAATACCTGCTGATAAGTACTGTTATCATAGCTTTGATAAACCATAAAGCTCCTGAGTGATGCCTGATTCTTTTTTGCTGTGATTCCAACAGTTATCTGATTATTTTTACCCAGTGTTGAATTTGAAGAAATATAACCCGGCCCTTCTTTAAATTGAATCTCGGGCAGTTCAGGGTCTTTTTCTTTTTTACATGATGAACCGGTGAGTATGATTGAAAGAAACAGGATAAAAATGGCTGCTGAATTTTTCATAGCTGATTAAACAAAACTTTCAAAATTACATAACTTAGCCAAATTAATCTTTTTCTACTATAATCTGTTTTCTTTGTCTTGTGAACTTGTTTTTGGCTGATTTTTCAGATCATTCCCAGCAGGCTGTTCTTCAACACCAGGAAGCGTATCATTGCGTGCGGGTACTGCGGATGAAACCGGGCGATAAATTGCATATAACAAACGGGAAGGGTTATTGTGCAGAAGGGATTTTAAGAACTGCAACCCAATCTGAGTGCCTGATTGACATTTCCGGAAAAATTGAGCAGGCGTCCTTAAATCCATATTATCTGCATATAGCGATCGCCCTGCCGAAAAGTGCTGATCGCATGGAATGGTTCGTTGAAAAATCAGTTGAATTGGGCATTGATGAGATTACACCTTTAATCTGCTCACGAAGTGAACGCAAGAAGTACAATCATGACAGATTAGTAAAAACAGCTGTCAGTGCTATGAAGCAATCGCTTAGGGCATACCTGCCGGTTATTCATCCAGCAACGTCTTTTAATGAGTTTGTTAAAATCAGTCATTCGATGCTAAAGACAATCTGTACCCAGTCAGGCGAAACCGGGTTTGAAAAATTTGCAGCCGAGAACTCAAACGTGCTGGCTATGATTGGCCCTGAAGGCGATTTTACTATAGAGGAACTGAGTCAGGCGATCGGTTCAGGCTTTCAGCCGGTTCATCTGGGTCAGGCAAGATTGAGAACCGAAACTGCCGGCCTTTATATTTGCTCATCGATGAAATCACTCGTCCATTAAATACATTATTCAAATGATTAGCAGGCTTTTGATTGTAATTATGACTTTTTTCTCACTGTCGGTATCAGCTCAGGTTAAAATTGCTGTGATGAAATACAGTGGTGGTGGCGACTGGTATGCAAATCTTCAGACTTCGGTTCCCAATCTGATTAGGTTTTGCAATCAGAACCTGGGTACGAACATAGTCACTGAACAGGGGATTGTAGAAGTTGGAAGTCCTGAGTTGTTTAATTATCCTTTTATTCATCTCACTGGCCACGGCAATATTGTCTTTAATACTCAGGAGGTTCAGAACCTTCGTAAATATCTGTCAGGTGGAGGATTCCTTCATATTTCAGATAATTATGGGTTGGATAAATTTATCCGCCCCCAGATGAAACTTGTATTTCCGGAGCTGGACTTTGTAGAGTTACCTTTTTCTCACCCGATCTATCACCAGAAATTTAACTTCCCAAATGGTCTTCCAAAAATTCATGAGCACGATGGTAAACCTGCTCAGGGCTTTGGACTGATCTGGAATGGGAGATTGGTATGTTTTTATGATTACGAATGTGACTTGGGAGATGGTTGGGAAGACCCCGAAGTTCATAAAGATTCTCAGGAAACAAGACTGAAAGCCTTACAAATGGGAGCGAATCTGATAGAGTATGCGTTTACTTATTAATTAAAACCCGTTAAAGCTGATGATTGTTCCGTGATCACCACCAGCAAACCATTCCGATTCTGAATAGCTCATACATCTGAGATGATCTTTTAAGCATGATTGAAATGTGGTCCAATTATGGTCATAGATGTTGCTCTTCATAATTATACCTTCAGATCCGGCAACGGTTATTTTACGACCCTGAATAAGTAAACAGCGAAACTGCTTTCGGGATGAAAGTAAATTGGACGGTGCTAAACTGATCTTCCATCCCAAAGCAGGATTATCCGAAAAATAAACACCCCCGTTAAAGGAAACAGCCCACCATCTTCCGTTCTCATCCTGATTTAAGGCCATAAAATAGGCATTCGGGCAAGGGGAAGGTTGCCATGATTCGCCCCCGTCTGAAGTACAAATTACTGAACCATAACCACAGGCAATTCCAGTTAGCGGATTGCTAAACCGGAGATCCCTTATTTCAAAATTGAATGCAAAGGCACTCCAGGTGGTGCCGCCATCATACGTTTTCCAGATTCCTCCAGCTTCGAATCCTCCGCCAAGAGCAAAAAAAATCGTTGTATCATTGGTTGCTGAAATACTTCTGACGGGTTGCCTGAATTGTGGTGGAAAGGGAGTTCTTACCCAGAGTTTTTTCCACGATTTACCGCCATCTGTGGTTTTATAAACTGAAGGTTCTGAACTGCCGGCATACCATATTAGGGAATCAACAGTAAAAATGGCCGTTACTGGGTATTCAAAAACAGTCGGAAGCAGATTCCAGGTTAATCCGTTATCGGTTGATTGGCTGACTGCACCTGCTGAATTATTCATACCTGCAGCAACCAGTGTTTTATTTCCAATTAGAGTAATACAGTTAACAGTCCCGTTTAAACCACTTTGGGTCTTATTACAAGGAAGATTTTCTGAAGAATCCTTTGAGCACGATGAAAAAAACAACAGGATACAAATAAGCTGAACAGCCCGCATCAACCTATTGTAAAAAGAAGAATTATAAAAATACTTACCCAGCTCAGATTGATAAAGAACCAGTAATCGGAGGCAAGTTCCAGATGTATTAATTGATTTTTGTTACTGAAATAGATCAGGCGTTTAACAGGATCTTCCTGATGTGAACGTGCCCGCAGAAACAAGACTAAAAAATAAATTAGTCCTGACAGGGTGTAAAGGAAATGAATGCCTGAAAGCAAGAAGACAAAGGAAAGCAGCATACCGAATGATAAATCACTGCGAATGGCAATCAATTGTTTCCAGCCGGAGAATTGACACATCAGGAAACTGAGTCCAGAAAACAGGATAAAGGTAAATAGCCATTTCATCAGGGAATAATTATCATTCTTAAATGCTGATTTTAACCGGTGTAAACTAAAACTGCTGGTGAGCAGCAAGATAATGCCTAATGAAAAAGAGTGAGGTAATTTAAAATCAGCCGGAATAGTAACATTGGTTAAAGTAGCCAGGTACAAAATCGTTATACAAAGAAACAGCAAGGTGCTGGCAGCAAGAATTAAAAGCAGCGAAATTTTATAAGGATGGGATTTTTCTGTCTTAGAGAAATCATATCCCGTTTTTTTTTGCCTGGTTTGAGGGTTCTTCATTTCAATACCGAAACAAATATAGAAAGTGCTTATTAAAAGCAAAGGCTCAGTCAGGAAATTATTTTAACCGGGGAAAATTCTTTTGAAATAATCCAGTTTTGATTCTGAGTAGCTGCGGGGAAAAATTCCCTGGCTGGCTGTGCGGATATCTTCAATTGAATAAAAAGCATTGGGATTATGTTCCTGGATGATTGCGGCAACTCCAGGAAGATCTTTCCGGTTAATGACTGTTAAAATGACTTTAACCGGGCCGGTTCCGCCTGTTGCTTCTATGGTAGTTGTTCCAAAATGATTTTCCTTCAGTTTAGCAATTAATTCCGTTGAATCTTTATGAGTAATAATTCTGAGTATCTGTTTGCCTAAAGCCAGGCGGGCTTCAATTTTTATTCCGACAAACATTCCCATTGAATAGCCTGCTGCAAATGCAAAATACGAAATTGGTGAACTCAGATTTCTGACTGCCTGACTAACTGCAAGCAGCCATAGCAAGGCTTCAAAAAAGCCAAGAAATGGGACAATTTTCGTAAAGTTTTTATTGAGCAGAATATTGCGAAGCGTGGCTAATGTGACATCACTCGTTCGGGCTAAAAAGATTAACAGTGGCAGAATGACCCAGTTAAATAAATTGGAATCCAGTAGGGAAGCAGTAATCATTCAATTTTGTAGAAGTTGATCAACAAGTTCCGGAACAGCAATTCCGGCTGGTTGTGAGATAAGTTTTAAATCCGGTATTTTATTAACAGGGTGAGCTTTAGGGTCAATATAAAATTTCGGAATTTCATCCGATGCATAGTGGATAAGCCCGGCAGACGGCCAGACTTCCAGTGAGGTCCCGATGATCATCAGTAGGTCTGCTGATGAAATATGTTCAATGGCTAAATCCATATAAGGGACCATTTCACCAAACCAGACAATGTGCGGACGAAGCGGGAATCCCTTCTCACACAAATCCTCCTTTTTTTGTTCCCAGCCGTTAATCAGATAAACTAATTCCGGGAAGCGGGTACTTCTTACTTTTCTGATTTCCCCATGTAGGTGCATGACATGGGTTGAACCTGCCCGTTCATGCAGATCATCAATGTTTTGAGTAATAACTTGAACGCTGAATTTGTCTTCAAGCCGGGCCAATGCTTTATGAGCTTCATTGGGCTGAGCATCCAAAACCTGTTTTCTTCTCGAATTATAGAAGCTAATTACAAGCTCCGGGTTCGATTCAAACGCTTCGGGAGTTGCCACTTCCCTGATGTCATACTGTTCCCAAAGACCACCTGAATCCCGAAAGGTCCGGATTCCACTTTCAGCACTTATTCCTGCTCCGGTAAAAACAACAATTCGTTGCATGGCGCAAATGTGAGCGCCTTTCTATTCTGAATTACTTCTGTTGCTTTTAAGTTTTCAGCAGTGTGCCTGTTAATTGATAAGAATTAACAGTTAATTCGGCTTTAGTGTTTGATGATTTTTGAAACGCTTGTATCTGTACCTGTGATAATTCTTAAAAGATAGGTTCCTTTTGTGAGTTTTGAAACGGGAAGCTGGTTAACATTGCTGTCATGTATAAGTAACCGGCCTGACAAATCAGTTAATTCAACTCTGTAATCTGAATTCAGCGGGTGTTTGAAATAGAGAATGTCCGATACCGGATTTGGAAAGACTGATAAAGAAGTGCCGCTGTAAGGTTCGTTGACAGAGACCAGTTGTGGGCCATAAGTGATATTTAAAATCGGGGCCTGCTCAGCATCTGAAGCATTGCTGAAAGTAATTAACCCTGAAGTGTCAGTTGCAACAATCATAAATTGGGTGATGGAAGTATGTCTGATAAATGGGAGAATACTCAGGGGCAGTTCAAGCCTGATCCAGTTCCCATTGGCATTTTTAGAACCAAACTGGCAGGGCATATCAGAGGCATCAAAGGAGGCAGTCAAGTCAGTGGCTTCCACGTTAACCGAAGATCCAAAGTTCCCGCTAATTACTTTTATCAGCATCGTTGAATCAACCGGATTGTTACCAGCCAGGTTTTCCCTTCTTAAAAATATACTCGCTTTTGATACTCCGGTATCAGGAAGAAGAGTTGTATTAAAGGACAGGATTGCAGCATATTGCTCATTTCCGTTATTTCCAAGTTTTATTTCATTTGTTACATCTCCGAGATTGGAAACAGCACCATCTTCTGTACCACCATTGGAGAGCAGATACTGGTCATCCATAAGTTGTTTTTGATAGTATTTTCGGGTCTGAAAGTCAAGAAAAAAGTTGAATGCTTCAGGTTTTAGATGGAAACAATCGGTTGCAATAACATAGGATCGCATACTTACTTTAGGCGAAGGATAATCAGTTAATCCTTCGGGCATAACAATTGACAAGGGGGCATAGGTTCCACCGGGGGGTACGCCTAATGGCGATGTCTGACCATAAATATACTGCATCAGTGCCGATGCTTTAACAAAATTGACATTTGGATTATTAGCCACCATGGTATCCATCTTCTGAGAAAAATAATTTAACATGGAATTGATTTCTAAAAAGGAGGGTTGTCCCATCGCGTTCCAGGTTGAATAAAACGGATGTAAACTTTGAAAGGGGGCCATAGCATCAATGATTTCAGCAAAGTTCGGATAGCAGTACCCGCTCCAGAGAATTTTGATTCCCGGCTTTACATTTTCAATAAAACTAATAATCTGCAGAAGCCGCGAATAGATAGAATCAAGTAAGGAGTCCGTTCTGGACTGAGACCATGATTTATGCCAGCTATTAAGAGCATCGTTCCCGCCTAAGCTGAGATGAACAAAATCAATATCAGGATGAGCCAGTAATTGTGTTTCGATTTCTGAAAGGCGATTGGCACTTAAAAAATCGGTTGTTGTTGTTCCATTTTCAGCAATGACTGCATTTGTATAGAATGTATAGTTTGAATGACCGAAACGGTTAAATGCATTTTTGATGGCATTGTCTGTACCAATCATATTGGCCCAGCTGTCCCCAACCAGCAATACACGCGTAACCGTTGTTTCAGAACATTGAGCAAGAATACCAGAAGTAATAAATGAGCAGAAGATCAGAAGTATTATTTTTTTCATAAAATATGGTTAATTAGATTTTCAGGCATCAAACATAGGGATAACTAAAATTGGATACAATGATTTGTTTTTTAAGAATCAACAGCCAGAGCACATGAATTATCTTTGTGCCAATGGAATTGACCGATAAACTGGAAGCCCTCAGGCAGCGGTTCTTAGACATTGAACTGCAATTAGGCAGTCCTGAAGTGGTTGCTGATATGAATCGGTTTACAGCTCTTAATAAATCTTACCGTGAGTTGAAGCCGGTAGTTGAATTGTATCAAGAGTATCTTTCGGTGATTGAAAACCTTGACCACTCCCGAAACATTGCAATGAATGATAAGGATGAAGATTTCAGGCAAATGGCAAAGGATGAAGTTAGCGGGCTCGAAGAACGGAAGCAACAACTTGAAGAACAAATTCGCTGGCAGCTGATACCCAAAGATCCTGAAGATGAAAAAAATGTACAGGTAGAAATTCGTGCCGGTACCGGAGGTGATGAAGCAAGTATTTTTGCCGGTGACCTCTACCGGATGTATTCTAAATACTGCGAGAGAAGAGGCTGGAAGTGTGAATTGGTTGATAGTAATGAAGGGACAGCCGGTGGCTTTAAGGAAATTATTTTTAATGTGAAAGGTGAAAATATTTACGGACAGTTAAAATATGAGTCTGGAGTTCATCGGGTTCAGCGGGTCCCTCAAACGGAAAGCATGGGCCGGGTTCATACTTCAGCAGCCTCGGTAGCAGTATTGCCTGAAGCCGAAGAAGTGGACGTCCAAATCAATCCTGCAGACCTGGAGTGGCAAACGGCCCGGAGCAGTGGAGCCGGTGGTCAGAATGTCAATAAAGTAGAAACAAAAGTACAACTGACCCATAAACCGACCGGAATTGTAGTTACTTGCCAGATTGAGAGAAGTCAGCATGGTAATCGCGCTTTAGCTCTTCAGATGCTGCGCACAAAGCTGTATGAATCAAAACTTCAGAAGCACCTGGAGGGAATATCGAAGAAACGAAAAACAATGGTTTCAACCGGTGACCGGTCTGCTAAAATCCGGACTTATAATTACCCACAAAACCGGGTAACGGATCACCGAATCGGGCTTACTGCTTACAATCTCACCGAGTTCATGAATGGTGATATTCAGGAATTCATTGATGCCTTGCAATTAGCTGAAAATGCCGAAAAGATGAAAGAAGCAAGTATGATTTAAAACAGAAAACGTGAATCGCAGACAGCTCATTGAGAATATCTGGAACAAAGATTCCTTTCTATGCATCGGACTAGACTCTGACATTAGAAAAATTCCTGAACATTTGTTGAACAGACCCGATCCGGTCTTTGAATTTAACCGGCAGATTATTGAGGCTACTCATGACCTATGTGTAGCGTACAAACCTAACATTGCATTTTATGAGAGTGCAGGTGTTAAAGGATGGGAAACGTTAAGAAAAACAATGGAATCAATACCCTCAGGTTTGTTTACCATTGCTGATGCCAAACGGGGTGATATCGGAAATACTTCAGAGATGTATGCGCGTGCATTTTATGAACAGTATAATTTTGATTCGGTTACAGTTGCTCCCTATATGGGATACGATTCTGTACAACCGTTTCTGAAGTTTAAAGATAAGTGGGTTATTCTGCTGGCACTGACTTCAAATCCGGGTGCAACTGATTTTCAGTTATCAGCACTTGCTGACGGAAGTACATTATATCAGCAGGTCATACGGAAATCAATGGAGTGGGCGAGTTGTGAGAATATGATGTATGTTGCCGGAGCAACCCGCGCAATCATGCTTACTGAATTAAGAAAAATAATTCCCGATCATTTTCTGCTTATTCCCGGTATAGGAACCCAGGGTGGTGATTTGAAAGAAGTCTGCCAGCGGGGAATGAACAATGATGTTGGAATACTGGTGAATGCTTCCAGGAGCATTCTATATGCCGATTCGGGTGAATATTTTGCCGACAAAGCAAGAGAAGAAGCATTAAAATTGCAAGTGCAGATGAGAGCATTGTTGAAATAACAGCTTGATTTAAAAACCAGCAGGCAATCTTTGAAAGCCTGACTTTTCAAGTTATAATCATTCATCTTTAAGTTAAGTACAAAACTGGAACAGAACCGGGTTCTGTTGATGTCCGGGAGAGTTCTTCATTTGTCAACTGTTAAATCATTCATTGTGCTCAGTTGGTATTGAAGGTGAATTAAACCGGGTCATAATTAGACAAATTGCAAGTTAAACGAAAAGCCTTCGAAACGAAGGCTTTTTGCGGTCCGGACGGGACTCGAACCCGCGACCCCATGCGTGACAGGCATGTATTCTAACCAGCTGAACTACCGGACCAGGTGGGTTGATTTGCGAGCGGCAAATGTATAAATAGCCTGCAAATTGACAAGCAGTTTGTCAAAGTTAAATTCTGACTAATGTCAGTTGCTGGTACTACTAAAATAGAAAATACACTGCTAATCCTTTAAAAAACTCAAAACGCTCATTTATGCCGGTTTAAAGTTGCCAGTTCCTGAACTATCCTGCTTGCCAAAGATCAATCTTAATTACATGCCGGTGAATTCAAGAAAACTACTTGGCTTTATTGAATCTCTAATCCTCTGATATGAATTAATTAAAGTCATGTTTTTTATCAGTTTCCGGTTCGCCTGTGAAGGATAGATTGCAGGTAAATACTATTGAATGAAAGAAACCCAAATTTTATTGACAGGTGCTTCAGGTGCTATCGGTGAAGAAGTTATTGAACTGCTTGTAAAGAATCCACATGCCCAGCTAACTGTCTTTGATATTCAAAGTAAACGATTACGACAACTGGCTAAAAGATTTTTTGGCAGGGTGAATGTCATCACCGGTGATCTCACTAACCTTGAGGATGTAAAGAAAATTCCTTCCGGAATAAATTCGGTCATTCATCTGGCTGCCATTATTCCACCTTTGGCTGATACGTATCCCGAGTTGGCTAGACGGGTAAACGTGGAAGGAACACGCTTACTGGTTAACCATTTGCAATCATCCTCTCCGGAAGCATTTATTATTTTCAGTTCATCCGTTTCTGTCTATGGTGACAGAGTTAAAACTCCCGATATTTATGTTACTGATCCGGTTAATATCAGTGAAGGTGACCATTATGGCCAGACCAAACTGGATGCAGAGACGGTCATCCGTAACAGCTCGTTAAAATGGACAATGTTCAGGCTGGCAGCAATTATGAAAAGTCATAAAATTTCCGGACTGATGTTTCACATGCCGCTGGAAACAACTCTTGAATTTGCAACAGCACGGGATGTAGCTTATGCACTTTGTAAAGCTGCTGAAGTGCCGGATCAGCTAAAGTTCAGAACGTTTAATCTCGGAGGTGGTGATTCATGCTGTATGTCTTACCGCGAATTTCTGACACGGTCATTTCGTATCTATGGGCTTGGCAGTTTAGACTTTCCGCAATTTGCTTTTGCAACCCGTAATTATCATTGTGGACGCATGGCAGACGGAGATGAACTTGAAGCTATCCTGCATTTTCGAAGGGATACTGCTGAATCCTATTTTCAGCAAGTCCGCCATTCTGTTTCTGGGATTCAAAGATTTTTGACCATTTGTTTACGACCGCTCATTAAGTTTATGTTGCTTCGTAAGTCAGCACCTTTCCGTGCTTTTAAATCAAATAACAGAAATCAACTCCGGCATTTCTTTTATGATGCTGATTTAGAAAAACAAGAATAAAACGAATTATGCATTTATCAGCCGGTGAGGTGTCTTTACTGAATCTTATTGATCGCAATAATGGCATACTTGCATCAGCTATCCATTCTCTTTGTGAAAGATTGTGACACGAAATGGGTAACAGCATAGCTGGATACTGATAAATTCAGAAACGATGCATATCTGTAATTAATGTTACTTTTAGAGTAACAGTAATAGAATCTGGCTCAGCAAGTTAAAGCAAACCTCTGTTTTTCAGCATGGGAGTTATTTTAGGGTTGCGGCCTGTAAAATTGCGGTACATGGTTGCATATTCAATGGTGTTTCCTTTTGATAGAATCATGTCTCTGAATCGCTGTCCGTTTTCTGCTGTCATTCCACCATGAGCCATAAACCATTCATAAGCATCATGGTCGAGCATTTCAGTCCAGAGGTAAGCATAATAACCTGCAGCATATCCATTGCCCCAGATATGCAGAAAATAAGAAGAACGGTATCTGGGAGGAACTGTTTTTAGATACCAGTTAGTACGGGTTAACGCTTCCTGCTCAAACTGATCTGCATCTTTAATAGTTTCACCTTCTGGGATCGTATGCCATTGCATATCCAGCACAGCGGCAGTAACCAGTTCGGATAGCAGATAGCCTTGGTTGAATGAAGCAGCTTTCCTGATTTTCTCAATCAGCTCTTCGGGTATACCTTCACCACTTTGATAGTGAATAGCATAATTTTTCAGAATATCGGGATCAATTGCCCAGTGTTCATTAAATTGAGAAGGGAATTCAACAAAATCCCGGGCTGTATTTGTTCCTGAGAGACTCGGATACTTCTGATCGGCAAAAAGACCATGAAGAGCATGGCCAAACTCATGGAACATAGTCGTTACATCATCAAAAGAGATCAGGGCTGGTTGCCCTTCAGCCGGCTTTGTGAAGTTGCAGACATTATAGATTACCGGTTTAGTTTCTAACAGGTGGGATTGTTCAACAATATTTGACATCCAGGCACCTCCGCTTTTATTATCTCTTTTAAAAAAGTCGCAATAGAAAAGCCCGATCTGTGATCCATCCTGATCCAATACAATAAAAACCCTGACATCTTCATGATAAACCGGCAAGTCATGCTGTTCCTTGAAGGTGATTCCATAAAGTTTATTAGCAGCATAAAAAACACCCTTCTCAAGAACGGTATTAATTTCGAAGTAAGGTTTGATCTCTTCTTCATTCAGATCGTATTTTGCTTTTCTTAGTTTCTCGGCAAAATAATTCCAGTCCCATGCTTCTAACTGAAAATCAGTACCACTTTCCTCAATGAGTTGTTGCAATTCTGCAGCTTCTGATTTTACTTTCTCAATAGCGGGTAACAAGTGAGCAAACAATTCATCAACAGCTTTTGGAGTTTTGGCCATCTGGTCCTGGAGTTTCCATTCTGCATAGCTATTAAAACCAAGCAGTTTAGCTTTCTGAGCTCTGAGCTCAGCCATTCGGATTATATCCTTTCGGGTATCATTCGAATCATTTTTCTCGGCCCGGTTCCATGAGTTATTAAAAATCTGTTGCCGGACTTCCCGGTTAGTCAGACTGCTAAGTACCGGTTGCTGAGTGGTGTTTTGTAACGAAATCTGCCATTTCCCTTTTTTACCGGCCTGGTCTGCATCTTTTGCAGCAGTTTCTAAATCTCCTTCTGAAAGACCGGACAGATTTTCCTTGTTATCAGTCACGTAAACTCCTGCTTTTGCTGCATCCAGCAATTTGTTCGAAAATTGAGTCATCAATGATGCTTCTTCTTCATTCAGTTTTTTCATTACTGCAATCCCTTCATCTGATAATTCCGCACCCGCCATCTGGAATTGCTGATAATAGTATTCTGTAAGCCGAAGTGATTCAGCATCTAAATTCAGGCTTGAACGATTATTATAAATTGTTCTGACGCGGTTAAATAATTGTTTATTTAAGAATATAGCATCACGCTGTGCGGCAAGCATCGGAGCTACTGCTTCTTCGGTTTTCTGTAACTGATCATTTGTGTTAGCACCGGAAATTAAGGAGAACACACCCTGAACCCTTGCCAGTATCCTTCCACTTTTCTCAAGAGCCACCAGGGTATTCTCAAAAGTGGGAGATTGAGGATTATCAGCAATTGAATCCACTTCCAGTTTCTGTTGCCTGATTCCTTCTTCGAATGCAGGTAAAAAATCGGAATCTTTGATTTTGGTAAAATCCGGGGCCTGAAAGGGCAGGGTACTTTGTTTCAGGAACGGATTGTCTGCTGAAATAGCTGCTGATTGTTTTGCCTGCTTTTTATCATTGCACGATACAGTAATAACAAGCACTGCAAGCATTGGAATGGCTGAATAACGATTCATCTTGTCCTTTGTTTTTTTTGGTGTGAGTGTCAAAAGTAAATATTTGCCTGGGTTGGCTAATTTGTCGGCTTGAGTGAATCGTATTTATACAAAACCGGTTATCATTCAGGTCAGGTGCCGGATTTAATTATTTTTACAATTATGAAAGAAACCGGAATCAGGCTACTGTAAACATCCATTTAATCCGGCAGGATCTGGCTTAATCACTGCCTCCTCCTAACGCACGATACAGCTGAACGATTGAGTTTAACCGGTTGTAGTTTGTGTTTACAAGCTGAAGTTGTGTTGCCAGGGTTTGCTGTCGGGCGGTAAGCACCTCCAGGTAATTAGCCATTCCGTTATTCATGAGCTGTTGAGAATAGTCAGTTGCCAGGAGCAGAGCAGCAACCTGTTTTTCCTGGATTTCTTGTGCTGAAGTTGCTGTTTTATAGTCCTCAAGAGCGTCTGAAACTTCACGGATTGCATCCAGAAAGGTACGCTTAAAATTAAGCAGGGCAATTTCCTGGTCAGAAAGCGACATCTGATATTGGGTTTTTAATTGTCTTCTGTTGAGTACCGGGGCAATCAGACCGCCTGCAAGAGTTGCTGTAAACGCATCACTGGTAAACAAATTCTTGACTTCAAGTGCACTTAGCCCGGCTCCCAGCGATATGTTCAGCGATGGGTATAAGCTTGCCCTGACAGCTTTGGTAAGATGAAATGCACTAATCAACTTTAATTCTGCAGCTTTTACATCAGGACGGTTTCCCAGCAGTTGGGATGGCACACCTGTTTTTAAGATGGCAGCTGGCTGCTGATCTTCTAGTTTACTTCTCTCAATGGTTTGGGGAGCTGTTGCAGTCAGAAAACTCAAGAAATTTTCTGACTGGGTTATTAATTTTTGAATATTTAATAGTGTAATCTGAGCATCATATAACTGGGCTTCCGTTTGCTTTACAGCAGTTGCTGTTACAATACCGGCATCTTTTAATAACTGAATGGTTGTAAGACTTTCTTCTCTGCTTTTAACGGTTGCTGCTGCAATTGAAGCCTGTTTATCCAAAGCCAAAAGATGATAGTAAACAGAAGCAACTGAAGCGATCAAAGTTGTTCTTACGGTCTTTCTGGCTTCTTCAGTCATCAGAAACTGAGCTTTAGCTGCTGCTTTCAGATTCCGGATTTTACCCCAAATATCAGCTTCCCAACTTAAGGAAGCACCCAGATCATACTGGTTAATAAAATCTTTTCCCAATCCTGCCAGTGAACTGTAGCCGGAAGGATGAATTCCAGAGTAAGTAGCCTGCCCACTCACCTGGGGAATGAAACCCGCTTTGGCCTGTTTTAAATATAATTCGGCCTTTGCCAGGTTCTGAACAGCAATTTGCATATCAAAATTACTGTCTAATGCCTGAGCAATATATTGCCGGAGTTTAACATCGGTAAACAATTGTTCCCAGCTTAGGTCTGCAATGGACGAACTGTCAGCTGATTCAGCCGTATTTCTGTATGAGCCCGGGTGCCAGGCTCCTTCGGGTCGATGGTAATTTCTTGAAACCTGGCATGAGGTAATTCCAGCTATAAAAAACAAAATAATCAGTGATTTAAATTGGAGTTGCATACATTACTTCCCTTCTGTGTTAATTGAATTTAAGGTTTGACTTACGGCTACCGGAGGACCTGTAAATTTTTCCTGGATCCATTGAAAGAAGATATAGAGTGTCGGAATCACAAATACACCGAATACAGTTCCGATCAGCATTCCACTGACGGCTGTTGTTCCGATGGCCCTGTTGCCAACTGCACCTACACCATTGGCAAGTGCCAAAGGCATAAGGCCAAAAATAAACGCAAATGAGGTCATCAGGATTGGACGCAGCCTTGCCTTGGCTCCGTCAATCGCTGAATCCAGCAGGGATTCTCCGTGCCGTCTTCGCTGAATGGCAAACTCAACAATCAGAATTGCATTCTTGGCAAGTAAACCTACCAGCATAATGAGTGCAACCTGAAAGTAAATATTGTTTTCCATACCAAACAGCATGGTCACAAAATAGGCTCCGAAAATCCCTAAGGGAACAGACAAGATAATGGAGAGCGGTAACAGGTAGCTTTCATATTGAGCAGCCAGTAAGAAATAGACAAAGATTACTACGAGCAAAAAAATCAATATGGTTTTACCGGAAGCCATAACTTCTTCACGGGTAAGGCCTGAGTAATCAATTCCAAGATTACTGGGCATCTCGGTTGCTACTTCTTCAATGGCTTTAATGGCATCTCCGGTTGAGTAGCCCGGGTTAGCTGCCCCTGTTATTTTGGATGCATTAAACAGGTTAAAACGTTTTACACTTTGCGGGCCATAAATCCGTTTCAGGCTGACGAATTGTGAAATAGGAGCCATTTCTCCGCTTCCGGTTCTCACATACATCTTCTCAAGTGCATCTGCATTTACCCGGTCTTCCGGTAATGCCTGGATATAAACCCGGTACTGCTTTCCGAAACGGGCAAAATCTGCAGCATAAATACCTCCAATATACCCCTGTAGCGTATTGAAAATAGAATTCAGGCTTACTCCTGATTCTTTAGCAACCGGAACATTCACATCAAGCTGGTATTGAGGAAAGTTTGTACTGAAGGAGGATTGAGCATATTGAATTTCGGGACGCTGATTAAGTTTCATCAGAAACTCTTTGTTGGCATCACTCAACTCAGCAAAACTACCACCCATTCTGTCCTGGAGATTAACTTCAAATCCACCGGATGCCCCGTATCCCGGGATACTGGGTGGAGCAAAGAATATATACTGGCCCCCTTTGATTGAAGAAGCCAAGCCAAATAATTTTCCGACAATGGCATCAACGGATTTGCTTTTATCTTTCATCCGCTTTTCAAAGCTTTCCAGTTTTATAAATCCTAAACCATTGTTACTTCCCTGGCCGTTTATCAGGCTGAATCCTGAAACCAGCGAAATACTTTCCACACCGGGAATTTTTGATGCCATTGCATAAAATTTCCGGTTAATTGCTTCTGTCCGGTCAATAGATGATCCGACAGGAAGTTCCAGGTTTACAAAAACAATTCCGCGATCTTCAGAAGGAACAAATCCGGTTGACATATTTGATGATGACCACCAGATTCCAAGCCCGGCAATAACAATAACCACTGGTGTAATCCATTTATGCTTGTAGATGTATCTGAGATTTCTTTCATAGCGATTCAGGGTAGCCGAAAAGGTAGCATTGAAGGCAGTGTGAAAACGCTGAATCAGGTTCTTCTTTTTCTCATCTTTCGAATGGGCTCTCAAAAAGACAGCACATAGGGCCGGACTTAAGGTTAAAGCATTTACTGCTGAAATAACAATGGCAGTCATCAGCGTAACCCCAAACTGTTTGAAGAATACACCGGTTGGGCCAGTTATGAAGGTTACCGGGATAAACACAGCAGCCATGACCAGTGTAATGGAGACAATGGCACCGGCAATTTCATGCATACCTTCATAGGTTGCTTTCCGTTGATCTTTCTCGCCACCATCTAATTTAGCATGAACAGCTTCAACAACCACAATAGCATCATCCACAACAATCCCGATTGCCAGGACCAGGGCAAACAGCGTAAGCAGGTTTACCGAATAACCGAAAATACCAAGAAAAAAGAATGTTCCGATTATCGAAACCGGAACTGCAATAGCCGGAATAATCGTTGATCGGAAATCCTGGAGAAAAATAAACACAACCAGTGAAACAAGGATAAAGGCTTCAATCAGGGTTGTAACAACTTTCTTAATTGAAGCATCCAGGAATTCATTCGTATCATAATTAATCATGATTTTCACACCATGGGGAAAACTCTTTTGGGCGGTTTCAAGCTTCTCCTTTACCTGTTTAATAATCTCACGAGCATTTGAACCTTTGGTCTGGAAAATCCCTAATGAAATACTGGGATAGCCATTCGTATTTGATGCCACGGTATAATTCTGCTGACCAAGCTCAATGTCTGCAACATCTTTTAATCTTAAAAACTGACCATTGCCTAATGATTTCAATATGATGTCAGCATATTCTGATTCATTCTGCAGCCGCCCTTTATAGCGGATAGTGTATGAAAAACTTTCACCTGAACTTTCTCCCAGTACTCCGGCAGCAGTTTCCTGGCTTTGTTCATTAACAGCATTGCGGATATCATCAGGAACCAGACCGTAAGCAGCCAGCTTATCAGGCTTAATCCATATCCGCATGGTATAATACTGCGAACTGTAGATATTTACAAAACCAACTCCCCGGACACGTTGAATTTCAGGAATGACATTGATATTAAGATAATTTGCAATAAACTTGGCATCATAATCAGGGTTTGTTGAATATACATTCAGAAACATCAGAGCACTTGTCTGCTGCTTACGGGTAATGACACCGACCTGCTTTACTTCCTGGGGAACTAGCGGAAGTGCCTGAGCTACTCTGTTTTGCACATTCACCGTAGCAATATCAGGATCATAATCCTGGTCAAAGAATACAGTGATATTGGCCCTGCCATCGTTGGTTGCTTCTGAAGTCATATAGGTCATTCCTTCCACACCATTAATCTGTTCTTCAAGGGGTATGATAACGCTTCCCATTACCGTCTGAGCATTGGCACCGGGAAACTGAGTCATAACCTGAACGGTTGGCGGAGCAATGTCGGGGTATTGGGTCACCGGCAGTGAGCTTAATCCAAGAATACCAAGAATGACCAGTATGATAGAAATGACAGTTGATAATACAGGCCTGTCAATAAATGTCTTTAGCATGATTCTGATTCTTTAAATTTTATTATCGGAAAATAGGCTGGATGGAATTCATCAGGCTGTCGTATGAAACAGGCTGGGGAATTACCGGTGTAGGGCCCTGTAGCCGGTCAGCTCCGTTTGCAATAATTTTATCCCCGGCTTTTAATCCTGATTTGATAAGAATATTATTGTCAATCCGGTCTAATTCTTCAATGATGACCGGTGAACCTAATGAATCTCCGATTACCTGGTAAACCATGATACGGCCTTGTTGCTCATAAGCCGACAATTCGGGAATTGTCGGAACATTTTCATATTTTTTTGGAATCAGAATGGTTCCACTGCTTCCGTTAGCTAACAGGTGTTCAGCATTGGGAAAAGTTGCCCTGAAACTCACAGTCCCGGTGACCGGATCTATTTGTGCAGTTGTTGTTGTAATTCGTCCATCCTGTTGATAGATGTCGCCATTAGAAAGTTTAAGTTTAACAGCCGGATAATTTTTAATTTTTTCGGTTAATGTTTTTCCAACGGAATGCTGAAGAAAATTCAGGTAATCAACTTCATTCATTGAGAAATAAACATACACCTGGTCTGTTTCTGAAACAACAGTCAAAGGTTTTGGGCTTGCGGGGCTAACCAGGGATCCGGTCCGGTAAGGAATGGCACCTACATAACCGTTAACCGGGCTTCGGATTTCAGAATATCCAATATTGGCAACAATGCTTTCATAGGAAGCTTGGGCCTGGGCCAATTGTGCCCTGGCCGTTTCAAGCTGAACGGAACTAATGATGTTTTTCTCAACCAGTGGAATTAATTGATTAACCCGAACCTGTGCAGCATCAATATTTGCCTTTGCAGCTTTAGCTTCTTCCGTCATTGACTGGGTTTCAAGCTTAAAAAGTAATTGTCCCTTTTTTACATATTCTCCTTCATCAATGAGTACATGGGTAATATATCCACTGACTTTTGCAGTTACATTGCTATTAACAACCCCTTCAATTCGGGCAGGATAAACGGAATATCCGGTAAGGGTCTTTGTCGGGATTTCCAAAACTGGCATTGGCCGGGGGGCGTTCATTATCGGCATTCCGCCTTTTTTCGTTCCACAGGCTGATAATATAAGTACGGCAATGGCAATACTGCCTGTTAGTTTAGTATTCATCTCTGAGTGGTTTATAATTTTTTATCTTTTATTAATTCGGTTTTCAGTTTACTGAGTAAGTTAATATGATCTTCTAACATAGAAATTATATCTTTGTTAAACTTCAGATTACATTGCCGGGCCGGATCATTCTTCCATTTCTGATTTACAGCCTCTTTGTAGCTGATTACATCCTGATGCAGAGTACACTGGGATTGCAATTCTTTAATCTTTTCATTAATAAAGTTTAGCAATCCGTCAGCCGGAGGAATGTAATAGCGTTTGCGATCTCCCGATTTGGTGTAATAATCAATTCTCCCGGTTGATTCGAAATAACTCAGGTGAGTAAAAACCGTACTCTTGCTTGCTTGCATTTCCTGCACCAACTGTTCAAATGTGATTCCGTGTTTGCAGGTTAGCATAATCGAAGCCAGGATCCGGCCAGCTACCGGGGGTAATTTTTCAGCTTTTTCAAAATAAACCCCGATTCGCTCAATCAGTTTAATTTTTTTAGAGTAAATATCTTTTTCAGAAAGCATGAAGGAGGGCGTTTGTATGAAAATGGTTGCGAATATATGAATGGTTCGGTAAATTCCGAACCATTAGGATTCACAGTTTTGTAAAAAAAGATGATTGTTCAGGCAGCAAACTTTTTCTTACGCCAGTAATTTTTCATCATGCCGAAAATCAAAACCAGTAGGATAGGGCCGGCAGTTACAATAAGCTGCCAGTTAGCTTTTGAGGTTTCCAGTTTCTGCTTATCCAGGATCCGGAGCTTAAGTTCTTTGCTTCGGATGTAGATAATTCCTGAGTCATCAGTCAGGTAGTCAATGGCGTTTAATAGAAAGGTTTTGTTTCCGTAAGTTTCACCGGTATAACGGTCATAGCCAAGTGCTAATGCCTGGTTTCTTGATTTTATATAGTCATTGCGAATGACATCACCATCACTGATAACAATCATTTTGGTTGGTTTCCCATGGCTGAGAAACCCGATTTCTTTATTTTCAGTAATGGCTGGCGGAATTCGGTTTTCAAATAACGAGCTAAACGAACCTTCTAGTAAAACAGCTAGGTTCAGGTACTTCTTATTAAATGTTGCCAGATCTGGTTTTTCGCGCATGACTTCCAGGCTTACTCTTGCAGGTGAGCCTTGTGTTTTGGCAAATTCTGATGTTGTCAGAAGAATGGTTTTCTTGATTTCCAGGTTGCCGATAATATCAATGGAACTTGGAAACTGGAATCTGACCGGGTTGATATTTTTTACAATCGGATGATTGCTTTCAGGAATAGCAATAGGGAAATAACTCCAGGGGAGTAATGAAGTTTTAGGTTTATCCCCAATGTATCCGGTGACTACTGGTATGGGTGCAGCCATGACATCCTGCACCAGGTCATTGTTAATCCGTGCTCCGTAACGAAATAACATATCATCCAGGTTTATAGAATTTGAAACAGCGAGGATTTCACTTTTATCCGAAAGACTGTCCATTTCAGCATACATGCCGTCAATCAGCCAAAGAACTCTTCCTCCCTTCATGATGAACTGGTCAATAATAAATTTATCTTTTTCATCAAATGGCAGCATGGGTTTGGCAATCACAAGGGTCTTAAATCCATCCAGTGCTTTTAATTCGTTTTTGATTTCAATGCGGCTCAGTTCATAAGCTCCGGCAAGTGACTGGGCAATATCTGCTATGTTTTTCTGATTGAGCTCATCATGACCTTCAATAAAAGCAATCCGCTCTGGTTTGATGGTAGTGATTTTCCGGATTGCATTAATAATTTCAAATTCGAGGTTCTGAATGCTGTTGTTGATCATTTGCTCAGGCTGATTACCGGTAAGGTCTTTCAGCAGCATAAACGAACGTTCTGTGCTTCCATAATAAATCAATGCTCCGGGAAAGATGAGTCGTTCACTTCTTTTATCTTTCGCTTGTTCTTCAAGATTGGTCGGTATTATTCCCTTTGTCATTAACTGCTGATAAAGTTCTTTGCGTTTCTGGTCATCAGGCAGGGAAGCAGGGTCGATGAATTCATAGCTTAGATTATCACCGGCAAAAATTCTCATTTCATCCAGTGTTTCACGGGCTGCATTTTCTAACTTTTTAAAACCGGGAGGAAAGTCACCGCTCAGGTAAACTTTAATATACACGATATCCTTGAGGTTTTTTAACAATTCTTTAGAAGATTGGGTCAGAGTAAACCGTTTGTCGGTTGTCAGATCATACCTTGAAAAAACAAAGCTACTGAGCAGGTTGATCATTACAATGATTGCTGCTAGCAGCCCGAACCGAATCAGGTTTTGATTTTTCAGACTGGCTTTCCCGGCAGGTTTTTGTTTGTTTACCATTTCCTGCTTTCAAGTTTTAACCGGGTTAACAAAATAAAGAAGGTAATAAATGACAAAAAGTAGATAACATCACGGGTATCAACAACTCCGCGGCCAATACTTTCATAATGTGAACTGATGCCAAGCCGGTTAATTACTAATCCGGTTTTACCCCATCCGGCATAGGCTGAAATTGTTTCAATTCCGGTGTAAGCAAGTAGGCAAAAAAACAGAGCGATAACGAATGCAACAACCTGATTGTCGGTCAGGGAAGAAGCAAATAGTCCGATGGAAGTAAAGGCTGCTCCCAATAAAATCAGTCCCAGGTAACTGCCCCATACAGCACCGGAATCAACATTGCCAACCGGAAAACTTAATTCTCGGATGCACAGGTAATAGAGCAGGGTAGGAAGCAGTGAAATTATAACGAGCAGGACTCCGGCAAAGTATTTAGCCAGTACAACCTGCATTTCAGTTAAAGGTTTGGTAAGTAGGAGTTCAAGGGTTCCGGCTTTTCTTTCTTCAGCAAATAATCGCATGGTAATGGCCGGAATTAAAAACATATAAACCCAAGGAGTAATTATAAACAAACTGTCAATGGATGCAAACCCGGATTCAAAAACATTAAATGCCCCGGGAAAGACCCAGAGAAATAGGCTGATTACGCTCAGAAATACAATCAGAACAATATACCCGATAAGGGAATTCAAAAAACTGTTAATCTCTTTAAACAGCAGGGATATCATTGTATCATTTTTTTCACATTGCCGGTACAAATCAAATCAATTTTCAGAAATCAATGCGTTACAAAAATCAACGGAACCGTAACCGGAGTTCTGCGGCTGCTGATTCGGTTATCAACCTGTTGATGAAAAGACTTAGTTAAGCTGTTGCAAACTGAATCATTGAATTGAAAAGGTGCAGCCCGTCAGTATTTCCGAGTAAGGAATCGGCAGCTCTTTCCGGATGCGGCATCATTCCAAAAACATTTCTCCCCGGGTTACAGATTCCGGCAATATGATTTAATGAACCATTTGGATTTGCAGCATCATTCAGATTACCGTTCTCATCACAATACCGGAACAGAATCCGGTTTTGGTCTACAAGTGTTGCAAGGGTTGCTGCATCGGTAAAATACCTGCCTTCACCATGAGCTACCGGAATCTTAAGTACTTGTCCGATTTTTAGTTTTGAAGTAATCAGGCTCTCATCAGTTTCGGTACGGATATAGACATTCTTACAGACGAACTGATTAGTATAGTTAGCTAATAAAGCACCCGGAAGCAGGTGTGACTCACAAAGTACCTGGAATCCGTTACAAATACCTACAATGATTCCGCCTTTCTCCGCAAATTCAATAACTTCATTCATAATCGGTGAAAAACGGGCAATCGCACCTGAGCGAAGGTAATCACCATAAGAAAAGCCTCCCGGAAGAATGATTATATCACAATTCTTCAGGTGGTGTTCTTTATGCCATAACACTTCTGTTTTTTGTTTTAGAATGGTTTCAAGTGCATAGATCATATCACGGTCACAGTTTGAACCGGGAAAAACGACAACTCCGAATTTCATGGTTAAAGATTTTAAACTGCAAAGGTAGTTTACAAATGGAATGTCCCGGTGAAATGATTGATGAGAATAATCACTAAAAACAACAGAAACAGGGAGTCAGCAATCCATTTCTTTTTAGATTCGATAAAAAAGTAACCTGTCATCACTGAACAGGGAAGGGCAAGAATCACATACCTGTAAAGTTGCATGCGCGAAGTCAACAACAAAATTAAAAGAGTCACTCCTCCGAGGATAAAGATCACCTGCTGAAAGCTGCGGGTTCGGGCTACATTTTTGTAAAAGTGTTCACGCAGTTTGATCAACGATAAAAACATGAGCAGTGAAATAAATACAACAGAAAGTTTATAGCTGGCAGGAATCACATTTTTCCAGTCGAACGATAGTGAAATTCCGGTATTTTTCCAGTCCGGAATGATCATCCGGATATTATTATCAAAAAACAAACTGAATGCAAGTATATAAACCGGGGTAACAAGTCCCAGGATGGTAGCCAGCCATTCACGAATTACAAAAGGGCGCAGAATGAGTAATGCCGCCAGCAAGGCAACCAAAAACCCGGCAGCCGGCAAATAAATCAACGCAGCTACTGAAAGCAGGCATGCAGCCTCAAATAAATACCGGCTGGCTTCTTCTGTTTTGAAGATCCGGAAAAGCCGGTCGAGTATCAGCAACAACAATGAATTAACCAGGAGAGTTGGTGAAAACACTAGGAATTCGGGAATGCAGCCAGTCAGCAGCGCATACATCAGCCCGGGAAGATATGAGTGCTGGTACAGAATGTCAAACCGGTTCACCAGTGAGTTGAGATGAATAACCTGGAGTACAAACAGCAGCATTGCCGAAAAAAAGAATGTTTGATCATTCAACGGGATAGAAAGAATGATGCTATACAAGGGCATGGAGTAATCCCGGATAACCAGGACATTATTTCTCAATCCCAGGCTAAACAGCCCCAATGCAATCATAACAAGGATTGTGTAAAATCCGGGTTGACGGGTTTTGAAAAGGCTGGTAATCATCCCGGTTGTTTTTCTACATTTGCCGACAAATTAAACGATTATGAATTCATTCTGGTACGGCATTGAGTCAATCTTTGAGTTTATTTTTAATTTAGTTAAACCAATTGGAATGACGGTTGATGTAATCTTTATCATTATTGGTTTTGTCGGTGCATTTTACTGGATGTGGTACACCGTTTACAACAGGAAGGGAGGACATAATTTTATGTCTCACTCATCATCCTGCAAGAAACATTAAGAGCCTTCTACAGGACTTGAACCTGCGACCCGTTCATTACGAATGAACTGCTCTACCAACTGAGCTAAGAAGGCCTGAGATGCAAAAATAAGACGCCTTAGATTTTTTGTTCTTTTTGTAACGACTTGACCTCTCTGACTGTTTCAGAATTGATCAGGTAAATTCCCGAAAGAATGATAACTAACCCTAAGAGCTGAATCCATGAAATTGTTTCCCCATCCAGCAACCCCCACACCAGTGCCATTACCGGAATCAGGTACGTTACTGAAGAGGCGTAGAGGGCAGAGGTAACCTTAATGAGTTTATTAAACAGGATGGTGCTGAAAGAAGTACTCATGACAGCCAGTATGACAATACTGAAAAAACTCATCCAGGTGTGTTGATGAGAAGCAAACCGCGAAAGAAAGTCTGTTGTGAAAAGGTAAATTCCGCATGGGATACCTGCAATGAACAAGGCAAAGCCGGTTATCAGGACTGCATCAATGTGGTGCAGATTATGACGAATAATGGTGACACTGAATGAATAACATATAGTGGCTGCAACAATCAATAGCCCATAACGGATTTCACCTGAAAAAATATCATCAGCAGTACCGTTATAAATTAAAATGACTGCTCCGGTAAGGCCTGCAATGATTCCCAGGATATGTGAAACATGAAACCGGATTTTGAATATGAAAAATCCGACAATTACAACAAAAACAGGTGTGAGGGTATTCAGCATTCCGGCCAGTGAACTGTTGACTCGTGTTTGAGCAAAGGCGAATAAAAATGCCGGAATGCCATTGCCTAGTAAACCGGTTGCCAGGATATACCTGTAATCCCGTTTTTTAACTTCCTTAAAACGATGAATAACCAGCGGAACCAGCGCCAGCCATGAAACCAGCATCCGGAGGGAGGCAACCTGGGTTGGAGCAAGAGCTACCAGCCCGCGTTTAATCAGAATAAACGAACTCCCCCAGATGACAGCCAGAACAGCAAGGTATATCCATTTATTCGAATTGCTTTTTAGTGCTTTTATCACAATTGATGGTACCCTCAGCAGGCCGGCAAATTTAATCTACTGCCTGGTTCTCTTCCTTTTATTTTTTAAGATTTTCCTTTCATGAAACGCCCCTTTAAATTGAGGATCATCCTTCTTTTTTTGCAAGTCAATTTCCCGGTTCATATATTGCTGTTCTTCAAATGGGGTAGGTTGAACCCTGATTGTTGCAGGAAGAGGTTCAGGTGTAAGCCGGGTACCTGTCAGTTTCTCAATTCTCTTCCAGTGCCATTGATCTGCTTCGGTACAAAAGGTAATACTGGTTCCAGTTGTAAAAACTCGTGCGGTACGGCCAATGCGGTGAATGTAATCATCATAAACGAGGGGAACATCAAAATTAATCACATGACTTACTGATTTCACATCCAACCCGCGGGCTGCTATATCTGTAGCTACCAGAATCTGGGCTTCACCGCTATTAAGTGCATGAACGGCATTCACCCGTTGTTGCTGCTGTTGATTCCCGTCAATCCTTCTAACCTTCTTTTCAGGAATAAACGTTTTTAAATTGTCACTTACATTTCTGGCAATCGTTTTCGTACGGCAGAAAATCATAACCCTATTCATCTGTTCATCTTCAAGCAGTTTCTTCAGAAAATCAACCTTGGCCTGAAAGTTTGGAACAGCAACTAAGCGTTGCTCAACACCAGGTGCCGTTTTAGACTGCTGCATCACTTCAACATAAACCGGGAAAGCAATAAAACTTTCAACCAGAGCCTTTACTTTATTATTCATGGTTGCCGAAAAGAGCAGGTTCTTTCTATTAATCGGGAGAATTTCAAACAACCGGTTAAGTTGAGGCAGAAATCCAAGATCAAGTAGTTTATCTGCTTCATCAAGAACAAGAAACCTGATTTTTTTTAAAATCAAGTTTTCTTTCGAATAAAGATCCAAAATCCGGCCTGGTGTTCCAATAATGATATCAGTTCCTTTTTTAAGCTCTTCTCTTTGCTTTTTAATACTTCCGCCTCCAAACAGGGCCGAAATCCTTAACCGGGTTTGGGCTGCCAGTTGACTGGCAACATCACTCACCTGGATGGCCAGTTCATGAACGGGAACAAGAATGAGGCATCGAGGAACATCACCCTGCGGATAATTTAATAATTTAAGAAGCGGCAGCAGGTAAGCTGCGGTTTTGCCGGTTCCGGTGTGAGCAATGCCAACAACTTGTTGCCCGGCAAGAATCTGAGGAATCACTTTTTGTTGAACAGGTGTGGGTGTAATCCAACCTGATTCCTGGACTGATTGCAGCAATTGTTTATTAAGTCCAAAATCTGAAAAGCATGAATAGTCTTTTGGCATGGTTGCGAAATTAGGCGACTATCGCATTTACTATTGGTAATCTTGTAACGATAGTCTGCGTAAATACCTACATGATCAGCCAAAATTAAGACCAATCATCATTCAAGAAGTTGCCGGAGTAATTCTAAGCAGTTCTTAAAAATGGCTGATCGGCATTGCTTCTTAAGATACGACCGGGTACGGTAGGTTTCCAGCAGGCATTGCCTGATTAACGATACAAACTAACAGGGTAGGGTGCTGCTAGTTCGTAGCAAATAGAAAAAACAGATGATGGGTTATTAGACTGGCTGACGAACGGTGAAGCATTTGGTGAGGACAGCGAATTTGAAGCACGAAACCGTTAACCAAGCACAAACTCTGAAAGAACTACAAAGCTTTATTGAATCACAAAATTGTCACTTTTGGGCAGGTGCTGTGAGAACCTGGTAGTATTTATATCTTTTACTTACTTTTTTATTTGTTCCCAAGTTTTTACAAGTTGTCCCCCGGTATCATATAAATTATATGTCAAGGTTTTAACTTTATCGTACGCCTTTATTAATCCGGTTTCTTTATCAAATGCAACATCTGAAAAATTACAAGGAATTATCATTTTCTTATTATTTAAGTCGTAAACACCACTTAGAATACCTTCATAACCTTTATTTTTCAGAACCACAGCATATCCATTACATGGTTTAAATAATTCCTTGATGTAATTGAAATTAATATCGTCAGGTCCGGTTAATATCAGACCATTCATATCAATAGCAAGTTTTTCGCCTGGTGTTAAAGTTTGAGCACTCACATATGTATAGCAACTATCTTTTACAAACTCAGCATGAATATATTTTATAGGAAAGTTATAAAGAACCATATCAGGGGCTTTAAAAAGAACAAGATCGGCCATTTTACCATCTTTGTAATACTGGCAGATGAAATGATTATTGAACGTATCCAAAACTTTTCCTATGTGATTTGTCTTGCTCACCAAAATATCACCTTTTTGATTAATAATCATTGGCCAACCAGGGTTATCTTCATAAACCAAGAAGCTGTTATCTGAAAGAAGCACAATGGAGGCATACTTTTCTGGAAGAATCATTTCTCCTTTATTGTTTTTTACTCCATATTTTCCATTTAATTCGGAAACAAGTACTGAATAAGTTTGCGAATAAGCAGAATAATTAAAAATAAAGAGAAGCAGAAAAAATATTTTGAATAGTTTCCCAGACATATTCATGGCTTTGACTTCATTTGTTATTGAAGAGAAACCGTTTTCCTCTTGGTGGTTTAGTATATTCATATAATTTTAGTGTCATGTTTTTGAGATGATTGCTTTCTGTTTTCGGCCTGGCTCTAACAATTCAATCTCCAAACAAAAATATCACTTTCTTTATTAACCCTGTAGAATGAATACTTGGTTACAACATTTTATTTGATTGCTGATTTCCATAGCGGTTTTGTATCGTAGTGCTTTGACAATTTCGCACATGGGTAGATTGTTGGTTTCGGAGAAAGGCAGTCTGCGTATAAACTTATATTACCTACCAAAAGATGGTTCAATCATCATTCAAGAAGTTGCCGGAGTAATTCTAAGCAGTCCTTAAAAAAGGGCTGATCGGCATTGCTGCTTAAAAAATCGGTCCCAGTACAGTAAGTTGGTTTCGTGCAGACATTGCCTGATTAACGATACAAAGCAACATGGCAGGGTACTAACTCTTAGCAGCTATAAACAATATTCAACAAACGAATGCTTGATTTTTAGAAAGTTTCCCAGGTGGTGGGTCTTGCTGAAAGATTAATTTTGTAACATGAATCTGGCTTTTTCAAAGTACCATGGTGCTGGCAACGATTTCATCATCATTGATAATCGGAGTTTTAGTTTTGATAAAACAAATGCTGAATTAATTGCACGTATGTGTCACCGGAGATTTGGCATCGGTGCTGACGGATTGCTTTTGCTTGAGCCGGATGATGAGTTGGATTTCAGAATGATTTACTTCAATGCAGACGGTCATATCGGAAGTATGTGTGGCAATGGAGGGCGCTGCATGGTAGCCTATGTCAGACGACTCAGAATGATTGAAAACAAGACTCAGTTCAAAGCCAGTGATGGTAGGCATGAAGCAGAAGTTTTGTCTTCTGACCTCAGGGAGCAGAAAATGGTAATCAAACTTAAAATGCAGGATGTTACCGAGTTGGTTCCGGCAGGTGATGATTTAATTCTGGATACCGGTTCTCCGCACTATGTATGTAAGGTGAGTACACTAGATCAACTGGATGTAGTGAGACAGGGAAGAAAAATACGTTACAGTCCTCAGTTTGCTCAAGCTGGAATCAATGTTAATTTTCTTGAAATCAGTAACCGCAAATTATCACTTCGCACCTATGAGCGGGGTGTGGAGGATGAAACCTGGTCGTGCGGGACTGGTGCCGTAGCAGCTGCACTTGCTGCTGTGCATAAAAACTGGATTAAGCAGGAAAGCCCCGTGGTTATAGATGCTAAGGGTGGTACTTTATCAGTTCATTTTAAATCTTTAGAAGGCGGTTACCAGGATGTATGGCTTGAAGGAAATGCAATAAGAGCTTACGATGGGCAATATTATATTTGATTTCGAGATGGCACGATGGTTAATAACCTTTTAAATAGATATTCCGGTTCCTTTGTACATTCGCCACTCTTTAAATTAAAAACCTTTCAGGAAAATGAAAAATAAGCTCTACCTGCTATGTGCCGGGCTCTTGCTTTGTATTACTGTAAATGCCCGGAACAATGGGAAAACTCAGGTTTCCTTCAGGCTGGCACCGGGTGTAACAGCTGAGGATTACCAGGCCTCGGTGATTGTTCTGAAAATGAAATCTGAATTCAGGCCGGTTTGTTTCACCAACTCGGTGAATGATGTAAGAATGCAGAATTTGATGCAACGGCTGGGGACCTCATCCCTTCGGAAAATATTCCCCAATCATGAACCACCGGTAGTTGAACGAAATAAGGCAGGTCAGCAGCTTTCGGATCTTTCTTTGATTTATAAAATGAAAATCAGTAAAGAAGCAAACCTGATTAAATCTATCAATTTAGTATTGGCATCCGGACTTGTAGAATGGGCAGAACCCATGTATCTCCATAAACCGTTATTTACTCCGAATGATCCGGGTTTAACCTTCCAGCAGAGTTATTTAAACAGAATTAAAGCGTTTCAGGCATGGGATACAGAAACCGGTGATACCAATGTGGTGATTGGAATTGTTGATACCGGAACTGACTGGGACCATCCTGACTTGGTAAACAAGATTAAATACAATTATAATGATCCGGTTAACGGGATTGATGATGATGGTGACGGTTACATAGATAATTTCAGAGGGTGGGATATTGCTGATAACGACAATGATCCCTTAGTTACAGGCATTGGTGCCCAGGCTGCCCATGGTTCACATGTCTCAGGATGTGCGGCTGCAGAAACTAATAACAATTCAGGTGTTGCAAGTACCGGCTTTAACTGTAAGTTTTTGCCGGTTAAAGCATCCCAGGATAATGATCCCAATACCTATATTATCAGTGGATATGAAGGAATTGTTTATGCTGCTGATCATGGCTGCAGTATTATTAACTGTTCGTGGGGCAGCGCAGGGGGAGGCTCTTTTGGTCAGGCGGCAATTAGTTATGCTACACTTAATAAAGATGCACTGGTAGTTTGTGCAGCAGGAAATAACAACAGTGAAGCAGCTTTTTTCCCGGCAAGTTTTGATTATGTGTTATCAGTGGCTTCAACAGGAAGTAACAGTGACCAGAAATCTTCCTTCTCCAATTATGGAACCAATATTGATATTTGTGCTCCTGGTTCAAATATTTACAGTACCTATTATAATGACAACTACAATTTCAGCAGCGGCACTTCAATGGCATCTCCGGTTGCTGCCGGTGCAGCTGCTATTGTTAAATCCCATTTCCCATCTTATAGTGCAATGCAGGTTGGTGAGCAGTTGCGTGTCTCATGTGATAACATTTATGGAAGTAATGCAGCCTATCAGGATAAACTTGGCAGAGGTCGGATTAATATGCAAATGGCACTTATGACTTCATTACCATCAGTAAGGTTTGAGAATGTAAATTTTACTGATAATCAGGATGAAGCTTTTGTAATTGGTGATACCATTGCCATGACCGGAAACTTTATAAATTATTTAGTTCCTACTTCAACAAATTGTATTGCTACACTTTCCTCGGCATCTGCTTACATTTCTATATTAAACAATTCATTTAACATAGGTTTACTTTCCACCTTTGATTCAATTAATAACAACAATTCTCCGTTCTTAATTAAAGTAAACAACAATGCCCCAATCAATGCAAAAATTTTACTAAAATTAACGGTAACAGACGGGCTCTATAATGACTTTCAGGCTTTTGAGATTCTGGTTAATGTAGATTATATCAATGTTACAATCAATGAGGTGCTGACTTCCATCACAAGCACCGGTAGGGTCTTTTTTAACAGTGAGGGACCCGGTGAAGGCCTGGGTTTTGTTTATAATGGTGAACAGCTGACCTATGAAGGCTCATTAATGCTTGGAGTCAGCCAGAGTAAGGTCTCGGATATGGTTCGCGGTGATGGAAGTACGTTTGAACACGATTTCACCTCATTAAATGTTATCCAGCAGGTGAACCCAACCGTTATTTCTGAATTTGACCTCACCGGTAAATTCAGGGATAATGCTGCCGCATCGCCTTTGCCTGTTACTGTCAGGCACAATACCTATGCCTGGAGCACTTCGGGTGACCGCAAATATGTAATTGTAGAATACATAATTACGAATTCAGGAAGCAGTACACTTAATAATCTGTATGCCGGTATTTTTTCTGACTGGGATATCATGGATTATGCAAAAAACCGGGCAGATGAAGTTCCGTCACTGAAAATGGGATATGCTTTTAACACAGACCAGAATGGTCTCTATGCCGGTATTAAGGTTTTAACACCTGGGCCGTTTATGCACTATGCCATTGATAATATTAGCGGTGGGGCAGGCGGGGTTAACATGTCTGACGGATTCAGTAAGTCTGAAAAATATACAACTTTGAATACTAACAGAGCACAGGCCGGACAGAACGGAACGGGTAATGATATCTGTGATGTAACCGGAACAGGACCCTTTTCGCTGAATTCAGGTGATTCAGTCAAGGTTGCATTTGCTATTCTGGCCGGAGATGATTTACAGGATTTAACGACCCATGCTGCCAATGCTCAGATAAAATATGATAACCTGCTTGGCATTGACGGCAACCCCGAAGTTCTAACTTCTGTTGCAGTTTTTCCAAATCCGGCAAAAGATTTTATTTTGGTTGAAGTCATCTTGCCTGTAAACAGCAAAGCATCGGTCTCATTAATGAACCTGCAAGGCAGGAAGGTTTATGAAAACCAGCTCTCACTTCAGGCCGGACTGAATACGGTGTCAATTCCTTCTGCCAATCTGAGCAATGGGATGTATTTTTATGAAATAAAGATTGGAAAGAAAACAGTAAGCGGGAAGATTGTAACCGGGCAATAGGTTCATTTGCACTTAGCTGTTAGCCGGTGTAACATCCATTTTTCAACTAATACTTGCTTTGCTGGATTTCATTATCTTCCGGAAGAAGGATATTCATATCTCCGGCTTTTCTGTTGAACAATACGTATTTCCCGGTACCATCGCAGGCATACGCAGTAACAGAATCACCGGGAGCAATCATTTTAAAATGGAAAATTCGCCAGCGGTTGGAAGTTTCTCTCACACAGACTTTCGATTCGATTGACTGATCACAATTATTTTTAAGATAAATCCTGTATGTATTGTTCATTTGAGTGCATTGGCTGCACGTTGTTGCCCATTCGGACTTAACCTTAACCAGGCATTCAGAGTAATCCGGCTCCTGTGCTTTGAGTATGCAGAGCGGAAGTGAAATTAAAAACAACAGATTAAGAATTTTTTTCATATCTGCTTATTTACACCGGTTATTTTTAAGAATAATTTTAGCTTCCTCATTTCCCAGTTTCCGTGAAATCTTCCAATCCTCACACGCTTCAGCAAAGCGGCCCAGTGCTTTCCTGGCAAATCCACGGTTATTGTAAGCTTCTGCATAATCAGGATCCAGAACCAGTGCCTGATTAAAATCATCAATGGCTTCTGAGAAGTTCCCAATTTTGCTTTTTGCACTTCCTCTTGAAACATAAGCAAACTGATCTGAAGGATTCAACCGGATAGCTGATGAATAATCGGCAATTGCACCCTGATAATCTTTCAGCAAACCTTTACAGAATCCTCTTTGCAAAAAGTAATTCGCATCGGTTGAATCAAGCAAAATAGCCTGATTGTACTGCTCAATGGCCTGTTCATACCGGGCATTGTTATAATTAATTTTTCCCTGCCGGAAATAATCTGCTGCCGACTGGCTGTTGCTGTTAATTGAAATAAGCAGAGGAATGAAAACAATTAAACTTTTCATTTATTCAAAGGGCTCAGAACTGGAATATTTTGGATTTAAAACCAGCTTGATCATGTGAGCAAATGCTCTTTCGAGTCCTTGAACTGATTTTTCATTGAGGTTTACCTGCCAGCTGATTCGGGAATATGGCCGGTAGATGCCTCGCTTGCCATAGGCCGGGATTTCGCGGCTTACACATTTGCTGGCTGGTGCTCCCTTACAGTTGATTACTACCATTCTGTTTTCACTGTCAAAATGGATGGAGTTGAGATCAAGGTCAGAAATGGAGACATTATCTTCTCTGACAACTTCACCCAGCTCTCTATATTCGGCTGAAAGTATCCCCCGGCTAATATCAATCGTACAACAGCTGCCTAATTTTGAATTGATATACTCAAGTGTGTATTCCATGGTAATTTCCTGTGCTGCCAATTTCAGACTCAGAAAACAAAAAGTAAAAAGGATAATTTTTTTCAACTTTGCCAATATCAAATGATACATTTTGCTGTCATGCAAATTAAGCAGTTTTTATTCGAGATTAAGATGAATAAATTCTGCAGGGTATTCCTGGTCTCCGGCTGGCTGATTGTGTTAACATGGGTTAATGCCGAAGCGCAGCGGCAGGCTGCATTGCCTGTGATTGCAAATTTTAAGATTGAAGAAGGTTCATTTGAAGGCAGTTATCTGGTCCTTGAAAACCTGACCTCCAATCAGACACAGACCATTAAAGGGAGTTCCCGGTTTAATCTGAATCTGCCTTACAACGGTGATTATATTTTGTCATTTAACAAACCCGGATACGTTACTAAAAAAATCCAGATTGATACCCATGCTCCCCTACAAAGAATTGAGCAGGGATTTTATCCGGTCAATTTTGATGTGTACTTATTTAAACAATTTGAAGGGGTTAACATAGTTGTATTCAATCAGCCGGTAGCCCGCTATCATTACAGCCCGATGCTGGATGAAATATTTTATGATACCGATTATACCAAGCAGATCCAGTCAGCAATTAAAGCGGCAGAGGATGAACTAAAAAAAAGGAAGGAAGAAGAAAAGAAGAATGCAGTCCAGGCAAAAAAAAATGCAGAGCAAGCAAAATCAGACTCGCTGATTCAGGCCCGGGCTGCCAGGAAGGCTCTTGCCGATTCAGTTGAAGCTACCCGTAAATCAGCAATTGCTAAAGCAGAGGAAGACCGGAAAGCAAAGCTGGCTCTCGAAGAAGAAACCCGGAGAAAAGCAAAAATTGCTACAGAGGAAGAACAACAAAACAAGTCCAGGATGAAAACAGAAGAAGAGCAACGAAATAGACTCCGGGCAAAACAAGAGGAGGAAGAAAGAAGACAACAAGCTGCCAATGCAAAGAATGAACAGGATGCCAAACAAAAAAGTTTGATGGCTGAACAATCGGAAAAACGCAATCTGAAACCGGCTATTCCCGTTCAGGGTTCTGAAAAACAGGATGCCTTAACGACTGGCCAGGTTTCAAAGCATATCGTTATTGAAGAGATTGCTGAAGACAGCCGTAATCTTATCAAAGCAACCGTTTCACTTCCCGGGAAGGAAGTTATTTACCTTAAGGTGATCTACAGATGGGGAGGCGTATTTTATTTTAAAGACCGGGTTTCTATTTCTGAAACAATGTTTAAACAGGCAACCGGCATTAAATAGATTTTTGAATTACGTGCAATCCAAATTGCTCGACAGTGAAAGCCCTGCCGGTTTTTTGAACAGATCTTTCTTTGGTTTAATTCCCGCCTGGTTGGTTACTTAGCTCAGTGGTCGCAGGCACCTTGCTTCAATCCCGTTTCCGTCTTTTCGTATCACAATGTTTTTAGCACCCAGTGCAATAAGAATTTTATGAATCTGTGTCTTACTTCTCAGGTGTTTATAATAATCCGTTAATCCATCATAAGTATCTAACCTTGAAAGCTGGTAATGAAAACTGTAATCCATTCCAGGTAATGTTTTGATATAAACATAGCAAGGTGATACACGGTTGAGAAGAAGGGTCATCAGCCTGCTGTTTTGGAATTTCCAGTGTAACGGAAAGAAGAATCTTACAATTTTTTCTACTGCTTTTTTTGATTTTTCAGGTTTCATTCTTTTTAAGAAAAAACGGTAGAGCAGAACCGGTTTTATCAGATACATCCAGTCGAATGTATAATGATCTATGATCAGTTGCCCACCGGGTTTCACCATTTTCCACAAATGTTCAATAGTTTTCTCAGGAGAAGGTGTATGTTGTATCACACCAATACAAAAGACGGTATCAAAACTTTCAGAAGGAAATGGAAGTCTATAAACATCAGCCTGAGCTACTCTGTAATTGGCTGGATTTCCCATATTGCCTGCATTCACTTCAACAGCCATACTCAGGTCAACCGAGTGTACATGTGCTCCTGATTTTATCAGATACTCTGTAAACCTTCCAGCACCGCAACCTACCTCCAGTACATCTTTATCTTTTAATGAATCCAAAGGCTTACCGAGACAACGTAATAATCGGTCTTTGGAAATAGTGCTTCCATTGTAACTGTCAAGCTGAATTTTTGCAAAGGACTTCCACTGCAACCCGAAAGCATTCGCATAATTATTCATTTCAACAAAGCGAGGAATGTTGTCTATTACAGGGAAAACTTCCATTTTATCAGAAATTAGTGATGTGCCTTCTTTGTAAAGTGCATTTCCAGTAACAGGAGCTACAAAGTCAACCATAGGCGCGAAAATATCTAAATGTAGTATAAGTGCATGTCACGTTGAAAACCTGCCAGGTCAAGTAACTCCGCTCGGTAGAGTGAAAAAATTTAGCTTTGCCCACAATGTGTGGAATTGCCGGATTTGCAGATTTTAACGGAAAGGGATCTTTACAAGACGTACAAGCCATGGCAGATGCATTGCTGCATCGCGGACCTGACGATAGTGGTTATGAAGTATTCAATATCGAATCATGCCGTATAGGGTTTGGTTTCCGAAGATTGTCCATTATTGACCTCAGTGCTGCCGGCCATCAGCCCATGCACAGCGAACATGTAAGTTTAATTTTTAATGGTGAATTGTATAACCATCAGGAAGTCAGAAAATCGCTTGAAAAACAAGGTTGCCGTTTCAAATCAGGCAGTGATACGGAAGTCTTTCTCCAGGCCTATTTAATTTTTGGTATCAGTTGCATCGAACATTTCAGGGGAATGTTTGCCATAGCATTGCTCGACAGAAAGAAACAATGCTTATATCTGATTCGTGACCGGGCTGGAGTAAAACCACTGTTTTGGTATCATCATCAGCAAACGTTTTTGTTTGCATCCGAACTAAAGGCATTTCACAGGCATCCATCTTTTAAGAAGGAGATGAATCATGCAGCATTATCGCTGTACTTTCAACATGGTTATATTCCGGTACCACATTGTATTTTTAATCACACGCGGAAACTTCTTCCAGGTCATTTTCTGCAAATCAATTTAACAAACGGAAGAACGGATGAAGTATGTTACTGGGATGTGACTACATTTTACAACCAACCCAAACTCAACATAAGTTTTGAAGATGCCATAACTGAAACGGAACGGCTGTTGCAGGAATCATGTAATTATCGTATGGTGGCTGATGTGCCTGTGGGTATTTTTCTGAGTGGAGGTTATGACAGTTCATTGGTAACTGCCCTCATTCAAAAAAAGCAAACTCAAAAACTTAAAACTTTTACCATAGGTTTTGAAGATGCTGCTTACAATGAATCGGAATTTGCACGGCAAGTTGCAACTCATCTCCAAACAGATCACCATGAATTCACCTGTACCTATAAGGAAGCAATGGATATCATTCCATTGCTTCCCGAACTTGCTGACGAACCCTTAGCAGATTCTTCCATCATACCTACATACCTGGTAAGTAAAATGGCACGGCAGCAGGTAACCGTAGCTCTCAGTGCTGATGGCGGTGATGAAACTTTTGCAGGTTATACCAAATACGCCAAGGCAGCCGGTTATCTCAGCAAGCTGAAAAAATTATCAGCTTTAAAATTACCTGCACAGCTTCCGGTATGGTTGTGGAATGCTTTTCCACACTCCATTGCCAATCCTGACCGTGCAAACAAACTTTTACTTTTATTACAATCTGCTCATCCTGTTGAAGCGTTTAACATTATCACACAGGCCATGACAAAAAAAGAAGTAAGGCAACTGCTGAACGTAAAAGCAGAATTCCCTTTAACTGCTTTTGACCAATTTGATAAACTGAATGCACATGAATTGCTTGACAATTTTCTATGGCTGGATTACAAAACATTTTTAGCAGATGACATACTTGCCAAGGTTGACCGTGCTACAATGGCTGTAAGCCTCGAAGGACGTGAGCCATTACTCGATCATAAACTTACTGAATGGGCAGTACAACTACCTGCTTCATTTAAACTAAAAGGTAGAACAGGGAAATACATTCTCCGGCACATCACTCACAAACATATTCCGGCAAGCATTATGGAAAGGGAGAAGATGGGATTTCAAGTTCCATTGCAGCTGTGGATGAGAACAGAACTCTCTGAATTTACTCATAATTTGTTAAGTAAAACGACAATAGACTCTTATGGTCTGTTTAATTATAAATCGGTCGTTGCACTTAAAGAGAGATATTTTTCATGCTTCGACATGGATTTTAACCGATTATGGAAAATAATTGTACTGCAGCAATGGTGTCAAAGGTGGATGAACTAGCACACAATTATTTTTTTAATAATTTTCTGTTTATCCAAATCCAATAATATTGTATAGCACCCTGCTGAAAGATTAGATTCAATATTTATTATACTTGTAGAACTCAGGGTTCTGAAAAAACAATTGCCCCAAAGTATCATATATTTTCAATTTTAAGTCTTTAATTGCAGTCTTTGAAGTTGTAGTTAAATTAAATTTTCCATTACTTGAATTCAGGAGGATATTAAATACATCCTCTATATGGGTTTCTAACTTACCAGTTTACATACATTCTACTCCAACACCTCTAAATAATCCGAATGCAGAGAGATTGCTTGTTAGAGCTACATCCATATTAACCAGATTGCATAGTACACCTGATTGATTAGGATCATTGATTACACTAATATAGCTCTGTTCACAATGTGCTTTGTAGATTTTATCAGCATGTGCGCGTTGTATATAACCAGTTGAGCCTCAAAATCCTGGACAATTTATTGTTGGAATTGTACCTACCATTAGATCAGAATTTGTATTCGTAGTAGTATCTCCTAATGTCACATCAAATTGATGAATAAGCGGAGATGTATAACTGTTACATGTATTTCTGTTTCATCAGGCAAAAATTTCAGTCCCTATGCACCCGGATAAGTTGTATTAATTAATATGGGATTAGATACAATTCCTGTATTTAAATTAAAATCTAAAACCTCGATATTGCCTGACAGGAATTGTACACAACCTATCTTTACCTCGTACTTTGAGATACTTAGTTGCCCCGCTGTATTATTGTCCACGCCCCATGGTTCAGTCGGATGATATACCCCGAAAGTATTTATAACAGGCTTGGGATTCAAGCCATTATACACAATTGCATAACAATGAAATTGATTTAAATTTCCCTTGTGTGTGGTTAACCAGCCATATTCCCTACTGCAAGAAGAAATGCCTACCAGATTTTCAGTTGATGGATTTTGAAGAACAACGCTTTTGGTATAATTGCTCCTAATCCATTTAAACCATTCATATCTACAACTGAATATTTAAGTCCTCCAGATACCCCAAATGTATCAGCAGTGAAGATGTAATAAATAGATTGTTGTATTGGTTGTTTGAAAATAACTGCTGCTTGCCCACCGGTATTACTTCAACCAATATTTAATCCATTTGACATAATTTGCTGGTTTGCATTCCAAACATTCACATCATCGGTATAAAACAAAAGATTCCTTGATGTATCTGAGACTGTGCTTGAATTATCATAAGTGAATAATTGACTCTTTAATAGGGAAACAGGTACGACTGAATTAAAATCTATTCCAGCCTAAGAGACAAAATACCAAATGTTATTTTCATTTTGAGCTATTACTAATGTTATACTCAGAAGAAAGTAAATACAAAGAATAGCATTTCTCATAACAGTATTGGTTTTATGATTATATTAAGTAAGAATGTATATAATTAAATCTTAATTAGAAATTAATTATAATCATCCCATCTGCCTTCTTCCACAATAGGGAGAATTTAAATGGTTCAATACAACTTTCCTGTGTAATGTCATTGGTTTTGTAAGTCTCTTTATTATTCCGTTTTATTTCCTGATCAGGCAACACCCCACTGCAAGCTCATTCTGCAATCAATTTCTTTGTTGTCCTGTTTGAAATATTGAGCAAGGTACGGCAACCATTTGATATGTTCAGCAGTTGAAGTATTGCTGGATAAAAATCACAGCTTTCCTGCTGGTTAGGAGGCTGCTCCCTTCAGTAGATTTTGTTTGGCTGGCATACATCCTGATGGTATTGGTAGCTGAATTGCGTACTTAAAGTATGCTAGGGTAATCTGATGGTATCAGAATCAATGTTGTTATGCCGATAGTCATCGTAAGAAACTACTACCTCGCAAGTAACAGTAAAAAAAGGTTGCAGGAAGTTGTATTTCTTTAGAACAAGAAAAACATTCAGATCATTGTTTACCTGTTATCACAAGTTGAAATAGGTAGCAGCCTTTTATCAGGAATGGGAATTAAAGCATTCTAACAATGACGCTAGAAAAATTAACCTGAGATCAGAATTGAGGTTTTTTTGTTATTAAGTTTAAGAAAGGATTTTTGAAAATTTACTTTTGCAGTTTTTCCTGAATCAAGAGCATCAGTCATTTTAAGCCGTTCTCAATCATCCGCTTCAAAATTTTCGCAGAAGCATGCTCAATGAGTTTATAACATTCTTCAAAGTCTTTTAAAGTACCATAATACGGATCCGGAACAATGCTGCCTTCCGGATAACCGGCATATTCTAAAAAAAGGTGAATTCGCTGATGGAATTTTGCTGTTTTATTTATGGAGAGCAATTGATTCAATACACTTTGGTCCATTGCAAAAAGCAGGTCAAATTCGGAGAAATCATTTGTTCTGATTTGCCGGGCTTGCTGGTGTGAAATATCAACACCAAACCGGACAGCAGTCTCCATTGCCCGTTTATCAGGCTGTTCACCCACATGATAAGATAAGAGGCCGGCTGAGTCAACAGTTACCGAATGAATCCTACTCTTTAACAGTTGAGCCTGGAGTACGCCTTCGGCTATCGGAGAACGGCAGATGTTGCCCAGGCAAACCATCAGTATCTTCATATCAGGATTAAAAAAGCGCACTGCAAGGTAGTGCGCTTTTTCCTAATTTCAAAAGGTGGGTGGTTACGCTTCGCGCTGGATATTAATTCTTTTCTGGATATCCTGAACGTATGAACGGAATTTCTTATCGGTATCAATCAAGTTATTTACTGTACGGCAGGCGTGTAAAACAGTGGCATGGTCTTTACCGCCACAGTGCATTCCGATGTGTGACAAAGAGGATTTGGTCAGGGATTTGGAAAAAAACATAGCCAATTGACGAGCCTGAACAACTTCGCGTTTTCTTGTCTTTGATTTAAGTAATTCAAGGGGTAATTCAAAGTAATCACAAACTACTTTCTGAATATAATCAATCGAAATTTCGTGAACAGTATTTTTTACAAACTTATCAATCATCTGTTTGGTAAGTTCGAGGGTAATTGGTTTTTTGTTTAATGATGACTGGGCAACAATTGAGATCAGTGCACCTTCCAACTCACGGATGTTATTGGTAATACTGAGTGCAATGTATTCAACAATATCATTACTGAGTTCAATTCCTTCGATGTACATTTTCTTTCTAAGAATAGCGATCCGCATCTCAAAATCAGGTGGAGTAAGGTCGGCAGCCAGTCCCCATTTAAAACGGGATAACAATCGCTGCTCCATTCCCGAAAGGTCAACCGGTGCTTTATCACTGGTCAGGACAATCTGCTTATTATTCTGATGAAGGTGGTTGAAAATCTGGAAGAAAACATCTTGAGTTTTCTCTTTACTGGCAAAAAACTGAATATCATCAATGATCAGCACATCCAGCATCTGATAAAAATGTACGAAGTCATTATACGAATTATTCTTGACAGCTTCAACAAACTGATTCATGAATCTGTCTGATGGAACGTAGAGTACAGTTTTCTGAGGAAATTTTTCTTTGATTTCAACTCCGATTGCATGGGCCAGGTGGGTTTTACCTAACCCGACACCTCCGTAAACGAGCAGTGGATTAAAGGAAGTTCCACCGGGTTTATTGGCAACGGCATAGCCGGCCGAACGGGCCAGGCGGTTACAATCACCTTCAATCAGGTTGTCAAATGAATAATTTGGATTGAGCTGTGAGTCAATATCAATTTTTTTAAGACCGGGAATAATAAACGGATTCTTAATAGTACTGTTTAGGTTGATTGGTGCCAGCAGTGAAGGATTCTTTAAAGTATTCACATTTCTTCCCGGAATTTTTACCGTCATGGGTGAACCTGAGCCTGAAGTCGTATCCATCAGGATACTGTATTCAAGTTTCCCTTCTTTACCAAGCTGGCTTTTGATCGTTTTACGAAGTAGGGTAATATAATGCTCCTCCAGCCATTCGTAAACAAATTGGCTGGGTACTTCAATTGTCAAAACATGGTTTTCAAGTTTAATTGCTTTGATGGGTTCAAACCAGGTTTTGAAATTCTGAGCTGAAACATTATCACGGATAATCTTCAGGCAATTATCCCAGATTTTTTCAGGGTTGATTTTTGTGTTAGTCTTCGTCTGCATATCAACTGTTCGGTGTTCTTGGATGAGTTTTATTTTGTGCTCAAATATATTTATTGATTGACTGTTTGAAATCTTCGATTGCAAATATTTCTTGAAAAAAAACTAAATAAAAATTTTTTTCAACTTGGTTTTCTCATAATTTTTACTGTGTCTCCATTATAGGCAAAAAGTTTTGATTTACGTTCAAAATAAAAATCAATTCTTCCTAATCGTAATCCGGCCCATCCTGCCTGTGCGATCAGTAACGGTTTGTTGTCACGGTTGTAATAGGTGTAAGGAATGTCAATGAAGGTATGGGTATGCCCTCCTAAAATCAAATCAATGTTCAAGGATTGTTTGGCAAGTACCACATCAGAAATTTTATCTTCCTTATACTTAAATCCCAGGTGAGACAAGCACACAACCAGGTTACATTTTTCTTTATGTCGCAAATGATAAGCCATTTGTGCTGAAACTTTTGACGGGTTCAGATAAACGGTTTTGTTGTAAAGCTTTTCCGGAACTAAACCTTTCAGTTCAATTCCAAGTCCAAAAACTCCGATTCTGATTCCACCTTTTTCAAACACTTTATAAGGAATGGTTTTCCCTTCCATGGCAGTACCTCTGAAATCATAGTTTGCACAGATGAACGGAAAAGCAGCATTCGGAAGCTGACGGGCAAGACCTTCAACACCATTGTCAAAATCATGGTTGCCAATGGTTGCCGCATCGTAACCCATTTTGCTCATTAATTTTAATTCCGGTTCACCCAGGTAAAAATTAAAGTAAGGAGTACCCTGGAAGATGTCACCGCTGTCAAACAACAGAACATGCTCTTCCTGCTGACGGATTGATTTGATGATGGATGAACGTAAGGCAGCACCTCCCATTCCCGGATATTTGGCATCATTGTCAGGGAATGGTTCTATCCGGCTATGCACATCATTGGTATGGAGTATCGTGATTTTAATTAAATTCTGTTTAGCCTGGATAGTTGGAATATTTCCAAATCCAATTGCAGCTGTAGCGGCTGCTGCTTTTTTGAGAAATGACCTTCGGCTACTCATGTCGGATCCGATTATCGGTGATTGAATGAATTTTATGTCCTGCTGCAGATTGATGCCGGCAATAGTCAACAATAGCATTACGAACCAGAATTCCCGTTTGATGGTATCCGATTCTTGATTTTAGAAAATCATATTTGTCACCGCCATTGGCTAAATAATCTGAAGTCAGTATGTGATAATTTCTATTCGGTTCAAAATTCTTTCCGTTAATCTCAATTGCCGAAGCTGTGGTTTTGTCAATCAGAAAGCGAATTCCTGAAACCGGAACACCGCCAACGGCTGCAAAGCTGTTAATCAGTTTCAGTGTCGTAGCTCCGTCTAAAACCAGAATGACCAATTCATTATCAAAAGGCATCAGCTCATATATGTTTCTAACAGTTACCGCTCCTGCAGGAATCGGATTTCGTAATCCCCCGTTATTAAAAAAGCAGAAGTCAATTATTGAATCAGGAAATACTTTCTGGCAATATTCCAGGCACAGGTCAGATACGAAATTTCCCAACAGGCTTTCAGGCTGCCCTTTTTGCATCGTGGTTTCACTTTCGCAGATGATTTCATTCATGCTGCTGTCAAGCTTCTGTTTATAGGGTTCAATGAAGGATCGTATTTCTTCGTCTGGCTTGATGGTATCATGAACATTTGGACGGTACTGGACCTTTGTTGTATTTACTATAACGGATTGCTTACTGCACGAAGCAGTTAAAATAACAGAGGCAAGAAGAAAAAAAATACGGGAGAAGTGTATCACTACGGCAAGGTTAAAAAAAATTTCTTTGTAATCCATAAAAAAGATGAATTTAATTTGCGGCATGTTCAGTTATGAAATTCAGATCCGGGTTCGCTATGCCGAGACAGACCGCATGTCGTATGTTTATTATGGGAGGTATGCAGAATATTTTGAAGTTGCCAGGGTCGAAACCCTGAGGTCTCTTTCCATTACATATCGTGAACTGGAAGATAAGGGTATCCTTCTCCCGGTTCTGGATTATTCAGTAAGGTTTTTTAAACCTGCATTTTATGATGAACTCTTAACAATCAAGACAACCATACCTGAGCTTCCTGCAGCAAGAATTAAATTCAGCTATGAAACATTTAACCCCTCAGGAACAAAGATTAATAAGGCTGAAACAACCTTAGTATTCATTCATAAGTTAACAGCTAAACCTTGTCCGGCACCAATTGAGGTTATCAGCAGGCTGAAGGAATATTTTTAATTTTTATAAAGATGCTTGAGGATGGAGATAAAGGCAGCGCCTTCCAACCTCTTTTTTCATGAATATTTAGTAGCCTGAAGAAGCAATTTCATATTTTTAGTGTCTGTTAGAAACTGTTAGAAACATAAGGCATGAATGAAAAGGAGTTGGTTAAAGGCTGTATCAGAGGCAACCGGGTCTGTCAGAAGTTGTTTTATGATACATTCTCAGCTGTGATGTATGCAATTTGTTTACGGTATGGCGGAAATGCACAGGCGGCAAGTGATATGATGCAGGAAGGATTTATAACAGTTTTCCGGAAACTTCATCTTTTTGAGTTTAAAGGATCGCTGGAAGGATGGGTTAAACGGATTATGATTCATACCTGCATTAATCAATTGAGAAATAAGAATAAACAGATGCTTTCATTCGATGACCTTTCAAGCAGTGATGAAGTTCAGGCTTCGGCAGAGCCATCTGTTTTTGCAAGATTGAGCGTAACCGATGTTTTAAAAGCCATGAACCAACTCACACCCGGCCAGCGCACCATCCTGAGCCTCTATGCCATTGATGGATTTGAGCATCACGAAATTGCTCAAATGCTCAGGATTAATGAATCTACATCGCGTGGAAACCTAGCCAAAGCAAGAAAAGCACTTCTTAATAAACTCAAGTCACTAATGAATATTACGGTTTTATGAATAACGAAGAATTTGACAGATTGCTGCATTCCCGGCTTTCAAGGCTTAAAATTAAGCCGCCTGCCGAGATTTGGGATAAAATTGCCTCCCGTACTTCAGCTAAGAAAGGTGTTGCATGGTGGTGGATTCCGGTTGTGTTGATTCTGATTTCGGTTCCTGCCGGCCTCTATTGGATTAGTAAAAAACCTCTGGCAGAGAACGGTATAGTAACCAGTAAGAAAATTAAGAATGATGGGAAAGCGTTATCCTATTCAACAAAACATCCACAGTCTGTTGTTCCATTACCTGAATCTGTTCCGGCTGCCGGCAATCAGCAAACTAAAAAGCAAAGCCGGCCACGCATTCACACTCCTCAGAGTTTGCAATCAGTTCCTTTTGTAACTACTCAAATTGGAGTGAATCTGTCAGAAGCTCAGATGCAGTCAGCTTTAATCAATGAGGATTTTAAACCTGATCCGGAGGCTGTTACGTTAACTAATCTGTTGTTAACAGTTCTTCCTGAAACTGCCAGCCTCTCGGCAGCAACAGTAAAGACAATAACACCGCTGACCGGGCCAGGCAAAACCTTTTCAATTCTTGCATTGGGCGGGCCCCAATGGGCAACCAAGCTGCTTGGGTCAAAAAGAGATCTTCCGGGAGATAAGCGCTATATCAGTTTCAGAAATAATGCTGAAAAACGAGCAGATGCATGGACTGCTGCTCTGCTGATCCAGGTTGATCTGGACAGGAACTTTTTTATCCGGACTGGGATTCATTATCACCGTATCCGGGAGAATATCGCCTTACGTTACATCCGTACACTGCTAAACGGTGAAATTACCGATACGGTAATTGGTACAAAAATTCCCAATGGTGACCCTGATGCTGTTTTAGCACTTTCTGAAGATGATCAGTATAAAATACTGGCTGACTATATTCTCCAAGATGAGGCTACATATCAGTTTATTTCATTTCCGCTCATTGCCGGAGCCGGAATCAAATCTGGTAAGTTTTCATTTTATGCTACAGCCGGACTGGCTCTGAACTTCCGCTCATCTTATCAAGGAAAAATTCTGGCTCCTGATTCGGTTTATCTGATTAGCATTAAAGATGCTGCCGGATCACCGTTTGTACCGGTTACCGGGTTAACATTTATGACTTCTGCCGGTGTGAGTTACCTTTTATCTCAGAAAGTTGAATTCGTGATTGAGCCAACGTATGTACATCAGTTGCCTGATATTACCAAGTCCTCTTACCGGCTCTCACAGCGCTTTTATGGGTTTGGAATTCAGACAGGATTAAAAGTCAAATTCTGATTGTTTTTGAAAATCTGAAATAAGGAATGGCAGGTTCGTGAATGGCTGAAATGATCAGCAATGATTTTTTGCCATACACATTCAGATAAAATAGTCATTTTAACTCAAACGGTCCAGGTGTCAGCTTTACAAGGATCTGTTATTTGCAGCAATTCAACAGGTGATGCTTCCTGTTTATCCAAATATAAATTGCTCAGGCCCGTTATGCAATAATCACTAGACTGCATTCACAATGGTAAGGCATTCAGCTGTTGCGCTAAGAGGGTTCGTTCAGTGGTTGCTGTTGATCAGCAGGATCATAACGGTTGTACTAAAATTTGGTAAGACCTGGGGAAACGAATTGCCGGATTCAGGGCTTTTCAGCATCCTTGTATTTCCAGAGATAGAGGCAGGCATAAGAACGAAAAGGGGACCAGAGTTCTGCAATCTGACTGAGATTTGATTTTAACTCACTTTTATTCTCCGTATTAATCTGGTAGAGTTTTTTCATTGCTGCTACAATACCCCCGTCATCAACAGGAAAGACATCTTCACGCTGAAGAGCAAAAATTAAGACCATTTCAACAGTCCATCTTCCAACACCTTTAATTTCGGTCAGGTAGCTGATGATTTCCTCATCCGCCATTACTGACAATTTTTTATAGGACATACCCTTACTAACTGAAAATGCTGCAACATTCTTAATGTAATGGCATTTTGAGTTTGACAAGCCAACTTTTCGCATCTTTTCGGTTTTCAGGCTGAGGATCTGGTGATCAGTTGGAATTTTTCCATCAAACAGATATAAGAATCTGTTTTTTATGGTATAGGCAGCTTTAACCGATAGCTGTTGTGAAATAATACTTGAACACAGGTACCAGAAAATATTTTCATTCTTCATCAGCCGGATCTGACCATGTTGATTTATTATCTCTGTCAGCTTTTTATCTTTCTTTAAACGATTCAGGTATTTCATCGTTGTAATTATCGGGGCCCGAAAAATGGCATTTTTAATATAAATAGCAATCCGGTAAATACATGAGCCAGGAAAATAAGTACAACTATTTTTAGTTTACGGCCTGCTCTTACCTTGCTGGTTGCTTGCCTGATCAAAAAGATTGTTGAAGTTAAGAATAGTATATAGTTGCATACAATAGTCTGCCAGCTGAAATTACCATGGTAAGCTCTTTCACCTGTTTCAAAAAAAAGTATGTAGATCAAAAGAGCAATCAGAAAGTTTAGCCATGCATACTGCAGAAGTTTATCATTTAAAGCTTTCCTAGGCCAGACAGCTACTACCGACAGCGGATAGAAAACAGACATAAGCAAGCTGAGCGGGATATTCGTACTCCATATTTTCCAGGCTTCAAACGGATGGATTATAACTTGAGTAGCTGATCCCGAATAAACGTATTGATTAATCAGATATAAGGTTACTAACCCGCCCGTACAGATGAGAATCACAGTGATAAAGGATCTTATTATTCCATGATTAATCAGATAAAAAACCGGAAATGCAATTACAAAAACAAGAAAGTAACTGGGTTTAATTAATAAAGAAAGGACTGTTAAGAGCAGAAGGATAACTCCGTTTCTCTCAAATACGGATTGGCGTTGAGCTATAATAAAGTCAAATGACCTGAAAAACAGAAGAAGGGCTACCGGCATCAATGCAATGGTTGTTGAATTATGCCAGGTGTTTACGGGAATGTATCCCAGTGCCATCGTTGCACTGAATTTATAAACTAGATTCTGGCAGATGCAAAGTAACAATACCAGTAATGCGGCATTGGAGAGAAATCGCAAGGGCAGGGCTGTGGCTGATCTCAGATTATGAAAAGAAAGGAATCCGGCATATTTGTTCATTGCCTTAAAGGTTATCATGAATTTCAAAATAACCAGAGTAGCCAGAAGAGTGACTGCTGCAACATTCAGCAACAGTTGATTGCCCGAATTAAAAGAAAGCAGATTCAGTACGTGGAAGTATATGGAATACATTCTGATAGCAGGATCATCCAGATGCCAGCGTTCAATGAACATGACGTGAAGTGGGATGTCAACCTGAAACTGAATGATGCTGATTACTGCCCAGGCCGCCATGATGATCGCTGCTGTGGCAGGGTAGAGGTAGTTTAGTTCAGTCCGGTTCATTCAGGAAATGCAAATAAAGAACTGTAAAGCCAATTTTAGAGAAGAAGTATTATCTTTGAAATTAAAATGCTCTTATAATGTATGGCAATCGGTGAAAAACAGTTGGGCATTTGGCTTGACCGCCATAAGGCCAGGTTCGTAGAATTTAAAAATGATGAAATTACAATCCAGACTATCGAGTCCGGTTATGACCGTTATGAAAGAGTGGAAGGAATGGGAGCAACCGGTTCCAGGTTTGGAAGCTATTCAACCAATAATGAAAACCGGAAAAGTAATCGGCTGCAAACCATATTAAATAGTTATTACAAGCTCATTAGTGACCGGATTGTCGGCTATGATCATGTTGTGTTGATTGGCCCCTCAACCGGCAAAAACGAATTGTTTAATTACCTGCGGGATAACAAGCAATTAGCCAAGGTCCGGATAGAGATTCAAAACTGTGATAACCTAACCGATAATCAGCTAAAAGCGTTTGTTAGGGAATATTTCAACCGGGTCAGTTAGCTGGTATTACATGAATTTTATTTTACGGGCAGCAAACAGGCACATATACAGCAGAATCATTCCATGTCTGAATCTTGAAATGTTGGTTGAACCATAGGTTCGTTCACGATAGCGGATTGGTATTTCAACAATTTTAAGATTGAGTTTATAAGCTCCGAAAATCAGATCATAATCTCCAAAAGGATCAAAATCACCAAAAAACTTCCGGTTGGTGATCAACCGTTGATAATCTGTTCTAAAAATAACTTTAGTCCCGCATAAAGTATCTTTAAAAGATTGTTCCAGCAGCCATGAAAAAGCACGGCTGAAGAATTTATTCCCCAGCATATTTAAAAACCGCATGGCTTGTTTTTCCATTGGATAAACCAGCCGTGAGCCATTAATAAAATCACCCTTTGATGTTGCTATGGCATTATAAAACTTTTCCAGATCTTCAGGTGGAACCGTTAGGTCGGCATCCAGAATCATGAGAATATCGGCTTCAGCAATTGAAAATCCTTTTCGAACGGCATCGGCTTTGCCTTTGCCTTCCTGTTTTACAGCCTTGATTTTATATTTATTTTCATACTTGCTTTTAAGCTGCTGGATTTTCTCCCAGGTATCATCAGTTGAGTTTCCTTCAACAAAAATCACTTCCTGCCATTTTCCAAATTGAGGAATCCGGAGCAACCCATCTTCAATATTTCCACTTTCATTCCGGGCCGGAATGACAACAGAAACAGAGTAGGCCGTATGTGTCTCTTCGTGTTTGAGTCTTGAAGTTGGTCTTGCAAAAGCATATCCTGTGATTGACATCAGCCGGAATAATGGCAGCTTGCCGATAAATTTATTCAGAAAGGCCGACAGCAACGGAATGTAAACCGGGAAAATCATTCTGCCAGTCTGGCGATAGCAATCAAAACCAGAAAGCATTAACAGGTTACGCATATCATCTTTGGTAAGCCAGTTCAATAATGGCGATTTGGTTCTCATCCCGAGCCACTCAGCCAGTTTGAGTAAGGGTTCCCATAAATGATTATGAAAGGTGACAATGATTTTTGTCCGTTCATGACAAACATTATGAAGTTGTTCTAATACTTTTTGAATATCAGTTACATAACCGATCAGGTTTGAGAGGATTACTAGGTCATATTTCTGTTCCAATCTTAAGTCTTCAGCAGCCATCACTCTCAGGTCCAGACCAGGAAATTGCTTTTTTGCTTCTTTAATCATGGCTGGGCTGAAGTCAATTCCGGTTTTGCGGCCGGCTTTAATTTCATTTAGTAATTCTCCGGTTCCGCATCCGATCTCGAGCACTGAAAGAGTTTCATGAGAAAAATAATTACAGAAAAACGTAATATCATTCCAGTAATAGGAATGCCGTTTGCGGATACGGATTCGATCAGGGGCCAGTTTTTCAAAATATGACAGATACTGCACAGCTATTTTTCAGCATAAATTATGACAGACCCTGCAATCTCGCGTAAGCCCGGAATTCGCTCAATGGTTTTACCTATTGAATTGATAAAGCCAATCATCAGGGGTGGTGTTGCAGGATGCAGGAAATCATAAGGAAAGATATGGATATTGTTAAAGCCGGTTTCTTTTAAAAGTTTTTTAAATTGCCAACGGATAATGGCAGTTTCATCAGGTGAGTCACCCAGCCACTTTTTAATGAACGGAATATTCTTCTGAATGAAAATCTGCGGATTAAGCATATTCGGCTCAGCAAATACCATCCGGCCTCCGGGTTTTAAGACCCTCCTGATTTCAGTAACCGCTTTTTTTAAGTCCAGGTGATGCAAGACCGAACTTCCAAAAACTGCCTGAAACCGATTATCCTCAAAACTCAGACTCATCGCATCCTCAACTTTAAATCTGATTTGGTGATATTTCATTCTGGCAACGTTTAACAGGTCCTGTGAAAGATCAGTTGCCGTTATGTCAGCATGGGTAAGTTTAAAAAATTTATTTGAAAACAATCCGGTACCACAGCCGATTTCAAGAGCAGGCTCACCGGGTTTCAGATTGGAGTAGCTGGCCAGTAACCCGGCCCGTCTGTCCGCTCTGACTTTTCCTGCCGCGCTTTCCCAATTCCATACTGACTCGGCACCCTCGGCAAGCAGCTTTTTCCCATGCTCAAGTTCGTTTATAATTCGTTGATTCATTCAATATCGTATCTCATATAAATAGGCCGGCTCGGATTCACCAACCTGTTTGATCAGTTTCAGCTTCTCTGGGTATTTTTGTGCAATAGGGACAAACAGCCGATGTAAGGTGTTAATGACATAGCCATCCTTTTTTTTCGGGTTTCTTCTCAGGCTTGCAATTAATACATGGGTCACATGATCTCGTTTTAAAATAGCCAGGGTAGAATCCGGATCTGAGCTGAACACCGTATAAACCGGATAGAACTCTTTACCTCGTGCATAGATAAATGACATGGGGGCTTTACGTGAGGCAACCAGCGATTTCTCGGGAAGGCTGTCACCGCAGTAACGGCTTAACTTCAGAAAGTTTGACCAGTCATCTGTATAACCATAAAAGCTATCACCTGATAAATTATGCTTAAGAATACCGAGGTTATTAACTGCTTTACCCATTGTTTTAAATAGGCCGCCAAATGAAAACAGTATAACCATAACTGTAAAAATGGAGGTTCTGAGTATTTTCTGGCTGCTAAATACATAATAGATACCGCTATAGATCAGCATTAACATAAATGGCACGTACACCATCACCATCCTGGGCTGATCCCAGTTGGTTTGCAGAACAAAGAAAGTGAGACCAGCCATCACTAATGTATAAATCAGAGTAAACAATAACAAACGGTTGGAACGTCTGATGATTGCAAAAACGGACAGCAGAATTAAAATTGAAAAAATAAAAACCAGACCGGGGGAATAAGTTGTTGTATCATCACTTACCAATCCGGTAATCTGATAGAATCGCTTGCCGATGTAAATCATCGTGTTATCCGAAAGCCGACCCATGAATCCCCAGAAATGGTCTACACCTTTTGCTGCATTATAAGGATCTTTCTGTATCAGAATCTGATACTGATTGGAGAACTGACTGGTAGTTCCCCAGATCATAGACTTGGTAATTTCAAAAGGAATCCGGAAAAGAAGAAATGTACCAAGAACATAAAGCAGGGTTTTGTATTTTCGGATCAACAGATAAAATATGCTAACAGCCAGGATTGCTCCAATTGAAATATTCTTGGTAAGAGTCAGCAGAAACAGGGTAAATCCAATCCACACAAGTTCTTTACTGAATCCTTTTTTCGGATCAGCAATAGATTTATATATAAAAAGGAATAACAATGCCTGAAGAAAACAAAAGAATGCTTCAGTGTAAGTCTGACTGGAAAAGTAAAGGAAATAGCTGTTGGTTGCAATAAATAATAAAACTGCAAACAGAATACTTAGCGGAATGACTTTGCGAAAGGAATAATACAGCAAAACAATCTGTAAAAGATTAAAAACAATAGAAAATGATTTCAGGAGCGGAACATTCATTCCCCAGATTGAAACCGGAATACTTAAAAGCATCGGATACAACGGTGCTTTTACATTATAATAACTTTTGAAGTCTTTTGAAAATTTGAATGCACCTTCAATGTAATCTGAGTCATCATTGCCTTCACTCATCTTGACATCAAAAAGCATTACCGATAAAACGAAGGCCAGGCAGAGGCTAACCCAGAATAAAATCTTTTCATGCTTAACTGCAAATTTTTCAAAACCCGGAACAGCATCCAGAGTTCCTTTTTCGATTTTAGAAATTGAAACTGAGGATTTTTTTTTACTTGTTAAAACCATTTGCCATTCAAATAAACTTTTTTGAGTCAGCCAGAAATTTTTCCAGGCCCTTATCCGTCAACGGATGTTGCAACAAATCCAAAATGGGCTGGAGCGGGCAGGTGGCAACATCGGCACCCAGGCGGGCACATTCAATTATATGCATGGCATGACGAATGGAGGCTGCCAGGATTTCTGTTTCAAATCCATAGTTGTCGTAAATCAGCCGGATATCAGCAATCAGTTGAAGCCCATCACTGCTGATATCATCAATTCTCCCAATGAATGGAGAAACATAATTAGCACCTGCTTTAGCAGCCAGCAATGCCTGACCGGGAGAAAAGACAAGTGTGCAATTGGTCCTGATTCCTTTTTCCGAAAAGTAACGCAATGCTTTCAGGCCATTATTTATCATGGGTACTTTCACAACAATATTCTCGTGAAGTGAAGCCAGCATTTCACCTTCTTGAATGATTTCACTGAATCCGGTTGCCAGAACCTCTGCACTCACATCTCCGTCAACCAGGTTACAGATGTCAACATAATGTTTCAGGATATTGTCTTTCCCCTTAATTCCCTCCTTAGCCATCAGTGACGGATTGGTTGTAACCCCATCAAGTACACCGAGGCTGGCTGCTTCTTTAATCTGGTTCAGATTGGCGGTATCAATAAAGAATTTCATCCGGTAAAAATTTATCTGATGGCAAAAATGAGAAATTTATTTCCCTGAATGGCTTTGGGTATTTAAATGAATAAAAAACGGGTAAGCTACTTACATCGCACCGCTACGACCGCTTATCCTTGCTGCCTTCCGGCCCTGGGGAGGTTCACGGGAGCTGGTCGTATAAGACTTACCCACTGCAAAGATAAAAAAGTTCGGTATTTTAGCAGTTGAAACTCAACTTACAGATAAAAATTTTTCTTCTTCTCATTCTTATCCTAATCTCGTAGCACGCCTGATTCAGTAATGAAAACAATTCATGAATGGTTTATAGAATACGGACAAAGTCATGAGAATGGAAAAAATAAGGCTATTCATTTTATTTGTGTTCCATTCATTTACTTTAGTACACTTGGGTTACTTTCTGAGATTCCAAGTTTATCAATGAGCCTGTTGTTACCGGCTACTCTTTCCGGCTATGCTCATTTTGGGACATTATTACTTCCGTTTGTTCTGTTGTTTTATGTGAGGCTGTCAGTACCGCTGACTTTTGGAATGGCGCTGTTCACTTTAATATGCCTGTTTCTTATTGACCTGATGACCCGTGAAGGAATACAGGTCGGGCTTGTTTCACTTGTGATTTTTATTCTTGCATGGGCAGGTCAGTTTTACGGGCATAAACTTGAAGGGAAGAAACCTTCTTTTTTCAAAGACCTGCAATTTTTATTGATTGGTCCTGCCTGGGTTTTAAGTTTTTGTTATAACAAGCTTGGAATAAACTACTGACTTATTTCTGATATTTTTAGATTTGGCAACTCATGCGGATTCTGTTTATTGTTCCATATCCTGAGGGGAAAGCACCCAGTCAGCGTTTCCGGTTTGAACATTATTTTGAAGATCTCCGAAAGTTGGGTTTTCAATTTAAGATATCTTCTTTTTTTGACAACCGTACGTGGGACATCTTATATAAACAAGGTAATTTAGTTCAAAAAATCATTGGTCTGATCAGAGGTTATGGTAGAAGATGGAGGAATCTGTTGGAATGCCGACAATATGACTTTGTTTTTATTCATCGTGAATTTTCACCTTTTGGTCCGCCAATTTTGTTATGGATACTTACAAAAATTTCAACGGTCAAAATAATCTATGATTTTGATGATGCCATCTGGATTCCCAATTATTCGGAAAGCAATTCATTTACAAATTACTTTAAAAGATTCTCCAATGTAAAAACAATTTCCCGGTGGGCTTATAAAGTATCATGTGGAAATGACTATCTCTGCAATTTTGCAAAGTTGTATAATTCAAGGGTTGTATATAACCCTACGGTGATTGATACCGAACATCAGCATAATCGGATTGCCTCAACGGATAAACACGGGTTTGTAATCGGATGGACGGGGTCTCATTCTACGATCCGTTATCTGAATGATATTTTCCCGGTGATTCAAGAACTTGAAAGGAAATTCAGGTTTGAATTCAGGGTAATTTCCGATTCCCCGCCTGAATTGAGCTTATCCTCACTGAAATTTATCCCCTGGAAAAAGGAAACTGAAATTGCAGACCTGCTTGAATTTACAGTTGGTATTATGCCGCTTAAAGATGACCAGTGGGCGCAGGGCAAGTGTGGATTTAAGGCATTGCAGTATTTGTCGCTGGGCATCCCGGCTCTGGTTTCGCCTGTCGGTGTCAATTTCAGGATTGTTGACCATGAGGTAAACGGATTTCACTGCCGTACTGATGAAGATTGGAAGCAGGCACTGGTGAAATGTATGACAGATCAACTTCTGTTAAAACGGTTGAGTGGAGCCTGCAGACCCAAAATTGTGAATGAGTATTCCGTTAGTTCCAACCGTAAGAACTTCTTACATTTATTTGACTAATCCGAATTCAGAAGATTCCTTTTGAAGAAACTTTCCTGAATCCGGCCAGTCTTGAATACCGCGCTCCAGGTGGTGTATGATAGACCAGAATTGAATAAACATTCTCGGTTTCAGCGTGATTGCCTTCCAGTTCGGTGTCATTAATATGGTCTTCACCATCTTTCAGTACGGCATAGATATAATTGTAATAACCTTGTTTTAACAACAGGCTGCATTCATACATTTCTTTATCGTAATTATAGATCATTTTGGCCTGAGGAAGGATTCTCCAGTCAGTGAGAGCACCAAAAACATAAACTGTTGAATTTTCGAGAGGAGCCCCCATCAGTAACTGGAAATGGATACGCATGTACTCAGCTTCCAGATCAGCTTCCCGGCCTTCATAGATTGTGTTCAAAAATTTTCCATTAATGTCATCAATAATGGAATACTGTTCGGCTGCACGGCTTCTTTCAGGCTTAATCCAGGCACTCATTCCCAGGCTGTCTTCTCCAAACCGGGCCATATACTGATTCTGGAATTTATAACTTCGGGTATCAAAGGTTCTGAATTCATTGGTGCCATCAAAGTTATTCTCCTCATTGTAATTATAGTCCAGTTTTTTATCAATAATAAAAAGTGGTTTAAGACCAGAGATAGCTTTATCCCACCTGAAATTCTGCATGATAACTACCTTGATTTCTTCAAATGGATTCTGAACATTCAGCAAAGGGAAATCAAGGTTGAAGTCAACCTCCTGCCGGGCAAATCTTTCCTGTACTACCGTTGAGCGTTTTACAAGTGCATTAATCTGAACATTGTCTTCGTAATAAAGCCATCTCCGGGTCAGTATTACCTTCTCCGGATCATTGGTATCAAATACTTTCAGAATATAATTTCCGGGAAGCAGCGGACGGAGTTCTTCATTCGGGAAAATAAGTTCATAATGAACATAGAACTGATGGGTATTGAAAGAGTATTTGAAATTGCGGATTCGATCATCGGTGAATCCTTCAATGACCTGCGATTCGGGAATTGATGCCGGCTGCCAATCACTGTTGCATAAGATGAAAGAGTAGGAATAATCATTGGCATTTTCAGCTAATTCATCGAATGAGAGAATAAGCTGTTCACCGGAATTAAACAGAATGGCTGGGTCTGAAAGTTTTTGATCTTTCTTTTCAAGAACAACCGTTTTTACATTCGGGGAATAAATGTAATTGTCGTATCGAAAATAGAGGCTATCATAATAATCCTGTGCTGGCAAATCCAGGCAGGTTAGGAGAAAACCAGCCTGGAAGAGAAATAATAATGTTAAGTTAGTTTTCATGGTCAAGTTGAATAATCAGCGATTCCCATTCAGTATTTAACTGATTCAGATGGTTCTCAACAGTCTGAAATTCGGAAATAATCTTTTCTGATTTTTCTGGCTGCTGCATTATTGTACTGTCATTCATAAGCCGGGTAATTTCGTTTCTCTGGATTTCAAGTTTTGAAATCTGTTCTTCCAGTTTAGTTATTTCCTTCTGAATTTTTTGTTTGTTTTTCAACTGTTCTTTCCTCTGATGATGCTCATTAACTTCCTTTTTAGGCTTCTGAACAGAATGAGCCTGTTGTTTTAACCTGTTGTCAGCTAATTTTTTCCTGGTCGCCATGAAATATTCAAACGATTCATAATTACCGGGATGTTCACGGATCTTATTTTCTTCAATCCACCAGATTTTATTTGCAATTGCAGAGAAAAAGAAGCGGTCGTGCGATACCAATACAATGCTCCCCTGGTAATTTCTTAAAACGGAAGTCAGAACATTTACCGAACGCATGTCCAAGTGGTTAGTCGGCTCATCAAGAAGAAGAAAGTTGGCTTTGGATAGCATGGACCTGGCAAGTGCCACTCTTGCTTTTTCGCCTCCCGAAAGGACTTTGATTTTTTTGAAAACATCATCACCGGTAAAAAGAAAAGCTCCCAGTAATGCCCGAAGTTCACCATCAGATTTCAGCGGGTCGGCCTGTTGAAGCTCTTCCAGCATAGTTTGATTCAGGTTCAGGCTCTCTAGCTGGTGTTGGGCGTAGAATGTTTTTACCACGTTAAATCCATCTTTAAGATAACCGTCAAAAAATTCAGTACCTGCCAGCATTCTGAGTAAAGTTGATTTTCCTTTCCCATTTTTCCCGATCAGGGCAATCTTATCTCCCCGTTCAATATTAGCCTGAGTATTCTCAAATACTTTCAGATCGCCATAACTTTTTTCCCTGATGTCAATCCGTGCAACTTCACGGCCGGAAGTTTGGGGAAACACAAATCTTACTTTAATCGCCTGGTTATTGGTCTGAACATCCTCCAGCCGGTCAAGTTTTTCAAGCATTTTTATTCTGGATTGAGCCATTTTTGCTTTTGAAGCTTTTGCACGGAACCGGTTAATCAATTTTTCCTGTTCTTTGATAAATTTCTGTTGGTTATTAAACCGGTTTTGCTGAAGTTCCTGCCTGAGTTGCTTTTCTTCAAGATAGAAGGAATAGTTTCCCGGATAAGGTATCAGTTTCCCGTCTTCAATTTCAATGATGTAATCAACCACACGGTCAAGAAAGAAACGATCATGCGAAACAAGAATCAGGGTGCCGTTATACTCTGAAAGATATGCTTCCAGCCATTCAATGGAAGGTAAATCAAGGTGGTTCGTTGGCTCGTCAAGCATTAACAGCGATGGCTGGCGGAGCAGGATTTTGGCAAGCATGACCCGCATTCGCCAGCCTCCTGAAAATTCTTTAAGCGGCCGTTTCAAATCTTCCGTACTGAATCCAAGCCCTTCCAGGATCTTTTCAGATTTATGCTGAATAGCATAGCCGCCACCGGCATCATAGGCTGTTTGCAGATCGCTCAATTGCTGAATCAGCTTGTTGCTTTGCGTATGTTCCAGATTTTCAAGAATGGATTCTATTTCATCATGAATCCGGTTAATCTCCTCAAACGCTTCCATAGCGACATGAAGAATACTGTTACTGCTCTGATAAGACAGCAGGTCCTGATTCAGGAATCCAATCGTCATATCATTACTGCCGGTAAGAGTACCACTTTCAGCCTGGTATTCTCCGGAAATGATTCTGAGTAAGGTTGATTTGCCGGTTCCGTTCAGACCGATTAAACCGTATTTAGTACCATTCTGCAGATGCCATGAAACTTTATCAAACAATACTCTTGAACCAATCTCGTAAGTGAGATTATGAATTGCCAGCATCCGACAAAGGTAACTCCATGAAACAAGATGGAAAATCAGTACATTACTTTTATTCATCCAGTCAACAGAATCCGGCTAACTGTTATTTTCGCCTGATATGGCTAAAAACAGAAAATTCAGATTACGAAAGGTAAAGCATGCTCCGGCAGGTTCGGCTCCGGGACTGATAAATATTCCTGCTGATGCCGGTAAACCCCAGATTTTAACTTTTCACTACAATGAGTCTGGTTGTTTTGAAGAGCAAGCATCCTCGATTGAAGAAATGGATAAGCTGCTGGTCAAGTATGAAAATTTTACTCATTGGTTTGACATTACCGGATTTGGGGATAAACTCTTCTTCGAAAAGCTGGCTGAACGGTTTGAACTCCACCGGTTGGAAATGGAAGACGTATTCGCGGTTTACCAGCGTCCTAAAGTTGAACAGTACCCCGGCCATATTTTCTGTATTTCAAGAATTCTCTGGGATACAGAAAATGGAATCAGTAATGACCAGCTTAGCCTTTTTCTGATTGGCCAGGATATTGTAATTACCATTCATGATTTTACCTATGATCCCTTTCAGACGGTTAAAGAGCGAATCAGAAAGAAGAAGGGATATATGCAAACCGAACGTGCCGGCTACCTGGCTTATGCCCTCATTGATACTGCCATTGACTTATATTATCCGATTATCGAAAAAACCGGTGACCGGCTTGATCAGTTAGAAGATGAACTGGTCACTGACCCCAAAAAGGAGCATCTGAACCATATTCTTGAAATAAAACGGATGCTAATACCTGTACGAAGAGTCATCTGGCAGGAAAGAGATAAAGTAAATGATATTATCCGTTCTGACTTTGTCCTTTTTAATCAGAATACAAAAGTGTATTTCAGGGATGTTTATGACCATTGTATCCAGGTCATTGACCAGGTTGATAGTTATAAAGAAATCATTTCAAGTCTGATGGATGTATATATGTCTAGTGTCAGTAACAAACTCAATTCAGTTATGAAGGTGCTAACAATTTTAAGCAGTATTTTTATTCCGCTGACTTTTATAACAGGGCTTTATGGGATGAACTTTGCATATTCAAATCCCCTGACAGGTGAGATTCTTAAAAGGAATATGCCTGAGTTATATTCACCGTATGGATACATGACTGTTCTCATGATCATGGCAACTCTGGTTGTACTTCAGCTTGTTGTTTATCTGAAGGCGGGTTGGATTACATTTAAAAGAAAACAATAAGTGTTTTTTAACAAACTTATCAGCTGATTTTCTCAACTTCGCACCATGGTACATTTTGAGAAATTTACCCTCTCAAACGGATTGAGGGTGATTGTTAACACGGATAAGTCAACTCCGTTGGTATCAATGAATATACTGTATAATGTCGGAGCAAAAGATGAAGATGAAAGCAGAACCGGATTTGCACATTTGTTTGAACATCTGATGTTTGGCGGAAGCATTGATATTCCAAGTTATGATGAACCCTTACAAAAGGCAGGTGGCGAAAACAATGCTTTTACAAACAATGATATAACAGATTATTATCTGACCCTTCCTGCCCGGAATATTGAAACCGGTTTCTGGCTGGAAAGTGACCGGATGCTGGAACTGGCATTCAGCCCGCAAAGCCTAGAAGTTCAACGACAGGTTGTAATTGAAGAGTTCCGGCAGCGTTATCTTAACCAGCCCTATGGTGATTTATGGCTGATGTTACGCCCCCTGGCATTTAAAGTACACCCCTACAAATGGAATACAATTGGCAAGGAAATCTCACATATTGAAAATGCAACCCTTGAAGAAGTAAAAAATTTTTTCTTTAGGTATTATGCCCCAAACAATGCCGTTTTGGCGATTTCCGGTAATATAACTGTAAATGAGGTTAAGGAACTGGCTGAAAAATGGTTTGGCGATATTCCTTCACGAGAAGTAAAGAAAAATATAAATGCAAAAGAACCTGTTCAGACAGAAAAACGGATTCTGCATGTTGAGCGCAATGTGCCGGCTGATGTAATTTGTAAAGCATGGCATACCTGCTCACGAATGGATCAGGAATTTTATGCCAATGATCTGATGACTGATGTGTTGAGCAAAGGAAAGTCGTCAAGATTGTATCAGAATCTTGTAAAGGAAAAAAAATTATTCTCATCTATAGATTGTTATTTGACTGGTGACATTGAAGAGAATCTGATTATTATCCGCGGTCAGCTGATGAACGGAGTTACAATGGACGAAGCTGAAGCTGCAATTGATCATGAGCTGGAAAAGATAAAAAAGGAGGGAGTAACCGGTCAGGAACTAACCAAGGTTAAACAAATGGTTGAAGCTGCAGTGATTTTTTCAAAAATTGAAACCAGCGATAAAGCGTTAAATCTTGCTTACTATGAGACTTTGGGTGATGCAGCATTAATAAACAAACAAATTGATTTATATAATCGGGTAACAGCTGAAGAAATCAGGCAGACAGCAAATATTGTTTTCCGCGATGAAAACAGCAGTGTGATTTATTACCGGAAAAAACAATAAAAAATGAGAATGGAACAAACAAAAGCAGTACAAACCAAAAGCCCCGACAGGTCAAAAGCACCCGAATTAAAGATTTCTGAAAAAATACACCTAAATAACCCGATACAGGTTTTTTCAGAAAACGGTTGGCCGGTATATATTTTTAATGAACCTACTTATGAAGTAACTCATATTGATATAGTCTTTGGCTGCGGGATTGAAGCTTCCGGTAATTTTCTGACGGCAACAGCAATGGCTTATTTGCTGGATAGCGGAACAACAAACCGTTCATCGTTTCAAATTGCAGAAATCTTTGAAAGCCATGGTGCGGTATTTTCTGCTGAGTGTCATGCCTCCAGTTCGGTTGTTTCGATTTCTTCTCTTACAAAACACCTTAAAAAACTGTTGCCTGTAATCAGTGAAATTATTTTAACACCCAACTTCCCGGAAGATGAATTGGAAGTGTACAAAGCCCGTGCAGCTCAACGGATAAGCGTAGAAAGAAATAAAGTAAATTACCTGGCAAGGAAAGCATTTAATCGTCTTTTGTTTGGAAGCAATTCAGTTTTTGGATTTGAAGAGAAACCTGAAGACTATAAATCATTAAACAGGGAGGAGTTGTCAGATTTTCATAAAAAGGAATTTTTAAATTCGGGGATGGCTGTTTTCATTGCAGGAAAAGCTGACTCAGGAACTGTGAATGAAATTATGGCATTGCTGCCCCGTCTCAATGGTTTTACAGCCGGGATTAGAAAACCTTTATACCAGTCATCAGCCGAAAGGCAGCTTCACATCGGTAAGGAAGAAACTGTGCAAACGGCCATCCGGATCGGAAGGCCCTTTTATGATCGTACCCATCCTGATTTTATTCCATTTAGTATTTTAAATTCAATTCTTGGCGGCTATTTCGGTTCAAGGTTAATGGCCAATATCAGAGAAGATAAGGGTTATACCTATGGAATTAATTCTGTATTACAGAACTTACCCGGAGTCAGCTCCTTTTTTATTGCAACCGAGGTTGGAAAAAGTGTAACGGATGAAGCGATTTCGGAGATATATAAAGAACTTGAAAGACTGAAAGAACCGGTTGGAGAAGAAGAATTGTCGCTGGTTCAGAATTACCTCTACGGGAACTTCCAAAGAGCCATTAATGGACCAATTCAGCTCTCAAAGGTTTACAGGAATCTCTTTCTCAGTGGACTGGATTTCAGCTTTCATAAACGCTATCTTCATACCTTAGCGTCAATCCGGCCGGCAGAACTTGCCAGCCTGGCAAAAAAGTACTTTAACAAAGATGATTTCTACCAGGTGACTGTTGGCTAATTAATACTTTTGTATTATAGGAGTTCAGCAAAAGCTTTATTTTCTTCGCAAAGGAAAATAAAAGGCAATCATCACTATATTTACATAATTTTAGAAACTACAGCAATGTATAATCATCTGCGAGTTATCCTTCTGCTTCCGGCTATTCTGATTTCAAACTATTTGTTTGCTTCCCATGGAATGGGAGGTGAGTTGACCTGGAAATGCCAGGGGACCAGTTATATCTTTGAAATGAAGTTTTACAGGGATTGTAATGGGATACCGGGTCCGTCATCAGTTACCTTAACAACAACTGTTCCCGGAGTATCTTCCATTCCACTTTCTCTGATTTCTTTGACGGATATCAGTCCGACCGGTTCAGCCGGTTCGGGTATTCAGGCTTGTCCTGTTTGTCCGGCAAATCAGGGATCAGGAGGCGGGCCCGGAGCAGTTCATGAATATGTTTATCGTTCGGCACCAGTCATCCTGCCGGGTATTCCACCGACAACAGGCTGGTTATTTAGCTGGGGCGAATGTTGCAGAAGTGCTTCATTAACTAATATGGCAGGTGCCGGAAGTTTGGGAATGGGAATTCGTGCCCGAATGTATCCGTATAATGGATTTATTTCTGGTCAATGCAATGATAATTCTCCCTATTTTGCCGAAAAGCCAAATGTCATTATCTGCACCGGCTATCAATATACCTATAACCATAATGCAGTTGATGTGGAACAGGATTCACTGGTTTACTCATGGGACTATCCGGTTAGTGAACCACCGATTGCACCTCAGGCATATTCTCCAGGATACTCAGTGAATAGTCCCCTGCCAGGCCCAACCCAAAATCCTGCTAATATTCCTGTAGCTTTGAATGTGCAGAATGGAGAAATTGTTTTCACCTCTTTTACTCAGGGATATTTCGTTACTGTCATTAAAGTAACAGCATATAAGTGTGGAACGATTGCAGCTGAAATTTTCCGGGAAATCAATATCGTGCTTATCGGAGGTTGTATTATTCCGGTAACTCCTTCAGTTCCTAATGTTCCTCCACAGGTTTCTATTATTAACAGAAAAACGAATCTGCCTTTAGTAAATAACAGAGATACACTTTGCCCGGGTGATACATTAAAACTGAAGATTGTTGCTTTTGATACAGATCCGCATCCTTTAATCGGAGTTCAGAGTGTAATATTTTCCATATCAGGCAGTGAGATTGCTAATCCATCAAATAACCCTAATGGGAATTGCCTGATCGAACCCTGCGCATATACAAATGTACCTTTACCACTAACTGCCCTTTATGGAACACAAATGAACCTGGATTGGCCAATTTCGTGTGAACTTATTGATACGGTGTGTGGGAATATAAGGAATACCTATAATTTTGTAATTAAAGTAAAGGACGATTATTGTCGTGCTCCCGGGCAAAATACCAACACCATTTCTATAACGGTTGAGGATAAGTGCAAAACACCACCACCTGAAATCCGATGTGCCTCAGTTCAGGATAGTCTTGGAAATGTAACATTATCCTGGAAGCCTTCCCCACGGAATGATTCTACCGGTATATTTCAGAAATACCTGATCTATTGTTCATTGAATGCATTAGGTCCTTTTCAATTAATTGATTCTGTTTTTAGTCGGCCAGCATCAACGTTGCTGATTCCGGCACTTACCTTGGTGAATACACTTGGAGTTCATGCCCAGGATACTTCCATTTACTTCCGCATGAAAGTCAATTCAGGTTGTGTTGAAGACAAATTCTCCGAACTGTCAAATATTGCCAGTACGATTAAGCTTCATGTTGCTCCCGGCCCCGGACGGGAAGCTGAATTGACATGGAACCCGGTACACAATCCGGTTTTACCATCAACCGGTTCAGATTATTACATATACAGAAAATATCCTTATACAACCGGTCCCTGGACACTGATAGACTCAGTTGCTAATAATTTGTTTGCTTATACGGATTCATTTCCGAAATCACTTTGTAATGACACAATATTATACAGAGTGATGCTGCCTGATAGCTTACCGTGTCAAAGCTGGTCATCTTTCGAAATCTATTACGTCTATGATACATTGTTAGTCGGCATTTTACCTCCGGATGATACCATCCCGATTTGTCCGGGCCAATCTGTAACGCTTACTGCCGATCCGTCCGGTTTGATTTATCAATGGACCGGGCCTGCAACCTCGTCCAGCATGCAATCTATTACAGTGAATAATCAGGGAATGTATCATTTACTAGCAATGAATAATTTGTCGGCCAGTTGTAAGGCAAAGGATTCGGTTTATATTTTTGAGTGTGATCCTGCTGTAAGCGACCTTACTTTGTCAGGTACAGTTCCCAATCCATGTGTCCCTGTTGCTAATCTGGTAATAGATATAAATTGTATCAATCCGGGGACGTGTGCCAAAGATTCATCCGGAACGTTTCCATATATCTATACTTTATATGATACCATTGCTCAGGATACCATTGGACCTTTCACTTGGAATGCACCCCTGCCAATTACTCTTAATTATAATTTAACAACCGGTCAGGCTGTTATTTATGTGATTCAGTTTCAATCTACCGGTGGGGATTCGTGTGGAACACTGTTATTCCCACCTCCGGTTAATCTGACAACCTCGAATGACTTATCCATTGCTACTTTATCGGGGGGGGCAACGATTTGCGAAGGACAATCTACCAATATTCAGATTTCATTTGTAGGTGGAAGTCCGCCATTCAGTTATACCCTGACAACACCATCGGGACCACAAACCGGGACGTCAAACTCAAATCCAATCGTCATCGCTGTAAATCCAACATCTAGTTTTAACTACACTCTAACAGCAGCTTCGGGGAATGCCTTATGTGGTACAAGTTTCCAGGGTAGTGCACAAGTAACCGTGAATGCATTACCCGAAGCTACAATCAGCGGAACAACAAGTATCTGTCAAAACCAAAGCACAAATATTACAGTGAACTTTACAGGGAATGCCACCGGGCCCTATACGCTCACTTATAATCCGGGTAATGTTGTGGTTAATAATGTTACCAATCCTCATGTGTTTTCAGTTTCACCAGCGACAACAACAACCTATAGTCTGGTTTCAGTCAGCAATGCAAATTGTACAGGAACTGTTTCTGGTAGTGCAACTGTTACAGTGAATGAATTACCAACCGCAGTAATCGTTGGGAATCCGACTATTTGTAGTGGTGATCAGACTACTATTGAGGTATCTTTCACAGGAACAGCTCCCTATAACTATAGTTATTCAGACGGAATAACAACTTATGGACCGTTGGTTGCAAACAGCAGCCCTGCAACGATTCAGGTTTCACCGGCAAATACCACATCATACACACTGATTTCTGTTAGTGATGCAAATTGTGCAGGTTCAGTAAGCGGAACTGCAACTGTTGTAGTACATCAGTTGCCGACTGCTGTATTGTCAGGGAACAGTACTATCTGTAATGGAGAACATGCCAATCTAAATCTAACTTTTACAGGAACCGCTCCGTTTACCTATTCTTATTCTGACGGGATTTCAACAATCGGACCTGTTTCAACAAATAATCCAACTATTTCTATAACAGTTTCACCCACATCGAATACAACCTATAACCTGATTTCTGTTGAAGACGGAAACTGTTCGGGTACCGTTTCCGGTAGTGCAACTGTAACGGTAATTCCGTTACCATCGGCTGTTCTTACTGGAACACAAACAATTTGTAGCGGGCAAACAACAAATCTTACCATTACCTTTACAGGGGTTGCTCCGTTTGAATACAGCTATACGGATGGTGTTAATGTTTCCGGTCCATTTACAACTTCAGCAACAACAGTAACCATTCCGGTAACTCCAACATCAACTACTACCTACGGATTAACTAATCAGGTTATTGGTGCCGGATGCACAGGTTCGACATCAGGAACGGCCATTATTACTGTTAATGCAATACCTGAAGCGCTTATCTCTGGAAACAGTATCATTTGTTCAGGCGATTCAACGTCCTTTAATATTGCGTTTACAGGTTCAGCACCATTTATGTATTCCTACTCAAATGGAAGCAGTACGTTTGGTCCGTTTACTACCTCAAATTCACTGGTAACTATTCAGGTTGCACCCAGTTTAACTACGACTTATTCGCTGGGCTCGATCAGTGATGTTAATTGTATCGGTACTGTTTCAGGTTCTGCTGTTGTTACTGTCAACCCATTACCTACTGCAGTAATTTCCGGAACAACATCAGTTTGTGATGGCAGCCCGGCTACGCTAACAATTAACTTTACCGGTACTCCGCCTTTTACATATTCCTATCATGATGGCAGTACCTTATTAGGTCCCTTTACTACAATGAATACTTCTGAATCATTTACTATACAGCCTTCGGCAACAATTACCTACACCATGATTGCAGTTGCGGATGATCATTGTACGGGTACTGCCAGCGGTAGTGCTACTATTTCAGTAAATGAGATTCCAACTGCCACAATCAGTAATAACAGTGAAATTTGTTCCGGAGAATCAACGACATTTGACTTAACCTTTACCGGCTCCGCTCCTTTCACTTACTACTATTCTAACGGGACCAATACCTTCGGCCCATTTTCAACAAGCAATAATCCTGAAACGGTTCAGGTTTCTCCAGGAATATCTCAAACTTATACACTCATTAGTATTTCGGATGCCAATTGTGCTGGTACGGTTTCCGGGTCAGCTACTGTAACCGTGCATCCGCTGCCACTGCCTTCAATTACCGGTATTACTGATGTTTGTGAAGGTGAAACATCAACCTTTACTGCCACTTCAGGATTTGTTTCTTATCAGTGGAACACCGGCCAGACATTACCTTCAATTACGGTAACAGCAACTGGAACCTACACTGTTACAGTAACCGATGCTAATGGATGTAAAAACAGCATTTCAAAAGATTTTACAGCTCATCAGGTGCCAGTTGCCAGTTTTAGTACAGACTCAACCCTTACTTGTGAAGGCTACATCGTTCACTTTGTAAATACATCAACTTATCCTCCGGCATCAATCTTTAACTGGACTATTGGTAATATGGGTCATTCCAATCTTATTAGTCCTAGTTTTGTATTTACTCAATCCGGTATTTATCCTGTTAAACTTGTGATTACAACATCTTTTGGGTGTATTGACAGTTTAACCCAGAATATCCAGATAGAGATGCCACCATTGCCGGTAGCAGAATTTACAGTAAATCCAAAAGAAGCTAGTTTGGTAAACGGGCTGATTAGTTTTACGGATCTCTCACAACATGCTGTTTCCTGGTACTGGGATTTTGGGAACGGTCAGACTTCTACACTTCAGCATCCGGGTTGTATTTATGATGAGCCCGGAACGTTTGTTGTTACTCTTGTAGTTACGAATATTGCTGGATGTACGGCCTCCTACAAGGAGGATGTTTACATTACTCCTTTCTTTGTTCCCAATGCATTTACCCCCAATCTTGACGGTTTCAATGAGACCTTCTTTGATGTTGGCTATGAAATGAATATCGCCTCATACAGTATGAGTATCTTCAACCGATGGGGTCAGAAGGTGTTTCAAAATGACTCTTATACTAAAACATGGAATGGTACGGATAAAAGCGGGAATCCGGTTCCTGAAGGGATTTATGTTTATGCAATTAAAATGAAAACACTTTCTGGTAAAGATTATTATTACTCGGGAAGAGTTACCTTGGTAAGATAAATAAAAAGTAATGTTTTGAATAAGCGGTTGAGATCAGGCAGTCACTCAATTTTTTTCAGGTTCAGGGGTGTTTTGAGAAATACCATTTTTAAATCTCTCTATGTACTCAACTGAGCCGTCTTCCTTAAAATAGGTCCAGTCACCTTCTTTCAGTCCATTGATGTAATTACCGGTGTACCAGATTCGGCTATTGTGATGATACATCGTTAGTTTACCCTCATACGTATCATTCTTAAATGTTGCTGACAACTTTAGTTTCCCATCTTCAAAATATTCTTTCTGAGTTCCGTTACGTTTATCCTTGTTCCAAGATAGTTCCTTAGCAACAGTTCCGTTCTCATAAAATGTTTTCCAGACACCAGATTTCATTCCTTTCTGATATACTTCGGTTGAAGTCAGTTTCCCTGCTTCATTATAATAGTTCCAGGTACTGTCTTTTTTCTCATCAAAATAAAAACCAGTTGCTTTTGTCCGGCCTGATTCATAAAACATGGTGGCTGTTGCCCTTTTACCGGAGTGATCAAAAATGACCTGAGTTTTTATTTTCCCACTTGGATAATAGGTAACCGATTCATTCACTTGTTTCCCGTTTTTAAAAAAAGCACGTGAAAACAAAGTGTCATTCGTGTAATACCGTTTCCAGATTCCCTGCTTTAGACCTTTCTGATCAGTATAGTTTATTGTATCACCTTTAAAAACAGAATATGTCTGAGCCAGAAGTGAAACTGGGAATAACAAAAACAGAATAATCGTTTTTCTCATAGAGCAAAATTAAATTCCTGATTTATAAACGGGATTCATAGTAGTTATTTTATTAACAATATAAAAATGATTCATCTGTTTCTCAGGGAAGAATTTCCTGTTGCGACAAACTGATGATGTTAATAAAACTTTCATTTTACACGTATCTTCTTTATTTTATTTGCGACAAAATCAAATTTCAAATGAAACAAATACTTTTTATCTTGTTGTCTGTCATTTATTGTCAGGCAAATGCTCTCCATCCATCCCGTGAATACAAGGTGCTTCCATCTAAATTCGGTATGACCTATAAGGAAGAAAAAATTGCACAAAAGGATGGTGCAATTCTAAATGGCTGGTTTTTCGAGCAACCTAAAAAAACAACAAACTGGGTAGTCATTAGTGCGAGTGGAGATGGTAATATGGGAGATAACCTTGAAATTGTTAATGCTTTTCTCTCTGCTGGATATAACGTTTGTACATACGATTATAGAGGATTTGGATCAAGCAGTGATTTTGAAATTGACCCTGATTTGTTTATTTACCCTCAGTTTATTAGCGACCTAAATGCCGTTCTGGATTACCTTCGGAAATCACGGGCTATTACAAAATTTGATTTGTATGGATTAGGAATTGGTGCCGGATTGAGTATCGGAGTAGGAGCCCAGCGACCTGAAACCCGGAAAGTGATTGCAGACGGTCCCTGGACCGGCCTTGAGTTTATGAAAAAGCAGATTAAGGAGAAACTGAACAAGGATATTAATATCCCGTTTGGTTTTGATAAAAATTATGAGCCCGTACATGCTTTTGATAAACCAAAAGCAAAACTGAGCGGGCTGATGATCATAGTTTCTCCTAAAGACCTTTTAATAGGCCCCAATGAAGTAAAAGGTATCAGGAATGTAACGCAAACCTATGTTGTTAAAGAAAGCCCTTCAAATTCAGAAAATTTTCTGACCGATAAGGATCTGTACTTTGAAAAGATTAAAAAATTTCTGGCTCAATAAATCAGTTTTTACTGGCTTTAAACAGGATTTCTTTTTCTGCAGCTGATAAACTTTCATAGCCGGACTTGCTGATTTTATCTAATATCCGGTCAATGATTTGCTGATCAGGAGTTGTCGTTTTCTTCTTCGAATAAACAACCTTCATTTTCTTATTTGGTTTGAAGATCATTTCAATCCATGCTGTAAGCTGATCCAAGAAGCGGCCAAGATTATTTCCCTGCTTAAGCTGCCTGATGTAAATAAATCCAAATAATGCACCGCCAAGATGAGCAATGTGCCCACCGGCATTAGAGCCGGAAATACTAAGCAGATCAAGCAGTACAGCTGCCAATGCAAGATATTTTAGCCTGACCTGGCCGAAGAAAAGCAGACTGATGCTATAATCAGGGACAAGGGTAGCAGTTGCTATTGTTATAGCCAGAACACTTGCTGATGCTCCGATAACTCTGGCATACTGACTGATATCTGTAAATAAAGGGAACAGATGATAAGCGATTGCAAAAATGAATGCACCTGCAACTCCTCCCAGGAGATAAACACTCAACAATTTACGATAGCCCAGAAGATCGACAAAAATTCTTCCCATCCAGAATAACCAAAGCATGTTAAATAAAATATGTAACAAGTTCTGATGAACAAACTGATAAGTAAGTATTCCCCATGGATGAGTTAACATCGCATCCCAATCCGAATACATTGCCATTTCCTCATTAAACCAGTTTGCCAGATTGAAACGGGAATTGAATAATGTCAGAAAAACCTGAGTAAGATGAACCGTAACAAAGATGATTACATTTACGATAATCAGCCTGGTTAGTGCATTTGAAGACTTCAGGCTGTGCTTTATGTCATTGAGCATCTTGCAAATTTAGCCAACTGCTAGAGAGTCTGGATTCAGGAATTTAATCAGATATATCAGCCAGCAAAGTCAGTTGCTGATTTTTAATTTTACTGCATGGATTCAAATGATTTTTACGAGCTAGGATATGTTTCAAGAATTCATGGAATCAAAGGAGCACTTGTTTTAAACCTGGATGTTGATGATCCGCAACGGTATAAGGATCTGGATGAGTTATGGCTTAAAGAATCAAGTTCGCTTGTTAAATTTAAAGTTCAGAAAATTTCAGTGAATGGTAATACTGCCATTGTTCAACTTACTACGCTGAACTCACCGGAAGAAGCTCAACGGTATATCTGGGCAACAGCCTGTCTGCCATTGATGATGTTGCCCCCGCTGAAAGGCAAGAAGTTTTATTTTCACGAGGTAAGAAATTTTTTAATTACTGATAAAATTATTGGAGAAATTGGGAGAATTCTCACTGTTTATGGAAATGCAATGCAACCATTAGCTTTACTGAAATATAAATCCAAGGAAATTCTTATTCCGCTGATCCCTGAGTTTATTGAAGAAATTGACAGAGAAAAAAGGGAAATACGAATGCAGCTACCTGATGGTATTACTGAGGTCTGAATTCAATCATTCCGGTTTGAACGCTTCTGGAGATACCAGCCAATGCCGACAACAATTAATATAGAATAGCCAAGTACTGTTCCAAGAAAAAACCAGGACTGCTGATTGAGGTCTCCCTTCTTGAAGTAAAATAAAAGAATGGAGAGCAAAAACCCAATTGTAAGCGAAACTGCAGTTAGAATTGCACGCCTGCGATTAGTCATATTGCATTCAGTCTAAAATAAAATGGGTACTAATTTCTAAGCGGTTTCCCGGTTGTCAGAATGGACTGAATACGCTCAAGCGTCTTCTTTTCTCCACACAGCGACAGAAATGCCTCACGCTCCAGGTCAAGCAGGTACTGTTCAGTTACAAGCGAATGAGCCGAAAGATCACCACCACAGAGGATGTACCCTAGCTTTTCTGAAAGAACTTTGTCATATTCACTGATATAATTCCCTGCAAGCATAGCATTGGCTCCTGCATAAACCGTTCCTAATCCGCTTTTACCAAGAACCCTGATTTCTTTCCGGATCATTGGTCTAACATAACCGGAATCAGCTAAAAGGAGTGCCGCTTGTTTTGCTACAGTTAGTTGTCTTGATTTATTCATAACCACCTGGTCTCTTCCTTCCTTATAAATTCCCATATCAAAAGCTTCAGCAGCCGAAATGGAGACTTTTGCCTGTGCAATCGTCAGTAACCGCTGACGGAATGCATTCAGCTCGATATCACCCGGTTTCAATTCATCAGCAAACCGGAGGGCGAATTCCTTTGTCCCGCCACCACCGGGAATGAGTCCGACACCGAATTCCACCATGCCGGTATATGTCTCAGCTGCTGCTACCACTTTATCGGCATGCAGGCTCATTTCACAACCACCCCCCAGAGTTAGGCCGTGAGGAGCAACAATAACCGGAATTGACGAGTATCGAATCCGCATATTCATGCTTTGAAAAGCACGGACTGCATAATCAATCTGTTCAAACTCTTGTTCGATGGCAAGCAAATAAATCAATGCAAGATTTGCTCCGGCAGAGAAATTTGCCGCTTCATTACCAATAATCAATCCTCTGAAACCATTTTCAGCCGTATCAATGGCTTTATTCATACCTTCCACAATCTCGCTTCCGATTGTATTCATCTTGGTGTGAAATTCCAGGCAAAGAATACCATCACCCAGATCCAGTAAATCACACCCTGCGTTTTTCCAGATGGTAGAAGATCTTCTTTTTTCAAGCATGACCAGATGACGCTGGCCTTCTATTATTTTATAATCCTTTGTGTCAATGTCATAGCAAAGGCGGGCATTATCCTTAATCTCATAGAATGATTGTTTCCCGGAATTTATTAACTCATCCACCCACGGTGAAATTCTTAATCCCTGTTCTTCTATTAAGTTTTTCCCCTCAGCCAAACCTACAGCATCCCAGACTTCAAACGGGCCAAGTTCCCAGCCGAATCCGGCTTTCATAGCTGCATCAACCTGAAAAATATGATCAGTTATTTCAGGAATCCGGTTGGAAATATAGCTGAATAATGCTCCGAATGAACTCCTGTAAAATTCACCGGCAGCATCTTTGCCTGTAATAAGAAATTTCAGGCGGTCTTTCAGGCTGTCAATTGCTTTAGCCTGTTCGAGTGTTGCAAATTTTGTTTTTGACTGTGGTTTGTATTCAAGCGTGTTGAGATCAAGCGACAAAATTTCCGACTTTCCGCTGGCATCTTTTATTTTTTTGTAGAAACCCTGTTTGGTCTTATCACCAAGCCACTTATTATCAACCATCTTTTGAATGAAAGAAGGAATCTTAAACTGCTGATGTGCTTCATCATCCGGACAGTTCTGATACAGCCCGTTGGCTACATGAACCAATGTGTCAAGACCTACCACATCACAGGTTCTGAACGTTGCAGACTTTGGCCTTCCTATAACAGTACCCGTAAGCTTATCAATATCCTCAACAGTGAGTGAACCTGATCCAATAGACTGAAACAGCGACATTATGCCAAAAACACCTATCCGGTTAGCTATAAAGGCCGGTGTGTCTTTACAAATAACAGTGGTCTTACCTAAGATAACCTCACCATACCAAAAAAGGAATTCAATGACTTCGTTGCTTGTCTTATCTGAAGGGATAATCTCAAGAAGTGGCAGGTATCGGGGAGGGTTAAAAAAATGTGTTCCGCAAAAATGGTTACAGAAATCATCACTCCGCCCGTCAAGCAGCATCCGGACTGGAATTCCAGAAGTGTTCGTAGTTATCAATGTTCCGGGTTTTCGGTGCTTTTCAACTTCTGCAAAAACACTTTTTTTAATGTCGGCATTCTCAATCACAGCTTCTATAATCCAGTCGCAGCCTGATAGCTTGTGCATGTCATCTTCAAAGTTGCCGGTCGAAATATGCCTGGCCAGAGATTTCTTAAAAAGCGGTGATGGATTGGATTTTACAGCAGTTTCAAGACTGGTGTTGACAATTCGGTTTCTGACCCTTGGTGAAGTCAGATCCAAGCCTTTATTCTTTTCATCTTCATTTAGATTTTTAGGAACAATATCAAGTAATAGTACTTCTAACCCTGCATTGGCAAAATGACAGGCAATGCGGGAGCCCATGACACCAGAACCCAGTACTGCAATTCTATTAATAATTCGATTCATGATTAAGTGTTAAAGGGCATAAAGGTACTTACTCACGAATGAATCGTGGTTTTTGGCTGAATCTGATGAGAAATCTATCCGATAAGAAGATAGAGTGATGGCAGCTCATGCGAGAAATTTTTGTTACAACAGGTAAAATCGGCCTGTAATATCAAAAATGGTACTTACAATAACTTGATATTCAGACAAATAAAAATTTTTTACTAATATGTATTGCATAGTACTATTCTTTTAATATATCTTTGCATCACAATTTAATCATAAAAAACAAAAGTCGTGAGTAACCTTGAAAACACACAATCGCAGATGCGCAAGGGAGTGCTTGAGTTCTGCATTCTGAACATTATTGCGAAGGAAGAAATTTATCCTTCAGATATTATTAGTAAAATGAAAGAATCGAAACTAATAGTAGTAGAAGGTACATTGTATCCGTTATTAACCCGGTTAAAGAATGCAGGATTGCTTTCATACCGCTGGGTTGAAAGTACATCCGGTCCACCGCGTAAATACTATTCGCTGACACCATTAGGCCATGAATTCCTGAATGAATTAGGGAAGACTTGGAATGAATTGGTTGAAGCAGTGGGTAAAACAACCAATCAATCATAAACTTAAATCCTTAAAACAATAAAAAACAGCTTGCTATCATGAATAAAACAATCACAGTTAACATAGGGGGGATGGTCTTCTACATTGAAGAACAAGCCTATGAAAAAATGAAAAAGTATATTGATACGGTAAAGATCTATTTCAAAACTTCCGAAGGCGGAGATGAGATTATGCAGGATGTGGAAGGGCGGATTGCAGAGATTCTTTCAGAGCGCCTGGCCGGTGGAAGACAGGTTGTCAATGAAGCTGACATTGCCTTTGTTATTGAAACCATGGGCCGTCCGGAGCAATTTGAACAGGAAGAAGCCTCAGAAACAAAAACAGCTAAGCCCTCTAATATTGAAGAAGGACGAAAATACCGGAAACTTTACCGAGATGCCGATGATAAAATTATTGCTGGAGTTTGCAGTGGATTAAGTCACCGGTTGGGAATTGATCCATTATGGATGAGGCTGTTGTTTATCATTTCTTTCTTCGCCTGGGGAACCAGTTTGTTAATATATATTGTGTTAGCTATCATTATCCCGAAGGCAGTTTCCAATGCCCAGAAACTTGAAATGAAAGGAGAATCTGTTAACCTAAGCTCGCTTCAAAAGGCAGCAGCAGAACCAGCTGAAAAAAAAAGCAATTTAATTACCCGTTTTTTTGAAGTCATCCTGGTACTCATCCGGGTTGTATTTAAAGGAGTATTTTATATTGTTGCTGCTTTTATTGCACTCATTGCCCTAGTTATTCTGTTTGCAATCGGAATGACTGTTTTAGCCATGATTGGCGTAGCCGGAATTAGTATTCCGATCTTTATCTCAGACTTGTTCTTAAGTACAGCACAACAGACATGGGCAATTATTGCACTGATTCTTGTTTTGGGTATTCCGGTTTTGTCACTCTTCTTTGCCGGAATTAAGGCACTTTTCGGAATTAAGTATAAATCAAAGTCATTGAATATTGCAGCTGTGTTATTAATGATCACCGGTGTCATTATTTCTTTCTGGGTGGTAACGGATATTACCCGTGAACTGCAGACCGAAGGCAAAATCAGAAATAACATTCAGTTGTTAACTCCTGAAACAGATACCCTGTTTGTAGACAGGATGCAGGATGCCAAGTATGAGAATAAAGCCAGTTATAATCATTACCGCATAGGATTTATTTTCGGTCGAAAGTTTACGGTTCTGTCAGGTGATAATGAAAGCCTGATACCGGGCCTAGTAACATTAGATATTAAAAAAGCAATGGGAGATCAGTTTGAGTTGGTCCAGGTTAATTCTGCACGCGGGTTAACAGAAAAACAAGCCTATGAAAATGCAAGGCTGATTCAGTATAATATGACTCAGAAAGATTCATTGCTGAGCTTCAGTGATTATTTCCCAATCACCAAGAAAACAAAATACAGGTCACAAAGGGTAAGACTGATACTTTATGTTCCTGTCGGAAAGAGTGTGTACCTTACTGAAGGAACAGAAGAATTATTAGATGATCTGGATAATGTCGCTGATATTCTTGATGATGATATGCCCGGGCATACATGGACAATGACCGAGCAGGGATTGAAATGCCTAAGCTGCGATCAGAATCCTGAAAGGGATGAACAGAATGACGAAGAGATTCATATCAGTAACGGAAAGAACATTACAGTCAAAAGAAAGGGTTCGAAAACCAGTATCCGTACCGGTGATGACTCTTTAACAATTCGTAGTGATGATGATGTAAAAATAAAAATTGATGAAAACGGGATTGTTATTAAAAAGTAAGGGTCGTATTCAAATCTTTGAAATTGGCTTAGTTGAGTGGGGCAGTGATAATGAAGAAGAAGCCTGACTTTATGCTGCCCAGGTTAATTTTTGTTGCTGCTTATTCCTACTCTTTGTTCATTCCCATCAAAGATCTCAGAACATCCGGAATCTCATTTAGCCATAGAGTTATTGATGAACATAATAATGACCAATGAATGGCTGAAGTCAGGCTGATTTGTGGAAGGTATTAACAGTTTTTTTTCTACAAAGCTAAAAGCACAGCCTGCTGTCATTCTTTTTCATAAAACAATCCCAAAGCATTATCAGTCGGTTATACAAAGAGAAAGTGAACTGGAATCCAGAAACCAATCCATTGTTGCAGGCTGGATGACTAAGGATAGAAATATGCCAGCTTAACAGTTTGTAAAAGCAGAAACAGGAGGATTGGTTTCAGAATAAAACCGGGCGAATCCGGAATATAATTTATCTGAGTACTTGTCCATTTCGCAGCCGAATGGCATCAACTTCAGAATTTGTAATCCGGAATTAGTCGTTTTGCATTTCGAACACATATAGAGTTGGTTTTTGTCCTACACCTTCATTGGTGATTATCATGGTTCCATCTGCTAAAAATGTGATACCCTCTGCTTTTAAGAATTTTACCGGGTTTAACGACTGCATGTAAGTGACCTCTCCCTTGCGGTTCATTGTAATCAACAATTTATCTGCGGCAGAAATAAGATAAATTTCATCTGTAACTGGATGAATAGCAAGACTTGATGGCCGCAAATTAAATGGCTTAACAGCTCCTTTTGAGTTGGTGTCCCTCTGATGGATGTTATAGCTTTTTGCCACTGCTTCCAGGTAATTAACATTCAGGCTCAGCAGCGGTTTCTTCTGTAGTTTTTTGGCTGCCAGGTCGTAGGCATAAATAAACCGTTCTGATTTATAATCATGATTCATCGGTTTACTTTTTGCAGCAATTAAAAGCCTGTTAAACTTTGAATCATAGCATAAACCTTCATTGTTTGAGGTACTTAACGGTAACTGATAGTTTCTCAGAGGCATCATTCGATCGGGGAAATTCTTCCATTCAGTAAGTCTCCCATCACTCCTTAAAATAAATAGATTTTTATTCGCATAGGTTAATCCTTCGAAATCACCGACACTGTCAAAACGATGTTGAGCAGTAATTTTTCCGGTTCTGAAATTATACATAAAAACAATTCCAAGCTCATCCTGAACACAGGCAACATGATCATAATCAATATCGGTTAATCCAGATACTTCATGCAGGATTTCAGGTAATTGAAGTTCAATTGAAGGCTGCTTAAGATTATATCTGAAGCCTGCCTGGCTGGCAGCGAGTACAGGAAGTAAGAATAAGGCCAGAAGAATCGTGTATATTTTCATTTGTTCGATGTTTTGTCAATTCGGTTTTAGTCTGTTTGCAAAACAAGTGTATTACAGATTGACCCAAATTTAGTTAACAGGAAGTGATTTCTGTTCATACCGATTGACTATTATACAGTTTCAGAAAATGATCTCATTCACAATTTACAGTAGAGAGTAACAGTCAGCAGACAAGTTTCTTAAAAATAGGAATCAACTATTTTCATAATCCCGATCGCCAGCAAAGCTGATACCGGAATCGTCAGAACCCAGGCCCAGATGATACGCAGGGTAACACCCCATCTTACTGCAGAAACTCTCTTTAAAATTCCTACTCCCACAATGGAACCGGTAATGGTATGGGTTGTACTAACCGGAATTTTAAAATGTTGAGTTCCGAAAAGGGTTAAGGCACCTGCAGTTTCGGCACAAAAGCCTTCATAGGGAGTTAGCTTAGTTATTTTATGGCCCATTGTTTTCACCAATCTTCGTCCGCCTATCAGTGTACCTAGTGCAATGCAGGTATAGCAGGCTAAGGGAACCCATTCCGGAAGTTCATGGATAGAAGTAATCATTCCTTTACTAATCATAGCAGCAGCAATGATCCCCATTACTTTCTGAGCATCGTTGCCTCCATGCCCCAGGCTGTAGGCTGCTGAAGAAAGTAGCTGAAGCCGTCTGAAATAGGTGTCAACTTTTGAAGGAGATTGCTTTTTTACAATATGCAATGTAATTATAGAAATAACGGTTGAGATTAACATACCAATCAGCGGTGCCAATACAATAAAACCAATGATTGGCATAACCACATCCCACTGAATTGCTGAAAAGCCGCCAGCATGTGCCAATCCTGCACCTGCAAAACCACCGATGAGGGTATGTGATGAGCTTGATGGAATTCCCCATCTCCAGGTGAGCAGATTCCATATTATAGCAGCCAAGAGGCCGGAACCAACAACCGTTAGAGTTATATTCTCAGGCCGGACTGTTTTTGAAACAGTATCGGCAATTTTGAGTTCAAAGATCCAGTAGGCCATGAAATTGAAAAAAGCAGCCCAGATAACAGCAGTTAATGGTGAAAGAACTTTGGTTGAAATGATGGTTGCAATGGCATTAGCTGCATCATGAAAACCGTTTATAAAATCAAAGACTAAAGCTAAAACAATAACAGTGATAAAAAGGTATTCCATGAATCAGGCCATCTTTAGAATAATGGACTCAATAATGTTGGCTGTGTCTTCACACATATCGGTTGCCGATTCAAGAACTGCTAACACTTCCTTTGTTTTAATCAGGTTGATAGCATCTTTTTCATGTTGAAAGAGATAAGCAACTGCATTATCAAAAATATCATCCGCATGATTTTCAATGCTGTTAACCCTTACAAGTGAATCAGTAATGTTTCTGATTTTCCGGATGTTTTTCAGTTCAAAAATGGCTCTCCGGAGTTCTTCTGTGGCTTTAGATAAAAGCTCTGCCAGCTTAATCATATCTGGTGTGAATTCCTGAATCTGATAAAGTTCAATTCGTTTGGAAGAACCATAAATATAATCAAGAATATTGTCAATTGACGTACTCAGTTGATAGATGTCTTCGCGGTCAAGTGGAGTAATAAAATTTCGTCCCAGCTCTTTAAAAATTTCGTGAGTAATATCATCTCCTTTGTGCTCAATATCTTCAACCTTACGGATAAGATCAATTCTTTCTTTTCCGGGATGACTTAACATGAGTTGGTAAATTGCCTGTCCTCCGTCATGTAAATTGGTTGCTGCTTTATCAAAAAGTGGGAAAAATTTCCTGTCATGGGGTGAGAAGAGCCGGAGTATCTGTCCAATCATAGAGTGTAGTAATAAAATAAAAAATCAGGTTGCCAAGTTAAAACAAAAAAATTATTGCCTGAATACCTTACGATTTGTATGAAGAATAAACCGTATGTCATTATCTGATTCAGAAATTTATTTTTTATTATCGTTGCAGTAGAAATCTTTAGACTAGGCTGCTGAGTTATAAATTATTGAGAATAAAGTTTTCCATACGGGTATATAGATTAAGCCGGAATCCCGACAGATTATGGTTACTGTTGGGGTAGAAGAGCGTTTCAAATTGTTTGTTGGCTTTTAGTAATGCACTGATAAAATCAACGGAATTCTGCAAATGAACATTATCATCTGTCATGCCATGAACAAGAAGAAATTTCCCTTTAAGCTTATCAGCGAAGTTAATGGGTGAATTGTCATCATAACCATCTTTATTTTCCTGGGGTGTTCGTAAATATCTTTCCGTATAAATGGTATCATAATAACGCCAGGATGTAACCGGAGCAACTGCAATTCCCATTTTAAAGTAATCCGCACCTTTGGTCATCAGCATGGATGTCAAATAACCACCAAAACTCCATCCGAAGACTCCGATTCGGTCTTTGTCAATGTAATCAAGGGTACCCAGGTGTTTTGCAACTTCAATCTGATCTATGGTTTCGAGTTTGCCAAGATTAAGGTAAGTACACTTCTGGAACTCCTCTCCGCGAGCATCGGTGCCCCGGTTGTCCACACTTACAATGATATAGCCTTTCTGAGCCAGAAGCTGCCAGAAAAAATAATTGCTTCCTTCCCAGGAGTTGTTGACTGTGTTTGAACCATTACCACCATACATATACTGAAATACCGGATACTTTCTGGCTGGAATAAAATCTGGCGGCTTAATCATCCAGCCGTTAAGTTCAACTCCTTCGGTCGTTTTAAACTTAAAGAAGGTCTTCCTGGAGAGTTTATATCGGCTCATCGTTTCTAATAACACTGCATTGGTTTCCAGTACCCTTACTATTTTTCCTGAACCCGTATAAAGTTCACATAGATATGGCGTATTGGCATCTGACCAGGTATTGATAAAATATTTGAATCCGGAACTGAATTCAGCTTTGTTTGTACCGGTTGGCCTGCTTAACAAAGTTTTTTTTCCTTTTTCTGTGATGCTGTAAACCTGTCGGTCCATCGGACTGATTTCTGTACTTCGGTAATAGAAAACTCCGGTTGCTTCGTCATATCCGTAAAAATCTGTCACATCATACTCTCCTTTAGTAATTTGTTTCACTGTATTTCCTTTCAAATCCAGTTTAAAAATATGAGTGAATCCCTGGTAAGGTTTCAGCCAGATGAAATAACGGTTGTCGGAGGTGAAATACAGATTGTCATTGATTTCAATATCAATGTACCGTTCATTGTTTTCAGTGTAAAATGGCAGGCAGATGCCAGTAGCAGCATCACATGAGAGAAGTTCCAGTTTGTTCTGGTGGCGGTTCATTCTCATGATACATAAAACCGATGGATTAGCTGTCCATCTGATTCTCGGAATGTAGCTGTCCTTTTCGGAGCCAGTTCCGGCACGGGTTGTCTTACCTGTTAGTAAGTCATAAAGATAGATAGATACCAGTGAGTTCTCTTCACCAGCTTTTGGATATTTGTATTTTTCTTCTCTCGGATAAAGACTGTCTTTATTATAAAAAGTTAAAGAGAATTCCCGAACATTACTCTCATTGAACTTATAGTAGGCTATCCGTTTACCATCAGGTGACCATTGAAAAGCTCTGGCAAATGCAAATTCTTCTTCATACACCCAGTCGCAGCTTCCATTGATTATTTCATTCTGTCTTCCGTCAAAGGTGATCTGTGTTTCTTTATCATTATAGAGGTCTTTAACAAAAATATTGTTGTCACGGACAAAAGCAACTTTATTTCCGTCAGGAGAGAAGGTCGCATACATCTGTTTCCCTTTTTCTGAGACTGGCTTAAGGCTTTTCTTCCGGAGGTCATAAATAAAATAATCAGAACGGGTTGAATGCCGGTAAATCTGTTCCTGGGCTGTGGCGAGCAGGAGTTGAGTCTCACCTCTGTCAAATTTGTATTCGGACCATTTAAGAGGAGCATCTTGCCAGATCAGGTTTATACCTTTTACAAGTGTATCTTTTAAATCTCCTGATTTATAATCATACCGGATGATGTCATTCGCAGAAACGGATGCATTGAATGCAACCATTGTGAAATGGTGACCGTCATTCATTGGCTTAAATCCTCTAACAGTACTGGCAACAAACTGACGGCTTGCAAAAATATCTTCAACCTTTAACGGGTTCTCCTGGGCAAAAGCATGAGAAAATATCAAAAAACTTACAATGATTAATCTGAATGATTTCATGATGATGAATTAAATTTAGGATCACAAACCTACTGATTCTATAAATGATACCGGTATTAATTCAGGTTTGAAAAGAGGGTAGGAGTTATTAACAACAGTTAAGAATGGTAACTCTCTCAATTAAGTAGTTTACAAAGTAATTATACACTTTTCACCATTCTCTTGCAGCAATTGGCCAAAATCATCCAGCTTTGGGGATAATCTGTTCAGATTTAATTATAATTTGGTAAGGTCATTGTTATTATCGCAAGTGATTATGAGACCATTTCAAACACCTTCTCTTTTACTTCTGACACTGCTGTTTTCAGTATCGCTTACAGTACAATCATTTAGTCAATGCCTGGTTAGTATTACCGACTTTAATCCTTCTACCTGTGCCAATACAACAATTGAACTGTTGGCTTATCCTGATGATTTTTCTCAGAATTACAGCTATTCATGGACAGGCCCGAATGGCTTTACCTGTACTGATCCTTATATTCATATTCCAAATTCACAACCGGCAAATTCAGGAACTTATCAAGTAACGATGACCTCCTCTGGTGGTTGTGTATCTCAGGCTGAGTTTCTGGTTATTAAAAATCCGGTGCCGGTAGTTTGTACCGGTGGCCAGCAGGGAGGATGTCCCGGTGAATTAACGGAAGTCTATGCGGTTGATTTGAGTGGTTCGTTTGGCCCGTACAGTTACTTATGGGATAGCGGTGATACGTCCGAATCAATTTTAGTTGGCCATAATGGATTTTACCCGGCTCCGGGTTGTATCATGACCAATCAGTTTGGCTGTTCAGCAAGTAATAACTCAACCTTTATGATTGGGTCCTACCCGCTGCCATCCAAGCCAAAAGTTGAAGCCTCAGGCCCTGTTGAATTCTGTAAAGGAGAGCATGTTCAGTTATCTGTTAAAAATCCCGACTCTTTTCAGTCGTATTCATGGAGAAAATATCAGAATCTGATTCCCGGCTCAGATTCTTCTGCAATCATAGTTAACCAGCCAGGACGGTATTGGGCAGTTACATCCAACTCCTATGGATGTGTTTCAACTTCTGCACCTGTGAATGTAACAGTGAATCCTAAGCCGGTTGCAATACTGACTTTAAACGGTAATCCACAACTTTGCAGTGGTGATTCAGTAGAGCTGGTTGCCAATGGTGGTTCAAATTTAAGTTATCAGTGGAAACGCTTTAATAAGGATCTGAATGGTAAAACGAATCAGAATTTTTATGCTAGATTAAGAGGTAATTATAAAGTGACTGTTACCAACGAGTTTGGCTGCAGCAGAGCTTCAAATCTGGTTTCACTCGAAGTTAATGCCTGCCGGTTCACACATCCTGCTGATGATGAATCTGTATTTGCTGTATATCCAAATCCAAGCAGGACAGACTTCAGGTTAAATTTTGAAAATCAGAATGTATCAGCATTTATCAGGATACTGGATATGACCGGCAGAGTCATTGAACAAAAGCAGCTGTCTACCAATGAATCATTTGGTACGCATTATGCAGCAGGAGCTTATTTACTGATAGCAGAAATAAATGGCCAGACCTATCAGAAGCCAATCATCAAAACTGATTTTTAATTCAAAATTTAAAAGAAAAGTTGAACCGGATCTACTCGTAGAGAATTCTTCATAAGATCCGGTTAATTAAAATCAAACAAATGCTTTTCAGCGTGATAGCTGCTTCTTACCAGGGGGCCGCTTTCAACATAACGAAATCCCATCTGAAGTCCGGTTTTCTTATACTTATTAAATGTTTCAGGACTGATGAATTCAATAACCGGTAAATGCTTTTTTGAAGGCTGCAGGTATTGTCCCAGTGTTACAATATGCACTCCGTTTCTAAGCATGTCTTCCATTGCCTGAAGAACCTCATCTTCAGTCTCACCAAGTCCAAGCATTAACCCGGATTTTGTTCTTAATCCAGCTGAGTGAATCCGGTTCAGAACTTCCAGGCTCCGGTCGTATTTTGCCTGGATTCGGACCATCCTGGTGAGTCTTCGTACAGTTTCCAGGTTGTGTGAGACAACCTCTGGTTTTTCAGACATTATTCTTTCCAGGTTTTCCCATTTTCCGGCAAAATCAGGGATCAGGGTTTCCATGGTTGTTCCGGGTGATATTTCCCTGACTGCCCGAATAGTATCAACCCACAGCAAACTTCCACCGTCTTTTAAATCATCCCGGTCCACTGAAGTTATAACACAATGTTTAACCCGCATCTTTTTTACTGAATCAGCAACCCGCATGGGCTCATTCCAGTCAACCGGCTTGGGTCTTCCGGTTGTTACTGCACAAAAGCCGCATGAACGGGTACAGATATTCCCCAGAATCATAAACGTAGCAGTACCTGCTCCCCAGCATTCACCCATGTTGGGGCAATTCCCGCTCTCACAAATTGTATGCAGCTTGTGGGTATCAACTATATTGCGGAGTTTACGGTATTCTTCTCCGATCGGAAGTTTAACCCGTAACCACTCGGGTTTCTTCTGCCGCTCTGTTTCTTTTGTTTCAGTTGGATTCATTGCTGGAATCTGCACATCAGGCTTTGACATTTGCAAATTCTTTCATGGCATTAACCAGAACCTTAACACTCTCTAAAGGAAGTGCATTGTACATAGATGCCCTGAATCCTCCAACACTCCGGTGACCTTTAATTCCAACAATCCCGGCCTTTTTGGTCAGGTTGAGGAATTCCTCATCCAGTGCCGGATCTTTTAACAGGAAACAGGCATTCATTGGTGAACGGTCATTCTTTTCAGCAGTTCCGGTAAACATCGGATTGGAGTCAACTTCATTATAAAACAAGGTTGCTTTCTGAGAATTTACTTTCTGGATTCCATCTACACCGCCCATTGATTTCAGCCATTCAAGAGTGTACATACATACCAGAATGGAAATAACCGGAGGAGTATTGTAAACTGAGTTGTTGTCAAGATGTGTTTTATAATCAAAAATGGCAGGCAGTTTCTTACCGTGTTTACCGGCAGCATCTTTTTTAAGGATGACCAGGGTAACACCGGCAGGCCCCATGTTTTTCTGGGCTCCGGCATAAATCAGATCAAATTTTGAAATATCAACAGGCCGTGAAAAAATGTCGCTGCTCATATCGCAGATTACTGGTACGGGTGAATCCGGAAAATTTTTAACCTGTGTCCCGTGAATGGTTTCATTTGAACAGATGTGTAAGTAGTCAACATCTTTCGGAATTGAGTAACCGGTTGGCTGATAACTGAAGTTTTTATCTTTTGAGGAAGCAATTACAACGACCTCACCGATATTCTTAGCTTCTTTAATGGCCTTTGAACTCCAGGTTCCCTGCTCAATGTAGGCTGCTTTTGTTTTCAGAAAATTCATAGGCACCATTGCAAATTGCTGGCTGGCTCCTCCTTGTAGAAAAATAACATCGTGCGAATCAGGAACATGAAGCAATTCCTTAACCAACAATTTTGCTTTTGAAAGAACAGCATCAAAGTCTTTGCTGCGGTGTGATATTTCCATCACACCCATTCCGGTTCCGTTAAAATCAAGTAATGCTTCCTGTGTTTTCCTTACAGCAGATTCGGGGAGAATGCCGGGACCGGCTCCAAAATTGTGTTTTCTCATTTCTTTAAATTTTTTTGAATAGTTATTAATTAAATAAAATTTTAAACCGGTGAATTTGTTTCAGATGCTCTGATAAGTTCAAATCGGTGTACAAATTTAGGGGTTTCAGTCTAATAGGTTAACAAATTTCCGGGTTCATTCAGGTTTATAGAACTCTTTACGGCCGGATTTCTGAGCTGGAGTCCTGGGATCAGAAGATGCAGGATTGCGGGCATCAATATCTTTAATTAGAACCCATTGTCCTTTTGACCATTTGTAAGCATCGTAAGTAAAATCGGGCCCATAGCTGGCATACTTATCTGCCTGCTGAGGTGATGAGGGTGATAAATGATCAAATACAATTCGCTTTTTCTTAGGATCATAATTAAGTGACATGGAAGCTCGTGCATTGTATTCAAATAAAATCCGGGTACGCAAACCCTTGTCGCTCTGAAAAATTGCTGCTCCGAATTGCGGTTTCCCGTGTTCAATTGTCAGGACATCAATTGTTTTCATGGTGCTGAACAAATCCTTACCCTTCCATCCAAGTAAAGTGTAATACTTTCTGCCTTTCAGAGAGGTTGTGATTAAGCGGTAGTAAAGTGCACCGGGCCAGGCTCCGGCAGAGAATACCATTTTCTCAGTATTCATTTCATCAGGCGTTTGATCTTCAAGTCGGGTTACATTAACCTCACCTTTCTTTTTTTCTTTCCACTGCAGGAAACCGAAATACCGGAACGAACGACCGTTTACTGATGGCTGGGTCCATGTAAAAACCCTTACCAGTTTATCATCTGAGGTCAGTACAGATACATGGGTTAATGAATCAGGCTGAACGTCAAAGCTTCCTTCTGTTCTGAGAAAATTTTCAAAGTCTTTGTTGAATTCTGAGCAGTAGTAAGTCCGTGATGAGTCTGTTGCAGCCCTGAGAATGCTATCACCGCTTGCTTTCATACGGGTTACAATCTGATCAAAGCCGGATTGAGCATAACTTTTAAGAAACAACAGACTGAGAGGTAAAAAAAACAGGTACTTCATCCGCATTAAAACGCAAAACCGAAGCCAATCAATATTAAAGATAAAAAAAGCCACAACTTTAATTAGCAGAGTAGCTCATTTATTATTCATCACTCCATCAGGAGCCGTGCATATATGCTTTTCGGGCAAGCAGCGTTTCTTTTGACTCTCTAAAATCAGGATCGTCAACGCAGCAGTCAACCGGGCAAACGGAAGCACACTGAGGCTCATCGTGAAACCCGACACATTCGGTGCATTTGTCAGTTACAATAAAATAAATATCCATACTAACCGGAGGCATGGCCTGGTCTGCTTCAACCTCAGACCCATCCAGCCTTTTTACGGTTCCGGTCAGGCTGGTACCGTCAGAAAAGCGCCATTCGGCTCCGCCTTCATAGATTGCATTGTTTGGGCACTCGGGTTCACATGCACCACAGTTGATGCATTCTTCTGTTATCATTATTGCCATATCCGTTACTTTTTATCTTTTGTTTGCAAACCTAAAGACTTTTTAGTTTAAAATAAACTTATCTGTTGCCATTTATTACACTTTGTTATTCACCAACCGCATCTGTTTTGCCAAACAAACAGGAACTTCTTAAGTTTGTGGCATGAAAACTAAAACAGTATCCTCCCGGCAGCCTTCTTTGAAATACAATAAGGAAATGTATTTGAAATGGTATGAAGACATGTTGCTAATGCGCAGATTTGAGGAGCGCTCAGGTCAGCTCTACGGAATGCAGAAGATCAGAGGGTTTTGCCATTTATATATTGGCCAGGAGGCAATTGTAGCCGGTGCAATCTCTGCCAGCAGGAAAGAAGATCCGATGATTACTGCCTATCGTGATCATGCCCATGCCCTGGGAAAAGGAGTAACAGCCCGTGAAGTAATGGCCGAGCTTTACGGTAAAATAACCGGTTGCTCAAAAGGCAAGGGGGGAAGTATGCATTTGTTCTCAAAAGAACATTACTTTTTTGGTGGTCATGGAATTGTAGGAGGCCAGATTCCGCTTGGTGCCGGAATTGCATTTGCTGAAAAATACCGCGGATCAACCAATGTGTGTCTTTGCTATATGGGTGACGGTGCAGTTAGGCAGGGTGCTTTGCATGAAACATTCAATATGGCTATGCTTTGGAAACTGCCTGTTGTTTTTATTATTGAAAACAACAACTATGCAATGGGAACATCCGTTGAACGAACCAGCCTCGTTACCGAATTATATAAGATTGGTTTTGCATACGATATGCCCTCCAAACCGGTTGACGGAATGAAAGTTGAAGATGTGCATGAGGCAACTTTGAAAGCAGTTGAACATGCCCGGAGCGGGAAAGGACCTTACCTGCTTGAAATGAATACCTACCGGTATAAAGGCCATTCCATGAGCGATCCGGCCAGGTACAGGTCTAAAGAAGAACTAGACCATTATAAATCACTCGACCCGATTGAAACAACATTAAAAACGATTCTTGATCATAACCTTGCAACTGAAAAGGATATTGAAAAAATCAATCAGCGTGTGCATGAGATTGTAGAAGACAGTGTCACCTTTGCTGAAGAATCTCCATTTCCAGAACCTGAAGAGCTTTATAAAGATGTTTATGTTCAGAAGGATTATCCTTTTATAACCAACTGAAATAAGACGGGTTTTTAATATTTCCAGGTAAGTTTCTTTTGTAACAAAGGTCACACGAATCAGGATAAAACTTACTGACCTTTGCATTGTTCCATTTTATAAACAAAAGAATCATCATGTCATACTATTTTTCAAAAACGATTAATAGCAGCTGGGAGGCGGCCAGAGAAAAAGTTACCGAAGCACTGAAAGAAGAAGGATTCGGAGTGCTGACAGAAATTGATGTGAAAGCAACCCTTAAGAAGAAGCTGGATGTTGATTTCAGGCCTTATCTGATTTTAGGTGCCTGTAACCCTTCTTATGCATACCAGGCATTGCAAACGGAGCACCACATCGGGACTATGTTACCCTGCAATGTTATTATGCAGGAAAACCAGGCTGGTAAAATTGAGATTTCAGCCGTTGATCCCATTGCTTCCATGCAGGCAATCAGCAATCAAAAACTTGCTGAGGTAGCAACTGAGGTCAGAAGTAAACTACAACGGGTTATTGAAAAACTGTAATTCCTGTCCGGATTCCTTCCGGGGCAAGCGATGGTTCCCGGCAGTGAAATCAGAATTGATCCGTGTTAAACAGTTTCCTTTTTCAGTTTAAAATTTTAAATCTGAAATCATTAACGGGTGCAGCCGCATTTTATTGTGCTTCAAAAAACTAAAAAAGGTTTTCAGCCGTAAATCCGGAAGTTAAAGTCGGGACCAAACACCTACAGCCTGTTTGGTAGAAACCGGAAATAAACTTTTGTTCAATCCGGATTATATTTTAGGCAATCATTCCAATCGTACTTTTACTTACCCGCTGCTGATCAATCAACTGAATAAACTGATCGAAAAGATAGCGGGAGTCATTCGGGCCCGGTGAAGATTCGGGATGATACTGAACAGAAAATGCGGGCCGGTCTTTTGCCCGGATGCCTTCAATAGAATGATCATTTAAATTAATATGAGTGACCTCCAGATTTTTAACCTTCTGAGGCTTAAGTGCAAATCCGTGGTTCTGACTGGTAATTTCACACAAACCGGTTTTTAAATTCTTCACCGGATGGTTCAGCCCGCGGTGACCGTAGTGCATTTTAAAAGTTTCCATTCCGTAAGCAATGCCGAGTAACTGATGTCCAAGGCAGATGCCGAACAGCGGAATACGGGAAGTTAAGATTGTCTGAACTGTTTTAACAGCATAATCAAGCGGAGCGGGGTCACCCGGGCCGTTTGAAAGAACAATTCCGTCCGGATTGAATAACTTAATTTCTTCAAAATTGGTTTGAGGCGGGAATACTCCGCAAAACATCCCCTTAAAATTAAGGTACCTCAAAATACTCTTTTTAATTCCGAAATCAATAACAGCAATTCTGTAATCTGAGTGTTCATCTCCTGTAGAATAAAAACTTTTGGTTCCAACCTTCCCGGCCATATCCTGACCGGCTAAAGAGGGAACCTGGGCCAGTAGGGCTTTCAGGCTGTCCAGATCATCGGTTTCAGATGATAAAATACAATTCATAGCTCCTTTATTCCGGATGTGCTGAACTAAAGCACGGGTATCCACCCCTTCAATTCCGGTTATCTTATTGTCAACAAGGTAATCCTGCAAACTTTTTGTAGCTTGTTTGCCTGAATAGTGACTGGAAAAATTCTTACATACCAATCCCGAAATTTTTATTGAATCAGATTCAGTTTCATCATCAGCTGTTCCGTAATTTCCAATATGCGGACTGGTATGAACCAGGATTTGGCCAAAATAGGAGGGATCAGTATAAACTTCCTGATACCCGGTTGCACCGGTATTAAAACAGATTTCTCCTGTAGTTGTACCCAGCTTGCCAATGGCATTTCCTGTAATAACGGTTTCGTCTTCAAGCAGCAGGACAGCTTTGTTCCTGGATGTGAGTTTATGCATAATCCGAATGATTGTGTTTTAGCTCCGGGGGAGAGCTGAAACTGAGTTTAAAAATAGTAAAAAGAAAGATATATGCCTTTGTATTTTGAGTTAGAATAGAAGTTGGCTGAGGCCTCCACATATATGCTGCAATACTACTTCAATTCAATGAATTTTCATTTAAAACAATCTATTTTATTCAGAAGACGGCTTACTACCGGTTTAACTGCAGGACAGCAAGTATGCTAAGCTCGGCTGTTACAAAAGCCAAATAGCAATTTTCTGCAACTATTTTAAACTGCCAGTTTAGCCGGCAACCAAACGGGATTAGCATCCAGTGAAACAAGCGGTTGCCTGAAACTGCTACCCGACCTGTTTTGGTAAAATCATGTGCAATTGGCTGGTGGTTACAAAGTTTCCGGTTGAAATTAAAAGTTCCTGGTTGCTTATTGTCCGGCTACCAAATGGTTCTTAACCGGCAACTTGTTTGAATACAGTTAAAAGAAAAACTCTGTCAATACCCAACAGGATCAACCATCAATCAGATCAAATTTACATGGCATTTGTTTTTAAATGATTAAACAGAAGAGTATGATCCGGAAAAACTGTGTATAGGATTGATTAAAGGTTTGGCATAATGGCTTACTATCAAGTTAAGAAAGTGTTTACATCGCACACTTTTAAATTAATCACAATATCCAAGAATAGCTTAAGAGGTACCCTTTAAAGGTAAATTCACAACTTTATCCGACTGGTAGTATGCATCCATTTTCTTCAGGCATAAAATTGCCTGAAATCAACATAACATTTCATTCGTCCTATAGCGTTGTCTATTTCCTTTTTCGTCTGAATCTTTTAAAAGAAGATGGCATGGGAAGGTAGTTGTCAATGATAGCAATATTACTATTACGAAAAAATCGTTTAATCAGCTCTTCTTTACAGTCAAATTGTAATGTCAGATCAGTAATTGGAACACTCTTCAGATAGCGGTTTTGAATGGCTGCTTTCTCTGATTCTGATAAAGTTCTGGCACGAATGGAGGAGGCTGAACTGACGGATCTTGACTGTGAAGATTGAGGTTTAATTTTCCCTCATAGGATTAATTCCTGGTAGGAATTTAGCACTTTAAGTAAATCGCTCAATAAGGACGGGTTAATTTTGATGGCTCGGTTGTTATTTGTCACTTCGTCATGAATTGTCTATAAAATACGAATGTATTGCTTGCCATTGTTGTGCTTAACTTAGTCAATGATAAATACACTTTTTTCAAATTCCAATAAAGTTATTTTTAGAATTATTTCCATAGTAACTTAGTTCAGTATTATTGTCAATATTGTAAAACCACTATAGAGTTAGTACTTCATTTAACATTTCTTGACCCGGAAATGTGACTAACTTTTAAAACACCATTCTGAAGTCTCATCACAAATGTAATTAAAAATCAATACTGTTCAATTAGCCACTTTCCCCTTAATTGAGTCAAACAGTTGATGTTCTTGATCTCCGTTACAGTAAGCTATGGGCAGTGACTAAGCTATGTCGGTTTGCTTGGCGACTGTTATATTTTCAGAAGGGGAGGAACTTTTTTTAATTACTTACTTATTAATTGTTTTTATTGGTGTTCGTGAATTGTAAACGGTTTCAATTTTGTCTGCATGAAAAAGGTAGGAGCTCTTTTGCAAGCTTTGGTCTGTGCTTGGGCTTCCTTCGACAAACTCAGGAAAGGTGTGTGGCTTGCAATTAAAAATCATGAGCACCGCTGACAAACAAATAACATTTGCGAATTAATGTGCTTACACCTGTGCGTTGGCTTGTTCTCATGCTGTTAAATTGTCTGCTAGTAATTCTGCTTGTTTTAATACTGTGTCAATTGCCTTTTGTTGTTTGTCTGGCGGATAACCGTATATGTTGAGTGTCCGTCTAACAAGCACCATTAGTTTTGCTCTTGCACTTTCTCTGATTGTCCAGTCAATGGTTGCGTTAGCTCTTACTTTGTCTGCTATTTCTCTTGCAATTTCTTTCAAGGTGTCGTCACCTAAAACCTGAACGGCACTGTCGTTTACTTCCAATGCATTGTAGAAAGCAACTTCATCATTATTCAATCCGAGTTTTTCGCCTTCCTTGTCCGCTTCTTTTATTTGCCTGGCAATGTTGATGAGTTCCTGAATGATTTCAGCAGTAGTCAGTAAGTTGTTCTGGTAGCGTTTAATTGCTCCTTCCAACATTTCCAATAGTTTCTTGCTCTTTACAAGGTTTGTCTTGGCTCTTACTTTCAGTTCGTTGTTCAGAATCTTCTTCAGCAACTCAATCGCTAAATTCTTGTGCTGCATTCCCTGAACCTCCAAAAGGAATTCATCTGATAGAATTTCCAGTCCTGAAATTTCGGGTTTGTCAATTCCTGCTGCATCAAAAATGTCAATCACTTTATCGCTGCTCAATGCTTCATCAACAATCTGTTTGATTGCTGTTTCAATTTCAACATCTGTTCTGCCTCCGCCTGTTGGTGCATCAAATTTTGCCAGTCGTGCTTTCATGGCTTGGAAAAACGCTACTTCGGGCAAGTGTGGTTGAACTTCTTCTTTGGTAATACAAAGCGAAAGTGCCTGACTTAACAAACTAACTTCTCTGATAAACCTTTCTTTGCCGTCCTGCAATCCTAAAATATGTTCTTCGGCTTGCAGAATGATAGACAATTTTTCCTGTGCATCAGCTACAAAAAATCTGCGGTAATTGAATTTGAAACTGCCTTCCCTGTCTGCCGTGCCGGCACAGGCAGAGTAATATGCCTCGGGTTCTTCGACTAAAATGTCATTTCGGGTTGTGCTGTCCTCATTAAACATTTGCTGTACCACTTCCAATTTCTCTTTCAAAACATCAAATGCTTTTTCAATATTCTCGGCAGGGTCGCCTTTTCCACCTGCTTCACCATAAAACGAAAGGGCTTTTTTCAAGTCTGTGCCAATGCCCAAATAATCAACAATCAAACCACCCGGCTTGTCTTTGAAAACTCTATTCACTCTTGCAATCGCTTGCATTAGGTTGTGTCCTCTCATGGGCTTGTCCACATACATCGTATTCAGGCATGGAGCATCAAAACCAGTCAGCCACATATCCCGAACAATTACCAACTTTAATTCATCAGTAGGGTCTTTCATTCTCTCTGATAAATCCTTGCGTTGTTGTTTGGTGGTATGATGTTTTGAGATTTCAGGACCGTCCGCACTGTTGGTTGTCATTACCACTTTTATTGCTCCTTTGGTCAAATCGTCATTGTGCCAATCGGGACGAAGTGCAATTATTGCTGTGTAAAGGTCGGCTGCAATTCTGCGGCTCATGGCTACAATCATGGCTTTGCCTTCAGAAACAGTTTGGCGTTTTTCAAAATGCGTTACAATATCTTTTGCCAAATTCTTTACTCTGTCGTGATGCCCAACAATGGCTTCTAACTTTGTCCACTTGGCTTTGGCTTTTTGCTTTTCGGTGAGTTCTTCGTCTTGCTCCAGTTCCTTGTCAAATTCCTCAATCAATCTTCTGCCTTCTTCGTCAAGGTTGACTTTTGCCAAACGGCTTTCATAGAAAATCTTTACTGTTGCTCCATCGTCAACGGCATCTTTAATGTCATAGCGGTCAATGTAATTGCCGAAAACCTGAGGCGTGTTTACGTCTGTGCCTTCAATTGGTGTGCCTGTAAAGCCAATGTATGTTGCATTAGGTAAAGCATCCCGCATGTATTTTGCAAAACCGTATGCAATGCGTTTGCCGATAACTTCTTTGGTTTCTTTGTCTTTTTCATCAATCAATTTCGCTTCAAAACCGTATTGCGTTCTGTGTGCTTCATCCGCAATCACCACTATATTCCTGCGATCTGATAGTAAGTCATAAACACTATCTGCGCCCTGAGCTTGTCGAAGGGCGGGCAAAAACTTTTGAATGGTCGTAAATACAATTCCACCGCTTGCTACTTTAAGCAATTCTTTCAAGTGTTCTCTGTTCTCTGCCTGAACGGGTTCCTGTCTTAGCAGTTGAACAGATGAAGCAAAAGTGTCAAACAACTGGTCGTCCAAATCATTGCGGTCGGTGATTACAACAATGGTCGGGTTTCGCATTTCAGGTGAAGTAATAAGTTTACCTGAATAGAAAACCATACTTAAACTTTTACCTGAACCTTGTGTATGCCAAACCACACCGCCTCGTTTGTCTCCGTTTTCACTTGAAGCGTTCACCGTAGATTGAACAGCTTTGTTGACTGCAAAGAATTGATGATATGCCGCCAATTTTTTTACGGTCTGAATTTGAATTAATCCCGTTTTTGCATCTTCCTTCTTCGATTTTTCAAAAACTATAAAGTTGCGAACCAAGTCCAATAATGTTGCTGGTTGCAACATGCCTTTAAGCAAGGTTTCTAATTGTGGTTTGAATCGTGATGCTTCTTTGATTCCATCTGCTGTTTTCCATGTCATGTAACGACTTAAATCAGCCGAAACACTTCCTGCTTTACACTCCAAACCGTCTGATAAAATGCAAATGGCATTGTAAGTGAACAAACTTGGAATGATGGCTTTGTAGGTTTGAATTTGCTGGTATGCACTTTTGATGTCTGCGTTTTCACTGGCTGCATTTTTCAGTTCAATCACTACCAAAGGCAAACCATTTACAAACAGTAAAACATCAGGTCGTTTGTTTTGATTATTTTCAATAATGGTGTATTGATTTACCACTAAAAATTGATTGTTGGCAGGATGCTCAAAGTCAATCAACGCCACTTCATGGCTTCTTTCATAACCGTTTTCCTGATAAGGGATTTTTACTTTCTCTACCAATAAGCGGTGAAATTCTTCGTTGTTGTGCAGCAAATCGGGCGAAGCAATCCGCAATACTTTTTGAACGGCAGCTTCCTGTGCATCAAAGGGAATAGCTGGGTTTATTTTGGCAATCGCAGTTCTCAGCCGATTGAGCAAAACAATCTGACTGAAATTTTCTCTCTCACAAAAAAGTCCTTCGGGTGAAATCTCTTTGCCGTTGGCATATTCCCATCCCTGCGATTGCAAAATTTCAATCGCTGACTGTTCAATGATATTTTCGGTGATGGGTTTCATTTAAGTGAAAAGATAAAAGTGAGATTATGTGATTCATTTTTTTGCAGTTTTTATGGATGATACTAACATCGCTATTATTTCTTTGCATTCTTTCTGCATGCTTTCGAAAATGTTTAATTCAATATAATTTGTGTCTTTCAAAATCGAAAGCCAGTATTCAGCTTCATTAGCTTCTTTAAGTGCTATACTGAGTTTATTTATAAAATCCGGTTTGCTCTGTCCAAATTCTGCTTCACGAATTAATGCTCCTATGGCAGTTCCGCTTCTTAGAATCTGCTTGCTCAACACATATTCTTTCCTCTCCGCCTGCAAATACTGAGACAGATTCACAATCCTAAGTGCAAATGCATAACTCTTATCTTTCAAAACAGATTTACCCATTCCCTTTAACTTTTAATTTTTCACTATTCACTCTTTCACTTACTCTCACTTCCCCGCTCATCAACTTCGGCAGCAAACTATCCCGCAGTTGTGTGAGGGTGCGGATTTGTTGGGTGTTGGATTTGATTTTTTTAAGGTGTTCATTTGAAATTATATGAAATCTTTCTATCAATTCTATTGGAGGCAATAGAAATGATAAGTTGAAGATATCATCAGGATTTACTCTCTGATGACTCCCGCTTGTTCCTCCTGCAGCATTTGCTAGTTCTTGTGTAACCTGATTTGATTTTAAGAAACAAAAAATAAAACCAAAAAATGATGTGTCTTTAGGCTTTACTATTTGAAATTCCGTTGAACAAATTGCATTTTCTGGAATTTCATCCCCATACAGTCCCCAAATTCTTGGAAAGCGTGGATTAAGTTTTGAAATCAAAATCGAGTTCGGAATAACTTTGTATTTATTACTTAAAATATCTTTTCCAATTTCAGCTTTCGGATTTTTTCCTTCGTCAAATGATGGTAAACTGAAATGATGAAATACCCGTTCTGGATTTTTTGAAGGGTTAATACTTTCTTTAGAGTGTTCTGCTATATCTCTAATTGTTGCTTCCTCCCAACTCTCCTCAGCCTCTTCCACAAACCACTGTCTAAACAAGGTCTCCGCCAATTGCTCTAAGGTTTTGTTTTGCCGGTGCAGCAAATCTATTTTATCATCTAAGCTGCTTAATACTTCGGCTATGGCGGTTTGAATACTCAAATCGTCAGTAATAAAAATATCAAGCGAATTAAGTAGTGTTTGGGTTACAAGTGGATGACTTGAGCCTTCAGCAAAACTGTTTAAATCAATGTTTTTAAGAAAATAGTAAAGAAATTTTGCATTGGAATTGTTCTTGGGTCTTGCTGCCAGTGCATTATCTGAAACCCAAATTGGCTTGTTTTGATAATAAACGGATCCACAATAAGCTCCAACTCTTCCTATTATAATTGTTTCTCCATCGTAATTAGACTTATCACAATAACCTAAAACTCCATTGCCGCCAAATACTGGAATATCCCCTTCGGTTTTTGGTCTTTCCTTTCCATTACCAAATTGAACAAATTCAGACAACTTATATTCCTTCCACTCACTCATATTTCCACTTCCATTTTAATTGTCTGCGTTTCACGCACAGGCAGAATTGTAGAAAGATTGTTTACAATGCATTTGTTCGATTTGTTCATTTTCAATTTGTTTTAAAAAATTTGTCATCATTCCATTTTATCGGATTGTTGATGATGTATTCGGAAATGGTTTGATACGATTGTTCATTGCGGATGATGTGGTCGTGAAACCTCGATTGCCATTGTAAATATTCGTGACCATTTTTGTTGCACCATCGTTTTACCGATGATTTGTATTGATTAATGATTACGGATAATGAACCGGAAACAGGTTTGCCAAATGCATTTTGATTTGATAATTGTTCGGTTGGTGTATGTAGGGACATCCCATGGGATGTCCCTACATCATGGGATGTCCCTACATCATGGGATGTCCCTACATCATGGGATGTCCCTACATTGCCGGTCAATTCTATAATACCATGCATGTGGTTTGGCATTATAATATGTTCATGCAATACCGCCTTCGGGTAATGATTTGGGATTTCCAACCAACAATCATTGGCGATTTTTCCCACATCATTTAAAACCATTTTACCGATTTCAATTTTGCCGAAATAACAAATTCTATCCTTACAACAAATGGTAATGAAATACAATCCTGCTTGCGAATAATCATATCCTTTCAGCCGGATTGATTTCCGGTGATGAATATTGGGATTGTATTTTGATTTATCAGACATTTTCTGTAATAATAATTTTAGAAAGATTATCAGCTATCCGTTTATTCAACGCATCCTCCTCCGCTATCTGTTTTTCCAGCTCTGCTTTTAGCGTAGCAAAACGTTCTGCAAAATTGAAATCGTCTTCTTCCTCTGCCAAACCTACATACCTGCCGGGAGTAAGTGCATAGTTCAATGCTTTTACTTCATCTATCGTAGCACTTTTACAAAAGCCCTGCATGTCCTGGTAAGTGAAAAATGAAGAATGAAAAGTGAAAAATTCGTTCCCTTTCCAGGCATGGTATGTGTCGGTAATTTTGCCAATGTCATCATCACTTAGCACCCTTGTTTTTCTATTAATCAATGTACCCATGTTGCGTGCATCAATGAATAATATTTGGTCTTTTCTTTTTTCACTATTCACTTTTCGTTTCACAAACCACAGGCAGGCAGGTATCTGTGTATTTAAAAACAATTTGGTGGGCAGGTTTACAATGCAGTCAACCAAACCGGAATCCACCAATGCTTTGCGTATCACATCTTCGCCACTGCTGTTGCTGGTAAGTGAACCTTTGGATAAAACAAAACCAGCTTGTCCGTTTGGTGCAAGATGATATAGGAAATGTTGTATCCATGCGTAGTTGGCATTGCCTGCGGGTGGTGTGCCATAGGTCCATCTTGCATCTTTTTGTAAGAGTTCACCACTCCAGTCGCTGTCGTTAAAGGGAGGGTTTGCAATAATAAAATCGGCTTTTAAATCTTTGTGGGCATCATTTAAAAAACTGCCTTCATTGTTCCATTTCACATTGCTGCTGTCAATGCCTCTAATGGCAAGGTTCATCTTTGCCAGTCGCCAGGTGGTTTGGTTGCTTTCCTGTCCGTAAATGGAAATATGGTCGGCAGGGTTTAAGGAAAGTTTTTTGCCGTTATTCTTTTTGTAATAGTCCTGGTGGTGCTTAATAAATTTTTCACTCTGCACAAACATACCACCGCTTCCGCAGCAAGGGTCAAATACTCTGCCCTCATAAGGTTCAAGCATTTCAACCAATAGTTTTACCACACTTTCAGGCGTATAGAACTGTCCGCCTTTCTTGCCTTCGGCTAAAGCAAATTCACCTAAAAAGTATTCAAACACCCTGCCGAGCATATCTTTTGAACCACCCCGCCCTTCGGGCACCCCTCCAGAGGAGGGGAATAAAACGGCTGTGCTAATCAAATCCACCAGTCCGCCCAAACTACCTTTATCTAATTTCTCTTGTGCATAAACTTTTGGTAAAACACCTTTCAAAGAAGGATTGTCTTTTTCAATAGCGTCCATTGCATCGTCAATGTCTTTGCCAATGGTGGGCAATTTGGCTCTGCCTTGCAGCCATGTCCAACGGGCAGAGGGCGGCACATAAAAAACTTTCTCTGCTACATATTCATTTTTGTCTTCGGGGTCGGCTCCTTCGTATTCTCCTTTGCCTTCTTTTAGTTTGCTAAAAAGTTCTTCAAAAGCATCAGAGATGTATTTCAGGAAAATCAGTCCCAACACCACATGTTTGTATTCGGCTGCATCCATATTTTTACGGAGCTTGTCAGCCGCTTTCCAGAGTTTTTTCTCTAAAGGTTCTTCTACTGTTTGCTCACGTTTTGTTCTGCTTTTCAAAGGTGTTTGCGAACTTTCGGTTTCTTTCGTTTTTTTCGCCATTATCCGGTTTAATATTTACAGTTTGCTAAATTAAGTTTTATTGCATATTGTTGTTCTTTGTACGGAGGTAAAAAATTGATTTCCTTTTTTCATTTATTTAAAAAGTGTTTATCTATTGCTGAGCTTAGTTGACTTTATGTAAAATTTTAACATGCGAATGGCAGCACATATTCACTCCAATAGAAAAATAAGCAATGAGTGAGTTAATTAAATTATGAAAGGCAGATAATGAGTGAAAGCTTACTCGTAATTTGCTTGGATAACAGGGTCAGTATAATAATTACAAGAGTTATTGACTTGCTGTGTTGTCTGTCTTTTAACTTAGTTAGTAACGTCCTGTTTACCTATTAAATAGTGATTTGCTTTCATTCTTTGACATACTGATATTTGATGAATAAGAAAGAATTGTTGTAAAGCCTGTTAAATCATCCTGCATTCCTGCAGGATGAATTTTTATGTTTGCTTCATCTCCACTGCAGGATAAAAATAGAAAATTTTAAACAAGACTGGCTGTAACAGGGAGCGGATTACTTACTGAACGGAAGCCGGATTTAATTGCTCATGATTAATTTATTTCCTTTTTGTCAACTTTGAAGCCGCTAATCAGCGATTTATGACAGTTCAGGAAATAAAACAGCGCTTTGGAATTATCGGTAACTCCTCTCATCTGGATCATGCCATTAATACAGCCCGGCAGGTTGCACCAACAGATCTGACCGTTCTGATTACCGGTGAAAGCGGAACCGGCAAAGAGGTTTTCCCCCAGATTCTGCACCAGCTTAGTTCCCGAAAGCATGGTAGTTTTATTGCTGTAAACTGTGGAGCGATTCCTGAAGGTACCATTGATTCAGAATTATTTGGTCACGAAAAAGGAGCTTTTACAGGTGCCCTCGAAGCCCGTAAAGGATATTTTGAAGTGGTTAACGGTGGAACCATTTTCCTTGATGAAGTGGCTGAACTGCCATTGCTTACCCAGGTTCGGTTGCTGCGGGTTCTTGAGTCGGGGGAGTTTATGCGGGTTGGTTCCAGTAAGGTTCAGAAAACCAATGTTCGGGTTGTAGCCGCTACCAATGTGAACCTTTCGCATGCCATTTCGAGAGGCAGGTTCAGGGAAGATTTATTTTACCGGCTTAACACCGTTCCGATTCATGTGCCAGCTTTGCGTGAACGAAAGGAAGACATCCCGTTACTGTTCCGGAAATTTGCATCTGATTTTGCTGAGCGATACCGGATGACGGATGTTCGGTTGCTTCCCGATGCATTGCAGGCACTGGTTACTTACCGCTGGCCGGGTAATGTCCGCCAACTTAAAAATGTTACTGAACAACTATCCATTCTCGAGCAGAAAAAGGAAATTGATTCCGAAACACTTTTGAAATACATTCCGGCTGAAAGCCAGTCAATGCCGGTACTGATGTCTGAGGTGGCCGGTGATAAAGACCTGAATGAACGTGAACTGCTTTATAAAGTTCTATTTGAGATGCGAAAGGAGCTTACAGATGTTAAGAAAGTTGTGTTTGGCATTCTCAGTGATCCCGACCGGGCCGAAGCCCTCAGCCATGCAGGTGATCAATTGATCAAGTCGGGAGAACCCACGACTGGTATTTCTCAAGGTAATACCCACATCACTTTTAAGCCTTCAGATACAATGCATACGGATGACATTACACCGCACCAGGAAGAAGAAGATGTGCTGAACCTGACTGAACTGGAACGGCTGACCATTGAGAAAGCACTAAAAAAGCACAATGGCGTAAGAAAAAATGCAGCCCGCGAATTAGGGATCAGCGAAAGGACCTTGTATCGTAAAATGGTTGAATACAAAATTCACTGATTATGCAAAATACCCGAAGCTACCGGTTTCTATCCGCTGTTCAGATTCAGATTGCTGCAGTTGTTCTGCTGGGATTGATTTGCCTGCCTTGGGTTTCATGCAAAAATTATTCGTTTACCGGAGCTTCGGTCTCACCGGATATCAAAACAGTAACAATTCCGTTCTTCCCGAACAGAGCTTCGCTGGTACAACCGGTTTTAAGCCAGACATTCACCGAAAAAATGAGAGATAAGTTTGTTTCACAAACCAACCTGACCTTAACCGAGGCTCATGGCGACCTGCTCTTTGAAGGCTACATCAGCGACTACCATACCCAGCCGGTAGCGATTCAGGGAAATGATAATGCAGCACTGAACAGGCTGACCATTTCTGTTTTTGTTAAATTTATTAATACCAAAGATCCGAAGCAGGATTTTGAAACCACTTTTTCACGGTATGCTGATTTCAGTGCCAGCCAAAATCTGGCCTCTGTTGAGCAGTCGCTCATCTCAGAAATCAATGCTCAACTGGTTGATGATATCTTTAATAAATCTATGGTAAACTGGTAAAATGAATGCAACCCGGTTTTACAGGCTATTGAACGGGCAACTCCCTGCCAGCCCTGCTGACCTTTCGGAACTGAAAGAGATAACAAACGAGTATCCATTTTTCTATCCTGCCCAGGCATTATTCTCCCGGTTGCTTTTTCAATCTGACAACATCCAGTATGAAAAGCAATTGCAGCGAACCGCTATTTTGTCACCTGACAGAAGCCTCTTACATGGTTTTATTCATAAGCAGGCTGAAGTTGAAGAATTACCTCAGGTTGTTAAGAACGTTGATTTACCCTTGGCTGAACCGGTAAAACCGGCTGCCGATACTGTATTGGCAACTGCCGAAACAAATTCAGAAGCAGACAGCATGAGTCGGTCGGATGCAGTTTCAGATCAAGAAAAGCACAGGCTGGTTGCACTAATTGAAGAGCGGATGCAGGAAATTGCGGAGGAAAGAAAGAAAACTGAGGTTGAATTTCCGGAGCAGGAGCAAGAGCAGGAACAGGATGAAAGCAGACCGGTCAGCCAAGCAAAAGAAACAACCGACCAAGATGAAACAGCTCCGGGGCTGAATTTATCTGGAAGACCTGAAGCCGATTTAAGTACAACAGAAGAACGTTCGTTTAGTCAATGGCTGAAATTCATTACAGCAGCCGGTGCAGCAGATAAAAATCAGCAAGCAGGCGGAGATCAGGCATCAGCACCCTGGATGGAGTCAAAACCACCGGTTGAGCAACCAGCTCCCGTTCACCGGCAAGGGGAAAATAAAAAGGCAACTGCAAACAGTCAACTGCCGGATGCATCGGCTCTCATTGAGAAGTTTATTTCGGAAGATCCGAGGATTTCACCAGCTAAACCCGGATTTTTCAATCCTGTCAATGTGGCAAAACAAAGTATTGAAGATCATGACGACCTGGCTTCACCAACCCTGGCTCAGATTTACCTGATGCAGGGCAATAAGGAGAAAGCAATTGAAATCTACCGCAGGTTAATCTTGCTATATCCGGAAAAAAACAGTTTTTTTGCAGCCCAAATTGAAAAAATCAAGAATAACTGACGATTAAAAAATAAGACTATGTTTACTTTTATTGCCATTATAATGATGATTGCCAGTGTGTTGCTGGTACTGGCTGTACTTGCCCAGGATTCAAAAGGAGGAGGCCTGGCAGCTGGTTTTCAGTCAAGTTCTCAGATTATGGGTGTTCGGAAAACGACTGATGTAATTGAGAAACTTACCTGGGGTCTTGCCATTGGATTATTTGTATTAAGTGTAGGAGCTGCCTTTTTTCTGCCTCGTACTGGTAGTACAGCTACTGGGCCCGCATCAGTCATTCAACAGCAAATTGACCAGTCGTCTGCCCCGATCCAGGAAATGCCTCCGATTCCAGATGGTGGTGAAAGCAAACCTGCAGCTGAACCCGCTCCTCAGAAATAGGTGATTAAAAATATATCATCAGAGATTGACAATTTGTCGTTTGATTTGCCAACCTTACCATTATTAACAGGAAATTAACTGTAAAGATGGCATAAAGTGTTGTTGGCATAGTTATCGTTCAGGGCTGAATCGAAAAATATTTCAAATACCTATAACTTAAAAATCAATTAAAACACTATGAGCAAGATTAGTTTAAAACCGTTAGCAGACCGTGTACTTGTTGAAGTTGCACCTGCTGAAGAAAAGACAGCCAGTGGAATTATCATTCCTGATACAGCGAAAGAAAAACCACAGAAAGGGAAAGTCGTTGCAGTTGGCAATGGTAAAAAGGATGAACCCATGACCGTTAAAGTAGGAGATACCGTACTTTATGGAAAATACTCAGGAACTGAAGTGAGTATTGAAGGTAAGGAATTTCTCATAATGCGTGAAAGCGACATTTTCGCAGTCGTTTAAATCATCTGAAAATTTAATTTGTAACAACTAAAAAATAAAATCAACAAAAAAATTATGGCAAAAGACATCACTTTTAATGTAGATGCACGTGACTCCTTAAAAAAGGGAGTGGATGCATTGGCAAATGCTGTTAAAGTAACACTTGGACCGAAAGGCCGCAATGTTATCATAGATAAAAAATTCGGAGCTCCTGCAATCACCAAGGACGGTGTAACAGTTGCTAAAGAAATTGAACTGAAGGACCCGGTTGAGAATATGGGCGCACAGATGCTTAAAGAAGTAGCATCAAAAACTGCAGATGTTGCCGGTGACGGAACAACGACTGCGACCGTACTTGCGCAGTCGATTGTAACAACGGGATTGAGGAATGTTGCTGCCGGAGCAAACCCGATGGACCTCAAACGCGGAATTGAAAAAGCAGTGGATGTGGTAATCACAAACCTGAAAAAGCAGTCAAAAGCAGTAGGCGATGACTCCAAGAAAATTGAACAAGTAGCAACAATCTCGGCAAATAATGACAATGCCATCGGTAAACTAATTGCTGATGCAATGCAGAAAGTTAAAAAGGAAGGTGTCATTACAGTTGAAGAAGCAAAAGGAACCGAAACAACTGTTGAAGTTGTTGAAGGAATGCAGTTTGACCGTGGTTACATTTCTCCTTATTTTGTAACTGATGCCGATAAAATGGAAGCAGTACTTGAGCAGCCGTATATTCTGCTCTATGACAAGAAGATTTCAAACATGAAAGAACTGCTGCCAATCCTGGAAAAGACAGTTCAGAGCGGCAAACCTATGATGATTATTGCTGAAGATGTGGATGGTGAAGCACTAGCCACACTGGTAGTAAATAAACTGCGCGGTTCATTGAAAATTGCTGCTGTAAAAGCTCCGGGATTCGGAGATCGCAGAAAGGCAATGATGGAAGATATTGCAATCCTTACCAATGCAACCCTTATTTCTGAAGAACGTGGATTTAAGCTTGAAAATGCAGATCTGAGCTATCTGGGTACTTGCGAAAAAATATCCATTGACAAGGACAATACTACCATTGTTGGTGGTTCAGGCAAGAAGGCTGATATCACTGCCCGGGTTAATCAGATTAAAGCTCAGATTGAAACAACAACTTCTGATTATGATAAAGAAAAATTGCAGGAACGTTTGGCCAAGTTGGCTGGCGGGGTTGCTGTTCTTTATGTAGGTGCTGCTACCGAAGTTGAAATGAAAGAAAAGAAAGACCGTGTTGATGATGCCTTGAATGCAACACGTGCTGCAGTTGAAGAAGGTATTGTTCCTGGTGGTGGTGTAGCTTATATCCGTGCGGTAGATGCTCTTGAAAAACTGAAAGGCACTACAGAAGATGAAACAACCGGAATCAGTATCATAAAACGGGCACTTGAAGAACCGCTTCGCCAGATTGTTGAAAATGCCGGAATTGAAGGTAGCATCGTGGTTCAGAAAGTTCGTGAAGGAAAAGAAGATTTTGGATACAATGCCCGCACAGATGAATATGAAAATCTGTTTAAGGCCGGTGTAATTGATCCGACCAAGGTTACCCGTGTAGCACTTGAAAATGCTGCTTCAATAGCCAGTATGTTGCTTACTACTGAATGTGTACTTGCTGACATTAAGGAAGATAAGCCGGCTATGCCTGCAGGAATGCCGGGTGGAATGGGCGGAATGGATTATTAATTCCCAAAATTAAAATGATTAGAAAAGGGTGGATTGAAATTCACCCTTTTTTTATTTCATAAAAATAGCTGCTGCAATTCACGGTTCACTGCCGATTAACTACTTTTGACCGCCAATAAAAAGTTCACCAATGAACAAAACAGATAAATTTATTGGCGAAAGCCTTACTTATGATGATGTATTACTCATCCCGGCCTATTCAGAAATTTTGCCGAGAGAGGTTGATATAACAACACGTTTTACAAGATCCATTGTCCTTAATGCGCCTTTTGTTTCTGCTGCGATGGATACAGTGACAGAATCGGCCCTAGCCATTGCAATGGCCCAGGAAGGAGGAATCGGAGTGTTGCATAAAAACATGACCATTGAAAAGCAGGCGGCTGAAGTCAGAAAAGTAAAACGCTCGGAAAGCGGAATGATCCAGGATCCCATTACCCTCTTTGAACATGCAACCATCGGGGAAGCCCTCCAGATTATGAAAGAGAATAAAATCGGTGGTATCCCGATAATTAATAACAAGAATAAGCTGGTTGGAATTCTGACCAACCGCGATCTCCGCTTTGAAAGAAAAATGACAAGACCGGTAAATGAAGTGATGACGAAGGAACACCTGATAACTGCTACAGGTCCGATTTCACTACAGCAAGCTGAAATTATTCTCCAGGAATATAAGATTGAGAAACTTCCCGTTGTGAGCAAAAATGGTATCCTCCTTGGACTGATTACTTATAAGGATATTCAAAAATTCAAATCCCGTCCGAATTCCTGTAAGGATAACCTGGGACGGCTTCGGGTGGCAGCTGCTGTTGGAGTTACTGTTGATATGATTGAACGGATCAGTGCACTGGTTCAGGCCGGAGTAGATGCCGTTGTGATTGATACAGCTCATGCCCATTCGAAAGGAGTGATTGCAGCACTGAAACTGGCACGTAAAAAATTTCAGTCGCTGCAGATTGTTGTTGGGAATATTGCAACCGGTGATGCTGCAAAAATGCTGATTAAAAACGGGGCGGATGCAGTGAAAGTTGGAATCGGCCCCGGTTCCATTTGTACTACGCGGGTTGTTGCCGGAGTTGGTGTTCCGCAGCTGACAGCTATTTATCAGGTTGCTCAGGCAATTAAAAATACAGATGTTCCGCTGATTGCTGATGGCGGAATCCGCTTTACTGGCGATATCCCCAAGGCAATTGCTGCCGGAGCAGACTGCATAATGGCAGGTGCCCTTTTTGCCGGTGTTGAGGAATCTCCCGGTGAAACAATTATCTATGAAGGACGAAAGTTTAAAGTCATCCGCGGAATGGGATCACTTGAAGCTATGAAGGAGGGGAGTAAAGACCGTTATTTCCAGGATGCCGAAGATGATGTTAAAAAATTAGTACCCGAAGGAATTGTTGGCCGTGTTCCGCATAAGGGCCCACTTGCTGAAGAAATTTATCAGCTGGCTGGCGGACTCAGAGCCAGTATGGGGTATTGTGGAGTAAAAAATATTGCTGCTTTAAAACAAGCCAGGTTTACACGAATTACCCAGGGTGGTGTGCGCGAAAACCATCCTCATGGAGTAGCAATCATCAAAGAAGCACCTAACTACCACCGTTGATCAGTCGGCTTCATTCAGAAACGTATTCAAAGGATAAAGGGCTTTGAATACTTCAGCACAGTGTCCGACAAATTTTTTATCTTGAACCTGCCTGTCGGACAGGTGATGAACCGCAATGAGTGATTTATGTTTGAGCCATTTAATTTCAGGATGAAATGCCTCATAGCCTTTGGGAGGCCGTATTAACTGATCTCCTTCAAGAGCTCCAAAATACTTTTTAAATCTGGGCGCATGAATGATTTTTTTGAATGAGCTGGCATTATAATCAATCTCCCGCCTGATGGCACTTAACCATTCTTTGGACGGGTTATAAGCACCTCCGGCAAGGATGGAATGAGCCGGTTCAATATGGATGTAATATCCGGCATCTGCCTGGATCTCCGGCCGGGAATGACCGGATTTAATATAGGCTCCCAAATTGCTTTTATACGGTGATTTATTCTTACTGAACCGGATATCCCGGTAAATTCTGAAAATACATTTCTTGGCTTTCAGGTTTTCGGTTTCTTTGTCGAACCGGGCGATTAAGGGAATCAGGGTTTCAATGAAAACTTCAAACTCCAGTTTGGCTGCTTCATATCTGTGCCTGTTTTCTTGAAACCATTCACGGTTGTTGTTTTTTTTGAGATCACTTAGAAATTTAAATGTACGAGTTGTCAGCATGGCTTACCGGGTTTACAGTTTAAATCTTCATTACTCAATCTTAACATTAATCAGTTCAATCTTTCTTTCAAGAGCTGCTTTGGGGCTGTAAACAGAATTCCGTAAATCATTCAGGTCATCGCTGACATCGGCAGGAGCAAGCGACTTTCCTACAGCAATCCATTCGATATTCAGCGAGCCTTTTTTGCTGAATATTTCGAGTGACCGGTTTTTATAATTCAGCAGATAATTAACCAGGCTTGAGATTCTGCGTTTTGAGAGGTTCTCATTGTAGGCTGTGGAAGCAAGCGGGCTTGCCTGGCCTCTGACTACCAGCGTTATTTTTTTCCCATCCTGCAATTCTTCACTCAACAGGCTGGCAACGCTATCCAGCCTGGCAAAAGAAGAAATAATCACTTCACTGAATAATTTATTAATTGCATTTTCGGCTGCTTTTCTTTTCTGTTCACTCAGTCCTTTTGAATACTCAGCCACAAACTCATTCTTCCGGCTGAGATAGCGGTAGTATAAATCATCATATCGCCAGTTGGTTTCGGTTTTTACTGTTTTCGGGTCGGGCTGGTCATTATCAAAGTAGAGCACTAACGGCAGTAATCTACGTGTAGCTTTGATTTTTGGAGTATCATTGAGAAAAGCTAAGGTATCAGGTTCTGATGAACCATCAAGAACTATCAGGGTGTCGATTAAAGGAGGCTGCTTTTTAGTCAGGACATATTCATATAGGTCATAACAGCAGGTTTTGGATTTGATATACATTGAGCCCGGCCGGTTCGAAGTAATCATTCCCCGGTCTTCCTTAAACGAAGTGGTAAAATACAAATCATGATAGCTTGAATTAATGGGATATCCTGCATTTTCAGGTGCGCTGAACTGAGTTTCACCAACTTTTGCTGAATAAAACACATCATAGCCACCTAATCCTTCTGAACGGTCGCTGCTGAAATAAAGGGTTCGGGTTTCATCATTGAAAAACGGAGTGATTTCATTTTCACCGGTGTTAATTTCACTTCCGGCATTTAGCGGTTCAGAAAACTGACCGTCAGCTGTCATTAACGCATACCAGATATCCAGATTCCCGAATCCACTATCTCGGTCACTTACATAATACAAAGTATAACCTTCTGCCCCGCGAAGTGCCAGTGCAGGCTGGGTAGACGTTGTACCTTTTTTATTGATCGAATCAGGCAACCGAAAAGGCTTAGACCAGCTTCCGTTTTTAAACCGGGATGCAAAAAGTTCACATCTCATTTCTGCCTTATTGAGCGGCTGGCAACGGGTAAAAACAATCCATTGGTTGTCACTGCTGAATGTGAGGTTGGCATTGTGTATTCCCGTTTGATTGATATCCTCAGGAAGAGGTGTAGGCTGGTGCCATTTATTTCTCGACTTAGCTGATTTTAAAATCCTGGTGAAGTATGCTTTGGTTTCTTTTGTTTTAGAATTGGCAGATGGAAAACGAAGCGAGGAATAGTACAGAACAGAATCACCAAGAAGGTACCCGGCAAAATCGGAATAAACGGTATTGATGGTGTTGCCCATATTGGACACTTCGGCACCAACAGGATGTTGAGTAAGCTGGTAGGCTGTTTCACAACCTGCGATTTCCTTGTGAGCACGTATCGAATAGTAATTACTGTCAGCTGCATGAAGATTATTGTATTTAAAAAAAAGGTTCTTGGCCGTTTCATATTCACCTTTCATTTTATTCATCATGGCCAGGTAAAACAATGCAACCGGATAGCGGTTCTCCCGATCATTCAATACCACCTGATTATACCAGTAAGCAGCCACATTCACATCATTAAAGAGTCTTGATGCTTCTGCCATTTTAAATTTGAGGCTGAGATCATTGTTCTCAAATTCGAGAGCTTTTATAAAATACTCGGTTGCTGAGTAATAATCTTTATCAGCCATGGCTTTCTCACCTGCACTGATATACGCCCGGAAGGTCTGAGCCGATGCAACCCCCCCGGTCAGAAAGAAAAAATAAAGAACAAGCTTGAGTCTGGTCATGGTAAGAAAATATTTATTCAGCAGAATGAAATTTAATTTGATAGTAAAACAACTAATGCAAAATAATGAAACAGGAAATGAATGCAGCTTCTAATTAAAACAGATATTCCAAAGTAAGCCGACTTTTAAGAGTTGGTAAAACCAGGATGCAGGTTTGCCCTGAGGTTGGTTGTTGATGCAGTTGAACTCATTTAAGTTAGCTAAACTGAACCCCGGTTAGGTAACAAGACTACACTGGCAAGTGAATAATCCGGTTTTGATTCAGCACCGCTCGTGCAAGATTATCAACATGCACACGAGCTTAGTAAACAGGACAAGGTGGCCGGAGACCAAGCGGTTTCACTTTGGTAATCAGATAAGTCAGTGCAATTTCATAACCCCCACGATGGTTACTGGCCCGGTTCAAATCACTTGTATTAATATCATAACTGAAACCGATATTTAATTCATTGTAGTCTAACCCAATCATTGGGATAAGTGCATCTCCAGAGCGGAAATAAAGCCCGGCCATAATGTTGATTTTCCTGCCCGGTCTTTCATTAAGTAAGAATTTGAGGGTGCCACCGGGAACAATTTCACGGAATTTCTCTTGTGTTGAAAATAATATGGCCGGCTGAATAAAGAATTTTTCGGTTACCGCAATGCTGCTGTTGAGGTCAATCGAAGTTTTTACAGGAAGTCCGGCATTGTGATCTGAAAAGAAAGAGTAATGCGGATTCAGCAAATGATGAACCGAAAGTCCAGCACCAATCTGAAATTGCTCGGATGGCTGGTAGAGGTAACTGAATCCGGCAGCCAGGTCAAAATTAACGGACTTGTCATTATTAAAAATTTCAGCAGGAGGAATTGCCGGATTAAACACATCGCCATCAAACTGATTGTCAAAGGTGAGTTTGCTATAGTTCAAACTGATCTGAGAAAATAGTGGTTGAATACCAATTGTTGCATAATGAGATCCGGAGGACCCGATTGCCGTTATGTATGAAAGTGAAATACCGGCCTGAGTAATTCCAAAATCAGAATCACCGGCTTTATCGCTGTTAAAGAAAATACCGGTTCCGATAAATGCCTGCTCACGGGAGGTCAGGTGATGTTTAATATCCAGGCTGCCTGAGAAGGTTTTAAATGGAACAGATACTGATTTCCACTGGTTGCGGTGGATTCCGCTGATCCGGTAATCGGCATCCATGAACCCTGCATAAGCCGGATTTAGATTTAAAGGAGATTTACCAAACTGGGAAAAATGAATATCCTGGGCTACTGATGAAAAGCTCAGCAGCATAACAAACAGGAACAGGATTCTTGGTTTACTCATCTGATCAGAGTGACATTCCCTTTTTTAAAAAACTTTTCACGATTCACACAGGTTATTTCGAGGTAATAATCATAAACTCCTGGCTGTACTTTTTTACCTTTGAACGTACCATTCCAGCCGGATTGGGGCAGTGTTGTTTCAAATACCTTTTCACCCCAGCGATTATAAATTCTGAAAATCAAATCGCGGATGGTGTTTCCTCTAACATAAAGAATGTCATTATTCCCGTCATCATCCGGAGTAAAGGCGTTCGGAATAAAAATTTCAGGTTCATTGCAGGTAGTTTTCCTGACAAAAATCCTGACTGTATCACGGGCAGGACAGCCGTTGCTGTCGGCAAACTCAACGAAGTAAACAATACTCTGCCCGGGTGTTGAAACCGGATCTGGAATGGATGTGCTATTCAGCCAGTCAGGAGGTGACCACTGGTAAGTGGCACCCGGGTAAAGTGAGGAGGTAATGTTTACTGACTGGCCTTCATAGATGTATATTTCTCCGGGGTCTGCTGCAAAAGGCGGGTAGTAATTCTGGTAGCCTACTGAAACAGATGCAGTCATGGTGCATCCGTTGGCATCCGTAACGGTGACTTGGTAATTTCCTTCACAAAGTTCATGAATGTAAGCTGACTGCTGGGACTGGGGATCATTCCACAGGTAGGTATAGGCGCCATTACCACCGGAAACTTCAATAAATGCACTTCCGATACAAAGATGCCCACAGTAATCATCTGTTGCCGAAACTGTAACAGCCAGCGGAGGCGGATCTGAAATGGTAAATGACTGGCTGGCAGTACAGTTTAAGGAGTCAGTAACGGTAACTATGTAGGTGCCGGCACACAGATTTGATACAGTATTCCCAGTTGAGGAGTTGTTACTCCAGAGATAGGAAACAGAACCGGCTGCATCAGTTACATTGGCTGTAAGAGAGGCATTGCAGTCACCGGAACAGGTTACAGGGTTACCGGGAATCACAGCAACCGAAATCATCGGATCAATGGAGATTTGCTTGTTAATTGTTTTTACACAACCTGAATCCGAAACAGTAGTTAGTGTTACAGAATAAGTTCCGGGTCCAGGATATGTATGGGGTGGATTCTGGATGTTTGAAGTAGTGTTGTCACCAAAGTTCCAGTTCCATTGGGCTGAAAAGCCACTGCCGGAGTTTTGAGAAACAGAAGTAAAATTAACAGCAAAGGAACAGGGTATCAGTACAAAGGAAAAATCAGCATCAAAAGCAGGATAAATTTTGACTTCTCCCTGGAGGGTATCTGCACAGCCGGGGTTAAATTGAGAATAGGCAATCAGTGTATAGTTGTAAGTACCGGTTCCAGGGTACGTCCATGATGGACTGACAGCATGAGAGGTATCAGCAGTTGTTGAAGGATCGCCAAAACTCCAGAAATAAGAACCGGCACCAATGCTTTGATTCTGGAATTGAATGGTGTTACTGTTGCAGTTAATGATTGGTGTCTGGGCAGCAGCTACTACCAAAGTAGGGCAGGCAACCACATTAAACTGGAGATCTCGTTTTGTCCGGCTAAGTAAAATTCCATTCCGGTATTCAACCACACAAACTCCTACCACAAACTGCCCAATGGTATTGGGTGTTGCAGTCAGCATACCTGATTGAGGGTCTATTGTGATGGGGATTCCACCCATCAGGTTGCTTAAACTAAAAGGAGATTGCCAGATCACATTACTATAAGGCGGGTTATGAGGAGGATGCGGAGCCGGCCCACAGGTTAACGGGAATCCACAGGGAGCAGCACCACAGGAATTCGGATCTCCTCCTACAAATGGATTGCAGATTTCATAGACGAGTGAGTCGCCATCTGTATCAGTTGCTGAATGATCAAAAGTAAACGGAACTCCCATGCATAAGAATGGAGGCGGAAGTGATTTGAAGACAGGATTGCTGTTTGTGGCAACAGACTGGGCAGGAGGAATAAATGCATTGATGGTGATCCCGACATCACCGGGGTTGATGATATTTAAAATTGTATTATTCCGGCAGCAACGCTGGTAAGCTAGATGATAGCCAGTCTGGTTGGCAGGCAGGTAAACAGGATTTGAACGATAATAACCCCTTCGGTAGCAAACATTGGTTGGTGGAATAAAGCAAGGGGAGTTAATTGTTGGCGGAATGGTGGTTGAATCAGGTCTGACAGCAAGGCAAAGCTCGGTAAAGAGTTGATTGGTCCCTGTAAAAATTCCGATTGAAGCTACCGGATCAAAGGGCGGAACTCCATAATAACAATCCCGGTAAACAACCAGTGTAATGATGTAGGTACTGTTCCCGGAATATTCATAATACATTTCACCGCCAACAATATGAGTTGCTGTTACTTTATTGCCGGCCGTGAACAAAAACATCATTACCGGAAGAAGAAACATTCTCGCAGATCGGGAAACCGGATTCATGGTATTGAGGTCATAAAATTAATAAATCGGGAAGTATCCGGCAGTTTATCTGGTCAGCTCATACAGAAGCATCATTATCCGGCAGCCTGAATAATTTCAATGAATGAGTCAGCCTTTAACGAAGCTCCGCCAATTAATCCGCCATCAATATCGGGGCAGGAAAATAATGCTGCTGCATTCTTTTCATTGCAACTGCCACCGTACAGTATGCTCATGGTATCAGCATGATCAGGAAATTTTTCCTGGATTAGCAGGCGGATAAACGCATGCATTTCCTGGGCCTGGTTGTCTGATGCGGTAACCCCGGTTCCGATTGCCCATACGGGTTCATACGCAATGGTAAGTTTAGAAATTGAGGATTCATGGATTTTAAAAATCACTCTTGTAAGCTGTTCCTGAACCGTTTCAAAATGATGTCCTGAATTCCGATCTTCAATGGTTTCCCCACAGCAGAAAATTACGTTCAGGTTTTCAGCTAATGCACGATGAATTTTTTCGAGCAGGAGTTCATTCCCCTCATGATGGTATTTTCTTCTTTCCGAATGGCCGATAATAACATAATCTGCACCACTGGATTTAATCTGCATGGCTGAAACTTCGCCAGTAAAAGCGCCTGATGCAGCTGCCGAGCAATCCTGGGCTGATAACAGGAAACAGCTTTTTTCCTTAATGCTTTTAAGAGCTGAAAGAAATGTAAACGATGGAGCAAGAATGACCTCACAAGCAGGTTTGCTTTTGGTTAAATAATGACTTACCTCAGAAGAAAGTTCTAAAGCGTCAGAAAGACTGAGGTTCATTTTCCAGTTTCCGGCAACAATTTTTTTTCTCATAATCAAAGGAGGTTTTGTAAGATTGCAAATTAAAGGCAATCCGATTATTGATTCTTTACCTGAATCTTCGGAAATTTGTCGTTACAAATTCAGATGAATGAAAGTATATCTTGATAATGCAGCAACCACACCTCTTGCACCTGAAGTAATTCAGGAAATGTTTTCTGTCATGCAGGAAAAATTTGGTAATCCTTCTTCAATTCATTCATACGGACGCGAAGCCCGGTCATTGATTGAGCAGGGCCGCAAGTATATTGCCGGCCTTTTTAATGTTACTCCAGGTGAAATCTTTTTTACTTCCGGAGCAACCGAAGCAAATAATATGGCTATCCGTTGTTCGGTACGAGATCTGGGTATCCGTTGTGTGATTTCATCACCTATTGAACATCATGCCGTTGAACATACTTTACAGGAACTCAGTCAGCATGGGAAAATAAAGTTGGTGTTGTTAAAGAATGCAGGTGAGTTTGGAGAAGTTGACTTAACCGAACTCGAAGCATTACTCGAAGCTCATAAAAATGAGAAACTGATGGTGTCATTGATGCATGCCAATAATGAATTGGGAACCATAAACCCGATTAAAGAAATTGGTGAATTATGCCAAAAGTATCATGCTGTTTATCATGCAGATACCGTTCAGTCTGTGGCACATTACGACCTTGACTTAAAGGAAATTCCTGTTGATTTTATAACCTGTTCAGCCCATAAATTTCACGGTCCGAAAGGAGTTGGTTTTCTCTACATCAATAACCGGATTAAGATTAATCCCATGCTGACCGGAGGAAGCCAGGAACGAAACATGAGAGGCGGAACTGAAAATATTTATGGAATTGCAGGAATGGTAAAGGCACTTCAACTTTCTTATAACAACCTGGAAAAAGAAAGGCAGTACATCACTTCGCTTCGCCAGCACATGATTGATAAATTGAAGTCTGAGATGCCGGGAGTTGAGTTTTATAGTGATCTTGACCACAATTCGCTTTATACTGTTTTAAGTGTATCTTTTCCTCCCTGTGATTTTGCGGAGATGTTTTTATTTACCCTTGATATCAATGGCATTGCTGCCTCCTCGGGCAGTGCCTGTTCATCAGGAAGCAGCACCGGTTCTCATGTGTTAATTGCTTTGGGGAAAAATGGTGACAGGCCTGCTGTTCGTTTCTCCTTCAGCCGTTATAATACCCGAGAAGAGATTGATTATACCATAGAAAAACTAAAGGAAATGTATATGGTAAAAGCCTAACAGTTTGGTTTTGGTATTTTTGCCTTGTTAATTTTTTAAGTCATGAAAAAAGCAAATTGGTTAATTGCTGTTTTATTAATTGTTTCAGCATGCGGGCAACCGAAAGAAAAACTTCCTTCAGGAGAAGAAAAGCTAAGCCCTGATATTGTTACCAATACTGCAACGGCATCCGAACAGGCTGCAAGCTCCGAAACGAAGACTCCGCCTGAGTTTACTTTTGAAACAAGTAATCATCATTTTGGTGAGATTGAGGAAGGCGAGAAGGTAAGCTATGTATTTAAGTTTACCAATACTGGTGGATCTGATCTTGTAATTGCCAGTGCCCAGGGAAGCTGTGGCTGTACCGTTCCTGAATATCCCAAAGAACCGGTAAAACCAAATCAGAAAGGTGAAATCAAGGTTACTTTTGATTCATCCGGTAAACCGGGAATGCAAAGTAAAACAGTTACGCTTGTGGCAAACTCAGTACCGGCAACCAAGGTGCTGACAATCAGTGCTGAGGTTAAACAGAAAAAGCCGAACGGTTAATCGAAAAGAAAAAACCTGTTACTATTCTGAAAAATATTTATCCAACCCAAATATAAAACAAACATGATACAAACTATTTTACTGCAAGGTGCTCCGGGAGGCGGAGCAGGAGTGATGAATCTTTTAATGATTGCCCTGATCTTTGTAATCTTTTATCTTTTTATGATTCGCCCGCAGATGAAAAAAACCAAGATTGAAAAACAATTCAGGGAAGGAGTGAAGAAGGGAGATAAGATTGTAACCATTGGTGGAATTCATGGCCGGGTTCTTGAACTGGAAGGTAACACAACCCTGATGGTCGAGATTGACCATAATGTAAAAGTAAGACTTGAGCGAAATGCTATTTCAGTAGAAGCTACCCGGCAACTGAATCAGGCCAAATAATTATTAAGTTAATCTGGATACTGGGAAAAAGAAACAATCAGGCAGAGGTAAGCTGCATCTGTTTATTATCAGCTTAATTATGGCAGCTGCTTTCTGGATGTTTAAGTCACTGACTTCTGACTTTAACCGGCAGTTCTATTTAAAACTTGAATTTGTTAATGTCCCGCCAAGTATTAATCTTCTGTCAGAAACCGAAGATTCGGCAATTGTAACACTGAGTGGAAACGGTTGGGAGTTTCTGAGTGGAGAAATGTTTACCTCCATTGAAACCCTGACCATTGATCTGAGCTTTTTAAAGGGTCATAAACCCGGAACGGTATCAGTTGCACTTGCTCCGTTTGTCAAAAGCCTGCTGGAGGTGCCTCAGGCCAGAGTACGCTTTGTGCGTGTTTTTCCTGATTCGGTACGGTTCAGTTTTACTGGTAATTTCTCAAAATGGGTTAAAATTCAACCTGATTATTCCGTTACCTTCAAAGGACAGTTCATACAAAGTGAGCCGGTTACCGTTGTTCCTGACAGCATCGAGCTATTCGGAGACGAAGGAAAGCTCATGCTCATTGATACTGTTTTTACAACTAAGGTTAATTTAGTTTCAGTTAGTAATTCAGTTGATACTGCCATAAGCCTTCAGATTCCGGCCGGATTCCGCACCTCTCTGAAAAACCAGCAAGTCCAAATGCAGTTACCGGTTTCCGAATATGTCGAGAAAATCTTTCCGGTACAGGTCCGGCCGGTAGCTGATGAACCTGAAGAACTCCACTTTATTCCTTCCGAAGTATCCCTAACCTGCAGAATTCCAATTAACAGAACGCAATCCATTACAGCAAATGATTTTGTGGTTGTGGGAATTCCTTCTTCCGGAAGCAGGAAAAGCTATGCACGGATTGAAGTTCAGAAACAACCTCCCAATCTTGAAGTATTCAGTATTTATCCGTCATTTGTAGAAGCTTATTTTATCAGATGATTAGTAAAGTTGGTATCACCGGTAATATTGGAAGCGGTAAATCATTTGTTGCGGCTGTTTTTAAAAATTTAGGGATTCCGGTTTTTAACAGTGATGAACAGGCCAGAGAGTTGATGAACTCAGACCGTGAACTAATTCGAAGACTTAAGAATTATTATGGCAAAGCGGTTTACACATCTGACAATAAATTAAACCGGGTCTTACTTGCTGAAAAGGCTTTTAGTTCAGCTTCCGAAATCAGCAAACTCAATAACCTGGTTCACCCTGCTGTGCGGGATGCTTTTATTAAATGGGCTAATGAGATCAATGCCGTTTCATCCGCCCCTTACTGCCTGATTGAATCGGCTCTGATTTTTGAAGCCGGTTTTCAGGATATGCTGGAAGCCGTTATTTGTGTAACGGCACCTGAAACAATCAGGATGCAGCGTTTGAAAGAAAGAGAAAACATGACTGAAGAACAATTTCAATGCAGGAAACAGCATCAATGGGATGAAGAAATGAAAATCAAAAAATCTGATTTTATCATTATCAATGACGGTATAACTCCGATTCTTAAACAAGTGCTCGATATTGATTCTAAACTGAGAAAACAATGAGTGCGTTTCATCCGGTGATCCGCAGAAAAGAAGGGCTTTACTTTCCGAATGGAGATTTTTTCTTAGATCCCAGGCGTGCGGTTAAGCATGCTATAATTACGCATGCTCATGCAGACCATGCAATTGCCGGTTCTGAAAATGTTTACTGTACTGCAGTTACTGCTGAATTGATGAAACTCAGGTATGGCGAACGTGCAGCACGGAGATTCCATTTATACCTTGAAGGCGACTCCTTCCCGGTCAACAAGATTAACTGTCGTTTTTATCCTGCTGGACATATTGCCGGCTCAGTAATGGTTATGTTTAATTGGAAACAAGAAAGAGTGCTGTTTACCGGTGACTGGAACTATTCTCAATGTGGCCATCTTACTACCTGCGAATTTCCTGAAACCGACATTCTGATTACTGAAACTACCTTTGCCAATCCACAGATTGCTCATCCCGGCATTCGGGGTGAAATTGAAAAAATTATTAATTCCGGTTTTAAAGTTGTTGCCGGAGCCTACCGGATTGGTAAAGCACAGCGGTTTAATTATTTGCTTACCAAGTTTGCTCCTGAAATTCCGATTTTCATTCACCGCGAAATAATTGCAGTACATACAATCTACCGTAAAAACGGAATTGAAACAGGTGAATCAAGACCGTATCACAAACAGCAGTTCCAGAACGAAAAACGAGCTGTCTATATTGTACCACCACAAATTCTGCCTTCCTTTTACGGAGCAAGAGGAATTGAAACAACTTTTGTAACGGGCTGGACTCAATGGCACCGCAACTGCTCATTCCTGACCAACATCAGTGATCATGCGGACTGGAATACCTTGCTCCAAATGATTCAACTGGCCAATCCCCATACCGTTTATACGATTCATGGTGAAGGAAAACATGTGAAAACTCATTTCTTTGCATCGGGGATTGAAGTTTTTGAATTAAAATGATTCCAGTTTTATCCGCAGAACAGATCAGGCAATGGGATAGCTACACGATCCGTCATGAACCGGTAGCTTCCGTTGATTTGATGGAACGGGCTGCTACTGCCTGTTTTCGCTGGCTGGTATCCCTTCCTGCAGCTGACCGTTGTTTTCAGTGTTATGTTTTTAATGGAAACAATGGGGGTGACGGGCTAGCAATTGCACGAATGCTGCATCTGGTAGGTTATCGGGTGAATGTTTTTGAAATCCATTCAGAGAAAAAACCCACTGTTGACTTTTTAGAAAATAAGAACCGGCTTTTGCAAACCGGATTTGAGTCTTATCATATAATTAAATCCAGAAAAGATTTAAGCAGACATGCTGATCCTGATATCCTTATTGATGCCATTTTCGGAACCGGTTTATCAAAACCTGTAACCGGATTATTTGCAGAAGTAATCAAGCATATCAACTTTTCAGGGAATCAGGTTATTTCAATTGACATGCCTTCCGGTTTATTTGTTGATTCAACATCGTTGCTTTCCGGCCATACTGTGATCAGGGCAACTCATACATTGACCTTTGAACTTCTCCGCAAGTCATTGCTGTTTGCTGAAAACAATCCGTTCTTCGGTGAGGTGCATGTCTTACCAATTGGATTGATGCAAGCGTTTATCAACAATCAGCCGGTTACTGAATTTTTAGTCGAATATAGCGATGTTCAGCAATTGAGAAAGGCCAGAAATCCATTCTCAAACAAAGGGCATTATGGACATGCAGCTATCGTTGCCGGAAGTTATGGAATGATGGGAGCTGCATTGCTTGCTTCACGTGCTTGCCTGAAAGCCGGTGCAGGATTAACAACCGCTATTGTTCCGGCATGTGGTTATTCAATTATTCAGGGAGCTGTTCCTGAAGTTATGTGCATCACACCCCAGCCTGTCAATTTTAATTCAGATGCTGTTTTGCATAATAAAGTTGACATCCCATTTAGTAAATTTTCAACGATCGGGATTGGGCCCGGGATCGGGCAGCAAAAAGAAACCAGAGTGTTACTGAATCAGATTCTGACAAAATTTACCAAACCCCTGGTGATAGATGCCGATGCACTGAATATCCTTTCTGCAAATCCATCCATGCTGAAAAAAATCCCTGCTCAGAGTATTCTGACACCCCATCCGAAAGAATTTGAACGGCTGGCAGGAAAGAGCAAAAATGATTTTCATCGTCATGAAATGCAGCAGGCGTTTTCTGAAAAGTATCAGGTATTGATTGTCCTTAAAGGCAGATATACCTGTATCACAACGCCTGAAGGAAGATCGTACTTCAACACAACTGGGAATGCAGGTATGGCAAAAGGCGGCAGCGGAGATGTGCTTACCGGATTCATTACTGGACTACTTGCCCGTGGATATTCACCCGAAGAAGCCGCTATAGCCGGAGTGTATCTTCATGGTTCAGCCGGTAACTTAGCCTGTAATAGGGCTGGTGAAGAAGCAATGACGGCTTCTGATCTGATCAATGAGTTAAACTGTCAGCAATGAATGATTTTAGCCGATGGCTTTTATTTCAGCTACTAAATCGGATAACACTTTTTTAGCATCTCCGAAGAGCATGGAAGTCTTTGGATCATAGAATAGCAGGTTTTCAATTCCGGCATAACCTGTATTCATACTTCTCTTGTTTACAATAATATTTTTTGCTTTATCAACTTCAAGGATTGGCATTCCGTAAATAGGGGATGAGGAATCGGTTTTTGCAGCGGGGTTAACCACGTCATTGGCACCTACTACAAGAACGACATCCGTATGTTCAAACTCTGGATTGATATCTTCCATTTCAATCAGTTTGGAATAATCAACATTTGACTCGGCAAGCAAAACATTCATGTGGCCGGGCATTCTTCCGGCTACCGGATGCACAGCATACTTCACATCAACTCCGCGGGATTCAAGCAGCACTTCCAATTCATGAATCACATGCTGAGCCTGGGCAACGGCCAGTCCGTAGCCAGGTACTATTACCACATTCTTAGAATAGTTCAGCATTACAGCAGCATCGGAAATGCTGATGTCTTTGATGGAGCCGGTTACGGCAACACCATCTCCGGATGCATTATTCTGACCGAAAGCTCCGAAGATTACATTAAACAACGGCCTGTTCATTGCCTTACACATCACAATGGTAAGAATCGTTCCGGCAGAACCCACCAGAATACCTCCGGTAAGCATTACCTTATTGTCATAGAGAAAACCACCAAAAGCAGCAGCCAGTCCGGTAAACGAGTTTAGAAGAGAAATGACAACCGGCATATCAGCACCACCAATTGGAATCACAAACAGAATTCCGTATGCCAATGCAGATATAAACAAAAGGGTAATCAGCAGTGTGCTTGAGCTGCCACCAAAAATCATATAAGCACCAAATGCAAACATGGCAATCAGCCAGATAGTATTAATCATATTGTAAGCCGGCATCCGGATCGGCTTTTTCATACTGCCATTCAATTTTAAAAATGCAATGATGGAACCTGAAAATGATGTGCTGCCAATGATCATCCCAAGAACAATGGCAACCAATGCTCCTGTATTGTCTGTATTGTGATGAAACTCGATTAAACCGATTAGTGCGGCACAAGCTCCACCCATTCCGTTAAACATACTGACCAGTTCTGGCATTCGGGTCAGTTTTACCTTTATAGCAGTAAACCAGCCAATAACAGTTCCAATCACAATAGCTGCCAAGATCAACCAGTAAACAAATGCGGGAGGCTGACTTTGGACGTAATCAAACAATCCGTTATCCAGCTTTATTTTTTTGACGTTTATAAAAACGGAAACGATAATTGCCAGAATCATTCCGGCCGCAGCAATCAGATTCCCTCTTCGGGCAGTTGCGGGATTACCCATCTGCTTTAAACCGATAATAAAAGTGATGGATGCACTCAGATAAACAACCGTTCGGATATGATAGAGCAGATCAGGTGTCATAAGAGATTCAGTGGTACCTTATTTCTTTTTAAACATTTCAAGCATTCTGTCAGTAACAGCAAAGCCGCCAACAACATTGAGGGTTCCTAAAACAACTGCCAAAAAGCCGAGAGCCATTCCGATTGTGTTTTCAGGCTCAAGGTTTAACATCAGAATAATCGCACCAACAATTACAACCCCATGAATGGCATTGGCACCACTCATCAGCGGAGTATGCAGAATAGCAGGTACACCGCTGATGACTTCTACTCCTACAAAAACAGACAGCAGGATAAAAAAGATCATCTCTTCATGAGTTCCGATAAATTCAAGAATCTGGTCAATCATATGTTACAAGGTTTCAGATTTTAAGAGTGATGTATGAACAACTTTGCCTTTGAAAGTTATCATACTTCCCTTTGTAATTTCTTCTTCCATTTCAAATTTAAAGCTATCTTTGGTTGCCAAATGGGTAATAAAAGCTAACAGGTTACGGGCATAGAGGAAACTGGCAACCGATGGCAGCAGGCTGGTAATGTTAGCTTCACCAATAATAGTTACATCCGATTTAACAACGGTCTTATTCAATTCGCTGCCAACCACATTGCCTCCCTGTTCAACAGCCATATCCACAATGACAGACCCCGGCCGCATTGATTTTACCATTTCATCGGTTACCAGAACCGGTGCTTTCTTACCGGGAATCAGTGCAGTGGTAATTACAATATCAGCTTCAGCTACATGTCTGCCTACAAGCTCTTGCTGTTTTTTTAAAAAATCTTCGGAAACTCCTTTAACATAACCGCCTTCAATTTTTATACTGTCATCACCTTTAACTTCAATAAAACGGCCACCCAGCGACTCAACCTGCTCTTTGGTTTCTGGCCTGATATCTGTAACTTCGACTACTGCACCCAGTCTTTTGGCAGTTGCAATTGCCTGTAACCCGGCCACTCCCGCACCGAAGATTACGACTTTGGCAGGACGGATGGTTCCGGCTGCAGTAGTCATCATGGGAAGAATTTTACCAATGGTATCGGCTGCCATCAGTACAGCTTTATAACCAGCAAGATTCGCTTGTGAACTAAGTGCATCCATTTTTTGCGCCCTTGAAATTCGGGGGATGGCATCAACTGCAAAAGCTGTGATTCCGGCAGATTCGCAACAATGAACAATTGCAGGATTACTGAGCGCAAATAAAAAGGAAATCAAAGCAGCTTCTTTCTTCATTGAAGCAATATCAGAGTCCGGAGGTGCATTTACACAACAAACAATATCACTCTCAGAAAAAATTGCCTGCCTTGATTTCAGCACAGCTCCGCTGGTCGTATAGGTGTCATCTGAAAAGTAGGAACGTTTGCCCGCTCCTGGCTCAACAACCACATTGAATCCTTCTTTTATTAACTGCTTTACAACATCAGGGACTATACTCACACGGTTTTCACCGGCTTTTGTCTCATTTGGAATTCCTAAGATCATTCGGTAAGAACTGATTCTTTCTGTTTCAGTGGTGCAAATAAAGTAATTTGATATGAGACTCTGTAATGAACAGGACAGGGGTTTTAAATCTGATTTAAACACTTTTGCTTTAATAACTGGATGCTGACATTCAGAATCTGAACTATAAGCAATCAATTTGGGAAAGTTGAAATGAAAACCTGCTGTTTTAGTAATCCGTTGGTTGCTATATACCGGATTGATTTATCTGAGAGGATTTTTGTCTTAGGAGTTCTCAGAAACTCAATATCTAATTTCTTATTTACAAAACCAAAATGGAAAAGCCCTGTATGTGCAGGGCTTTTGTGGGAGCAACAGGGATCGAACCTGTGACCCCCTGCTTGTAAGGCAGGTGCTCTGAACCAGCTGAGCTATGCTCCCCTGACCGTAAATTCAAACGGGCTGCAAATATATACAGCGACTTCCCATATCCAAGCATTCTTTCAGATTACTTCTGCAATTACAAAAGTACTTCCTCCGATATAAATTAAATCCTTCTTGCTGGCTGCATTTAAAGCCGCAGAATAAGCCAGTTTGACAGAAGAGTAAGTTTGGCCTTTTAAGTTTAATTTCAAAGCTGACAGCTGTAATTGGTTAACATTAAGCCCGCGGGGAATAGCAGGTTTGCAAAAGTAATAAATGGCATGCTCAGGAAATAATTTCAGCATGCCGGAACGGTCTTTATCTTCAACCATTCCCAGCACGACATGCAAACGCCTGTACCGGATGGATTTAATTTGATTTATAACCAAACGCAGGCCTTCCGGATTGTGAGCAGTGTCGGCAATGACCAGCGGCCTTTTTTGAAGGATAGACCATCTACCGGTAAAGCCAGTAATCTGATGAACATTTCTGATTCCTGCATAAACTGCTCTGCGGTTAATTCTTAAAATGGGCCTTAGTACTTCTATACCCGCAACGGTAGTTGCAATATTTTTTAACTGATAGTTGCCCGCAAGGTCAGAACACAGACCCGGATACAGGGTTTCACCTTTATAAGAAAAATCTGCACAAATCGCTCCCCAGGGTTTTCTGTCTGAATTAATTTTCTGTATGCTGATCTGTTTTGAAGCACAGAAGACCGTGCTTGAGACAGAGCCAGCCTTTGCCTTAAAAACAGGATAAACTTCTTTTTGATATTCACCAATCACAACCGGAACACCCGGTTTGATAATTCCGGCTTTTTCGGATGCAATTTTTTTTAATGAGTTACCCAATAGTGCAGCATGATCCCATCCGATATTGGTAATTATGCTTAAGAGCGGAGTAATTAGATTAGTTGAATCAAGTCTGCCGCCAAGACCGGTTTCAATCACAGCAATTTCAACCTTCTTACTTCTGAAATAATCAAAGGCAAGGATCGTTGTCCATTCAAAAAAGGAGGGATTGATTTTCTGGAAAACCGGGCGGTTCGCTTCAATAAACCGGTTTATGTACTGCCTGCTGATCATCTTCCCGTCTACACGAATCCGTTCACGGAAATCCCGAAGGTGAGGTGAAGTAAACAGGCCTGTTTTATATCCGGCAGACTGAAGAATTGCTGCAACCATATTTGAAACCGAACCTTTACCGTTGGTTCCCGCTATGTGAATGGTTTGAAAATTTGAATGCGGATGGTTCAGCAGTTTATCCATCGCACGGATATTGTTCAGGTTATTTTTATAGGCTGCCGGCCCGATGCGGTGATACATCGGCAGTTGAGAGTAGAGATAGTTAAGTGCTTGTTTCCAAGTCATTCTACCTTAAAAGTAAAGGTAATGGTTCCACTTTGCTCTTCGGGACAGTCGCTGGATTTACAAGGGCTGAATTTTGCTTTTAAAGCAGCCTCTTTTGATTTCTGATAAAGGCCCAGGTTTTGAGTCGTTGATCCTTTTGAAGGACCAGTTGCTGAAATAACATTTCCATCTTTATCAACTTTTATAGTAATAACTACTTTACCGGTTTCCTGCGAGCGGTCATCAATTGAAGGTTTGATCCGCCATCCACGGCCGGCAAGGCTGAGATGCATTCCGGAAGTACCTAAACCTGTTCCGGTATGACTTGTTGCATTAGGGTCACCTTCCGGAGCTCCCTGGTCACCGGTTTTACCGGTTTCACCTTCATTACCCGGCTTACCTTGCCCCGAAGTTTTACTTTTCCCTTTATAAAGTGCTTTCGGATTAACCTTAGGCTCCTCAACTTTCTCAGGTTGCTCAACCGGTTTAGGTGATTCTTTCTTTATCTCAATCTTTGTCTTTTCCTTTTTAATTTTAGGTGCTTCTTCAGTATCCTGTGTTTTTACAGGTTGTACGTCTTTTGCTGATTGAGTTTCGCGAGGTTGTTCATTTTCGAGCGCATTAGACTTCTGCGTGTTTTTATCAGTTGTTGTTTCTTCGGGCTGGACTGTTCCCATTCCCTGGTCAGAAGTTCCGAAGTTTATAAGAATCCCTTCTTCTTCCGGTGGTGGAACAGGTGCCATCATCTTCAGGAATACCAGCAATAAGATCAGCAGAGCATGAATAGCCGCAGTAATCAGAATACTTTTGACTCGTTGCTTCTTTTCGTTTTCCAGTTCGGCTGTTGAGTACATTTCCGGCAGTGTTTATTTTTCAGGCTGTGTTGCCAATACCATTCGTATCTTCAAATTATTGACCACATCCATCACCTTCACCACATTTTCAACTGGGACGGAGTTAGCGGTATGAAGAACCACGATCGGATTTTCTTTTCCACTGATAAACTGAGTCAGCATCGGTTGAAGATTTTCAACAGCGATGGGTTTACTGTCCAGAAAATATTCCAGCTTGTCATTAATTGCTACTGAAACGGTGATGTTTTCAGTTGGGGTCGCTGTATTACTGCTTGGCAGGACCAGTTTAAGCGTATTAATATTAGGTACAATCAATGTGGTGAGCAGCATAAAGAATATGAGCAGCAGAAACACCAGATCAGTCATTGAGGACATTTCAAAATTGGCGCCTGCCTTATTACGGGTTCTCAGTTTCATAATTCCAGGGTTATTTTGCAGGTTCCTGAAGTAAATCCAGGAATTCAATAGAAGAATTTTCCATCTTATAAACAGCTTTCTGAATCATTGCACTCAGCAGGTTGTAACCAACCAGAGCCACAATTCCGACAATAAGCCCGGCAACGGTTGTAACCATTGCTTCATACATTCCTCCTGAAAGAGTACTGATCTCAACGGTCTTACCGGCTTTTGACATATTGTAGAAAGCACGGATCATTCCGGTAACGGTTCCAAGAAAACCGAGCATCGGTGCAGCGCCAGCACAGGTTCCCAGCAGCGACAGACCTTTTTCAAGTTTTACCACCTCAATATTACCGACATTTTCAATTGCTTTTTCAATATCACTGAGCGGCTTACCAATCCGGGCAATTCCTTTTTCAATCATTCGGGCGACCGGTGATGCCGTATTGCGGCACAATGCTCGGGCAGCTGTAATGTTGCCATTGACGATATTATCCCGGATGTTATCCATAAACCCCTTTTCATCTTTTGTTGCTTTTCGAATGGCAAAATAGCGTTCAATCATGATGTAAATGGCAATGATTGAACAAAGTAAAATCGGAATCATTATCGGGCCTCCTTTAAGTGCCAGATCGAAAATTGAGATGGTTTCATTCTGAACGGGGGCTGCTATCTGTGCCGTCATATCAGAAATTGTGTTCTGCTGAATCTGAAGAATCATGTCTGTCTGTTTTTAGTTTGGAAAAATAGATTCATTAACAATAAGTCATTTGCAGAGTTTCAGGTCATTACTAACATAGTGATGTTAATGTACTAACGATAAACAATATGGTAAAATTACTTTGAGAGAACTCCGAGCACTGGAATATTATTACAAAGCCAGTATTGTTAGAGCAGGCCAGCATTCCGTATAGTTTGTGCGCTGACTATCGGCAATTTCAATAATTCCTGAATTCAGGATGAACCGGAGGATTGCCTGAATTTCTTTGCAACACAGTTTTACTGGAAGGTAAAGGATGAATTAAACATGATTGATGACCGGAATAATTGTTGTGGTAATTTCTTCTTTTGACGAACATAAACGGAGCAATGTCTGATATATGAATATCTTGAGTGGGTTGAATTTTTAAAACGGATTTCCATTCTGAAAAGCTGAACGGTAACCGGTTGTATCATTCGGGTTATTCTGGTAAGGTGCTGCAGAAAAGATTTCCCGGATATGAATCTAAAATTAATGATTTAATCGCCTGCAGCGATACGGCCGGATCAGCTCGAAAGGAATGAATCAGGAAGTTACTTTAACAATTGCTATCCGCTGATTTTACATCGGATCAACATCAATCTGAATGATCAATGACCTGTGCCGGGGTTCAAGCAGGTAGGCATCCATCACCTGATTGAGCATTGATTTGATTTTGTCGGGCAATAGTTTTCGCTCAATTTTCAGCAGGATGTGCCGGAGGTGATAATTCCTGATTCGGGGAATAAAAGGAATCACCGGACCAAGAACCCTGTCACCAAAAACTTGCTTGAGCTCTACAGCAAACTGAAGCGAATTTTCTTCAAGCTGGTTTTCGTTACGGTGCTTAAGTTTAATCTGGATTAACCTGTAAAAAGGCGGATAATTGAACTTCAGGCGCTCATGTAATTCAAATTCATAGAATCCATCATAATCATTTATCCTGACATATTCTATCACCGGATGACGGGGCTGCCAGGTTTGAATAATAACTTTTCCCTGTTTGTTTCTCCGGCCAGCCCTGCCGCTGACCTGCATCAGTAACTGAAAGCATTTTTCTATTGAACGGAAGTCGGGGAAATTGAGCATATTGTCAGCATTCATAACTCCTACAAGATTCACATGGTTGAAGTCAAGTCCTTTAGTCACCATTTGGGTACCGACAAGAATATCAATCTGCCGGTTTTCAAAGGAATGAATAATGTTCTGATAGGCTGAATGAGATCGTGTCGTATCTAGATCAAGCCGAGATACACGGGCGTTCGGGAATAGGAGTTTCAGGTCATCTTCAATCCGCTCTGTTCCGTAACCCATGAGCTTGAGTTTCTGATCACCGCAAGCTGGGCATTTATGCACAGTTATCATTGAATACCCACAGTAATGGCAAATCAGCTTATTACCCGTTTTGTGATAAGTCAGTGTAACATCACAATGGATACAATGCGGCACCCAATGACAGTTCTGACATTCGAGGACAGGTGAGAAGCCTCTTCTGTTTTGAAACAAGATAACCTGCTCGTGTGATGCCAAAGACTGTTCAATAGCATTTAGCAATGTTTCGGAGAAGATGGATTTCATTTTTTTCCGTCTGGATGCATCCCTGATATCCACAATTTCAGTAAGAGGCATAGTAATTCCCGAATGCCGCTGATTCAGTTTTACCAGTGCATATTTACCATGAACAGCATTGTAATAGCTTTCCATTGCTGGTGTAGCCGAACCCAAAATCACTTTTGCATGTTGCATCTGACCCAGCTTAATGGCAGCATCCCGTGCATTATAGCGTGGTGCTGGATCGGTTTGTTTATAGGAAGAATCATGTTCTTCATCAACAATAATCAATCCCAGATTAGTAAAGGGTAGAAATAATGCAGACCGGGCTCCGATGATAACCTGGTAATCTTCAGCCGTATGGTGATGCTGAAAATGAATCATGTTATTCCAAACGGTTACTCTTTCTTTTTCGTTGTATTTAGAGTGGTAAACCATCGTTCGTTCACCAAAATATTTTTTCAGCCGGGTAATGATCTGGGTTGTAAGTGCAATTTCGGGAAGCAGATACAACACTTGTTTACCTTGCCTGATCTGCTCTTCAATCAACCGGATGAAAATTTCTGTTTTCCCGGAAGAAGTTACTCCATGTAGTAAGGTGCACAGATGGTTATCAAATCCAGATTTGATCTGACGGAATGCTGCTTCCTGAACAGGAGATAGCTCCGGCTGTGATGCTTTGTTTTTCTCCTGATTCACCATCAGCCATTTATCAAGCTGGTTTACTTCTAAGATATTTTTCTTAATGAGTTGTTCAAGAATAGCCAACGTGCTACCGGACTGAATCAGCAGGTTTTTTCTGATTACAGGTTCTTCGGGCCTCTCTGTCTTCATCTTGATAAAGAAGAGCAGGAGTTGAAGCTGTTTAGGTGCCCGTTTTTCGATAGCAGCAAAAGCCTTTGCCAGAAATTCTTCATTGGAAGCTGCCTGATCAGTAAATTCAACGACCTCAATGGTTAAGGGTCTGACACTATTTTTTAATTCTTCTTTGCGGATAACAGCTTCTTTTTCCATCAGTTGATTGATGATGGGAAGCAGGTTTCTTTTACCGGACAGTTTACTGAGTTTTTGAAGTGTCAGGCTCTGATGCTCTTCAAGCAGCCTGAACACTTTGTATTCCATCTCACTGAAGTGCGAAACAACTCCGTTAAAAGCAGGGTGAAGTACTACCCGGGTTTCACTTTCCATTTTCATTCCGGGTGAGAGTGCTGCTGCCATCACCTCGCCCAGCGAACAGAGATAATATTGAGCAATCCACTCCCAAAAGTCGAACTGTTGCCGGTTTACAACCGGAAGTGCATCAAGAACCGAAATGATTTCCTTGGTTTCATAATGTTCGGGCTTCTGCCGGTGAATCCTATACACAAGAGCTGTATAAAGTTTCTGATTTCCAAACTGAACAACCACCCGCTTACCTTCACTGACTGCTGTTTCAAAATCAGATGGAACAGAATAAGTATAAAGATGCTGCAGTGCTAACGGCAGAATCACATCGGCATATAATACAGCTCCTGAATTCATGAGCGGAAAATTAATCTATAAGTTCAGCAGTAAGACATCGAAGGCCGGTAACCCCGGAATAAAAAGTTTTAAACACCCGGATAACGGTCGGTTACAGGTTACGAATGGTATTAAACAGCATGCCTTCTTTCAGCGAATAAGCAGACCAGACAATGGTTTTAATATCCATCTCCCGGAGAATAAAATTCAGCAGAACAACTGCCGGCACAATCATATCTGCCCGGAATTCAGGAAGTCCTTTCATCTGAAGCCGCTCTAACCGGGTTGATGTTATCAGTTGCTGATAAACATGATTGAATGAATGGAGGGGGATTTCAGCAGAAACACTTCCTTCAGCAGGCTTGCTGCCACCGCCATGCATCCATGACAGTTTTAAAAAAGTATCAAATGAACCGGCTGAGCCATTCAAAACCGATATTTTCCCTTTCCACTGAATGATAAATTCACTGAAGATTTCAGCAAACCATTTTTCCATTTCTTTGATTTCATCGGAAGTAATCCGGTCAGAAGGGTTAAACTTATCACGCAATAAAGCAGCACCTGCTTCATAGCTTTTCTTCCATCGAATAGTGGTTGAATCAGCAACGATTAGTTCAGTACTTCCGCCTCCGATATCCATAATCAGCTCAGTTCCTTTTAATGGAGTCGCATGGTTCACAGCAATATAAATCAATTCTGCTTCACGTGAGCCCTCAATCACACTGAATTCTATACCGGTTTTTTCTTTTGCCGCTTGCAGGAATGCATCTCTGTTTTTTGCCTTTCTTAAAATAGCTGTTCCGAAAGCCTGAACAGTAACTACATTGGATTTTCGGATAATTGAAGCAAAATTTTCAAGACATTGAATCCCCCGATCAAATGCAGCATCCGTAATCATTCCGGTTGTAATACCGCCTTCACCCAGTTTAACGGGAACCTGTTCTTTGGTAAGATAGTTAATTTTATTCTGCTCAGATATTTCAGCAATCAGTAAATGAAAAGTATTTGTGCCACAGTCAATTAAAGCAATGCGCATTTTTAATTCTTATAAAATAACCATTTCCCGATTTCCTTCCAGGTAATTTTTTTACCGTACATCAGGATTCCGGTCCGGTAAATACGGCCTGCAATCCAGGTTGTAAAAATAAAACCGGCAACCAGGAGAACCATTGAAATCACCAGGTCAATTAATGGTGGATCAAAAGGCATTCTTACCATCATCACAATCGGAGAAGTAAACGGAATGATACTAAACCAATAACCAATTGAACTTTCAGGATTGGTCATTACACTAACTGCAACGATATAGGCCAAGATAAGCGGGATAGTGATCGGGAGCATAAACTGCTGGGTGTCGGTATCATTATCAACTGCGCCCCCAATAGCTGCAAACAGAGCTGAATAGAGCAGATAACCACCTAAAAAGTAAAAGACAAATGCAAATAGAATTTTAGTGATATTAAGAGAGCCAAGTGCTTTCATAAATCCTGAGGATTGCAGCATTTCCTGTGAAACGACCTGTTCGGCTGAAGTATCAAGCGGAAGTTCAACCGGTGTCTGAACTTTTTCAATTAAAGCTGTCGACCCTCCGTCACCTGTTATCCATGAACTCACCATAGAAACAATAGCCAGTGTGAGAACAACCCAAAGCAGGAACTGGGTTAGTCCGACTAATGCAATGCCGATTATTTTTCCCATCATCAGCTGGAATGGTTTAACTGAAGAAATAATCAGCTCCATAATCCGGTTACTTTTTTCTTCCATCACTCCACGCATCACCTGAATTCCATACAGGAAGATGAAAAAATAGATTAACATGCCGGCAAAGAATCCGGCACCGGCAGTAATTTCTGCACTGAATTCTTTTTCGGAGGTATCGGTAGCAACTGATTTCTGAACCAGTGAAATTTTTGTTTTCAAAGAGTCAAGCGTTGCTTTACTGATACCTGCATTTTTAAATTTATCTTCTTCAATTAAATTTTCAAGATTTTTTTCAATTACAGTAACAACTGCAGGACTGGGCTGCTTGGCTGTAAATAATGTGATACTGTCAGGCCGGGTAAAAGTGGTTTTGGGAATATAGAGAATCCCATAATACTTTTCAGCATTGAAAATCTCTCGTGCAATTGCTACCGGCAAGGTGTCTTTTACATAATGAATACTTTGTGTCTGAGGCAGCTGACTGTAAATGGAATTGGTTTCATCAATAACCTGGACTATAGAAACCGTATCCTGGGTTTTTAAAGTCAGGTAAACCGATAGTGCAATAATACCACCCATCAAGAGTGGCCCGAGAATGGTCATAATGATAAAAGATTTCTTCCTGATTCGGGTCAGGTATTCCCGCTGAATTATCAAAGTTATTTTTCCCATTTCAATTCGGTTGTTGAGCTGCCCGGGGTAATTCTTCCTTTTTTTCCACTACACGTATAAAGATATCGTTCATAGAAGGGATGACTTCATTAAATCCCACAACCTGAACTTCATTGATCAGCGCCTGAAGCAAGACATTGGTCTGATCAGGGTTGTCCATGTAGATTCTTGCAAATTGATGATCGTCTTCTTCTTTGTTTTCAAGTAGCTGGTAAGGCCCCCACAGGCCATTGACAAGACTGACCGGATGTCCTTTATAGCGGATATCATAATTACCGGTCCGGTAGGTTCTGCGTACTTCTCTCACACTTCCCTCAAGAACATTTTTTGCTTTATTAATTAACACAATATGGCTGCACAGTTCTTCAACCGATTCCATACGGTGGGTTGACAGTAATATGGTCGTTCCGTCCTTATTCAGTCTTAAAAGTTCTTCTTTGATGAGGTTTGTATTTACAGGGTCAAATCCGGTGAATGGTTCATCAAGAATCAAAACTTTTGGCTCATGGATAACGGTGACAATAAACTGAACTTTCTGTGCCATCCCTTTACTGAGTTCTTCCACTTTCTTTTTCCACCAGGGGCGGATTTCAAACTTATCAAACCAATATCTCAGTTTCTGAATGGCATCATGCCGGGTCATTCCTTTTAGTCTTGCAAAATAAACTGCCTGTTCACCAACTTCCATTTTCTGATATAAACCTCGTTCTTCAGGCATATAACCAATCATATAGATGTGGTTAGGATTTGAAGTCTGATTGTCAAAATAAATTCTGCCTTGATCGGGAGCAGTAATCCGGGTAATGATCCGGATGAGTGATGTTTTCCCGGCACCATTTGGGCCGAGAAGTCCGAAAATACTCTGTTCAGGAATCACAAATGTTACGTCATCAAGAGCCATATGACTGGCATACTGCTTTACAATGTGTTCTACTTTAATCTGCATGATTAAAAGGTATTCTTAATCTGTATTTTCTGATTTCGGCTGCTAATGTAAAGTGATATTTTAAAATAGGGTGTAACAAACTGCACGATAAGCCTAAAACTGCCATTACCTTTGTGGCCGAATGGAAATTCGTAAAGATATCAGGAAACTTACTCCACAGCAGTTAAGTGAATTATTTGAAGCTCAGAAACAACCGGCTTTCAGAGCAAAACAGGTGTTCGACTGGCTATGGAAGAAACAGGTTACCAGCTTTGATGAAATGACCAACCTACCAGAAAGTCTACGTTCTTATCTTAAAACCCATTTCCAGGTTAAATCTCTTGTTTTACTAGAAAAGCAGACTGCCCTGGACGGGACAGTGAAATGCGCCTTCCGGTTACATGATTCTAATACTGTTGAAGGCGTTTTAATTCCTCAGGGTAAGAGAATGACTGCCTGTGTTTCATCGCAGGTTGGATGCAGCCTGGCTTGTAAGTTTTGTGCTACAGGTCAGATGGCTCGGATTCGTAACCTGGAAGCAGCCGAGATTTACGATCAGGCTGTTTTTATCAATCAACTGGCAGCTGAAAGAAACGGTATCGGACTTTCAAACATTGTTTTTATGGGAATGGGTGAGCCTCTTTTAAATTATAGAGAAGTGATGGAATCAATCAGACTGATAACTGACCCGGAAGGATTTAATATGTCACCCCAACGGATTACTCTTTCAACTGCTGGAATTTCAAAGATGATTGAAAAACTGGGTAATGATCGTGTGAAATTCAACCTGGCATTATCACTGCATGCGGCAACTGATGAAAAACGATCACAACTGATGCCGGTGAATGATCAGAACAACCTGGCTTCTTTAAAAAGAGCAATAAAGTATTTTATTGAGAAAACCGGTACACGGGTAACTTTTGAATACATTGTGTTTGATTCGTTCAATGATTCAATTCGGGATGCAGATTACCTGATTGACTTTTGCCGTGGAATACCCGTTAAGATAAACCTGATTGAGTACAACCCGGTTGGCGGGGTTCAGTTAAAACGAGCTACGGGGACCAGGCTGAAAGTATTCAAACAACATCTTGAGAGCAAAGGGAGAATGATTGTGAATATCAGACGAAGCAGGGGTAAGGATATAGATGCAGCCTGTGGCCAGCTTGCCAATAAACTTACTTCTGTTTAGTCTTTTTTATTTCATCAATCATAATTGTTTTGCCTGACATACACGATGTCATCCGGTTTATTTCATGAAACCTGACAAGTACTTTCAGGTTATTCTTTTGGAATTTCTTCGGAAGATTATCAGGTTGAAAACGGCTTCCGTCAGCTGTTTCCAGAATAAATCCACACCCGGCAATTTCACTAGCATCAATAATTGTTACTTTAAGAAAATACTTGTCTTGTGCAAATGTGGATGGTGGCTTTCGGCTGCAGCTCATTGCCAAAAATAAAATGACGATTACCTGAATCATCAACAGCAGTTGTTTTTTCATATCTTTAATTTTTTCCAATGACCCGAACGAAGATAATAAAAGGAGGCCAATCCGATCAGCGACCAGTATATCACTTCTGAAAACCACATCCACTCCAGTGAAGTATACCACCAGTTTGTACATGCATAAATATACAACAGGTAAAATACAATACTGATTGCTTCAATCCACATAGCAATACGGGTGTTGCCCGTTCCCGAAACACAGTTCAGTAGCATCAGGCTGATACTGATAACAAGAATTGAAAAACAGGTTACATAAAAGGAACCATACGAATAGCTGATCAGCTCCCGGTCATTGGTTACCAGTGAAAGAATTTCAGTTGGGAAGATTACAAACAGAATCCCAATAATTAGTGATAAAAATAAACTCATAGTAATAACCTTTCTCAGCATGTTAAAAACCTGGTGCGGTTTTCCCTGACCAATCAGGTTGCTGGTTAAACTGTTGGCAGCAGCTGCAAATCCCCACATTGGTGTCATTAATACCATGTACGTTGCCCTGATAACATTTGAGACAGCCAGTTCCCGGCTGCCCATCCGTTCTATAAAAACGAAGAAGAGAAACCAGGCGCCCATGCTAATAAAGTTCTGAACCATTACCGGCATAGAAAGATTGATGATTGGTAAAAAACTGGACTTCCGGATGGGGTTTAACCGGTATAGATTGAATTCTTTGAATTCCTTTCTAAATCTTGCGTATCCTAACAGGTAAACTGAAGCCATTGTTTCAGCAATTCCGGAAGCCAGTCCGGCTCCGGCAATTCCCATTTCAGGTAATCCCCAATTACCAAAAATCAGCATGTAATCAAGGATAACATTGCTTATAAACATAATTGCTGAACTGACAGATATTGCTTTTGTTCGTCCGACACCAACGTATAATCCACGGCAACCGGTAAGCAACATGGCAGGCCAAACTGCCCAGCCTCGTGACTGGATGTACACCACAGCTGCATCGCTGATATGTTTTGACTGAATGATCCTGGAAAACATCAACGGAGAAACTGCATACAGGAAAATGGAAAAGGTTATGCCGCCTAATGTCTGAATAACCAGGGTATGAACGAAGATGCTACCTGTTTCACCGGCCTTGTTTTCACCCATCCTTCTTGCAATCAGGATCTGAGAACCAATTCCCACTGCCATCCCCAGCATGATCAGAATAAAGTAAAGCACACCGGCAATAGCAGCTGCTCCGAGTTCGGTTTCGCCTACACGGCCGAGAAAGGCTGTATCGGTCAGATTGAGTGTCGTATGAGCCACACTGCCAGCAACAATAGGCCATGAAATCTGCCAGATATTTTTGTAAGTGACCGTTGTTTTCTCCATAAAAGCCGGCAAAAATAGGCCTGATCAGTATAGTGTTCATTAAACAACTGCTTTTGCTTGTTCCTGTTAAATCATCAATTACCTGAATCAACCTGCATTTGCAACAAGTTACTATAATGATTATAGATAATGCTGATTATCGGGAACTGTCTGGCTGATTTCGAATCCAAAATTTACAGGTAAAAGCATTAAATACGGTTTGATGCTCTCACTCCCATGTATAAATAAACGGATAATCAATGAAGTAATAGAGCTATCTCACTTAATGCGTGAATTGAATGGAGAGGGTATAGCTGTCAGCCTTCCTTTCTTATTTAGACTGATCAAATGAACAGTTGACTGAGAGGCTGCTGATTTGTAGTGGTTACGAAGGCTTTTAAACATGAATCTATAGTTTATCAGTTGCTATTTTAGCAGCATGAATAATCAAGAGGAAAAACTGAAAGCCTTTGGGCGACTGATGCAAATTATGGATGAGCTTCGTGCAGGATGCCCGTGGGATAAGAAACAAACAATGGAGAGTCTTCGTCACCTAACAATCGAAGAAGTTTATGAACTATCGGATGCTATACTGAACAAGGATATTGACGGGATCATGAAAGAGCTAGGCGATCTGATGCTTCATATTATTTTCTATTCTAAAATTGCTGATGAGCAAAAACAGTTCGATCTGGCAGATGTCATGAATTCTGAAAGTGAGAAACTAGTATATCGCCATCCGCACATCTATGGAGATGTGGAAGTTGCCAATGCCGATGAAGTCTCAAAAAACTGGGAACAGTTAAAACTAAAAGAAGGCAGAAATCTGTCCGTACTGGGCGGAGTTCCGGTTTCACTGCCGGCAATGGTTAAAGCTATGCGGATTCAGGAGAAAGCCAGCAGTGCAGGTTTTGACTGGGAACAACCGGATCAGGTTTGGGATAAGGTGATGGAGGAACTGCAGGAGTTCAGAAATGAATGTAATTCTGCACAAGGAGGTGCTATCAGTGAAGAATTTGGAGATCTGCTATTTGCATTAATCAATTATGCCCGGTTTTTAAATATCAATCCAGATGAAGCACTTGAAAGAACCAATCTGAAATTTATTAAAAGGTTTAACTATATTGAGTGCAAGTCAAAAGAAGACGGAAGAAGTTTTAAAGAAATGACTCTGCAAGAGATGGACCGCTACTGGAATGAAGCTAAAAACCTTTGATTTAATTCCGGTAAGGATAATGCGGTTAGGCTTTCTGTTTATTGTCATAATTTTCCCATTTGCGGAAAGCCTGGCTCAAGATACATTAACCGGATTCAATCAAGCATATTTGCGATCCGTTCTCAAAAATTCTGAAAGAATAATAACAACTCCGTTTAACAGAAAAAAAAGTGAACTGATTACTTCCGGAATATTAATTATGGCAACAGCAGCTACCGTTGCAGTTGACAAAGAAATTCACTCATGGTCGGAAAAAGGCAGGAATGAGAATGCAGAATATTTTTCCAGTCGGTTGTTTAGTCCATTAGGTAATCTTTATGGATTTATGTTTGTTGGTGGATGGTATTTTAAAGGACTGATGGAGCATAATAATCGCGCAAAGCAAACAGCTTTGAATGCAACTACTGCCATTCTGATAAATGCCTTTTTGGTTAATACCGTAAAATTGATGATGAATCGGACGCGCCCTCCTCAAAATGTCGGGCCGGCTGCAGATGAGAGTTTTAATCCCTTTGAAGATAATAATCTGCATGATTCATTTTACTCAGGGCACACGTCAACTGCATTTGCAGTTGCAACTGTGTTTGCAAAGGAATACCGTGAGTATAAATGGGCCCCGTACCTGGCCTATGGACTGGCTTCTTCAGCTGGTATTTCAAGAATTTACCTGCAAAAACACTGGCTGAGTGATGTTACTGCAGGTGCACTCATTGGCTATTACATCGGCTCAGTAGTGAATAAAGGCAAGTTTCCGAATACCGGTTTGTCATTTAACAGTAGCACTGTATCCTTGTTTTACCGGTTTTAGAAAATCAGCTGTTTACTTTTTGAAACAATAAAGTTTCTTCGGATTCTCCTGAGAGTGAAGTAAAGCAAACAAACTTAAATCCAAGCCGGGCTAACAGGTCTTGTGATTCAAGGTTCTCTGCACGGGACAGGGCGAACAGCTGATTTACTGCATAAATTTCTTCTGTCCTTTTTATAACTGACTGAGCAGCTTCAAATGCATAACCCTGCTTCTCAAATTCAGGAAGCAGAGCAAATCCCAGTTCAAAGCGCAGCTCACTCTGACGATAGAAGACACCGCAAATTCCAATCTTCTGATTAGTATCGGTTAATGTGATGAGGTTGGTCGTAAAGCCAAGTTGTTTCAGCTGATTATAAAGTGAATTCTTAATATAATTCCTGGCTTTCTTTAAAGAATAAATTTTCAAATCACCGATATACTTCAGCCATTTGGTTGTATTAACCAGTTCAAGGATGAAAGCAGCATCATCTGTATGAACCGGTCGAAGGAGAAGCCTTTTGGTAGTGAATGAAGTGAAGTTCACAACTCAGTGTATTTTCAGCCCTCAAAGATTAGCAACTTGATTAGATAACAATATTTATTATTGCAGTTAATCTTTCTTATTATGAAATCAGTTCCCCCGTTGACCTTTTTCTTTGTTGTTATGTTAAGTGTATTTACTTCCTGCGGAGAAAAGGATAAATCGGTTGCATGTACGTTAGAGTTCAGGCAAATCTCCGTTAAAATAACAGGAGAAAAACTAGATGAATGGTACACCATCAGGCTAAAAAACAATGATACCATTCGGTGGGAAACAGGTCATACTGCCGGAGCAGAATACTACCCAGTGCTGGATGACAGCTACCAGCCAAAGCTGGAGGGTAAAACCGAAGAATTCCGTTTTTTGGGGTTTAAGAATAACGTTATGCTGGTTAATGAACCATTTATTATCAGTGCTGACAAATGCCACATCAATCTTGTAAACGGGAAATCAGAAATTAATCTTTAGTCTGGATTATTGCTTTTCAAAAGCTCCCAGATCAGGATTGGTTCTTGGATTCCCTTTTAGATCGGTTTGTGTAACTGAATTGATATAGGCCGGGTTACCTTTGTCAATACTGAATGAGGTTGCCGTCAGTTCATAATTGTTTTCAGAAGGTTTCTCAAAACCCGGGTCCTGATTAGAATAAACCTGGTCAAAATGATTTGGATCACCAACCGGTGTGTTGGAGTCCCGTTTAATCAAGGTATAGGTAAACAGATGATTCGCTGCAGCTCCGCTTTTAAAATCAAGTTCAAGCTCATTTGAGCCAGATCCATAAATAATGCAGTTCTTAAAATCAGCTTGATTAAGTGCAGTAGCCTGAACTCCGGAGGTGGAATTATAATAATTATTCAGATAGACTGAAGGAGTACTGCGCTGCGACCTCGACCAGTAATTAGCAAACGTGCATTGGTTAAACTCATAACTGCCACCCATAGTCAAGGCAATCAGGTAATTCGCACTATTGGCAACAACGGTATTGGCAGACACAATGGTATAATCACGGGCCAGGATTCCGATTCCTGAAGTATTCCGGATAAAGGTATTGTTAAGAATCAGTTTACGCTGATTATTACCGATTGTCGAATACAAATTTTCAGCCTGAATTCCAATAAAGGAATTTTTAATGATTGCATGGTTAATCTCGTTCTGGTTTGAGTTATCGCCTTCATTAATCCAGATTCGGTCCCATTGACCGGGAATTTCCGAATAACCGGGTTCGAGCCGTGTTCCCTGAAAAATTACCGGATTATCAACGGTTCCGTTGACTTTCAACAGGCCATAACGATACACCCAGAGGCCTGAATTCTGGAAGAAATGAATCTGCGTACCTTCTTCAATGGTCAGTGTACAAGCTGAGTCAACTACAGCATATCCATAAATAACATAAGGTAACGAGTTATTCCAAACCGAATTACAGGGTAGAATTGAATATTGCAATCCGAAAATGGAATTTGTTGGAGTGATGAAGTTTGCATTTTGGCCAAAGGCAACTAAGTCCACATCCTGAAGTTTGCCATTGGTTTCGAAAAGGATTGAATCGGTAACTAGAAAAGGAGTAACGGCATTATTAGGATCTATGGTGACTTCAATAAAAATCCAAAGGCTGTCTTTTTTCCCGATTTCAATATCATTAAAAATCTTCCCGGGTGTGCCATCTACATTCAACCTGAATAGTGAACTGTTGCCATTAGCCAGCCTGATTGAAGAAATCTTAACCGGTTTGTTTTCATCGTTGTAAACCAGCAGGAATTCAGTAGTTGAACCAATAGTGGTGAATATTGTATCAAAAAGAATGGTATCAGTAGAAAACCTTAAACTGAATGACTGGCTGGTATTAAAATCATCTTCTTTCTTACAGGAATTGAACAACAATACAGCAATGAAAAGATAAAGCAGGTATCGCATAGGCGGAGCAAAGAAAACGTTTTAGCTAAATCAGTTGGTATAAAGCGGGTCTGATTTATAAAATGATTCAACCAACAGTTTGGAGATTTCTCTATAGTTTCTATATTTGCATCCTTGCTAAATTTTATGAAAAAGGATATCCATCCAAAAAATTACCGGTTTGTAGTGTTTAAAGATATCTCAACCGATTATTCATTTCTGAGCCGTTCCTGTGCTGAAACCCGTGATAAAATCACCTGGTCAGACGGGAAGGAGTACCCCTTGGTAAAACTTGAAATTTCTTCTGATTCTCACCCGTTTTATACCGGCAAAATGAAGTTGGTTGATACGGCTGGCCGTGTTGATAAGTTCCGTAGCCGTTATGGTAAGAAGCAGGAAGCAAAGAAATAATTGAATTATAGTTTTCATGGCTTTTCAAGGTTACAGCTCCCGAGAGGAGCTGTTTTTCGTTACATACTTTTTTATTTTCATGTAAATTCACACGCTCATTTTTAAAGACCATGAATCTTGTTTTTTACGATGTACATCCAATTACATTTTATCCATTTACGCTTACCCGGCCGGTCTCAGAAATCAGAATTGGCATTCTGACAATCAGAGAAAAATGGGAACATGTTTTTAAAGCTCCGGTGTCATGGAAAACGGAGCCACATCTGTCAAGAAAATTTAGTTTTAAGGGTGATGCTAATAGCTTGTATATCAATAGTTCAGTACTTGCAAACGAAAGTCTTTTTGAGGCTGTAAAAGAATTAAATCCAGGACAAAAACTCTTGTGTTCGGGTAAGTTGATTGCCTGGTATCCGGGTACAGAAAACCCCGGAGAAGATAGCCTTAATAAGCTAAAAGTTGTTGAGTTGAAAGGCCCCGTTGATTGCATTGAAACCCTCTGGGATATCTTCTTAAAAAATGATAATGAGATAAAGAAAGACTTTAAACTATTAACCAAAGGCAGAAATTCGGCTGGCGACAGGCGGTGGGCCGGAACCCAGGATTTATTTATTGAAAAGGGAGCAATAGTTTCAGCAAGTCATATAAACACTTCTGCCGGGCCGGTATATATTGGTAAAGATGCCGAGGTGATGGAAGGGGCGCTGATTCGGGGGCCATTTGCACTCTGCGAACATTCTACTTTAAAAATGGGTGCAAAAATTTACGGTGCAACTACTATTGGACCTCATAGCAAGGTAGGCGGTGAAGTCAAAAATTCAGTGATCTTTGGATTCAGCAATAAAGCACATGAAGGTTTTCTGGGAGATGCTGTAATTGGTGAATGGTGTAATCTGGGTGCTGATACCAATAATTCAAACCTGAAAAACAATTATGGAAAAGTTAAAGTCTGGAATTATGAATTAAAGAAAATGGCTGCAACCGGAATTCAATTTTGCGGATTGTTTATGGGCGATTTTTCTAAAAGTGGAATCAATACGATGTTTAATACCGGTACCGTTACCGGAGTATCTGCCAATGTATTTGGAAGTGATTTCCCGCCTAAATATATTCCCTCCTTTTCCTGGGGCGGAGCTGCCGGGTTCCAACAATATGATTTAGAGAAGGCGTTTCAAGATATTGCAGCAGTAAAATTAAGAAGGGCCATGCCATTTTCAAATGAGGAACAGGCCATTTTAAGAGCAGTTTATGAAATGAAGATCTAAGTATCTGCCATTTTTTGCAAAATCTTTTGATGGCATTACAATTGAAAACATTGAGTTTATGTTAAGTAAGTCCGGAATCCGGTCATTTTGTCATAATATTTTAAGATATGTTTGAAGAAGAAGATAACATGAAGTCACGCCTTCAATTAAACCTGATATCAGATGATGAGCCGGAATTAATTCCGATTCTCTCATTGGAGGATGAGGAGCAGATTAACGCTGAAAATGTTCCGGAAGTTCTGTCAATTCTACCATTGAGGAATACAGTCCTGTTTCCCGGTGTCGTTATTCCGATTACGGTTGGTCGGGATAAAAGCATTACCCTGATTAAGGAAGCTTACAAAGGAAATAAAATCGTTGGAGTCATTTCACAAAAGGACATTTCAATTGAAGATCCGAAGTTTGATGATTTGAATAAAATCGGTACAGTTGCCAATATCCTGAAGATGCTCCGGATGCCTGATGGAAATACCACAATTATCATTCAGGGTAAAAGACGGTTTCAGATGATTGAAGAAGTTCAGAATGAACCTTATCTTAAAGCCAGAATCCTTGCCATCAGCGATAATAGACCTCCGCTTAATGACAAGGAATTTATTGCATTGGTTGACTCATTAAAGGATATTAGCTACCAGATCATTCAGAATTCACCAAACATTCCTTCGGAAGCTGGATTTGCAATTCGCAATATCGAAAGCCCGGCTTTCCTGATCAACTTTGTTTCATCCAACATGAATGCAGATGTCACAACCAAACAGACATTGCTCGAAATGGTAGATGTCAAATCCAGAGCCCAGAAGGTGCTGGAATTGCTAAGTAAAGATCTGCAGATGATTGAACTGAAAAATCAGATACAAAGCAAGGTGAAAGGGGATATTGATAAGCAACAACGTGAGTTTTTCCTGAATCAGCAGTTAAAAACCATTCAGGAAGAATTAGGCGGAAACAACTTCGATAAAGAGATTACTGAAATGAAAGAGAAGGCTTCTAGGAAGAAATGGTCGAAAGCAGTTGCGGAGGTTTTTGATAAGGAAATTGAAAGACTGGGCAGAATCAATCCGGCAGCAGCAGAATACAGCGTTACGCTGAACTATATTGACCTGTTACTTGAATTGCCTTGGGATGAAAAAACACTTGACAATTTTGACTTAAAGAATGCACGAAAGGTTCTGGATAAGGATCATTTCGGATTAGATAAAGTCAAAGACCGGATTCTTGAATACCTGGCAGTTTTAAAGCTGAAAGGTAATATGAAGTCACCTATTATGTGCCTGGTCGGACCACCCGGAGTGGGTAAGACATCACTGGGTAAATCCATTGCTACTGCTTTAGGCCGTAAATACGTCAGGATGTCGTTAGGCGGATTAAGAGATGAAGCTGAAATCCGCGGCCACCGCAAAACCTATATCGGAGCCATGCCTGGCAGAATTATTCAAAACCTGAAAAAGGCAAAGTCATCAAATCCTGTTTTTGTGCTTGATGAGGTTGATAAACTGACTAGTGATTTTCATGGTGACCCTTCTTCGGCATTGCTTGAAGTTCTCGACCCGGAACAAAATAATGCCTTCTATGATAATTTTGTTGAAATTGATTACGATTTGTCGAATGTCCTTTTTATAGCAACAGCTAACAGCTTGAGTACCATTCAGCCTGCCTTACGTGACCGGATGGAAATTATTGAACTGAATGGATATACAGTTGAAGAAAAAACTCAAATTGCTGTCCGGCATCTGATTCCAAAACAATTGGAGGCTCACGGATTGAAGAAGAACCAATTGTTGTTTAATAACGAAGCCATTGTTACAATTATTGATGAATACACCTTTGAGTCAGGTGTAAGAAACCTGGAACGGAATATCGCATCTGTAATCCGCTCCATTGCCAAGTCCATTGCATCGGACGAATCCTATGATTTAAAGATTACGCGTAAACAGATTTATAAGATTCTGGGAGCTCCGAAATTTATTAAAGACAAATGGTTAGATAACAAATTTGCCGGAGTGGTAACCGGGCTGGCCTGGACTGCTAACGGAGGGGATATACTATTTGTTGAAAGCAGTCTTTATCCAGGTAAAGGGAAACTGACATTAACCGGAAATCTGGGTGATGTTATGAAAGAGTCAGCAACCATTGCGCTCGATTTTATCAAAGCTCATGCTGCCGACCTGGAATTAGACTCCAAACTGTTTGAGTTCTGGGATATTCATATTCATGTTCCTGAGGGAGCTACACCCAAAGACGGACCATCAGCCGGAATTACAATGCTCAGTTCACTGGCTTCTTCCTTAACACAAAGAAAAGTAAGAAAAAAACTTGCAATGACTGGTGAAATTACCCTCCGCGGAAAGGTCTTGCCGGTTGGTGGGATTAAAGAAAAGATTTTAGCTGCCAAACGTGCAGGTATTGAAGAAATCATGCTGAGTGAGGATAACCGTAAAGACATTGAAGAAATAAAACCGGAATACCTTAAAGGACTGAAGTTTAAATACGTGGATACAATGAATGAGGCACTTGATTATGCATTGCTTTCTGAAAAAGTCAGGAATCCGGTTAAGATTGAAATTCCCCGAACAACTCCTGCCTTAAAAATTGACTGAAACCTGACGGGTTGAACTGCTCCCTGCAGATTAGGGTGATTCCCATACTAAAATTTTGGTTCACTGAAAATACACCCGGTTGCCGGTAAAATAGGAACTGACATTCCGTCTTAATTTATTTTATTCGCAGTTTGCTGCCTGCAATGAAACTTGGAATGATAAAGAACCCATTCAATTTCCTGGTTATCGTTGCTTCATTAGGATATTTTGTAGATATCTATGACCTGATTCTTTTTAATGTCATAAAAAAGGAAAGCCTTGAAATGTTGGGCCTGGGTGGTGTAAATTATGAGAGTAGTGAAATCTTTCTTTTCAACTGCCAGATGATTGGAATGCTGTTTGGCGGAATCCTCTGGGGTGTTCTGGGTGATAAAATTGGAAGATTAAAAGTTTTGTTCGGATCCATACTGCTATACTCAGCAGCAAATATTGCAAATGCGTTTACCACTGAATTATATTCGTATGCTTCAGTGAGGTTTCTGGCAGGCCTGGGACTTGCCGGAGAATTAGGAGCCGGAATCACACTGGTAGTAGAAACAATGCATAAGAAATTTAGGGGTTACGGTACTATGATCATTGTAACTTTTGGAGTGCTGGGTGCTGTTTTTGCCGGAATGGTTGGTAAAGAAGGAGCTTTTCTGACAGGATGGATCAATAAACTCTTTGGTGAGTCGCTGGCCGGCTGGCAAATTGCCTACATCGTGGGTGGCCTGATGGGACTGGTGTTGTTGTTTCTGCGAATCGGAACTATCGAATCCGGTATGTTTAAAGACATTGTTAAAGAAAAAAATGTAACCCGAGGTAATTTCAGAATTCTGTTTAAGCCCGGTAATCTGCTGAAGTACCTGAAATGTATCTCAATCGGTGTGCCTATCTGGTACGTGGTTGGTCTGTTAGTTGCCCTCTCAGTTGCTATTTCAAAGGATACGGGAGTGAAGGGGATTGATACCGGAACAGCTATCATGTATGCTTATATAGGTTTAAGTGCAGGGGATCTGATCAGTGGTTTGCTGAGTCAGTATTTCCGGTCAAGAAAAAAAGTAGTGGTCGGATATCTTATTTTTTTATCCGTCTTAATGTTGTTGTATTCATTTCCGTTCAGCAGTTCACTAACCTGGTTTTATATTTTGTGTTTTCTGATGGGTTGTGGTACCGGATATTGGGTCTTATTTGTAACTATTGCCTCCGAACAGTTCGGAACCAATATCAGAAGTACGGTAACCAACACCGTCCCAAACTTTGCCAGAGGTTCAGTTGTTCCTATTACATTGTTGTACAAATCTCTTAAGCCGTTGCTTGATTCATATATTTACAGTGCGCTTATTGTTGGAATAATATGTTTGGCTATTGCATTTTATTCAATTTTAACCATTGAGGAGACATTCGGTAAAGAACTAAATTATGTTGAAAAATGAAAAAGAAGACACTTGTTCTTGGAGCTTCCGTTAAACCGGAGCGGTATTCGTTTAAAGCTATTAACCGCCTCAGGGATGCTGGGCTTGAGGTTGTAGCTGTTGGCAACAGAAAGGGGTCAGTCCGTGATGTTGAAATTCTGACAAACACCAAAGGAATCGAAGGAATTCATACAGTAACGCTGTATCTTAATCCGCTTAACCAGGAGCCATATAAAACCTTTATTTATGAACTGGCACCACAACGTGTTATTTTTAATCCGGGAACTGAAAACCCCGGTTTTGAAACGGAACTCGAAGAAAAAGGGATTGAAACGATTGAAGCATGTACCCTGGTTATGTTATCAACAGGGCAGTTCTAAACCGGGGACATAATTTTCTAAATAGAAAATCAAAAGCTTTGGTAAAAATACACTACGTTTGCAAGCTCACAATGCGGGGTGGAGCAGAGGTAGCTCGTTGGGCTCATAACCCAAAGGTCGCAGGTTCGAGTCCTGCCCCCGCTACTAACTGATAAACAGCCAGATATCCGTTTCCATACAATTGTTTAGAGGCTGTATTCGCAATTGAATTTCCCCATTCATTTTTATCAGACATCACATCGTTAACTTTGTAAAAATTTAGTGCATGGCTGAGTTAAGAAAGATTCGTGTTACCAAGCATCCCATTGCCAAAGATGCAACTGAACTGGAGCAGGAGAAAAGCGAAATCCTGAAACGCTATCGGGCCTTGCTCCGCAGTTGCAAACCAACTATGGAGAAGGATGATAAAAAGCTCATTCGGCTGGCATTCGACACTGCTCTCAATGCCCATGAAGGAATGAGGCGCAGAACCGGAGAACCTTATATTTTTCATCCCTTGGCAGTTGCCAGGATTGTAACTGAAGAGATGGGCCTGGGAACTACTTCGGTTGTGGGGGCATTGCTTCATGATACAGTGGAGGACACCAATATCACACTTGAAGATATTGAAGACAGATTTGGCAAAACCATTGCAAAAATTGTTGACGGGCTGACAAAAATTTCTGGTGTGTTTGATCAGGGCAATACCTCAATGCAGGCAGAAAATTTTCGAAAGGTTCTGCTAACGCTCAGTGATGATGTCCGAGTAATCCTCATTAAGATTGCCGACCGGCTTCATAACATGCGTACCCTGGAAATGATGCCACGAAACAAGCAGCTGAAAATAGCCGGTGAAACCGCATTTATCTATGCACCTCTTGCACATAGGCTGGGTTTTTATGCTATTAAAAATGAGTTGGAAGATCTTGCAATGAAATATACTGAGCCACAGGCCTATCAAGAAATTACAGGAAAGTTGCATGCGAGTAAAAAAGAACACGATAAGTTTATCAATGATTTTACAAAGCCGTTGATTGAAGAATTTAAAAAGCAGGGATTCAACTTTGAAATTAAGGGAAGACCAAAATCAATTCATTCGATTTGGGAAAAGATGAAACGGCAGCAGATTCCCTTTGAAGAAGTCTATGATCTTTTTGCAATCCGGATTATTATTGATACCCTGCCTGAGAAAGAGAAGGCTGATTGCTGGCGGATTTATTCCATTGTAACCGATTATTATGTTCCAAATCCTGATCGTCTTCGTGACTGGATTTCAACTCCTAAAGCAAACGGTTATGAGTCACTCCATACAACAGTAATGAGCAGCAGCGGCAAGTGGGTTGAAGTTCAAATAAGAACCCGCAGAATGGATGAAATTGCCGAAATGGGCTATGCCGCTCACTGGAAATACAAAGAAGGCAGTGCCGAAAGTGCATTGGATGAATGGGTAGCTAAAATCCGGGAATTGCTCGAAAGTCCTGAAGGCAATGCCCTTGATTTTGTGGATGACTTTAAACTGAATCTCTTTTCAGAAGAAATTTTTGTATTTACCCCGAAAGGAGACCTGAGGACTTTGCCCCACGGAAGTACTGCCCTCGATTTTGCTTTTGATATTCATACTGATATCGGCAGTCGTTGTATCGGAGCAAAGGTGAACCATAGACTGGTTCCAATCAGTCATAAGTTGACAAGTGGTGATCAGATTGAAATTATTACTTCCGAAAAACAATATCCGAAAGAAGACTGGCTTTCTATTGTTGTAACTGCCAAAGCAAAAGGAAAAATTAAAGATGCAGTTCGTGAACATCGTAAAAGACTGACAGATGATGGCAAAGAGATTTTTGATAAAAAGCTCAGGCAGATAAAGGTAGTCGAAAGTTCGGTGAACATGAATAATGTATTGCTTTACTATAAGGTGGCTACTACTGCTGATTTATATTACAGGGTGGCAATGAATGTCATTGATCTGCATGATCTTCGTGAGGCATTGCAGTTTGACCCCAAAACAAGAAAAGTGAATCCGCGGAAAGCCGGATTGAGTTTTGAAGAATTGGTTAAACAGGTTCGGGGAAACAATGATGCACTGGTTATTGGTGAGGATATTGGTAAAATAGCATATAAATTATCATCCTGTTGTAAACCGATTCCCGGTGATGATGTTTTCGGATTTATCACTTCAGACGAAGGAATAATTATTCATCGGACCAATTGCCCTAATGCAATAAAGCTGATGAGTAATTATGCATTCCGGATTGTTAAAGCAAAATGGACCGGAGCTAAGGAAATTGCATTCCTGACCGGTGTACGCATTACCGGAGTGGATGATGTTGGTGTGGTTAATCATATCACAAAGGTGATCTCAAGTGAATTGAAGGTAAATATGCGCTCTATCAGTATTGAATCAACAGATGGTTTGTTTGAAGGTACTATTATGCTGTTTGTTCTTGATACCAAGCATCTGAATACTCTGATGAAAAGACTCAGAAAACTGAAAGGAATTATGAGTGTTTCTCGCATAGATTAGAATAATCCGACCATGAATCAGATAGTAACTAACAAAGACCCTGAAAAAATTCTGAGAAACTACCTTGAAAAGGGGAATCTGAGGAAAACAAAAGAGCGATTTTCTATTCTTAAGGAGATTTATAACCTGAAAACTCACTTTAGTGTAGAGTCACTTCATGAACATCTTCTTCGTGAGCATTATAAAATCAGCCTGGCTACTGTTTATAATACCATCGAACACCTGCTGGCTTGTAAACTTATCCGAAGGCATCACTTTGAACAGAACCTGTCAATCTATGAACCTGCAATCGGTCAACGACAGCATGATCACCTCATTTGTAGTGATTGCGGATACGTACTTGAGTTTTGCGATCCGCGTATTCAGCAGATTCAGGATACTATGGGTGAACTGTTGAATTTCAGGATTACCGGGCACTCACTGCATCTTTATGGTCATTGTAATAAACTGAAGGAAAACGGAATTTGCCCTCATTTTGAGAAGAAAAAATAGCTTTGCATTAACCAACAATTAAAACCAGCTTTACATGGAATTTGACTATAAGATTAGAAGACATGACAATTATTGCACACTCCACTTGTCAGGTAATCTGATGGAACGATCACAAGCTGCCAGGCTACTGGATGAAATTCAAAAAATCGAACCTGAACGAAATAGGTTTTTTATTTTAAATCTTTCCGACTTTAAATACATGAACAGTACCGGGCTCTCCGTCTTACTTAATATCCTTACTACTGCACGTAAAAATGGAGGTGAAGCTATTATATGCAACATTTCTGATAAAGTTAAATCTTTACTCATGGTTACACGTCTGACCGATATCTTTACCGTTACAGATACCGAGGAAAGCGCTGCAGCAGCATTCATCCAGGAAGCCTGATTATTTACCAGAAAATTTTAAATCAATGAAAACAGATGTACTTCTGGGTCTTCAATGGGGTGATGAAGGGAAAGGGAAAATTGTTGATGTACTCGCTCCTCATTATGATGTGATAGCCCGGTTTCAAGGTGGTCCAAATGCCGGACACACCCTTGAGTTTAACGGAATCAAACATGTTCTCCATACTATTCCATCCGGAATTTTTCATGAAAAGAAAATAAACCTGATTGGAAACGGAGTTGTACTTGATCCTGCCATTTTTAAAAAGGAAGTGGATGCCCTGCTGAAAATGGGAGTTGATGTAAGAAGGAATTTAAGGATTTCAAGAAAGGCTCATTTAATTCTGCCTACTCACAGAATACTTGATGCTGCCAGTGAAGCGCAGAAGGGAAAGGAAAAAATCGGAAGCACATTGAAAGGAATTGGCCCGGCTTATATGGATAAAACCGGAAGAAATGGTTTACGGGTTGGTGATATCGAGTCAACCGATTTTGAAACCCGCTATCGGTCATTGGTTGATAAGCACATCAGAATGCTGGCACACTTCCAGTTTGATTATGACCTGAAGGTGTATGAGTCGGTCTGGTTTGAAGGAATTGAAACCATGAGAAAAATGAATCTGGTTGATGGCGAATATGAGATTAACCGCTTACTTGATCAGGGGATGAAGGTACTGGCTGAAGGAGCTCAAGGCTCTCTGCTGGATATTGATTTCGGATCTTATCCATTTGTAACTTCATCGAATACTATTACAGCAGGAACTTGTTCAGGATTGGGTATTTCTCCTCACAGAATTGGAGAAGTGTTTGGTATTTTCAAAGCTTATTGTACACGAGTTGGAAGCGGTCCTTTCCCTACCGAATTAAATGACGATACGGGCGAATGGATCCGTAAAAACGGAAATGAATTCGGTGCTACAACCGGTAGACCCAGAAGAACAGGATGGCTTGATATCCCCTTGTTAAAATATTCCATTATGCTGAATGGTGTAACTAAACTAATGATGATGAAATCGGATGTACTCTCAGGAATTGACCACCTTAAAATCTGTACCTCCTACACCCTGAATGATAATGATCTTACCACCATTCCTTATGATATTGTTTACAACACGCCATTACCGGTATATACAGAAGCAAATGGATGGAAAGAGAATCTGACTGACGTTGCGACTGAGGCCCGGTTCCCACAAGAGTTAAAATCGTATATCCGGTTTATTGAAGAAAAGACCGGAGTTCCGGTTCATGTTGTTTCAGTTGGTCCTGACAGAAAACAGACAATCATTACCAAAAAGCTTTTCTGATGCGGATGGTTATTCAGCGTGTTCAGTCAGCTTCCGTACATATTCAAGACATGGAACATACCTCAATCGGACAGGGATTGCTGATTCTGCTTGGAATTGAACGGGATGATTCGGATGAGGATGCCGACTGGCTGGCTGGCAAAGTTTCCTTAATCCGATTATTTGATGACAACCAGGGAGTAATGAACCGGTCAGTAATTCAAGTTGGCGGTGAGTTATTGGTTATAAGCCAGTTTACCCTTCATGCATCAACCAAAAAAGGTAACCGCCCCTCTTACATCAAAGCTGCACCGGCTGAAAAAGCGGCTCAGTTATATCATAAATTCATTTCACTGCTTAAAGAAAATTCCGGGATTGATGTTAAGTCTGGAGTTTTTGGTGCTGATATGCAAGTACAATTGATTAATGACGGACCGGTAACAATCCTTATTGACAGCAAACAAAAAGAATAACCGCCTCATAATCGTTAACCCAGCTACCTGATGAAATGGATTGAAGTAGACTTTAAAATTCCCGAATCTGAACTTCCATTGTCTGATATGCTGGTTGCCATTCTAGCTGACTCAGGGTTTGATATGTTTGAAGAAAGGGAACAAGAAGGCATTCTTGCTGCTTTTTTGCCTCAGCTGGATTTCAATCAGGAATTGCTAGCAACTATTGACTTAATCAATGAACATAAAATTCCTTTTTCAATAATTTACCATGAGGAGAAAAACTGGAATAAAGAATGGGAAACAAACTTTCAGCCGGTTCAAATTGCTGGTAAAGTAAACATCCGGGCTACTTTTCACCCTACTGATCGAAGCTCAGCGTATGAGATTATTATAGATCCCGAAATGTCATTTGGTACTGGTCATCATGAAACAACTTCAGGAATGATAGAAATGATGCTTGAAACCAATTTTCCAGTTAAATCAGTCTGTGATATGGGTTGCGGAACAGGTATTCTGGCAATCATGGCCGAAAAACTCGGAGCTAAAGAGGTGATTGCTGTTGATAACGATCCGCAATGTATTGCTAATACAATGGAGAATCTAAGAAGGAACAACTGCAACATTGTCAGTGTGAACAAGGGAGACGCAACGTATTTATCTGGTAAACAATTTGATATTATTCTTGCTAACATTAACCGGAATGTTTTACTTGCTGATATGCATCTGTATTCAGATTCGCTCTCAGAAAACGGATTCCTGATATTAAGCGGATTCTACTCCAGCGACCTTAAACACATCCTGGACTCGGCCGGAGCATATCAACTGAAGCCGGTTGCCTTAAAAGAAAAAAATAACTGGGCAATTGTTAAATTTCACAAGGATCAGAAAACAGAGTGAGACTATATTTACAACATTCAAAAATTAAGAAATGAAGAAGATTGACATTGAGTTTAACACAAATGAAGATTTTAATAAGACCCTTTTATCAAAGTTGAAATCAAAGCTGGAAGAAGTACATGATGGAGGGGGAAAGAAGAATGCTGAAAAGCAAAAGGCGAAGAATAAGATGCTGGCCAGGGAACGGATTGCCTACCTGCTTGATAAGGATAAACCTCAAATAGAGATCGGAGCTTTGGCAGCTGATGGAATGTATGAAACCGAGGGTGGCTGCCCTTCAGCCGGTGTGGTCGTTATCATAGGTTATATAACCGGCCGGCAGTGTATTGTTGTTGCCAACGATGCAACTGTGAAAGCCGGAGCCTGGTTTCCCATGACTGCTAAAAAGAATCTAAGGGCACAGGAGATTTCAATTGAAAACAAGCTGCCTATTATTTATCTGGTTGACAGTGCCGGAGTTTATCTTCCGATGCAGGATGAGATTTTCCCCGATAAAGAACACTTTGGAAGAATATTCCGCAATAATGCTGTCATGTCATCAATGGGAATTATTCAAATTGCAGCAATTATGGGAAGCTGTGTGGCCGGAGGCGCCTACCTTCCAATTATGAGTGATGAGGCTTTAATCGTTGACAAGACCGGGTCGGTATTCCTGGCAGGCAGTTACCTAGTCAAATCAGCCATTGGTGAAGATATTGACAACGAAACATTAGGAGGTGCATCAACACACAGTGAGATTTCTGGTGTTACAGATAATAAATTTCCGGATGATGCCTCCTGCCTTGATTACATAAAGAGACTCATTGAGAAAACCGGTCATTTTGAGAATGCAGGTTTTGACAGAAGAGAACCACAGCCTCCAAAAAAGGATGCAAAGGATATTTTCGGGATTATTCCTTCAGATGCGGGAAAACAGTACGATATGTACGAAGTGATTCAGCGACTGATTGACAATAGTGAATTTGATGAATACAAGGCAAAATATGGTCAGACCATTATCTGCGGAACAGCCCGAATAGACGGTTGGGCAATTGGTATTGTAGCTAACCAGCGAAAAGTTGTAAAAAGCAAGAAAGGGGAAATGCAGTTTGGTGGGGTAGTTTATAGTGACAGTGCCGATAAGGCAGCCCGTTTTATTATGAATTGCAATCAGCGAAAAATTCCAATATTGTTTTTACAGGATGTTACCGGATTTATGGTAGGCTCCAGAAGTGAACATGGTGGAATTATAAAAGACGGAGCCAAGATGGTCAATGCTGTTGCCAATTCAGTTGTTCCGAAGTTTACTGTTGTAATTGGAAATTCTTATGGTGCCGGTAATTATGCCATGTGCGGGAAGGCTTATGATCCCCGACTTATTATTGCATGGCCATCCGCTCAAATTGCAGTGATGGGAGGTACCCAGGCAGGCAAAACACTACTGCAAATTCATGTCAGTACAATGAAAACTCAGGGGAAGCAAGTGAATAAAGAGCATGAACAGGAATTGTTAAATGAAATTACCGAAAGATATCAGCGTCAAACCTCACCTTACTATGCTGCAGCTCGGCTCTGGGTAGATGCTATTATTGATCCCATGGAAACACGGAAATGGATTTCGATGGGGATCGAAATGGCGAACCATTCGCCCATTATAAAGCAGTTTAATGTTGGTTTGATCCAGACCTGATACTTGACAAAGTGAATGAGATGAATACTGATGCAAAATGAAACTGCTGTTTGTAGGTCTTGTTTTACTGCATGGAATTATTCATTTGATTGGATTTATTAAAGGCTTCGGATTCCGAGAAGTCAGTGCGTTAAAACATACTGTCAGTAAACAAATGGCCTTTTTATGGCTGATTGCCACAGTTTTATTTATGATCTACGCCTTTCAATATTTTTTTAACCTTCCGTTTTCATGGGTTACAGGCTTTGCCGCAGTGCTTATCTCTCAGATTCTGATAATATTTTATTGGCAAGATGTCAGGTTTGGAACAATCCCTAATCTGCTCATTGTTACCGTATCGTTTTCCGCATTCGGTTTTTATTCTTTCCAGCAAGATACCCGACTTAAAGTAACTGAACTGTTTAATCAGAATAATTTGCAGGATAAGAAGATCTTGACTGAGAATGAAATACTACATTTACCTGAACCAGTAAAAAGATGGCTTCATCATTCCGGGGCTGTGGGTAATACAATAATTCAAAATGCAAGAATTAGGCAATTAGCAGAACTGAAAATGAGACCTGAACAGGAAAAATGGCTGAAAGCAGAAGCAACTCAATATTCAGTCATGAATGAACCAGGATTTGTCTGGAGTGTAGATGTTCAACTTAACAGCCTGCTGGGTTTTCAGGGAAGAGATAGGTTTATAAACGGGAAAGGTGAAATGCTGATACAATTCAATTCTCTTTTTGAAGTTGTGAATGAAGAAGGGGAGAAGATCAGTGAAGGTGCAGCTCAACGCTTTTTAGGAGAGCTCGTTTGGTTCCCCTCATTAGCAATTAGCCCCTTTATTACCTGGCAAACTATAAACGACACAACAGCAATGGCTGTTATTCATTACAAAGGAGTGAAAGGTATGGGTACGTTTTATTTTAACTCATCCGGAGATTTTATCAGGTTCTCAGCATGGCGATACAAAGACAATACTCCGGATGCCAGAAAATTTGAATGGGTCTTGACGGTAACCGGTTATAAAGTTTTTGACTCAATAAGGATTCCTGCAGTAATGGCTGCAACCTGGAGACTGGATCAGGGTGACTGGACCTGGCTCAAGCTGGAGATTACTGACTTAAAATACAACTCTGATACGTTTAAATAGCAGTACTCGAAAATGACTTTTATCCCTCAAACTTTTCAAGCTTGAGTTCATTGCCATCCCAAACAGCATAAGTATAGTCGCGAATCCAGTCTCCCAGATTGATATATCGGCTTGTTTCTCCAATTTTAAGATCAATAATCATGTGGCGATGACCAAAAATGAAATAATCAATGTGTTGTTCTTTTAGTTTTTCCTTACAGAACACAACCAGGTATTCTTTATCGTCACCTTTATACTGATCATCAAAATTGCCAGTTGCAATTCTGCTTTTTCGGCTCCAGTAATTTGCAATTGCAATTCCACAGTTCGGATGAATCCGTGCAAACAACCATTGACAGATTCTGCTTTCAAAAACTTTCTTAATGAATTTATATTTGTGATCTCCCGGCCCCAGCCCGTCACCGTGACCGATGAAAAACAGTTTGCCATTCAGTTCCCGGATCTCAGGCTTGCGGAAAATGACCAGGCCGGTTTCTTCAGGCAAATAATCAAATGCCCACATATCATGATTCCCTGTAAAGTAATTCAGCCTGATCCCGGAATCACTTAATTCGGCTAGTTTACCCAGAAGTCGGATAAATCCCTTAGGCACCACATGCTCGTACTCAAACCAGAAGTCAAACATATCTCCTAATAAGTAAATCTCAGCAGCGTCTTTGGCTGCAACGTTCAGAAACCGGATAATCCTTTTCTCCCTTTCACGGCTGGATGCTTGGTCAGGAACTCCCAGGTGAAAATCTGAAATAAAATAAATTTTATTGCCTGCTGCCACTTACAATGGATTAATACTGTTCTTTAAATTACGAATATTGAAGTTGCGAATACTGAAAACAAACCGGATTTGATCTGCGAATTTCATTCCGTTAATTTCCTGAGCTTCTTTAATGGCATTAGACCGGAGTAACGGAATATGAACTTCAAGTACATTTCGGATCAGAATTAACGATATGCCTCCGTCATAGTAAAAGGTCTCTGCTTCATAAGTGCCGGTTTTCTCTTTTGGTACGATTCCGGCATCAGCAAATAAGGCTATTGGAAGTTTCCAAGGTAAATCAAATGAAAGATTTAAAGCAGCTAACCATTGATCACTCTGGCCTGCATAGGAAAATGATTTAAACCCACCCTCATTCAATTCAGTTTGCTGAGAAAGTACTCCTTTGGTTTCTGTTCTTCCCAAAAACCAGTTGTCAAACAGGTAATCCTGGTATCCTATCCAGCCACTCATTCTGAATTTATAATTACGAACAATTTCTTTATTTCTTATAAAGGCACCGGCAAATAATCTGAAATTAACACCTTTTGATGGCTGATGGTAAGAAATTTTATATCTGATTTCAGCCATTGCTTTTGAATAGTGCCTGCCATTTTCCAGAGCAATGTTAAAGCTATAAGGGTCAAATAACCTGGATTGGGTTAAGCTGAAATATGCCTGCTGATAGTTTAAATATGAATTTTCAATTGCAGCACCATTTGAATGAAATACCCATTCATCAGTCATGGTGCTAATGTTTCTGAATACAATCTGCCTTTTAACGGGTGAGAGGGCACTGCCTTCCTTTAACCGGAATTGAACTGATACCGGTATGGCTGTATAATGCAGATTATAGGGTTTAACCAGGTCATTCCCTTTATTTCTATAATAAGCAAAATGAGATACCGATGCACTCAAAGTGATTCCCTGGAAGATAGCTGAATGAGGGAAAAATTTCAGATCCACAATCCCGGAACCTGAAATGCTGCCTGTTCCTGTTGAATACAGCGGCATAAGTGAAAATTCAAAATTTTTGTCAGTCAGAGCACGGTTATGAATAACCAGGCCAGGCATCCATTTGTCATAATTATTCCATCCGGCAACTGGCAGATAGGAGATTTCAGTCTTATATTCATCCTCAACTCCAAACAGGAACCGGAACTTCACAGGATTCATCTTCTTGAAAATTCCCTTCATGCGGATTGTATTGTTTGACCGTTTTAATTCGGGCATTTGTTTGAATGCATCAATTCTGACCTGATCACAATCAGTACAATGGATTCGGAATGATTTTTTTCCGGTAAAACCATCAATCCATTTTGTACTCTGAACCTCACCGTTTCTCAGAACCGAATAACTCAGCGGACCTGCAATACCACCTTTATTTTTAAGAGTCAGACCGAAACTTTGCTCAGCCAGATTCAACTGGTTTTCAGTTTTGACCGGATGGATGGAAGTAGCAGCATAATCCAGTTTTTGATTACTGTTAATCAGGCCGTCAAAAAACCAGGAAAGATCTTTACCGGTTGTTTCTTCAAAAATTTTTCTCAAATCTTCCGGATAAGGATGTTTGAATTGCCAGGTGTTATAATAGCGTTGCATACAAGAATCAAACAAATCCGGACCGAGATAATTCATCAGGTAGTTAAATGCAATTGCTGTTTTCAGGTAAATGATTGCATTGTAATTAGCAGGAGTATATTCCTGGGCGGGGAGTGATGCAGGCTGGTCGGTATTCGTTCTGGCAACAAGCAGATAAAGCAATCGGAAGACATCGTTATTCGTAAGATTACTGACACCTGCAAATGCCGGAAAACGCTGAAGTCCATATTGTTCAGAACCGGTCGGGGAGGTTCTTCCAAACCGCTGGTTCAGATAACGAAGTTCATTAAACGTATTGATACCTTCATCCATCCATGGAAATACTCGTTCATTACTTGCCAGGATTCCATAAAACCAGTTATGGCCAACCTCATGTGCAATCACATCTTCAAGTTCCAGTTCATTAGATACTGATGCTATAACGGTTACCATAGGGTATTCCATACCTTCCCATGAACCAACACCCTCAACAGCCGAACAGAAATCGTAAGGGTAGTCACCATTCCAGAGAGAATAATAATACAATGCACTATCAACGTACTGAACGGCTTGATTCCATAATTTATTTTCCGGCCGGTTGATCCTATAAGCACGGGTTGTTACTTTCCGGCCCGAATGAGGCAACGTGACTGAACTCTGAGAAATCAAAAAACGCTTATCAGCAAACCATGCAAAATCATGGATGCTATCTTGCTTGTAAACCAGTGTTTTTGTTTGTGATGATGAAATAGGGAAGTTTTGTGTTGAGTTATGTATGACTTGAGGCTGTTGGCTGGATAGCGCAGATGAACTGGTCGGATTTCTGGCCTCAGCATCGTTTTGCAAAACACCGGTTGCTACGACAAGGTAATTTTCCGGAAGAGTAATGCTCACTTCAAAGGAACCCCATTCAGAATAATATTCACCCTGATCAAGATAAGGCATTGTATGCCATCCTCTGTTATCGTATACGGCAGGTTTGGGGTACCATTGTTGAATGTAGAATGCATCACCATCATGACCTAACCTGGAAAAAACAACCGGGATTTTCACTTTGAACGGAGTGGTAACGACAACTTTCTCACCCGGCAGAAGAGGAGTATGCAATTCCAGTTTACAAATATCAATATAGTCAGGATGGTAACTCCAATTAACAGGCTGATGGTTTACTTTAAAGTCGAGTGTAGTAATATATCCACGGTCTTTTTCGGGGATGTTTAAAAATACTGGGTTCTTCTGATTGATAAATTGCCTGGCAAGTGCAGTACTGTCGTTTTTATATCCGTTAGGCCAGAGGTGAAACCAGATACAGGTTAGTGAATCAGGTGAATTGTTGTGATATACCAGGCTGAGGTCAGCATCCAGTTCTCGCAGGCTGTCAATGAGAGTCACCTTGATTGTATAATCAATTCGTTGTTGAAAATACTGTGCGGAGATAATTCCTGCCGGAAATAAAGTCAGAATGACAAGTAACCCTTTTTTAATCATCAGTAAAGCCTGGCACGTTTTACTAGATAGGACATTAAAACCTGATGGAAACCTGCATGAATATCCGATTCTACAAAATCAATTCTATATTGTGCACAGCGTAGTTTCAACTCCTTTTTATAGGCATCCATCGTTTGTATATACATTTCTTTTACCTGATTGGAATGAACTTTAACTTCTTCACCGGTTTCAAGATCAACAAATCGAAAAGGCCTGTTTTCAAATTCAAAATCTTCTTCGTGCTTCCTATCAGTTACATGAAATAAAATTACTTCGTGTTTATTGTACCGGAGGTGTTGCAGGGCATTGAATAACCCATCACTTCCGGAGCCGGCATTTTCAAACATATCACTGAAAATTATGACCATGCTGCGCTTATGAATGTTTTCGGCAATCTCATGCAGCGAAGCAGCAGCATGAGTTAGTGACTGAACGGCAGGAGCAGCTAATAATTCTTCAAGTTTAAACATCAGCAGTCTCTGATGAATAATTGAAGAGCGGGCTGGAGTATGTGTTTCAATTTTGTCTGAAAACACGGTTAGTCCTGAAGCATCACGCTGCAATCGCAAAAGGTAGATTAGAGTAGCAGCAGCATAAACAGAGAACGTGAGCTTGTTTTGAACTTCCTTTTTCCCTTTTTCCGCCAGGGGGTAATGCATTGATGATGAGTTGTCAATTACAAGCTGGCAGCGCAGGTTGGTTTCTTCTTCATAGCGCTTCACAAACAGCTTGTCGGTTCGTCCAAATAGCTTCCAGTCAATGTGGCGAGTTGATTCACCTGTATTGTAAAGCCGGTGTTCGGCAAACTCAACAGAAAATCCATGAAACGGGCTTTTATGCAGTCCGGTTATAAAACCCTCAACAACCTGTTTGGCATAAAGTTCCAGGTGACTGAGGGCTTGCGTCTGGGTTGAGTCAATCATTAAAAGATGATTTATGCCGGAAAATTAATTGAAATTTTTAACTCTCTGATGCAATTGCATCCAAAGCTATGATTTAATGATGTAACATTGTCACATCAACAACATGAAACTGAACATCAAACCCTTTAATGAATTAACAAGTACCGAACTCTATGAGATTCTTAGATTAAGACAACAGGTTTTTGTTGTTGAGCAAAATTGTCCATATCTGGATTGCGACCTGCAGGATTATAATTCCTTTCACCTGATGTTACTTAATCCTGAACATCGCTTAACAGCGTATTGCCGGATCATTTCAATTGCCACTAATCCGGATGAAGTTATTATCAGCCGAGTATTGACAGAGCCGGGATTCAGAAATAAAGGTTATGCCCGGTTGATAATGACCGAAGCATTGAATTTTATCCGGGATACTTTTGGAAAAGTACTTGTTACACTTGGCGCTCAGTCTTATCTGATTTCATTTTATGAATCTTTGGGTTTTACTGCTTTTGAGTCTTACCTGGAAGATGGTATTCCACATACCCTGATGAAACTTAAAATTGAATAAGATGGTATTTCATTGAAGCCGCTGTTTTACCTTAGCCGCAATTAGAATTTGCTGATGGAAGCCTTCTTTGTTATCGGCCTTTTAGTGGTTGCAATCATTCTTTTTGCAACTGAAAAGTTTCCTGTTGATGTTGTTGCAATTTCTGTATTAATCATTCTGGTGGTTACCGGAATTCTCACACCAAAAGAAGCATTTACAGGCTTCAGCAGTGATTTCATGGTGATTCTGGCTTCTATTTTTGTGGTAACCGGAGCTTTTAATGAAACCGGCATTCTTGACCGGTTAGGCTCACATCTGGTACTTCTGGTAAAAAAGAACAAGACCTTGTTCATGATTTATTTTCTCGGCATTACTGCTTCACTGTCGGCTTTTATGAATAACACAACAGTAACTGCATTAGTTATCGGGCCGGCTACAGCAGTTAGCAGAAGAATCAAAATGCCTCTGTCAAAAGTACTCATGCCCATTGCATTTGCTTCTATGCTGGGGGGAACCTGTACTTTAATTGGAACTTCGACCAATGTAGCAGTTAACGGATACATTGTTCAACAGGGACTTGAGCCGCTTGGTTTTTTTGAGTTTCTTCCTCTTGGGCTCATTCTTTGTGTAATTGGAATCTTGTACCTTCTCTTTGTTTCAAATCATCTCTTACCAATCCGTGAAACTCCAAGTTATACCGAAGGCTATGAAATCAGAGAATACCTGACTGAAGTCTTTGTTACTCCAAAATCAAAACTGATTGGCCAGCGGGTCTATGAATCAGACCTAGCCAAAAGTCATGTCAATATTGTAAGACTTCTCAGGAATAAGGAAAATATGATTCCGGTACGTTCTTCGGTTATTGAACCCAAAGATGTCTTGTTGGTTGAATGTAATCTGGATGAGTTGATTAGAATTAAGGAGAAATCCGGGATTGAAATTCTGGGCGATATTATTACCGATAAAGAACTTCAAACTAATAAAATTACTTTAGCAGAAGTCTTGATCACTCCTCATTCAGAGTTGATTAATAAAAGTCTGAAGGAATCCAGATTCAGGCTAAATCATGATGTGATTGTACTGGCAATTCATCGTTTCAATGAGAATCTTACTTCAAAAATCGGGGATATTAAATTGAAAACCGGTGATATGCTGCTGATGCAGGGTCATAAGGATAACATCAATAAGCTTCGAAATTCACCCGGGTTTACCGTTTTAGGTGATTTCAGGGTGAATATGTACAAAGAGCGTAAAGGCATCTTATGTGCTCTGCTTTTTGTGGTAGCTATTGTGATTGGTGCCATTGATATAATTCCTCTCTCAATTGCATTGCTTTCTGCTTCTGTATTGACAGTCTTATCAGGAGCAATTGCAGCTGACCGGCTTTATACCTATATAAACTGGAGGTTACTGGTTCTGATTGGGTCAATGACAGCCTTTGGAGCAGCAATGGAGAATTCAGGAGCTTCACGGCTCATTGCTGATCACATAATTGAAATGTTTATTGGTTATGGACCTCAAGCGGTGATGGCTGCTTTTTGCGTGTTAGTTGCTTTGCTTACTCAGCCTTTAACCAATGCAGCGGCTGCTCTGGTTGTTCTGCCAATTGCCCTGCAAGCTGCCGAAACGCTTCAGGTAAACCCGCATGCTTATGCGATCAGTATCATGCTGAGTGCTTCACTGGCATTGATTGCTCCGTTTGAACCTTCCTGCCTGATTGTTTACGGAGCCGGGAAATATAAATTTATGGATTTTGTCAGAACCGGATTACCTCTGACCATCATCCTGCTGGTGGTAATTTTATTGTTAATTCCTATATTCTGGCCTTTAACCTGAATCTGTTAGTTTCAGTTTTTTAAGATGGCTTCGTATTTTAATGTATTGGATGGATTAATCTGAGTTAGCAGATTGTACATGCGTTTTTTCGCCTCAGGTTGGGCTCCGGACAAAACATTAATGATCTCATCCGCTTTGGCATCAAATAAGGTCTGCATCAGAAAGGAGGTGGGTTTTTCACGATGTACCTTCTGCAGTTGTTCCAGGCTTTCAGTAATATTTGTCAATGCTTCATTTCTTTTATCAACCAGCATATCAAGGCCCTTCCGGTGATAGTTATAGTACAACTCCCGGACCGGTCTGAAAATCGGATCGTTCAGATTGTCTGCTAACCAGTAACGGTTTCGTGAGCTCTCAAATTGTTTCCAGCCACGTTCTGGAGCTGTCTGCATATTAGCAACGATCATCTGTGCCCGCTTTAAGTACATATCGCCTCCTAACAATGAAAATGAATCATAGTCAATTCCCAGAATAATATAAGCATAAAAAGCAAGAACTGAAGGAAGGTTTGGATTGCTTCCGGATTGATTGAATTCAATATTTTGATATTCCAGGTAACGAAATGAAAAATCATTATCCTTAAATGTGAATATGGGTGAATCGTAAGTTGATTTGTAAACTGGCCTTGATAACTGCACCTGGATGCTGCCTTTAAACTCATCATTTGAAACACGCTCATCAATAGTAATCTGCATGGCACACTGAATACGTTCCAGATTTTCGAACTTATCATCAGTCCAGCTGGTGTTATTCATAAACTCAGCAATTGATTGCTGAAGGGTGTTATAAATCCTTTTATCGCTGCTTTGTATCTGAGGAGTCAGCACACTGACTGAACAGTTCAGTTCCTGCCCCATGGCTTTAACTGAGTATAGAAGAATTGTCAGAATGATTAAACTACGCATGAACTTGTTGTTGAATAAAACTAAAGATGTCGGATGCTACCTCTGTTTTCAACTTCAAAGAAAAAGAAACTTTCTTTTTATTCCGGCTGATGATGGTGATTTTATTCGTATCGATTTCAAATCCTGCACCTTTGTCATTCAGTGAATTCAGTACAATCATATCAAGGTTTTTTTCCTTTAGTTTTCTAACGGCATTTTTCTCTTCATTATTACTTTCAAGTGCGAATCCGACCAGAAATTGTTGCCTGGTTTTCCGTTTTCCCATCTCGCTTAAAATATCAACAGTAGGTGAGAGGGTGAGCTGAAATGCTTTCTTTCCTTCCTTTTTTATTTTATTTTTTTCAGGCTCTAGGATTGTATAATCGGCCACTGCAGCAGCCATTATAATAATGTTGCTTAACGGAAAGAAGTTCATACAAGCCTGGTACATCTGTGATGCTGTTTCAACACTGATAAATTCTGCATTTAAAGATGCAGGTTTTTCAACTCCTGCACCGGCAACAACGGTTACGCTGTAGCCATACTTTTCAAATTCTGATGCCAGTGCCAGTCCCATCTTCCCGCTAGAGCGGTTGCTGATAAACCTGACTGGGTCAATTGCTTCACGGGTAGGTCCACAGCTAATCAGAACTTTTTTTTTTCTTTTTTTCTGCAATCCGGTAAAGTACTGTAAGATTTTGCTGAAAATGATTTCAGGTTCTTCCATTCTGCCGGGTCCTTCCAGTCCGCTTGCTAATTCACCTTTTGACGGGCCTGTGAGCTGATGACCATAAGATACCAGCATCTTAAGATTTCGCTGAGTTGAATGATGCAAAAACATATCCATATCCATTGCCGGGGCAATCAATACCGGACAACGGGCTGACAAATAAACGGACAGCAGTAAGTTATCGCAGATGCCATTTGCCATTTTAGCTATTGAATGAGCCGAAGCCGGTGCAATAACCAGCAGTTCAGCCCATAAACCCAGTTCAACATGGTTGACCCAGCTCCCATCCGGGTGGTAAAATTTGGAATAAACAGCTTGTCGGGATAATACCGATAACGTTTGTGGTGTAACAAAATCGGATGAAGAGGGGGTCATCACAACTCTGACTTCCGCTCCTTCTTTAATCAGTAATCTTACTAGTTCTGGAATTTTGCAAGCGGCTATACTACCGGTAACTCCAATTAAAATCCGCTTGCCTGTCAACTGCATGGCAGTGAATTATTTCTTATCCTTGGCAGGATTACGGAAATAAATTTTGCCATCAAGAAATTCCTCAACTGCAATCAAAGCAGGTTTGGGAAGTCTTTCGTAGAACTTTGATATTTCAATCTGTTCGCGGTTTTCAAATACTTCATCCAAACTGTCTTGTGAGGATGCAAAATCGGAAAGCTTATTATGCAGTTCTTCCTTCATTTCTGATGAAATGTGGTTAGCACGTTTAGCAATAATGACTACCGTTTCATAAATATTACCGGTACCAGCTTCAAACTTCAGCAGGTCGCGGGTTACTGTTGTAGTGGCTGCGTTTTTATATGACATATTAAAAAAATTCTAAGTTTAATCAATTGATTCTAAGCACTTTGCGCTTTTCTGTTCAAGACCACTGAATTCAATTTTGGCTCAAATTTACACTTTTGTCCGATTCAAGCAGTGTTAATTGCTTTTTTACTTCATCAAAGATCCGGTCGGCTTCCTTTTGGAATTTGCCTTGCGGGAACTTCTCTGTTAGTTGAAAGTAAGTTTCAATAGCATCTTTATACCTTTCTTCTCGTTTGGACTCGATACTGTTATGAGCAAACAGATAAGTTGACTTCAATGCCAGAAACAGGCTTTCTTCAACATAATCTGATGCAGGATAGGTTTTCGCCATCGCAGTAAAGGCAATAGCTGCTGCCCTGTAATCTTCCATCCGGTAAAATAGCTTGGCATACTGAAAATTCTTTGTTTCAATTTTAAACCTTAGTTCATCAATCAGCTTATTGCATTCCGGGATCTTTTCACTTGACGGGTATTTATTGATGAACAACTGAAATTGCTGGATAGCATCCAGAGTGCTTTTCTGATCTAATGAATAAACTGGAGAATCAAGGTAATAACAATAAGCATTGAGAAACTGACACTCTTCGGCATATTTACTCGAAGGATATGTTTTACAGAAATTACTGAAATGATATGCTGCACTGACGTAATCACCGGTTCCATAAAAGGATTTGGCATAATAGTAATATACTTCCTCAGCTTTATTTGTTGCCCGATAGGCTACTATCAGTTCGTCCAGCAGCTGCATTGACTGGAAATATTTCCCCTCAGCATAGTATCTTAAAGCAGCCTGGTATTTCAATTCATTATCCGTACTTTTCATGATCCGGTTAAACTGACTACAACCGGTAAGAAGAAAAATAGCTGCAAGTACAGCAGCAATTACCCGAAAGGATTGTTTTAACATCGGTCGCAAATGTATAAATAGGAAAATAGGAAAGCATTGCATTTAACTTAATGAAGTGTTAAAAAATCAACAGGCTCTCTTGCCTCATTTATACTCATTTATTAGAATATAAAACAAACCTGCTGAGTAGTAATAAGGGTATAACTGATATTCCGTTTCCGACAATTTTGCCATAGTTGCAAAATCTAACGATACCCGAAGCCCGGCTTTGTGTCCATTTCCACTTGATGAGAATGCTGTAAATGCAACTTCACCGATTAATCCGAATTTAAAATAGTTGAAACCCAGAAAGTCAGCCTTTGAATCAAGATTGTCTTTTAGATCCAGTTTCTGCATAAATGGAGTTGCTGCATACAACCCAGCACTGAATTCAAATGCCCGAAACAGATAATTTCTGATGGTGTTAAATTTCAACGGACTTCGCAAGCCCACTTGAAGCGGAACCTGCAAATAACCGGTTGAAAGAAGTAAGTCGCGGCCGGTTCCATCTGTCAGTTCAGCATTACGGTTTAACAAGTTAACTCCAGTGTTTACTCTCCAGATAACCGGTGCCGATTTGTCATTAATCAGCCATCCGAAGCTAAAATCAGCATCTATTGACGGCTGGTAATGGTTTTTTCTGAATTCGAAATCACCTTTCAGGGTTTGAAATCGTGTGAATTCAGTATTAATTCTGACTGCACTTACAGAAATCCCGATTTCGAAAAAATTTTTAAACCCGGCTAACGGATCTTCCTGGGGTACAGGTTGGCCTTTCAATGGATTAAGCATTAACAAGGTTGAGGACAGAATGGTTGTTAATGCAATTCTTGGCAGCATGAATAGGTATTTTTTATTTGTTGTAAATATAAGGAAAATGAGTAGGCAGACAGGATGGTCTTATTTCCTTTCTTTTGCAATCTCTATGAAATTCAATAAAGTCAATAACAGCATATTGTCAGAATTGAGATCTATTTGCGGAAATAAAAATGTGCAGACGGATTCCGATTCAGTAAACCGTTATGGAAGTGATGAGACAGAAGATTTATTCTTTGCTCCTGAAGTAATTGTTTTTCCTGAAACAGCAGAGCAGGTTGCAACAGTTTTGAAACTTGCTAACGAGAATAGCATTCCGGTTACCCCTAGGGGGGCAGGAACCGGATTAAGCGGTGGAGCCTTACCCATTTTTGGCGGAATTGTGCTGTCTGTTGCAAAACTCAATAAGATTATTTCGATTGATGAACAAAACCTTCAGGCTGTTGTCGAACCAGGTGTGATAAACCAGGACTTCAGAACAGCAGTGGAGGCTAAAGGATTGTTTTATCCGCCAGATCCAGCGAGCCTTGGTTCGTGTTTTTTAGGTGGCAATCTGGCAGAAAATGCCGGTGGCCCTAAAGCTGTAAAATATGGAGTTACAAAGGACTATGTTCTCAATTGTAGAGTAGCCTTAGCAACCGGTGAACTGATCTGGACAGGAGCTAATGTATTGAAAAATGCAACTGGTTATAATCTGACTCAGCTATTCATTGGAAGCGAAGGCACACTGGGAATTATTACTGAGATTGTTTTCCGGCTGATTCCAAAACCTCAGCATAATCTGCTTATGCTGGTTCCGTTTTCTTCAGCTGAAAACGCCTGCGAAGCAGTAAGTGCGGTGTTCAGAGCCGGAATAACTCCTTCAGCACTGGAATTCATGGAACGTGATGCAATTGATTTTGCAATGAAATATGCAGATGTGCAGTTCACTGTTAAAGAACATATAAAAGCTCATTTGCTGGTTGAGGTTGATGGAAATGATCCTCAGGTATTGATGAACGAATGTGAAAAAATTTCAACAGTTATGGAAAGTTTTGATTGTGATGACATTATTCTGGCAGACAGTTCAGCACAGAAGGCTGAATTGTGGAAATTGCGAAAACAAGTTGCTGTTGCAGTTAAATCGCATTCCATTTATAAGGAAGAAGATACGGTAGTTCCCAGAGCCAGCTTACCGTTGCTTCTCAAAGGAGTTAAAGAAATCGGCTCACGTTTTAGGTTCCGTACTATATGTTATGGCCATGCCGGAGATGGGAATCTTCATGTAAATATTATTAGAGAAAACATGAGTGATGCGGAATGGAATAAGAATATCATTCCCGGAATAACTGAAATCTTCAGACTATGCAAGGCATTGGGTGGAACAATATCAGGTGAGCATGGAATTGGATGGGTTCAAAAGAATTTTCTGCCGATTGTTTTTGATCCGGTTCAGATCGAAATTCAGAAAAAAATAAAACAGGCATTTGATCCCAATGGAATTTTAAATCCCGGGAAAATATTCCCTGATTATTGTGGCTCAACACCGGTTTCGTTTTCATGATAGTTTAATTCCGGGAAACCTGTACTAATTGTAATTTAGTGCGGATTTATGAAGCAGCAATTTTGGCTCTTAATTGTTACAATTCTGATTTTTCAATCGGCCAAAGGGCAGGAGATGTGGGGGATCAGCAACAGTAATTTTGCCGGTCAGATGGGGCTTTATCTGAATCCTTCATCTATTGCCCACGTTCCGTATAAGCGCGAATTTCATCTTGTTTCGGCAGATGTCTTTGCCGATAACAATTATGTTTATCTCAGACCCTTTAGCGGTGTGTTCCGAAAAACAATTACCGGTGAAAACATTCCGGATAACAGAATTCTGGATTATTATAACCCTAAGTATAAAAGAGCCTATATTGGAGGACATCTTAGCGGGCCGGCAGTTATTTTTGCCAGGAACCGGTATTCATGGGGTGCACATCTTTCCTGGCGAAGTGCAAACAGTGCTGCCAATGTACCATACCATCTTGCCAAATTTTTATATGAAGGATTTAGTTATTCCCCCCAACACAACATAAATTATACAGCCGGACCTTGGCGGGCTGCTGCTTCTGGATGGTTCGAAGTTGGTGGAACCTATGCCAGGGTTCTTTCTGCCGTAAATGAAAGTCCCGAAAATAAAAACCTCTGGAAAGCAGGTGTTACAGCCACTGCTGCTTTTGGCTCTTATGCCATCTTTGCTGATTCTAAAAGCCTCGATTATGAAGTTGTATCCAGCAATCTTCTGACAGTCAATAACTGGGATATTGAGTATGGCCATACTGTTCCGAATGACAGGGAAGAAATCTTCAGCGAAATGTTTAAAATAAAAGGTTTGGGATTTAGAACTTCTTTTGGACTGACCTATACAAATAATTATAACCGTGCTGCTTATGATTGCTACCTGTCTGCTGATAACTTTGAAAAATATAAGTACAAAATAGGATTCTCCCTGCTCGATTTTGGGTTTTATAATAATACAGCCGATGGAACTAAATTATTGAACTTAGCAAATCAATCTGCTGATATACCCGGAATTGATACCTTAAAATTTCTAAGCTGGTTTTATATGGATACACTTTTAAGTAACCGGTTTCTCAGCAGACCTTATGCTTCAATTTTAAAAAGAAAGTTCAGCATATATACACCTGCAGCTACCAGTATTCAGTTTGAATTTTGTTACAAACCACGTTGGTATCTTAATGCAACATTTATTCATCCAGTCAGTTTTAATTCAAGAGTTCCGAGAAGACCGGCTCAGTTATCCATTACACCGCGCTATGAGACCAGAAGATTGGAACTGGCTATGCCGGTTACTCTTTTTGAATTCAGAAATCCATCAATAGGCTTTGCGATTAGAAGAGGAATTTTTGTTATCGGTTCAGACCGGATTCTCACCTTTACCGGGTTAATGAAATCAACAGGTTTTGATTTGTTTTTCGGGATTAAATGGCAGGATTGCGGAAGGCATTTTAAAAAAGGGAGAAAGAAAAATGGATTATGCCCTATATGAATGAAAATTGAGTTTATTCGTGGCCCGATTTAAACCTTCCTGATGCAACGAAAACAAATTCTGATTTCTGCCATCAGTGATCTTGTGACTGATCAGCGGGTGCACCGAACCGCTTTAACCTGCACTAAACAAGGCTGGAAGGTAACTTTAATTGGAAGGAAGCTTAAAAAGAGTGCACCTTTAAATGCACGCAGATATAAATCGTTGCGATTTCGTTTGTGGTTTGAAACGGGTCCCTTATTTTATGCAACCTTTAATTTCCGTCTGTTCATTTATCTGATGACCCATAAGGCAGATTTATTGATAGCTAACGATCTTGATACTTTATTGGCAAATTACCTGGCTTCTGTTCTGAAAAGGGTTCCCCTGCTATACGATAGTCATGAATTTTTTACCGGTGTGCCTGAACTTGAAAAGAATCAATTCGCTAAGAAGATATGGCTGAAGATTGAGCAGTTTATTTTCCCTAAACTAAAATACATTGTAACAGTTAACAACTCAATTGCCGGTCTTTATCAGTCAATTTACAATAAAGAAGTCAAGGTGATTCGAAATATTCCTGAGATCCCTTTGCAATATACCCAACGGAGCAGACAGGAAATCAGGTCGGAACTTGGAATTCGGGATGATAAACAGATACTGATTCTCCAGGGTGCTGGAATCAATATAGACCGGGGTGCTGAAGAACTGATTCAGGCATTGCAATTTCTTGATCAGATTGTATTGCTTATTGTCGGAGGAGGAGATGTGATTCCTCAATTAAAGCAGATGGTAAAGGAAATGCAACTTGAACAGAAAGTAATCTTTAAAGAGAAAATGCCTTTTGAGAAGATGATGGAATATACAAGAATTGCCGATGCCGGATTAACCCTTGATAAAGATACAAACCTGAATTACCGGTTCAGCCTTCCTAATAAATTGTTTGATTATATTCATGCAGGAATTCCTGTTCTTGCTTCTTCTGTCCCCGAAGTAAAAAGAATAGTTGAAGAATTTGATATTGGAGTTCTGATTGAAAACCATAATCCGGAACATATTGCCGAACGAATCAGATATTTGCTGTCTGATCCCGGCCAGATTGAGCGGTGGAAAAATAATCTTAAGTATGCATCGCTCAAATTGAGCTGGTCAGTTGAAGAAAAAAAGTTACTAATTATTCTCTATGAAATTTTCAGCTAAACATATTCACCTGGTAAGTTTTGATGTTCCCTGGCCTGCAGACTATGGTGGTGTCATTGATGTCTTCGGGAAAATTAAAGGGCTGCATTCCCTGGGAGTTAATGTTCATTTACATTGTTTTCAATATGGGCGTGACAAAACTGAGATCCTGAGAAAATATTGTTTCTCGGTAAATTATTATCCGCGCAACCAGGCCCGGACATTGGTCTTTAACAGGCTCCCGTACATTGTGGTTAGCCGAGTTGTTGAAGAACTTCTGGCAAATCTTTCGGCTGATCATCACCCTATCCTTTTTGAGGGTCTGCATACCTGCTATTTTCTGTCAGACCCTTCGATTGCCAACAAGAAGCGAATTGTCCGGGCTCATAACATTGAACATGATTACTATAAAGGGTTAGCTCGTGTTGAAAGAAATTATGCCCGAAAATATTTTTATTCAAACGAATCTTCCAAACTTCAGAAATACGAAAAAGTACTGGCAGGTGCTACGTCTATCGCAGCTATTTCTGAAACCGAATTTGAGTACTTTAACAATAAGTATGGTCACACCTTCCTGCTACCTGCATTTCATCTGAATGAAGAAGTAAAATCAAAACCTGGACGCGGCACCTTTGCTTTATTTCATGGCAATCTTGCAGTTAACGATAATGTGGAAGCAGTAGAGTTTCTGATGGATGAGGTTTTTAATGACCTTAATATTCCATTGGTTGTAACCGGGCAGAATCCGACAGAAAATATGATCTCAATGTTTGACAAACCTTCAATTCATAAGCTGGTGATTAACCCTTCTTTTGAAGAGATGGAGAAGCTAATGGCTGATGCTCATGTTCATGTTCTCCCGGTTTTTTCTGTTTCAGGAATCAGATTGAAATTATTAGATTCGCTTTACAACGGCCGTTTTTGCCTGGTTAACTCAATGATGACCAAAAACACCGGGCTTGAGTCGTTATGCCTGCATGCTGATTCTGCCCCTGAATTTAAAAGACAGCTTACGGAGATTTTCAAAACAGAACTTCAGGAAACGGAGATTGATAAACGGAAGCAACTGCTGACTGAATTGTACAGCAATTCAGTTAATGCTAAAATTCTGGTAAAGCAATTTTTTGAAGATGAGATCTGAAATACTATAGCATGAACTACCAAATTTATTTTGATATGTGAGATCAATTTCTGTTTTGCTTTTTTATACTTTCGCCATCCCCAGTTTCAACATCCACCTCAAACTATGAAAAAACTATTAACACTTTCCATCGTTCAGCTAATTGCCATAACCATGGTATTTCCACAACCATCGAATCGTATCATGCTTCTGAGTGGAGCATTGCAGCCTGAAGCAAATCTTGAATCATTCATTCATGAACAACTGCCATCTGCAGCCGAACAGGTAGATGGATATTATTATCGCCTTATTCAGTTTAATAATATTCCTTCAGAACAGCTGAGGCAAACATTGCTGACAAATGGAATTATTTTAGGTGATTATATACCATACAAGACCTTTATGGCAGCGATTCCTGCGCAGTTAGATAAGAACCGGATGCGCCAATTTGATATCCGGGCAGTTGTTGCTCTTCAACCTCTGCAAAAGGTTTCTAAATTATTAATGGGTGATGTACCTGAATATGCCAGACTATCGAATGGCAAAGTTCAGCTAAGAATCCAGTATCAGGCAAATATTTCTTCTGATCATGCTGTTCAGCTGGCATTAGCCATCGGGAAGGTTGAAGGTGTTACAGCAATTAACAGGATTCTATCCCTTACTGCTGATGGAGCAGCCATTCAAAAAATTGCCAGCTTACCCTGGGTTTACTTCATTGAGCCTATTGCTCCCCCATCTACACCTGATGATACCCGCGGCCGAAGCCTGCACCGCAGTAATGTGATTAATACAGAATTGTCTGCCGGAAGAAAATATAATGGAAATGGAACTGCAGCTGCATTAGCCGATGATGGATATGTTGGTCCTCATATTGATTTTCAGGGAAGAATTACTAACTATTCATCCTCTAACCCAGGAGGTACACATGGAGATATGACAGGCGGAATTCTGGCCGGTGCCGGTAACCTTGATCCCAGAATGACCGGAATGGCTACCGGAACCCAATTGCATGTTTTTGATATTACCAATTATACTCAAATTGTGGATGCAGTTACGCATAATGCAACAATTGGAACAACGGTTTCATCCACAAGCTATTCTCAAGGATGTAATGAATACACTTCTGACTCCCAGTTTGGTGATCAAACAACCCGCGATAACCCTCAACTTTTATTTGTCTTTTCTGCAGGGAATAATGCCGCATCAAATTGCAATTATGGTGCTGGTGCCGGGTGGGGTAATATTACCGGTGGCTATAAAGTTGGAAAAAATGTGATTGCTGTTGCCAATCTGGATGCATTGGAGGTAAGGGATAATACCAGCAGCCGCGGGCCGGCTCCCGATGGAAGAATTAAACCGGATATTTCTGCCAATGGAAGGGATCAGAATTCAACCAATACGAATAATACTTACCAGGTTGGTGGCGGTACCTCTGCCGCTTGTCCCGGCATTGCAGGTATTTCATTACAACTTACCCATGCGTATAAAGAGTTGACCGGAGAAATAAATGCTCCGACAGCCTTGCTCAAAGGCTGCCTGCTTAATAGTGCTGAAGACATTGGTAACCCTGGACCTGATTATACCTTTGGATTTGGCAGAGTTAATGCTCTCAGAGCAGTGCAGACACTTGAAGACAACCGGTATCTGATCGATTCCATTACCCAGGGAGTAACTAATACACATACTATCACCGTACCAGCCAATGTAGCCGAACTCAGAGTTATGGTTTACTGGCATGACCAAGGAGGAACTCCCCTTGCTTCGGTCTCGCTTGTTAATGACCTAGATGTAACCGTTACAGATCCTTCTTCAACGAACTGGGAACCCTGGATTCTTGATCCTACTCCGACTGTTGCAGCCCTTACTTCTAATGCAACCCGAGGTGCCGATCATCTGAATAATGTTGAACAGGTTACAATACCCAATCCTTCTGCTGGTACTTATTCTGTAACAGTAAATGGTTTTGCCGTTCCATTTGGACCTCAGCAATATTACCTCGTATATGAATTCAGGTACGATGAAGTTCAGGTACTTTATCCTATGGGAGGAGAAGGTTTTGTCCCGGGTGAGAAGGAAATCATTCGATGGGATGGTCTGCGTACCGGAGCAGCTTATGAATTAAAGTATTCAGTAAATAATGGTTCAACCTGGACTACCATTGCTTCAAATATTGCAGCCAATGTTCAGCAATATGAGTGGACGGTTCCTTCAACCGTTACCGGTGACGCATTAATCCGGGTTGAAAAAGGCAGTTTAACTGATGAGAGCGAAAAATTTTCAATCATTGGTTTGCCTTCCGGCATTACTGTTGACTGGGCTTGTCCTGATTCGTTGCGTTTAATTTGGAATGCCGTTGCTGGAGCCGCCTCTTATGAAATAAGTATGCTTGGCACTGAATACATGGATTCTATTGGTACATCTTTAACCAATAGTTTTATTGTGACCGGTTTAAATAATGTTAGCAATAGTTATTGGTTTAGTGTGCGTGCGGTAAATGCAAACGGAAATAAAGGGCGCAGAGCAAATGCTGTTTACAAAGCAGCGGGTGTATCTAACTGTCCGATGCAGTATGATGTTGAAGTTAAGCAAATTATTAGTCCTGTATCAGGCAATATCCCTGGCTGCATGGGTTCCAATCCGACTGACATTAAAATTAAAGTTGAAAACAGGGGAATTAATCCGGTTTCAAATATTCCGGTTAGCTATCAAATTAATGGCGGTTCCATTGTTACAGATACAATTACAGGCACTCTTACTTCAAATCAGAGCATAGACTTTACTTTCCCAATTCAGGCAATGCTGAATCTTAGCGGCACCAACACGGTTGTTGCATGGACAGACTATCCGGGTGATATGAATATTTATAATGACACACTCTCTCACAACACAAATTTTATTGGCGGAGTACCGGCTTCAATTCCTGTTCTTGAAGATTTTCAGTCATTTACAAATTGTTCAGTCAGTACTAATTGTGGATCTACGGTCTGCAATCTTGGGAATGGCTGGATCAATGCGAATAACGGATCCGAAGATGATATTGACTGGCGTGTAAACAGCGGAGGTACTGCTTCTTCAAATACAGGACCCGATTTTGATCACACACTGGGTACTGCAAGCGGGAAGTATATTTATCTTGAAGCATCAGGTTCCTGTGATTTTAAGACGGCTATTCTTACTTCACCTTGTATTGACCTCTCAGCAGCTCAAAGCCCGGTACTGTCTTACTGGTATCACATGTACGGGGCTAATATGGGTTCCTTAGAAGTTGATATCATGGCAAATGGGATTTGGAATAATAATATTGTTCCAACAGTTTCTGGTAATCAGGGTAATCAGTGGATCCAAGGCACCGTTAATTTGACTCAATTTATTGGTCAGAATATTGTGGTTCGTTTCAGAGGATCAACTGGAAATGGTTATGAGGGAGACATGGCTCTTGATGATATAAATATTTATGAAAATTCAGGAGCTCCATCTGCTGTTTTTACTTCAGACCTCACCTTAGCCTGTATTGGTAAAGTAGTTGAGTTTACCGATCTCAGTTCAGGAAATCCTTCTTCCTGGCTTTGGTCATTCAACCCTGCAACCATAACATTTGTCAATGCAACATCAAATACCTCACAAAACCCACAGGTGATTTTTAATGCAGCCGGAACGTATGATGTAACTCTTAAAGTTACGAATTCATTTGGAAGTGATTCAGTTACACTTACAAATGTGATTGTCATTAACAACCCTCAAGCAATTCCTGTTACTGAAGATTTTCAGAGTGGAGTATTTCCACCGGCTTCCTGGAGCATTGTTAACCCGGGAGTGACTTATACCTGGGAAGAAATTCAGAATATTACCGGTGCAACTGGAACAACTACATCAGCAAGCTATGTTCATAATTATCTCAATAGTGCTGTCGGTACAATGCAGATGTTACAGACGCCTGAAATTAATTTGACATCAGCTTTGGCACCCTTTCTTACCTTTGATATCGCTTATGCACGCTTTAGTGCAACTTATCATGATTCATTACGGATTGATGTTTCTACCGACTGTGGTGAGAACTGGATAACAGGAATCTACCTAAAAGGAGACCTTACTCTGGCAACCACAACAGACCAAAATATCGACTGGACTCCATCTTCAGCTTCCCAATGGAGAAAAGATTCGGTGGATTTGTTAAGTTATTCAGGCAACAACATAGTGCTAAGATTTGTCAACATTAATGGTTATGGGAATAACCTGTTCCTGGATAATATTAATATTTTTGATCCTACAGCAGTTCAGCAAATCAGCAGCTTCGGTAGTGTAAGTATCATTCCCAATCCTTCCACTGGTATTTTCTATCTGAAAGCTGACCTGAATAAAATAAGCAGTTCAGAGGGTAAGTTGATTGTTTTTGACGGAAGTGGAAGACTAATTTATAATGCAGCAGCAGGTTTTACTGCCGGCATGAACTCGATAGTAATAGATTTGAGCCGGTTTGATTCCGGTTATTACATTCTGCGGTTTGAACTGGGTAATGAAGTTTTACATTTTAAACTTATCTTAAAATAGGTTTACCCGGATATATCTAACTTTTATGACTATGAGGCTGTTTGTCAACAACAAACAGCCTCATTTATTGTGCGGATGTAATTATGTTCAGCTTCTGAAATTTAGAATATAGCTTATGGAATTTACGCTTTATCTCATCTGATCTGAAACTATTGGAATGAAACAGCTCATTTGGTTTATAATCTTAGTTGTTTATGGCTGCCATGCACCTCATCCTTCTGAAAAAGCATTAGAAGCAAAACTTGATTCACTGCAGGAATTAGTCAGGCTACTTGTTGCTCCAGAACAAAACCGGAAGGTTGACTCGGTTGCCTTAAAAACAGACACCGGTATTGTGCTTTCAGCAAAAATTAAAAAACCAGACACCCTGCCAGTCAAGATTAAAAAATCAAATGCAAAACCTCAAACAATAGTTACGGATAATGAGATACAGCAGTTTTTCTATAAATCTACTCCAAAGCGATTATCTGTTGAAATAAGTAGTTGGGTAGATCAGAAGCGTACTCTTCGGTTTTTTAATCCCAAAGGAGAGGAGACTTACACCATTGAAGATGTTAGAAAAAGTTATTCATCCGTTTCAAGAATAGAAAAGATGCACGATAACGGAGCATGTAAATTAGTTGAAATCTCATTTAATCCCGGGGCAAGCATGTATTGGTATGAAACGGAAATCATTTTTGATGAAGATAATGTGCCCCTATGGAAAACTGAAACACAATTGCCGGAAATGTCATCAGCCCAAAGCCTGAATAATAAATGGTGGTGGAATAAATCAGAAAATAAATGGATCAGGCAGGAGAGTGTGCTTGAACAACCTGTACCCGACTCAAGGTAGGGGCCTAATTGTTTCAGATAAAATACCTGTATAAATCCTAACTATTTAAAGTGATTTATATATTTGACAAAATAAAATTATGAGAGCAATTCTTACGTTAACAACTTTCCTGACATCGGGTTTTACATTACTAACCGCTCAGTCAGTAATTGTTGGAACCGGTACCAGTATTTCAGTTTTTAGCCCTATCAACCGAACTTATGATTATTGTGTTTTTGAAGCAATCTATCCGGCAAACCAAATTAACATGGCTGGTTCGATTACTTCAATTGGTTTTCAACGGCATGATGGTATCAATACGGATTCAATTCAGGATGTTACTATTTATATGAAACACAGTACGAATCTGGTTCTTGCTGCCGGTACGTTCGATACATCCGGTTATATCCGCTTATTTAACGGACTTTGGCCTAATGATGCAGGCACCGGCTGGCGTGAACGGCAGTTGGATGTACCATTCAGTTATGATGGCGTTTCCAATCTGCAGGTTTTGCTGGTTAAAGGTTATGAACCTGCCATTGCCAATACTCCGGTTGCGCCTCGTTGGCTTTATACAGCTTCATCTACTGGAACTCCAGTAAGAAGATATTATGGCAATTCACCCATTTCATCCGCAACCAATCTTTCAACAACAAACTATGTGAGCAACATTAGGCTTCAGTTTGGATTATCTGGTGTTGCTGAAATATCAAATCAGGCTGCTCAGGTATTCCCCAATCCTTCTTCAGGAGAGGTGCTGTTTAACTTTAATCCGGTTACAGGAATGCATACGCTTACAGTTCAGAATTCTTTTGGTCAGGTGATACTGACAGAGCAGATTCAGGGTCATTACACTTTAATGGCCGGAACACTAACATCAGGGATGTATTTTTATCGTATATGTAATTCAGCTAACCAGCTTATTAAACAAGGTAAGCTAGTAATCGAGTAATTTCTATTCTTGAATTAAAAACAGATTAAAGGCCTTTATTTAATATTTTTTTCAAATAATCTGAACCAGGAAGCATGGGTGTAAAGCTGAAAATATCAGCTGGTTGTAACACCTAAATCCATCAGGTTCCCGATTCCGATTTTCTTTTCACAGGTAAAGCCCTCACCAAATTCAAACCCGGCCATCCGTCCTAATTCAAGGGGACGGTAGTAAAGAGAATCTAAAAACTGCCTGGATGAAATAGGAGTTTCAGGCTCGTTATTTGTTTTGTCAAAAAACTGGGATGAGAATGCTTTGATCACTTCAAGCCGTTTCTCCATAAATCCTGAAATGTCAACAATTATGTCCGGCTGGATATAGCGATCCTGAATATAATGGAAAACATACTGAGGTCTCCAGGGTTGTTGTTTTTGATTATTTGAACGGCTTTCAATTTTAATCAGTCCTGATAAAAATACAGCATCAGCCACTAACCGTGCACCTCTACCGTGATCCGGGTGCCGGTCGGCAATGGCATTTGCAAAAATGATCTTTGGCCGGTATTCACGAATGGCTTCAACCAGTTTTAGTTTGTTTTCCCGGTTATTTTTAAAAAATCCATCAGCCAGATTCAGGTTGATCCTAAATTCAGCTCCCAATTGCTGGCGAGCTTGCTCAGCTTCTTTTAACCGGAGTTCACCGCTGCCCCGGGTTCCCAACTCACCATGAGTCAGGTCGAGCAGCCCGACTTTATACCCCAATGAAATATGTTTTAATAGTGTGCCGCTGCATCCGAGCTCAATGTCATCTGGATGAGCACCAATGGCAAGAATATCTACTGTCATAATAATGTGCAAAGTTGTTGATTTTTTACTCAATTTCGCCTCGCATGAAAATGCTGATTGCTTTACTCAAGAAAGAACTGCTTTTAGAATGGAGGCAGAAAAACTCGGTTGCCGGAATGCTTCTTTATGTGATATCCACGGTATTTATTAGTTACATGTCATTTGCCAGGATTCTCCCCACTCATACCTGGAATGCCTTATTCTGGATAATTCTGATGTTTGCTTCTGTTAATGCAGTAGCTAAAAGTTTTATGTCAGAAAGCCGTGAATTACAATTGTTTTACTATCTGATTGCAGATCCGCAGCATTATATCTTTTCCAAGATTATTTTCAATTCCGTTTTTTTGACAATTGTTTCCACACTTTGTTTTCTGTTCTTTTCTCTATTGCTTGGAAATCCGGTCGAAAATATTGTTATGTATTTCACAGGCATTGTTTTCGGTGCAATGGCGTTTTCTTCCATTCTTACTTTAATGAGTGCCATTTCCTCGCGAGCAAACAATAGCATCACACTAATGGCGGTACTGGGGATTCCGCTGTTATTACCTTTACTTGTGATAGTTATCCGGTTTTCGAAGAATGCCATGGATGGTCTTGCCTGGTCTGTAAATTTTCCTAATCTGATACTGTTGGTTGCTGTTAACCTAATTACAGTTGCATTGTCCTATATGCTGTTTCCGTACCTTTGGCGCGAGTAACCTTAAATCACGGAGTAAATCAGTTTATGAAAAAGAATTGGTGGAAAGCATTATCCGGTATCCTAATTGGCTATTCAATTTATGCCGGGTTTGTTAATGAGGTACCCAGGTTGGCCATTCTGAATGAAACAATCCGTAATATTTATTTTCATGTTCCGATGTGGTTTGCCATGATGGCATTGTATACTGCATCGCTGGTTACCAGCATCATGTATCTCTCAAAGTTCGATTTGAAAAATGACAGGCTGGCCTTTGTGACGGCTCAAACCGGTTTAATCTTTGGGCTGCTGGGCTTGTCAACAGGAATGATATGGGCAAAATATACCTGGGGATCTTTCTGGGTGAATGATGTAAAACTAAATGGCTCTGCAGCAGCCGTTCTGGTTTATGCAGCCTATTTTGTTTTAAGAGGTTCGGTACCCGATGAGATGAAAAAGGCAAGACTAGCTGCTGTATATAATATTTTTGCTTTTACTTTAATGATTGTTTTTACCATGATATTACCCAGAATGACAGACTCGCTCCATCCTGGAAACGGAGGAAATCCTGCTTTTGCATCCTATGACCTTGACAATCACATGAGAATGATTTTCTATCCGGCTGTTACTGGTTGGATATTGATGGGGGCATGGTTAGTTCAGTTACAATTGCGGATTCTCCGAATTAAATCTGCTTTAATATGATCAGAAAAAAACTACTGCTCATTTTATTCACCCTGTTGCCTTTCCTGACAATAGCTCAGGAAAATATTGAAATGGCAGATAACATGAGGCAAGAAGGTAAAATATATGTTGTAGTAGCTGTATTGTCAGTTATTTTTGTCGGAATTTTGATTTTTTTGATTCTTCTAGAAAGAAAAATTTCACGGCTTGAAAAACTAATCCGGAAATAACTGGTTGTTTATCACAATGAAAAAGAGCTATATAATCGGAATTGTTTTGGTGGCAATTGCCTTGGGAGTTGTTCTCAGTACGGTCAGCAGTTCGGGTACCTATGCAACGTTCAGCGAGGCCTCAGCTCATCCCGGCAAAGTATTTCATGTTGTTGGAACGCTTGCTAAAGATAAACCGCTGGAGTACAATCCGGAAATCAATGCAGATCTGTTTGTATTTCACATGCATGATAACAATGGTCGGGAGTGTAAGGTCATGTTGAATAAAGCCAAACCTCAGGATTTTGAAAAATCAGAACAGGTGGTCATTATTGGTAAAATGAAAGATAATACGTTTATTGCTTCTGATGTGTTGATGAAGTGCCCAAGTAAATATAATGGCAATGAAATACAGCGTGGTCAGTTAAGGTAATGTGTAACCAACCAGCTGATTAATACCCCAGATTTTAAACCGCTGATTACAACAGATGCAATACATTGGTGAAGAATTGATTTATGGAGAAATTGGCAACCTGCTAATCGTACTCTCATTCACCGGAGCTTTACTGGCATCTTTTTCCTATTTCCTTTCATTCCGTTATGCTGATAATGGCTGGAAGAAAATTGCACGAAGTGCATTTGCAGTTCATAGTCTGGCCGTACTTGGAATTTTTATTGTTCTTTATTATCTCATTCTTAACCATAGGTTTGAGTACTATTATGTGTGGCAACACAGTTCTGAGTCATTACCAACCAAATATATTTTCTCCTGTTTTTGGGAAGGTCAGGAGGGTAGTTTTCTGCTCTGGACTTTCTGGCATGTGGTCTTATCATGGTTGATTATTTTAAGAGGTGGCCAATGGGAATCACCGGTAATAGCTATTGTTTCATTGGTGCAGGTTTTTCTGGCTTCGATGGTTCTCGGGCTGGTTGTTGGCGGGATTAAGATCGGCAGTAACCCTTTTATACTGTTACGGGAGCATCCAGATATGATTAAATTACCCTTTGTTCAGTTTGCAGATTACCTTCAGAGAATTGGCGATGGCAGAGGGCTGAATCCGTTACTGCAAAATTACTGGATGGTTTTACATCCACCGGCACTGTTTCTTGGATTTGCAAGTACGGTTATACCCTTTGCCTTTGCCCTTACCGGTTTAATGAAACGCGATTATTTCACTTCATGGGTTAAACCTGCTTTACCCTGGTCTGTTTTTTCGATTATGAGTTTAGGTGCAGGAATTTTGATGGGTGGTGCATGGGCTTATGAAGCACTGAGTTTTGGTGGCTTTTGGGCTTGGGATCCGGTTGAGAATTCTTCCTTAGTTCCCTGGATTCTGATGGTTGCAGCAACACATGCCATGTTAATCTATCAAGCAAAAAGGAACAGCTTACTGAGCAGTTTCCTGCTTGTTTCGCTGAGTTTTCTGATGGTATTGTACTCAACCTTTTTAACCCGAAGTGGAATTTTGGGTGAAAGTTCTGTTCATGCTTTTACAGATATGGGAATGATGGGGCAGCTGGTTTTTTATATGTTGTTTTTTATTGTACTTACCACAGTACTGTTGCTGATTAACCACAAATTGCTGATCAGTAAAAGAACAGAAGATCGTTTATCTTCCCGTGAATTCTGGATATTTATTGGAGTAATGGTACTGGTTGCATCTGCACTTCATATCAGTTTTGTAACATCATTACCTGTGATCAATAAACTTTTTGGAACTAAAATGGCTCCTCCTCATAATGCGGTTGAGTTTTTTAATTCGTGGCAAGTGCCCTTTGCTATTTTGATTTGTTTACTGATAGCTGTTGCTCAGTTTTTTAAGTACCGCCAGTCAGATTTTACCCTGGTTTTTAGAAAATTGTTATTGTCACTTATTATCTCTGTAAGCCTAGCAGGTATGCTTACATGGTATATAGGCTTCAGTAAGTTACATTACATCCTTTTATTATTTACTTCTTTGTTTGCTGTTATTGCCAATACTGACTACCTTCTCAGAATTCTTAAACGAAAATGGAAATTCAGCGGAGCTTCGGTAACACATACCGGCTTCGCATTGTTGTTAATGGGAGCACTGATCTCAAATGGGAAACAAAGTATTATCTCAAAAAACCGGCTTCAGATTGATCTGGGTAAAGACTTTCCGAATAATGAGAATATTATGCTTGTTAAGAATGATACCCTTCAAATGTACAAATATTATGTAACCTGGACAGGAGTCGAAAAAAAAGGAGTTCATCTTTACTACAATGTTGACTACCTGAATTTTGATAAACGTACAGGGAAATTCAGCAAGGTATTTTCACTTCAGCCATTGGTTCAGCTCAATGAACGTATGGGAAATGTGGCTGAACCTGCAACAAAAAAATTCTGGAATAAGGATATTTATACCCATGTAACCTATGCCAACTTGGAGGATGTCAACAACCAAAATCCGGATAGCAATTATACAGAAATGACTGACCATAATCTTCATATTGGAGATACCTTGACTACGTCAAACAGTCTGGTGATTTTTAACGGGATTACAAACTCTCCTGTTTCTGATCATCCGCTTATGAAAGGAAGTGAACTGGCAGCAGCAGCGATACTTGATATTATTGATGCCAATAGAAAACATTACCGGGCTGAACCATTATTTATTATCAGAAACAATATCATTTTCAGTCCTGAGTATAAAATTGAGGAGCTTGGTTTGAAATTCAGTTTTACACGTATTGATCCCGAAAAACAGCAGTTTGTTATTTCAATTGCAGAACGGAAAAACAATAAAAGGGAGTTTATTATTTTAAAAGCTATCCTGTTTCCCGGTATTAACCTGCTGTGGATCGGATGCTTGATCATGATTGCAGGTGCAATAATCTCTATCATTCACAGGAGACGCTCCTGATCCTGTTTTGCCCGGGCTTTAATCAATGAAACTTATTCTGAATGAATAAATCAGAACCACACCTGCCGGATTATACGTATTGAACTACATTTGACAAAATGCAATCATGAAAATTACGATTATTGGAAGTGGTTTGCTGGCCAACTCAATGGGCAAAGCTCTGATGAGATCGGCTAATGAGATGATTCAGGTTGCCGGAAGAAACAGGCTGAAGGTCGGGAAACTGGCAAAACTTCTCAGGTGCCATTCAGCATTCAGACCGGAACAACTCATCTTACATGACGGACTTTACTTAATTGCAGTTAGCGATCATGCAATTGGTCAGGTAATCGTCAAATGGTGTAAGAGCAGCGGTATTTGGGTTCATACTTCCGGAAGTACTGATATAAATGTTTTTAAAGGACAGGTTCCCCATTATGGTGTTATTTATCCGGTCATGACAATGACAGCTCAGCATAAAGATATTTGGAGAACTACTCCTTTATTATTTGAAGGTGAAAGTCGTTCAACTGAGTTAAAACTGAAATCAGTTTGTAATAAAATCACTACCCAAATTTACCGGATGGACTCAAATAACAGGGCCATAGTCCATCTTGCTGCTGTAATCCAGAATAATTTCATCCATCATTTGTCTAATGAATCGTTTAGGCTGCTAAAACAAAATAAACTACCTGAAAGAATCCTGATACCCCTGCAGGCTGTTACAATCCGGAATATCACGAAAGATCATGCTGAAATGCTTTTAACCGGCCCGGCAAGACGAAATGACAAAAGAATTATCAAAAAACATCTTGCCATGTTAATGGATGATCCGCAACTCAGAAAAGTTTATCAGGCAGTTTCACAAAATATTATTAAAAGATATAATCCAGAATAGATTGAAAAATGAAGAATTTTAAACAACTCATTTCAAAAGTTAAATGCATTGTTTTTGATTGTGATGGAGTTCTTACGGATGGCTCTGTGATGGTAATGCCGGATGGTGAATATATCCGCAATATGAGTGTCAAGGATGGATTTGCAATGCAATTTGCGGTTAAATGTGGTTTGCACATTGCTGTTATCTCAGGCGGACAATCAGCAGGTATTCCAATCCGGATGAACCGACTTGGAATTAAGCATGTATTTATGGGAGCCGAAGATAAACGAACGGTGCTTGAAAATCTGCTGAAGGAAATACGGGTATCTGGCAGTGAAGTGCTTTACATCGGTGATGACATTCCTGACATGAAAGCAATGAAAATTGCTGCTATTGCTGCCTGCCCGAATGATGCTGTTCCTGAAATTAAAGCTATTGCTGATTACATTTCTCCTTTAAATGGAGGCAAAGGTTGCGCTCGTGATGTGATTGAACAGGTTCTTAAGGTTCAAGGTTTCTGGCAATTTTAAATGCATATTGCTTTCTTGTCTTATTAACTACTCCGGAAGAATAGCCTGTCTTGCTCAGGTTAGTTTAAAATAGAGTTCATTCGAAACTTTTCACTAATGATTCATTCCCTAATATCCTGAATAATTACATTTGCACCAAACATAAAAAAAAATGAAAAATCTACTAACTGTATTAGTAATCATGATTTTATCATCTGCTGTATCTGCCCAGCAGAGTCACTTTGGAAAAGAGATTACGGAAGACGGTGCGGTTTCAATGAATGAATTAATTGAAAAAACAAGTGATGGAAAGGAAATCCAGATAAAAGTTGTTGGAAAAATTGAAGAAGTCTGCCAAGCTAAAGGCTGCTGGATGACAATCGAAAAAGGAGATGGTACTTCAATGCGGGTCAGGTTTAAAGACTACGGCTTTTTTGTTCCAAAAAACGCCTCAGGTAAAACTGCTGTATTTGAAGGAAGAGCATTTTTCAGGGAAGTTTCAGTGGAAGAACTAAAGCATTATGCTGAAGATGCAGGAAAGACACAGGAAGAAATTGATACTATTAAGGAGGGTGGAAAAGCACTTGCTTTCGAAGCTGAGGGAGTAATTATTAAAGATTAAATTTTTTATCGTTGGATCAGAAAAAATCTGTTAAAATTATTGAATGCCCTCGCGATGCTATGCAGGGCATTCTTGATTTTATTCCTACTGAACTTAAAGCAAAGTATATTAATGCTTTGCTTAAGGTTGGATTTGATACCCTTGATTTTGGGAGCTTCGTTTCGCCTGCTGCTATACCGCAGATGCGTGATACTTCAGAAGTACTGTCAAAACTGGATTTGACCGACTCAAATACAAAACTTCTGGCAATTGTTGCGAATGTAAGAGGTGCTGAAAATGCTTGTGCATTTGAGCCAATAACTTATCTGGGTTATCCGTTTTCTGTATCAGAAACTTTTCAGCTAAGGAATGCCAATACGACCATTCACAAATCATTTGATGTACTGAAAGCTATACATGAATTAGCCGTTGCTCACAGAAAAGAACTGGTAGTCTATATTTCAATGGCTTTTGGAAATCCTTATGGGGACAGCTGGAATCATGATATTGTCATGAGATGGATTGATAAAATAATAAATTGTGGAATAAAGACGATTTCGTTGGCTGATACAGTCGGACTGGCCACACCGGTGGAAGTAAGTTTCATTTATTCGAAAACAATTAATCATTTCCCCGGTGTTGAAACGGGTGTTCACCTGCATTGCCGTCCGGATAACTGGAAAGAAAAAGTAAATGCAGCCTTTAATAGCGGATGCCTCCGGTTTGATACTGCTATTCAAGGGTTCGGTGGATGTCCAATGGCAGGAGACGAGCTTGTGGGTAATCTTGCGACTGAAAACCTGATTTCTTACTTCAAAGAAAAAAAAATTGAAACCGGAGTAGATAAACTACGTTTTATTGAAGCGCTTAATCTGTCATCACGTGTTTTCTCATCCGGTATCCCACATTAAATATTCTTCCATGAAATTACTGAAAGCAATCCTCCTATTACTTTTTGCTTTACCGCTAACCGTAATGGCTCAATCCACCGGTTATCTTGAAATGGTCGGAAAAGTTCAGCAGGACGGGAAGGGCCTTGAAGGGGTGTCAATCAGAATATTTAAAGGCAGCGAACCGATTGACGAAATTATTACAGCAAATGCCGGAAGATTTATTTTCAATCTTGATTTGCAAAATTCATACACACTTGTTTTTTCTAAACGTGGTGCAATTACAAAGTCGGTAATTGTGGATACAAAGGTTCCTGTTGAAAACAGTTCAATCATTTTTTCCTATGAATTCAAGATTGATCTTTTTAAGGTAAGTGAGGATGAAATTCAGGAAGCTTTTCCAGATAAACCAGTTGCAAAGATTTCTTTCGATCCGCGATACGATGACTTTAACCATGATGTGAAATTTGCAGATGCCCGTAAAGAAGAGTTCCAGCAAATTAAAAAGGAGCAGGCTGCTGCTGTTGCAAAAGCTGCTGCTGAAGAAAAGGCACGTCAGGCAGCTTATGCTAAAGCTTATCATGACAGCATTGCCCGTGTACAGGCTGAGGAAAAAGCACGGCTGGCAGCACTTGAGAAAGCCCGGCAGGATTCTATTGCTCAGGCCAAAGCCGAGCAAGCCCGGTTAGAAAAAATCAGGCAGGATAGCATTACCCGTGCACAGGCTGAAGAAAAAGCACGGCTGGCAGCACTTGAGAAAGCCCGGCAGGATTCTATTGCTCAGGCCAAAGCCGAGCAAGCCCGGTTAGAAAAAATCAGGCAGGATAGTATTGCCCGTGCACAGGCTGAAGAAAAAGCACGGCTGGCAGCACTTGAAAAAGCCCGGCAGGATTCCATTGCTCAGGCCAAAGCCGAGCAAGCCCGGTTAGAAAAAATCAGGCAGGATAGTATTGCCCGTGCACAGGCTGAAGAAAAAGCACGGCTGGCAGCACTTGAAAAAGCCCGGCAGGATTCCATTGCTG